>OGTI01000001.1_pt1 | contig 808790 bp, 715 predicted proteins | sample 1574601 | NCBI WGS metagenome assembly OGTI01 (sample SAMN03295810, study PRJEB24534) | human gut metagenome | isolation source: fecal sample 5 from infant 1 | host: Homo sapiens | place: USA: Pittsburgh, PA | collected 2014-07
CTCTGCTCCCGGGGGCGGCGCAAGCGCCTGCCCGGGCTACAGGTCCACTGCCGTCTGCCATACCGTAGCCCGGACAGATGCGCAGCATCGCCTCCGGGAAATTATGCCGCACTGCACTCTGCTCCCGGGGGCGGCGCAAAGCGCCTGCCCGGGCTACAGGTCCACCGCCGTCTGCCATACTGTAGCCCGGACAGATGCGCAGCATCGCCTCCGGGTAATTATGCCGCACTGCGCTCTGCTCCCGGGGGCGGCGCAAGCGCCTGCCCGGGCTACAGGTCCACCGCCGTCTGCCATACCGTAGCCCGGACAGATGCGCAGCATCGCCTCCGGGAAATTATGCCGCACTGCACTCTGCTCCCGGGGGCGGCGCAAAGCGCCTGCCCGGGCTACAGGTCCACCGCCGTCTGCGAACCCGTCGCCCGGGGAAGGGCCGCAATCAGATCTCCGGGGTATTTTTAAAGCCCATCAGCATCAGCATCGGCTCCTGCTGCGCCCCTGCCGGGTCGAAATGATAGCGATTGCCCTGACGGTCGCCGCCGATATACCACGAGATCTCGGTTTTGCCTTCCGCCAGCGCCTTGCGCACCGCTTTATCGACATCCACCATCCGGTATTCGCGTTTGGAATTGAGGTACAGCGACGCCTCCGAGCTGTAGTTGCAGGGCGGGCGATGATTCCAGGTCACGCTGTTCGCGCTCCAGTCGTTGCTCGCCGGATAGAAAAAGATCTGATCCGCGCCGTTGGTTTCCACTTTTCCGCCGTAGATCCGCAGCTGATATTTAAACAGCGAGGCGTCCTGATCCTGAGGCAGCGGCGGGATAGGGAATTTCACCAGCGTCATGGTTTCCGGATTGTGCGTGCGCCCGCCGTTTTGCCAGTTATCGCTGACCACCAGGTTTTCCGGCGCGGGATGGGCGACCGTCGGCGCGGTGCTGTCCACCAGCGCATTCTCCTTCACCGTCGTGAAGCGATACGGCACCGCGCTGCCGCAGTCGATCCCCTTGTTCATGCAGCGCTCGGTCATATAGTGCGCCCCCTCCACCGTCCAGCCGTTCATAAAATCCGCGTGCGCCGTATAGATACTGCCCCAGCGCTCTTCGCGCTTCTCACCGTCCATGATCGGATCCAGGGAGAGCTGAATCTTCGCGGTATCCAGGGATGTAATCTGCGGCAGAACGTAGGCCACATTCATATTCACCGTCGGGATTTTCACCGGATAGTCGCTCGGACAGGCGCCGTTGACGTCGTATGCCGCGTTACTGTGTCCGTGAGCCGGTTTGAGGTTGACCCCATCCCAGCAGTTGGGGAACTGAATACCGATATTAAACTGTACCGCATCGCCACCTTTCCGCAGCCCACAGACTTCGCCGGCCTTGTTGCTGTAGCCTTTGCCGTTAGCGCACAAAAAGGTGATGCGCGAGCTGGGCGCCGAACCGTGGTGATCGCCCGCCAGCAGTTCGAGACCCGCCGGGAACGGGTGCAGCGGATACTGTTCCACTTTGGTGGTCTGATAGTAGGTTTTTTGATACGCCGGCGTCACCACCTGACCATCCGGCAGCTTCATCGATGGCACCCAGTAGGCGGAACCGTCGGCCTTGTTATCGCAGGTGGTTTCCGGCTGGTCGCGCAGCGTCTGATAGGTGGAAACCGCATCGGTATGGGTATTACCAAAAAAATCATGCCACATGGCCTGATTCGGTTTGCCGAACATCATGATGGCGTCATCGCCCAACGTATGGTGATAAGCGCAGACCACGTGGGCCTGCGGGCCGGCATGAGCGGAAAACGCGCCGGCAACCAGCAGCGGCGCGAGAGTTAAAGTGAACGCGTTCAATTTCATTTTGCAATCCTCCTTGTTTGAAGGAGTGCAGAGATAGCAAACGCCCGCCGATGTTACACATCATCAAACATCATTTCGTCTCATCGGCCCGCCCCATCAGGCTCGCGCATGATCCATGAGTACTGAAATGACTTCGGCGCCGGGAAATGCGTGCGCCGACGAAACGACCCCAGCCGCTGCGGCGTGCAGTAGGTGCAGCTCCCCAGCCACTCCATGTTTTCCTCCGGTACGCCCGCGCTGCGCAGCAGGAGGTGGGCAAAAGCCCGCAGATCGAACCACGCATTGTCGCCCGCGGTCGCTTTCGCCTGCTCCCCCTCCGACGCCGCCTGATGGGACAGGAAGAGCTGCTCCCGATGGCGTTTTGCCAGCTCGCCGGCGGGCATCGCCAGCAGCGCCTGGTAGAAGTCGCCGGTGACTTCATAGCAGCAGGGGTGAATATGCGGCCCGCTCACCACCACCAGATCTTGCGGGTCGACGTGATAACGCTGAAACAGCGCAAGGCTATTTTCGATAATCCCGCTGGCCGCGCCGCGCCAGCCTGCGTGCACGCTGCAGACATAGCGCCCATCGCGCGACGCCATCAGCAGCGGCAGACAGTCGGCGGTCACCACGCCCATCTTTTGCCCGCTGACGGCGGTAAACATCGCATCGGCGTGGGGGCGCTCCGCCTGCGGCGCCCGATACTCATGTACGATATTGCTGTGAACCAGTTTAACCGGCGCCATTTCGCTATAGGGAAAGGCGGCGGTTTCATGAACGTCGAGAAAGGCGTAGCGGATACCGGGGATATCGCTCAGTAAGCGGGATGTAAAAGACATGATGCTCGGAAGAATCAATGGATGATGATTTAACCTATGCCAAAGTAGAGAGATGCGCAAGGCGGATTCCCGGGCTACCAGTCCGGTAGCCCGGGCAAGGCGCGGCTTTACCGCGCCGCCCCCGGGAATCAGCGAAAATGCTCAGGCCAGCGCCGTGCGCTTTTGTCGGCTCATCAGCCAGAACACCGCCGCGCCCGCCAGCAGAATGCCGGGAGCGGACGCAGCCATCACCCCGACGGTGCCGGTGCCCAGCGCCAGCATTTTGCCCGCCAGCAGCGGACCGCTCATCGCGCCGAGGCGGCCAATCGCCACCGCCGTCCCCACGCCGGTGGCGCGGATTTCGGTGCGATAGAACAGCGGAGCCAGCGCGTAAAGCACGCTCTGGCCGCCGGTGGCAAACAGTCCGGCGACAAAGCCGGAGAAGAGCATTGCGGTCAGCGAGGACGCGGTCCCCAGCGCCAGCAGCGACGCCAGCATGCCGGTATAGATCAGCAGCGACATCCACAGCGGGCTGAGCTTATCCATCAGTGCCCCCAGCAGCAGCGTGCCGCAGGCGGCGCCAAACTGCAGGACAAACATCACTCCCGCCGCCTCGCTGGGGCTGAACCCCTGGCCGACTAACAGCATCGGCAGCCAGTTGATCAGCATATAGACCACCAGCAGCGTGAAAAAATAGCACAGCCACAGCAGCAGCGTGGCGGTAGCGTTGCCCGGCGCGAGGAGCGTGCGCAGCGGCACGCCCCGCGCGCTGCGCTGAAACACCGGCGATTCCGGCAGCCAGCGCAGCAGCAGCAGCGGAACGATACCGCCGATCCAGAACACCGTTTGCCAGGCCGCGGCAAGGCCGAAAAAGCCCAGCGCCGCCGCCAGCGCCGCGCCGATGGGGACGCCGCAGTACATCAGGCTGACCGCCCTGCCGCGAAAGCGGGGGCCGGCGGCCTCGGAGGTTAAGGCAATCAGATTCGGCAGCGCCGCGCCCAGGCCGACGCCGGTCAGCAGCCGGGCCAGCAGCAGCGTGGGATAATTCCACGCCAGCGCAGTAGCGATTGAGAACAGGCCAAAGAGCAGCACCGAGCCCAGCAGAATTCGCTTGCGGCCATAGCGATCCGCCAGCATGCCGCCCACCAGCGCGCCGGGCAGCAGGCCGAGGATCCCGACGCTGAAAATCCAGCCCATCTGCATTTTATCCAGCGCGAACGCCTGCGCCATGCCTACGGCGGCGATGCCTGCCGCCTGCAGATCCAGCCCTTCCATCAGGGCCACCATAAAACAGAGCCCGACGGTTAACATCAGGCGCGAATTGCTTGCAGTCGTTGTTTGGGTCATAGGGTACCTTTGCGATATCCGGACAAGCGGAGCAGGTGAATGGCGGCTGATACGTTGCCAGCCGCGCGTTGCTTTTATTTGCTGCGGTTAAGCAGATCCAGCGCGACGTCGACGATCATATCCTCCTGACCGCCCACCATCCGCCGCTTGCCGAGCTCGACGAGGATATCCACCGCGCTCAGGCCGTAGCGCCCGGCGGCCGCTTCGCTGTGGCGCAGAAAGCTGGAGTAAACCCCGGCATAGCCCAGCGCCAGCGTTTCGCGGTCAACCCGCACCGGGCGATCCTGCAGCGGGCGCACCAGCTCATCGGCGGCGTTCATCAGAGCATACAGATCGGTACCGTGATTCCAGCCGAGCTTATCGGCGGCGGCGATAAACACCTCCAGCGGCGCGTTGCCCGCCCCGGCCCCCATCCCCGCCAGGCTGGCATCGATACGGTCGCAGCCCTCTTCCACCGCGGCGATGGAGTTGGCCACGCCGAGACTGAGGTTATGATGCGCGTGCATCCCGGTGGCGGTTTCCGGCTTCAGCACCGCCTTGAGGGCGCGGAAGCGATCGCGAATATCGTTCATGTTCATCGCCCCGCCGGAATCCACCACGTAAATACAGGTGGCGCCGTAGGATTCCATCTTCAGCGCCTGCTGCGCCAGCTGTTCCGGGGAGGTCATATGGCTCATCATCAGGAAGCCGACGGTGTCCATGCCCAGCTCGCGGGCGAAGGCGATATGCTGCGCGGAAACATCCGCCTCGGTGCAGTGGGTCGCCACGCGCACCACCCGCGCCCCGGCCTGATACGCGTTTTTCAGGTCGTGCAGGGTGCCAATGCCGGGTAGCAATAAAGTGGCGATCTTCGTCTGGCTGACCGACTCCGCCGCCGCCTCAATCCACTGCAGGTCGCTGTACGCGCCGAAGCCGTAGTTAAAGCTGGAACCCTGCAGACCGTCGCCGTGGGCCACCTCTATCGAATCGACGCCCGCGCAATCCAGCGCCCGGGCAATCTGGCGCACATTGTCGAGCGAGTATTGATGACGAATCGCGTGCATCCCGTCGCGCAGGGTCACGTCTGAGATATAGAGTTTTTTGCCGTTCATGCTGCTTCTCCCGCCGCGTCGTTCATCGCCTGGGCCATTTTTTCCGCCGTCGCCAGCGCCGCCGACGTCATAATATCGAGATTACCCGCGTAGGCTGGCAGATAGTGCGCCGCCCCTTCGACCTCGAGATAAACCGCCGTTTTCAGGCCGGAGAAGCGGCCGACGCCCGGCAGGTTTACCGGTTTATCTTCCGGGATGACCTCAAACTGCACCTGCTGCTTCAGGCGATATCCCGGCACGTAGGCCTGTACCGCCGCCGCCATCTCGGCGATCGACGCGGCAATCGCCTGCTGCGATGCCGCTTCGCTCAGGACATAAACGGTATCGCGCATCATCAGCGGCGGCTCCGCCGGATTCAGCACGATAATCGCTTTGCCTTTCGCCGCGCCGCCCACTTTCTCAATGGCCTGCGAGGTGGTTTCGGTAAATTCATCAATGTTGGCGCGCGTCCCCGGCCCGGCGGATTTGCTGGCAATCGAGGCGACGATCTCCGCATAGTGCACTTTTGCCACCCGAGAGACCGCCGCCACCATCGGGATGGTGGCCTGGCCGCCGCAGGTCACCATATTGACGTTGCCTTCGGCCAGATTGGCCTCGAGATTGACCACCGGCACGCAGTACGGGCCGATGGCCGCCGGGGTCAGGTCGATCACCCGGATCCCCGGCCTGGCTTCCCGCAGCGCGGCGTCGTTTTTCACGTGCGCTCCGGCGCTGGTGGCGTCAAAAACCACATCGATATCGGCGAATTCCGCCATCTGCATCAGGCCGCCAACGCCCTCGTGCGTGGTGGCGACGCCCATGCGCCGGGCGCGGGCCAGGCCGTCGGACTCGGGGTCGATGCCGACCATTACCGCCATCTCCAGGTGCTGCCCGTGGCGCAGAATTTTGATCATTAAATCGGTGCCGATATTGCCGGAGCCGATAATGGCGACTTTACGTTTACTCATCACTCTCTTCCTTTTTGGCGACAAAGGTCGCCGCCACTGAACCTAAACCGTCGATATGGGCGGCAAAACGATCGCCGGCGGTAATCGCCATCATCGGGCCTAACGCCCCGGTCAGCACGATATCCCCTGCCCGCAGCGGCTCGCCGAGGCTGGCCATTTTGCGCGCCAGCCACACCGCCGCGTTCAGCGGATGGCCAAGACATTCGCTGCCGCGCCCGCTGGAGACCTCTTCCTCATTACGGGTCATGCGCATCGCGCAGTTTTTCAGATCCAGCCCATCCGGGCGCCGCGCCGGGCTACCCAGCACGTAAACGCCGCAGGAGGCGTTATCGGCGACCGTATCGACAAAGCCAATCGACCAGTCGCGAATACGGCTGCCGACCACCTCCAGCGCGGGAAGCACCCAGTCGATGGCGGCGTACAGTTCATCAAAAGTGGTATCGGCATGCGGCAGATCGCGTTTCAGCACCAGGGCGATTTCGGCCTCCACTTTCGGCTGCAGCACCCGGGAGAACGGCACATCGGCGTTATCGCCGTAGCACATGTCGGCAAACAGGGTGCCGAAGTCCGGCTGGTCAACGCCCAGCTGCTGCTGCACTTTAGGATGGGTCAGCCCCACCTTGCGTCCCGCCACCCGGCGGCCGTTCGCCACGTGGTGCTGCACGTTCATCCGCTGGATGGCGTAGGCCGCTTCCGCGTTGTCAACGCCGAGCGCATTGCGCAGCGGTTCAATCGCCTTGCCGCGGCTTTCCGCCTCACGCAGACGCTGCGCCAGTTGTTCAAGAGATAAGGTTGTCATCAGCACTCCTCAGGTACGCGCCAGAAAATCGAGCACCAGCTGGTTAAAGCTCTCCGCGTGCTCCCACTGCGCCCAGTGACCGCAGTCGCGATAGATATGCAGTTCGGAACCGTTAATACCCGCCAGCAGGCGCAGCCCGGCGTCCATCGGTACAAAGCGATCGTTACGCCCCCAGACGATCAGGGTCTGCGCGCGGATTTCGCCGAGACGCGGGCTAAAATCCGGGAACTGCTTCGGGTTGGCTTCCAGGCTTTGGACGAAATTATCCAGATGCTCCCGGCGCGACAGCATATTATTGAGGCGCGCTTCAAACAGCGCGTCGGTCAAATCGCGGGTATCGAAGACAAAGATGTTCATCATCTTTTTCAGGTTTTCGATGGTCGGCTCACGGTACAAGCCGTTCAGCAGCTTGATGCCTTCCGTCGGCATCGGCGTAAACAGGCTCATGCCGCCGGTTCCGCCGCCCATCAGCACCAGTTTGCCGACGCGCTCCGGCCAGCTGAGGGTAAAGGCCACCGCGCTGTGTCCGCCCATCGAATTGCCCAGCAGATGCACTTTGCTGATATCCAGCTGGTCAATCACGCTTTTCAGCACCCTGGCGTTCAGGTCGGAACGGGAGCCGCGGTTGACGATAGAATCGCTTTTTCCCCAGCCGGGGCAGTCCAGCAGAATGACCCGGTAGCCCGCCTCGACCAGCGGGTCGATATTGCGGCTAAAGTTGGCCCAGCCGGTAGCCCCGGGGCCAGAGCCGTGCAGCAGGACCACGGTTTCGTCGCCCTCGCCGCAGTCATTAAAATGGATGCGTAATGTTTCTCCGCCCTCTTCCACGCTGAGGAAACGGCTGGTGGCGGCTTCGGTTTGCGGTTGGTAGCTCATCATATTCTCCCGTTAATTCAGTTCTGCGCGGCGGCGCTCAGCGAGCCAAATCCGGCAATCCACTCGGGGATTGGTCGGTAATAGCGGCCTTCGCAGCGCCAGCGGCCAAATGCGGATAGCGCGGCAAAGGCGGCCACCCAGGTTTTAATTTCGTGCGTCGATTTCCCGGCCATTGCCGACAGCTCTTCGTTACTGACGGCATCCAGCTCCGCCAGCCGCCCCTGCTCCAGCAGGCTCATAAAGCGGGTATCCCAGACGGGGTTGAGCGGATAGAGCGAGTTCTGGTCCTCGATAAACTGCTTCGCCGCGCTGATGACCCGCTGCTGGCGCAGTTCACGCTCGTCCGGCGGCAGCTGCCTGCCGCTGCCCAGCAGCCGGTCGCGCATATGGGCATCGGCCTTCGCCAGCTCCGGTACCGGCGGCTGATGCGACAGGCCGCCGGAGCCGAGGATTAATACCCGTTTATTGAGGGTGGTCAGGAAGCGGCCAATGGCTTCGCCCAGCATGCGGGTGCGCTGAAAGCCCGGCAGCGGCGACGCCACGCCGTTGATAAACACCGGCAGAACCGGCAGGGTATCCAGCCCGCCGAGCAGGAACTCCAGCGGTTGCGCAAAGCCGTGATCCACCTGCATGCAGTAGGAGACCGCCAGATCGATGCCCTCTTTCATCACCGCGTGGGCGCAAGCCTCCGCCAGCGCCGTCGGCACCGGCAGGACGCCGCTGGCGCTGCTGAAGTCGCCGATAGCGGTCGCCCCGATGCCTAAACAGAACGGCGGCATCACATCGTAGAAAAAGCCGTTGTAGTGATCGGGAGCAAACAGCACCACCAGCTCCGGGTCGAAGGCGGCAATGCGCGCCCGCGCGTCGGCGATAGTGCCGTTCACTTCGTCCAGCACCGCCTGTTCCGGGTCAACGTAGCCCACCAGCGGGGTATGGGAGAGGCAATGAAGATATGCGTTCATATCAGGCCACCTGTTCAATCGTTGTTGCCGCCTGCGCGGAAACCAGCTGCATCTTGCTCGCCAGCGCGTCGAGCTTTTTGCTCAGGGTTTGCGGGATGGCCACGGTGGCGACGAAGCGGTCCGGACGCACCACGGCAATGGCGGTATCGTGCTGCGCGAACCAGCTTTTCAGGCGGTTTTGCGTATCGCCGACGCGGATAACGCCGGGCACGTTGTCCTGATCGCAATGAATCTGCACCTCCGGCACCACCTGGATAAAGCGCACCCCGACCGCGCGCCAGCGGGCAATTTGCTCATCGTTGAGCCCCCACTGCGGATTACAGCCCCAGGCGATAATGGCGAATCTGGCGCCAATCACCTCATCGAGCAGCGTCACCTGCCCGTTTTCCAGCGTCACCTTCGGCTGGATAAACATTTTGCCGACCGGGGACGTTTTGCTTTCGCCTTCCGCCAGCAGCGCGCCGTCGCGATACTGCGGCATCGGCTTGAAACGCATTTCAAGGAAGTAGCGTTTAACCGGCGGCAGATAGTTGAGCAGCCACGAAACGCCGTCGCGCACCGCGCCGTGCCAGCGTTTCGGCGGCGCCAGGACGTTGCCGGCGGTGACCGACAGGTCGATCATCGCTTTGGCGTGATCGCGCCGCTCCTGCTGGTAGCTGTCCAGCAGCGCCTCTCCGGCTTTGCCGTTCACCACCAGCGCCAGCTTCCAGGCCAGGTTAAAGGCGTCGCGCATACCGCTGTTGTAGCCCTGCCCCTGCCACACCGGCATGATGTGCGCCGCGTCGCCCGCCAGCAGTACGCGATCGACGCGAAAGCGTTCGGCGATGCGCGCGTTGTGGGTGTAGACGCGCTGGCGAATCAGCTCGACGTTATCCGGGTCCGGCAGCACCTTGCTCAATAGCTGGCGCATCTTGTGCGGCTCGCTGAGCTGGGCTTCGGTTTCTCCGGGCATGACCATAAATTCGAAACGCCGTACCCCGTGCGGCAGCGCGGCGGAGACGTACGGGCGCACCGGGTCGCAGCACAGGTAAACGTGCGGCGTCGCCAGCGGATCGTTGGCGATATCAATAACAATCCATTGATTCGGCGCGGTTTTGCCTTCGAAGGGAATATTCAGCGCACGACGAATGAAGCTGGCTCCGCCGTCGCAGGCCACCAGCCAGTCGGCGCGCACGGTTTCCCGCTCGCCGTCGCTGCCTTTGAGGTTCAGGGTGACACCGTCACTATTCTGGCTAAAGGCCTCTACTTCGCGGGAAAACAGGCAGCGCACGTGGGGGAAACGGCTGAGGCCGTCATACAGCACCGCGTCCACCTGCGGCTGAATAAACGCATTGCGGCGCGACCAGCCAAACTCGTCGGTCATCGGCTGAATATCGGCAAAGCAGCGCCCTTTCGGGGTGAGAAAGCGCATCGCGTGCCACGGCGTAGTATGCGGCAGCACGTTGTCGACCAGCCCCACCGCCTGCATCGCCCGCAGCGCCTCATCGTCGATACCGATGGCGCGGGGATAATCGATCAGCGACTCGAGCTTCTCAATCAGCACGACGCTGACGCCCATCTGCCCGAGGTAGTTGGCGATGGTCAGGCCAACCGGACCGGCGCCGGCAATAGCGACCTGCGCGCTGTGCTGTACCGCGGGTTGAATATCAGGATTGGATGTTGTCATTTTCAAAACCTCACGCTTCGGACAAATTGCCGTCACCGCACAACCTTCAGCAGGGCGACTTGTTAAATAAATGTGAATTTATTTTTATTGTGAGGTCAGTATAGGGTCAGTGATTTGCGCTACAATCAAAACATTACCGGATGTGCACCAGGTGCACATGATTGTTTATAATAATTTTTATTGAGGACGCATGAACGAAAACGCTTCGGCAGATTACAAAACGGTGCGCGGATTGAGCCGCGGATTATTGTTATTAAATTTGTTAAATAAATTCGACGGAGGCGCGACGGTCGGCACCCTGGCCGAGTTTAGCGGCCTGCATCGCACGACCGTCAGGCGGCTGCTGGAAACGCTACAGGACGAGGGTTACGTGCGCCGCAGCCGCTCCGATGACAGCTTTCGCCTGACGATTAAAGTGCGTCAGTTAAGTGAGGGATTTCGTGACGAACATTGGATTTCTGCCCTCGCCACGCCGCTGCTTGGCGAACTGCTGCGCGAGGTTTTATGGCCGACCGATATCACCACCCTGGACGTCGATGCGATGGTGGTGCGCGAAACCACCCACCGCTTCAGCCGCCTCTCCTTCCACCGGGCGATGGTCGGCCGCCGCCTGCCGCTGCTGCTGACCGCTTCGGGATTAACCTGGCTGGCCTTCGCGCCGGAACACGAACGAAGCCCGATTGTTGAGATGCTGGCCGCCCGGCCGGAAGCGGAGTATCAGCTGGCGCGCGAGCCGGAAAAGCTGGCCGCCATCCTCGAACGCACCCGGCAAAACGGCTACGGCGAAAACTTTCGCGGCTGGCAGCAGGAGGAGAAAATCGCTTCCATTGCCGTCCCCATTCGCCGCCAGCAGCGGGTTATCGGCTGCCTGAACCTGGTCTATATGGCTAAAGCCATGACCATTGACCAGGCGGCGCAAAAGTATCTCGCCTCGCTGCAGAAGGTCGCTACCCGCATAGAAGAACGGATGTCCGATGAAGAGGTGTTTTACCAATAACCTTGTCCATAGGGGGTAAATCGCCCGCCAGCCATTGCGCCCGGCCTCGTTATATATTTTAATATACAGCGATTCTTCCTTTGCCGCTGAGCCCATCATGTCCAGACATCCGCGCGTTTTCTTTGCTATGGCGCTGTTAAGCGCCAGCCTGTTCACCGGTCAGGCCTTTGCCGACCGCACCCTCACCGACCAGCTGGGTCGTGAAGTCACCCTCCCCGACCACGTCACCCGCGCCGTGGTGCTCCAGCATCAGACCTTAAACCTGCTGGTGCAGCTTAACGCCGCTGACGACGTCGTCGGCGTCATGAGCAGCTGGAAAAAGCAGCTTGGCCCGCAGTTTGCGCGCTTTATGCCGGCTATTGAGACACTACCGATGCCGGGCGATCTGACGCAGGTCAATATCGAGAGCCTGCTGGCGCTGCATCCCCAGGTGGTGTTCGTTGCCAACTACGCGCCGCAGGCGATGATCCAGCAGATCCAGGGCGCCGGGATCCCGGTGGTGGCGGTCTCTCTGCGCCAGGATGCCGCGGGTGAGAAAAACAAAATGAACCCGACAATGGCCGATGAAGAGCAGGCCTATAACGAGGGGCTGAAACAGGGGATCCGCCTGATTGGCGAAGTGGTCGGGCGTCAGGCTCAGGCCGAAGCGCTGATTCAATACACCTTCAGCGCGCGCAGGCTGGCTAACGCGCCGGTTGCCGATATTCCGCAAAACGAGCGGGTGCGGGTATATATGGCCAATCCGGACCTCAACACCTACGGCTCGGGCAAATATACCGGCCTGATGATGAAGCACGCCGGGGCGCTGAACGTTGCCGCCGCCAGCATAAAGGGCGCGCGCCAGGTCTCGCTGGAGCAGGTGCTGCAGTGGGATCCGCAGGTGATTTTCGTACAGGACCGCTACCCGGAGGTGGTCAAACAGATACAAAACGACCCGCAGTGGCAGAGCATTGACGCGGTCAAAAATCACCGCGTGTGGCTGATGCCGGAATACGCCAAGGCCTGGGGCTACCCGATGCCGGAGGCGCTGGCGATCGGCGAGCTGTGGATGGCGAAAAAACTCTACCCCTCACGCTATAACAGCGTCGATGTCGAGGCGAAGGCGCGGGAGTACTATCAGCGTTTCTACCGCGTGAAGTGGACGCCGGATGCGTAGTCATCGTCATCCGGCCCTGCTGCAATGTACCCTCGCGCTGGTGACGATCGTGATTGCAATCGCTTCACTCTGCCTCGGGCAGTATCCGTTAAGCCTGGCGGAAGTTTTTCGCCAGCTGGCGCATCTTTCTCCCCTCGACGGCGTCGCCGGCCAGGTGGTGTGGTCGGTGCGGCTGCCGAGGATCGTGATGGCGCTGCTGGCCGGCGGCGCGCTGGGGCTGTGCGGGGCCACCTTACAGGGCGTGTTCCAGAATCCGCTGGTGGACCCGCATATCATCGGCGTCACCTCCGGTTCCGCCTTCGGCGGGACGCTGGCGATTCTGCTGGGGCTGAACGCCGCGCTGATGATGGCCTCGACCTTTCTCTTCGGCCTTGCCGCGCTGATGCTGGTCTATCTGATAGCCGCGCTGCAGGGGCGCGAAAGCACCCTGGTACTGATCCTCTCAGGCATTATCCTCAGCGGCTTTTTTGCCGCCCTGGTGAGCCTGATGCAGTACCTGGCCGATAGCGAAGAGACGCTGCCGAATATTGTTTTCTGGCTGCTCGGCAGCTTCGCCACCGCCAGCTGGCACAAAGTCCTGCTGATGGCGCTACCGGTAGCCTGCGCCGCGATGGTGCTGTTTAAGCTCCGCTGGCGGATTAACCTGCTGGCGCTGGAGGAGAAAGATGCCCGCGGTCTGGGGGTTGCGGTGACCGGGCTGCGTCGCGGGGTGCTGGTGTGCTGCGCGGTGCTGGTCGCCGCTCAGGTGGCGGTCAGCGGCAGCATCGCGTGGGTCGGGCTGGTGATCCCGCATCTGGCGCGGCTGCTGGCCGGCGCCGACCACCGGCGTCTTCTCCCTACCGCCTTCTGGCTCGGCGGCGGTTTTATGATCGTCGTCGATGACCTCGCCCGCACGCTGATCCAGGCCGAAATCCCCATTGGAATCATCACCGCGCTTCTTGGCGCGCCGCTGTTTACCTGGCTGCTGGTGCAGTCGCGACGCACAGGCGCGCGCTGATGACCCTTTCCCTACAGTTAAGCGACCTGCTCTACGGCCACAGCCGACCGCTGTTCGCACCGCTGAACCTGCAGTGCCGTTCCGGCGATATCTGGGCGGTGCTCGGCGATAACGGCCGCGGCAAAAGCACTCTGCTCGATACCCTGACCGGCGTACTGACGCCGCTCGGCGGTGGGTTTACCTGCGCGGGCGGTCTCGCCATCGTGCCGCAGCATTTTCGCCCGGCTTTTGGCTGGCAGGTGCGCGACGTGGTGCTGATGGGACGGGCGCGCCACGTTAATCTGTTCGCTCAGCCAACAGCGGAAGACGAACGTGAGGTGCAGAAGGCGCTGGCGCAGCTGGGGATCGCGGCGCTGGCCGACAAGGTGTTTTGCGCGCTGTCCGGCGGCCAGCAGCAGCTGGTGCTTATCGCCAGGGCGCTGGTGGGCGCCAGCCAGAATATCCTGCTGGATGAACCCTGCTCGGCGCTGGATCTGGCCAATCAGCAGCTGGTGCTGCAGCTCATCAGCGACCTGGCCCATCGCCAGAAGCGCACGGTGCTGTTTACCACGCACGATCCGACCCACGCCCTGCAGGTGGCGAACCAGACCTTGCTGCTGCTGCCCGACGGTGAATGGCTGGCGGGAGAATCAGCCGCCGTACTGACGGAAGCGAATCTTCAGCGCGCGTATGGTTTAGCGGTACGCAAAGTCCATCCCCCCGGGTCGGCGCTGCCGCTGCTGGCTCCGCAGTTTACGATTCGTCGCTGATAGGCAAAAAACCGGCGTCTTTCAGTAAGCGCTGCCCCTCCGCGCCGAGGATAAAGCGGCACAGCCGCTGCGCCCCGGCGCTCTGTTCAATCTGCGCCAGCAGATAGTCGCAGCGAACATTCCACGCCGGCGGAATAAGCAGCGTGCGCAGATCGCTGCACGCCGCCATCTGCGCGGCGTAGTGCGCATAGCCGATAAACAGATCGGTTAAGTTTTCACGGATCAGCCACGCCCCGGCGATTTCTCCCGCCGGCACCGGCAGCGAGTCGCGGCCGCCTACCAGCGGACGCGCGCGCGCCATCATGGCGGCGCCGACGCCGGGACAGCGCTCTTCAATGTGGGAGAACAGCTGCCAGGTGTAGTCGCCTGAAGGGTCGCAGCCCGGCGTTGAGGTTGCCAGGCGTAGGTCCGGGTCGCTGAGCAGCGCCAGCCACTCCCGCGTCTCGGTTGTTGCGCCGTGGCGGGCGGTCAGCATCAGCTGATTCCGGGCGAACAGATAGCACGCCCCGGCCAGCCCGGCCTGACGCAGCGCCTGCGGATGTTGGCTATTGGCCGAGGCGAACACCGAGCACGGCTCTCCGCCCTCAATGCGCTCGCGCAGCAGCCCTGCCGGACCAAAATGGACCTCGACCGGGATGCCGGTCTGTTGCTGAAAGCGCGCCAGCAGCGGAATGAAAGCGCTTTTCAGGCTTCCCGCCGCCAGCAGCGTTAGGGAGGGAGTCATAACAACCATCGCTATATAGTCATAAATACAGCGCTATAATAACGCAGGTTCAGGTCATTTCAGTAGCGAATTTCCGCCAGTTCGCGCAGCTGTTCCGGCGTCGCCACCGGCAGGTTAAAGAAGCGCAGATAGGCCGGGATCATTTCAAACAGCATGTCGGTGCCGCGCTGAATGGGGCAGCCCGCCGCCTGCGCCGCCTGCAGTAGCGGAGTGAACTCCTGGGCCATAACCACTTCGCCGACAAAGGTGCCCGGCGTCAGGCGCTGCGGGTCCAGCGGCAGCGGATCGCCCTCTTTCATCCCCAGCGGCGTGGCGTTGACCACCAGATCGTGCCCCTGCGGATCGCGCTGCATCAGCGTAATGTCCAGCCGAGGATAGTGCTCAAGCAGACGCCCGGCCAGCGCTTCCGCCGTCTGCGAACAGATATCGTACAGCGTCAGGGCGCTGACGCCCGCCGCCGCCAGCGATGCGGCAATGGCCGAGCCGACGCCGCCGCTGCCCACCACCAGCGCCCGCGCCCCTCGCGTCTCGAAACCTTTACGCGTGATACCGAGGACAAAGCCTTCGCCGTCAAACATATCGCCGCTCAGCGTGCCGTCGGCTTCGGGACGAATCGCGTTACAGGCGCCCGCTATCGCCGCCGTTGGGCTAAGATGCTGCACCAGCCCGCAGGTGGCGATTTTGTGCGGCATGGTGACCAGCGCGCCAATAATATTGGTCATCTTAAACAGCATCGGCACAAAGGCGGCGTAATCCTCAGGCTTGACGCCCATCGGCACCACTTTGGCGTCAACCTGCTGATGAACCAACCACGGGTTGTAAATCATCGGCGCTTTAAATTTCGCGGTCGGATAGCCAAGATGCGCTATCAGCCGCGTATTTCCACTAATCACCATTCCCTGCTCCTTTAACAACGACTGCATCACGTTACTGCGAAAGTTCGATACGCTTGACATCGCCCAGGATAAAGACATAAGCCGCCACGCCCAGCAGCGCTGCGCCGCCGATATAAATCAGCGCGTAAAAGAAGTTGCCGGAGGCGGCAACAATGAAACCGATAATCAGCGGCGTCAGGATCCCGGCGAGGTTAGCGCAGAAGTTAAACAGGCCGCCGGTCAGACCGCCAAGGCCTTTCGGCGCGATGTCGGAGATCAACGTCCAGCCCAGCCCGACCATCCCCTGACCAAAAAAGGCGAACGACATCACCAGAATCACTGCCAGATCGCTGGTCAGCCAGTTGGCGGAGATAATGGTGCTCGCCATTAGCAGACCGGCAATGATCGGCAGCTTACGCCCGAGGTTCGCCGAGCCGGTGGCCTTCAGCAGCTTATCGGAGACCCAGCCGCCGAACATCACGCCGCCCGCCGCCGCCAGAAACGGCATGATGGCGAAGAAGCCGACCTTAATCCACGGCATATGGCGCTCGGTGGCCAGATAGGTTGGAAACCAGGTCAGGAAGAAGACCAGCACCGTATTACCGGCAAACTGCCCGATGCTGGCGCCGAGAATCTGCCGTTTCGCCAGCAGCTGGCGGATCAGCGGCCAGCTAAAGGCGGTATGCTGCTCTGCGCCGGTGGACATTCCGCCGCCGTTGACGATGTGCTCGCGCTCCAGCTGATTGAGGTGTTTATCCTCATGCGGCTCGCGATAGCAGCGCCACCACACCAGCGCGAACATCACGCCGGCGGCGCCGACGCTAATAAACAGCGCGCGCCAGCCAAAGCTGCCCATTATCCAGAACAGCAGCGGCGCAAAACAGGCCAGCCCGAGATATTCGCCGACGGTATAGATCGCCGTCGCCTTGGCGCGCTCCTGCTGCGGGAACCAGGCGCTCACCACCCGGCTGTTCACCGGGAAACAGGGGGCTTCGCTGACGCCGAGGCCAAAACGGCACAGCAGCAGGGTTTTCAGGCCGACCGCCAGGCCGTGGAACAGGGTGAATAGCGACCACAGGGTCAGCGCCAGAAAATAGGTGACTTTATTACCGAAGCGGTCAAGAAAGATGCCGCCGGGGATCTGCGCCAGCGCGTAGGTCCAGGCAAAGGCGGAGAATACGATGCCCATCATCGCGGCATCAATACCCAGCTCTGCGGTCAGCTGCGGCGCGGCAATCCCCAGCACCGTGCGGTCGAGATAGTTGATCATGGTACCGACCGCCAGCAGCGCAAGGATACCGATACGCCGCCGGGAAGGCCGCGCGCCGGACGCGGCGGCCGCCGTCGTGTGATTATGGCTATAAGAGTTCATAGTCGTTTCCTGTCATAGGGTACAGCCGAATGTTGTTATTGTGTTTGCGACGTTGGGTTGTGAACCATTTGCTACATTACTAGGTGTACTGCATTGCTGACAAGCGTACAGCTGCATTTACAGCACCATAAAGTGCGTAACCGTTGCGCCGCTCGGTCAGTTCAAAGAAAAAGCGTCCGGCAGAAAACGGGCGGGTATAAAGGTGCAGGAATTCACCGCCGCTTCCGTCACGATCGTAAAGAATTTGATGATTCTTCAGCAGGTTGACCTGAACATCCTCGCCAAAACGGGCCAACAGATCTTCATAGTAGTTCGCCGGGATCGGCAGCGCGTTGACCGCAACCGGTGCCAGGCTGGCGAGCGTGGAGGGTAAATCGTGGCAGGCAAACGCCGCGTGCTGTAAACCTGCTCCCTGATAACAGGCTACCGAACGGGCAATTTGCGTGGCGCGGCTTTGCGAAATATTGAGCGCGAGACGAATGTCGCCCTGCGGACTGCGCACCGCCAGGCTACGCACCAGCCCGTAAGGATCGGGCAGGGTCTGCTCATGTTCGAGCGTAAAGCCGAATACGGTGCGGAAAAAGATGATCCAGTTATCGCGGCTGTCCGCTTCCATGCCGAGGGCCAGATGATCGATACCCCGATAATCGTCGCGCGGCGTGACGTTCGCGCGCAGATGAAAATCGCGGGTGTAGATATCGTCCCCCATCTCAATCAGATAAATAAGGCTGCCGTCCGGGGCGCAAACCGCCGGGATGGGGCTTTCGTTCGGCCCGGCATCGCCCTGCCAGGTGGCGTAGCCTAAGGCGCGGGCGCGTTCCACGATCGCCGCGCTCTGGCTGACGCGCAGCGCCATGGCGCAGAGGGAAACCCCGTGACGCTGGTGAAAATGATCGGCCCAGCTATGCGGCTGGGCGTTAACCACCACCCTCGCCCCGCCGTTGCGCCAGAGGGCGACGCGTTTTGAGCGATGCGTCCCCTCTTCGGCAAAGCCGAGCTGCGTCAGCCTGTGTCCGAGTTCGCCCGCCTGCGCCGGCGTGGCGGCAAACTCGATAAACTCCAGCCCGGCGTAGAGGGGCAGTTCCGCGGAGGAAAACAGCGGCGCCCGGCTTTCCGGCAGCCGCTGACGGACCTGCTCTTCCAGCCACAGCAGCGAGCGATAGCCATCTTTCGCCGTCGCACCGTTGGGAGAAGCCCGGAAGCTGTCGTTAAAAATCTCCAGCGACCAGGGGCCGCAGTAGCCGCGGCGGGTAAGATCGCAGGCAAACTCCACCAGGGGCAGCTGCCCCTGGCCGGGAAAACAGCGGAAGTGACGGCTCCATTCGAGGATATCCATTTTCATCAGCGGCGCGTCGGCCATCTGTACAAAGGTGATTTTTTCCAGCGGCACGTCCGCCAGCTGCGCCAGCGTATCGCCGCGCGCCAGCACGTGGAAACTGTCGAGCACGATGCCCAGCGCCGGGCTATCGACGCTTTTGACCCGCGCCCACGCCTGATGCCAGCGGTTGACGTGGGTACCCCAGGCCAGCGCCTCGTAGCCAATCGTGATGCGTTCCTGCTCCGCCAGCGCAGCAAGGGCGCGTAAGTCGGCGACCTGCAGCTCGACGTCGGCGGAACAGTCCGGCTGAACGTTGCTGCACAGCAGCAGGGTGTCGCAGCCCAGCTCGTGCATAAGCGCAAATTTGCGCCTGGCGCGTTCCATGTTGGCGGCAAACTGGGCGCGGCTGGCGCCTTCAAAATCACGAAATGGTTGAAAAAGCGTGATTTTTAGCCCTAAATCTGCCGCCAGGTGGCGGATATCGGCCGGCGTACCGGTATAATAGAGCAGATCGTTTTCGAAGATTTCGACGCCCTGATAGCCCGCCGCTGCGATGGCATGGAGCTTTTCGGGTAAGGTACCGGAGATCGAGACGGTGGCGATGGAACGCAACATAGAGTCCTCGGGTCATTAGCTGACTTAGTGACCTGAATATGTATCATTTGGTTCAAATGCGCCATGATTGGTTGCAAAATTGTGATCAATATGTGTATTTTTTGCATCTCAAGAAAAGGAGCCGTTATGTCCGTCGTTGCTCATGATGAAGCGCAGTCTCTGAAAGAGCGGATCTTCGCCGCCGCCATTACCGTTTTCGCCGAGCATGGACTGTCGGGCGCGCGGATGGAGCAAATCGCCACCGAAGCGCAGACCACCAAACGCATGGTGGTCTACTACTTCAAGACCAAAGAGCTGCTTTACCAGGCCGTGCTGCAGCACGTCTACGCGAGGATCCGCGAAACCGAGCAGCAGCTCGGGCTGGAAAACGTACCGCCGGTAGAGGCGCTGGTGCAGCTGGTGAAGTGGAGCGTGCGCTATCACGCCACGCACGCTGACTATATGCGGGTGATCTGTATGGAAAACATGCAGCGCGGGAAATGGCTGAAAAGTTCAGGTCAGCTGAAACCGCTGAACCGCACCGCCCTGTCGATCCTGGAAGATATTCTTCAGCGCGGGCAGCAGCAAGGGGTGTTTCAGGCAGGGCTGGAAGCGCGCGATGTGCATCGATTAATCAGCAGCTTTAGCTTCTACCAGGTATCAAACTTTTATACGTTCAGCAGCCTCTACCTGGACGATCCGATGCCGGCTATTGATGATGAAGCGATGGTCGCCCACCACTGCGATATTGCCGTCAAGGCGGTTATTCGCTTTGTGATTTCCTGAAGCGAGCGGGAAGCGCCCGGCGGCGGCTAGTTTCCGGAAAGCGCATGGACCACCTTCTCCATCGCTTCCTGCGTCAGCGCGGAACGTTTGATTTTCGGGTTCGCCAGGGCGGTACGCACCACGCCGGCGATAACGATATGCTTTGGCTCCTGACCCAGGTCGCGCATCTCCAGCACGACTTTGCCCACTACGCGGCACATTTCCTGATACAGCGCCTCATCTTTGGCTGTGTTTCCCATTCTATTTCACTCTCAATTTTTCATTATCAATCAAATCATTATTGATATATTTCCTGAGTAAATCAAACCAGCTCCGCGTTTGTGCCTCAGAGACCGCTTTTCCCTGGCAAACTTGTGAATAAACCCGCGTTTCCGCCCTCTTTATCTTGTCAGGTGATGAAAAAATGTGTTGCGCATAAGCGTAGGATTAGTTTGCATTTTGTTAAGTATATAACTATAGAAATGAAACATGGTTTTCATTTTCTTTTTTGGATTTGGCAACGTATAATGCCCAACAAATTCTTATTGAATGGTTTCAGCGCATTGGATTGCATGACTAAACGCATAACACGTTGCCTCTTTTCATGGGCTGAACCGCCAGCACACATTCTTCTGCACGCTCTTTTGTTGTCACCTATCCTTAGAGCGTGGCATAGCAACTTTCGTAATACAGGTTTAACTCTGCGGCAGTGCGCCCACGGAGTCAGATTCCCCATCCCTATCCTTCACAACTTAAAGATTAAACTGTCATGAAAAAGACCAAAATTGTTTGCACCATCGGTCCGAAAACCGAATCCGAAGAGATGTTGACCAAAATGCTGGACGCTGGCATGAACGTTATGCGTCTGAACTTCTCTCACGGTGACTACGCGGAACACGGTCAGCGCATCCAGAACCTGCGCAATGTGATGAGTAAAACCGGTAAGAAAGCGGCAATCCTTCTGGATACCAAAGGTCCGGAAATCCGTACCATTAAGCTGGAAGGCGGCAACGACGTTTCTCTGAAAGCGGGCCAGACCTTTACCTTCACCACCGACAAATCCGTTGTCGGTAATAACGAAATCGTTGCGGTGACCTATGAAGGTTTCACCAGCGACCTGAGCGTCGGCAACACCGTACTGGTTGACGATGGTCTGATCGGTATGGAAGTCACCGCTATCGAAGGCAACAAAGTTGTTTGTAAAGTGCTGAACAACGGCGACCTTGGCGAGAACAAAGGCGTTAACCTGCCGGGCGTGTCTATCGCTCTGCCGGCGCTGGCCGAAAAAGACAAGCAGGACCTGATCTTTGGTTGCGAACAGGGCGTTGACTTTGTTGCGGCCTCCTTTATCCGTAAGCGTTCTGACGTCGTTGAAATCCGCGAGCACCTGAAAGCCCACGGCGGCGAGAAGATCCAGATCATCTCCAAAATTGAAAACCAGGAAGGCCTGAACAACTTCGACGAGATCCTCGAAGCCTCTGACGGCATCATGGTTGCGCGTGGCGACCTGGGCGTTGAAATCCCGGTTGAAGAAGTGATCTTCGCGCAGAAGATGATGATCGAAAAATGTATCCGCGCGCGTAAAGTCGTTATCACCGCGACTCAGATGCTGGATTCTATGATCAAAAACCCGCGTCCGACCCGTGCGGAAGCAGGCGACGTGGCTAACGCCATCCTCGACGGCACCGACGCAGTTATGCTGTCCGGCGAATCCGCAAAAGGTAAATACCCGCTGGAAGCGGTCACCATCATGGCGACCATCTGCGAACGTACCGACCGCGTGATGACCAGCCGTCTTGAATACAACAACGACAACCGTAAGCTGCGCATCACCGAAGCGGTTTGCCGCGGTGCGGTTGAAACGGCTGAAAAACTGGAAGCGCCGCTGATCGTTGTGGCAACCCAGGGCGGTAAATCCGCGCGCGCCGTACGTAAATACTTCCCGGATGCCACCATCCTGGCGCTGACCACCAATGAAACGACCGCGCGTCAGCTGGTGCTGAGCAAAGGCGTTGTGGCGCAGCTGGTTGAAGATATCTCTTCTACCGATGCCTTCTATATCCAGGGTAAAGAGCTGGCGCTGCAGAGCGGCCTGGCGCGTAAAGGCGACGTGGTTGTTATGGTCTCCGGCGCGTTAGTCCCGAGCGGAACCACCAATACCGCTTCCGTGCACGTGCTGTAATAATTTACAGGTTAATTAGTATTTCCTTTAAAAGCGCCTCTTCGGGGCGCTTTTTTTTATTCTGGCACTAGCCGCTATTAATAAAAATGCAAATCGGAATTTACTATTTAATGCGAGATTATCTAAGATGAATCCGATGGAAGCGCGCTGTTTTCACTCGCCTTTTTAAAGTTACGTGATGATTTCGATGCTTCTTTGAGCGAACGATCAAAAATAAGTGCATTCAGGTAAAAAAATATTCTCATCACAAAAAAGTTTGTGTAATACTTGTAACGCTACATGGAGATTAACTCAATCTAGAGGGTATTAATAATGAATCGTACTAAACTGGTACTGGGCGCGGTAATCCTGGGTTCTACTCTGCTGGCTGGTTGCTCCAGCAATGCTAAAATCGATCAGCTGTCTTCTGACGTTCAGACTCTGAACGCTAAAGTTGACCAGCTGAGCAACGACGTGAACGCAATGCGTTCCGACGTTCAGGCTGCTAAAGATGACGCAGCTCGCGCTAACCAGCGTCTGGACAACGCAGCTACTAAATACCGCAAGTAATAGTATCTGTGTAATAAAAATGGCGCACATTGTGCGCCATTTTTTTTGCCTTACCTTTTCCCGCCTACTGCACCCTTTTCGCTTCATCTACCGGCGTATTATTCTGTACCGACAGGCTCGACGCGGTGCTTCCGCTAGCCGATACCACCACCGGATATCCTGCCCGCCGGGTCAGCGCGCGTTTAAGCTGCGCCTCATCAACCGCTTTATCCCCCGAGAATTGATGAAACTCCGCCGGAAGCGTATAGGCCATGGTCTGCGCATTGCTGGCCTCATCCGGCGTCAACGGGCGATGAACTTCAACATAGCGCTTACCGTCCGGCTCCACGGCGAACTTGACCGGCTGGTTGATAATCCGTACCGGCGTCCCGCTTTTCACCTGATTGAATAAAGACTGGATATCCGCCGCGTTCATGCGCATACAGCCGGAGCTGACGCGCAGACCCACGCTGTCCGGCGCGCTGGTGCCATGAATCAGATATTCACCGTTACCGTACGCCAGACGGAGCGCATAGCGGCCTAGCGGGTTATTCGGCCCTGCGGGCACGACCGGCGGCAGTTTAATCCCCTTCTCCAGCGAACGGGCGCGGATGCCCGCCGTCGGCGTCCAGGTAGGGTTCGGGATTTTCTGCCCTATGCGGGTCGTCATCTCCGGCGTCTCCAGCCCCTGCTGACCAATCCCCAGGGGATAGACCTGCACCTGATTGACGCCCGGCGGGAAGTAGTACAGGCGCAGCTCGGCCAGGTTGACGACGATGCCCTCGCGCGGCACGTCCGGCAGCAGCATCTGCGAAGGTATCAGCACCTGAGTACCCGGTTTAGGCTGCACCGGCGCAATGGTATCGTTCGCTTCAAGGATCAGCATCGCCGCCGTATCAAAACGACGGGCAATCGCCTGCAGGTTGCGGTCACCCTCCTGTACCGTCCAGAACTGGTTCTCACCAATCAGACGACTGTTGGCAGGAGGAAGGGGGTAATCAACGGCCCAGGCGGCGTGGGACGCGCTGAGGGCGCTCAGAAGGGCAATGGTGATAAGAGAAGCGCGTTTCATACTGAGATTCCTTCTTTCGCTGATAAAACGCCAGGCCTGTTATGCACGACGGGAGGCGAGCCTCCCGTCGTGCATAACAGAATGAAATCTACTGTTTTATTCTAGCTAAGATTTGCTGCTTTCGCGCGAATTGCGCGGATCATGGCTTCCAGTCCTTGCGACCGCGAGGGGGTAAGGTGCTGCGTCAGGGCCATTTTTTCAAACCACGGACGCACGTCAAACGCGGTGATATCTTTGGCCGTCATCTGGTCATAGAGGATAAACACCACCGCGATAAGGCCTTTGACGATGGCCGCATCGCTGTCGCCGCGAAGCGCAATCGCGCCGCTCTGCTCCTGCGTCATCACGATCCACACCTGGCTCTGGCAGCCCTGAATGATGTTCTGCGCGGTGTGTTCCTCCGGGCTCAGCGGCGCCAGGCGCTGACCCAGTTCAATAATATAGAGATACTTCTCTTCCCAGTTCGCACAACGGCTAAAGTTGCGCAGCAGTTTGTCTCTGTCCGGTAACGCCGCCATAGTTGCTTCCTTTAGCTTAATAATTTGTGGATCCGCTGTAGCCCCGCCACCAGTCGGTCCACCTCCTCCGTCGTATTGTACATCGCCAGCGATGCCCGGCACATGGCCGGCACGCCGTAGAACGCCATCAGCGGCATGGCGCAGTGGTGCCCGGTCCGCACCGCAATACCGTAGTTATCGAGGAAGCTGCCGACATCATAAGCATGATGTTTGCCGAGATTAAAGGCGATCGCCCCCAGGCGATCTGGCGGGCCGTAAAGGGTTAAATCCGCCACGCTCTCCAGCGCCTGCAGCGCGTAGCGCATCAGGGTCTGTTCATATTCCGCGATGTGCGTCAGCCCCAGCGCGCTGACGTAATCCAGCGCCGCGCCCAGCCCGATGATGCCGCCGGTATTCGGCGTTCCCGCCTCGAAGCGCCACGGCGCTTTTGCCCAGGTCGTGCCTTCCGTCAGGCTGACCGTGGCGATCATCGACCCGCCCCCTTCCCACGGCGCCATCTCCTGCAAAATGTCCTGCTTGACGTAGAGCACGCCGATGCCGGTGGGACCGTACAGCTTGTGGGCGGAGAAGGCGTAAAAGTCGCACTCCAGCGCCTGCACGTCCACCGGATGGTGCATCACCGCCTGCGCGCCGTCCACCAGCACTTTGGCGCCGTGCTGATGGGCCAACGCCGTCAGAGCGGCGATGGGATTTTCGGTTCCCAGCACGTTCGATACCTGGGTAATGGCCAGCAGGCGGGTGCGCTCGTCAAACAGGCCGGGGATCGCATCCAGCTGCAGCGTACCGTCCTGGTTCAGCGGGATCACCCGCAGCTGCGCCCCCACTCTGGCGCACAGCATCTGCCACGGCACGATATTGGCGTGATGCTCCATCGCGCTGACGATGATGTTGTCGCCCGCGCCGACGTTAGCGTTTCCCCAGCTGTTCGCCACGAGGTTAATGCCTTCCGTGGTGCCGCGAACAAACACCAGTTCCTCCGCCGAGCGGGCGTTGAGGAACGTCGCCGCCCGCTGGCGCACCTGCTCCATGCTCGCCGTGGCTTCCGCGCTGAGGGTATGAATGCCGCGATGCACCGCCGCATAGCCGTGGCGGTAAAATTCCGCCTCAGCGTTAATCACCGCTTCCGGCTTCTGCGCGCTGGCGGCGCTGTCGAGGTAGGCCAGCGGCTGGCCATTAACCTCGCGATTGAGAAGCGGGAAATCCGCGCGCACGCGTTCCACAGAAAATGTCATGCCTTACCTCCCGGCAAACGCTGGCCTATACGCGCCAGTATCTGCTGCCTGAGCGCCTCATCGTCGATCGCTTCCGTGAGCTCGGCGGCAAAGGCGTAAAGAATCATCTGCTGCGCCGCCTGCTGCGTAATGCCGCGCGAGCGCAGATAAAACAGCTGTTCGTCATCAATACGCCCGATGGTCGCGCCGTGGCTGCACTTCACGTCGTCAGCGTAAATCTCCAGCTGCGGTTTGGTATCCACTTCGGATAAGCGGCCCAGCAGCAGGTTGTTGTTGGTCATCTGGCCGTCGGTTTTGATCGCATGCTGCGCGACGTTAATCAGGCCATTAAACACCGCCCGCCCTTTATCGTTGACGATGGTTTTATGCAGCTGGCGGCTGTTACAGTACCCGACCTGATGATCGAGCCAGGTGCGACTGTCGCAGACTTCGCCGTTGACCGGCATCGCCAGCGAGTTAATCCGCAGGGTGCTGTTTTCCCCCTTCAGCTGCGTGCTGGTGTGGTGGCGCAGCACCGAGCTACCGAGCAGAAAACTGCTGCTGAAAGCGGAGGCGTCGCGCCCGAGCGCCAGGTCGTTATGGGCAAAGTGGTAGCTTTGCGCGTTCTCAAACGCCAGCTTGATATGCTGCAGGTGGGCGTTATCCGCCACGGTCATCGTCAGCCTTGCGCCGGTAAAGTGGCGCTCATCGTTAAGGCTCAGATAGTGTTCGATGATGGTCGCCTGCGCGCCGCTCTCCAGCGCCAGATGGTGGCGATAGTGGGCGGTGTTCATTTCATCGCTCGCCAGCCCGCGCGTCAGGTGCATAATCAGCAGCGGTTTATCCGGGCGCTGGTTGCGCCTGACCCGAATATGGGTAACGGTGGTCGCCAGGCTTTCGGTCAAATGCAGAAACACTTCGGGCTGAACGGCGTCAGGCAGCTGCTGCCGCTCGTTATCCACCTGCACTTCATAGCCGCTGGCGGCCAGATCGTCGCTCAGGCTCGCGCTAAACTGACCGTCGACAAACACCAGCCGCCATGCCTCTACCGGTAGCGCCAGTTCGTCGCGCCGGGCCGCCGTCAGCGTCTGCGGCTGAGCGGCGACAAAGGTCTGATTCAGTAGCGCGTCCAGCGGGGTATATTTCCAGTTTTCGTGTTTACGCGTTGGCAACCCCAGGCGCAGCAGCTGTTGCAGGTGCTGATGCGCCTGCGGGCTGCGCTGCCCGCTTTGGGACTCAAACAGATGGTGCCACTGCTGCAGCGCGTTACTGCTGTTCGGTAAGCCAGCCATAGCCCTGCTCCTCCAGTTGTTTGACCAGAGTAAAATCGCCGGATTTGACGATTCGCCCCTGGTACAGCACGTGGACGTAATCCGGCTTGATATAATCGAGAATGCGCTGATAGTGGGTGACGATAATAAACGAGCGCTTGCCATCGCGCAGGGAGTTGACGCCGTCAGAGACAATCTTCAGCGCGTCGATATCCAGCCCGGAATCGGACTCGTCCAGGATGCACAGCTCCGGTTCCAGCACCGCCATCTGCAGGATATCGTTGCGCTTTTTCTCGCCGCCGGAGAAGCCGACGTTAACCGAGCGGGTCAGCAGATCCTCCGGCATCTTCAGCAGCTTAATTTTGTCTTCCATCAGGTCCTGGAAGTCAAAACGGTCAAGCTGTTCCTGGCCACGATAGCTGCGCACGGCGTTGAGCGCGGTTTGCAGGAAAAACTGATTGCTGACGCCGGGAATTTCCACCGGATACTGGAAGGCCATGAAGATGCCTTCACCGGCGCGATCTTCAGGGGAGAGTTCCAGTAAATCTTTGCCTTTAAACGCCACGCTGCCGCCGGTCACTTCATAGTCTTCACGCCCGGCCAGCGTAGCGGAGAGCGTACTTTTCCCGGAGCCGTTCGGGCCCATAATGGCGTGCACTTCGCCGGGGCGAACCTCCAGATCCAGCCCGCGCAGGATCGCTTTGTCTTCAACGGCGACCTGCAAATTTTTTATACTTAACATCTTATTTCCTTTGTTATCAGCCGACGCTGTGTTCAAGGCTAATTGCCAGTAATTTTTGCGCTTCTACGGCAAACTCCAGCGGCAGCTCTGAGAAGACGTCTTTACAGAAACCGTTGACGATCATCGAAATCGCATCGTCTTCGCTGATTCCGCGCTGCAGGCAGTAGAACAGCTGATCTTCGCCGATACGGGAGGTGGTCGCTTCGTGCTCCAGCTGCGCGCTGTTGTTGCGGCATTCCACGTACGGGAAGGTATGCGCCCCGCTGTCCGGGCCAATCAGCATGGAGTCACACTGGGTGAAGTTGCGCGCGTTGGTCGCCGTCGGCATGATTTTGACCAGACCGCGATAGCTGTTCTGGCTGTGGCCGGCGGAAATGCCCTTCGAGATAATCGTCGAACGGGTGTTTTTGCCGATATGGATCATCTTGGTGCCGGTGTCCGCCTGCTGATGGCCGCTGGTCAGCGCCACCGAGAAGAACTCGCCGATGGAGTTATCCCCGCGCAGAATGCAGCTCGGATACTTCCAGGTGATCGCCGAGCCGGTTTCCGACTGGGTCCACGACATTTTGCTGTTCTCGCCTTCGCACAGGGCGCGCTTGGTGACGAAGTTGAGGATCCCGCCGGTATTGTTGTCGCCGGGGAACCAGTTTTGCACCGTGGAGTACTTCACCTCGGCGTCTTTATGAATAATCACCTCGACCACCGCCGCGTGCAGCTGGTAGCTATCGCGTACCGGCGCCGAACAGCCTTCGATATAGCTCACGTAGCTGCCTTCGTCGGCCACCAGAATGGTGCGTTCGAACTGGCCGGTTTTTTCCGCGTTGATGCGGAAATAGGTCGACAGCTCCATCGGGCAGCGTACGCCTTTGGGCACATAGATAAAGGTACCGTCGGACGCCACCGCCGCGTTGAGGGCGGCAAAGAAGTTGTCGTTGCCCGGCACCACGGTGCCGAGGTATTTCTTCACCAGTTCCGGGTGATCGTGGATCGCTTCGCCGAAGGAACAGAAAATAATCCCCTGTTCCGCCAGCTTTTCGCGATAGGTGGTCGCCACCGAAACCGAGTCAAAAATGGCGTCGACGGCCACTTCCCGTCCTTCCCGCACCGGCACGCCGAGAAGGTTAAACGCCTCTTCGACTTCGCTGGTCAGAAACGCGCTGGACCCCGTTTGCTGCAGCGCGCCGGGCTCAGAGGCGCAGGCGTCATCGCAGTTGCCGCAGGAGGGCGCTGAATAATAGCTGTAATCCTGATAGTTCAGCTTGTCGTAGTGCGCCTTCAGCCAGTGCGGCTCTTCCATCGCCTGCCAGGCCTTAAACGCGTTCAGACGAAACTCCAGCATCCATTCTGGCTCATTGCGGCGCGCAGAAATCGCCCTGACCACCTCTTCATTTATGCCTTTCGCCAGCTCATCGGTCCGTAGCTGAGTGAAAAAGCCCTCTTTATAGTTGAGTGGCCCGCCGCTCCAGGTTTTGACATCGTCAGTTGCTTCAGTATTACGAGACATAGTTACTCCGCCTGAACGCCAAAACTTTCGCCGCAGCCGCATTCGTGCTGGGCTTTAGGGTTATGAAATTTGAAGATTTGATTTAAGCCTTCGCGAACGTAATCGAGCTCGGTGCCATCGATAAACGGCATCGCCTGCAGCGGCGCCCACAGCTTCGCGCCATCGCGCTCAAATAACAGATCGTCTTTCGCCGGTTCAGCAATTAGCTCGAGAACGTAGCCAAAGCCGGCGCAGCCGCTGGTTTTAACGCCAAGCCGCAGCCCCTGCATATCCGGCTGTTTGCGGACCAGATCGCGAATATGGGCGGCGGCGGCTGGGGTCATGACCAGCCCACGCCAGCTAAAATCTTCGGGATTGAAAGTTCCTGCATGTGAATTCATCGCTCTACCTCATAGGTTGACGCCATCGGGCCATATCGCTATGTTAGTGATAATGATTATCACTTCAACCCATGCAGAGAAGGGGTATTTCCCCATTCAGTGCTTTTTATAAGCATAGACCCTGACAGAAGAGATATCGGAGATGGAATAAATTGTTCAATGCATTGATTAATAATGCATTTCAGTGCCAGAAAGGTAGAAATTGCAGGAAAGTTAAAATATGCATCGGAAATACCTATTTTTGAGATAGCGAATTTGCGTTGCACAGAACCCGCCGTGAAGGGCAAAAGAGTCACAACCGCGTACTGCGGGTAAAAAGGAGAAATGGCGGACGTTATCTTTCCCGGTCAGAGGCAAAAAAGAGCGCAATAACCACGAAAATTAAAAGGGCAGCGCCATGGCGGCGATCAAGGCGCTACCGCGTATCGCCAAACGGATGCCCGTTTAATTGTACTGCAACGTCATGACCACAACGGCACTAATGGTTCCGGGCGTCGCACCGCCTGACACCGATTTTACCGAGGCCTGCATAGCCAGGGTTGCGGTTCTGTCAGCCGCGATATTGTGGGTGATGCTGGAACCCGTTCCCTTAAGCGCGCCGCTGCCCGCTTCACTCATCGCTACCGCCACGTTGGTGGCCGTACCGCTATTCAGATAATAGTCAGGACCGGCAAGCGGATCGGGGGTACCGGTGAAGGAGGCCGTTACGCTGCGCGTTCCCGCCGGACAGTTGGTAAACAGCAGGTTAAAGGCCACAGGGTCGGAGGATGACCCGGGCGTGGCCATGTTGGTTGCCTGAATATCGCCCAGATTGACATCAAGGTTGCTGTTTCCCCCATTGAATATACAGGGCGAGGCGACAATATTTCCCGTCACCCCCATCGTCACGCTATCGGCAGAAAAAACGTTCCAGCACAGCAACGTCAGAATAAGCAATTTTTTATGGCGTATTTTCATTTTTTCACCCGTTACTGGTACGTCAAATTAAGCGTGGCGGTCGCATTTGCCGAGCCGGATTCAACGGAAGTTAAGGTCTGATAATAACGGGCCGTCAACGGCAGCGTTTCTTGCCCGCCCGATGACCGTTTTAATAACAACGGGCTATTGATGGCCAACGGCGCGCCATTATATAAAAGCTGCACGCCAACGCCCTTTGCCGTACCGGCGCTGCCCTGCCCCGTTAATGCCATTACGCTGGTATTGGCGCTGTCGGGATTTTGTACGCCGCTCAGCGAAACGGTGATATTGGTGCCGGCGTTGCAGCTTAACCCCAGATTTTGCGTATTCTGCGCGCCAGCGGGCGTGGTGCCTACCGTCGAGCCGAACGTTGAAGCGGGAATATCGCCAATGATGAAGTTCAACTGAGGCGTAGTGATACTGCAGGCCAGCGCGTTGATTGTCCCATCGGTGAGTGTTGTGGTCAGGCCATCGCGGTAGACGCCGTCGCTGCCCTGGAGCGTCACCACCCCGATCGTTCCCGGCGTTAATGCGCCTGATGACACCTGGCCGGTAACCACGAGCTCAATTCTGCCGCCCCACCACTCCACGTATGAGGCCTGCGCCTCATAGGAAAATGTATTGCTTGGGTTTTCAAAGTAATTCCCGGAAGAGAAGCGAATACCGATACCATCGACATTGGTGGTGTAAACATGATTACCGTAGCTGCTCGGATTCCCACCAAGATACCGCATGCTGAATCCAAGCATTAACGGATTAGTACAACCGGTTAAATAGGAGGTGGTTTTCGTCGCATTCTGAGAAAAAATAACGGTCCCGACCGGCGCATCACGCGGTACGGTAATCGTTCCCACGGACAGAGTGGAGATCTGCGGGGTAATGGTGGTGCAGGTTCCGGCACGCGCGTTATTCCATCCGGCTATCAAGCCGAGCAAAATAACAGAGTAAATCAATCTCATGTTTAACGTTCCTGGTGACAACTGGCGCTAACTTCTGTTATTCCAGCGTAGGTTGATTGTTTCGGCAGGCTGAAATCAGCACGGCACTGTTGGCTGGACTCGCGACCCCACGTGACGATGATTGCCCCCTGCTCGCGCATTCCGCTTAAAAAAACCTGGCCGCGATCGCCAACGATAAAGCTGCTCTTATTATCATCCGCAAGCGTCACCACCGCCCCGAACGGCACGAAGCGGTTATTGTCGGTTAAGGTCATCAGGACCCTGCGCCCCACTTTGGAAAGATAATCGGCGCGCACCACCGCACCTCGCGTCGGGGTAACCGTGTCGGTGTTTATCTCCAGCTCTACGTCCTCAGGCATATTTTGCGGATCGAGCGTCAGGTCGTTTTTTCGATAGACGGAAATATTGCTGACGACCGTATATCCCCGGTAGTCCGTGCGCGCGCCGGGTTGGTTGCGAATATTCACGCCGTGTGCGCCGGGGGCTTTTATCAGGGCATTGGTTTCACCGAGCGGTTGGGAAAGCGTGATGCCATCGGCGTGGGCGATAACGCCCCCCTGCAGACCATAATTAAGACGCTCGCTGTTTTTGTCGTAGCTATACCCCGCCGTCACTTCGCCGTACGTCCCTTTATAGTCACCGTTCATATTGCCGGTGTAACCCACGCCATCCGTACCGTAACCCTGCTGGACGTTCCAGTTCAGCGAGTTGTTCTCCAGCGCGACGCCGTTCATGCCGATATTATGCGTCGTTCCACCATTCTTGCTGGCGTTCATGCCATAGCTGGCCCACGTTTGCGGGAGGAATTTATCCAACGGTACGCTGACGTTAAACGCCAGCAGCTGGTCGTGGGCGCTGTTACTCGCGCTGTCGTTTGACGTCGCGCTACCATTTTTGCTGTATGTCCAGGTCAGGCCGTAGCTGATATTGCGCCAGTAGTTGTTGTATCCGACGCTCCAGGAAGCCATCGACCTGGCGGAGTTCCAGTAATCTTCCCTCGCCGCGCTGAGGGTTAGCGATCCCAGTTCGCGGCTCAGCGTCTGGCTCATCGTCAGCTCCGCGCGGTTACGCCTGCGGTCCTGCAGCGCGCTGCTGTCTCCATATGAATCCAGAACTTCCTGCATCCCGTAATAGCCGCTGGTGGAATAGCGGTATCCCGCAATGGAAAAGTTGGTCCCGGTATCGATGAAGTTTTTGCTGTATCGCGCTCGCCAGGATTGGCCGCGCGATTTATCCGTTTTATCCGGCGTTGACCAGGCCTGCGTGACATCCGTGGAGATAGCGCCTAACGCCCCCATATTTTTACCCACGCCGAATGCCAGCGACTGATATTTGCTTGACTCCTGCAGGCCGCCATAGAGGGTAAAGCCATGCTGCAGGCCATAAATTGCCGTTGCCTGCCCGAAAGGGGTTTTATCCACGCTGCTGTTATATGAACGATACTGCCCGCCGGTGATGGCATATTTGAATCGGCCTTCCCGCTGCAGTACCGGCAGCGAGGCGTAGGGCAGCGTGAAGTGCTGTTCGCTGCCATCGGCTTCTTTAATCGTCACGTCGAGATCGCCTGCCCCACCGGTAGGATACATATCCGTGATTTCAAAGGCGCCCGGCGCAACGTAGCTTTGGTAGATCTGGTAGCCGTTCTGGCGCACCACGACCTGCGCATTGGTTCGGGCAATGCCGCGTACCACGGGCGCATAACCCTTAAGAGAATCCGGCAGCATGTCGTCATCGGATGCCAACTGGCCGCCGCGAAACGGCATACTGTCGAACACGTCGGCAGGCGCAGAGCTGTCGCCAACGGTAAGCTGGGCTTTCAGAGGAATAATGGCCCGCTGCGCGTAGGTATAAACGGTATCCCATTTATCCTGGCCGGAGGACTCCCGTGACCAGGTGGTATAGTTGCGAAAACGCCAGGGTCCGATATTGATCCCCGGACGCAGGTTCGCATACTGGCTGTCGCTTCTGCCGCCCTGGCCCGTTTTCGCCCGAGTGTTCGCTCCGCTCAGGCTGTAATTGAGCAATGCCGCAGTAATCCCCTCATCCCACATTTCCGGCGGTACATAGCCCCTGGCCGGCAGGTCGATCGCCGCCTGGGGAATACTGATAACCAGCCGCTGGGCGCCAAACTGAAAATCAGCGCTGGCTTGCGGAATAGCCTGGAGATTGGCGCAATCACTATTTTCTACCGACAGCTGGGTAAAAAGTTCGGTTTTCACTCCCCACTGTTTTAATTGTTCCACGCTCAGACAGGGCTGTAATATCTCATTACCACCCCCGGTTTTTGCCATCGAAAAAGGAATATCCCGGGTGTCCATTAACTGGTCATCAAGAATAATATCCACATGGTATGTTCCCGGCGCCTGAGAGCCCGATTCAAAAGCCGATAAATCCGCTTTGCCCACGCCGGGATTATCTAACTCTACCAGGGCCGTATTAAACGAATCACTGGCATACAGTTCCGGAGAGAAACCGGTTAACGCTATGGCGATAAGCGTAGCCAGACGAGCAGGTCGCAACTTATTATTTTTTATTGTCATCGCTATTACCTATTTAACGCTGGGCTTGCCATTTACTCTGGGATTACAAACTGGCTTGATGTGACGGACCGGGGCTGCCGTAGTCATTAATAATTTTAAATGTCAGGGCATTGCCGGAGGCCCCGTCCGGCATGCGGAATCGGGTGGTCGAACCCGGCATGACGTAGGTCACCTGGGCAAGCATTTTCCCGCCCACGGTAATTTCATTGAAATTAATGACGTAAGGCGTTGGGTTATTAACCTGAAGTTCATTGCCGCTTCTTTGCCAGGTGAGTTTATTCGCCTGTTCCTCCGGCGTTGAGGCGCGAAGCGTAACGGGACGGTAAATCAGCTTGATGCGCGTTTTTACGGCAATTTGCAGGGAGTTCATCTGCTTTGATGCCGAGGGAATCGCTTTAATATTTATCCAGAATAAACTTTCTTTGGTCTGAGGCAGTGAACCTGTCGCGACAATTCGCTCAATATTTTTTTGTCCGCTGTCGAGGCGATACATCGGCGGCGTAATAATAAAAGGCGCTTTACCAGAACCAACGTCTTGATCATCTATCCATGACTGAATTAAATAAGGTGTCGCATCAGGATTATTAACGCTGATTGACGCTTCTTTTTTTGCACCATCGAAAATGATCCGCGTGCCGCCGATAATCACCCCGGCAGTAGCGCTTGCCTGCACCAGCGTTAACATTGTTATCGCCAGGCTAATTGTTCTGATAAAACGCATTTTATACCTCTTAAAACAAAGGGGCCGGGCCGGCCCCCTACTGATTACTGCAGAAACTTAGTTGTAAACCACTGAGAAGTTCGCGACCGAGTTAGCTGGACCGGCGACTACCGTCGCAGCGGTCGACATATACTGCGCATAGAAATTCAGCGTATTATCAGCGGTGCTGGTGAGCGGGTAGGAGTAACCGTTGCTGCCGTGCAGAGGCAGATCGGCTTTATCCGCCGTCATCAGATTAATCGCGACACCGGAGGCTGCGCCAGCGACCGACGAGTCAATAGCCAGCAGGCTGGAGTTACTTAAATCAGGCGTGCCATCAAAGCGGACTTTGGCATTGTTAACCGTCACCGGACAGTTCTTCAAAATAATATCGAATTTCGTCGCGGCGGTTCTCGAACCGGCTACCGGAAATTCAGTTTTATAATAATCGCCCAAAACAACCACCTGGTCCTTTGACGCGACATCGATGTCGCAGGCGGCATCCAAAATATTGCCATTAAAATTAACGGTACCCGCTGCTGCGAAAGCCTGAGTCATTGATAATGCAGAACCTGCTGCAAGTATCGCAATAACAATTTTCTTTTTCATAACGACACATCCTGTTTTACTTTATTTACATTCAGGCAAAATATTTAATAAACGCATTTTGCCATTGCTTTAATATATTGCCGGGAAACAGTGGTATATAGATCACCACTGTTTCATTTTATTAAAACCGGATTACCCCTGCCGACGAGACAAAATTTATACAACATTTTTTCAGCGCACAATCTATTTCGCGGTCTAAATGTAGACTCGAAATTAACAAAAATAAAACATTTAAATTAAGATATTACTTAATCACTCGGACCCCGGTCTACTTTTGGACCCGGGAAGCAAAACTAACAAAATCAATAAATTATAACCATAACCCCCCCGGGTCTATTATTAGACCAGACGCCAATATTCCCTGACATGCTGTTTTTTAAGATAATTCCCAACATCGATCAAAAAACGATCGCATAAGTTAGTGAGGTATCTTATGAACACGCGAATTATTCCTGAACTCGGCAGCGAGCCAGCAGAAGTACTTGAGATAAAACCCTTTAAGCACATTGAGAAATTAATTGATAATATCCTGCCGTACGCCGAGAGACGTATAGTATCGAAAGGGGAGATCGTTCATTATTACGATAATGACATTCGTCAGTGTTTTTTACTTATCCAGGGCAGCGTTGCTCTGCATCGTCGCGGAGACGGGATTGTTTTAAACTCAGAGTCATCGCCTTTTCTTCTCGGCGTATGTAGCCAGTTTTCCTCTGAACGTCTTTACGTCAGGGTACTGGAAACGTCAGAAATTGCGGCCGTTTCGCTGGAAACGTTTAATCGCGTGGTGGCCCAACAGAATTTATGGGAGCATTTTTCAAAGCTTCTGATCTATACCGCATCGCGGGTTTATGAGCACTGCGCCCAGATATCGCAAATGTCAGCCTATGATATCATCCGTTTTCAACTTGTTGAATTAATGCAAGAGCCCGAAGCTATCCGGCAAAATATCACCGCGGCGGCCTATATCAAAAGTCGCACCTATCTTTCCCGCAGCGGCGTTATGCGCATCCTGGCGGAGCTAAGAACGGGTAAATACATTACCATGGAGCGCGGAGTGCTGATTGACATCCACCACCTGCCGCGAAAGTATTGATTGTTCATGTATCTTCGGAGTGGCAAGAGATACGCGCGAGGTTATAATAAATCCGATCTCCTTCAGGATTTTCTGACTATGTCATCTGCAAATCAACCCTTCCGCGGCTCCCCTTACGCACAGGAATTTATTTCTCATTTGCAGCCCTACTGCACGACGTACCGAACGGGCCGCGGCGAGCAGTTTGATCTTCAGGTTAACGGTCAAGGGATGTGTTACCTCCTTCTGGAGGGGACGATAGCGATATACCGAAGAAGTGACAACATGATGCTTTCCACGGCGCTCAGTCCCGCCCTTTTCGGCCTCGCTAACCTGACGGACATTTACTTTGATGACTATTTTAAAACCGTCACGCCGTGCCAGATTGGCGTACTCACGACCCGTCGCGTCGAGGAAATCATTAAAGAGAAGGCGCTATGGGGACTGCTCTCTAAACAGCTGATGTTTGTCTATAACCGCCTCTATCATAACGTTATGCCCCAGGGCACGCCAACGGCGTACGAGATGATTCGCCAGCAGCTGATCAAGCTCATGGAGGAAGAGGAGGGTTATCGCTACAGCGTGACGGCTGAAAGATATATCAGAGAGAAAACCCGGCTTTCCCGCAGCGGCGTAATGCGCATTCTGGCGGCTCTGAAGACCGGTGGTTTCATCGAAATGGAAGAGGGGAAACTCATAAAAATCAACAAACTTCCTGCTAAGTACTGATTATGCGGATAGGGCTTTCGGCCCTCTCGCGATCCGGCCTGCGCGCCGAAATGCATTCATGCAACAAATTCTATGCGTTTTCATTATAAGTATTGTCATTTCACAGAAATAAAGATTTATTCACTGCTGACTGGCTCATGTAGAATGCGCTGCTAAATTTCCTTCATCTTTTACGCAATGTCGCCCTGGCGACCGTTCGGGAACCTGTGTAGTACTGAATTATGGATATAGAAACAGATGTCATGTCGATGTGTATGGTCGTGTTGTTAATTATTAGCGTGTTGCTCGATTAACCTCTTCCCCCCGTAAAATCAGTACGCCTCGCCGTCGCCGGACAGGCCAGTCTATTCGCTACGAACCCGATCCAAATCGAAATCGTACCGTTCCCCCGCGCGGCCTGACCTGCCAGCGTATTCCGGGATAAGCGTTGAGAGAGGCAATATTGCCCTGTCGGGCATGGCGCGAATATTAAAAAGGCTGCCAACGATGGTGGCAGCCTCTTCACTTTATGGCATTGCTGATACGAAGAGCGAATTAGCTCCTGATCTTCCTGTAGATAAACAGGACAACCAGCGCACCGATCACCGCCACGACAAAGCTGCCGAAATTAAAACCGTCTACACGGCCAAAGCCGAAGAAAGTACTAATCCAACCCCCGACAACTGCACCGATGACACCCAGAATTACGGTAACGATAAATCCGCCGCCGTCTTTCCCCGGCATAATCCACTTGGCTAAAATACCGGCAATAAGCCCAAAAATGATCCATGAAATGATACCCATAGCTAGCTCCGTCCTCTTGTTACCTTGTAAATATCTGGTATAGAAAGATTAGCATAAATATTAATGATGTTTCATAAAATTATATTTAGCATATATAACTTGTCAGCGCGGGGATAATGGTCTACGCCCTGAACGCGTACCGGACAAATAATCAGCAAGCGGAAGTATCGCGTCGCGGATAATTAAAACCTCGGGAGAGGCAGCGATAAGCCAGGATTTTTCTTATTAAAAGTGAAACTGAAAGCGGAATACAAAAGCAGCAAGGAGGGACATTTCCCTCCTTGCTAACTTAGATGACTGCGGTCGTCAGCCGCGACGAACAGCAAAGGCGCCCCTGTTCATCAGTAATGTCGATTTGCCACACCTGGTGACGGGAGCCGACGTGCAGCGCGCGGCACACGCCGCGAACCCTCCCGCTTCGCACCGAACGGATATGGTTGGCATTGACCTCCAGCCCCACCACCTTCTGCTCGCCTTCGCTGCACAGATAGCCGGCCACCGAGCCTAAGGTTTCCGCTAATACCACCGACGCGCCGCCGTGCAGCAGCCCAAACGGCTGATGGGTGCGGCTATCTACCGGCATGGTGGCCTCGATGGCGTCATCGGTAAGGGCCTCGAAGCGAATATCCAGCAGGCCGACCATATTCCCGTCGCCCATGGCGTTCAGCTGTTCCAGGGTGCTCTGACGTTTCCAAATCATCCCATAATCTCCAGTAGCGCCTGCAGCGGATGGCGTACGCCGCTGCCTTCAATACGCTTCACCTGGCTACGACAGGAGTAGCCGGTGACCAGGCAGCGATTACGCGGCAGGCGCTGCATCGCCTGCTGCCAGGAGAGCGCGTAGATAGCCAGCGAGTTGGCGTGATTCTTCACTTCATGGCCGTAGGTACCGGCCATGCCGCAGCAGCCCACGTTAACGTTTTCCAGCTTCGCGCCAAAACGCGCGAAGATATCCGCCCACTGTTTGGTGGAAGCGGGAAGCGCCGTGACCTCGGTACAGTGGCCAAACAGATACCACGACTCGCCGCCCTGCTCCTGCGCAGCGGTTGCCGACAGCGCCTGCGGCAGCCACTCATGCACCAGCATCACGCGGAAATCGCCGCGCTTGTCGCCGAGCACCTGGTTGTATTCATCGCGATAGCAGAGCACCAGCGCCGGATCGACCCCCACCATCGGCATGCCGAGCTGGGCCACCCGGTTCAGGAAATCGGCGGTTTTCTGCGCGGTGCGCGCGAATCGCGTCAGGAAGCCCTTAATATGCTGGGCTTTACCGTTTGGCGAAAACGGCAGCAGCACCGGCTGGTAGCCTAGCTTTTCGACCAGTTGAACAAAATCGGCAACCACCTGCGCATCGTAATAGCTGGTAAACGGATCCTGAACCACCAGCACCCTTTTAGCTTTCTGCTCTGCGCTCAGCGCTTCCAGCTGCTCCAGCGTGGTATTCGCCGAACGATGGCCGACCATCTGCTGCTTCAGCGACGGGACGGAGAGCAGCGGGAGATCGACCATACCGATATGCTTTTCCGACAGCTTGCGCATCCACGGCTGATTAATAAAGAAGTTGAACGTCTTCGGCGCATGCGCCATCAGCGGCGCGTAGGATTCAACCGCCGCCACCAGATGATCGCGGACCGGCCGCAGGTAGCGGCTGTGGTAAAGCTGGAGGAAACGCGACCGGAACTCCGGAACGTCGATCTTAATCGGGCACTGGGTCGAGCAGGCTTTACAGGCCAGACAGCCGGACATCGCCTCCTTGACCTCATGCGAGAAATCGTACTCTCCCTTACGCGCGTGCCAGCTATTGCGGGTGCGCTCCACCAGGGTACGCAGGCTGGCGCGTTTTTCCGGCAGATCTTTTTCCAGCTGATTGGGGTCGATGCCGCGATCCGCCAGCAGGCGCAGCCATTCTCGCACCAGCGTGGCCCGCCCCTTCGGCGAGTGAATACGGTGGTTGCTGACCTTCATCGACGGACACATCGGGCTTTTGGCATCAAAGTTGAAGCACAGACCGTTGCCATTACACTCCATCGCGCCGCGCCACGAGCTGCGCACGGCAATGGGGATCTGCCGATCGAAGGTCCCGCGCTTAACCGCATCCACCTTCATCATCGGCGCATCCACGCCTTCCGGCGGGCATATTTTACCGGGATTCAGACGGTTATCCGGGTCAAACGCGGCTTTAATCTTGCGCAGCTCGCCAAACAGTTCTGCCCCAAAGAACGCCGGGCTATATTCGGCGCGGAAGCCTTTCCCGTGTTCCCCCCACAGAAGGCCGCCATACTTAGCGGTTAAGGCTACGACGTCATCGGAGATGCGCTTCATCAGCATCTCTTGCTGCGGATCGCACATATCCAGCGCCGGACGCACGTGCAGCACGCCGGCATCCACATGGCCAAACATGCCGTAGCTCAGGCCATGACCGTCAAGCAGCGCGCGAAATTCCACAATATAGTCGGCCAGATGCTCCGGCGGCACGCAGGTATCTTCGGCGAAGGGTATCGGTTTAGCGGCTCCTTTGGCATTCCCCAGCAGGCCGACGGCTTTTTTCCGCATCGCGTAGATGCGCTCAACGCCGTCCAGATCGTGGCAAACCTGCCAGCCGATAACGCCCGCTTCGCCGCGCGCCATCAGCTCATCCAGGCGCTGGCACAGGGTTGTCACCTGGCCGTCGATCAGTTCGGCGTCATCACCGGCGAACTCAACGATATTCAGCCCCAGCATCTCTTTATCCGCAACGTCGGTAATGAGCTCGCTGACCGAATGCCAGACAATATCTTCCCGCGCCAGATTAAGCACTTTTGAGTCAACGGTTTCGACCGAAAGCGCCCTGGCCTCCACCATAAACGGCGCGTTACGCAGCGCGGAGTTAAAGGAATCGTATTTAACGTTAACCAGGCGGCGTACTTTCGGTAAGCGGGTAATATCCAGCCGCGCTTCGGTAATAAACGCCAGCGTCCCTTCTGAACCGGTCAGGATGCGGGTCAGATCGAATTCGCTCATCTCGTCATTAAAGACGTGGCGTAAATCGTAGCCCGTCAGGAAGCGGTTAAGTTTGGGGAATTTATCGATAACCAGCTGCCGCTGCGCTTTGCAGCGCTGATAGACCGTGCGGTAAATACGCCCGATCGCCGACTGTTCTGCGCCCAGCGTTTCCGCCAGCGCCGCCGGAATCGGCTGCGTATCCAGAATGTCGCCGCCGATCAGCACCGAGCGCACGCCGAGCACGTGATCGGAGGTTTTCCCATAGACCAGCGAGCCCTGCCCGGAAGCATCGGTGTTGATCATCCCGCCAAGCGTGGCGCGGTTGCTGGTCGACAGTTCCGGCGCAAAAAAGTAGCCGTACGGTTTAAGGAACTGATTGAGCTGATCTTTAATGACCCCGGCTTCCACCCGCACCCACCCTTCTTCGGGGTTGATTTCAATAATGCGGTTCATATAGCGGGACATATCGACGATGATCCCGGCGTTGAGCGCCTGCCCGTTGGTGCCGGTACCGCCCCCGCGCGGGGTAAAGATCAGTGATTTAAAACGTTCTTCCGCCGCCAGTCTTGCCAGCAGAGCGACGTCTGCCGTGGAGCGGGGGAATAAAATCGCATCCGGCAACAGTTGATATACACTGTTATCAGTCGCCATCGTTAGCCTGTCGGCGTAGCTGGTGGCGGTATCGCCGGTAAAACCTTGTTGCTCCAGTACCTGCAAAAAATTCAGCACCAGCTGAACGACACCTGGCGCTTGAGAAATCTGTGGGATCATGACGCTCGACCCTGCCTGACTATGTTGTGTTGTAAGTGATTAAACGTTTGCGTAGTGCACACAACTTTTTATCACATTTTTTTCATATGCGCCCGCCAGAATTAAGGGCAAAATCAGGCGCGCGAAGATATTGATATTATTATCAGTACATGGAATTACGCTGCGTCAGCCTTGTGACGCGACTGCAAAGGTAAAACTTTATCATGATTAACCCCAATCAGCCCCGGGACATACCGCAAGTTCTGCTGTCGGTGCTGTTTTTGTCCCTGATTATTATTTCCTGCCTGTGGGTCGTTCAGCCATTTATCCTGTCATTTGCCTGGGCCGGTACCGTGGTTATCGCCACCTGGCCGGTGCTTTTGCGCCTGCAGCGCCTGCTATTCGGCAAGCGCGCGCTGGCGGTGCTGGTGATGACGCTGCTGCTCTTTTTACTGTTCGTTATCCCTATTGCGCTGCTGGTCAACAGCCTGGTGGATAACAGCACGCCATTAATAAAAGTGATTACCAGCGGTAACTTTACGCCGCCGGATCTGGCGTGGCTAAATAGCGTTCCGCTGATTGGCGATAAGCTGTATACCGGCTGGCACAATTTACTGGAGATGGGGGGAACGGCGATTATGGTCAAAATTCGCCCCTATCTCGGCACCACCACCACATGGTTTGTTGGCCAGGCGGCGCACATCGGCAAGCTGCTGGTCTACTGCGGACTCATGCTGCTGTTTAGCGCCCTGCTGTACTGGCGTGGCGAACAGGTTGCCTATGGGTTCCGCCACTTTGCCACCCGTCTGGCGGCCAAACGCGGCGATGCGGCGGTGATCCTCGCCGGCCAGGCGATTCGCGCCGTGGCGCTGGGGGTGGTCGTCACCGCCCTGGCCCAGGCGGTGCTTGGCGGTATTGGCCTTGCGGTCAGCGGCGTGCCTTACGCCGCGCTGCTCACCGTGGTGATGATCTTTACCTGCCTTGTGCAGCTGGGGCCTTTGCTGGTTCTGGTACCGTCAATTATCTGGCTGTACTGGAGCGGTGATACCACATGGGGCACCGTACTGCTGGTCTGGAGCTGCGTTGTCGGCACCATGGATAACTTTATCCGTCCGCTGTTGATTCGTATGGGCGCCGACCTGCCGATGATTCTGATCCTTTCCGGCGTTATCGGCGGCCTGGTGGCGTTCGGCATGATTGGGCTGTTTATCGGTCCTGTGCTGCTGGCGGTCTCCTGGCGACTGTACGATGCGTGGGTTAACGAAGCGCCGCCGCCGCCGAGGGACCCCGACCTGGTGCTTGAGGAGCTGAGCGAGCTCAATACCCGAGCCACCCAGGATAAGTAAGTGAAAAGGCGGGGAAACCCGCCTTTTGCCCCTCTGTCCCTATCAATGTCGGGCACGACAGCCTTAAAGCTTAAGAAATCCTAATCTATCTTTCACGTCATTCCACCACCCGCTGCCTGCTAACCGCATTTGCTTCGCAGATTCTTTACCTTAATTTAACTATTGAGAGGAATCCGATCGACGCAAAAAGCCTCAGTGCCTAGTATTAGCTCACGGTTATAAATCAACGCATTGATTTATAAGCATGGAAATCCCCTGAGTGAAACAACGAATTGCTGTGTGTAGTCTTTGCCCATCTCCCACGATGGGCTTTTTTTTGTCCGTTTTCTGTTCCCCAAAAACAAAAAATCCCCGCCACTGCTGAGCTGACGGGGGGTATCCAGTTGCCTGTTTTTGCGAGAACTTACTTATTCAGCTCCGCCAGGCCGAGCCAGGTTTGCACGACCGTGTCCGGGTTCAGGGAAAGGCTATCGATCCCCTCTTCCATCAGCCAGGCGGCAAAATCTTCGTGGTCAGACGGACCCTGTCCGCAGATACCGACGTACTTGCCCTGCTTCTTCGCCGCGCGGATGGCCATCGACAGCAGCGCTTTCACCGCGTCGTTACGCTCATCGAACAGCTCGGAGACCACGCCGGAGTCGCGATCCAGCCCCAGCGCCAGCTGCGTCATGTCGTTAGAACCAATAGAGAAGCCGTCGAAGTATTCGAGGAACTGTTCAGCCAGCAGCGCATTCGATGGGATTTCACACATCATAATCAGCTTCAGGCCGTTTTCGCCGCGCTTGAGGCCCTGGCGTTCCAGCTCTTCAACCACCGCTTTTGCCTGCGCGACGGTCCGGACAAACGGCACCATGATTTCGACGTTGGTCAGGCCCATGTCGTTACGCACCCGCTTAACCGCTTCACACTCCAGCGCGAAGCAGTCGCGGAAGCTTTCTGACACATAGCGGCCGGCCCCGCGGAAGCCCAGCATCGGGTTCTCTTCTTCCGGCTCATAACGTTCGCCGCCGACCAGGTTGGCGTATTCGTTAGACTTAAAGTCAGAAAGACGCACAATCACCCGTTTCGGGAAAAATGCCGCGCCAAGGGTGGAGATCCCTTCGGTCAGGCGACCGACGTAGAACTCTTTCGGCGAGTCGTAGCCTTTCATCAGCTCGCGGATTTCATTCTGCAGCCCCGGCTCCTGATCGTCGAACTCCAGCAGCGCGCGCGGGTGGACGCCAATCATACGGTTGATAATGAACTCCAGACGCGCCAGGCCCACGCCTTCGTTCGGCAGGCAGGCAAAGTCGAAGGCGCGGTCCGGGTTACCGACGTTCATCATGATCTTCAGCGGCAGATCCGGCATATCGCCAACGGTGGAGCTCTTGACGCTGAAGTCGAGGATTTCGGCATACACGTAGCCGGTATCGCCCTCGGCACAGGAGACGGTCACATTCTGGTTTTCCTGGATGCGATCGGTGGCGTTACCGCAGCCCACTACCGCCGGGATCCCCAGCTCACGCGCGATAATCGCCGCATGACAGGTACGCCCGCCGCGGTTGGTGACGATCGCCGCCGCCTTTTTCATGATCGGCTCCCAGTCCGGGTCGGTCATGTCGGTCACCAGCACGTCGCCGGGCTCGATGCGGTTCATTTCGCTGATATCGTGAATGACTTTCACCGGACCCGCGCCGATACGATGGCCGATCGCACGCCCTTCCGAAATAATCTGTCCTTGCGCATGGAGGGTATAGCGCTCCATCACCTGGCCGCGGGAACGGACGGTCTCCGGACGCGCCTGCACGATAAACAGCTTACCGGTATGGCCGTCTTTCGCCCATTCGATATCCATCGGACGGTTGTAGTGCTTCTCGATTTGAACCGCTTGCTGCGCCAGCTCCTGCACTTCCGCGTCGGTTAACGAGAAGACGTCGCGCTGCGCCTGCGGCACGTCTTCGATACGCACCTGCTTGCCGTGCTCCTGGGTAGGGGCGTAAACCATGCGGATCTTTTTCGACCCCATGGTGCGGCGTACGATTGCCGGCCGGCCCGCTTCCAGCGTGGGTTTATGGACGTAGAACTCATCGGGGTTCACCGCCCCCTGCACCACCATCTCGCCGAGCCCCCAGGCGGAGGTGATAAACACCACCTGATCAAAACCGGATTCGGTATCGATGGAGAACATCACGCCGGACGAGGCCAGATCGGATCGCACCATCCTCTGCACCCCGGCGGAGAGCGCCACCCCGCGGTGATCGTACCCTTGATGCACGCGGTAGGAAATGGCGCGATCGTTAAACAGCGAAGCAAACACGTGCTTCACCGCGACGAGCACGGCGTCAAAGCCCTGCACGTTAAGGAATGTCTCCTGCTGACCGGCGAAGGAGGCGTCCGGCATATCTTCCGCCGTCGCGGAGGAGCGCACGGCAAAGGAGGCCTCAGCGTCATCGGCGGACAGCTGGGTATAGGCATCGCGAATCGCATTTTCCAGTTCGCTCTGGAACGGCGTATCAATGATCCACTGACGGATCTGTGCGCCCGCTTTCGCTAATGCGGAAACGTCGTCAATGTCGGTTTCATCCAGCAGTTCATAAATGCGCTGGTTAACACCGCTTTGGTCCAAAAACTGATTAAAGGCATCAGCGGTGGTGGCAAACCCGTTCGGTACGGACACGCCCATACCCGACAGATTTGTAATCATTTCACCAAGGGAGGCATTTTTGCCCCCAACCCTGTCTACATCATTCATGCCGAGTTGGTTATACCAAAGCACCAGCGGTGACGAGCCATTGTTGGACATCGAGACAATCCTTTTGTGATTTAATACCAGTGATAAATAATTCACGATCGACTACGAGATTTATCCTGACATATTTATCCAGCTGAAAGAAACGGTGAATCGTTCAAGCAAATTATTTTTTCGTTTTTAGGATTCTTTGCCAGATATAGCTAAGCTAATGATTCTTCAGAAATCTGATGAAATTTGATACAAAAGATACGCAGTTGCGAAAAATGAACTCACCTTTTCATTAAAAATAAAAATAGCGTTTCATTTTTTAAATATGAGACAAAGCCTGGAGCGTTATGCTTAAATTTAATATCAGCTTTCAGACAATTAAACTCATTATACCGGATGGTCAAAATGGAAAGTGCTGTAGATCGCCACGTATTTTATATTTCCGACGGTACCGCTATTACAGCGGAAGTTCTGGGTCATGCGGTCATGTCGCAATTCCCGGTCGCCACCAGCAGCGTAACCCTGCCGTTTGTCGAAAATATTAGCCGCGCGCGCGCCGTGAAGGAGCAAATTGACGCGATTTTCCAGCAGACCGGCATTCGACCGCTGGTGTTCTACTCCATCGTGCTGCCGGAAATTCGCGACATCATCCTACAAAGCGAAGGCTTTTGTCAGGATATCGTCCAGGCGCTGGTGGCCCCCCTGCAGCAGGAGCTGCGCCTCGATCCGACGCCAATCGCTCACCGCACCCACGGCCTGACGCCCGGTAACCTGAACAAATACGACGCGCGTATCGCCGCTATCGACTACACCCTTGCCCACGATGACGGAATTTCTCTGCGTAATCTCGATCAGGCCCAGGTGATCCTCCTCGGCGTTTCGCGCTGCGGGAAAACCCCCACCAGCCTGTATCTGGCGATGCAGTACGGTATCCGCGCCGCCAACTACCCGTTTATCGCCGATGATATGGACAATCTGATTCTTCCGGCTTCGCTTAAGCCGCTACAGCACAAACTCTTCGGCTTAACGATCAATCCGGAGCGCCTGGCGGCCATCCGCGAAGAGCGGCGGGAAAACAGCCGCTATGCTTCCATGCGCCAGTGCCGGATGGAAGTGACCGAAGTCGAGGCGCTTTACCGCAAAAACAAGATACCTTGCCTGAACAGCACCAACTATTCCGTGGAAGAGATCGCCACCAAAATCATGGATATTATGGGGTTAAGCCGCAGAATGTACTAACACACTAGTACATTATTAAAAATTTGTTTATGCTATCACCTGAGCCCTATACAGGATCATGCCCTGCTCTTGCAATAAGCGGGGATTGGTTTATCGTGATGCGCATCACTTCCCGGCATTTTCGCCGCGGAAGAAACAGATTTTGAGACCCCAATGAATAAAACAGACGAATTGCGTACCGCGCGCATTGAAAGCCTGGTAACGCCTGCGGAACTGGCTCAGCGGCATCCAGTGTCTGCCGACGTTGCCGCACACGTTTCCGCCTCACGCCGCCGAATCGAGAAAATCCTCAACGGTGAAGATCGCCGCCTGCTGGTGGTGATCGGTCCCTGTTCCATTCACGATATTGATGCGGCGATGGAGTATGCGCGCCGCCTGCAGGGTATGCGCGAACGTTACCAGCCGCAGCTGGAAATCGTGATGCGTACCTATTTTGAGAAGCCGCGCACGGTGGTTGGCTGGAAGGGGCTGATCTCCGACCCCGACCTGAACGGCAGCTATCGGGTGAATCACGGCCTTGAGCTGGCGCGTAGCCTGCTGCTGCAGGTCAATGAACTGGGCGTACCGACCGCCACCGAGTTTCTCGATATGGTGACCGGGCAGTTTATTGCCGACCTGATAAGCTGGGGCGCTATCGGCGCGCGTACGACCGAGAGCCAGATCCACCGCGAAATGGCCTCGGCGCTCTCGTGCCCGGTAGGCTTTAAGAACGGTACCGATGGCAATACCCGTATCGCCGTTGATGCGATCCGCGCTTCCCGCGCCAGCCATATGTTCCTGTCGCCGGATAAGCAGGGACAGATGACCATCTACCAGACCAGCGGCAATCCGTACGGCCATATCATTATGCGCGGCGGTAAAAAGCCGAATTACCACGCCGCCGATATCGCCGCCGCCGGGGAAGCGCTGGCGGAGTTCGACCTGCCGGAACAGCTGGTGGTGGATTTTAGCCACGGCAATTGCCAGAAACAGCACCGCCGTCAGCTGGACGTTTGCGCCGATATCTGCCAGCAGATCCGCGCCGGCTCGACCGCCATCGCCGGGATCATGGCCGAGAGTTTCCTTCAGGAAGGCACGCAGAAGGTCGTCGCGGGCCAGCCGCTGACCTGGGGACAATCGATTACCGATCCCTGCCTGAGCTGGGACGATAGCGAACGGCTGCTGGATGAATTAGCCGCCGCCACCGCCACCCGCCTGTAGTTCCCCTCCCCACCGTACGCGCGGTGGGGAGCGATTTTCCGCCATCGACCGGCCCGACACCTGCTAAATCTGGTATTCCGCTAAATAAAGCTTGCGTGAAAAACAACATTATTGATAATGATTATCATTGTTGCCTTGATTTTTATTTTTAGTGCTATGACGCGTATGGATAACACTGCCACAGCAGAAAAAACAACAGACAATGCCCCGTATCCGGTTCCGACGGACAAAGAGATAAGCAGCCGGACATTATTAGGCAGCGAGGGACGGGTGGTGATTGAACATCGCGGTCAGCGCTACCTGCTGCGTCAGACCCATTCGGGTAAGCTGATCCTGACCAAATAATTATCCCCACCGATAAAGGCAGGGATAACGAACGTTAGCTGGAACAGCTTACTTCAAGACGCCTTCCCCAGTCCGGTGGACGCTGAATATACTCATCCGTCCGATCGGCAAAGGGGTGAGAGAGTGCGCTATGCAGGCGCTCCAGTTCGCTCATATCCCCCTGCTCCGCCTGTTCAATGGCCCGCTGAGCCAGCCAGTTACGCAGCACGATCGCCGGGTTCACGCTGTGCATCCGCGCCTGCCTTTGCGCATCGTCAACCTGTTCATCGCGCAGGCGCGCGCGGTAAGCGGTAAACCAGCTATCGAACGTCTCGCGGTCGATAAACTCATCGCGTAGCGGCGAGGCGGCGCTCTCCTGCTCGCTGGCGCTGAGCATCCGGAAGGTCCGCGTATAGTCGCTGCCCTCGCGTTCCATCAGCGCAAACAGGCCGTCCAGCAGTTCGTTATCCCCTTTTTGCTGGGTAAACAATCCGAGCTTGTCGCGCATGCGGCGGCCATACGTCGTCAGCAGCGCTTGCTGGTAACTATCCAGCGCGCCGTTCAGCGCCTCAGCGCTGATAAACGGCGAGAGCGTCTGAGCCAGCCGTTGCAGGTTCCATAGCCCTACCGCCGGCTGATTATCAAAGCTGTAGCGCCCCTGATAATCGGAGTGGTTACAGATAAAGCCAGGCTGGAAATCATCAAGGAAACCGTACGGACCGTAGTCCATCGTCAGGCCGAGAATTGACATATTGTCGGTATTCATCACCCCGTGGGCAAAGCCCACCGTTTGCCAGCAGGCAATCATCTCCGCGGTTCGGGTGACAACGTCACTGAACCACAGAAGGTACTTATCCGCTTCATTTTGCAGATGCGGCCAGTGGTGACGAATCACGTAATCCGCCAGCTGCTGCACTTTCAGAGGCTCGCGACGGTAGTAAAAATGCTCAAAATGGCCGAAACGAACGTGGCTTTCCGCCAGCCGCATCAGCATTGCCCCGCGCTCGACGGTTTCGCGGTATACCGGCGTATCGCTGGCCACTATCGCCAGCGCGCGGGTGGTGGGAATGCCCAACGCATGCATCGCTTCCGAGGCCAGCGCCTCGCGGATCGTCGAGCGCAGCACCGCCCGCCCGTCGCCCATTCGCGAATAGGGAGTGAGCCCGGCGCCTTTAAGGTGCCAGTCAAAGCGACGACCATCAGCGAGCTGCTGTTCGCCGAGCAGAATACCGCGCCCGTCGCCGAGCTGCCCGGCCCAGGCGCCGAACTGGTGGCCGCTGTAAACCTGCGCCAGCGGCGACATTCCCGGCAGCAGCGTTTCGCCGCCCCATACGCCAGCGCCCTTCTGCGGGCTGAATAACGACGCGTCAACGCCCAGCGTTCGCGCCAGCGGAGCGTTGTGCCAGACAAGCCGCGCATTCTCCAGCGGCGTAGGGGTTAAAGCGGTGTAAAAATCCGGCAGTTCATCACGCCAGTGGGTAGTAAAAGACAGGGTCATGGTTCCTCCTGCCTTCAGTGTAGTGCTTTCAACAAATTATTAACACGGAGGAATGGATGGGTTATTGCGATAAAAGACAAGACGGGCGTTGTGGCGCTGCCCGGTAAGGCGTTACCGCCGCCGGGCAAGAAAACGCCACGCTACGCTTTGACGTATCGAGGCTAGATCCTTCGCGCCTGCCAGAATTTTTTATGCCAGTAGACATTATCCAGCGACGATCGCGTCACGCCCTGGCTGGTGGAGGCGTGGATAAACTGGTTATCCGTGTCGTAAATACCGACGTGCAGACCGCTCTCTCCGGAACCGGTCTTGAAGAAGACCAGATCGCCGGGCAGCAGTTCGCTCTTATCGATTTTCGTGCCGATCTCCGCCTGCTCACGCGTTTCGCGCGGCAGCTGCAACGCGAACTTATCGCGGAAGGTCATCAGCACAAACCCGGAGCAATCAACGCCGCGCGGCGACATGCCGCCGTAGCGATACGGCGCTCCCCGCCAGTTCCTTAGCTGCTCATTCAGGTTAGCAACAACGGTAATCGAATCAGCAAGCCGTGGATTGGGCGGCGGCGCCCGGTGGCTGCTACAACCCGCCAGAAATAACGCAACACACATAACGAGCCAAAAACGCATCTCAGACGAATCCTCTGTTCCCTATCCTGATAGCAGGATAATTTACCTTGTTTATCAATTCGCTGGCAAGCTGACTGCGTGCTACTGTGACGCAACGAGCATAAGATGACCCGCCACCTCGACCCGCTGGAAGTCCATGGCATACGCGGCGGTTAAATTTTCTTCGCTTAATACCTCGGCGGTGCTGCCGCAGGCGATCGTCTCCCCCCGGCAGATAAGCCAGGAGCGATGGGCGTGTCGGAGAGTATGATTCAGGTCGTGGCTGCTCATCACGACGGCAATCCCCGAGGCGCAGAGTTCGCTTAACAGTCGGTCCAGCGCGGCCTGCTGCGCCACGTCCAGGCTGTTCATCGGTTCATCCAGCAATAGCAACTGTCCGGACGCGTTAGCCTGACGATGAATCTGCAGTATTACCGCCGCCAGGCGCACGCGCTGCCACTCCCCGCCGGAGATGTGATTCACCTGGCGCCCCAGCTTGTCGCCTAAGCCCAGCTTCTCCGCGATGGTCGTCAGTAGCCCGTTGTGCGCGTTGTCCTGGAGATGCAGCGACAGATAATGCCAGACCGGCATGGCGAAAGGCGGCATCTGGTGCTGGCTTAAATAGGCCCGATGACGCGCCAGCTCCTGCGCCAGCCAGTCATTCAGCGGGCGTCCATTCAGTTTTACCTGGCCCGGGCCGGTAGAGAGCCCCGCCATACGCGCCAGCAACGTGCTTTTCCCCGCCCCGTTTGGCCCCACCAGATGAACGATCTCTCCCGGCCGGATATCGGCTGAAAACGGCGCCAGCCGCCCCGCCTCTTCTACATCCTGTAGCTGCATCAAAAACGGCATTATTTGGCTAAAGCTCCTTTAATAGCGGCCACCAGCTGCGGATCATCCGGCGTCATATCCGGTGAGAAACGGCCGATGACCTGACCATCGCGGCCGATGAGGAATTTTTCAAAATTCCACAGAATATCATCCACGTACAGCGGCGCTCTGCCTTTGCTGGCCATGCGCTCATAAAAACCGCTGCCTTCCGGGGCGATAGCCTGCGGGGCGGCCTCAACCAGCTTCTGATACAGAGGCGCGCGATGTTCGCCGTTGACGTCAATTTTGCTGAACATCGGGAATGTCACGCCGTAAGTCGTGCTACAGAACGTTTTAATCTCTTCTTCGCTACCCGGCTCCTGACCCAGAAACTGGTTGCACGGAAAGCCCAGTACGCTAAAACCTTCGCTTTCTAAATCTTTTTGCAGCGCCTCCAGCTGCTCATACTGCGGCGTCAGGCCGCACTTTGACGCGACGTTGACAATCAACAGGACGTTGCCTGCCCACGGGGTGAGCGTTGTTTTCTCACCATCGATGGTGGTGACTTCAGTATTGAGAATATCGTGTTGCATAGCCTTCCCTCTGTGAATATACCGGTTACTGCTTCAGGTGATCCCTATCTACTGTAGCGGATTCAGACTGGGTCATTCTACTTTGAATCCCCCGGGAGTGTCTCTTGATGTAACAGGCAGCACAACATGAATTCATCTCAACACCGGGAGCGCGCAATTCAGTGTACAGTGGTGGATGGATGTAATAGCATTTCGTTAATTGTTAATTTAAGAGAGTTTTATTGATGAAGAAGATGTTTAGCGCGGTGTTAATCGCGGCCTCCGTTGCGCTGCTTTCGGCCTGCTCGCCGGATGAAGATAATAAGATTAAAGTCGCCATTAATACCGGGCCGGATGAGGCTATCTGGAAAGTCGTAGAACAGGTGGCCAAAGAGAAATACAACCTCGACGTCGAGGTAATCTCATTTAATGATTACGTTCTGCCGAACGAAGCCCTGAACAATAAAGACGTCGATGCTAACGCCTTCCAGACGCTGCCTTACCTTGAGGCACAATCAAAAGAGCGCGGCTATAAGTTTGCCATTGTCGGTAAAACCTTCGTCTTCCCGATCGCCGCCTACTCGAAGAAAATCAAAAATATCAGCGAACTGCCTGACGGCGCGACGATTTCCATCTCTAACGAAACCACAACCCTGGGCCGCAGCCTGCTGCTGCTGCAGGCGCAAGGTTTAATCAAGCTGAAAGAGGGTACAGGCTACCTGCCGACGACGCTGGACATTATCGACAATCCTAAGCAGCTGAAAATCGTGGAAGTCGACACGCCGCAGCTGACCCGTACGCTTGATGACCCGAACGTCGCCCTGTCGATCATCAACACCAACTTCTCCGCTCAGGCCGGTCTCTCGGCTGCCCGCGATGGGCTATTTATGGAAGGCCCGGACTCGCCGTACGTCAACGCCATTGTTGCGCGCGAAGATAATAAAGACAGCAAAAAAGTCCAGGAGCTGAAAGAGGCCTTCCAGACTCAGCAGGTTGCCGACAAGGCAGCGGAAGTCTACAAAGGCGATGCGATTAAGGGCTGGTAATACTATCAACCGCTTACGGCCGCCCCTCACTGCGGGCGGCCTGATTTCAGCAATAACCAGATAAACACCGGCGCTCCCAGGGTGGCGGTGACCACGCCAATCGGCAATTCCGCCGCCGAAAGCGCCAGACGCGCGATAATATCCGCGCCCAGCAGCGCGCTGGCCCCCGCTAACAAACAGGCCGGAAGCAGCGCGCGGTGATCGCTTAAGCCACATAAGCGCAGAATATGCGGGATAACCAGACCAATAAAGCCGATCGCGCCGGCCAGCGCCACGCTGACGCCCACCAGCCAGCCGGTCGCCACCACCAGCACTTTACGCCATAGCCACAGCGGTAGCCCCAGCTGGCGTGCGGAAACCTCCCCCAGCGCTAACAGATTAAGAGGCTGCGATTGCAGGCACACCCAGGCCAGCACAGGCAGCAGGGCCAGCATCAGCCACAGCTGCTGCCAGTCCACGCCGCCAAAGCCGCCCATCATCCAGTACATCAGCTGGCGGAGATCGAAAGAGGTTGAGAAGTAGACCGCCCAGGTCATCAGCGCGCTGCATATGATACCGAGCGCCACGCCCGCCAGCAGCAGGCGGCTGGTCGAGAGATGCCGCCTGGCAAAACGCAGTAAAATAAAGGTAATGACCAGCGCGCCAGCGATGGCGCACAGCCCCAGCGCCCAGCCCGGAAGCAGCCCTTTTCCCAGCAACACGGCGGCTATCAGGCCAACCCCAGCGCCGTTTGATACCCCCAGCAGCCCGGGCTCCGCCAGCGGGTTTTCAAACAGCGCCTGCATAATCGCGCCGGACAGCGCCAGCGCCGCGCCCACCAGCAGGACGGCCAGGGTGCGCGGCAAACGAATCTGCCAGATAAACAGCTCGCCTTTGGCGCTAAACCATTCACCGGGGCCAATCCACTGGTCGCCCGCGCACAGGCTGATGGTCGATGTGACCAGCAGCAGCAACGTTAATACCGCAAGCCAGCGCCGGTTGCGGCGCCGTTGAGTTTGAGCAAAGGTCAGCATAGATTTCTGAGTTGAGAAAAAGGATGTGATTGATTTTACGGTATTCGGCCAGGAAAAGAAAAAAGGCCGCATAGCGGCCTTTTTGATTAGTCAGTCCAGATCATTTCTCTCTGGGTGAAGCGTTTTCGACACGGCTTTTTAACTTCTGTCCGGGTCTGAAGGTCACCACACGCCGGGCTGTAATAGGAATATCCTCTCCCGTTTTCGGGTTACGGCCCGGGCGTTGGTTCTTATCTCGCAAATCGAAGTTGCCGAACCCGGAGAGTTTTACCTGCTCTCCGTTTTCCAGAGCGCGACGGACTTCTTCGAAAAACAACTCTACCAGCTCTTTGGCATCCCGCTTGCTAAGCCCAAGCTTATCAAACAGATATTCTGACATTTCAGCTTTTGTAAGCGCCATAGGTTCAATCCCTCAATGATGCCTGGAATCGCTCTTTCAATGCCTCTACACATTTGGCGACGGTAGCGGCAATCTCCTCTTCTTCGAGTGTACGGCTGGTATCCTGGAGGATAAGGCTGATAGCGAGGCTTTTGAAACCTTCCGCTACGCCCTTGCCGCGGTACACGTCAAATAAGTTTACGCCAACTACCTGATTTACGCCAACTTTCTTACACTCGGCTAAAACATCGGCTGCGGGAACGTTTTCTGCCACAACGACAGCGATGTCGCGACGGTTCGCCGGGAAGCGAGAAACTTCACGCGCCTGAGGCACCACGCGGTCTGCAAGCTTGTTCCACTCCAGCTCGAACACCAACGTGCGGCCGTTCAGATCCAGTTTACGTTCCAGCTCGGGATGAACAACCCCAATAAAACCAATACGTTCACCTTTCAGATAAATCGCCGCCGACTGGCCCGGATGAAGCGCATTATTGGCTTCGATGCGGAATTCGATGTCGGACAGTTTACCCGTGAGGTCGAGAACGGACTCCAGATCGCCTTTTAAATCATAGAAATCGACGGTTTCTTTTGCCAGGTTCCAGTGTTCTTCATAGCGGTTACCGCAGATGACGCCAGCCAGCATCACGTCCTGGCGAATACCCAGCGGGGCCTGCGTATCGGGAACAAAGCGTAAGCCGCTCTCAAAGATGCGGACGCGACTCTGCTGGCGATTCTGGTTGTAGACCACCGTCCCGAGCAGACCGGTCCACAATGACAGACGCATCGCCGACATTTCGCTGGAGATCGGGCTCGGCAGAATCAGCGCTTCCTCGCCGGCGTGGATCCACTGCTGTACTTTCGGATCAACAAAGCTGTAGGTAATCACTTCCTGATAGCCTTTGTCGTTGAGCAGCGTTTTCACGCGCTTAAGCGACAGATCCGCTTCGCGGTGAGTGCCCATAATCAGGCCCGCTTGTACCGGTTCATCAGGAATATTGTTATAGCCATAGACGCGGGCAACCTCTTCGACCAGGTCTTCTTCGATCTCCATGTCGAAACGCCAGCTCGGCGCCACGGCATGCCACTCATCCTGGCCTTCGGTAACTTCACAGCCCAGACGACGCAGAATGTCGCTAACCTGCGCATCTTCAATGTGATGGCCAATCAAACGATCCAGTTTGCTGCGGCGAAGGCGGATGGTCGCAGGCTTCGGCAGAGTCGCTTCATTGGTCACGTCAATAATCGGGCCCGCTTCACCGCCGCAAATATCCATCAGCAGGCGGGTTGCGCGCTCCATTGCCTGATACTGCAGCGCGGAGTCCACGCCGCGCTCGTAGCGGTGGGAAGCATCGGTATGCAGACCATGGCGACGGGCGCGACCGGTAATGGACAGCGGGCTGAAGAACGCGCATTCCAGCAGAACGTTTTGCGTTTCATCGTTTACGCCGGAGTGCTCGCCGCCGAAAATTCCGCCCATAGCCAGGGCTTTCTGGTGGTCAGCAATAACCAGAGTATCGGTATCCAGCTTAGCCTCGGAGCCGTCGAGCAGGACCAGGGTTTCGCCTTCATGCGCCATACGCACGATAATTCCGCCTTCAATGCGGTCTTTATCGAAGGCGTGCATCGGCTGGCCGAGCTCGAGCAGAACGTAGTTGGTCACGTCAACCACGGCATCGATGGAGCGAATGCCGCAGCGGCGCAGCTTCTCTTTCATCCATAACGGCGTCGGCGCTTTGACATTAATGCCTTTTACCACACGGCCCAGGTAGCGCGGGCATGCTTCCGGCGCATCGACCTGAATTGGCAGAACGTCGTCGATGGTCGCGGCAACCGGGGCCATTTCCGGGACATTCAATGGCGCCTTGTTGAGCACGGCGACATCGCGGGCAATGCCGATAATACCCAGGCAGTCGGCACGGTTCGGCGTGACGCTGATTTCGATAGTGTTATCGTCGAGCTTCAGGTATTCGCGGATATCGGTACCCAGCGGCGCGTCGGCAGGCAGTTCAATAATACCGCTGTGATCGTCGGAGATCCCCAGCTCGGAGAAGGAGCACAGCATGCCTTCCGACGGCTCGCCGCGCAGCTTTGCCGCTTTAATTTTAAAATCGCCCGGCAGTACGGCACCGATGGTTGCAACGGCAACCTTCAGGCCCTGACGGCAGTTTGGCGCGCCGCAGACGATGTCCAGCAGGCGTTCGCCGCCGACGTTAATTTTTGTGACGCGCAGTTTGTCAGCATTAGGGTGTTGAGCGCACTCAACCACTTCCCCAACGACAACGCCGTTGAAGCTGCCCGCAACCGGCTCAACGCCGTCAACCTCAAGGCCGGCCATCGTTATCTGGTCCGACAGCGCTTCGCTATCGATAGCTGGGTTAACCCACTCGCGTAACCACAGTTCACTGAATTTCATTGTTCTGTCCTGCCCTTATTTAAACTGTTTGAGGAAACGCAGATCGTTTTCGAAGAACGCGCGTAAGTCGGTCACGCCGTAGCGCAGCATGGTCAGACGCTCCATACCCATGCCGAAGGCAAAGCCGGAATAGATTTCCGGATCGATACCCACGTTGCGCAGTACGTTTGGATGCACCATCCCGCAGCCGAGCACTTCCAGCCATTTCCCGTTTTTCCCCATAACGTCGACTTCGGCCGATGGCTCGGTGAACGGGAAATAGGACGGACGAAAACGAATCTGCAGATCTTCTTCAAAGAAGTTACGCAGGAAATCGTGCAGCGTTCCCTTCAGGTTGGTAAAGCTGATGTTGGTATCAACGATCAGGCCTTCCATCTGATGGAACATTGGGGTATGGGTCTGATCGTAGTCGTTACGATAGACGCGGCCTGGCGCAATAATGCGGATCGGCGGCTGCTGGTTAGCCATGGTGCGGATCTGCACGCCTGAGGTTTGCGTACGCAGCAGGCGCGTGGCATCAAACCAGAAAGTGTCGTGGTCAGCGCGTGCCGGATGGTGGCCAGGAATATTCAGCGCATCGAAGTTGTGGTAGTCATCTTCGATTTCCGGGCCAGTCGCGACGGTAAAGCCGAGCTCACCGAAGAAACTTTCAATACGATCGATGGTACGGGTCACCGGATGCAGGCCACCGTTCTCAATACGACGCCCCGGCAGAGAGACATCGATGGTCTCCGAGGCCAGGCGCGCGTTAAGAGCGGCGCTTTCAAGATCTGACTTACGCGCGTTAAGCGCCTGCTGGACCTGCTCTTTCGCTTCGTTGATAACCGCGCCGGCTGCCGGGCGCTCTTCAGCAGGCAGCTCACGCAGGGTCGTCATCTGAAGGGTCAGGAGCCCTTTTTTACCCAAGTATTCCACGCGGACGTTGTCCAGCGCAGCAACATCTGATGCCTCGTTAATGGCTGCCTTCGCACTGGCAACCAGCTCTGCGAGATGTGACATGGTTTTCCTCATTATGTCGGTGCAGACACCGGTTATGGTTATTATTTTGCTTTCACTATTTCGAGCCGCAGACGGCGGGTCATTCGCCATTTGACCGAATGACCCGGTCAATCCACACGTCTGGAGCTTGAAATAGAACAAGCCAGTTCAGATACAAAAAAAGCCTCCACAGTGGGAGGCTTTTTGGCGCTGTTTTCCGTTTCTTCTTTCACGCGCTAGCCTCCTGAGTTCAGGTGCTAAAGTAAAAAAAGAAGCGGAAAATAGCAGCATTCATGCTTGCATTACCTTGTCTGCTAAAAAACGTAAGATCGATATTGAAAAGCTTACGCGGATAAAAGTCAATGTATTGATAGTCTTGAAACGAAAAGAGGGAGACAAGCTCCCTCTTTCAACTGGCTTATGCCAGAGCTGCTTTCGCTTTTTCGACCAGCGCGGTGAACGCTAATTTGTCGAATACGGCGATGTCAGCCAGGATCTTACGGTCGATTTCAACAGAGGCTTTTTTCAGGCCGTTGATGAATTTGCTGTAAGAAATACCGTTCTGACGTGCTGCTGCGTTGATACGCGCAATCCACAGTTGACGGAACTGACGCTTTTTCTGACGACGGTCACGATAAGCGTACTGACCAGCTTTGATAACAGCCTGGAAGGCAACGCGGTATACGCGAGAACGCGCACCGTAGTAGCCTTTAGCTTGTTTCAAAATTTTCTTGTGACGTGCACGGGCAACTACACCACGTTTTACGCGAGCCATATGTGCTCTCCTGTATCTATTCTAATTAAAAAGTTAAAAGGGTTAACGACTTATGCGTACGGCAGGCACGCGATGACCAGGCCCAGATCGCCTTTAGAAACCATGGCTTTCGGACGCAGGTGACGTTTACGCTTGGTAGCTTTTTTGGTCAGAATGTGACGCAGGTTAGCGTGCTTGTGCTTAAAACCACCTTTACCGGTTTTTTTGAAGCGCTTAGCAGCACCGCGTACGGTCTTAATTTTTGGCATTTTAATAACTTCCACTTCGCATTGTTAATAAACGAAACATAGGCGAACAACGGCTGCGGAACCCGCAGGCTCCACAGACATTGCTACTTGAAGGCCTTACTGTTTCTTCTTAGGAGCGAGCACCATGATCATCTGGCGGCCTTCGATCTTCGTTGGGAAGGATTCGACTACTGCCAGTTCACTCAGATCGTCACGGACGCGGGTAAGCACTTCCATACCGATCTGTTGGTGGGCCATCTCACGGCCGCGAAAACGCAGCGTGATCTTGGCCTTATCGCCATCTTCCAGAAAGCGAATCAGGCTGCGGAGTTTTACCTGATAATCGCCATCGTCGGTGCCAGGACGGAACTTAATTTCCTTAACCTGGATAACTTTTTGCTTTTTCTTCTGTTCCTTAGAAGACTTGCTCTTTTCATAAAGGAACTTGCCGTAGTCCATGATACGACAAACTGGCGGTTCGGCGTTAGGGCTGATTTCAACTAAATCTACTCCAGCTTCTTCAGCTTTTTCGATCGCTTCTCTCAGACTCACAATACCCAAAGCTTCGCCTTCCAGACCAGTTAAGCGAACTTCCAGGGCGCGAATCTCGCCATTAATACGATTCGGACGTGCCGTTTGAACTCGTTTTCCGCCTTTAATACCTTATTCCTCCAGTTGTTTTAGACTGCGGCTGCGAATCTCTTGTTGCAGCTTCTCGATAACTTCATTTACGTCCAGGCTGCCCAAGTCTTTGCCACGACGGGTACGCACGGCAACTTTGCCGGCTTCTACCTCTTTGTCGCCACAGACCAACATGTAAGGGACACGACGTAAAGTGTGCTCGCGGATTTTAAAGCCTATCTTCTCATTTCTCAAGTCTGCTTTTACGCGAATGCCCGCATTTTGTAGTTTACGCGTCAATTCGTTAACGTATTCAGCCTGAGAATCGGTAATATTCATGACCACAACCTGCACCGGCGCCAGCCAGCTCGGGAAGAAGCCCGCAAACTCTTCGGTCAGGATGCCAATAAAGCGCTCCAGCGAACCAAGAATCGCGCGGTGAATCATTACCGGTACCTGTCGTTCGTTATTTTCACCCACATAAGAGGCGCTTAAACGCTGCGGCAGGGAGAAGTCCAGCTGTACAGTACCGCACTGCCATGCACGATCGAGGCAGTCATACAGGGTAAATTCAATTTTCGGACCGTAGAACGCGCCTTCACCCAGCTGATACTCAAACGGGATGTTGTTCTCTTCCAGCGCCACGGCCAGATCCGCTTCAGCACGATCCCATGTCTCATCGCTACCGATGCGTTTTTCCGGGCGAGTCGACAGCTTGACGACGATTTTCTCGAAGCCAAAGGTGCTGTACATATCGTAGACCATGCGAATACAGGCGTTCACTTCATCGCGAACCTGATCTTCAGTACAGAAGATATGGGCGTCATCCTGAGTAAAGCCACGTACGCGCATCAGGCCATGCAGCGCGCCTGACGGCTCATTACGATGGCAGCTACCGAATTCAGCCATACGCAGCGGCAGATCGCGATAGGATTTCAGCCCCTGGTTGAAGATCTGCACGTGGCCCGGGCAGTTCATCGGCTTGATGCAGTATTCACGGTTCTCGGAAGAAGTGGTGAACATCGCATCTTTATAGTTGTCCCAGTGGCCGGTTTTTTCCCACAGCACGCGGTCCATCATAAACGGGCCTTTAACTTCCTGATACTGGTACTCTTTCAGCTTAGAACGCACAAAAGTTTCCAGTTCGCGGAAGATAGTCCAGCCGTCGTTATGCCAGAACACCATGCCCGGCGCCTCTTCCTGCATATGATACAGGTCGAGCTGCTTACCGATTTTACGGTGATCGCGCTTAGCGGCTTCTTCCAGACGCTGCAGATAGGCATTTAAGGCTTTTTTATCTGCCCATGCGGTTCCGTAGATGCGCTGCAGCATTTTATTGTTGCTATCGCCGCGCCAGTAGGCGCCAGCGGTCTTCATCAGTTTGAAATGATGACAGAAACGCATATTCGGCACGTGCGGCCCACGGCACATGTCGACATACTCTTCATGATGATACAAACCAGGTTTGTCATCATGCGCAATGTTTTCATCAAGAATGGAGACTTTATAGCTCTCGCCGCGCTTCACGAAGGTTTCACGCGCTTCGTGCCAGCTGACTTTTTTCTTAATGACGTCGTAGTTTTTCTCGGCGAGCTCGTGCATACGTTTTTCGAGCGCGTCGATATCTTCCTGGGTCAGGGTATGGTCCAGATCGACATCATAGTAGAAACCGTTGTCGACAACCGGGCCGATCGCCATCTTGGTATTTGGCCACAGCTGTTTAATCGCGTGCCCCAAAAGGTGCGCACAGGAGTGACGAATAATCTCAAGTCCATCTTCATCTTTCGCGGTGATGATAGAGAGCGTCGCGTCGTTTTCAATTAAGTCGCAGGCGTCAACCAGCTCGCCGTTGACGCGGCCGGCGATGGTGGCTTTCGCCAGACCGGGGCCAATATCCAGAGCGACGTCCATCGGGCTCACAGCGTGATCAAAATGGCGTTGGCTGCCATCAGGAAGCGTAATTACAGGCATTTCATGTCCTTATTTGCAGTGGTGCCCCGCACGAAAGAGCACATACAAAACAATATAATCATAATTATCAACACGTTCAGGCCCAGTTCCCGCTTCACTCTGCGAAAATATGTGCACGCTCGTTCACCGACGCGTACCCACCTGCAGCCGCCTGTTGATAACACCGACGGTTAGTTTACACATCATTAGTGCGTGATAAAAGTCACATGAGACTAAATGGTTATTGCTGATGGAAAAAAAAGGTCGCGGCGCAACAAACCCAGCGTAATTGCTGCGGAACCGTGCGGCAAAAGAGCGCGGCTGGACGATATGACGCATAAAGAATATTTATGCTTTCACATCAATTATGCATGTTTAACACAAAGTGCGGAAAGCAAAACCGGTACGGCATTACCCGGTTTGCTGCTTCACGAAATAATTAAAGGATGATGTTCAAGAACAATGAAATATCAGGACCATTCGCCGGCGACAAGTTTATGAACATCAAAAGCATCATTCATTGACTGCCCGGTAGACTGTGAGCCCGGCGCTATGTTGGAGCCTGCTTCGACATCGGTAGCTTTGGCGATGCCAACTTGGGTATGCTCGTTATTACCCGGCTGCGGTGCGGGAGCGGCGGCAAATGCGCCAAAAGACAGCGTGCACAGCATCACGGCCGCGAGTGCGATTTTGCTATTTCTCATGATAGTCATTCTCTTATTTGTTTCAGATAAATAGAACGGCGTCGTTATCGCCGCCTGTGTGCAACAGTATAGATCCAGATCACATTTTTGTCCGACCCAATATTTATCTTTTCGTGTCAAATTAACTGCATATTTGTCAGCAAAATAGCAATTGTGGGGAAATTATGAAGACGATTTCTTTTTATAAAAAACAAAACGAGAGACCAAAAATAATAATGTCACTTATTGCCAAATTTAAAACAATCAGGCCAGAATATCTGGCCTGAAATATTACATTTTATAACCGAGCGATAGCGTGGTACGGCGATCGGTGTGTTCCGGCGCCGATGACGGCGGCTCAGAGTTCCACGTCAGGTTATAGGCGACCTTGAGGGCAAAGTGAGCATTAATGGCAACGTTCAGCGCGCTTTCGGAGTTCAGCGTCGTATCTTCAGCGCCGAATACCGAAACACCTTGCGTAAATTTGGCGTTATCGGTCATCTGCCAGGCGTAAGTGCCGGAAGCATAGCCCAACGGCTGAGTATCAGTATCACCGTCGGTATATTCGTCGTAGCGTACGCCAGGACCAAATTCAAAACGCAGACTGTGCACCGGTCCGTTCATAATCTGTCGACCATAACCTGCGGTAAACACATCCCGCTGCTGATAACCATTGTAACGATCCGTCAGCCAGCTGGCCTGGCCAAATATATAGTTCTGGTCAGTCAGGTTGTAACGACTACGTCCCCCCACCGCGTACCTTTCCGAAGAGCGCTGATCGTTTGACGACGTATTGCTGGCATTCCCCCACAGCGACCATGCGGTGGTATTGCCATACCAGGTCAACGTGGAGTCGGCGGTCATTGAGGAACTTTTCGTATTGCCGGACTGCGCCAGATAACCGGCGTTAACAGTACCTTCGAAAGGTTTTTTAGCAGAAGATGGGTCATCCATGACAGTAAAAACGGAATCATCGGCCATTGCGCACGCAGACGCAAAAAGCCCTCCCGCGAGCAACGCCGCTGCGGGTACTGTCTTCAAAAGCTTCATTTAATTTTAAGTCCGTACAACCTATAAGGAGACCTGGAGGGTCCCGGGAGCTTTCGCGAGGATCGCGGATAGCCGGTCCTAAGAAAGGGAGTAAATTATAAAAAAGCACGATTAACTTAGCAATCAATTACTCTTTCATTTTTTGTATAAGACGCTTCTCAAAACAATTTTTATTTCATAAAGATAAAAAGAGGTTGCGTTGTATAAGTGGCCCGTCGCTTCCCCTTCCCTCCTTTAAGTGCCATGCTTAAAACCAGAGCAGCTAAATTCGTATTATGGAGGAAACTGGATGACCAAAATCTATACGCTCACGTTAGCCCCCTCGCTCGATAGCGCAACCCAGACCCCGCAAATTTACCCGGAAGGCAAACTGCGCTGTAGCGCTCCCGTGTTTGAACCCGGCGGCGGCGGAATTAACGTTGCGCGAGCCATCACTTTTCTTGGCGGCAGCGCCACAGCCATCTTTCCCGTCGGCGGGGCGACAGGCGAACACCTGACGGCGCTGCTGACGGATGAACATGTTCCCGTCGATACGGTAGAGACCCATGACTGGACGCGGCAGAATCTTCACGTGCATGTGAACGCCAGCGGCGAGCAATATCGTTTCGTGATGCCGGGCGCAGCGTTAACTAAGGAGGAGCTCCGGCTCCTTGAGGAAAAGGTCCTCGCCATCGCCCCGGGTTCCCTGCTGGTGATTAGCGGAAGTCTCCCGCCCGGCATCAGCGTCGATAACCTGACGCAGCTGGTCAAAAACGCTCAGCAGCATGGATTGCGCTGTATTGTTGATAGTTCCGGTGACGCGCTCGCCGCAGCGCTTGATGTCGGCAATATCGAGCTGGTTAAGCCGAACCAGAAAGAGCTTAGCGCGCTGGTACAGCGCGATCTGAGCCAGCCGGATGATGTGCGTCTTGCGGCGCAGGAACTCATTCGGTCGGGCAAAGTCCAGCGCGTCGTCGTCTCCCTCGGTGCCCAGGGTGCGCTCGGCGTTGATGCCCAGGGTAGCGTTCAGGTGGTACCGCCGCCGATGAAAAGCCAGAGCACCGTCGGCGCCGGTGACAGTATGGTCGGCGCAATGACCTTAAGGCTGGCGGAAAACGCCTCGCTTGAAGATATGGTTCGCTTTGGCGTTGCGGCGGGTAGTGCGGCAACCATCAATCAGGGCACCCGCCTTTGCTCGCTGGATAATACGCAAAAAATCTACAACTATCTGCGCGGTTGATAACGCCTTCGCTCCCTCTGGGAAGACAGAGGGAGTCGCCAAATCAGCATGATGGTCTATGCTAAAAATGCCATGGATAACAACGGGGTGAAAAATGAGTAGCGAAATTATTGCCTGGGTCGTCACGGTTCGTTTTCACGAAGAGACGTTAACGGAAATTAACGAACTCAGTAATCACCTCACCCGCGCCGGATTTACCCTCGTCTTAAACGATGATGAAGGGAACGTCCACGAGCTCGGCACCAACACCTTCGGCCTGCTTTCTATGCAGAATGCCGAGGAAGTCAACGCCTTAAGCGCAGGTTTAGCCGAAACCGCGCTGGGAAGACCCGTCGACGTCACCGTGGTCACATTCAGCGAGTGGTTAAAAGCTCAATAAGTGCGATTGACGCAACGGAAAACGTCCAGTTGTGCGTCAGTTCGAGTTTTACGCCGGGTTTATGCGCTAACCTTATGAAATGTTGGAAAACATGGGGAGAGACGGCATGTGGCAAGCTATCAGCAATTTGTTACGCGATTTGCATACCGAAGCAGCTGAAATCGAACTGCGAAACGAACTACCCGGTGGAGAGATACACGCTGCCTGGCATTTACGCTATGGCGGGCGAGATTACTTCGTAAAATGCGACGAACGCGAGCTTTTACCCATCTTCACGGCCGAGGCAGACCAGCTTGAACTACTGTCGCGCAGTAAAACGGTGAACGTACCGCAGGTTTTTGCCGTGGGCAGCGATCGAGATTACAGCTTTCTGGTGATGGAATACCTCCCTCCTCGCCCGCTGGATGCGCACAACGCTTTCCTGTTAGGCCAGCAAATTGCCCATTTACATCAGTGGAGCGACCAACCTCAGTTTGGTCTGGATTTTGACAACGACCTCTCCACCACCCCCCAGCCGAACGCCTGGCAGCGTCGCTGGTCCACGTTCTTTGCCGAACAGCGCATCGGCTGGCAGCTGGAACTCGCCGCCGAGAAAGGCCTGCATTTTGGTGATATCGATCATCTTGTTGATATTGTTCAGCAACGGCTGAGCAGTCATCAGCCGCAGCCGTCGCTGCTTCACGGTGACTTATGGTCCGGTAACTGCGCGCTCGGGCCAAACGGGCCCTATATTTTCGACCCTGCCTGCTACTGGGGCGATCGCGAATGCGATTTGGCAATGCTCCCGCTGCATCCGGAACAGCCGCCGCAAATCTATGACGGCTATCAGTCCGTATCGCCGCTGCCGTCCGGCTTTCTCGAGCGGCAGCCCATCTACCAGCTCTATACGCTGCTGAATCGGGCGATTCTGTTTGGCGGACAGCATCTGGTGACGGCGCAGAAAGCGCTTGATGAGGTGTTCATGGATAAGGCCCCTTAAGGGGCCTTGTTTTTGAGGATTAGCTAATTTGTACGCCTTTCAGACGGAACTGAATGGTCATGGTAATGCCGGTTCCCGGTTTACCCGGTTCATAGCGCCATTTACGTAAAGCGTTTTTCACTTCACGCTCAAACATATTGGCAGGCTGGGCGGAGAGGATCTGCACGTTGTCCACGCGCCCGTCCGGCGTGACGTCAAACTTAACCCGCACGTTTCCTTCAATACGTAGCGCCTGGGCACGAGCCGGATAGCTCGGCTCTCCGCGGCTTAGCGCCCGCGGCCCGGAAGGCGCCGTCACGGTGGGTTTAGCGGTCGCGGCTGAGGTGCTCGGCGCGGTGCGCGCCGGCGCCGTATTTGTATTTTCAAACGGCGAGGCCGGGCGCGTTTCCGCCGGTTTTACATCACGCTTCGGTTGTTCGACCTTTTTTTCCGGCTTCGGTTTAGGCTTTGGCTTCGGTTTAGGCTTTGGTTTATGGATAACAACCGGCGCCTCTTTTGGCGGTTCAGGCATCACTTCCGGTTCCGGTTCTGGCTCCGGTTCAACAACGGGCTCAACGACCGGCTGAGCCGCCTGAGGCGGTTCCAGATCTGCCGGGGCCACCATAGTGATTTCAATGGGCTGTGAGGGTGCCGGCCGTTCAATAACCTGATGTACCGAAGTATAGAGCAACCCCGCGATAACACTGCCGTGGATAACCACAGACAGTAGCGTAGGCCACGGAAAGCGGCGAGGTAAATCAAAGGTCATTGCGCTCATAGTCGTTTCTGTTGAAAAATGATGCCCCGATTTTAAATGCAAATAGCAATCATATTCAACTAGGGTTGTTGGCTTGTATCAAAATTTGCCCTGTTTTCTGACAAAAAGCCCCCGGGACGTGGCATTCTGGGGATCGTGATCATCTTTGCATTGCAGTCAACGACGGTTTCACTTAACGTGATTCGCCAATTTATTGATAAGGAGCCATGCCGTGCTTTACGTTATCTACGCTGAAGATATCGCCGACTCTCTGGAAAAACGGACATCGGTACGTCCCGCCCATCTGGCGCGTTTGCAATTATTACATGATGAAGGTCGTTTACTGACCGCCGGCCCAATGCCTGCCGTAGACAGTAATGAACCCGGCGCGGCGGGCTTCACCGGCTCAACGGTCATTGCGGAATTTGAATCGCTGGAAGCGGCGCAATCATGGGCCAATGACGATCCCTATATCGCCGCAGGGGTTTATCAGAAAGTCTCGGTGAAACCGTATAAAAAAGTGTTTTAGCCTATAAAATGCTTAAGCAATAAGAACGCGTTAAAAATTTAATCTATGGCGATCGTTCATTAGAGGACGTTTCTAAGTACGCGAGTACGGAATGGTCGCCATCCTTATGTCTCTCCACTTCCCCGGTTCTGCCTTCCGATCTCTTTAGGTCGCGCCCTGATGATAGCCATTTGCCGGCAGTGCATCAGCACCGCCGACTTTCTATGGTTAATTACCTGTTGGACTTCAGCGTTCCCTTGAGACCATGCGGTTCTGAGCGAAGATACTGCGGCGGAACGCTCACCTGAGCGCCCAGAGCTGCCGCGGCATGCCATGGCCAGTGCGGATTGTAGAGCACGGCGCGGGCAATGGCGATGAGGTCGGCGTCGCCATTTTGTAGCGCCTCTTCCGCCTGCTGCGCTTCCGTCACCAGACCCACACCGATTACCGGGATATTCACCTTCTCGCGGATTTCACGCGCGAACGGCAGCTGATAGCCTGGCCCCACCTGAATCGCCTGATGAGGCGACAGCCCGCCGCTGGAAACATGAATATAGTCGCAGCCAAGCGCCTCAAGCTGCTGGCTGAAGAGAATCGATTGTGCGTTGTCCCAGCCGCCATCCACCCAGTCTGTTGCTGAAAGTCGGACGCCCACCGCGATGTCCTGACTGACGGCCTCACGGATGGCCCGGAATATCTCGAGCGGAAAACGCAAACGGTTCTCCAGCGAGCCGCCGTATTCGTCGGTACGCTGGTTACTGAGCGGTGAAAGGAACTGGTGCAATAGGTAACCATGCGCGGCATGCAGTTCAATCAATTCAATACCCATCCGCTCAGCGCGTCTGGCGCTGTCTACGAATGACTGCTTGATGCGTTTCATGTGGTCCTGAGTAAGTTCAACCGGAGGTCGTTCACCTTCACCATAGGCCAGCGCTGATGGCGCAACCGTGTCCCATCCGCCAGAATCATGCGCCAGCTGGTGTCCCCCCAGCCAGGGGGCTGCGGAAGAGGCTTTTCGTCCGGCATGGCCCAGCTGGATACCGATGGGGATTGAAGTGTACTGGCGGATATCGTTCAGCACGGTGCGTAATGCGGCTTCCGTTTCGTCATTCCATAAGCCCAAATCAGCCGGGGTAATGCGTCCGGCGGGCTCTACAGCGCTGGCTTCGATAATCAGTAAGCCCGCGCCGGAAAAAGCCAGCTGTCCAAGATGGATACGATGCCATGCCGTCGCCTTGCCATTGTCGGCGGAGTACTGGCACATTGGCGCAATGACAATACGGTTCTCAAGTTCCAGCTTACCGATTCGCACCGGACTAAAAAGTTGACTCATAGATACCTCTCAATAATAGACGCCTTACGGACATTATAAGTAGCATGTGCTGATGCATGGCACTTCCCGTTTTTTGCGTTTATACGCGTTGGGCCAGTCTTATGAGGTATGGCGCGATGCGACTTCCTGCCCGCCGCTGCTGATGCAAACAATAACGCAGGAGCCCGCGAGAAACCGGGTTTCGCCGGCAGAAGAAAGAGAGATGACAGTATAAGAATGTATGCTAAGAACGAAACGCTGATAAAACAGAGGCACCGCGAGCGGTGCCTTTTGTTTCGACTCTCAACATTCAGAGAAGGTGAACAGCAGAGAGTGACGTTGCCGTTTAACCAGCTCCTTTCTGATGGAGAGGATGCGCATATTACGACGCGACTGGCCTTCCAGCCAGCGTGCTTTACGGCGACTCACCTGCCGAAGCATGCGCCAGCGCCCTACTTCCGTTCTACTACGCTTCATTGCAACTACTCTACAAGTAAAAACAGCCTGCATTATAGACCGATGAATCTGGCTAACCAACGCTTTCGCTGCGTTTTTATTTGCCAGATGGATGATGATGCGTAAACTCATGTCATCAAGTCATTCAAAAGGATTTTTCATCTATGACAACCTTTTACACGGTGGTGAACTGGCTGGTTATACTCGGTTACTGGCTACTTATCGCCGGTGTAACATTACGGATATTAATGAAAAGGCGCGCGGTCCCGTCAGCGATGGCATGGCTGCTTGTCATTTATATTCTTCCCCTGGTGGGCATTATCGCCTATCTCTCGTTTGGCGAACTGCATCTGGGTAAACGCCGCGCCGAACGCGCGCGGGCCATGTGGCCCTCAACGGCCAAGTGGTTAAAGGACCTCAAAGCCTGCAAGCATATCTTTGCCGAGGAGAATAGTCCGGTCGCGGAATCCTTGTTCAAGCTCTGCGAACGTCGGCAGGGCATTGGCGGCGTCAAAGGCAATCAGCTCCAGCTGCTCACCGAATCCGATGACGTCATGCAGGCGCTCATCCGCGATATCCAGCTCGCTCGTCACAATATTGAGATGGTGTTCTATATCTGGCAGCCCGGCGGCATGGCCGATCAGGTCGCCGAATCATTGATGGCGGCGGCAAGGCGCGGCGTACACTGCCGGCTGATGCTCGACTCCGCCGGGAGCGTGGCGTTTTTTCGTAGTCCCTGGGCCGCCATGATGCGTAATGCCGGCATTGAAGTCGTCGAAGCCCTGAAGGTCAACCTGATGCGCGTCTTTCTGCGCCGTATGGACCTGCGTCAGCATCGTAAAATGGTCATGATCGATAACTATATTGCCTATACCGGCAGTATGAATCTGGTCGACCCGCGTTTCTTTAAGCAGGACTCCGGCGTTGGCCAGTGGATCGATCTGATGGCGCGAATGGAAGGTCCGGTAGCGACAGCGATGGGCATTGTCTACTCCTGCGACTGGGAGATTGAAACCGGCAAACGTATTTTACCGCCGCCGCCGGACGCGAACATTATGCCGTTCGAAGAGGCCAGCGGGCACACAATTCACACTATCGCCTCGGGTCCGGGTTTTCCGGAAGATTTGATCCATCAGGCTCTGTTGACTGCCGCCTACGCGGCCAAAGAGCATTTGATCATGACGACCCCCTACTTTGTGCCCAGCGACGACCTTTTGCATGCCATCTGTACTGCCGCCCAGCGCGGCGTCGATGTCAGCATCATCCTGCCGCGCAAGAACGATTCGCTGCTGGTGGGCTGGGCCAGTCGCGCCTTCTTTACCGAGCTGCTGGCTGCCGGGGTAAAGATTTACCAGTTTGAAGGCGGTCTGCTGCATACTAAGAGCGTGCTGGTTGACGGCGAACTTAGCCTTGTGGGCACCGTTAACCTCGATATGCGCAGCCTGTGGCTCAACTTCGAGATTACGCTGGTGATTGACGATGCCGGATTTGGCAGCGATCTGGCCGCGGTGCAGGACGATTACATCTCCCGCTCGCGCCTGCTGGACGCCAGGCTGTGGTTAAAACGTCCGCTGTGGCAGCGGATCGCCGAGCGACTGTTTTACTTCTTCAGTCCGTTGCTGTAAAACGTGCCAATCAGATGTTTAATGGGTAGCAATCATGGATATGGATTTAAACAATCGCCTGACCGAAGACGAAACGCTTGAACAGGCTTACGACATTTTCCTCGAACTGGCCGTCGACAACCTCGATCCGGCGGATGTCATTCTGTTCAACCTGCAGTTTGAAGAACGCGGCGGCGCCGAGCTCTTCGATCCGGCGCCTGACTGGGAAGAACACGTCGATTTTGACCTCAACCCTGACTTCTTCGCTGAAGTGGTCATTGGTCTGGCCGATGAAGATGGCGGCGAAATTAACGATATTTTCGCGCGCGTGCTGCTGTGTCGTGAAAAAGACCACAAGCTCTGTCATATCCTGTGGCGCGAATAAGCTCTTTCTTAAGCATAATAGCTTATATATAAAAGAAGAAGCCTGCCTGAGTTAACCAGGGCAGGCTTTTTTAGTTATTCAGGCAGTTCGCTGCCGCAGGCGTTGCAGTAGCGAGCGTCTTTTTCATGAACGTTATGCTGGCAATGCGGGCACTGGCGCTGAGTCCGGCGACTCTGAAATGCGGTGGTCATATGGCTGGTAATTAAGCCGGTGGGGATCGCAATAATCGAGTAGCCAATTAAGATAAGAATGGAGGCTAAAATTCGCCCCAGCGGCGTATGCGGCGTAATATCGCCATACCCTACCGTGGTTATCGTCACTATCGCCCAGTAAACCGACGCGTTCAGCGTAGTAAAACCGTATCTCGGCCCCTCAACCAGATACATCAGGGAGCCAAAGATCACCATGACGATGGCAACAAAAGAATAGAACAGGATCAGCTGGTGGCGAGCGCTGACGATAGCAGCCCAGAAAATATTCAACGACGGCATAAAGCGCAGCAGCTTAAGGATACGCAACGCGCGAATAGCGCGCATGGCCCGCCAGGCAAACACGTACTCAATACTGATCTCGGGCCACAGCCACATAACGTAAAGCGGTAAAATGGTGGCCAGGTCAATAATGCCCCAGAAGCTGAAAATATACTTTAGCGGATTCGGCCAGCTGATAATGCGCAGAAAATACTCAAAGGTAAAAACCGCCGTCACGACAAGTTCGAGCCAGACGAAAATATGCCATTCGTCTAAGGTCAGATGATACTGCGTTCCGAGCCCGGACTCGATAAATATCACCAGCACGCTAAGCAGGGCAAATACGCCGCAAAGTCCCTCGAAATGCCGACCGGATCGTCGGTTTTGATCGAAGAGTAAATGATACAGCCGCAGACGAGCGGCATGAATATGAAAAGCCACGTTAACCTCGCTAAAAAAAGGGCTGACTAACGTCAGCCCCTGAGATTATAACGGGTCCACCTTCAGGCAGGAAACCGCATGGCGGAAACTGCCCTCCAGCACCGGTCGCGTCTTAGCGCACTCCGGCCCGGCAATCGGGCATCTGGTGCGGAATACGCATCCCGACGGCGGGTTAATCGGCGATGGCAATTCCCCCTCCAGAAGCTGGATCGTTTTATTCTTTTCCTTATCAGGGTCCGGAACCGGCACCGCCGACATCAGCGCTTTGGTATAGGGATGCAGCGGATTATGATACACCTCATCATAGGTGCCGAGCTCCACGGCATGGCCAAGATACATTACCAGCACGCGATCGGAGATATGCTTCACGACCGCCAGATCGTGGGCGATAAAAATCAGCGACAGTCCCATTTCCCGCTGCAGCTGCTGCAGCAGATTCACTACCTGCGCCTGAATCGACACGTCCAGCGCTGACACCGGCTCATCGCAAATAATGAGCTTCGGTTCAAGAATTAGCGCGCGGGCGATACCGATACGCTGGCACTGGCCGCCGGAGAATTCATGCGGATAGCGGTTAATCAGGTTCGGCAGCAGCCCCACTTTCATCATCATCGCCTTAACGCGATCGCGAACTTCCTGACGCGGCATTTTGGGATGATAGGTGCGCAGCGGCTCGGCGATGATTTCCCCGATAGTCATGCGCGGATTTAGCGACGCCAGCGGATCCTGAAAGATCATCTGAATATCGCTGCGCACGTCGCGCCACTCGTCGGCCTTCATCCCCAGCAAATCTCTGCCTAACCAGGCGACTTTACCGTCGGTAGCCTTCACCAGACCGATGATGGCGCGCGCGAAGGTCGATTTTCCGCATCCGGACTCCCCGACCACGCCCAGCGTTTCCCCTTCATACAGACGCAGCGTTACGCCATCTACCGCTTTCAGCGTTTTCGACGGCTGCCAGAACCACTGTTTGCCGTCTTTAATATCAAAGTGCACTTTCAGATCGGCGATTTCGAGCAGGACTTTTCTTTGTTCCGTTACGGCGTTCATAGCAAATCCCCCACCGGTTGAAAGCAGGCGCGCAGGCGGCCCGGCGCAAACTCCTCCAGAGGCGGAGCGCTATTGCAAATCTCCATCGCGTGCGGGCAACGCGGCTGGAATGGACAGCCTTTCGGCAGACGCAGCAGGTTCGGCGGGTTGCCCGGAATCGTTAACAGGGCATCGCCTTCTGCGTCCAGGCGCGGGACCGCATTGAGCAGGCCAATAGAATAAGGATGAGAGGGATGGTAGAAGACGTCGCGCGTCTGACCATATTCCATCGTGCGTCCGGCGTACATCACCAGCACCTTATCGCAGATCCCGGCGACGACGCCGAGATCGTGGGTAATCATAATGATCGCCGTATTGAACTCGCGCTTGAGCTCATTAAGCAATGTCATTATTTGCGCCTGCACGGTCACGTCCAGCGCCGTTGTCGGCTCATCGGCAATCAGCAGCTTAGGCCGGCACAGCAGCGCCATCGCAATCATGACGCGCTGGCGCATCCCGCCGGAAAACTCGTGCGGATACATTTTCATCCGTTTGCGCGCCTCGGGCATTTTGACCGCATCCAGCATTTTCACCGACTCTTCAAAGGCTTCGGCTTTGCTCAGCGCTTTATGCAGCATCAGGACTTCCATCAGCTGTTCGCCTACCCGCATATACGGATTAAGCGACGTCATCGGGTCCTGAAAAATCATTGAGATCTGCTCGGCGCGCAGCTTATTCAGCTCGCGCTCCGGGAGGTTAAGGATCTGCTTCCCGTTAAAGGTCGCTGACCCCCCGATACGGCCGTTGGCGGCCAGCAGGCCCATCAGCGCAAAAGCGGTTTGCGACTTACCGGAACCGGACTCGCCTACGATGCCTAAGGTTTCCCCCGCCCGTAGATTAAAATTGAGATCGTTGACCGCAGTCACATCACCATCGGGAGTCGCAAAGGTGACGCGGAGATCTTTCACATCCAGAAGCAATCCGGATTGTTGTGCTGCCTGCGGCGCTTTCGCCGTTTCCATCGTACTCATGTCGGCGCTCCTTAGCGGTCTTTCGGGTCGAGGGCATCACGCAGGCCATCGCCGATAAAGTTAAAACAAAACAGCGTTACCACCAGAAAACCGGCAGGAAACAGCAGCAGCCACGGCGATACTTCCATTGAGTTCGCGCCATCGCTGAGCAGCGCACCCCAGCTACTTAACGGCTCCTGGGTACCCAGGCCGAGGAAGCTTAAGAAGGATTCAAACAGAATCATGCTCGGGACCAGCAGGGAGGCGTACACCACGACCACGCCAAGCACGTTAGGCACGATATGGCGGATAACGATATTGCCGGTTGAAACGCCGCCGACCTGCGCGGCTTCAATAAACTCTTTCCGCTTCAGGCTTAGGGTCTGACCGCGAACGATACGCGCCATATCCAGCCAGGAGACCATCCCAATGGCAACAAAAATCAGCAGGATATTCTGGCCAAAGAAGGTCACCAGCAGGATGACGAAGAACATAAACGGAAAGGAGTTGAGGATTTCCAGCAGGCGCATCATAACTGAATCCACCTTGCCGCCCAGATAGCCGGAAAGCGACCCATAAAGCGTCCCCAGAATCACCGCCACCAGCGCTGCAGCCACGCCGACCATCAGCGAGATACGTCCGCCGATCGCCACCCGCACCAGCAGGTCGCGGCCCGAAGAATCGGTCCCAAAGTAGTGTCCGGACTCCATATCGGGGGCGCTGGACATCATGCCCCAGTCAGTATCGTAATAGGAAAACTGCGATACCATCGGCGCGATGGTGACAAAGAGCGCAATGATCACCAGCACAATCAGGCTGGCAACCGCAGCACGGTTATGCATAAAGCGGCGGCGGGCGTCCTGCCAGAGGCTGCGCCCCTCGACTTCCAGCTTTTCACTGAAGTTTTCCAGCGCCTCGTTGTTTTTCTTACTTAACATCATGGCGAACCCCAGCGTTAGTAACGGATCTTCGGATCGATAACGGCATACAGCACGTCAACAATCGCATTAAACAGAATAGTCAATGCGCCAACCAGAATGGTCAGACTGAGTACCAGCGAGTAGTCGCGGTTCAGCGCGCCGTTGACGAACAGTTGACCAATTCCCGGCAGGCCATAAATGGTTTCAATGACCATCGAGCCGGTAATAATGCCGACAAACGCGGGCCCCATATAGGAGAGCACCGGCAGCAGCGCGGGCTTTAACGCGTGACGCAGAATAATGCGGCGCATCGGTAAGCCTTTTGCCCGGGCGGTGCGAATGAAGTTAGAGTGCAGCACTTCGATCATCGAACCGCGGGTAATACGCGCGATACTGGCGATATAGGCCAGGGATAGAGCCACCATGGGCAAAATCATATATTGCAGCGCCCCGCCGTTCCATCCGCCGCCCGGCAGCCAGTGCAGCGTAATGGCAAATATCATGACCAGTAAGGGCGCGACCACGAAACTCGGTATCACAACCCCGGTCATTGCCACCCCCATTACGGCAAAGTCCCATTTCGTATTTTGCTTCAATGCCGCAATCACTCCGGCACTCACGCCAAGCACCACCGCGAGAAAAAACGCGGCGAAGCCTAATTTGGCGGACACCGGGAAGCTGGACGCCACCAGATCGTTGACCGAGTAATCTTTATATTTAAAGGAAGGACCGAAATCACCGTGCGCCAGCTGCTTCAGATAATTGAAGTACTGGGTCATGATGGGGTCATTTAAATGGTATTTTGCTTCAATATTCGCCATGACTTCTGGCGGCAGCGTGCGTTCACCGGTAAAGGGGCTTCCCGGCGCAAGACGCATCATGAAGAAAGAGATAGTAATAAGAATAAATAGCGTCGGAATCGCTTCCAGACAGCGACGTAAGATAAATTTTAACATTGCCCGTACCTTCTGGCGTGTGCCTTCAATAGTGCGATGAAATAAGACACCGTGAGGCAAGCGGTAACGCCTGCCTCACGTATTGCCATTAGTGCTTCACAATGTACATATTTCTTGTATACGTATTATCCAGCGGATCTTTGCCGGTATAGCCACCGACCCACGGTTTAACCAAACGGGCGTTGACATAATAGAAGACCGGTACGATGACGGAGTCTTTATCCAGCTGCTGCTCAGATTGCGCGTAAAGGTCCGCGCGTTTCGCGTCATCGCTGGTTTTCAGCGTTTCGGCGATAATCTTGTCGAAAGCCGGGCTCTTATAATGCGAGGTATTGTTTGAGCTGTCGCTCAGCATCGTATTAAGGAAGGAGGTCGGTTCGTTGTAGTCCGCACACCAGCCGGCGCGCGCAACATCAAAGGTGCCCTGATGGCGATTATCGAGGAAGGTTTTCCATTCCTGATTTTCCAGCTTCACGTTTACGCCGAGGTTTTTCTTCCAGATAGACGCCACCGCGATAGCCAGTTTTTTGTGCAGATCGGACGTGTTATAGAGCAGATTGAAAGTCAGCGGCTTATCAGCGCTATAGCCAGCTTCGGCCAGCAATTTTTTCGCTTCTTCATTACGTTTTTCCTGCGACCACTTGAACCATTCAGGCTCAATCAGCTTCATGCCATCGGTGTACGGCGGCGTATAGCTGTAGGCTGGCAGGTCGCCCTGATTCTTCACCTTATTGACAATAATGTCGCGATCCAGCGCCATCTTCAGCGCAGTACGCACGCGAACGTCGGTAAACGGCGCTTTCTGGTTATTGATTTCGTAATAATAAGTGCACAGATACGGATCGACGTGAACTTCTTTCGGGATCTCTTTTTTCAGTTTCTGGAACAGTTCGATCGGCATGTTGTTATAGGTCATATCGATTTCGCCGCTGCGGTAGCGGTTGACGTCGGTGACTTCAGAAGAAATCGGCAGGAAGGTGACCTGATTAATCACGGTTTTGGCGTTATCCCAGTAGTTGGTATTACGCTCCAGAACAATGCGTTCGTTAACAACCCAATCTTTTAATTTATACGCACCATTGCTGACGATATTGGCCGGCTGGGTCCATTTGTCACCAAATTTCTCAATAGCGGATTTAGGTACGGGTGAAACGGATGGGTGAACGAGCAGTTTGTAGAAATACGGCACCGGCTCGCTGAGGGTCACTTCAAAGGTATGATCGTCCAGCGCTTTTACGCCCAGATCGGTCGCGGGTTTTTTCCCGGCGATAATGTCATCAACGTTGGCTAAATGGCCATACTGCAGATAGCTTGCATAAGGAGACGCGGTTTTCGGATCCGCCAGACGCTGCCAGCTATAAACGAAATCTTGTGCCGTGACCGGCGTGCCGTCGGACCACTTTGCATCTTTACGCAGATGGAAGGTCCAGACTTTAAAATCCTTGTTGTCCCATTTTTCCGCAACGCCCGCGACCGGATGGCCGTCGAGGTCGCTCACCAGCAGCCCTTCAAACAAATCGCGGTTAATATTGGACTCCGGCACGCCTTCAATTTTGTGCGGATCGAGAGACTGCACTTCGGAGCCATTGTTACGTACCAGCGTTTGTTTGTCCGCCAGCTGTACCCCTGCCGGTACATCTGCCGCAACGGCGGCGTTGATGGTCATTAACGCAGAGAGGACTCCTGCGGCAACCAGGCTTTTTTTCGTGATGATGGTCATGTGTTTGTTACTCCAATCATTATAATTACTGGCTATTTAACCAGCCTGTTTTCTCTTTTCTGGATTCTGAACAGTGCAGGAGTTTATGCTGCTGTCAGAGAGTACTGCTTGCTATCACCGACTTATTTATTACGACCGCTCAAACGGCAGCCTTGACGTCGATTCTTGCCCCCCTGTCCGGGGGCGATGTAGTCCCGATGGGCTATATAATAAAAATTCTCATTTGCGTACATATTCCGCTAAAGATCACGCCGGAAAGTACCAAAACGCTTTATTGTCCGCCAATGCAATTTGCAAATATGTTACCGGATTCTCTTTTGTGGCCTTCTGGCGGCGAAGATTTATCACCCCTCGCGCATGCCAGAAATGATTAATATTCTATTTATCAATCAATTAGTATAAATATCTCGCACTATGTGCCCTGCATCGCCGAATAGATGCTTTTTTGTACGAAAAATTAACAATCGCTTATTATTTAGCACATTCATCTGCTTCATGAGTGAAATTACTAATATCATTTCAATTATCGGACGGCAAGCACCAGAGAATGGTGTGAGGAAAATAACAGTGATTAATGTGGGTAAAAGGTCGCGCTCGTGGCAAATGAAATGGATAACTTATTGATAATAAATAACAATATCAAAACATTAGAAAATAGTATCGCAGGTCGATAAATCACTTTTTTTGATATGTTTTGCTGATAATGAGCAAACGCGGAACACGTTGTTCCGCGCGGCAACACTGGTTAATTCACAAGGCCAGGAAAGAGCGCCTTTATTCCGGTAACGATGAACTCGATGCCGAGAGCCATCAGCAACAGCCCCATAATACGGGTAATCACGTTAATGCCGGTTTGCCCAAGCAGGCGAACCAGCCAGGGGGCCATACGGAAAATGCCCCAGCAGCACAGCGCGAAAAGCGCAATCGCAACTGAAAATCCCACAAAGTGGGCGATGCTATGGTAACGCGTGCCCCAGACAATGGTTGAACTGATGGCCCCGGGTCCCGCCATCAGGGGCAGCGCCAGCGGCACGACGCCGATACTTTCACGAATGGCCGTTTCTGATTTTTCTTGCTTGTTCTGTTTATCCTCGCCGAGCTTGCCGCTGATCATCGACATGGCGATGGTGACCACCAGAATCCCACCCGCAATACGGAAGGAGTCAATGGAAATACCGAAGATCTGGAGGATCGCATCGCCTAAAAACAGCGACGTGAGCAAGATAATGGCGACCGACAGGTTGGCTGTCAGGTTGGTTTTATTACGCACCGCCGCCGTCTGGTAGCTGGTCATACTGATAAAAACCGGGATAATGCCAACCGGGTTTACCAGCGCAAATAGCCCAATGAAAAATTTAAAGTAGGCTGAAAAATCAAACAATGATTGAATCACAGGGTGCTCCGCAGCATCATTAAAAATGGCTGTTGACAGTTACCGGCATAAAATATCCGCGAGAAGATACGCTGTTTGAAAGCATAATTCATCCCTGTTGACGCATAAGTGCATAATTTAAGCTCGGATGTTAGTTATTTGTTTCTGCAATGCTATTTAAGTCTTTAATTAGCATACCGTATCATTACACTTGATCAAACAGGTCAAAAAATGAACTGCTGAAAGGTATCAGCTTGGCTGATTATTGATTTAGATCACATAAATTGTACTCAGAAGTGAGTAACCTTGTTTACACACAGAAGAGGAGGCAAAGCAGCGGTACCTGAAAGAAAAAACAAAAGCTTTTTTAGTCAATCGGTGAAGTCAGAAGCACAAAATTCTTTACGTTAACATTTAAATGCAAGCCGTTAACACACTGTCTATACTGTCGAATCGAGCTACTGATTCACTAAAAAAGTTTAACATTATCAGGAGAGCATTATGGCTGTTACTAATGTCGCTGAACTTAACGCACTCGTCGAGCGCGTAAAAAAAGCCCAGCGTGAATATGCCAGTTTCACTCAAGAACAAGTAGACAAAATCTTCCGCGCCGCCGCTCTGGCCGCTGCAGATGCTCGAATCCCTCTCGCCAAGATGGCCGTTGCCGAATCCGGCATGGGCATCGTCGAAGATAAAGTGATCAAAAACCACTTTGCTTCCGAATACATTTATAACGCCTATAAAGATGAAAAGACCTGCGGCGTCCTGTCTGAAGATGACACCTTCGGTACCATCACCATCGCTGAGCCGATTGGTATTATCTGCGGTATCGTCCCGACCACTAACCCAACTTCAACCGCTATCTTTAAATCTCTGATTAGCCTGAAGACCCGTAACGCCATCATCTTCTCTCCGCATCCGCGTGCTAAAGATGCGACCAACAAAGCGGCTGATATCGTACTGCAGGCAGCTATCGCAGCCGGTGCGCCGAAAGATCTGATTGGTTGGATTGACCAGCCTTCCGTTGAACTGTCAAATGCGCTGATGCACCATCCGGATATCAACCTGATCCTTGCGACCGGCGGTCCGGGCATGGTTAAGGCGGCGTACAGCTCCGGTAAACCTGCCATCGGCGTAGGCGCAGGTAACACGCCTGTTGTTATCGATGAAACGGCTGATATCAAGCGTGCCGTTGCTTCCGTCCTGATGTCTAAAACCTTCGATAACGGCGTTATCTGTGCTTCTGAGCAATCCGTTGTGGTTGTAGATTCCGTATACGATGCCGTTCGCGAACGTTTCTCCAGCCACGGCGGCTATCTGCTGCAGGGCCAGGAGCTGAAGGCTGTTCAGAATATCATCCTGAAAAACGGCGCCCTGAACGCCGCGATCGTAGGTCAACCGGCGTATAAAATCGCTGAACTGGCCGGCTTCACCGTCCCTGTTTCCACCAAAATTCTGATTGGTGAAGTCACCGACGTTGATGAAAGCGAACCGTTTGCCCACGAAAAACTGTCTCCGACGCTGGCAATGTACCGTGCGAAGAACTTCGAAGACGCGGTTGATAAAGCTGAAAAACTGGTGGCAATGGGCGGTATCGGTCATACCTCTTGCCTGTATACCGACCAGGACAACCAGCCAGAACGCGTTGCTTACTTCGGTCAGCTGATGAAAACCGCACGTATCCTGATCAACACCCCTGCTTCTCAGGGTGGTATCGGTGACCTGTACAACTTCAAACTCGCACCTTCCCTGACTCTGGGTTGTGGTTCATGGGGTGGTAACTCCATCTCTGAAAACGTTGGTCCTAAGCACCTGATCAACAAGAAAACCGTTGCTAAGCGAGCTGAAAACATGTTGTGGCACAAACTTCCGAAATCTATCTACTTCCGTCGTGGCTCACTGCCAATCGCGCTGGATGAAGTGATTACTGATGGTCACAAACGCGCGCTGATCGTGACCGACCGCTTCCTGTTCAACAACGGCTATGCTGACCAGATCACCTCTGTGCTGAAAGCGGCTGGCGTTGAAACCGAAGTTTTCTTTGAAGTGGAAGCTGACCCGACGCTGACCATCGTTCGTAAAGGCGCTGAGCTGGCGAACTCCTTCAAACCAGACGTGATTATCGCGCTGGGCGGCGGTTCCCCGATGGATGCGGCGAAAATCATGTGGGTTATGTACGAGCACCCGGAAACCCACTTCGAAGAACTGGCACTGCGCTTTATGGATATCCGTAAACGTATCTACAAGTTCCCGAAAATGGGCGTGAAAGCCAAAATGGTCGCCATCACCACGACTTCCGGTACCGGTTCTGAAGTTACGCCGTTCGCCGTTGTTACCGATGATGCAACCGGTCAGAAATACCCGCTGGCAGACTATGCCCTGACTCCGGATATGGCGATTGTTGATGCCAACCTGGTCATGGAAATGCCGAAGTCACTGTGTGCTTTCGGTGGTCTGGATGCGGTGACTCATGCCCTGGAAGCTTACGTTTCCGTACTGGCTTCCGAGTTCTCTGACGGCCAGGCGCTGCAGGCTCTGAAACTGCTGAAAGAAAACCTGCCAGCGTCCTACCACGAAGGTTCTAAGAACCCGGTAGCGCGTGAGCGTGTGCACAGTGCTGCGACCATCGCCGGTATCGCGTTTGCGAACGCCTTCCTCGGGGTATGTCACTCAATGGCGCACAAGCTGGGCTCTCAGTTCCACATTCCTCACGGTCTGGCGAACGCCCTGCTGATCAGCAACGTTATTCGCTATAACGCTAACGACAACCCGACTAAACAGACAGCATTCAGCCAGTACGACCGCCCGCAGGCACGTCGTCGCTACGCTGAAATCGCGGACCATCTGGGTCTGACTGCACCGGGTGACCGTACCGCAGCGAAAATCGAAAAACTGCTTGGCTGGTTGGACGAAATCAAAGCTGAGCTGGGTATTCCTAAGTCTATCCGCGAAGCTGGCGTGCAGGAAGCTGATTTCCTGGCCCACGTTGACAAGCTGTCTGAAGACGCATTTGACGACCAGTGCACCGGCGCTAACCCGCGCTACCCGCTGATCGCTGAGCTGAAACAGATTCTGCTGGATACGTTCTACGGACGTAATTACGTTGAAGGCAGCGTGGAAGAGAAAAAAGAAGTCGCGCCGGCTAAAGCTGAGAAGAAAGCGAAAAAATCCGCTTAATTCCACAGCCGTAAAGTCAGTAACGCTGAGCCCCATCTTTTGATGGGGCTTTTTTGTCTCTGTCGTTCAGCAGCCGACAAAACGCCTCAGACAGCCGAAACGTATAATCATGTGCCAAAGGCTTAGTAAATGAAAAAAGGCGCTGTAAAAGCGCCTGAGAGGATTTTGCGGGTAGGTATTAGCCCCTGCGCTGTTTGTTCTGCACCGCGGTCAGTGAGCCTTCGCTCAGCGCCTCTTTATAATGTTTACGGCATACGGATACATAGCGCTCATTGCCGCCAATCACCACCTGTTCCCCCTCATTGTAGGGCCGGCCTTCCTGATCGAGGCGCAAAACCATACTCGCCTTACGGCCGCAGAAACAGATAGTTTTTAATTCAACCAGCTTATCGGACCACGCGAGCAAATATTGACTGCCCGTAAAAAGTTCGCCGCGAAAATCTGTCCGCAATCCATAGCACAATACGGGAATATCGAGCTGGTCCACCACCTCGGACAGCTCGCGCACCTGCTCCCGGGTTAAGAACTGGCTCTCATCAACTAATACGCAGTGGATGGGTTGACGCTTATGTTCGTCTGCAATGTCGGCAAATAACGCAGTTTGGGTATTATACAACCGCGCCGGCGATGAGAGACCGATCCTTGAACTCACTTTCCCTGAACCAAAGCGGTCATCAATCTCTGCCGTATAAACCACCGTGCGCATCCCTCGCTCCTGGTAATTGTATGATGACTGCAACAGAGCGGTGGACTTGCCTGCATTCATTGCTGAATAGTAGAAATAAAGTTGTGCCATCGGCCGCGTAACCCCAATCAATGTGTTTTTTAGCAGTAAAATTGTATCATATATTCACACGCTATCAGCCCTCGCCGTGCGGGTATTGCCGGGAACGTTCACTCGGCGGAGACCTGAAAGATTAAGCCTGTTAATTGAATGGTAATGCCTGCTATTCGTACGACCAGGCGGTCACGCAGACGTCACTATTGCCCTTTTGTGCTTATCAGCCATTTTCGGATAGCTATAACCGCGCTGGACAAGTGTTTTATATTAAACATCATCGTCGCTGCTGCGCTAATACCCACAATCATATTTATCCATGCAAAGTATAATTTTTCCCACCGCGCATCGGAAAAAGCATACTATCTCAGGGTTTTAGCTTATCCCTTCAGCCATCCTATAAGCGAAAAAGATGTGAACCCGCACATAAAATTTAAGTTAAATGAATTAATTCCCGAGACAAATAACAAGTTATTTTGACTTCCTTACATTCTCCCCTATTGCACATCTGAATTTATCGCTCTATTATTAGTCCAACAAACCACCCCACAATATAAGTTTGAGATTACTACAATGAGCGAAGCACTTAAAATTTTGAACAACATCCGTACTCTTCGTGCGCAGGCAAGAGAATGCACCCTTGAAACGCTCGAAGAAATGCTGGAAAAATTAGAAGTTGTCGTTAACGAACGTCGTGAAGAAGAAAGCGCTGCGGCTGCGGAAATTGAAGAACGCACTCGTAAACTGCAGCAATACCGTGAAATGCTGATCGCTGACGGTATTGATCCTAATGAACTGCTGAGCACCATGGCGGCAGTTAAAGCGGGAACTAAAACCAAGCGCGCTGCACGTCCGGCTAAATACAGCTACGTTGACGAAAATGGCGAAACTAAAACCTGGACTGGTCAGGGTCGTACTCCGGCAGTGATCAAGAAAGCGATGGATGAGCAAGGTAAATCTCTGGACGATTTCCTGCTGTAATAAGCTATCGTGTCCGTTTAAAAATCCCGCTGCGGCGGGATTTTTTTTATCCGTTATTCGGGACCGGTTCCGGGCGGGCATAAAAAAACCGGGAAACGAATCTCGCTCCCGGTTTCGCATTCTGCCGCGAACGATTACTTCGCTACGGCTTTATCCAACCAGGCTTTAAATTCAGCGCCCAGCGACTTGTGGCGTACGCCATATTCAACAAAAGCCTGCATATAACCCAGCTTATTACCGCAGTCGTGGCTCTTGCCTTTCATATGATAGGCTTCTACCGTTTCTTTTTCGATCAGCATATCGATGGCGTCGGTCAGCTGAATCTCATCGCCGGCTCCCGGAGGGGTTTTCGCCAGCAGTGGCCAAATATCCGCGCTCAGCACGTAACGACCGACAACCGCCAGGTTAGAAGGCGCTACGTCCGCTTTCGGTTTCTCGACGACACCAACCATCGGTACGCTCTCACCCGGCTGCAGGGCCAGGCCTTTGCAATCGACAACGCCGTATGCGGTAACGTCAGCAACCGGTTCAACCATGATCTGGCTTGCGCCGGTCTCATCGAAACGAGCGATCATTTCGGCCAGGTTGTCGCGAGACAGATCGGATTCATATTCATCAAGGATAACGTCCGGTAAAATAACCGCGACCGGCTCATCACCCACTACCGGGTGCGCGCACAGCACAGCGTGGCCCAGACCTTTAGCCAGCCCCTGACGGACCTGCATAATAGTCACGTGCGGCGGACAAATAGATTGGACTTCTTCCAGCAGCTGGCGTTTTACGCGTTTTTCCAGCATCGCTTCCAGTTCAAAACTGGTATCGAAATGGTTTTCAATCGAGTTTTTCGAAGAGTGCGTAACCAGAACAATTTCAGTAATCCCGGCGGCAATACATTCGTTAACAACATATTGAATTAATGGCTTATCTACCAGCGGCAGCATTTCTTTCGGAATAGCCTTAGTAGCGGGCAGCATCCTGGTGCCTAATCCCGCAACCGGGATGACAGCTTTTCTTACTTTTGAATTAAGCGCAGCCATTGAAATCTCCTGGACTGTTCGTTTTTTAAACTTCTCGTTAATAATATGGTATCGAGTATATCAGCCTGCTCAGTCAAAGCTGTTCCGAAAAGGATTAGATATCTTCGAATTAGGAATTTTACGCATTAAACCCAGCGATAGTACCACCACAAAAGATCGCGTGGTAATCCCACAAGCCTAAAAATAAGCACAATTGTTCACTCCGTGGTCAACATCAGGCGTAAACGTCCGCCAGCCCCCCAAATTTGGCACTGCCATGATGCGCAGCGTTGACTAATTTGGTTGAGGTATGCATTACCTAAAGTACCTAACGGAACGCCATTACTAATCTGAATTTGATGTTCTCCCGTATTCAAGGTGCCATTCAAACCCGCGGAGACTAAAATTAAATTTTTCAAACCGCTGTGGTAATACCCTACCAATAATGGGAATTGCCCGGGTAAGTTTGCCTGCCGCAGCAATTGGTTAACCTGTTTTAGCAGGCTGCCCATCTCCGGCAAACGCTGCCCCTGATGAGCGAGCTGCTCCTGCAGTAACCCATTAAACAGCGCGCGCAGCAATAGGGCCGCCAGAACGCCATTATCACCTGCTCGTGTGACATCCAGACAATAAAACGCCAGATCGTTTTCTGATAGCGGCGCAATATCGAGCACGAGTCCTGGCTTATCGACAGAGACAAGCTGGCGATAGTGAATACGGCAACGCGACATCTCCTGCTGCACCGGCGGCTGGAGCTCCTGAAGCAGCCTCGACGCCGCGCTAGGATCGCTTACCAGCGCATCCCAGTCCTCAAACAGGCGCTCTTCTTCTTCGACACGCGAATTAAACATATTGGGATAGAGGCAGGCATACACGGTTTCTCGCAGGCGATCGAAATCCTTAACCGGTTTGAGCAGGATATCCTGAACGCCCAGGCGCAACGCTTTGGCGATGTCCGCCATATTTTCCGTCGCTGAAATCATCAGAATCGGCAACTGCTCGCCCTGGTTACGCACATGTTCTACCAGCTGCAGGCCGTTCATTCGCGGCATGGAGATATCGCAAATCATCAAATCGGGTTTTGACTCCGCCATTTTTTGCAGTGCATCCATACCATCTTCCGCCTGTACGATGGTCGCACCAAGCGAAGCTAACCAGGTGTGCATAAGAGAGCGGAAAACGGGTTCGTCTTCAACTATCAGAATCTGTTTTCCCGCCAATGGCTGCGTCATGATCTCTCCCCTGACTGACGATAATTTAATAGTGGCATGATATTCACGCTACCGCCTGTCAGAATTTACTTAAGTATGCATCAAATGCGCTCCACGGGGGTACGCACTAAAGGTAATAGTTCATCCATTTTCTTTTCCACTGCCAGATGTCCGGCGGCGATAGCTTCGCTGGCCCGGTGCAAATCAAGCGTGGAGATTTGTGGACAAAAGGGCTGAATCAGGATATCAGGCGGGTCGCCCGCCATACGGTTTCGCTTAAGGCGATTCTCCAGAACCTGAATTGACGTCGACATGATTTCCATCGCCGTTGGCGCCCTCGTCGCCCGACGTGACGTCATACGCGCCAGGCGAGTGCGCAGCCGCGAATGCCACGAAAAATCTTCCTCGCTCTCCGGACGAGGCACCTCCATTGACAGCAAATCCTGCTGCATCAGATGCGCATCGTGCTGCAAATCAACGGCAATGACGATATCCGCGCCCATGGCGCGAGCCAGAGACACCGGCACGGGGTTAACCACCGCGCCATCCACCAGCCAGTAGCCATTATGCATCACCGGCGCCATCAAACCCGGCATACTGCAGGACGCACGGATCGCCAGATGCAGATCCCCTTCCGTAAACCACAGTTCACGACCGGTGCTTAAATTCGTTGTGACCGCCGCGAACGGACGTTCGCAGCGCTCGATCTCGCTGACGGGCATGAGTTTGCGGTATTGACTAAACACGCGCTCGCCCCGCAGCAGGCCACCCCGTTGCCAGGAGAGATCCATTAACTTCAGTACATCCCAGTTACTAAAGGAGCATACCCATTTCTCCAGGGCCGGAAGCCGATTGCAGGCGTACGCCGCTCCGACCAGCGAGCCAATGGAGCACCCTGCGATAACATCGACGTCGATACCCGTCCGCCGTAAGGCATTAATCACGCCGATATGCGACCACCCGCGAGCGGCGCCAGCCCCTAACGCCAGGCCAATTTTAAGCTTTCTCATGAGTACCGAAACATATCCTTCCACTCCGGGCATGGCATCATCGCCATACCTCAGTTAACATAATGCGCTTTGGCGGCGTAGCGCCGTCTTTCTTTTTCCTGTGGAGGCCGTTTTGTCGCCATTATGCCCCTGTGGCAGCGCTCTGGAGTATAGCTCATGTTGTCAGCCTTATCTGGCTGGCGCGCAGCTGGCGCCAGATCCGTCACAGCTGATGCGCTCCCGCTATAGCGCGTTTGTTATGAAAGACGCCGACTATCTGATTAAAACCTGGCACCCCTCCTGTCAAGCGCAGCAGTTTCGCGCAGACCTGGAAAACGGTTTTACCCGCACACAGTGGCAGGGTCTCACCGTCTTTGCCGCCGAGACGGGCAAGAACCCGGATGAAGGCTTTGTCAGCTTTATCGCTCGTTACGCTGACGATAACCGCTCCGGAGCCATTATTGAACGATCCCGATTCTTAAAAGAAAACGGACAGTGGTATTATATTGACGGCACGCGACCGCTAATCGGTCGTAACGATCCCTGCCCTTGCGGTTCAGGTAAAAAATTTAAAAAATGCTGCGGTCAGTAAGTCAGCAGCAGAAATAGCAAACACTACAGGATTTTCCCCGCGATGCATTCACAACAACGTAAAGTACTGCGCACTATTTGCCCTGATCAGAAAGGCCTCATCGCGCGTATCACTAATATCTGCTACAAGCACGAACTGAATATCGTGCAGAACAATGAGTTTGTTGACCACCGAACCGGCCGCTTCTTTATGCGTACCGAGCTCGAGGGTATTTTCAATGATTCAATCCTGCTGGCAGACCTCGACAGCGCGCTGCCGGAAGGTTCAATTCGTGAACTCAATCCAGCAGGGCGCCGCAGGGTCGTCATTCTGGTCACCAAAGAGGCGCACTGCCTCGGCGATCTGTTGATGAAAGCTAACTACGGCGGCCTGGACGTAGAAATCGCCGCCGTCATCGGCAATCACGAAACGCTACGCTCGCTGGTTGAACGGTTTGATATCCCCTTCCAGCTGGTGAGCCATGAGGGTTTAACTCGCGAAGAGCATGATAAACAGATGGGCGACGCGATCGCCGCCCTTGAGCCGGATTACGTTGTGCTGGCGAAATACATGCGGGTCTTGACCCCAGAGTTTGTCTCTCGTTTCCCGAATAAAATTATTAATATTCATCACTCATTCCTGCCGGCTTTTATCGGCGCGCGTCCGTATCACCAGGCCTATGACCGCGGGGTGAAGATTATTGGCGCCACCGCACACTACGTGAACGATAATCTGGATGAAGGCCCAATCATTATGCAGGACGTCATTCATGTCGATCATACCTACACCGCGGAAGATATGATGCGCGCTGGCCGCGACGTCGAGAAAAACGTTCTGAGCCGCGCGCTGTATCAGGTTCTTGCTCAGCGGGTATTTGTTTACGGTAACCGGACGATTATTCTTTAATCTCAGGGAAATGAATTGATTAGCTTTGCACCTTTACGGATAAAAAGCAGGCAAACAGCTTCATTTCCCTAAAGGAATGCTTTACAGGGGCGTCTCATTTGATATGATGCGCCCCGCTTCCAGCAGGAAGCAGGCCAGTAAATAGCATTACCCCGTGGTGGGGTTCCCGAGCGGCCAAAGGGAGCAGACTGTAAATCTGCCGTCATCGACTTCGAAGGTTCGAATCCTTCCCCCACCACCATTCTTTACCACGTTGTTGTGGTAATACCGATGAACGTAAACGATGTTTGCACTTATCGGGAAGGGTGAGAATCTTCGACCAAGGTTCGAGTCGAGCGAAAGCGAGACAACGTTGCCGCAGGCAACGGCCCGAAGGGTGAGGAGCGAAGCGACGAATAATCCTTCCCCCACCACCATCTCTCAGCTTGACCTCAAAATTTGAATTACCCCTGGTGGGGTTCCCGAGCGGCCAAAGGGAGCAGACTGTAAATCTGCCGTCATCGACTTCGAAGGTTCGAATCCTTCCCCCACCACCATCACTTCTATGTCGTATTGAATTCACACTTCGCTCAGTGCCCCATATCCATCCCATGCGGGAAGGATGAGAAGCTTCGACTAAGGTTCGATTCGAGCGGAGCGAGAAAGCGTTGCCGCAGGCAACGACCCGAAGGGCGAGGCGCAACGCGCCGAGTAATCCTTCCCCCACCACCATCACTTCTATGTCGTATTGAATTCACACTTCGCTCAGTGCCCCATATCCATCCCATGCGGGAAGGATGAGAAGCTTCGACTAAGGTTCGATTCGAGCGGAGCGAGAAAGCGTTGCCGCAGGCAACGACCCGAAGGGCGAGGCGCAACGCGCCGAGTAATCCTTCCCCCACCACCATCACTTCCCTGCAGTACCTCAGCAAAATCAAATTATCAAAACCGTCTTAGTTAGCTCTTTTATTTCTCCAGAACTGATTCTGTATTTCTGCCATATGTGCCCCGCCGGGAGCAGACCGCACAAATGAAAAACCCTGCCGCAGCAGGGTTTAGCTTTACTCGAAATAGAATTAGCGACGGGCGCGAACAATCTGGTATTTGCGCGTCAGGTACTCCACCGGCGCGCTCCAGATATGCACCAGACGGGAGAACGGGAACAGCACAAACAGCGTCATGCCCAGCACCAGGTGCACGCGGAAAATAAACGCCACGCCGTCCAGGTGCGAAGATGCTCCGCCGTGGAAGGTCACCACCGACTGCGCCCAGCCGACCAGCTTCATCATTTCGCTACCGTCCATATGCTGAGCGGAGAACGGAATAGTCAGCAGGCCCAGGGCGCACTGCACCATCAGCAGGGAGAGGATCAGAATATCCGCTCCGGTGGTGGTGGCGCGCACGCGCGGGCTCAGCAGACGACGTTTCAGCAGCAGCAGACCGCCCACCAGCGTCATCACGCCGCAGGCGCCGCCCGCAATCATCGCCATCTTCTGCTTCACGTCGACCGGCAGGAAGGATTCGTACATCCAGTGCGGCGTCAGCATACCGAGAAAGTGACCGGCAAAGATCCCCAGAATCCCGATATGAAACAGGTTCGAAGCCAGATTCATCCCTTTACGGTCCAGCATCTGGCTGGAGGCCGCACGCCAGGTATACTGCCCGTAGTCATAACGCAGCCAGCTTCCCACCAGGAACACCGTACCGGCGATATACGGATAGATGTCAAAGAAGAACATATTCAGGAAGTGCATTATTGCTGTCCTCCGTTAGAGATATTCAAATATTGCGGGGCAACGGCTCCGGCAAAACGACGCTGGTGAGCGGAGATCTCCGACTCGCCGCAGCCCTGATCGGCAAAGAATTTCACCTGTTCTTCTTCCCAGACGGCGTCCAGCGCCTGCGGCGTATCGTCGCGGGCTTCATCGGCGATTTTTTCCGCCACTTTCTGGCTATCGACCTGCGCGTTAGCCAGCTTGAGCAGCAGCTCAAACAGCGCCGCGTAGCCGCTCTCGCGCTGCTGCAGGCGAGCGCTGAGCAGGCCGAGAATCGGCGCGACGTCCTGCAATCCGCCGAGCGCTTCCGCTTCCGGCAGCTGCGCCAGATACTCCAGGTACAGCGGGAGATGATCCGGCAATTCGCGGCTATCCAGCTGCAGACCGTGGCGTTCATACTGCGCCATCAGGTCAACCATCGCCTGGCCGCGAGCGCGGGATTCGCCGTGCACGTGCTCAAACAGCAGCAGCGAGGTCGCGCGGCCGCGATCGAACAGTTCGCTGTAGCGAGACTGCGCGTCCAGCACATCCTGAGCGGTCAGGTCACGCAGGAAAACGCTCAGCTTATGGGCATCCTCCGGCGCGAGCTTTTCCGAAGCGGCGATAGCGTCAAACAGCTCCTGCTGATGCTGCCATAAGGCAGCGTCAGGGTACTCGAGAAGGCGCGACACAATGACGAGTTCAATCATGGGTGCGGCTCCGTTTTGCTGGTGACGTCGATAGCATCGATACGGCGGCTGTTAAACAGATTGAACTGGCTGTCAGAACCGTGGCAGCCGTCGCCGAAGGTAAAGCCGCAACCGTTTTTCTCAGGGAAGGCGTCGCGGGCCTGCTCGCGGTGGCTGCTCGGCACCACGAAACGGTCTTCGTAGTTAGCAATAGCCAGATAGCGATACATCTCCTGCGCCTGCGCCTCAGTGAGGCCTACCTCTTCCAGCGCCCGGGTATCCAGTACGCCGTCGACGGTTTCCGCGCGTTTGAAGTGGCGCATCGCCAGCATGCGTTTCAGCGCCAGCAGTACCGGCTGGGTATCGCCCGCGGTCAGCAGGTTGGCCAGATACTGAACCGGGATACGCAGGCTTTCGACGTCCGGCAGAATACCGTTGCTGCCCAGTTCCCCTGCGTCGGCGGCCGACTGAATCGGCGACAGCGGCGGCACGTACCAGACCATCGGCAGGGTGCGATATTCCGGATGCAGCGGCAGCGCCAGCTTCCAGTCCATCGCCATTTTGTACACCGGCGACTGCTGGGCAGCGTCGATAACGCCCTGCGGCACGCCGTCTTTCAGCGCTTGCTCAATCACTTTCGGGTCGTTCGGGTTGAGGAATACGTCCAGCTGACGCTGATACAGGTCTTTCTCATTCTCCGTGCTGGCGGCATTTTCAATGGCGTCCGCGTCGTACAGCAGCACGCCGAGGTAGCGAATACGCCCCACGCAGGTTTCCGAGCAAACGGTCGGCATCCCGGATTCGATACGCGGGTAGCAGAAGATGCACTTCTCCGATTTCCCGCTCTTCCAGTTGAAGTAGATTTTCTTGTACGGACAGCCGGTGATGCACATACGCCAGCCGCGGCACTTGTCCTGGTCGATCAGTACGATGCCATCTTCTTCACGTTTGTAGATGGCGCCGCTCGGGCAGGTCGCCACGCACGCCGGGTTCAGGCAGTGCTCGCACAGGCGCGGCAGATACATCATGAAGGTGTTTTCGAACTGGCCGTACATCGCCTTCTGCATGTTCTCAAAGTTCTGGTCTTTGGCGCGTTTCTCGAACTCGCCGCCCAGAATTTCTTCCCAGTTTGGACCGCTGGTGATTTTATCCATCCGCTGACCGGTGATCAGCGAGCGCGGACGGGCGATCGGCTGGTGTTTGCTTTCCGGCGCGTTGTGCAGGTTCTGGTAGTCGTAGTCAAACGGCTCGTAGTAGTCGTCGATGCCCGGCAGATGCGGATTAGCAAAGATTTTACCGAGCAGCATCGCGCGGTTGCCCATGCGCGGCTGCAGCTTGCCGTTGATCTTACGGATCCAGCCGCCCTTCCACTTTTCCTGATTCTCCCAGTCGTTCGGGAAACCAACGCCCGGTTTACTTTCAACGTTGTTGAACCATGCGTACTCCATACCCTCGCGGCTGGTCCAGACGTTTTTACAGGTGACCGAGCAGGTATGACAGCCGATGCACTTATCAAGATTCAGCACCATGCCGACTTGTGAACGAATTTTCATTTTACGCTCTCCTGTACCTGGTCGTTACCTTCGCCATCTAACCAGTTAATATTCTTCATCTTACGTACCACCACGAACTCATCGCGGTTCGACCCTACCGTGCCGTAGTAGTTAAAGCCGTAGGCCAGCTGGGCATAGCCGCCGATCATATGGGTCGGCTTCGGCGTAATACGGGTCACGGAGTTGTGGATCCCGCCGCGCTGCTCGGTGATCTCGGAACCCGGCAGGTTTACGATACGCTCCTGGGCGTGGTACATCATGGTCATCCCGGCCGGCACGCGCTGGCTGACCACCGCGCGGGCGGTCAGCGCGCCGTTGCTGTTGAACACCTCGATCCAGTCGTTATCCTCAATCCCCAGATCTTTGGCGTCCGCTTCGCTCATCCACACAATCGGGCCGCCGCGCGACAGCGTCAGCATCAGCAGGTTGTCGCTGTAGGTGGAGTGGATACCCCACTTCTGGTGCGGCGTCAGGAAGTTCAACGCCTTCTCCGGGTTGCCGTTGGATTTCGCCCCCATCACCGTTTTCACCGAACGGGTATCAATTGGCGGACGATAGACCAGCAGGCTTTCGCCGAAATCGCGCATCCACTGGTGATCCTGATACAGCTGCTGGCGGCCGGAAAGCGTACGCCACGGGATCAGTTCGTGAACGTTGGTGTAGCCGGCGTTATAGGAAACGTGCTCATCTTCGAGTCCGGACCAGGTCGGGCTGGAGATAATTTTGCGCGGCTGGGCCTGAATATCGCGGAAGCGGATTTTTTCCTCTTCTTTATTCGTCGCCAGGTGCGTATGGTCGCGACCGGTAAATTCGCTGAGCGCCGCCCAGGCTTTCACCGCCACGTGGCCGTTGGTCTCCGGCGCCAGGGTCAGGATCATCTCTGCCGCATCAATCGCGGTGTTAAGCATCGGCTGGCCTTTCGCCGGGCCGTCCGCTTTGGTGTAGTTGAGCTTGCGCAGCAGATCCATTTCGCTCTGGGTATTCCAGGCGATGCCTTTACCGCCGTTGCCGATTTTCTCCATCAGCGGGCCGATAGAAGTGAAGCGTTCGTATGTCGCCGGATAATCGCGCTCGACGGTCAGAATATGCGGCGCGGTTTTCCCAGGAATCAGGTCACATTCGCCTTTTTTCCAGTCCTTAACGTCCAGCGGCTGCGCCAGTTCGGCGGCGGAGTCGTGCTGGATAGGCAGCGTCACCACGTCGGTCTCTTTGCCGAGGTGCCCCACGCAGACTTCAGAGAATTTCTTCGCGATATCTTTGTAGATATCCCAGTCGCTTTTCGATTCCCAGGCCGGGTCGACGGCGGCTGACAGCGGATGAATAAACGGATGCATATCCGAGGTATTCATGTCGTCTTTTTCATACCAGGTGGCGGTCGGCAGCACGATGTCGGAATAGAGGCAGGTGCTCGACAGACGGAAATCGAGTGTCACCACCAGATCCAGCTTGCCGTCGAGACCGTTGTCTTTCCACTCCACTTCTTCCGGCTTCACGCCGCCCTGCTTACCGAGATCTTTGCCCTGAATACCGTTTTCCGTACCCAGCAGGTACTTCAGCATGTACTCGTGGCCCTTACCGGAAGAGCCCAGCAGGTTAGAACGCCAGATAAACAGGTTGCGCGGATGGTTTTTACCGTTTTCCGGCTGCTCTGCGGCAAAGCGAATGGAACCCTCTTTCAGGGATTTGACGGTGTAATCGACCGGCGTCATGCCCGCTTTCTTCGCCTCTTCCGCGATGCGCAGCGGGTTGGTGCCCAACTGCGGCGCCGACGGCAGCCAGCCCATACGCTCGGCGCGCACGTTGAAATCAATCAGGTGGCCGCTGTAGCGGGATTTATCCGCTAACGGCGACAGCAGTTCCTGCGCGGTTACGGTTTCATAGCGCCACTGGCTGGAGTGGTTATAGAAGTACGACGTGCTGTTCATATGGCGCGCCGGACGCTGCCAGTCGAGAGCAAACGCCAGCGGCTGCCATCCGGTCTGCGGACGCAGTTTTTCCTGGCCGACATAGTGCGCCCAGCCGCCGCCGCTCTGACCGACGCAGCCGCAGAAGATCAGCATATTGATAAGACCGCGATAGTTCATATCGAGGTGGAACCAGTGGTTCAGACCGGCGCCGACAATGATCATCGAACGGCCGTGGGTCTTATCGGCGTTATCGGCAAACTCCCGCGCGGTACGGATAATGTGCGCCCGGGAAACGCCGGTGATTTTCTCCGCCCATGCCGGGGTATACGCTTTGACGTCGTCGTAGCTGCTGGCGCAGTTTTCATCGCCAAGACCGCGATCCAGACCGTAGTTCGCCATGGTCAGGTCGTAGACGGTGGTGACCAGCACGCTAGAGCCATCGGCCTTCTGCAGGCGTTTGACCGGCAGTTTGTGCAGCAGCACGTTTTCCAGCTCGACTTTATTAAAGTGCTCGGTGCCTTCGCCGCCAAAATACGGGAAGCCGACGTTGGCGATATCGTCGTGGCCGCCCAGCAGGCTCAGGCGCAGCTCAACGTCTTCACCGGTTTTGCCGTCGCGCTGTTCCAGATTCCACTTGCCTTTGTCGCCCCAGCGGAAGCCGATAGAGCCGTTCGGTACGGTGATTTCGCCCTTCTCATCAAAGGCGACGGTTTTCCATTCCGGATTCGTTTCCTGACCTAATGCGTCCACCAGATCAGCCGCGCGCAGCATGCGGCCCGCGGCGTAATAGCCATCGCGCTCTTCGAGCATCACCAGCATCGGCATGTCGGTGTAGCGGCGCACGTAATCGGTGAAATACTGGCTCGGTTTGTCGAGATGGAACTCGCGCAGCATGACGTGGCCCATCGCCAGCGCCATCGCCGCATCGGTACCCTGCTTCGGCGCCAGCCACAGATCGCAGAGCTTGGCGATTTCGGCGTAGTCGGGGGTGATGGCAACGGTTTTGGTACCTTTGTAGCGCACTTCGGTAAAGAAGTGGGCATCCGGGGTACGGGTCTGCGGTACGTTGGATCCCCAGGCGATAATATAGCTGGAGTTGTACCAGTCGGCGGATTCCGGCACGTCGGTCTGCTCGCCCCAGGTCTGCGGTGACGCAGGCGGCAGGTCGCAGTACCAGTCGTAGAAGCTCAGGCAGGTGCCGCCGATCAGCGACAGATAGCGCGCGCCGGAGGCATAGGAGACCATCGACATCGCCGGAATAGGCGAGAAGCCCGCCACGCGGTCCGGGCCGTAGGTTTTGACGGTGTAGACGTTAGAGGCGGCAATCAGCTCGTTCACTTCCTGCCAGGACGAACGCACGAAACCGCCGCGGCCGCGCGCCTGCTTAAAGCTTTTCGCTTTGTCGGCGTCTTCAATAATAGAGGCCCAGGCATCCACCGGATCGCTGTGCTGAACTTTCGCTTCACGCCACATTTTCATCAGGCGTTTGCGCATCAGCGGATACTTCAGGCGGTTGGCGCTGTAAAGATACCAGGAGTAGCTGGCGCCGCGCGGGCAGCCGCGAGGCTCGTGGTTTGGCATATCCGGACGGGTGCGCGGATAGTCGGTCTGCTGGGTTTCCCAGGTAACCAGACCATTTTTGACATAAATCTTCCAGCTGCACGAACCGGTGCAGTTGACACCGTGGGTGGAGCGCACAACTTTATCGTGCTGCCAACGTTGACGGTATCCATCCTCCCAGTCCCGGTTGGTTTTTAGAAGCTGGCCGTGCCCATCGGCAAAGGTTTCACCCTTCTGTTTGAAGTAGCGAAACCGGTCCAGGAATTTACTCATCGGGTCTCTCCTGTGTGGAGCCTGACGGCTCTCTGATAAATCGACATTGCTGGATTTGCAGCGAAGGTAACGCTATGAAAGAGGGAGAGAATTGATAACGATCAAGACGATATGGCTTATAAAAACGGGTTAACACAGTAATTACCACCAAAGTGGTATTTATTTCTATTTTTTATTTTATTGATTAACAAAGATATTTTTCATAAAAGCCTGCAGAAAATAAGGATTAGCGATTCGCCATGGTATTAAGGGGTAGATACCCCTTAAGTCATTTTTTCTGTGACTTCAGGCGGCTTTTAAAATTACCCCACACCATTAGTATGTTGTAACTAAGAAATAAATACTAAAAAGGGCGCAAATACCGTTGCGCCCTTTGCAGAAACTCAGAAAGAAATATTATTTCTGCTTGCGTCCGTAGACTGCCCAGGTAATCACCACGCAGGCGATATAGAACACCAGGAAGACCTTCATGGCGCCGGCCGGTGAGCCGGTTAAATCCAGCGAAATACCAAACGCTTTTGGAATAAAGAAGCCGCCAATCGCGCCAATCGCCGAAATAAAGCCCAGCGCCGCCGCCGTATCGGTCGCCGCTTCACGCATGGCCTGCGCTTCGCTGCCGCCCTGCGCCTTAACGCGATCCATGGTCATTTTGCGGAAGATAACCGAGATCATCTGGAAGGTAGACGCGCTGCCCAGACCGGCGGTCAGGAACAGCACCATAAATACCGCGAAGAAGGCAATAAAGTTGCCGCCCTCGCCGTGGGTCGGCAGCGTCAGGAACAGCAGGCCGCAGAAGATAGCCATAACCACGAAGTTCACCAGCGTCACGCGAGTCCCGCCGAGGCGGTCGGAGATCGCCCCGCCGGTCGAGCGCGCCAGGGCGCCGATAAACGGCCCGAAGAACGCATAGTGCAGAATCTGCACATCCGGAAACTGGGTCTTCGACAGCATGGCGAAGCCCGCCGAGAAGCCGATAAACGAGCCGAAGGTGGCAAGATAGAGCAGCGCCATAATCCACAGATGGGCGCGCTTCAGTACCGGTAGCTGCTCGCTCAGCGACGCCTTCGACGCCGACAGATCGTTCATAAAGAACCACGCCGCCAGGGTGAAGATAATCAGGAACGGCACCCAGATCCACGCCACGTTTTCCAGATACAGCATGGAACCGTCCGGCTGCTCGCTGCCGGTACCGCCAAAGACGGCGAAGATCGACAGCGAAACCACCAGAGGGGCAACCAGCTGCATTACGCTGACGCCCATGTTCCCGAGGCCGCCGTTGATGCCCAGCGCGCCGCCCTGCTTCTGCTTCGGAAAGAAGAAGCTGATGTTAGCCATACTGGAAGCAAAGTTCGCCCCCGCAAAACCGCAGAGCAGAGAAATAATCACGAAAACGCTGAAGGGCGTAGAGGTATCCTGTACCGCGAAGCCTAACCAGACGCAGGGCACGATCATGATCCCGGTACTGAACGCGGTCCAGCGACGTCCGCCGAACAGCGGTACCATAAACGCGTAAGGCACGCGCAGCAGCGCGCCGGAGAGCGCCGGGAGCGCGGTCAGCATAAACAACTGGTCGGTGGTAAACTGAAAGCCGACTTTATTCAGGTTGACGGCAACGGCGCTGAACAACATCCAGACGCAGAATGCCAGCAAAAGACACGGGACGGAGATCCACAGATTGCGGCTGGCGACGCGATGACCGCGCTGCTGCCAGAATTCAGGATCTTCGGGACGCCAGTCGCTAATGACTGAACTGTTAGTCTTCTCCGGGATTGAAGAGTGACTCATAGACACCTCTAATAATTCATATTAACCCTGGCTACCTTATGGGTTACAGGCGGCGGTAAGTTGATATAAATCAAAGGAAAAGTTGGCGCTAATTTGGCTAAAAAAAACGCATCACCCGAAGTGAGTAGCTATTTCTGCGTAAAAAAGTGTGGTTTTTCACGTCAGTGCTGGCATTGCCCGAACGTCTGCCACCAATCCATCACACCCTGACAATTAAGGGGTAATCCTTTAGGGGTATGGGTATACTCCAGGGGATGTCCGAGAATAAGCGCCACTCCCGGATGATTTGCCGGTCAGGAGCCTCATACCCCATGTTGAAACGTCTTTTTACGCCGCTAACGCTGGTTAATCAACTCGCGTTAATCGTTCTGTTAGCCACGGTCATCGGCGTCGCCGGAATGGCGATCTCTTCTCGCCTGGTGCACGGCGTTCAGGGCAGCGCGCATGCGATTAACAAAGCCGGCTCGCTGCGCATGCAGAGCTACCGCCTGCTGGCGGCAGTACCGCTGGGCGAAAGCGATCAAAAGCTGCTCGATGAAATGACGGCAACCGTTTTTAGCCCGGAACTGCAGTACGCCGCTCGCCATGACGATCAGCAGCGCCAGCTTCAGGCGTTACAGCACTACTGGCAGCTGGAGCTGGCGCCGGGGATGCGCAGGGCGCAAAATCAGGCCTCGGTCGCGACGGATGTCGCCGGCTTTGTCGATCGCATCGACCAACTGGTGACCGCTTTCGATCACACCACTGAGGAGCGGATTAAACACGTGGTCTGGATCCAGCGCATCATGGCCGTGGGGATGGCGCTGCTGCTGGTGTTTACCATCGTCTGGCTGCGCGCCCGCCTGCTACGCCCGTGGAAACAGCTGCTCGGCATGGCCCGAGCGGTGAGCCGTCGCGATTTTACCCAGCGCGCGCAGATTAGCGGACGCAACGAGATGGCGACGCTCGGTATGGCGCTGAACAATATGTCTGAAGAGCTGGCGGAGAGCTATTCGGTGCTTGAACGCCGGGTGCAGGAAAAAACCGCCGGTCTGGAGCAGAAAAACGAGATCCTCGCCTTCCTGTGGCAGGCCAACCGCCGACTGCACTCGAACGCGCCGCTCTGCGAGCGCATTTCGCCCGTTCTTAACGGGTTACAGGGGCTAACCCTGCTGCGCGATATTGAAGTTCGCGTTTACGATATGGAAGATGAAGACAACCATCAGGAGTTTTCCTGCCACTCCGATATTCAGTGCGACGACAGAGGCTGCTATCTGTGTCCGCGCGATCTGCCGCCGCTGCCGGATACCGGCACCACCTTAAAATGGCGGCTGTCGGATGCCCATAATCAGTACGGTATTTTGCTGGCCACCCTGCCCACCGGGCGGCATCTGAGCCACGATCAGCAGCAGCTGGTGGATACGCTGGTTGAACAACTCACCGGCACCCTCGCCCTCGATCGCCATCAGGAGCGCCAGCAGCAGCTTATCGTGATGGAGGAGCGCGCCACTATCGCCCGCGAGCTCCACGACTCCATCGCCCAGTCGCTCTCCTGTATGAAAATGCAGGTTAGCTGCCTGCAGATGCAGGGCGACGATCTGCCGGAAGCGAGCCGCCAGCTGCTGGGGCAAATCCGTAATGAACTCAATACCTCCTGGGCCCAGCTGCGCGAACTGCTGACGACCTTCCGGCTACAGCTCACCGAACCGGGGCTGCGCCCGGCGCTGGAGGCCAGCTGCCGGGAATACAGCGCCCACTTCGGTTTCACGGTACGCCTGGATTATCAGCTGCCGCCGCGTTTTGTTCCATCGCATCAGGCCATTCATCTGCTGCAAATCGCCCGGGAAGCACTCAGCAACGCGCTGAAACACGCCAATGCCACCGATGTCAGCGTTACCGTGGCGTTGCGGGACAATCAGGTCCGGCTGACGGTGGCCGATAACGGTCGCGGCGTGCCGGATCACGCGGAGCGCAGCAACCACTACGGCCTGATTATCATGCGCGATCGCGCGCAGAGCCTGCGCGGGGACTGTCAGGTTCGGCGTCGGGAAACCGGCGGTACCGAAGTGGTGGTCACTTTTATCCCTGAAAAATCGTTTTCAATCCAATAAGGAGAACTTCATGAGTCAACAGGAACGGGCAACCATCCTTCTCATCGACGATCACCCGATGCTGCGCACCGGCGTCAAACAGCTGATCAGCATGGCCCCGGACATCCAGGTTATCGGCGAAGCCAGCAACGGCGAGCAAGGGATTGCGATGGCGGAATCATTAGATCCCGATTTGATTCTGCTGGATCTCAATATGCCGGGCATGAACGGTCTGGAAACCCTCGACAAGCTGCGCGAAAAGTCGCTTTCCGGCCGCGTGGTGGTATTTAGCGTTTCCAATCATGAAGAAGATGTGGTGACCGCCCTGAAACGCGGCGCCGACGGCTACCTGCTGAAGGATATGGAACCGGAAGATCTGCTGAAGGCGCTGCAGCAGGCCGCAGCAGGCGAAATGGTGCTCAGCGAAGCGTTAACCCCGGTGCTGGCTGCCAGCCTGCGCGCTAATCGCGCCACCTCGGACCGCGACATCAGCCAGCTGACCCCGCGCGAGCGCGATATTCTCAAGCTGATTGCCCAGGGCCTGCCGAACAAAATGATCGCCCGCCGTCTGGACATCACCGAAAGCACCGTCAAAGTCCACGTCAAGCATATGCTCAAGAAAATGAAGCTCAAATCGCGCGTGGAAGCGGCGGTTTGGGTCCATCAGGAGCGCGTATTCTAGGGCAGATGCTGCCACGACACGCCCTCGGCCGGTACGCGTACCAACGGCTCAGTCAGCGCCAGTGCGATCTCATTGGATGAGACGCGCTGACCCGTTTTATCCTCCACCACCAGCGAAAGATGCCAGCGGTTGCTCGCCCCGGCTTCGCTGCTCCAGCGCGGCATAATCACGGTCCAGCCGTCCGTACTGTTCGCCTCAATTGGCGATGTCAGGCTTAGCGCCTGGGTGTCCCCCTGCCAGCTCAGCGACTTAATGCCGTGCAGGCTGCGAATCTGCAGTTTTAGCTGCACCGTTTCCCCGGGTTGAAGATCCCAGGGCGGCGTCGCCAGATAAACCGACAGCGTTTTACGCTGCCGATATTCAACGACCGGCAGGTTATCCCGTTCCGGGCTGTCGTAGCGGCTGCCGCGAAGCGATCGGCTAACGGCGACTTCATCGGCCGCCAGCTGCTGCTTCAGCGGGACGCCGAAGCGATAGTTCAGCTTCAGCCCGACATCATTTTGGCTGACGCCGCTCTCGCCCTGCTTATGCTTAGCCGTGACCGTCACCAGCGGAACGGGAGTGTAATTCAGCCCCACCGACACCGCGACCGGGTTATGGTAGCCGGTACCCGAATGGAACAGATCGACGCTATCGCCAAAATACTGCTCCACGCTGACGCTGGTATTAATGTGCTGATAAAACGGCAGCCGCGCCTGGGCGGTCACATCGTAGCCGCTCGCCATACGCTGCTGCTGGGTCAGGCTACTCCCCTGCTGCCAGCCGCCGAGCGGCTGGTAGTAGTTCGCCGACAGGCGCAGCGACTCGCCCCAGGCTTCGGCCCCGACGCTGCCGCGCGCCATCCGATCGTCCAGGGCTTTATCGTAGAAAGAGTTGTAGCCCAGCAGCCAGGAGCCCATCCGCCAGCGCTGGCCGAGACCAATATTGCCGACCAGACCCGTATCCCGCTGGGTGACCGAGTACTGATTCCAGGTAAGGTAGTCGCCGTTATCCTGCAGAGGGACAAACCAGCTCCCTTTGCTGCCGGTAAAATTGCCCTCTTTATCCACCAGCAGATCGACGTTGGCGTTGCCCCACGGCGAAAGCCAGCTCTCCAGCTGGTGGCTGACCTCGTTCCCCAGTTTACCGATGGCAAATACTCGCGCCTGTTCGCTGGTTGTCAGCCCGTTATCGCTCATACTGGCTTCGCCAAATTTCTTCGCCATCTCGGCAAAGTGCTTTGCGTCGTCGTCGACCTGCGGCGCCAGGCCGAGGTCAGGTAAGCTCTCAGGCGCGCCGGAGAACGCCTGATTATCCTGCAGCGCGCGGGCGGGCGCGCCTGCCAGCAGCAGGAGAAGCGGTAAATACGGGGTTATGCGGAACGACAAAGAGCTCAAATCGGTTACGTCTACTCACGAAGTGGTGGCGGCAAAACCTAAGTTTATCGTTTTTTCCCCGCCCTCGCAGCCTCTCGCGCGATTCCAGGAATATGCTGAATCTCAGGCCTCAACCTGCTTCGCCGCCAGCAGCGCCTTAAGCTCCGGGAGACAGGAACCGCAGTTGGTGCCGCATTTGAGTTTCGCCCCCAGCGCGGCAGGCGTACGGCAGCCGCTGGCAATCGCTTCGCCTATCGCCCGTTCGCCCACGCTAAAGCAGCTGCAGATAATGCGCCCGCGCGGCATCTCATCGCCGCCTTTTCTGCCGCTCAATAGTGCATGGCGCCGGGCGGCGTTCTGCGGCGGGGTGCGAAACGCGGCGTGAATCCACTCGGCATCAATAGCCGGCTCGCTGGCGTCGCTCCACCAGCCGAGCATCAGCTCTCCCCCCTGCCACGCCAGCAGGTTCCAGACGTTGCCGCCTTCGGCTACCTGCATCTGCCATCCCTGCCGCTGACACCAGCCCACAAGCCAGTCGCGGGAGCGGGTATCCCCCGCCAGCGAAAGATGGATAACGCCCTGCGCCGCCCGCCGCCGCCAGTGCAGCGAGGCGGGGAGCGGAACCGGCTGGCGAGCAAAAAGCTCGCCTTTCCACGCCGGCAGCCAGGCGGCTATCGCTACCGCCGCCTGTTTACTCTCCGGCTGCCCGGAGTGCGGGTCGGTGACCGCCCTCAGCAGGTTATTCACCCGTCCCTGGCGAGCATACTGATTATTCCAGTGCATCGGCACAAACAGCGATCCGGGACGCTGGCCAGCACTGATTGTCACTTTTGCTACCATCACCCCATTCGGTGAGTGGACCCGAGCCAGTTCACCTTCCAGCAGCTGATAGCGCGTCGCGTCCGCTGGCGCGACTTCCACCACCGGTTCGCTAATATGCTGCATCAGACGCGGCACCGCGCCGGTGCGGGTCATAGTGTGCCACTGATCGCGGATCCGCCCGCTGTTGAGGATCAGCGGATAGAACGCATCGGTGACCGCCCGAGTGGGCTGTGGGGTCACCGGGACCATGCGCAGTTTGCCGCTGCGGTGCCACCCCTTGAGCAAACCCCAGCTTGCATGGCTGCGGCTCACCGGCCAGCGCACCGGTTCCAGCGCATCCCACGCTTCGCGGCTGAGATCCGCCAGTCCGCCGATGTCAAACGCCCGCTGGCCATCGTTTTCATATCCTGAAAGCGCGGCGTGTTCGCTGAACACCTCGTGCGGATGCTGCCAGGCAAAGGCGGAGCCGAAGCCCAGCGCCTGGGCCACGCGGGCGACGATCCACCAGTCGGCTCTGGCCTCCCCCGGCGGCGGCATGAAAGCGCGCTGGCGTGAGATCCGCCGTTCGGAGTTGGTTACCGTGCCGCTCTTCTCTCCCCACGCCAGCGCGGGAAAGCGGATATGGGCAAAGCGTCCGGTATCGGTAGCGGCGGCGACGTCGGAAACGATGACCAGCGGGCAGGCCGCCAGCGCTTCGCTTACCGCATGGCTGTCCGGCAGCGACACCACCGGATTGGTGCCCATAATCCACACCGCTTTCACCTCGCCGCGGCCAATGGCGGCGAACAGATCCACCGCCGTCAGCCCCGGCGTTTGCGCCAGACGTTCGGTCCCCCAGAAGCGCGCCAGACGCCGTAAATCATCGGTTTCAAAATTCATATGCGCCGCCAGCATGGTCGCCAGCCCACCCACCTCGCGCCCGCCCATGGCGTTAGGTTGTCCGGTCAGCGAAAAAGGCCCACAGCCCGGGCGGCCAAATTTCCCGCTCGCCAGGTGAACGTTGATGATAGCGTTGCATTTATCGCTGCCGCTGGCGGATTGGTTAATCCCCATGGTATAGAGCGTGATGGCGCGCGGAGCGGCGATAAACTCGCTATAGAAATCGGCGACCTGCTGTCGCGGCAGGCCGCAGAACTGCGCTACTTTGTCGAGGTCCCAGTTCCGGGCAATAGCCAGCGCCTGCGGCGCATCGCTAAAATCACCGCTGATGGCGCCGCTGGCGGCAATGGCGTTCAGCAGGCCGACAAACAGCCCGCCGTCGCTGCCGGGAGCCAGCGCCAGATGCCGGTCCGCGATATCGCAGGTGGCGGTCCGACGCGGATCAATGACCACCACCCGCATCTGCGGATTGTCGCGCTTCGCCTGCGCCAGCCGCTGATAGAGTACCGGATGCGCCCAGGCGGCGTTCGACCCGACCAGCACCACCAGATCGCTGTTTTCCACGTCCTCATAGCTGCACGGCACCACATCAGCGCCCAGCGCCCGTTTGTAGCCGGTAACCGCTGAAGACATGCACAGCCGCGAATTGGTATCGATATTTGCCGCGCCGATAAACCCCTTCATCAGCTTATTCGCCGCGTAGTAGTCCTCGGTCAGCAGCTGGCCGGAGGCATAAAACGCCACCGCCTGCGGCCCGTGACGGTCGATAACCTCCCGCAGGCGCGAACCCGCCGCCGCCAGCGCCTGAGTCCAGGTTGCGCGCTCGCCGTCGACTTCCGGGAAGAGCAATCTTCCAGCCAGGCCGACGGTTTCGCCCAGCGCCGCCCCCTTCACGCACAGGCGGCCAACGTTTGCCGGGTGCTGCTCATCCCCGCGTACGGTAACCTGGCCATCGGCATTCAGGCTGGCGATAACGCCGCAGCCGACTCCGCAATAGGGACACGTGGTCCTGGTTTCCGTCATCAGGAAGCCTCCGCGCGCGCCAGCAGCTGCTGGTTGCCAACCCACACTTTACCGTTCTCCACTTTGACCGGCCAGGCGCGTACCGCCAGTTCGCCGCCGTCGCACTGGCGGCCATCGCGCAGGCGGATACGCTGCTTATACAGAGGTGAAATCACGATCGGTTCGCCGCCCGCATCGCCAAGCAGGCCGCGCGACAAAACGTTGGCCTCGCTGCCCGGCTCGAGGTTATCGAGGGCATACACCTGGTCGCCGAAGCGGAACAGCGCAATCTGCCGCTCGCCGAGCCGCGCGCCAATCCCCGCCTGCTGAGGAATGGCGTCGAGATCGCAAATGGCCTGCCACGGGCGGGACGGCAGCGCCGGTTCGGCCTGCGCCGCGAACGGGGCCAGCTGTGGCTGGCCGCGCAGGGTTTGCCGCTGTACGCTTTCGTCCGGCTCATCGCTGTTCACGTAGGAGCGGAACAGCGCCAGCCGCTGCGGATCGTTAAGGGTGGTTTGCCATTCGCACTGGTAGCTCTCGACCACCCGCGCCATCTCCTGCTCCAGCTCTTCGCCGATGCCGAGGCTGTCTTCGAGGATCACGTCGCGCAGATAGTCGACCCCGCCCTCAAGGTTATCCATCCAGGTACTGGTGCGCTGCAGGCGATCCGCGGTACGAATGTAGAACATCAGCAACCGATCAATACTGCGAATAAGGGTGGCTTCATCAAGATCGCTGGCGAACAGGTCGGCATGGCGCGGCTTCATGCCGCCGTTGCCGCAAACGTACAGGTTCCAGCCCTTCTCCGTGGCGATAACCCCAATATCTTTCCCCTGGGCTTCCGCGCATTCGCGGGTACAGCCGGAGACGGCCATTTTAATTTTGTGCGGCGCGCGCAGCCCCTTGTAGCGATGTTCGAGGGTGACCGCCAGGCCGGTGGAATCCTGGACGCCGTAGCGGCACCAGGTCGAACCGACGCAGGATTTCACCGTCCGCAGGGATTTGCCGTAGGCGTGGCCGGTTTCAAATCCCGCCTCGGCCAGCTCGCGCCAGATTGCCGGGAGCTGCTCCAGGCGCGCGCCGAACAGGTCGATACGCTGGCCGCCGGTCACTTTACTGTATAGCTGATAGCGTTTGGCGATCTGGCCGATCGCAATCAGCCCGTCCGGCGTCACCTCTCCCGCCGCCATGCGCGGCACCACCGAATAGGTGCCATCTTTCTGAATATTGGCGAAGTAGCGATCGTTGGTGTCCTGAAGCGGCAGATGCGCCGGCTTCAGCAGATATTCATTCCAGCAGGAGGCCAGCACCGAGGCCACCAGAGGTTTACAGACTTCACAGCCGTGGCCGTGTCCATAGCGGGCAATCAGCTGTTCGAAGGTGCGGATATGGTTGACGCGTACCAGGTGATAGATCTCCTGCCGCGACCACGGAAAATGCTCGCAGATATCCTTTTTGACTTCAACGCCCTGCCCGGCAAGCTGGTACTCCATCACCTGTTTCACCAGCGCGCTACAGCCGCCGCAGCCGGTCGCCGCTTTAGTGCAGCTTTTTATCGCCGCCATATCGCCCGCGCCGCCGCTCACCGCCTGGCAGATATCGCCTTTGCTGACGTTGTGACAGGAGCAAATCTGCGCGCTGTCCGGCAGCGCCGCTACCCCGAGCGCTTTTGGCGCGCTGCCCTCACGCGCCGGAAGGATCAGGCTTTCCGGGTGTTTGGGTAAAGCCATCCCGTTAAGCATCATCTGTAGCAGCGTGGCATAGTCGCTGGCATCCCCGACCAGCACCCCGCCGAGCAGTTTTTTGCCCTCCGCGCTGACCACGATTTTTTTGTAGATCTGCTGCGGCCCATCAGTCCACTGATAGCTCTGACAGCCCGGCGTGCGCCCCTGGGCGTCGCCGAACGAGGCGACATCGACGCCCAGCAGCTTAAGCTTAGTGCTCATATCCGCGCCGCTAAAGCAGCCCGCCTCACCCGCCAGGGTGGCCGCCGCGGCCCGCGCCATCTGATAGCCGGGCGCCACCAGACCATAAATTTTGTTCTCCCACAGGGCGCATTCGCCGATCGCCAGTACGTCCGGGTCGGAGGTACGGCACTGGTTGTCGATGCATATGCCGCCGCGTTCGCCTACGTTCAGTCCGCCGCTGCGCGCCAGCGCGTCCTGGGGGCGAATACCTGCGGAGAATACCAGCATATCAGTCGCCAGCGAGCTGCCGTCAGCGAAGTTCAGCTGCAGCCCCTGCTCATTGCGAACAATTTCCGTCGTCGCCTTGCTGGTATGCACCCCGACGCCCAGTTGGCTGATTTTTTCCCGCAGCATCGCAGCGCCGCCGTTGTCCAGCTGCACCGCCATCAGGTTCGGCGCAAACTCGACAACGTGAGTTTCCAGCCCCAGCTGCTTCAGCGCGTTGGCCGCTTCCAGCCCGAGCAGGCCGCCGCCGATCACCACACCCCGTCGGGCGGTTGCGGCGCGGGCGGCAATCTGGTCGAGGTCGTCTAGCGTACGATAAACAAAACAGCCCTCGAGATTATGACCCGGCACCGGCGGAACAAACGGGTAAGACCCCGTCGCCAGCACCAGCTTATCCCAGTGGGTTTCGTGGCCGAAGGCATCGCGCACCACCCGCGCTTCGCGGTCGATGCTGGCGACCGATTCGCTCAGGCGCAGCTCAATACCGTGCTGAGCGAAAAAATCGCCCTCAACCAGCGACAGCGATTCCGCGCTGCGTCCGGCGAAATATTCAGTCAGATGAACCCGGTCGTAAGCGGCATAGCGCTCCTCGCAGAACACCACAATCCGATACTGTTGATGAAGGTGACGGTCGACGCATTGCTCAAGAAAATGGTGGCCGACCATACCGTGTCCGACCAGCACTAATACAGGTTTTGTCATCGTAGTTTGTCCCGCAGCGCGCGGCTGCATCGTTGAAGAGGGATCGAAGAGCCACTCTGCCGGCGCCGGCGCATGCGCCCCCAGCAGAGCGGTGAGGGGCGCGGCGCTGCTGCAATCGCCCAGCAGCAGTACGCCGCGCAGCTTGCCGTCGCGCAGCAGCAGGCGACGGTAGTGGCGGTCCAGCGGATCCCAGCTGGTATATACGTCATCCTGTTCGGCGGCCCGCAGCTCGCCGGCGCTGAAGAGCTCAATGCCGGTGACCTTCAGGCGAGTGCCGCTGTCCTGCCAGCTGAAATCCTCGCCAGGGGTCGCGCACAGGCGGTCCGCCAGCACCTCCGCCTGGCGCAGACATGGCGCCACCAGCCCCCAGGTCTGACCGTCGATTTCACAGCACTCGCCGATGGCGCTGACGCCCGGCTGCGCGGTTGCCAGCTGGCGGTCAACGAGGATGCCGCGGGCGCAGGCCAGCCCGCTGCGCTCGGCCAGCCGTTTGTTCGGCTGCACGCCGGTCGCCAGCACCACCCGCGAGGCGGCAAACGCGCGCCCGTCCTCCAGCCGCACCTGATGTTCATCAATGGCGGCGATACGGCTCTCCATCACGCAGCGAATCCCGCGCTCGGCAAGCAGCATTTGCAGCTGCTCGCCGGCAAAAGCATCGATTTGCTGCTCCATCAGCCCGCTTCCGCGATGGAGTAAAGTGACACTGTCACCATGACGCCGCAGCGCCGCGGCGGCCTCTACGCCGAGTACGCCGCCGCCAATGACCACCGCCGGGCCGTCGATGGCCAGGATGCCCTCAACGTCCGCCAGGGTGCGGAAAGCAAAAACGTGCGGCTGGGTGATGCCCGGCAGCGGCGGCAGAAACGGCAGTGAGCCGGTGGCGAACACCAGCTCATCCCAGCCCAGTTCGCCTGCGGTGGTTTGCAGCGTACGGGCCGCAATATCCACCGCCGTAACCGTTTCACCGGCGCGTACCGTCACGTTATGCCGCGGATACCATGACGCGGGCAGCAGCAGCGTCTCGCTTGCCGCTTTTTCGGCGCCAAGCACCGGCGACAGCTGAATGCGGTTATAGGCCTGGCACGGCTCATCGCCGATGAGGGTGATGCTAAACCGCTGCGCATCGCGCTCCACCAGCGCCTGCGCCAGGCGCGTGGCCGCCATACCGTTGCCAATAATCACCAGTTGCCGCCTCATCGCCGCCCCCTATGCCGCTTTCGGCTGTTTTTCATAGAGGAAGTGCAGGATCTGCTGGCGCAGATGGTGATAGCGGCTATCGTCCGCCAGCTGCACGCGATGGCGCGGTCGCGGCAGATTGACGTCGAGGATCTCCCCGACCGTCGCCGCCGGACCGTTGGTCATCATCAGCACCCGGTCGGAAAGCAGCACCGCTTCATCAACGTCATGGGTAATCATGACGATGGTGGTATTCAGCGACTGCTGGATCTGCATCACCGCGTCCTGTAAATGCGCCCGCGTCAGGGCATCAAGGGCGCCAAAGGGTTCATCCAGCAGCAGCACTTTCGGTTTCATCGCCAGCGCCCGGGCAATGCCAACGCGCTGCTTCATGCCGCCGGAGATTTCTCCCGGGCGCTTGTGCAGGGCGTGCCCCATCTGTACCCGCTCGAGGTTGTGCTCAATCCACTCTTTGCGCTCGCCTTTGCTCATGCTGCGGCGAAAGACCTGATCCACCGCCAGCGCCACGTTGTCAAAACAGGTCAGCCACGGCAGCAGGGAGTGGTTCTGAAACACCACCGCGCGTTCCGGCCCCGGCCCGGCGATTTCACGGTTGTCGCACAGCAGGCCGCCTTCCGTCGGCAGGGCTATCCCGGCTATCAGATTCAGCAGGGTTGATTTACCGCAGCCGGAGTGGCCGATCAGGCTGATGGTCTCCCCTTCGTAGATGTCGAAGGAGACGTTCTGCAATGCCAGGAATTCGCCGCTGGCGGTGTTAAAACGCTGGCTGACGCCCTGGACCTGAATTAATGGTTTCATCTGCGACTCCCTATTTTTCCTGCCAGCTAAAACGACGGGCGAGCAGCATCAGCCCCTGTTCCAGCAGCAGCCCGACCACGCCGATAATGACGATGGCGATGATGATGTTTTCGACGTTGAGGTTGTTCCACTCGTTCCAGATCCAGAAGCCGATCCCTAAGCCGCCGGTGAGCATTTCGGCGGCGACAATCACCAGCCAGGCGATACCGATGGAGAGACGAACCCCGGTCAGCACCGCGGGCAATACCGCCGGAAAGAGGATCTTGCGCATCACCGTCCACTCCGACAGCTGCAGCACCCGGGCGACGTTGAGGTAATCTTCCGGAATGCGCCGCACGCCCTCGGCGGTGTTAATGACCATCGGCCAGATCGAGCAGATAAAAATGGTCCAGCTGGAGGCGGGTTCCGCTTTCTGGAACAGCAGCAGGCCGATGGGCAGCCAGGCCAGCGGGCTGACCGGGCGCAGCAGCGCGATCAGCGGGTTAAACATGCGGGCGAAAAACAGCGAGCGGCCAATCAGGAAGCCGAGCGGAATTCCCGCCAGCGCGGCAAGGCCAAATCCCACCGCCACCCGCTGCAGCGACGCCAGCACGTTCCAGCCGATGCCCATATCGTTCGGCCCGTCCTGATAAAACGGGTCGGCGAAAAGGGTTAGCGCGGAATCCAGCGTGCTGAGCGGCGTCGGAAAGCCTTTGCTGTTCATCGCCGCCAGCTGCCAGCCCAGCAGCAGCAATCCCAGCCCGAGCAGCGGCGGCAGAAGACGTTGGGTGACATCCCGCAGCCAGCGGCTGAGCGAAGGCGTGGTTTTGCGCACCTGCAGCGGCGGCAGGGTAATGACTTCGCCGGGCGCGCTGTCGGCGCCGGCCTGCGGTTGCGGTTTATATGCGTGTTTCATCTCATGCCCCCTTACGTTGAATCGCGAAACTGCGGGCGTAGCCTTCCGGATCGGCCCCATTCCAGACCTTGCCATCGATCAGCGTGCTGCTGCGCATCGCCTGCGTCGGCGCGCTGATGCCGCCGACCGCCTGCGCGGCCTCTTTCCAGACGTCAATCCGGTTAATGCGCTGGGCCACCGCCAGATAATCCGGTGCCGACTTCAGCAATCCCCAACGGCGGAACTGGGTCAAAAACCACATGCCGTCCGAGAGCCACGGAAAACTCACTTCTCCCCGTTCGTAGAAGCGCATCGGGTGCGCGTCCTGCCAGCGGCGGCCGATACCGTTGTCGTATTCGCCGAGCATGCGCCCGCTGAGGTACTGCTCTTTGGTGTTCAGCCACGCGCGTCTGGCGAGAAGGCGCGCCGTTTCGCGGGTGTTCTCGGCGGATGCGTCAATCCAGCGCTGGGCCTCTATCAGCGCCGCCACCAGCGCGCGCGCGGTGTTGGGATGACGCTCAACCCATTCGCTGCGGGTGCCGAGAATTTTTTCCGGATGCTCCGGCCAGATATCCTGCGAAGTGGCGGCGGTGAAGCCGATACGATCGTTTATCGCGCGCGCGTTCCACGGTTCGCCAACGCAAAAGCCGCTCATATTGCCGATGCGCATGTTCATTACCATCTGCGGCGGCGGCACCACGACGGTGCGAATATCGTCAAAGGGATTAATTCCACCGCTCGCCAGCCAGTAGTAGAGCCACATCGCGTGGGTGCCGGTTGGGAAGGTGTGGGCGAAGGTGTAGCTGCCCGGCGCCTGCTGGTCGATCAGTTTTTTCAGCCCGCCCAGGTCGGTGACGCCCTTCTCCTGCAGCTCGCTGGAGAGCGTTATCGCCTGACCGTTGCGGTTAAGGGTCATCAGATTGGCCATCGCCTGCGGTTTACTGGCGATCCCCAGCTCAAGGCCGTAGAGCATGCCGTACAGAATGTGCGCGGCGTCCAGCTCCCCGGCAACCAGCTTGTCGCGCACCGCCGCCCAGCTGGCCTCCTTGCTCGGGACGAGGGTGATGCCGTACTTTTTATCGAATCCCTTCAGGGAAGCGATGGCTAAGGGGGCGCAGTCGGTCAGCGGAATAAAACCGACCCGCACGGTAGTCTGTTCCGGCTTATCCGACCCTGCCGCCCATGCCGCCTGCATCATGCCGGGGAGCAGCATCGCGCCGCCCAGCGCCGCCCCCGCCTGTAATAAACGCCGCCGTGAAATTGAAAACGTATCGCCCATACCCGCTCCAGAAACGCGCAAAAAAAAGCGTCCGGCGGTGCTTACGCACCGCTGGACGCCTTTATCCTTAGACATACGTGCCGCCGTTGGCCCGCTGCCCAAAACCTTTATTCACTTGTTTTATTTAATGCAAAGCCAATGCCAGATTTGCGGAGGCCCGGTTCACGCGCGTTGGCTCATTTGCCGGGGGCGTTTGAGGCAAAAACTGCACCGTCGGCTGGCAACATATGCCCACTGATTGTGCATCTACTCCTTAGGTGGTACTTGCCATAGCGACTTCACCGTCAGCAGCGCGCGGGCTATCTCAACCATGCGCTGATTTTTGTCCATCGCCATTTTACGCAGCGCCTGCCAGGCCTGCTCCTCCTGCATTCCCTGGTGGGTCATCAGCACGCTTTTGGCTTTTTCAATCAGCTTGCGCTCTTCAAGCGCATCTTTTAAGGACGCGAGCTGGGCGGAGAGCTGCTGTAGCTCATGGGCCTGCTGGCGCACCAGCGGCAACAGCTGCTTATCCAGCCGCAGGGCTATACCGTCCTCCTGCCAGTCGGCGGGCGGCACCTGGACCTCCCGATCGTCTCCCTCCAGCAGCGCATCGGCCGCGTTAAGCAGGTCTGCGATCAGCCGCTCTTCCACGCCGCGCAGCTGCTCAAGACGCTGGGTCTGAACGCAAAACCAGCGCAGAGCCGTTTCTCCCTCGTCCGGCGGCGGCTGGCGGGTGCAGGCGACCCGCCGCAGCTGTTCAATTTCCAGACCGGCCTGGCACTGTTCAACAAACAGAACGGTTTGCGGCGAACTGGCTAAAGCCTGAAAAGTGTCAAAACAGGGCTGCTGGCCGTCAATGCGGTCCACCAGCTGCTGGCGCAGCTCATCGCTGAACTGTCCGCGAGCAAAGCCCAGCGCGCCCAGCGCGCGCTCCTGTCCGACCAGCTCTTTCCCCTGCATAAAGCTGTAAAGCGCGACCATCCGCCCGGCGATTTGCGGATCGTCGATACTGTCGTTGAGCTGCGGAACGATATTCAACAGGTGGCGGATAATGCGGCTAAACTGCCCGGTGGCCTCTTCTGCGGCAATCTCCAGGCCGCGCACGCGTTTACGCAACGCGACAAGCTGCGTCAGATACCACACCGCGCAGGCAATTCGCCAGCAGAGCGCGCTGCTGGCGGCATCGCGGGCAGGTTCCAGCGCCGCATAAAACCGCGTGAGCTGCTCATCAACCAGCGCCGCGCCCGCCCGGCACTCCGCCGCGTATAGTCTGCCGCCCGAGCATAGCCAGATATTTGACGCGCCGCGCTCGCACTGCAGCATATGCACCAGCGCGCTTATCTGGCCTGCCAGCGCCCCCTGCTGCGCCAGCTGGTGCAGCTGCCGCTTCTGTAAGCGACGCGCGCGCGCAAACCAGTCGACCACCTCAGGTGTATTACCCGCCACATTATTCATACCCTTCCCCCGGGTTAACGCTTTATACTTCAGCCAAGCAATAACCGTGCCTTATAGAAGGAGTCCTTATGCAACGTATTGTGATTATCGCTAACGGTGCCGCCTACGGCAGCGAATCCCTGTTCAATAGCCTGCGTCTGGCTATCGCCCTGCGCGAGCAGCAGTCTGACCTCGAACTGAAATTATTTTTAATGTCTGATGCGGTGACCGCCGGCCTGCGCGGACAGAAGCCAGCGGAAGGCTACAACATTCAGCAGATGCTGGAGATCCTCACCGCGCAAAACGTGCCGGTGAAGCTGTGTAAAACCTGCGCTGACGGCCGGGGGATCGGCGCGCTGCCGCTGATTGATGGCGTGGAGATTGGCACCCTCGTCGAGCTGGCGCAGTGGACGCTGGCGGCGGATAAAGTCCTGACCTTCTAAAAATCCGCCATTCAACGGGATTAAATATTAAGCTGGCGGCGTTTGTTAACCGAAAACAATGTCAGCTGAATGCTTTCAGGCACAACGTCATTTTTGTTTAATCTTTATTCCTTTTTTTGATCAAAATCAGCATCTGCCCCCCTCCCCTTTGGTGTTATGCACAGAGCAAAGTGTGAACAATATCACGCGGGTTAATGGGCTGGCAGGATGCTGTAGACAGAAACGGGGTCGAGATTAAATGGCAATGGTAAAAGCAAGTTTAACGTTGTTTGGCGGTGATACGTTGGTGGTGCGTTGTTCCGAACGCTGCCACATTCACCTGATGAGCGCCAAAGTGCCTGGCGATAGTCATGCGGATATTCTGAGTGTGCAGGACAGAGATAGCGCGTATCTGACCGTGCCTTACAGCGGCACCTGGAACGTTCTCATCGACAGCCACAGCCAGTCGCTGGAGCACTCCATCAGCTACGTTCCCGCCTGATAGCAAACGCCCGGGGAAACCCGGGCGATATACTCTTAAGCCAGCCCGGGCTGGCTGCTTTCCCCCAGCAGATGACGCACCTTGCCGACTAAATCGTCGAGGCAGGCATCGTACATCCCGAGTTTCCGCAGCTCCTGATCGAGCGAGAACAGATACTGAGCGTTGGTGCCAAGCGGGCCGCTGGCGCGGGCTATCAGCGGCGCAATCACCTGCGCGCTGGTATCCGCCTCAAACAGCGGATGACGCGGGTCCATAATAAAAACTAATGCATTGACGGTGCGGCCATCGTCCAGATCCAGCTTGCACCAGGTCGGCAGGTAGCAGCCGGTGATCATCTCCCGCTTCCACAGCAGGGTCAGCTCTTCTTCGAGAGTGTCATCAGGCAGGCGGTAGGCAACCCCGGTGGTGCGCCCGCCCTCTTTCAACGCCAGCATTCGACCCGGCTGAGTGGCGCTACCGCGCCCGGCGGTGAGCCGCAGGCAAAACGCGCGGTGCCAGCCCGGTAGCGTACCGGTACAGGACTCGCGATACTCCAGCGCCGGATTCCACATCAGCGAACCGTAGCCAAAGATCCACACCGAGCCATCGTCCGGACGACAGGCCAGGGTCGCCGCCAAAGAGGCTGCCCGCTGCTCTGCCGACCAAAGAAGCGATTCCTCAATAGCGCCAAACGCCGTTTTACAATCCGCATTCAGTAAGAAATCACGCGTTAACACTTTCTACTACCTCCGCCACTGCCCGCTTCCCGGCGATTATCTGGTGCCATCCGTGAAGTATTGCCGAATTATTATCCAGCTTTATTTGACAATAAGCAATGAACGAGCCGCGGGCAAGGGCTCAGGCAGCACATGACGTAGCAAAAGCGATTACTTCTTCTTATGCCACTTATCATCATCGCCTTTTTGGTACTCATTTTTCACCGCCGCCCAGGCGACTTTGTGCGCCGTCTCTTCACGGCTGGCGTCATCGCGTCGGTCTTCTTTATGCTTATACTGGTCCCAGGCGCTGTTAAAGGCCTCTTTGTAAATCTCCTGGGCATGCGCAGGCAGAACGTGCTGAACGCTGTCGGGTAATTCACTTTTGTTGCTATAGGGCATGGCGACCTCCAGATTTAGGGTGAATAGTCAGTTTGTCAGGCGATTTACCGGCTGGCAAGGCGATGGATAAATGAGAAAGATGTTTTAGTAATTATCTGAATAATAAATACAAAACGAGAGTAACCGCAGTTTATGGCAATCTACCACTTTTCCATGGCCAGAGTGGTAAATTTAAGTAAAAAAACAAAGTAGTTCGATCAATGTCTGTTATTTTATTAACTTACAGTATCTATAATTATAACACCTGCACACCTGGAGATAATTCATGACCGATGCACATGAGGCGGTGAAAACCCGCCACAAGGAGACCACCCTCGCCTTTCCGGTTCTGGCGCTGGCGGTGCTGTTTTTCTGGGGAAGCAGCCAGTCACTGCCAGTGGTCGTTGCCATTAATATCCTGGCGCTGGTCGGGATCCTGAGCAGCGCGTTCAGCGTTGTTCGCCACGCCGACGTTCTGGCGCACCGCCTTGGCGAACCCTATGGTTCGTTAATTTTAAGCCTTTCAGTGGTTATTCTCGAAGTCAGCCTGATTTCCGCATTAATGGCCACCGGCGACGCCGCGCCGACCCTGATGCGAGATACGCTTTATTCAATCATCATGATTGTTACCGGCGGGCTGGTAGGTTTTTCTTTATTGTTGGGCGGGCGCAAATTCGCCACCCAGTATATGAATCTGTTCGGCCTTAAACAGTACCTCATCGCCCTCTTTCCGCTGGCGATCATCGTCCTGGTCTTTCCCATGGCGCTGCCCGGGGCTAATTTCACCACCGGCCAGGCGCTGCTGGTTGCGCTGATCTCCGCCGCCATGTACGGCGTGTTCCTGCTGATTCAAACGAAAACGCACCAGAGCCTGTTTGTTTACGAACACGAGGATGACGGCGACGACGATGACCCGCATCACGGCAAACCGTCGGCCCATAGCAGCAAGTGGCACACCGCCTGGCTGCTGGTACACCTGGTTGCGGTTATCGCCGTGACTAAAATGAACGCCAATCCGCTGGAGACGCTGCTGACCAGCATGAATGCCCCCGTCGCCTTTACCGGCTTCCTGGTCGCGCTGCTGATCCTCTCTCCGGAAGGCCTTGGCGCGCTGAAAGCGGTCCTGAACAATCAGGTCCAGCGGGCGATGAACCTGTTCTTCGGCTCCGTGCTGGCCACCATTTCCCTGACGGTACCGGTGGTGACGCTTATCGCCTTCCTCACCGGCAACGAACTGCGCTTTGGCCTTGGCGCGCCGGAAATGGTGGTGATGGTCGCCTCGCTGCTGCTGTGCCAGATATCGTTCTCTACCGGGCGTACCAATGTGCTGAACGGCGCGGCGCACCTGGCGCTGTTCGCCGCCTACCTGATGACCATTTTTGCCTGAACCTCCCCCGGCGGCGTCATGCCGTTCGGGGAGATCAAAAAAGCCTGCCGGTTATAAAACCGGCAGGCTTTTGTCGTTTCAGCAGCGATTACTTGCTGGTATCGAGCTCATCAAAGCTTTTAACAAGATCGTCGATGGCTTTCATCTGCTTGAGGAACGGCTCCAGTTTATCCAGCGGCAGCGCGGACGGACCGTCGCATTTCGCGTGTTCCGGATCCGGGTGCGCTTCAATAAACAGGCCGGCGATACCCACCGCCATCCCGGCGCGCGCCAGTTCGGCAACCTGCGCGCGGCGTCCGCCGGAAGCGGCGCCAAACGGGTCGCGGCACTGCAGAGCGTGAGTAACGTCGAAGATAACCGGTGAGTTATTGGAGGCCTTTTTCATCACGCCAAAGCCCAGCATGTCGACCACCAGGTTATCGTAGCCGAAGTTCGCGCCGCGATCGCAAAGGATCACTTTGTCGTTGCCGCCTTCGATAAACTTATCGACGATATTGCCCATTTGGCCCGGGCTCACGAACTGCGGTTTTTTCACGTTGATCACCGCGCCGGTTTTCGCCATCGCTTCAACCAGATCGGTCTGACGGGCAAGGAACGCTGGCAGCTGAATAACGTCCACCACGTCAGCGACCGGCTGAGCCTGGCTGGCTTCGTGAACGTCGGTGATGATTTTCACGCCGAACGTTTGTTTCAGCTCCTGGAAAATCTTCATCCCTTCTTCCAGCCCCGGCCCGCGATAGGAGTGGATGGAAGAACGGTTAGCTTTATCAAAAGAGGCTTTAAACACATAAGGAATGCCCAGCTTCTGCGTGACGGTCACGTAGTGTTCGCAGATACGCATCGCCAGATCGCGGGATTCCAGCACGTTCATGCCACCAAACAGCACGAATGGCAGGTCGTTTGCTACGTTGATATCACCAATGCTAACCACTTTTTGTTTCATAAGTTCGCCTTATCAGGGTGTAACCGGAATGGTTTCAGACTAATGCAATGTAATTTGTTTGTGCGAAATGGTGTTGATCTGCGCGCGGATCATCTCGCTGATGGGATCCTCCGGGCACTGTTCAACGAAGTAACTGAGGTCCTGCAGCGCCACGTGATCGCAATCCAGCTGGGCGTATATCAGTCCCCGGTCGCGAATTTCGTACGGGTCTTCCGGATTGAACTGCAGCAGCGCTTCGCTGGTCCGTAACGCCAGCTCCATCTGCCGCTCTTCCATCAGCGCCGATTTGAGCGTGTCGAGCAGCTTGCGGATCACTTCCGCGTTGTCGGCTTCATCGAGGTCTTCGTTAAACAACTCGGCGACCGGACTAATATTGCCCTTCAGCCACACTTCCAGCGTATGCTCGTTGAGCGTTTCGCCGTTAAATGGATTAATGAGCCACATCTCTTCGCTCTCTTCAGGGTCGGCGCGCAGCAGCATCTGGGTCGGAAAAATCACCGGCACCACCGGCAGCGCCAGACGCTGAGCAATCCACAGCAGGATTGCGCCTAGCGATACCGCGCTACCCTGACGATTGTTCAGGACTTTATCAAGCCAGAGCACGTCGGACAGGCGGTAAACGCCGCGCGAATCGCTAAAGCCCCAGTCATGATAGAAAAGCTCCAGCAGACGTTCTATCTGGCGCTCCTGGTCCCACGAAGCGGCAATCTCCTCACGCGCCAGGCCCAGCAGCCGCTCCAGCTCATCCTGCACATAGTGCGTCGGAAAATCGTCGCGGATTAATTCAGAAATGAGGACCATGCCGTCGCATAACGGCGCTTTATTAAATTCGAAATCAGCTAACGACCTCATGCCTTACCCCAGTAACGGTGTTCTTGTGATGGCGAGTTGAATAATGATAAACAACACCACCAGGGCCAGCAGAAAGGCGACAAACCGGCTCTGCTGACTGCGCTGGCGACGACGGCCCAGCGCGATAAATCCCAATGCGATATAAATGATAACGCCAAACAGCTTCTCAGTCAGCCATGTACCCTCTTCGGTAAACGGCAGATAGTGCGTTATTGCCATTAGTCCGGCGCCGCTGAGAAACAGCAGCGTATCGCTACAGTGCGGCGCGATACGAACCCAGCGCTGGTCAAGCAGACGGTTACCGCTCCAGCTCCACCAGTAGCGCAGCACGAACAGGCTCACCGAAACCACCACGCAGGCGATATGCAGATACAGTACCGCGTTAAACAGATTCATACGCCTCCCTGATATTGCCCGAGCGTCAGACGCTCGTTGTCTCCGTAGTCGCGACAGGTGGCAATATTGCCATAACCCGCCGCGCGAAAGATTGCGCGCACCGCTTCCCCCTGCGTCCAGCCGTGTTCCAGCAGCATCACGCCGCCGGCAGCCAGATAGCGGCGGCCTTCGCGGATGATATGCGCCAGATCGGCCAGACCGCCATCGGCGGCGACCAGCGCCGTTTTCGGCTCAAAGCGCACATCACCCTGCGCAAGATGCGGGTCGGTTTCATCGATATAGGGCGGATTGCTGACGATGATGTCGAACTGCTGACCGGCGAGCGCGCTAAACCAGTGGCTTTGCAGTATCCTGACGTTAGGGATAGCGAGATGTTCAGCGTTACGCGCCGCCAGCGCCACCGCGTCGGGCATTACGTCAACGGCGGTGACGTGGCAATCGGGGCGTTCGCTGGCCAGCGCCAGAGCGATGGCGCCGGTGCCGGTGCCGAGATCGAGAATACGGCACGGCTTGTCGGATAACCGCGCCAGCGTCTGTTCAACCAGGCATTCGGTATCCGGACGCGGGATCAGCGTGGCGGGAGAAACGAACAGCGGCAGCGACCAGAATTCGCGCTGGCCCACCAGATGAGCCACCGGCTCGCCCCGGGCGCGACGGCTGAGCAGCGTTTCCAGCTCGGCGGCCTGCGCCGCCGTCAGCGCCGTTTCGCCAAAGGCGAGAATATAGGTCCGCGCTTTGCCGGTCACGTGACCCAGCAGGATTTCGGCATCCCGGCGCGGGCTTTCACTTTGGCTCAGGCGGACGATGGCCTGCGTCAGCCACTGCTGAAAAGTCATCATTCCTGCTCGGAAAGGGCGGCCAGCTGATCGGCCTGATATTCCTGAACGATCGGCTCAATCAGCATATCCAGCTTGCCTTCCATCGCTTCGTCCAGACGGTAAAGCGTCAGGTTGATGCGGTGATCGGTCACGCGGCCCTGCGGAAAGTTATAGGTGCGGTTACGATCGCTGCGATCGCCGCTGCCCAGCAGGTTACGGCGCTCTGAGGCTTCCGCCTGCTGGCGCCTGGAGACTTCCGCGGCGCGAATACGCGCGCCAAGCACCGACAGCGCTTTGGCTTTGTTTTTGTGCTGAGAACGTTCGTCCTGACACTCGACGACGATGCCGGTCGGCAGGTGGGTAATACGGATCGCCGAGTCGGTGGTGTTAACGTGCTGACCGCCCGCGCCGGAGGAGCGGAAGGTATCGATGCGCAGATCGCTCGGGTTGATATCCGGCATTTCGGCTTCCGGCAGCTCCGGCATCACCGCCACGGTGCAGGCGGAGGTATGGATACGCCCCTGGGATTCGGTGGCCGGTACGCGCTGTACGCGATGGCCGCCGGATTCGAACTTCAGTCGCCCATAGACGCCGTCGCCGCTGATTTTGGCAATCACTTCTTTAAAGCCGCCGTGCTCGCCTTCGTTGGCGCTCATGATTTCCACGCGCCAGCGGCGTGATTCCGCGTAACGGCTGTACATACGGAACAGATCGCCCGCGAACAGCGCCGCTTCATCGCCGCCGGTACCGGCGCGAACTTCAACAAACGCGTTACGCTCGTCGTCCGGGTCTTTTGGCAGCAGCAGAACCTGCAGCTGCTGCTCCATCTGCTCACCCTTTTCTTTCGCTTCGCGCAGCTCTTCCTGCGCCATTTCGCGCATTTCCGGGTCGTCGAGCATCATCTGCGCGGCTTCGATATCATCCTGCAGCTGACGCCAGTCGGTGTAGCAGCGGGCGACGTCGCTCAGCTGTGCGTATTCGCGCGACAATGCGCGAAATTTATCCTGATCGGCGATGGTTGCGGCATCGCCGAGTAGCGCCTGAACTTCCTCATGGCGTTCGTAAAGGGCTTCCAGTTTGGCAACAATAGAAGGCTTCATAGGCGTGAATTCACCCTGTCCTAAAAAGAGAGAAAGGTGCGCTATTCCAGCCCGAGGCTGTTGCGCAGAATATGCAGGCGTTCATCATCCCCGTCACGGGCGGCCTGCTGAAGAGATTTGGTTGGCGAGTGGATCAGGCGGTTAGTCAGCTTACGCGCCAGATCCTGCATGATTTCCTGCGCATCGCCGCCCTGATTGAGCGCAGCCAGCGCTTTTGCCGTCAGCTCCTCGCGGACCTGTTCGGCCTGGGAGCGATATTCGCGGATAGTCTCGCTGGCGCTCTGAGCGCGCAGCCAGGCCATAAATTCGCTGGCTTCCTGCTCGACAATGGTTTCCGCCTGTACCGCCGCGGCTTTACGCTGCGCCAGATTGTGCTGAATGATGTTTTGCAGATCGTCCACGCTGTAAAGATAGGCGTTCGCCAGCTTGCCAACCTCCGGTTCGACATCGCGCGGAACGGCGATATCCACCAGCAGCATCGGCTGATTGCGGCGCGCCTTCAGCGCGCGCTCCACCATCCCTTTGCCAATAATCGGCAGCGGGCTGGCGGTAGAACTAATAATGATATCCGCTTCTTTTAGCCGTTCGTCGATATCGCTCAGGGCGATCACCTCCGCGCCGACTTCATCGGCCAGCGCCTGAGCGCGCTCGCGGGTGCGGTTAGCAATCACCATCTTGCGCACCTTATGCTCGCGCAGATGGCGGGCCACCAGCTCGATAGTCTCACCGGCGCCAACCAGCAGCACGGTCACGCTGGAGAGTGATTCGAAGATTTGTCGCGCCAGGGTACAGGCGGCAAACGCCACGGAGACCGCGCTGGCGCCGATATCGGTTTCGGTACGCACGCGTTTGGCCACCGAGAACGACTTCTGGAACATGCGCTCCAGCTCGCTAACGTTCAGGTGACCACGGCTGGAGTCGGCAAAGGCTTTTTTCACCTGCCCGAGGATCTGCGGCTCGCCCAGCACCAGCGAATCCAGGCCGCTGGCGACGCGCATCAGATGGCTAACCGCCTCGTTGTCCTGATGCCAGTAGAGGCTTTTGCGCAGGTCGTCTTCATTTAAACCGTGGTAGTCGCACAGCCAGCGGATAAGCACTTCCTGAAGGTTATCCTGCTCTTCGACGCTGAGATAGAGTTCCGTGCGGTTACAGGTCGACAGCACCACCCCGCCCTGCACCATTGGCTGGGCCAGCAAGCTCTCCAGCGCCTGATCGAGCGTATCCGGCGAAAACGTTACGCGTTCTCGCAGCGCTACAGGAGCTGTTTTGTGGTTAATGCCAAGAGCTAAAAGCGTCATTGTGAGGGAGTAGTACCAGCGTTGCTAAGGTTAGTCTGCAGGCATCATACAGGATGCGCGTAATCAATAAAAGAGAGGCTCCCCTTTTGGAGTAATAGCTAATCTGTAATAGCCATTAACGGTAATTTTTTGATTTCAGACAACTTGAACGTAGACGCTACCGTCCGGCAACGCTAGCATTAATGGTTATAATTGTAACCCGCTACACAAATCGGCCGCCTGTTTCTCCCATTCGCCGCATTTCACTGTAGACATCAAGGATTTGTCATCATTATGAATCGACTGTTCCGCCTGTTGCCGCTGGCAAGCCTCGTTCTGACCGCCTGTGCGATTAATGCTCCGAAAGGGCCGGGTAAAAGCCCGGATTCTCCACAGTGGCGTCAGCACCAGCAAGATGTCCGCAATCTTAATCAGTTCCAGACGCGCGGCGCTTTTGCTTATCTTTCTGATGAGCAAAAAGTCTATGCCCGCTTCTTCTGGCAGCAAACCGGCCAGGACCGCTACCGCCTGCTGCTGACTAACCCCCTCGGCAGCACCGAGCTGTCGTTAACCGCCCAGCCGGGCAGCGTGCAGCTGATTGACAATAAAGGCCAGACCTACACGGCGACCGATGCCGAAGAGATGATTGGCCGCCTGACCGGCATGCCGATTCCGCTCAACAGCCTGCGCCAGTGGATTATTGGCCTGCCGGGCGAGGCCACCGACTACTCGCTTGACGACCAGTACCGCCTGCGCGAGCTGAACTACACGCAAAACGGCAAAACCTGGCACGTCACCTACGGTGGCTACACCTCGGACACCAAACCTTCGCTACCGGCCAATATGGAGCTTAACGACGGCAGTCAGCGCATCAAGCTGAAAATGGATAACTGGATTGTGAAATGATGACCCGCTGGCCTTCTCCCGCAAAGCTGAATCTGTTTTTGTATATTACCGGGCTGCGCGCCGACGGTTACCACACCCTGCAGACGCTGTTTCAGTTTCTGGATTATGGCGACACGCTGACGATTGAACCGCGCGACGATGGCCAGCTGCGTCTGCTGACGCCGGTTGACGGCGTGCCGGATGAAGAGAACCTGATTATTCGCGCGGCCAGGCTTTTAATGCAGGCCGCAGCCCAGGCCGGGAAGCTTCCTGCGGGCAGCGGCGCCGATATCAGCATCGACAAGGTTCTTCCGATGGGCGGCGGCCTCGGCGGCGGTTCGTCCAACGCCGCGACCGTACTGGTGGCGCTGAATCACTTATGGGGCTGCCATCTCTCGGAAGATGAGCTGGCGGCGTTGGGTCTGCAGCTGGGCGCCGACGTGCCGGTGTTCGTGCGCGGCCATGCGGCCTTTGCCGAAGGCGTCGGGGAAATTCTCACCCCGGCCGAACCGGAGGAAAAGTGGTATCTGGTGGCCCATCCGGGAGTGAGCATTCCCACGCCGATCATTTTTCGCGATCCGGAACTCCCGCGCAATACCCCGTCAAGGTCAATTAATACGTTATTAAAATGTAAATTCGGCAATGATTGCGAGGTTATCGCAAGAAAACGTTTTCGTGAGGTTGATGCAGCGCTTTCCTGGCTGTTAGAATATGCGCCGTCGCGCCTGACTGGCACCGGTGCATGTGTGTTTGCTGAATTTGACACTGAATCCGCCGCTCGTCAGGTGCTTGAAAAAGCCCCGGCATGGCTGCATGGCTTCGTAGCGCGAGGTGTTAATATCTCTCCGCTCAAGCAGGCGCTGCGCTAAGTTCTGCTCATTATAGCAAATTTGGTGAAAACGCCGGGGAAACTGAGTTACGGTGACAACGTCACCCTGTTCCAGACGTTGCATCGGGCTCTTTAAATACACCGCCTGGATGAAATCGTGCCCACCCGCACCGTTTTTGGCCCATTTCATCCACCACTGGACGCATGCCTGAGGTTCTTCTCGTGCCTGATATGAAGCTTTTTGCTGGTAACGCCACCCCGGAACTAGCACAACGTATTGCCAACCGCCTGTACACTTCTCTTGGCGACGCCGCTGTAGGTCGTTTTAGCGACGGCGAAGTCAGCGTACAAATCAATGAAAACGTACGCGGTGGTGATATTTTCATCATCCAGTCCACTTGTGCTCCCACCAACGACAACCTGATGGAACTGGTTGTTATGGTTGATGCTCTGCGTCGTGCTTCGGCAGGTCGTATCACCGCTGTTATCCCCTACTTCGGTTATGCTCGCCAGGACCGTCGTGTTCGTTCTGCTCGTGTGCCTATCACCGCGAAAGTGGTTGCTGACTTCCTGTCCAGCGTCGGCGTTGACCGCGTTCTGACCGTTGACCTGCACGCAGAACAAATTCAGGGCTTCTTTGACGTTCCGGTGGATAACGTATTCGGCAGCCCGATCCTGCTGGAAGATATGCTGCAGCTGAACCTGGATAACCCTATCGTGGTTTCTCCGGACATCGGCGGCGTGGTTCGCGCTCGCGCTATCGCCAAGCTGCTGAACGATACCGATATGGCTATCATCGACAAACGCCGTCCGCGCGCTAACGTTTCTCAGGTGATGCACATCATCGGTGACGTCGCCGGCCGTGACTGCGTAATGGTTGACGATATGATCGATACTGGCGGTACCCTGTGTAAAGCTGCGGAAGCGCTGAAAGAGCGCGGCGCGAAACGCGTATTCGCCTACGCCACGCACCCGATCTTCTCCGGCAACGCCATCCAGAACATCAAAAACTCTGTGATTGACGAATTCGTCGTCTGCGATACTATTCCGCTGACGCCGGAAATCAAAGCGCTGGAAAAGGTACGTACTCTGACGCTGTCTGGTATGCTGGCCGAAGCGATTCGTCGTATCAGCAACGAAGAATCTATCTCTGCTATGTTCGAACATTAATCGAGCCCGGCTCAAAAACCCGCTGCGGCGGGTTTTTTTGTCTCTGAACCTTTTATTCTCCACAAAATCATTCGGCATGCGTCAAGGCGGCAAGTGAATGAATCTCCGGCAGCGTACAGGCAGTACGAGACCGGGGTAAATGAACGCAGCCAACACAGAGGCATCCCGAAGGATGACGTGGAAATGACCGATGCCTCCTTCACCTGCCATTTAGTTGACAGATGATGCGCTCATGGATGAAACATTATTGTGAACAGATTATTTTCCTCACATGTGATGCCTTTCCGCGCCCTCATCGACGCTTGTTGGAAAGAAAAATATACCGCTTCGCGGTTTACTCGTGATGTGATTGCCGGAATTACCGTCGGGATTATCGCTATCCCGCTGGCGATGGCGCTGGCAATTGGCAGCGGGGTGGCGCCGCAGTACGGTCTCTATACCTCCGCGGTGGCGGGGATCGTAATTGCTTTAACCGGCGGCTCGCGCTTCAGCGTGTCCGGGCCAACCGCCGCTTTCGTGGTGATCCTCTACCCGGTCTCGCAGCAGTTCGGGCTCGCCGGGCTGCTGGTCGCCACCTTGATGTCGGGGATCTTCCTGATTCTTTTCGGCCTGGCGCGCTTTGGCCGCCTGATTGAGTATATTCCGCTATCGGTCACCCTCGGCTTCACCTCCGGGATCGGTATCACCATCGGTACCATGCAAATTAAAGATTTTCTCGGTCTGCAGATGGCCCACGTGCCTGAACATTATCTGCAGAAAGTCGGCGCGCTGGCGATGGCGCTGCCGACCATTAACCCCGGCGATGCCGCCATCGGCGTTGTCACGCTGGGCACGCTGATTATCTGGCCGCGTCTGGGGATTCGTCTGCCGGGCCACCTGCCGGCCCTGCTGGCGGGCTGCGCGGTGATGGGCGTGGTCAACCTGCTTGGCGGGCACGTCGCCACCATCGGCTCTCAGTTCCACTATATTCTCGCCGACGGCAGCCAGGGCAACGGTATTCCGCAGCTGCTGCCGCAGCTGGTGCTGCCGTGGGATATGCCCGGTTCGGACTTCACCCTCAGCTGGTCCTCGCTGCAGGCGCTGCTGCCGGCGGCGTTTTCCATGGCCATGCTCGGGGCGATTGAGTCCCTGCTGTGCGCCGTGGTGCTGGACGGCATGACCGGCACCAAACACAAGGCCAACAGCGAGCTGATTGGCCAGGGGCTCGGCAATATCGTCGCGCCGTTCTTCGGCGGCATTACCGCCACCGCCGCTATCGCCCGCTCGGCGGCCAACGTTCGCGCCGGGGCGACCTCGCCGGTTTCCGCCGTGATCCACGCGCTGCTGGTGATCATGGCGCTGCTGGTGCTTGCCCCTCTGCTCTCCTGGCTGCCGCTTTCCGCGATGGCGGCGCTGCTGCTGATGGTGGCATGGAATATGAGCGAAGCGCACAAGGTCGTTAACCTGCTGCGCTATGCGCCAAAAGACGACATTATCGTCATGCTGATGTGTATGTCGCTGACCGTCCTGTTTGATATGGTCATCGCTATTAGCGTCGGTATTGTGCTGGCTTCCCTGCTGTTTATGCGCCGGATCGCGCGGATGACCCGCCTCGCGCCGGTCAACGTTGAGGTTCCCGATGACGTACTGGTGCTGCGCGTCATTGGTCCGCTGTTTTTCGCCGCCGCGGAAGGGTTGTTTACCGATCTGGAAACGCGGATTGCTGGCAAGCGTATCGTCGTGCTGAAGTGGGATGCGGTGCCGGTGCTGGATGCCGGCGGGCTGGATGCCTTCCAGCGCTTAGTGAATAAGCTGCCGGAAGGCTGTGAGCTACGCGTGTCGAACCTGGAATTTCAGCCGCTGCGTACCCTGGCGCGGGCAGGCGTTAAGCCGATTCCGGGCCGCCTGAGCTTCTACCCGGACCGCAGCGCCGCGCTGGCGGATATTTAATTACCCGGCGGCAGGCCCCGGTGCCTGCCGCATCATTACGCCAATCGCCTGCTGAAGCCAGCCAAGCACCTCCGGCGTCATCCACGTTCCCTTCATTAAATGCGGCTCCCGCTCCATGGCATAACGAAACTTCTGCTGCGTGTGCGGATCCTTTCCCGCGTAAGACTGGAACAGCGCCAGCCAGCGCTGCGCCAGCTGCTGACCCTCCGTGGAGGCAGGCTCCCGCTTCTCACGACAGGCCCGATGCAGCTCGGCCACCAGCGCCGGCCACTCCATCAGGCGATCGAAATAGTGCTGCCGTGTAAAAGCCAACTCTTCGGCGTTCAGATAGCGCGCCCAGATGGCCAGCTTGCTTTCGGCAAAAGCACGGGTAATGAAATCAATCATCTCCGGCGTCACCCCGGTTTGTTCGCGCATCTGCGGTTCGGCGGCGTGCATCTCATTCAGGCGAGTGAGAAACTCCGGCCTGCCGGCGGTATCCTGCTCCAGCTGCGCCATCCAGCGGGTGGCCAGCGCAATCGCCCGAGGCTCATCGGCCGGACAGCGTTCGCCCATAAGCTGCTGCGCTTCACCCACCAGCTCCAGCCATATCTGGTTACGCTGCGCATCCTGCTCTGCGAACGGCAGCACCTGTAATTCCTGTTGACTAAACCAGCGATCGTACATTTTCATTAGCTCCAGCGTTTGTAGCCAGGACTCCAGGTCGGGCTCGTCTCCGCAGTCCAGCTCTTCACGCAGCAGCGCCAGGCGCTGGCGCAGCGTGGAGAGGGTTTGCAGCTGCCGGTCGAGGGTGGCGATCTGCTTGACCAGCAGGTCGGACAGCGAGAAGGCGTCCTGGTCGAGATAGTCCTTGATAGTGGCGAGTTCCAGCCCGGCCTGCGCCAGCGCTTTGATCATATGCAGTCGCTGAACGGCCGCCAGATTATAGAGCCGGTAACCCGCCGCGCTTCTGGCCGAAGGCGTCAGCAGTCCCGTTTGTTCATAGTGATGTAGCGTGCGGACGGTTATGCCGGCGCGCTTCGCCAGTTCACCCACCTGAATTAACATGACTGCTCCTTTCGTTTACCAGTGGCGCCACTCTGCTGCCTGACGTGACGTCAGGGTCAAGCGTTCTGTACAGGAATTGTATTAGGCAGACGGTGGCGAAGAAAGACGAAGAGAGAAAGGAGAATTTGAGACACCAACAAGCGGGCAGCCTGAACGGGCGGCATGAAAACGCACCAGCCGTTCACAACGGCTGGCGGTCTGGAATTCACTCAGCTGTGGCGATGCTGATCGCGGCGGCAGCGTTTATCGTAGTGGCGAACCCACCAGTATCTGTCGCTAACCTGTTCATGACCGCCGATACGGGCGCCAGCCAGCCACAGTACCGCGCCGACAAAGATACTCAAGATCGCGCCGTGTGCGAAAAACTGCGGCAGGTCAAGCTGCGGAAGCTGGTTTAAAATAGAATAACCAACGCCGACAACCATGACGACCAACCCCAACCCCATCAGCACATTACCGAGTAACGAAGCGTTTCTGCGTTTCATATGTCACCTCCGGAACCTTGGGTTGCATGGGAATATCCCCAAATCTTATAGGTGTAGTATAGACAATGGCCAATATAGCGATTGCGTGGACGATCACAGAAGCGAACATCTTGCCAACAAAAGTTTACAAATAACCCACTGAACAACATCAAATTCTAATTATTCAAACCCGTGATTATCTGTGGCAGGTGCGTTTCGCTGGCAGAATTTTGTCAACCGCGCGCGCAGACAGTACACTACGCGCCAGAGAACGATCCAAGCAGGATAAAAAAGTGAGCATAAAATTAATTGTCGGCCTGGCGAACCCCGGCGCAGAATACGCAGCGACCCGACATAACGCCGGCGCCTGGTACGTGGATTTACTGGCTGAACGCCACCGCGCGCCGCTGCGCGAAGAGAGCAAATTCTTCGGCTACACCTCGCGGATTAACCTTGCCGGCGAGGATGTCCGCCTGCTGGTGCCGACGACCTTTATGAACCTGAGCGGCAAAGCCGTCGGCGCGATGGCGACTTTCTTTCGCATCAACCCGGACGAAATCCTGGTCGCCCACGATGAGCTCGACTTACCGCCAGGCGTGGCTAAGTTTAAGCTGGGCGGCGGCCACGGCGGCCATAATGGCCTGAAAGACATCATCAGCAAGCTGGGCAATAACCCGAACTTTCACCGCTTACGCGTGGGAATCGGCCATCCGGGCGATAAAAATAAAGTTGTCGGTTTTGTGCTGGGCAAGCCGCCCGCCAGCGAACAGAAGCTGATTGATGAGGCCGTTGACGAAGCGGCACGCTGCACCGAGGTGTGGCTGAAGGATGGCCTGACCAAGGCGACCAACCGTTTACACGCTTTTAAAGCGCAATAACCGGTCGGCGTGCGGAATTTTTGTCACGCACCGTGTATAATAGGCGAAGCTATTTACTTTTCTGCAATCTGTTCACTGTAACAGGTTGATTATCCAAAGATTAAGGTGATTTAAATCATGGGATTCAAATGCGGTATCGTCGGTTTGCCCAACGTCGGCAAATCCACCCTGTTCAATGCGCTCACTAAAGCGGGTATTGAAGCGGCCAACTTCCCCTTCTGTACCATTGAGCCGAACACCGGTGTCGTGCCGATGCCCGATCCGCGTCTGGACAAACTGGCTGAAATCGTCAAACCACAGCGTATTCTGCCGACCACGATGGAATTCGTTGATATCGCAGGCCTCGTTAAAGGCGCGTCGAAAGGTGAAGGCCTGGGCAACCAGTTCCTGACCAACATCCGCGAAACCGAAGCTATCGGTCACGTGGTGCGCTGCTTCGAAAACGACAACATCATCCACGTTAACAATAAAGTGGATCCGGCTGACGATATTGACGTTATCAACACCGAGCTGGCGCTCTCCGACCTGGACACCTGCGAGCGCGCTATCCACCGCGTGCAGAAGAAAGCCAAAGGCGGCGATAAAGACGCGAAAGCCGAGCTGGCGGCGCTGGAAAAATGCCTGCCGCACCTTGAGAATGCCGGTATGCTGCGTTCGTTGAAAAACCTGACCGACGAAGACAAAGCGGCGATTAAATATCTGAGCTTCCTGACCCTGAAGCCGACCATGTATATCGCCAACGTCAACGAAGACGGCTTTGAGAACAACCCTTATCTCGATAAAGTCCGCGAAATCGCCGCCGCCGAAGGTTCTGTGGTGGTCGCCGTTTGCGCCGCCGTTGAGTCCGATATCGCCGAGCTGGACGATGCCGACCGCGATGAGTTTATGGCCGAGCTGGGTCTCGAAGAGCCGGGCCTGAACCGCGTTATCCGCGCCGGCTACGAGCTGCTGAACCTGCAGACCTACTTCACCGCAGGGGTGAAGGAAGTGCGCGCCTGGACTATCCCCGTCGGCGCCACTGCCCCGCAGGCCGCGGGTAAAATCCACACCGACTTTGAAAAAGGCTTTATCCGCGCGCAGACCATCGCCTATGAAGACTTTATTACCTATAAAGGCGAACAGGGTGCCAAAGAAGCCGGGAAAATGCGCGCTGAAGGTAAAGACTACATCGTGAAAGATGGCGATGTGATGAACTTCCTGTTCAACGTCTAAATAAAATTTGTTGTCTCATGAGGTTTCATTGAACCTCATGAACATCGAAAAAAACCACAAAATCCACGCAATTGCGTGGATTTTTCATTTCAGCAAGCGCGTAAGCAAGTCGCAGATGGAGTTAGCCCGACACAGGCTCGCCAGTTAGATAAGATCCGCAAGGTCAACGACGTCTCCAACACCTTTAAGCTGATCGCTAAAGAGTGGTTGCAGATGAAAGACTGGGCCGAAATTACCAAAACGCGCCGACTGGATATGCTTGAACGTGTGGTTTTCCCCGCAATAGGTAAGCTCCCAATCAGAGAGGTCACTCCACACCACATCCTTAGAATTCTTCAAGAAACTGCTAAACGAGGAGCACCGACAGTTGCCGCTGAAGCTCGCCGCACCGTTTCATCAGTTTTTGAGTTAGCAGTTGCAACGCTTAGAGCTGATAGCGATCCTGTACGGCCTGTGCGCAAGGCCCTTCCGGCCAATAAGACACAGCACAAACAAGCACTGAATCCTCAGCAAATCGGAAAGTTATTAAACTGTTTTGATAATAGTCGTGGCTCGTACCAGGTTAACTATTGTATGTGGCTTATGTGGTGGACATTGACGCGTCCTGCAGAAGCCACCGAAGCAGAATGGACAGAATTCGATCTTGATAACGCCCTGTGGACAATTCCGGCAGCGCGAATGAAAGCCCGCAGAGAACACGTTATTCCCCTACCCTCCCAAGCTATCAAAATGCTCAGAACACTACAGGGATTAACCGGGCATCGGCAGCACCTTTTCCCGGGCAGGGATAATCCGTTAGGTCCAATGACATCGCACTCGCTGCGCCAGCTACGTAAAAGCCTCGGCTGGAGTGGTACATATAGCCCACATGCAACCCGAACCACAGGAAGTACCCGTTTAAACGAGATGGGCTATCGACCTGATGCTATTGAGGCCCAACTTGCGCACGCTGATACCAACAATGTTCGTCGCACATACAACCATGCAACTTATCTTGATGAGCGAAAGGTTATGATGCAGGACTGGGCAAATAAACCTGAAGAATGGGTAGGAAGCGCGCGCAGCACTATTGATGTTTCGTAAACCATGATGTATTGGTCTGTTAATGCTGATTATTAACGATAATTTCCCATCAGATTATAAAAACTATATTTCAGTCTACACTTTTGTAACTATCTGATTATACGACCATTGTTACTCTCCTCACCCAGCGTTATAATTTCTTAGCACCCATTAGCGCAGGATTTTCCCATGAGCCGATACCGTGTCTCTGGCAGTGAAGGACAATATGAGAAAAACTCCGATGAGCAAGTTCTGGCAAATAAGCTGGGGATTGCTGATTCTGGTGAGATGGACGAAGCGGAGCTTGTGCTGTTAGAGAAGCTCTATCACTGCATTTTTGAAGAGCAGTTTCCAGCAGGGCAGATCACCGTTGCTTTGCTGAAAAGCTGGCATCGCCGCTGGCTGGGAAACATCTATGAGTGGGCCGGGCAAGAAAGGACTGTCAATATCAGCAAAGGGGGCTTTATGTTCGCGCCCTCTGCACAGTTGCCAAAACTAATACACGAATTCGACGCTAAATACCTTGCCCGATATACACCATGCACTAACATGAGCGAAGAACAGATCATAGAGGCTATTGCTGTAACCCATGTAGAGCTGATACTCATCCATCCATTCCGGGAAGGCAATGGACGTTTATCACGACTTTTAGCTGATGTGATGGCAGTTCAGGGGGGACACAGGCCGCTGGATTATCAAAGCTGGGAGCAAAACAAAGCCGAATATATTTCGGCTATCCACGCAGGTATGTCAATGGACTACGGCCCGATGTGTTATTGGGTCGGTACTGCGTTAAGACGTGATTAAACAGCAAGACGAAGATGGGCGAACTTTTTGCGCGTCGCTTCAAGCGAAGCTTCGATCTTCTCAGAAGACTGCCCCGTCTCAACGGCGGTTGACGTTGCTACCGAGCGAACAATGTCAGCGCGAGACGGTTTAACGTAATACACCTGCGTTTTCTTGTCATTGCTCATCGCGATTCCTCAGCTATCGAATGTGTAATCTGCACTCATTATATCAAGGTTTCGACACGACTTCACATCATCTGTAGCCCGACGTCATCAAGGGGCCATCTAGCTCTGATTTAGCACTGCACTGAATTTGGGCCAGGGTCAGTGGTAACTAGCCTCAGATAGCAGCATCAACTAAAGTGAGTACAGACATGAGTATGAAAATAAAAATCAAAAATAAAAACATTAAATATCAATTCAATAAATATCAAATCACGATTCAACGTCTAAGCGTTTCTTCGCCGTCATGCCATCCACAAAATCCACGCGCTCGCGTGGATTTTTTATTGCCCGCCGTTCCCGTCAGTTCTGACCCGCCGCCAGCGAATATTTCTTTATTTTGCGATACAGCGTGGCGATGCCGATGCCCAGCTCATCCGCCGCCTGCTTTTTATTACTGTAGCGAGAGAGCGCATCGCGGATCATCTGCCGCTCCATCTCCTCCAGCGCCGTCACGTTCTCCTCCTGAGTGAGGGTCGCTGGCGCTGAAGCCGACGACGTCGCCTGGCTCGCCGCTTCTCCGCTGCTTAACAGATTCGGCGGCAGCAGCGACATATCGATGATTTCTCCCGACGGCACCACGTTGACCAGGTACTCCATCAGGTTGCTGAGTTCGCGAATATTGCCCGGCCAGCGATAGCGCTTAAGGAAATCGATCACGTCCTGCGCGACGCCGGGATAAACCAGATTGAGACGACCGGTATGCAGATGCAGGAAATAGTGAATCAGCAGTTCAATGTCGTCCTGACGTTCGCGCAGCGGCGGCAGACGCAGCGGAATCACGTTCAGACGATAGTAGAGATCTTCGCGGAACTTCCCTTCCGAGATGTACTGTTCCAGGTTTTGATTGGTCGCGGATATGATACGAATATCGACCTGAACCGGATGGCTGGCGCCCACCGGCTGAATCTCACGTGACTCAATGGCCCGCAGCAGCTTGGCCTGCAGAGTGAGCGGCATATCGCCAATTTCGTCAAGAAACAGCGTCCCGCTATTGGCCGCCTGAATCAGGCCGGTCTTACCGTTTGCCGATGCGCCGGTAAACGCCCCCTTCACGTAGCCAAACAGTTCGCTTTCTAACAGCTGCTCGGGTATCGCGGCGCAGTTAATCGCGATAAAGGGCTTCGCGTGGCGATCGCTGAGCTTGTGGATAGCGCGGGCAACCACCTCTTTCCCGGTCCCGCTTTCACCGGCAATCATCACGCTGGAGGGGCTCGGGGCCACGCGGCTGATCAGCTTTTTAAGCTGCCGCATAGGTCGACACTCCCCCACCATCGCCTCAATCTGCGGCCCTTCCTGCCCGCAGCTGAAATCGGCCGAAGAGTGCGACTGATGGAACGCCATTAAAAATAACCACTGATCCTGCACCGCGTGCAGCTGGCCGATAATGAGCTCCTTGCGATCGTCAAAGGAGATAATGTGCTGCATATGGCCGTGCTTGAAATTATCTTCGAAGGTCAACGGCTGAAACTGGATTGACTTACCAATCACCTGTCCCTGAGTGACGCTCATTATTTTCAAAGCGGCCTGGTTGGCAAATTTGACTCTTTGATCGTTGCCCACGACCAGTACGCCCTGATCCATATTTTCGATCATGGTTAAAAATATTTTATGGATATTGTCGCCGACCGCCCGCTCCTGCAAAAAGCGGGAAACGAATATGGTTGAGACATGGCGAACATAATCAGAAAACTCCTGGATATTCGCATTTATACGTTCCTGCTGTTCGCGCGTCAGCGCAACCAGGCTAATAACGCCGACGCAGCGGTCGTGATACATCACCGGCGTGCCAAGAAAGGCTTTCTCTTCGCATTTCTCCTTATTGTTACAGTCTTTACACAGGGGGTCGAAGCGGGAGTGGGTAACGACCTTCTCGGTCTGTGTTTCAATAATGTAACGCAGAAGCCGTGAATTTGAATTTAATTTATAGCCAATCTGTTTACTATAAGCGCCAGTTCCGGCGACCCGGTATAATTCGTTATCAACAATCTCGACCTCCAGCTGCAGCACGCTGGATAGCATCCTTGCAAACTTTTGAATTGTAGGCTGAATCTGCATTAAAATGGAGGGTGCTTTGGACGGTATCATGTCTATCGGCCTTCTATTATTGCTCACCTGTTCGGCGTCAAGCGAAGCGGCTTTATTTATCTGCGGGGAATGATACCACTCCTTTTAGCCACCCGCGTTGATATAGATAGGGCCAATTCCCCCACCTTATCTTAAATATGCAAGAGCTATCACAGTTTCTTATCATTATGATAAATTTGCCGCGGTTTTTATCATATTGGCGCAATGTGAAGATGATAATCGCATTATTTACGGCGGCAACCCGCGCCTGTCCCGCAGAAATGGACGGCGGGGGGGATATTTTCACCTTTCTCTTCCCGGGATAACTCGCCTGAATTCGTGACAGACCTGGCATAATCTTAACTATTCAATCCTCTCCGCCGCCTCTCCCGGAGGATTTGGCACGCTTATTGTTAGTGGTAATACAGCGCTGGCAGTCGCTAATTCGGCAACTCTGCATATCCGACCGCACAGCAATCAATAAGCCGTCATTCACGACCAGGATTGAAACATGAAAACTGTTAACGAACTGATTAAGGATATCAATAAACTTAACTCTCATCTCAGTGAGAAAGACTTTCTGCTGACCTGGGAACAATCGCCGGATGAGCTGAAACAGGTGCTGGACGTCGCCGCCGCGCTAAAAACGCTACGCGCTGAAAATATCGCCACCAAAGTGTTTAACAGCGGATTGGGTATTTCCGTGTTCCGCGATAACTCAACCCGTACCCGCTTCTCCTACGCTTCCGCGCTTAATCTGTTAGGGCTGGCGCAACAGGATCTGGATGAGGGGAAATCGCAGATTGCCCACGGCGAAACGGTCCGTGAAACCGCCAACATGATCTCCTTCTGCGCCGACGCCATCGGCATTCGCGATGACATGTTCCTTGGCGCGGGCAACGCCTACATGCGCGAAGTCGGCGAAGCGCTGGACGACGGCCACAAGCAGGGCGTCCTGCCGCAGCGACCGGCGCTGATCAATCTGCAGTGCGATATCGACCACCCGACGCAATCCATGGCCGATCTCGCCTGGCTGCGCGAGCACTTCGGTTCGCTGGAGAATCTGAAAGGTAAAAAGATCGCCATGACCTGGGCCTACTCGCCGAGCTATGGCAAACCCCTCTCGGTGCCGCAGGGCATTATCGGCCTGATGACCCGCTTCGGTATGGACGTCACCCTCGCCCACCCGGAAGGGTACGACCTGATCCCTGACGTTATCGAAGTGGCAAAAAACAATGCCCAGGCCTCCGGCGGCAGCTTCCGCCAGGTGAACAGCATGGAGGAAGCCTTTAAAGACGCCGATATCGTCTATCCGAAATCCTGGGCGCCGTACAAGGTAATGGAAAAACGCACCGAGCTGCTGCGCGCAAATGACCATGAAGGTCTGAAGGCGCTGGAGAAAGCCTGCCTTGAGCAGAACGCCGGCCATAAAGACTGGCACTGTACGGAAGAGATGATGAAGCACACCCGCGACGGTGAAGCGCTATATATGCACTGCCTGCCGGCGGATATCACCGGCGTCTCCTGCGACGCGGGCGAAGTCACCGAGGGCGTCTTCGAGAAGTACCGGATCCCGACCTACAAAGAGGCCAGCTGGAAGCCGTACATCATCGCCGCGATGATCGTCTGCCGCAAATACGCGAACCCGGGCAAGGTGCTGGAGCAGCTGCTCAAGGAAGCGCAGAAACGCATCAAATAATCCCCAGGCTGGCCTGCGGGCCAGCCCCACGACTTTCGCATTTCAAAAAGGATAAGGATCGAGTATGTCTGCTTTCTCACTGAAAATGGATATTGCCGAAAACCGTTTTTTTAACGGAGAGATTTCACCGCTGTTTTCACGCCAGCAGGCGCAGCAGGCTCGCCGCTTTCATCAAAAGATCGCCGGCTATCAGCCTACGCCGCTGGTGGCGCTGAACGAACTTTCCGCGCTGTTTGGGGTACAAAAAATCCTCGTTAAAGATGAATCCCGGCGCTTTGGCCTCAACGCCTTCAAAATGCTCGGCGGCTCTTATGCTATCGCCCGGCTGCTGTGTGAAAAATATCATTTAGATATCAACGATCTCTCCTTCGAAACGCTCAAATCCAGCATCAAAGAGAAGATGACGTTCGCCACCACGACCGACGGCAACCACGGCCGCGGCGTGGCGTGGGCAGCCCGCCAGTTAGGCCAGAACGCCGTCATCTATATGCCGAAAGGCTCCGCGCAGGAGCGGGTTGACGCCATACTGCGCCTCGGCGCCGAGTGTATCGTCACCGACATGAACTACGACGACACCGTCCGCTTTACCATGCAGACCGCGCAGAAAAACGGCTGGGAGGTGGTGCAGGACACCGCCTGGGAAGGCTACACAAAAATTCCGACCTGGATTATGCAGGGCTACGCCACCCTCGCCGATGAAACGGTAGAACAGCTCTCCTCAATGGGTATCGCCCGTCCGACGCACGTGCTTCTGCAGGGCGGCGTGGGGGCGATGGCGGGCGGCGTGCTGGGCTACCTGGCCGATGTCTACGGCGCGAAGCATCTCCATTCCATTATCGTCGAGCCGGAGCTGGCCGACTGTCTCTACCGCTCTGCGCTGAAGGGCCAGATCGTCAACGTCAGCGGCGATATGGCCACCATTATGGCCGGTCTCGCCTGCGGTGAGCCCAACCCGCTGGGCTGGGAAGTGCTGCGCAACTGCGCCACGCAGTTCGTCTCCTGTCAGGACGCCGTCGCCGCCCTCGGCATGCGGGTGCTGGGAAACCCGGCGGGCCAGGATCCGCGCGTTATTTCCGGCGAATCCGGCGCCGTCGGTCTCGGCCTGCTGGCGGCGATTCATTTCCATCCGCAGCGCGAAGCGCTGATGCACAAGCTCAAGCTGGATAGCGATTCCGTGGTGCTGGTGATTAGCACCGAAGGCGACACCGACGTTAAGCACTATCGCGAAGTCGTCTGGGAAGGCAAACATCCGGCCGCGCAGTAGCCGATTGATCAACATTCCTCCCGCCCGGCGGGACCCCCGTATTCAGAACTGGAGAACATCCTTATGGCTAAGCAAATTCCGTTCAACGCGATCCTGGAAAAATCAAAACAATACGAAAAAGAGATGACCCGCTTCCTGCGCGATATGATCGCCATCCCCAGCGAAAGCAGCGATGAGAAGCGCGTGGTGCACCGTATCAAAGAGGAGATGGAGAAAGTCGGATTCGACAAAGTGGAAATCGATCCGATGGGTAACGTGCTGGGCTACATCGGCCACGGCCCGCGTCTGGTCGCCATGGACGCGCACATTGATACCGTCGGCATTGGCAACATCAAGAACTGGAACTTCGATCCGTACGAAGGTATGGAGACCGATGAGCTGATCGGCGGACGCGGCGCGTCTGACCAGGAGGGCGGAATGGCCTCCATGGTTTACGCCGGTAAAATCATTAAAGATCTGGGCCTGGAAGATGAGTATACCCTGCTGGTGACCGGTACCGTTCAGGAAGAGGATTGCGACGGCCTGTGCTGGCAGTACATTATTGAACAATCCGGCATACGTCCGGAATTCGTGGTCAGCACCGAACCTACCGACTGCCAGATTTACCGCGGCCAGCGCGGGCGTATGGAGATCCGCGTGGAGGTTCAGGGCGTCAGCTGCCACGGCTCCGCCCCGGAGCGCGGCGATAACGCCATCTTCAAAATGGCGCCCGTTCTCACCGAGCTGGAACAGCTTTCGCACAAGCTGGGCGATGACGAGTTCCTCGGCAAAGGCACCCTGACCGTTTCCGAGATTTTCTTCACCTCGCCGAGCCGCTGCGCGGTAGCGGATAGCTGCGCCGTCTCCATTGACCGCCGTCTGACCTGGGGCGAAACCTGGGAAGGCGCGCTGGAAGAGATCCGCGCGCTGCCGGCGGTGAAAAAAGCCGCCGCGGTGGTCTCGATGTACAACTACGAACGCCCCTCCTGGACCGGCCTGGTCTACCCGACCGAATGCTACTTCCCGACCTGGAAAGTGGAAGAGAACCACTTCACCGTTCGCGCCCTGAGCAACGCCTATGAAGGTCTGTTCGGCAAAGCGCCGGTGGTGGATAAATGGACCTTCTCCACCAACGGCGTCTCCATTATGGGTCGCCACGGCATTCCGGTTATCGGCTTTGGGCCTGGGAAAGAGCCGGAGGCGCATGCGCCGAATGAGAAAACCTGGAAATCGCATCTGGTGACCTGCGCCGCGATGTATGCCGCTATCCCGCTGAGCTGGCTGGCCACGGAGTAATTGTTCGTCCTGTCTGCCGCCGCGCTCTGCGGCGGTATGTTGAGGTTTCTATGCGCGTACTGATTAAAAATGGCCTCGTCGTCAACGCCGACGGACAGGTAAAGCAGGACCTGCTCATTGAAGATGGCCTCGTCAAGCGCCTTGCCAGTTCTATTGAGGCAGAACAACCCTGCGAAGTGATTGACGCCGAGGGCTGCTACGTGATGCCCGGCGGCGTCGACGTTCATACGCATTTCAATATTGATGTGGGTCTCGCCCGCAGCTGCGATGATTTCTTTACCGGCACCCGGGCCGCGGCCTGCGGCGGTACCACCACTATTGTTGATCATATGGGCTTCGGGCCCGTCGGCTGCCACCTGCGCCACCAGTTCGAGGTCTATCGCGGCTACGCCGCCTATAAAGCCGTTATCGACTACAGTTTTCACGGCGTTATCCAGCACGTTAACCACGGCATTCTCGACGAGATCCCGATGATGGTGGATAGCGGCATCAGCAGCTTTAAGCTCTATCTGACCTACCAGTACAAACTCAGCGATGATGAGATATTGCAGGCGATGCGCCACCTGCAGCGCGCCGGCGCGCTGACGACGGTGCATCCGGAAAACGATGCCGCCATCGCCCAGCGCCGGGCGGAATTTATCAACGCCGGTAAAACCGCGCCGCGCTATCACGCCCTGAGCCGCCCGCTGGAGTGCGAGGCGGAAGCCATCGCCCGAACGATCAACCTCGCGCAGCTGGCGGGAAACGCGCCGCTCTATATTGTTCATCTTTCCAACGCCCTGGGCCTGGAGTATCTACGTCTTGCCAGAAGACGCCACCAGCCGGTGTGGGTAGAGACCTGCCCGCAGTATCTGCTGCTCGACGAGCGCTGCTACGAGCGCGAAGACGCGCTTAACTATCTGCTCAGCCCTCCCCTGCGCAACGCCAGCAACAACGATGCGCTATGGCGCGGTATCCATGATGGAGATATTGACACGGTCGCCACCGACCACTGCGCCTTCTCTGCGCAGCAGCGCAGGCAGATCTCCGGCGGCGACTTTAGCCGCTGCCCGAACGGCCTGCCGGGGGTGGAAAACCGGCTACTGCTGCTGTTCTCGCACGGCGTGATGACCGGGCGCATCACTCCTGAGCGCTTTGTGGCGCTCACCAGCGCCAACCCGGCGAAGCTGTTTGGCCTGTGGCCGCAGAAGGGGCTGCTGGCGCCCGGCGCCGATGGCGACGTGGTTATCATCGATCCGCAGCGTACCACCACCATCCGCCATGCCATGCTGCACGACAACGCCGACTATTCACCCTATGAAGGCTTTATCTGTCAGGGCGCGATTCGCCAGACGCTCTCCCACGGCAGAGTGATCTTTGATAACGGCACCTTTACCGGCATCGCCGGACAGGGCCGCTTTTTACGCCGACAACCCTTTTCCACCGCTCACCAGGCCGTCAGCGGAACAGAAACGTAATGAGAGGAAGCTATGAGTAAAAAAATTGTTCTCGCTCTCGGCGGGAATGCGCTGGGTGACGATCTCGCCGGACAGATGCAGGCCGTACGACACACCGCCCGGACGATCGTCGATCTTATCGCCCTTGGCCACCAGGTGGTGGTCACTCACGGCAACGGTCCGCAGGTGGGCATGATCAACCAGGCCTTCGAGGCCGCGGCAAAAACCGAGGCCCATACGCCCATGCTGCCGATGTCGGTCTGCGTGGCCCTGAGCCAGGGCTACATCGGCTACGACCTGCAGAACGCGATTCGTGAAGAACTGCTAACGCGCCAGCTGGATATCCCGGTGGCGACCCTGATAACCCAGGTGGAAGTGGATGCTAACGATAAGGCATTTCTTAATCCGACCAAGCCCATCGGCTCGTTCTTCAGCAAAGAAGAGGCCGAAAAGCTGAGCCAAAACGGCTACATCATGAAAGAGGACGCCGGGCGCGGCTACCGTCGCGTCGTCGCGTCGCCCATGCCGGTAGATATTATCGAGAAACAAACGGTAAAAGCGCTGATGGATGACTGCCACGTGGTGATCACCGTCGGCGGCGGCGGCATTCCGGTGATTCGCGAGGGTAACCATCTGCGCGGCGCCAGCGCGGTTATCGACAAGGACTGGGCCAGCGCGAAGCTGGCGGAGATGATCGACGCCGACCTGCTGATCATTCTCACCGCCGTAGAAAAGGTGGCGATCAACTTCGGTAAACCTGACGAGCAGTGGCTGGATAACCTCTCCCTGCGCGATGCCGAACGCTTTATCGAAGAGGGGCACTTTGCCAAAGGCTCAATGCTGCCAAAAGTGGAAGCCGCCGCCGCCTTCGCCCGCTCAGGGCCGGGGCGTAAAGCGCTGATCACGATGCTGAGCAAAGCCAAAGAGGGGATTGAAGGAAAAACGGGCACCATTATTAGCCAATAAGCTGTACGCCACGGGTTGCCGGGAACCTCCCGGCAACATTTCCCTCGCAGAAGCTCAGACCTCAACCGCCTCAGCCAGACAATCCGGCTGGCACGCTTGCCTCACCTGGTTCATCAGCCCCCCCGGCGCGCCGTTTTTCACCTGCAGGATCTCCGCCAGCACGCTGATGGCAATCTCGTTTGGCGTCTCGGCGCCGATGTCATAGCCAATCGGCGCCCGCAGACGGCTGATATCCGCCTCCGTTACGCCGTTTTCCCGCATCTGGCGGACAAAGGCCTGCACTTTCCGCCGGCTGGCCAGCAGCCCCAGCCACGCCACCGGCTGGGTTATCAGCCTGTCCAGCGCCTCCCGATCCTGGTTGTTGGTGGCAATCAGCACGAAATCCTGCGGCCGGACCGCCATCGCCTCCACCACGTCCGTAAAGCTGGCAGCGTGCACCAGCCGCGCCGAAAGCGGAAAAGCGTCGGGGCAAAGGCTGGCGGAATAGATATCGCCGACGCAGATGTCAAAATCCACCCGCGCCGCGGCGTGGGCAACCGCGCGGTTGACGTGCCCGGCGCCGACCAGCAGCAGGCGCGGGCGCAGGCCGTGCACGCTGATGTAAACCGACATCGCGCCGCCGCAGTCGGAGCCCACGGCGTCGCTGCCGGTGCGCGCCATGCGGCCGTGAAACATTCGCGACGCCCGTTCGCGCAGCGCTTCCAGCGCCGCATCGATGACTTTACGCTCCACCATTCCGCCGCCAATGGTGCCCACAATCGAACCGTCCTCCCGGATAAGCATCTGAGCGGAGTGTCGGGGGGTGGAGCCCCGACTTTCGACAATCTGCGCCAGGGCAAAGGGGCGATTCTGCTCCTCAAGTCGTGCTGCTTCTGCAAAAATATTCATACTAACCTCAAAGGCGATGTTTACGGCTCTATATCCTTCATACTTCAAGTTGCATGTGCGTTGGCTTTCCTCGCTCACCCCAGTCACTTACTAGAGTAAGCTCCTGGGGATTCACTGCGTTGCCGCGTGATTCGCCCCTACGGGACTCACCCTTTCAGGGCCAGCGCAAGCGCTGTTCAAAACGGTTAACCGTTTTGTCCTGCAACTCGAATTATTTTGGGTATATTTGTTTATCTGCGATATTTCCCCGGGTTCTCAGTTTGAGAGTTTACCCGGCGTTGAAATAGCGTCGCAGCGACCCGTATCGACTATGCAATATTTATACTTAGCCGCCGTTTTTCATCGCAAATTGTGAGACAGGTCATTTCGTTAGCCGTAATGACGCTGCGGCAGGGATCCTACGCCGAATATTTCCTCTGTCGCCGCGGTAAAAGAAAGCCGCCCGCTGAAATCACCGCCGAACGGCCGGCATAAATTATCATTCTGATATTCAGGATCTGATTTTGAGAAATCTCGCCGAATGATAAAGCGTATTGATTTGAGTTCTCATTTCCCCGCTGTGGAATTATTCACGCATTCGCGTCGAGTTTCGACCTGGTTCACAAATTAATTATTCTACCGCCGCGGTTTGAATAACTGGTGTGATTGTTGCTCCTCTTTCGTTATCCGTCGGGATGATTACCACCGGCAATGTCGATCTTACAATGATATCTAAGGAGAGGGTTATGGGAGATATAATGCGTCCCGTGCCGTTTGAGGAGCTTTTAACGCGCATTTTCGACGAGTATCAGAGTCAGCGGACTATTTTTGGCATCCCCGAGCAACAGTTTTATACGCCGCAGGCGCAGCGGTCGATCGGCGTATTCGGCGAAAGCTGCGCGACGCCGCTCGGCCCGGCAGCCGGGCCGCATACCCAGCTGGCGCAGAACATTATTACCGCCTGGCTAACCGGCGGGCGGTTTATCGAGCTGAAAACCGTACAGATCCTTGACCGCCTGGAGCTGGAAAAGCCCTGCATCGATGCCGAAGATGAGTGCTTCAACACCGAGTGGTCCACCGAATTTACCCTCAAAAAAGCCTGGGATGAGTACCTGAAAGCCTGGTTCACGCTGCATCTGCTGGAGCAGGTCTTTCCGCTGGGCACCCATAAAGAGAGCAAGTCGTTTATTTTCAATATGAGCGTCGGCTACAACCTTGACGGTATTAAGCAGCCGCCAATGCAGGAATTTATCGACAACATGATGGACGCCTCCGCCCATCCTAAATTCGCCCAGTACCGCGACACCCTGAACCGCTGGCTGCAAAATAGAACCTTTATCGACAGCCTGCCAACCTGCGCGCGCAAAGACGGGCTGGACAATCTGGCTCAACGCGTGCCGGCCAGGCTGGTTCAGGGCGTCACCCTCTCAACCATGCACGGCTGCCCGCCGGACGAGATCGAAGCCATCTGCCGCTATATGCTGACGGAGAAAAATCTCAATACCTTTGTGAAGCTCAACCCGACCCTGCTCGGCTATCCGCGCGTTCGCCAGATCCTCGACGCCTGCGGCTTCGGCTATATCGGCCTTAGCGAAGCGTCGTTTGACCACGACCTTAAGATCGACCGGGCGCTGGAGATGCTGACGCGCCTGATGGCGCTGGCGAAAGCGCGCAGCCTCGGCTTTGGCGTCAAGCTGACCAACACCCTCGGCACCGTCAACAACAAGGGAGCGCTGCCGGGAGATGAAATGTATATGTCCGGCCGCGCGCTATTCCCGCTATCGATCAACGTAGCCGCCCTGCTCTCGCGGGCGTTTGACGGCAAGCTGCCGATCTCCTACTCCGGCGGCGCCAGCCAGCTCAACATTCGCGAGATTTTCGACACCGGCATTCGCCCTATCACCATGGCCACCGACCTGCTGAAGCCGGGAGGATATCTGCGCCTGAGTGAGTGCATGCGCGAGCTGGAGAAAGCCGACGGCTGGAACATGACGCAGATCGACGTCGAGCGCCTCAACGCGCTGGCGGAAAAAGCGGTGAGCATGGACTACACCCAGAAACAGTGGAAGCCGGAAGAGCGCATTGATACCGGCGAGCCGCTGCCGCTGCTAGACTGCTACGTCGCCCCCTGCGTGACGGCCTGCGCCATCAAGCAGGATATTCCGGAGTATATCCGCCTGCTGGGCGAGCATCGCTACGCCGACGCACTGGAGCTGATCTATCAGCGCAACGCGTTGCCGGCCATCACCGGTCATATCTGCGACCACCAGTGCCAGTACAACTGTACGCGTCTGGATTACGACAGCGCGCTCAACATCCGTGAGCTGAAAAAAGTGGCGCTGGAGAAAGGCTGGGACGAGTACCGCAGCCGCTGGCATAAGCCCGCGGGATCCGGCTCCCGGCACCCGGTAGCGGTGATCGGCGCAGGCCCTGCCGGTCTCGCCGCCGGATACTTCCTCGCCCGCGCCGGGCATCCGGTCACGGTTTTTGAACGCGAAGCCAGCGCCGGGGGCGTGGTGAAGAATATCATTCCGCAGTTCCGCATTCCCGGCGAGCTTATCCAGCACGATATCGATTTTGTCGTCGCCCACGGCGTCAAAATTGAGTACGGCTGCGATCCGCATCTGAGCGTGGAAAAACTGCAGGCGAAGGGTTTTCGTTACGTGCTGGTCGGCACCGGTACCGATAAAAACAGCGGCGTGAAGCTGGGCGGCGATAACCAGAACGTGCATAAGTCGCTGCAGTTCCTGCGCGAGTTTAACCGCGGTGCCGAGCTGAACCTGGGCAAACGCGTGGCCGTGGTCGGCGCCGGCAACACCGCCATGGACTGCGCCCGCGCGGCGCTGCGCGTACCCGGCGTGCAGAGCGCGACCATCGTCTATCGCCGCTCGCAGCAAGAGATGCCCGCCTGGCGCGAAGAGTACGATGAGGCGCTGCTCGACGGCGTCGACTTCGAGTGGCTATGCAACCCGGAACAGTTTAACGCCGACGGGACGCTCGTCGTACGCGTCATGAAGCTCGGCGAGCCGGATGAGAAAGGCCGCCGCCGCCCGGTGGAGACCGATGAGATTCGCACCCTGCAAGTCGACTCTCTGATTACCGCCATCGGCGAGCAGCAGGACGGCGAAGCGCTGTCGGCAATGGGGATCCCGCTCGACCCGCAGGGCTGGCCGGTGGTCAACGCCGATGGCGAGACCAGCAAACCGAACGTTTTCCTGATCGGCGACGTTCAGCGCGGCCCCTCTTCTATCGTCTCCGCTATCGGCAACGCGCGACGGGCCACGGACGCGATCCTGGCCCGGGAAAATATCGCCAGCAGCTACGGAAACAAAGTCTGGAACAACGTCGATCCGGCGAAGGTGTACCAGCGTAAAGGCGCCATCGCCGTCACGCTGGTGGATAAAAACCAGCGCGAGGCTTTTGTCGAGCAGGAAGCCAGCCGCTGCCTGGAGTGCAACTACGTGTGCAGCAAGTGCGTCGACGTCTGTCCGAACCGCGCCAATATTTCCGTGGCCGTGCCGGGCTTCCAGAATCGCTTCCAGACCCTGCATCTGGACGCTTATTGCAACGAATGCGGCAACTGCGCTCAGTTCTGCCCATGGCAGGGAAAACCGTATAAAGACAAAATCACCGTGTTCAGCCTGGAGCAGGATTTTGTCAACAGCACCAATCCGGGCTTCTTCGTCGCGGGCGCCAGCGTCAAAGTGCGTCAGGACGACCAGACGTGGCAGCTGGAAATTAACGACCGCGGCCAGTTTAACGAGGTACCGGCCCAGCTGGACGCCATGTGCCGCATCATAAGCCATATTCATCAGCACCAAAGCTATCTTCTGGGAGGCGTTGAAGTATGAGTATCCTGATCCTGAAAAATGCCACCGCCGCGCAGATCTATCCGGCGAAAGTGTGGGAGAACGTCGATATCGCCATTGAGAGCGATAAAATTCTCGCCGTCGGCCCCGGCCTGTGCCAGCGCTATCCACAGGCGCAGGTGAAAGAGATGCGCGGGCAGCTGGTGATGCCCGGCATGGTCTGCTCCCACAATCACTTTTATTCCGGCCTGTCCCGGGGGATTCAGGCCAATATCGCCCCCAGCCCGGACTTTATCTCCACGCTGAAAAACCTGTGGTGGCGCCTTGACCGGGCGCTGGACGAAGAGTCGCTCTACTACAGCGGGCTGATCTGCGCCATGGAGGCCGTGCGCAGCGGCTGCACGGCGGTTGTCGATCATCATGCGTCGCCCCACTATATCGCGGGCTCCCTGAGCCAGCTGCGCAATGCCTTCCTCAAAATCGGGCTGCGCGGGATGACCTGCTTCGAAACCACCGACCGTAACTTTGGCAGCCGCGAGCTGCGCGACAGCGTTGAGGAGAACATTCGCTTCGCCAGAGAGATCGACGCCGCGCGCGAAAAGGGCGACCAGCCTTATCTGGTCGAGGCCCATATCGGCGCCCATGCGCCGTTCACCGTGCCGGATGAAGGTCTGGCGATGCTGCGTGAAGCGCTAAAAGCCACCGGCCGCGGCCTGCATATCCACGCGGCGGAAGACCGCTACGATGTCTCTCACAGCCATCACCTTTACGGCAAAGACCTGCTGGTGCGGCTGGCGGAGTTCGACCTTATCAACAGTAAGACGCTGATTGCCCACGGCCTGTACATCTCCGATGCCGACGTCGAGCTGCTCAACGCGCAGGACGGCTTCCTGGTGCACAACGCCCGCTCCAACATGAACAACCACGTCGGCTACAACCCCCGCCTGCCGCAGATGCGCAATCTGGCGCTCGGCACCGACGGCATCGGTTCCGACATGTTCGAGGAGATGAAGTTTGCCTTCTTTAAACACCGCGACGCCGGCGGGCCGCTGTGGCCGGACAGCTTCGCGAAGGCGCTGAGCAACGGCAATGAACTGTTGAATCGCAACTTCAACGCCCGCTTTGGCCGCCTTGAGGCGGGCTATAAAGCGGACCTCACTATTTGCGACTATATGGCGCCGACGCCGCTTATCGCGGAAAACATCGCCGGACATATCGCCTTCGGTCTGGGGGCAAACAGCGTGCGCAGCGTCATGGTGAACGGCGTGATGATCTACGAGGATCGCCAGTTCAGCTTCGACTGCGAGCCGATATTCCGCGAAGCGCAGAAAGTGGCGAAAAAAATGTGGGCGCGAATGGATGCGCTCCCCGCGTAGCCCGCGTAAAAACGCTAAACCGGCCTGGCAGGCCGGTTTTTTTTGCTGACAGAACGCGGGCGTATGAAATTGCCCGGCAGCTTCCGCGCCGCCGGGCGCGAGGTTTACAGCGACAGCAGCGCGGCGGTGGCGATATTGCGCTGCTTTTGCAGCGCGCTGAGCTGCTCTTCGGTCATGATACTCAGCGCCGCCGTCGGGCAGACATCAACGCAGGCGGGGCCGCGCTCCCGGGTGCCGCAAAGATCGCACTTAACGATAACCGGCGTCACACCGGCCTCCACCTCAATGGTAATCGCCCCAAACGGGCAGGCGACCACGCAGCTCTGGCAGCCAATGCAGCGCCCGCCGTCGGCCTCCACTTTCTCCGCCCCCATGCTCAGCGCCCCGGTCGGGCAGGCGCCCACGCAGGGCGCATTCTCGCACTGATGACACATCACCGGCACGCTAAGCTCGTCGAGGCGCATCACCTTCAGGCGGGGATGAAACTCCGCCCCCGGCGCCACGTGTTCCAGCGCACAGGCTACCTCACAGGTCCTGCAGCCGATGCAGGCCTGCGAACTGGCAACGATAAAACGAGTCATATCTCCTCCCGGGCCGTGAATTGCATCAACATCTCGCTGGCCGCCTGCCGCCCGGCAACCATGGCGGTGACCACCAGGTCCGCGCCGGTCACGGCATCGCCGCCGGCAAAGATTTTGTCATGGCTGGTTTGCGTCGTTCCGCGCCCTTTGCCGCCGGTCACTATCTGCCCCCAGCGGTCCAGCTTAATCCCGTGGCCGCGCAGCCACGGCATCTCGTGAGCCTGAAAGCCAAACGCCATAATGAGCACATCGGCTTTAAGTTCAAACCCGGAATCCGGGATCGGCTGCGGCCGGCGGCGGCCGTCCGGGCCCGGCTCGCCCATCTTCGTGCGGATCATCTCCACCGCGCAGACCTGCCCCTTGCGGTTGAGCTGAATGCGCTGCGGCTGCACGTTAAACTCAAATTTCACCCCCTCCTCCCGCGTGTTCACCACCTCTTTTTTCGACCCGGGCATGCTCAGCTCATCGCGACGGTAGGCGCAGGTCACGCTCGCTGCGCCGCGGCGAACGGCGGTGCGCAGGCAGTCCATCGCCGTATCTCCCCCACCAAGCACCACCACCCGTTTCCCCTTAATGTCGGTCAGGGGATACTCGGGGCTCTCTTCGAGCCCCATCACCTCGCGGGTGCTGGCAATCAGGAACGGCAGGGCCTGAATCACGCCGGGGGCGTTCTCTCCCTCCAGGCCGGCGGCCATCAGACCGTAGGTGCCCACGCCGAGGAAGACGGCGTCATAGTCTTTCACCAGATCGGCAAAAGCCACGTCGCGCCCCACCTCCTGGTTGAGATGAAAATTGACGCCCATGGCGCTAAAAATGTCGCGTCGCTTCTCAAGCACGTTTTTATCCAGCTTGAACGGCGGAATACCGAAGGTCAGCAGGCCGCCGATTTCCGGATGGCGATCGAACACGTCAACGTGCACGCCCGCGCGCACGAGAATATCGGCGCAGCCCAGTCCGGCGGGCCCGGCGCCAATCACCGCCACCCGCTCCGGGCGCGGGGCTACTTTGCCGATTGTCGGTCGCCAGCCCATCGCCAGCGCGGTATCGGTGATATAGCGCTCAAGGTTGCCAATGGCGACCGAGCCGCCTTCGTTCTTTAAGGTGCAGGCCCCTTCGCACAGCCTGTCCTGCGGACAGACGCGGCCGCAAATCTCCGGCAGGGAACTGCTCTGATGGCACAGCTCCGCCGCCTCGATAATCTTGCCCTCGCTCACCAGGCGGATGAAATCGGGAATATGATTATGTAAAGGACAGGTCCAGTTGCACCACGCTTTCTGCGCGCAGTAGAGACAGCGTTCGCTCTCATACTCCGCATCGCACTCGCTCAGCGGCTGATAGATTTCGCCGAAGTGCTGCATGCGGTCATCGGCGGGCACTTTTTTCGCCCCCACCCGCGGAGGTTTATTGAGTATCGCGCTGCGTCTGGCGCCGCGAACGGCGCCCAGCGGGGTTTCCAGCGCGGAGCGAATCTGCCGCGCGCTACGTAGCCGGTTAACGGCGGCCTCATCCATCAGTTGCAGCGCCTGGGTTGGACAGCTGGCCACGCACGCCTGCTGACCGGAAGGATGCTGGCTGCAAAGATCGCATTTCTGCGCCAGCTGCGGCGCGTCGTCATCGTTGGCCACCATCTCAATGGCCCCAAAGGGACAGGCGATGACGCAGTTTTTACAGCCGATGCACAGCGCTTCTGTAAACTGAACGCTGTCGTTCGCCACGCGCAGCGCCTGGGTCGGACAGGAGCCGACGCAGGGCGCGTCGTTGCAGTGGCGGCAGGTTGTCGCGCTGCTGGCGTGGCGGTGGAAGAACACCCGAATGCGCGGCAGAAAGTCGCTGCGCTGCCGGGGCCAGCTGTCCTGGCGATGAGAGGTGACGCAGGCCACTTCACAGGCGTGGCAGCCAATACAGTTTGCAGAATCGGCAACAATAAATTTATTCATTTGCTTCCCTTTATTATTCCAGGACTCACCGGGAAGCAATGCAATAATCAGGCGCTTTTGTTCAGGGTATTCATATGGTGCTTATTTTTGCGAGCCGTCTCAAAAAAACAGGCCCACTCCCGCTTAGCGGCGCGATATATATCCGCTCTCGCTGAACAAAAATTATTCTCCGCGCTCAGGGTTTAATCATGTTGATAATTCAACGTATCGCGCGTGATACCAAAATGAGACGCTCCCTGTCTCAATGTGATAGCGCGCGTTTATTCACCACGAGATTTATTTGAGAAGTTTCGCAGCGCGTCGATATTCCCGCCTTTTTCTCGTGAGTTATTTCACACAATTCTCCTTCAATTCTCCAGGCGCTTATTTTTGGCACAGCTTACGCATATTACTTCTCGTGCGCGCAACACGCTGATGAACGCATCGGCTCAGGGAGGCAGCGGCCTTCGAATCGTAACTTCGGCTCTGTTCATGTTTATACAGAGTGAAGTCGTACAGGAGATAACAACTTCATGAAAGATATCGCCAATTCCGCCTCACATAACGGGAGCTCGACCGCACCGGTCGATGAAATATTACCCGTTACGCAAATGATTCTTTATGGGCTACAGCACGTGCTGGTGATGTACGCGGGCGCCGTGGCGGTTCCGCTCGTTGTGGGTAATGCGGTAGGGCTCCCGCCGGAGCACATTATTTTACTGATCAGCGCCGACCTGTTTATCTGCGGCGCGGCCACCATCGTGCAGTCGCTGGGGGTCGGTAAGTGGCTCGGCTGTCGGCTGCCGCTTATCCAGGGCTGTACCTTCGCCGCGCTGATCCCGATGGTGTTGATCGGTAAGGAGTACGGGATCGGCGGTATTTCCGGGGCGGTGATCGTGTCCGGTATTTTTATCCTCTGCTGCGCGCCGTGGATTAGCAAGCTCATCCGCTTCTTTCCCAAGGTGGTGATGGGCAGCATCGTCACGCTTATCGGCATGTCTATTATGCCGGTGGCAGGCGGGTGGATTGGCGGCGGGAGCAGCGAAATGAGCGGCTTTGGCGCCCCCTTCTCGCTGCTGATGGCGGCAATCACGCTGGTGATTATTCTCAATATTTACACCTTTGCCTCCGGCGTCGTGAAAAACACGTCGGTGCTGATCGGTCTTATCATCGGCACCGTACTCTGGAGCTGCTTTAAGCCTCTCGACTTTAGCCTCGTCCACGCCACACCCTGGCTCCATCTGCCGACCCTGATGCCCTTCGCCAAACCTGAATTTCATATTATCCCCGTCGCCCTGCTGTCGATGGTGATGGTGGTGGTGATGGTGGAAACCATGTCCTCGATGATGGCCACCGGGGATATTGTCGGGAAAAAGGTGGACGCGAAGATGCTGCGCAACGGCCTCAACACCTGCGGTATCGCGACCACTATCTGCGGCTTCTTCAATCTGTTTCCCTACGCCGCCTTCGCGCAGAACGTCGGCCTGATCGGTTTAACCGGGGTGCGCAGCCGTTTTGTGGTGTCGGTCTCCGGCATCATTCTGATTCTGATGGGTGTGTTCTCGAGGATGGCGGCGCTGGTGGTGCTGATACCGAAACCGATCCTCGGCGGCGCGGGCATCGTCATGTTCGGTATGGTGGCGGTGTCCGGTATTCGTACCCTGGGACAGGTCAACTACCGCAACAATAATAACGGTATGGTGGTGGCATTAACGCTCGGCCTCGGCATGATGCCGGTGCTGGTGCCCAATCTGTTTACCCAGTTTCCGCCGATGGTTCAGCTGTTTCTGCACAGCGGGATTACGATTGGCACCCTGACGGCTATCGTCGCCAACCTCACCCTCAACGGCAGCGTGCCATTCCGCGTTAACCACGAAACGCCGGTCCCCGATCCGGCCCCGCCAAGCTCGGCGGCGCGCAACATGGCCGTCAGAACCGTCAGAATGTGGCTCCTGCTGCGCAAAGTTCAGAAGGAGAGACAGCCTGAAGAAGCGCAGGAGGGGTAATGATGCTCACCAGACTCCTGTTTGCCTTGATCACCCTGCTGCTGCTGGCGATTCCCGTCGTGCAGCAGGGTATCGCGCAGGGCCTGAACGGCCGTTTTAGCTATGCCCTGCTGTTCTAAGTTTAAGGACCACTGCTATGAAAAAAGTCACGACCGTCTGCCCCTACTGCGCCTCCGGCTGCAAAATGCAGCTCACGGTAGAAGAGGGAAAAATTACCCGCGCCTACGCTGCGATGGGGAAAAATAATCAGGGCACCCTGTGCCTGAAGGGCTACTACGGCTGGGATTTTATTGACGACCCGCAGATCCTCACCCCGCGCCTGAAAACCCCGATGATCCGCCGCCGGCGCGGCGGTAAGCTGGAGTCCGTCTCCTGGGAGGAAGCGCTCGATTACGTGGCAAACCGCCTCAGCGACATAAAAGCGAAGTACGGGCCGGATGCGATTCAGACCACCGGATCTTCGCGCGCCACCGGCAATGAAACCAACTACATCATGCAAAAATTTGCGCGCGCCGTTATTGGTACCAATAACGTCGACTGCTGCGCACGCGTCTGACACGGCCCTTCGGTTGCAGGTCTGCACCAGTCGGTCGGCAACGGCGCGATGAGTAATGCCATCACCGAGATCGATAATACCGATCTGGTGTTTATTTTCGGCTATAACCCGGCGGATTCGCACCCGATCGTGGCGAATCACATCCTCAATGCCAAACGCAACGGGGCCAAAATCATCGTCTGCGATCCGCGTAAAATCGAAACCGCGCGCATCGCCGACCTGCATCTGGCGCTGAAAAACGGCTCCAACATTGCGCTGCTCAACGCCATCGGGCAGGTGATTATCGAAGAAGATCTCTACGATAAATCCTTCGTCGCCGGGCGTTCCGAAGGCTTCGAAGCGTATCGCAACATCGTCGAAGGCTATACGCCGGAGTCGGTGGAAGCCATCACCGGCATCAGCGCCAGGCAGATTCGCGAATGCGCGCGGCTGTATGCCAGCGCCGGAAACGCCATGATTCTGTGGGGAATGGGCGTAACCCAGTTCTGGCAGGGCGTCGAAACGGTGCGTTCCCTGACCAGCCTGGCGATCCTCACCGGCAACCTGGGGAAACCGCACGTCGGCGTCAATCCGGTGCGCGGCCAGAACAACGTCCAGGGCGCCTGCGATATGGGCGCGCTGCCGGACACCTATCCCGGCTATCAGTACGTGAAATTCCCGGAAAACCGGGAGAAGTTCGCCAACGCCTGGGGCGTTGAGAGCCTGCCGGAGAACCCTGGCTACCGCATCAGCGAGCTGCCGCACCGCGTGGCGCACGGCGAAGTGCGGGCGGCTTACATTATGGGGGAAGATCCGCTCCAGACCGACGCCGAGCTTTCCGCCGTACGTCAGGCCTTCGAAGAGATGGAGCTGGTTATCGTCCAGGATATCTTTATGACCAAAACCGCCGCGGCGGCCGATGTGATTCTGCCCTCGACCTCGTGGGGCGAACATGAGGGCGTCTATACCGCAGCGGACCGCGGCTTCCAGCGCTTTTTCAAGGCGGTGAAGCCGAAGTGGGATCTGAAGACCGACTGGCAAATCATCTGCGAAATCGCCACCCGGATGGGGTATCCAATGAAGTACGACAACACGCAGCAGATCTGGGATGAACTCCGCCATCTGTGCCCCAACTTCTTCGGTGCGACCTACGAGAAGATGGGAGAACTGGGCTACGTGCAGTGGCCGTGCCGCGACGAGTCGGAGGCGGACCAGGGCACTTCGTATCTGTTTGCGGAACGGTTCTCCACGCCGAACGGGCTGGCGCAGTTCTTCACCTGCGAATGGCAGGCGCCGGTCGATAAGCTGAGCGATGCCTATCCGCTGGTGCTCTCCACGGTGCGCGAAGTGGGCCACTACTCCTGCCGTTCGATGACCGGCAACTGCGCTGCGCTGGCCAAACTGGCGGACGAACCGGGCTACATCCAGATCAACACCGCCGACGCCAAACGGCTCGGCATTGAGGACGAAGAGCTGGTGTGGGTTAACTCGCGCAAAGGCAAGGTGATTTCCCGGGCGAAAATCAGCGACAGGCCGAATAAAGGGGCGGTCTACATGACCTATCAGTGGTGGATCGGCGCCTGCAACGAGCTGGTCACCGAGAATCTCAGCCCGATAACCAAAACCCCGGAGTACAAGTACTGCGCCGTTAACGTTGAGCGTATTGCCGATCAGCGCGCCGCCGAACGGTACGTCAGTGAGGAATACAGCCAGTTGAAAGCCCGTCTGCGCGAAAGCGCCGCGGGGTAAAAAATATCGCCCCGGCGCTGTGCGCCCCGGGGCGATTATTGTCTTTTCTTCTTCCTTTCGCCAGCGTTAACCGACGGCGGCCAGATCTTTGCGGCAGCGGCGCGCGACCTCAAGATACTGCTGCGGAGTGTCAACATCCCAGTGAATCCCCTGATTCGCCACGGGGATAACGCGCGCCGCCATCTGACCGATAACGTCCCGCAGGGTGGCCCCTTGCGGCGCGCGACGAATCAGAGAAATCGCCCGCTGGGGCAGAAGAACCGGATGGCCTTTACCGCGATCGTAGGCCGGTATAATGCAGCTCCCGGCGTCGGCGTTGGCCCACAGCCGGCGGTAGACGCCCGGCGTGACCTCCGGCATATCGCCCAGCGCCAGAAAGAAGCGCGAAGCGCGAATATGGCCTACCCCGCACTGAATAGAAGAGAACATACCGTCCTGATATTGCGGGTTAAAGACCACCTCAACGCCCGGATGATCCCGATAGCACGCGGCCAGTTCGTCGCCGCGAAACCCCGTCACCAGCACCACCCGATCGCAGAACGCCAGGGCGCTGGCAAGGGCGCTATCGAGAATCGTTCCCTCGCCCCACGGCATCATCATTTTCCATTTGCCCATCCGGCTGGAGAGCCCGGCGGCCAGCATAACGCACTGTTTATCCATTTTTTTGCTCATCGTCATCCTCCCCCTGAAGCCGAATACAACGCCGCCGTCGGCTGGCGACGGCGGCGCTTGCGGCGATCAGGATTTCAGCACCGCTTTAATCGAGGTAATGATCGGCTGATATCCCGTACAGCGGCAGATATTCCCCTCCAGCGCCTCTTTCAGCTCATCGTCGCTGGGGGCCGGGTTGGCATCCAGCAGCGCCTTGGCGCTCATCAACACGCCGGGCGTGCAGAAGCCGCACTGAACGCCGCCGTGACGAATAAAGGCGTTCTGCAATTTTTTACCGACCGGATCGTGATGCAGCGCTTCGACGGTAGTGACCTCCGCCCCGTTGCACTGGGCGGCCAGCAGCAGGCAGGAGCAGACGGATTTGCCGTCCATAATCACGGTGCAGGCTCCGCACTCGCCCACCGAGCAGCCCTCTTTGGTGCCGGTGAGCTTCAGCTCCTCGCGCAGAAAATCGATCAGGCGGACATTGTCTTTCACATCGCGGGCAATGCGGATGCCATTCACTTTTAGCTCAATATGGTTCATGTTCATGGCTCCTTATTTTTTCTGCTCTGTCATAACTTCCTGCAGCATCTGCCGGAACATATCGATAAATACGGGGACTTTATAAGGCGCAGACCAGCGTCCGCCGATGGCTTTTTCTACCTTGTCGTGCAGTACCCCGGCCGCATAGTCAATGGCGGCGGCGTCTAACGCCTTCCCGGTGAGCGCCTGCTCAACCTCAGTCAACCGCTGCGGTTTGGCCATCAGCGCGCCATCCACCAGACGGCACAGGCGAACCACGCCCTTATCGACCATAAACTGCCCGGTTAAGCTCTGGCGCGTAATGTTCAACGCATTGCGCCGGCCAAGCTGCAGATAGCGATTGATCAGCGGCTGCTGCGTCGGCGCCGGCAGGATAAAGCGGACAACCAGCTCATCGGGCTCAAGAAGGGTGCGATAGCCGCCCACGACAAATTCGCTGACCGGCATCCGGCGCGTTCCGCGCGCGCTGCGCAGCTCTACTTCCGCATCGTAGATAATGAGCGGCGGCATGGAGTCCGCGCACGGGGCGGCGTTGACGATATTGCCGCCGATCGTTGCCCGGTTGCGCAGCTGCAGGGAGCCGACGGTTTTACAGGCCGTAACCAGTAGCGGATAGCGCTGCTGAATCAACGGATGCTTAACCAGGTCGGTAAAGCAGACGCCGGAGCCAATGGAGATCCCGCCCTCAACGTCAAAAATCTCTTTCAGCTCCGCCAGTCCGGCAATGTTGACAAGCGGCACCTCGCCGGACAGCATCCGGGCCTGCACCAGCACATCGGTGCCGCCGGCAATAGGCATTGCCCCCTTCCCGGCCATCAGCGTCAGGGCCTCTTTCAGGGTTTGCGGGACGCTCAGCGACAGGGTGTTGAGGCGGTGAACCTGTTTCTTATCGCCAGACTCCAGCATCTGCTCGCTCTGGCGCTCCGGCTTCTTGAGGTTATAACCCAGGCGAACCTGCTCGAGGGTCAGCGGCAGGGTCCGGTTGGGGCGGTCGATGGCGAAGCTCACTGCGTTATTGAGAGCCGCAGCGCCCAGTTCAAGTACCGGTTCGCCGATAACTTTCGCCCCCATCGGGCCCGCTTTATCGTAGTTTTCCACCGCAATGATATCGATGTGCGGCATATCCTTGATGGTCGGCAGCAGATAGGTATCGAAGTTTTCCGATTTCACCACGCCGTGCTCGGTGTTGAAATCCTCCAGCATGCCGTAGCCGATCATCCCCTGCAGCACGCCGCCGTAGACCTGGCCGCTAAAACCAACCGGGTTAATGACTTTCCCCACATCGTGGGTGGCGACGACGTTATTGACGGTGATTTTGCCGGTGCGCATATCCACCGCCACGTCGGCCAGCTGGCAGCCGTACACCCAGGTGAAATAGGGGCTGCCGCAGCCCTTCTCTTCATCCCAGTGAATATTCGGCGCCACGTGCCAGCCGTAGGCGGAGAGGTTTGCCCCGGTAGCCCGGGTCATATCGCACACCTGCTGGAAGCTGAGGCTCAGCTCCGGGCTGTGGCGGTTGAACACTTTGCCATTTTGCCAGGCGATATCGTCGATGCTCTGCGCTTTCAGCGTTTCCCTGACGGCGTCCGCCATGCGTTGTTTAATTTTGTTCGCCGCGCTCAGAATCGCCTGTCCGCCCATCAGGGTACCGCGCGAAGCGACCGTTGAGCCGCCGTCGGCGATCATCGCGGTGGCCGGTTCGCTAAACATCACCCGGTCGAGCGCAATACCAAACGCTTCCGCCGCCAGCAGCGACATGGTGGTCTGCAGCCCCTGCCCGTTCTCGGATACTGAGGTGGAGATGTTCACGCTGGCGTCGGCATTCACCTGAATCAGCGCCGAGGACGCATCCAGCCCCTCGGCCCCCAGAGAGCAGCCGCGGTGGCTCAGCGCGAAGCCAATCCCGTAGCGGATCGGGCCGCCTTCCGCGTTAAGTTTTTTATAGTGCTCGCGTTTGGCCTCATATTCAGCCTTAAGCAGCGTCTTCTCCAGCACCTCCTGCGCGGAGACGGTATGCTCGCTGAAGACCTGCCCGGCCATGCTGGTATCGCCCTGCTTGAGAATATTGCGCAGGCGGAACTCAACGGGCGACAGGCCCAGTTCGCCCGCCACGTCATCCATCAGCGATTCGTTGGCGAAAATGACCTGCGGCGCGCCGTAGCCGCGGTAGGCCGAGGTATAGTTGTTGTTGGTGTAAACGCCCACCAGATCGACGCGTACGTTAGGAATGTTGTAGGGGCCCGCCGCCTGCACGGAACTGCGCCAGGTGACAAACACCGTCTGACCGCAGTAGCTGCCGCCATCGGCGATAATGTCGATTTTAATCGCCTGAATGCGCGCGTCGTCGTCCACGCCAATGCGGTATTTCATCTTATAAGGATGGCGCTTGTAGCTCTCGCGCATCGACTGTTCGCGGTTATAAGAGATCTTAACCGGCCGCCCGGTCAGGTGCACCAGCAGCGCCGCGCGGCAGGAGACGTTATCAATAATGTCATCTTTACCGCCGAAGGAGCCGCCGAGGACGGAGCGCTTAATGTTGACCTTCGCCTGGGGCAGGTCGAGATATTTGGCAATCACCGCCCGGGTGCGGTGAGCGTTCTGAATCGACCCTTCAATGGTCATGATCTGTTCATTATTGTCCAGATAGGCGGTAATCGATTCCGGCTCAATATAGCCGTGCTCCTGGAACCCCACCTCATACTCACGTTCGAAGATATGGCTGGAGGCGGCAAAGCCGGCATCAATATCGCCCTTCGCCGTGTGGTGGCGGTTGATGATATTGCTATCGAGTTCGCTGTGAATAAGGCGCGCCCCGGGCTTCATCGCCTCTTCCGGGGAGGTAATCGGCTCCCACGGGGTGTAGGTGATTTTGATTTTATCGACGGCGATGCAGGCTGCCTCGTAGGTTTCCGCCGCCACCACGGCAACCACGTCGCCGCGGTAGGCGATCTCCTTGTCGATAATCGGCGGATGATCGGGAACAATCGCTCCCAGCTTGCGCTGACCGGGGATATCGTTCCAGGTGGCAATACGCACGACGCCGGGTACTTTTTCCGCCTCCGACAGGTCGAGCGCATCGATGCGCCCGGCAGGAATATCCACGTAGCGACAGACGCCATACAGCATATTGTTCATAATAATGTCATCGCCGTAGACCGCTTTACCCGTCACCTTGGCGAGCCCGTCTACGCGGGGCACCTCACTGCCAACTAGCAATGTATCCATATTTTTCAGTCTCCACTCACAAAGAAAGATAACGGATTAAAGCAATGGCTATGCCACCTATAAATAAAGGGTTATTTCAGGCTGAGTTATGTGAGGCGTATCTAAAAATAGCGGCCGGTTAAAGAATAAAAAGCGCATGATGTCGCCGCTGATTATCAAAACGAGAGCATGCGTATCACTATGATAATTGGCGGTTCTCAATTGTGTTTCCGGGGTGACGCCAGCGGTGCATCCGCAGCTCCTGCCGCCGCCGGGCATTGAGCGCAACCGTCACCCTGCGGCAAAACGCGTATCGAGGTGATGAAGCTTTTTGACGCCCCCCGATTTCGAATAAAAAATAAAACAGACGCAATAATGAAATTTAAATTTCATAAATGAACATGTTAACAAATGTGATATATATCATAATTTTAACAATTCATTTTCCTGCCACCGGGCCACCCCCCCGTAAACAATCCTAAAAATTGCCATATATATCAATTAATTATAAAAATAGCCATTCTATACACAAGACTGTTACACATGGCCCACAAAACCAAACCGAAATAAAACTTTCAAAATGTGATCTGTTTGTATTTTTATTTCACTTATAGCGGTAATAATCATCTCTCACTAAACGCACTCTGCCCGCCTTGATGGCGCAGCAGAAATCCTAACCCCCCGGAGGATGCAATGAAGGAAGTGAGATCAGGACTTATCCGAACCGTTTATATTGGCCCGCCCCTTTTCCACCCTCACGCTACCGGGGACTTTCTGAACGTCAACCACCCCGGAGGCCCCAGCCCCGCATCTACCGATGATTCATCATTAATCAAAAAGAAACCTCTTTGATCGGTTTTATTTAGCGCATAGCAATCGCGCTAAATAGTTGCACTAAGAACAAAAAAACATTTCATCCCGGCCGTGCTTCGCCAGGCGCAAAGGCATGCCGTGACGGGGATGGGATGACACGTTTTTATCTCGTGCCGTTAATCAAAACAAAAGGTATAAAAATGTCTCTTATTATGAATCTGAACCTACAGCAGAGAAAACGATTACACCAGATAACCCTGGTTGCGACATTTGGCGGCCTGCTATTCGGTTATGACACCGGCGTTATTAATGGCGCATTTTCCTCTCTGAAACAATATATGGCCCTGACCCCGACTACCGAAGGTCTGGTCATGAGCGTATTGCTGATCGGCGCCGCGTTAGGTAGCGTATTCGGGGGAAAATTCGCGGACTTCTTTGGCAGAAGAAAGTACCTGCTCTTTTTATCCTTCATCTTTTTCATCGGCGCATTAATGTCCGCTCTGGCGCCGGATATCACCGTACTGCTTATTTCACGTTTCATCCTCGGCTATGCCGTGGGTGGCGCCTCGGTGACCGCCCCCACCTTTATTTCCGAAGTGGCGCCAACCGAAATGCGCGGTAAACTAACCGGCTTAAACGAAGTCGCCATTGTTATCGGGCAGCTCGCCGCATTTGCCATCAACGCCATTATTGGCATCCTCTGGGGCCATCTCCCCGACGTCTGGCGCTATATGCTGATGGTGCAGACCATTCCCGCCATCTGCCTGTTTATCGGTATGCTGCGATCGCCGGAAAGCCCGCGCTGGCTGATCAGTAAAAACCGTCATGAAGAAGCACTGGAAATATTAAAGCAAATCCGCCCTCTGGAACGCGCAACCAAAGAATTCAACGATATCACCACCTTAATTAAGGCCGAAGCGGACAAAAAGCTTCATGCGCAGAACGCCTTTGTCACCATTCTCCAGACGCCGTGGATTTTCAAACTCCTGCTGGTGGGCGTCATTTGGGCGGCGCTGCAGCAGACCACCGGGGTCAACGTCATTATGTACTACGGTACTGAGATCCTCAGCAGCGCCGGATTCTCAGAAAGAACCTCCCTCATCTGCAACGTACTCAATGGCGTGTTCTCCGTCGGCGGCATGTTATTTGGCGTGCTGTACCTCGTCGATCGTTTTAAACGTAAAACCATCATTATTTATGGGTTCGCGATCATGGCTACCCTGCACCTTATCATTGCCGGCGTAGACTACACGCTGGTCGGCGACGTCAAAGCCACGGCCATCTGGCTGCTCGGCGCGATGTTCGTTGGCGTTATGCAGGGAACGATGGGCTTTATCACCTGGGTGGTGCTGGCTGAGCTGTTCCCGCTCAAGTTCCGCGGACTGTCGATGGGCATATCGGTATTTTTCATGTGGGTGATGAACGCCATCGTCAGCTATCTGTTCCCATTATTGCAGGCCAAGCTCGGGTTAGGTCCGGTATTCCTGATTTTTGCCGCGATTAACTACCTGGCGATTGTTTTTGTCATCGCGGCGCTGCCTGAAACGTCCAATAAATCGCTGGAGCAGCTGGAAGAGGAGCTTTCAGCAAATAAATCTGCAGCGGGATTCAATACGGCCACCAAGGAAAACGGATTATGATCGATACTATTACGCAGGATAATCTCCATCTGTCGTGCCGGGCGAAAAATAAAGCAGAAGTCCTGGCCATGATTGGCGCGGACTTTAAGTCCAGAGGGTACGTCAGCGAAGATTGCGTGGCGTTTCTTGCTGAAAGAGAGCGTCAGGTCTCCACCTTTTTAGGCAATGGCATTACGCTGCCGCACCTGCCTAAATCAGCCACCAGCATCATTGTCAAAACGGGGGTGGAGATTTATCAATTCCCTGACGGCGTGATCTGGGACAGAAATAACGTCATGTTTATTGCCATTGGCGTGATTGCTAAAGAGAGCGAGCACATCGATGTGCTGAGAGAGGTGGCGTCGATCTTTAGCGATGAAGTCATCGCCAGAGCGCTGTCGTTGATTGCTAATAAAGAGGATTTTTTAAGGATCCTCCAGCAGAATCACTAAGCACGGCTATCTCCCGATAGTCGCCCGATAAAAGCCTGCTTGCGCGCAGGCTTTTTGCTTATTCAGGATGGACGTAGCGATTAGCTGCCTTTATAGGTGGAGTAACCATACTGGCTGAGCAGCAGTGGAATATGCAGCTTTTCATTGGTGCGCGTGACGGTGAAGAGAACCGGGATCTCCGGGAAAAACGAGGCCAGTTTCTGTTTGCTGAAGTCATCGCCGGTTTTGAAGGTCACTTTATAAATCCCCGGCTGCATATCCCCTTCAGCTGGATAGAGCGATTTAATACGACCATCGTTGTCGGTGACGCCGGTGGCCAGCGCTGTCCATTTATTCGCCTGCTGTTTTTCAAGGGTGACCGTCACGCCCGATGAAGGCAGACCCGTCTGCTGATTGAGAATATGTACGCTGAGCGTCCCGACGGGGGCGCTAAATGCGGCTGGAGCGACAGACATAGCAGATAACAGAATCAGACTGGATAATTTTTTCACGATGTTTTCCCGTTGTGAATAATAACGTTCAAACGTTAGCACCTGGGCCGCGAAAATATATTCAACTTTTTGTGATAATCGCCTTAACGGAAGCAGGACGAGGAAAATAGCGAGCAGGGCAACAGCCCATTCGAAGTGATAGAATTATCTGAATATAAGGTGCATCGCTGGGGCGTGAATAAAGGCCCGCGCGCTTGCGCTATACTTATTTTCCTCCGCGTTCACAAAAGGAATTCACATGAAGATATGGCCAGTTCTGACGGGTGTGGCTATCGCCCTGACGCTTGTCGCCTGTAAATCCCCCACTCCGCCCAAGGGGGTCCAGCCGATAAATAACTTTGACGCAAGCCGTTATCTGGGGAAATGGTATGAGGTTGCCCGGCTCGAAAATCGTTTTGAACGCGGCCTGGAGCGGGTTACCGCAACGTATGGTCAGCGCAGCGATGGCGGCATCAGCGTGGTTAACCGCGGTTACGATCCGCGGAAACAGAAATGGAGCAAGAGCGAAGGTAAAGCGTATTTTACCGCGGCGCCAACCACCGCCGCGCTGAAAGTCTCCTTCTTTGGCCCGTTTTACGGCGGCTACAACGTGATCGCGCTGGATAGCCAGTATCAGTATGCGCTGGTCAGCGGTCCCGATCGCGGCTATCTGTGGATCCTGTCGCGCACGCCGACCATCCCGGAATCCATTAAGCAGGAGTATCTGCGCATCGCGCGGGATCTCGGCTTCCCGGTAGAAAAATTAGTCTGGGTGAACCACGGGTAACAGGCTGAATCCACACTATCTTCAGCGAACCAACGAGCTGAAGATAGTGTGGCGATAAGGCTGGAAGACGATAAATAATTAGTGCGATGACGGCTGGCTGGAGTCGGCCGCCTCTTCTGCGGTTTTAGCGGGAGCAATACTCTCTTTAATCTCTTTGGTTTTATTCGCCGCATCGTTGGCCAGGTTATTGGCATCAACAATCGCGCTGTCTTTAATTTTTCCCGCTTCCTGCACGATTTGGTCGCTTTTCTGCCGGGCATCCTGCTTAACGGCATCAGCCTGGGCCTGGGCTTGCTGAGCGATAGCTTCCGCTTTTTTATCCGCTTCCGCCTTGATGCTGGAGGCCTGGCTGCTGAGATTGTTCGCCTCGTCCGCCGCCTGTTTTTTTATCGCATCAATGTGTTTATCCGCTTCATCCTTAATTGCTTCGGCTTTATCGGACGCCGCCTCTTTAATTTGCTGCGCGTTATCTTTTGCTTTATCCAGATTTGCATCAACTTTTGATGAATCATCACAGCCGGCGAGAATTAAACAAACGGCAGAAGCGATCAGCGTTTTACTCCAGAGTTTCATAGTCATTCCTTTATTTATTAATATCAGCGTATCGGGGAAGTCATCACCACAGGGTTGCCAGGATAATTCTCATAACAATGATGTCATGAAATTATTTAGCCCCAATACTTAGCCCTGCATCCCTTTATTTATAATCGCTAACCAGGCAGAGTCAAGTTCCTGCGCCACTCCCCCGGCGAGGGCTGACGTAAAAAACCCGGGCGGCTGCCCGGGTTGGTCACTGAAAAAAGAGTTTAGGCGGTGACGGCTGATTTTGTCAGCGTTGGGCCGGCTAACGCCAGCCGGGCGCCGGCATCGGTATCGGTATATTGCTTAAAGTTGTCCATAAACAGTTGCGCCAGACTCTCGGCCTTCTCCTGCCATTTGTCGGCAGAAGGCCAGCCGCTACGCGGGTCAAGCAGCGCGCTGTCCACGCCAGGCACGCTTTGCGGGATAGCGAGACCGAATACCGGTACCGTTTCTTCGCGCAGCTCGCCGGTGGTCCCGTTTAAAATCGCGCTGATGATATTGCGCGTGTCGCGCAGCGAAAGGCGCTTGCCTTCGCCGTTCCAGCCGGTGTTAACCAGCCAGGCCTCGGCGCCGGCCTCCGCCATTTTGGCCGCCAGAACGCTGGCGTACTGCGTCGGGTGCAGCAGCAGGAACGCCGCGCCGTAGCAGGCGGAGAACGTTGGCGTGGGCTGAGTAATGCCGCGTTCGGTACCGGCCAGCTTCGAGGTAAAGCCGGACAGGAAGTGATACTGCATCTGCTCGGTCGTCAGACGGGATACCGGCGGCAGGACGCCAAAGGCATCGGCGGCAAGGAAAATCACCTTCGACGGATGGCCCGCGCGCGACACCGGTTTCACGATGTTTTCAATATGCGATAGCGGATAAGAGACGCGGGTATTTTCGGTCTTGCTGCCATCGGCGTAATCCACGCTGCCATCGGCTCTGACCACCACGTTTTCCAGCAGCGCGTTACGACGAATCGCGCGATAGATTTCCGGCTCGGCCTGCGGGTCAAGATTAATCGTCTTGGCATAGCAGCCGCCTTCGAAGTTGAACACGCCGTCATCATCCCAGCCGTGCTCGTCATCGCCGATCAGCTGACGCAGCGGATCGGTGGAAAGCGTGGTCTTACCGGTGCCGGAAAGACCGAAGAACAGGGCCACATCCCCCGCTTCACCTCGGTTCGCCGAGCAGTGCATCGAGGCGATGCCCTGCTGCGGGAGCAGGTAGTTCATCACCGAGAAGAGGCCTTTTTTCATTTCGCCGCCGTACCAGGTGCCGCCGATCAGCTGAATTTTTTCGCTCAGGTTAAACGCGACAAAGTTCTCGGAGTTGAGCCCCTGCTCCTGCCATTTATCGTTGGTGCAGCCCGCGCCGTTGAGGACGACGAAGTCCGGCGTAAATTCAGCCAGCTCCTCTGCGCTCGGCGCAATAAACATGTTTTTGACAAAGTGCGCCTGCCAGGCCACTTCGGTGACGAAGCGGACGCCCAGGCGCGTTGCCGGGCTGGCGCCGCACCACGCATCAACGACATATAATTTCTTGCCGCTCAGCTGTCCGGCGACCAGCGCCTTCAGATCTGCCCATATCTCGGTGGATAGCGGCTTATTGTCGTTGCGGCCAAGGCCGGAATCGGCCCACCAGACGGTGTCACGCGTCAGATCGTCCCTGACAATATATTTGTCGCGCGGCGAGCGCCCGGTAAAGATCCCGGTATCCACGGCAACAGCCCCGGACTCGGTCATGACGCCGCGCGCCGCGCCGGTTAATTCCGGGCTGGTTTCATGCGCAATCAGCAAGTCGTAATCGGGGTTATAAAACAGCTCGCTGCTCTCCTGAATACCGAGCGAAAGAAGAGCGTCTTTTACTGATTCAATACGTGACATGGCACTCCTGACAAACTATTGGCTGGATAAGATGCTATTAGGGTATTTCAACCTGTCAGCTAAGCAGATGGATTTATTTTAATAAAAAAACCATCGTGAAATTAAATAAACAGGATGAACAGACCAGAGCCGGCGATGTAAAATCGTGCTCGTGTAGGGTGTCGCCTGAACTTTAGAAATATCGTTTGCACGAATAAGTCATAAGCTAACTCTGCAAAAAATGTTAACACCTGTAGATAATTATGTTAATTGCATAGTTTCTATGCATCATGCTAAAATTGCATAGCTATTATTGCAGGGCAGAGGAACGGATCGGTGCTGGCGAATCTTGAAGTAAAATGGCTTTACGATGTGATTGCCCTTGAGGAATCCAGAAGCTTTACCCTGGCGGCAAAAAGCCGCAATATTTCCCAGTCCTCCTTCAGCCGCCGCATCCAGGCGCTCGAGGCGTCGCTGGGCTTCAGCATCTTCGACCGTTCGGCAAACCCGCTGCAGCTGACCAACCGCGGGAAGATTTTTGTCGGCTATGCGCGAAATATGCTCGACGACATGGACTTCCAGATTAGCCGAATTAAAGGGCTGAACAACACCACCCAGAAAATAAGAATCGACGCGGCGCCGTCGCTTTCCGTTTTATTACTTCCGGAAATCATCGCCGGTTATACCGACCGAAAGAATAAAACTTTTCATGTTGAATCGATTAACGTCAACGATGCAGTGTTCAACCTGAAAGAAGGCAAAAGTGATTTTATCCTGTCGTTTTATAATGAAGAGCTGATGAACTATCCGTTTATCAATCACAAAATTTTTGACTCGGCGCTGCACCTCGTTTCTCCCTGCGATAAACACGGCAGGCCGCTTTTTCATTTACACCGCGGGGTGCTGCCGCTGATGAAATACGCCAACGACAGCTATATGGGGCGCCAGGTGAATCAGGTGATCGACCGCAAGCCGGAGATCACCTTCTCGCTGACCTTTGTCTCCTCGATGAGCGAGCTATTAAAACGCATGATCCTCAACGGCGACGGCGTGGGCTGGCTGCCTCAGTACTCTATCAAGCGCGAGCTTGAGGAGGGCCGCCTGACGATTATGGATGAGAGCCTGTCGCTGCCGATCGGCGCCTATATTTACCGCTCCGGCGCGCGGCTCAACCAGTCAGCCGAGCGCTTCTGGCAGCATATTAAGTCTATGAATACCGTGACCGCATAACTCGCATGGCGGCGGGAAATTCGCTATCATCCGCATCCACTCCCTCTCCGTGCAGCCTGATGTCTACGATTATCGATACCTTTATCGCCCCGCCGTGCCACGCTGAAATCGACATCCTCTACGAGGATGACCATCTGCTGCTGATCGATAAACCCTCGGGCCTGCTGAGTCTGTCGGGGAAAAATCCGCGTAATCTCGACTCGGTGCATTATCGGCTGGTACAGCGGTTTCCCGGCTGCACTCTGGCGCATCGTCTTGATTTCGGCACCTCCGGACTGATGGTGATTGCGCGCAACAAGGCCATCAACGCCGCGCTCTGCCAGCAGTTCAGCCAGCGTGCGGTGAGCAAAGTCTACAGCGCGCTGCTGTGCGGGCATCTGGCGGATGATGAAGGAACCGTTGACGCTCCGATAGCCAAAGATCCGGCGCTGTTTCCGCTGATGACGATTTGCCCGCGCCGCGGCAAGCCTGCCCGCTCCGGCTATCGGGTGGTTGAGCGCCTGCGCTATCAAGGTAGCGTGCCGGTGACGCGGGTCCAGCTGACGCCGGAAACCGGCCGCACCCATCAGCTGCGTATCCACTGCCAGTGGCTTGGCCACCCTATTCTGGGCTGCGATCTGTACGGCGGTCTGTTGCTTCCGGGAACAGAACAGGCGCCGCGTCTGATGCTGCACGCCAGCGAACTGCATTTCGTGCATCCGGTTAGCGGAGAGCGGATCGATGCGATAAGCCCCAGCGGGTTTTAACTCGCCCGCTCGCCAGCCCTTTTACCGAATCTCTCCCGCACGCTGATTGACGTCGACGCTTTAATTCGAATCGCGGCATTGCAAATGCAAATATCATATTTGCTCGTTAATCACCGCCTCTGTAGCTTGTGCTCTATTCATGCTTTTCATGAAAGAACATTCAGGGCGCAACGGCTTTATGATTAAACTCGATAATATTCGCAAGACCTACCCCGGCAGCGCGCATGCGGCTATTCGCGGCCTTAATCTGGTGATTAATAGCGGCGAACTGTGCACTTTCGTTGGCCCCAGCGGGTGCGGAAAAACAACCATTCTGCGGATGATTAATCAGCTGGATATTCCTGACGCCGGTGACGTATACGTTCAGGGCGTTAAGCTTGCCGCTGCCGATATTATTCAGGTGCGCCGCCAAATTGGCTTTGTCATGCAAAGCGCCGCCCTCTTTCCGCATCGTACGGTCGCGCAAAATATAGCCACGGTTCCGCGCCTTCTCGGCTGGAGCAAAAAGCATATCCAGGCGCGCATCGACGAATTAGTGGATTTGATGTCTCTCGACCGCAACGTCCTGCCCCGCTATCCGCACCAGCTTTCCGGTGGCCAGCAGGGGCGCGTGGCGATCGCCAGAGCGCTGGCCGCCGATCCGCCTATTCTCCTGATGGACGAACCATTCGCCGCCATCGACCCGGTGGTTCGCGAGCGCCTGCAGGACGAGCTGCTGTTGCTGCAACAGCGCCTGCGCAAAACGATCGTCCTGGTGACCCATGATATCAATGAAGCTATTCGCCTTGGCGATAGAATCGCTATCTTCCAGGAGGGCGGCGAGCTGGCGCAGTTCGCCACGCCTGACCATATTTTGTCGCATCCGGCCAGCGACTTTGTGCGCCGTTTTATCGGCCCCGAACCGAATCTGCAGCGGCTGGGGAGAATTCAGGTCGGACAGCTCCCGCGTCATGACGTGCCGCTTATTGATGAGAGCCTCTCCCCCATCGCCAGCCCGCATCCGCCGGTCGCCAGTCCGCTGCGCCTGGTGCTGGACAAAAAACGGCGTCCGCTGAACTGGTTCGATCCGGTTAAGCGCCGGACGCTGCCGGTCGACGCGCCGCTGGCGGCCATCAACACGCTGCGCTTTGCCTACAGCGCGCTGCTGGATGCGCCCGGCGGCGTAGTGGTTCATGTCGATACCGACGGTGAATATCAGGGCAGCATCTCCCACGCTCTGCTGCAGAACGTGCTGGAAGGCCACGTGGATCTTCGCCGCTATGATTGACTGGCCGTGGATCCTCGACAACAAAATCATGATCGGTGAACTGCTCTGGCAGCATGTACAGCTGGTGATCGTTGCGCTGTTTTTCGGCACCCTTTTCACCGGCGTATTGATTAGCCTGACGCTGCGCTGGCCCGCGGCCGCCCAGCCGCTGATCTACCTGTGCGGGATACTGTTCACCATCCCGTCTCTGGCGCTGTTTATTCTATTACTGCCGTTTACCGGACTGTCGCTGATGACCTCAATCATCGGCCTGACGCTCTACTCGCTGCTGATCCTGCTGCGCAACGTTATCGCCGGAATAGAGAAACTCCCGGCGACGGTGCTGGAGTCTGCGCGCGCGCTGGGCTATACCCGCTGGTTTCGTTTTGTCGATATAGAGCTGCATCTGCTGCTGCCCTCGCTGTTCGCCGGGTTACGCATCGCTTCGGTGACGCTGGTCGGGCTGGTGACGGTCACCGCCTTAATTGGCCAGGGCGGTCTCGGGCAGCTTCTGTTAGCCGGGTTTAACCAGAACTTTGTCACGCCTATCGCGGTCAGCCTGGTGCTCAGCGTTGTGCTATCTCTGCTGTTGGATTCGCTGATTGCCCGCGTCGGCTATTGGCTAACGCCGTGGGCCCGCTAATGGATATCCTGCAAGCAACATTTCACTGGTTATTACAACCGCAGCACTGGACAGGCGACGCGGGAATATTACTTCGCCTGCGCGAGCATCTTTATTATGTGCTGATTAGCATCGTCGTTGCCTCGGCGATTGCGCTGCCGCTGGGGATTATTCTCGGCTACTGGCGCAAGGGCGCGTTTGTGATTATTAATCTGTTTAATATTGGTCGCGCCATTCCCTCTTTAGGTTTAATTCTTTTATGCATTATTGTGTTTGGCTTTAATGATATTCCGGTCTTTACCGCGCTGGTGGCGATGTCGATTCCGCCGATCCTCACCAACGCCTGGGTTGGCATTTATCATGCCGACCGTCAGCTGTGCGATGCGGCAAAAGCGCTGGGCATGACGCCACTCCAGAGCCTGTGGCAGCTGCGGATACCGCTCGCCGCGCCGCTGATACTCGCCGGCCTGCGGACCGCGCTGGTACAGCTGATCGCGACCGCCGTCGTCGCCGCCTACGCCGGGCTTGGCGGCCTCGGGCGCTTTCTGATCGACGGACTTGGCCAGCGCGATATTCCCCAGGTCATTGCCGGTTCGCTGGTGGTATCGCTGCTGGCCATCGGCTGCGAGCTGCTTTTTTCATTACTCTCCCGGCGCATCGTTCCGGCGCCGGTCACGCAAATAAATTAATTTCCCAACAACAAAAAACCACCTGCAGGTAAAGAGGTATTATGAAGCAGCTATTTAGCATTTCCGCGTATCGTCGCCGCTTGCGTCTTTCGGTATTCACCGCGGGATTTTTAAGCTTAAGTTTTAACGCCCTGGCGCAGGACGTCACCATTGGCGGAGCGAATTTCACCGAAAGTTCAATCCTTGCCAATATTTACGCCAGCGCGCTAAAGAAAAACGATATTGCGGTGAAAACCCGTCTTAATCTCGGCAATCGCGAGATTATTATTCCGGCGCTGCAGAGCGGCGAAATTGATATTGTTCCGGAATATCTCGGTGCCCTGCTGAACTATTATGACGGCAAAACGCTGGCTACCAGCCAGAGCGACGTTAGCGCTGAGTTAGCTAAAGCGCTGCCGGCGGACTTTACGCTGCTCACCCCCTCCCCGGCCTCGTCCATTACCGCCTGGGCCGTGCGCGCGGAAACGGCAAAAAAATATCACCTCAGCAAGCTTTCCGACCTGCAGCCCGTGGCCCATCAGCTGACTATCGGCGGCCCGCCGGAATTCCCGGTACGCGCCCTGGGCCTGCCGGGCCTTAAGCGCGTCTACGGACTTGAATTTAAGGCGGTGAAATCTCTGGATATGGGCGGGCCGCTGACCCGTCTGGCGCTGAACTCCGGCAAAATCGACGTCGCCACGGTCGTCTCCACTCAGGGCAACCTCGCGAAAGAGGATTGGGTGGTCCTGGAGGATGATAAGCATGAGCAGCCGAGCCAGAACGTGGTGCCGCTGGTACGCAAAGCCAGCCTGACGCCGAAAATCAGCGAAGTGCTCAATGAGGTCTCCGGCAAGCTGAACAACGCCGCGCTGATCGAACTTAACCAGCAGGTCGATCTGCAGCATAAAGATCCGGCGGCGGTGGCCGAACAGTGGGTCAAAACGCACCTCAACGGCAACTGATTGCCGCCATGCCAGGGAAGGCATCACCTCCAACTGAGCCGAGAAAATGCCAAATAATCCTATGATCCTGAACCTTTTCTTCTTCAATCCCCAGGGTGACTACCGCTTTTCCTGGCGTCACCCGCAGGCGCCGGAGAAGGAAATTTTCAGCCTCAAGTACTATGCCGATCTGGCCCGTAAAGCGGAGGCCGCGACGCTCGACGCCATTTTTATCGCCGACCATATCGCTATCTGGGACACGGTGCCCAGCGGCTTAACCCACTACGCTAACGCCCGGCTGGAGCCCATCACTCTCCTCTCGGCGCTGGCGGCGGTGACGGAACATATCGGCCTGATGGGCACGGCGTCCACCTCTTATAACGAGCCCTATAATCTCGCCCGCTATTTTGCCTCCCTCGATTTTCTCAGCAACGGGCGGGCCAGCTGGAATATCGTCACCTCATGGCTGGAGGAGGAGGCGGCCAACTTCGGCCTTGACCACCTGCCGCAGCACGGCAGCCGCTACCAGCGCGCCGGTGAGTTTATTGATGTGGTCACTCAGCTGTGGGACTCGTGGGAAGACGGCGCGGTGCGCTATGACAAAGCCAGCGGGCTGTTTGCCGATTCCAGCAAGGTGCATCATCTTGATTTCGCGGGCGAGTTCTTCCGCGTGCGCGGGCCGCTGAACGTCCCTCGCCCGCCGCAGGGGCACCCGGTCCTGGTGCAGGCCGGCTCGTCGGAGGCGGGTAAAAACCTCGCCGCCGCCTGGTCAGATATGCATTTTGTGTTTATCAAATCTATCGCTGAGGGGCTGGCCTACCGCGAAGAGATGAACCAGCGTTTGCGCAGCCACGGCCGGGATCCGGCGCATTTCAAAATCATCGCCGGCGTTTTACCGGTGGTGGTGAATTCAAACGCGGAAAAGGAAGAGCGCCAGCGGCTTAACGAGCAGCTAATGAGCGACCAGATGGCCATCGACCTGCTCTCTTCCTATCTGCGCATGGATTTATCCGCTTATCCCGTCGACCAACCGCTGCCGCCGCTGCCGGAGGAAGAGACCTTTGATGGGATCCGCACCGCCCTCAGGCTGATTCGTGATTACGATCCGCAGTTGACGATCCTGGCGTTGGGCAAGCTGCTGCTGCAAAGCTCCGATAGCTGGCTGCTCATCGGCAGCGCCGAGGAGATCGCCAGCGCGCTGACGGAAACCTGGCGCGCCGGCGCCGCCGATGGTTTTAACCTGATGTTCCCGCTGCTGCCGGGGGACTTCGACCGCTTCGTTGAGCAGGTAGTGCCGATTCTGCAGCGCAGCGGCGCGATGCGGGATCGCTATCCGACCGGCACGCTGCGCGAGAAGCTGGGTCTGCCGGTCGTCGAAAACCGCTTCGCCCGCCGGGATGGCAAACCGCTGGCTTCATAGCGCGGCTGTTCCCCGGTAGCGCTGCGCTGACCGGGCTACGGGTTCACAACCGTCTGCGGATCGGTAGCCCGGACAGGCGCAACGCGCCGCCTCCGTGGAAGGTGCTGTGTCTGAAACCTCGGTGCGGTTTCTCCCCGGCTTGCGCTGCGCTTAGCCGGGCTACGGGTTCACAACCGTCTGCGGATCGGTAGCCCGGACAGGCGCAACGCGCCGCCTCCGTGGAAGGTGCTGTGTCTGAAACCTCGGTGCGGTTTCTCCCCGGCTTGCGCTGCGCTTAGCCGGGCTACGCGTTCACAACCGTCTGCGATCGGGTAGCCCGGGCAAGGCGCTTGCGCCGCGGCCCGGGGAAATTGGCGCCTACAGCCGCACGACGCCCCTGGCCGCCGCCTCATCACGCCACGCCAGCAGCGGCTGATAGTCCGCGCGCCGCATATCGCTGTAGCCGCAGATAAACAGCGCTTCGCAAAGCGGCCGGTAGCGTTCATCGCTCACCAGCTGCTGCAATGCCTCTCTGAGCAGCCCCAGCGTCGCTGCGGACGTCGTCGCCGACGTAATCAGCGGCAGACCCGGGGCGAGCGGGCTGCGCGCAATCACCGCCAGCCCCGCCAGCGCCTCCGGCTGATGACGCTGCAGCAGCGCCCAGGTCACGCAATCAATGGCGGCAATATCCGCCGTCCCCTGCTGAAGTTCACGCAGCGACTGGCGATGGCTGCCGCTAAACGCGACCGCCGAGAAGAAATGCCCATCGCGCGACAGCGGCGCGACCATGTTTAACAGCACGTTATAGCCGGACTGGGAATCCGGCGAATTGCACACGACCAGGCGCCCGCGAAAATCCGCCAGCGTCTGATCACCGTCCGCCTCACGTACCGCCAGCAGGCTGCGGTAGTTCCGCCCTTCGCATCCGGGCGCCGAATAGTGAAAACAGCCGACCGTTTGCACTGCCGGCAGCCGCGTCATCAGCGGATAACCGCAGGTCTGGCTCAACAGCAGCGCCGGATGGCGCCAGTGCGTCAGCAGATCCTCAGGTACCTGATACGACAGCGTATCCTCCTCCACCACGCCGCGGGCCGCCAGCAGCTGCCGCACCGCCCGCCAGAGCGCCTGAGTATCCTCGTCATTCACCGCGTACATCGGAAACGCCAGCCTTTCACTCATGCTCTTCATCCGCCTTACCCTGCTGGTTGAAGCCGGGATGGGCATTCACCGCCACCGGTCTGGCAAAAAAATGCCGCAGCCATTCACCGTAGCCGCGCACCACAAACCCGGCGTTGCGCCGCTGATACTCCGCCTGATTATGCAGATAGATTTTTCGCAGCCCGTACCACGGTACCCCCGGCAAATCGTGATGCACTGAATGGTAGTTGAGATTGAGGAACAGCACTCGCCAGACCAGCCCCGCCTCGTTAATCACCGAACGGGCCAGCGGATCGTCCGCGGCGCGGTGTTCAAGGAAAGAGCGCACTTTGGTCAACGCCAGCGCCGGGTAGCTGATAGCCAGCACAAAGTAAAGCGGCGAAAAGCCGAGATGATTCATCCACGCGAACAGCGCCGCCAGCAGCAGGCCGTGAACCAGCCACATCGCTATTGTGTTCACCCGCCGGTGTCGAAATGCCGCCAGCGCGCTGCCGAGCGTCTGGGCAATATCCAGCAGCGGCGCCACCAGCAGCCTGCCGATAAACGTATTGCGCAGATGAATAAGGCTACGCTGCCAGGGGGCAAAACGCTGCCAGCTCTGCGGCGTAAAATAGTAGGATTCCGGATCGTCAACCGGCTGCGTCAGCAAATGATGATGATGGTGCGCCAGGTGCGAGTCGCGGTACAGCCCGTAGGGATACCAGACCGCCAGCGGCAGGGTCCCCAGCAGCTGGTTAAACCATGGTCGCGACGTGGGGTGACCGTGAATAAGCTCATGCTGCAATGACATATACCAGGCGGTGAACCAGATGAGCAGCAGCGTGGCGGGGAAAATGCCCAGCTCGCGCCACCAGGCCAGCGAGGCAAACCAGCCGCCGTAGACGGCAACGATCAGTAGCCAGGTGGGCAGCTCGCTGCGCCACAGCCAGCTACGGGAAAACTGATGAATCCGCTCGCGCTGCTGCGGATGCAGATAGACCGACCTGCTTTTTGCCATTCCTGCCACTGCCTTTTCGCGTTATCGTTTGATCCTCCGAAGATGTGAGATAACGCGTTAAATAACAAAGAATTTAAATCGCTTAGCTTTGCCAGAAAATCACCTTAGCCCTCGTTGAGCACGATGATATATCGCCACCCGGCGAGCATGCTCACGCCCGCGCACGCCAGCAGCGACGCCCCAAGCGATTGCCCCCACCCGGCCGCCAGCAGACCGGCGCCAATCAGGACATAATAAAACAGGCCGAAAAAGGCGCCGGCGGTGCCCCGACAGTCGCCGTAGGCGCTCAGCGCCGACCCCAGCACCAGCGGGATCGCCATGGCCCAGGCAAGGGTGACCAGCGCAACCGGCGCCACAAACCAGATTGATTCCCGCAGCACGTACACCGCGACGCCGCCGGCTAAGTGCAGAATGCAGGCGATGGCGAGTATCCGCCCCAGCGAGACATTCCGACGCAGCAGCCGGTGGTTAAGCAGCGCGCCGAGCAGCGAACCCGCGGCAAGCGCCATGCCGCTGTAGCCAAACGTCAGGGCATCAAGATCGAATCGGGCGAACAGAAACGGGGCCAGGCTGTAGTAGCTGAACAGGCTGACGTTAAATGCCGCCACCAGGATTGCCGCCAGGGCGATACGCGTATCGCCCACCATCCGCCGCAGCACGTGAAGAAACGGCCCTCTCCTGAGGTTTTGCGGACGCGTTTCCGGCATCAACGCCAGGCAGCCCAGCAGAAGCGCAGCGGCCAAAAGCGCCAGCGCGCTGAATACGCCGCGCATCCCCCAGAGGGCGGTCAACCCGCCGCCGATATAGACCCCGACGGCCGGGCTCACCGCCAGCGCCAGGCCGATAAACGAAAAAATTCCCGCCAGCTGCCGCCCGCGATAGCAGTCCCGCAGGACCGTCTGCGTCACCACTGAACCGGTTGCCGCGCCAGCGGCCGTGACGATCCGCGCCGCCAGCAGCAGCGAAAAATCCGTCGCCCACAGCGCCATCAGGCATCCCAATGCGTAAACCCCTAACCCCGCCAGCAGGGCCGGACGCCGGCCGTAGCGATCGCTGAATCCGCCCCACAGCAAAACGCCGACGGCAAAACCGATAAAGTACACGGAGAGGGTTTGCGCCGCCTGCGGCGCGCTCACGGAAAAACGGGCGCTGATATCGGTCAGCGCCGGGCTATAAATCGTTTCCGCTATTTGCGGAAACATCAGTAGCGCGGTCACCAGCACCAGCGCGGCACGTCCCAACATATCCACCTCCTGATTAACAAGAGGCGCTATTGTAGGGAAGCCGTTTATCGAACATTATAAACATAATGACTTTAAATATCGGAAATCAGACATTATGGCCTGGCTTGACGCTGACGCGGCATTCGATCCGGATGCGTTGAAAAGTAGCCTGATTGGCGTGCAGTCGGCGCTCGGTAACCACGACTCCGGCAGCCACCGGCATAAGATGGCGCAGATCCTGTTTACCCGTCAGGGATGCGTGCGTTTAACGCTCGACGATGGCGCCCTGCTGTGCCTGCTGCCGCCGGGGCGCGCGGCGTGGATCCCCGCTGAAGTCAGCCATCGTGCGGAGATGAAAAACATTGTCGACTATCGTTCCGTCTGGTTTCAGCCACAGCGTTACCCTCAGTTGCCAATGCAGTCGGCGATACTCAACGTGGTGCCGCTGCTGCGCGAACTATTAGAGCGCATCAGCGCCAGCCCCTGGGATACCGACTGGGAGGCCGAGCCAGCGCGGCATCTCGCCGCCCTGTGCCAGGCGGAAATTCGCGCCGCCGCGCGGGAGCCGATGATGCTCGCGCTGCCGCAGGATAAACGGCTGGCGATGGTTTGCGGCGACGCGCCGCCGCCGCCGCTTGGGACGCTCGCTGCCCGCTGCGGCGCCAGCGAAAAAACCATCAGCCGACTGTTTCGCCGCGATACCGGGATGTCCTACCAGCAGTGGCGTCAACAGTGGCGATTAATGAAAGCGGTCGAGATGCTGGCAACCGGGGAGCGGATTACCGATACGGCGATGGCGCTCGACTTCGCCAGCGACAGCGCCTTTATCTACTTCTTCCGCACCATGACCGGCATGACGCCGGGGCGTTATTTTTCCGCCTGATTGTGGCCGCCCGGCGTGAACGGCGGCAGCTTCAGAAAGGTGCTCTGCAGCCCTTCGGACCACGCTTTGCGAATGGTATTGAAATAGGGATCGTTTTCGGTGATCCGATGCTGTTCGGCGCTGCTCAGGCTACCGCTGCGGTACAGCAGGGTGTCCAGCGGCAGCCCCACCGAAAGATTGCTGCGCAGGGTGGAGTCGATCGAAATCAGCGCGCAGCACATCGCCTGCTCCAGGGGAGTATCGATGGTCAGAACCCGGTCGATAATCGGCTTGCCGTATTTGCTCTCGCCAATCTGGAAATAGGGCGTGTCGCGCGTGGCTTCAATAAAGTTGCCTTCCGGATAGATATGAAACAGCCGGTGCGTTTCGCCGGCGATCTGCCCGCCGAGCAGCAGGTTGCAGTTGAAGTTGGTATTGCCGCAGTTCTGCTGATTGCTGCTGTCGCGCTGAATCACCTCCTGTAAGGTTTTGCCGATCAGCATCGCCGCGTCGTATAGCGAGGTCACCTGCATCAGGTTAGGCTCCTGCTGGGTGCGAATGCGGGCGCTGAGCAGGCTAATCACGCTCTGAGTGGTGGCCAGGTTGCCCGCCGACTGCAGGACCATGACCCGTTCGCCATCCTGATGGAAAACGTGCAGTTTTTTAAACGTTGCAATATGGTCCACTCCCGCGTTGGTGCGGGAGTCTGAGGCAAATACCAGTCCATCTGACAAACACATGGCCACACAGTAGGTCATCGTTTTTTGTTCCTGCTGTTATTGCTGCTGCGCCTGCTGCGAATGCTCGCGCACTTCAGCGTTAGTTAACATGATTTCCCCCCCGCCGCCGAGGCGGGTGCCGCGTACCGGGCACGCATCAAGATAGTCCAGCCCGGTCGCCAGCCGCAAATGTTGATTCAGGCTGCGCGTGTTATTGGTGATATCAAACGACTGCCAGCGCTCGTTGAGCCACACTTCGGCCCAAGCGTGCATGGCGACGTGCTCGGCGTTATCGCTGTAAACGTAGCCGCTGACGTAGCGCGCCGGGATCTCCAGCGCCCGGCAGCAGGCGAGAAACACGTGGGTGTGATCCTGGCAAACCCCTTTCGCGCGCGCAAAAGCATCGGCGGCGGAGTCCTGCACCTGGGTGGCGCCCGGCGAATAGGGCATTCTCAGCAGCAGCTCGGCCATTAACCGGTTCAGGCTCTCCTCCTGCGCCTCCGGCTGATACCAGCGCTGGGCGAATTCGCGGATCGGGCCGTCGGCGCGGGTGAGCGGCGTACAGCGCAAGAAAACCAGCGGCGACAGCAGCTCCTGCGGCTCCGCGCCGATGTCGTCCCCCTCTTCGGCGATATCGACGATCCCGCTGGCGCGGATGGTAATCTCTTTATGCGGATTATCCAGCGTCAGCACGTGCAGCACGTTGCCCCAGGCGTCGGTGGTGGCGACGGCGGAACCGTCCGGCAGGGTTAATGTCCAGGCGGTGATCTTCTGCCGACCGCTGCTGCGCGGCGTCAGGCGCAGATACTGGGTCGAAAACTTCACTTCTTCATCGTAGCCGTAGCGGGTCAGGTGATCGATAACCAGTTTCATAACGCCTCCAGATAGGTTTGTCTGATGCTGTCGGAAAGCGCGTTAATCCGCGCCAGCAGTGCATTAAGGGTGACCTGTAAATCGGCCTGCGCCAGATCGTCGCGGGTGCTGAAACGCAGGTCGACGTTGAGCTGGTGCGCCAGCCGCAGCGGCAAGTGCGAGCGGTCGTTGGCTATCTGTTCCAGCTGCCCGACGAGGTCGGAAATACTCGCTCTCAGCGATCTCGGCACATCGTTGCGCAGGATCAGCAGCTCCATCACCGTTTCGCGGCTGACCGGCTGGCGGTAAATGCTGTTGTAGGCCTCGCGGGCGCTGACCGCATTAAGTAGCGTATCCAGCCGGTAGTACTCGCGTACCGGATCGGGATCGCTGTTCAGCTGCTGATCCTTAATCAACAGCAGCTGCGCGGTGGCGGATGCCCGCTCGATCAGCGTCCCGATCCCGATAAAGCTCAGGGCGTCGTTACGCAGCAGCGTGCCGAGGATAGCCCCGCGAAACAGATGTACCCGCTCTTTTACCCACTCAAAGAAAGCGTCGTTGCCCAGCTCGCCGATCCCCTGCTGGCGCAGCTTTCGCAGCTCAATGCGCGTGGCGTTGATGCTTTCCCACACCTCCGCCGACAGGCTGCCGCGCACCGCATGGGCGTTGTTCCACGCCATCTCGACGCAGCTGAAAATGCTGTACGGGTTGTTGCCGTCGAGCGCGAAAAAATTAAGCAGGTTGCTCATAGTGAAACGCGCGTGCCGCGCCTGAAACAGCTCATGGGTCAGCGACAGATTCAGCGGCAAGGCTAAATCCCGCGACTGCTGGCTGTGACGGGGGATCATCGACAGCTTCCAGGTCACGTCCAGCACCCGGGCATAGCTTTCCGCGCGCTCAAGGTAGCGCGCCATCCAGAAGAGTTCACTCGCTGTGCGGCTTAACATGATTCATCATCCTCCATCACCCAGGTATCCTTGGTGCCGCCGCCCTGCGACGAGTTCACCACCAGCGAACCTTCGGTTAGCGCCACCCGCGTCAGCCCGCCGGGAACCAGGCGGATCTCCTGGCCGGAAAGGACGAAGGGACGTAAATCGATATGGCGCGGCGCCAGCCCCTCGTCGACAAAGGTTGGGCAGGTCGACAGCGCCAGGGTGTCCTGGGCGATATAGTTGGCCGGATTCGCCAGCAGGCGCTGGCGAAACGCATCGCGCTCCTCTTTGGTCGAGCGCGGGCCAACCAGCATGCCGTAGCCGCCCGCGCCGTGAACCTCTTTCACGACCATCAGTTCAAGGTTGCTCAGCACGTAGCTGAGATCTTCTGCCTTACGGCACTGCCAGGTGGGAATATTGCTCAGGATCGGCTGCTCGCCCAGATAGAAGCGGATCATCTCCGGTACGAAGGGGTAGATCGATTTATCGTCGGCGACGCCGGTACCGATAGCGTTGGCCAGCACCACGCCCCCGGCGCGATACACCGACAGCAGCCCCGGTACGCCTAACATGGAGTCGGCGCGGAAGGCCAGAGGGTCAAGGTATGCGTCGTCGATACGCCGGTAAATGACGTCCACGCGCCGCGGTCCTTCGGTGGTGCGCATATACACCGCCCCGGTTTTAATAAACAGATCCGCGCTTTCCACCAGCTCAACGCCCATCTGCTGGGCCAAAAAGCTGTGTTCAAAATAGGCGCTGTTAAACCGTCCCGGGGTCATCACCACCACGCACGGATCGTCCACCGGCGAGCTTTCGCGCAGCGTTTGCAGCAGATAGCTGGGGTAGCGTTCTACCGGCGCAATATGGTGCTGTTCGAACATTTCGGGATACAGCCGCATCATCATTTTGCGGTTTTCCAGCATATAGGAGACGCCGGAGGGGGTGCGCAGATTATCCTCCAGCACGTAATACTGGCCGTCGCTGTTGCGCACCATATCGACTCCGGTGATATGGGCGTAGGTGTTATTGGGTAAATTTATCCCCTGCATACAGGGTTGATACTGTTCGTTCGCCAGCACCTGTTCGGCCGGGATCAGCCCCGCGCGAAGGATATTTTGATCGTGGTAGATATCGTAAAGAAAAGCGTTGAGCGCTTTCACCCGCTGGCGGATGCCGCGGTCAATCCGCTGCCACTCGCCGGCGGGAATAATACGCGGCACGCTGTCGAAAGGGATCAGTCGTTCGGTGCCCTCATCCTCGCCGTAGACGTTAAAGGTGATGCCGATGCGGTGAAAGAGCAGCTCCGCCTGCTCTTTCTTCTGCCGGATAGAGAATTGATCGGTACTGCGAAACCATTGCCACCAGGCGTTATAGTGCTGACGCTGCTCTCCCTGTGCGGTAAGCATCTCATCATAATAATGCCCGTCAGGAAGCGTTATTTTTATCATGGCCGTCTCCTCCGGTTGTACTCACTTTGAGGTAATCCCGGTAAGAGATAAGCATTAATTATGCCAGGTAACGCAGCGCGGCGGCGCGGCGTTACGCTGTTATGCCATGACGCTGAATTGAATAAAAAACAATCAGACGCTTTGCTTATTTATGGCCTGTTTTTCGCGTAAAGCGCACCAATTTGGGGCAAGTCGATTCACGCGATACTAACGCGCCGCCAGCCACGCTGCGTAGCGCTCGGGCCACTCGACGCTGGGCGTACCGGCCCGGCCCAGCGCAAAACCGTGACCACCGCTGGCGTAACGATACAGGGTGACCGGGACCTGATGCTGACGGCAGGCGGCGGCCATTATCAACGTATTGTGCGGATCGGAGACATTATCGTCCTCCGCCTGAACCAGAAAACAGGGCGGCGTCCGCCCGCTGACCCAGGTTTGTACCGACCAGGCGCGATCGACCTCCTCCGCGGCGTGAGGCCCGGCGAGGAGCCGATGGGTGGCGGTATGGGTGTACGGAGGTTCGAGGGAAATCACCGGATAAATCAGCGCGGCGCCGTCGGCCCGGGGCGGGGTGTCGTCCACGCCGTCGATCGGCGGGTAAGAGGCAAAATCAGCGCGACAGGCAGCCATTCCCGACAAATGTCCGCCGGCGGAAAACCCCAAAAGGCTGACTTTGGCTTCCCGCTGACGAATCAGGCGCAGCGCCCGCTGAGCGTCCTGCAGCGGAGCAAGGCCGCCCGCTTGCCACCCCTCCCCGGGAAGACGATAGGTCAGCACGTACGCGGTATAGCCGCGCATCGTTAGCCAGCGCGCAGCGGGCCAGGCCTCCTTCGCCATTTCAATGCGTCGATAGCCGCCGCCGGCAGCAATTAATACGCCGTGACCGCGTGGCGCTGCGGGACGCCATACCGTCAGTTCAGGCTGGGCGATATGGCTTAGCGCGCCGCGTGCCGATAAGCGAACGGGGCCGTCCGGTCCGCCGCCGCCGGGAGGCACGCCGGGCCACAGGCGGATCGTTTGCTGGCTTTCAGCGGCGCGAAGACGACCGTCCGCCAGCAGCGCGGCGGCGCTTAAAAACAAAAAATGGCGTCGGTTCATCGGCGGCTCCTGAGACGGAAATTAGTCATTAACGAGCTTGAGTTCCAGCCAGTCCACCACCAGACCCGGCTTGATAAAATCAAAGCCTACACGATATTTCCCCGACTGTAGCTCAATCCGACACAGCTTCTGCACAATCTCACGACCGAGCGTACCGTTGGTCTGGATCGTCGCCACAAATTGTTCATTAAGCAGCAGGTTGCAGGCGGTTTGTGCGAGCGGCGCACCGTTAGCGTGAACGCTCACCAGCACGTCATAAACCGCTGTTCGCTCAACGCTCAGCACCAGCTCCTCGTCGTAGCGCAGCCGCGACTGCTCGGCGATTTTAATTGCGCCAGGACAGGCCCCATCGCACGCAGGATCCGCCGCCAGGCGAATAATCCCCGCCCGCGGCATCTCCCCGCGCTTAAAGACCTGCGTCTGCATCATAAAGTCGAGGATGTTTATCGCGCAGCGCTGAAGCTCACCGAGCGTTAGCTCGCCTGTCGCCAGCGCCGCCAGGGTATTATCTCCCCCCGCATTAACTTCCGCGCCGTTATTATTGACCACCATATAAAGGTCGTTCTGCGCGCGGATCATCGCCGCGGTGTTGTGAGTGCTCGCCGCGCCGCCATCGATGGGATCGTTCATCGTTGCCCACCAGTCGGTCATCACGATCCCGCGAAAGCCCCACTCCTCGCGCAGTACGGTGGTGGTGAGATCGTAGTTGGATGCGGCATGGTGGCCGTTGACCGGGTTATAAGCGGTCATTACCGCATTTGCGCCGCCGGATTTCACCGCATACTCAAAACCTTTGAGATAGATTTCACGCAGCGCGCGCTCTGACACCACCGAATCCGCTTTGGCTCTGGCGAACTCCTGATTGTTGCAGGCAAAGTGCTTGAGGGTGGCAATCCCGCCGCCGCTGCGAATGCCGCGAACCACCGCCGCCGCCATCATCCCGGTGAGCAGCGGATCTTCGGAAAAGTACTCAAAATTACGCCCGTTCAGCGGATGGCGCTGGATGTTCATCCCCGGCCCTAACAGCAGGTCGATACCGTTGCGCAGCAGCTCTTTGCCTTCCATCACGTATAAGCGTTCCACGAGGATCGGGTCCCAGCTGGAGGCCAATAATGTACCGCTGGGAAGCAAAGTGGCCTTCGCGCCGTTATCCATGCGAATCCCGGATGGGCCGTCGGCGGTCGATGCCAGAGGAATACCTTTTTCCAGCAGGCTGTCGGCTACGCCGCCAAAAGCCGATGCGACGCCGGGCGTCACTTTGTGGCTACACATGCCTTCTCCGCGCACCAGGCAGGCCAGTTCCTCAACAGACAGCTGAGCAACAAAGGCATTCATCGTGGTACGCCCTTCAGCCACGTCGTTGAGGGTCAGTCCCTGGTTACCGGTAAGGGTGATAGCCTCTGGTAAACGCTCCTCAATGCGCGCGCGCAGATTAATCTCCCGCCGCGGCACGTCCTCCCACTCGATCTGATAGCGCCCATCATCGCCGTCCGCGACCGGTTTTATACGTACGAAAGGCACCGTCGGCGCCAGCACCTGCTGATGGCAGGAGAGGACTCGCAGCACCTTTTGCGAATACCCCGCCTCGCCATCAACCGGCAGCGGCTGTAAATCGCGCACGCTGTTACCAAGCAGCAAGCGATAAAGCCCTGGCTCCATTACATAACAGTGTGGATGCCCGGTCGCTCCGCTATCGTCCAGAGAAGCAAAGCGTTCCAGCGGAATTGATAACGTTAAGGTTTCGCTTTCCCCCGGTTGCAGCAGGCGAGTTTTAGCAAAAGCCACCAACACTTTGGCCGGTTTGCCGAGCGCGCCCTGCGGCGCCTGGAGGTAGATTTGCACCACTTCTTTGCCCGCGAAGCGCTCCCCGCGATTGGTCACGGTGACGGTCGCCTTGATCAGGTCGCCAAAGGTCTCCGCCCGCGCCGATTGCAGGGTGAAAGAGGTGTATGAGAGACCAAAGCCAAAGGGGAACTGCAGACGCTGCGGACAAAAGGTTTCGAAGTAGCGATAGCCGACGTAAATATCCTCCTGATAGAGGCTTTGCGCTTCCGCCCCCCAGCAGGGCGATGCCGGATGGTCGTCGAGAGAGATCGCGATGCTGCCTACCAGCTTGCCGGATGGCGTCACCTCACCATAGAGCAGCGAAGTGGCCGCCTGAGCGCCGTCGGCGCCGCCGTGCCAGACGTAGAGCAGCGCGCGAATGCGTTGACGCAGCCGCGGATCGTCAGCCCATGAGAGATCGATAAGCCCGGCGGTATTCAGCACCACCGCCACGTCATCAAATTCGCCGCAGACCTGATACAGCAGGTTCATTTCGTCGGCGGTGAGCCGATAGCCACCTTCCACGTCGGCGTTGTCCCGATCCTCTCCCGCGGTACGCCCAAAAACAATCACTGCCTGGCTGGAGAAAGCGCGCGCCTGACGAATCTGCTCATCGCTCAGCGGCATCTCCTGCTGGCACCAGGGTTCCGCTGCCCAGCCCCCTCCGCCATTATCAAAGGGGTGTTGTTCAACCCAGCGTTCGTAGAGTCCGGCCAGCTGCGTATTCAGCCTCATCCCGTTTCGCGCACGCATCGCCTGCAGCAAGGTTGTGCTGCTCACCACGTTAACAGCCCCACCGGAACCGGTACCGCTGCGATAGTAGTCAATCTGCGTTCGGCCAAATAACGATAGCGGCCGTTCGGGAGCGAGCGGCAACATTTGGCCATCGTTTCTTAACAGCACCGCGCCTTCGGCAGCGGCGGCGGCGGCAAATTCGGCAAACCCTTCCAGCGGCGTCCCCGCTTGACTGTCATACATGGTGTTGTCCTGTTAACTCATGCCCCGACAGGAGGCTTAATAGCATAATGAACAGAGCCCGCGAAATGCGGGCTCCGCTGTGCTCAGAAGAAATACTTGAAGCGCAGCCGGCCGCCGTAGCGGGAGTCTTCCTGGCCGTCGCCGTTGTTCGGGTGGGATTCAATCCAGGATGCGTAGGCGCCCAGATAGATGTTGAAGTTCTTCATATTCATCACGTTCGGAAACAGATACGACGCATGAATGGTGTGGATATCATATTTTCCCGGATCGGCGATCCAGCAGTTATCGTCGTAGTTAGCGATAAAGTTAGCGGTATTAAAGCTTTCAATCTTGTTATGCGCGTAAATGTAGCCCAGCTCAACACCGTGCCACAGGGAGTTCACCCCGGCGGTAAAGTCGGTTTCATCTTCGGCATCCATATAAGCGACGTTAAGGTTGGTCACCACGCCATCCAGCGGATCGGTTTTTTGCCCGTTCCACGTCATCGTATAGCCATAGCCGGTGCGGCTGGACTGGTCGACCCAGCGCCCTTTCGCATCGTGATAGCCATAGGCGTTATTCACCACGTTGCTCTCCATGGCGATGGCGGTGGAGAAGCGTCCGCTGTTCCACGCAATAACCGGGCGTAAATAGGCGACATTTTTCTCATTTTCCAGTTCAGTACCGTGATACTGCTGGTCCTGGAACAGCGTGCTGCCGTTTTCCAGCAGGGTATTGAGTTCGAAATACCAGTTATCAAGGGTTTTGCTCATCAGGAAGTTGCCGCCGCTGCTGCTGCGGCCGCGCCCTTCCTTCATCATGTAGATATAGCCGTAGCCGTCGCTGTAGAGATCGTTGGCGGTGTTCCCGGAGTATTCCACGAACGTATCCTGATTCAGCGGGAACATATCGTAGGCTTCGAAACGGCCGACCTTCACCTTCCAGTCGTTCTCCTGGCCAAAAAAGAATACCGCATCATCAAGATTCATTTTGCCGTTCAGGTCAGCCAGCGGCTGGACGGAAAAACCGGCAAAGCTGCGGTTATCCATTTTGCGCATACCGTCAAAACCTAGCAGCAGGCGGCCATTAATATCCCAGCGTTCGTTATTGCCCGGCGCCCAATCTTTATTCGCCGTGGTTTTTACCGAAGTCAGGCTACCGCTGCTGCTGGCGCCATCCATATTGAATTCCACATCGCCATAAAATTTGATATCCCCGTAGCCGGACAGCGTCAGTTTCGTCGGCTCCGCGCCCGGTGCGACGGGCTCGGCGGATTCCACTTTTACGGTTGGCGTACTTTTCGCCACAGCGGCCTGCTGCCGGGTTAAGGTCTGAATTTTCGCTTCCGCATCGGCCGCCCGTTGCTCAGCATTTATTAAGCGCTGTTCCAGCTGCGCTAAACGCTTTTCAATATCCGCAGGAGCATTATTTGTCGCTGCCCAAAGGCCAGAGGAGAACAGGCCACTAATAACCAGAGCTATATACTTTACTTTCATTATTAACATCCCTAATTACATTATTATTTGTTTCATCCAGGGTAAAACCAGGGCTATCCAGAGAAATAGTCTGTACAGCCCTTTAAATACGGTGTTGAATAATCAGGATTCAGCGAAGGTTCCGTGGTTTAAATCATCGACGATGCCGTTCATTCTCTTTTCCGTTAAGCCGTAGAATTTAATAGAGACGGCGGTAATAACATAAAAAACAGAAGGAACCAGGGTGAACAACAGCACCACGCCCTGCACCGCTGAAGCTGGCTGCACCGCGGTGTTAGCGGCGTAATGGTAATAGGCCAATATCCAGCCGAGGATCGCCCCGCCAACGGCGACGCCCAGCTTGATAACAAAGATATTTGCCGCAACGTTCATACCGGTAATACGCCGCTGGGTTTTCCATTCGCCATAGTTATTCACGTCGGTAATCATCGACCACTGCAGCGCGCCGTTGCCGCCCTGAATAATAGAAATCAGAATATGCACGCCGAGCACCGCAATCCAGAATTGCACCGGAACGATAAAGCAGACCACGCCCAGCGCGGCGGTGAGCAGGTTAATCCAGAAAGAGAGTCGGACCTTACAAAAACGCGTCCCGAAGGGCTTGGCCAGCACCGAACCCAGCATGGAGGCAAACATCCCGCCGAGCATGAATATCGTTATCACGTCGGCGCCTTTATGCAGCACGCTATTCACATAGTAGACGACGGCGCCACCGCGAATCACTACGGCGACCAGCATCATAAAATTGTAAACGGAAAGAATACGCCACTGATCGTTACGAAACAGTATTTTCACGTCCCGCGCTACGTTCAGGTTCTCTTCTTTAATCGGCTGCACGCGCTCTTTGGTGGTGGCGAAGCAGGTGATAAACATCAGGCAGCCGATAACGCCAAACAGGGCCATCGAGACCTGAATGCCGGTCGCGCGGTCGCCGGGATAGAGAAAGTCAGCCAGCGGTAAAATAAACGCGGTACCGAGCGCGCCGCCGATTGGGGTGATAGCGAAACGCCAGGACTGCAGCGAGAGGCTTTCGCGCGGATCGGAGGTCAGCGCCGCGCCCAGCGAGCAGTAAGGAATATTAATCGCCGTATACATCAGGGTCATAAATATATAAGCCGCCACGGCGTAGGCAATTTTTCCGGAGTCGGAGAAAGAGGGAATGGAATACACCAGCACGCAGCTCACCGCAAAGGGGACGCAGATCGCCAGCAGCCAGGGGCGGAAACGGCCCCAGCGGGTTGAGGTGGCGTCAGCAATCGCGCCCATAATCGGATCGGTAATCGCATCCAGCAGACGAACCAGCAAAAACATCGTCCCCATCACGGCGGGCGGCAGGCCATAAATATCGGTATAAAAATAAGCCAGAATAGCCACGGACGAGTCAAATACAATGTGACTGGCCGCGTCCCCCAGGCTATAGCCTATTTTCTCTCTGACAGAAATTTTGTCGCCAGCAGACATACACCACTCCTTTATGCAAAATGAAACCGGTTTCTGTAATGTCTGCATTTTTTACTTATCCGCTATGCGGGCGCCATTATGTTTTTTAATTAATTATTTATGTTTTTTAATTTATGTGATCCTGTCAGCCTTCAGTCATATTAATCCCGGGAATTCTGTCTGACAGATCACAGGTTTTCATCCTTTGCGCAATTTTTAAAAGGCGATAAATATGACCATTATTGTCACAGATAAACATCAGTTCCGTTTTCTATTTACTGGCATTACTATTGAACGGTGTTTTTTATTTGCGCAAAAACATTCATAACACAAATAACATCATGCCAGTTTCATATGATTAAGATTATAATATTGTGCTTAGCACAATAGTGCCGGTTGGCTGCCGGCCAGTGGGCGGTAAATACTCTGTTTTCACGTAAAATGTTACCTCGGACACGCGCAGCGGCGGATATTCGTCTAAGGTTTTCTGATGGCCGAATGCAGTGGCACATAGTCTGCAATGATAAGGAGAACAATCTATGACGAGTCCCGTTTCCCGTCGCCCCGCTACCCTGCCTTTTGCTCTTCGTCTGGCGCTAGGGGGCGCGTTTGTCGCCCTGGCGACGTTGACGGCTCAGGCTGAAGAAACCCGTCCCACCCCGCAATCACCCGATATCCTGCTCGGTCCGCTATTTAACGATGTGCAAAGCGCGAAACTTTTTTCTGACCAGAAAACGTTTGCTGACGCCATTCCGAACGGCGACCCGCTGATGATCCTTGCCGATTATCGTATGCAGAAAAGCCAGACCAGCTTTGATTTGCGGCACTTCGTCGAACTCAACTTTACCCTGCCTCGCGAAAACGACCAGTACGTTCCGCCAAAAGGACAAACGCTGCGCCAGCATATCAACGGATTATGGCCCGTACTGACCCGCAGTACCGTCGACGTCGAAAAATGGGATTCGCTGCTGCCGCTGCCAAAGCCCTACGTGGTGCCCGGCGGACGCTTTCGCGAAGTCTATTACTGGGACAGCTACTTCACCATGCTCGGCCTGGCTGAGAGCGGCCACTGGGATAAAATTGAAGATATGGTGACCAACTTCGCCGCGGAGATCGACGCCTGGGGCCATATACCCAACGGCAACCGCACCTACTATCTGAGCCGCTCGCAGCCGCCGTTCTTCCCGTTTATGGTTGAACTGCTGGCCACGCACGAGGGCGATGAAGCGCTCAAAAAATGGCTGCCGCAAATGGAGAAAGAGTACCAGTACTGGATGGATGGCGCTGAGGCGCTTGAGCCCGGCAGCGCCAGTAAGCGCGTGGTGCGGATGGCCGACGGCGCCCTGCTCAACCGCTACTGGGACGATAACGACACGCCGCGTCCGGAATCCTGGCTGGACGACGTCACGACCGCCAAAAACAATCCCAACCGACCGGCCACGGAAATCTACCGCGATCTGCGCTCCGCCGCGGCATCCGGCTGGGACTTCAGCTCCCGCTGGATGGATAACCCGCAGCAGCTCGGCACCATCCGCACCACCTCGATTGTTCCGGTCGATCTGAACTCGCTGATGTTCCACATGGAAAAAGCCATCGCCCGCGCCAGTAAAGCGGCAGGGGATAGCGCTAAATCCGCGCAGTATGACGCCTTAGCCAACGCCCGTCAGAAAGCGCTGGAGAAATATCTGTGGAACGATAAAGAGGGCTGGTACGCCGATTACGATCTGAAAAGTCATAAGGTGCGCAATCAGCTGACCGCCGCGGCGCTGTTCCCGCTGTACGTTAACGCCGCGTCCAGCGAACGCGCCGCGAAGGTCGCCGCCGCCACCGAAGCGCGACTGCTCAAGCCCGGCGGCCTGACCACCACGACCGTCAATAGCGGCCAGCAGTGGGATGCGCCGAACGGCTGGGCGCCGCTGCAGTGGGTCGCCGCTGAAGGCCTGCAAAAGTATGGCCAGCAGAAAATCGCAATGGAGGTGAGCTGGCGGTTCCTCAGCAACGTTCAGCACACCTACAACAGCGAACAGAAGCTGGTGGAAAAATATGATGTCAGCTCGACCGGAACAGGCGGCGGTGGCGGAGAGTATCCGCTACAGGACGGCTTTGGCTGGACCAACGGCGTCACCCTGAAGATGCTGGACCTGGTGTGTCCGAAAGAGAAGCCGTGTGACTCCGTCCCCACCGCGCGACCGGCGGCAAATGACGACAACGGCAAAGCGGCGGACGTCTCGGCGCAGCCTGCCGCTCAGCAGCCGGCTGCGGTAGAGGAGAAAAAAGTCGCGCCGTAAACCTCCGCGCGGCGGGGGCCCGCCGCGCGTCTTTATCAATTTGCAGTTCCAGAATCGGCCGGGCCGACGGCTCCCCGGCAAGTTGAACCTGCGGGGAGCGCCCTTTACATGGCGTCCAGCGCCTTCTGCAGCTTCCAGATATAGCGCGGCGCCTGCGGTGCCGGATGCTTTTTCACCACGTGCTCAAAGAAATCATCGGCGTCCATATCGTTAATCTCTTCAATCGCATCCTGGCGATTGGACGAGAATGTCCGCAGCAGCGCGCCCGCGCCGTTGGCATAGGAGACCACCACCGCATAGCGCATCACCTGCGGGTCTTTAATCCCCGCCAGCGGACCGTTTTCGAGGATGCTGAGGTAGGCCGCCCCCATCGAAATATTGCGCTCGGGATTCTTCAGCTCGCTCACCGAAGGATCCCCGCTCCAGCCCATCCGCCGGTAAACATCGCGACCGGAGGTCGAGGGCTTCAGCTGCATCAGGCCAACCGCGCCGGATTTGCTGACCACCGTCGGGTTACCGCCGGACTCAATGGCGATGATGGCGGTAATCAGCTGGGGATCGACGCCCCACGCCGCACCGGCTTTTTCGCTGATTGGCATCCACTGCATCGCCCGCTTAACCGGGACTTCCGGGTTCCACGGCGGGTTACGATAATCGTGTTTTGAACTACAACCGGCCAACAATACACATAAAAAAACACACCATCTCAATTTCACACATCTATCCTTATTGGCTGAAGTTTGCCGCACGGAGATGACAATAAACGCTCCAGGCGGCATGATAACCCTTTCATTCTTAGCAAGGAATTGTCATGTCTCAGTTTTATCTCGTCGCCCCTTCCGGTTACTGCATCAACCAGGAAGCGGCGTATCGCGGCGTGCAGCGTCTGCAGGAGGCCGGGCACCAGGTCGCACACCAGGAAGTCATTCCCCGCCGGGCGCTGCGCTTTGCCGGAACTGAGAATGAACGCCTTGCCGATATCAACCAGCTCGCCGCCCTCGCCGGTAAAAACCGCATCGTGCTGGCGGTACGCGGCGGCTACGGCGCGACTCGCCTGCTGCCGCAGATTGACTGGCAGGCGCTGATCGCGCGCCAGCAGCAGGATCCGCTGCTTATTTGCGGCCACAGCGATTTCACCGCCATCCAGCTGGGGCTGCTGGCAAAGGGTAGCATAATCACTTTTAGCGGGCCGATGCTGGCGGGAAACTTCGGCGCTGAAACGCTGAACGAATTTACCGAGCACCATTTCTGGCAGGCGCTGCGCAACCCGGCGTTTACGCTCGAATGGCACGGTGAAGGCCCGGACTGTCGCGCCGACGGCACGCTGTGGGGCGGCAACCTGGCGATGCTGACCTCGCTTATCGGCACCCCGTGGATGCCGCAGATTAGCGACGGAATTCTGGTGGTGGAAGATATTAACGAACACCCGTTCCGCGTCGAACGCATGCTATTACAGCTGCTCAACAGCGGTATTCTCGCGCGCCAGCGGGCGATTATCCTCGGCAGTTTTACCGGCGCAAACGCCAACGACTACGATGCCGGATACGATCTGCCTATGGTATACGACTACCTTCGCCAGCAGCTTAACATTCCGGTCATCAGCGGCCTGGATTTCGGTCACGAGCAGCGTACGGTCACCCTGCCGCTTGGCGCCAGAGCATTGCTGGTAAACAACGCATCCATCACCACGTTAAGCATCAGCGGCCACCCGGTTCTGGCGGAATAAAAATTCCTCTAACGCATATCCCGATCGGCGTCAGATTGTTAAAATGGTGTAGTTTTTAATTTATCTTCACGCCGGTAAGGAGTACGTCAACATTGGACGCCGCTGCGGTCATCAGTCTGTTTATCCTGGGTTCTGTTTTAGTAACCTGTAGTATTTTATTAAGTTCCTTTTCCTCACGCCTCGGCATCCCGATTCTGGTTATCTTCCTGGCGATTGGGATGCTGGCGGGCATTGACGGTATCGGCGGCATTCCGTTTGACAACTACCCTTTCGCCTACATGGTGAGCAACCTGGCGCTGGCGGTTATCCTGCTTGACGGCGGGATGCGCACTCAGGCCAGCTCTTTTCGCGTGGCGCTGTGGCCCGCCCTCTCGCTCGCCACGGTCGGGGTGCTAATCACCTCGGCCCTGACCGGACTGATGGCGGCCTGGCTGTTTCATCTCAACCTGATTGAAGGGCTGCTGATCGGCGCTATCGTCGGCTCAACCGATGCCGCGGCGGTGTTCTCACTCCTCGGCGGTAAAGGGCTGAACGAACGCGTCGGCTCGACGCTGGAAATTGAATCCGGCAGCAACGATCCGATGGCGGTGTTCCTGACCATTACCCTTATCGAGATGATTCAGCAGCACGAGACCGGCCTGAGCTGGATGTTCGCGGTGCATATCGTGCAGCAGTTCGGGTTGGGTATCGCTATCGGCCTCGGCGGCGGCTATCTGCTGCTGCAGATGATTAATCGCATTGTGCTGCCGGCCGGGCTTTATCCTCTGCTGGCGCTGAGCGGCGGGATCATGATTTTCGCCGCCACCACCTCGCTGGACGGCAGCGGCATCCTCGCGGTCTACCTGTGCGGATTCCTGCTCGGCAACCGGCCGATTCGCAACCGCCACGGTATCCTGCAAAACTTCGACGGCCTGGCGTGGCTGGCGCAGATCGCCATGTTCCTGGTGCTCGGCCTGCTGGTCACCCCGTCCGACCTGTGGCCTATCGCCATCCCGGCGCTCATTCTGTCGATGTGGATGATCTTTATCGCCCGTCCGCTGTCGGTGTTTGCCGGTCTGCTGCCGTTTCGCGGCTTCAACCTGCGCGAGCGGATATTTATCAGCTGGGTGGGCCTGCGCGGCGCGGTGCCGATTATTCTCGCCGTCTTCCCGATGATGGCGGGCCTGGAGAATGCGCGGTTGTTCTTTAACGTGGCCTTCTTCGTGGTGCTGGTCTCGCTGCTTTTACAGGGGACCTCGCTCTCCTGGGCGGCGAAGAAAGCCAAAGTGGTGGTGCCGCCGGTCGGCTCGCCCATCTCCCGCGTCGGGCTGGATATCCATCCGGAAAACCCGTGGGAGCAGTTCGTGTACCAGCTTAGCGCCGAAAAATGGTGCGTCGGCGCGGCGCTGCGCGACCTGCATATGCCGCCGGAGACGCGGATTGCCGCGCTGTTTCGCGACAACGTACTCCTGCACCCTACCGGCAGTACCCGGCTGCTGGAAGGCGATATTCTCTGCGTGATTGGCCGCGAACGTGACCTGCCCGCGCTGGGTAAACTGTTCAGCCAGTCGCCGCCGGTGGCGCTGGATCAGCGCTTCTTCGGTGATTTTATTCTCGATGCCAGTGCCAGATTTGCCGACGTCGCGCAGATTTACGGCATTGACGGGGGAGAAGAGTTTCGCGATCGCCAGCAGTCGCTGGGTGACGTCATACAGCACCTGTTAGGCGCCGCGCCGGTGGTCGGCGACCAGGTGGAATTTGCCGGGATGGTGTGGACGGTGGCGGAAAAAGAAGAGGATCACGTACTGCGGGTCGGCGTACGGATGGCGGAAGATGAGGCGGAGTGATCCGCCTCAATAAACAAATTAACTATATGTTTTTAATTGTTTTTATTTAAAAAATGACCACAAAAAGGCCACGCGAATAACAACAAAGCACTTTTTAACGATCAATCTCTGGATGAAACCGACAATGAAAAAACTAGTTCTCTCGCTGTTGCTGGTATCTGCCAGCGTCGCAGCGCAAGCCTCTAACGAAGCTGTTTTACAGAAGTCTCTTAAGCCCTGGAATCCGCTGTCTATTGAAAGTAATTCAGGTGTTGTTACGCTTGTAATGAATGAGGATAGCGTTACTACGCAAATCTATAATTCCGTCATTCGAATGGGTGTGTGTGGCCCTATTTGGCTTAACCCCCAAAAAACTACGTACCTAAAAAATACAAAAGAAGTGCGGGTGTTAAATAGATACGCTCATAGCGGGTTTGTTTTTGAGAACCCTAGATCTTCTTGCAATGAGGCGGGGCGAGCAAAAGGTGATGGTTCTGAGTTAGTCATCGCATCGTATACCCATGCATTTTAACTTCTTTTGATGATTTAAAACCAAGCCCCGCAGATGCGGGGCTTTTTTATACGGCGAGGCTTAATTGCGCGTCGCCATAGTGGGAAGATGGGAATGCATCTGAGGGGATGAATCCAGGCGGCAACTTTTCGCGATGACCTCGTTTCGTGACCAGCTTTTCAACGCTATTCAGGGTGGTAAATGTAATGCTGCATTCAAAGTTCTGGCACTGGTGATAATGCCGAACAGTGGTATTACTCAAAGGGCGACTGGTGCGCGTTTTGGCAACGGCACCGCAAATGGGACACTTGAACATGATGGCCTCCCGGGCGGGAGTTGAACTCGGTCATATTATGGCCGCTAACCCTCACTTTCTGCAATCCATTCAGGTATTTTTGCTTCAAGCTCCAGCTGCGTTTTAAATGCTCCGTCGTCAATCGTGTGCGTGGCCTTCGCGATTATCCAGTCCTGATTGTTAATATCCGTTTTGAAGCCTGATACCGTACCGTGCATTTCCGGGTACAGATCTGCGCGGCCGTAGGCCAGCGTCATATTAAATTCGGCGGCGCCGCGTTTGAGCTGCTGCCACTTTGCCGCAGCTGCGCGCTGAGCGGCGATCTCGCTGCTGTACGTTGTCCTCAAAACAAAAACGTTACCATCTTCACCAGCGATATAATCCCCTTCCCTCGCGCTGCTGCGCGGCTTCTTCTCAGTTTTTTTCTTGCGGGCTTTAACGGTGACTTTTTTCTTTTTGCCAAACTCCAGATCCAGCCAGTACGCCTGTACGCCGGTGTAAGCGTCACGGTCGGCGATGCGGAAGGAATGCCGGTCGCCACTTGAGCGGGTGATCGCAAACTGCGGCAGGGCTTTGCCGTTCGCGCTGACGCCACCACCCGGCAGGATAAACAGAAGGCTACCGTTTTTGATGGTGGCAATAGCTCCCAGCAGGTCGGCCATCCTAGTCAAAAATGACATATCGCTTTCCTGGGTCTGGTCGGCGTGGTCAATCTCGGCGCTCATCAGCTGCTCGGAAATCACCGGCGTCAGTTTGTAACGCCTGGCGATGGCCGACACGATGCGCTCGACCGTCACGTCGTGCCAGGACACCTCGCGCTTGACGTTGAACTCGTCCCGAAAATCCGCGCTGCGGGCGGTGATCTCCAGCTTGTCCGGCGCCCCCGAATGGGCGACCTCGTCAACGGTGTAAACCCCTTTGTAAACCAGTGGTTCGCCCTGCCACCCCAGCGATACTGATAGCTCAGCACCACGCGGCGGCAGCTCGATCAATCCGTCGCTGTCGTCGATAGCGATGGTCAGCTCGTCGGCCTCAAATCCGCGGTTGTCGGTCAGCTCCAGCGAAATAATGCGCGGATCCAGCTGCGTCAGTGCTTTGCCGCCCATCAGTATACTGAAGGCCGGTACGCGCGACAGTTCGGACTGATAGTCCTGGAATCGCTGCGCCCCTTCGTCCAGTAACGCTTTTGCTTTGTCGATAGTGTCTGTCGTCAGTGCCATGAATCTACCTCCGCCGCTGATGGTTTCATGCGCGCGCGATACTGGCGATGGCTTTTTGTTGTGGCGGAATGGTCACAACCCTGAATGCACGACAGCGCCCGCTATCCCGGCGAAGATGACCGCGAACTCACTCAACATGATGGCGGTAGAGTATGACCGACAACTTTTTTCACGGGGCGCGCGTCAAGGAAAATACCGACCTCCAGACCGCGATCAATGACATTGATTCAACGGTCATTGGTCTGGTCGCGGTAGCTGAAGACGCCGACCCCGCCACCTTCCCACTTAACACCCCGGTGCTTGTGACGCGAGTTATCAGCGTACTCGGCAAAGCAGGTAAAACAGGCTCGCTCTACAAATCGCTGAAAGCTATTTCCGACCAGGTCAGCACCCGCGTGATCGTAGTGCGCGTTGCCGAAGCTGAGACCGGTGAAGGCAAGCCAACGCAGTCACAGCTGATTATCGGCGGCACGCAGGCGGACGGCAGTTACACGGGTATGTTTGCCTTTCTGACGGCGGAGCAGAAAACCGGCTATCGTCCGCGCATTCTCGGCATTCCGGAGTACGATACCGCCGAAGTGACCGCACAGTTGCGGGTTATCGCGAAGCAGTTGCGGGCGTTCTCATACAGCTACTGCGACGGCTGCGACACCATTGCGGAGGCGAAAACCTACCGCGAGACGTTTGCGGAACGCGAAGGCATGCTGATCTGGCCGAACTTCATCGCCTATAACCCGCTGACCGGTGTGAATGAAGAATTCCCTGCCGTGGCTTATGCGCTGGGTCTGCGGGCGCTAATCGACAGCGAGCAGGGATGGCATAAATCACTGTCAAACGTGCCGGTCAAAAACGTGCTGGGGATTTCGAAGGATGTGTTCTGGGCGTTGCAAGCGGAAGATTCCGACGCCAACGAGCTGAACGCCAACGAGATCACCACGCTCATTAAGCGCGATGGCTTCCGCTTCTGGGGAAACCGCACCACCGACACCGAAGAATTCATTTTCGAGGTGTACACGCGAACCGCGCAGATTCTGGCAGACAGCATCGCGGAAGCGCAGTTCACTACCGTGGATACCCCGCTGACCCCTGCGAACGTGAAAGACGTGGTGAGCGGGATTAACGCCAAGCTTCAGGCGCTGGTCACGGCAGGTAAGCTGATTGGTGCGGCCTGCTGGTATGACGTCGTTGATAACCCGGTAACAGGCATTCGCCAGGGTAAAGCTATCGTTCGCTACAACTACAGCCCGGTGCCACCGCTGGAAGATCTGACGATGATCCAGACATTCACCGATCAGTATTACGAATCCGCTTTTGCATCGCTGGGAGGTGAATAGTGGCTATTCCGAAAAAACTCCGGCTGTTCACCGTCTTTGTGGACGGCGTGAACCATATCGGCAAAGTCCCCAGCGTGACGCTACCGAAAGTGACCCGTAAGACCGAAGATTACCAGGGCGGCGGTATGGTCGGCTCGGTGGCTGTCGATCTGGGTCTGGATTCCGGGGCGCTCGATGCGTCAATGGTTGTTGGCGGTGTGGTCGAAGAGCTAATTCTGAAATACGGCGGTGATATCGACGAAATGCGCCTGCGCTTTGTCGGCGAGATTTACAGCGGCGGTACCAGCTCACTGCTGGAAGTTGAGATGCGCGGGCGTATCACCGAAATCGATCCAGGTGATGCCAAGCAGGGTGATGACACCAACCACACCTACGCCATCAAAAACACCTACTACAAGCTGTCGGTGGACGATAAGCCATTGCTGGAAATCGACCTGCTGAACTTTATCTACAAGCGGAACGGTCAGAATCTCTATCCGGATCGCATTATGTCGGCGCTGGGCCTCGGCAGCTGATAACCCTTTTTACTCACCTTTAAGGCGGCCAGTGTGCCGCCCGGAGAAACTGTTATGTCCATTATTCTCAGTAAGCCGATTAAGCGCGGCGATCAGGAAATTACTACTATCACCATCAACGAGAATATCAAACAGGCCGGCTCCCTGCGCGGCCTGCGTCTGGTTGATGTACTGAACTTCGATTTCGATGCGGTCTCTACGCTGCTGACTCGCGTCACCACACCATCACTGACCACCGCTGATGTTGGCGCTATGGCAACCGGTGACTTTACCGCCATCTGCGAAGAGATTACGCCTTTTTTGACGAAACCGGCGCCGTCCGTACCGAACGCGGCGGAGACGGAGAGCGAATAAGAGAGGCGGTATTTTCTGACGTTGACGATCTGATCGCCGACATTGCAGTTATTTTTCACTGGCCGCCCTCCGAGATGTACGGCATGGAGCTGCGCGAGCTGATGGCCTGGCGCGAGAAGGCGGCCATCAGAAGCGGCAACCATGAACAGGAGGATGACGACGATGGATCTTAGTATTCGCGTTGCGTTCAGTGCCATTGATAAACTCACCCGCCCGGTCAGTGCCGCCAGTAAAGCTATTGGCGGCCTTTCCGACTCCCTCAAAAAAACACAGTCTTCCATTAAAGATCTGGAAAAAAGCGCATCGTCTTTCGACAGGCTGCGCTCTCAGGCTAACGACACAGCCCTGAAGCTCAGGAATACCCAGCGCGCGTTTGATGGCCTCAACCAGAAGCAGCGCGAAGGTCGGCAGCTTACCGAAGCGCAGACAGCGCGGCTTGAAACGCTGCGCAACAAGCTCTCGCGGCTGACGGACACCTACAACAAGCAGACTACCCAACTACGTGCAGCCGGACAGGCGGTGCGCCAGCACGGCGTTAACCTCACCGCCGGTAGTGGCGCAGTGCAATCTGCTATTCGGCGAACCGAGCAGTACGCACTGTCTCTTGAGCGCGAACGGCAGCGCCTGGCGGCGGTAACACGCGCGCAGGCAAGCTATGAAAAGGCGAAGGAAACCGGTGCGAGACTTCGCGGCGGCGGCACCATGGCAATTGCTGGCGCAGCTGCTGCCGGATATACCGGCGGGCGCTTTCTGGCTCCTGCTGTTGGTTTTGACGAGGAAATGTCGCGCGTTCAGGCACTGACGCGACTTGATAAAGGTGACTCTCAACTCGCAGCATTGCGTGCGCAGGCGAAAAAGCTTGGCGCGGAAACGGCATTTACCACCCGCGACGCAGCGAGCGGTCAGGCGTTTCTTGCCATGGCTGGCTTCACGCCGCAATCAATCCAGGCGGCCTTACCTGGCGTGCTGAATATGGCGCTGGCCGGTGGGATGGATCTGGGTGAAAGTGCTGATATTGGATCAAACATCCTTTCTCAATTTACCCTCCCGGCAGGAGAGATGGATCGCGTCAGTGACGTGCTGACAGCGGCATTTACCCGCACGAATACTGATTTACGAAGCCTTGGCGATACAATGAAATACGCCGGGCCAGTAGCATCAAAGCTAGGTATCAGCCTGGAAGAGGCTGCCGGGATGGCGGGTATTCTGGCTAATAACGGCCTTCGTGGTAGTGATGCCGGTACTGCCATGCGTTCTTCGCTGGCCCGTCTCGCCTCCCCCACTGCGGGAGCAGCAAAAGCACTAAAACAACTCGGCGTATCGGTATCGGACGCCAGCGGCAAAATGCGACCAGTAGAAACTATTCTTCTTGACCTCTACAAGGCGACTAAAAAATACGGGCAGGTTGACCAGGTCGGTTTTTTTAAAGATATCGCTGGGGAGGAGGCTTTTGTTGGCCTTCAAACACTGGTTGCTGGCGCTGGAAGTGGCGAGCTACAAAAGCTCATTGATGCCCTAAAGGCAGCCTCCGGTGAGGCGTCTGCTGTTGCAAAAAAAATGGCTGATAACCTCGGTGGCGACCTCAAAAACCTTGACAGCGCCTGGGAAGGTTTTCGCATTCAGGTGGAAGAAACCGCCGATAGGCCGCTGCGTAAATTAACCCAAAACCTGAGCGACATTATTACAGCGGCCAGTGAATGGGTGAAAGCCAACCCGCGTCTCGCGCAAACTCTCCTCCTCGTTGTGGGTGGTGCGCTGGCGCTGACTGTCGCTATTGGCGCCCTCTCGCTTGCCGTCGGAATTCTGATTGGGCCGCTGGCAAAACTGCAACTCGGCTTCACGTTACTGACCGGCGGGCGCGGTATTCTCGGCACCGTTGCCGCATTCCGCACTCTGGGTACTGCCGCTGGCCCGGTGATGGCAAGCATGCGCGGCTGGCCTGTCGTTATATCGGGTATCGCTTCCGGTTTCGGGAGGATCTCAGCAATACTCCCTGCTATCCGTGCAGGGTTGTTAGGTGCGTTTCTGGCGCCCGGCGCTGCGTTGACCTCCCTGGGTAAAAACCTTGCTGTGCTGATGCTCAGACTTACCGGCCTCCCTGCGTTGTGGGGGGGGATTACTGGTGCAGTATCTTTGCTGGGTGGCGCACTGTCTTTCCTGTTAAGTCCAATCGGGCTAATTGGTGCGGCGTTTGTCGCTGCGGGGTTGCTCATCTGGAGGTATTGGGAACCTATCAAGGCTTTTTTCTCCGGGTTCTTTTCTGGCGTGTGGCAGGCGATGACACCTCTCAGGAGCGCCTTTTCTTCGCTGGCGCCCGTCTTCTCCGCGCTGGGTAGCGGAATTAAGGCCGTCTGGGAGTGGTTCAAAAATCTGTTAACCCCGATGCAGACCAGCAAAGAGACGCTGGATAAATGCGCCTCTGCCGGGGAGACCTTCGGGCGAGTGATGGGGACGGCGCTTAGTGTGCTGCTGTGGCCGCTTCAACAGTTAATGAATGGCGTCAGCTGGCTGCTTGAAAAACTGGATCTTATTCCTGACGGGATCGAAAGAGCCAGGCAGCAGGCAGACAAAGCCCAGCAAGCGCTTGAAGCATCAGCGACGGCGCTGGCCGGGCATCAGCTCCCCCTTGGTCAGGCTACCGTATCCGGCACTGGCGGGGCTAAGCCGCCGGTTATTACTGGCGATAACGGCACGCTGCGGCGCCTGAACAGCATCGCTGATAACACTAAGGCGACGGCCAACAATACGAAGAAAATCGGCCCCGGCGATATTGTCTTTAAAAACCTGCCGCGTGCGCTGGCGCTGCGTGGCGCCTATCAGGAGGCGCGGGTTATTCCGCAGCCTGTGCCTCGCGTGTCTGCGGCTGCGGCCGGCGGCGTTCTGTCGGTACCGACGGCGACACAGGGGGCAACATCTGCGCCGGTCGCTGCCTCGTCGGGTGCTGCACCGTTCTTCCAGCTGGTCTTTAACGACGTCGGCAAACGCTCGGATCAGGAGCTTGAAAAAATGGTTCGCAACGCTGTGCGTGATGCGATGGCCAGCACCCGCAAAGCTAACCGCGGTTCATACCGCGATCGGGAATAAAGGGGATTATCACTATGATGATGGTATTCGGGATGTTTGTTTTTACGCTGCGCACTGTCCCGTATCAGCAGCTTCGGCACTCGCAGGAGTGGCGACACGTTAAAAATGACCGGGTTAATCAGTCGGCGGCCTGGCAGTATATCGGGCCGGGTGACGATACGATCACCCTTGACGGTGTGCTATACCCGGAAATCACCGGCGGGCGGTGGTCACTGTCAGCGCTGGAGACAATTGGCTTTGCCGGTCGCCCCTGGCCGCTGATTGAAGGTGACGGGCAAATTTACGGAATGTACGTCATGACGCGTCTGGAGCGGGGAAAGACGGAATTTGATCGCTACGGCAATCCTAAAAAGATTGAGTTCACGATCAGCCTGAGTCGCGCGGATGCAGATTTTCGCGAGAAGCTACAGACGTCCTCGGTCAGTGACGTGCTGGATGATCTCAAAACCAGCGCAACCAAAGCCGTTAACTCGGTATCAAACTCCCTCAGCAGCCTGTTTTAACCAGCAAAAAGCCCCTCATCGAGGGGCTTTGTTAAACCGGCAATCATCGCCATTTCTGACCATGCTGCAGCACTGTCATTTTCGACGTTACTCGATACTACGCTACCCTCGCCCAGCACATCAGCAAGGTGTGCGCCTCAACAACGTTAATTGCCTGGCCATTACCGAGGTTGTCGGTTTTACCGGTCGTTGTGTGCTTATGCGCTGGTTCGTCAACAATATGGTTATGATCTTCCGCCCAATCTGTGTAATTACGGGTGCGGTGGCTGTCGTTATCTGAACCAACAACATAATCTCCATCCCATACATCACCGGGGGCAACCATTCCCGCCATGTGTCTGTGCCTCCCTGCCCCTCTGGCTACCAGCTCACGCGCAGGTAATTCACTGGTTTCCCCGCTAACATTAATCTGCTCGGCGGGAAGATTGGCCTTCTGGATGGTGACTGTATCGCTACCGCCAGTGGCGCCCACGTTTGAGCCATCGGACTTACCGACACGGATTGTTTTATTCTCACCGGTATAAGTCCATTGCGTCCACGGATAGCGTTCGTTGGGGTTAACGTTCTGCGCGTAAAACTTCACCGTACCGACAGGGTTGTCCAGTTCCCAGGCGGCACGAATGGCTGACTCAACGGCCCGTTTTACCGCCAGCGGTGTTGCAGATTTATCCTCTTCACTGCTGTCAATGGCGTTACTGAGCCGGGTAAATCCCTTTTTATCCAGTGTGGCATCAGGGTGATTCCGTGAATCTGCATGCTCACTCAGTTGCTCGTCGGCATAGTCTTTGGCGTTGTTACCGGCACTAATCACATCCTCGACTGTTGCCAGTACGATACCCGGATCCACAATAAGCTCAACCGCTTCGGTGCTGCTGACCGCCAGCCAGATACGGAGGATGGTAAAACGCCCTGAACCTTCAGCCAGTGCAGGTTTATAGGTTTCCGGGACATTGGCGACCGCCATGCACACACCGTCATCATCAAACAGCGCCGCCTCTCTGATGGTAAACCCGCCAGTTTCGGGTGGGATAATCATCTCGGCAACAATAATATTGTCGGTATCAGACAATTTCAGACTGTTCAGCTGGGTGCGAAAACGTTCGTTAACTAATGCAGTCTGTGCGTCGTTGGGTTCTGTCGCACTGCCGCCGCCATCCCCCACTGACATTTGAGAAAAAATAACCTTGTCCCCGTTAACAATGGCTTCGGCAATTTTTTCTCTACCCGCGACTGTTATCAGTGATTTAAATATTTTGCTCATATTTATTCCGTGCTCTCTGGTGCGGGGGTGATAGATGCATGCCCCCATATTTCGCCATTAAATACCTTCCCGTCCGGATCATCGCCAGGGGGCACAGTAGTCGTATTCGCAAATACGAGATATTTAGGCTCAACCGAGTACCGGTAGCCAATCCACACCGCCCTCTCATCATCCCCGACAGCTGGCGGAGACGGTGGATTGCCATCTGCATCGTAATAACCTTTGTCGATGGGTTCATCGGGGAAATTAAACATAGGATTGATTACAGGCTCTATTTCACCGAGATATAGCCCGTTTTCGTCGTATCGATAAAGCGTCGTCATTTAAATCGCCTTTTTGAATTCACATAAAATGAAGTTTGCCATTACAGGGCCAGATGAGTTACGAACCTCAAACGTGTAGTAGCTGCCGTCTTTCGCAATCGGGCGGACGATTAGATCCTGATTCATTGCCTGTGCAACAATTTCCGGCCTGTAAAAAGTTGATTCAAAAGGTGTTGTAAAATTTATTTTGTACCGGCCATCAGAAACAAGCTCTACTGAGCAGTTAATTGCTCCCTGAGGGGAAATTGAACCACTAACGGTTTGGCCAAATGAGCATGCTGCGTAGGCATCCCGCAACGCATTAAGATTGCGCGGGCGATTTCTTGCTATATATCCAGCGCACACTGTAGAAGGGTCAACACGACCAGTAGGGGTCTCATCATTGAAAAGGCCATAGTAAGATGTTGTACTGCCGCCGACATAAACGCCAGTTGCATTGTAATTTGAACATCCGTTTATGCGCCCGTTTCCTCCGTTGGCTGCTGCAAAAAGGCCGGCTCCGTTATTATAGCAGTTGCCATTGAGTGTAAAGTTGGCGCAGTTCAGAACCTGAACTCCCCACCCCTGAGAGCTTAAAGAGCGGGGCGATGCATCAAAGTAGCTGCAATTCGTTATGTTCCAGCCGTCAAAAGCTGCGGCCTGACTGACGCCCATACCAGATGCTCTCATGTTCTGGGCACCGTTAATATAGACCCCGTGAGACTGAGTTGAAACGACATCTACATCAGACACGCTTACTCGCGTCAGTTTTTTACCTGATATGAAAACACCATGTGAATAGCCCGTTCCTTTGACATTTTGAATCGTTACTCCTGTGACGTTTGTGGCGTCATTAATCCCCTGTACGCGCACGACGTCACGGACGACATTCCCGGATTTAATCGTGACACCATCAACCAGAATATCTACGGTTGAAAAGGTTGTGGCTCCCTCCTCATTGAAGATAACGCCAGATGCGAGCATGGAATAGCCAATGACGTTTCGTATCACGGCATTCCTCTGATCTCGCGTCTCAGTCGTGCACCCAACCATATCGTCACCAGACTCAATGTCAGCGCCATTTAGTGTAAAATTCACGCAATCAAGGAAATGAATACCGTCCCGGCCACCGTATAGCGTGCCACCGCTTTTTCTGTGCCGATAATTAACCACGCTCACGTCTGTACATTTTTCGAATGAAGTAGCCCAGTCGCCGGTACGACTTACCTCACAGTTAATCATCCTTATATCAGTGCAATTAATAAACCGTACTCCACGGATAGCCCGCTTTGACGTCACACCGGCGTTACAGCCACCTTCTATTACCAAATCCCGCAGAACAATATCAGACGCACCTGTAGTTCTGAGCACGGTAAGCATTTCCGCCCCACTTGCCGAAACCGCATCCGGAGATGACAAAATACAGTTCGGCCCAAGGCCGATTAGCCTGGTGCCAGAGACAAGGGAAACGGTCGATTTTAAATAATGCTTTCCTGGTGGGATCAGAACATTCGGAGAAACAGACAGCGCTTTATTTAGTGCCGGAGCATAATCAGCGCCGTCGGTCGGGGACCAGTAATCATGCAGGCTCACAAAATCACGTAACCTGGCTGCGACTGTTCTGGTTGCAGCTGAATCACCGGCAAGATAGGCAACCAGCCACGCTCCCAGCTCCTCATCATCTGAACTCAGGTTTGCTCGAATCATGGCATCCGATGTATACGCCCAACCGCCCGCCTTTACTCCACCGGTTCCTGAAGGGGTACTTCCGGCGGGTACTGTCTTTGGAAATTGCCCCGTCCAGACCAGTCGATACGCGCCGTACAGGATTTCTTCCCGGGGAGATTCAAGCGTCGCGCCTTCATCGAACGTCTTAACCGCACTGACTTTTTGCGCGACAAGCGCATCTGACTCGTCAGCCATATCCTTAAGATATCGCGTGCGGTTTGCCAGTCCTTTCAGAGGCCTGTTTGCTACGCCGTCCAGCCCCCCAGAAACACGCTCGCTTCTGGAAATAAGCTCAATCTCTTCTTCCCACAATGAGGATTCTGGAAGTCTGGTCATACTCTTTACCCGTAATTAAAATTGCCATCGTGAAAAATCACGCCGTTGTAGAAAATGTTGTCTTCCGCCTCAAAATCGAGCGGATAAATACTGATAATGTCGCCTCCGCACAGCGTGGATCCGGCCCAGATATCCCCCGTCAGCTTAACGGCGATATTGAGCCGGGCGGCATGCCTGCTGACCGGTTTTGCGTCGTCAATCAGGCGATTCAGTTCGGCCAGTGTCTTTTGTGTCAGGCCGACCTCATTGATATCAACTTCAAGGCGGAAAGTTCCCGGCTCGTCATCGACCTCAAACCATTCGGCAAACGTTGCTGAAAAGCCCATATCTTCAACAACGCGCCGTACCGCACCGCGCGTACCTTTACGGCGGTGCAGCCAGTACGATCGCTGGATGGCGGCAATCTTGCGTTCTGCCGGCCAGTCCTTGTCCCACCGGTCCACCGACAGCGCCCAGGCGAGATAGGGCAGCAGCTCCACCGGGCTGGCTGTTGGCGTCCACAGGGTGCGCAGGGCAACCGTGATCGCAGACAGTCTGGAAGTGCCCGCTTCGGTATAGCGAAGCCAGGCAATGGAGGATGGCGGCAGCAAAGAGTTACTCATCCGTACCGCCGTTTTCCACGTTGTACCCGGTATTGCGCGCGACCTGGGTGTTATCAATCTGCAGATCGCTTTCGGGCGAATTAATTACCACGCGCTGTACACCCTGGACGTGCAGCGATGCCGATATGGCGGAGCGCACAACATCGCGACCAATCTTTTTATCGGCATCGGCAAGGAACGTCCTCAGCGAAGCGATTGCGGCGTTAATGATGGGTTCTGACTCCGGTCCCGGATACAGGTAGAGCGTCGCATCGATCGTGTATTCAATGATCTCCGCACTCCGAACCGTCACGCGATCGCCCAGCGGGCGTGTATCTTCGTCGTTTACCGCTGCCTGAACTGTCGCAATCAGCTCGTCTGATGCGGTGCCATCTCCGTCGCTGGACAGGATGGCTATCAACACTTCCGCGGGTGCAGGGCTGGTTGCACGCACGGCGGCAACCTTGCCGCTGGCACTGCGGGCAAAATACTCATACGCCGCCGACGGTCCGGCAACGCTCATTCCCTCAAAGGCTGCCTGCGCGCGCAGACGTAGCGCCTCGTCGCTTTCCGTTACCGCATCTGCGGTGTCGGTGGCTTCGGTGATCACCAGGCGTTCTGTGTCCAGATTGGCGGCGATATTGTCCAGATCGTCGCCGGTCGCATGACTGAGCATGCAGGCTACCGCCCCTTCATTAATGCGCTGGCGCAGCAACATTTCACGATATGCCATTGCCTGAGCGACGATGTTCAGCGGCTCCGATTCCAGCTCCATCGCTGCCGCGACAGCGCTTTGCATGTCCTCCGGAAATGCCGCCACCATGGCCGCTTTTACCTCAATGAGGATGGTCTCGAAGTCCAGCTCTTCGATAATGGTCGGCGATGGCAGTTGCGAAAGGTCAATCGTTGGCATTGGCACTCCTTAACGTCACCGCACGGGTGCTCTTTTCCATGGTCTCAGTCAGCGTGCCAGACAGTTCAGCGGTTACGGCCCCGCTGGCGGAGTACGTCACATTGATGTTATCCAGCACAATACGCGGCTCCCAGGCCGCCAGCGCTATCACCGCTGCGCTCATCAGTTGCAGGCGGGTGACATCGTTTTGCGGGCTGTCGATAAGATCAGGGCACAGCGAACCGTAGTTGCGGCGCATCAGGCGACTGCCGACCGGCGTCAACAGAATGTCGTTGACCGACTGCCACACGTGATCCTCGTCAGTCAGGGTGCCGGTGCCGGCGGCATTCATACCGCGATAGCGCTCTGTCATCGTGTGCCCTCCGTCCAGCTACCGCCACGCTCGACAGCGCCATGATCGTGGTTATCCACCTGCACACCGTTGGACGTAAACGCTCCGTCAGTGTGGGTGATATCGCCGTGCATCTCGCCGCCTTCGGTGACATTGAGACTTTTGGTGGTCAGCAGGTTGGTGCATTGCACCTCCGGGGTATCCAGTGTGATTTTGACTGACGCCTCAACCACAGCAGATTTGATGCCCTTCACCTGCAATGCGCCCGCCTCCGCGCTGTAGCGAAACGTCGCGCCGTCCGGCGCTGTCACCACCATCTCATTACGTGATGCGCCCGGTGCCGGGTTGTCGTCGCTGTACAGACTGCCGCCGATAAATGCGACGTCGGTATTGCCGCCCAGACACAGGAACCAGACCTGCTCGCCGACAGATGGCGGAACCCAGACTTTAAACGCACCGGCGCGCTGTGCGTTCCAGCGCAGCCACGTGGTTTCCAGCCCACCGCTCTGCACGCGCACTCGCGCGTTTTTCTCGTCAATCTCCGTCACCGTGCCAGTGCGCGCAATGTTCTCCAGCAGGCGAAGCAGTTCGGCAATTTCCATCAGCGTACCCCCAGCGAGTCAATCACCTGACGGGCTATCGCCATGCGGTCGGCCTTACTCAGGCCCAGCAGCTCACGGCGGGGATAGGTTGCCATTGCGCCGCTGTCGTTGATTTTGTCGCGCAGGCCGAGCTGATGGACGCGGGCGATACGCGCAGCTACGCCGGAATAACCCACCTCTGCACCGTCAGCAGTGGCGCGGGTTTTCAGGAAACGCGCGGTACGTAAACGCCGGAACATTGGATCGGCTTTCGTGGTATTGCGGCGCGTCTCGTTAAAGTTGATATCGAGATACCGCTCAATGTCTTCGCGATAGAACGAGCGAACTGCTCCGCGCTCTTCATCAAAGCCGGTCAGCATGCGACCGCGACGGCCACGAACGGCCCGCCAGTTACGCAGGCGGCGGTTTTCACCCTGCCAGACAAAGCCGATCCCTGCCTGTGAACGCAACACGCGACGACGTCGGGGCGGGAACTTTGAGCCGTCCGGTGCTTCCTGTCTGCCGATGCGCTGACTCTGGCTCCGACGCAGCATCGTGCCGACGCTGCGAGCGGTACGCTGACGCCCTGCCGGAGACATGCCCGACAGAATGGCCGTAAATACCGCGTCAAGCTGACTGAACAGCGCATCACCATTGCTCATGACAGCGATCCCCCTGACTCCGGATCAAAGACTGTCTCCCACTCACCCCCATTGAAGCGAGGACGCGACTCGGCCAGGTGCTCTGCCTTCGGTGCGCTGTTCTCAGTGGTCACTATGACGCGCTCCCAGACCGGCACCTTAAACAGAATGTCGGCGACGTCGTCATTGACGATATCGGCGTCAAATTCCACCTTGCGGTTATTGTCGGGATTCAGTAGCAGATCGGGCTGTTGCTGCCAGACCCACGCCAGCAGCGGCAGCATGAGATCGTCCACCTGGCCGGGAAAATCCATCGCCAGCACCTGTATGGTGTAGTGGTACATGAACGACGCTTCGCCGGTCGCCTCGATCTGGATATGGCCTTTCTCCACCCAGACCGTGATTTGCTCCGGATTGGCTTTGCACCAGGTATTACCGGCAATCAGCGCGGCGCGCAGCAGTTCAGCTTTTTTCACTTTATCCCCCTGGCGATACGCCGCAATTCCAGTTCACGAATGCCCGCCTTATCGGCGTTGCAGGTATCCAGCGCGTCAAGTAATGAATCCGTCCAGACGGCAAGCCCGCCCCACGTCATCGGCCTGACCGGTGGTGGCGGAACATCAGTTTTTGCGGTCAGGCTTTCCGGTAAAGGCTCCTGAATAATCTGCGGCGGCGACTTCTTCGGCTCGCTGGTACAGGCTGTCAGCGCCAGCAGCAGGCACAGGAGAAACGGCGCAGCCGTTACCGGCCAGTGCGGTTTTGATGTTTTCACGTCGGTGTTCTCCTGTTGCGTTTCGTTGCTGACTGAGTGCTTTTAGCCCGGCCTCTACCTGGCTGACGTCCTGGCGCAGCGCCCTGACCTCGGCCAGCACCTCGCCGGTTTGATTTAGTTTTAGCGTGGTATCAGCCAGAGTTTTTTCGGCTGCCTGGCGTTTATTTGTCTCAGCGTTAAATCCGATACAGACCGTAATAAACAAGACCAGAAGCACCGCGAATGCGACTATCAATACTTTCATTTCGCCCCCTTGAGGGCGGGATCAGACAGACACCAGGCTTTGAAGTCTTCCCGACGGTTAACCAGTCCCTGCGAGCGTTTCCCGGCGGAGTTCACAAAGTCCGTCAACCGTTCGCATACGCCCTTCCAGTTACCGGCCTGCGCGTGGCGCCAGAGGGTGGTTCGTACCTTCTGCCCCTTGCTGTTGGTGTACCAGCCCAGTCCGGTGCAACCGACGTTAAGCGTGCCATCGGTCATGCTCTCAAAGACTTTCTGTGGCGCGGAAGCCCCTTTAAATTCACGGTTAACGCATTTCTCGGCGCGCAAAAGATCGTTAAACCAGCGCCCGGCAATCTCACCCTCGGTGTACTCGCGGTTCTCGACCTTTGAGGTGGAGCCGATCCCTACGGTCAGTACACCTGCCGGGCAGTAGTACGGGGTTTTGCGACAGTCCTCATACTTCGCCATCTTCAGCTGAGCCTCCGGACTGGTTCGCAGCGTCTGCGGCCACAGCGTGGCGGCCAGCGAAATGATCGCGGCGGTTGAGCAGGCAATAATGCGTTTTTTCATCGCGGCGCCTCCCGGATGGTGCGGATCAGCTCTTTAACGTCCTGGCGGTTCTCGGTGTCGTCGCGAATCGCGTCGATCAGTTCGTTCAGTAACGCATTATTGGTTTCGTGAATGCGCGCCATGCGGCGCCGATGCAGTTCACCCAGCGCGGCGGCAGCGATACCAATCAGGATGCCAATAGCGGTCAGCCAGTCCTTTTGCGTCATGACACCGACGCTCGTCAGCAATGTTGACCAGGAGTACGTCACGCCATTCCAGATACGATTAATCAGCTCCATAGCTGTACGGTCTCCTTCGTCGCCGTGGCGCTGATTTCTGGTAACTCCACCACCTGCCCTGCCTCAAGGAAGAGCTGACCGGCCAGCGCTTTGTTAGCAGCAAGCACGATCTCGGTTACGCCCTGAGTAGTGCCGTAATGACGCTGGCACAGCAAATCCACGGTATCGCCCTGCAAAGCCTGCACTTTCATCAGAACGCCTCCGCAGTGTTGCGCACAGTGCCGCGAATATCGGAGATCGCCCAGCGTGCATCGCGCCACATATCATCGGCTTGCGATGCCAGCGCAACGGCGCGTTTTTCACCAGCGTCGCCGGTGGTGTCCACGTCCCGGTTCGTGCCGAGAATGTGCGCGCGAGCAATGCTGAATACCGCCCGCCTGAAACGGTGCACCTTCACACTTTCTCCGTTCACCTCGACCGCCGGCACATCAGCCAGTCGGGTATACCCCGCCGCCAGCTGGATGGACTGCCAGTCAGCCAGTTGATCGAGGGTGTGGGATACACCTTCGATAACGGCTTGTTTGAGGCGCGAAGTCGTCACCGCGCCATTGATGCGCATCTCCATGCGCACATCGCTCAGGGCAATTTCCGGCCAGAACGTTCCGGCGGTGACTTTCTCGCCACCATCGTCAGTGTCTGGTACATCCTCCGAAGAGGGGATAACAGTGCGACCGGCTACAAGGCTCATCGCGTCATCTCCTGAATGGGTGGCGGTGAGCGGACGGAGAAAAGCAAACGCCATGCGTTGCAGATCTCCGCCCGCGCCGCCAGCGCACGGGGCGCAAGTCGGTTATTTTTTGGCGGCAGGCGTCTTTTTCTCTGTTGTTTTGCGCGCTGCCGTCTTACGGGTTGGGCTTTTGCGGGTGGCTTTCGTCGCTTTGGCGCTGGCCGCCACCGCCGGATTTGACGATGCTGCAGCGTCTCCCGCATCCGCGCTGTCCGCTGCGGTGCCTCCGCCAGCATCGCCAGTGCCATCGGAACCATCGGTGCTATCAGCTCCGTTGGCGCCTGTCTGTGCGGCGGCTTTTTTCACCACGCGAGCCAGTCGGTCGATCTCTTTTTTCACCCCGGCGCCCGCATCAAGCGTCAGCGCCTGGCGCAGTAACTCCAGTGCGGTCGCCTGCTCTTCAGTTGTGCCGTTACGCAGTGCAAAGGCGCGCACCTTGCAGAGCTTGGCGCGAACCACGTCGGGCATATCACTGTCGGCGGTGAACTCCGCCACTTCATCGAGTACCGCCAGATATGGCGTGACGTCGGTGGTATCGTCTGCCTTGACCTGCACCAGAATCGGATCGCAAATCTCATCGACCAGAACGGTAGCGGCGGTACGGTTGAAGCGGTCAGGCATCAGCAGGCCGTGCGTGACGACGTAGCGACCAATGCGGGCGGCCAGCGCGTAATCACCGGCATCAATCGCCCAGACCATCAGGGTGACAATCACCTCATCCTGTCGGCCGCTGTCGCCATCAAGCGTGCCCTCGATCCAGCCCTCGTAATGCGGCAGCAACTGCCGTTTCATGGCCGCTTTCGCCTGGTCAGACTGCACTCTCTTCAATGCACTCTGATCCATGCGCAGCCGGTGCATGATTTGCTCGTGCGCCGTTCTGGCTGTATCCGAAAGATCGTCGGTTTTGCCATGGCGCTCAGCCATGACCTTCTGAAAATGTTTTTGTGCCGGTGTCAGCATTATCTCTTCCCCGAATAACGGCGGGCCGTAGCCCGCCCTGTGCACGGTTACTCGCCGCCTTCGGCTTTTTCAGCGAAGGTGATGCCGTCGATAAAGGCCACCGCGCCGTAATCCTCAACAATGAAGTCATCGTTAGAGGACTGATACGTTGCCACGCGGTTGTATTCCGGCTCCTCTTTGATCGTCCGGCGCAGACCACCGCGCTGGTAGTAGATCGAGAGATTTTTAAACGGCGTGATAAGAATGGCGTTACCCGGCATGTAAGGCGCAATAAAGGTCGGCATGTTGCCTACGCGTTCCTGCGCCACAATCAGCTGACCGGCCAGCATTTCGGTGTTCGGGTTGGTCTGACTCATGGCGTTGATGGTCGGGAAATTGCTGGTTGTCAGCAGATCGCCGGAGAGAATCACCACGTTGTCAGGGTTGCGCTTATGCCATTCGTCCATGAGGCTGTTTTTAGCGTCATAGACCGCCGCCGCTACGTTGCCATAGGTGCCCTGGGCGACAATGGCGTTGTTCTGGTCACGCGAGGTGATCGTCACGCCGGTAATGCGACGGTGTGCAGCTTCATTACGAATTTTTTGCAGCCAGCCGATGCCGCAATCCTGCAACAGCGGATTCGCTGCGCGGTCTGACGGGTCGGCGTAGCTGGTACCGTTAAAGCCGATCATGATGCGGTCGAGCGACATCTGACGGGCCATAGCAGAACTGATAAGCGGCTGGAAGTTCGGCTGATGCGCCCACGCATCCATTTGCGCGTAGCTGACGGCGTAGTCGTAGTTGGTTTTACGGCACAGATAGTTGTACGCGTCCATCTGGTCATTAGCGCCGGGATTACGACGGTTGGTAGTGCTGTTGTTGACGCCCGCCAGCGGGCCTTTGCTGCCGATCAGGATTTTCTGGCCGATCTGCTCTTCAACGCCAAAGACGTTAATCAGCTTCAGAAAGGCATCATCCCGCTGTGCGGCAGCTTCAAGGCGCTGCTGCACGGTCGGATCAACGCTGAACTGTGCCGCAACGGCGGCGGCGCTGACGCCGTTAAGTTGCGCCTGGCGGGCAACGTAGCTGTCAAACAGCTTACGGGTAGGGTTTCTCATGTGCGGGATCTCTCGTTATGGATATCAGTAGTCAGCGAGCTGCGCGTTATCGCCGCCGCCGGCCGCCGGGCGCTGGCTGAAATTGCCGTCCGTCCCTTCAAGCTGCTGGCGAAGTGCGGCCAGGTCAGTGGTCAGCTTCTGGATAGCAGCTTTGTCCTGCTGGCGTTCCTGTTCGGCAGTACTGAACTGCTCGCCAAGATCAACCTGTGACTGCGCCACCGCTTCAACAGCCTGATGCACCTGACCGAAGCGCTGATCGTCAGTTTTCTGCCCCTTGCCGAGAATGCCCATCACGCGGGAAAACCACTCTTTCCCGGAGTCATTGCGGCTCTGGTTTTCCTGTACCAGCTCCGCTTCAAAAGAGGGAGTGAACATGGTGACTTCTGCATCCTGCGAACTGAAACGCATAATCTCTGCGCGTTTTTCAGCAGTGAACTTCAGCTTGTCGGTTCCCAGGCTTGCCGGGGTATCGGTCATCGCCAGCCCCATGAGGTAGGGGCCTTTAGTCAGTGGGAAGTTGGGGTGCATTTCAGTGCTGGAGTAGACCTTTTTGCCTTCTGCAATCATGTCCTTCATGCGCTGAGTGGGTTCAATCTCCGCGAAAAGGTGTGCTTCACCAGCCAGTGGGCCTTCGTTGATATCCTCAGCGGACAGAGCTACAACATCCCCCATCGCACTGAATACGCTGTCAGGGAATGGTGAGAGATAGTGCTCGATGTTGACGCGAGCACCATAGACGGACGGGTTGTATGCCGCCGCCATTGCGTGAATCTGCGCGCGGGTGACATTACGCCCATCGACTGTTGTGCCGGAGGTCATCACCTTGAATTTCTTACGTGTGGTTGCCTGATTAGCCATGTTCTTTTGCTCATCTGGTTGAGTTCCCGATGATGATGGCAGGGGCTGACGTACGCGCTCAACGCGTTGTTGTTGTGAGGGTATTGCCACAACCAAAAGCGGGCGAAAGGGCACACGCGCGCGGGTTAATCTCCCCGGCAGGAAGCGAGGAGGACAAATGGCGATTGAAGAAGCATTCATCATGCACCGGGCGCGGCAGCTCTACTGGCAGGGATACCCGCCAGCGGAGATCGCACGCCTGATGGGTATCAATCAGAACACGATTTACTCATGGAAAAAGCGTGACGAGTGGGACAACACGCCGCCTGTGCAGCGGGTCACGACGTCCATTGACGCCCGGCTCGTCCAGCTCACCGGCAAGGACAAAAAGACCGGCGGCGACTTCAAGGAAATTGACCTCCTCACGCGTCAACTGAAGAAGCTGGACAACGGAACGCCAGCGACGCAACCGAAGAAAAAGATCCGTAAGAAGCAAAACTTCTTTTCAGAAGCGCAGATCGCTGCACTGCGCGCCAACATCATCGACTCGTTGCACTGGCATCAGCAGGGCTGGTTTGAAAACCTTCATCATCGTAACCGCGCCATCCTGAAAAGCCGTCAGATTGGTGCGACCTGGTACTTTGCCCGCGAGGCGCTGTTGCGCGCGCTGTCTGATGAGGTGAAGTACAAACATCAGCGTAACCAGATCTTTTTATCAGCGAGCCGTCGTCAGGCGTACCAGTTCCGCAGCTTCATTCGCTCGGCAGCAGAAGAGGTGGATGTTGAGCTGAAAGGCGGCGACATGATCCAGCTGTTCAACGGTGCAGAGCTGCACTTTCTCGGTACGTCTGCCGCAACCGCGCAGTCTTACACCGGCAACCTGTACTTTGATGAGTTTTTCTGGGTCGGGCAGTTTGCCAACCTGAAGAAAGTGGCCGGCGCGATGGCGACCCTGAAGGGGCTGACGCGCACCTACTTCTCGACACCGTCAGCAGAGAGTCATGAAGCGTACCCCTTCTGGTCTGGTGAGGCCTTCAACAAAGGCCGCAGCCACGGTAAGCGCGTGGAGTTCGACACCTCCTGGAAGACGCTGAACAGCGGGTTGATGTGCCCGGACAAAATCTGGCGCCAGATTGTCACGCTACAGGATGCTGTCGATCACGGCTGGGATCTCACTGATATTGATGAAATTCGCGAGGAAAACAGCCCGGAAGAGTACGACAACCTCTACGCCTGTACCTTCATCAAGAGCGGCGAGACGGCCTTTGACTACAACATGTTGCTGAGCTGCGGCGCGGACGGGTACGACGAGTGGCCGGACTGGAAGCCCTACGCCATGCGGCCAATGGCCGATCGTCCTGTGTGGATTGGCTACGACCCCAACGGTGCCAGCGGCAAAGGTGACAGCGGCGCCATTTCTGTGAATGCGGCGCCACTGATCCCCGGCGGCAAGTTCCGCACCATTGAGACGCAGCGCATACGCGGCATGGAGTTCGAGGCGCAGGCCGCCATGATTATCAACATGCTCACGCGCTACAACGTGCAGCACATTGGTATTGATGGCAGCAGTATTGGCGAGGCGGTTTACCAGCTCGTGAAAAAACGTTTTCCGGCGGCGGTATGCTACCAGTTCTCCCCAGCCAGCAAGCGCATGCTGGTACTTAAAATGCTGCAACTGGTTCGCGCCGGTCGCTGGGAATATGACCGGGGCGAGTATGACCTGATCACCGCCTTCAGTGCCGTGCGCAAGGTGGTCACGCCCGGCGGTGTCATCACCTACGATACCGACCGCGCACGCGGCGTAAGTCACGGCGATCTCGCCTGGGCGACCATGCTCGCCACCATTAACGAGCCGCTGGGTCAGGAAGGCGGCAATACTATGACTGTTATGGAGTACTGATGAGCAGACGAAAATCCCCGCGCGGCAGACAGTATGCCAGGCAGCAGGCGGATCTCGCCGACGCGCTGAAATCGGCCCCCGGCCTGAGCGCTTTTACGTTTGACGGCCCGTGGCCTGTAACCGGTGCTCATGACCTGCTGGATAACATGTACTGCGCCAACAATGGCCGGTACTACGAGACGCCGATCAGCTGGTACGGACTGGCCCGCCAGTTCGGGTATGCGAGCTGGCATCAGTCGGCGCTGTTCTTTAAGCGTAACGTGCTGGCCGGATGCTTTATTCCGCACAAGCTGCTCTCGCGCCAGGCGTTCAGTGCCTTTGCGCTTGACTGGTTTGTGTTCGGCAATGCGTATCTTGAGATGCGCCGCAACCGCCTGCATGGGCCAATGGGCTTTCGTAACTCACTGGCGAAGTACACCCGGCGAGGTTCCGACCTCGACACCTACTGGTTTATTCAGTCCGGACTCGACGATCACCAGTTCGAAACCGGTTCAGTGTGCCATGTGATCAACCCGGATATTCACCAGGAGATCTACGGCATGCCGGAGTACTTCGCCGGTCTGCTGTCGGCCAATCTGGCCCACTCCGCCGACAAGTTCCGTAAGCTCTACTACGACAACGGGTCGCATGCCGGCTGTATTGTCTACGTCAGCAGCGCAGTGGCTGACGGGGAAAGTCTGGAGAACCTGAAGAAGACACTGACCGACACCCGGCGTGGCGGGGCATTTAAAAACATCCTGCTGAGTGCGCCCGGTGTCGGCAAAGATGCCGTGCAAATCCTGCCGTTCAGCCAGATATCGGCAAAGGATGAGTTTGTCGGCGTGAAATCCTCCACGCGTGACGACATGCTCGCGGCTCACCGTGTCCCACCGCAGCTGATGGGTGCCATCCCGGAAGGCAACGGATCGTTCGGCGACGTCGAGAAGGCGGCAAGGGTATTCGCAGTCAACGAGCTGACGCCGGTGATGGAAGCGATGAAGCATGTTAACGACTGGCTCGGCGAAGAGGTGATCCGCTTCAACCCTTACGCCCTGCTGGAAACCCCGAAGTGATCTGAAGGTACCGCACTGCCATTCCCGGCGGTGTGGTGCCGACCTGCAGCACCACCATTCCCGGCCATGTCGGCCAGCCTGCAAAGCCTCAACGCCATATCCCCAACCAGACGCAGCCCGCGCCATTCTGGCGGGCTTTTGCCTGTCCGCTCGCCTGATGCACCGCGAAGGTGCGCGCCCGTCAGGCGGCTTTTGGCGAGGTATGCAGGCCCCTTCCCTACCCCCAAAGCGCGCGCTTGCTCCCCCGCCTCGCCTGCGCGCTAAACATGCGTCTTTTTGTGCACTTTGTGCAAACCGTCCAGGCCTCGCCAGTGCTGGCGCTGCATAGCAAAAACGACGCTTCAAAAATTGTGCAAATTTGTGCGCTTTTTTGCACTACATCAAACACCCTGAAGGCGTGTTATTATTGCGCAATATGTCGCTATATTTACGCTACGGTGCGAATGCTGGAAATGAATATGAAAACTGTAACTGACGCTGAATTTCGTGCAAATATTGGCGATATGCTGGAGTACCTCCGCTCTGGTGGAAGCATCACAATTAAGGGTGAAGACCGGAAGGATGTGGTTCTTTCTGGTTCGGATCTTAGCCCTGAATATCTTGCTGCCAGCGATGACCTCAGAAGCATTCGAGAAAAGGTAACTAAAATGAGCCAACATCCTTTGTTGCAGACAACGCGCGAACTCGAAAAGCGCCACCCTGCGTTGTTTTCTCATGGGAAAAAGGCGCTTTCCTTTGAAGAGGCAATGAAGCGCACGAAGGAAAAACACGCAGAAATTATCAAGAGGCTTGAGGATAACTGATGGATCTGGTTTTTCTTTCGACGGGCGAGGTCGAGCGGATACATGCTGAAACCCTCCCTCAGAGTGGCAGCGCCAATGCCGGGCTACTGGAGGGGGCGTTAAACCGTATTCAGAACCTGCATTACTATGAAGGTGTTGACGATATTTATGCTCTTGCCGCTATGTACCTTATTGGCATAGCAAAAGCGCATGCTTTCCATGACGGTAATAAAAGAACCGCGTTTCAGGCGGCCTCTATCTTTTTGATGATGAATGGCTCGGAGCTATCAGGCTCGCTTTTGCTGGTTAAATTAACGGTTTTTGCCGCTATGGGAGCGGCCAGCCTGGAAGAAACCACTTTTGCCCTTAAACTACTGTCTGATTATGGAAATGATCTGATCAATGACTATGAAGAAGATTATCTTTAATGATGAATTTGATGGTTTTTAGCCCGTCCGATGCACAAAGCCGCCTGATTAAGCGGCTTTTTTTACTTTTACTCCACCTCACCCAGCGCCACCATGATCGCCAGCCTCTCTGCTGGCGGTAACGCCGAAAATTTTTCTTTCCAGCGCTGCGCTTTTCGTTTAATCCGGTACCTGTCGTTGTAGTCTTTACCTGCGAACGTATGCGAGTACGCTGCACCTTCCGGGTAGTTCATCCAGATTTTTTCTGTTCGCACGCCACCGCGCGTCATCGCCTGGAACTCTCTGGCGCGCCAGCCAGGGAGCATGCGATCGTACAACTCGGACGGGTAGCCCGATAAAATCACGCGGACGTTATCGGGGAGATCACGCAAACGCATCAGCAATCTTTTGTGGTCTTCAACAGAATATTCATACCGATAGCGCGCAGAGCTGCTGCGCGTCTCAGGGAGATAAGGCGGATCGGCGTAGATAAGCACTCGCCCCATTCTTTCCAGTTCCGTCCTTCCATCGGCAGCGTGCCGCCGCAGCCTGGCCTCCAGAAAATCAACCGCATCCCCCACGTCGATAAACAAACTATCGCCGAGAGTATCCAGAAATTCCGGATTACCCTGGTTAAATGCTTCAATAGTTTGCGGGTCGATATCGATCCCAAAATTCACTTTTGCCGGAGGTTTGCGCAGCATGACCGCACCACCGCCCAAATGCGTTTCAATGTAGACATCATGTGGCGGCATCTCGGCTATGATTTTTTGATAAACACCGCTTGCCGCCTTGCTTCCCAGATAACTCATATCCCGCTGACTCCTTAGAAATAGCGCTGCAGCACCGCCATAAATGCCAGTGCTCGATAAAATGGCCAGCACGGTCAAAACTGACTATGACTGGCCACCAAAGTCACAGCTTCATCAGGTTTTTGATAACAATCCGGGTCACAAGGCTATTGGTCTCCTTAGCTTTTTTTAGGAGATAGTCGCAATGCTGATCTTTAAGCTCTGACGGGTCGATACACTCACCACTACCGTGCTCTACGGTCGCCGCGCCGTTCCCGTTGTAGATCAGGTGCCCTGCCGCGTCGTACCCTTCGAAGTAGCTGATATATGCTGATTTCATTCCGGTTTCCTCTCTGTATTTTTGCTACGAATGCGGTTAAACCGCGTGATGATCTCCCGCGCCCTGAGCGCGCGATTGACTTCAGGATCTGTTTCGCTAATGGGTTCTTTTCGGCTGTAAATGCGTCCGTCGCCGTGGGTGCAGTACCTGCGACCGGCAATAGATAGCTCGCCACCGGCGGCAAGTCGGCGGGCCAACAATGAAAGATTGTTTTCATCCCATCCCAACGACTGCGCGAAGTCGTACAACTCAGCCACTGCTGGGCTGTTTTCCGGCGCGAACGCAGGTTTTTGCGCCTTCGGAGGTGCAGTCAGCTCGTCGCGAATCCTGCGGAAGAGTGCCTGCCGCTCCTTCCAGGGTAATTTGCTCGCGTCGAGCGGCCCGGACTCCTCAGCTAACACCGTCACTTCTGCCGGTGTGGTGGCAATTACCGTCCCTTTTTTGCTGCTTTTTTGGTCTGGGGGACAGTTATTGCCACGAGTCCAAGGGGCGACGGGGTCGCCCTGGGCGGCGCTTTCAGCGCCTGAATTAGCGGGAGCCTTCTTCACCATCTTCCATGTGTGGGCGTGGGTGCAGATTTTGTTTTCTTTCCCGGTGAGCGGCGACCATACGCCGTAAATGCGGATGCCATGATCGCCGTAGGTTCCTGGCTCTTCCGTTGGCTCGTAGGCCGTGTGGATCAGGTAGTTTTTACGCGGAACCAGCACACCTCCCTGTTTTGTGATGTAGGTGGCAAAACATCCCACATCAGCAGCAGCAAGTACGGCATCAAGGCTGGGGTTATTGATAACCGGGCGCGCATTCGCCAGCGCCGCCAGGATCTCCGGGGTAAGTTCCTTTCCGGGCTTTTGTTTAACCGGTGGGAGGTCACGGCGAGCGCGACCGGCCAGTAAGCGCAGCTCGCGATAGGCCTGACGTCCGGGAATGCCGAAGAAGCGGAACTGCTGAACGCGGTGCAGAGAAGCCCAGGCGGTAACATGCTCGGCACTGTCACGCAGCGTCTTGCCAGTCTCTTTGCTGATCGTGTCGCCCAGCCCGCGCCCATCGATGTTTTTACTAACGTACTTTGCGATATAGCTGGCCGGAGTCCCTTTGCGCGGGTCGATCAGCTTTGACTTGAATCGCGCGCCGGTATCGTTGCCGAGTTCCGCCCGGTCTTCGCGTACAGCAAACCGGCGCAATAATTCGGTAATAGTGCGGCGGTGTTTTTTACGCATAAAGCACAGCATGTGCCAGTGAACCGTTCCGTCGTGATGCGGCTCCGCCACTCGTACGCCATACCAACGCAACTCTTTCTTATGCATCGCCTTGCGGAAAGCGGCGAACATATCAACCAGGTAATCACTGCTCTTTCTGACCGTAGAATGATCCCATGTCGGATTAGGCTTCCCGTTCATCAACGTGGCGTGGTATTTCGAGGGGCAAGTGATGGTATAGAACACTGCGCAATCACCGCGCATTTCTGCGATCAGTTCCAGACCTTTAACACACGCCATCATCTCATTACGGCGATGCGCCGGATTGCTGGCGCTGGCAAGCACCACGTCTTCCATGTTGAGCGTGTCGCCATCCTCATTAACGAGGTCGTAATTACGGAAAAAATCCATTGCCTTACGGCGCTGTTCCCGCTTCTGCAAAAGAATGTCGTGGCTGACATAGGGTGATGCGTGGCGATGAACGAGACAGGCTGCGCGCAGCAACTCTTCCCGCCATTCATTGCGGAGCTGCCACAGCTTACGCTGCCACCAGTCGGCACAGCGCATACGCGCCAGCGCGCCCGGTATCAGATCGTAATTAATAGGGTTGCGGCGATTATGTTTGCTGCGCAGCGCTTCATAGGCTGGCGGGAGAACATCGAGGCGTAGCACCTCAGTTGCCAAACGACGATAAAGATCCAGAATGACGACCGGCGAAGCCAGTTCATCGGTCAACATCTCGTCGCAAAGCTGGATGAAAATCATATCAATGTGCGCCGCGACCAGCGTCGAGAGTCGCTTGACCTCTCGCTGATTGAGTTCCGGCAACCGGAGAAGCTGATCAAGGCTGTCCCTGCCAGCCATGGCGCGAAACGACAGCGACATTTGGTTAGCACGGACAGCATCAATCCTTTTCAAAGATGGGGCGACTACCTCATTCAGATATACAGGCAAATGGCGCCTATCTTCTGATTTTTCTAAATACTTAATCCTTGATTCCAGCGGCTTGCGCAGGAAATCTGGCAGGTTGGCGACGTCATCACGAATCAGGGTGAGAGGATCGGCGCGATGGAGTTCTGCGTGTCGCTTCGCCTTCTCAATAAGCGCGTTATTCAGCTCGTCGCGGAGCCAGGGATCGCAGCCTGCAATAGAAAATAGGTGCTCTTCCGCTGCGCGACTCAATGCCTCAGCCTGTTCGCGTTGCTCGCTTTCGTCCTGCGCGTAAAGCGCAAGCCAGACGGCCAGCGCAGAGGGTTTCTGTGCTGGCTCGTCGGTTGTGTTGGGGTTTACTGGCTGCCGTTTGGCATTCCAGCTCCATGCTAAAGCGGTGGAATCAGTCATGATCTACCGCCGCCATATAGGACTTTATGAACGCTGTCGCCGCTTCAATGTTGATAGCGTTTCCGTAGGTGCGCAGTCTTCCCACTCGGGCGGGAATCCCATCAGCCAACGGGAATGATCCGGGTCTAACTGGCCTCCACTTTCCATCCCGGCAGTACAGCCAGTCAGCATCTCGCCAGAAGCCGTTAACCGGACCGGTGTCATTAGCCCCGCGCAGTGCGCTAGCATGATTTGCCTCTTCTCTTTGGATGCTATTCTTCTCATTGGATTTTTTGGGCTGTGCTCTGAATCCTGCGCGCTCGGTGTTGGCCATGCGGCCAATCTCGCAGCACCGCCTAGCGTTGTTCCCCGCTTTGGTGCATTGGCTGCCGCACCCGCCCCCGCAACCTGATTGTTGTCGATGGTCGTCGGCGTTGGCCAGCCAGCTAATAACGCTGCTGTCTGAAGGTTTACCCCCCCCCTGTCTGTTGAAGTTCCCCGCGCCCCTCCCATTGCTGGCGATCGGCGTCGGCCACCCAATAAGCTCTGTCTCGCTGGTGCGGCGCGCCGACGCTCGCAGACGGAAACGCAACCGCGCCGAAGGCATAACCCAGGGCTTCCACGTCATTTTGTACAAGGTCGATCCAGTCGTTCGCGTCAGCGCTGCCAGATTGTTCGCCAAAGACCACGACAGGGCGGCGCTGGCCGACAAGCCAATGTGCGGAGGGCCATAAGTGCCGCTCGTCAGCAAACCCAATTCCCTTGCCTGCCTGGCTGAAAGGCTGGCAGGGGCATGACGCTGTCCATGCCGGGCGACTGTCGGGCCATCCTGCGCGACGCAGGGCAAGCGACCATCCGCCGATCCCGGCGAAGAAATGACACTGATTGAATCCGATAAGGTCATTTGGGGTTACATCCTCAATTGAGCGGGTATCAACGACGCCCGGCGCAATATGGCCGGCGTCGATAAGGTTGCGCAGGTGCTGTGCTGCGTGAAGGTCTATTTCGTTGTAATAAGCAACCACAGCGCCTCCCACACCACAGAGAAAATGCGAAAGGCGAGATAGCCCATCGGGAGCCAGAACAACAGCGAGCAGAGCGCACAGCAGATAACAAGGTTTCGCCAGAACCGGCGGTAATTGGTTTCTTCGTTCATCAGAATGGCAACTCCTCATCGGGACTGTCGGAAACGAGTTGCAGGCGTACAAGTCCACCCCTCTTAATGCCCTGGTCGTCGCTGCCTATGCCGGACACGCATGACTTAAAGAGCGGTACATCTGCATCAAGGATGAATGCCCTGAAATCAATCAGGGTGAAGGTGTGGTACTGCTGGCTACCGGTTATGCGGTAAACCAGTGCTGTCACTGCGGTGCAATCCCCTGACTCATCGGCGGGATCTACTGCTAACCAGACAGGCTCATTCATCAGAATCCCTCCGCCCCGTCGAATGCCCCCGTCGCAGCCATTGCGCCGTAAGTGGAAAGCCTCTTTACAGGCCTGCAATACGGGCAATTGCCGCCGCCAGAACGACCACAGCGGCCACATACGCGAAGCACGCCAATCACCTCGCTAGCCATATCGCGACTTTTGGCGCTGACAGAACGGCGGGCACTTAAGGGGTGAAGGTTAAAAGCGGAATAGATCTCGCGGGTTTCCGGGGTATCGCTGTTGGATATCACCGCGCGGGTGCTGTGCTGGCGATGAGCATCGAGCAGGGTTGCAACCAGGTCGCGGTGATCGTCCAGGGTAAATGGCTTGCCGTAGGCAGTGAAGTTGGCTGTCTTGCTGGCCGGAATGTAGGGGGGGTCGCAGTAAATAACCGCGTCATATGCCAGCTGCAAAACGTCAGGAATGGTGTGGCGAAAATCGCCATCAATGAAAACGGCTTTTGTGTCGTTGGCCTTTTCGGCAAAGCGGCGCATTTCGTTTTCCGGGAAATAAGGCGCGGCATATTTGCCAAAGGGTGAGTTAAATTCCCCCTTCAGATTTTCGCGATAAAGGCCGTTGTATGTATGGCGGTTCAGGTACGAAAAATACGCAGCATGAAGCAGCGCAGCATCTGGATCTAAGTCCGCTTTTTGAGTCAGTGAATTAAATTCAGCTCGCCGCTTATAAAACTCCTCGGCATTATTTCCGCCGCTAAATACCCAGCGACATGCAGAAATTGTGTCTTCTGGTCGGCCGGTTAATTGACGGAAAAAGTTGATCAGATTCAGATTGTTATCGCAAAGCACATAGTGACGGTATTCCGTATTCATAAACACGGTGCCGCTGCCTACAAATGGTTCTATCAGGCAATCGGCTTTCGGGAGATGCTTCAGCAACTCCGGCATGACGCGGGTTTTACCGCCCGCCCATTTGATGGGTGATTTAATCATTGCCTCGCCCTCAGAGTGATTCGAGGTGTGGAGTGGTAAGACGCTGCCAGATCTCGCAAACCTGCTCGGCCTGATAGATGGCGTCGGTTAAAGCGTTGTGTGCAACTGAGCGGCGCGGGTGGGGGGCGTAGCCGATAGCACCGGCAACGGCAAGCAACGAGCGGAAGCAGTATTCATTCCAGTAAATCCACGGCAGCATGGAAACGCCTTCGAGCGATGAGCGCTCAAATGCAGATTTGAGGATCGGAAAGTCAAACGAACCGCCCTTGCACCAGGCCTTCAGATTCTTTTTCGTGGTTTCAGGGAATGCGCCGCTAATGAAGTTCGCGAAATCCAGCATCACATCCAGCTCGTGCGATTTTGCGGCTACCAGCTCACTGATTGGTTCTTTGTCCTGTTTAAGCCACCACATCACCGTGTCGGCGGAGATATCCGCGCCACGGCTCTGCGAGGTGCGCGGATCAATGGTCTGATAGAACGACGGGCCGATCTTCCCGGTTGATGGCTCGAAGAACACCGCACCAATCGCGCAAATCACCGCGTTCGGTCGGTTGCTGAGCGTTTCAATATCGATCATTAAGTGGTTCATTGTTTAATACCCTCACTGATTGGAAGTTCGCGGTTGCTGATCCACCGCTCGATTGATTGATAAATATCGTCCGGGGTGGCGCTTTCCTTTTTCAGCTGACCGACATAAATACGCAGTAAGCCCAGCAGGTGCGCGCGTTCGTGTTTCCGCGCGTTGGCGCTTATTTCCACAAACTCTGGATCGCTAAGCCCGCCATCCAGCTTTATTGACGTGATCGACATGGTGACCTCCTGAAAAAGGCAAAACGAATCCCCGGCAAAATAAATGCCGTTATTTTTGACGCTGGTTAATTAGTGGTTAGGGCGCGGCTATCTTTTAGCCAGCTTGAATAGCCTTTCGTGCCAGTGATACAGAAAATCAATAAAGGTCATTCGTGCACGCTCATGATTACCGCGAATGGTTTTTTCCAGACCGTAAATAATTAAGTCAATTGACGGGCTGTTAGAGCTGACAGTAATACGCGCACCATTTCTCAGGTGGACAGTGAAACCCTGCTCAGCGTTTTCTATAGCCTCGCGGATCAGCATTTCACGTTCCCATGATGTTCTCTCTTCGCTGAAGATACTCATACAGCAAGCTCTATCGCGGCTGGAGACGGTATCTCGCCATTCATGATCGCGCTAACGAACGGGCGCAGATCACTAAGTGCGTCGTCATCATTCATGCAGAAGGCGGCACCATAAATATGCTGGACGCCACTGGCTAATACACCGTAATGCGACTCACGGCCTTGCGGGTTGTTTTCCAGATTGAAATAATAATCTTCAAGCATTTTATTAATCTGCTCAGCATAAAGGCGTTTCATTTCCCGTTTTCCTAATGATTAATAAAGCGGTGACTGGTGATAATACGGTCTATCGTTTTGCGTGCTTCCGATAAAGCAAAGTCAATTCCGAAAGAATCACCATCTTTCATAATTTGATAACGCTTCTTACCTACCCTGCGCGGTAAAACTCGGATAGTGAAGCCGCAGCAAATTCCGGCATGCTTATTTATCCAGGTGACCTTGGGTAAGTTATCGCGCGTAATTCCACTCCCTTTCTGCATGACTATCCCCTTTAGTTCATTGACTCAACAAAGCGCTCGGCTTTGTAGCGGGCGTTCATGTAGATGGCGAGCAGGTTAACTTCCCGCTTTGCTCGTGGGCGCGCCTGAATGATCGGTAAACGGCCATCGTCTGCGCGATGCTGAACTGCCTTCAGCGTTAGGCCAGTGCGCTTCGCGTAGTCGGCCAGGGACTCAGAAACACGATCGCCAAATGGGTAATCACCCGGCAAATCCCTGATTTCAGGTGGCGTAGTGGCTCTTCTTGCGTTTCTTGCCATGTGTTATCCTGCCTTGTTTGGGTAGTTTGGGGTTTTATTGGTTCATTGACATGAACCAACTTTAGATCATAGGAATGAACCATGTCAAGCGAGCTAAGTGAGAAACTAAAGCTGATCAGGGAAGCAGAGGGTTTAAGTCAGGCAAAATTCGCCGATTTAACAGGTATTTCCATAAGCACGATTAAGAAATATGAGGTTGGGATAATGGAGCCTGGCGGAGTTACGCTGAGAAAAATCACAACTCACGAGTCCTTCAAAAAATACACCTTGTGGCTAATGAGCGATGAAACCAATGAAGCATCCGGTCAGATAGCTCCGGCTCTCTCCCCTGATGGGCAAGACAGCACATCGAGCCGCCGAGGCGCGAAGAAGGTTGGCTAACAGCTTTAAACATAATGGAAAGATGGGGCAAGGGTGGGATCTGTCATGAGAGGGGGATTTTCTGATGAGTATTAAATCTCTTAAAGATGGCTATATGGTTGATATGCGTCCGCAAGGTCGTGAAGGGCGCCGTATTCGCAAAAAATTCCCAACCAAATCCGAAGCCCAACAGTATGAGCGCTGGATCTTATCGTCGCAGCACAGCAAGGGCTGGCTGGATAGAGCACCCGACAAACGCGCGTTCTCCGAACTCATTGAGCTGTGGTGGCGCATCAAAGGCCAAACAATGAAGTCTGGTGAAAGCACACGCCGCAAGCTTGAGCGTGTTGATGAGGCTATGGGGTATCCCACCACCGACAAGGTAAATAAAAGCACCTGGGCTGATTATCGCGCTGGTCGCTACGCTGCCGGCATTAAGGCCAAGACACTGAACCGCGAACAGGAAACGCTATCGTCACTGTTCGGTACCCTCATTGAGACCGGGAATTATCACCACGAAAACCCCTTTAAAGGCGTCTCGCCACTCAAAGTACACGCGCATGAAATGGGTTATCTGCTGAAGTCGCAGATTAAGCAGCTGCTGGCTGCCCTGCCCGAGCCGGAAAACCTCGCGGCGCGATTAAGCCTGGCGACCGGCGCCCGCTGGGGTGAGGTCGTTAAACTAAGGCGAACACATCTTGCCCATTCGAAGGCGATGTTTATTAACACCAAGAACAGCAAAAACAGAACCGTTCCTGTTAGTAATACGCTTTTTGATGAGCTGTGCGAGCGGGGAGCGGGCGATATTTTTGCGGACGTGGATTACGAGCTACTGCGCAGGACGATCAAGCAGGTTGCTCCGGATCTGCCGGACGGCCAGGGGGTTCACGTTCTGCGGCATACCTTCGCCAGCCATTTCATGATGAACGGCGGAAATATTCTGACTCTGCAAAAAATACTGGGCCACTCGAACATACAGCAAACAATGGTTTACGCGCATCTTGCACCCGACTACCTACAGGATGCGGTTCGCTTTAATCCTCTGGAGAACTAATTTATGGAACTGGATGATTTTTCCTTTATGGGGCGCGACCTTACCGAAGTAGAGCGCGATCATATGAAAATATTACAGCAAATCACACCCGAACTATTTTCGGAGTTTTTAACTGAAAAAAACACAAAACAATTCTGCCTTTCCTGCGGCCGCCTACAGTTATTTGTACCTCATACCACAATCCACAAGGTCGACCCCGATTCACCAGAGCATACTGATGCCGATGACTGGAGTTATGTTACGCCAAACCACAAGGATAATGAGGCAATTAGTGTTTATGATGCGCGCTATGAAGTAACTTGTTCGCACTGCGGCTTTACCTCTCTTTATTCCGCCTACTATGTAGCTAGATGGGCCAAAGAAAAGGGTCTGATCTCTACGGGGAATCTCTAAGTGGCTGCCCTTAAAAGAGAGCGCGGGATGACTCTGCTGAACGGCGGAAAGGGTGGTAATGACTTTAGCACTGATTTACCCTCGCATAGCGGCGGAGACGATGGCGGAGATGACATGTTTGATAAACTTGAAAGGCGAATTGAGAGGCTTGAAACTGATTCCTCGTTGGTAAGAATTGACCTTGCAACACTTACCGAACGCACAGGAAATCTCTCAACAAAAACAGATCTCGCCGAGATGAGATATGAGCTTAAGTCGGATAACGCTCGGGTAAAAGGCGAGATTCTCGAAGCAATGGACAAGCGCTTCGACGAACTCGATAAGAAAGCTCGCTGGAAATGGGGTAACGTGATAATACCGCTTGCTATGAGCATTTTTACCGCGATTATCACACTGGCTGCAGCAAAGATTGGCGCTGGTATGTGATCCACAAAGTGTCCACACCCGCCGAGTTAGGGCGGGTTTTGGCGGGTAGTTTGAGGTTATCGAAAAGCCAGTATTTCAGTAACTTATTGAAATAATGACATATGTTTTCGGCGGAGTGATCCGCCTCAGGCTAAGTTACACCGTCACAACCGGTACGCGCGGCGCGAGCGCGCACATTAATTCATATCCGACGGTGCCGCAGGCGGCCGCGACATCGTCAATTTTGATCTCTTTGCCCCACAGCTCAACCGGCGCGCCGATCCCTGCCTGCGGGCATGGGGTCAAATCCACGGCCAGCATATCCATTGAGATGCGCCCGACCGTCACGGTGCGTACGCCGTCAACCAGCACCGGCGTACCGCTCGGCGCCAGCCGCGGGTAACCATCAGCATAGCCGCAGGCAACGATGCCGATACGCCGCTCCTCCGCCGTGCGCCAGGTTGCGCCGTAGCCGACCGCTTCACCGGCTTTCAGGTTCTGTACGGCAATAATTTCGCTGCTTAGCGTCATCACCGGTTTCAGCCCGGTGTTGGCCACGTCCTGCCACAGGCCGGAAGGCGAGGCGCCGTACAGCACGATCCCCGGCCTCACCCAGTTAAAATGCGACTCCGGATGCCACAAGGTTGCCGCCGAGTTCGCCAGCGAGCGCGGGCAATCCAGCCCTTCCGCCGCCTGCTCAATGCGCCGCATCGGCTCGACAATGCCGTCCGGGTTTTCCGCTTCGGCGAAATGCGACATTAACGTCATTTCGCTGACGTTACCGAGCGCTCGCAGCTGCTGCCAGACGATGTGCAAACGGTCCGGCATAAAACCCAGCCGATTCATCCCGCTATTCACCTTGACGTAAATATCGAGGGGCGCGTGCAGCTTCGCCTGCTGCAGCGCCTTGATTTGCCAGTTACTGTGCACGCTGGTAGTCAATCGGTATTTATCAAACAGCGCCAGCTCATCGGCATGGAAGAAACCTTCCAGCATCAGTATCGGCCCTTTCCAGCCGAGCTCGCGCAGCAGGATCGCCTCTTCAAGATTGAGCATCGCGAAACCGTCCGCGGCGCTCAGCGCGTTCCAGACCCTTGCCAGGCCGTGGCCATAAGCATTGGCTTTGACCACCGCCCACAGGCGCGAGCCGGGCGCCGCGCGGCGAACAATGTGTTGATTCTGGCGTAAGGCTGACATATCAATGCTGGCCTTTACAGGACGAGACATGAAAGCTCCTTGTTAATTGTGAACGCCATGCAGATGCTGAGCGCGGGCCGGCGTAAAGCCGCGGCCGTAGCGGGCGACGGCAAGATCGTCATACGGGATCGCCGGCGTACGCCCGGAGATCAGATCGCTGATCAGCTGGCCTGAACCGCAGGCCATGGTCCATCCCAGCGTGCCGTGGCCGGTGTTGAGCCACAGATTTTTATACGCCGTGCGGCCCACCACCGGCGTACCGTCCGGGGTCATCGGACGCAGTCCGGTCCAGAAGGTTGCCTGTTCAACGTGGCCGCCGCGCGGGAACAGATCGCGCACCACCATCTCCAGGGTTTCACGCCGCGGCTGCAGCAGTTCTTTATTAAATCCAACAATTTCCGCCATTCCGCCAACGCGAATACGCCTGTCGAAACGGGTGATGGCGATTTTGTAGGTTTCATCAAGGATAGTCGAAACCGGCGCGCCGTCTTCTTGCGCGATCGGAATCGTCAGCGAATAGCCTTTCAGCGGGTAGACCGGAATATCCACCAGCCCTTTCAGCATGGCCGTCGAATATGAACCGAATGCCATCACGTAAGCGTCGGCTTTGATGATTTCAGCGCCGCACTTCACGCCGGAGATGAGATCCCCTTCATAGAGCAGTTCATCCACCGGTGTATTAAAACGGAAAGTCACGCCCGCCTGTTCCGCCATCAGGGCCAGACGCGTGGTGAAAAGCTGGCAGTCGCCGGTTTCATCATTGGGTAAACGTAAACCGCCCGTCAGTTTATGGCTCACTTCCGCCAGCGCCGGTTCAACGTCCAGCAGGCGGTTTGCCTCCAGCAGCTGGTAAGGCACGCCCGCCTCCTGCAGTACCGCGATATCGCGGGTCGCGTTTTCGAACTGCTTGTCGGTGCGGAAAAGCTGCAGCGTGCCGCCCTGCCGGCCTTCATACTGGATACCGGTGCTCTCGCGCAGCGCCTTCAGGCAGTCGCGGCTGTACTCCGCCAGGCGCACCATACGTCCTTTGTTTTCCATATAGTGGCGAGTGTCGCAGTTGCGCAGCATCTGCCACATCCATTTCAGTTGGAACGGCGTGCCATCCAGCCCGATAGCCAGCGGCGCGTGGCGCTGGAACATCCACTTAATCGCCTTCAACGGTACGCCCGGCGCCGCCCACGGCGCAGCGTAGCCGGGAGAGATCTGCCCGGCGTTAGCGGCGCTGGTCTCTTCGGCCGGCCCCGGCTGACGATCGATAACCGTCACTTCATGTCCTGCCTGGCTTAAGTACCAGGCGCTAGCGACTCCAACTACCCCACTTCCCAGTATGACGACGCGCATAGCGGCTCCGTAATCGTTAAAGAACAATCATCTGATTACAAATTGATAACTCAGATGAAAATATTATTCAACATACGCTTTATTTATGGTGACTTATCTCACAGGGTTCTGCGCCAGCTCTGCCCCCGTCGGTTTACCATCTCCTGCTGCGCCTCATTTTTCTACAGAATAAAATCCTGTTTAAACCGCAAAAAAACGCCTATAAGATTGTGAAATCGCGAAGAAAAGAAAATGTGGATGCACGCAGTTTGCGACGCCGTGTTCTATGCTTGTTAAGAGGTTTTCCGTACAGAGAGAACCATCAACAACGAGGGCGCGCTAATGGCTACGATTGATTCCATGAACAAGGACACAACCCGTTTAAGCGATGGACCCGACTGGACTTTTGAGCTGCTGGAAACCTATCTGGCAGAAGTCGATCGGGTGGCGAAGCTGTATCGTCTTGACACCTATCCGCACCAAATCGAAGTCATTACTTCCGAACAGATGATGGATGCCTACTCCAGCGTCGGGATGCCGATTAACTATCCGCACTGGTCGTTTGGTAAAAAATTCATTGAGACCGAACAGGCCTATAAGCACGGGCAACAGGGGCTGGCCTATGAAATCGTCATTAACTCCAACCCCTGTATCGCCTATTTGATGGAAGAGAACACCATCACCATGCAGGCGCTGGTGATGGCGCACGCCTGCTACGGGCACAACTCGTTTTTCAAAAATAACTACCTCTTTCGCAGCTGGACCGACGCCAGCTCCATCATCGACTATCTCATCTTCGCGCGTAAATACATCACCGAATGTGAAGAGCGCTACGGCGTTGATGAAGTCGAGAAGCTGCTCGACTCCTGCCACGCCTTGATGAACTACGGCGTTGACCGCTATAAACGCCCGCAGAAAATCTCGCTGCAGGAGGAAAAGGCGCGGCAAAAAAGCCGGGAAGAGTATCTGCAAAGCCAGGTGAATATGCTGTGGCGCACCCTGCCGAAGCGCGAAGAGGAAAAGACCATTGAAGCGGCGCGCCGCTATCCGTCTGAGCCGCAGGAAAACCTGCTCTACTTTATGGAGAAAAACGCGCCCCTGCTGGAGCCATGGCAGCGTGAGATCCTGCGTATCGTGCGTAAGGTCAGCCAGTATTTTTATCCACAGAAGCAGACTCAGGTGATGAACGAAGGCTGGGCGACCTTCTGGCACTACACCATCCTGAATCATCTTTATGATGAAGGAAAAGTCACCGAGCGCTTTATGCTGGAGTTTCTGCACAGCCACACCAACGTGGTGTTCCAGCCGCCCTATAACAGCCAGTGGTACAGCGGCATTAACCCCTATGCGCTGGGTTTTGCCATGTTCCAGGATATCAAACGTATTTGTCAGTCGCCGACGGAAGAGGACAGGTACTGGTTCCCGGATATTGCCGGATCCGACTGGCTCGAAACCCTGCACTTCGCCATGCGCGACTTCAAGGATGAAAGCTTTATCAGCCAGTTCCTGTCGCCGAAAATCATGCGCGATTTCCGCTTCTTTACCGTGCTCGATGACGATCACAACAACTATCTGGAAATATCCGCCATTCATAATGAAGAGGGATATCGTGAGATTCGTTCGAAGCTTTCAGCGCAGTACAACCTGAGCAACCTCGAGCCGAACATTCAGGTATGGAATGTGGATCTGCGCGGCGACCGTTCGCTCACCCTGCGCTACGTGCCGCACAACCGCGTGCCGCTGGATAAAGGCCGCCGCGAGGTGCTGAAGCACGTCCACCGCCTGTGGGGATTTGACGTTCTTCTGGAGCAGCAAAACGCCGATGGTAGCGTTGAGCTGCTGGAACGCACGCCGCCGCGGCCCAATCCGCTGTAGCGCGTAAAAAGTAAAAGACCACCTTCTGAGAAGGTGGCTTTTGAGAATGCCCCCTGTAAGGGGGGCTATTGTCACCTTCCGCTGATTACTCTAGCAATTCCATCTGCTGTTCATACGTTTGTTCCGTTTTCTCCTGATGCCTCACATATCGTCTGATAATTTCTTCATTCACTCCCACCGTATCGACAAAGTAGCCTCGCGACCAAAAATGATTCCCCCATAGCTTCTTCCTGATATGTGGAAAACGGTTATAAAGCCTGATGGCACTGCGTCCTTTTAGATGGCCCATCAGAGTTGATATCGAGATCTTTGGTGGAATGATGACGACCAGATGTACATGATCGGGCTGAACATTTAGCTCCAGAACCTCACAATCCTTTATTCCACAGAGGATATAGATCGTCCTGTACAGCTCCTTACCCAGCTTATCTTTCAGGATCCTGAATCGGTACTTGGGTGTCCAGACTATGTGGTATTTGCAACGCCAATATACATGTGATGAACTCCTGTAAAGTCCCATGTCGGTTTGTCTCCTTTTACTTGTGGTGAGTAAGCAGAGATATTCCGACATGGGCATTCTTCAGGCTATAGCCTTACAGGAGCAATCACCACCTCCCTAGGAGGTGGTTTAGGGATGACAAGCAAAACGCCCGGTGACAGAACCGGGCGTTGTTTATTCGTGGGCGGGGTCTAGCGCATATTAATCGCCAGGTCACCCGGCAAATTCTTCTGCATACGATGCCAAATCTCCCCGCTGTCATGCCCGTAGCGGCGAACGATTTCATAAACCTGTTCATGAAGCCCTTCTTCACATACTTTCGCCAGCTGATGATAGAAGCCGAGCGCCAGGCTACGCGCTTCCGGGTTGGCAAAATAGTGACGACCTATGCGGGTGTACAGACCTTTCATCCCGTTGAGGATCAGGCCGTAGATGGGGTTACCTGAAGCAAAGGCCAGACCGCGGAAGATATTATAATCCAGCTCGGCAAACGCATCGGCGTGGTCTTCAATTTCACGCGCGCTCGCCAGAACCTCCAGCGCTTTATCCGGGTGCTGACGGAAAGCGGTGCGGATAAAAATAGTCGAAATATTGGTACGCACGGACAGCAGATTATCAATCAGCTGCGGAACGCTGTCGTGATCGAGACGCGCGAGGGTTTCGAGAATATTCAGACCTGACGTTTCCCAGAAGTTGTTCACCCTGGTAGGCTTACCGTGCTGAATAGTTAACCAGCCATCGCGGGCCAGACGCTGCAACACTTCACGTAAGGTTGTACGGGTAACACCAATCAGTTCAGAAAGTTCACGTTCAGCGGGAAGAATTGAACCAGGAGGGAAGCGGTTATTCCAGATACTTTCAATGATGTACTCTTCAGCGAAACCCGCAGGGCTTTGCGCCTTAATGACCATAATAAGATTTCCATTACACAGCGTTGCTATTCGACTCATCATACCAGAGCGACCATAAGGCAGATAGCGCCAGAAAGTAATTAAAAAGGGATCGCCGTTTCATTTTCAACTTTTCATTTCACACTTTCTGTGGCTAAAGAACGTGATGCGAAGAAAGTTGCGTCTCGTTTTGCGCAACTGGTAATCTTGCGTATAGTTACGCATAAAATCATGTTTCAGAATTTGACGGAGAAAGGATGTCTGTCGTGGAAATGTCGTATGGCCGCGCCCTGTGGCGCAACTTTCTTGGTCAGTCCCCGGACTGGTACAAACTCACTCTCATCATTTTCCTGATCGTTAATCCGCTGGTCTTTTATCTTCATCCGTTTATTGCCGGATGGCTGCTGGTTATCGAATTTATCTTCACCCTGGCGATGGCGCTTAAATGTTATCCGCTGCTGCCGGGCGGCCTGCTGGCTATTGAAGCGGTATTTATCGGTATGACCACGCCCGGGCATATTCGCGAAGAAGTGGCCAGTAATCTTGAAGTCCTGCTGCTGCTGATGTTTATGGTGGCGGGTATCTACTTCATGAAGCAGCTGCTGCTGTTCATCTTCACCCGTTTGCTGCTCGGCATTCGCAGCAAGATGCTGCTGTCGCTGGCGTTTTGCATCGCGTCCGCTTTCCTCTCCGCCTTCCTCGACGCGTTGACCGTTGTCGCCGTCGTGATCAGCGTAGCCGTTGGCTTCTACGGTATTTATCACAAAGCCGCTTCGGCGCGGCCGGACGATGACAACATGCTCGACGACAGCCATATCGAGCAGCACTATCGCGATGTTCTGGAGCAGTTTCGCGGCTTCTTGCGCAGCCTGATGATGCACGCCGGGGTCGGCACCGCGCTCGGCGGCGTAATGACGATGGTCGGCGAGCCGCAGAACCTGATTATCGCCAAAGCCGCGGGCTGGCACTTCGGTGAATTCTTCATGCGCATGCTGCCGGTAAGCTTACCGGTGCTGGTATGCGGCCTGCTCACCTGCCTGCTGCTGGAGAAATTCCGCCTGTTTGGCTACGGCGAACCGCTGCCGCCAACGGTGCGCAAAGTGCTGCAGGAGTTTGACGATCGTAGCCGTCAGAGCCGCAGCCGCCAGGATCGCCTGCGCCTTATCGCCCAGGGGATTATCGGCGTCTGGCTGATCGTCGCGCTGGCGCTGCATCTGGCGGAAGTCGGCCTGATTGGCCTGTCGGTCATCGTTCTGGCAACGACTTTTTCCGGCGTCACCGACGAACACGCCATCGGCAAAGCGTTTACCGAAGCGCTGCCGTTTACCGCGCTGCTGACGGTCTTTTTTGCCGTCGTGGCGGTGATCATCGATCAGCACCTGTTTGCCCCGGTGATCGAATTTGTTCTCCAGGCCTCGCCGCACGCCCAGCTGTCGCTGTTCTATCTGTTTAACGGCCTGCTATCATCGATTTCGGATAACGTCTTCGTCGGCACCGTGTACATCAACGAAGTGAAGACGGCCCTGGAGCATGGGACGATCGGCCTGCCGCAGTTTGAGCTGCTGGCGGTGGCCATTAATACCGGTACTAACCTGCCATCCGTCGCCACGCCGAACGGTCAGGCCGCGTTTCTGTTCCTGCTCACCTCCGCGCTGGCCCCGCTGATTCGCCTCTCCTATGGCCGTATGGTGTGGATGGCGCTGCCGTATACTCTCGTCCTGACCCTGGTGGGCCTGGCGTGCGTCGAGTTTACCTTGATGCCAGCGACCCAGTGGATGCTGGAGCAGGGTTGGCTGGTGACGCCTCAGCTGCTGAAATAAAAAGCAATACCCGGATCAAAAATCCGGGTATTCCATATTCGCTTACGTAATATTTTCAGACTAGCTGCTGGCGTCGCATCGGTTTTCGTTTACACTGCCATGATTTAGCATGTTCCAGGGAAATGATTATGTTGCGATATTTAAACCAGTGCTCAAGGGGACGCGGTGCCTGGCTCCTGATGGCGCTTACCGCGTTTGTTCTTGAATTGGTTGCTTTGTGGTTCCAGCACGTCATGCTGCTGCAACCCTGCGTACTCTGCATTTACGAACGCTGCGCGCTTTTTGGCATTATGGGTGCCGGTATTGTCGGCGCCATTGCGCCAAAATCGCCTCTGCGCTATGTGGCGATTATTATCTGGCTCTACAGCGCCCTGCGCGGACTGCAGCTGGCATGGGAACACACCATGATTCAGCTTCACCCATCCCCCTTCCAGACCTGCGATTTCGCCGCTCGTTTCCCCACGTGGCTGCCGCTGGATAAATGGCTGCCTCAGGTATTTGTCGCCACCGGTGACTGCTCCGTACGCCAGTGGGAATTCCTGACGCTGGAAATGCCGCAGTGGCTGGTCGGGATCTTCGCCGCCTATCTGGTTGTCGGCGCGCTGGTGCTTATCGCACAGCCGTTTAAACCTAAAAAGCGCGATCTGTTTGGTCGCTAAGAACGATTGCTGATAAAGCGCTCCTCCGGGAGCGTTTTTTTTGCCTGCACGTTGACGTCGGTCACATAAAGTTGCATATTAAATGCAACTTATCGATGTTAACTAAGGAGCACATGATGTCTCATTTGCGTATTCCCGCTAGCTGGAAGGTAAAACGCTCCACCCCATTCTTTACCAAACAGAACGTCCCTGCCGCTCTGCTGACGCACCACAACACCGCTGCGGGTGTTTTCGGCCAGCTTTGCGTGATGGAAGGTACGGTAACCTATTATGGTTTCGCCGACGAACAGGCGACAGAGCCTGAAGCAAAAGTCGTTATCAACGCCGGACAGTTCGCGACCAGCCCGCCGCAGTACTGGCACCGCATTGAGCTTAGCGACGACGCGCAGTTCAATATTAACTTTTGGGTTGCAGATGACGCCGACGGTGAAAGCGGGCTATTTCACGCGAAGAAAGGCTAACTGAGCGCCTACTGCGCCCAGTCTGGTTTATTCAGGATATGATCCTGCCAGTCAACCACCGTGGATTCTTTCACAGCAATATGGCGAACCGAGATGCGTTCGCCATGCATCGCCGCCTTCGAACCGGTTAACAGCGGGTGCCAGTGCGGCAGCGGTTGACCTTCCGCCAGCAGACGATAGGCGCAGGTCGGCGGCAGCCATTCAAACGTAGGCAGGTTGTCGCGGGTGAGCTTAATGCAGTCCGGTTCATATTCGAAACGGCGCTCATAGTTACGGCACTGGCAGGTTTTGATATTAAGCTGACGGCAGGCGACGTTGGTGAAGTAGATTTCGTCGGTATCCTCATCCATCAGCTTATGCAGGCAGCACTGTCCGCAGCCGTCGCAAAGTGATTCCCACTCCGCATCGCTCATTTCATCCAGTGTTTTGTGTTGCCAGAAAGGTTGTTCGCTCATTGGGATGTCCGTCATTGCAGTTCAGGGTGCACCTTATAACCAGTCTGGCACGCCGATGCAAGTTTTGCCGCCCGGAGAAGGCGGCAAGCGGTCGTTACAGCACGCGGGTGGTCAGCGAAAACCCGTTAAAACCGACTTCCAGCTCGTCGCCGCTGGCGAGCGGCCCCACGCCTTCCGGGGTGCCGGTCAGCACCACATCACCGGCTTTCAGGGTGAAGAAGCGCGACATATAGGCGATCAGCGGCACAATTTTATGAATCATGTCGGCCGTCGTGCCCTGCTGGCGCACCTCGCCGTTTACCTTCAGGCTCAGCGGCGTATTCTGCGCGTCGCCGTGAAATTCGCCGGCGGGAATAAACCCCGAAATCGGGCAGGAGTTATCAAAGCCTTTCGCCTTTTCCCACGGCTGCCCGGCTTTTTTCATTTTGCCCTGCAGATCGCGCAGGGTGAGGTCCAGCGCCACGCCATAGCCGGCGATGGCTTTGAGCACATGATCGTCCGTCGCCTGACGCAGCGTGCCGCCAATCAGCACCGCCAGCTCAACCTCGTGGTGCACCGACCCCAGCCCCTCAGGAAGCACCAACGGCTGGCGGATATCGCATAGCGCCGTCTCAGGTTTAATAAACAGCACCGGCTCTTCCGGCGTCGCACTGCCCATCTCCTTGATGTGTTTTGCGTAGTTGCTGCCCACGCACACCACTTTGCTTACCGGATAATCCAGTAGCGCACCCTGCCAGTTATGATGTTGGTACATTGTTTTCCCTCTGTGGGTTAATCAGATTTATTCCCCTGTTCCGCCAGGTGTTTCTTGAGTAAATTTTCAGACGGAGGAGGGAGCTGAAGGTAATAGCCCTGATCGGCCAGCGCCTGTTTCACTTTATCCAAATCGGCGTGGATGAGTTTTTTTCGCCCATCGAGCGGTAAAATCATTGCCAGTTTGGGCGTACCGAAGCTATACATTAATTCGTCAGGAACGCGGGAGAAATCGTCCTTTTTTTCGACATATAAATAGGTTTGCTCACGTTTAGTACTTCGATAGATCACACAAAACATAGTTTTACTCGGAATTAGACCTGTGGTCACTTGCCTCTATATATGAGTGACTATAACATGCCTTTTAGTCTTCGGAATATCACCGCACTTCAGCGAGTGATAAACAGCAAATTGAGTAAGGCCAGGATGTCAAATACGCCAATCGAACTTAAGGGCAGTAGCTTCACCTTATCTGTGATTCATTTGCACGATGCAAATCCCGAGGTTATTCGTCAGGCGTTAGAAGACAAAATCGCCCAGGCTCCCGCCTTTTTACGTCATGCCCCCGTGGTGGTGAATATCAGCAGCATTGAAGATGACGTCGACTGGCGCCCTCTTCATGAGGCTATCGCGGCCACCGGTCTGCGTATTATGGGCGTAAGCGGATGTAAACTTCCTCGGCTGAAAACCGAAATTGACCGCGCCGGGATCCCTTTATTAACCGAAGGGAAAGAAAAAATTACCCGTCAGGCCGCGCCAGAACCCGTTGCCCCGCCGCCAGCTGTTAATCAGATCACAAAAACGCGCTTGATCGATCAGCCGGTACGTTCCGGTCAGCGTATTTATGCGCCACACTGTGATCTAATTGTTACAAACCATGTGAGTGCCGGGGCTGAACTTATTGCCGATGGTAATATCCATGTATATGGCATGATGCGGGGACGTGCGCTTGCCGGCGCCGGCGGCGACAGAGACGCCCAAATATTTTGCAGCAACCTCTCGGCGGAACTGGTTTCCATCGCCGGGGAATACTGGCTGAGTGATAACATTCCGGCCGAATTTTATGGCAAAGCGGCCCGTCTACGTTTAGACGACAGCGCTTTGACGATTCAATCGTTGAATTAATCCCTTTTTAACAAGGAATTTCTATGGCACGCATTATTGTTGTGACTTCGGGTAAAGGAGGCGTTGGCAAGACCACCTCCAGCGCGGCCATCGCTACTGGTTTGGCCCAGAAGGGAAAGAAAACGGTCGTTATCGACTTCGACATCGGCCTGCGTAACCTCGATCTAATCATGGGCTGTGAACGCCGGGTCGTTTATGACTTCGTCAACGTCATCCAGGGCGATGCCACGTTGAACCAGGCGCTGATTAAAGACAAGCGCACGGAGAACCTCTACATCCTTCCGGCCTCCCAGACGCGTGACAAAGACGCCCTGACCCGCGAAGGCGTAGACAAAGTTCTCGAAGAACTGAAAAAAATGGATTTTGATTTTATCGTCTGTGACTCCCCTGCAGGCATCGAAACCGGTGCGCTGATGGCGCTGTACTTCGCTGATGAAGCCATCATCACCACCAACCCGGAAGTCTCCTCCGTTCGCGACTCCGACCGTATCCTCGGCATCCTGGCCTCCAAATCCCGCCGCGCGGAAAGGGGCGAAGATCCGATTAAAGAGCATCTGCTGCTGACGCGCTATAACCCAGGCCGCGTGAACAAAGGTGACATGCTGAGCATGGAAGACGTGCTGGAAATTCTGCGCATCAATCTGGTGGGCGTGATTCCGGAAGATCAGTCCGTGCTGCGCGCGTCTAACCAGGGCGAACCGGTTATTCTGGATGACGCCTCGGATGCGGGTAAAGCCTATGCCGATACCGTTGAACGTCTGCTCGGAGAAGAACGCCCTTTCCGCTTCGTAGAAGAAGAGAAGAAAGGTTTCCTCAAACGCCTGTTCGGAGGATAAATTATGGCATTACTCGACTTTTTTCTCTCGCGGAAAAAGAACACGGCCAACATTGCGAAAGAGCGCCTGCAAATTATCGTCGCGGAGCGCCGCCGCGGCGACGCTGAACCGCACTATCTTCCGCAGCTGCGCAAAGACATTCTCGAAGTGATTTGCAAGTATGTGCAAATCGACCCGGAAATGGTCAGCGTACAGCTGGAGCAGAGGGACGGTGATATTTCGATTCTGGAGCTGAACGTGACCCTGCCGGAAACTGAAGAGTCGAAGTCCTGAGCCTGAAGGTATAAAAAAACCGGCAACGCTGTGCGAAGCCGGTTTTTCACTATGCCGTTCGGCGCTAGCGCGGGTAGTCGCTCAATAGCGCATTCAGGCGATCGGCCATCAATTCTCCGCGCCAGCCGGAAACCAGTTCAGGCTGCCCGTTGCCGTTTTTAAGCCCCCAGTGCCAGTTCAGCAGCTGGTTAATCTGTCTTCTTGAGGCCAGCAGCTCCGCGCTAACGCCCTTCTCGGCGCTCACGGTCTGCACAAGCGCTTTAATATCCTTAAACAGCTTGCGGTAGCCCGGCATGTCGATCAGGTTCTGCAGCGGCTCTGGCAGCGCCTCTTCCGGCAGCGCCTGCGCTTTCTCGACGAGGCCGATCAGCGTCTTGCCGTGGAAACGAATTTCGCTGCCCGAGAGTCCGAGGCTGTCAAGCTCCCCGAGGCTGGTGGGCATATAGCGCGCCACGTTCCACAAATGCTCTTCCCGGATCACAAAGTTGACGGCCAGATCGCGCTCGCGCGCTTTGCGCAGACGCCACTCCGCCAGCAGCTGCAGGCAGCCCAGCTGACGAGTACGCAGCTGCCAGGCATTACCGATATCGCGCCACGCCTCGGCGGGATCCTGAATCTCCTGACGCCGCTGCTGCATCAGCTGACATTCATCCAGGGCGGCGGAGAGCCAGCCTGCGCTGTCGGTTTCAGCCATCAGCTTTCCGGCAATCGGCAGCAGGTACCAGACGTCGGCGGCAGCATAAATGCACTGGCGTTCGGTCAGCGGGCGCGCCAGCCAGTCGGTGCGGGACTCGCTCTTGTCCAGCGCCACGCCGGTAAACTCTTCCACCATCGACGCAAAGCCCCACGACATCGGGCGGCCGCAAAAAGCGGCGAGAATTTGCGTGTCAATCAGCGGCTGCGGCATCAAATGAAAAGCATTGAGGAATACTTCCAGATCTTCACTGCCGGCGTGCAGAAATTTGGTCACATCTTTATTCAGCAGCAGTTCACGCATCGGTTCCCAGTCGGTGATGACCAGCGGGTCAATCAGCGAAACCTGGCTGCCGTCGAACAGCTGGAGCAAACCGAGCTGCGGGTAGTAGGTACGAGTACGGACAAATTCCGTATCCAGCGCGATGGCGGAAACCGCGCTTGCCGCGTCGCAGACGGCGCGAAGGCCATCGTTGGTGGTGATCATCTGATAGTTCAAATCATACTCTCTTAACTTGCGCCCATAAAAAACGCCGGCTTAGCCGGCGTCTGGCGATTCACTCTTAGCTCAGGCTTTATTGTCTACTTTAGCACGGGCTTCGTCACGCAGTTCTCGACGTAAAATTTTCCCGACGTTGGATTTCGGCAGCTCATCGCGAAACTCCACCAGCTTCGGCACCTTGTAGCCGGTTAGCTGGCGACGGCAGAAAGCGATCAGCATCTCTTCCGTCAGCGCCGGATCTTTCTTGACCACGAAAATCTTCACCGCTTCACCGCTGCTGCCGGACGGCACGCCGACCGCAGCCACTTCCTGAACCCCGGCGTGCTGCATCACCACATCTTCGATTTCATTCGGATAGACGTTGAAGCCCGAGACAAGAATCATATCTTTTTTGCGATCGACGATACGCAGGAAGCCCTCTTCATCCATCACCGCGATATCGCCGGTATGCAGCCAGCCGTCCTTGATAATTTCAGCGGTCGCGTCCGGACGCTGCCAGTAGCCCAGCATCACCTGCGGCCCTTTCACGCACAGCTCCCCCGGTTCTCCCGGCGCGACTTCATTATCGTCATCATCCACCAGCTTCGCTTCGGTGGAGGGCACCGGCAGGCCGATACTGCCGCTGTGATAATCGATATCGTGCGGATTGACGCTTACCAGCGGCGCGCACTCCGTCAGGCCATAGCCTTCCAGCAGATACTGCCCGGTCAGCTTAACCCAGCGCTCCGCCACCACCTGCTGTACCGGCATTCCGCCGCCGGCGGAGAGATGCAGTGAAGAGAAATCGAGCTGCTGAAACTCTTTGTTATTGAGCAGCGCGTTAAACAGGGTGTTGACCCCGGTCATCGCGGTGAAGGGATATTTCGCCAGCTCTTTGACCAGGCCTGGAATATCGCGCGGATTGGTGATCAGCAGGTTCTGCCCACCCAGCTCTATAAACAGCAGACAGTTCATGGTCAGGGCAAAAATGTGGTACAGCGGTAGCGCGGTAACAACCAGCTCTTTACCGCGGTGCAGCAGCGGCCCGTAGGTGCCGTTGACCTGCTCAAGGTTCGCCAGCATATTACGATGAGTCAGCATCGCCCCCTTCGCCACGCCGGTGGTCCCGCCGGTGTACTGGAGAAAAGCGAGATCCTGAGAGACGATTTCCGGCTTAATGTACTGCATACGGTAGCCGTGCTGCAGCGCGCTGCGAAACGAGATGGCGTCCGGCAGATGATATTTTGGCACCAGCCGTTTGATGTACTTCACCACAAAGTTAACCAGCGTCCCTTTCGCCGTGGAAAGCTGATCGCCCATGCGGGTTAAGATCACGTGCTTGACCTGGGTTTTATCAACCACCTTTTCAAGGGTATGGGCGAAGTTGGAAACGATCACAATGGCGGCGGCGCCGCTGTCGTTGAGCTGGTGCTCCAGTTCGCGCGGGGTGTAGAGCGGATTAACGTTCACCACGATCATGCCGGCACGCAGGATACCAAACAGCGCCACCGGATACTGCAGCAGGTTAGGCATCATCAGGGCGACGCGGTCGCCTTTTTGCAGGCCTAACCCTTCCTGTAGATAAGCGGCGAACGCCCGACTGCGCTCCTCCAGCTTACGGTAGGTCATCACCTCGCCCATATTGATAAAGGCCGGCTGATCGGCATAGCGGCGGACGGCGTGTTCAAACAGTTCAACCAGGGATTGATAGCGGTCAGGGTTTATCTCCGCAGGAACGTCCGCGGGATAACGGTTTAGCCAAACCTTTTTCACTGCATCACCTCTGAAATAGTTATTCGTCGTCATCACAGCCCCTGATCAACAAACATTTTGTTAACATTATATTAACTCAGCGTACCAGTTTATTAATTAGCCGTTGTACAGGTTGCGAAGCGCGTCACTATTTATTTTTCTTATTTGACTGAAAACGAAGAAACAGCGGACCAGCCGCTGTTTCTTTTTGCTTACAAAGACTACAAAATCATTCGGTTACAACGTTTCTGACTTCGGCAGGACCGGGGTTATACCAGCCCCAGCCGCCGTACCCGTAGCCCCACGGGCGCGGGCCGAACATCCACGGGTCCATCATCGGCTGCGGCGGCATGACCACCTGCTGGACTACGTTCCAGCGTTTGTAGCCGGTGGCGTTCATCAGCATGAATTTATACGGCGTATTGCCCACTTTACCGTCGACGACGCCGACGATCGGGCCAACCACGGTAACCAGCTGTCCGCGAAAATCCACCGGGTCGATAAAGCCGTTCACGTCGGCAAAAATACGCCCGCGCGACGCTTCGCCCAGCTCCGGACGCGCGGCGTCGTCAAGCTGAACGGTGGCAATTTCCAGGCGGGTTTTACCCTGCTGATTCTGCACGCTGACGACCTTACCGCCAAAACGCGCTTCCTGGCCGACATACAGCTGCGGCGCGTTCATCACGCGGACTAAATCCTGCTGCGGCGTCGGGGTGGTGCCCTTAATGGCATCCGGCACCGAAGCGCACCCGCTCAGCGCAGCAACGACTGCTGCCGCGACTAACCAACGCACTACCCTTTTTTGACCCGCCATGACGCGACTCCTTCCTTCTTCTCAGACATATAGTTACTGAGATTCACTCGCGGCCAGGAAGTTTCTTCCACGCCACTTCATTACGTAAATAAACTGGCTCAGCGTGTTCGACGGCCACGGTTTTTCCCGCCGTAAACAGGTGGCAGGCCAGCGGCAGCATATCCTGCGCTTCAGGCAGCTGAATGTCGCCATCGACGAGCGTTAAACCGCAGTCGCGAGCCATATCCGGCCACGCCTGCCAGCCGGTGCCCACGGTGGCCCACTCGCCTTCCAGCCGCTGAAGCCGCTCGCGAACCGCTTCCGGCTTCAGCACCGCCTCGCTCTCTTCGCCGTGCCAGACGCCCTGCTCATCGCGCTGATATTCCGCCCAGTAGACTTCGCCCATCCTGGCGTCGATGGCCGCCAGCACGCGGGTGGCGCCGTTTTTCCGCCACGCGCCCTGCGCCATGGTCGCCAGCGTAGATACGCCGATCATCGGCAGCCCGGCCCCCAGCGCCAGCCCCTGCGCGATACCGATGCCGATACGCACGCCGGTGAAGCTCCCCGGCCCGCGGCCAAAGGCCAGCGCATCAAGCTCGGTCAATAGCGTTCCGCTTTCATTGAGGACATCCTGCACCAGGGGCAGGATACGTTGGGTATGTTCACGGGGGCAGATTTCAAAATGAGCACTGAGGGTGCCATCATTCCACAGCGCCGCGGAGCAGGCCTCCGTGGCGGTATCGATAGCTAAAATTCGCATGGGTTGTCGCGCTCTCGCTCTAGCAGATTGACAAAATGGCGCGCAGCTTACCACATTTTGCGCCGGATTACCTCGCCGGCGGCACCGCAAGAAAACGCACCGCCCGGCGGATATCGCGCGTGCGCGGCGCAGGCGGAAGGCTCGCGAGGAAGACCGCGCCGTAGGGACGCATCACCAGACGGTTGTCGCAGATAACCAGTACCCCGCGATCGTCGATGTCGCGAATCAGGCGCCCCACCCCCTGTTTAAGGGTAATCACCGCGTCCGGTAGCTGGACCTCGTCAAAAGGATCGCCGCCGCGCAGGCGACAATCTTCCATCCGCGCTTTGAGTAGCGGATCGTCCGGCGAGGTGAACGGCAGCTTGTCGATAATCACCAGCGAAAGCGCATCGCCGCGCACGTCCACCCCTTCCCAGAAGCTGCTGGTCGCCACCAGCAGCGCATTTCCGGCGCTGACGAACTGCTGTAAAAGCTGACCTTTGCTGGTTTCTCCCTGCAGGAGCACCGGCAGCGTCATGGTGGCGCGGAACTGTTCCGCCAGATCGCGCATCATGGCGTGCGAGGTGCAGAGCATAAAGCAGCGCCCGTCGTTGGCCTCAATCAGCGGTTTGAGCATCGCCGCCAGATGGCGCGCCGCGCCGGGCTGGTTCGGCAAAGGTAAATTGCGCGGTACGCACAGCAGCGCCTGATGGGCATAATCAAAGGGGCTGGGCAGCAGCAGCGTTTGCGCTTCGCCAATCCCCAGGCGATCGGTAAAGTGGTGCAAATCGTCATTGACCGAGAGCGTCGCCGAGGTAAAAATCCAGCTCCCCGATTTTTGCGCCATCACCTCTTTAAACTTATCCGCTACCGTCAGCGGAGTCAGCGCCAGAGTAAAATTACGCGAAGTGCACTCATACCAGTAGCTAAAGCCGGGCTGGTTGGTCTCTTTGAGCCGCTTCAGGCGGCCGCGGTAGACGGTGGCCCGCTCAAAGGCGGCGTCGAGCAGCGCCGAGCGGCCCAGCGACAGCTTTGCCACGTCGTAACAGAGTTCGAGCGCATCATCAAGCAGCAGCAGCGCGCGCTGAATGTTGTTATCCGCCAGCAGCTCGCGCAGGTTGCCGCGATAGCCGGGTTCCCCCAGCTGCAGGCGAAAATCCTGCGCGCTCTGGGCCAGGCGGTCGGCGCATTTCTGCAGCTGCTGGGTGTCTTTGAGTTCGGTGCGATAAGCAATGGTGATATCTTTCGCCAGGTCCAGCAGCTGGCGGCTGGAGAGCGACTGGCCGAAGTACTGGCTGGCGATGTCCGGTAGCTGATGCGCTTCGTCGAAGATCATCACTTCCGCTTCGGGAATCAGCTCGGCAAATCCGCTCTCTTTGACCACCATATCGGCGAGGAACAGATGGTGGTTGACGACGACCACGTCAGCATCCATCGCCTTTTTCCGCGCCTTCACCACAAAACAGTCTTTATATAACGGGCAGTCGCTGCCGAGGCAGTTATCGTTGGTACTGGTGACCAGCGGCCAGGCCTGGGAATCTTCGGCCACGCTAACGCAGGTGCTGATATCGCCATCGACGGTCTGGTTAGACCACGAACGCAGCAGAATGACATCGCTGAGGGTTTGCACCGGCAGGTCGCCGCCGGCGAGCGCCTGCTGTTCCAGCCGCTCCAGGCACAGGTAGTTCGAACGCCCTTTCAGCAGGGCCAGCTTACCGGTGTACTTCAGCGCTTTAGCGACAGTGGGTAAATCCCGACTGTAGAGCTGATCCTGTAGCGCTTTCGAGCCGGTGGAGATAATGACTTTCTTATTGGCGCGGAGCGCAGGCGCCAGGTAGGCGTAGGTTTTCCCGGTCCCGGTCCCCGCCTCAACCACCAGCGGACGGGTTTCTTCAATCGCGCTGGCGACGGCGAAAGCCATCTGACGCTGCGGCTCGCGTGGTTTAAATCCCGCAATCGCGCTGGCCAGCTGGCCGTCTGCTGCAAAATCGTCGATCACATTACCCCCTGGTTATTTGGACAGTGATTATGTCAGGGTGGAGTCGTTTTCGCCAGTGCGGGTAGTGACGCAGGTGAAACATTATGGCAGTCTTGCCGCAGCTTAATGAACCGGAACAAAGAGGAAATAAACATGACCATTACGCGTATTGATGCCGAAGCCCGCTGGTCTGATGTGGTGATTCACAACCAGACGCTGTACTACACCGGCGTGCCGTCCAACCTTGATGCCGATGCCTGCGCGCAAACCGCCGATACCCTGGCGCAGATTGACGCCGTGCTGGAGAAACAGGGCAGCAGCAAGTCGCGTATTCTTGATGCGACGATTTTTCTTGCCGACGGCGCAGACTTTGCGGCGATGAACCAGGCCTGGGATGCGTGGGTCGTCGCCGGTCATGCCCCGGTGCGCTGTACGGTGCAGGCGAAGCTGATGAATCCGAAGTACAAAGTCGAGATTAAAATCATCGCCGCCGTGTAAGACAGCCGTGGCCCCGTAGCCCGGGCACGCGCAGCGCCGCCCGGGAAGAAGCCGCGCCAAAGCCGTTATCCGGCGCATTCCCCGGATAGCGGCGTAAACGCCTTATCCGGCTACATAGCAGCCAGGCCGATCGGGCACAGCGCCGTCGGGAGGCAAGAAGCATTGTTCTATCAGCCCGGACACCACATCAGCTGTTCCTTCAGCTGCAGCGTCTCCTGCGGCACACATTTCAGCGCTTCACGATAGCTGGCAGATTGTTTTGCATAGCCCCGCACTGACTGCAGCAGCACGCGCAGCGCGCTATCCCACACGATTCCCTGCAGGTCGCTGTAGGGCCAGAGATCCGGTTCCCGGATAAACGGCACCAGGTAATCAATCCCCTGCTTCACGCCTCGCCCATCGCGGATGGCGTTCCAGCGATCGAACTCAACGTGTTCAGCGTAGCGGTTGAGCAGCAGATGCGCCTCCAGGTTAAACAGCGAGTAGTGGAACGGAATGGTACGTTCCAGCTCCATCGTCTGCCTGCCGTCCTGGTCAATCTGCGCCGCCATCCGCTGGGTGATCCCCTGCTCGATGATCCGCGCCGCCAGCCCTTTATCGCCATAAAATAGCGCGTTAACCGTCCGCTGAGCGTCGTACCAGGTGCCGTGGTTGTTGTGCCAGACGTACTCAGAGTGGCCGATGTCGCTGTAGTACATCCAGTGGTTAAAGTCGCGGAACCACTGGTGCAGGCCGATGATATCGTCGGTATCAAGCACGCTCGCCGCGTTAATCAAACCGATGGTGTCCACCACCATCCACATTAAGCGGGTATCAATAAGCCCGGTACCGCGACCGGAAACAATCCCCGGGATCGCCTGGCCATAGTTCAGATGCGGGTTCATCCGCGTTTCCGCATCAAGGAACCAGCAGCGGATCTGCGCAGCCGCCGCCTGCGCGTACTGGCGCTGACCGGTGAAGTACCACGCCAGCCCGAGGGTCAGGCACCGTTCGCACATGCGGATAATGCGCGAGGTATCCGTGTCGTTGTTCTCACACTGCGGATTAATATGCCCGTCGCGGCGAATATAGGGCAGCCCGTTCGGCCGCCGCGGGTTTGGCCACCAGTAGGTCCCCAGGCTGTAGTAATCGTGCGCGTCGCCGCTCGCCGGGCGCAGCTTTTTATGTACCACGCTTTCCGGCGCTTCCCGACGCAGGATATCCGCCTCCGATACCAGCTTGCTTAGCGCCAGCTGCAGCGGCGAGAAGGGCTGCTTCAGGCCCGCCCGGGCGTTTTCCAGGCAGGTTTCGTCAAGGGTGTACAGCTTCATCGCCACCTTAATTTCCCTCCCGGCAGGCTATGCGCTGGCCGCTTTGCGCATCGAACAGGTGCACGCCGGCGAGCTTCGGCTGCAGCCAGATCTTATCGCCCTCTTTTACGGCCAGACGCTGTTTGAACACCGATGTAAACGCCCCGCCGCCGGTATCGCAGAAGAGCTGCATATCCGAGCCGGTGTTCTCCACCGCCGTCACCTTCGCCGCCAGCGCATCGTCCCGCGCTTCATGAACCACGTTGACCTGTTCGGGGCGAATGGCGTACACCACCTGCTGGCCATCGGTGACCCGTAAACCGGCGGGCAAAGCCAACAGGGAGCCATCTTTCAGACGCAGGCTGGTGGCGCTACCGTTCAAGACCACGACGCCCGGCAGCTGGTTAATCTCCGGCGAGCCGATAAACCCGGCGACAAACAGATTCGCCGGCCGGTCGTACAGTTCCAGCGGGGTCCCCGCCTGCTCTATTCGCCCGTCGCGCAGCACCACAATCATCTGCCCCATGGTCATGGCTTCAATCTGATCGTGGGTGACGTACACCGAGGTGGTTTTCAGCCGACGATGCAGTTCGCGGATCTCGCCGCGTACCTGGGTTCGCAGCTTGGCGTCAAGGTTGGAGAGCGGTTCATCGAACAAGAACACCTGCGGCTTACGCACGATCGCCCGCCCCATCGCCACGCGCTGGCGCTGGCCGCCGGAGAGATCTTTGGGCAGGCGCTCCAGCAGCGGCTCCAGCCCCAGTAGCGCCGCCGCTTCATTCACCTTCTGGCTGATTTCCGCTTTCGGCAGCTTAGCCATCTTCAGGGCAAAGCCCATATTTTCACGCACGGTCATCTGCGGGTAGAGCGCATAGCTCTGGAACACCATCGCAATGTCGCGCAGCTTCGGCTCCACCTCGGTGACGTTACGCTCGTTGATATGCACTTCGCCGCCGGAGATCTCCTCCAGCCCGGCAATCATGCGCAGCAGCGTGGATTTGCCGCAGCCGCTGGGCCCGACGAGAACGCAGAACTCGCCGTCCGGAATCGTCAGCGACACATCTTTAATGACGTGGGCATCCCCGTATGATTTGCGCACGCTATTTAATACAACCGATCCCATCGTTAACCCCTTATCCTTTGACCGCGCCGGACATAATCCCGCGATTGAAATGTTTTTGCAGACCCAGATAGACGATGATGCTGGGCAGCATCGCCAGCAGCGTAATGGCGATAAAAATGTTCGGCGTGATGCTCTCATCGGTACGCAGCGTACCGAGGATCACCGGAATGGTATTCAGGCTGTCCTGGTTGACCACAATCAGCGGCAGCAGGTACTGGTCCCAAATCATAATAAAGCCGAAGGTCACCACCGTGCCGAGCGCCGGTTTTACCAGCGGCAGAATGACGTGGAAGAAAATCTGCCATTCGTTGGCGCCGTCAATCCGCGCCGCCTCCTCCAGCTCTTTCGGTATCGCTGACATAAATTCGGTCAGGACAAAGATGGAGAACGCCCAGCCGACGACCGGTAAAATCATTCCGAGATAGCTGTTGTAGAGCGAGGCGTCGATCAGCGGCAGCCGCCAGTTGATAATCATGTACAGCGGAATGGCGATGACCTCTTCCGGCAGCATCATGGTGGACAAAATCACCAGGCTCACCAGCGCTACGCCGCGAAACTTCTTCCGCGCCAGGGCGTACGCCGCCAGCGCGCTGACCGACACCTGCAGAACGGTGCCGAAGAACACCACCAGAATGGAGTTCAGCAGATACTGCCAGACGCCGATATCCATCCACGCGAAGATGAAGTTTTCCAACGAGAACTGATGCGGCCAGGCCAGCAGCTCGCCCGGCTTCACAGGCGCGCCGCTGAATGCCGTGGCGACGATGCCCCAGAACGGCCCGACAAAGACAATCAGCAGCAGCGCGTAGATGCACCAGCGCCCTGCTGTATCCCAACGTTTGCTTAACATCGCGGCTCCTTAGTAACGGGCGATACGTTTTTTCAGCGTCAAATGACAGATGGTTAAGATTACGGTGAAGGTAAACAGCAGGAACGACACCGCCGAAGCGTAGCCATAGTCAAACTGCTCAAAGCCCAGCTTGTAGATGTGGGTCATGACCATTTCCGTGGCGTTAGAAGGTCCCCCGCCGGTGGTGGCGTACACCTCGGCAAACACGCGGAAACCGCGAATGAAGGAGAGCATCAGTACCACCGAGAGCGCCGGGATCATGCCGGGCAGCGTGACGTAGCGCAGGCGGTTCCACCAGCTGGCGCCGTCGACGTTCGCCGCATCGTATAAATCGCGGCTGATTCCCGCCAGGCCGGCAATAAAGATCACCATGTTGTAGGGCACCGCTTTCCAGATATGCAGCAGCATGATGACGCCCAGCGCCTGATCGGAGCTGGCAAGAAAGCCCTGGTCGGCGACGCCAAACCAGCTGAGGATGTGGTTAACCACGCCGTTGGGCGTCGGGTTAAACAAAATGCGCCACATTTCGGCGACGATCGCCGCGCTGGTAACCGCCGGTAAAAAGATGGCGGTTCGAATAAAGCGCAGATGGCGCGCCGGGCCTTCCAGCAGCATGGCGAGGAAAAACGCCAGGATAGCCGCGGCGAACATCGTTACCACCACGTAAAGCAGGGTATTCACCACCGCCGCGTGCAGCTCTGCGTCGGCAAAAGCGCGGGTGAAGTTATCGAGCCCCACCCACTCGTTGGGCTGATTAAAGTTAACCTTGTAAAAGCTCATCACCAGACCCTGAATCATCGGGATAAACTTAAACCAGCTAAAAATAATCAGCGCAGGCGCTAAAAACAGCCACGGGCTCAGCGCCCGCTTACGCTTTGCGCTCAGCCATCCGGTCGAGTCAGGCGAAGCGGCCTGCTTTATCGGCGAGGACTTCGTCTCATGCAGCGTCATAACCTATGTCCTCAGTTAGCCAGCACATTTTGTTTTTTCAGCTCAGCGTTCACCTTGCCGTCGAGCGTCTTCAGCTCGCCGGGAATATCGCTGCCGCAGTCGGCAAAAATCCGGTTAAAACCGTCGGCGGCCACCTGACGCACCGGCGTCCAGTTGGGAATTTGCGGCACGTAGCGTCCCTGTTCATTGTAAAGTCTGGCGAAAGTTTCCCAGCGCGCGTCCTGATACACGGCTTTGACGTCGACGTTCTTATTCACCGGCAGACGCACTACCGGAATATGCTGGCTGCCTTTACCCATGCCGATCTCCTGGCCTTCCGCAGAGATCATAAATTCGATAAATTTTCGCGCCGCCTCTTTCTGTATGCTGCTCTTCATCATAAAGACCGTGGTGCCCTCGGCGAGGGTGGCTTCGCCTTTCGGCCCCGCCACCGGGATCACTTCGAAGTTGTCTTTACCGGGGTCTTTATCGAACAGCGCGATATGGTACGGCCCGCTGAAGAACATGCCGCTTTGCCCGGAGCGGAAGGAGGAAATAACGTCGGCGGTGGTGGCGTTAATCGCGCCCGGCTGGGTGACTTTGTCGCACATCATGGTGCGCATAAAGGTCATCGCCTGAGCCACTTCCGGCGTATTGAGCGAAGCGCTGAATTTTCCGTTCTCTTCTTTAACGAAATCACCACCCGCCTGCCAGATAAAGCTGCTCATAAACCAGCTGGCGTAGCCGCGCGTCGTGGAAGCGGGAACGATAAAGCCGTAGGTATCATTTTTGCCGTTACCATCGGGATCCTGAGTGGTGAAGGCTTTCGCCAGCGTCTGGATATCATCCCAGCTCTGAGGCTGCGGCAGCCCCAGTTTTTCACGCCAGTCTTTACGCACGAAGAGCGCGAAAGTTTGCGCCGAGGTCGGCACGCCGTAGTACTTACCGTCGATATAGCGGGTACTCTTCCATGCCGTCTGGAATAGCTGGTCGCCGCCCGCGATCGTCTGCGGGTCAATTTCTTCGGCAATACCCAGCTGGATGAACTGCCCCAGCGACGCCGCATCGTTAAAAATCAAATCGGGTAAGGCGTTGCCAGCCGTGGCGCGCGCCAGCCGCTGTTCAAAGTCGGTGGTGGCGTTGAAATACGCGATTTTGATACCGGTTTTTTCTTCAAATTTTTCCGCCTCCTGTTTGTAGATATTCTTCGAGTCATTGCTGGCGCGGATCCAGACGTTGAGAGTGGTGGTGGCGTAACTTTGACTAACGCCGAGCCCGAGTGCGGTGAGAAGTAACAGTGAACGTAATTTACAGGCAGACATGATGGCATATCCTTTATTGTAGGGCACAAAGGTAATTAAATTCTCAATTAATACACGAAAAAGAATTTGAATATCGCTCAGGCGTTAATACAGCTGGCGCAAGAATTATTTCCATTCATTAGATAGAAATGTATTTCCCAATACAACCGTATAAAAAAGAAATTGCGTTTCAAAAACAAGAAAATTGAGACAGATCACACACGGAAGTGACAAAAAAAGTGACAAAAAATAAATAATCATAAAAATCAATTGATTATAATTTTACTGATTTTGTTAAAAGATTCAAAAAACAGAGAAAAACGGCAAAAAACGTGATGTACGCTGCATTAAAAGCGTCATTATTTATCCAAAACGTTAAACTTGAAGGACATCACAAAAAAAATCACTTTGTCTTTTACACTGCTCGCCATCGAATATTTAAATATATTGTTTTTAATTACACCGCCTGTTTCACGCGTTCTTTAAATACGCGTCAGGTATAATTCTGTTGTTATCTTTTCTCATATTTGCAGAAGGGTTATCACGATGAACTCAATACCTCGCCGAGGTTTGTTAGGCATTGCGCTGTTTTGTTCCGGCTTGAGCGCCGCCTCGTATGCCGCCGAGCCATATACGCTAGACGGAAAGGATTTAGCCTTTAGCCGGCAGCAGATCGCCGCGAAAGATCCGCTATTTGTTCAGGCGCAAGCGGCGCTGCTAAAAAAAGCCGATCTGGCGCTCAATCATCCGCTGTTCTCGGTGATGGATAAAACGCTGGTCGCCGCCAGCGGCAATAAACACGACTACTACAGCTTTCCGCCTTACTGGTGGCCGAATCCCGATACCAAAGACGGGCTTCCTTATATTCGCAAAGATGGGCAAACCAACCCTGACGCCAATAGCGACGCCACCGATAAGAACCGGCTGGTGAAGATGAGTAACGACGTGTCAACGCTGGCGCTGGCGTGGTACTTCTCTCACGACGAACGCTACGCGCAAAAGGCGGCGGCGCAGTTAAAGACCTGGTTCCTCGATCCCAAAACGCGCATGACCCCCAACCTGCAGCATGCCCAGGCCATTCCCGGCATCAATACCGGACGCGGTATCGGCATTATTGATAGCCGCGCGCTGGTTGACGTCGTTGACGCCATCGCCCTGCTGCAATCCTCCGATGCGCTGAGCGAAAACGACGTTAGCGCATTGAAGCAGTGGTTTGGTGACTATTATCACTGGATGACCACCAGCCAGAACGGCTTTGAAGAAGAGAACTGGCATAACAATCACGGCAGCTATTTCGATATGCAGGCCGCCGCCTTCGCCCTGTTCAGTGGGAAAACCGACGAGGCGAAAAAGCGCCTGTACATCACCCAGCTGCGGCGTATTGCGGGACAATTTGATATTGAAGGCCGCCAGATGGCCGAACTGGAGCGCACGCGCCCGTGGCACTACAGCAATTTTAACCTTGAAGCCTACAACCGCCTGGGAAGGCTCGGCGAGAAGGCGGGCGTCGATATCTGGAACTTCACCCTCGACGACCATAGCCTGCGCAAAGGCTATCAATACATCGCCGGGTTTATTAACAGCGATACGCCGTGGCCCTGGAAGGACCTGGATAAAATGGATGACAAGAAAGCGCTGCGCAATATCGCCACCGCCGCGCACGCCTGGCCGGAAGATCCGCTGTTCCGTGACAAAGCGCAGTGGCTGCGGGCGAAATACCCCGACGATATCACTACGCTCATCGCCCCGCTTTCCGCATCGTCAGAGGTCAGGGATAACCGCTAATGAAACAATTCTCCGGGCTCTGGCCCGACATTGTCGGACGTGCAGCCGCGAATAGCGGACTGCTTGAACGGCTGGTGAAGGATGCTCAGCCGGTATTAGATGCAGCGGTTCGCATTCCGCAGTCAGGGATCGCCAGCTGGAATCTCTACTACTTTTGTCCGCGCCACGGCGTGCGCCTGGCGTGGCGGGCGGATACGCCCCACCAGCATGCCTGCCCGGTCGATGGGGAAATATTTAGCGGTGAACCGTGGGATGGCGCATGGTGGCGCGAGATGAATGGCCGTAACGCCAGCGCCTGTCAGCAGCTTGGCCTGTTATGGCGGCTGACCGGCGAAACGGCGTATCGCGATAAAGTTCGCACGCTGCTGATGGGCTACGCGGATGTCTATCCCGGCTATGAGATCCACGGCGATATTCCCAACAACGGACCGGGCAAGATGAACGCCCAGACGCTGTGCGAAGCCAACTGCATTCTGGAAATGGCGCTGGGTTATGACTTCATTCGCGACAGCCTGGCGCCCGGCGAGCAGCGGCACATCAGTGAAAACCTGCTGCGCTGCGCTGCAGCGTTTTTGCGCGACCATCGTAGCCCGCAGATCCACAACCATGAGGTTAAAATCAGCGCGGCGCTTGGCGTACTGGGTTTCATCCTCGAAGAGGAGACGCTGCTGGAGTTTGCCGTGAACCAGCCGTACGGCCTGCGCTGGCAGCTGGAAAATGGCCTGCTGGCGGAGGGGCTATGGTTTGAAGGCTCCGTTCACTATCACTACTACGCGCTGCAGGGCTTTCTGGCGTTTGAGAAGCTGGCGCGCGGCACCCGCTGGAGCCTGCTGGACGGCCCGTGGTATCAGGCGATGCTGACGTTCCCGCTGTCGCTGCTGCTGCCGGACGGCACCTTCCCGCGGCTTAATGACTGCCTCGCCGGGCAGGAGAAGCTCAATCATCAGGATCTTTACGAGTTCGCCTGGTTTATCTGGCGTGACCCGCAGTACGCCGCGGTGCTGCAGTTTACCGAAACGACGCCCGACGAGCGTGAAACCTTACTGTGGCGCGAACACCCCCTGCCGGAAACGCCCCTGCCGCTGATCCCGCAGCAGTCGCTGTTTGCGCCCGGCGCCGGCCTGACGTTATGGCGGCGACCACAGCAGGCGCTGCTGATTAAGCACAGCCCCTGGGGCGGCGAGCATGACCATTACGACAGGCTGGGGCTGATGCTCTGGCATCGCGACGGCTGGCTGCTCACGGATATGGGCACCACCGGCTACGGTGCGAAAATGCACTATGACTATTATAAAAACAGCGCCACCCACAATACGCTTTCGGTCAATCAGACCAACCAGCCTCCGGCCAATCCGCAGGTGCTAGGCTGGCATATGGATAGCGACTCTCTGTGGCTGGATAGCGAGGTTGACTGGGGGAAGCCGCCGCCGGAGCTCAACAGCCATAGCCGGGTCGAGTGGGACGCGGCGGCCTGGCGAGGCGTACGCTTTCGCCGTCGCCTGCTGTGGCTTGAAGAGGTACTGATCGATCTCTCTACCGTGGAAAATCCGCATCGCCAGCAGCTTGACTGGACACTGCACCTGGCGGCGCGGGCGCTGGACCAGAGCGGTACGCCGCAGCCTTTTTCGCTCAGCGGACCGCTGCGGCACATGGCCAATGCCACCATGACCCCGCTGAACGGCTGCCAGCCGCGCCACTTTGCGCGCGACAAAGACACCGTTGCGCTCTGGCTTTCCGGCGATGGTGAACTCTGGCAAGGGCTGGCGCCCGATAACCCGGCGATTCGCGATCTCAGCTATCTGGTGATGCGCAATCACCTGCCGCAGGCGCGTTTCGTCTGCCTGTGGGATTTCGCTAACCGCGCGCCGCTGACGGAGGTGAATGTGCATCATACGCCAGCCGGTACGCACATTACCTTCTGGCGCGGCGATCGCGTCACGCACGTAACGCTGTACGACGATCCCGGGAAACGACCTGATGCGATCCTTCCGCTCCCGGAAAGCGGCATTTGATCGCAACGGGGGATTTACTCGTCTTCATCCTCAAAGCGCGCCACAATCCGATCCCCGGTATGCGAGGCGCGCAGTTCATCCGCCACTAAAGCAATCGCCTGGCCGCTGCTCATGCCCTGCGACATCAGCTCCTGAATTCGTTCCACTGCTTTTTGCTGCTGCTCGTGGCTCAGCGAAGGTAAACCTGCAAACATGACTGACTCCTGCTACATTGTGGGGCGTAATTATTTCACGCCGTCCGCGCGTATACTAGCGGACGGTAACGATCAGGATTGAAGAAGACGATGTTGTCCCCCGCAATGATTTCCCTGCCCTGGCGCCCGGATGCCGCTGAATACTATTTTAGCCCGTTAAGTTCCCAGCCCTGGGCGATGCTGCTGCATTCCGGTTTTGCCGAACATGCGCATAACCGTTTTGACATCATTGTCGCCCAGCCGCGCGCCACGCTGGTGACTCACGGTCAACTAACCACCCTACGCGAAGGGGAAACCGTCTCAACCTCCGCCGCCGATCCGCTTACGCTGGTGCATCAGCAGCTGGCGCACTGTAACCTGCAGCCGCAGCCTCATCCGCATCTGCCGTTTCTCGGCGGCGCGCTGGGACTGTTCGGCTACGATTTGGGTCGTCGTTTTGAACATCTGCCGGCGCGGGCCGACGCGGATATCGAACTGCCGGATATGGCGGTAGGTATTTATGACTGGGCGTTAATCGTCGATCATCAGCGCCGGGAGGTATCGTTATTCAGCTATGACGATCCGCAGGCGCGCCTGGCGTGGCTGGAAGCACAGACTGCGCCTGTCGCTGCAACCTTTACCCTGACCTCAGCGTGGCGCGCTAATATGAGCCGCGAGGAGTATGGCGAGAAGTTCCGCCAGATTCAGGCTTATCTGCACAGCGGCGACTGCTATCAGGTCAACCTGGCGCAGCGGTTTACGGCGAGCTATCGCGGGGATGAGTGGCAGGCCTTCCGTCAGCTTAACCGCGCCAATCGCGCGCCGTTCAGCGCCTTTATTCGCCTGGATGAAGGGGCCGTATTAAGCCTGTCGCCCGAGCGTTTTATTCAGCTCCGGCAAGGCGAAATTCAGACCCGGCCCATTAAGGGGACATTACCCAGGCTGACCGACCCTGAGCAGGACGCGCTGCAGGCGCAAAAGCTGGCGAACTCGCCAAAAGACCGCGCCGAAAATCTGATGATCGTCGATTTAATGCGTAACGATATTGGCCGGGTTGCGGAACCCGGTAGCGTTCGCGTTCCTGAGCTGTTTGTGGTGGAACCCTTCCCCGCCGTGCATCATCTGGTGAGCACCGTCACCGCCAGGCTGCCCGCTCATCTGCACGCCGCCGACCTGCTGCGCGCGGCCTTTCCCGGCGGCTCAATCACCGGCGCGCCGAAGGTCAGAGCGATGGAGATCATCGATGAACTGGAACCGCAGCGGCGCAACGCGTGGTGCGGCAGCATCGGCTATCTCAGCTTCTGCGGCAACATGGATACCAGTATCACTATCCGTACGCTGACGGCCTGGCAGGGACACCTCTACTGCTCCGCCGGCGGCGGAATTGTGGCCGATAGCGAAGAGGCAGCGGAATATCAGGAAACTTTTGATAAAGTTAATCGTATCCTGCATCAACTGGAGAGCTAGAACATGGCGGACAGCGCCCTCGAACTTGACGATTTCCTCTCACGTTTTCAGCTTCTGCGTCCGCAGCCCACGCGCCACGCGCTCAACCAGCGCCAGGCCGCGGTGCTGGTACCGATAGTTCGCCGCCCGCAGCCGGGGCTGCTGCTGACCCAGCGTTCGCCGCTGATGCGCAAGCATGCGGGTCAGGTGGCCTTCCCCGGCGGCGCGGTAGATAACAGCGATGCAACGCTAATCGCCGCCGCGCTGCGTGAAGCGCAGGAAGAGGTGGCGATCCCGCCGGAGTCGGTTGAGGTGATTGGCGTTCTGCCGCCGGTCGATAGCGTGACCGGCTTTCAGGTTACTCCGGTGGTAGGGATTATCCCACCCAATTTGCACTATCACGCCAGCCAGGATGAAGTGGCCGCGGTCTTCGAAATGCCGCTGGCCGAAGCGCTGCGCCTGGGGCGCTACCATCCGCTGGATATCCATCGCCGCGGCAATTCGCATCGCGTCTGGCTCTCCTGGTACCAGCATTATTTTGTCTGGGGAATGACCGCCGGCATTATTCGCGAGCTGGCGCTACAGATAGGCGCCCGTCCTTAGCTATACTCAAACTGAGACGGCGTTCTCAGCATTAGTAAATCCGCGGTTATCTATTAGTTTAATTCATGTGAATAGATAAGCCGATGACCTGGTTCCCTCTTACACTATGCGCAGTGATTACATCGTTGTCGCACCCGCGACAACCCTGTCAGGAGTGTTAGCGTGATTAGTATATTCGACATGTTCAAGGTGGGGATCGGCCCCTCATCTTCCCATACTGTAGGGCCGATGAAGGCCGGTAAACAGTTCGTCGATGACCTGGTCGAAAAGGGATTGCTTAATGAAGTGACGCGCGTGGCGGTTGACGTCTACGGCTCACTGTCATTAACCGGCAAAGGCCACCATACGGATATCGCCATTATTATGGGACTGGCGGGCAATCAGCCCGATACGGTCGATATTGACGCGATACCGGCATTTATCCGCGACGTTGAAACGCGCGGTCGCCTGCTGCTGGCCCAGGGGCAGCATGAGGTCGACTTCCCGCAGAATGACGGTATGCGTTTTCGCAGCGACAACCTGCCGCTGCATGAAAACGGTATGACCATTCATGCCTGGGCTGGCGAGAAAGAAATCTACAGCAAAACCTATTACTCCATCGGCGGCGGTTTTATCGTCGATGAAGAGCATTTCGGCAAAGAGAGCGCCAGCGAACTCGCCGTACCCTATCCGTTTAAATCCGCTCAGGAAATGCTGGGCTACTGTAAAGAGACCGGCATGTCGCTCTCCGGCATGGTGATGCAGAATGAGCTGGCGCTGCACAGCAAAAAAGAGATTGAAGACTATTTTGCCAATATCTGGCAGACCATGCGCGCCTGTATCGATCGCGGAATGAATACCGAAGGCGTTCTGCCCGGCCCGCTGCGCGTGCCTCGTCGCGCCTCGGCGCTGCGGCGGATGCTGGTTGCCAGCGATAAACTCTCCCACGATCCGATGAACGTGGTGGACTGGGTCAACATGTTCGCGCTGGCGGTCAACGAAGAAAACGCCGCCGGTGGCCGCGTGGTGACGGCACCGACGAACGGCGCCTGCGGCATCGTACCGGCGGTGCTGGCTTACTACGACCACTTTATCGAGTCCGTCAGCCCGGATATCTATATTCGTTACTTCCTGGCGTCAGGGGCTATCGGCACGCTGTATAAAATGAACGCGTCCATTTCCGGCGCGGAGGTGGGCTGTCAGGGCGAAGTGGGCGTGGCCTGCTCGATGGCCGCTGCGGGCCTGGCGGAAATCCTTGGCGCCAGCCCCGAGCAGGTCTGCGTGGCGGCGGAAATCGGCATGGAGCACAACCTTGGCCTCACCTGCGACCCGGTGGCCGGCCAGGTACAGGTGCCGTGCATCGAACGTAACGCCATTGCCTCCGTCAAAGCGATCAACGCCAGCCGGATGGCCATGCGCCGCACCAGCGAGCCGCGCGTCTCGCTCGATAAAGTCATTGAGACCATGTACGAGACCGGTAAAGACATGAACGCCAAATACCGGGAAACGTCGCGCGGCGGCCTGGCGATTAAAGTTCAGTGCGACTAATCCGTGTCCTACAGAATGCGCCCCCGGGCGCATTCTTCTTTTTCCACGCTATATTATTATCTGCGCCCACTACACTTGCTCTATAACGGCTGTTACTCTCATTAACACTTTTAGCCGACAGGGCGTCGCGCATGCAGACTGCACAAAAAGTTATCACAACCTACCGCAGGAAACGTATCCTGGTTTGCTTGCTGGTCGCGCTACTGACCCTGACGACAACATTAGTGATACGATTTATTTCGCAGCGTAGCTTAAATCAGCAGCGCGTCCAGCTCAGCACCAATAAAATGGTGGCCGCAATGGATAATATTCTGCGGCCCCTGGCGGCCCAGCACGCCACGCTGCTGCAACTTGTGAACCAGCCCTGTCAGGACGTCCACCTCACGTTACGTAAGCTGGCGGCATCGCTGCAAACGGTACGTTCCATCGCGCTGGTCCAGTCTAACCTGCTCTATTGCTCGAGTATTTTTGGCCAACGAAATATTCCGGTTCACCAGTTACAGCCGGCGCTCCCCGCCAACCACGCCCTGCTTACCTTCAGCTACGACGCATCGCTGCTTAAAGGGACGCCGGTACTTATCCAGTGGTATCCCGCTTCGCTTAGCGGCGCCGACGGCGTGCTGCTGGTGATCAATATCGAGCTGCTGGGCGAGTTAATTTTTAACGCAAAATCGCCATTAATTACCGGAATTGGCCTCAGCGTTGGCGATAAAAGCTTTATTAGCGGTTCCGGGCTGATTAAACAGGAATCCTTGCCTGGCGAGCAAATCATCTACCGCCAGTCGTCGACGCAGTTTCCCTTCACCATTAACGTCAGCGGGCCGGGCGCCTCAGCGGTCGCCCTCAATGAGCTACCGGGCGAACTGCCGCTGGCGCTGATAATCAGCCTGTTAATGACCGGCATCGCCTGGCTGGCGACCGCGGGAAGAATGAGCTTTTCCCGGGAAATTAATCTCGGTATTGCCGCCCACGAGTTCACGCTTTGGTGCCAGCCCCTGCAGGACCTGCGCACCCGTCAGTGCTGCGGCGTGGAAATACTGCTGCGGTGGAATAATCCACGCAGAGGCGCTATCTCGCCGGAGGTGTTTATCCCCATAGCCGAAGGCTATAATCTGATCGTTCCCCTCACCCGCTATGTCATCTCCCAGACGGCCCACAAATTAGCCCTTTTTCCGCAGGACAAACATTTTCACATCAGCATCAACGTCGCCGCCCGCCATTTCGCCAACGGCGAACTGCTGCGCGATCTGCATCACTACTGGTTCAGCGCCCATCCGGTACAGCAGCTGGTGGTTGAGCTCACCGAACGCGACGTACTCCAGGATGGCGATCACCATATGGCCGAACATCTCCATTTTAAGGGAGTAAAGCTGGCCATCGACGATTTCGGCACCGGCAACAGCTCCCTTTCCTGGCTGGAAAAGCTGCGTCCTGACGTATTGAAGATCGATAAATCCTTCACCAGCGCAATTGGAATTGATAGCGTCAACGCAACGGTGACCGACATGATCATTGCTCTCGCCCACCGGCTGAAGATTGTGACGGTCGCGGAAGGGGTAGAGACCCGGGATCAGGAAGAGTATCTGCGCGGCAACGGCGTCGATTTATTGCAGGGATTTTACTACGCCCGGCCGATGCCGGTAGAGGACTTTCCGCAGTGGCTGGCGGCGGAAAAGCATCGGGAGCTGAACGCTTAAAAATGCCCGGCGGCCCGAGGGCCGACGGGCATCAACCGTTACTCTTCTTCGTCGTTATACTGTCGCAGCTTGACGACCCGTACCAGATCGACGCGATAGTCGTTGGCTTCAACAATCGTGAACTGCAAAGGTGACAGTTCAAGCACGTCGCCCGGACGCGGAATATGGCCGTTGACGGCAATCACCAGGCCGGCAACCGTGGCAATATCTTCGTCCTCATCGACCAGATCGTCTACCCCCAACGCCTGCTGCAACGCATGCACGTCGGTTGAACCTTTCACCAGCCAGCCGTCGCCGTCGATGACAATTTCCGGCGTTTCGTCAGCGTCCGGGAACTCGCCGGCAATCGCCTCCAGTACGTCCAGCGGCGTAACCAGCCCCTGTACGACGCCAAACTCGTTAGTCACGATGACAAAGCTACCGCGGGCGCGGCGCAGCACGCCCAGCAGATTGATCGGGTCCAAAGTTTCCGGGACCACAATCGCCGGCGAGGCGGAAGCCAGAGCGGCAACGTTGTCACCCGCTTCCAGCGCCACCAGCATCTCTTTCGCCCGCACGATACCGATGATTTCATCCAGCTCGCCGCGGCAGACCGGGAACAGGCTGTGCGGTGAAGAGAGCAGCTGACGGCGAATTTCCTCTTCGCTTTGCTCGGCGTTTACCCAGCTAATTTCCCCGCGCGGGGTCATAATGCTGCGCAACGAACGCTGGGCCAGGGTCAGCACGCCGTTAATCATGTAGCGCTCTTCTTCCGCAAACGCGCCTTCGGGGATCGGCACGACGGACGCGCTATCGCTATCATGCGCCGCGGCGCTTTGCTTACGCCCGCCCATCAGACGGAGGATCGCATCGGCAGTGCGCGCGCGCAGAGGCAGGGTCGATTGATGACGAATAAAGTTACGGCGCGCAATCTGGTTAAAGAACTCGATGGTTATCGAGAAGCCAATCGCGGCGTACAGGTAACCTTTCGGTATATGGAAACCAAAACCTTCAGCCACCAGGCTCAGGCCGATCATCAGCAGGAAGCTCAGACAGAGCACTACCACCGTCGGATGCTGGTTGACAAAATTAGTCAACGGCTTCGAAGCCAGCAGCATCACCGCCATCGCGATCACCACCGCCGCCATCATCACCGGCAGGTGGTTAACCATCCCGACCGCGGTAATCACGGCGTCCAGCGAGAACACGGCGTCCAGCACCACGATTTGTAGTACCACCACCCAGAAGCTGGCATAGCCTTTACCATGACCGGAGTCATGCTGGCGGTTCTCCAGCCGTTCATGCAGTTCGGTGGTCGCCTTAAACAGCAGGAATATCCCCCCGAGCAGCATGATCAGGTCGCGTCCTGAAAACGAGAAATCGGCAACGCTGAAAAGCGGTTTCGTCAGGGTCACCATCCACGAAATAACCGACAGCAGACCCAGGCGCATAAACAGCGCCAGCGAGAGGCCGATCAGGCGCGCCTTGTCCCGCTGCTTTGGCGGCAGCTTGTCGGCAAGGATGGCGATAAACACCAGGTTGTCGATACCCAGTACGATTTCAAGGACGACAAGCGTCAGCAAACCGGCCCAAATAGAGGGATCCATTAAGAATTCCATGAGCAGCTCCAGTTAACGGCAGGCGTAGTCATCGCTGTGTCATGCACAGACGAGACACTTGTTGCTGGTGAAAAGACGTAGCAGGTGGCGGCGGCAAACGCGTGCCGGAAGGTGAAAAGACGTCGGTGACGGTCCATATAGCGGGCTATGCCCTATACTCCTGAGTAATTAAACGGAACGTAAACATAGCAAAATATAGAGCATAATTGGAAAAAATTTACCTGTCTTTGCAATAGCTAAGACTATTTTTTGCGCTGCAAAATAATTACCAACAGATGCATAATTAGCGGAGCTTCATCACATTAATTATTTTTTCACTGTCTAAAATAATTCGCTGTAGTAATTACTTTATATCTTACACCCTTACTGAATCGATTTTGTTCGCAAGAGTGATTCAGGATGTATCAGAACAGATGATGCATTCACGATTATAAAGGAGGTAGCAAGTGACGATTGCTATTGTAATAGGCACACATGGTTGGGCTGCAGAACAGCTGTTAAAAACGGCAGAAATGCTGCTGGGCGAACAGGAAAACGTTGGCTGGATTGATTTCGTCCCTGGCGAAAACGCAGAAACGTTAATCGAAAAGTACAACGCTCAGCTGGCAAAGCTGGATACAGCAAAAGGCGTGTTATTTCTCGTCGATACATGGGGAGGCAGCCCGTTTAACGCGGCCAGCCGCATTGTCGTCGATAAAGAACATTATGAAGTCATCGCGGGCGTTAATATTCCGATGCTGGTCGAAACGCTGATGGCGCGTGACGACAACCCGTCGTTCGATGAGCTGGTTGCCCTGGCGGTAGAAACCGGTCGCGAAGGCGTTAAGGCGCTGAAAGCGAAGCCGGTGGAAAAGGCCGCCCCTGCTCCGGTTCAGGCGGCTGCCCCGAAAGCGGCTGCGCCATTGAAGCCAATGGGTCCAAACGACTACATGGTTATCGGGCTTGCGCGTATCGATGACCGTTTAATCCACGGCCAGGTCGCCACTCGCTGGACTAAAGAAACCAACGTTTCCCGCATTATCGTCGTCAGCGACGAAGTTGCGGCGGATACCGTACGTAAAACGCTGCTGACTCAGGTTGCTCCTCCGGGCGTTACCGCCCACGTTGTAGACGTCGCGAAAATGATCCGCGTCTATAACAACCCTAAATACGCAGGCGAGCGCATTATGCTGCTGTTCACTAACCCAACGGACGTTGAACGCGTGGTTGAAGGCGGTGTGAAAATCACCAGCGTCAACATCGGCGGCATGGCTTTCCGCCAGGGTAAAACGCAGGTGAACAACGCCATTTCGGTCGATGAGAAAGATATCGAAGCGTTCAAAAAGCTGAATGCCCGCGGTATCGAACTGGAGGCCCGCAAAGTTTCCACCGACCAGAAACTGAAAATGATGGATCTGATCGCCAAGGTGAAATAAGTCACCCCGCGGATCGCAACGCAATTTTCAACTTAAGACTTAATCAACAGGAGAAGTACAATGGAGATTACCTTTCTTCAGATTGTGCTGGTGTTCATCGTCGCGTGTATTGCGGGTATGGAGTCGGTACTTGATGAATTTCAGTTCCACCGTCCTCTGGTGGCCTGTACGCTGATTGGCGCCGTTCTCGGGGATATGAAAACCGGTATTATTATCGGTGGTACCCTGGAAATGATCGCCCTGGGCTGGATGAACATCGGTGCGGCCGTTGCGCCGGATGCCGCCCTTGCTTCCATCATCTCTACCGTTCTGGTTATCGCCGGCCATCAAAGCATCGGTGCCGGTATCGCGCTGGCAATCCCGCTGGCCGCGGCAGGCCAGGTTCTGACCATTATCGTTCGTACCATCACCGTTGCCTTCCAGCACGCGGCGGATAAGGCCGCGGAGAATGGAAACCTGACGGCCATATCCTGGCTGCACGTTTCATCGCTGTTCCTGCAGGCCATGCGTATCGCTATCCCTGCCGTTATCGTGGCGATTTCCGTCGGCACCAGCGAAGTACAGGGTATGCTGAACGCCATTCCAGAAGTGGTTACCGGCGGTCTGAACATCGCGGGCGGCATGATCGTGGTCGTCGGTTACGCGATGGTCATCAATATGATGCGCGCAGGCTACCTGATGCCGTTCTTCTACCTGGGCTTTGTTACCGCCGCGTTCACCGATTTCAACCTGGTTGCTCTGGGTGTAATTGGTACCGTGATGGCGGTGCTCTACATCCAGCTGAGCCCGAAATACAACCGCGTAGCGGGTGCGCCTGTGCAGGCTGCTGGTAATAACGATCTCGACAACGAACTGGACTAACAGGTGAGCGAAATGGTTGATATGACTAAAAATACCACCGAGAAAAAACTGACTCAGAGTGATATTCGTGGCGTGTTCATTCGTTCTAACCTGTTCCAGGGTTCATGGAACTTCGAACGTATGCAGGCGCTGGGCTTCTGCTTCTCCATGGTGCCGGCTATTCGTCGCCTGTATCCGGAGAACAACGATGCGCGTAAACAGGCGATTAAGCGTCACCTTGAGTTCTTTAACACCCATCCCTACGTTGCGGCGCCGGTTCTCGGCGTAACGCTGGCGATGGAAGAGCAGCGTGCTAACGGCGCAGAGATCGACGATGGTGCTATCAACGGTATCAAAGTTGGTCTGATGGGCCCGCTGGCCGGCGTGGGCGACCCTATCTTCTGGGGTACCGTTCGTCCGGTGTTCGCCGCGCTGGGCGCAGGTATCGCCATGAGCGGCAGTCTGCTCGGGCCTCTGCTGTTCTTTATCCTGTTTAACGCGGTGCGTCTGCTGACCCGTTATTACGGCGTAGCGTACGGTTACCGTAAAGGTATCGATATCGTTAAAGATATGGGCGGCGGCTTCCTGCAGAAACTGACCGAGGGGGCGTCAATTCTCGGCCTGTTTGTCATGGGGGCATTGGTTAACAAGTGGACGCACGTGAACATCCCGCTGGTGGTTTCCACCATCACCGGTCAGGATGGCCAGACGCGCGTGACCACCGTGCAGACTATCCTTGACCAGCTGATGCCGGGCCTGGTGCCGCTGCTGCTGACCTTCGCCTGTATGTGGCTGCTGCGCAAGAAAGTTAACGCCCTGTGGATCATCGTTGGCTTCTTCGTCATCGGTATCGCGGGCTACGCTGTCGGCCTGCTGGGCCAGTAATCTACACGCTGTGCGCCGGGGGCTTGCCCCCGGCTTTTTTATTTGGAGGATGGATGACAATCACGGACCTGGTGTTAATCCTGTTTATTCTCGTTCTGCTCGCGTTTGCGATTTACGATCAGTTCATCATGCCGCGCCGCAATGGCCCCGTTTTGCTGGCTATCCCCCTGCTCCGCCGCAATCGCGTCGATGGCATTATCTTCGTCGGCCTCATTGCTATCCTGATTTATAACAATATTGCCAGCCAGGGCGAACTTATCACCACCTGGCTATTATCTGCCCTGGCCTTGATGGGGTTATATCTTTTCTGGATCCGTTCACCCAAAATCATCTTCAAAAAAGAAGGCTTTTTTTTCGCCAATATCTGGATCGAATATAAGCGTATTAAAGAGATGAATTTATCGGAAGATGGCGTGCTGGTCATGCAATTAGAGCAGCGTCGCCTGCTAATTCGCGTACAAAATATCGACGACCTGGAAAAAATATACAAACTTCTCATTTCAACTCAATGAGTTACAAATATAGCCTGCGCTATATTTTGTCATTCCCCGGCGAATGGAATATAGCCGCGGCTATATTCCATTCGTTTAATTCGCCGATATTTATTAACGAATTATTCACTTCTAAATTTAAATGAAAATCGTTATCATTTGGTTAGCAAAATAACCTGACTCCGTTATTGTTTTATATTCTAAAATTATGTTAAGGTTGCGCCCGTCGTTGGGGAGTAGCCAATTTTCTGCCTGCCAGAAAATGTACGTGTCAACATACTCGTTGCAAAACGTGGCACGTACGGGTTGAAGAAGAACGTCTTCAATCAGGCGAGACCATAGACGCATCGCTGCTGTACGCGGCGCCTCATCTTCAGGATGGGCTGCGTATTTTTACTGGGGGCGGCGATGTGTCATATGGATTATCCCCGGTCAGGACGCTCTCATGAATGTATCCGCTACAATTCTTCTTGCCTTCGGCATGTCCATGGACGCCTTCGCGGCCTCTATTGGCAAAGGCGCCACTCTCCATAAACCTAAATTTTCTGAAGCCCTGCGCACGGGTCTCATCTTTGGCGCTATCGAAACGCTCACGCCGCTGGTCGGTTGGGGAATGGGGATGCTTGCCAGCCAGTTCGTTCTCGAGTGGAACCACTGGATTGCCTTTGTGCTGCTGGTGTTTCTCGGCGGTCGAATGGTTATCGAAGGGTTTCGCGGCGGCAACGACGACGACTGCGAAACTCCGCGACGCCACGGTTTCTGGCTGCTGGTGACCACCGCATTCGCTACCAGCCTTGACGCCATGGCCGTCGGCGTTGGCCTGGCGTTTCTGCAGGTCAACATTATCGCCACCGCGCTGGCTATCGGCTGCGCCACGCTGATAATGTCGACGCTCGGTATGATGGTGGGACGTTTTATCGGCCCGCTGCTCGGCAAACGGGCGGAAATCCTCGGCGGTATCGTGCTGATTGGCATCGGCGCCCAGATCCTCTGGAGCCATTTCGCCGGCTGATCCTCAGGCGTCGCGCTGCCAGCAGTGAATGGCAAAATCGGTCTGGCAGCCGAATCCCACCTGTTGACGCAGCGCTTCCCGAACCGGCGGCTTAGCCCGCCACGCAAACGGCGTCATTTGCAGTAAAGCTTCCGCCTCGCTGCCGTTAAGCTGCATCGGATAGGCCAGCTGCTGCTGGTGACGTAGCGTAAACCCTGCCATCTCTTCCGCGTTTTGCTCGTGCAAACGCACTTCGTCGTATATCAACCCTTTCAGCTCCATCAGGTGACGAGGCCCCGGCGTCGCGGTGATGACCCAGCCGCCGGGGCGGACAACGCGCGCCAGCTCAACGGCATTGCAGGGGGCGTAAATACGTACTATCGCATCCAGGCTTGCATCCTCAAACGGTAAACGCTGGCTGGAGGCGACGCAAAAGTTGACCTGCGGGTACCGTTTTGCCGCCGCGCGGATAGCGGATTTCGACACGTCCAGACCCCAGCTGCGGCTGGCGATGGCGGCAAAAGCGTGCGTGTAGTAGCCTTCCCCGCAGCCGATGTCCAGTAAATCGGTCGGAGCGAAAGTGTGCAGATAAGCGCAGATCGCGTCGCGAAGCGGCTGATAATGACCCGCATCGAGAAACGCCCGCCGGGCCTGCATCATTTCAGCGCTGTCGCCCGGATCGCGGGAGCGCTTAAACTGCACCGGCAGTAAATTGACGTACCCTTCCTTCGCCAGATCGAACTGATGCCGCTGCGGGCAGATAAAGCTATTATCGCGGCGCTCAAGCGGCGCGTGGCAAAGTGGGCAACTGTAAGACATGGCAACTCCGGTGTGCTGAAAGGGCGAAAGTGTAGCGCTATTCGCCCCTCCAGGCCACCGTTACAGCGCAGGCGGCAGCACGCCGTCATGATGCATGACGATCAGGTTTTCAGAACCCTGCGGCATCCCATCTGGCATCACGTTTTCCAGGCGCAGGACATCGCCCATGATCTGGCTGAATACCGGCGCCGACACTGCTCCACCGTAATACGAACCGTTGCTGGGGTCGTTCATCACCACTACCAGCGCAAATTTTGGGTTACTGGCGGGCGCCACCCCTGCGGTATAGGCCACGTATTTGTCGATATATTTCCCGTCAGGGCCAATTTTCTTGGCGGTACCGGTTTTTACCGCCACCCGATAGTCGCGCACCGCCGCTTTGGTGCCCCCGCCGCCCGGCAAAGCAACGCTCTCCATCATATGTTCGACTTCATGCACAATCTGCTCCGGCATCACTCGGGTGCCCATGACCGGCGGATCGATACGCGTGATCGATAGCGGACGCTCAATACCGTAGCTGCCGATAGTTGCGTAAACGTGCGCCAGCTGAAGCGGCGTAACCATCAGGCCGTAACCGAAGGCGAATGTCGCCCGGTCCAGCTGTCCCCAGTAGCGACGCTGCGGCATCAGCCCGGCGCTTTCACCGGTTAATCCCAGACCGGTAGAGTCGCCGAAACCGAACGCTTTATAGGTATCGATAAGATGTTGAATCGGCATGGCCAGCGACAAATGTGAAACGCCGGTATCGCTGGATTTTTGCAGAATGCCGGTGAGGGACAGCTCAGGGTAGTAACCGACGTCGCGAATACGATGACCGTCGAGGGTAAACGGATGGGTATCCACCACGCTATCCGGCTGAACAATGCCCTGCTGGAGCGCGGTCATCAGCACCAGCGGCTTAACCGTCGACCCCGGCTCGAAAGTATCGCTAATCGCGCGATTGCGGAAATCATCCAGCTTCGCGTCATCGCGATTGTTAGGGTTGAAATCGGGGTAGCTGGCCATCGACAGGATTTCCCCGGTATCAATTTTAATTAATACCGCCGCCCCTGATTCCGCTTTGTTCCAGCGCACGGCGTTATCCAGCGCGTCCTCGGTCACCGTTTGCAGACGCTCATCGATACTGAGCTGCAAATTGTGGGCCGGGACCGCCGGGACTTCGGTGATATTTTCGATGACGTTGCCGTGCCGGTCTTTGCGCACCAGACGGCGCCCGGGCTGACCGGTTAGCTGGGCATTAAAGCTTTTCTCTACCCCCTCGATCCCCTGATTATCGATATTGGTAAAGCCCAGCAGATTAGCCGCAACGTGCCCCGCGGGATAAAAACGACGCGACTCATCGCGCAGATTAATCCCCGGCAGGTGCAGCTTGTCGATCCACTCCGCCTGCTCCGGGTTTATCTGACGCGCCAGATAGAGAAAACGCGCATGAGGATGCGCCTGCACGCGATGGGCAAGCTCGCTAAGGTTGAGGTGTAAAGCTTGCGCCATCGCCTGCCAGCGCGGGCCATACCCGACGCCGCCTTTTGCGAGAGTTGTTTGCGGATCGATCCAGATGGCGCTCACCGGCACGCTAACCGCCAGCGGGCGGCCCTCGCGATCGCTAATCATGCCGCGCTGCACGTCGATAGGCTCTTCGCGCAAGGAGCGCATATCTTCTTGTTTAACCAAATTGTCGGGAGAGACAATTTGCAGCCAGCCTACCCGGGCCAGCAGCAGACCCATACAGCAAAGAATGGCCACGCATAACAACCCAAACCGTAAAGGGGTAAAGTTAGCGGCTGACTTAAGTTTGTTCTTTTGCACCTTAGCTCCATCATTATTTTGCAACCACCTGATTTAACAGATATATACAAAACAGGTTGCTAAACAGTGCTAATAAGGATGTTGTTTTGCAACAAAGCGCAACAGAGGGAGGAAAAATGACATGATTTGCAATAAAGACTAAAAAGCCCCGCGGCTGCGAGGCTTTCTTACAAGATTCAGTGGTCTAAATCAGATAGCAGTTACGTTAACTGCAGCTGGACCTTTCTGGCCGTCCTGAATTTCGAACTCAACGTTCTGGCCTTCAGCCAGAGTTTTGAAGCCGTTACCCTGGATAGCGGAGAAGTGTACGAACACATCTTTGCTGCCATCAGCCGGAGTAATGAAGCCAAAACCTTTAGACTCGTTGAACCACTTAACTTGACCTTTAATCTTTGCCATTTGCAAAATTCCTTAGACTGTTTTCTTCGCCCGTGGGGCACTTACATAGATAAAACTGACACATGACTGCATGAGGCACTAATATAAGGTTCGGCAGAGAAGCGGTATTCAACGACAACGTGTTTACTCAGGACTTCTTTACTGAAAATGCCACACATAAACAGAACTGTACCTCGTTTAACCCGAAAGGTGTTATCACATACTACGTAAATAATGGCAAGCCATTTTTAGACGGCTCTCGATCGCTCGCACAAATTATAAGGGAATCATTTGATCACCTGCACATTTATGCGACTTTGCTTCCTCTGGCTTATCCTTCTCCCTCCGCGCTGGCGCCGCTGAGACGGCCCCCTGCCTGGGAGTTTATCCGCCATTGCTCAATGACTTCAGCTTGCCGGGCCCCGCGTAGAGCCAAACTGCCAATTTTAGGGGGAGTCAGAAATCATTGCATAAAGATGCATTTAAAAGCTCATATCGATAGTTGAAAAATTGCTTTACCGGCCCATGGCATAATATCGAAGCGCGTTAATTGAAGTACTTAAAATATTGTCTATACTTCACGGCAATAATGAACGCCTGATGACAGTCAGGTCTTTCCTGTTCTTTTATTTGATGAATTAAACAAACTAATTAAAGAGAGCATAAACGCGCCGCCTCCGCTTGCCGGTGGGCAGGTTTACGGTCGGAAGAGAATTTATCGATAAGGATACGTTATACACCGGGGGAGATACAGGCGCACACCGTCACGATGTACACCTGACAATCAGATTAGCGCTCTGCGACCAGACGAATGAAGTCGTCGTCGCCTTTCCCCTTCTCGGCGATGGAAGGTTCTGCGGCACTCTCCTTCTCTGGCTCATTGGCCTCGCAGAGACGGCGCAGCAGCGCGTTTTGCCGCTTTTGCTGATCCAGCAGCGCCTGCAGCAGCGCTATCTGCTCATTAGCGCGCGAGCTGGCGCGATTAACAAAAAACCATAACAACAGGCCGACAAGCAACAGCACAACTGAAAGCGCCACGGATGCCAGGCTTACAATCCCAGGATTTAGTAACTCACTCATTTCACCACCTCAAAGAGAAGGCGTTTATTCTACCACCCGCGCGGCAGAAGAAAATCAGTCATATTAAAAATGTCTTACCAGGGAATAAATTTATTGATAGTGCAGATGCCGCTGAAGAACTGTACATCCTGATCGCACATTACGTTAAGCATCTGAGTCCATAGCAGTAAACAACCTGCGATGATGACTATCAGCAAAACCCAGCGTAATTTTTTCACTCCACACTCCGCATCAGTACCAGATGTCGCCAGGATAACATGACCTTCTTAAACCGCGGCTAACTGTAATACGAAAGGCAAGTTTAGGAATCATAGACTTGTTTCAAACGATGTTCATGCCAGAATGGACGCAAGGATAATACAAATAATGAGGCAACAATGCGATTGATCATTCGTACCATTGTGGTGCTGGCTATCTTGTGGATTGGCGTATTATTAAGCGGCTACGGCGTATTAATGGGCAGCAGTGAGAATGCCGGGGGGCTGGGATTGCAGTGTAAATATCTCACGGCTCGCGGCATCAGTACCGCACAATATGTTCATTCCAGCAGCGGTATTATCGGCATTACCGATTGCCCTATCCTGCGAAAAAGCGCCACGGTAGTCGATAACGGCTAGTCACGATCGGGCTACAGACGCTGTAGCCCGATTTACGCACAAGGTCAGAACGGATAATCGTTGTAGCCCATCTGTTCTGAAATTTTACGCGCCGCCGTGTGCAGCATCGCCACGTACTCGTTCAGGCGCTCCTCCGAGAAACGCAGCGTCGGGAAAGAGATACTCAGGCCCGCGATAACCACGCCGAAGCGGTCGAAAACCGGAACCCCGATGCAGCGCAGCCCCTCTTCCTGCTCTTCGTTATCTTCGCCATACCCCTGCTCGCGGACCTTATCGAGAACCGCCAGCAGCGCTTCGGTGCTGGTGATAGTTCTGTCGGTGCTGCGTTTGTACTCCACCCCTTCCAGAATCTGCTCAACCTCGGCACGATCGCGCCAGGCCAGCAGCACTTTACCGATCGCGGTGCTGTACAGCGGGTTACGACGCCCGATGCGCGAATACATGCGCAAATTGTACATTGAGTCGATTTTGTGGATGTAAACAATACTGTCTTCATCCAGGGCGCCCAGGTGGACGGTCTCTTTCGTCAGGCGTGAAAGCTCGCGCATCTGAATATCAGCGCTGCGCACCAAATCAACGTTCTGCAAAGCCCGCGCGCCAAGTTCGAAGAGTTTCAGGGTCAGAGAATATTTCTCGGATTCGCCTTCCTGAGCTACGTATCCCAGCGATTTCATGGTCTGCAAAAAGCGATAAACGGTGCTTTTTGACATCATGACGCGCTGGGACAGTTCGGTAATGCCAATTTCACGCTCTTCGCCAAGCGCCTGCAGAATGCCAAAAACCTTCAATACCGAAGAGACAGAATCTGGCTGTTTATCCAAATCTGCAACTGCCATTTATCACCTCATCGCAACTGTTTTATAAAAATTAGAACCGGTTTTTATTATAAATTCGCATCCCGTTACCCGCAATCGTTCTTCTGCCGATTCGTTACAAATCTGCGACATGCCGCTGAATAATCAATGCTAAAATTATTAACCAGTTAATAGTTCCCGATAAGATACAGACTTCACATGGATAAAAACATCTCCGATGGGCTGCCTTTACCGCAGCGTTACGGCGCCATTCTGACCATTGTATTAGGCCTGGCGATGGCGGTGCTGGACGGCGCTATCGCCAACGTCGCCCTGCCGACCATCGCCAGCGATTTAAACGCATCCCCGGCCTCTTCAATCTGGATAGTCAATGCCTACCAAATCGCTATCGTTATCGCGCTGCTGCCGCTCTCTTTCCTCGGCGATATGGTCGGCTACCGGCGTATTTATAAAATCGGCCTGGTGCTTTTTACCTTTACCTCACTGGCCTGCGCGCTCTCCAGAAGCCTGGAAATGCTGACCCTGGCGCGCGTGGCGCAGGGGCTCGGCGGCGCGGCGCTGATGAGCGTGAACACTGCGCTGATTCGCCTGATTTATCCTCAGCGCTTTCTCGGCCGCGGGATGGGGATCAACTCTTTCGTGGTGGCCGTCTCCTCCGCGGCGGGGCCGACCATCGCCGCCGCGATTCTCTCAATGGCCTCATGGCAATGGCTGTTTCTGATTAACGTTCCGCTGGGGATTATTTCACTGCTTCTCGCGATGCGCTATCTGCCAGCTAACACCGGCCGCAGCAAGGTTACCCGCTTCGACCTGCCGAGCGCCATCATGAATGCCCTCACTTTTGGCTTACTGATTACCGCCCTCGGCGGGTTCGCTCAGGGCCAGTCAGGCGCGCTGGTTGCGGCGGAGGTTATGGCCATGCTGGTTGTCGGGTTCTTTTTTGTCCGCCGCCAGCTCAAAATGCCGGTCCCCCTGCTGCCGGTTGACCTGCTGCGCATTCCGCTATTCTCTCTGTCAATTTGTACGTCGATATGCTCTTTTTGCGCCCAGATGCTGGCGATGGTTTCGCTGCCGTTCTTCCTGCAGTCAATGATGGGGCGTAGCGAGGTGGAAACCGGTCTGCTCCTGACGCCGTGGCCGCTGGCCACTATGGTGATGGCGCCGCTGGCGGGATATTTGATTGAGAAAGTTCACGCCGGGCTGCTGGGCGCGATGGGTCTAATCATCATGGCCTGCGGCCTGTTCGGCCTGGCTTTACTGCCCTCCGCGCCGTCGGACCTGGATATTATCTGGCGAATGGCGCTCTGCGGCGCGGGCTTTGGTCTGTTCCAGTCCCCCAACAATCACACCATCGTCTCGTCAGCGCCGGCTCATCGCAGCGGCGGCGCAAGCGGCATGCTGGGGACCGCGCGCCTGCTTGGACAGAGCACTGGCGCCGCGCTGGTGGCGCTGCTGTTTAACCTGCTGGGCGATAGCGGAACCCACACCGCCCTTTTGCTGGCCGGAACGTTTGCCGTCGTCGCGGCCGCCGTCAGCGGGCTACGCGTCACGCAGCCGCGCGTCAGGCTGTAACGCAAAACCGGCATAAAAAAATCCGCAGCCCGAAGGTTGCGGATTTTTGTTTTCAGGGCCAGACGCGACGGTTATTTCAGGTATTCGCCGCTGCGCAGGGCTTCAATACGTTTATCCAGCGGCGGGTGAGTCATAAACAGCTCGCTCATGGATTTCGCTTTGCCGTTAATGCAGAACGCCATCATGCTGCTGGCCTCCTGCGGCTCATAGCTGGTTTTCAGACGCTGCAGCGCGGCGATCATTTTCTCACGCCCTACCAGCTTCGCTGAACCGGCGTCCGCATGGAACTCGCGGTAGCGGGAGAACCACATGGTGATGATGCTGGCCAGAATACCAAATACCAGCTCCAGCACCGTGGCTACCGCAAAGTAGATCAGCGGGTTGCCGTTGCTGCTTTCACCTTCATCGCGGTTGCCGCCGAGGAAGCCCGCCGCAATCTGCGCGATAACGCGCGAGATAAAGATAACGAAGGTGTTCACTACCCCCTGGATCAGCGTCATGGTGACCATATCACCGTTGGCGATGTGGCTAATCTCATGGGCGATAACCGCTTCCGCTTCATCACGGCTCATGTTCTGCAGCAGCCCGGTACTGACCGCCACCAGCGACGCATCGCGGCGCGCGCCGGTCGCGAAGGCGTTAATATCCGGCGCATGGTAGATAGCGACCTGCGGCATAGCGATACCCGCCTGGCGCGCCTGCTGCGCGACGGTATTCATCAGCCAGCGCTCGGTTTCGTTACGCGGCTGCTCAATGACTTCCCCACCCACCGATTTCAGCGCCATCCATTTCGACATCAGCAGCGAAACGATTGAGCCGCCGAAACCAAACAACAGGGCCATGATCAGCAGCCCGGTCATGCTGCTTGACTGAATTCCCGTCAGGCTCAGCACCAGCCCGAACACCACCATCACTGCCAGGTTGGTCAGCAGGAAAAGCGCGATTCGCATCATAATTTTCTTTTAACCTCGATTTAACAAAACGCACTATGCGATTACCCACATGGTATGGGTAGAACGCCAATTTTCAACCATCAGGCCCTGCTAAGTCACGAGAAAGACACAACTTTACATTTTGTAGCATATTGCTGACGCTGGGCAAAAGCGTTGACATTTTGTTGAAATCAGGCAATGAACGTTGGGAAAGGCGAGAAAGAAAAACGGGCACAACTTAGTGTGCCCGTTGGGGGATTATTTACTGGCCGGAGGCTCTACCGCAGGCCGATCCTTTTCCTCATGGGCCAGGTCGAGCGCAATATGAACCGTTTCATCAAGATACGGGTCAGGCTCCTGGTAATCCTTCGGCAGATCTTCCAGTTTTTTCAGTAGCGGCTTGCCTTCGCGTTTCAGGCGATCGTTAACGCGGGCCAGACGAATCGCATCATCTTCTTCATTCTCCTTTTCACGCTGCGCGTAATTCAGGGAGACGATGTTACGTTTGTCTTTCATCGCGTTATAGCGAGCAATGTCCTTCATGATGTACTGGAACTCAGGATCCTTGGCGATACGGGCATCGTGGCGCTTCAGCAGCTCGGGTCCGAACGGCGTCAGGTCACCATACTTCACGAAAGTTGCCGCATTGACGCTATCCCACGGCAGCGCGTTATCTTCATACTGCTCGCCGGTTTCACGCTCTTCGGTTCCGGTCGGCATCATGATGTCTGGCGTCACACCCTTGCGCTGAGTACTGCCGCCGTTAATACGGTAGAATTTCTGGATGGTGTACTGTACGGACCCCAGCGCCGGCCAGTCAGGGCGCAGCATCTGATCGTAAATGCGGTTCAGCGAACGATACTGCTGGACGGTCCCCTTGCCAAAGGTCGGCTCACCGACGATCAGCGCTCGGCCATAGTCCTGCATCGCGGCGGCGAAAATTTCAGAAGCCGAGGCGCTGAAACGGTCGACCAGCACCACCAGCGGGCCTTTGTAGTACACCACGCCGTCGGTATCGCTGTCTTCACGCACCTTACCGTTATTATCGCGAACCTGGACAACCGGGCCGGATGGAATAAACAGGCCAGAAAGCGAAACCGCTTCGGTCAGCGCCCCGCCGCCGTTGCTGCGCAGATCGATAACGATGCTGCTAACGTTCTGTTTCTCCAGTTTCTGCAGCTGAACCTTGACGTCGTCCGTCAGGCCAACATAGAAACCCGGAATATCCAGCACGCCAACCTTCTCTTTGCCGACGGTTTTGACTGACATCTTAACCGCGCGGTCTTCAAGACGAATGCGTTCGCGCGTGAGGGTCACAATCCGCGTTTTCGCGCCTTTACCCGCCGGGAGAATTTCCAGACGAACCTTGCTGCCCTTGGGACCTTTAATCAGCGCCACGACATCATCAAGACGCCAGCCGATGACATCAACCATGCCTTTACCCGGCTGCCCAACGCCAACGATACGGTCGCCCACGCTGATGGATTTACTCTTCGCCGCAGGACCACCGGCCACCAGTGAGTTGATCACCGTGTAGTCGTCATCCATCTGCAGTACCGCGCCGATACCTTCGAGAGACAGGCTCATTTCGGTGTTGAACTGTTCGGTATTGCGCGGAGAGAGATAGTTCGTATGCGGGTCGATTTCACGCGCAAAGGCGGTCATCGCCAGCGAGAAAACGTCTTCACTATTGGTTTGCGCCAGACGGCGAATGGCAAACTTGTAGCGACGGGTTAGGGTCTCGCGAATCTCTTTATCATCTTTGCCAGCCAGCTTGAGGCTGAGCTGATCAAACTTCACCTTGGCATCCCACAGCGCATTCAGCTCGGCCTCATCTTTCGGCCAGGGAGACTTGCTGCGGTCAAGGTTGAAGTTGTCATTGCCGGTAAAGTCCATCGGACGTTCCAGCACTTTCAATGCATATTGATAACGCTCAAATCGACGCTTCTGCGCCAGGTTATACAGGTCGTAAAAAACGTCCAGCTTCCCGCTGCGCAGCTCATCGCCGATTTGATTCTTTTTCGCGGCAAACTGGGCCACGTCGCTGGCTAACAGCACGTTATGGCTGTAGTCGAGCAGGTTCAGGTAGCGATCGAAAATTTTTGCCGAAAAGGCATTATCAAGATCGAACTGCCGGTAGTGAGAGCGGGTAAAGCGCGATGTGACGCGCTCGCTCACCGTCGCGTGCTGCGGCTCTTCTTTCAGCACGGGGATTTGATCGATCCGGGTGATATCGTCCACGGCGAATGACTGGCCTGCGATTACCAGCAGGCCCGCCAACGCGGTGAGCTTAAAGAATTTGTTCATGCCTGGCCCGGCCTCCGTTTCAGAACACCAGGTGTTCTGCGCGTACAATCATTGACATACCAGAAGTCAGCTGTACACGAACGCCATCTTTGGTGATTTCCAGGACGGTGGCGTCCATTGCATTATTGCCTGCTTTCACCTTCAGTGCCTGGCCAACGGTCAATACAGACACATCTGATACAGGGGTATGACGCTCTTCGCGCGGCGCTTTGGCTGCTGCTGCCGGGCGAGGTTTACGCTGCTCAGCGCCGTCTTTACGACGCGCCTGAGGCTGAGGACGTGGTTTACGCTCGCGACGTGCCCCCTCTTCCGGCTGGCCTGCTGCGGCAGCGGCTTCGCGTTTTTTGGCCTGCTGCGCTTCGCGCTGCGCCTGGACGCGGGCTTTTGCTTCTTCAAGCTGCTGACGGGCATGAGCGACGTGCTGCTCTTCCAGTTCGCCGCACGGGTTGCCGTCAAGGTCAACGCGGACTGCGCCAGGCTTAACGCCGTACAGGTAGCGCCAGCTCGAAGTATAAAGACGCAAAGCAGCGCGAAGTTGGGTTTTGCTGAGATTCATCTCTCCGCCAACGCGCTCAACGAGATCCTGAAAAATACCGACTTTCAGGGGGCGAGCTTCGCCTTCAGCGCTAAAACACTGAGGGAAACGTTCGGCCAGAAACGCAATGACTTCTTTACTGCTATTCAACTTAGGTTGATTTTCCATGAAATTTCCTGATTACAACGGACGTAGCCAACAAGCCGCAGGCATGAACAGGCGTCATTATAATGACGTCATCGGTAAATGCTACGTTATCCGTTGATTATCCTGCGACGCGGGTGAATATTTTTTGATAATCAGTCGCAGAAATGAGTTTTTCCAGATGCGCGACCAGTTCTGCCAGTCCCTGCTCATCTTCAGCGGTGAAGCGGGAATGCGCCGTGCTATCGATATCCAGGACGCCGATAGTTTGATTGTTCACCCGTAACGGGAAGACAATTTCCGAATTACTGGCGGCGTCACAGGCGATGTGCCCATCAAACGCGTGAACATCCTCTACCCGCTGCACGCGATTCTGCGCGACGGCAGTCCCGCATACGCCGCGTCCGACCGGAATCCGCACGCAGGCCAGCTTGCCCTGGAACGGGCCAAGCACCAGCGTGTCACCTTCCAGAAGATAGAAACCGGCCCAGTTCACGTCGGTCAGCCGCTCGAACAGCAGCGCGCTGGTATTTGAAATCATCGCCAGAAAACTGGTTTCGCCTGCCATTAACGCCTGAAAATCGCGGTTCAAATCCGCGTAGAATTCTGATTTGTTCATTATTTGGTCGCTTAGTTGTCTTACTACCTTACACTTACAGCCTAATAAAATAAGCTTTAAATGCATTCATGCTCAAGATGAATTCATTCCTGAGTTAAGATAGAGAGATACACTCATTTCTGTAAGCTATAAATGCCACTAAAAACACCCAGGATTACGCCAGCAAAAAAAATGATCGTCTACTCGGTCAGCGCCCCCGTTGAGCACGCTCACTATCAGCGCTGTCCGCAGTGCGACCTGCTGTTTCGTTTACCGGTCCTTAAAAAGAATCAAAGCGCCTGGTGTCCCCGCTGCAACGCCAAAGTGCGCGATGGCCGCGACTGGTCGCTTACCCGGCTGGGCAGCATGGCAATCGCGATGCTGCTGCTGATGCCTTTTGCCTGGAGCGAACCGCTGCTGCGTTTGCATCTGCTGGGCGTGCGTATCGACGCTAACGTCCTTCAGGGCATCTGGCAAATGACCGGCCAGGGCGATCCGCTCACGGCGGCGATGGTGCTATTTTGCGCGGTCGTGGCGCCGGTGCTGCTGGTGGTCTCAATCGCCTATCTGTGGCTGGGCAACGTGCTGGGCATGAATCTGCGCCCGATACTGCTGATGCTGGAGCGGCTCAAAGAGTGGGTGATGCTGGATATTTACCTGGTCGGCATCGGCGTCGCCTCCATTAAGGTGCAGGATTACGCCTTCCTGCAGCCGGGCATCGGGCTTATCGCCTATATCTCCCTCACCCTGCTCAGTATCCTGACGCTTATCCATATGAACGTGGAGGAGCTCTGGGAGCGTTTTTACCCCCAGCGCCCGGCGCTGCGGCCGGATGAAAACCTGCAGGTTTGCCTCGGCTGCCATTATACCGGCCATCGCGATTCGCGCGGCCGCTGCCGTCGCTGCCACACTCCCCTGCGCCACAGACGCCGCCAGAGCCTGCAAAAGAGCTGGGCTGCGCTGATTGCGTCAATGGTTTTCCTGCTGCCTGCCAACCTGCTGCCGATCTCGATTATCTACGTCAACGGCGCGCGTCAGGATGACACCATCCTTTCCGGCATTATGTCGCTGGCCAGCAGCAACGTCGCTATCGCCGGCGTCGTGTTCATCGCCAGTATTCTGGTCCCATTCACCAAAGTAATTGTATTGTTTACGCTGCTGGTCAGCATACAATTCAAGTGTGAACAGGGGTTACGTACCCGCATCCTGCTACTGCGGCTGATTACCTGGATCGGCCGCTGGTCTATGTTGGATCTTTTTGTCATCGCATTAACCATGTCGCTGATCAACCGCGATCAGCTCCTCGCGTTTACGATGGGGCCCGCCGCGGTCTATTTTGGCGCCGCGGTAATATTAACTATCCTTGCTGTTGAATGGCTGGACAGCCGCTTACTTTGGGACGCACATGAGTCAGGAAACGCCCGCTTCGCCGACTGAAGCCAAAATTAAAACTAAACGCCGTATCTCGCCATTTTGGCTGCTGCCGGTCATCGCGCTGCTGATTGCCGGCTGGCTGATATGGACCAGCTACCAGGATCGCGGTACGACGATCGTTATCGACTTCCAGTCCGCTAACGGTATCGTCCCTGGCCGCACGCCTATCCGCTATCAGGGGGTAGAAGTCGGTACGGTGGAGAACATCTCGCTGAGTAAAGATCTGAGCAAAATTGAGGTTTCCGCCAGCGTCAAGGGCGATATGAAAGATGCGCTGCGCAAGGAGACGCAGTTCTGGCTGGTAACGCCGAAGGCTTCTCTCGCCGGCGTGTCCGGCCTGGATGCGCTGGTGGGCGGTAACTATATCGGCATGATGCCCGGCCAGGGCGAGCCCGAGGATCACTTTGTCGCCCTCGATACCCAGCCGAAGTACCACATCAACAACGGCGAGCTGATGATTCATCTCAAGTCAGCGGACTTGGGTTCGTTAACCAGCGGCTCGCTGGTCTATTTCCGCAAAATTCCGGTCGGCCGGGTATATGACTACGCCATTAATCCGAACAATCAGGGCGTCACCATTGATGTGCTGATCGAGCGGCGTTTCACCAACCTGGTGAAAAAAGAGAGCCGTTTCTGGAACGTATCCGGCGTGAAGGCGGACGTCAGCCTGAGCGGAGCGAAAGTCCAGCTGGACAGCCTCTCGGCGCTGGTGAACGGCGCTATCGCCTTTGATTCCCCGGATGATTCTCCACAGGCTCAGCAAAACACGGATTATCACTTATACGAAGACCTGGCGCACAGCCAGCGCGGCGTGGTGGTTAAACTGGATCTCCCGGATGGCGCAGGCTTAAAAGCGGGCTCTACGCCGCTGATGTACCAGGGCCTGGAGGTCGGCCAGCTCAGTAAGCTGAATCTCAATGCCGACGGGAAAGTGACCGGCGAAATGACCGTCGACCCGAGCGTCGTCAGCCTGCTGCGCGAGAAGACGCTGATTCAGATGAAGAAGCCAAAAATCTCGCTGGATAACCCCAGCGTCAGCGCCCTGCTGACCGGCACCACCTTCGAGCTGGTCCCCGGCGAGGGTGAACCCCGCAACCAGTTTGCGGTGCTGCCTGCCGATAAATCCATTCTGGAAGAGCCGGATGTCGCGACCGTCACGCTCACCGCGCCGGAAAGCTACGGCATCGACGCCGGGCAGCCGCTGATTCTGCACGGCGTGCAGATTGGCCAGGTTCTGGAGCGCAAGCTGAACGCCGATGGCGTCACGTTCCAGGTGGCGGTGATGCCGGAGTACCGTTCTCTGGTACGCGGCGATAGCAAATTCGTGGTCAACAGCCGCATCGACGTTAAAGTCGGCATCGATGGCGTGGAGTTCCTCGGGGCCAGCGCCAGCGAATGGGTCAGCGGCGGGATCCGCATTATCCCGGGCGACAAAGGGGCGATGCAAAGCCGCTATCCGCTGTACGCGAACCAGGAAAAGGCGCTGGAAAACAGCATGAGCGATCTGCCGACCACCACGCTTACGCTCTCAGCCGAGACGCTGCCGGACGTGCAGGCAGGCTCCGTGGTGCTGTACCGTAAATTTGCGGTCGGGGAAATCATCACCGTGCAGCCGCGCAAGAACGCCTTTGAGATCAATATCCATATCAAGCCGGAATATCGCCATCTGCTGACCAGCAACAGCGTGTTCTGGGCCGAGGGCGGCGCGAAAGTGCAGCTTAACGGTAGCGGCCTGACGGTGCAGGCATCCCCGCTCTCCCGCGCGCTGAAGGGCGCGATTAGCTTTGATAACCTCAGCGGCGCCAGCGCTAGCGCGCGGATCGATAACAAACGCGTGCTGTATGCGTCAGAAACCGCCGCCCGCGCGGTGGGTGGGCAGATAACCCTGCACGCCTTCGACGCCGGTAAAATCGCCGAAGGGATGCCAATTCGCTACCTGGGGATTGATATTGGCCAGATCCAGTCGCTGAATTTAATTACCGCGAAAAACGAAGTGCAGGCGAAAGCGGTTCTTTACCCGGAATACGTCAATACCTTTGCCCGCGCCGGGACGCGTTTCTCGGTAATTACGCCGCAGATATCCGCGGCGGGCGTCGAACATCTGGATACCCTTTTCCAGGCCTATATCAACGTCGAGCCGGGACGCGGTGCGCCGCGCCGTGATTTCGAAATTCAGGAAACCACGATCAGCGATTCACGTTATATCGACGGCCTGAGCATTATCGTCGAAGTACCGGAAGCGGGTTCGCTGGGTATCGGCACGCCGGTGCTGTTCCGCGGGCTCGAAGTCGGCACGGTGACCGGTCTGATGCTCGGTTCGATGTCGGATCGCGTGATGGTACAGCTGCGTATCAGCAAGCGTTATCAGTATCTGGTGCGCAACAACTCGGTGTTCTGGCTGGCTTCCGGCTATAGCCTCGACTTTGGCCTGATTGGCGGGGTGGTGAAAACCGGTACCTTTAATCAGTTCATTCGCGGCGGCATCGCGTTTGCGACGCCTCCGGGTACGCCGCTGGCGCCGAAAGCGCAGGATGGCAAACACTTCCTGCTGCTGGAGAGCGAACCGAAAGAGTGGCGCGAATGGGGCACCGCCCTGCCGCGCTAAGCATAACAGGCTCCGGTGTCCGCCGCCGGAGCCTTTATGGTAAACTACGCCCCCTTTTTTCGTTGTGGTGCGCTCCCCGTGGCTCAAAACGCTGTCTATCTTCCTGAAGAATTCCTCGCTCAAATGCGTGCGGCAATGCCGACGCATCTCTCTTTTGACGACTTTATCGCCGCCTGCCAGCGCCCGCTGCGGCGAAGCATTCGCGTCAATACGCTGAAAATCACGGTGGCTGATTTTTTGCAGCTGGTCGCCCCCTACCGCTGGCAGCTCACGCCGGTTCCGTGGTGCGAAGAGGGTTTCTGGATCGAGCGTGAAGATGAAGACGACCTGCCGCTGGGCAGCACGGCCGAGCACCTTAGCGGGCTGTTTTACATTCAGGAAGCCAGCTCCATGCTGCCGGTCGCCGCGCTGTTTGCCAACGGACAGATGCCGAAGCGGGTGATGGACGTCGCCGCCGCGCCGGGTTCTAAAACCACGCAAATCGCCGCCCGCATGGGTAATGAAGGCGGCATTCTGGCCAATGAATATTCCGCCAGCCGGGTTAAAGTCCTGCACGCCAACATCAGCCGCTGTGGAATCAGCAACGTGGCGCTGACCCATTTCGATGGTCGGGTATTCGGCGCCGCGCTGCCGGAATGCTTTGACGCGATCCTGCTCGACGCCCCCTGCTCCGGCGAAGGGGTAGTACGTAAAGATCCCGATGCGCTGAAAAACTGGTCGCCGGAAAGCAACGCGGAAATTGCGGTGACCCAGCGCGAGCTGATTGACAGCGCGTTTCACGCCCTTCGCCCCGGCGGGACGCTGGTTTACTCCACCTGTACCCTGAACCGGCAAGAAAACGAAGAGGTGGTCAACGGGCTGCTGGCGCGCTATCCGCAGGCGGTAGAAGTCGTGCCGCTCGGTTCACTGTTCCCGCAGGCCAGCGAAGCCCTCACCGAGGAGGGCTTCCTGCACGTCTTCCCGCAGATTTTTGACTGCGAAGGGTTCTTCGTCGCCCGTTTACGTAAAACCGCGGCCATCGATCCGCTTCCGGCGCCGGGTTATAAAGTGGGGAAATTCCCCTTCACGCCGCTTAAAACCCGCGAATCCGCCGCCGTGATTGCCGCCGCCGCCGCCGTCGGTTTGCAGTGGACCGCCGACCATACGCTCTGGCAGCGCGATAAAGAAATCTGGTTATTCCCACAGGCGCTCGAAGCGTTATTCGGCAAAGTGCGCTTTTCCCGCATCGGCATCCGGCTCGCCGAAACCCATAACAAAGGCTACCGCTGGCAGCACGAAGCGGTGATTGCGCTTGCCGCGCCGGCCGCTCCCCTGGCGCTGACGGAGGCCGAAGCGGAAGAGTGGTATCGCGGTCGCGATATCTATCCTGAAACGCTCCCGCAGAAGGATGATGCGATTGTCACCTATCAGGGCGCGCCGATCGGGCTGGCGAAAAAAGTCGGGTCGCGTTTAAAAAATAGCTATCCCCGCGAACTGGTGCGTGACGGTAAGCTTTTTAGCAAAAAAGCGTGATGGCGCGTCGAAAAACAGCATTTTTTCACTGGCGCTTTACGCCCGTTTGTCTACGCTGAAAAATGGCGGCCTTAACTGGTCGTACCACAACTCAGCAGACAAACGGGGTGAATTTATGGCCAAAACTAACGTACGTATCGGCGCGTTTGAGATAGACGACGCCGAACTGCACGGCGAACAGCAGGGAGAGCGAACGTTAAGCATCCCCTGCAAATCCGATCCGGATTTATGCATGCAGCTTGATGCATGGGACGCGGACACCAGCGTACCCGCCATACTTGATGGTGAACATTCCGTCCTCTACCGTAAGCACTACGATCGCCAGTCCGATGCCTGGGTCATGCGCCTCGCCTGACTCAATTGAACCCGTCGCCTGAGACGGGTTATTTATTTCCCCGCTTCTCCGTCATCTCCTACACTTAACGCTATGTTTTTCAGGATATGAGACTCGGATGTTTGCCTTAGTGCTGTTTATTTGTTACCTGGACGGCGGCTGTGAAGATATCGTTGTCGATGTTTACGATAACGAGCGGCAGTGCACAACGGCCATGGACGATCAGCGGATACGCCACGGCGGCTGCTTTCCGGTAGAAGATTTTATCGATAGTTTCTGGCTTCCCGCCCGAGAATACAGCGATTTTTAGCCTGCCAGCTGTAGCGCCACCAGGGTTAGCTCTCCACCAAACACGGCCCCCGTATCGATATAGTGCTGGTTATCGCTGTCGTAGCGTCGTTTCAGCGGCGTATGGCCGAACCAGAAATGGTCAGCGCCGGCAATCGCGCCGTGACGCCCGGCGAGGTGGTCGGTAAGACGCTGCCGACGCCACAGCACCTGGTGCTCATCGACAGCGCGATGCCAGCGATAAACCGCGGCGGGGTAATCAGCGTGGGCAATCACGTGCACCTGCTCACCGCTGTGGAGTTCAATAATCAACGGCAGTCGGCGGCAGCGGGCAATAAGCGCCGTAAGGCGTTGCTTTTGGCTCGCCGCACGCTGCGTATACCAGTCGCCTCCGTTCATCTCCCAAAGCCTCATATCGCCGTCGGCAAGCGCCTCCAGCGCCATCTGTTCATGGTTTCCACGCACCGCGTAAACCCAGCGATAGCGCAGTAAATCCAGACACTCCGCGCTTTGTGGCCCGCGATCGATCAGATCGCCCACCGAAAGAAGCAGATCCTGGTAAGGGTCAAACTTGCGCTCACGAAGGGCCGCCATCAGGCGTGCGAAACAGCCGTGCAGGTCGCCCACCAGCCAGATATTACGCCAGTCGCAACCGTAAATACGCTGATACATATTTCGTCCTCCTCGCATAATTATAGGAAAACCCCGCGGCTTCACCGCCCGTAAATTGGCACCTCAATCGATTTTAAACGAAAGCCAAATATAGTCCGGCCGGGCATTAAGCTCCCCACGATATATCCATAGAATAGAGGCTAAATAACACCGAGGTATTCATCGTGACGGATAACAGCCTGCATTCAGCCAGCGTAGTTGAGCGACGCCCAAATCTCATTGCCGATCTGGTGATGGGCCGGATCACACCCGCCCCCATCTGGCAACAACGTCATTACCGGCTTAAGTTTTTACTGCGCACGGCATTATTTTATGCGCCAACGCGCAGCATGCTGGAGAGCCTGTCGGCGCGTGCGGATTTCAATCAGCTGCTCGCCGCTCAGGTGACGCTGCCGGGTAAAGTCCATCGCCAGTATTTAACCCGCGGGTTAAACGCCAGCCAGCGCGCTCAGGCCATTATCAGCCACTATCAGTTCGTTGATTCCCTGGGCGCCTCGCGCCTCGCCGGGGCCATGACCGCCGCGAAAGATGTGCCGCTGCTTGAGCTGACAGGCAAAGACGACAGCCGGTTTACGCTCTCCGCCTCCTCGGCGGGCAAAGCCGAACGCGAGGGCGAAACGACGCTGTGGCTGCGCGATAGCGATGAGATTGTGCTTGCCAGCGCGACCTTTAGCGTCACCCGCCAGCAGGAGCAATGGCAGTTGACTATCGGCGGCCTGCAGGGGCCGCGCAGCACCGTTCCGCACGAAGTGATTAAACGGGCGACCCGCGCCTGTTACGGCCTGTTCCCGAAACGCCTGCTGATGGAATTTATCTGGTTAATGGCGGCGCGTTGCAACATTCATCACATTTACGGGGTCAGCGACAGCGGCCACGTCTTCCGCGCGCTGCGCTATCGGCTGAGTAAAGGGCGCCATTTTCACGCCAGCTATAACGAGTTCTGGCACTCTATCGATGGGGTCGCCGACGGCGCCTGGCGCTGGCGCCTGCCGCTGCAGCTGGAAAGAAAGACGCTTGAGAGCATCGCCAGTAAGAAACGCGCCGAATATCGTCGCCGCTTCCAGCTGCTGGATGATATGGCCGCTCAGATGGCGATACTCATGGATTAGCTCTCCCGCCGCTTCGCCAACGCCGTTTAGCACAACGGCGTTTGCATCTTCAACGGCGCTTTAGTTACTATCATAACTTCGTTGTACTCCTTGCGGACGGCTAGTGAAGTTATGAGCAAAACAGAATTACTCCTGCTGGCTATCCTGTTGATTATTTTGACCGCTGCTCTGTGGTTTATTTTTAGCGGACAAATATGGTTTCTGGTGAGCTTTCTGGAAACATGGCTGTACCCCTCTTTTGTGGCGCCAGAATAAATCGTTGCCCATTATTTTCACGCCGTCGTTCGCCCCCTTCGCCTCCCTGACAATAACCCATAGCGCGGTCAGAAGAATAACCGCCAAAAAAGTGAAAAACCGTCTCTTATCTATTATTTCATTTGTCATACAAATGTGTATACTGGGTCACTTCCGATGTTGACCCGTAAAGTTCACCTGCACTATGGGCCTGATTTTGTGCAGGTGTTTTCTCCTCGCCCTTGCTCAACGGCGCCTCCAGTGTCTATACCCGCCTTTTTGTCCAGATTTTTTGTTGCAAACTTTGCGCCAGATTGTGATTTAAGAAAAAATCGCCCTATTTTCACGCCCCTTCAAAACACAATTAAAAAACATAACACCAACAATTAATTAACAAAAAGAGTTTGCATCCACACAAAAGGCATAAACACAGAACAACAATCCAATAAAAAACACATAACCAGCCATAAATACAAAATTACACATATCTTGCAGGAGTAGTTATACGTTAACCAACAAAACCGCGGCACTTAATCGGTGACCAACGTCTATCGCTACATTGTTGTTTTTCTTCAGCGGCTTTCCACTAAGAGGTTCTCTATGAACGTCACAACGATCTCGCGCAGTCTCCTGGGCGGCTTACTGAGCGCCATAGTCATTCTTCAACCGGCTTCTGCAGCGGGAACCTTAAGCGGCCAGATTGGCGTCCAGGTGACGCTCGGCAGCGGGTGCAGCGTATCGAATGTCCGCAATGGCGAAAACAACCGCTGGGGCAACATTAATTTCGGCTCCTATGGCGATTTAGCCAACTCCATTGATGCGGAGATCACCGGCAGCGGCGGCGGAAGCGCCCTAACCGTGACCTGCACCGAGGATCTTGCCTCGACCCTGACGCTTGACGGCGGCCAGGCTGGCGATGCTGCGCTGCGCTATATGAAAAACGCCGGTGGCACCCAGCAGATTGCCTATCGGCTCTATTCGGATGCCGCCCGCAATAACGAAATCCTGCCTGGCGGCACGATACCTATCGTTGGCACAGGGAATCCACAGGCGATTCCTGTTTTTGCCCGCATTCGCCCCGAAGACCAGAGCGTCAACGCGCCGACAGCCGATGTGTATGACGACATTGTCACCGCGACCTTAGCCTGGTAACCGCATAAGGAAAATGGGCGTCATGCTTCGACCAGAGTGGCTTACATTACTTCTGCTTTTTACCTCGGGCGCCCATGCCGCCGTTGCCCAAAAGACGTTCAAAGTCTCCGCGCAGATAACCGCAGGCTGCGCGCTGGGCGCCGGGGACGGCTCCCAAACGACGGACTTCGGCACGCTGAATTTTGGCACCCTGTCATCGCTTTACAGCAACGTGGATGTCGCGAGTACCGCCGGCGCAGGTTCCATCATCGTGACCTGCACGCCCGGCACCGCTATTTCAATCGCCCTCGACTATGGCGTCAACGGCGGCTCAGCCACTCAGCGCTACATGTCGAACGGCAACAGCAGCACGCTGGCGTACCAGCTTTATCAGGACGCCAACCGCGCTAACGTTTGGGGCAGCAGTACGCTGGCCCTGAGCGTTGCATCCTTTCCGAGCACCACGCAAACCTACACGGTTTATGGCCGCCTTTTTGCCACGAATGGCTTCCCGGCGGTGGGCTCCTATACCGACACGGTCACCGTCACGCTGACCTATTAGATAATTCACAGGTTAACTATGATTCGCTGTAGATTTGCGCCGTTTATATTCGCTTTATTGCTTCCCTCATCCGTGCTGGCCGCCAGCTCCGTTCTGGTATGGCCGATATTTCAAACGATCGAAAGCCACGAAACAGGGTCTGAACTGTGGCTGGAGAATCGCGGCAGCGCGCCGGTTAATTTGCAGCTGCGCGTGTTTGCCTGGGATCAAAAAGCGTCAGCGGACGTCTACGCCGATCAGCGGGATGTTGTCGCCAGCCCGCCTTTTACCACGGTAGCGCCGGGGCAGCGCCAGCTGGTGCGGCTCATGCGCGTCGCCCCCATCGCAAACGGCAAAGAGCACTCCTATCGCATTGTTATCGATGAGATCCCTGCCGCGCAACCCGCGGCGCAGACGGAACAGAACGCCGCCGGGCTGAAAATGCGCATGCGCTATGTCCTGCCGCTGTTTACCTATGGGCAGGGCGTCACGCCGCTAAAGAACGCGGGTTCAGTCGAACCGGTAAGGGCCACGCTGCGCTGGTCGCTCTCGCAGCAAAATAACCGCCAGACGCTGTGCATCGAAAACAGAGGCAATCAGCACGCGCGCCTCAGCGCGGTTTACTGGGCGAACGCGAGCGGCAAGGGGCGCATTCCCCAGGCTAATGGTCTTCTCGGCTACGTTCTGGCGCAGAAAAAGAGCTGTTTCCCGAGCGCCGGAAACGCTTCCGTGCCGTCAGGAATGCATCTGTTCGCGAAATTAACGGATAACGGTCAGGCGGTGGAAATTCCGGCGAATCGTTAAAAATGAGAGATCTGAAAAGGACGGCGTCCGGGGGGCTGATGGCGATGGCGTCGGTAACGGCCTGCGCCGCGACCTATGATTCCCTGCCTGCGCCTGCGGCATCCTACGGCGAAAAGCAGGAGTACGAGCTGTACCTCAGCGTATCGGTCAACGGCAATATTCTTGCCGGCGCCGTTCCGGTAAAGGTCAACGCTGGCCACTACTGGATCGCGGCCAGCGTGTTGCAGCAAGCGCATATTCCCCTGCAAACCGGCGACGCGCTGGTTGATGTGACGACGCTACCCTCGGTGAAAGTGGAATATGACCAGCCGGGTCAGATCCTCAAGCTCCAGGTTCCGGACAAATGGCTCCCCGAGCAGCACATCGGGGGGACCACGGAACAACCTGGCCAGACCGCGATAAGCAGCCCGGGAATTTTATTTAACTACGACGCTTACAGCCTCTTTTCATCCGGCGGTTCGCAAACCACCAGCACCTTCACCGAAACGCGCCTTTTCGGCCCGCCGGGCGTCCTTTCCAATAACGCCGTGATTCGGCAAAACTGGTCTTCGACGGGCTACGAGCAGCAGGGCTATATGCGCTACGACACCCTGTGGAAGTACAGCGATAGCGACCAAATGATTAGCTACCAGGCCGGGGACGTGGTCAGTAACGCCCTGACGTGGAGCAGTTCCGTGCGCATGGGGGGGCTACGCCTGAGCCGCAACTTCAGCGTTCGCCCGGATCTGGTGACATATCCGCTGCTTAACTTATCCGGCAGCGCGGCGGTTCCTTCAAGCGTCGATCTGTTTATTAACGGCTATAAGAGCAGCTCTGCGCAAATCAATGGCGGCCCCTATACGCTGACCAACGTTCCCTGGATCAGCGGCGCCGGCGAAGCCACCGTAGTGACCACCGACGCTCTGGGTCGCCAGGTCTCCACCAGCATCCCTTTTTATGTCTCCAATACCCTGCTGCGGGAAGGACTGAGCGATTTTGATTTCACCCTCGGCGCCCTGCGCAACAACTACGGTATCAGGAGTGCCGATTATGGCGCCGGCGCGGTAAGCGCTATTTATCGCTACGGATTCAACAACTGGCTCACGCTTTCGACGCATACCGAAGACCGCGAAGGGTTAACCAATGCCGGCATTGGCAGCGATATCGGCGTGGGGAATCTGGGCACCCTCAGCCTGTCGGGCAGCGCCAGCCGTGGCGAGGGAGACGGAAACCAGTTCACCTCGGGTTACTCTTACTATGGCAGTAGCTGGGGAGTGAGCTATCAACATATCCGCCGCAGCGCCGGCTACGACAACCTCAGCACCTATGGGTCTACCGCCACGCTCAGCCGTCAGTCAGACCAGGCCACGCTGAGCCTGAGTCCGTGGGGACGAACCCTCGGTTCTTTTAGCATTGGCTACTTTGATATCAAAGCCGAGGATAATTCGCGCACCCGGCTGCTGAACCTCTCCTGGAGCCGCGGCCTGTGGCTCAGCAGCAGCCTCAGCCTGAGCGTCAACCGCGATCTGCAGGAAGGTAGCTACGCCAGCATGCTGCAGGTCATCATCCCTTTCGATTCGCAAACCTCTGTCCAGCTAAGCGGCCAGCGCGCCAGCGCCGGACAATGGGGAGAAAATATCAGCGTCAGCCGCTCTGCTCCGGCAGAAGGCGGGCTGGGCTGGAACCTCGCCCATTCGATCGGCGGCGATAACTATAGTCAGGCGGATCTGACCTGGATCAACCGCGTGTCAACGCTGAGCGGAGGCTACTACGGGTCGCGCGACGATCGTCACAGCTGGTTTGAGGCCTCGGGCTCGGTGGTGCTGATGGATAACAGTCTGTTTTTCGCCCGGCAAATTAACGATGCCTTTATCGTCGTCTCCACCGGCAACTACCCGAATATTGCGGTGAATTATGAAAATCGCAAAGTCGGCGTGACCGATAAAAATGGTCATCTGCTGATCCCGTGGGCGACGGCGTGGTATCCGGGGAAAGTCACCCTCGATACGCTACCGCTGCCAACGGACACCGAAGCTCTGATGGTGGAGAAACGCATCGCCGTGCGCGAAGGCAGCGGAGCGCTGGTCGATTTCCCTGTGAACCGCGTGCGCTCGGCAACCCTCGTCTTCGTCGATGCCAGGGGGCAACCGCTGCCGGTCGGTACGCCGGTCGAGGAGGTTAACAGCAAGCAGCGCGGCCTGGTGGGCTATGACGGCGTGGTCTGGTTCTCGCATCTTGGACGCCACAACGAAGTCAAAATAAACGCCGGAGAGCTTCGATGCAGCGTCCAGTTCGAACTTCCGTCCTCAACGCCGGTTCCGCAGCGGATAGGTCCGGTCAGCTGCCCCTCTTAACAGCGGAGATAACGTTGAAAAGTATTATCCTCGTATTCGCGATGCTCTTAGCGCTCGGGCAAGCCAGCACCGCGCTGGCCGCCTGCAGTATCAAAACCAGTGCGCCAGCAATCGGCCCGGTGGATTCCTTTGCGCTCAACAGCGCGCCTCAGGGCGTGATGGCCGGCGCGGGGTTTTACTGCACCCCGGAACTGGTGGCGCTCAACTCAACCAATACGTTAAGCGCCACTCTGGCGTCGGCCAACAAGAGCAACGGCGTTCCGCGGCTGCTTAATGGCGCGGGCGATGCCATCCCTTATAGCGTCTGTTCTGACGCCTCGTGCTCGCCGGCCTATCAGGACGGCGGCGTGATTAGCTGGTCCAGAACAACGCTGCTCGAACTGCTGGGTTTATTTAACTCAAGCGATGGCACCATGCCGCTCTACTTCAGAACCACGCCGGGAGCCAACGTCCCCGCCGGTACCTATACCGATGTGTTAACCATCACCTGGGTGTACCGATTCTGTTACGTCGGGCTCGATCTGCTGGGCATTAAGATATGTATTCCGAATAACGGAACCCTGACCTCGACGGTCAACGTGTCGGTGAAGGTGACCAATGTTTGCTATATCGACAGCGCGCCGGACGTCGAATTTGCCTCTGCCGCTCTTCCGTCCGGTTTTAGCCACTACAGCGGCCAGCTTGCCATCCGCTGCACTAAAAACGCGGCCTACACCGTCAACCTCGCCAGCACTAACGCCAGCGTCGGCGACTGGCGGCAGATGAGCCAGCCCATTGCGAACCAACCAACCGCCTGGCTGCAGTATCAGTTTTACCAGCCCAACGGCAGCGCCTGGACGGAAAGCAACAATCTCAGCGTAACCGGCTCCGGCGCCGCGCAGTCCGCGAACTACACCCTCAAGATTAACCCGACCCAGAGCAACCAGCCTGCGGGAACCTACAGCGATACCGTACTGGTGACCGTGAGCTACTAAAACGTTAGCAGACGATTTTTTGTAAAAGAAATGTTTAGGAAATTATTGTTGTGGTATAAGAAAAAAGCCCCGAAAAAAGCGACTGGGGTTTTGCAATGGAATCTGCGGTTTGTGAAAAACAGATAAAAAGAGACCGAACACGATTCCTGTATTCGGTCCAGGGAAATGGCTCTTGGGAGAGAGCCGTGCGCTAAAAGTTGGCATTAATGCAGGCTAAGTCGCCTTGCCTTATAAGAATAGTTTACCGTGTCAGGTTTTCCAGTCCGCGACAAAAGTGGACGAATAATTCGTATCAAAATTGCTGATGCCAACAAAAAACCGCCACGCCCGGTATCGGGGGATGGCGGTTTTTTTCATGTAAATACAGCGGGATGCAGGCGGCGATCAGCAGAGCTTCTGCGCACGCTCAATAAAGGGCGCCAGGCTCATTTTTTGTCCCGGCTGCTGCGGATCGTCAATCTGGATCACAGAAATCGGCTGCGCGTTGGTTTTACCGTCTTTCATCTGCTGTTCGGCGATGTCGTTTAGCGGGTACTGCACCAGGGTACTGGGATTAATGGCGAACAGCGCGTTGCCCGGACGGCAGGTCAGCATCACCTCTTCGCGGTTAAACGCCCAGCTCTCCTTACCCACCTCAAAGCGGCTTACGGTAATCACCTGCGGTGCCGCCAGCGCAGCGCCAGAACTTGCCAGTAACAACATTGTCAGAACGATTTTTTTCATGATTTAACCAGTTTATTCAGAAAGGTTCCCAGGTGGCAAACAGGCTGACGGCAAACAGCGCCAGCGCCCCCAGCGCAATTTCTATCTGCGTAGTGCGCACGATGAGCTGCTCCGCTCGCGTTCCGCCTGCCGACATGCGTGGCACCAGAACATACCGGTTCACCAGCGCAATTGCCACCATTGCCGCCACCAGCGCACATTTGAACAACAGCATACGCCCCCAGGGCGAGGCGCTGATAAGTCCGCCCTGGATCAGCAGCGCATTTACCACGCCGCTGGCGATGGCGCCGGCAACCGCCAGATGCCCGTAGCGCGAAAAACGCATCATGGTGCAGATGGCCGCCTGCCGCCAGCGACCGTGCGCCAGGCGAAGACAGTAGATAAACGGCAGCAGACCGCCAAACCAGCTGGCCACGCAAAACAGATGAAGCGCATGGTTGGTTCGCTGCACTATCCCCTGCCAGCCATCGTTCATTGCGGCATGCCCGACGCCGGCCAGCAGCAGCAGCTGAGCGCAAAACAGCACCAGCAGCAAACGTCCCGGTCGCAGGGGCTTCAGCCAGACCACCGCCAGCGCCACAAAGGCGAGTAAAATTTGCCATACCCACACGCCGCCAAACTGCGTCCCGGCCACCGCCTGCCAGATAGCCGGCTGCCAGACGTCCGGCCAGCCGTTGCCCATCAAGCCGCCCTGCGCCATCAGCATCAGCAGCGCCGACAGCGCGCTTGCTGATAATAAATAGCGCATCAGCGGATAGAAGCGCTGCATCATCAAACGACGTAAGGCCACCGGCGCCCACCATGCGCCGTAGAGGACGCAGCCGAAAGCGACGATCAGCGAAATGAAATGGATAAAGCGTAAGCTGACATAGACTCCACTCAGCATCGGCTTACTTCACGGTAAAGGTGTATTGCCCTTTCGTCTTGTGGCCATCTACGGAGACCACGTGCCAGTTAACGGTATATTCGCCCGGCGTCAACGCCTGCTCAACCGGTACCGTCAGCTGAGCCTTATTGCTGTCGCTGCGGACGGGTTTACCGAGGGTGATGGTCTTCTGCTGCGGCCCGGTGAGGGTTACGCCGCTAAACTGCGTTTCGATGCCTTCGGAGAAGTTCAGGGTCAGCGCCTGCGGTGAAGCGTTCACCACGGTATTGGCCGCCGGAAGCTGTTGTTGGAGATGAGCGTGGGCCGATGCGCCTGCTGCGGTCAGGCAACCGGCGAGAAACAGAGACAGACGCAGCGCGCGCCCGGCGATGATTGGCATAGTTGTCATTCCTTTTTGTTATGTATGTAGCACAGAGAATAACCCTGTATAATGGCGCAGTCGAGCTAAGCGTCTGAGACTTGCCTTTTTGCCGCGTGCTTAGTACTTTTTGCGGCGTTATCAGAGGAGAAACCGATGGAAAAGAACCTGGCTAAACTATCCCAGGAGGAGATGGACAAAGTGAATGTCGATCTCGCCGCGGCGGGCGTCGCGTTTAAAGAACGCTACAATATGCCGGTGGTGGCTGATTTAGTCGAAAGAGAACAGCCCGAGCATCTGCGCGGCTGGTTTCGCGAACGTCTGATCGCCCATCGACTGGCCTCCGTTTCGCTCTCTCGCCTGCCCTATGAACCGAAACAGAAATAATTCCCGTCCCCTGCGGACATCCACGTTGGCAAGACCCGCGCATTCTATTACGCTGGTTTCTTTGGCCTGGAGCGAGCCATGCTGCGCGTAATCGATACAGAAACCTGCGGATTGCAGGGAGGCATTGTTGAAATCGCCTCGGTAGATATTGTCGACGGACACATCACCAATCCCATGAGCCACCTGGTTCGCCCCGACCGGCCTATCAGCCCGCAGGCGATGGCGATTCACCATATCACCGAAGAGATGGTCGCCGATAAGCCGTGGATCGAGGAGATTGTGCCGCTGTATATGGGCAGTCCATGGTATGTCGCCCATAACGCCAGCTTTGACCGCCGGGTGTTGCCGGAAATGCAGGGCGAGTGGATCTGCACGATGAAGCTGGCGCGCCGCCTGTGGCCAGGCATCAAGTACAGCAATATGGGGCTGTATAAATCGCGCAAGCTCAGCGTCGCGACGCCACCGGGACTGCATCATCACCGGGCGCTGTACGATTGCTATATCACCGCGGCCCTGCTGCTCGATATCATCAACACCTCCGGCTGGACGCCTGAGGAGATGGCGACCATTACCGGCCGCCCGGCGCTGCTCTCCACCTTTACCTTCGGCAAATACCGCGGCAAGCCGGTCTCGGAAGTGGCGGAAAACGATCCTGGCTATTTACGCTGGCTGTTTAATAACCTGGATCGCATGAGCCCCGAGCTGCGCCTGACGCTGAAGCACTATCTCGGGGAGTAATCGGCGCTATACCTCCGCCTGGCCCGGCAGCGTCCCCTGCGCCAGGCCAATCAGAAACGCATACTCCAGCGCCACGCCTTCATAGCTTTTGAAGCGGCCGGATTTACCGCCGTGGCCGGAATCCATATCGGTACACAACAGCAGCAGGTTATCGTCGGTTTTCAGCTCGCGCAGTTTTGCCACCCATTTTGCCGGCTCCCAGTATTGTACCTGCGAATCATGCAGGCCCGTGGTGACCAGCAAATGCGGATACGCCTGAGCCTGCACGCCGTCGTACGGGCTGTAGCTTTTCATATAGCGGTAATAGGCTTCATCCTGCGGATTCCCCCACTCTTCAAACTCGCCGGTGGTCAGCGGAATCGACTCATCGAGCATGGTGGTGAGGACATCGACAAAGGGAACCTGGGCCACCACGCCGTGGAAGAGCTCCGGCCGCTGGTTCACCGCGACGCCCATCAGCATACCGCCGGCGCTGCCGCCCATGCCGTAGCAAAAACGCGGATCGCCGTAGCCCTGCGCCAGCAGCGCATCGCAGACGTCGAGATAATCGTTGAAGGTATTTTTCTTGCACAAAAACTTACCGTCTTCGTACCACTGCTGTCCCAGCTCGCCGCCGCCGCGAATATGGGCGATAGCGAACACAAAGCCGCGGTCGAGCAGGCTCAGGCGGCTGGCGCTGAAATCCGCATCCATGCTTGCGCCATAGGAGCCGTAGCCGTACACCAGCAGAGGGCTGGCACCTTTGCGGAAATGTTCGTGACGGTAGACCAGCGAGACCGGGACTTCGACGCCGTCGCGGGCGTTGATCCACAGATGCTCGCTGCGGTAGTGGCTGGCATCGAACCCTTTGACTTCCTGCTGTTTCAGCACCCGCCGCTCGCCGGTATTCATATCCAGCTCAAACAGCGTATCCGGCGTCGTCATAGAGGAGTAGCCGTAGCGCAGGCGGGCGGTTTCCGGCTCCGGATTATAGGCAAGCCAGGTCACATAGGCCGGATCGTCAAAGGCAATGCCCTGGGACTCTCTTGTCTTACGATTGATCTGACGCAGGCTGGTCAGCCCGCGCTGGCGCTCTTCCACAACCAGCCAGTCGGTAAACAGGGTAAATCCTTCCAGCATGACTTCGTGCCGCGGCGCGATCAGGGTCTCCCACTGCTGCTCATCGCGCAGGGTAGTACGATAAAGGCCGAAGTTCTTACCCTCACGGTTAGAGCGCAGATAGAAAGCGTGCTGATAGTGATCGAGGCTATATTCATGATCTTTACGCCGCGGTAGAAAACAGACCGGCTCGGCGTCGGTCATTTCCGCATTGAGCAGCAGCACTTCGCTGGTGGTCGCGCTGGCCAGATAGATCACCACAAACTGCTGGGAAGTCGTTTTGTGCACGCTGACGTAAAAAGTATCGTCCTGCTCTTCATACACCAGAACATCCGCACTGGCCGGCGTCCCCAGACGGTGGCGCCAGACCTGATACGGCAGCAGCGTGGTGGGATGTTTGCGCACGTACCACAGGGTCTGCGAATCGTTACTCCAGGCAAAAGCAGGCGAGACGTTCTCCAGCACTTCCGCAAATTGCCGGTCGTCGTTTAAGGGAAAGAAGCGCAGGCTATACTGGCGTCGGGAGAGATAGTCTTCCGCCACCGCCATCAGGCTGTTGTCGGGCGAAACGCCTAATCCGCCGAGGGTATAGAATTCGCTGCCGGCCGCACGCTGGTTGCCGTCAAGCAGGACGTCCCATTCATCCCACTCCTCTTTGACTACCGGCTGGCGTTGATAAATCGCGTACTCGCAGCCCGGCTCGTAGACCTGACGGTAACGATAGCCATTTTTGCTGTAGGGGGCTGACACTTCGCGCTGCGGAATACGGTCGATAATCTCCTTGAGTACCCTGTCCTGCAGGCTACTTTGCGAAGACATCACTTTTTTGCCGTACTCATTTTCCTGGCGCAGATAATCCAGCACTTCCGCCTGCGAGCGATCGTCATCGCGCAGCCAGTAGTAATTATCGATTCGCGTGTCGCCATGTAATGTCATGGCATGGGGGATCCGTTTCGCTTTTGGTGGCATCTGCTTATTCTTCTGCGGCTTGTATTGAGTACTAAAATTTTCAGGCTGCTTCAAAGCAGCCTGAAGGGTGACGTGACTACACAATATATAAGGGTGGCAAAAGTCGCCAGCGATGCAAGCGAAACGTGCGGATTTAGAGCGTTACGGCCTGTTTTTGCGCCTGAATATCCCGTTCGATATCTTCACGCACTTCCTGCGGGAGCTTCAGCGCTTCGCCGAGGGCGTTCAGATAGCTGCGTTCCATAAAGTGGTCAATATCAATGACCGCGCAGCTGATATAGTAAACTTCAAGCGCCTCTTGCTCGCTGCTGATGCCCTGCGCCAGGCTCTGCGGGTCGAGGGGCTGCGCCAGCGCCCGGTCAATTAACACCCGCCCCTGGACGTCGACGTTTGCCGCACGCAGCTGCTCTTCGATATTTGCCCGCTCGCGTTCGTCAATATGTCCATCGCTTTTGGCGGCGAAGACCAGCGCCATAATCAGCCGTTCGCTGCGGGCGTCGAGTTCGGCCGGTGCGGGAGATGGCGCCTGTGCGGGCGCGACATCAGCCGATGCCTGCTGCGCGCTGGCGCGCATCTTCTGCTGATATTTATTCCATAAAACGCTACCCGCAACCGCGCCACCGCCGACCAGCAGCGCGCCGGTGCCGTATTTGGCCAACAGCTTGCGCGATGATTTGCTGGCGACCAGCAGCCCGGCCAGCCCGCCAAGCGCGCCCGGCAGGAGTAAATTTTTGCCGCTTGATTGATCGTCAGATGAAGAAGACCGCCCCTGCTGACCCAGCAGAGACTGCAGTTGATTAAGCCAGTTAGCCATACATTTCCTCGTTGCGCGATAAGCGATACCACCAGCCTAAACGACGCGACGTCAGGAAACGTTATCGGCAGCTAAAGATGAGCAAATGTCGCGCCGGGAAGCGCGGGAGCCTGCCGCCAGAACCGCTGGCGGCGGCAGCGTAGCTCAGGCCGCTTTCGCTTTGCGCGGCTTCGCCGGCGCCGGGGCTTCAGATTCGACGACGTCGTCGGTCTTGTCGCCCTCTTCTGCTTCTGCGCGATCGGCTGGCGCCTCGGCGGCCACCTCGGCTTCCGGCAGCTTACCGGAGCGCAAAATATGGTTGAGGGTGTCTTTACGTTCGGCCAGCCACATCGCCATGCTATCGCGCTGCTCTTCATCGAGCGTTAGCGGGCATTCAACCAGCCAGTCGTTCAGTACTTCCGCCAGATCGAGCATTTTGTCATAAGCATCGGCCTCTTTTTTGCTGGCAAAAGACATTTTTTCCTCACCTTCGCGAATCACTACATATTTAATTTCAACCGCCATGATGCAGCCTCTCAGTACTGTATTTTTATACAGTATATCAAATTTCTTCCCCGAACTCAAATGACGCGCATAAAGACATGCGCAAACGTTTTCGTTTATAATGCGGCGCATGTTTTTTTACTGCGGAAGAGAGTTATGACTGTATTAGGTACGGCGCTGCGCCCTGCGGCAACAAAGGTAATGCTGTTAGGTTCCGGCGAACTGGGTAAAGAAGTGGCCATTGAATGCCAGCGCCTGGGAATTGAGACCATCGCCGTCGATCGTTACCCTGACGCTCCGGCCATGCAGGTCGCACACCGTTCGCACGTCATCAATATGCTGCACGGCGAAACGCTGCAGGCGCTGATTGAGCAGGAAAAGCCTGACTTTATCGTGCCGGAAATCGAGGCCATCGCCACCGATACACTGGTCGCGCTGGAGCAGGCCGGGCAGAAAGTCGTCCCCACCGCGCGCGCGGCAAAGCTCACCATGAATCGCGAAGGGATCCGCCGCCTGGCCGCTGAAGAGCTGAAGCTACCGACCTCCGCCTACCGTTTTGCCGACAGCGAACCCGCCTTCCGCGAAGCCGTCGCCGGGATAGGCCTGCCGTGCATCGTCAAGCCGGTAATGAGCTCATCGGGTAAAGGCCAGAGCTTTATTCGTTCCAGCGAACAGCTGGCTGACGCCTGGCAGTATGCGCAGCAGGGCGGCCGCGCCGGAGCCGGACGCGTTATCGTTGAAGGCGTGGTGAATTTTGATTTCGAGATTACCCTTCTCACCGTCAGCGCCGCGGATGGCGTACACTTCTGCGCGCCGGTCGGTCATCGCCAGGAAGATGGCGACTATCGTGAATCCTGGCAGCCGCAGCAGATGAGCGCGCTGGCGCTGGAACGCGCGCAGGAAATCGCCCGTCAAGTGGTGCTGGCGCTGGGCGGCTACGGCCTGTTCGGCGTCGAACTGTTCGTCTGCGGTGATGAGGTGATTTTTAGCGAAGTCTCGCCGCGCCCGCACGACACCGGTATGGTCACGCTGATTTCACAGGACTTATCCGAGTTCGCCCTGCACGTTCGCGCCTTCCTCGGCCTGCCGATTGGCGCGATTCGCCAGTACGGCCCGGCGGCCTCGGCGGTGATCCTGCCGCAGCTAACCAGCCAGAACGTCACTTTCAGTAATATTCAGGCCGCGGTCGGCGCGGGGCTGCAGCTGCGTCTGTTCGGCAAGCCGGAAATTGACGGTTCGCGTCGTCTGGGCGTGACGCTGGCGATAGCCGATAACGTTGAGGAAGCGGTTGCGCGCGCCAAAGCGGCGGCGGCGGCGGTCGTGGTCGCAGGATAAAAAAAGCCCGGTCGCAGACCGGGCCTCTGGTGAGTGCGCGAAGATTACTTCGCGCCTTCTACCGCCTCACGAGCCAGTTTGGTGATACGGTCGTAATCACCGGCTTCCAGCGCATCCGCCGGCACCAGCCAGGAGCCGCCGATGCACAGTACGCTGTTCAGCGCCAGATAGTCGCGATAGTTCGCCGGAGAGATGCCGCCAGTCGGGCAGAAGCGAATGTGCGCGAACGGGCCGCCAATCGCCTGCAGCGCTTTCACGCCGCCGTTTGCTTCCGCCGGGAAGAATTTGAACTCTTTCAGGCCATACTGCATACCCAGCATCAGCTCGGATACGGTGCTGATCCCCGGGATCAGCGGAATGGTGCCTTCGCCGGTCGCCGCTTTCAGCAGGGATTCGGTCAGGCCAGGGCTGATAGCAAACTGCGCGCCCGCTTCGGTCACTTCTTTCAGCTGCTCAACGTTAGTGACGGTACCGGCACCGACAATCGCTTCCGGGACTTCTTTGGCGATCGCGCGGATAGCGTCCATCGCGCACTCGGTACGCAGGGTCACTTCCAGTACGCGTACGCCGCCTGCAACCAGCGCTTTCGCCATTGGCACAGCGTGTTCCAGCTTTTTCACCACGATTACCGGTACTACCGGACCGGAGGTGAGGATTGCTTCTGCAGTTGTTTTCCAGTTTTTCATCAGATTTTCTCTCGCCAGATCTATAAATCGAATCGTCTTAAAAATTGATGCAGGTTGCGCCCTGTTCTGCTCCGGAGAGTTTCTCACGCAGCGCACCGAACATTTCCCGGCCGGTTCCCACGCGCGAACCGCTCAGGTCAGGAATATGCGCCTGACGCGCGGCCAGCTCTGCGTCATCGACCAGCAGCGTTAGCTCGCCCGTCTGGCCGTTGACGCGGATGATATCGCCATCGCGTACCTTCGCCAGCAGGCCCCCATCGTACGCTTCGGGCGTCACGTGGATCGCCGATGGCACTTTGCCTGATGCGCCGGAGAGACGACCATCGGTTACCAGCGCAATTTTGAAACGGCGGTCCAATAATACACCAAGTGGCGGCATAAGTTTATGTAATTCTGGCATGCCGTTCGCTTTTGGCCCCTGATGACGGACGACAACCACGCAATCTTTGTCGAGCAGCCCCGCTTCAAAGGCGGGCAGTACGTCATGCTGGCTCTCGAAAACCACCGCAGGAGCTTCAATAATCTGGTTTTCAACCGGCACGGCGGAGGTTTTCATGACCGCGCGTCCGAGGTTACCGCTCAGCACTTTGGTGCCGCCGTGGCGAGAGAACGGTTTGTCAAACGTGGCGATAACCTGTTCGTCCAGCGGCGCGGTCGCCCCTTCGCGCCAGTCAAGTTCGCCGTTATTAAGCCAGGGCTCCATGGTGTAGCGAGAGAGGCCGAAGCCGGCCACGGTGTGAACATCTTCATGCAGCAGGCCGCCTTTCAGCAGCTCGCGCACCAGCACCGGCACGCCGCCAGCCGCCTGGAAGTGGTTAATATCCGCCGGGCCGTTCGGGTAGAGGCGCGCCAGCAGCGGCACCACGTCAGAGAGATCGGAGAAATCATCCCAGTTAATGATAATCCCTGCCGCCCGCGCCATAGCCACCAGGTGCATGGTGTGGTTGGTAGAGCCGCCGGTTGCCAGCAGCGCGACAATCCCGTTGACCACCACTTTTTCATCAAACATTTTGCCCAGCGGCATCCACTCGTTACCGTTGCCGGTCAGGCGGGTCACCTGGCGGGCGGCGGCGGCGGTCAGCGCTTCGCGCAGCGGCGCATCCGGATGCACGAATGACGATCCGGGCAGCTGCATCCCCATAAACTCAACCACCATCTGGTTGGTATTGGCGGTACCGTAGAAGGTACAGGTGCCAGGCGCATGGTAAGACGCGGCTTCGGACTCCAGCAGCGCCATACGATCCACTTTGCCTTCCGCATAGAGCTGACGAATGCGTACTTTTTCTTTATTCGCCAGGCCGCTGGCCATCGGCCCGGAAGGGATAAAGATGGACGGCAGGTGGCCGAACGACAGCGCAGCCATCGCCAGGCCGGGGACAATTTTATCGCAGACGCCGAGGTAGAGCGCGCCGTCAAACATGTTGTGCGACAGGCCAATCGCGGCGGACATGGCAATCACTTCGCGGCTGAGCAGCGACAGCTCCATCCCGTCCTGCCCCTGCGTCACGCCATCGCACATCGCCGGAACGCCGCCGGCGACCTGGCCTACCGCGTTCGCAGAGTGCAGCGCTTTGCGGATAATGTCCGGATAGCGCTCATAGGGCTGGTGGGCGGACAGCATATCGTTGTAGGAGGTAATGATGGCGATGTTATTGCGCAGCATGCTTTTCAGCGAGGCTTTGTCATCCGCCTGGCAGGCGGCAAAGCCGTGGGCCAGGTTACCGCATGCCAGCTGGGCGCGATGAACGGTGTCGGTTTTGGCCTGGTTAATCCGGGCGAGGTAGGCTTCGCGGGTATCGCGCGAGCGTTCGATGATGCGATTTGTTACCCGTAACATTTCAGAATTCATAAAGGCTCCTCAAATTTCATCTGTCCGGCCGCAGCGCTTTAGCGGTACTTTTAGGGGCTTAGGGCACCAGTACTGGGGCTCAGGGGCAAAATATCTGCAGGCAGTGTAATAAAAAAAGCCCCGGGGGTGAATCCTCCGGGGCTTAAAAGATTAAAAATTACGCGACTTGCTGCGTCAGATCATGTTACCGGTAAAATAACCCTGACGGAGGAGCTGGCGATTACTCAAACTCGTTCCACGAACGACCATCGCGGGTGATCATCGCCACGGAGGCAACCGGCCCCCAGGTACCCGCCTGATACGGTTTCGGCGAATCGCGATCGGCAGCCCAGGCTTCAGTGATGGAGTCGACCCACTTCCACGCCTCTTCCACTTCATCACGACGGACGAACAGCGCCTGGATACCGCGCATCGTTTCCAGCAGCAGGCGCTCGTAGGCATCCGCCAGGTGGGTTTGATTAAAGGTTTCCGAGTAGCTCAGATCCAGCTTGGTGATCTGCAGGTTATGCTTGTGGTCAAGTCCGGGAACTTTGTTCAGCACCTGGATATCCACCCCTTCATCCGGCTGCAGACGAATGGTCAGCTTATTCTGCGGCAGCTCTTGCCAGGTCTCTTTGAACAGGTTCAGTTCCGGCGTTTTGAAGTAAACCACGACTTCGGAACACTTGGTCGGCAGACGTTTACCGGTACGCAGGTAGAACGGTACGCCCGCCCAGCGCCAGTTGTCGATATCCACGCGGATCGCCACGAAGGTTTCTGTATGGCTGGACTTGTTGGCCCCCTCTTCCTCGAGGTAGCCCGGCACTTTTTTGCCCTGGGCAAAACCGGCGGTGTACTGGCCGCGCACCGTTTTTTCACGCACGTTGGTGCGGTCAATGCGGCGCAGCGATTTCAGCACCTTCACTTTTTCATCGCGGATGCTATCGGCAGTCAAGTCTGACGGCGGGGACATGGCAATCATGCACAGAATTTGCAGCAGGTGGTTCTGGATCATGTCGCGCATCTGCCCGGCCTGATCGAAGTAGCCCCAGCGGCCCTCAATACCCACCTCTTCCGCCACGGTGATCTCGACGTGATCGATGGTGCGGCTGTCCCAGTTATTGACGAACAGCGAGTTGGCAAAGCGCAGCGCCAGCAGGTTCAGCACCGTCTCTTTACCCAGATAGTGGTCGATACGGTAGACCTGGCACTCTTCAAAGAACTCACCCACCCGATCGTTGATCTCGCGGGAGGTTTCCAGGGAGGTACCCAGCGGTTTCTCCATCACCACGCGGGCCGGCTTGGCGTTCAGCTTCGCTTCACCCAGACCTTTGCAAATCGCGCCAAAGGTGCTCGGCGGCATGGCGAAATAGTTAATGGTCACCCGCTCTTTTTGATCGAGCATTTTGCCCAGACGAGTAAACGCTTTGGTATCGTTGACATCAAGGTTACAAAAATCCAGACGCCCGCTCAGGGTCTCCCACAAACCTTCATCGATTTTCTCCTTCATGAAGGTTTCCATCGCTTCACGCACTACCTTGGTGTAAGCGTCTTTGTCCCAGTCGGCGCGACCGACGCCGATGATGCGGGTGTCAGGGTGGATCTGGCCCGCTTTTTCAAGCTGATACAGGGAAGGCAGCAATTTACGTCGCGCCAGGTCACCCTTCGCGCCGAAAATGACCAGATCGCATGCCTGGGCCGTTTGCGTTACCGCCATGTCATTCTCCTTAGTTGATAGCCCGGTGCTTATGCCAGACTATAGTTGTATTTGTAATTTTCTTTCACTGCATCGTACTGTGTTTACGAATTTCCCGAAACCCTCAGCGGCCGTTCCCGCTGCTAAATCGCACAGGGTGGAAAACAGAGGCTGAGATTTTGGGCATGCGGCTAATATTGTTCGTTGTTTCGACCGATTATCAGTTAGTAAAATACGACTCTGATCATGTAATGAAAAAAAACAACATATTTTCAGGTCATTCCTCACCGTTTCCGACTACGGAGGGGTATATTCTTGCTAAAACGCCTGATGATTTCACCCATTAATGAAATCGCTTCCATTGATGAGCGCCCGATTACCCATGAATATGCTGGAAAAAATCCAGTCCCGGCTGGAACACCTTAGCAAATCTGAACGCAAAGTGGCGGAAGTCATCCTTGCTACCCCCGCGCAGGCCATTCATTCAAGTATTGCCGCCCTGGCGCTGGAAGCCGGCGTCAGCGAGCCCACGGTTAACCGTTTCTGCCGCAGCCTGGAAACGCGCGGTTTCCCGGATTTCAAACTGCATCTTGCACAAAGCCTGGCGCACGGTACGCTCTATGTTAACCGCAACGTCGATGAAGACGACAGCGTTGAGTCCTATACGGGAAAGATATTTGAGTCAGCCATGGCCAGTTTAGATCAGGTCCATCATTCTCTCGACATGTCGGCGATCAATCGCGCGGTTGACCTGCTCACGCAGGCGAAGAAAATCGCCTTTTTTGGCCTGGGCTCTTCGGCCGCTGTAGCCCACGACGCGATGAACAAGTTTTTCCGTTTTAACGTGCCGGTGATCTATTCCGACGACATCGTCCTGCAACGCATGAGCTGTATGAACTGTAATGACGATGATGTGGTGGTGATCATCTCGCATACCGGCAGGACTAAAAGCCTGGTGGAGCTGGCGCAGCTGGCCCGCGAAAACGATGCGATGGTGATCGCGATTACCTCCCCCGGCACGCCGCTTTCCCGGGAATCAACGCTGGCGATTACCCTGGACGTACCGGAAGATACCGATATCTATATGCCGATGGTCTCCCGCTTAGCGCAGCTGACGGTAATTGATGTCCTGGCGACCGGCTTCACCCTGCGGCGGGGAGCAAAATTCAGAGATAACTTGAAGAGGGTCAAGGAAGCGCTCAAGGAATCGCGCTTTGATAAAGAGCTCAGCGTACACAGCAATGACCAATAAAAGTAGAAACAAAGCACTATCCTATTACACCGTCGGTAACGTTCCGGTATAGCGACTTTGCTCGTCGGCGCTACCGAATCCATGTTCACGCAACACCAAAGTTGTTTCAGTCAACGGAGTATTACATGTCCAGAAGGCTTCGCAGAACCAAAATCGTGACTACCTTAGGCCCGGCTACCGACCGCGATAACAACCTTGAGAAGGTTATTGCCGCAGGCGCTAACGTGGTACGTATGAACTTCTCTCACGGCACCGCGGAGGATCATCAGATCCGCGCGGATAAAGTCCGTGAGATTGCGGCGAAACTGGGCCGTCATGTCGCGATTCTCGGTGACCTACAGGGGCCGAAAATCCGCGTTTCCACCTTCAAAGAAGGCAAAATTTTCCTCAATATCGGCGATAAATTCCTCCTCGACGCAAACCTGGGTAAAGGCGAAGGCGACAAAGAGAAAGTCGGCATCGACTATAAAGGGCTGCCGGCTGACGTGGTTCCGGGCGACATTCTGCTGCTGGACGACGGCCGCGTACAGCTGAAGGTCCTGGAAGTTCAGGGCATGAAGGTGTTCACCGAAGTCACCGTCGGCGGACCGTTGTCCAACAATAAGGGTATTAACAAGCTGGGCGGCGGCCTCTCTGCCGAAGCGCTGACGGAGAAAGACAAAGCGGACATCATCACCGCCGCCAAAATTGGCGTCGATTACCTGGCCGTCTCCTTCCCGCGCTGCGGCGAAGACCTGAACTACGCTCGTCGCCTGGCGCGCGATGCCGGCTGCGATGCCAAAATCGTCGCCAAAGTCGAGCGCGCGGAAGCGGTATGCGATCAGGACGCGATGGATGACGTGATCCTCGCCTCCGACGTTGTCATGGTGGCCCGCGGCGACCTCGGCGTGGAAATCGGCGATCCGGAGCTGGTCGGCATCCAGAAGGCGCTGATCCGCCGCGCCCGTCAGCTGAACCGCTCGGTCATTACCGCGACGCAGATGATGGAGTCGATGATCACCAACCCGATGCCAACCCGCGCCGAAGTCATGGACGTGGCGAACGCCGTGCTGGACGGCACCGACGCCGTGATGCTGTCGGCAGAAACCGCCGCGGGCCAGTATCCGTCTGAGACCGTTGCCGCGATGGCGCGCGTCTGCCTCGGCGCGGAAAAAATCCCCAGCCTCAACGTCTCCAAGCACCGCCTGGACATTCAGTTCGATAACGTGGAAGAAGCCATTGCGATGTCCGCCATGTACGCGGCGAACCACCTCAAGGGCGTCACCGCTATCATTACTATGACGGAATCCGGTCGGACCGCGCTGATGACTTCCCGCATCAGCTCCGGCCTGCCGATTTTCGCGCTGTCTCGCCACGAGCGCACGCTGAACCTGACCGCGCTGTATCGCGGCGTGACCCCGGTGCATTTCGATAGCGTCAATGACGGCGTAGCCGCTGCGCACGACGCGGTAACGCTGCTGCGTGATAAAGGCTATCTGGTGACCGGCGACCTGGTTATCGTCACTCAGGGTGACGTGATGAGCACCATCGGTAGCACCAACACCACCCGCATTCTGACCGTCGAGTAAGCCTCTCCACCTACCTGCCAGCGCCGCAGCTGGCAGGTATTTTTTTGCCTCCTCGCCCGCTAAACTACGCAAGCCAGCTCAACAATAGCGTGGCGGTAATCACCGTCGACGCGCCGCCGATACGGGTGGCTATCTGGGCAAAAGGCATTAATCCCATTCGGTTTGATGCCGAGAGAATGGCAACGTCTCCCGTCCCCCCCAGCCCGCTGTGGCAGCTGGTGACGATGGCCGCTTCGACCGGGTACATATTCAGCCGAGAAGCGATAAGAAAGCCGCTTAGCGCCATCGCAATGACGATTGAGCCGCAAACCACCACGTAGCCAACCGAGAAGACCGCGACCACGCTTTCCAGAGGAACATACAGCATTCCCAGGCCTATCATCAGCGGCCAAACCAGCGCGGCGGAGACGAACTTGTAGCAGCTGTGCGCCCCCAGCTCCATCGCCGCCGGGATAACCTTCGCGTATTTGCAAAATACCGCGGCCAGAATCATCAGCACCGGCCCCGGAATATGCACCACCTTTTCCAGCAGACCGCCGACGATAAAAAACGCGCAAATCATTAATAATCCGGCCCCCATCAGTTGGAAATCCGTGGGCTGCGCGCGCTGATTTTGCGCAAAGACGCTGTTATCTTCATGGCTGCGGATCAGCATTCCGCTGCCGGAGAGCGAAGGACGTCGCGTCCCCATGCGCGCCAGAAAACCGGCGCAGATGATGGCGAAAATGTTGCCCACCACGGCAGCCGGCGCCAGCTGCGCCACGTAAACGTCGGGCGTTTGCCCGAGAATAGCTGAATAGGCCAGCGACAGGGGCAGGATCCCTTCACCGATACCGCCGCCGATGATCGGCACGATAATAAAGAAAAAGGTGTGGTAGAAACTGTAGCCAACCAGGCTGCCCACCAGCAGGCCGGTTAAGATCGCCGCCCCGGTCCCCACCACCAGCGGGACAAACATACGTACCATTCCCTGAATCAGGATGGTTCTGTTCATGCCCAGAATGCTGCCGACGACCAGGCAGGCGATGACAAAATAGAGGAGATTGGCCTCTTTCATCAGCAAGTGCACGGTATCGAGGGTATGCGCTTCGAACATGCCGAAATAGACCAGCACCGACGGCGTCATCAGGCACAAAATGGCCGGGCCGCCAACCTCCTTGAGGATTGGCACCATCCGGCCAATTTTAGCCAGCGCGAACCCCAGGGTCATGATTACCGCCAGACCGCCAATCATGTTCTTCGGCAGCAGGCCTGCGGTCGCGGAGATGGCAACAATTGCGGCTATCCCGATAAATAGCGCCAACGGCACGGCGCCGACCTCAATATTGGATAAAAGTCGTGGCGCCTGCCCGCTCGGCAGCGTTTTATCTATCGGGTGGTTGAGTGAGTTATTTTCCATATTTTTACCTGAATAATGATGTCACGTAGGGTATCGACGCAATATAAAAAGCGCGCAATCAAATAAATAAAAAAGTGCCAGGCAAAATACCAATGAAACAAAAAAACGTTAGCACAGGACGTTAACATTAAAAATAAAATCCAGGTTTTACTGTCGTGCTTTGTGACTAAAGCATAATATTTATTTTAAGTAATTTAATTTATTATCCGGAAACTAAAGTTACCGGCATCGGTATAGTTGAATAGCAGAGAGATAAAGTGATGATTCTGTCCTTTTTTCTCTATTTGTAAGTAAAGTATTTAAGGCGAAATTATTTAAACCCCAGCGACTGTGATGACTATCACCTTTTAAATATTATGGGATCGCTAGATTAAAAAAACACAACGTAGCCGATAATATATTTTCAGGACATCTTATGCCTTCACTACTCTTAGAATCCCTTTTTCCCCTGGTGTTTATCATGCTGCTCGGATGGCTAAGCGGTAAGCTGGGCTATACCCGCCGCGAGGATGCGTCCGTACTGGCCACGGTAGTCATTCGTTTCGCGCTTCCCTTCCATCTTTTTATCGGCGCACTGAATACCCATCCCGATAAGATAAAAAACTTCACCTTTATGGCGGTGTTAGTCATCGGTCTGATGGGGTCATATATCCTCACGCTCCTGATCTCACGCTATGTTTTTCGTCATGATATTAAAACCAGCGCGATTCAGTCCCTGGTGTGCGCGTTCCCCGACATGGCCTACTTTGGCGCTCCCGTGCTTGCGGTGCTGATTGGTCCGGAGGGTTTTCTCGGCGTGCTTATCGGTAACCTGGTGACCAGCGTATTGATGATCCCCCTGACCATCATCCTGATTCGCATGGGTGACAAGCGCGGCCGCGCTGACGCGGAACAGCCTAATCCGCTGCGGCTTATCCTGCAAAACCTGTTTAAAGCCGTCCGAAACCCGATTGTCTGGATACCGATTTCCGGGGTACTGCTCAGCCTTGCCGGAGTACAGCTGCCGCACATGCTGAGCATGCCCATTGAGATGGTGGGAAAAGTGGCGGGCGGCCTCTCCCTGTTCGCCCTTGGGCTGCTATTTTACGGCGAACGTCCTACGGTCAATATTCAAACCTGTACCAATATCAGCATCAAGAATCTGCTCCAGCCGGCCATGATGGCCGTAGCCGGCCTCGCCTTCGGGCTCAGCCATAGCCTGATGCAGCAGGTCATTATCATCGGCGCGACGCCTTCCGCCATTGCGGCAGGGATGTTTGCCCTGCGCAGCGATACCTATATCGAGCCCGCCTCTTCCTCTATTTTGCTCGGTACCGCAGTGGGCGTCGTCACTGAAGGATTCATGATTTATTTAATCTCTTAATCACTGAAATAAAGCCCGAAGAATTCCGGCAATTATTTATTATGATATTCAGGAGTCATCAAATGTTAGCCACAGAAACCTTATATACGCCCTATAACGGCGCCGTGCTGCTGGAAAACCCGTTATTAAATAAAGGTCTCGCGTTTACTGAAGGTGAACGGACCGCGTTTAATCTTCAGAGTCTGCTGCCGCATAATGTCGAAACGATTGAAGAGCAAACCGCACGCGCGTGGGGGCAGTTTTGCCAGTTTAAACGGGATATTTCGCGCCATATCTACCTGCGAAATATTCAGGATACTAACGAGACCCTATTCTATAATCTGCTGCGCAGCCATATGAAAGAAACGCTGCCAATCATCTATACCCCAACGGTAGGTGAGGCATGTGAACACTTCTCTGAAATTTATCGCCGGGGACGCGGTCTGTTTATTTCATGGCCTAACCGTCACAACATTGATGAGATGCTGCAGGGCTTTTCCCGCAATGATATCAACGTTATTGTGGTGACCGACGGCGAGCGCATTCTTGGCCTCGGCGACCAGGGGATTGGCGGCATGGGGATCCCGATTGGTAAACTCTCGTTATATACCGCCTGCGGGGGTATACACCCGGCATCAACGCTCCCCATTATGCTGGACGTGGGCACCAACAACGCCCAGCATCTTGAGGACCCGCTGTATATGGGCTGGCGTCATCCGCGTATAAGCGACGAGCAGTACATGGAATTTATGGACATGTTTGTCCATGCCATCACGCAGCGCTGGCCCAATGTGCTACTACAGTTCGAAGATTTTGCGCAAAAAAACGCCACCCGGCTTCTTAACCGCTATCGTCACCAGCTGTGCTGTTTCAACGATGATATTCAGGGCACGGCAGCCGTGACCTCAGGCACGCTGATCGCTGCCGCCGCTGCCGCCGGTACGCGGATCCGCGATCAGCGCGTGGTGTTTCTCGGCAGCGGATCGGCCGGATGCGGGATAGCGGAAAAAATCATTGCGCTGATGGTTGATGACGGGCTCTCAGAGCAGGAAGCGCGCAATCGCATCTTTATGGTCGACCGCCCTGGCCTGTTGACCGATGAGATGCCGGATTTGCTGGATTTCCAGCAGGGCCACGTCACGCCGCGGAAAAATCTTACCCGCTGGGATACCGATGCGGCCCACCTGTCACTGATGGATGTTGTACGCAACGTCCATCCCACCGTACTGATTGGCGTATCCGGCCAGCCGGGACTGTTCAGCGAAGAGATTATCAAAGAGATGCACCGGCACTGCCCGCGTCCGATTATTATGCCGCTGTCCAACCCGACCTCCCGCGCCGAAGCCCAGCCGAAGGATCTGCTGGAATGGACCCGGGGGAATGCGCTAATTGCCACCGGCAGCCCGTTCGCGCCCGTATTCTATGACGGTAAGACCTACGATATCGCACAGTGCAACAATGCCTATGTTTTCCCCGGTCTGGGGCTAGGGATTCTGGCCAGCAAAGCGGCGCGCGTGACCGAAGGGATGCTTATCGCCTGCAGTAAAACCCTGGCCGCCCACTCGCCTTTGGCCACCCGCGACGCCGGCGGATTACTGCCGCCGGTCGACGAGATTGAGATGATTTCCCGGGCAATTGCCGCAGAGGTCGCACGCGCGGCTCAGCAGGATGGCGTCGCGCCGCAGATTGACGAGGCTCAGCTGGCCGCGAATATCGATAAAATGTTCTGGCGAGCGCGCTACACCGCGTATAAACGATCGCCATTTTGATCGCCATCCCAGACACATATTACGGGAAGCGCGCCGGCTTCCCGCCGCACCGGGAAACCCCGCATGATTAATGTGCTGATTGTCGATGATGATTCCATGGTGGCCGAGCTGAACCGGCTGTTTCTCAGCCGGGTGGCGGATTTCCACTGCTGCGGCGTGGCCCCCACGGTCCGCGAAGCCAGGGAGATGCTTAGCCATTTGGCGCAGGTCGATCTGGTGCTGCTGGATGTCTACATGCAGCAAGAGAACGGGCTGGATCTGCTGCCCGCGCTACGCGCCGATGCGCGAAATATTGATGTCATTATGATTACCTCCGCTGCCGATAGGTGCACGGTTCAGACGGCGCTGCATTATGGCGTGGTCGATTACCTGATTAAACCGTTTCAGTTTCCGCGCTTTGAGGAGGCGCTGCTGTCATGGCGTAAAAAGCGCGATCTGAAGTATGCGAAATCCAGCTACGCCCAGGCCGATGTGGACAGCCTGCTGCGCAGCGGGGTTCAGCAGCAGGAAAGCGCACGCCGCTTGCCGAAAGGACTTACGCCGCAGACGCTTCGTCTGGTGTGCCAGTGGATTGACGCCTGGCAGGAGCGTGACTTTTCGACCAATGAACTGGCCGCGGCGCTGCAGATATCCCGGGTCTCATGCCGCAAATATCTGATTTGGCTGGAGCAGATAAATATCCTCTACACCACCAACCATTACGGCATCACCGGTCGTCCGGAATATCGTTACCGGCTCGTTGCCGATCATTTGGCGCTACTCAAACAATACGGCCAATGAACCCGGTGAGCCCATTGGCTGCGATTTTCACCCCTGATGCGGCTTCTTCTTGGGGTACAGCTCTTTACGCTTGTAGGGCTCGATTTCACCCGGCTTGCGCGTTTTCAGCAGCTTGAGGATCCAGGTGTACTGCTCGGTATGCGGCTTCACGAACACTTCCACCTCTTCGTTCATCCGCCGGGCGATAGTGTTATCGTCCGCTTCCAGCAGATCGTCCATCGGCGGGCGCACCAGCACCGTCAGACGATGCGTTTTACCATCATAGACCGGGAACAGCGGTACGACGCGGGCGCGGCAGACTTTCATTAAACGGCCGATCGCCGGGAGCGTCGCCTTGTAGGTGGCAAAGAAATCAACAAATTCACTGTGCTCGGCCCCGTGATCCTGATCCGGCAGATAGTAGCCCCAGTATCCCTGACGCACCGACTGAATAAACGGTTTGATCCCGTCGTTGCGCGCGTGCATACGACCGCCGAAACGACGGCGCACGGTATTCCAGACGTAATCGAATACCGGGTTGCCCTGGTTATGAAACATCGCCGCCATTTTTTGCCCGCCGGACGCCATCAGCATCGCCGGGATGTCTACTCCCCAGGCATGAGGAACCAGGAAGATCACTTTCTCGTTGTTGCGCTGCATTTCATCGATAATTTCTTTGCCCTGCCAGTCGACGCGAGAAAGAATCCGCTGCGGATCGCGCAGGCCTAACTCCGCCATCATCACCATCGCCTGCGGCGCGGAGGCATACATGGCATCAATTATTTCTTCACGTTCCTGCTCGCTTTTTTCCGGAAAGCAGTACAGCAGGTTAATTTGCGCCCGGCGGCGCGAACTCTTTGCCAGACGACCAACAAAACGCCCCAGTTTACCCAGGATCGGATCGCGGAAAGACGCGGGCGTCAGGGCAATTGCGCCGAAGGCAAAAACGCCGAACCACGCGCCCCAGTAGCGCGGCAGTAAAAAGGATTTTTCAAATTTTGGAATAAATTCAATATTATTTTTTTTCGTTTCCATGCCCAATCCGCAGAATTTCCGCTTAATAAAGATAATGGGTTAGTTTAGCGATACGTTGAGTAACGTACAAAAGAAAAAGCCGGCGCACAGCGTGCACCGGCTTTAACTGACGGAAGGTTAGTCAAACCGCAGCTGCGGAATCACCTGTTTTGCCTGCGCCAGATAATCGGTACGGTCGGAACCGCTGAGCCCTTCCGTACGCGGCAGTTTCGCCGTTAGCGGGTTGACCGCCTGCTGGTTGATCCACACTTCATAATGCAGATGCGGACCGGTAGAACGCCCGGTGTTGCCCGACAGCGCAATACGATCGCCGCGTTTCACCTTCTGCCCGGGTTTGACCAGCAGCTTACGCAGGTGCATATAGCGGGTGGTATAGGTGCGACCATGACGGACGGCGACGTAATAACCTGCCGCACCGCTACGTTTAGCCACCACCACTTCGCCATCCCCTACCGACAGCACCGGCGTGCCCTGCGGCATCGCAAAATCGACGCCACGATGCGGCGCGACGCGGCCGGTCACCGGGTTCAGACGACGCGGGTTAAAGTTCGAAGAGACGCGGAACTGACGTGCGGTCGGGAAGCGCAGGAACCCCTTCGCCAGGCCGGTACCGTTGCGATCGTAGAATTTGCCATCCTCAGCGCGGATCGCGTAATAGTCTTTGCCATCCGAACGCAGGCGTACGCCAAGCAGCTGGCTTTGCTCGCGCTTACCGTCGAGCATTTCACGCGACATCAGTACGGAAAACTCATCGCCTTTTTTCAGCTTACGGAAGTCCATCTGCCACTGCATGGCTTTGATCACCGCGCTAATTTCGGTGCTGGTCAGGCCGGCATCGCGAGCGCTGGCGACAAAGCTGCCGCCCACGGTACCTTTCAGTACGCTATTGACCCAGTCGCCTTTTTGCAGCTCGCTGCTCATTTTGAAACCGTTTGCAACCCGATCGTAGGTGCGGGTTTCGCGGCGCGACATCTCCCAGGTCAGGCTTTGCAGGTCACCGTCCGCCGTCAGGGTCCAGGAGAGCTGTTGGCCGATTTTCAGATTACGCAGCTCTTTATCCGCCGAGGAGAGCCGGGCGATATCGCCCATATCAATACCGTACTGATTAAGAATGCTGCTGAGCGTATCGCCGGTCGACACCACATATTCATGGCCGCCGGAATCGCTGTCCGCTTTATCATCCAGCTCATCCTGAGGGATAGCTTCTTCTTCCTGAGGCGCCTGATCGATGGGTTCCGAAGCCTCTGGCAGCAGCGAACGAATTTCGCTTTGTTCCAGCTCGATGGTTCTGGAGATGGGAGCCGTTTCGGGATGGTGGTAGATGTAGGGTCGCCAGACGGCGACCGCTAAGGTAAGAACGCTAAGCGACCCCAGCATAACGCGGTGAGGTCGTGGCAGATTGTTAAATGCCTGAGTGACAGCGCGGGCTATCTGTTGCACGTATTCACTTCCTCGTTATTCTCCTTTCAGGCAGCTGGAATACTGATTCGCCATCTGGCTCAGGAATTGCGGATAACTCTCTTTACCCAGCTTAATTCCGATTCCAAGTGGATCCAGGGTTCCCATGCGCACGGACGTTCCCCTGGCAACAGCTTCGATGACCGCTGGCCTGAACTGTGGCTCAGCAAAAACGCAAGTTGCTTTTTGCTCAACCAGCTGTGTTCTGATTTCGTGTAAACGCTGCGCACCAGGCTGGATTTCAGGGTTGACAGTAAAATGGCCCAGAGGGGTCAAACCGTAATGTTTTTCAAAGTAGCCGTAAGCGTCATGAAAAACGAAATATCCCTTCCCTTTCAGCGGTGCCAGCTCGGTCCCAACCTGCTTGTCGGTTGCGGCTAATTTTGCCTCAAAATCCTTCAGGTTGGCGTCAAGTTTGGCTCGACTCTGCGGCATAAGTTCCAATAATTTATCGTGGATTGCAACCGCCGAAAGGCGCGCTATCTCTGGGGAAAGCCACAGATGCATGTTATAGATGCCGTGATGGTGATCGTCGTCACTATTTTCCCCGGCGCCATGGTCGTGACCGTGATGGTCGTCGTCGTCGTCGGTGCCTTTCATGAGTAACGGTTTCACGCCGTCAAGCTCGGCAATCGTCACCTTTTTGTTCGGCGCAATGCTTTGCGTTGACTTATCCATAAACGCCTCCATCTCTGGACCAATCCAGACCACTAAGTCTGCGTTCTGTAAGCGTTTTGCATCCGATGGCCGCAGCGAATAGTCATGCTCAGAGGCCCCGTCCGGCAGCAGTACCTGCGTCTGTGTCACCCCATCCGCGATAGCGGAAGCGATAAAGCCCAGTGGCTTAAGGGAAGTGACAACCGCGGCGCTGGCCAACGGCGCATGGGCGAACAAAAAAGCGGCGCTAAGTCCAGCGCAAAGAAGCGTATTTTTATGTAACATAATGCGTCTAATCATCGTATAGAATGAGAGAGATGTGATATTATAACATTCACTGGCTTGTGCAACCTCTAATTTGATATGACAAATCTTGTAACTCTGGAAAACGTCGCGGTCGTTTATGGCCAAAGGCGCGTGCTGTCTGACATTTCGCTAACGCTAAAGCCGGGCAAAATTTTAACCTTACTGGGGCCGAACGGCGCCGGTAAATCGACCCTCGTGAGAGTGGTTCTGGGGCTGGTAGCACCCTCGGAAGGGATTATCAAACGCGACGGGCATCTGCGGATCGGCTATGTGCCGCAAAAGCTGCACCTTGATGCTACCCTGCCGCTGACCGTCAGCCGCTTTATGCTTTTACGTCCGGGAACGCACAAACGCGACATTCTGCCAGCGCTTAAGCGCGTGCAGGCCGGGCATCTGATCGACGCCCCTATGCAGAAGCTTTCCGGCGGAGAGACCCAGCGGGTACTGCTGGCACGGGCGCTGCTCAATCAGCCGCAGCTGCTGGTGCTCGACGAGCCGACGCAGGGCGTTGACGTCAACGGCCAGGTGGCGCTTTACGATCTGATTAATCAGCTGCGCCAGGAGCTTGATTGCGCCGTACTGATGGTTTCTCATGACCTGCATCTGGTGATGGCCAAAACCGACGAAGTGCTGTGCCTGAATCAGCATATTTGCTGCTCCGGCGCGCCGGAAGTGGTCTCTATGCACCCGGAATTTATCTCGATGTTCGGCCAGCGCGGCGCGGAACAGCTAGGGATCTATCGCCATCATCATAACCACCGCCACGACCTGCAGGGGCGGATTGTACTGCGTCGGGGAAATGACCGTTAATGATTGAACTACTGCTCCCCGGCTGGCTGGCCGGAATGATGCTCGCCTGTGCGGCGGGTCCGCTGGGATCGTTCGTCGTCTGGCGCCGGATGTCTTACTTCGGTGATACCCTGGCCCACGCCTCTCTGCTCGGCGTGGCTTTTGGTTTACTGCTCAACGTCAATCCGTTCTATGCGGTCATCGCGGTGACGCTGCTGCTGGCGGGCGGCCTGGTGTGGCTGGAGAAACGCCCCCACCTGGCGGTAGACACGCTACTCGGCATCATGGCGCACAGCGCGCTGTCTCTGGGCCTGGTGGTAGTCAGTCTGATGTCGAACGTGCGCGTCGATCTGATGGCCTATCTGTTCGGCGATCTGCTGGCGGTGACGCCGGAAGATTTGATCTCCATTGCGATTGGCGTGGTTATCGTGCTGGCGATCCTGCTCTGGCAATGGCGCAACCTGCTGTCGATGACCATTAGCCCGGATCTGGCGTTTGTTGATGGCGTTAAGCTTCAGCGGGTCAAGCTGCTATTGATGCTGGTGACCGCGCTGACCATCGGCGTGGCGATGAAGTTTGTCGGGGCGCTGATTATCACGTCGCTGCTGATTATTCCCGCCGCCACGGCCCGCCGCTTTGCCCGTACGCCGGAGCAAATGGCAGGAGTGGCGGTTGGCGTGGGAATGATTGCGGTGACCGGAGGATTGACCTTCTCGGCGTTCTACGACACGCCGGCGGGGCCTTCCGTGGTGCTGTGCGCCGCGCTGCTGTTTATCTTCAGCATGAGCAAGAAACCGGCGGCCTGACGCTTATGCGCCCGCGTCAGCCGCCATCAAAACTCGGCTGACGGCTATGGGCTCACGGCCGTCTGCGGACGTTGTAGCCCGGCTAAGGCGTTCACGCCGCAAGCCGGGACATCAAACCGCAATACCGCTTCAGCTATTTCCCCGGCTTGCGCTCCGCTTAGCCGGGCTACTGGCCCCTGCGGTCTGCCGTTTTATAGCCGGACAACGATTACGGCATTTCCGGCGGCGTAATGCCGAAGTGGGTCCAGGCCCGTACCGTCGCCATTCGCCCGCGCGGCGTACGCTGTAAAAAGCCCTGCTGGATCAGATACGGCTCCAGCACATCTTCAATGGTTTCCCGCTCTTCACCGATGGCCGCCGCCAGGTTATCCAGGCCGACCGGCCCGCCAAAGAATTTATCGATGACCGCCAGCAGCAGCTTACGGTCCATATAGTCAAATCCTTCGGCATCCACGTTGAGCATATCCAGCGCCTGAGCGGCAATCTCCTCAGAAATACGCCCGTCGTAGCGAACCTCGGCAAAGTCACGCACCCTGCGCAGCAGGCGGTTGGCGATTCGCGGCGTACCGCGCGCGCGGCGCGCGACCTCCAGAGCCCCCTCTTCGCTCATCTCCAGTCCCATATAGCGGGCGCTGCGGCTGACAATATGCTGCAGGTCCGGGATCTGGTAGAACTCCAGGCGCTGAACGATGCCAAAACGGTCGCGCAGCGGCGATGTCAGCGAGCCGGCGCGAGTCGTCGCGCCAATCAGGGTAAACGGCGGCAGATCGATTTTGATTGAACGCGCCGCAGGCCCTTCGCCAATCATGATATCCAGCTGATAATCTTCCATTGCCGGATACAGGACTTCTTCGACCACCGGCGACAGGCGGTGGATCTCGTCGATAAACAGAACGTCGTGGGGCTCAAGATTGGTCAGCATCGCCGCCAGATCGCCCGCCTTCTCCAGCACCGGGCCGGAGGTGGTGCGCAGGTTAACGCCCATCTCGTTGGCGACGATGTTCGCCAGCGTGGTTTTCCCGAGCCCCGGCGGGCCAAAAATCAGCAGGTGATCGAGCGCGTCGCCGCGCAGCTTCGCCGCCTGGATAAAGATCTCCATTTGCGAACGGACGTGCGGCTGGCCCACGTACTCTTGCAGCAATTTAGGACGAATTGCGCGATCGGCCGCCTCTTCAAAACCGCTGCTGTCCGCCGATACCAGCCTGTCTGCTTCAATCATCCCTTACCTCACAACGCGGCGCGGAGCGCTTCGCGAATTAGCGTTTCACTGTTGGCATCCGGGCGTACGATTTTGCTGACCATCCGGCTGGCCTCCTGAGGTTTATAGCCCAGCGCCACCAGCGCGGCAACCGCTTCCTGTTCAGCGTCATCGTCAGACGGGCCAGCCGGCGACGTCAGGACCAGATCCGCTGCCGGCGTAAACAGATCGCCGTGCAGTCCTTTGAAGCGGTCTTTCATTTCGACAATCAGGCGTTCCGCAGTTTTCTTGCCGATCCCTGGCAGTTTGACCAGCGCCGCCAGCTCTTCACGCTCAACGGCATTGACAAACTGCTGCGCCGACATGCCGGAAAGGATCGCCAGCGCCAGCTTTGGACCGACGCCGTTGGTTTTAATCAGCTCTTTAAACAGCGTGCGCTCCTGCTTGTTATTAAAGCCATACAGCAGCTGTGCATCTTCACGGACGATAAAGTGGGTGAAAATGATCGCCTCTTTACCCACGTCCGGCAGCTCATAGAAGCAGGTCATCGGCAGATGAACCTCATAGCCTACGCCTCCCGTTTCAAGTAAAACCAGCGGGGGTTGTTTTTCGAGAATGATGCCTCTGAGTCTGCCTATCACATGGAGCTCCTGGATTAAGGGCCGAAAGTCTAATGCGGTATCATAAAAAAAGGCTGGATAGATATCCAGCCTGATTTCAGGTTATCGTAAGCGTCCGCGCGCCAGGTTCAGGCGGCTTTCGCCGATCTGAGCTGCGTTCTGGCTGACGTGGCAATGGGTGATGGCGATGGCTAAAGCATCTGCCGCATCCGCCTGCGGGTTAGCCGGCAGCTTAAGCAACGTGCGCACCATGTGCTGCACCTGGCTCTTTTCCGCGCTGCCGATGCCGACAACGGTCTGCTTTACCTGCCTGGCGGCGTACTCAAAGACCGGTAGGTCCTGATTCGTCGCCGCGACAATCGCCACGCCGCGCGCCTGGCCGAGCTTCAGCGCCGAGTCGGCGTTCTTTGCCATAAACACTTGTTCGATGGCGAAGTAGTCCGGCTGGAACTGGGTGATAATTTCCGTCACGCCCGCATAGATAAGCTTCAGGCGAGACGGTAAATCATCCACTTTCGTGCGAATACAGCCGCTGCCCAGGTAGCTCAGCTGGCGTCCAACCTGGCGGATGACGCCATAACCAGTGACGCGCGACCCCGGGTCAATGCCGAGAATAATGGCCATCACGCGCCTCCGGTTAGTGGTTTAACGGTCGGCAACATTAGAGCGTTGCGGCGACCTCATCAGAGATCTCGCCGTTATGATAAACTTCCTGCACGTCGTCGCAATCTTCCAGCATATCGATCAGACGCAGCAGTTTCGGCGCAGTTTCCGCGTCCATGTCCGCTTTGGTTGACGGGATCATCGAGACTTCAGCGGCGTCCGCTTTCAGGCCGGCGGCTTCCAGCGCATCGCGTACCGCGCCCATCTCTTCCCAGGCGGTATAAACGTCAATCGCGCCGTCGTCATAGGTCACAACGTCTTCCGCGCCCGCTTCCAGCGCCGCTTCCATGATCGCATCTTCGTCGCCTTTCTCGAAGGAGATAACGCCTTTTTTGCTGAACAGGTAGGAAACGGAACCGTCGGTCCCCAGGTTACCGCCGGTTTTGGTGAAGGCATGACGTACTTCCGCCACGGTACGGTTGCGGTTGTCGGACAGACATTCAACCATTACCGCCGTGCCGCCAGGACCGTAACCTTCATAGATGATGGTTTCCATGTTCGCATCATCATCGCCGCCGACGCCGCGCGCGATAGCGCGGTTCAGGGTGTCGCGGGTCATGTTGTTGCTCAGCGCTTTGTCGATTGCCGCGCGCAGACGCGGGTTAGAGCCCGCATCGCCGCCGCCCAGACGCGCGGCGGTGACCAGCTCGCGAATAATTTTCGTAAAGATCTTACCGCGCTTGGCATCCTGTGCCGCTTTGCGGTGCTTGGTGTTGGCCCATTTACTATGACCTGCCATAAAAAACTCTCCAAAAAAAAGCGCGCCCTTTCAGGCGGCGTTAATTACAAATTCTTCAATCGCCTGCCGGTTGCTCCAGGACTTGGTCAACGTGGCGGCTTCCGCCGCGTCAACCCAGCGATAGTCCAGATGTTCCGTAAAGACAATCTGGCGTTCATGGGGGAGCGCGAGACGGAACCAAAACTCCGTATTGCGCTCAACGCCCGGCGCATAGCGATGACGTAAATGAGAAAATATCTCGAATTCTACCGTACGCTGACAATCAACCAAAGCCAGCTGCTCGCAGGCAACATCGATAGCGACCTCTTCCATAACTTCACGCGCGGCAGCCTGCGGCGCGGTTTCTCCCTCTTCCAGGCTGCCGGTAACCGACTGCCAGAACGCGGGATCGTCGCGCCGCTGCAACATCAGCACCCGCTTCGTATCTTCGGCGTAAATCACCACCAGTACGGAAACGGGGAGCTTGAATGACATCTTACTTATTCTCCAGAGACTCTTTTGCCTCTTTCGCCACCACCTGAATACCGAGTTCGCTCAGCGATGCCGGGTTAGCGAAGCTTGGCGCTTCGGTCATCAGGCAAGCGGCTGCGGTCGTTTTCGGGAAGGCGATAACGTCACGGATATTATCGGTACCGGTCAGCAGCATGGTCAAACGGTCGAGGCCAAAAGCCAGACCCGCGTGCGGCGGGGTACCGTATTTCAGCGCGTCCAGCAGGAAGCCAAACTTCTCGCGCTGCTCCTGCTCGTTAATGCCCAGGATGCCGAACACGGTCTGCTGCATCTCACCGCTGTGAATACGCACGGAACCGCCGCCCACTTCATAGCCGTTGATGACCATATCGTAGGCGTTGGCCACCGCGTCTTCCGGCGCGGCTTTCAGCTCGGCGGCGGACATGTCTTTCGGCGAGGTGAACGGATGGTGCATCGCGGTCAGGCCGCCTTCGCCGTCGTCTTCAAACATCGGGAAGTCGATCACCCACAGCGGCGCCCATTTGTCTTCGTCGGTCAGGTTCAGGTCTTTGCCCAGCTTCAGACGCAGCGCGCCCAGCGCGTCGGCGACCACTTTTTTGTTATCCGCGCCGAAGAAGATCATATCGCCATCCTGCGCGCCGGTGCGCTCAAGGATCGCTTCAACGATGTCGGCGTTGAGGAATTTAGCCACCGGGCTGTTGATGCCTTCAAGGCCTTTCGCCCGCTCGGTTACTTTAATATAGGCCAGCCCTTTCGCGCCGTAGATCTGGACAAACTTACCGTATTCGTCGATTTGCTTACGGGTCAGCACAGCGCCGCCCGGTACGCGCAGCGCGGCAACGCGCCCTTTGGCGTCGTTAGCCGGGCCGGCGAAGACGGCGAATTCCACCGCTTTCACCAGATCGGCGACGTCCACCAGCTCCATCGGGTTACGCAGGTCTGGTTTGTCAGAACCGTAGCGGCGCTCGGCTTCGGCGAAGGTCATGATCGGGAAATCGCCCAGATCCACGCCCTTCACTTCCTGCCACAGGTTACGCACCAGCGCTTCCATGACTTCGCGCACCTGCCCGGCGGTCATGAAGGAGGTTTCCACATCGATCTGGGTAAATTCCGGCTGACGGTCGGCACGCAGGTCTTCGTCGCGGAAGCATTTAACGATCTGATAGTAGCGGTCAAAACCGGACATCATCAGCAGCTGCTTGAACAGCTGTGGAGACTGCGGCAGCGCGTAGAATTTCCCTTTATGTACGCGGGATGGGACCAGGTAGTCGCGCGCGCCTTCCGGCGTGGCTTTGGTCAGCATCGGCGTTTCGATGTCGAGGAAACCGTGGTCATCCATAAAGCGGCGCACCAGGCTGGTGATTTTCGCACGGGTCTTCAGGCGCTGCGCCATTTCCGGACGACGCAGGTCCAGGTAGCGATATTTCAGACGCGCTTCTTCGGTATTGACGTGGTTGGAGTCCAGCGGCAGCGCTTCAGCGCGGTTGATAATCGTCAGATCCGATGCCAGCACTTCGATGGCGCCGGTGGCCATATCGCTATTGATGTTTTTTTCGTCACGCGCGCGCACGGTACCGGTGACCTGGATGCAGAACTCATTACGCAGTTCAGAGGCCAGCTTTAATGCGTCGGCACGATCCGGATCGAAAAACACCTGTACGATGCCTTCGCGGTCACGCATATCGATAAAGATAAGGCTACCGAGATCACGACGACGGTTGACCCAACCACACAGAGTCACTTGCTGCCCTACGTGGGACAGACGAAGCTGCCCGCAATATTCTGTACGCATGAGATATCCCTTAACTTAGCCGCAGGCGGATTGTTGCCTGTCTTGCAGGCGACGAGGTCGCAGCTTTAGCTGATGTCACAACTGAATGAAAAAAGGCGGCTATTATACTGGAAATTATGGCGCACGATAAGCCCGGCGCAGCGCGCAGCGTTGCTTTGCTGCGCGCTTATTGCTTGTACTCACAAAAATTAACAAAATTTGTTACCCTCGGGCGAGATCGGCAACGGTATTGTAGCGACCTGACAACAGAAGAAGATACGGGGATATCATGTTAGAACTCAATGCAAAAAAAACCGCGCTGGTGGTTATAGACCTGCAGGAAGGCATTTTACCGTTTGCCGGCGGCCCGCATCGGGCTGACGACGTGGTTGAGCGCGCCGCGAGTCTGGCCAAAAAGTGCCGCCAGCAGGGTTCCCCGGTGGTCATGGTTCGCGTTGGCTGGTCGGCGGATTTCGCCGAAGCGCTGAAGCAGCCGGTCGATGCCCAGGCAGGCGCCCATACGCTACCGGAAAACTGGTGGACCTATCCGCTGGCGCTGGAAAAGCAGGAGAGCGACATCGAAGTCACCAAACGCCAGTGGGGAGCCTTTTACGGCACCGACCTGGAGCTGCAGCTTCGCCGTCGCGGTATCGATACGATTATCCTGTGCGGTATCTCAACCAATATCGGCGTCGAATCGACGGCGCGCAACGCCTGGGAGCTGGGCTTCAATCTGATTCTCGTTGAAGACGCCTGCAGCGCAGCAACGGCTGAACAGCATCAGGGCAGCATGACGCACATCTTCCCGCGTATTGCCCGCGTGCGCAGTACCGAGGAGGTACTTGCCGCGTTATGATCTATATTGGGCTTCCCCAATGGGCGCACCCGAAGTGGGTGCGCCTGGGTATCACCAGCCTTGAAGAGTATGCCCGCCATTTTAACTGCGTGGAGGGCAACACGACCCTGTACGCTTTACCAAAAGCTGAGATTGTCAGCCGCTGGTATGAACAAACCCACGATGATTTTCGCTTCTGCTTCAAGTTTCCGGCCACCATTTCGCATCAGGCATCGCTGCGCAACTGCGACGACTTAAGCCACGAGTTTTTCACCCGCCTGGCGCCGCTGTCATCGCGCATTGGCCAATACTGGCTGCAGCTGCCGGCCACGTTCGGCCCTCGGGATCTTCCCGCGCTCTGGCAGTTCCTCGACAGCCTGCCGCGCGAATTCAGCTACGGCGTTGAGGTAAGGCATCCGGAGTTTTTCGCCAAAGAGGAAGCGGAACAACAGCTCAATCGCGGGCTGCATCAGCGAAACGTCAACCGCGTCATCCTGGATAGCCGTCCGGTTCATAGCGCCGTCGCCCGCAGCCCGGCGATGCTCGATGCACAAAGAAAGAAGCCAAAAGTCCCCGTCCATGCGCTGGTGACGGCCCACCATCCGATGGTGCGTTTTATCGGCAGCGATGACATGGCGCAAAATCGTGAGCTGTTTAGCGTGTGGTTACGCACGCTGCCAAAATGGGCGCAGACAACCACGCCGTACCTGTTCCTCCATACCCCGGATATCGCCCAGGCGCCGGAACTGGTCGACACCCTGTGGAGCGATCTGCGCGCCGCCCTACCGGAAATAGGGGCGGCACCTTCAATTCCGCAGCAAACCTCTCTTTTCTGATATCCTGCTATCCTCAATTGAGCCACCGGAAGCGATAAAAGGGAGTTTTGAGTATGGTCAGCGCGCTGTATGCGGTTTTAGGTGCGTTATTGCTTATTAAGTTTTCCTGGGACGTTGTACGACTGAGGACGCAATATCGCGTTGGCTACGGCGACGGCGGTTTTAGCGAACTGCAGGTTGCTATACGCGTGCACGGGAACGCGGTGGAATATGTTCCCATTGGCCTGATTCTGCTACTGTTTATGGAAATGAACGGCGCGCAGACCTGGATGGTCCACGTCTGCGGTATTTTACTGATCGCCGGGCGCCTGATGCACTCCTATGGCTTTCATCATCGTCTCTACCGCTGGCGTCGTTCCGGCATGAGCGCGACGTGGTGTTCGTTGTTTCTGATGGTGCTGGCGAACTTCTGGTATATGCCCTGGGAGTTGGTTTTCTCCGTCCGTTAGCGCACAATACGCCGTTTTCGATTTTTCGGGTTTAACGTTATGTCTCACCGCGATACGCTTTTTTCCGCGCCGATTGCCAGTCTCGGCGACTGGACCTTTGATGAACGGGTTGCTGAAGTCTTCCCGGATATGATCCAGCGCTCTGTTCCCGGCTATTCCAATATCATTTCCATGATCGGCATGCTGGCGGAACGTTTCGTTCAGCCGGATACCCAGGTTTACGATCTCGGCTGCTCGCTTGGCGCAGCCACGCTGTCCGTGCGCCGCAATATTGCGCATGCCGGCTGCAAAATCATCGCCGTTGATAATTCGCCGGCCATGGTCGAACGCTGCCGTCGCCATATTGACGCCTATAAGGCGCCGACGCCGGTCGAAGTGATTGAAGGCGATATTCGCCACGTCACGATAGAAAACGCCTCGATGGTGGTGCTGAACTTCACCATCCAGTTTCTCGAACCGGGCGAACGCCAGGCCATTCTTGATAAGGTCTATCAGGGGCTCAATCCGGGCGGCGCGCTGGTGCTGTCGGAAAAATTCAGCTTCGAAGATGACAACGTCGGCGAACTGCTGTTCAACATGCATCATGATTTCAAACGCGCCAACGGCTATAGCGAGCTGGAAATCAGCCAAAAGCGCAGCATGCTGGAAAACGTGATGCTCACCGATTCCGTCGAAACCCACAAAGCGCGCCTGCGCAAGGCCGGTTTCGAACATGCCGAACTGTGGTTCCAGTGCTTTAACTTCGGATCGTTAATCGCCGTAAAATCCGGGGACCAGGCATGATTGATTTCAGCAACTTTTATCAGTTGATTGCCAAAAGCCCGCTGTCGCACTGGCTGGAGACGCTGCCCGCCCAGGTGGCGGCCTGGCAGCGTGACGCGCTGCACGGGAAATACCGGGAATGGGAGCGGGCCGTCGAGTTTCTGCCCGAGTTTTCGCCCTACCGACTGGATCTGCTGCATAGCGTTACCGCGGAGAGCGAAACGCCGCTGGGCGACGGTCAGCGTCTGCGGATTGAAAACCTGCTGAAGAATCTGATGCCGTGGCGTAAAGGGCCCTGGTCGCTTTACGGCGTGAATATCGACACCGAATGGCGTTCCGACTGGAAGTGGGAACGCGTACTGCCGCACCTTTCCGACCTCACCGGACGTACCATCCTTGATGTCGGCTGCGGCAGCGGATACCACATGTGGCGGATGATTGGCGCCGGGGCTCGTCTGGCGGTGGGCATCGATCCCACCCAGCTGTTCCTTTGCCAGTTTGAAGCGGTGCGAAAACTGTTGGGCAACGATCAGCGCGCGCATCTGCTGCCGCTGGGCATTGAGCAGCTTCCGGCGCTGAACGCCTTTGATACCGTCTTTTCGATGGGCGTGCTGTACCACCGCCGCTCCCCGCTCGATCACCTGTGGCAGCTCAAAGATCAGCTGGTTCCCGGCGGCGAACTGGTGCTGGAGACGCTGGTCGTCGAGGGCGACGAAAATACCGTGCTGGTGCCGGGCGATCGCTATGCGCAGATGCGCAACGTCTACTTTATCCCTTCTGCCGCCGCGCTAAAGCAGTGGCTGGAGAAATGCGGATTTATCGATGTACGCATCGTCGACGCCTGCGTGACGTCCACCGAAGAGCAGCGCCGCACCGAGTGGATGACCACCGAGTCTCTGGCCGACTTCCTCGATCCGCAGGACAGCAGCAAAACCCGCGAAGGCTACCCTGCCCCGCTGCGCGCGGTGCTTATTGCCACCAAACCGGAAACAGAACAGTCGCTGGCGGCGAAAAAGCGGGCCGACAAGCAGCCTGGTTAACGCGTTTTCAGGATAAAAAAAGGCCCCTGTTTAATGGGCAGGGGCCTGGTACGGGCAATCATCATATTGGGCGACATGATGTGCAGCAAAAAACGGTTTATCCCCGTCATACTTCAAGTTGCATGTGCGTTGGCTTTCCTCGCTCACCCCAGTCACTTACTTGAGTAAGCTCCTGTGGATCCCCTGCGTCGCCGCCTTCTCGCAACTCGAATTATTTAGGGTTTTAATCTCTCTGTGCGGAAATAATCTTCTTCATTTCCGCTACCGCTTCGCCATTGACGGCGTAGCGTAAGTATTCATCTGCTTCGGCATCCGTAGACATCGACAGCCCGGGATTGCGAAAGCGCATCGGGGATGGTAACCACTGGCCTGCCGAGGAATGCACCTCTTTTACCCCTGCCTGCAAAAATAGCGGCAGGTTGGCGGCGCGGACGCCTGCACCGGCCATAATAATAGGAGTATCGCTTTGGGAAATAAGTTCCCTGATTAATGAAATTCCTTTTTCGGCTGAAGACTGCTGGCCCGAAGTCAGGATACGCTGAACGCCGAGTTCAGCCAGCTCAGCGCTGGCCTGGCGCGGGTCGGCGCACATATCAAAGGCCCGATGAAAGGTGACGGCCAGGGTTCCCGCCGCCGCCATTATTTTTTTCATTCGCGCCCTATCCACCCGACCGTCGGCGTCCAGAACGCCGATCACCATGCCGGGAAAACCGAGATCCTTCACCGCGGCCACATCATCAAGCATCGCGGCAAATTCGCCGGCGGTATAGCAAAAATCACCGCCGCGCGGGCGAATAATCGGATGAACGGGAATGGTCACCGCTTCACGCACCGATTTCAGTACCCCCAGCGAAGGCGTCAGCCCTCCCTCCTGCGGCGCGGCGCATAGCTCGATGCGATCGGCGCCCCGGCGCTGGGCCTCCAGCGCGCACTCCATGCTGTAACAACAGACTTCCAGTAAGGTCATTCTTCTCTCCGTCGATAGGGCAGGCACTACAGAATGTCACGATTTCTTCCGGCAGACGCCGCGTCGCTTCACACTGTTATCGTTCAGCGTGTTCGCTGGCGACAATTTGCTCAATCGACCACGGGTGAAATTTGATCGTCACTTTGCCATCCGTTACCGCCAGGGTCGGATTCGGTAAACGCTCACGCTCTCCTTTCGGCGCGCTGGTCTTCACAAAAATGCCCGGCTGGCCCAGCCCTTCATCGGAAAGCAGCGCCAGCGCGCGGGTATTGAGCGTTTCAGGATCGCCCGGCAGAACGATTTCAATATGCTCCCAGCCTTCATGCGGATAGCGCTTTTCGCCCGGCCACGGCAGTTCAACAACGCTAAAACGCCAGTGCGCCACGACCACCGGCTCATCCAGCCTGAACAGGCAGATGGGTCGACCGTTAATAACATTTTCCGACAGCAGAGTAGCGCATTGTTCAAAGCCGCGACGCCAGCGCTCCACCGTAGCGTTCTGGTGACAGCGCAGGGAAATATGGTCGGCGTCATGGGGCGTAATATCGAGACCGAGCCGGTGAGCAAGCGCGTTCAGCGCCTCGGTAAAGCGCGGCAGGTCCGCGGAAATATCGTTCAGTTCATCTATCTGCTGCCAGTTCGCCATCGTAAGCCTCGGTACTCGCTAAAAAGCGCTAATCTATCGCGTTTTCCGCGACCGACCAACCGGCAATCGCCGGCAGCGTCCCGCGAACGGTTATTCGTTGAGCGCGAGGCTCAGCAACCTCCGCGCGGTGCTGACGCGTGGGTGCAAATGCAGTATACTCCTGCCCTAATTTGTCCACATTCCCGCGCCGCCCCATCAGGGTGACGGCGTGTTAACGTAAGGTGTTTCGGTGAATATTCAGGCTCTTCTCTCAGAAAAAGTCAGTCAGGCCCTGATCGCGGCAGGCGCGTCTGCCGATTGCGAACCTCAGGTCCGCCAGTCAGCAAAAGTCCAGTTCGGCGACTATCAGGCCAACGGCGTGATGGCCGTTGCCAAAAAACTGGGCATGGCGCCGCGACAACTTGCAGAGCAGGTACTGTCTCATCTCGATCTGAGCGGGATTGCCAATAAGGTAGAGATCGCCGGCCCTGGCTTTATTAATATTTTCCTCGATCCGGCCTTCCTCGCGGAAAACGTCAGCAGCGCGCTGAAATCGGAACGTCTGGGCGTGGCTCAGCCGCAGGCGCAGACGGTGGTCGTCGATTACTCCGCGCCGAACGTGGCGAAAGAGATGCACGTAGGCCATCTGCGTTCCACCATTATTGGCGACGCCGCGGTGCGTACGCTGGAGTTTCTCGGCCATAAAGTGATCCGCGCTAACCACGTGGGCGACTGGGGCACCCAGTTCGGCATGCTCATCGCGTACCTGGAAAAACAGCAGCAGGAAAACGCCGGTGAAATGGCGCTGGCCGACCTCGAAGGTTTCTATCGCGAAGCGAAAAAACACTACGATGAAGATGAAGCCTTCGCCGAGCGCGCGCGCAGCTATGTCGTTAAGCTGCAGGGCGGCGACGAGTACTTCCGCGAAATGTGGCGCAAGCTGGTCGACATCACCATGTCGCAAAACCAGTTAACCTATAACCGCCTCAACGTTACCCTGACCCGCGACGACGTGATGGGTGAAAGCCTCTATAACCCGATGCTGCCGGGTATCGTTGCCGATCTGAAAGCCAAAGGTCTGGCGGTAGAAAGCGAAGGCGCGACCGTGGTGTTCCTTGATGAGTACAAAAACAAGGAAGGCGAACCGATGGGCGTTATCATCCAGAAGAAGGATGGCGGCTATCTCTACACCACCACCGATATCGCCTGCGCAAAATACCGTTACGAAAACTTGCATGCTGACCGCGTGCTTTACTACATCGACTCTCGCCAGCACCAGCACCTGATGCAGGCGTGGACCATCGTGCGTAAAGCCGGCTACGTACCGGATTCCGTCCCGCTGGAGCACCACATGTTCGGCATGATGCTCGGCAAAGATGGCAAACCGTTTAAAACCCGCGCCGGCGGTACCGTGAAGCTGGCCGACCTGCTGGACGAAGCGCTGGAGCGCGCACGCCGTCTGGTGGCGGAGAAGAACCCGGATATGCCCGCCGATGAGCTGGAAAAACTGGCGAACGCGGTCGGGATCGGCGCGGTGAAATATGCCGACTTGTCTAAAAACCGCACCACCGACTACATCTTTGACTGGGACAACATGCTGGCCTTTGAGGGCAATACCGCGCCTTATATGCAGTATGCCTATACCCGCGTGCTCTCCGTGTTCCGCAAGGCGGATATCGATGAAAGCGCGCTGGCGGCGGCGCCGGTGGTCATCACCGAAGAGCGCGAAGCCCAGCTGGCGGCCCGTCTGCTGCAGTTTGAAGAAACCCTGACGGTCGTCGCGCGTGAAGGCACGCCGCACGTGATGTGTTCTTACCTGTACGATCTGGCGGGTCTGTTCTCCGGCTTCTACGAGCACTGCCCGATCCTGAGCGCCGAAAGCGAAGAGACGCGCAACAGCCGCCTGAAGCTGGCGCTGCTGACGGCGAAAACGCTGAAGCTGGGTCTGGATACCCTGGGTATCGAAACCGTAGAACGGATGTAAAAACAAACCCGGCGAAAGCCGGGTTTGTTTTATAACGCCTGATGGCGCCACGCTCATCAGACCTGCAGCATCATTGTAGCCCCGGTAAGCGTAAGCGCCACCGGGGAAATTCCGCCCTTCTCAGAAATACTTCCGCAGATACTCCGTCAGGCACAGGATCGCCATCGCCTGGCCATACGGCATCGACGTCAGCGGAATGTCGCGATAAAAATCCAGATTCGAACCCATGCCGGTACCGAACGACGTTTGCAGCAGCTCCCCTTGCGCTGAAATATTCTGCACGATGCCGCGAATCGCTTTTTCCGCAACCTCCGCATACGCCTGGCTCACGTAGCGCTTGCGCACCGCTTTGAGGATCCCATAAGCAAAACCGGCGGTCGCCGACGCTTCCAGATAGGAGTCAGGATCGTCAAGCAGCGTATGCCACAGGCCGCTATCGTCCTGACAGCGTGCCAGCGCCGCAATCTGCGCATTCAGCACCTGCACCAGATAACGCCGTACCGCGCTGTTCTCGGGTAAATCCACCAGCTCCAGGAAATCCGGAATAACGATAGTCAGCCAGCTATTGCCGCGGGCCCAGCGAGCGTGGGCGAAATTATGCCGCCCCTCATAGCTCCAGCCGTGAAACCACAGGCCGGTCTCACGGTCCATCAGATTCTGCACGTGCAGCAGAAACTGATATACCGCTTCCTCTACGTATTGCGGACGATTAAGCAGCTTGCCGATTTTCGCCAGCGGCAGAACCGTCATCATCAGCGTGTCGTCCCACATCTGCTGATGATTCTCTTCCGCCAGGGTGATGTGCTGCATGCCGCCAGACTCAGTGCGCGGCATTTCGTTCATCGCCCACTCCGCCCAGCTATCGAGCCAGGGCAGATACGCGGGGTTGCCCGTCTCTTCGTAGCGGTAAGCCAGGGTGAGAAACGGCGCCATGGTGTTAACGTTTTTGGTGGTCGCGCCTTCGGCAAAGCGGTCGGCAAACCAGCCATCAATAATGTCGCGCATCGCCGTATCGCCGGTCTGCTGGTAATACTGATAAATACCGTACAGGCCGACGCCGTGAGTCCACTCCCAGCCGTTCCACCCTTTGGTGTCGATAACGCGTCCGTCGTCCAGCCGCAGTAAAAATTGCCCGCTTTCGTCCTTAATGTTGACCAGATTGTGCGTCACCTTCTGAATCAGCGCCTGCAGTTCATTGCGGGCGATAAAACGCTCCGGCTGGCGCAGTAGTGGGCTATGTTTGACAGGCCAAACTTTCATATCCTTAACCTCTGTTATATGTCGAATTCATGGCTGAACGCGGCTTCAGCGCTGGCGCGGCGGGTTTATTCCGATTCAGATAACCAATATTGTTGTTTCCCCACAGGGCGTCGTACGGCATCCCGGCCAGCATCTCCACCACCTCACGATCCCCGGCGCTGGCCAGTTCTGGCTGAGCGCGGCCGGATTCACGCATTTTCAGCGTTTCCGCGCGCAGGACGCTGTGGGTTTGCAGATTGAGCTTAAAGCGCAGGGAAACGAGGAAACCGCAGGCCAGCACCAGTAAGGTGCCCACGCTGAGGATCAGCAGAATGGTATGGCTCACTTCATAGGGCTGCGTTTTCTGTCCGGAGACAAAGCCCGACATCTGCATGATGATCCCCACCAGCATCACCGCTCCGGCCTGGGAAGCTTTACGCGTCAGGGTCATGATCCCGGCAAAGATGCCTTCGCGGCGCTGGCCGGTGATCACTTCGTCCACGTCGGCAATATAGGTGTAGGTGTTCCACGGAACGTAGTTGATGCCGCCGCGGCCCAGGCCCGCCACCGCGGATATCAGCAGCAGCAGCGAATAGACATCGCTGAGGCCAGCGTAGTACAGCACCGCGTAAGAGAGCGAACTCAGGCCGAACAGCACCACCACCATGCGGTACGATGGCGCCGGCCCGAAGCGAATACACAGCGGGATCATGGCGATAACCGCAATAAACTGGAAGATCGCCATGGTTCCGAGCAGGTTAGAAGCCATTGAGGCTTCCTGCATCAGGACAAACACCACATAGTAGGTAAAGACCGCATTGAAGACGTCCTGGGCGATATAGCCCCCCAGATACATACCCAGATGCTGACGGAAAATTTTAATGCGCAGGGTCGAACTTAACTCAATGAACAGGCGGTTAAGACTCTGCGACAGGCTCAGGTTCTGTTTCTCCTCTTCGGCGCGCAGCGCGGCCTCCGTCCACTCTTCACGCGGGCGTTCCCCGGTAAAGAACCAGACGAAGGTCAGCATCATGGCGCACAGCACCGAGAACACCAGGCTGGCATAGAAGAAAGAAACGGCGTTGTCCTTACCAAAGATAGTCAGCAGAACGCCCGGCAGGAAGGAAGCCAGAATCGCCGACATCTGCGCCATAGAAATACGCGCGCCGGAGAATTTGGTTTTCTGTTTAAAATCATCGGTCATTTCCGGTACCAGCGTTTCATACGGCACCAGAATCATGGTGTAGACAATATCAAAAAGAAGATAGGTCAGCAGGTAGTACCAGAACCCCATATCCCCTACCCACATGATGGAGTAGCTAAACACGCAGGGGATGCCGAGCAGGATGAAGAACTTACGCCTGCCAAAACGTTTCCCCAGCCAGGTTGAGCCAAAGTTATCCGTCAGAAAGCCCATCAGCGGACTGATTACCGCATCCAGAACCCTGGCGGTGGCAAAAATAAGCGTCGCCTCGATAGGGGAAAGGCCGCAAAAGGTGGTGTAGAAGTAGAGCAGCCATGCTGCTGTGAGTGCGGTCGTTCCCGCACCAAGGAAATCGCCCGATCCATAGGCAAGGTAGTTAACCAAACCGATTTTACGTGTTTTCATCGCCGTAAATCCTGTGTCTTTTTTTAGAGAACTCCGAACCGCGTTTTGGCCCATTCAGCCAAAAGGGGGTTGATACATGGCTACATTAAGAACATGGGAACGGCGTTACCTTTTCATTTTTGCCAGCCAAAAGCGTTCAATGGCAAAAACACAAAGAGTCGATGAACGCGCCTCACTGATTTATAAAACAGCGTTTCTTTTAATACAAAAGATCGGACCAAAAGTTGCGAAGCGACCACAAAAATGGCGCAGGGCGGAGTGAAATCTGGGCGCGTTATTTCGCTGCGGATAAACCTTGCGAAAGCTAAGGAATGGGAGTAAAGACAATAGAAAAGGGTTGTTTCGCGTATCTCAAGGAGGCTTGATGCCCTACTCACATCTGCTGGTCGCCGTGGCGCCAACCCCGGAAAGCCGGGTCCTCATTCAGAAAGCCGTCTCCATCGCCCGTCCGGTCAATGCGAAGGTCAGCCTGATTACCCTGGCAACGGACCCGGAGCTGTATAACCAGTTTGCGGCGCCAATGATGGAAAATTTACGCGAAGTGATGCAGGAGGAGACGCGCGGCTTTCTGGCCGAGCTCGCCCGCCACGCCGACTACCCGATAGAGAAAATGACTATCGCCAGCGGCGGGATTGCCCACCATGTGAAGGATTTTTGCCAGCGGCATCGCGTTGACCTGGTGATTTGCGGCAACCACAACCAGAGCCTGTTCTCTCGCGCCACCTGTTCGGCGAAAGATATCGTGGGCAGCAGCGGCGTTGACGTGCTGCTGGTGTGTCTGGAAAAAGGTTAGCGCCGAAAGCGCTAACCGCGATCGTCTCAGGCGAGCTTGGGGAAGGTCGCGACCTTGCGCGCTAAGTGGCTCTCCTCACTTCCTGGCTCAATCTCCTTTAGATCGGCAATAAACCGCTCCTGCCAGCGATGAATATCGTTATCTTTAATCACCGCCAGCATGGCCGAATGGCGGGCAATACGCTCGGCCAGCGGCATGGTTAACGCCTGGTCCAGCGCAGCCGCGACCTCGTCGCGATCGTAAGGATTGACGATTAAGGCCGTCGGCAGCTCGTTCGCCGCGCCGGCAAACTGCGACAGCACCAGCACGCCCGGATTTTGCGGGTCCTGCGCGGCCACATACTCTTTCGCTACCAGATTCATCCCATCGCGCAGCGGCGTAACCAGACCGACGTCCGAGTAGCGGAAGATTTTCATCAGCAGCTTGCGTTCAAAGTGCTGGTTCAGGTAATAAAGCGGCGTCCAGCCCAGCTGGCCATATCGGCCATTAATGCGGCCGGCCGCGGTTTCAAGCTGATGACGAATATCCTGGTAGGCCTGAACATCGCCGCGCGACGTCGGCGCAATCTGGGTATAGCGAATCTTGCCGTGATGCTGCGGATAGTTCTCCAGCAGCGCCTCGTAGGCCAGAAAACGCTCCGGCAGCCCCTTGGAATAGTCCAGCCGCTCAACGGAAAAGATATTCTGCACGCTTTTCAGTTCGCTCTTCAGCTGCGCCAGCTTCGGCGGCAGCGGCCCTTTTGCGCTCCGCGCAATCTCTTCCGGATCGATACCGATCGGATAGACTTCGGTGTGGAAAGGTTTCCCCCAGGCCACATGCTTTTTGCCGTCGCGCGTCGTCAGGCGAGTCTGCATCGATACGCAATCGAGAAACGCCAGGCGATCGCTCTCGGTCTGGAAACCCAGTAAATCGTAATCGCACAGCTGTTCAAGCAGCTCCGCGTGCGGCGGGAGCGCGTTAAAGACTTCCGGCGTCGGGAACGGAATATGTAAAAAGAAGCCGATGCGATTATTGACCCCGCGCTGGCGTAGTTCGCTGGCCAGCGGCAGCAGGTGGTAATCGTGGATCCAGACGATATCGTCAGGTTCGATCAGCGGCAGCAGTTTATCCGCCAGCGTTGCGTTGACGCGCTGATAGCCTTCCCAGGCTTCACGCTGAAAATCAACCAGATCGAGACGATAGTGGAAGGCGGGCCATAAAACGGCATTGGAAAAGCGGTTGTAATATTCGTCGTGATCCTGCTCGCTAAGGTTAAAGGAAGCCCAGGTGATATTCCCCTGCTTCACTTTTTTTAACGGCTGCTGGTCGTCACCGATTTCCCCACTCCAGCCGAACCACAGTCCTCCGGCTGCTTTTAATGCCCCCATAATCCCCACGGCAAGGCCACCGGCGCTGGCCTTTTTGTCATCCGGCGGGGCAATACGATTAGATACTACGACTAAGCGACTCATAGCCATCTCTCCTGTCGGTTAGCGCATCTGGTTGTTGCCCATGATTCGCGATGTTACTAATCCAAAGATGAACAGCGGCGACATCCGGCAGGCGCCAGTGCGCCTGGGTCTCACCGCCGCCCACTTTGACCGATACACCACTCAGTTGATTGACGACGCTAAAACCCGCTTCATCGGTTAAGTCATCACCGACAAACACCGGCCTGCGCCCGCTGAATGGAGCTTCCTGCATAAAAGCGGCTATCGCTTCACCTTTATTCACTCCGCGCGGTTTGATCTCCACCACGCACTTACCCGGCTGTAATGCCAGAATGGGATGGCGCTGCACGACGGCCTGCGCCAGCGCCAGCACTGCGTGCTGATGCTCCGGCGCCTGTCGGTAGTGCAGAGCAAAGGCCATCCCCTTACTTTCCAGTTCGCATCCCGGCAAGTCATCCAGCGCCGCGGTCAGTTCCGCAGAGAGCGCCTTCTGGAGAGAATCCGGTAAAGAGACAATATGCGTTTTACCATTGATATCACGGCGTTCAGCCCCGTGGACACCGGCAAGCGGCAGCCGGTAAGGACGGGTAAGCTCATCCAGCTCAACCATTGAGCGCCCTGAAATCAATGCCACCGCGCCGTTGTGCTGCTGCACGAGCTGGCGCAGCGACTGCAAAACATCGGCAGGAATGACCACCTGATCGGGATGGGGTTTGATACCGGCAAGGGTACCGTCGAGGTCAAAGAAAAAAGCGCAGTTTCCGGTTAACGCAGGCGGTACATAAATCTGGTCAGCCACCCTGTTTCCTCCTTATCATGGCCAGCAACATGCTGGGTGTTAAATAATTGTAGCCATGTAAGTATAGACAGTGTGACCAGCCTCGCCATTTTTGATAGTCATTGCCAGCGCAACGAGCGCTGGCAATGGATTAGGATTAAACTGAAAAGTTGGACGAATCAAACGGCTCGTTTCGCTTTCTGTTTGTAGCGGTCAAAGATCACCGCCGCCAGTAAAATCACGCCGCGTACGACATACTGCGAGAATGGCGAGATATTGAGCAGGTTCATCGCATTCTCTACCGTTCCCAGGATCAGGATCCCGGCCACCACGTAGGAGATCTTACCGATCCCGCCTTTCAACGATACGCCCCCCAGCACGCAGGCCGAGATGACAATCAGCTCATAGCCAATTGAGGTCATCGGCTGTCCGCTGGTCATTCGTGAAGCCAGGATAATGCCTGCCGCTGCGGAAACCAGGCCGGAAAGGACGAAAATGATGATCTTGGTCCGCACTACCGGCACGCCCGCCAGACGCGCCGCTTCTTCGTTACCGCCAATCGCCAGGGTATTGCGGCCAAAGGTGGTTTTATTCAACAACAGGCCGAAGACAATCAGGCAGGCAATGGTCAGCCAGATAGGCGCTGGCAGGCCAAACCAGTTGGCGTAGCCGAGGGTAAAGAAACGCTCGTCTTCAATCCCAACCGCTTTACCGTCAGAGATGATATAGGCCAGACCGCGGACGATCTGCATGGTGGCCAGGGTGGTGATCAGGGCGTTAATCTTCAGGCGGGCAATCACAAAACCATTGACCAGGCCACTCAGCGCGCCGAGCAGCAGACCGGCGCCGATCCCCACCCACATGCTCTCCGTCAGGTTAATCACCACCGCCGTGGTCACACCGGCACAGGCGATAACCGAGGCGACCGACAGATCGAAATCCCCCGATGCCAGGCAAAACAGCATTCCGCAGGCCACCATTCCGGACATAGAAATAGCCAGCCCCAGGCCTTTCATATTAATAAACGAGGCAAAATTAGGCACAAAAATCACGCAGCCAATAAACAGCACCGCGAAAACAACCAGCATGCCGAACTGATCCCAAATGCGGGAGAAGCTAAAAGCCGACCGGGTAGTACCTGAAGTGGTAACTGATGACATCATAGACTCCTTACTCAGGCGACCGCCTGGCTCACTTTTGGCATGGCAAGGCTCAATGCCTGCTGTTCATTCGCATGTTCATGCAGCAGCTCTCCGGCGATCTCCCCCTCGCGCATCACAACAATGCGATCGGCGACGCCGAGAACTTCCGGTAAATCGCTGGAGGCAAAGACCACCGCGACGCCCGATGCCGCTAATGCGTAGATAACGTTGTAGATTTCATGTTTAGCGCCCACGTCAATACCGCGCGTTGGCTCGTCAAGCAGGATGACTTTCATCTCTTCCGACAGCCAGCGGCCGAGGATCGCCTTCTGCTGATTGCCGCCGGAGAGGTTCATAATCAGCTGCTCGGCGCCGGGCGTTTTGATATTCAGCGATTTGATATGCTGGTCGGCGTTCTGCGCTTCCCAGGCATTGTTGATAACGCAGCCGGCGAGAATATGCTTGCGACGAGCGCTGATATTGATGTTGTCGCGCACCGAGTGGACCGGAATAATCCCCTCCGCTTTGCGGTCTTCCGGGCAGAGCATCATCCCGGCCTGAATCGCCTGAGCCGGCTTGCGAATATCAATGGCCTCCCCGTCGATATAAACCTGGCCGCCGGTTATTCTGCTGCCGCCGAATAAGCCTTTCATGAGCTCGCTGCGCCCGGCGCCAACCAGCCCAAACAGGCCGACGATTTCTCCGCTGCGCACCGAAAGGCTGACGGGCTGCCGCACGCCTGGCGCCTTCACCTGTTCAAGACGCAAACGCTCTTTGCCATATTCACGCGGCTGCCAGCCGTAGATATCGCCCAGCTCGCGCCCCACCATCGCCTGTACCAGCGCGTCGTGGTTAACCTCTTGCATATTGTCGAAGGTACGCACGTAGCGACCATCTTTGAACACCGTAATCGCGTCGCTTAACGCGAAGATCTCTTCCATGCGGTGGGAAACGTAAATAATGACCCGTCCTTCCTGGCGCAGCTCGCGGATAACCCGAAACAGGTTTTCGATTTCCCGCGCAGACAGGGAGCTGGTCGGCTCATCAAAGGCGATAATTTTTGCGTTACGCGCCAGCGCCTTGGCGATCTCCACCATCTGCCACTGGCCGATAGAGAGATACTTGAGCGGCGTTTCCGGATCGATATCCAGCCCCAGATGCTTCAGCTGCAGGCCGGCTTCATAATTCAGCAGCGACCGGTTCACAATCCCGCCTTTATGCGGCAGCTGCCCGAGGTAGATATTTTCCGCCACGGTCATTTCCGGGATCAGATGCAGCTCCTGATAGATAATGGCCACCCCGGCGTTCAGCGCCTCGGTGGTGTGGGTAAACGTCATCTGCTGGCCGCGGATTTGCAGGCTGCCGGCGGTGGGTATGTAGTTGCCGCTGAGAATTTTCAGCAGCGTGGATTTCCCGGCGCCGTTTTCTCCCATCAGGGCGTGCACCTGTCCGGCATAGCAGCCAAAGCTAATATCGGACAGCGCTTTAACGCCCGGGAATGTCATGGTGATGCCGTGGAATGAGAGATAAGGGGTAGACTGTTGCATAACGACTCCGCTTTTCTGTACAGAACCTCTCGCGCAAGGCAAGAGGCCCGGTCAACTGGCCTTACAGCCCTTTTTTCGCCAGCTCTTCTTTAAAGTTGTCGCGGGTAATCAGCACCACGTCGGTTACCGCGGTGAATTTCGGCGGTTCAACGTCTTTTGTCACCCAGTTGTAAAGCATTTCGCTGGTTTTATAGCCGTGAATATCCGGGCTTGGCAGTAAAGAGCCATAGAAACCGGTGGCCTGCGCTTTAGAAAGTTCGTTCACCGCATCGACGCCGTTGATACCGATCCCGATAACGTCAGGCGCTTTAAAGCCCTGGCCTTCGGTGGCGCGCACGCCGCCCAGCACGGTGTTGTCGTTCATGCCGACGATCAGCCAGTGCTTAACATCAGGATGTTGAACCAGCATGGAGTTACCGGCGTCAAACGCGCCGGGGATGTCGTTAGATTTGGTTGGCACGCGATAGATTTGTTGCTCCGGGAAACCGGCGGCTTTCAGAGCGTCCATTGAGCCGGTAGTGCGGCGGCGGGCGGTATCCAGCTCGTCGGAAGTAATGGCCATAACCGCGGTATCCTTCACGTCCCAACCGCGTTTCTGCATCTCTTTATAGAGCTCCTGCCCCTGGCGCGCGCCGATTTCGCTGGCCGCCATCATCACCAGCGGTACGCTGTCCATCGGTTTGCCTTTGGCGTTGACGAATTGGTCATCAACGGTAATCACTTTCATATCATAGCCGCGCGCTTTGGCGACAATGGCCGCCCCGAGCTTCGGATCCGGGGTGCAAATGACGAAGCCTTTGGCTCCGCTGGCCGCCAGGCTATCTATCGCGTTCAGGGTTTTCTCGCCGTCGGGCACAGCAATTTTAATGACATCGAAACCTAAATCTTTACCGGCCTTATCGGCAAATTTCCACTCGGTTTGAAACCATGGCTCTTCAGGCTGTTTCACCAGAAAACCCAGCTTAAGCGTCTCAGCCATAGCTGATTGTGACATAACCGCGGCAAGACCGATTGCCGCCAGCGCTTTAGTAAATTTGTGCATGGTAAACTCCAGCTTTAATTCGCTTTTATGTAGGGAATAATAAGTCTTAAATTTTTAATCGGACGAAAAACAAGGCATTAGAAAAATCTCAACGCTGAGTGCCGTTGTTTAAATAGTATTAACCGGAAATTATTTCTCCATACGAGAGCCCAATCACATCGCGGAATTACAGTAATTGCGTGCATATAAACAGCGAAAAATGACATAAAAAAAGCGCTAATTGTCAGACAATTAGCGCAGGCCGTAGCAATATTCTCTATATCATCAGCAGAGTTATCCCTGTAGAGATTACCAGCGACAATAAATGTGCTCCGCATGATTGCGAACGGGCGCCTCATCCCCCAATAAACGGGCGGCTACGGTAAACGAAAAGTCAAAAACGTGTCCCAGGCCTTTACCGCTAATCAAATTACCGTCCTCCACTACCGCCTGGTCCACGTACTCTCCGTCCGTAACGTGCTGCCATAACTCTCCCGAACAGACGTAGCGTCGCCCCTTGAGCAGCCCGTTGCCACCGAGCACTCTCGCTGCCGCCGAACAGATCGGACAGATCAGCTTTCCCGCGGTATCGTGGGCCGAAATAAACGCCACGACGTCCCGGCTGGCGGCAAGATTGACGCTTCCCTGCGGGCCGCCGGGCAGAACCACCGCGTCGTACAGTATCCCGGCGCGCTCTGTTAGCGTGCTGTCCGCCACCATGGGGATATCGTGATAGCTCACCACCGCGCGCGAATCAGCGCAGGAGAGCAGTTCGACATCGAGGTGTAAGCGACGAAGAATATCAATCACCACAATCGCTTCACCTTCCTCAAAACCCGGTGCCAGCAGCACCGCAACTTTTTTCATTTCCGACTCCTTCAGATAGCCTGTTAGCAATAATGTGTTTACAAAAGCAGCATCTTTTTAAATTAACCTCATCATTTTCTCACTCGCAGGCTACCACAAAATAGAATTATTAATCATTATTTTTAAAACACAATTTCATCAAAATCATTAGAACTACTATAAATTAATGAGGCGCGGAAATAAAAACATTTAAAATCAGTAAAATAAGATTATTTTCGATCGGTAAAAATCAGACTTTATTCTTACAACCCCCCCTCTTTTCAAGATAAATACGGATGTTGTAACGAAATGTAAATATCACTCATTGAGAGTTTTCTTAATTCAAATATGGCGCTATTCTATATTTGTTGAGATAAGAAATTTAATTCAAACGGCTGTGCAGAAATCCTGAATACTATTACTCAGGACTCTCTCTGCGCACCGTAATTTCTAAGGCGACCCTGATGTAGATGCGTCAAGATATGACGCCCGCCCCCTCCAAAGTGAATAAGGATATTTGTATGGCCGTACCAGGAATGGTTCAAAAGCTGAATAACCAGATGAATCTTGAGTTCTATACCTCAAATTTGTATCTGCATTTGAGCGAATGGTGTACTCAGCAACGGTTGAACGGTACCGCCACTTTTCTCCGTAACCGAGCGCAAGCCAGTATCACGCAGATGATGCGGGTCTTTGATTTTATGAAAAAATCAGGCGCCTGGCCCGTTGTGAAAGCGGAAGGAACCTACGGCACTGAATGTTCGTCCCTGGAAGATCTCTTTAGCAAAACCGTCGAAGATTATCAGCAGCGCAGCACGATACTTTCCAGCCTGGCGGAAGAGGCGAAGGCGCAAAGCGATGAATCAACCCTGCGTTTTCTGACGCTGCTTGCTGAAGAGCAGGATCAGGATGGCATACTGCTGGAGACCATTCTTGAAGAAATCCGTCATGCGAAAAATGCCGGAACCAGCGTACAACAAACCGATAGCCACCTGCTGGATCTGGTCAGTCAACAGCGCGTATAACGCCATGCCGGCGGATGCTCGCCGGCGATAAATCATCAGAATTCTCCTGTTCGGGCCAGCGCTCTCTTTAATCGCAGGTTCCCTGTCCCCCTTCTTTTTCGGCGCTTCGGCGCCGTTTTTATTCCAGAAAAGCATTAAAAACTTTTAACCAGATCTCATTCCTGCTCCGCCGGAGGAATTAGCAGGGTATTGGTGATCTGGATCACGTTTAAAACTACGGGTTGATAATATAAAAACACTGTTTCAAAAATTTAAAACACGGAGTTTACTTTAATGGCAAGATATACGGCTTCAGCCCCACAGGGGCTGCAGGGAAGACCGATTTTGTTACGCCATCAGTTAGCCTACGGCGGCGGGAATTTACTGGGAAGCGGCGCACTGGCGATCAGCGGCGCATGGCTGCTCTATTTTTATACAACCTTCTGTGGGCTGACGCTGATCGAAGCCTCCTTTATTTTTTCCGTCGCCAGCATTATCGACGCAATTAGTAATCCGCTGATGGGCTATCTCACCGATAACTTTGGCAAAACGCGGCTGGGTAAACGCTTTGGTCGTCGCCGTTTCTTTTTGTTGATTGGCATTCCGCTGATGATGTTCTACCCGCTGCTGTGGGTAGAAGGCCTCGGCTTTTGGTACTACCTGTGCACCTACGTCGTCTTTGAAATCATTTATACCTCGATTATGGTCCCCTATGAAACATTGGCGACCGAAATGACCGACGATTTCTCACTGCGTTCGAAGCTTACCGGTTATAAAGCGATTTTCGGCAAACTGGCCAACTTTCTCGCGGCATTTATCCCCGGGCAGTTCATCCTGCTTTATGGTAAAGAATCCGCCACCCCGTTTTTTCTCACCGGGCTGACCTACGGCGTCATTCTTATCGTGGCCATCTCCTGCCTGTGGTACTGCAGCTGGGAGCGTCCCCGCGAAGAGGAGATAAGCAAGGGAGAGAAAAAGGGACTGTTCAATACTCTGCTCATGCTGGCGAAAGATATGCGCTCAACGTTTTACCTGCGCGTATTCCGCAAACACCTGGGTATGTATCTCTGCGGCTTCGGCGCCGAGTGGCTTTTTGCCTCGATCTTCACCTACTTTGTTATATTCGTGCTGCAGCACGATCCGGCGATGGTGGCCGGGCTTAACAGTCTGAACTCCATCCTCCAGCTGGTATCAACGGCCCTGTTTATTGGCCTGTGCGTGAAGAAAGGCTTCAGTAAGCCGTATATTCTGGCGCTGAGCGTGGTTATCTTTGCCGTGCTGCTCTACACCTCGCTGTGGTTCTTCCACCTGCCTTCAAGCCTGGCCACCGTCCTGATGTTTGGCATCACTGTGCTGTTCGGTCTCGGCACCGGCGGCGTGTACTATATTCCCTGGACCGTTTACACCTTTTTGGCGGATGTCGATGAAATCTATACCGGCCGTCGCCGCGAAGGGATCTATGCGGGAGCCATGACTTTCTCCGGTAAAATTTTGCGCTCGATTATCGTCTTTTCCATGGGGGCGATCCTCAGCTTCTACGGCTTTCAGTCGAAAGCGCATACGCAGCCAGAGAGCGCGGTCACCGCGATTGCGGTGGTGTTTTGTGCGGGCGTGATTCTGCTGGCGCTGGCAGCCATTGTGTTCAGTAAGCAGATGAAACTCGATCGCAAGGCGCATCTGGTAGTGCTGCAGGAAGTCGCGCGTATTAAAGCTGGCGGTAAGATCGCCGATATCGCACCGGACGTTCGCCTTGTCGTTGAAGATTTAGTCGGCCACCGGTACGAAGAGTGCTGGGGCAACAGCAGGCTGTTTAAAGATACGCAGGAAGGCGCCGTTCAAACCGCCGTCTCCCACTAACAGGTGATAACGCCCCGCTATCACAATGATGGCGGGGCTGACGCCGCTAGTGCGCTTCTTCCTGCGGGGTGAATTTCAGTTCAATCAGCGCGATGGCCTTTTGTACCGCCCTCAGGGTCACCGGGTCAGCCGATGCCGGGTGGCTGGCAAAATCGATGGCTTTCAGCTGGGTGGTCATTTTTTCGCGCACCTCGACGGGGGCGATGACGTCGATGACGTCAAGGATCTGTTTGATAACTAACTGGCAGGCAACCACGTCAGAGACCAGCTCGTCGTGCTCGGTAAGATGTTGAGACATTTTTCACTCCTTTTTTCAGGAGCGTAATAGTACCCTAAATCCCGGGATATAAAAAAACCTGCCGCAGCAGGTTTTTTTATCAGAACATAGCGCCAGGCGGTACGTCTTTGAAGGTTTTGCAGTAGTTTTCGAACATGCTCTTCAGGATTTTGCGCAGTTTCATGGTTGACTCCATTTTTGTTATGCAGGTGTTAATGCCCTGATGGTTATAATATGACTTGCATCACAAAAATCAACCTAAATGTGCGCTAAATCACCTATTTTTTACCAAAATAATTTAATTTTTAAACAAAATGAGCAGAGCCGGATAGTGAAGAGCCGAACGCTCCGGACCAATCTGCGCTCTCTTTGCTATGGCAGCGACACAATAATGAGTACACACACCTCTTCCAGGGACGACCGTTCTTTTTCAGCACCTGCGCTGCTGGTGGCTGGCGCCTTTTTTATGGAGTTTCTCGACGGCACGGTGATAGCAACCGCCCTGCCCGACATGGCGAAAGATTTTGGCGTGACCGCGGTCGACCTCAATATCGGGATTAGCGCTTATCTTATTACCCTTGCGGTTCTGATACCGGCCAGCGGCTGGATCGCCGATCGTTTTGGCGCGCGGAAAATCTTTACTCTCGCGCTGGCGATTTTTACCCTAGCGTCGGTATTTTGCGGGCTGTCGACCAACGTCGATCTGTTCGTCGCGATGCGTATTCTTCAGGGGATAGGCGGCGCGCTGATGGTGCCCGTTGGCCGGCTGGCGGTACTACGTACCACACCGAAGCACCAGTTGATTAAGGCGATTGCCACCCTGACCTGGCCGGCGCTGGTCGCGCCCATTATTGGCCCACCGCTGGGCGGATTTATCACCCGCTACGCCAGCTGGCACTGGATCTTCTTTATTAACGTGCCGCTCGGGCTTATCGCTATCGCCCTGTCGCTGCGTATCATTCCGAATATTCGCGAAGATGAGCAGCGCCCCTTCGACCTTTCCGGCTTTGTTGCCACCTCGGTGGCGATGGTTAGCCTGGTCGCCGCCATGGAGCTGCTCGGCGATCGCCAGCCTCTGGGCTGGCAGACGCTGGCGCTGCTGGCGTTGGGCCTGGGCTGTATGCTCTTCGCGCTGCGGCACTTCCGCCGCACCAGGTGGCCGATGGTGCGCCTTGATGCGCTCAAGATCCCCACCTTCCGGGTCACCATGTACGGCGGTTCCCTGTTCCGCGCCTCTATTAGCGCCGTGCCGTTTCTGCTGCCGCTGCTTTTCCAGGTCGGATTTGGTATGGACCCCTTCCACTCGGGGCTGCTGGTGCTGGCCGTGTTCGTCGGCAACTTAACCATCAAGCCCCTCACAACGCCGCTGATCCGCTGGCTGGGCTTTCGCCGCCTGCTGCTGATTAACGGCGCATTAAACGTTTTGTCGCTGCTGGCCTGCGCTTTTTTAACGCCGCAAACGCCGGTTTGGCTGATCTTTGTGATTCTCTATCTCGGCGGGGTCTTCCGCTCTATCCAGTTTACCGGCATCAGCACGCTCGCGTTTGCCGATGTGCCTTCCGCGCAAATGAGCTACGCCAATACCCTGTTCAGCACCGCGTCACAGCTGGCCGTGGGGCTGGGCATCACGCTCGGCGCGATAGGTATTCGTCTTGGGGAAACGTTCAGCGAATGGTTTACGCTTTCTCACCTGCCGGGCATCAGCTTCCGCCTGTCGTTTATTTTTATCGCGCTGATTTGCCTGGTCGGCATGATTGATAGCCTGCATCTGGCCAAAGAGGCGGGTAGCAGCGTATCGAACAAAAAGAAGTAGCCAAAGAAAAGGCCAGCAGCGCTGGCCTTTAGCATCTCATCATGACGGGATATTAACCGACGATCTGGCGCACAAACGCTTCGATCTCTTTATCCTGGCAGTTCTCAAAGAAGCACTGCTGGAAACGAGGGCCAGAAACGGCGGTTTTCACCAGCTCCGGATCGATCGCGCGCAGCGTATCCAGATAGTTTTCCTTAACCACAGCCGCTTTTACCGCGTTCAGGATCCCGGCGTTACGCACCTGAGGCTCTTTACGCTCCGGCGGATAACCTTCACCGTTGCGGCCGGTAAAGGCTTTTTCAAAGATAAAGCGTACGTTCAGCTCTGCGCCCCAGCCAAAACCCTTCGCAAACGGCAGAGAAAGCGCGTTACCGTTGTTGATCTGCGCAAACAGGAAGGCATCCGCAGGGTCGATACAGTAGCCGCATACCACGCCAGGGTGAATATTCAGCGACATCAGCGCGCCCTGCCCGGTACCGCAGCCGGTCACCACAAAGTCCACCGCTTTCGAATTCAGCAGGATGCTGGCCATGATCCCCAGATGAATATAGGTCAGGTGATGATCGTTTTCATCGCTCATACCGACGTTGTAAACCGGGAAGCCTTTTTCTTCAGCAACGGCGTTTAACTCATTGAGGATGATGGCGTTTTTGTTCGCCTGGCTGTTTTCCATCATCAGTGCGATTTTCATGCTTTACTCTCCTGAATGCTCTGCGGGCACTCCCGCGATAGTTCGTTAGCGTTGCTATGAACAATACTACCTTACGAACATACTTTCAAATTTTATGAAAAGTTGTTTTATAAATTGCATCTCGCCTCACACTTTTGACTTCCGTCCCCGGCTGGTACGGCATCCCCCCACCCTTACCCGCGTCAGGCTAATCCCGCCGCGGCCATCGGGCGGGTCTATTTTCACCGCTAAATTAGGCGCAACGATTTTTCGCATGGAATATTAAATTAAAACCATTCTCATTATTTTTAAATCGCCAATGCGTGTTATTCCCATTTGCATTATTAATAAATGATTTTATTAATTTACTTTTTGCAAATAAATTAATAACAAATTATAGTGAGCGCACAATAATCCTTAATTCTATTTTCCCGGAGCAGCCTGATGCTAAAAACTGAAATGATCGACAAGCTGAATGCGCAGATGAATCTCGAACTTTATTCCTCTCTGCTTTATCAGCAAATGAGCGCCTGGTGCAGCTACCACAGTTTTGAAGGCGCCGCCGCGTTTCTGCGTCGCCACGCGCAGGAAGAAATGACCCATATGCAGCGCCTGTTCGACTATCTGACCGATACCGGCAGCCTGCCCTGCATCACGGCTATCGCCTCACCTTTCGCCGAATATGCGTCCCTGGATGAGCTATTTCGCGTCACCTACGAACATGAACAGCTGATTACGCAGAAAATTAACGAACTGGCCCATGCGGCAATGACCAGCCAGGATTATCCGACATTTAATTTCCTGCAGTGGTACGTTGCTGAGCAGCACGAAGAAGAGAAACTGTTTAAATCCGTTATTGATAAATTGACCCTTGCCGGTAAAAGCGGTGAAGGTCTGTACTTTATTGATAAAGAGCTGGCAACGCTCGATACACAAAATTAATAATTACGGCAGCGACGCCCGGCGTTCGCTGCCGTATGAGTATTAATGGCGGCAAATTTTACTTTCGTGCGTATTAAATCCTTCCTCAGCGGCAATAAATTTGCCTTTTTTCTGCAAAAACGCCACCAGCTCCGCCGCGCTCAGATTTTCCGCCGAGCAGGTATGGAATCGAACCTCTTTCCCAAAACGGTCGATAATCGCCGCTTCCAGCGTAGCAACAGTGTAAGACTCGCCTGATGAAATCATCATTTGCAGTACTTCGTGACCATGAATCGATGGCATAACCCCTCCCGTAAAGGCCGAAGAATAAACCAGCCAGGGCGGCGGATTCTTGCGCCAGCGCAGCTTTCGCGCAAACCCCTGGCATCGTAAAGTTATCATTACACTTCCTGTAAGCCTCATTTGACGAACTCACTGATTTCACATACTCTGCGCGGCATAATTAATTGTGTATTCCGTAATGGATAGAGAAAAGCGTGAAGAACCGCACTCTGGGTAGTATTTTAATCGTTGCCGGCACTACAATCGGCGCAGGGATGTTAGCGATGCCGCTGGCCTCGGCGGGCGTGGGTTTCGGCGTAACGTTTGGTTTGCTGATAACGCTGTGGGCGCTGATGTGTTATACCGCCTTATTGCTGTTGGAAGTGTATCAGCACGTGCCGGCTGATATGGGACTGGGATCGCTGGCCGCGCGCTATCTCGGCCGCTACGGGCAGTGGGCTACCGGGTTTTGCATGCTGTTTCTGCTGTACGCTCTCACCGCCGCCTATATTAGCGGCGCCGGCGAGCTGCTGGCCTCCAGCCTCAACCAGTGGCTGGACTGGCGACTGCCTCCTGCGGCAGGCGTCCTGATTTTTACCGGGTTCGGCGGGACGGTAGTGTGTATCGGAACCTCGCTGGTCGATCTTTTTAACCGCTTTCTGTTCAGCGCAAAAATTATCTTTCTCGCCATTATGCTGGCTCTTCTGCTGCCGCATATTCACCAGGTAAATTTATTGACGCTGCCGCTACAGCAGGGACTGGCTCTGTCAGCGATTCCAGTGATTTTTACTTCGTTTGGTTTTCACGGCAGCATACCCAGTATTGTGAGCTATCTGGGCGGGGATATTCGCAAGCTGCGTCGGGTATTTGTCATCGGGAGCTTTATTCCCCTGGTCGCCTATATTTTCTGGCAGCTGGCGACGCTCGGCAGCATTGACTCTCCCGTCTTTACCGCGCTGCTGGCAAAAAATGCCGGGCTTAACGGGCTGCTGGAGGCTATCCGCGAAGTGGTCGCCTCACCGCACGTTGAGCTGGCGGTGCATCTGTTTGCCGATCTGGCGCTGGCGACGTCATTTCTCGGCGTGGCGCTTGGGTTATTCGACTATCTGGCCGATCTGTTTCAACGCCAGAACAGCGCCGGTGGACGGATACAGAGCGGCCTGATTACCTTTTTGCCCCCGCTGGCGTTCGCGCTATTTTATCCGCGTGGCTTCGTGATGGCGTTAGGCTATGCGGGCGTCGCGCTGGCCGTGCTGGCGCTCATGCTGCCTGCGCTGCTGGTCATGAAGAGCCGCAAACAGCATCCTGATGCAGCATGGCGGGTCGCGGGAGGCTCAGCGGCGCTGTGGCTCGTCCTGCTCTGCGGGATCGGCATCGTCGCGATCCAGTTCGCGATTGCCGCAGGCTTGCTGCCCGCGGTGGGGTAAAAAGAAGGGGGCCATATTGGCCCCTTCTTTTATTTGGCTAAACAGCACTGCTTATATTTCTTACCGCTGCCACACGGGCAAGGATCGTTGCGCCCCACCTTCGCCTCATTCCGGATGGGCTGCTGAACTTCCGCCGGTTGCGCGTGCTCAGTCCAGTAGTTATAAAGCGCCAGGGCGGCAGGACGAATTCGCTCAACGCTGGCGACAAACTCTTCCGCGGATAATTCATCAAGCGCCTCAAATCGCTCCTCGGTACCGTGCAGGGCAATCACGTCCAGCTCCGCCTGCAGCTCAGCCGGCAACGCGGACCAGTCGCTCAGCCCCACTCCGCGCATATAGCCGAAGCACCACTCTTCAACAATCGTGAGCTCCTGCCCTTCCTCTTCGCGGCTGCCGAACATCGGTTCGAACTGTTCGGGATAATCGCTCAAGCGCTCGGCAATATCGCTCATTTGCTGCAGCGTCAGGTTCACAAAACGATCCCGCTCGCGATCGTTGGCCCAGCGCGGCACGTTATCCGCTCCGCCCCAGATAGCAAGCAGCCACTGCGCGGGTTCAATCTCCGTCGGCCCGGAGAGAATGGCCGTCAGCAGCCCATCAAGCTCGGCAACGTCCATGATGGTGCCTTCTACCGCGTATTTCGACAGGATATCGTCCAGCCATTCAACTTCGCTTTCGTTCAGGGGTCCAGTTTTCATAAACAGGCTCATCGTCGTAAAAAATGGCGCTTACAGTAGCGGAAATAGCGAGAGAAAACCACCCGGCTACTCAAGGTTCAGGCTGCGCAGCGTCTCAGCAATCTCACGAAAGGCATCCGGCGAAAGCGGTAGCAGGGGACGCGGCAAACAATCCTCACCGCACAGACCGAGGATCGTCGCCGCTGCGGCAGTGACCCGCAGGCTTCCGCCATACTTCCTGTAGAGCGTCCACAGCGGCTCCAGCCTGGCGCTTATTGCCTCCGCCAGCTGAGCCTGCCCCCGCGTCGCGGCCGCCGTCAGCTCTTTGGCGACGTGCGGGAACAGGCCGCCGCACACCGAATACCAGACTTCGCAGCCGGCGTTCAGGCCATCGGCCGCGCAGGCGTCTCCGCTAATCCCGATCGTCACCTCAGCAGGTAGCTGCCGCCGCAGGCTCTGAACGCGCCGTGCGACGTCATTTTTAGCGGGGCCCGGTATTTTAATTGAGGCGATTCCCGGCAGCGCAGCGATCGCGCCTTTAAGCGCATCCGAGGTCGTCACGTGCGTGGTCACGGGGTTATCGTAAACGCAGACGGGCACGGAGACTTCGCGGGTGACGGTCTGGTAAAAAGCAAAAATCTCCTCTTCCGTCAGGGGCTGATAGGCGATTGCCGGCAGGAGCAGCGCGTTGGCGCCAGCCCGCTGCGCATCCTCTGCCAGTCGAAGGACCCGATCGGTCCCCAACGCGCCGATCCCTGCCATAAGCGGCACCGCTCCGGCATGCGATTTGGCCTGTCGGATAACCTGCATTCTCTGCTCGCGGCTGAGCCAGGCATAGCTTCCCGTGGAACCGAGCACGCCGAGAGCATCGACGGCAGATTCGGCGAGGCGAGTGACAATCCGGGCAAAAGCCGTTTCATCAACGCCATGCTGATGTAACGGAGTCAGAGGAAAAGCGCAGAGGCCAGTAAACATTTCATCCCCACTTATTGAGATAATGATAGATTGCCGACACAGAGTAACAACAGATGCTGGTTTTGTCCTATGACAAAAATGAATGAGGTGGGGCTGAGGTTCAAAAGCGAGGTTATGGCAATACAAAAACAAAAAAACCACCCGTAGGTGGTTTCACGACACTGCTTATTGCTTTGATTATTCTGCTTTATCCCAATGGTACCCGGAGCGGGACTTGAACCCGCACAGCGCGAACGCCGAGGGATTTTAAATCCCTTGTGTCTACCGATTCCACCATCCGGGCTCGGGATAGAAATTGGAGGCGCGTTCCGGAGTCGAACCGGACTAGACGGATTTGCAATCCGCTACATAACCGCTTTGCTAACGCGCCTTAATGCTTGAACACCCGCTGATGCCGATGTTGTAAACTGGAGCGGGAAACGAGACTCGAACTCGCGACCCCGACCTTGGCAAGGTCGTGCTCTACCAACTGAGCTATTCCCGCATCATCAAGCTAATTTGCTAATTACTTGATTTTGTTATCGTCTGTCAGACAGTGCTGCCGTTCGATGCGTTGCATTCTACTTACCTGGCGCAATGAGTCAACGATATTTTTTAAAACCTTGTGTTGTTTGCTGAAAATTGCGCCGAAACGATCACTGATCAAGCAAATCGCCGCGCGCAGCGTTCAAATACTGCAGCATGGACCACAGCGTCAGCACCGCCGCCACGAGGAACAGACCAATCCCCGCCCATTCAACCCAGATATTTGGGCGCCACAGCATCCACACCAGCGCGGCCATTTGCGCCGTGGTTTTGACTTTGCCTATCCATGACACCGCCACGCTGCTGCGCTTGCCCAGTTCGGCCATCCACTCGCGCAGCGCGGAGATAATAATTTCACGCGCGATCATGGTAGCGGCCGGTAACGTCACCCACCAGGTATGGTAATGCTCGGCAACCAGTACCATCGCAATAGCCACCATGACTTTATCCGCGACCGGATCGAGGAAAGCGCCGAAACGCGTGCTCTGATTCCAGCGACGCGCCAGATAACCATCAAACCAGTCGGTCACCGCTGCGACAAAGAAAATTAGCGCACAGGCAAAAGGGGCCCAGGTAAACGGCAGATAAAACGCCAGTACAAAGAACGGGATAAGAATGACGCGAAACAGAGTAAGCAACGTAGGGATATTAAATTGCATAGTAACGGGTAACTATCTGTTGTAAGTAAAAATTAGCCCTATGTTGCTACAGAGCCCCTAATGTTTCAACGAGTAGAAGATCTTTTCTGCCAGACCGTGAGATATACCCGGTACTTGCGCAATTTCTTCGACGCTGGCTTTCTGCAACCCCTGCAGACCGCCCATATATTTCAGCAGCATCTGTCGGCGTTTGGGTCCGACCCCCTCAATGGTTTCCAGCGTGCTGGTGCTTTTTACTTTTGCCCGTTTCTTACGGTGGCCGGTAATGGCGTGATCGTGCGACTCGTCGCGAATATGCTGAATCACATGCAGCGCGGGGGAGTCCGGCGGCAGACTAAAGCCCTCGCCTTCCGGTTCAAAGAATAGCGTCTCCAGGCCCGCTTTACGATCGCTGCCTTTTGCCACGCCCAATAACAGAGGGTGACTTTTATCCCACGGCACGTCCAGCTCGGCAAAAACCGTCTTCGCCTGCCCAAGCTGACCTTTACCGCCGTCGATCAGGATAACATCGGGAATTTTACTCTCTTCTATTGCCTTACCGTAGCGGCGACGCAGGACCTGATTCATCGCCGCGTAATCATCTCCCGGCGTGATGCCGGTAATATTGTAACGGCGATACTCTGCGCGCAGCGGTCCGTTGCTATCAAAAACCACGCACGACGCCACCGTCTGTTCGCCCATCGTATGGCTGATGTCAAAGCATTCCATCCGATTGACGGCCGGAAGCTTGAGTAATGTCGCCAGCGCCCGCAAACGTTGCGTAATCGTTGAATGCTGGGAAAGCTTGGTGGTCAGCGCCGTCGCGGCGTTCGTGCGCGCCAGCTTCAGGTAACGGGCGCGATCGCCGCGGGGTTTGGTCTGTACGTTAACCCGGCGCCCGGCCAGCTCTGAGAGCGAATCCGCCAGCAGGGTTTTGTCGCCCAGGTTAAAATCCAGCAGGATCTCGCCCGGCAGCGTCCGCATCTGGCTGCCCTGCAAATAGAACTGTCCGACAAAGGTTTCCACCACTTCACCGAGTTCGGTGCCATTCGGCACTTTGGGGAAATAGCTGCGGCTACCAAGGACTTTACCCTGGCGGATAAACAGCACGTGGACGCACGCCATGCCGGCATCAAACGAGACGCCGATAACATCCAGATCGTCACCGGTATTGGAGACGAACTGTTTCTCCGTTACCCGACGTACGGCCTGAATCTGGTCGCGGATCCGCGCTGCCTCTTCAAATTCCAGCGCCTGGCTGGCCTTTTCCATGCGGGCAATCAGCTGAGTCAGTACCTGATCGTCTTTGCCCGCCAGGAACAGGCGCACGTAGTCGACCTGCTGGGCATACTCTTCCTCGCTCACCAGTCCGGCGACGCACGGCCCCAGACAGCGGCCAATTTGATACTGCAGACAAGGCCGCGAACGGTTGCGATAGACGCTGTTCTCACACTGGCGGATAGGGAAGATTTTTTGCAGCAGCGCTAACGTCTCGCGAACCGCGTAGCCGTTGGGGAACGGGCCAAAATATTCGCCTTTCGCATGCTTCGCCCCACGATGCGTCGCCAGGCGAGGATGCGTATCGCCGCTAAGGAAAATAAAGGGATAGGATTTATCATCGCGCAGCAGCACGTTGTAACGCGGCTGGTATAGTTTGATGTAGTTATGCTCAAGCAGCAGCGCTTCCGTTTCGGTGTGGGTCACGGTAACGTCAATCTGGGCGATAAGCGCCACCAGCGCTTCGGTTTTACGCGAAGCCAGGTTGCTGCGAAAATAGCTGCTCAGCCGCTTTTTCAGGTCTTTCGCTTTGCCTACATAGATAACAGTCCCGCCAGCGTCATACATACGATAGACGCCCGGCTGGCTGGTTACGGTTTTCAGGAAAGCTTTTGCATCAAAAACATCACTCACTGACTTGCTAACGACTCCGCATTGCACAGGCCATGGCGAATTGCCAGGTGCGTCAGCTCCACATCGCCGTGTATGTTCAGTTTACTGAACATACGATAGCGGTAGCTGTTCACCGTCTTGGGACTCAGATTCAACTGCTCTGAAATCTCGTTGACCTTCTGACCTTTAGTAATCATTAGCATAATCTGCAATTCTCGCTCAGACAAACTGGCAAACGGCGACTCCGCCTTCTCCGGTTCAATCTGGCTTAGCGCCATCTGCTGGGCGATATCAGAGGCGATATAACGCTGACCCGATGCCACGCAGCGAATCGCATTCACAACCTCCTGCGGCGCGGCGCCTTTACTGAGGTAGCCAGCAGCGCCGGCCTGCATGACTTTCGCCGGCAGCGGGTTTTCCGTATGCACGGTCAGCATTATCACTTTGGCATCAGCAACGGAACGGGCAATTTTTCGCGTAGCCTCAAGGCCGCCGATACCCGGCATGTTCATATCCATCAGGACTACATCAACGGGATTCGCGCGGCACCATTTCACGGCATCCTCACCGCAGCAGGCCTCGCCGGCAACTTTAATCCCTTTTATATCTTCCAGAATGCGTCGTATCCCTGCGCGCACCAGTTCGTGGTCATCAACAAGAAGGACGTTGATCAAAGGAATATTCTCCAGAATTAGGGATAACGCTACTGATAGCTTATCTCCCACATATTACCGGGTTTTAACCTAATTTTGAAAGCCAAAAAATGTGCTGGGAAAGATTTCTTACGCAATTATGGAAATTTGTCTGCACACCCGCTGGAAAGCCATACATAACATAGAGTTGTACAACAGTTATTTTTTAACATTCATCATACAGATTACGTAAAAACACAACACATTGCGTAGGCGATAAATATGTGCCTGAATATGTAACAATTATTAACACGAAAACGGGGCGTACGAAAAAATTAACACTCTTAGATCTCATGAATACGTATTATTCAGTCAATTAAATCATTCACCACTCGGATGAAAGAACAGAAATCAAGCACTCCTTTTTTTTCCTTTGCTTGTGGTATACTGCGCCGCCTTCACTTTTAGTCATGCGCAATTGCGCAGAAAGCAACCGAGGATATAGATGAGCACTCCAGATTTTTCCACTGCGGAAAATAACCAAGAACTGGCACAGGAAGTTTCGTGTCTGAAAGCAATGATAACGCTGATGCTGCAGGCCATGGGTCAGGCTGATGCAGGCCGCGTGATTATTAAAATGGAAAAGCAAATCGCGCAGATGGAAGATGAGGCTCAGGCTGCCGTATTCTCCAGCACCGTTAAGCAAATTAAGCAGGCATATCGTCAGTAATCAATTACCGGCTGAAGGTATTACTAACAGCCGGTCTTACGTCTGGCACGCAGAACAACACATGAGATCAAATTAAGCCCGTCGCTACGGCATAGCAGGCGATTTGGGTTTTGTTTGGCGCGTTGAATTTTCGCTGCATATTTTTCTGATGGAAATTGACGGTATTTTCTGAGATAGACAGAATCATTGCCACCTCAGCCGAGGTTTTCCCTTCCGCCGTCCATTTCAAAATCTCCAGTTCACGTCGACTAAATTTCATTTCCGGCGGCATAACCATCTCGTCCTCCAGGCGCAAAAGCGTCAGCAGGCTCAATTCGGTTAGCGTTCTTAAGCGCATCTCCAGCTCATCTTCCGCAAAGGGTCCCTGGCTATGGCTGGTTCCTGAAACGGATAAGAATCCCTGAGCATGGTTCGGTAGCGTCAGGCACTGCGTGACGCCCTTGCGTAATCCATGGTCGCGCGCGCCGTCCCATAATTCCGGTGTATCATGGAATAGCTTGTCGTTCCATGGCAGATGCCCACGAAGGAAATTCTCCTTGCGCAGCACCGGGTCGATCGCCAGATAATTCTCGGCTTGATAATGCGCCATCCAGGCCTGAGGATAGGTCGATTGCAGCGTCACCCTGGGCCGAGTAAAAGGCACGGGATGCCGTACGCAGAGTGCGAAGTAGTCATATTCCAGCCCTTTTGCTTCCTGCTGGAGAAGATGATAAACCCCCTCGCCTGCAGAAACGGACTGAAATTGTTGCAGCATTTCCCGCCGCCAGCTGAAAAAATCATTGTCCCTCATAACTAACCAAATAACTCCTGAGTGATAATCATTATTATAAATACATAAAACTAACACATAAACCCTGCTTATATGTATAAAAAATGGCAGCTACCGCATTTATTAGACTACGTCCGGCGAAAGTACCGGATACGTTAAAAAATTATGCCAATTGACGTGGCACAAAACCTTGACAGATGTATCGTCGTTGCTTATGACCACCATCCGGACATACTTTTTTTGCTGATAAACCGGTTATTCAGCGCTGCCCGGCCGCATCCGTCAGACAAGCCTGAGCGAATGCGGCCGGCGCGGGGCGATTACTGCATCAGGAATTTTTCGAGGAACTGGCGGGTACGCGCGTGCTGAGGATTGGCAAACAGCGCTTTTGCTTCACCCTGTTCAACGATACGCCCCTGATCCATAAAAATAGCGCGGTCCGCCACGTCGCGGGCAAAGCTCATCTCATGGGTCACGATCACCATCGTGCGCCTCTCCTGCGCCAGCTGGCGAATGGTATTGAGTACCTCCCCTACCAGCTCAGGATCTAATGCCGACGTTGGCTCATCAAACAGAATGACATCCGGACGCATCGCCAGCGCGCGAGCAATCGCCACGCGCTGCTGCTGCCCGCCGGACAAACGACGCGGGTAGCTATTTTCTTTACCGGTAAGCCCAACTTTCGTCAGCAGTTCACGCGCCCGGGCGATGGACTCATTTTTATCCTCCCCTTTAACGATGACCGGCCCTTCGATAATGTTTTCCATCACCGTACGATGGGGGAAAAGATTAAAATTCTGAAACACAAAGCCCACGTGCTGACGCAGGCGGCGAATGGCCGTTTTTTGCTGGTTGATGCTGCGCCCGGCATCGATCGTCACGTCGCCTACGCGAATCGTGCCGCTTTCCGGCTGCTCCAGGAGATTAATACTGCGCAGCAGCGTCGTTTTCCCCGAACCGCTGGGACCGATAATCGCCACCACTTCCCCTTGTTGAACCTCAAGGTCGATACCATGAAGCACCGTCTGGCCATGGAATTTTTTCACCAGGTTTTTGACTTCAATCGCACTCATTTTGGATCTCGCTCCTGGCGGTTCAGCTGATTTTCAAAATAGTTTTGCAGCGTGGAAAGCACCGTTGCCATTACCCAGTAGATAAGCGAAGCGGCCAGGTACATGGTGAATACCTCCAGCGTCCGGGAGGTGATCAGCTGAGCCTGACGGAACAGTTCTGGCACCTGGATAGTTGCCGCCAGCGAGGTATCTTTCACCAGGCTGATAAAACTGTTGGAAAGCGGCGGTAACGCCACGCGCGCGGCCTGAGGAAGAATCGCGCGGCGCATAGCCTGCCAGCGCGTCATACCAATACTCGCCGCGGCCTCCCACTGCCCTTTATCAATGGAGGCAATCGCTGCGCGCAGCGTTTCCGCCGCGTAGGCCGCCGTGTTTAAAGACAGGCCGATCATCGCCGCGGGAATAGGATCCAGCTCAATGCCGAACTGCGGCAAGCCGTAATAGATCATAAACAGCTGCGCAATCAGCGGCGTTCCGCGAAAGATGGAGATGTACATCCGCGCCAGCCATTTAATCGGCCAGACGGGCGACATGCGCATCAGCGCCAGAATAAACCCCAGCACGAGGCCAAAAAACATGCCGCCGATGCTGAGCTGTAGCGTAAATACCGCGCCCTTCAGCAGAAAAGGCGCGGAATCAATAACCAGTTGGATACTCTCTTGCATTCTATGTGTTCTGCATTAGATATGAGGATGATAGGCGAACAGCGCAGGCGCGCCGCCGGTGTGAACAAACAGTATTGGGCCTTCATCCTTAAAGCGCTTCTGGCTGATACCATCAATCAATCCGGCCATCGCCTTCCCGGTATACACCGGATCCAGCAGGATACCTTCCAGCTGCGCCAGCAGCTTCACCGCCGCCATCCCTTCGTCGTTCGGTATTCCGTAACCCGGCGCAAAGTACTCATCCCACAGCTGAATACCGGCCTTTGCCTCCAGTTCCAGGCTATTTGCCACCGCCTGCTGCAGCGCAGCCACTTTTGGCAGCTGGTCAGCCACGCTGCGCGATACGGTCACGCCGATAAGCTCGGCATTGGGCATCAGCTGCTCCAGTCCCACGGCGAGGCCGGCATGCGTACCGGCGCTGCCGGAGGCGACGACCACGGAGGAGAGCTCGACCGCCCCTTCGCACTGCTGGGCAATTTCCAGCGCGCTCTCCACATAGCCCAGCGCGCCCAGCGCGTTCGAACCGCCAACCGGAATCACGTACGGACGATAGCCCTGAGCTTCAATGCGGGTCGCCAGCGCTTCCAGCTGAGCATTAGGATCGGTCAGCGCGTCGCACATTTCGACCTGAGTATTAAACAGGTCAAGCAGCAGGCGGTTACCGTTGGTCAGGTAGTTCTCAGCCCGGGTACCCATTGGATTCTCCAGCAGCGCCACGCAGTGCAGGCCCAGCTTAGCCGCCACCGCCGCCGTCTGGCGCACATGGTTGGACTGGATAGCTCCGGCGGTAATCAGGGTATCCGCCCCTTCTCGCAGCGCTTCGGCAGCCAGAAATTCAAGCTTACGTAGCTTGTTGCCCCCCATCGCAAGCGGGGTCACATCATCGCGCTTGATAAAAATTTCGCGGCCAAGGTAATCGGACAAGCGCGGCAGATATTCCAGCGGCGTCGGCGCGCCAATCAGTTCCAGACGCGGGAATAGGGTTAAATTTTGCAGTGACATAAGACCTCCTGACTGAATTATCCTTGATTATGCACGCTGTGACGCGCGAAATAAAAAAAGGCGCTATCAGGAGCGCCTTTTTTCACCGCTGGCCGTTACTTCGTGACGTCAGCGCCAAACCATTTTTCCGACAGCGCCTTCAGGCTGCCGTCTTTTTGCATATCCGCAATGGCGCCATCAACCGCTTTCAGCAGGTCTTCATTACCTTTGCGCAGCGCAACGCCGGATTCCTGGCGAGAGAAGGCTTCACCGGTGACGGCAAGGGTGTTACCGGTTTTCTTCACCAGATCCAGCGCTGCCAGACGGTCAACCAGGATAGCGTCAATTCGCCCTACGCGCAGATCCTGGTATTTCGTCGGGTCATCATCATAAGTCCGAATGTCGACGCCCTGTACGTTCTGGCGCAGCCACTCTTCGTAGTTGGTCCCCAGGCCGACGCCAACTTTCTTACCTTTCAGGTCGGCTGCGGTTTTAATCACGCCTTCGTTACCTTTTTTCACCAGCGCCTGGATCCCGGAAACGGTGTACGGCGTCGAGAAGTCATATTTTTGCTTACGCTGATCGGAAATAGTGACCTGGTTTATCACCACATCGATACGTTTAGAGTCCAGCGAAGCCAGCATGCCGTCCCATTTCGTGGGTTTAAGGTCAGCCTTCACGCCCAGATGTTTCGCCAGTTCATTAGCAAAATCCACCTCGAAGCCGGTCAGCTTACCGTCATCTCCCTGATAGCTGAATGGCGGATATGTCCCTTCCAGACCCACGCGTAGCGTGCCGCGTTCTTTAACCTGATTAAGCAGATTTTCAGCAGCAAAAGTTTTTACGCTGACGCCGGTCATTAATACGACGGCCATTGCGCCCATCAGCGCCTGACGACCCAGAAGTGTTAATTTCATAGATACCCCTAACAGAGTGATATTTTGCTGTAGTGTAAGGCGTTTAACCTTAGTCACCAACATCGATACGCTACATCTTATTCCAAATTATTATATATGATGCCTTTTAGGGCATAGTGAAAACGTATCGAAAACATCTCCATTTTGCTGGATATCTCTCATACTTCAATGGTCAGCTTGATGACGTATGGAGCATGGAAGATGAAAAACCCCACGTTACTGCAGTGCTTTCACTGGTACTACCCCACCGGCGGCGAATTATGGCGTGAAGTCGAAGCCCTGGCGCCAAACCTCAACGAAATCGGCATTAACATGATTTGGTTGCCTCCTGCCTACAAAGGCGCCTCCGGCGGCTACTCTGTCGGTTATGATTGCTACGATCTGTTTGACCTCGGCGAATTCGACCAGAAGGGGTCTGTCGCCACGAAATATGGCGATAAAACCCAGCTACTGGCCGCCATATCCGCCCTGCGCCAGCACGATATCGCCGTACTCCTTGACGTCGTGGTCAACCATAAAATGGGCGCGGATGAAAAAGAGCCAGTACGTATTCAGCGTGTTGATCAAAACGACCGCACGCAAATCGCCGAGGAGATTGTGGAATGTGAAGCCTGGACGCGCTACACCTTCCCGGTACGCGCCGGCAAATACTCTGAATTCATCTGGGATTATAAGTGCTTCAGCGGCATCGACCATATTGAGAATCCTGATGAAGATGGCGTGTTTAAAATCGTCAACGACTATACCGGCGAAGGATGGAACGATCAGGTTGATGATGAAATGGGTAACTTCGACTACCTGATGGGTGAAAATATCGATTTTCGCAATCGAGCGGTGACAGAGGAGATTAAGTACTGGGCCCGCTGGGTGATGGAACAAACCGGCTGCGATGGCTTCCGCCTCGATGCGGTTAAACATATCCCCGCCTGGTTTTATAAAGAGTGGATCGACCACGTCCAGGAGGTGGCGACAAAGCCGCTGTTTATTGTGGCGGAATACTGGTCGCATGAAGTCGATAAGCTCCAGCAGTATATCGACATGGTTGACGGTAAGACGATGCTCTTTGACGCGCCGCTGCAGATGAAATTCCATGAAGCCTCGCGGCAGGGGCGCGACTATGACATGAGCCAGATTTTTAGCGGTACGCTGGTGGAAGCCGACCCGTTCCACGCCGTAACCCTGGTGACCAACCATGATACCCAACCGCTGCAGGCGCTGGAGGCGCCGGTTGAGGCCTGGTTCAAACCGCTGGCTTATGCGCTCATTTTGTTACGTGAAAACGGCGTTCCGTCCGTCTTTTATGCCGACCTGTTCGGCGCCAGCTACGAAGATACCGGCGACGACGGCGAGACCTACGCCGTTGAGATGCCGGTTATCGAGCAGTTACACGAACTGATCGATGCCCGTCAGCGTTTTGCTCACGGCGTACAAACGCTGTGGTTCGATCATCCGAACTGTATCGCTTTCAGCCGCAGCGGCACCGAGGAGGATCCGGGCTGCGTGGTGGTGCTTTCCAACGGTGACGACGGAGAAAAAACGCTTCCTCTTGGGGAAAACTACCGTAATAAACGCTGGCGTGATTTTCTCGGCAACCGCAAGGAAGTGATTGAAACCGACGATGAAGGAAACGGGGTTTTTACCTGTAACGGCGGCAGCGTCAGCGTCTGGGTTATCGAAGAGGTGCTATAAAATACAGAGAAACGCCGCGGGCTGAGAAGGGTTTCAGCCCGCAAAAAGCTTATTGCCCGCTTTTATCAGCCGAGGCCTTTTTCCATGCCTGTTCACACTCCGGGGTAAGACGATCCACCCGCTTGAGCGTCATCCGGTCGTAGCTCAGGGTATCGCCTTCGCGCTCAATCGGATAAACATCCAACGCGGAGGTGACGTTATAAACCGCATCATCACGCTTCATTAATTTACCCGGCAGGACGATAACCCGCTGCCACTGGCGACAGTCAAGGGTATTGCCCTCTTTGGTGACGATCAGGCTCGCAATCGCATCCGGGCTCATCATTTCACTCTGCGGGCCGGCCGATTGCCAGTATCCTTCCAGCCCAGCCGGCGCTGGCGCTTTAACAACCTCGCTGTAGCTATCAACCTGAACACAGCCGGCCAGGGCCAGCAGAGCGCCAGCAAACACTATCTTTTTCATCATCCATCCCACACACCGATAAAAAAACATTGTGGCATTAAAGCGTTAAGCTCGCCACCCTTCGCGATTCGGCAACAGCGCAGCAGGGCGAACGTCGGGCATACCCAATATGGTAAAAAATAGCCTTCAAATGTTAAGTTATTCTAACTCATCGAATAAAACCTATAAATCAGCCGATGTTATTTTAACCATTCAATATAAGGATAATCCTATTTTAAAAAGCCGCTAAAATGGCAAACTTATATATGACGGGTATTTATTGTTTTTATTTCCTCCACATAGCGATTTGTAGCCTTTACTTTGAGAATATTCCTGGCAAATTATGGGGCTTATTACGGAATAGTTCAGGCTGCCTAATGGTTCCGCGGCAGCAGTCGTTTTTTATTGCTAACAAAATGGACTTCATCGCGCTTGTCAGCGAGGAATAAATTATCGTTACGTGTTGATTGAGGATGGGTCATGTCAACGATTATCATGGATTTGTGCAGCTTCACCCGGCTGGGATTAACCGGGTACCTGACGGGCAGAGGGGTAAGGAAGCGCGATATCACTGAAGTACACAGTGCGCAGAGCCTGAAGGCTCTCTGCGAGACTAGCCGCCCGACGGTGGTATTTATCAACGAAGACTGCTTTATTCATCATGAAGAGAGCAACCAGCTTATCCGGCAAATCATTAGCCAGTATCCTGCGACGCTATTTGTTATCTTTATGTCGCTGGCGAATATACATTTCGATCACTACCTGCTGGTGCGCAAAAACTTACTTATCTGCTCTAAATCACTAACCGAAAAAGACCTGGACGACATCCTTGCCATCCGCCTGAAATATGAGAACTATCGTCCCACCCGGATTAATATCCCCACGCTGTCCTTAAGCCAGACCGAATCAAATATGCTGCAGATGTGGATGGCCGGGCACGGAACCTCGCACATATCAGCGCAGATGAACATTAAGGCCAAAACCGTCTCATCGCATAAGGGCAATATTAAAAAGAAAATTCATACCCACAACAAACAGGTGATTTATCATATCGTACGACTGGCTGAAAACATCACCTCCGGAATTCACGTCAACCTGCGTTGAAAGACGCTGGCGGCCGCTGCCGCCAGTTCACTTGAGGCAAATCACTCGTCCCGCTCAACGAAAATACCGTCGGGATGACCGTTCTCATTAAAAAACCAGATCCCGAGCGGGTAATCTTCCAGCGAAACCAGATACATTACGCCTTCGCTAAACGACTCTATCGCCAGTACAACACCCGATCGACGTGGGCCACCATCGGTCTTCACCGTGACACGATCGTTTACCTGCATAACTCATCTCCTCTATTTTTGAGCCAGTGTAGAACAAAACTGCCGATCGCGCAGTGTCCTGCCCGGTAACTGCTGTTTTTGTAGACCGACTATACTTAAATAGCCCTGTCTGAGTTAAGCGAGGTACCCGCAATGAAAACCGCCAAAGAAAATCAAGGCGCAGGAAGCGTAGACGTTGACGCCCTGCTGGCGGCGATTAATGAAATCAGCGAAAGTGAAGTTCAGCGTACGCAAGACGATCCCCACCACGTCAGTATTGATGGCCGGGGTTACCACACCTGGCGCGAGCTGGCTGAGGCCTTTGAGCTCGATATCCATGATTTCAGCATCACGGAAGCCAACCGCTGAATTCTGAGCGAAAAAAATCCCGACTCGCAGGAGTCGGGATGAAGCTTGCTAATGCAAGAAGCACTTGAAAATTCGTTACACCAGGATATCCGATGCGCTACAAACATTACCCTCAATTATTTTGCATGACAACAAACATTCATGAAGCAAATTATTGAAAAACGTGGCTTAGCTTCCCCTTCACGCTGGCAACGCTCGCCAGGCAAGGACTGCAGACATTTGTTCTTCCACGAACGTCCGATCGCCGCCAAACGTTTTTTAAGAATAATCTCACTAAAATAACCGTAGTGGATGATTTCAATTCAATTTATTTACATCAGTAATTAATTTTACCCTTCGGCGCAGACCCGATCGCGTCCGTTTTGCTTGGCCAGATACAGGCGATGATCGGCAACAGACTGCAAATTTTCAAAGTTATACTCACCCGAATCCTCGCTACAGCTCACCCCAAACGAAGCGGTAATACGCAAAGACGTGCTGTTACCCAGCAAAATTTCGCGGCTATTGATCCGGATACGGATCCGTTCAGCAATCGCCTTCGCTTCTTTTAACGCGGTATTCGGCAGCACAATACAAAACTCCTCCCCGCCAACTCTCCCCGCAAGATCGCCTTGCCGAATATGGCTGGCGATAGTACTGGCCACCAGCGACAGCACGCGATCGCCCGCGTGATGGCCGTACAGGTCGTTAACGCTTTTGAAATAATCCAGATCGAGCTGAATCACCGCAACGGGCCGCTTTAAACGCTCGCTCAGGCGAGTTTCTGCAGTGGCGCGTTCAAACAGCGCGCCGCGGTTTAATAGGCGGGTTAACGCATCGTGCCAGGCCTGCCACTCCAGGGAGGTCTGCAGCACGCTCATATTGCGCACCATTCGGCGGATCACCAGCCAGGAGATCATCAACATCAGCGTGAACATGAGCCACATCAGCATTAAAGCAATGGTGATGCTGCCAAAGTCACCGCGGACGCCTTCCCGGATCGTATGGATACGGATCAGTACCCCATCAAAATTACGTAAGTTTTCCCAGCTGATATAACGCGTGACCAGGCGAATCCCCCCCTGATTCTCATGAGAAGACGCGCGGCTCAGCATCTCCTGTTCCCGCGGCGACAGCAGCGTCAGTACGTTGCCCGGCGCGGAAGAGGCAATCAAATTGAGCTGATTATCGTAAAGCTGGTACTCGCCCTCTTCGCCCGTTTTAATCGCATTGACCAGAAACGTTTTCATCTCTTGTACCGAGAAATCCATTGCCAGTACGCCGAGCCAATAGCGCTGGAAATCAAGCGGAATAGACGCCGTCACCACCTGCATTTCGCGCTGCGACGCCTCATCGGGAAAGGTTTGCCACACGATGCCGCGAGCAGGATTATTCCTCTGCGTTTGCCGGGTAAACCAGGGGGCGCTTGTCGCCCGCGAATACAGCGCCAGCGCCTGTGTCGCATTCTTCAGCGGCTCGGTGGTGGTAAAAAAGCCATTGCGCGACACGTACAGCATGCGTTTCGCAAAACCACGGTTGTTATTAGCCAGACGCAGCATATAGCCCAGCTCAAGGGTGGCCATGAGCTCATTGCCGGAAAAGGAATTATCGCGAGAGAGAAGCGCGTCGCCGTCGACAAATGCATCGGCAACGCCATAGACCGGCAGCGTCCGCCGGTTATGAATCTCAACGGACCAGAGGGGTTCATGCCGCTTTTTTAAATAATCCTCTTCCGCCTTGCGCAATACGACAAAATCCAGCGGCGTTCCCAGCGCCGATTGCATCCCGTTACGAAAAAAAATCATTCTGTCGATATTAAACTGCAGCAGGCTGTCGAACTCATGGGAAACGTTTTCAAGATTATTGCGCTGGTTTGCGACGTAGGCTTCTTCCAGGACCTTGATCTCACGCCATATCAACAACGTGGAAAAGCAGAAGACGATAAAAAAACAGAGGTTAACCACATATCCGGGGCTTAAAATCTGGCGCAATTTTTTCACCCACATCAGCTTATCCATCGTTTTCTCGCAGCACGGTTAAAGAAGCAAACGTCATCCACGCTCCCTGTTCGTAAAACAACCATTAATATGAAAGCGCCCGACGAATGCCGGGCGCTGATAACGGGTCAGGAGCGGTTCAGCTTCCCTCCCCCTCCGCGAATAAGTTCATCTTCACGAAACGCCTCGCGCTTAACGCCGTAACCGTCATACCAGCGACATTCAACCATGCCGTTGGCGAACCCGGTAACGACCATTCGGGGGCCACCGCTTTTACGCCTGACTTCATCACTGACCAACAAGACCATTTTTGCCTCCGGTATCAGGAAGAAACAGATTTAACATAGACGAAGCTGAACCACTTTGCATGACCAGGAGCACATTTACTTTGCCGGACGACGCAGAGCGGCAATCGCTTTCACTCCAGCCAGCACGATGGCGCCAATGATGAATCCCAGCACCAGGTTGGCGCCCGTGGGCAGCAGCGAGGCAATGACCCCGTTCTGCCCATGGGCCAGATTTTCAATAGTGTGGTGCAGTGGCGCAATACCGTGGACTACAATACCGCCGCCCACCAGGAACATCGCCAGAGTGCCAACAATGGACAACACTTTCATCAGACGGGGCGCGATCGCCAACAACGCCTTGCCTGTCCACTGCGCCAGCGAGCTGGTTTTCTCCACCAGCCAGTAGCCCATATCATCCAGCTTGACGATGATCCCCACCAGACCGTAGACCCCCACCGTCACCAGAAGCGCGATGCCGGATAAAATCAGGATCTGATTCAACAACGGCGCTTCCGCCACAATCCCAAGCGTGATGGCGACAATTTCAGCCGACAAAATAAAATCGGTGCGTATCGCCCCTTTCACTTTATCCCGTTCAAAAGCCATAGGGTCCTGGTTCGCGAGGGCCTCAAGCCGCCGCTGGCGAACCTGCGGATCCTCCTTGTGTTTGCGCGCCTGCAGGCTGTGCAGCACCTTCTCGACGCCTTCAAAGCACAGAAACGCGCCCCCCAGCATCAGCAGCGGCGTAATCGCCCACGGAATAAAAGCGCTGATCAACAACGCCAGCGGCACCAGGATGACTTTATTGATCAATGAGCCTTTGGCTACGCCCCAGACTACCGGCAGTTCGCGGTTGGCCCGCACGCCGGTGACCTGTTGAGCATTAAGCGAGAGATCGTCTCCCAATACGCCTGCCGTTTTTTTTGCTGCCAGTTTCCCCATGACCGAAATATCATCGAGTAACGTGGCAATATCATCCAATAAGGTTAATAGACTACTTCCCGCCAAAATTGCATTCCTTCATTTATGATTGTTCCTCCTGAAGTATGAAGCAAAAGCGCTTTTTCGCCCACCGGTGTCCATAGTCAACAAAAATTTAACCATAGCAGGCGAATTAAAGCGCTCGCCAGCACGATAGTTTTCACGTTTACTATACGTCCCCTTTCTATCTCTGCACCGTCGTGAGGAAGTATGTCTACCCGTCAGCTGTTACCGCTCATCGGGGCGCTGTTTGCGCTGTATATCATCTGGGGTTCCACCTATTTCGCTATCGCCGTCGGCGTCGCCAGCTGGCCTCCGCTGATGATGGCTGGCGTGCGTTTTCTTTCCGCGGGCGCGGTGCTGACCGCCTGGCTGCTGGCAACCGGTCATAAGCTCCCTGCGCGAAAGCCGCTGCTTAACGCGGCGCTGATTGGTGTGCTGCTGCTGGCGGTAGGTAATGGCTTTGTGACCCTCGCCGAACATCAGCACGTGCCTTCAGGCATTGCGGCGGTCATGGTCGCAACGGTGCCGCTGTTCACCCTGTGTTTTAGCCGCTTTTTTGGTATTGCGACCCGTAAGCTTGAGTGGTTGGGTATCGCTATTGGCCTCGCGGGGATCGTACTGCTCAACAGCGGCGGCAACCTGAACGGTAATCCCTGGGGCGCGCTGCTGATACTTATCGGTTCAATGAGCTGGGCGTTTGGTTCCGTCTACGGCTCGCGAATCGAGCTTCCAACGGGGATGATGGCGGGCGCCATTGAGATGCTGGCGGCTGGCGTCGTGCTGATGATTGCCTCCACGCTAACCGGAGAAAAATTAACCCAGATGCCGTCGTGGTCCGGTATTTTTGCCGTCGCCTATCTGGCTATCTTCGGTTCGCTTATCGCCATTAACGCGTATATGTATTTGATTCGTAAAGTAACACCGGCGGTAGCGACCAGCTATGCCTACGTAAACCCGGTGGTCGCCGTACTGCTGGGAACCGGTTTTGCCGGAGAAAGCTTATCTGCCGTAGAGTGGCTGGCGCTCGGGATCATCATCTTCGCGGTCGTTCTGGTGACGCTAGGCAAATACCTGCTCCCGGCGCGTCGTGAAATTACATCCTGTAGGGCGGAGAAGTAACGTCCAGCAAACCTATGCCCTGAGTATCGATCTGCGCGCACTGACCGCCGCCGCAGATCCACTCTTCCAGCCGTTCGCCCAGCGCGTCGTCATTGAGTTTCTTTCGCCCGCGCAGCGCGCACTCCCAGACCACCAGCACCCGCCATCCCTGCTCCGCCAGTCGCCCGATATCCCGGCGATCGCGCGCCACGTTTTTGGCTATTTTATCCAGCCAGAACGCGGTTCTTGTGGCGGGAACCTTGAACAGATAGCAATCATGATGATGCCAGAAGCAGCCGTGGGTAAAGATAACGCACTGATAGTCCGCCACGACAAAATCCGGGCGGCCGGGCAGCGCGGCATCCTGTACGGTAAAAGAGAATCCGGCGCCCGCCAGTAGCCCAGCCAGCCGTTTCTCTATTGCCGTATCGCGGGTGCCTATCGCGCGCATGTTTTTACTGCGGGTGGCTTTATCGTGAACGTCGGCCATGGTTAATCTCTTGCTCACGCCTGGCAACCGCTTGTGCAATACGCGGCGCCAGCAGCTTCGCCACCGCCGCAAATACCGGCACGACGACGGAATTGCCAAACTGGCGATAGGCCTGGGTATCCGAGACCGGAATACGGAAGCGATATCCCTGCGGCGTCTCAAACCCCATAAGCCTCGCGCACTCGCGGGGCGTCAGCCTGCGCGGACGACGAAGCTGGTTTTCAGGGTCATCAAAATGCTTTTCGCCCAGAGGCCGATCCCAGCCCCGGTCAATGAGGATTTCCGCGCCATCTTTGTAGTAGCGGGCAGAGAGCGTTCGCGCCACGCTGTGCGGATTCGTTGGGTCGACGAGCCCGTAGCCAAAACCGTTCCCCCGCTCCTGGTGCTTACGCGCGTAGCGATAGAGATACTTCCACAGCACCCTGGTGAGAATAAATTTGTCGTCAACCGCGGGCTCCAGCAGCTCGCCAAAGGTCGGCCGGCGAGTGGGATAGAGAGTGGCGATATCGCGCAGGGTAAATCCCTCATGCAGCTGGAGATCGCGCCGGAAACCCACCAGCACAATACGCTCCCGGTGCTGGGGTAAAAAATAACGCCCGTCGATGACTTTAGGGTCATCCGCCCCGGTATGCGCCGCGTCGGCAACCTCGTACCCCAGCTCATCCAGCGTCTGCATAATGATACGAAACGTCCGCCCCCGATCGTGACTCTTCAGGTTTTTGACGTTCTCCAGAACAAAAATCGGCGGCTGACGGGCGGCGATAATCCTGACCACGTCAAAAAACAGCGTTCCCTGCGTTTCGCAGGCAAAGCCGTGAGCGCGACCAAGGGCATTCTTCTTCGACACGCCGGCGAGAGAAAACGGCTGGCAGGGAAAGCCGGCCAGTAAAACGTCATGCTGCGGGATAGTCTGGCGTATATGCTGCGCGGCTTCTTCCTCGCTCACCTCAGGGAGATGGCTCAAAGTCACATCGCGGATATCTTCATTGAAACGATGCTGCTCAGGATCGCAGTACCAGTTGGCTTTATAGGTGCGCACCGCATGTTTATTCCATTCGCTGGTAAACACGCATTGCCCGCCAATCGCTTCAAAACCGTGGCGAATACCGCCGATACCGGCAAACAGATCGACGAAGCGGAACCCATAATGCGGATGATGCGCCGGCGGCTCCGGCAGGAGCGTGCGCAGGTGGGCCTGCTCCTGGCGGGTGATACGACCTGCCGCGCGCGCTACCGTCGCAACGCGCTTGAGGATAGCCGGGCTCCAGTGCTGCTCGCCGACGGCAATTAACTGCGCGACCAGCGTTTTGACATCGTATATCGCCATTAGCTGACGCAATAGCGCCTGCGCGTCTTCTCCGGTATGTTCAACCTTCAAAGACGGGGGATTTTCCTTGGATAAATTTTGCGCCATAACCTCAACCAGCCCGACTATTTTTGCAGAGGTTACCATAAATAGCGCGGCCAGTTTTATGCTAGTGGATCAAAGCGCTGCAAAACCTCAGCATCAAGCGCCATCGGCTCTCCGCGAAGCTCTGCGCTCAGCTTGGCCATAAACTGCACCAGAAAACGCGCATTGTGCACCGCCATTGCCCTGCCCTTTTCTGTCTGCATCGTTTTCGGTAAACGCAGCAGCTTGCACTGGAAGTGATCCAGCGCATACGTTTTGTCATCCAATTCCCGCCGGTCAGCAAAGGGATCGCGGGCATCAAACAAGCTATTGTTCAGCGCGCCGGACACCGCAAATACGCGCGCCAGCCCTATCGCCCCCAGCGCCTCAAGGCGATCGGCATCCTGGACGATTTTCGCTTCTTCGCTTTGCGGAGCAATTGCCGCGCTAAAACTGTGGGCTTCAATCGCGTGTAAAACCGCCGCGTAGCGTTCCGGGGGGAAATCAGGAAAAGCGGACTGAAGGATAGCCAGCGTTTTTTCCGCAGCCATCGCAGAAGAGCGGCTTCGCTCAGGATGGTTTTTCGCCAGGCTGACAATGTCATGAAAGTAGCAGGCAGTGAGGATCACCAGGCGGTCGGCAGCGGTCTCTTCGGCCAACTGCTGCGCGGTAGCCCATACCCGGCGGAAGTGTGAAATATCGTGAGCAGCATCCTCTTGCCCGTGATGTTGGCTTAGCCAGGCTTCAAATCGTTGCTGCCAGTGATAAAGGTCCATGCGCGTTCCTTTGATATAAGGCCAGCAACGAGCATAGCAATTTTAATCGTGATGTTCATACATCTGCGGATTAGGACGCGTGTACCAGGCGATCGCCCCGAGAAGGGTCCCGACAATACCCAACACAAGAAAACCCAGCAGCGCGCCAATCCATTTTCCTGCCGTTGAGCCGAGCTCGCCGTCAATCGTGGCGCCGGGCACGCTTTCAATCTTCCCGACAACCCACCAGTAACGCGCCATCGCCCACAGGAAATAGCCGCAAAAGGCGTAAAATGCCCACAGCGCCAGTTTCCCGCCAGGACTTCTTTTCGCTTTATCATCCATTCATTTGTTCTCCATCTACTTCACAACCCCTATCACCCACCGGTAAAAATGTGATATCGGTCACATTATATAGCGAAAACGCCTGCAAAACAGCAGATCCCTCTCTCACGGGTTCGATTTTGCGCCCTGGTCGGGAGCACGACCCTATCGCCTGCTACATATAGTCAATGAATTCATTTCGTTTTTAAATAATACAAATTAATGAATATAACTGAATTTCTGAGACTATATTTACCCCCACCCTCCCTGCCTCAAATATCATATTTGCTTGCTCGCTCTTCGCTTTATCCTTACAAAAAAGCGGCGGCAATCAGAGATTGAGAAATAAACATATAATATATAAATACAATCTAACAATACATAGAGCACATGAAGCTTATGGACAACAAAAATCATACAAAACCAATCATAACCCAATGTTATTAAAAGACATAAATACAATAAATAAATTTTCAAACATCAATACAATTTAAATATAATGAATAGAACGGAAACATTTTGTAATATTAGATATAATTTACTTACATTTTTAATTTAAAGAAAAATGAACTTCGTCGTTAGTATTTAATAGTCACCCCGGAAGGAATGACACAATTCATATTAATTATAATCAAAAGGGAATGTATAATGAAAAGAAAAGTACTGGCAATTCTGGTTCCAGCTTTATTAGTTGCTGGCGCGGCTAATGCAGCAGAAATCTATAATAAGAACGGCAACAAACTGGATTTCTACGGCAAAATGGTTGGCGAACACATCATGACCCATGATGGCGGCAACAACAACTCTGACGATACCTCCTATGCGCGTTTCGGCGTCAAAGGCGAGACCCAGATTAGCACTGAACTGACCGGCTATGGCCAGTTTGAATACAACATCAAAGCGGACAAACCGGAAGGTCAGCAGGGCAGCGCTACCCGTTTAGCATTCGCCGGTCTGAAATTCAGCGACTACGGTTCATTCGATTATGGTCGTAACTACGGCGTGGTTTATGACGCGGCGGGTTACACTGATATGCTCGTTGAGTGGGGTGGTGACGGTCTGGTTTACACCGATAACTTCATGACCGGCCGTACCAACGGCGTAGCAACCTACCGTAACACCGACTTCTTCGGCATGGTGGATGGCCTGAACTTTGCTCTGCAGTATCAGGGTAAAAACAACGATACCACCGCGAAAAAATCAAACGGCGACGGTTTTGGTTTCTCCGTTAACTACAACTTTGACGGCTTCGGTTTCGTTGGCGCCTACAGCAACTCTGACCGTACTGATGAACAAGCTGCGGACCGCAGAGGCGAAAAAGCTGAAGTCTGGAACCTGGCGGCTAAATACGATGCAAATAGTCTGTATGCATCAGTCATGTACGGTGAATCCCGTAACATGACTCCGCTGGAGAAAACGACTTTTGGCAGCTTTGCCAATCACACCCAGAACATCGAAGCCGTTGTTCAGTATCAGTTTGATTTTGGCCTGCGTCCATCCCTGGGCTATGTCTACGCGAAAGGTAAAGACCTGGGCGCCAAAGAAGACACTAATGCGGATATCATGAACTACGTTGAATTGGGTGCCTGGTACTATTTCAACAAAAACTTCAACGTTTACACCGCATACAAATTCAATCTGATCGATGATGAAGACGCGGCGGTAAGTGGCGCAGCCACCGACGATCAGTTCGCCGTGGGTATCACCTACCAGTTCTAAGACTGCCTGGTTAATCTAAAGCCCGCCTCGTGCGGGTTTTTTCGTTTTTATCAACGGCTCCTCATCCTTGCATCGCGAATATCGCTACACGGCAGAAAGATGAGGCGTTGCGATCTATTAACGATTGCTCCGCAGTAAATCAGGAAGATGATAATTGTAGCCCCTTCGAGGCGTGATATCCTTTTTGACGGGAGACGTTGGAAGAAAATTACGTCATCATGCAAATGATATAATTAACAATAAAAAACAAAAAACTCACAATATTTTCACTCCCCGCCCTCAGCCCTATCCGGGAGATTTAAACTGTTTTTTCTTCTTGAGCGCAGCAACGTCCGCGCATAAATACCGTAACAGTAGACAAGTTAATACCGCAGCTCTGCCTGGTATGACCGCACCAGAGCTCACGCCTCCGATTGCTTTCCGGCTTTTATATCGCCGCCATTCGGCATTATCATATCCATACAAGCTCGGCCAGAGAAACGTAAAACAATACCCGCCGAGGAATATGTCTACGGTAATAAAAACCCGGGTTGACACCGACCACGAGTTGGCGTCAAATACTTATATTCCAGGGGCTCATTGCTTATATCGACCGTGCATTCAGTCTCTTAACCGCCCTTTTCAAAATTGATGTAAATCAATAAATGATTAATTACACCTTGAAAAAAAATATATCCAGAGAAGCGGTCAGGTACATTATCGTTGGCCTGGCAAATACAGCCATTACGGCAGTTGTTATATTTGGCCTGATGCATGTCGGCGTGGGAGTCTACCTTTCAAATGCAACAGGTTATGTCGCTGGCATTATTTTCAGTTTTGTTATGAATGCGAAGTTCACTTTCTCAACGACATTGAGCCCCCTGAGATTTATCAAATTCGTATCCACATGCGCTTTTTGTTACATTTTAAATTTAATAGCAATGAAAGTTTTTTTCATTGTCATACCTAATGCTATTTATACAGCGCAAGTTGTAGGCATGGTGATTTACACAACAGCTGGTTTTATTCTAAACAAATACTGGTCAATGAAATGAAAGAAATTAATATAAACCACACGAGGAGCAAAATACCTTCGTTAGCAATCGTTGTTCCTTGTTATAATGAAAAAGAGGCCTTTCCATACTGCCTGGAGGGGCTTACCACGGTATTACAAAACCTCCTTGCAAAAGAAAAAATCGCTCGAAATAGTTATATCCTCTTTGTCGATGATGGCAGTAAAGACAACACCTGGGAACAAATTAAATCCACATCACAGGAAAAGTCATTCGTCCGCGGTCTGAAATTATCAAGGAACCGGGGCCATCAGATCGCCCTGCTGGCGGGGTTGGCAAACGCGGATACGGACGTTACCGTAAGTATTGATGCAGACTTACAGGATGATATAGGTTGCATTGAGAAAATGATCGACAAATATCATGAAGGGTTTGAGATTGTTTATGGCGTACGCGACAACAGGAGTAGTGACTCAGTATTCAAAAGGGCAACAGCCAATAAATTTTATTCTCTGATGTCAGGGCTGGGTGTCAATCAGGTTCCTAACCATGCGGACTTCCGGCTTCTTAGCCGTACAGCGTTGACAGCATTAAAAGATTTTAAAGAACAAAATTTATATTTAAGGGGGCTAATTCCGCTGTTGGGTTATAAGTCCAGCAGCGTTTATTATAGCAGAGATGAAAGGGTTGCAGGCGAATCAAAATACCCCTTAAAAAAGATGGTAGCACTGGCGTTAGAAGGAATAACGTCTCTGACAATTACCCCATTACGTATGATCGCTGCCGCTGGGGTTGCCACATGCCTTCTATCTTCACTAGCTGCAATCTATGCCTTCATTGAGAAGCTCCTGGGAAATACCGTTGCGGGTTGGACATCGGTAATGATTGCGATTTTCTTCCTTGGCGGTGTCCAGATGCTTTCTTTGGGGATAATTGGCGAATACGTTGGGAAAATATATATGGAATCCAAAAATCGGCCCAAATATTTTATCGAAGAGGTAGCAAAACACGAAATGAGAGGCGAGCAATGAACACTGAGGACGAACGGATGACGTCTTACTCTAAAAAAATTATTGCAATGTTTTACCTCGCGGCAATTTTCTTAGTTTATAGCCCAACGATTATATTTAGTTACGCATTTTCAGATGACTGGTCGACACTTTCCGATGTTTTTTCAGGGAAAGGCTCTCCGTTTCAATGGGATATGCAATCCGGCAGACCCTTGTATGCCGTTGCCAGACGACTTGCCTTTACGCTAGTTCACAATATCGATGACCTTGCCTATCTTAGATTTTTTACCGTAATATCGGTATTTATGCTTTGCTTTTTCCTTTTTTCATTTATAGAAAAAAGAAACATATTCGAGCGTAAAATAACAACGATCGTATTCCCTTTATTAATATGCCTGACGCCCGCAGTACAGGTTTATAATTCCTGGGCGACATGTTTCCCTTTTGTACTCTCCATACTCCTTGCCGGAATAAGTTATGCGACATTAAAACCGATCAATAAGAAAACGACAATTATAAGATTTGCAGCATCCGTCATTATTTTATGGTTTGCATTTGCCATATATCAACCAACGGCGATGGCATTTTTATTTTTCGTCATGCTTGATAACTGTCTGAAAAAAGACAAACCCTTTTCCATCAACATTGTTTTAATCAGTGGCGCAGTTTTATTTATCGGCATGCTTGGCAGCCTGCTATTTTCAAAATTTGTACCTGTATGGTTATATGGCAGTTCAATTGCACGTGCCGAGTTAACTAATAATCCACTTGAGAAATTACGATGGTTTATAAAAGAACCGTTGATTAACGCTATCAACAACTTTAATATAACTCCAGGCACCTTTTTCACAACGCTCTCATTAATAATTTGCGCAATAGGTTTACTTTCAATAATAAAAGGCAAATCAGGCCCGATTAAGGTTCTTATGTTTATTATCATGGGGATTGGCGCCTACTCTCCAAACTTATTAGTCAAGGAAAACTGGGCTGCATATAGGTCACTGATAGCACTGGAATTCTTCACATGCGCTCTTATTATTATTGGGTTAGATGCCTTGACAAGCAAACTCAACATAGCAAAAAAAGCGCTACCCATATTGACGGTATTCGCGATGATCGCTGCATCATACAATATCTTTAATGGTTTCATTATCCCACAAAAATCGGAGTTAAACGCATTAGCCAGCGCGCTTTCCTACAAGGTGGGGAAAACATTTACAGGGGATGTTCTTTTTGACATCCAAGATCCTGCCTATAACGCCTTTACTAAAACACAACGTTATGACGAGTTTGGCAATATTTCCCTTGCGGCTCCCTGGGCTATCAAGGGGATGGCGGAGCAAATCTTAATTAGCAAGTCAATGCATTTCAGGCTTCCCGATAATGTTATTCTGACGGTAAAGGAGCAATGCGCCACTGATTGCATCATTATAAAAACGGGCGATGCGATGAGGAGTTCAACCTCCAACTATTGAAACTTTTCGCCACCCCGCATACCGGTATATGATCCCGCGCCAGATCCGCGCGGGATAGTTTTTATCCCGGCAGCTCGGGCCTGGGTCATAAGTCTCTCTATCACCTCACAGCGCTCGACAGTCAACCATGCTTCCAGTGCTTTTCTGAGTTCGCTTCTTTTCATCCATCATCCCTTCTCTTGAGGATATCCTTACAGAATCCGTGTGTAGCAAGGGCAGTTAACTGCTTTGTTATCTGTGATGCAAGACGGGCTAAGCTATTGTAAAGAGTGTGAGCTTGTGAACTAAAGAGGATAAAAGTGGATGCCCAACAAGAGGCAACATGGTAAAAAAGACAGCGTTAGAGGCGAGAAAACAGAGCGATAGAAAGAAATTTTAATGCAGGGATTCATGCAGGGCAAAATCAAAAGCGCTTTGCGACTGACTGATTTTGTTGAATAGTGGCGGAGAGAGGGGGATTTGAACCCCCGGTAGAGTTGCCCCTACTCCGGTTTTCGAGACCGGTCCGTTCAGCCGCTCCGGCATCTCTCCGCTGTTGAGGTTGCTATAATGCCAGGTTCTTTGGCATTTTAATAGTTCCTGTCTCTTTAATTCAGTTCAAGTGACGACTTTGCGAGCAATATGATGTTTAAATGGCCCTGGAAAGTAGATGAAGAGTCCGGCAACGCGGAAATCCCCTGGGAAAAGGCGCTTGCCATCCCTGTATTAGCCAACCTCTCCGACCATGAGCAGCAGCAGCTGGCGCAAATGGCATCCCGCTTTTTGCAACAGAAGCGTCTGGTTGCATTACAGGGGCTGGAGCTCACTCCCCTACAGAGCGCACGTATCGCGCTCCTGTTTTGCCTGCCGGTTCTCGAACTGGGCATCGAGTGGTTAGATGGTTTTCACGAAGTGCTTATCTACCCTGCCCCGTTCGTTGTCGACGACGAATGGGAAGATGATATCGGCCTGGTGCATAGCCAGCGAATCGTGCAATCAGGGCAAAGCTGGCAGCAAGGGCCCATTGTTCTAAACTGGCTGGATATTCAGGACTCCTTTGACGCTTCCGGTTTCAATCTGATTATTCATGAAGTGGCGCATAAGCTGGATACCCGCAATGGCGATCGCGCGAGCGGCGTGCCGTTTATCCCCCTGCGCGAGGTGGCAGGCTGGGAACACGATCTCCATGCTGCCATGAACAATATTCAGGATGAGATCGATCTGGTCGGTGAAAGCGCCGCCAGTATTGACGCCTACGCGGCCACCGATCCTGGCGAATGTTTCGCCGTGCTCTCTGAATACTTCTTTAGCGCGCCAGAGCTGTTCGCCCCGCGTTTTCCCGCGCTTTGGCAGCGTTTTTGCCTTTTCTATCGCCAGGATCCGCTGGAGAGATTACGTGAGAATACTCCACCGGATGACGGCAATAGCCCGGCAGTACACTAAAACAACGACCTGCACTAAATTTAGGCATTTGAATCAGCAAGTTAAATTTATGGTTGACACAAAAATCCGAGACCAGTAGTATTCGCCCCGTTCACACGATTCCTCTGTAGTTCAGTCGGTAGAACGGCGGACTGTTAATCCGTATGTCACTGGTTCGAGTCCAGTCAGAGGAGCCAAATTTGAAAAGCCTGCTTTTGAAGCGGGCTTTTTTATTTTCATTTTCTCCTCCACATCGGAAGAATTTTGAGGTCAAGCGGATTCGAGGACGGCGTGCCCCCAATGTCCCTTAACGCCTCAAAATCAGAAAGTTAGTACCATCCGAAAAGCGCTTCTAATAGCATCCTGCCGCCACGCACTCATCCTGGTCAAACGCGCGTCATGGCTTCATCACGATCCGGCCAAGCGGTTTCGCTGTCTCAGCAAATTCGTGGGCCGCGGCAGCGTTAGCCAGGGGGAAGATGCGATCAATGACAACCGTGACGCGCCCTGCTGCTACAGCCTGCAGCATCTCGTCCACGCTTGTTCGAACTCCCTGTCTTGCAAAAAGAGGTCCCATGAATACCCCCATGAGCGTCTGGTTAGACTGCATTGCCGGCCATAAGTCGACAGTCAGACTGCCGCCGCCGGCATTACCGACGAAGACCAGACGTCCTTCCGGAGCGAGTGCAGAAAGCGAAACAGGCAACGTCGTTCCCACCGGATCGATGACGAGATCAACACCGGTGCCATGGGTGTACTGTCGGACACTGTCCACGATGTTATCCTTTGTACGATCCACAACATAATCGGCACCAAGTTCACGCAACCGACCTCGTCGCTGCGTTCCGCTTACCACGGCGATGACCGTTGCGCCTGCTTGTGAGGCAAGCTGAACGGCCGCGAGCCCCACGCCACCCGCTGCGGCATGAATAAGAACGGTTTCTCCCTGCCGGAGCATGCCTCGCGTGAAAAGGCAATGATGCGCGGTTCCAAATGAAATCGGCAACGCTGCCGCTTCTGCCATTCCCACCCCATCGGGTATAAGCCAGGTGCGTTCCGCGGGCACAGCCCAACGTTCCGCATGCGATCCCTGCATGTGAAAAGCAGCGACTCTGTCCCCAACCGTACGGCTTCGGACTTTCGATCCGACGGCAACAACTGTGCCCGCGGCCGCGTAGCCACCGATCCATAAAGGAAGCGGCGGCGGCGTTGAACGGCGGTTAATCAGATCGCCACCCTCAATCGAGATAGCCTCGACAGAAATCAGGATGTCGTCGGGCCCTGTGACCGGCTCCGGGACATCGGCATATTTCAGGACGCCGGGAGCGCCTTCCACGTCATAGACCGCTGCTTTCATAAATTTTCCTCTGTCTTATCTTTCGACTGGCGGAAAAACCCGTCACGCGCAGGGCAGCCTGGCAATCACCTTAATCTCAAACTGGAATCCGTAAAGCCACGTCACGCCGATCCCGGTCAACGTAGGGTAAGGCGCTTCCCCCCAATATTCTGGCAGGATACTCCAGATAGCGTCGAGATTTGACTCGGGGTCGACAACAAAGAGGGTCACGTCAACCACGTCACCGAACGTGCAGCCCGCAGCCGCGAGGACAGCATTAAGGTTATCGAAGGCCAACCTGACCTGCGCTTTCAGTTCGGGCTCTGGCGAACCATCCTCGCGGCTACCAACCTGCCCGGAAGCGAACAGAAAACCGTTGGATTTGATGGCCGGTGAATAGCGATTGCGCTCATAGAGCGCCTGCCGACCGGTGGGGAAAACTGCATCGCGTGCCGTCATGTTTGTACCTCTGCAATGGGGCGAAATCAGCCCGGTGAACATAAGGACACTTTACAAGTGCAGGATCGGGCGGATAAACAAGCGACTTTGTCCATCATTGTTTGTAATATCCAAACAATCGGCGAAAAGGGAGGATTAGGAATGGATCGTTTCGATGCGATGCGCGCCTTTGCTCGCGTGGTGGAAGCAGGGAGCTTCACAAAGGCTGCCCAAACGCTTCATATGAGTAAAACCACGGTGACGCAGCTCATTCAGCAGCTGGAAGCGCGCCTGCGCGTCAAGTTGCTCCATCGCACCACCCGCAGGCTCGGCGTGACTGCCGATGGCGCGGTCTACTACGAGCGCGTCATCCGCCTGCTGGCGGACATGGAGGATGCTGAAAACAGCCTGTCCAGTGCGGCGATGACGCCCAGGGGACGGCTACGGGTGGATGTGCCCAGTCCGCTGGCCCGCCTCGTCCTGATACCGGCGCTACCGGCTTTCCACGCGCGCTACCCTGACATCCAGTTCGACATGGGCGTCAGCGACCGGGTGGTGGACCTGATCGGCGACAACGTGGATTGCGTCCTGCGCGGTGGCGACATTAACGACCAGTCCCTGATCGCGCGCCATGTCGGCGATTTGCAAATCGGCGTCTACGCCGCCCCTGGCTATGCGGAACGCCTTGGCGCCCCTGCGCACCCGCGAGAGCTGGAAAACACCGACCATCGCATAGTGGGATTCTTGTCCTCACGCACCGGTAAGATTGATCCTCTGGTCCTGCACAGTGGGAGTGAACATATTGAAATCACAGGCCGCTATGTACTTGCCGTGGATGATGGCAACGCTTACCTCGAAGCGGGGCTCGCTGGCTTAGGCGTGATTGCGCTGCCAACCTATATGGCGGCAAAACATCGGGCCAGTGGCGCTTTAATTCCGTTATTTGAACAATGGCGTATCAGTCCAATGCCATTGTACCTGGCGTTTCCGCCGAACCGCCATGTCAACGCCAAACTGCGTGTTTTTATTGATTGGATCGTTGAATTGATGCAGCAGCATGTTCCCAATTCCAATAATAAGTAACGCCATCCCGGTCAGAGGATCCCTGTTTAAGAAACCCGGCAGCCATCGCGCAGCCGGGATCACCCCCTGCGGTGCCAGCGCAGCGCGTCGATCACCAGCGTAAACGCCGCCGGAAGATGCTGTCGGCCCGGGTAGTAAAGATAGTATCCCGGGAAATGAGGGCACCAGTCGGCAAGTAGCGGTACCAGTTCCCCCGTGGCGATATATTTCGCCGCTAAGTCATGAGGAACATAGGCAATCCCTGCTCCGTCCAGCGCGGCCTGAATCATCAGAAAGGTATTGTTGAAAACGGTTTGCCCGTCAACGCGAACGCTGGTCTTTTGACTTCCCTTTTCAAACTCCCAGGCGTAAAGCGCGCCGTGGGTGGGCAAACGCAAATTAACGCAGTTATGCGCCATCAGATCCTCAGGACGTCTTACTGCCGCCCTGCCGGCAAGATAAGCGGGGGCGGCAACCACCGCCATCTGCACATCGGGCGTGATGCGCACCGCAATCATGTCCTTATCCACCTGATCGCCCATCCGTACGCCTGCATCAAAACGCTGGGCGGCAATGTCGGTCAGCTCGTATCCGACGCTGAACTCAATATGAATATCCGGGTATTGCGTTAATAAAGGCCGCAGACGCGGCCACAGGACGGTGACGATGGCATGATCGTTGGCGGTAATGCGTACCGTTCCGGCGGGTTTATCTCGTGAAGCGCGCAGAGAAGCCAGTTCAGCTTCGATTTCATTCAGCCGCGGCGCCAGAACGGCCAGCAGACGGTTCCCGGCATCGGTTGGCGAGACGCTGCGCGTGGTGCGGATTAACAGCCTTACCCCGAGACGCGCTTCCAGAGCCAGCAGCGTATGGCTCAGCGCTGACCGGGAAACACCCAGAATCGCGGCCGCCCGGGTAAAGCTGCGCTCGTGAGCCACCGTGGCAAAAGCCTGCAGGTCGTTGAGTTTTTCTTTGCTCATCATTGGTGAATTCTGTGCACCAGTGTATTCATATTTGCGCATCTTATCATTTAATCAAACCTTCTCTACACTTTGTTCAACGAGTCGTAAGGGGCCGCTTAAAAGCCCAAAACTGAAATGTGGAGACATCATGAACCAACAATTTGACGGTAACGGTATCTTCCCTAAGGGGGAGAAAAACGAGGCCTATGCGCAGTATTTTCAGGGTACCAGCTACCTGAATATGCTCTCCACGGAAGGGGTCACTATCGGCAACGTGGTCTTCGAGCCCGGCTGCCGTAACCACTGGCATATCCACCATAAAGGCGGGCAAATTTTACTGGTGACCGGCGGTCGCGGCTGGTATCAGGAGTGGAATCAACCGGCGCGCGAGCTTACCGCTGGGGACGTCGTGAATATTCCCGCAGGCGTCAAGCACTGGCACGGCGCGGCCGCCGATAGCTGGTTTGCCCATATCGCCGTTGCCGTCCCTGCCGAAGGTGCGTCTAACGAATGGCTGGAGCCGGTCGCCGACGACGCCTATCGTCAGCTGCCTTAAGCATCGAAACAGCAGGGCTCGCCAGTTAATGCGCCCTGCTCTCATTCGGCGGTATGCGAAAATGCATCTTCGACTAATTGCCCGAGCCCCGGGGAAAACCGCTCATCGCCAGCAGCGCGCTTTGCAGCGAGGCGCTAAACATCTCCCCGTGAGACAGCCCGGGATAGGGCCACCAGTTGACCGCCACGCCATTTTTCTTGAGCAGGGAAACCGTCTGCAGGACGTTGCCCCGGATCTCTTCTGCTCCCGCGGAAGAGGCCCGCTGGGTCGCAACCGCCCCCTCCATCAGGTACAGGGACTTCCGGTTAAACGCATCCGCCTTCGCCGCGGCCATTTTTGCTAACAGCGAGGCGTTGCCCTGTCCCAGAGAAGGACTGGCAGAAAAATAGATTTGGAAGCGGGATGACGCCAGCCAGGCGTCAATGATGAATAATCCGCCATAGGAGTGCCCCCAGATAGCCCGCTGCTGAGAGTTGATAGCGATCCCGCGCTCAACTTTTTCCACGATGGTATTTTCTAATAGCTGGCGAAATGCCTCGCTGCCGCCGCTCTTCCGTCGGTCCCATCCGGCGTCGGCAGGATTCTCCTCTACTTTCGGCCGGTAGTCATAGGCTCGGGCAGGCTGATCGAAGGGCAAATTCGTTTGATAGCCGATGGCCACAATAACGGGCGGCGTTTTTTGCGTAAACGTCTCAAGCAGCGAGTCGGACAACCGGTCCATCACCGCGTTGCCGTCCAGGGCGTACAGAATCGGATACCCCTGCGCGGGCGGCGCCGCGTTCGGTATCGCCGTCCAGACCTTATAATGCCGTTCGCCATCAAGGGAGTCGAAATAAGCAACGTTGAAGTGATAATACGCGGAACCGCGGTCGGCGATATTCGGCCCCAGCGGGCGCATATCCGGCCTGGCGTAAGCGTTAATGCCATAAAGCGTGGAGACCAGCGCGGCGATAAAAATCCGCCCTTTCGGCGGAGAAGCAAAACAAAACTTGCGAAGCGACATCGGTTGATTGTTTCCAGCACACCCTCGGTAGTGATAATGATTGCTAATATCAATCTCAATTGCAAGCAACGAGGTTATCCCGGGAGCGGCGCGTTGCGCCTGCCCGGGGAACCCATCATCACATCACGGGTAGCCCGGTTCGCGCTGCGCTTAGCCGGGCTACCGGGAATGCCGCGTTATGCTCAATATCAGGCCGTACGCCATCTCCGGGTCAGCGGCTTCTCGACTTCCACAATCAGGAACATCACAAAACCGATAATAAAGGTGATAACCCAGTAGCGGAACGGCAGCGCTTCGGTACCAAACAGCATCTGCATAAACGGCGCGTAGATAATCAGCAGCTGCAGCACCAGCAGCACCCCGCTGACAATCCAGATCCCCCGGTTCGCCAGCAGCCCTTTACTCAGCGAGAAGCCGTCCGCCACCCGGCAGTTGAGCATATAGAACCACTGGGCGGTAACCAGCGTCTGCAGCAGCACCGTGCGGATAAACTCAGGCGAATAGCCGCGCGGCTGTAGCCAGGCTTCAAGCACAAAGGCGCTGACGGCAATCATCGAACCGACAAAAATCACCCGCCAGATAGCAAAGCCGTCCATTACGTGCAGTTTGGGATCGCGCGGCGGACGCCGCATGATGTTCTTCTCGCCCGCTTCGAACGCCAGGCCGAACGACAGCGTGGCGGAGGTCGCCATGTTCATCCACAGGATCAGCACCGGCGTCAGCGGAATTAAATTCCCCGCCAGCAGCGCAATAATGATCAACAGCCCCTGCGCCAGGTTGGTCGGCATAATGAAGAGAATGGTTTTCTTCAGGTTGTCGTATACCCGACGCCCTTCCCTGACGGCGCTGGCGATGGTGGCGAAATTATCGTCGGTCAGCACCATATCCGCGGCCTCTTTGGTCACTTCGGTGCCCTTAATCCCCATCGCGATACCGACATCGGCCTGCTTCAGCGCCGGGGCGTCGTTCACGCCGTCGCCGGTCATCCCGACCACCTCTTTCCTGCTTTGCAGCGCCTGCACCAGGCGGAATTTATCTTCCGGGCTGGTACGCGCGAAAATATCGAATTTCTGCGCCGCTTCGCTGAGCTGGGTATCGTCCATCACCTCCAGTTCTCTGCCGGTGATGGCGTTTTCCGCATTGCCGATCCCCAGCATCTTGCCGATGCTCATCGCGGTTTGCGGGTGGTCGCCGGTGATCATCTTCACGCGGATCCCGGCCTGCAGGCAGTCGCCGATCGCCGTAATCGCCTCCGGTCGCGGCGGATCCATCATCCCGGCAACCCCCAGCAGAATGACGCCCTGCTGCAAATCCTCATGGCTAAGCTCCGTTTGCCCGTCGGCTGCCGGTTTCCACGCCGCCGCCACCATCCGCAGCCCTTCCCGCGCGTACTCTTCGATTTTCGCTTCCCAGTAAGGCTGATCGAGCGGCGCCAGGCCATGGTCGGTTTGCTGATGCTGACACAGACGGAACAGGACATCGGGCGCGCCGGTAATCAAAATCATCTCTTCATCGCCGATGCGGTACAGCGTCGACATATATTTATACTGTGAATCGAAGGGGATTTTGCTGCGCAGCTCGGTGTTGACCGTCGGGAGCGGGACTTTCGCCGCCAGCACCTTCAGCGCCCCTTCGGTCGGGCCGCCGGTAATTTTCCACAGCCCGCTTTCGTCTTTTATAAGCTGACTGTCGTTACACAGATCGATGGTGCGCAGATAGCGTTCCAGCAGCGTGCCGGGGACAACGGTTATCGGATCGGGCTCATCGATCGGATGAATATTCCCTACCGGTTCGTAGCTGTCGCCCTCCACCCGATAAACGTTATCGGCGGTAATAACGGCCTTCACCGTCATCTCGTTCATGGTCAGCGTTCCGGTTTTATCCGAGCAGATCACCGTCATCGCCCCGAGGGTTTCCACTGTGGGCAGCTTGCGGATAATCGCCTTCTGACGGGCCATGGTTTGCACGCCGAGCGAGAGGATTATCGAGATAATCGCCGGTAAACCTTCCGGCACCGACGCCACCGCGAGGCTAATCAACGACAGCATCAGCTCAGAAACCGGCATATCGCGGAACAGCAGGCTGAAGACAAACAGCGCGGCCATCATCACCAGAATGATGATAAAAATGGCTTTGCCGAGCTTATCCATTTGCACCAGCAGCGGCGTACGGTGTTTTTCGATATCCGACATCATCTGGTTAATATGGCCCAGCTCGGTATCGCCGCCGGTGGCGACCACCAGGCCTTTTCCGCCGCCCGAACTCACCGTGGTGCCGGAAAACAGCAGATTGGTACGATCGCCTAGCGGCAGTTCGCCGCTGAGCGCCTCAGTGCTTTTCTCCACCACCGTCGATTCGCCGGTCAGAATCGCCTCTTCCACCCGCAGGTTATGCGCTTCGATCACCCGCAGGTCGGCGGGAATGCGATCGCCTGCGCGGATGACGACGATATCGCCGGGGACCAGAGCGGTTGTCGGGATCGTTTCATGGTTGCCCTGACGAATAACCACCGCCTCGCTGGAGAGCATGTTGCGAATGCTCTGAAGCGATTTTTCCGCATTGCTCTCCTGGATATGGCCGATCAGGGCGTTAATCACCGCCACGCCGAGGATCACCAGGGTATCCACCCAGTGCCCCATGACCGCCGTCAGCAGCGCCGCCGCCAGCAGCACATAGATCAGCACATCGTTAAAATGCGCCAGAAAGCGCAGCCACGCCGGCTTTCCCGCCTTTTGCGGCAGCGCATTTTCGCCATACTGCTGCAAACGCGTCGCCGCCTCGGCGCCGCTGATGCCCTCCGGAGTGCTGTTGGTGCTGGTCAGGGTTTCTTCTACGGAGAGCTGATAGAACGGGCCGCCCGGTTTTTCTGTATTCATAGTTATCTCCTCACTCCTGTAACGGAAATCAGGACAGCCTCAGGCCGCCCTTAACGCACCACAAAAACCGGAACATGGGCATAGCGAACGATTCCTGCCGCCTCCGACCCCAGCAGATGCGTCTGAATATTCGGGTTGCGCGAACCGATGATTACCACATCCGCTTTCAGTTCATCGGCCAGTTTGGTCACTTCATCGCGAATGTTGCCGCTGCGAATGTGAATCTGAATATCCTTTTCCGTCAGCGCGAGTTTCTTGATCAGCTCTGCCAGCTTTTCCTTAGCAGTATTAATCAGATAGTCTTCCATTTTTCGTGCATCGGAAATAAAACCGCGCGTCAGCACCGGAGAAAAAGAGGGAATGATGTGTACCAGATGAATCTGTCCCGAAGAGCTTTGCGCAAGGAATTGGGCGTGGGACAAGGCCTTGTCCGCCAGACCGATTTCAAACACATCAACCGGCACGAGGATATTTTTATACATAGAGACAATCCTTTTATTACCTATAAAAAAAGGTGGTGAAAACAGCCCGGGCAATGGCGCTGAGGAAAAGATCTCAAGAACAAAATCTGCAAGACGTGTAGGTATAATTAAACGTAGCACACCACGATAAACATTATTAAGTCGCCAATTAATATATTGAAAAATATCACAGAGTCAGGCGCAGCCAGACAATTCGACTACAAACCCGGTAAAATCGTCGCCATTGCCGTAATTTTTGCTCTTTTTAACATTTCCGTTTTACTACGACTATCCTCATTATCAGTGGCTTGTTCGCTTTCTGTCGCCCCACAATAATTATTACGATAAGAATTTACTTAGCTAAGCGTTAGCGCTAAAGGAGGAACGATGTTCGGTTACAGTCTGTTTCGCCTGAGCCTGTTTATTGCCCTGGCAATAATCGCCTGTACGGCTACTGGTTTAATTACCTATTTCGTTGTCTCGGCCCTCGCTGAATAAATACAGCGATTGTGAATAATATGTAAAACATAGCCTTTTACTTCGAGGGGAATACAGTGAACCGTTATTTTTCTCTCATTCCGCTTGTTATTTTAATAACAACGGCTTGCGATCGGAAAGCGCCTGAAATTACGCCGTTACCGCGGATGGTCAAAGTTGCCGAGGTGGTGGCTATCGGTGATGCGCAGCAGCGCGTATTTCCCGCCCGCATTGAGTCCGGGGACTCCACCGATTTGTCTTTCAAACGCGGCGGGCAGATTGAATCGCTTGATGTGCGTCAGGGAGCCGCTATTACTCAGGGGCAAACCCTTGCCCGCCTCAGCGCGCGGGAAGCGCAGCAGCGGGTGAATGAGCGGCAAACCGCTGCCACCCTCGCCCAGCGGCAGTTCGATCGCTTCCAGACGCTGGCCGGGCGTCAGGCGATTTCAAAGGCGGAAATGGATATCCAGCGGGCCAACCGCGACGCCGCTAACGCCGCGCTGAAAATCGCCCGCGAAGAGCTGTCGCAAATGACGTTGACCGCCCCGTTCAGCGGCGTCGCCGCCAACGTGCCGGTACGTAACCACCAGGTTGTCGCCGCCGGACAGCCCATTGTGACCCTGACGCGAACCGATCTGCTCGACGTGGTGTTTAGCGTTCCGGAAAACCTCTTTACCGCGTTGGATATTCGCAACGCGCAGTATCGTCCTGTCGTCAAAATTAACGCCATGCCGGATCGCCAGTTTACCGCTGAATATAAAGAGCACACCGGCAGCAGCGACAGCAGCACGCTCACCTGGCAAATCATACTGACTATGCCGAGGCCGGCCGACTTTCCCGCGGTGGGCGGCGTAAGCGGAACGGTGACGGTCAATCTGGCAAACCTGCCCGCCAGCGCCGGTCAAAACGCGGTGGTGGTGCCGGTTGAAGCGGTGTTTAACCCGGATAATCGCCCGCGCAATGAGCCCCACGTCTGGGTGGTACAGGGCAGCGGCGACCAGCTCAAGCTGGAAGAGAGAAAAGTCGGCGTGGGCCCGGTGACCTCTCAGGGCGTGGTGATTACCGAAGGGCTCAGCGTCGGCGAGCGCGTAGTGGCGGCAGGCGTCAGCGAATTACATGCGCAACAGCCGGTTCGTATCTGGACGCGTGAACGAGGTTTGTAATGGATATCTCCCGCCAGTTTATTAACAACCCGGTCCGCGTCTGGCTGACCATTTTGCTGCTGGGCATCGGCGGGATCTTCGCTCTGCTGAATATTGGCCGCCTGGAAGATCCGGCGTTTACCATCAAAACCGCGGTGGTGGTCACCCACTATCCCGGCGCGTCGGCGCAGCAGGTGGAAGAAGAAGTCACCCTGCCGCTGGAAAACGCGCTGCAGCAGCTGCCGTATCTCGACAACGTCAGCTCAATTTCCTCCAACGGCCTGTCGCAAATTACCGTCAATATCGCCTCGCGCTACCACTCCCGCGAGCTGCCGCAAATCTGGGATGAACTGCGCCGCCGGGTGGGCGACGCCGCCCGCCAGTTCCCTCCCGGCGTCGCCGCTCCGTTTGTGAACGACGATTTTGGCGATGTCTTTGGCTTCTTCTTTGCCCTCTCCGGCGAGAGCTTTACCAACCCTGAGCTGGTTCGCTATGCCGAGCAGCTGCGTCGCGAACTGGTGCTGGTCCCCGGCGTCGGCAAAGTCGCCATCGGCGGGGCGATCCCCCAGCAGATCAACATCGATATCTCGCTGGCGAAAATGGCCGCCCGCGGAATCACGCTCAACCAGCTGGCGGCGATACTGAGCAGGTTGAACGTGGTGTCTAACGCCGGTGAGATTAAATCCGGCAGCGAATCGATTCGCCTGCATCCCACGGGCGAGTTTGCCAACCTCGACGAGCTTGGCGACCTGTTAATCAGCCCGCACGGCTCGGTAACGGCGACGCGGCTGCGCGATATTGCCACCCTCTCGCGCGGGCTGAGCGAATCGCCTTCCAGCATTTACCACGCCAACGGTCGACAGGCGGTCACTATGGGGGTGTCGTTTATACCCGGGGTTAACGTGATTGACGTTGGCCGCGCGCTGGAAAGCAAGCTGGAGCAGATGTCGGCGGAAAAACCGGCCGGGATCAACATTGACCTGTTCTACGATCAGGCGGCGGAAGTCGCCCATTCGGTCAACGGCTTTATCACCAACTTCCTGATGGCGCTGGCGATTGTGGTTGGCGTGCTGCTGATCTTTATGGGCGTACGCAGCGGCATTATTATCGCCCTGTCGCTGGCGCTCAACGTGCTCGGTACGCTGCTGATCATGTACCTGTGGGGTATCGAGCTGCAGCGTATCTCGCTGGGGGCGTTGATTATCGCCCTGAGCATGCTGGTCGATAACGCGATCGTCATCGTCGAAGGCGTGCTGATCGCCCGCCAGCAGGGGTCAACGCTGCTCATGGCGATTAACTATGTGATCCGCCGTTCGGCGCTGCCGCTGCTGGGGGCCACGGTGATTGCTATTCTCGCCTTTGCGCCGATTGGCCTGTCGCAGGACTCAACCGGGGAATACTGTAAATCGCTGTTCCAGGTGCTGCTGATTTCGCTCATGCTGAGCTGGTTCTCGGCGCTGACCATTACCCCGGTGCTGATTAAATGGTGGCTGTTTAAAAATCAATCGCAGCCGGTGGCGCAGGCCGACGCCAATCCGTACGGCGGGCGCTTTTACCGTCTGTACCAGCAGGCTCTGCGTGCTCTTCTGCTGCGCAAAACCATTACGCTGACCGTCATGGCGGCGCTGCTGGCCGCCGCTATCTGGGGATTCGGCTCGGTGCGGCAAAACTTTTTCCCCTCTTCAAACACGCCCATTTTCTTTGTCGATCTCTGGCTACCCTACGGTACCGATATCGCGACCACCGAAAAGATGACCAGCGATATTGAGACCACCATTAACGGCCAGCCGGGCGTGGTCACCACCGTGGCCACCGTCGGTCAGGGCAGCATGCGGTTTATCCTCACCTACAGCGGGCAACGGCAGTACAGCAACTATGCGCAAATCATGGTGCGCATGGACGACCAGCGCAGCATTGCCGCCCTGACGCAGCACGTGGATCGCTATATTGCGCGCAACTACCCGCAGGTGAACGCCAGCACGAAGCGCGTGATGTTCGGTCCCTCCGGCGACAGCGCCATCGAGGTGCGGATTAAAGGTCCGGACCCCGACCGTCTGCGCCTGCTCGCCAGCCAAGTTGGCGATATCCTCTCCGCGGACCCGGCCACCGACGGCGTTCGCAACGACTGGCAAAACCGTAGCAAAGTTATTCGTCCGCAGTACTCCCCCGCGCTTGGGCGCGAGCTGGGCGTTGATAAACAGGATATTGATAACGCCCTGGAGATGAACTTCTCCGGCAGCCGCGTTGGATTGTACCGTGAGGGGGCCGACCTGCTGCCGACGATAGTCCGCCCGCCCGCCGCCGAGCGCCAGGACGCGAATCACCTGAATAACGTGCTGGTCTGGAGCCAGAGCCGCCAGCAGTATATTCCGCTCAGTAACGTGGTCAGCGGCTTTCACCTTGAATGGGAAGATCCGCTGATTCTGCGCCGCGATCGCAGCCGGGTGCTGACGGTACAGACCGATCCCGACCCGCTCAGCCACCAGACGTCGGGGGATATCCTGTCCCGTGTGAAGCCGCAGATTGATGCGCTCGCTCTGCCGCACGGTTACAGCATTGAGTGGGGTGGCGATGCGGAGAACTCCAGCGAGGCGCAGCAGGGGCTGTTTACTACCCTGCCGCTGGGTTACCTGGTGATGTTTGTCATCACCGTCCTGATGTTCAGTTCGCTGAAAAATGCGATCGCCATCTGGCTGACCGTGCCGCTGGCGCTGATTGGCGTAACGCCGGGCTTTTTAATCACCGGGATCCCTTTTGGGTTTATGGCGTTAATCGGTCTGCTGAGCCTGAGCGGAATGCTGATCCGTAACGGCATCGTGCTGGTAGAAGAGATTGAACAGCAGAAACAGGAAAAAGCGCAGCAGGAGGCGATTATTGATGCCGCCACTTCGCGTCTGCGCCCTATCCTGCTGACGGCGTTTACCACCGTGCTCGGCCTGGCGCCTTTATTACTCGACGTTTTCTTCCAGAGCATGGCGGTCGTTATCATGTTTGGTCTGGGTTTTGCTACTATTCTGACGCTGCTGGTTCTGCCGGTAATCTACGCCTGTTTCCACAATCAGAATATGAAGCGACAACCATGAACAGTACCGGATTAAATATTATTAAAACGCTGGGATGCATGACGGCGGTGACCTTCTTCACCATTTACAACACCTGGGATAGCTATGATTATGACTATCACTGGATCCTCGGGTTTTTGACGTTTATTTCCACTATCGCCACGCCGCTGTTTTTTGTGGTGGCGGGCTATCTGGATTCACAGTCTCGCCACGACTCACAATGGCAGTTGGGCAAAATCAAAAGCGTGGTGATCGTCTTTCTGTTCTGGATGACGGTGTACTATCTCTGGGAGCCCTACCAGCGCGGCTATCTTATCCAGCCGTGGTTTGTATTTGCGTTTATCGTCATTTACACCTTTCACCCGGTTATCGAGTGGCTCAGCCAAAGACGCACAGCGTTCTTTGCCGCGGTGTTCACGCTACTGCTGCTCTCGTATGGTTACGATCTTTTGTCCGCGCTGTACCCGGATGTCCATGCGCTGAGCCTGGCGCCGCAGTACCGCCTGTGGACCTGGCTGCTGTTTTATCTGACCGGTCAGCTCTTCAGCGACCCGCTGGTCGCCGACTGGCTCAGGCGAGAAAAAGTGGTCAAAGGCGCGATGATCGCCATTCCGTTTATTTACCTTTTTACCTGGTTTTACGAGCGGCATTTCTTTTTCGCCCTGTTTAAGGCCGACAGAAATGCGTTCATTCTGACCGGTTCACAAATCTATATTCTGGTGGTTGCGCTGGTTATTGCCGCCAACGGCGTGCGGTTTCGCAAAAACAGCGAGTTTAAAGAGACCCTTCTCGCCACCATTAGCAAAACGATGACCGGCGTCTATATTCTCCACTACTCCGTTTTTCACCTGCTCACCGCGTTTATCCCGATTAACTCGCTGGGGACAAAATTAATGCTGATTGTCCTTACGTTTATCACTTCGGTACTGATTTCGATGCTGGCGCTGTCCAATTCGGTGGTCAAAAAAGTGATTACGATTTGACGCTCGCCGGTTCAGATCATGGCCGCCTGCGCATTTAAAAACCGTAGCGCAGCCAGGCAAACAGTACGTTGCCGTTATTATAGGTGCCGGGAATATAGGTGAACTGCACGCTCAGACGGCGGTAGCTGGCGGAGAAGAGCGGCAAAATAATCGGCAGAGGTACGTAGTTGGCAAAGTCATCGCGGGCGGTGATCCCGGCGGTGACGCCAAGACCCAGGCGAAAGTCACGACGGCGATCAAGATACCAGCCCTTCTCCCAGCCGTAGCCGACAATCGGCTGCCACTCGTTGTGCGAATCTTTGAACATCATGGCGTAGAGCGAACTCCAGTTGCCCTCCGCGTTATATCTGGAAACGCCGAAACCTCCGCCCCACGGCATTTCATTATAGTTATCCGTTTTCTCTTTATCGTACATAAAGCGGTTGTGCCAGCTGAGAAACGGCAGATATAAATCGTAGTTTTGCGGCTCATTCCAGGTCTGCGAGACGTCGTTTTTCAACCAGCTCCACCAGCCGCTGATGCGCTGCTCGCCATAGACCTTCGTTTCAGCCTGTACCGACAAGGCGAAAATAAACGCTATTCCCCACGCTAGCCGCAGACAACGTCGCATCGTTTTATCCTTAAAGAAAGTCGCCCGGTGTTCATTCAGTTTGGGAACAAAAAACAGGCTTTGCAAATATCAACCAACAAATTTTCTGCACCGTCCCGGGCTAATTGCAAGTCCAGTTAAACGCCCGTTTCAGGACAGAGAGCGCCGCCGCGGTGATTTCATTTCCTTGCCGCTGGGATTATGATGGCGCTAATTATCCTTTCTGCCCGCAGTGATTGAGAAATAGATGGACTTCATCAGCATTATTATGTCGGCGGGGAAAACCTCCGTCGATGTGGCGCTTTATACGCTGTTGCCAATCATGGTCGTCATGCTCATCGTGATGAAATATCTGGAGGTCCGCGGGGTACTGGACGCCATCGTTCGCTGGCTCGCCCCGCTGCTTAAGCCGTTCGGCTTAACCGGGATGAGCGCTTTTGCCCTGATTCAGATGAATTTTGTCAGCTTCGCCGCCCCGCTGGCGACCCTCGCGATTATGGACAAACGCGGCGCTTCGGACCGGCATATGGCCGCCACGCTGGCGATGCTTTTCGCCATGGGTCAAGGCAACGTTTTCTACCCGTTAACGCCCTTCGGCCTGCACTGGCTGGCCTCAATCATCATTTCGATTGTCGGCGGGCTGTGCGCCGCCGCGGTCACCTGGCATATCGCCGGCCGCAGGCTATCGATGGTTGAAAACGTGCGGGCCGACGCGCTGCCTGAGGCGGAGCAAAATAGCCAGGGGATTATCTCCGTTATCAACAGCGCCGGTGCCGACGCCATCCGCCTGGCCCTCGGCGCGGTGCCCATGCTGATCCTGTCGCTGGCCATCGTCGGATTTATGCAGGCGGCAGGCCTGATTGAGATGCTTCAGCGCCTGCTGCTGCCGCTGCTGCTGTGGCTGAATATTCCGGTTAACTTCGTGCTGCCGGCGCTGGTCAAATGCGTTGCCGGCGGTACGGCCTATTTCGGCGTGGTCTCCGAGCTCGTCCAGCAGGGTAAAGCGACCGTAAGCCAGATCAACGCCTCGGCGGGCCTGCTAGTGCAAACGTTCGATCTTCCCGGCATCGGCATCTTTCTGGGCGTCAGCTCGCGCTTCGTACGCCTGTTCCGCTTCGCCGCGATTGGCGCTATCGCCGGGATCGCCATCCGCACCGTGATGCACCTCACGCTATTCTGAGGCCGCCGCCTGCGAACGGAGACAGGCAGCGATATCCGCCTGCTCGCTACAGGCGATATGATGGTTAATGCGCGCCATCATCCACGGGAAAAACGGGTTGGACGTGACGCGCATCAGCGTATCCAGCCCGACGCTCAGGGTTGAGGTTTCCCCGCGCAACGAGATCGTGCCGATGCTGATCCCGTAGCGATTTTTCTCCGCCGGTTCGCGGCCATAGAGCGAGTCGGTCAGCGGGAACGGCACCGCCACGTGCGATAGCGAATACATATCCTGCGGCCAGGCGATATTCAGCGGCGTCACGGTTTCGCTTCGCGTCCCGGCAAGCGTGGTGCGGGCCACCGTCTCGTAGGTGTCGGGCGCGGCGTTGGTAATCACCGTGGTGCCGTAGGGCCGAGGCGCCGGCGGCAATAACGTATTCACCGCCGAATAGAGCGAGGGACGAAATAGCGCGCGCAAATTCGCCGCCTGGTTAATGTCGAAAATCACCAGTTCGCTACCGTTATCCGGCAGATAACGGTAGAGCGAATCCACCACCGCCCGGGTGCTCACCGTTGAATCCATCACCGACTGAAAAGTTAACACCGGCGCCAGTTCAGAAAGCCGCTGACGCTGCGCTTCCTGCACGATTTGCTGCTGCAGCGCCTGCGACAACAGCCATGACTGCCTTGCCGCCTTCACCGGGAACGAATTGTATTTATAGGGATTAAACTCCGGGACGACGTTCAGCCACGCCGCGCGGGCGAAAGCCGGGAATACAGAAGGCAAACCGGCCAGCCCGGCAAAACGCGCAAACGCGGTAACGCCAATCATCGGCGACAGCAGGATGACCTGCTGCGGCCGGCGCAGCGATTTATCCTCAAGGCTATCGAGGGCGTACTTCAGCGCCAGCGCCCCGCCGTTGGAGTAGCCAACCACGTGCAGCGGCGCGTCATTCCCCGCCAACCGCGTCGCTTCGCGCACCGCAAGCCGGGTTGTCGCGATCCACTCTTCGCGGTCCACCGCGGTGAGCGCGCCGGGGGCGGTACCGTGTCCGGGCAGCCGCGGCGCGACGGCAACAAATCCCAGCTGCTGATAGCGCTGCGCCAGATAATGTACGCTGTAGGGCGAATCCGTCAGGCCGTGCAGCAGTACCGCCGCGCCGCGCGGTTTGCCCTGCGGCAGCAAAATAAAGGAGCGGTTCCAGTCGGGATGAAACTTATCCGGATAGACCAGACTTTGCGCGTAAAAGCGGTTAATGGCCGTTTTTTCATCGTCGCTCAGCGTGTCGGTAATGCTGCTTTTCATATCGCGGAAAATCGCCGCTTCCCGCGTCTGGTATTCGGCAAAAGTGGCGCGGTCAATCTCGCTGGCGCTCATTTCATTCGCCGTCCAGGTATGCCAGCGGTGCAGCGCCGGACCGCGCTGCGATTCGTAAATACGGCCAATAAAAAAGACGATCACGACCACCAGCAGCCCAATGATGGCTTTTTTCGCCACCGAGACTAATCTTAATCCCGACTTATTCAGCAGCCGGGTAAAACGCATCATTGCCATATTTCTGTCCGAATTATCTCTTTAGCTGCCAGGGTGGGCTATTATGCAGAAGGAATCCGATCCTGCGATTCACTTATTAAACATAGACTAAACCAACCGCCTGTTCTTATTGTCAGATGAGGAGCAAACATGAATTATCGCCGGAGTGTAACAGGTCAGGAATAAACAAATGGAATGGTGGATTAAGAAACTACGCGAGGCCTCGACGTCTACACATACCCACGCGGTTCTGCAAAGCGGCCAGCTAACCATCATTGCGGAACTCACTTCCTGCGGCCGGCGTCTACAGGAGGGCGATAAGCTGACGCCGTTGGCTAACGCCCTGTACTGCATTAACGACAATAAGTCGATCACCCTAAAAGTGCTCAACGCCACGCATTTCAGCGCTGAACGCTGGGGCGCCATCGCGAATATCACCGCGCATTAATCGACATCCCCCAGCATCAACTGGTTCTAATCTCAGTACTTTCTCAACTAAGCGGGTTAAATTGTCCTGCGCCTTTTTCAGTCTGTGACATACTAAGCAAAACGTCAGCAGAGCAGAAACAAGGAGTACGTCATGAATCAGAAAGCCGCCAGGCTGACCCCAGAACAGGCGCTTACGCAGCTCGAAGCGCTTTATGAAAAATCGGTCAATGCGCTGCGTAAAGCCCTCGGCGATTATATTCACCATAATATCCTCCCCGAGAATAGCGCCCGTGCGGAAGGACTGTTCGTTTACCCGCAGCTGTCGGTATCGTGGGACGGAGCAGAACATAAAGCGTTAAAAACCCGGGCCTGGGGTCGCTTCACCCATAGCGGTTGCTATACCACCACCATCACCAACCCTAAACTGTTTCGCGCCTATCTGCTGGAGCAGCTCACCATGCTGTATCAGGATTACGATGCCGCGATTACCGTCGGGCTGTCGCAGCATGAGATCCCCTATCCGTACGTTATTGATGGCTCTGAACTCACGCTCGATCGCTCAATGAGCGCCGGCCTGACGCGTTTTTTCCCCACCACCGAGCTGTCGCAAATTGGCGATGAAACCGCCGATGGCCTGTTTCATTCGACGGAATACTATCCACTTTCCCACTTCGACGCCCGCCGCGTCGATTTCTCGCTGGCGCGCCTGCGCCACTATACCGGCACGCCGGTTGACCATTTCCAGCCGTATATGCTGTTTACCAACTACACCCGCTACGTCGATGAGTTCGTGCGCTGGGGCTGTAGCCAAATTCTCGATCCCGAGAGTCCCTATATCGCCCTCTCCTGCGCGGGCGGGATCTGGATAACGGCGGACACGGAGGCGCCGGAGGAAGCGATTTCCGATCTGGCGTGGAAAAAGCACCAGATGCCCGCCTGGCACCTGATAACCAAAGACGGACAGGGGATCACGCTGATTAATATTGGCGTCGGCCCGGCAAATGCCAAAAATATCTGCGACCATCTGGCGGTGCTGCGTCCGGACGTCTGGCTGATGATTGGCCACTGCGGCGGCCTGCGTGAAAGCCAGAATATCGGCGACTACGTGCTGGCCCATGCCTATCTGCGCGACGACCACGTGCTGGATGCGGTGCTGCCGCCGGATATCCCTATTCCGAGCATCGCCGAAGTTCAGCGCGCGCTCTACGACGCCACGAAGCAGGTCAGCGGCATGCCGGGCGAAGAGGTAAAACAGCGGCTGCGTACCGGAACGGTGGTCACCACCGACGATCGCAACTGGGAGCTGCGCTACTCGGCCTCAGCGCTGCGCTTTAACCTCAGCCGCGCGGTGGCTATCGATATGGAAAGCGCAACCATTGCCGCCCAGGGCTATCGCTTCCGCGTTCCTTACGGCACCCTGCTGTGCGTCTCCGATAAACCGCTGCACGGCGAGATTAAGCTGCCGGGACAGGCTAACCGATTCTATGAAGGGGCCATTTCTGAACATTTGCAGATTGGTATTCGGGCGATAGACCTGCTGCGCGCCGAAGGCGACCACATGCATTCGCGCAAGCTGAGAACCTTCAACGAGCCGCCGTTCCGCTAAGCGCTGATATCATACGAGCAGAATACACTCAGTCCGGATCGCGTGAAATATTTACGCGGCCACCAGCCGGACTGAGCGTTATAAAATAAAGCGTTTATTTTTGTTAGGGGTAAAAATTCTCAGAACACATCCATACGTGTATATCCGCGCAATATTATTCCCACTACGAAAATCAACAAATAAACATTTTATTAACATATCAGTATCATTTTCCCTGTGGTCATAAAACGCCCAGCCGGGGCCTGATTAACACTTGAATTGAGTCTTGTAACCTCTTAAATTAATTAGATAAATTCACACGGAACAAAAAAGCGGTACAAAATAGCCAGCGCCAGGGAGAGATCAAAATAATCAAAGAGTTACCTATGGGCGCTACTCTACTCTGGAATCATCCTTTAATAGCGACAGGTTGTTTGCAACAAATACCTTGTTACTAAATTACCAGAGATGAAATTGCGCATGTCGACAGTAGGCAACCATGGATATGCTTATCTATCGCGATCGGCAATGTACTATTTTCGTAAAAGTATGGAAGACAGCTTTATGAAATTAACCATAGGGAATATCCGCCTGTTTATTTTATTAGCAACTCTTTTTTTCTGGACTGCCGCGATCGGGCTAATTTCCCTTATTGTATCCTGGTTTTAAGACCCTGACGGTGCGCCGGGAATGTTCTTGTGCCCCGGCGTTGCCACCATCGTGGCTATGGAATAGGAAAGCAAAAAGCCCGCTTAAGTTTCCTTAAGCGGGCTTCTTAAATATGGCTCCTCTGACTGGACTCGAACCAGTGACATACGGATTAACAGTCCGCCGTTCTACCGACTGAACTACAGAGGAATCGTTTGAACGAGGCGCATATTATCGATGGCGCCCCACCTTGTCAAAGGCTGTTTTCACATTTCAAACCGTTTGCCGAATAATTCTCCACTTTGGGCGAAAAGTCCCGTTTCGCCCACCGCGTGTTACGTTTCTTCAACCTGCGCGCGGGTCTCGTCGGCCTGCGCTTTCGTTCGCGGATACTTCCACAGCCAGCGCCCGCTGACCATCCGGCAGTAAAACAAAACGCCGCGCACCGCCCAGTCAAGCACCATACCCAGCCAGACGCCGATCACCCCCATGCCCAGCACAATCCCCAGCGTGTAGCCCGCCACCACGCGACAGCCCCACATGCCGAGCATTGAGACCCACATGGTGTAACGCACGTCGCGCGCGCCTTTAAAGGCGCACGGCAGCGTCCAGGCCATCGCCCAGATCGGCATAAAGAAGGCGTTCAGCCACAGCAGCTCTTTCACCACCACTTTGACGTCCTCTTCGCTGGTATAGAACGAGGCGATCAGGCCGGCAAGCGGCGCGGTTCCCCAGGCGATCGCCGTCAAAATGATGGTCGACAGCCAGAAGACGTGCCACGCCTGACGCTCCGCCTGAGCGATCTGCCCTTTTCCGAGGCGTCGGCCGGTGATAATAGTCGATGCTGAACCGAGCGCGTTCCCCGGCAGGTTGATCAGCGCGGCCACGGAGAAAGCGATAAAGTTACCGGCAATCACGTTGGTCCCCATCCCGGCAACAAACATCTGCGTCAGCAGCTTACCGCCGTTGAACAAAACCGATTCAATGCTGGCGGGGATCCCGATGCCCATCACTTCCCAGATAATGGCGAAGTTAAACGGCTTAAAATAGCTCTTCAGCGAAATGCGCAGCGCCGGGTTAAAACCGATCATTAGCACCCAAATGGTGGCCACCGCGCCAATGTAACGGGCAATCGTTAATCCCAGCCCCGCCCCGACAAACCCCATGCCGGGCCACGAGAAAATGCCGTAAATCAGGATGCTGCTGATAATAATATTGAGGATATTCATCCCGCCGTTGATCAGCAGCGGAATTTTGGTGGTCCCGGCGCCGCGCAGCGCGCCGCTGCCGATCAGGGCGATTGCCGCCGCCGGATAGCTCAGCACCGTCAGCTCCAGATAGGTCAGCGCCAGAGCTTTTACCTCTTCTGTCGCATCCCCGGCGACAAAATTAATGATTTCCGCGCCGAAGGCATGGATGACCGCCGCGAGAATAATCGAGAACAGGGTCATTATCGCCAGCGACTGGCGCGCTGCCGCCCTTGCCCGCCGCCGGTCCCGTTTGCCCAGGCTAAACGCCACCACCACGGTCGTACCGAGGTCGATGGCGGCAAAAAAGGACATGATCACCATATTGAAGCTGTCGGCCAGGCCTACGCCCGCCATGGCCTCTTTACCGAGCCAGCTAACCAAAAAAGTACTCAACACGCCCATCAGCAATACGCAGGCGTTTTCCAGCAAAATGGGGACCGCAAGCGGGCTGATTTCACGCCAGTAGAGGACGCGATAGCTCTTGCGTTTTTTAAACCAGGACGTGCGTTCGACGGACTGGCGTAATGCGGCGGTGACGTTCAAGGGAGACCTTAGTGAGAAAAGTTGAAACTACATTTCAAATGATGATAGAGAAAAGCTAATCCTGCAAAGCATTTTTCCCGATAAATTGTCGATAATGGCGACAATTTGTTGATGGATGCGCCAGTTGAGCCTCGGACGGCGAATAGATGTTTGACAAAAGTTTTTTCGCCGCTAAGATACGACTCCACAACGATTCCTCTGTAGTTCAGTCGGTAGAACGGCGGACTGTTAATCCGTATGTCACTGGTTCGAGTCCAGTCAGAGGAGCCATATTTGAAAAGCCTGCTTTTGAAGCAGGCTTTTTGCTTTTCTGCGTCCTGCGTTAACTTAAAATTGCATCCAGCCTGGCAAGCACTTCATTTACCACAGCGTCTGGTATGCTTTCCAGCCGCTTGCCGTTCCGGGCAGCCATATCAATGGTTCTGGGCTGGTCGCAGCGAATAACGCCCGTTGTTTTTGTCCCTGCCCCTTCCAGTGAAACGGTGAAACCTGCCGTGCGAGCAAAATTTCCACCGCTGGTGATGGGAACAACAACGGGTAACCGGGTCAGCTTGTTAAACGATGCCTTCGATACGATAAGCACCGGACGTTTTCCGCTTTGCTCGTGGCCAGCAATCGGATCCAGTGAAACGAGCCAGATTTCCCCTCTGTCCATCTACAGGATCTCCTTGCCCACCGCAGGAGCATCAATCCATTCCCGATCCTCTTCGCTCATTTCGGCGTGCGGATCGCACTGCGCCAGCAGCTCCTCAAGAGAATAATGAGGCCGTTTCTGGGGTTCAATAATCAGGCAGCCATTATTAATGGTCATGCCGACTTCGCTGTCCGTCGACAGCTCCAGCGTTTTGAGCACGGCGGGAGGAACCGCCAACATGATGGATCCGCCGACCTTTTTCAGGCGAGTGGTATACATAGAGCACCTCCGAATATTATATTTTAATATAACATCTACGGCAGGCGGTGCACAATTATTCATCAGATTCATGGTGATTTCCTTTTCGTAATAAAGCGTGAAGAAAGCCGTTATCCATCGGAGGACAGTACAGGTGGGAACGAAACGCGTAACTAAGAAGGCTGATAATAGAAAACTGTTTTTGCGGTTTAAAGGATTATGGCGGTTCAGGTAAACGGAATGCGAGGCGGCTTCCGGATCGGAGCTGCTTCGGAGGAGCATCAGCGGCAGCGTGAAGGCCAGATTTTTCCAGGTTCGAAGTCGAACGCTTCAGCAATCAATCTTTAGCTGTTGGGCCAGCGGCGGGTAAGCGTACTAGCCAGCATGGAGGGCACCAGGACCTGCCTGTCGCAAAAGCGCTGACAGTAAAGTGCCCCGTTTTTCAGCCCACCTATGATGTCGACAGGATGCCGGTCAGACTGCATCATACTTTGAGATATACCGCATCAATAAACTTCACTCTTCAGGCAGTACATCGCCAGCGCGGGGCTTTCATTTTTGTTGTGAGCTCATCAAAAAACGGCTGAAAATTGAGGAGACTAAAACACTATTCATGATTTTTGAGGCGAAAGCTTGGGGCGTTCCTTTTGTTTCTGCCCGCAACCCTGAAGACAGAGCCAAGGACGAAGATCTCATCGTTATGGCAATTCGTCATATACTGAATGACAAAGCGGGAGCCGACCAAACTGAGGTTCAAAAACGCCAGGCATATCGCCGCCATTTTCGTCAGCGATACCAACCCCGGCGGCTAACGGGAGGATCGGGGCTACAACGGGTTTAGCGGTATTTTGCACCCGTGCAGCCCCGGAACCGGGCAGCGTTAACGGCGCGGGATGGCGACCGGACGATAAAGCCGCAGAAGCGTCAGGCGTATCGACCGTGCAAAATAGCGTGATAAAATCAGTTTTTCATCCCGTCTATTTTCACCCGCCGTTTCACATGCTATTGCTCCAGGATATTTTTATTCATCGACATCACCCATGTTATAAATGTTCTCAGGGGGACCGGGATATGTTTGCGGCTCGGATAGTAAATATTAAAACGATCGGCAGGATAACGATAATCAGACAGTAAGCGGACAAGCCCGCCTTCTTTAATTTTATCCTGAACCAGATTCTCATACACAAAGGCAATACCCAACCCGGATTCCGCAGCCTGTATCATCGCCGCATCGGAATCCATCACCAGATCGCCCTTCACAGCCACTTCCGTTATAACGCTCGTAGCGCTAATAAACTCCCAGCGGTACAGATCCCCACCTGGAAAGCAACGATTAATGCATCTGAAATTAACGAGATCTTTTGGTGAAGAGGGTGCGCCGCATTTTTTTATAAAATCCGCACTCGCCACTGGAATAAGAGATAGCGGTTCGCCAAAGGGTATGGCAATCATATCTTTAGGCACATCTTGCGTATAGCGTATACCCGCATCAAATCCTGAATCTATAATATTAACTTTTCTGTCCGTGGTGAATAACTCAAGTTTAATATCCGGATACTCATTTTTGAACGGTGCGAAGTAACGTTGAAAGAAGAGATCCAGCACAATGCGTGGCAAATTTAGTTTCACCACCCCTTCCGGCTTTGCTCTGTGCTCATTAAGGTTATCAATCACCCGCCTGTAGTCATTGAGCACAGGAGTAACGTCATTCAGAAACTCCTGGCCGATAGCGGTCAGGGAAAGACTGCGCGTAGAACGATTTAAAAGCCTCGCGCCCAGTTTCTCTTCCAGATTATTTATGGCAATAGTTAACGTTGGTGGAGAAATATTCAACTCTTTTGCTGCCTGACGAAAACTTCCATGCTTCACAATAAGAATAAGCATTTCTACATGTTGCAATTCGGGAATATTTTTCATTGTTAACATCCGTAAAATACTGCATTAGAAAGAGATTAATTGTTGTGAGTGGAAAAGGGAAGTATATATTTCAGCACATTGTACGAGTGAGGAAAATAAAATGGAAACACGTTATCTGGGAAAGAACAAATTTCAGGTGTCGGCATTAGGTCTGGGTTGTATGGGAATGAGTTTTGCCTATGGCGGAGCCGAAGAGTCGCAGGCAATTAACACCATTCACGCTGCGGTTGATTTGGGCGTCACCTTCCTTGATACCGCAGAAGTTTATGGCCCATTTGAGAATGAAGTGCTGATCGGAAAAGCAATCAAAGGCGTTCGCGATAAGGTACAGATTGCGACCAAATTTGGTTTCCGCATTCTTCCTGGCGGTCAGGGGCTTGAGCGTATGGCCGGCGTTGACAGCCGTCCTGAACATATCCGCGAAGCGGTAGAAGGCTCCCTAAAACGTCTCAACGTCGAGACTATTGATCTCCTTTATCAGCACCGCGTTGATCCCACCGTCCCCGTTGAAGACGTAGTGGGAACAATGGCAGATCTGGTCAAGGAAGGGAAAATTCTCCATATCGGACTTTCCGAGGTCTCTGCCAATACTTTACGCCGGGCCTGTGAAGTTCATCCGATCGCCGCCGTTCAGACCGAATATTCTCTCTGGACCCGCGAGCCGGAAGAAAACATTCTCAAAACTTGCCGCGAATTAGGGGTAGGATTTGTGCCCTATAGCCCGCTGGGTCGTGGATTCTTAACCGGCAAAATCACCGATCGGTCCGGCTTCGCCGAGGATGATTTTCGGCGCAATCTTCCTCGCTTCCAGCACGATGCCATGCGGAAAAACCAGCAGCTACTCAGCCAGCTGCGGGATGTGGCCGATAAATATCGCTGTACCCTGGCCCAGCTCGCTCTCGCGTGGGTGATGAGTAAAGGCGATGATATTGTCCCCATTCCCGGCGCGCGCCAAATCGCACATTTGCAGGATAATGCCGGCGCAGCCAGCCTGGCTATTTCCGATGTTGATATTAAACTCATCGATCGCATCTTTACCCCTGACAATATTCACGGATTAAGATATACCCAGGGTGATTTTCATTTAATCGATAAGTAACATCCTGCTATAAATTCTCCCGCCTTTCCGGCGGGAGCTAAGGTTTACCGTCTCGCGCACATTTCTCCTCCACCGCGCCAGTTTGCTGGCGCCATGCGGTAACCTCCTCATCAAGCCAGGCCTTAAATAGAACGGCTTCGTTTTTCTGCTCTGCGCCCTGCGATGAAACCAGCCAGTAAGGCCACGGATAAGGGGCGGTGAAAGACGTAAGCTGTACCAGTTCACCCCTGGAGAGCGCATCCTGGACTAAAGAGCGGCGTTCCAGCGCGATACCTTTACCGAGCCGGACTGCCTCCAGCACTAGGTTTGAGTCGTTGATGCACAAACCGCCTGGCACAATCTCTCTTTCAAGCCCCGCGTTGATACACCATGCTTTCCACGACTCCATGGAAAAGATAATGTTGCTCTTCGCTATCTCTGACGGCGTACGGGGGAGCACGCCGCCGTTATAGGTTGGCGCGGCCACAACGATAAGCTGATCGGAGAAAAGGTAATGGCTCTCCGTTCCTTCCCAGTCGCCTTTTCCCATGCGTATAGCCAAATCCGCCCCTTCCTGCTGCATGCTGGTTATCGCCAGGCTCGCCTGTATTCGCAGCGAGATATGGGGGTATTTCTCCCGAAATCGTTCCAGGCGAGGCAACAACCAGTGGCAGCCGAACGAGGGCACCATCGCCAGGGTCAGATCCTGCCGGCGGGGGTTGACCTGCACCAGCCGGGTGGCATCAGCAATATGGTGCAAAGCCTCGCGGACCTGTAAGGCATAGAGCCGCCCTTCTTCATTAATCTGCACGCCGCGGCCGTGACGGATAAACAGCTTGAGGCCGACCATCTCCTCCAGCACTTTAATCTGCTGGCTGATGGCTGAATGCGTAACGTGTAGCTCTTTCGCCGCCAGCGTCACGCTGCCAAGACGCGCCACGGCTTCAAAACTACGTAAACTCGCAATAGGGGGAAAATCCGCCATGTTACCGCTCCCACAACCTGACGCGTAAAACGTGACCCACAATCTGTCAGTAATACTAACCCAACCCGTAAGATACTGAAGATATTCGCCATGACGAATTTATTGTACTGTTTCTTCACCGCCGGCAATGAAGCATTAACCTCAGCCTATTTCACCAGCACAGGAAAACAGGAATCATGATGAAGCTTATTGGCATGATGGATTCGCCTTATGTAAGGCGCGTGGCGATTTCCCTTGAACTCTACGGCGTCGAGTTTGCAAGTCACCCGCTGTCCGTATTCAGCAGCTTTGAAGCCTTTTCCAGGATAAATCCTGCGGTCAAAGCGCCGACGCTGGTGCTGGATAACGGAATTCGCCTGATGGATTCGTCGCTGATACTCTCTTATTTTGAAGCCCAGGCCGCCCCGGGGCGCAAGCTGCTGCCGGTCTCGCCGGACGCGCTGGCAAGGGATCTGCAAACGCTGGGCTTTATTCTCGCCGCGGGTGAAAAGGCGGTACAAAATGTCTATGAACACAATCTGCGCCCGGCGGAAAAGCAGCATAATCCGTGGATAGCGCGCATCACGACTCAGCTGCTGGCAGCCTGCAGGGAGTGGAACAGGCTGCTGGAGGAGCGTCCGGCGGCCGCGGTTCCCGATCAGGTGGCCGTAACGAGTACGGTTATCTGGACCTTTATTCAGTCAACGATCCCTCACGTGGTTCATGCGGGAGACTTTAATCATATCCGGTCCGTTGCCGAATTATTTGAAACCCATAGCGCCTTTAAAAAACATCCCTTTAGCTAAAGCATCAGCTCAATGCGATGAAGCTAAACCCTGAACGTGAATCGCCACGGCAACCGAGAGCGCCCGGCAACCGCGGGCGCGTTATCCTGATGGAAGAAATCGCCTGGCGTGAGGGAAAGGGTTAAAAACCGCTACCGGCGTGCAGTGCTGCACGACCAATCTCCACCGGCATCCCTGAACGGCGTTCAAGCGCCTGCTCCGCGTGATTCACATCCACCCCCTCGCCCTTCACAAAGGCCTGAATCGCCGGCGTGATGGGGAGCGGCACCTTCCGGTCCGATTCATACTCCGCGCGGTTACGCGACAACGGTTCGTGAACCTCAACCCAGCGGCTGCCGTCCGGCTCGGCGGTATACTTCACCGGCTGGTCGATGATTTGCACGCGCGTCCCGACCGGAACGGTATCAAACAGGTATTTGATGTCGTCGTTACGCAGGCGGATGCAGCCCTGGCTCACGCGCAGGCCAATGCCGAAATTGGCGTTGGTGCCGTGGATCGCGTAGAGCCTGCCGATGTAAATCGCGTACAGGCCCATGGGATTATCCGGCCCTGCGGGCACAAACGCGGGCAGGCTTTCGCCACGGCTGGCGTATTCACGACGGGTATTGGCGGTGGGCGTCCAGGTCGGCGCCTCCTGCTTACGCTCCACGGCGGTGACCCAGTTACGGGGGGTTTCGCGTCCTGCCTGGCCAATGCCAATCGGCAGAACGTCAACCGTTGTGCCATCGGGCGGATAGTAGTAGAGACGCATTTCGGCCACGTTGATCACGATCCCGTTGCGAACCGTAGCGGGCAGGATAAGCTGCTGCGGGACCACCAGCGTGGAGCCCGACTTCGGCAGATACACGTCGACGCCGGGGTTGGCCTCGAGCATATTGCTCAGGCCCTGACCGTACTGAGCGGCAAAGGCCTCCAGCGGCTGGGTATTGTGTTGCGGAATGGTGATGGTCAGCGGGCTGCCCACCAGGCGGCTTCCTTCCGGCGGCAACGGGTAGCTCACCGCCAGAGCGCTCTGGCTGGTGAGGATCATAATAAGAGAACAAAGCAGTTTCACACGCCGCACAATTTCCCTTCCTTTGTGGCGATAATCGTGAATGAATTATAGCTTCGTTTACTCTTTCATATCTGATTTATCATCCTGCTAAATCTGATAATCGATTGCGGCCTCTTCCGGCTCCATCGCCTGACGTTTAATTTCCTCCAGCGACAGCCCTGCGTTACACAGTTCAATAAAGCGCCAGACGTAATTTCGCTGCAGCTGACCGCGCTTCAGGCCCAGCCAGACGGTATTGGCATCGAACAGATGGCGGGTATCGAGACGCGTAAAGGTATCAGATTCCCGCGCGTCGCCTGACTGTTCCGCCACCAGCCCCACGCCCAGCCCCAGCTCGACGTAGGTTTTGATAACGTCGGAGTCCTGAGCGCTTAATACGATATCCGGCATCAGCCCTTTACGGTTAAAGGCTTCGTCAATACGTGAACGCCCGGTAATCCCCTGGCGATAGGTAATGAGCGGCCAGCGGGCGATGGCATCGAGGGTTAACGGCGTCACCTGGGTCAGCGGATGATCTTTGGGGACCAGCAGGCTGTGGTGCCAGCGGAACCAGGGGAAAGCCACCAGCGTCGGGTCGTTGCTCAAGCGCTCGCTGGCGATGCCGATATCCGCGCCGCCGTTGTGCAGCAGCGCTTCAATTTCCTGCGGCGTCCCCTGAACTAATTCAAGACGTACGTCGGAAAAGAGTTCGCGGAAGGCTTTAATCACCGGCGGCAGGCTATAGCGCGCCTGGGTGTGGGTGGTGGCGATGGTTAAGACGCCGGACGCATCGTTGGTAAACAGGTCCGCAAGGCGACGAACGTTGCTGGCTTCATTCAGAATACGCTCGGCAATCGACAGCAACGCTTTGCCCGGCTCCGTCATCCCCAGCAGGCGTTTGCCGCGGCGGATAAAAATCTCGATCCCCAGCTCTTCTTCCAGTTCACGAATATGACGGCTGACGCCCGATTGCGATGTATAGAGCATATTGGCGACTTCCGTCAGGTTGTAATCCTGACGGGCCGCTTCACGAATAATTTTGAGTTGCTGGAAGTTCACCCTTTCCTCCGGGCTATCAGACATAACATATGCACTATTGTTAAAGTCTGTTGTCCCTGCTAACAAATAATAAAAACCAGCAACTTATTCCATTCAGGAATATAGCCTAACTGACTAACAATAGTTCACGGTTTTCCAGCGACGGACGGCTCACCAGCGACATTAAAATTTCCTTAACCGCCTGCGCCTGCGGCGACAGACTGCCGCGTGCCGACATATTGACCGACAGCGACAGGCTCATTGACGGCGTGCTGATGCGCGCCATCCAGCCATTCGCCGCGCTGCACAGCGAACGGGCGGCGGACTCAGGCAGAACGGTGACGCCCATGCCGCTGGCAATAGCCGCCGTCAGGGTGGTAATGGATTCAATTTCGCCGATAATTTTTGCCGACAGTCGACGCAGAGTGAAGGCTTCGGTGACCCTTGCGCGAACGGCGCTGTAATCACGCGGCAGGAACAGATTCATTTCCGCAACCGCCGTCAAATCCACGCTCTGCCCCGGGCAATCCCGGGTTCCGACCAGGTAGAGATCTTCCTTCAGCAGCGGCTGACTGACGATCCCGGCGACCGGGGAACGTTCATAGAGCACGGCCATATCCAGCTGACCGTCGATAAGCTTATCGTTGAGGATCGTTCCGCTGCTTTCCTGCAGATAGACCATAACTTCCGGCAGCTCGTTACGCACCGTTTGCAGCAGCGGCATGGTAATGGCCGAAGCCGCCGTGCCCGGGGCCAGCCCAATTGACACCTGGCCGCTTAGCGTCTGACCGACGTTGTTAACCGCCAGCTGCGCCTGCTCGCACTGACGCAGGATAGTCCGGGCGTGGGTGTAAAGGATCTTGCCCGCTTCGGTCGGCGTCACGCCGCGCTTGGTGCGGATCAACAGCTGCTGGTCCAGCTCGCCTTCCAGGGTCGCAACCTGCTGGCTCAGCGCCGGTTGTGCGATGTGCAAGACTTCAGCGGCCTGGGTCAGACTGCCGATATCGACGATTTTCACAAAATACTTCAGTCGTCTTAAGTTCATTTTGCCTCCTGTAAGGAACACCAGTACCAACACTGGCCGTTTAGATGCAGAAGGTTTTGCAATTTGCTTGCCAGCTTTTTTGCAGGGACGCAAATGCCGCTGCAGGCCGCGTAATAAGGGATACTGATAGCAAACCGCGATTTTGTTGCCCGGTAAGCGGATTGCGGTATGCCCCATTAGGGGTATAAATGCACCTCAACGGTGCATCCGGCGGCGCAATGCCGTAAAAACAGGCACTCTGCTGAAATTGTCAGCAAACGAACAAGTTAAGGTGATTCAGGCTTTGACAAGGGGGATGGTCATCGTTAATATGCGCCCCGTTCACACGATTCCTCTGTAGTTCAGTCGGTAGAACGGCGGACTGTTAATCCGTATGTCACTGGTTCGAGTCCAGTCAGAGGAGCCAAATTTAAGAAGCCTGCTTTCGAGCGGGCTTTTTGCTTTCTTACTCTCTCATTTCAGCCAGATCGTCTTCTTTAGTAACCCCCCTCACGCGTTCTACAACCGCCTCACTCCTCTGGCTGTAACAGAGGAAAAACCCCATAACTTATTAATATCAATTGTTTACGCAAATAAACGAGGGTGAGTACAGGCTGCGGACGATCCAGCCATTTTTCATCTTTTGTATCTTAATATAGCGTCCCGAGTCCGGATCGGGGCTAAAAAAGACTTTTTGCATCATTCCCTCGATCATATTGTCGGCTTTCCGCTTCGAGATGGTCGTTTGGGTTAAGTGGTAAATGTTATTAGCTTTCTTTGCATAGATGAAATGATACGATCTTTCGACATTGTACTTGACGTTATCGACGATCACTTTTCCGGAAACGTCAAAATAGCCGCTGTTATTTCCCCGCATCAGCAAGAAAGTTTTAAAGTTTGCATCAAAGCCAAATGAGCCCGATTCAATTCGCAAATTTGCGGAACAATCAAAATCGTTTTGCTGATGAAAATGATTTATCAGCCAGCCGCAAACAAAAACAGCAAATAAAATTGACAACAGAACATAAACGCTCTTTACCTTAACGTTATTCAGGAATTTCATAATCAGGCCTATAGTAGTTCTCACATGAATACAGCGCACCTGGTTTTATTTTTGAGTAGATACAGTGGGCCAAAAAAACCCTTCCCTCATTGGCTTTTAATACAGATTCCGAAATATTAAAGTAAAAAACGCTGTTGCCTAAGCACACCATTTTCTGCTTTGCGATCAGCTGGCGGACCAGAACCATCATCTTTTGCTGTTGCTCATTCGGTATGGCGTTAAAAGTTCTGACCGGGCAAGAATCAATGCTTCCCAGATAATAGCCTTCATCCTGGCTGGCCGCAAAAATCAGGCGATATCGGTCGGCACTCACGCTCCAGAAAAGGATAACCAACACAAATAGCGCAAGCAGCGCATAGCCAGACTTTTTTGCCCATCCCGCAGAAAATTTACGTGTTCCCTTATGTGCACAGCCGCTGCTGCTTAACGCAATAGCTTCCGCATCGTTTTCATTACGTATGGCGGGGGCTGAATTATCCACCCTCTCAATCAGTATGCTCGCGGACACCATAAACCCAACCCGGGGCACGGTAACGATAATCTCCTCTACACAGCCCATATTCCTGAAGATGGCTCTCAGGTCAGAAATATATTTATTGAGGCTATGGCTAGAGGTCCGCAGCCCATGCGCATCCCAGACTTTTTCAAGTATCTCGTTCCTGTAAACCACATGCTCCCTGTGGTCTAAAAGGAACTTAAGCAGGCGGCTTGTGGTGGCTGTCAGCGTGACGCATGAGTCTTCATCGAGCCATATCAGCCCGTCATCGCTCCTGAAATGGATCGTTCCTTGAATTTTGTAGATCATAAACCTGCCTTACAAATAATCCTCAGTCGCATACAATCCACACATCAGGCACATGCGCAGTATTTCATACTGATAATAACCTTAACTTTATTGTAAATTGAATTTTAACACCTAAAAACCAATAAAAGAGAATACATATAACTAAAAAAAACACAATGCTATTATTGCCTTCATCGAAACACACGGCGTAACCAGGCCCATCTGAGCTAACCTTGCGCCTGAAACAATATAGACCACCAGAACATCATTCGGGATGTATGAGCTGAACGCGTCCTGAAGCTGTGAGAACCGAGGAGATAAATGATGATTAAATAATACCATCACGCAATCAACTACCTGATACATGAAATGGCCAGGGATGATATTTTCACCGCCTGAATTAGCGTCCTGAAGACAGCGTAAAAGCGAGAATCCGGACATCTCTATAATGGATATGCACAGGCAGATAAAAAGAAATCTGATTGGCTAAAGATAAAGATGTCAGACATTTATCAAGGAATGTTCCCTAAGAAAATTCCAATACAAAGAGTGTGCCTATTGTTCAGGGGTTAACGATAACTCAACCCTATCATTTTTAATTTACAAAAACCTATAAAAAAACAAATTATAAACCTTTAACGCCATTTATAATGAAAATCACAAACAAAACACCCACAAAATGATAACTTTGCAGTGGTTACATCTTTTAGAGCCTCAGCCGCATGCTTCATTGAGACGGGTGATGTTAGATTACTCTCAATTCGCTGAATGGTTTTATTAACGATGAGTTAAAGGTCAACCCAAGGATGAGATCGCGTTCAGATATGAATCTATCAACTAATATTTTATCTAAGGATAAATATTTTACTCTGGGCCTGATTGAACTGCTTGGAGAAGAATTTATTGACAATTTCTTTTTGATTATAGATTTGGACTCTAACGACCTTTCGGGTTCGGAGTGGATTTATTTTTCAAATAAAAACATTGTTGCCTTCGCCTCCAGCGACTTAGCTTTTTATAAGTCCGAGCTATTTGAAAAAATAACCGTACTGGACAAAAAAAGTAATACCAGAAGCATCCTGAATTTCTTTTTAAAGAAAGAAACCTCAGGAAATTATCATACAAAGTACCGGCTAAGCCTGCGTGAAAAGCAGATGTTAAGCATGTTAAGCAGAGGGGAAAGCAACCAGGAGATCGCAGAAGAGTTTGGCGTGAAACTTAAGACTATTTATACGCACCGCCGCAACCTGATGAATAAATTAGGTTGTAAAAACAGGATTACGTTTCAAAAGTTATTTTTCAACAATAAATGTTTTTTTAAGTGAAGCATAGCTTCAGGATTATTCATAAACAGGAGTTTTATCATGAACAAATTAGCACTTATCGTTATTTCAGCACTGTCCCTGAGTTCTGCTGCGGCTCTGGCCGATACCGTTACGGTGAACGGCGGTACAGTGCATTTTAAAGGGGAAGTGGTTAACGCGGCCTGCGCAGTCGATGCTGGTTCTATCGACCAGACCGTTCAGTTAGGCCAGGTTCGTTCTGCAAAGCTGGCGACCGCAGGCAACACCAGCACGGCTGTCGGCTTCAATATCCAGCTGAATGATTGTGATACCACCGTCGCCACCAAAGCCTCCGTCGCGTTTACCGGCACGGCGATTGACAGCGCCAACCCAACGGTACTGGCCCTGCAGAACTCCGCCGCGGGCGGCGCGACTAACGTCGGCGTACAGATCCTTGACCGTACCGGTACCCCGCTGGCGCTGGATGGCGCCGCCTTCGGCGCGCAAACCACGCTGAACGATGGCACCAACGTTATCCCGTTCCAGGCTCGCTACTACGCGACTGCCGCAGCCACTGCCGGTACCGCTAACGCTGACGCCACCTTTAAAGTGCAGTACGAGTAATTTTTTCATCAGGCAGGGAAGCGCGTCGGGCCAGGACGGCCCGTTATCCGAATAAGAGTAAGGGTGATAACGATGCAAAGAATGAAGTCTGGTCTGTTGATTTTATTGCTCCCACCGCTGGCGCTGGCAGGAAACCAGTGGGACACCATGCTGCCCGGCGGGAACATGCGCTTTCAGGGGATAGTCATTGCCGAGTCCTGCCGCGTTGAAGCGGGCGACCGGCAGATGACGGTCAAGATGGGGCAAATCAGCAGCAATCGGTTTCATTCGGCCGGGGAGGACACCAACCCCGTCCCCTTCGATATTCACCTGCAGGAGTGCAGTACCGCCGTGAGCCAGCGCGTTGGCGTGGCGTTTCACGGCGTCGCCGATGGTAAAAATCCGGACGTCCTCTCGGTTGGCGAGGGTCCCGGGATCGCGACCGGCATTGGCGTTGCCCTGTTTGATAAAACCGGCAGTCAGATCCCGCTCAATGCGCCCGCAGGGGCATGGACGCAGCTGCACACGGGGCCAACGACGCTGCATTTTGTCGCCAAATATCGTTCCACCGGGAATCAGGTCACCGGAGGAGCGGCAAATGCTCAGGCCTGGTTCTCCCTGACCTACCAGTAATCAGCGCCGGTAACAGGAATTCACCGTGAGAAAGAAAGAGATAAGCATGAAAAATAGACGGGCTACCACGCGCGGGATGCGCGGTTTACTGGCAGGACTCCTGCTGCTCTCCACCGCCGGTTTTACCGCTCAGGCGCAGGCCGGCGTGGCGCTGGGCGCGACCCGCGTGATTTATCCGGCCGGACAGAAACAGGCTCAGCTGGCGGTGACGAATAACGACGACAGCACCTATCTGATCCAGTCATGGGTAGAGAACGCCGATGGCGCGAAAGACGGGAGCTTTGTCATTACCCCGCCGCTGTTCGCCATGCAGGGGAAGAAAGAGAATACTCTGCGCATCCTCGATGCCACCAATGGCCGGCTGCCGCAGGACCGGGAAACGCTGTTCTGGATGAACGTCAAAGCAATTCCATCGATGGATAAATCAAAGCTCAGCGAAAACACGCTACAGCTGGCGATTATCAGCCGTATCAAGCTTTATTACCGCCCGGCCAAACTGGCGCTACCGCCGGATCAGGCCGCGGAAAAGCTGAAGTTCCGCCGCAGTGGAAGCTCACTCACGCTGATTAACCCAACCCCTTATTACCAGACGGTCACCGAGCTCAACGCCGGAACCCGGGTGCTGAAAAATGCGCTGGTCCCGCCGATGGGCGAAGCCAGCGTCAGTTTACCGTCCGATGCAGGTCGCGAGATTACATACCGGACGATTAACGACTACGGCGCACTCACCCCGCGTATGAAAGGCGTCATGCAGTAACTGACCGGGGAGCAGCGCTCTCCCCCTGAACGAAAAAAATAACGATGGCCGGGCGACTTTGGACCGGAGGGACTATGTCACATCTGAAATATGGACTCGACCACTTGGGCTCCCGGCGAATGACTCCAGGATCTGCTCGCGTATTCGCGCAGATCCCCCTTGCCCTTTTACTTTCCTCACCGGCTTTTTACGCGCAGGCGGAGCTCTATTTCAACCCACGCTTTCTGGCGGACGATCCCGCCGCCGTGGCGGATCTGTCCGGTTTTGAAAAGGGCCAGGAGCTGCCGCCGGGTACCTATCGCGCGGATATCTACCTGAATGACGGGTATATGACCACCCGCGATATCACCTTTAATGCCGCTGAAAAGGGCCACGGGCTGGCCCCCTGCCTGACCCGCGGACAGCTGGCCAGCATGGGCGTGAATACCGCGGCCATTGCCGGAATCGACGTGCTGGCGGCGGATGCCTGCGTACCGCTAACCGAGATGATCAAAGACGCCACCACCCGCTTTGATGCCGGGCAGCAGCGGCTGTATCTGACCGTGCCCCAGGCGTTTATGGGCAACCGCGCCCGCGGCTATATTCCGCCTGAACTCTGGGACCACGGAATTAACGCCGGGCTACTGAACTACAACTTCACCGGCAACAACGTGCACAACGACGTCGGCGGCAGCAGCAACTACGCGTACCTGAACCTGCAGAGCGGGCTGAACCTCGGCGCCTGGCGCCTGCGCGACAACACCACCTGGAGCTACAGCAGCAGCGGCAGTTCGTCGACCAATGAAAACAAGTGGCAGCACGTCAATACCTGGCTGGAGCGCGACATCACCGCGTTGCGCTCGCGTCTGACCTTGGGCGACAGCTACACCAACGGCGACGTCTTCGACGGCATTAACTTCCGCGGCGCGCAGCTCGCCTCCGATGACAACATGCTGCCGGACAGCCAGAAGGGGTTTGCCCCGGTTATCCACGGCATTGCCCGCGGCACCGCTCAGGTATCGGTCAAACAGAACGGCTATGAGATCTACCAGAGCACGGTGCCGCCCGGCCCGTTTACCATCAACGATCTCTACTCTGCCGGCAACGGCGGCGACCTGCAGGTGACCATCAAAGAGGCCGACGGCAGCAGCCAGGTCTTCACCGTCCCTTACTCGTCCGTTCCGGTGCTCCAGCGCGAGAGCCATACCCGCTATGCCGTCACCGCCGGAGAGTACCGCAGCGGTAACGATCGGCAGGACAAACCGAAGTTCTTCCAGAGCACCGTAATGCGCGGTCTTCCCGCGGGCTGGACGCTGTACGGCGGCACTCAGCTGGCGGACCGCTACCGCGCCTTTAACCTCGGCGTGGGGAAAAACATGGGGGAGCTGGGCGCGCTGTCGCTGGATATCACCCAGGCCAACGCCACCCTGCCCGATGACAGCGAGCATCAGGGGCAGTCGGTGCGTTTCCTCTATAACAAGTCGCTGACGGATACCGGCACCAATATTCAGCTGGTGGGCTACCGCTACTCCACCCGCGGCTACTTCAGCTTCGCCGATACCACCTACAGCCGGATGAGCGGCTACAACGTCGAGACCCAGGACGGGGTGATTGAAGTGAAGCCTAAATTCACCGACTACTACAACCTCGCTTACAACAAGCGCGGCAAAGTGCAGCTTAGCGTCACCCAGCAGCTGGGGCGCACCGCCACGCTCTATCTGAGCGGCAGCCACCAGACCTACTGGGGCACCGGCAAGGCCGATCAGCAGCTCCAGGCAGGACTCAACGCCGCCATCGACGATATCAACTGGACGCTCAGCTACAGCCTGACCAAAAACGCCTGGCAGCAGGGGCGCGATCAGATGCTGGCGGTCAACGTCAATATTCCGTTCAGCCACTGGCTGCGTTCCGACAGCAAGTCGGCCTGGCGGCACGCCAGCGCCAGCTACAGCATGTCCAACGATCTGAACGGCAGAACCACCAGCCTCGCCGGGCTGTACGGCACGCTGCTGGAGGACAACAACCTGAGCTACAGCATGCAGACCGGCTACGCCGGCGGCGGTGAGGGCAACAGCGGCGGCACCGGCTACGCGGCGCTGAACTACCGCGGCGGCTACGGCAACGCCAACGTTGGCTACAGCCGCAGCGACGGCATCAAACAGCTGTACTACGGCCTGAGCGGCGGCGTGCTGGCTCACGCCGACGGCGTCACCCTGAGCCAGCCGATGAACGACACGGTGGTGCTGATCAAAGCCCCCGGCGCAGACAACGTCAAAGTGGAAAACCAGACCGGGGTTCAGACCGACTGGCGCGGCTACGCCGTGCTGCCCTACGCCACCGAATACCGGGAAAACCGGGTGGCGCTGGACACCAACAGCCTGGCCGATAACGTCGACCTGGACGATGCGGTGGCCAGCGTGGTGCCGACCCACGGCGCGATTGTCCGCGCGGAGTTTAAGGTCCACGTCGGGCTCAAGCTGCTGATGTCTCTCATCTACAACGGTAAGCCGGTTCCCTTCGGCGCGCTGGTGACTTCTGACGGCAGCCAGGCCAGCAGCATCGTCGCCGATAACGGCCAGGTCTACCTGAGCGGGATGCCCCTGGCGGGCAAAGTGCGGGCGAAATGGGGCGAAGGTCCGAACGCCAGCTGCGAGGCTGACTACAGCCTGCCGCCGGAAAAACAGAACCAGATGCTGATCCCGCTGTCCGCCGAGTGCCGCTAAGGAGACCATGATGAGAAAAACCCTGTATCTGCTGAGCGCCCTCGTATCGCTGGCGGTCAACAATGCCAGCGCGGCGGACAGCACCATCACCATCAGCGGCTACGTTCGGGATAACGCCTGCGCCGTGGCGGGTGAGTCGAAAGATTTTACCGTCGACCTGATGGATAACGCCGCGAAGCAGTTCCATGCGGTTGGGGCGACCACGCCGCTGGTGCCGTTTCGTATCGTGCTGTCGCCCTGCGGCAGCTCGGTTACCGCGGTGAAGGTCGGCTTTGTTGGCGTTGCCGACAGCATCAATACCGACCTGCTACAGCTCGACGGCGGCGCCTCAGCGGCGGCGGGGATGGGCGTGCAGATCCTTGACGCGCAGCAGACGGCGCTGCCGCTCAATGCCGCATCGTCAGCGATCCCCTGGACCACGCTGACCCCCGGCCAGACCAACACGCTGAACTTTTACGCCCGGCTGATGGCCACCCGGGTACCGGTGACCGCCGGACACGTTAATGCAACCGCAACATTCACGCTTGAATTTCAGTAACCGGAGGCGCTGATGAACCCGACCTATTCCGGATGGCTGCTGGCCGCGATGCTGGCGGCGTCCTCCCCGACGCTACAGGCCGCCGACGTCACCATTACCGTTAACGGTAAAGTGGTGGCCAAACCCTGTACCGTTTCCACCGTTAACGCCACCGTCGATCTCGGCGATCTCTATACCTTTAGCCTGGTCTCCGCCGGCGCCGCTTCGCCCTGGCACAGCGTGGCGCTCACCCTGAGCAACTGCCCGGTCGGCACGTCGCGGGTCACCGCCAGCTTCAGCGGTACGGCGGACGCCACCGGCTATTACAAGAACCAGGGTACCGCCGGCAACATCCAGCTTGAGCTGCAGGATGAGGGCGGCACCACGCTGAACACCGGCGCGAGAAAAGAGGTACAGGTCGACGACGCCACCCAGTCCGCCAGCTTCCCGCTACAGGTCAGAGCGCTGACGGTCAACGGCGGTGCGACGCAAGGAACTATTCAGGCGGTGATTAACGTCACCTATACCTACGCCTGAGCCAGGAGAACAGAGTAATGAAAAAGATAATCACCCTGCTGTTAACGCTGCTGCTGGCGGGCTGGTCGCTTAACGCCTGGTCGTTCGCCTGTAAAACCGCCGCCGGGGTGACAATCCCCATCGGCGGCGGATCGGCGAACGTTTACGTGAACCTCGCGCCGGCGGTCAGCGTCGGGCAGAACCTGGTGGTGGATCTCTCGACGCAGATTTTCTGTCATAACGACTTTCCGGATTCCATGATCGACTACGTAACGCTGCAGCGCGGCTCGGCCTACGGCGGGGTGCTGTCGAGCTTTTCCGGCACCGTCAGGTATAACGGCATCAGCTACCCGTTTCCAACCACCAGCGAAACGGCGCGTATGACCTATAGCTCCATTGTTGATAGCCCCTGGCCTACCGTCCTCTATCTGACGCCCGTCAGTAGCGCAGGCGGCGTCGCCATTTCCGCCGGGTCGTTGATCGCGGTCCTGATCCTGCGTCAGACCAACAATAAGGATAACGACGACTTCCAGTTCGTGTGGAACATTTACGCCAACAATAACGTCGTGGTGCCAACCGGCGGCTGCGACGTTTCTGCTCGCGATGTGACGGTGACGCTGCCGGAATATCCCGCATCCGCCGCCATTCCGCTGACGGTTTACTGCGCGCAAAACCAGAATCTCGGCTATTACCTCTCCGGCACCACGGAGAACGCGGGCAACTCGATATTTACCAATACCGCCTCAGCGTCCCCTGCCCAGGGGGTGGGCGTTCAGCTGACGCGTAACGGTAGCGTCGTACCCGCCAACAGTACGGTGTCGTTAGGCAACGTAGGCACCTCGGCGGTCAGCCTCGGATTAACCGCCAACTACGCGCGCACCAGCGGGCAGGTGACCGCGGGTAACGTGCAGTCGATTATCGGAGTGACTTTTGTTTACGAATAATCTCCCGCCCCCCGGCGGCGGGCAGCCGCTCGTCGCTATCCTGTCGCCCTGTTCGCTGGCTGCCGAGGGGCTGAGGGGGATAATAGCGAAGGGAGGAGCCCGGCCCGTTGTGCTGCCCACGGAGACGCCGCCCCTGCCTGCCGGCGTTCGCCGCGTGGTGGTTTTTCTCCCGGAAGGCCCCGCCGGGCTACTGGCAACCCTGAAGCGGGCCGCCGCGCTGCTGGCGCGGTCCACCACGCCGCTGCCCATGCTGTTCCTGAGCCGCAGCCCGGCAAGCTGGCTGTGGCCCACCCTGGTGCATCAGGTCGCAGACCGGCGTTTGCTTACCGCCGTACGGGCCGCCGCTTCCGATTTGCCGGTCCCCTGCCTGGCGGCGCTGCTGCGCGACGCCGTGCTCGAAGAATACCCCTCTCTTGAGCAGCTGGCAGAGGATGAAACGCGAGCGCTCGGCAAGCGCCCCGCCGGGATCACCCGGCCAGAGCTGGACGCTATCCTCGGTTTACTCTGCGGCTACCGCGCCAGCGCTCAGGCTCAACGCCGCGGCATCAGCCACAAGACGCTCTACAATCAAAGAACCGCAGGATTAAAAAAAATGGTGGAACACCACCCTGAAATGGCCGCCCGCTTTCCCGGCAGCCAGATAAGAGACCAGAAAAGCGAGAGCATCGCCGCCCTTTCCGCTTTCGAGCGTGAACTTGTGCATGCGATCCACAGCCGCCAGATTTTTCCGGTATTTCAGCCCATTACCGATGAACACCATCAGGTAAAGGGAATGGAGATCCTCTCCCGCTGGAACCGAAACGGCAGCGTGCTGGCTGCCGGCGATTTTTTACCGCAAATACGCTCGGAATATGCCTGGCTGGTGCTCACCGCGTTTGTCCTTCAGGAAGCGGTGCAGAATATTAATCAGCATTCCGGCGAGTGTTATTTCGCCGTGAATATTCCCGCCGCCGTCGCCGGCAACGAGAACCTGCTTCGCATGATGGAAACCGCGCGCCAGCAGCTGCGTCAGCCGCACAGGTCGCAGAGGCTGGTGCTGGAGTTTGCTGAAAATACCGACCTCAACGGTCACGGCAAAATCGCCGAAAATATCGCCCGCCTGCAAAAGCGCGGCTTCCCTATCATGCTTGATGATTGCTTCTCGCAAAGCAGCGTGATGTTTCCGGTGCGCACGATGAGATTCAGCGCTTACAAGCTGGATATGAGCATCGTCAACGATATGCAGCGCGATCCGCACGCGCTGGCGCTGATCAGAAGCCTTATCTTCTACTGCCAGCTGACCGGCAGCCGCTGTATTGCCGAAGGCGTAGATAGCCTTGAGAAATTCAACAAACTGCAGGCGTTGGGAGTCGACCGCTTTCAGGGCAGCTACCTCTCGGCGCCGGTAGGCAGGGAGAACGTGGCGGAGCTTCTTCTGCCGCTTTCGGGCGAGGCGGAGCATCGCGCCGGCATCGCGATACCGGTAACGCCCGATGGACAACATCGGGCATTGGCGACACTTCAGCGCAGCTCCGGCCAGTAGCCACGGTTGGCGACGATCAGTTCATCAAGGATAGCTTTTGCGACCGAAGCGCTGGGTACCGTTTTGGACAGGGTCATCGCCTGCCAGAGCTTCTGATAGCTTCCTTCTACCCAGGCGTCGACCACCAGTTTTTCAACCGCCACCTGCTGCTCCATCATCCCCTTTTGAAACAGCGGGATCTTACCCATCGCCAGCGGCTCGGGGCCATTAACGCCCACCAGGCAAGGCACTTCAACCATCGCGGTATCGTCAAAATTCGCGATAGCGCCGTTGTTTTCCACAATCAGCAGCATTCTCTCCTGGGTGTTAAAGGCGATGGCGCAGGCGAGGTCGACAATAAAGGTCGCATGCGCCCCGGCATGGAAATGCGCCTCTTTGGCACTTTGCCGGGCGACGATCTCTCTGGCCATATCAAACACCTCCTTCTCTCTCCCCGCCATCACTTCATTGGCGCGAGTAAAGTCAGGGTCTGAATGGGCAACCTCATAGTCGGCATAAAAATAGTACTTCAGATAGGTATTGGGTAACGTATCGGTATCCAGCGCAAAAACGTCCTTCACCTTTTTGAAGGTCTCAATCCAGCTCGGCGCTTTATGCTGAAAATCCTCTTTCGGACTGCAATAGCCCAGCTCGGCAACGTGGTTTTTTAACGCCGGCATTAAATCGTTGCCGGCCTTATCGGTAATGCTGGTCCACCAGCCGAAATGGTTGAGGCCAAAATAACGGACGTTCATCTCTTTACGCGATTTCAGCCCGAGAATATCGGCGAATAACCCTTCAATAGCCACCGGCATATCGCAGATATTAATAATTTTGGCCGTCGGGCGTAGCCGACGCGTGGCCTCGGCAACGATCGCCGCCGGATTGGAATAGTTGAGCATCCACGCGCCCGGCGAATACGTTTCCATGTAGTCAACCAGCTCAAGGACGCCGGCGATAGAGCGCATACCATAAGCGATACCGCCCGGGCCGCAGGTTTCCTGGCCAATCACGCCATATTTAAGCGGAATTTTCTCGTCTTTCTCGCGCATCTCATAGAGGCCGACGCGAATATGCGCCATTACGAAATCGACGCCCGTAAAGGCTTCCTGCGGGTCGGTGGTGAAGCTAAAAGCAACGTGCGGATAATGTTCAGCCACCAGAATCGCACAGGCTTCGCCAATCACGCGCTGGCGATCGTGATGATTATCATAGAGACGAATTTCGCTTAACGGAAACCTGTCCATATTTTCCAGCAGCATCATAACAATCCCTGGGGTATACGTACTGCCGCCGCCGGCTATGGTCACAACGAATTTATTTTTCATCTTCCACCTCATTATTCATGTACATCTAAATAGCGATTCACGGCATTACGGATTTTATTAACCCCTAAACCATAAATAACCTGAACGTGATTGCCTTTGATAATGACGCTGGTACCGCCGCTGGTCTTCAGAATGTGTTCCTGAATTAATGCGGGGTCCCGCACGTCAACCCGAAGCCGCGTAAAACAGTTCTCGACCGAACAGACATTTTCTTTGCCGCCAAGGCCCAGAATGACCTGCTCGCCGGAAGCCCTGTCAGGCGCGCTTACGCTTGCCGGTTGGTTAGCCCCCTCCCCCTGCTGCTCCCGGCCCGGCGTACGCATTTTGAAACGCAGAATCAGAAACTTACCGATATAAAACATCGTCGCGGTTTCCATTACCCCCAGCGCGACAAACACAGGCCAGCGCGTGAGGTGCGCTCCCGCCGGAATGTTGTAAACAATAAAATCGATAATGCCGTTGGTGGCGCAGACCCGCACATCCAGCAGCCACGCCAGCATCTGGAAAAAACCGTCCAGTAATGAATAAACCAGCCATAGCAACGGTGCGGTAAAGATAAATAAGAACTCAAAAGGTTCGGTGATCCCCACCAGGAATGAAGTCACAATCAAAGGAATCAGCGTGATTTTCAACTTTTGCTTATTTTCCGGCCTGGCGGTTGTATAAAAGGCCAGGGCCATTCCGGCGGTACCGAAAATTTTCACCATGCCGTAGGTGAGAAATCGCGCCGAGTCGCTTAACGGCCCAGCGCTATGGGCAATTTCAGCGAGGAAAATCGGTTTTGCCCCCACCACCGTCTGGCCATCAATCAACAGCTGTCCGCCAATGGAGGTAAAGACAAAGGGCGACCAAATCAGATGGTGTAGCCCGGTCGGGATAAGAAAACGATTGAGAAAACCGTACAGAAAAACGCCGGCGGCGCCGAAGGTTTTCATCACCCCGGTCAGCGCCGATATGCCGTGTTCAACAATCGGCCAGACGTACACCGTGGCGATGGCAAACACGCCGACCAGCGGGATCATCATCATCAGCACCAGCTTGCTGTTGCCGTAGATAGAGAAGGCGCCGCGAAACTCAATGTCGACAAACCGGTTGTGAATAAAGGCGACCGCGCAGCCAAGAATAATGCCAAGAAACACGCCCATATCAATGACCTGGAAGCCAAAAATAAAGGTTTGCCCGCTGCCGTAGAGCTGCGCGTTGCTGCTGCCGGCGGCCAGGCGCTGCGTCAGGGTTAGCCAACTATTATTCGCCGCCAGGTACATAAACCAGGTCATTGCGGCAACAAAAGCCGCTTCCGCTTTTCGGGTTTTTGCCAGCCCGCCGGCCAGCCCGAGGCAAAAGAAGAAGCCAAGATTGTTCATGATGGCCCAGAGCATGCTGGAAACGTATTTCCCCAGCAGATAAAGCGAGCTCTCTTCCGCGACCCAGATTTTATTGGTTGTCATACTAAACAACGCAATCAGCAGACCAATAACCGGCAGATACAAAACCGGCCCAATCATGGCCTTCGAAAAATCCTGTAATTTTTTTACCCCGATCATCCTCACCCCCTGTCCCGCACATCGGCCGTCAGCGCCCGATACATGCGTTTCAGCCTATGCGCCGGCAAACATAATTCAGAGCGGTGAAATCGTCATCTGTGATGAAAGTCATATCTCTCTTGCGGCAACAGATATATAAGTAAAAGCAGATAAATAGATGACAGAGACAAAACAACTCCCCACAACGATAAAAATATGTTAATTATTAACAAGATAAAATGATAATCCGCTGACAGAACACACCACGAGAAATCTATAAGTGATATATAAAACAATCGCAGACAGGCTAAAAAATCGCATCAATAGCGATGAATTCGAGGTGGGAGATGCGCTACCGAGTGAAAAAGCGCTGGCCGGGGAGCTGCAGGTCTCCGTCATGACCCTGCGCAAGGCGCTCACGCTGCTGGAAAGTGAGAAGCTGATCGTCAAACGCCACGGCAGCGGTTCATACGTGGCGCGTAAGAGCAATTATCGCGGCGGGGAACTTGACGGCTTCAACTACCAGATGCACATCGGCGGCGTCACCAACTATCGCAATAAGGTCATTGAATTCACGATGATCGATGCGCCTTTGGCTATCGCACAACAGTTGAAAATTGAGCCGGGAGAGAAGGTCTATTACGTCAGACGCATTCGGATGATTGACGACGTACCTATTCTGATTGAGAACAGCTATATACCGGTGGCGATTTTTCCCTGGCTAAGCGTTGGAAATCTGGAAAGATCGAAATTTAACTATTTCAAGAAAGAGTGCAATATCACCATCCTGGAGAGCCACCGCAGCTATACCCCGGTTCTGGCCACCCGGGAACAAGCAGAGCTCTTACAGGTTCCACAAAACAGTCTGCTGCTACGGGTGCAGTCGATCAGCTATGCCCATAACAATACCATTGTTGATTTATCCGATATTTACCAGAATACCAACAAATACAATGTTAAACATATTACGCGCCGCTAAATACCGCGGGATACGGCTGACGCAGGCCACCGAGAGCCGTCCAGCGTCAGCTGACGATAGACGGCAGCTGACGATTCTGCGTCGGCAAACGACTACCAGCCGCAGACGTTAGTCTCTTCGTCGGACTCGTAGCCGCGGACAATATTAATCAGATCTTTTACCACATCGGCCGCCGTCTGCGGATCCTGCAGCTCAGCCAGAGAAGCAAACTCGCTATCGACCGAGACGCCGTTATTATTGTTGGTCACCGTCAATATAAATCCCTTCCCTCCGGCGTTTTCCACCGACAGCGTGGAAATAAGCTCAGCCACGGCCTGGGTGGCGATATCAGGGACATAAAGGGCCATCGGCTTAAGATAAACTTTTTCTTTTTTATCTTTATTATTCCCGTTGATCGCCGCTAACGAATAGCCTTTATTTTCACTGTTCATCATATTACCTATCCCTCAATCAGAATGTCAGGGTCAACGTAAAAATCGACGTTAAAAACGGTATCCTCGGTTAACGCCTCGATGCGGTGCCACTTTTCGGGCGGAAAAACGCCAAATTCACCTTCGGCAATGGTCAGGGTTTCCACCGGTTCCGCGCTGGTTTCATCGGCATATCCGAAATAGCGTATCGCCCCTCGCATCACCGACAGGCGCGGATAGACGCCCTGCCGGGTACCGGCATCCAGATGCCGCTTCCAGATTGAGGCCGGCGCCGTCCGCTTCGTCCACAGCGGCGTGCTCCGGGTATGCACATAGTGGGTAGGAATAATGATTCGCTGCATGATTTTGCCTCTCTTAACGCACCACATATACGGTCGAAAATAGGAAAATATGTTGCATATGATATACCCCTTTTAATCATTACGGGTATTATTTTTTACCGATGCGCTTTCCTACCCCTTATTGTACTCATTAGGGATTAGATCTATTAAAAAATAAATATGGGCGATTTTAGATAAACTAAAACCGCCCATATTAAAAGGCAGATTACTTATTTTCAGGTGAACTGAGCGGTCCTGGTTTACCGATTAAATACCCCTGGACCAGGTCACAGCCTAATTTGCGTAAGGACTGCAGCTGCTCTTCTGTTTCGACACCCTCGGCCACGATGCGCATATGCAGGCTTTTACCCATGCTGATAATCAGCCGCACGATATCGAGGTCATCTTTCTGATCGGGAATGTTAATCACAAAAGAGCGATCGATTTTTATCTTATCGAACGGGAAGTAGCTTAGCCGCGATAGCGAAGAATAGCCGGTGCCAAAATCATCAATGGAGATCTGCACCCCGAGCTCGCGCAGCTGGCTCAGGATCTCGAGAGAACGGGTATTTTCGTTAAAGACGTCAGACTCGGTAATTTCCAAATCCAGTCGATACGGATCCAGCCCGGTTGTTCTTAAGATGGTTACCACGGTATCGGTCAGTGAATTGTTCATTAACTGAACCGGCGACACGTTAACCGACACTTTGAGCGGAGATGACCAGCTGGCGGCCGCTTCGCAGGCGGTTCGCAGCACCCACTCGCCCAGCTGATTAATCAGGCCAATCTTTTCCGCTACCGGAATAAATTCGGTCGGCGGGACGCTGCCGCGCAGCGGATGAAACCAGCGCACCAGCGCTTCGTAGCCGTAGATTTCACCGTTCATGGTGTCGGCTATCGGCTGGTAGTAAACCCTGAACTCACCTTTGTTCAGCGCCTGCATCAGGTCATCTTCAAAGGATTTATTCTCCTGCTGGCGCTGAAGCAGTCCGGGACGGAATACCTGAACGTTGCCGGAACCCTCTTTTTTCGCTTCATACAGCGCCAGGTCGGCGCATTTGTATAAATAGTCGGTACGGCTTTCCCCGTCAGAGATGACAATCCCGATACAGGCGCCAATCTGGATCAGCGAGTCGTAAATCTGATACGGCTGGCTGATCTTTTCCCGGATCACCTTCGCCCGCTCCAGCGCCATCTCTTCGGTTAAATCATGGGAAACCAGGGCAAACTCGTCCCCTCCCAGCCGGTAGAGCGTTTCTGACGTTTTGCGAAAAAAGGAGAGACGGCTGGCCAAATCCTGCAGCAGCTTATCCCCGGCATCGTGACCCTGGGTATCGTTGACGTCCTTGAAATTATCCAGGTCAAACAGCATCACGACCGCCGAGCCGTTATAGGGCCGCACCTGATTGACGACCTCCTGCAGACGTTGCCAGAAAGAGAGACGGTTGGGCATCCCGGTCAGCGAATCATGATAGGCATCGTACTGCAGACGGCGGTTCTGCACCTGAAGCTTTTCTTTTGAGGCCTGCAGGTCGGTCGCCAGTAATTTCATCCGCACGTGGGCGCGACGCAGGGTGTTATTCTGCTTCAGCATCAACAGCCCGAGCGTGATACAGAGAACAATCAGCAGAATGGAAATCGCCGAATAGATGTAATAGAGATTTTGTATTTTATCGTGGGTCAGATTAACCAGATTAAAATCCTGGGCGAGCGAGGTGGACGCGAGTGAGGTCAACGGCCCGTCCAGGGTACTCATCTCCTGCAGCATCAGCTTCAGCTGCGCTGTCGTCATGGTGTCCAGCTGCTTATCCAGCCGGCCCAGAAGATCAATCAGGCTGTTAACTATCGCCTTACGGTGAGGATCTTTACCGATAAACTTTCCCAAATCACCCTGCTGCAGCAGCGCAATCTGGCTCATCATAATTTCCAGACGCAGGCGCACCTCATCGTGGTCGCTTCCCTTCACCCCCAGCCCCATCGCGCTGAGTCGCGCCTCGAGGCGCATGTACTCGGAGACTATCTGGGAAACGGACCACGAATCAGTATAACGGGTTAATTTTTGCAGCTCACTTTGCCGCTCATGCACCAGATAAGTTATGTAACCGGTCACAATGAAGAGCGACAAAATAATGGCAGTGAGTATTCGATTCAAGATCAAACCCTTACTCAATTATAATCTTCGAAACCTGCCATGCCGAACGGGAATAATAAATCTGGTTCTGCAATTCCGGGCTACTGTCGTAAGGATAAACAATAAATAAGGGCCCTTTATCACGAATGCGCATATATTCGCCGTTCATTTTTAAAGCCAAAATTACCGGAAATTTATGAAAGTCGTCCAGGGGGACAATGGTGGTGTAATCGTTGAGCGCCAGCACCCGCGCTGACTTGCCTTTGGCGCCGACTAAATCCATGAGTTTACTGAGGGAAATGCCGTCAAAGCGGACCTTTCCCGAATACCATGGCGTGGTCGTCACCAGCGTTTCCATCCCCAGCTTTTCTAATGCGGCGACATCAAAAACGGCGGTATCGCCCTCATTCGTATTAGCAATCAGGCCGGAAATAGTTAAAACGGGTTTGCCGACAGGCGCTGGCAGTTTTTCTGCAAAAGCGGAAGGCGAAACCATGACACAAAATAAAGCTGCAAAAATTAAACGCATTTAACTCACCCTTCCGAAATTGGAGACTTGTTAATTGTAAACCATTTAAGTCATTTCTTAAAAGGTGTCCCCGTTGGGTTCAAAAATTAAAATTAAAAACAATAAGCGAAGTCCTAAGCTCGCATTCTGAACGGGCTACAAGGGCGTTCATCCCCCGGCGAAGCAAACGCTTTATGCCTTTAAACGCCCAGAGCAGGTAAAAATCTTTTCTCTTGACCGTCCGCGCGGTAGTCTCAGGACAGGGGCGAATTCGGAAAGCGTCTCATTCCAATAATTAAAAACTCAGCAACAGACAGGACAGGTATGGACTCAACGTTAATTTCTCAGCGCCCCGGCAAGGAGGCATGTTCACTCAACCGCGCCCGCAGAGCGGCCTGGGGCAGCTTCGCCGGGGCCGTGGTCGACTGGTACGACTTTCTTCTCTATGGCATCACCGCCGCGCTGGTATTTAACCGGGAATTTTTCCCGCAAATCAGCCCGGCGATGGGCACCCTCGCCGCCTTTGCCACCTTCGGCGTCGGCTTCCTCTTCCGCCCGCTGGGCGGCATTATCTTCGGCCATTTCGGCGATCGCCTCGGGCGCAAACGCATGCTGATGCTGACGGTATGGATGATGGGGATCGCCACCGCCTGTATCGGTCTGCTGCCCTCCTTCACCCAGATTGGCTGGTGGGCGCCGGTTCTGCTGGTCCTGCTGCGCGCCGTCCAGGGCTTTGCGGTGGGCGGCGAATGGGGCGGCGCTGCGCTGCTGGCGGTAGAGAGTGCGCCGAAAAATAAGAAGGCGTTCTACAGCAGCGGCGTGCAGGTGGGCTACGGCGTCGGATTGCTGCTCTCTACAGGGCTGGTGTCGCTGATAAGCTCCTGCACCACCGATGAACAGTTCCTCAGCTGGGGCTGGCGTCTGCCGTTCCTGTTTAGCGTCGTGCTGGTGCTGGCGGCGCTCTGGATCCGCAACGGCATGGCGGAATCCGCCGAATTTGAACAGCAGCAGCGCGAACAGCAGCTGCAGCCGAAGAAAAAGCGGCTGCCGGTCGTGGAAGCGCTGTTCCGCCATCCGGGCGCGTTCTTAATGATTATCGGCCTGCGCCTGTGCGAGCTGCTGACGATGTATATCGTCACCGCCTTCGCGCTTAACTACTCCACGCAGAATCTCGGCCTGCCGCGCGAGCTGTTTCTGAATATTGGCCTGCTTGTCGGCGCCATCAGCTGCCTGACGATCCCCTGCTTCGCCTGGATGGCGGACCGCTTTGGCCGTCGCCGCGTCTATATCACCGGGGCGCTGATCGGCACCCTCAGCGGCTTCCCGTTCTTTATGGCGCTCGAAAGCCAGTCATACTTCTGGATCCTGTTTTTCGCGCTTATGCTGGCAAATATTGCGCACGATATGGTGGTTTGCGTTCAGCAGCCGATGTTTACCGAAATGTTTGGCGCCAGCTATCGCTACAGCGGGGCCGGCGTGGGGTATCAGGTTGCCAGCGTTGTCGGCGGCGGTTTCACGCCGTTTATCGCCGCCGCCCTGGTCACCTTGTCCGGCGGCGCCTGGCATAGCGTCGCTATCTACTTGACCGCAGGCTGCCTGCTCTCCGCCCTTACGGCGATGCTGATGAAACCCAGCCGCCATGGCGAATAGCGTCGATAAGGAGAAATCATGATTCAGGAACCCTGCTGGCCGCTGCGCTTTAGCCACCAGCAGCTACCGGTTGGTTACTTTGCCGATCCCACCCTTGCCGAGCAGCCGCTGTTTGCCCGGGCGGGCGACGGTAAGGCGGTGGCTCAGCTCTGGCAGGCCCCGCAGGGGTTTGTGGTGCCGGGAAGCTACCGGAAATTTGCCGAACTCCCGGCGGTGAGCGAGCAGTTCGCCGGCCAGGGATGGCCGGTCTGGCAGCGCCGCTCCGGCGGCGGGCTGGTGCCGCAGGGGCCGGGAATTGTTAATCTCAGCCTGGCCTGGCCGGTTTATCACTCGCTGGGCGAAGCCGCAGAGCCGATTTATCTTTTCCTCTGCGGCCTGTTGCAGCGCACGCTGGCGACCTTTGGCGTGGCCAGCCACTGCCGGGCGGTCAGCGGTTCATTTTGCGATGGTCGCTATAATCTGGCCTGCGGCGAGGGCGAGGAGGTGCGAAAAATAGCCGGCACGGCCCAGTACTGGCGACCAATGGCGGAAGGCCAGGGCCATGTGGTTCTCGCGCACGCGGTGGTATTGCTGGATGCCGACCTGGCGGCGGCTCACCGGGCGGCCAATGATTTCGAAGCCCGGCTTGGCAGCGGGCGGGAATACCGCGCCGATAAAACCGTGACCCTGGCGGAGCTGGTTTCAGAAGGCGCCGATTTGCTGCCCCGCTTTCGCGAGGCGCTGGCGCAGCAGCTGGAAAATATCAGCTGAAGGTCGCCTTCAGATAGCGGCTAAACGTCTCTACCGCCCGCGATACGCGCGGCGTATAGGGGCGAATGACGTACAGACTTTCCGCAAACGCATCCACCGGCCGCCATCCCGGCAGCAGCTCCTGAACCAGCCCGCGGCCAATCGCCTCCCTGGCGCTAAAATCCGGCAGTAAGGCAACGCCCAGCCCCGCCAACACCGCGTCGCGCAGGGATTCGCTGTTATTGGTGGCAAACGGCCCCTGCACCTTCACACTCACCCGCTCGTCGTCGCGCTCAAAGGTCCAGTGCGGGCTTTGCGGCCCGCGCGGGTAGGTCAGGCATTGATGCTGACGCAACGCGTCAGGCGAATCGGGGCGACCAAAGCGGCGAATATAGTCCGCCGAGGCGACCACCAGGGTAGCCGTACGGCACAGCGGCCAGGCCACGTGGGTCTCCGGCAGCAGCTCGCGGCGACAGTGGCGAATAGCAAGGTCGAACCCCTCGCTGGCGAGCGACACCAGTCGGTCGGTCACCTCCAGCTGGAGATGAAGCTGCGGATGCTGGTGCAGAAAAGGGGTGATGGCCGGGACCAGCTGCTGACGTGAAAATGCGACCGGCGCGGTCAGGCGCAGCGTACCGCGCAGGGGGCCGCCTTCCTCGTCGCAGGTGCCGGTAAAGATCTCGCGAATCTGCCCAAACGGCTCGTTCAGCTCCGCCACCAGCCGCAGACCATCTTCGCTTAAGGTCACGCTGCGGGTGGTTCGGTGCACCAGAGTTTTACCGGTAACCCGCTCCAGCTCGCTAATTTTCTGGCTGATGGCGGATTTGCTGACCGCCAGCTTTTCCGCGGCGCGGGTATAGCTTTTTTGCTCCTCCAGCACCGTAAGCCAGTACAGGTGGGTCCAGTAAATTTCCGGGCGGATCTCGCGCATAGTAATTGTTCACAGGTAAAAACAATGAGTTCAAATATAGCGGTTTTTGCCGGCTTCAGCACGGGTTAGCATCTCTCTCACTAAGGTAACCCGACAATAAGGACCATCTGCTATGCCATTACTGACGTTTGATATCATTGAAGGACGCAGCGAAAACGAGATCAAAACCCTGCTGGATGCGGCACATCGCGCCGTGGTGCAGGCGTTCAAGGTGCCAGAGCGCGATCGCTACCAGATTGTTCACGAAAACAAAGCTCATCATATGATTATTGAAGATACCGGGCTGGGGCTGACGCGAAGCCGGGACGTGGTGGTGGTGAGGGTATATACCAGCCCGCGCAGCGAAGCGCAGAAGCAGCTTTTTTATGCCACTCTGCAGGCTGAGCTTGAGGAGCACTGCGGGCTGAGCGGCGATGACCTGATGATCTCGGTAATCAGCAATCACAAAGGGGACTGGAGTTTTGGCTGCGGCGTGGCGCAGTACATCACCGGCGAACTTTAGCCCTGGCGGCGATGGGACTGGCGCACGATGGGTTCCCCGGTGCGCCAGGTCGCCGTCGGCCCTTCAGCTGCATCGATGAGCCGATTCAACGCCTCTTCCACCAGCCGCTCGCGCCGCTGATCGTAAGTAGTAAGCTGCCATTCTGGCGCCGCCGCTTCATCGATATTATCGAAACCGACAATACCCATCGTTAAATCGCGCTCGCGCAGCGCCTGAAGCGCGCCTATCGCCAGAATATCGTTTTCACAGAACAGGGCATCCACTCTTTCGCCTGCGGACGTCGCGTCCAGATACTCGCTCATCGCCGCATATCCCCGGGTACGTAAATACTGTCCGGCAACCAGCAGAGTATCAAGCCGGCAACCTGCCTGCTCCAGCGCCGCTTCGTATCCTTCCATCCTCATTAAATGGTGCGAGGCGGTATCCGGCCCTTTCATATAGCCAAAAGTGCGATGCCCCTGCGCCAGCAGCAGTTCGGCAAGCTGTTTTCCGGCAATCCAGCCGTCAATATTGACCACCTGGATTTCCGGATGATCGGTATTACGGCCAATCTGCACCAGCGGAACGCGATGAATTTCAGTGGCAATCGCGATGAGTTCTGGCGTCAGGACCGTGGCCATAAACAAGATACCGTCAACCTGGAGCTGGTAAGCCAGCGCCATCGCCGTGCGGGTGTTTTCTTCGTCGGTAACGTTAATCACCAGCGCCATGTAGCCGCGATTCTGCAGCTGGCGGGTCACTTCGTTAAGCAGTAGCACCATATTGGGATTGCGCAGCTCGTCGACCGCCACGCCGATAATATGCGTTTGCTTTTGCGTCAGGCTACGCGCCAGTAAATTTGGTCGATATCCCAGAATATTAGCGGCTTTCATCACCTCTTCCCGGGTTTTGGGCTGGATAGAAGCCCCGGGGGTAAATGCCCGGGAAACCGTCCATTTGGAGACGCCAGCCAGTAACGCAACGTCGCTGGCGGTCGCTTTTTGTCGTTTAGGGGCGCTCATACTCGGTTTTAACGTTCCTGATAAAAAACATCCAATAGAACGTAAAATACAGCAAGATAAAATCCGCTCAACAAAAAACGCGCCGCGTTCTCCCGCCCCCCGGAGGGAAAACGCGGCCCGTTGTCACTGACTTAATGTGGCGTTGAGGGCATCAATAGACGTCCGTAGCCCTGCTTCAACGCTCATCGTCAGGTCCTCCATCTCCAGCGACACATAACCGTTATATCCGGTCATGCGCAGCACCGAGAAGAACTCTTTCCACCACTTCAAATCCTGTCCACAGCCAACCGCCACGTAGTTCCAGGTGCGGGTTTTGGTCTGCGTAACCGGCTGGTATTCCAGTAAGCCGTCGACATCCGCCAGCCCGCGTTCAATACGCGCGTCTTTGCCGTGGACGTGATAAATCACCCCTTCGAGCTTACGGGCTGCGGCAATCGGGTCTGCCCCCATGGCGATCAGATGCGACGGATCGAGATTCATGCCGATGATGTCGCCAACCGCCTCACGCAGGCGCAGCAGCGTGCTCGGGTTGTAAACCAGCTGGCTGGGGAATTCCTCGAGGGCAATCTGTTCGATGCCGTGTTCAGCCGCATGGCGGGTAAAAGCCTGCCACCAGGGAATAGCAACCTCGTTCCACTGGTAATCGATCACGCCTGGCATATAGTCCGGCCAGGAAACCGTCGAGGTGATCCAGTTAGGGATTTTATCGTCCGGCCCGCCGCCCGGCAGGCCGCTCATCATGACAATCTTTTTCACTCCCAGCTTCGCCGCCAGTTCGACGGTACGGTAGCTGCTGGCGGTGTGCTTCTCGCCAAGGGCGCCGGGGGCCAGCGGGTTACCCGAACAGTTCAGCGCGACGATCTCCATTCCGCGCTTTTCCAGCTCGCCGCGAAACGCCGCCAGCGCTGACGGAGAAGCCAGCAGTTCTTCAGTTTTAACATGCGGACAAGGCGACCAGCCGCCTGCGGTCATCTCCACGCCCTCAATGCCGTACTGCTTGACGCGATCGAGCATTTCCGGGAACGCCAGGCCGGCGAGAACATCGGTACAGAGTGCCAGTTTCATATTCTATCCTTCTTAAATGAGTGTCCTTCGAGGATCTGCATAAACGCGTCTTTGCTGTCGGCGCTGGCCAGCAGCGTGGTTTTCACTTCGTCATCAAGCAGGTCTGCCAGATCCGCTATAACATCAATGTGTTCATTGTTTTTTGCCGCCACGGCGACCACAAGGAAGGCCACTTTACCCTCCCCCCAGCCCACGCCATCCGGAAACTGAAGCAGCTGGAAACCGGTTTGCCGCACCAGATCAATGCCCTCCTTGCTGCAGTGGGGCATGGCGACCCCCGCCCCGAGCCAGGTAGAGAGCGCCTTTTCGCGCTCCATCATTGATTCAAAAAAACCCTCGCTGACGTAGCCGCTGGCCTGCAGGGAATCCGCGGCAATACGCAGCGCCTTTTTCTTTGAATTCGCCCGACAGCCAATAAAAATATCTTCTGGTTTCAGAGTTAACATGCGCCTCTCCCTTCGTTAATGGGTCAGCGGTAGAGCGCCGGACACTCCGGCAGAGAGACGGCGTGCTTTTCGCCATCCTTCAGCGACGCCAGGCCGGCATCGCATACCATCGCCACGACAAATCCGTCCCACGATGATGGCCCGCTCATCTCCGCCCCCAGGTTTACCCGATCAACGAAATTCTGCACCTCGCGATCGTAGGCGGTAGCGAAACGTTCCATACAGGTTTTGGGGATAGCGCGGCTATAACCCTGCGCCGAACGGACGGTGGTAAGTGCCTGTTCGGTCAACGCGCTGATGGCATTTTCGCCAATCACTTCACAGCGAATGTCGTAGCCGTAATCGCAGTTAACAAACAGCTCATCATCAATACGTACGCCGGATTCAGTTTCAAAAATCACAATCAACGGATCCTGCAGATGCGTGCAGGCTCTGCGCGTTTTCTTCTGCGGTTTATCGACGCGCACCGAAACGATATTTTCGTTAAGCAGATAGCGGATAATATCGATTTCATGGGTCGCCGAATCGTTAATCGCCATCTCCAGGGTGTAGCTCTCCGGCACGGAAGCGTTGCGATGGGCGCAGTGGATGAGCAATATTTCCCCCAGTTCACCGCTATCCAGAGTGGCTTTTAGCTGGTTGTACCCCGGGTCGAAACGGCGCATAAAGCCCAGCTGCAGCATACGTTTGCCGTAGGCTACTTCAGCATCAATAATCGCTTTGGCTTCATTGGCGGTCGGGGTTAGCGGCTTTTCGCAAAACACCGGTTTACCTGCTTTAATGGCCGCCAGAATTTGTTCTTTATGTACCGGGCCAATAGAGCAAATAAAGATCGCATCCACGTCGTCTGATTGAATCATCTCGACTGCATCGTAATAGGGCTGAGCGCCATATTCGCGGGCAATAGCGTCGGTCACATTACGATTGATATCGCAGACGGCGCTGACCCTGGCGTTCTGGATAACCGTCTGGAAACGCTGGAGATGGTCGCGCCCAATCATACCCAAACCAATTAAACCGATATTAACTGTCATATATTCCTCCACGTTGCTAAATCAGAATCTGAATTTTTGTTCAATTTGTTCGAGGGTTAACCCGCGGGTTTCCGGCAGGAACTTCACCAGCAGAATCAGCATTATGACGTTGGTAGCCGCGAAGAAGCCGAAGGTCATTCCACCGCCGTAGCTGTTGAGTAAAATCGGGAAAATAGACTGAATGATGAAGTCAAATATCCATAAACCGAATACCGCAAAACCCATTCCCAGACCGCGCATCCGCAGCGGGTAGATTTCCGCGAGCATCAGCCAGAACACCGGTGCGATCCAACCCTGCATAAAGGTCAGGAACACCAGCATCAGGGCGAGAATGATGTAGCTGGCACCGGTAAAGTTGGCGTGCAAGCCGCTGACGCCATCGACGGTTTCCATATGGAAGAAGAGCTTGAACGAGAGGCCAATCAACACCAGGCTAAGGGTGACGCCGATCTGTCCGGTAAAGAACATTTTCCGTCGGGAATGCCTGCCAATTAACAGCATCCCCAGTAGCGTGGCCAGAATAGAGACGACGCCATTAGCCACGGCGCCGGTCACCGCCGCCGCATCGCCAAGTCCGGTGGCTTTCAGCACCGTCGGCGCGTAGTACATAATGGTATTCACGCCGGTTACGCGCGTTGCCAGCACAATCATCAGGCCGATCAAAATCAGCTGCATTACCCATTTTCTCTTCAGCTCGTCAACAAATCGGCCATGGTTGATGCCAATCTGGCTCACCTGCTGGATATCGCGGATCTCCTGCTCCACCTCTTCGGGCCGACGAATCGTTTTCAGCACCGCAACCGCTTTGTCTATTTGCCCCTTACGCACGAAGAAGCGCGGAGACTCCGGCATTACCAGCATACCAATCCACAGCAGCGCGCCGGGTAGCGCCGGAATGGCCAGCATCAGCCGCCAGTTGTGCGACATGTCGGGATAGAAATTGACAATGGAAGCGTTGACGGAGTAAGCGAGAAACTGCCCGGTGACGATCATCAGTTCGTTGACCGTCACCAGCCGTTCACGCTGCGCGGGTCGCGCCAGTTCTGAAATATAAATCGGCACCGTCACTGACGCACAGCCAACCGCCAGGCCAAGAATAAAGCGGGCGATTATCATCGACGACATATCCCAAGCGACGGCGGTACCGAGGGCGCCAAAGATAAAAATCACCGCCACCCACAGAATATTTTTCCGCCGTCCCTGTCGGTCGGACAGCCAGCCGCCGCCGACAGAGCCGATTGCCGCGCCGAATAATAAAAACGATGTCACCAGCCCTTCCTGCAGAGGAGTGAGGCCAAGATCGTTTTTCATGAAAATCAGCGCGCCGGAAATAACCCCGGTGTCGTAGCCAAAGCACAGTCCACCGATGGTTGAGACGAGGGTTATTAATCTGATTTTCTTATCATTATCTGTTTTACGACTTTCAGTTATCACATGATCGGTCATTTTGTTGTCCTGTCAGGGATGAGCGTTCTATCGTTTTGTTTTTATGAATAAAAAGATCACATTGCCGATCCAGATACGGCAGATTCTGGCATCAGGAATACATTTGCACCTTTTTGCACCCGGGTGCATTATTTAACAACTTGTTATACTCCACCGGATTAAAAAATCCATAACAAGTTATTTTGAAATATTCATTTCGTTAAGAGCGTCAACTTTTTGCTCATTGAATGGCCAATTTTGTCGATCGCAGTCACGATCCGCAGAGCTTGTTGCTTTCGGGGGGAGAAAAATGCCTGGTTCAGGCTAATGGCCGGGGAGGAAGGCAGTAAAAAGGGGAACCCGTGGGTTAATCCGCGTTCCCCAGAGAGCCGAAAAGCTCATCAGGATTGCCGGGCGCTGGCGATACGCTGTCTGGCTTTTTGTTCAATATTTTCCAGCAGCTCCTGCACGTCGTCTTCATCGATATCGAGAAACTGGCCGTCCAGCAGGGCCGCGTGAATATCATCGCGGGTCACCGACAGGCCCAGCGGTACGGCTTTGGCCTTTACCTCTTCCGCGGCCAGCGGGTGCGGGTAGCGTCGTCCCACCAGGTTGTTGAAGACGATGGCCAGCAGCGCCAGCATCAGGGAATTGAGCAATACCGGGGTCAGAACAAAGTGGTAGCCTTCACTCTGCACCCCCGCCCCGCCGAGGATCGCCGTTAACGCCACCGCCCCACCCGGCGGATGCAGGCAGCGCAGGAAATACATACCGGCGATCGCCAGCCCCGCCGCCACCCCGCAGGCCAGCGCCAGGTTCGGGATCGCCATTCCCACGGTCACGCCAATCAGCGCCGAGAGCACGTTGCCGCCGACAATCGACCACGGCTGGGCCAGCGGACTGCTCGGGACGCCAAACAGCAGCACTGCCGATGCGCCCATTGGCGCGATAAACCAGATATTGACCTCGCCTAACAGCCAGTGGCTGAACATGCTGGTCACCGCCAGTCCTGTCCCGGCGCCGAGAGAGGCCAGAACAATATGTTTTCTGGCAACCGGCAGGGCGTGCGGCTTGAGGCGACCGAGGAAAATGCGGATCCGCGAAAAGAGCGATCCGGGTAAAACGCTTAACATCGTGTAGCTCGCTTACGTCATAATAAGAACTTATGTTTCATTTTCTTTTTTTAACCTTATTTTAACAACCATGTCTTTGTCGTGGCTTTTCGTCATTCATTTTGTGAATGTAAAAACGGCGCGCGCTACGTTAAAATCCCCTCACCTCTGGGTATCAGCATTCTATGGATTGAAGGTCAAACACGTTGAATAACAAGATAAAATTAGAGAAAGAGATCGCATGGGCCAGTCAGAATATGCCGCGCACCCTGCGTCAGGTCGCCGCCCTGCCGGATCTCAGCCAGGTGCGTCTCGCCTGCTGTATGCACCTCGATATGAAAATGATCCCCCTGGTGCAGGGAATTCTGGAGAAAGGGGCGAAGGTTTTTCTTACCACCTGTAACCCAACTACGGTGCAGGATGACGTGGTCGCCTGGCTGGTGGAGCGCGGCGCGGAAGCCTGCGCCTGGCGGGATATGAGCGACGCCGAGTGGCAGCAATCCTGGGAAAAAGCGATTGCCTGGCAGCCGACGCATCTGTGCGAAATGGGCGCGGATATTACCACCCTACTGCATCAGCGCGGGGAGTTTGGCAACATCGTCGCGGGCCTTGAGGCGACCGGCTCTGGCGTTAGCCGCCTGGGCGATATTCGCCCCGGATACCCGATTTTTAACTGGGATGATTTGCCGGTAAAAGAGGGCCTGCACAACCGTCATATGGTCGGCCTGACCGCCTGGCACACCTTTTTCCAGACGACCCACCTGACCCTGCATGAGAAAAAAGTGCTGGTCATCGGCTATGGTCTGGTTGGCCAGGGCGTAGCGGCGGCGGCGAAGGCCTTCGGCGGCCAGGTGATGGTAGCGGAAATCGACCCGGCGCGGAGACTACAGGCGGCCTACGATGGCTGGCACGTCGTTGAATTACAGGAGGCGATTGCCTCCGCGGACGTGGTGGCCACGGCGACCGGCGGTAAAAAAGTCGTTAACCGCCAGGCGCTGGATAAGTCCAAAGACGGGGTGTTTATTCTCAACGTGGGTCACGTGGCGGAAGAGATTGACTGTGAGTACCTACGCCAGTTCCGTCATGAAGAGGTCATGCCCTATATCAACGCTTACCGGATGGGCGATAAAACCGTTTATCTGATGGCGAACGGTTCAATGCTCAACCTGACCGCGGGCTTTGGCGATAGCCTGAACGCCTTTGATGTGACCCTGGCGGTAATGGCCAGCGGCATTCAGCATATCGTGACCGACGGCATGACGGCACCGGCGGACGTTTACCTCCTGCCACAGAGCGTATGGCAAAAAGCGCTGTAAGCACGTGCGCTGAATAATTTTCCCGGAGGCGGCGCGCTGCGCCTGTCCGGGCTACCGGCCCGCAGACAGCGGTGGACTTGTAGCCCGGCTAAGCGCAGCGCGAGCCGGGGAGAAACCACACCGGTTCATCACTCCGGCACATTCCCCGCAGGCGGCGCGCTGCGCCTGTTCGGACTACCGGCCCGCAGACAGTGGTGGACTGGTAGCCCGGTCAGCGCAGCGCCACCGGGAAGAAAGCACGCCAATCCATCACTCCGGCACATTCCCCGCAGGCGGCGCGCTGCGCCTTGTCCGGGCACCGGCCCGCAGACAGCGGTGGACTGGTAGCCCGGCTAAGCGCAGCGCGAGCCGGGGAGAAACCACGCCTATTCATCACTCCGGCACATTCCCCGCAGGCGGCGCGCTGCGCCTGTCCGGGCTACCGGCCCGCAGACAGCGGTGGACTTGTAGCCCGGTCAGCGCAGCGCCACCGGGAATAAATCAATGCCTACAGCAGGGCCAGCAGAAATATGACTTCGCCCAGCTCAATCGCCGCGCCTAATGTGTCACCGGTTTGCCCGCCCAGGGTACGCTTCAGCGCCTGACCCAGCGCCCAAACCAGCACCAGAGTGATAAGCGCCGCCCGCAGACCGTTGACCCCGAGCAGCAGCGTCGCCAGCGCCAGCGCGATCCCCATGGTAATCAGCATCTGCCGCAGCGTGATTTTGCCGATAAATAAGTTGCCCAGCCCCTCTTCCCGGGCGTAGCGCTGACGATACATCAGCAGCACCGCCATACCGCGGCCGACGGCGCAGGCGGCAGCCAGCGCGGCAAGCGCCGACGTGCCGCGCAGCGCCACTTCGCTGACCACCAGCACTTTGGCAACCAGCACAAAAATCAGCGCCAGCCCGCCGTGAGTGCCCAGCCGACTGTCGCGCATGATTTCCAGCATCCGCTCGCGGCGGCGGGCGGAAAAGATGCCATCGCAGGTATCCGCCAGCCCATCAAGATGGAACCCGCCGGTCAACAGCGCCAGCGCCAGCACGCCGAGCAGCGCGGCGAGCGGGCCGCCGCACCACGGCTGCAGCAGCATCACAACGGCGCCAGCAATCGCCCCCAGCAGCAGCCCCACCAGGGGAAATGTAATGATACTGCGTTGATATTGTTCAATTTCCAGCCCCTGGGATAAACGCGCCGGGACCGGCAGGCGGCTGATAAATGATAATGCGGCAAAAAAAGACTTAATCATTGAGTGATGACTCCTGTCGATAAACCCCGCGGCAGCGGTTATTCACGCCCGCCACCGACCGTGACCTGACTTATCCGCGCGGCTGCCGCGCGGAGAAAGCCTGCCCGCATTCTTCCAGCCGCCAGTGGGCAAGCCGGGTATCACGGTGGTGTTGAATGCGCGCGGCCATTTGGTTGTCGGAGAGCCGGGAGGTAGCGATGAAGATCGCCGAAACGAAAGAGTTGAGTAAAGATTCGGCGTCACGGCGTTGGCCGCTAAGCGCGTCGCCGGTCATCAGTATCATCGCGGCGGCACCTGTTGCAGGGACAGCATGAGATAAACCCTTCCGATATCAATATGTTTACGGCGGAAGTATACCAAATTCCTGGGTAAAGGTTCAGCGTCGCGCGGGCGTTTTTGCTAAGGAACTGTGAGGTCACGCAAGAGGAAGAAGAGGAACTCCGGCAGCGAGCGCCGCCGGAGCGCATTAACGGGGCTTACTCGGCAGATTTATCTTCGACTTTCGCTTCGCCCATCGCTTTCAGCTTTTTAGAGATATCGCGACGTTCTTTGGAGATCTCGGCGTTTTTGATGATGTAATCGTCAACGCGATCTTCGTAATCGCTTTTCATGCTGGCGATGATGCCCTGAATAGCTTCAACGCTCATGCCCGGCTTGATGTAGTCGCTCAGGTTGTCCAGCAGCAGTACGCGCTTCTGGTTATCACGGATCTTTTTCTCAACGTCCTGAATTTCACGCTGCAGTTTGTTCTTACGACGGTACAGGCGAACAAACTCCAGTACGTCCTGGAAAGAAGGCTTAGTTGTTTCCATTTTTATACCCCTAATATTTGAGATTCGGATTCGCTAAAGCGACTGCTACATAGGGCTAACATAACTGTTAGCAGCCGCTGATGACAATGTTTTTTCCTTTGCCGTTATCATAACCCTAAACGCTGCTGAATCGAAGCAAGCGATGGAAAAACCACGTGAGTCTGGTCTTTATTTACGCAACGCACGGCAGATTAAATGCGACAGCAGTTCGAGCTGGCGCGCCAGCTCGATAGTTAACCAGACATAACCGTGAATGGGCGTTTCGGAGAAATTGTCGTCCTGCTGCTCTTTGATGAGCTGGCGCAGTTCGGCAACGATTTCGTTGAGCTTTTCATTGTTGGCAAGAATCGGCTGCGGATTGCCCTCATACAATGCGTGGGCGATAGTCAGCAATGTTTGCTGGGTCATTTGCTGGGTTTCGCGCAGCGTATGGGCGTTAAGCATCACGAAGTGGCCGGGACGCGACGCCCAGTAGGCGTTGATTTGCAGCTCCAGCATGCACACCAGGTTACGGCTGACGGTCTGGATCGCCTCAAAGATGGCCTTCTGGATATGCGTCTCTTTGCTGGCGGGGGTAATTAATCCGCGCATTTTCACCACATCGTTAAGCACCTTCTGCATATGCTTTTCCAGACGCGGACGCTCAACGAGGTTCGGCGAGAAGCCCGCCTGATACAGACGGTTGAAGGCGGTGACGTAGCTGGCCATCTGGATGCGCCAGTGCAGGAAAGCCCGCTGCGGCCAGATACCGGTAAACAGCATCGCCAGCAGGGAGCCGAAGATAACGTCGCCGCTTCGCCACAGCGCGGTGGTCATATCACCCGGCGGCGCGCCGACCACTACCGCCAGGGTGATGCCGATCAGCAGCGCCTGGTAGGGCTTTTTGCCCAGCGCCAGCCAGCCGCAGAGGAACATCGCCACCGCGCACCACAGCAGCATAATGGGCAGAGAGATAAGCTCCAGCTTGAGCGCCACCAGCCCGAGCGCCGAGCCGAGGATCGTGCCGCCGATACGTTCAAACGCGCGCGGTACGACGTTTCCCCAGAAGGAGATAGGCCCCATCACCACCACCAGGGTGATGAGGGGCCAGGTGCCTTCAGGAACGTTAAGCAGGCGCACCAGCACAAAGGTGAGCACAAAGGCCAATGCTATTCGCACGCCATGGACGATGCGGTAATGGCGATACAGCCGAATTTCAAATGGCTTAAGTGATTTATCCGCGCGCACAACCTACCCCGACACAACGAAAAGGCCAATTGTAACTGCTTTTTCGCCGCAAGCATCACGCGAATGTAATAAACCTTGTCAAACGAAGGGACAATGTTCTACTTCACCGCCGGCTCGACCGCGATATACATATCAATATCCCAGTAGCCGTCCTGGTTACCATCGTTAAGATAGACTTCAAAACAGGGCTTCATCGCCATCTGATGGGTTTTGCTTTCCATCAGGCTCTCGAAGAACTGGTACCACGGCGTCGCAAAGTCAAAATTCTCGACTCTGGCACGGGCAACCGCATAATCCCCGCCGGCGATTTCGGTCATCATCACGCCTTCGCTACCCTCAGGAATCTGGTAGTCGGCCGCCACCGTGACGGCGGTATCGCAGCGCAGTTTTTCCGCCGGGACATCGTCCGGGTTGTCGTAGTAAACGGCCACCCACTCCTGCGCCGGCACCTGGCTGTTATCGACCCACATCATCAGCTGTTCAAACCCCTGTTTTACCGTCTGCTCCCAGGGACCGACCAGATGAAAACCAGCAATTTTCTTCTTGCCTACGGATTTAACGTTATAGTCCATGCTGCCTCCACTGTTGATAAAATACTGTATGTATATACACATAAATTAGCAGTACTATCACCCACAGTATGTGCGGCAATTCACAAATCCGCGCGGCAAAAAGATGAAAAAATCGCCGCTATGCGATTATAAACTGAACGGTAGCTCAACGCCGATGCTGGCCCCAACATCGTCGCTGGCGCTGTGGTTAGCGTCGGTGTACCACAGGGAGGTATTCAGGCGTACCGTTGGCATAACATCGCCGCTCCAGCCCAGCTGTACGCCCTTCAGCGTATCGGCGCGCGGGAAGGCTTTATTGATTCGCTGGTTTTTTGGATTAACCTCAGCGTAGACCAGCCGCGCGCTCCAGCGCTGATTCTCTTCGGTTACCAGCTCCACCTTACCGGCATATAAACGCCCGTCGCCGCCCATCGCATCGCCCAGCGGATAGCCCTGCTGGTAGTAGCCGTCTTTATAGATAAAGTGGTTATAGATGTAGTTAGTACGGCCCATGTTCGAGCGGGTATCGTGGGCTTCCAGATACCAGTTAACCGCATTGCTGTTCCACTGGTGATGCCCTTCCACGCCGCCAAGATAGAGGTGCGCCGAGGGTAAATATCCGGCTTCGTCCTCGCCGATCATCTGGCCGTAAATGCTCACCGGCCAGCCGAGGGTGGGCGCCAGCTTCAGCTTGAAATCAAAACCGGCCAGCTGGTTGCCGGGATCGTCGGCCGAGTCGCCGGTGTTATCATTGCCGGTCAGGCCGTCCCAGAAGCTGCTGAATGAGGAAGGCCGCCCTTCGCCGCCCCACTGCATAACGCGCGAGGCTCCCAGCTCCAGCGAGGTGAGCGGTGAAAAAGTCAGGCGGCCGCCGAAGATTTTGGTATGCGGTACGGCGGCGTACTGGTTCATCTGGCTGGCGGAAAGCTGGTACTGCCAGGGGCCAATCCAGCTTAGCCATGAGGTTTCCGGCGCCCGCTGTTCGGCGCGCTGCAGCAGAAAACCGGTCATGGGACGCGCGGCATCGGAGCGGATCAGGCTACCTTCATAGCCCGGCCCCCACCACTGGGGGATTTGCCCGAACGCCAGCCACTGGTTCCACAGCTTAACCGCGCCGTACGCGCCGTTGGCGTTCACGCTCGAACCGTTACTGATGCGCTTGTCGCCTTCAACATTGCCCTGCAGGTGCAGATCCCACCATTCGCCGCTGTTGTTCAGGGCGAGAGAAAGCGACTGGTCGGCGGGGTAAGATTGGGCGAACCCCTGCGGCGTGCCCGGCTTATCAGTGGAGCTGTAGCCGGTAACGCGCACGTCAGCTTTCAGCGCGCTTAATCGCTGATTTACCCGACCCAGTACCACCCGCTCTGCGGACGTTGTCGGATGGGCATTGGCCAGCGCGCGCTTAATCTCCTCTTCGCTCAGAGGCCAGGTAGACAGGCTCAACGAGAGGGTTCCACGGTCGGATAACCAGGCTAAATCATTGCGGAATTCGTTATCGGCCAGAACGAGGCCGGAGGCAAAACCAGAAGTGCTAAAAACGGCGAACAGTCCCAGAGAAAGCGCACTACGCGCAAAGTATTTCATTTTCCCAGCTCCATTTATGGCGCACAAGCGCCAGGCTTTTTCCTGAAGGGTGACCGGGTAAGGTAATGGAGTGAAAGTAAACGAAGCGCCAACCGAAGCGGCATAATAATCAAACAGCTACGAGATGCCGCTCCGGGCGGAGCGGCGGAGAAGTTACAGTTTTTGATGCAGATAATCGCTAAAGCGCGACAGCACGCCGCCCTTGCCAACGCTTTCCAGCGTCACCAGAGGCCAGTGGGCCACCACTTTATCACCATCGTAAAGGGAGATTTCGCCAACCCGCTGGTGGGCGGCGATCGGCGCTTCCAGCACTTTGTTATCCAGCACGTATTTGGCCTTAATGCGCGAGACTTCCGACTTCGGCAGCGCTAACCAGAAGTCCTGATCGGTCCCCAGCTTAATCTGCTCTTTATCGCCATACCAGATACGCTCAACGCCGACCTGCTTGCCGTCCTGCAGAACCTGGACGGTATCGAAGTTTTGCTGCCCCCAGTGCAGCAGCTTCGCCGCCTGCTGTTCACGCCCTTTCGGGCTGTCGGCCCCCATCACCACCGCAATCAGCCGGCGCTGGCCGTCCACCGCGGAGGCAATCAGGTTGAAGCCGGCGCCCGAGGTGTGGCCGGTCTTCAGACCATCGACGTTCATGGTCTTATCCCACAGCAGACCGTTGCGGTTCTGCTGGGTAATGCCGTTCCAGGTCAGGCTCTTCTGGCTGTACATATGGTAGACGTCCGGCTCGCCGTGAATAATCGCCCGCGAGAGCACCGCCAGATCGTAGGCCGAACTGTGCTGACCCGGCGCGTCCAGACCGTGGACGGTTTCAAAATGGGTATCCTGCAAATGCAGTTTTTCCACGTAGCTGTTCATCAGCGCGACGAACTGCGGCTGGCCGCCAGCGACGTAGTCCGCCAGCGCCACGCAGGCATCGTTGCCGGAGTCAACGATCAGCCCGCGGCTTAAATCGCGTACGCTGACCCGATCGCCGGGCTTAAGGAACATCAGCGAAGAACCATTAAAGACCGGGTTACCCTGCGCCCAGGCGTCTTTCCCGACGGTGACGATGTCGTCAAAGGTGATGCGGTGGCTGTCGATAGCGCGATCGACCACGTAGCCGGTCATCAGTTTGGTCAGGCTGGCGGGATTGCGCTGCTGATGCTCGTTACCGGCGGTCAGAATCTGGCCGGTGGTGTAATCCATCAGCACCCAGGAACCGGCCTGAATAGAAGGAGGCGTCACGTTGACGGGAAAATCATTGGCGGCAAATGCGCAGGAAACGCTCGCAGCGAGCAAAGATACAGCAATAAAAAAACGGCCTTTCAACGGCATATCCTCTAAATTGACAGATTCGCCGTCCTTTTTACGGAACTTCTCGTTTCAAATCAGGGTTTAATTGCAAGAAAATATGACATCGCCGACGCGGGACAAAGGGGATACCCTTCTGATGGCCCGGCAAATCGTTTACCATGAAGGCTGCTCGCCACCAGGAATAATGAACAGATTATGCAAGATAGCGCCAGCCAGCCCGGATTTTTATTTCACGATTACGAGACCTTCGGCACCAGTCCCTCGCTCGACCGACCGTCGCAGTTTGCCGCCATTCGCACCGATGAAGACCTGAATATCGTCGGCGAACCCGAAGTCTTCTACTGCAGGCTCGCCGATGACTATCTGCCGCAGCCGCAGGCGGTCATGGTCACCGGGATAACGCCGCAGGAGGCGAACGCCAGGGGGGACAACGAAGCCGCTTTCGCCCGCCGCGTTCACGATCTGTTCACGGTGCCGAAAACCTGCATCGTCGGCTACAACAACGTGCGCTTCGATGACGAAGTGACGCGCAACATTCTCTATCGTAATTTTTACGATCCCTACGCCTGGAGCTGGCAGCACGACAACTCCCGCTGGGATCTGCTGGACGTGATGCGCGCCTGCTATGCGCTGCGCCCCGAAGGGATCAACTGGCCGGAAAACGAAGAGGGCTTACCGAGCTTCCGGCTGGAGCATCTGACCGTCGCTAACGGCATCGAACACAGCAACGCCCACGACGCGATGGCCGACGTTTACGCCACTATCGCCATGGCGAAGCTGGTGAAAACCCAGCAGCCGCGCCTGTTCGACTATCTTTACGCCCACCGCAACAAGCGCAAGCTGGCGACGCTGATTGACGTGCCGCAAATCAAACCGCTGGTGCATGTTTCCGGCATGTTCGGCGCGGCGCGCGGCAATACCAGCCTGGTCGCCCCGCTGGCGTGGCACCCGGACAACCGTAACGCGGTGATTATGGTCGACCTGGCCGGAGACATCGCCCCCCTGCTGGAGCTCGATGCCGACACCCTGCGCGAGCGGCTGTATACGCCGAAAAGCGAGCTGGGCGACCTGCCCGCGGTGCCGATTAAGCTGGTCCACCTGAATAAATGCCCGGTGCTGGCGCAGCAAAACACCCTGCGTCCGCAGGATGCCGACCGGCTGGGCATCAATATCCAGCGCTGTCTGGAGAACGCCCAGCTGCTGCGGGCCAATCCGCAGGTGCGCGAGAAAGCGGTGGCGATTTTTGCCGAAGCGGAGCCGTTTGTGCCGTCCGATAATGTCGATACGCAGCTATATAACGGCTTTTTCAGCGATGCCGACCGTGCGGCGATGAAAATCGTGCTCGAAACCGAGCCGCGCAACCTGCCGGCGCTGGATATTACCTTCGCCGATAAGCGTATCGAGCGCCTGCTGTTCAACTATCGCGCGCGCAACTATCCCGGCACGCTGGATGAAGCCGAGCAGCAGCGCTGGTTAGAGCACCGTCGCCAGGTCTTTACGCCTGAGTTTTTGCAGGCCTACGCCGATGAGCTGCAGATGCTGTACCAGCAGTATGCGGACGATAAAGAGAAGCTGGCGCAGCTGAAGGCGCTGTGGCAGTACGCGCAGGATATTGTTTGATTGGCAGAAATTCCCGGGTTGCGGCTAACGCCTTACCCGGGCTACAAACAATGGCAGGACTCGTAGCCCGGGCAAGACGCCTCGCGTCGCACCCGGGAACGTTGCTTAGCCTTTGGCGCGGCTGGCGATAATCGCCTCAGCCACGTTGCGCGGGGCTTCCGCGTAGTGGTGGAACTCCATGCTGTAGGTCGCCCGGCCCTGGGACATGGAACGCAGCGTGGTGGAATAGCCAAACATCTCGGCCAGCGGCACGTCGGCGCGGATAATCTGGCTGCCGAACCGCTCCTCCATCCCCTGCACCATTCCGCGACGGGAAGAGAGATCGCCCATGATATTCCCGGCGTACTCTTCCGGGGTCTCCACTTCCACGTGCATCACCGGTTCAAGAATAACCGGGTCGGCCCTGCGCGCCCCTTCCTTGAAGCCAAATATCGCCGCCATCCGGAAAGCCATCTCCGACGAGTCGACGTCGTGATACGAACCAAACGTCAGGGTCGCCTTGATATCCACCACCGGATAGCCCGCCAGCACGCCGGTGCCCATCGCTTCGCGCAGCCCTTTTTCCACTGAAGGGATGTACTCGCGCGGCACCACGCCGCCTTTGGTCGCGTCCTCAAACACGAAACCGCTTCCCGGCGCCAGCGGTTCCAGGGTCAGCACCACGTGACCGTACTGCCCTTTACCGCCGGACTGGCGAACAAACTTGCCTTCCACCTCTTTGACCGTTTTGCGGATCGTCTCGCGATAGGTCACCTGCGGACGCCCGATATTCGCCTCGACGCCAAACTCACGCTTCATGCGGTCGACGATAATCTCCAGATGCAGCTCGCCCATCCCGGAAACGATCGTCTGGCCTGACTCCTCGTCAGTATGCAGACGAAACGACGGATCTTCCGCCGCCAGCCGCTGCAGGGCGATACCCATTTTCTCCTGATCGGCTTTGGTTTTCGGTTCAATCGCCAGCGAAATCACCGGCTCCGGAAACTCCATCCGCTCGAGGGTAATCACCGCATCCGGGTCGCACAGCGTGTCGCCGGTGGTGACATCCTTCAGGCCGACGCAGGCGGCAATGTCCCCGGCGTGCAGTTCATCCACCTCATGGCGATCGTTGGCCTGCATCAGCACGATGCGTCCGATGCGCTCTTTCTTACCTTTCACCGGATTCCACACCGCATCGCCTTTTTTCAACGTCCCGGAATAGACGCGGATAAAGGTCAGCTGTCCGACGTAGGGGTCGGTCATCAGCTTGAAGGCCAGCGCCGAGAACGGTTCGTCGTCGCCCGGATGACGTTCAGCGGGCTGCCCTTTCTCATCCACGCCCTGAATCGCCGGGATATCCAGCGGCGACGGCATCAGCTCAACCACCGCATCGAGCATCCGCTGCACGCCTTTGTTTTTAAACGCGCTGCCGCACAGCACCGCCTGGATTTCCCCCTTCACCGTGCGCTGGCGCAGACCGGCGACGATCTCCGCCTCGTCCAGCTCACCGGTTTCGAGATATTTGTCCATCAGTTCGTCGCTGGCTTCCGCCGCCGCCGAGACCATTTTCTCCCGCCACAGCCGGGCTGTTTCCACGAGGTCGTCAGGCACCGGCGCATAGCTGAAGGTCATCCCCTGGGTGGCGTCGTCCCATAAAATGGCGCGCATTTTGATGAGATCCACCACCCCGGTGAAGTACTCTTCGGCGCCAACCGGGATCGCAATCGGCACCGGATTGGCCTTCAGGCGATCGATCATCATCTGCACCACGCGGAAAAAGTCCGCGCCGGGGCGGTCCATCTTGTTGACGAAGGCCAGCCGCGGAACGTGGTATTTATTCGCCTGCCGCCAGACGGTTTCCGACTGCGGCTGCACGCCGCCGACGGAGTCGTAAACCATCACCGCGCCGTCCAGGACGCGCATGGAGCGTTCCACTTCGATGGTGAAATCCACGTGCCCGGGGGTATCGATGATGTTAATCCGGTGCGGCTCGAAGCTGCGGTCCATGCCGGGCCAGAAGCAACTCACCGCCGCGGAGGTAATGGTGATCCCGCGCTCCTGCTCCTGCGCCATCCAGTCGGTGGTTGCCGCGCCATCGTGTACTTCCCCCAGCTTGTGGCTCATCCCGGTATAAAACAGGATGCGCTCGGTGGTGGTGGTTTTACCGGCATCGATATGCGCGGAGATACCGATGTTGCGATAACGTTCGAGGGGGATGGGTCGGGGCATGATGCGTCCTTAGTCATTGTGACTGTTAACAGGCGGCCGGAATTGGCCGCCGTTCATATAACGGCATCTATCATAGTACAACTGTACGAGTATATTCGAACTATTTTTGCTATCGTTACTATTGGTGAAGCTGCGACGACCCGCGTGGCTTTAGAAAAGCAGTTTCGGTATATTACCGGCCAGCCGCCGATACGGGCTGCTGCTCACGGAGCTGCGCCGCCGCCGACACAGGAATATTATGATCGCCAATCACCCCGAACGTGAACAAATTCGCCTCGAAAATGTCCTTTTCGCTCTCGGCAACCCGCTGCGGCTTGAGATTATCCGTATCCTTGCCGACGGCAGCGAGCAGAGCTGTAACGCCCTGCGTCATGAAGATGTGGCGAAGTCGACCATGACCCACCACTGGCGCGTCCTGCGCGACAGCGGTGTGATCTGGCAGCGGCCTCAGGGGCGGGAGAATTTGATTTCGCTGCGCCGGGAAGATTTAGACGCGCGCTTTCCCGGCCTGCTGGATACGCTGCTTAAGGTCATGCCGCACGATAGCTAAAGGCCTGCTCGCCGGCCCCTACTCCTCACCGGCCAGCCGCCGATACTGGGCAAAGCGGGCGCGCGCATCCTCCTCGGTTCTGCTAAAAAGCGCATCCGCGAGATGCGGCGTCGTTTTGTGCAGCGAGGCGTAGCGCACTTCGCCAAGCAAAAAGTCGCGGAAGCTCTCCTCCGGCTCTTCGGAATCGAGCATAAACGGCGTCTTGCCCTCCGCTTCCCGCTGCGGATGATAGCGCCACAGGTGCCAGTATCCCGCTTCAACCGCCCGTTTCGCCTCGCGCTGGCTGCAGCGCATACCGGCTTTCAGCCCGTGGTTAATGCAGGCGGCGTAGGCAATCACCAGCGACGGTCCCGGCCAGGCTTCAGCCTCGGCGATCGCGCGCAGCGTCTGATCTTTATCGGCGCCCATGGCGACCTGGGCCACGTACACATTGCCGTAGCTCATCGCCATCATGCCAAGATCTTTTTTCCGCGTGCGTTTGCCCTGCGCGGCAAACTTCGCGATGGCCGCCACCGGGGTCGATTTAGACGACTGCCCGCCGGTATTGGAGTAAACCTCGGTATCAAACACCAGAATATTCACGTCTTCCCCGCTCGCCAGCACGTGATCGAGACCGCCGAAGCCGATATCGTAGGCCCAGCCGTCGCCGCCGAAAATCCACTGCGACCGGCGCACAAAATAGTCGCGGTTCTGCCATAGCTGCTCCAGCAGCGGCACGCCCTCTTTTTCCGCCGCCAGCCGTTCGCTGAGCCGGTCCGCGCGCTCGCGGGTACCCTCGCCTTCATCCTGCTTCGCCAGCCACTGGCGCATCGCGTCGAGGAGTTCGTCGCTGACCGGCAGCGCCAGCGCGGCGGTCATATCATCGGCGATTTGTTGACGCACCGCCTGGCCGCCGAGCATCATGCCGAGGCCAAACTCCGCGTTATCCTCAAACAGCGAGTTCGCCCATGCCGGGCCGTGGCCGCGGTGGTTGGTGGTATAGGGAATCGACGGCGCGCTGGCTCCCCAGATTGAAGAGCAGCCGGTGGCGTTAGCGATCAGCATCCGGTCGCCAAACAGCTGGGTTATCAGGCGGGCATAAGGCGTTTCGCCGCATCCCGCGCAGGCGCCGGAAAACTCCAGCAGCGGGGTTTCAAACTGGCTGCCTTTGACCGTCGTCTTCCGGAACGGATTGCTCTTCGGCGTCAGCGCCAGCGCATAGTCCCAGACCGGCGCCATCTGGCGCTGGCTATCAAGAGACTGCATTTTTAACGCCTTGCCGCGCGAAGGACAGATATCCACGCAGTTGCCGCAGCCGGAGCAATCCAGCGGCGAAATAGCCAGATGGTAGTGGTACGCCTTCGCTCCCTGAGCGGGTTTGCTCAGCAGCCCGGCCGGCGCGGCGTCCTGCTCTTCGCCGTTGAGCAGCGCCGGGCGGATCGCCGCGTGGGGGCAGATAAAGGCGCACTGGTTACACTGCGTGCAGCCCTCCGGCTGCCAGACCGGCACTTCCAGCGCGATCCCGCGTTTCTCCCAGGCGGCGGTGCCCGAGGGAAAGGTGCCGTCTTCCATGCCGACAAACGCGCTTACCGGCAGCTGGTCGCCGCACTGGCGGTTCATCGGCTGCAGAATATCGCGGATGAAATCCGGCATCATGGCTGAAGCCTGCGCCACGGGCTCATCCAGCGTCGCCCAGTGTGCCGGAATGGTCACCTGATGCAGCGAGGCCATGCCCAGCTCGATCGCCCGCTGGTTCATCTCGATCACCGCCGCCCCTTTGCTGCCGTAGCTTTTTTCAACCGCCTGCTTGAGGTAATCCGCCGCGGTCTGCGGGTCGATAATCGCCGCCAGCTTAAAGAACGCCGCCTGCATCAGCATATTAAAGCGCCCGCCCAGCCCGAGCTCGCGGGCGATATCCACGGCGTTAAGGGTATAAAAATGGATATTTTCCCGCGCCAGATAGCGTTTAAAGCCGACCGGCAGATGCTGCTCCAGCTCCGCATCGGACCAGCTGCAGTTGAGTAAAAAGGTCCCGCCCGGCTTTAACCCATCCAGCAGGTCATAGCGCTCAACGTAGGACTGCTGCGAACAGGAGATAAAATCGGCCCGATGGATCAGGTAGGGCGAATTGATCGGCCGGTCGCCGAAGCGCAAATGCGAAACGGTAATGCCGCCGGATTTTTTCGAGTCATAGGAAAAGTAGGCCTGCGCGTAGAGCGGCGTTTTGTCGCCGATGATTTTGATCGCGCTTTTATTGGCCCCGACTGTGCCGTCCGAGCCCATGCCCCAAAATTTACAGGCGGTGATGCCATCATGCGAGACCGCCAGCGTCTGCTGGCGCAGGGGCAACGAGGTAAAGGTGACATCATCGACAATGCCGAGGGTAAAGCCGTCCATCGGCAGCGGTTTATTGAGGTTGTCAAAGACCGCCGCGATATCGTTAGGCAGAACGTCCTTACCGCCAAGCGCGTAGCGGCCGCCGACAATCAGCGGCGCATCGTCGTGGTGGTAGAAGGCATTTTTCACATCCAGGCACAGCGGTTCGGCCTGAGCGCCGGGCTCTTTGGTGCGGTCAAGCACGGCAATGCGCTGTACGGTTTTCGGCAGCTGAGCGAAAAAGTGGGCCAGCGAAAAAGGGCGAAACAGATGCACGCTGAGCAGCCCGACCTTCTCTCCCGCCGCGTTCAGCGTATCCACCACTTCCTGAACGGTGTCGCAGACCGACCCCATGGCGATAATCACCCGTTCGGCATCCGCCGCGCCGGTGTAGTTAAACAGATGGTACTCCCGGCCGGTGAGCGCGCTGATTTGCGCCATATAGCTTTCGACAATGTCGGGCAGCGCCTGATAAAAACGGTTACCCGCCTCTCTTTCCTGGAAGTAGATATCCGGGTTTTGCGCCGTTCCGCGGATGACCGGATGATCCGGATGCAGCGCGTTACGGCGGAAGCTGTCGAGCGCGGGCCGGTCCAGCAGCGTCGCCAGCTGGTCATATTCCAGCACCTCGATTTTTTGAATTTCGTGCGAGGTGCGGAAACCATCGAAGAAGTTAACAAACGGGATGCGTCCCTTAATCGCCGCCAGATGCGCCACCGCCGACAAATCCATCACCTGCTGCACGTTGTTCTCCGCCAGCATCGCGCAGCCGGTCTGGCGAACCGCCATCACGTCCTGGTGATCGCCAAAAATATTCAGCGAATTGGTCGCCAGCGCCCGGGCGCTGACGTGAAAGACGCCCGGCAGCAGTTCACCGGCGATTTTGTACATGTTGGGGATCATCAGCAGCAGCCCCTGGGAGGCCGTATAGGTGGTGGTGAGCGCCCCGGCCTGCAGCGCGCCGTGTACCGCGCCTGCCGCGCCGGCTTCCGACTGCATCTCCATTAAGCGCACCGGCTGGCCAAAAAGGTTATTTTTCCCCTGCGCCGCCCACTCGTCGACGTTTTCCGCCATCGGCGTGGAAGGGGTAATGGGGTAAATCGCCGCGACCTCGGTGAAGGCATAAGAGATCCAGGCCGCCGCGGCGTTGCCATCCATTGTTTTCATTTTTCCGGACATTGTTCAATCCTCGAAGGTGAGAGGCATCTTCGCCGCCTCAAATAAGCGGCAAACCCAGTTGTTGCCTCAAGCACAGCCTGTGCCAGCTCGCGGATGACCGAAGAGTTAGCGCGAATTCAACGCGTTATGAAGATAAAGGCAACGCAGCGCGCCGAGAGATTGCGTGGAACAAGACACAGGGGACGACAAGCTGTTGAACAGACGACAAACCGCCACAATGGCCCCGGCAGGCGGAATTGTTCTGTTTCCCACATTTGGTCGCCTTATTGTGCCGTTTTGTTTTACGCCCTGCGCGGCAATGAATTAATAAATTCATAAAAATCAAACAAATAAACAAACAGGCACGGCTGGTATGTTCCCTGCACTTCTCTGCTGGCAAACACTCAACCACAGGAGAAGTCACCATGACCATGCGTCAATGCGCTATTTACGGTAAAGGCGGTATCGGCAAATCCACCACTACGCAGAACCTCGTCGCCGCGCTGGCGGAGATGGGTAAGAAAGTGATGATCGTCGGCTGCGATCCGAAGGCGGACTCCACCCGCCTGATCCTGCACGCTAAAGCACAGAACACCATTATGGAGATGGCCGCGGAAGTCGGTTCGGTCGAGGATCTCGAGCTCGAAGACGTGCTGCAAATTGGCTACGGCGACGTGCGCTGCGCGGAATCCGGCGGCCCGGAGCCAGGCGTAGGCTGCGCGGGGCGCGGCGTGATCACGGCGATCAACTTTCTTGAAGAAGAAGGCGCCTACGAGGACGATCTCGATTTTGTCTTCTATGACGTGCTCGGCGACGTGGTCTGCGGCGGCTTCGCCATGCCTATCCGCGAAAACAAAGCCCAGGAGATCTACATCGTCTGCTCCGGCGAAATGATGGCGATGTACGCCGCCAACAACATCTCCAAAGGGATCGTTAAATACGCTAAATCCGGCAAGGTGCGCCTCGGCGGCCTGATCTGTAACTCACGCCAGACCGACCGTGAAGACGAACTGATCATGGCCCTGGCGGAAAAGCTCGGGACCCAGATGATCCACTTTGTCCCCCGCGACAACATCGTGCAGCGCGCGGAGATCCGCCGAATGACGGTTATCGAGTACGACCCCGCCTGCCAGCAGGCCAACGAATACCGCACCCTGGCGCAGAAGATCGTCAACAACACCATGAAAGTGGTGCCGACACCCTGCACCATGGATGAGCTGGAGTCGCTGCTGATGGAGTTCGGCATCATGGAAGAGGAAGACACCAGCATCATTGGTAAAACCGCCGCCGAAGAAAGCGCGGCCTGAGCACAGGACAATAATGATGACCAACGCAACGGGCGAACGTAATCTGGCGCTGATCCAGGAAGTCCTGGAGGTGTTCCCGGAAACCGCGCGAAAAGAGCGCAGAAAGCACATGATGGTCAGCGATCCGCAAATGGAGAGCGTCGGCAAGTGCATTATCTCTAACCGCAAATCACAACCCGGCGTGATGACCGTGCGCGGCTGCGCCTACGCCGGCTCGAAAGGGGTGGTATTCGGGCCAATCAAGGATATGGCCCACATCTCGCACGGGCCGGTCGGCTGCGGCCAGTATTCCCGCGCCGGACGACGCAACTACTACACCGGGGTCAGCGGCGTCGATAGCTTCGGCACGCTGAACTTCACCTCTGATTTTCAGGAGCGCGACATCGTCTTCGGCGGCGATAAAAAGCTCAGCAAGCTGATTGAAGAGATGGAGCTGCTGTTCCCGCTCACCAAAGGGATCACCATACAGTCGGAATGCCCGGTGGGGCTGATCGGCGATGATATCAGCGCGGTGGCCAACGCCAGCAGCAAAGCGCTGGATAAACCGGTGATCCCGGTACGCTGCGAAGGCTTTCGCGGCGTGTCGCAGTCGCTGGGGCACCATATCGCCAACGACGTGGTGCGCGACTGGATCCTCAACAATCGCGAAGGACAGCCGTTTGAAACCACTCCTTACGATGTGGCGATCATCGGCGACTACAACATCGGCGGCGACGCCTGGGCCTCGCGCATCCTGCTTGAAGAGATGGGGCTACGGGTGGTCGCGCAGTGGTCCGGCGACGGCACGCTGGTGGAGATGGAGAACACCCCATTCGTCAAGCTGAACCTGGTTCACTGCTACCGTTCGATGAACTATATCGCCCGCCATATGGAGGAGAAACATCAGATTCCGTGGATGGAGTACAACTTCTTCGGGCCGACCAAAATCGCCGAATCGCTGCGCAAAATCGCCGACCAGTTTGACGATACCATTCGCGCGAACGCCGAAGCGGTGATCGCCCGGTATGAGGGGCAGATGGCGGCGATTATCGCCAAATATCGCCCGCGCCTGGAGGGGCGTAAGGTGCTGCTCTATATGGGCGGCCTGCGGCCACGCCACGTTATCGGCGCCTACGAGGATCTCGGCATGGAGATCATCGCCGCCGGGTACGAGTTTGCCCATAACGATGACTACGACCGCACCCTGCCGGATCTCAAAGAGGGCACGCTGCTGTTCGATGACGCCAGCAGCTATGAGCTGGAAGCGTTCGTTAAGGCGCTGAAGCCCGACCTTATCGGCTCCGGCATCAAGGAAAAATATATCTTCCAGAAAATGGGCGTGCCGTTCCGCCAGATGCACTCGTGGGACTATTCCGGCCCGTACCACGGCTACGATGGTTTCGCCATTTTCGCCCGCGATATGGATATGACCCTGAACAACCCGGCGTGGAACGAACTCACCGCGCCGTGGCTGAAGTCTGCGTGATTGCCCACTCACTGTCCCGTCTGTTCACCGATTTGTGGCGCGGGAGGAGAACACCATGAGCCAAACGATTGATAAAATTAATAGCTGCTATCCGCTATTCGAACAGGATGAATACCAGGAGCTGTTCCGCAATAAGCGGCAACTGGAGGAAGCGCACGATGCCCAGCGCGTGCAGGAGGTCTTTACCTGGACCACCACCGCCGAGTATGAAGCGCTGAACTTCCAGCGCGAGGCGCTGACCGTTGACCCGGCGAAAGCCTGCCAGCCGCTTGGCGCGGTGCTTTGCTCGCTGGGATTTGCCAATACCCTGCCGTACGTCCACGGCTCACAGGGGTGCGTGGCCTACTTTCGCACCTATTTTAACCGCCATTTCAAAGAGCCGATCGCCTGCGTCTCCGACTCGATGACCGAAGACGCGGCGGTCTTCGGCGGCAACAACAACATGAATCTGGGTCTGCAAAACGCCAGCGCGCTGTACAAGCCGGAGATCATCGCGGTTTCCACCACCTGCATGGCGGAAGTCATCGGCGATGACCTGCAGGCGTTTATCGCCAACGCCAAAAAAGATGGCTTCGTCGATAGCAGCATCGCCGTGCCCCATGCCCATACGCCAAGCTTTATCGGCAGCCACGTCACCGGCTGGGACAACATGTTTGAAGGCTTCGCCAAAACCTTCACCGCGGACTACCAGGGGCAGCCGGGCAAACTGCAGAAGCTCAATCTGGTGACCGGCTTTGAAACCTATCTCGGCAACTTCCGCGTATTAAAGCGGATGATGGAACAGATGGCGGTGCCGTGCAGCCTGCTCTCCGATCCGTCAGAAGTTCTCGACACGCCCGCCGACGGCCATTATCGGATGTATTCCGGCGGCACCACGCAGCAGGAGATGAAAGAGGCCCCTGACGCCATCGATACGCTGCTTCTGCAGCCGTGGCAGCTGCTGAAGAGCAAAAAAGTGGTGCAGGAGATGTGGAACCAGCCCGCCACCGAGGTCGCGATTCCGCTGGGGCTGGCCGCTACCGATGAACTGCTGATGACCGTCAGCCAGCTTAGCGGCAAGCCGATCGCCGACGCCCTCACCCTTGAGCGCGGCCGGCTGGTTGACATGATGCTCGATTCCCACACCTGGCTGCACGGCAAGAAATTTGGCCTGTACGGCGACCCGGACTTCGTGATGGGCCTCACCCGCTTCCTGCTGGAGCTGGGCTGCGAGCCGACGGTGATCCTGAGCCATAACGCCAACAAACGCTGGCAAAAAGCGATGAAGAAAATGCTTGATGCCTCGCCGTACGGGCGCGACAGCGAAGTGTTTATCAACTGCGATTTGTGGCACTTCCGTTCGCTGATGTTCACCCGTCAGCCGGACTTTATGATCGGCAACTCCTACGGCAAGTTTATCCAGCGCGACACCCTGGCGAAGGGCAAAGCCTTTGAAGTACCGCTTATCCGCCTCGGCTTTCCGCTGTTCGACCGCCACCATCTGCACCGCCAGACAACCTGGGGTTATGAAGGAGCGATGAACATTGTGACGACGCTGGTAAACGCCGTGCTGGAGAAACTGGATAGCGATACCAGCCAGCTGGGCAAAACCGATTACAGTTTCGATCTCGTCCGTTAACCATCAGGCGCCCCGCGTCACGCGGGGCCAGGAGGGAGTATGCCCATCGTGATTTTCCGTGAACGCGGCGCGGACCTGTACGCCTATATCGCGAAACAGGATCTGGAGGCGCGAGTGCTGCAGATTGAGCATAACGACGCTGAACGCTGGGGCGGCGCGATTTCGCTGGAAGGGGGACGCCGCTACTACGTCAATCCGCAGCCGGGGCGCCCCGCCTTTCCGATAAGCCTGCGCGCGACGCGCGGCGCGTTGATATAAGGAGCTGGAGATGTCCGACAACGATACCCTTTTCTGGCGCATGCTGGCGCTGTTTCAGTCCCTGCCGGACCTGCAGCCGGCGCAAATTGTCGACTGGCTGGCGCAGGAGTGCGGCGAGACGCTGACCCCGGCGCGGCTGGCGACCCTGACCCAGCCGCAGCTGGCCGCCAGCTTCCCCTCCGCGACGGCGGTGATGTCCCCCGCTCGCTGGTCGCGGGTGATGGCGAGCCTGCAGGGCGCGCTGCCCATCCATTTAAGCATCGTTCGCCCTGCCCAGCGAACGCCGCAGCTGCTGGCGGCGTTTTGCTCCCAGGATGGCCTGATGATTAACGGCCATTTCGGCCAGGGGCGACTGTTTTTTATCTACGCGTTCGATGAGCAAGGCGGCTGGCTGCACGATCTGCGCCGCTATCCCTCCGCGCCCACCCAGCAGGAAGCCAGCGAAGTGCGCGCCCGGCTGATTGAAGACTGCCAACTGCTGTTTTGTCAGGAGATCGGCGGGCCCGCCGCCGCCCGGCTGATCCGCCACCGGATCCACCCGATGAAAGCGCAGCCCGGGACGACGATTCATGCCCAGTGCAAGGCGATCAATACGCTGCTGGCCGGCCGTTTGCCGCCGTGGCTGGCGAAGCGGCTTAACCGGGAGAACCCTCTGGAGGCGCGCGTTTTTTAATCCCTGTTTTGTGCTTGTTGCCCGCTGACCCCGCGGGCTTTTTTTTGCGTATGGACGCTCTTCCCGCGTGAGGGTCAGGCATTATTCCGTTCAGGGGAATATTCCGTTCACGGTTGTTCCGGGCTTCTTGATGCGCCTAACCCCCTCGCTGCCAGCCTTCCAGCAACAAATAGCCATGCCAGTGCGATAGGACATAAAGCATCACTTACCGCCATCCCTTGTCCGATTGTTGGCTTTGTCGCAAAGCCAACAACCCTTTTTCTTTAAATATCAAGGCGCCGCTTATGGAGCGCGAATTGCATCTTCCCCCTCATCCCCCACCGTCAACGAGGTCACTATGAAGGGAAATGAAATTCTGGCGCTGCTGGATGAACCGGCCTGTGAACACAACCATAAACAAAAATCCGGCTGCAGCGCGCCCAAACCCGGCGCCACCGCCGGCGGCTGCGCGTTCGACGGCGCGCAGATAACCCTGCTGCCCATTGCCGACGTGGCGCATCTGGTCCATGGCCCCATCGGCTGCGCCGGAAGCTCCTGGGATAACCGCGGCAGCGCCAGCTCCGGCCCCACCCTGAATCGGCTCGGGTTCACCACCGATCTCAACGAACAGGACGTGATTATGGGCCGCGGCGAACGTCGCCTGTTTCACGCCGTTCGCCATATCGTCGCCCGCTATCACCCGGCGGCGGTCTTTATCTACAACACCTGCGTACCGGCCATGGAGGGCGATGACCTGGAAGCGGTATGCCAGGCCGCGCAGACCGCCACCGGCGTACCGGTTATCGCCATTGACGCCGCCGGTTTTTACGGCAGTAAAAATCTCGGTAACCGGCTGGCCGGCGAGGTCATGGTGAAACGGGTAATCGGTCAGCGCGAGCCCGCGCCCTGGCCGGAGAGCACGCCCTTTGCCCCGGAGCAGCGTCACGATATTGGCCTGATTGGCGAATTCAATATTGCCGGCGAGTTCTGGCATATTCAGCCGCTGCTCGACGAGCTGGGGATCCGCGTGCTCGGCAGCCTCTCCGGCGATGGCCGTTTCGCCGAGATCCAGACCATGCATCGGGCGCAGGCCAATATGCTGGTCTGCTCGCGGGCGCTAATTAACGTCGCCAGAGCCCTGGAGCAGCGCTACGGCACGCCGTGGTTCGAAGGCAGCTTCTACGGGATCCGCGCCACCTCCGACGCCCTGCGTCAGCTGGCGGCGCTGCTGGACGATGACGACCTTAGCCAGCGCACCGAAGCGCTGATTGCGCGGGAGGAACAGGCGGCGGAACTGGCGCTACAACCGTGGCGCGAACGGCTGCGCGGTCGCAAAGCGCTGCTCTATACCGGCGGGGTGAAATCCTGGTCGGTGGTATCGGCGCTTCAGGATTTGGGCATGACCGTGGTGGCAACCAGCACGCGTAAATCCACCGAAGAGGATAAACAGCGGATCCGCGAGCTGATGGGCGAAGAGGCGGTAATGCTGGAAGAAGGCAACGCCCGCACGCTGCTGGATGTGGTCTATCGCTATCAGGCCGACCTGATGATTGCCGGCGGACGCAATATGTACACCGCCTATAAAGCCAGGCTGCCGTTTCTCGATATCAATCAGGAGCGCGAACACGCCTTCGCCGGCTACAAGGGGATCGTCACCCTCGCCCGCCAGCTGTGTCAGACCATCGACAGTCCCATCTGGCCGCAAACCCATGCCCGCGCCCCGTGGCACTAAGGAGTTCACCATGGCAGACATTTTCCGCACCGATAAACCGCTGGCGGTCAGCCCGATCAAGACCGGCCAACCACTCGGCGCAATCCTCGCCAGCCTCGGGATTGAACACAGCATCCCTCTGGTCCACGGCGCGCAGGGATGCAGCGCCTTCGCCAAAGTCTTTTTTATTCAACACTTCCACGACCCGGTTCCCCTGCAGTCGACGGCGATGGACCCCACGTCGACGATTATGGGCGCGGACGGCAATATTTTCACCGCCCTGGACACCCTCTGCCAGCGCAACGCGCCGCAGGCTATCGTGCTGCTCAGCACCGGGCTGTCTGAGGCTCAGGGCAGCGACATTTCCCGCGTGGTTCGCCAGTTTCGCGAAGAGTATCCCCGGCACAAGGGCGTGGCGATATTAACCGTTAACACGCCGGATTTTTATGGTTCCATGGAAAACGGCTTCAGCGCGGTGCTCGAGAGCGTCATTGAGCAGTGGGTTGCGCCGACGCCGCGCCCGGCTCAGCGCAATCGCCGGGTCAACCTGCTGGTCAGCCACCTCTGCTCGCCGGGCGATATCGAGTGGCTGCGCCGATGCGTCGAAGCCTTTGGTCTGCAGCCGATAATCCTGCCGGACCTGGCGCAATCGATGGATGGGCACCTGGCGCAGGGTGATTTCTCGCCGCTGACCCAGGGCGGGACGCCGCTGCGCCAGATAGAACAGATGGGACAAAGCCTGTGCAGCTTCGCCATTGGCGTCTCCCTCCACCGCGCGTCATCGCTGCTGGCCCCGCGCTGCCGGGGCGAGGTTATCGCCCTGCCGCACCTGATGACCCTCGATCGCTGCGACGCCTTTATTCATCAACTGGCGAAAATTTCCGGACGCGCCGTTCCCCCGTGGCTGGAGCGCCAGCGCGGTCAGCTGCAGGATGCGATGATCGACTGTCATATGTGGCTTCAGGGCCAGCGCATGGCGATAGCGGCGGAAGGCGATCTGCTAGCGGCGTGGTGTGATTTCGCCAACAGCCAGGGGATGCAGCCCGGCCCGCTGGTGGCTCCTACCGGCCATCCCAGCCTGCGCCAGCTGCCGGTGGAACGCGTGGTGCCGGGAGATCTGGAGGATCTGCAAACGCTGCTGTGCGCCCAACCCGCCGACCTGCTGGTGGCCAACTCCCACGCCTGCGACCTGGCGGAGCAGTTTGCGCTGCCGCTGGTGCGCGCGGGTTTTCCGATCTTTGACAAGCTCGGTGAATTCCGCCGGGTGCGTCAGGGGTACAGCGGAATGCGCGATACGCTGTTCGAGCTGGCAAACCTGATGCGCGAGCGCCATCACCACCTCGCCCGCTACCGATCGCCGCTTCGCCAGAACACCGAATCTTCACTCTTCACAGGAGGCGCCTATGCCGCCGATTAACCGTCAGTTTGATATGGTCCACTCCGATGAGTGGTCTATGAAGGTCGCCTTCGCCAGTTCCGACTATCGTCATGTCGATCAGCATTTTGGCGCCACGCCGCGGCTGGTGGTATATGGCGTCAAGGCGGATCGGGTCACCCTGATCCGGGTGGTTGATTTCTCCGTTGAGAACGGCCACCAGACGGAGAAGATCGCCAGGCGGATCCACGCCCTTGAGGATTGCGTCACGCTGTTCTGCGTGGCGATTGGCGACGCGGTTTTTCGTCAGCTGTTGCAGGTCGGCGTCCGCGCCGAACGCGTTCCCGCCGATACCACCATCGTCGGCTTACTGCAGGAGATCCAGCTTTACTGGTACGACAAAGGGCAGCGCAAAAATGCGCGCCAGCGCGACCCGGAGCGCTTTACCCGTCTGCTGCAGGAACAGGAGTGGCGTGAGGAACCGGACCCGCGCCGCTAGCCGTGTCGTTTGTGTGACAAAGCCCACAAAACATCCCGACACTGTCGGGCGCGTCTTGTCAGGGTAAAATATAACAAATTGAAAATATTGAATTTTATTCTCTGGTATCGCATTTGCTAGTTCGTTAACGCCACCGCACTCCTGCGGTGAACCGCGCCCCGGCGTTTTCCGTCATCATCCCTGGAGCTGACAGCATGTGGAATTACTCCGAGAAAGTGAAAGACCATTTTTTTAATCCCCGCAACGCGCGCGTGGTGGACAACGCCAACGCGGTAGGCGATGTGGGGTCATTAAGCTGCGGCGACGCGCTGCGCCTGATGCTGCGCGTTGACCCGCAAAGCGAAATTATCCAGGAAGCGGGCTTCCAGACCTTCGGCTGCGGTAGCGCCATCGCCTCCTCCTCCGCGCTGACGGAGCTGATTATCGGCCATACCCTGGCCGAAGCCGGGCAGATAACCAATCAGCAGATTGCCGATTATCTCGACGGGCTACCGCCGGAGAAAATGCACTGCTCGGTGATGGGCCAGGAGGCCCTGCGCGCGGCCATCGCCAACTTTCGCGGCGAAAGCCTGGAGGAGGAGCATGAGGAGGGCAAGCTGATCTGCAAATGCTTCGGCGTCGATGAAGGACACATTCGCCGCGCGGTGCAGAACAACGGCCTGACCACCCTTGAAGAGGTGATCAACTACACCAAAGCGGGCGGCGGCTGCACCGCCTGCCACGAAAAAATCGAGCTGGCGCTGGCGGAGATCCTCGCGCAGCCGCCGCAGACGCCGCCCGCTGCGGCCAGCGGCAAAGATCCGCACTGGCAGAGCGTCGTCGAGACCATCGCTGAACTGCGCCCGCATATTCAGGCCGACGGCGGCGATATGTCGCTGCTCAGCGTCGCCAACCACCAGGTGACCGTTAGCCTCTCCGGCAGCTGTAGCGGCTGCATGATGACCGATATGACCCTGGCCTGGCTGCAGCAAAAACTGATGGAACGTACCGGCTGTTATATGGAAGTGGTGGCGGCCTGAGCCGCGGTTAACTGACCCTAGGGGGACAAGATGAAACAGGTTTATCTCGATAACAACGCCACCACCCGTCTGGACCCAATGGTTCTGGAAGCGATGATGCCCTTTTTGACCGACTTTTACGGCAACCCCTCGTCGATACACGATTTTGGCCTACCGGCCCAGGCGGCTCTGGAGCGCGCGCATCAACAGACCGCGGCGCTGCTGGGCGCGGAGTATCCCAGCGAGATCATCTTTACCTCCTGCGCCACCGAAGCTACCGCCACCGCCATCGCCTCGGCCATCGCCCTGCTGCCGGAGCGGCGCGAAATTATCACCAGCGCGGTCGAACATCCGGCGACGCTGGCGGCCTGCGAGCACCTGGAGCGCCAGGGCTATCTGATTCATCGCATCGCGGTGGATAGCGAGGGGGCGCTGGACATGGCGCAGTTCCGCGCCGCGCTCAGCCCGCGCGTCGCGTTGGTCAGCGTGATGTGGGCGAATAACGAAACCGGGGTGCTTTTCCCGATCGCCGAAATGGCGGAGCTGGCCCATGAACAAGGGGCGCTGTTTCACTGCGATGCGGTACAGGTGGTGGGCAAAATGCCGATTGCCGTGGGCGAGACCCGCATCGACATGCTCTCCTGCTCGGCGCATAAGTTTCACGGACCAAAAGGCGTAGGCTGCCTCTATCTGCGCCGGGGAACGCGCTTTCGCCCGCTGCTGCGCGGCGGTCATCAGGAGTACGGTCGGCGCGCCGGGACGGAAAATATCTGCGGAATCGTCGGCATGGGCGCGGCCTGCGAGCTGGCGAATATTCATCTGCCGGGAATGGCGCATATCGGCCAGCTGCGCGACAGGCTGGAGCATCGCCTGCTGGCCTGCGTGCCGTCGGTCATGGTGATGGGCGGTAGCCAGCCGCGGGTGCCCGGCACGGCGAATCTGGCCTTTGAGTTTATTGAGGGTGAGGCCATTCTGCTGCTGCTCAACCAGGCCGGGATCGCCGCCTCCAGCGGCAGCGCCTGCACGTCAGGCTCGCTGGAACCCTCCCACGTGATGCGGGCGATGAATATCCCCTATACCGCCGCCCACGGCACCATCCGCTTTTCCCTCTCACGCTACACCCGGGAGAAAGAGATCGATTACGTCGTCACCGCGCTGCCGCCGATTATCGACCGGCTGCGCGCGCTGTCGCCCTACTGGCACAACGGCAAGCCGCGCCCGGCGGACGCCGTCTTCACGCCGGTTTACGGCTAAGGCGGAGGTGGCTGATGGGACCCGTGCTGATTAACGATACCACCCTGCGCGACGGCGAACAGAGCCCCGGCGTCGCCTTTCGCACCAGCGAAAAGGTCGCCATTGCCGAGGCGCTTTATGCCGCAGGGATTACGGCGATGGAGGTCGGCACCCCGGCGATGGGGGACGAGGAGATCGCGCGGATCCAGCTGGTGCGTCGCCAGCTGCCCGACGCGACGCTGATGACCTGGTGCCGGATGAACGCGCTGGAAATCCGCCAGAGCGCCGATCTGGGCGTTGACTGGGTGGATATTTCGATTCCGGCTTCAGATAAGCTGCGGCAGTACAAACTGCGCGAGCCGCTGACGGTGCTGCTGGAGCGGCTGGCGATGTTTATCCGCCTTGCGCATACGCTCGGTCTGCGGGTATGCATCGGCTGCGAGGACGCCTCGCGCGCCGGCGTCCAGGCCCTGCGCGCTATCGCCGAGGTCGCGCAGCAGTGCGGCGCCGCCCGCCTGCGCTATGCCGACACGGTCGGCCTGCTCGACCCCCTCACCACCGCGGCGCAAATCTCGGCCCTGCGCGAAGTCTGGTCCGGGGAAATCGAAATGCACGCCCACAACGACCTGGGTATGGCCACCGCCAATACGCTGGCGGCGGTAAGCGCCGGGGCCACCAGCGTGAATACGACGATCCTCGGCCTCGGCGAGCGGGCGGGCAACGCGGCGCTGGAAACCGTCGCGCTGGGCCTGGAGCGCTGCCTCGGCGTGAAGACCGGCGTGCATTTTCCGGCGCTGCCCGCGCTCTGTCAGAGGGTCGCCGAAGCCGCCCAGCGCGCCATCGACCCGCAGCAGCCGCTGGTCGGCGAGCTGGTGTTTACCCATGAATCAGGGGTCCACGTAGCGGCGCTGCTGCGCGACAGCGAGAGCTATCAGTCGATCGCCCCTTCCCTGATGGGCCGCAGCTACCGGCTGGTGCTGGGTAAACACTCCGGGCGTCAGGCGGTCAACGGCGTATTTGACCAGATGGGCTATCACCTTAACGCCGCGCAAATTAACCAGCTGCTGCCCGCCATCCGCCGCTTCGCCGAGAACTGGAAGCGCAGCCCGAAAGATTATGAGCTGGTGGCTATCTACGACGAGCTGTGCGGTGAATCCGCCCTGCGGGCGAGGGGGTAATGATGGAGTGGTTTTATCAAATTCCCGGCGTGGACGAACTTCGCTCCGCCGAATCCTTTTTCCAGTTTTTCGCCGTCCCCTACCAGCCCGAGCTGCTTGGCCGCTGCTGCCTGCCGGTGCTGGCAACCTTTCACCGCAAACTGCGCGCCGAGGTGCCGCTGCAAAACCGGCTGGAGGAAAACGCCCGCGCGCCCTGGCTGCTGGCGCGACGACTGCTCGCGGAGAGCTATCAGCAACAGTTTCAGGAGAGCGGAACATGAGACCGAAATTCACCTTTAGCGAAGAGGTCCGCGTCGTACGCGCGATTCGTAACGACGGCACCGTGGCGGGCTTCGCCCCCGGCGCGCTGCTGGTCAGGCGCGGCAGCACCGGCTTTGTGCGCGACTGGGGCGTTTTTTTGCAGGATCAGATTATCTACCAGATCCACTTTCCGGAAACCGATCGGATCATCGGCTGCCGCGAACAGGAGCTGATCCCCATCACCCAGCCGTGGCTGGCCGGAAACTTGCAATATGGGGATAGCGTGACCTGCCAGATGGCGCTTGCGGTCAACGGCGATGTGGTCGTGAGCGCCGGCCAGCGGGGACGCATTGAGGCGACCGATCGCGGAGAGACCGGCGACAGCTACACCGTGGACTTTAGCGGCCGCTGGTTCAGGGTTCCGGCGCGGGCCATCACCCTTATAGAGGAGAGAGAAGAATGAACGCATGGCAACGTTTTGCCCGGCAGCGGCTGGCGCGCAGCCGCTGGAATAGCGACCCGACGGCCCTGGAGCCGGCCGATACGCAGGCTTTTGAACAGGCCTGGCAACGTCAGTGCCGCATGGAGCAGGCGATCGTCGCGCGGGTCCCGGAAAGCGATATTCCGGCGGCGCTGCTGGAGAATATCGCCGCCTCCCTTGCCGTCTGGCTCGACGAGGGGGAATTTACGCCGCCGGAGCGCGCAGCCATCGTGCTGCATCACGCCCGACTGGAGGTCGGCTTTACCGATATCGCCCGCCAGGCGCCGCAGCCGGATCTCTCCACGGTGCAGGCCTGGTATCTGCGCCACCAGACGCAGTTTATGCGCCCGGAGCAGCGTCTGACCCGCCACCTGCTGCTGACGGTCGATGGCGACCGCGAAGCCGTACACCAGCGGATCCTCGGCCTGCATCGGCAAATCAACGCCTCCCGGGACGCGTTTGCTCCGCTGGCTCGCCGCCACTCCCACTGCCCAAGCGCCCTGGAAGAGGGCCGTCTGGGCTGGATTAGCCGCGGGCTGCTCTATCCCCAGCTCGAGACCGCGCTGTTTTCACTGGCGGAAAACGCCCTGAGCCTCCCCGTCGCCAGCGAGCTGGGGTGGCATCTTTTATGGTGTGAAGCAATTCGTCCCGCCGCGCCCATGGAGCCGCAGCAGGCGCTGGAGAGCGCGCGCGATTATCTTTGGCAGCAGAGCCAGCAGCGCCATCAGCGCCAGTGGCTGGAACAAACGATCTCCCGTCAGCCGGGCCTGTGCGGGTAGCCTCGCGGCTACCCGTTAACGCCTACAGCACCGTGCGTTTAATCTCCTCAAGCCAGCTCGCCAGACGCGCTTCGGTCTGGTCGAACTGGTTATCCTGATCCAGTACCAGCCCAATAAAGCGTTCGCCTTCCAGCGCCGCAGAGGCGCTGAATTCATAGCCCTCATTTGGCCAGCTGCCGATTATCTGCGCGCCGCGCGCGCGCAGAGCGTCGTACAGCGGACGCATCCCGCTAACGAAGTTGTCCGGGTAGCCTTTCTGGTCGCCGAGGCCGAACAGCGCCACGGTTTTCCCGCTCAGGCTGGCGTCGTCGAGGCCGCTGATGAATTCGCTCCATGATTCGCCTTCGCATCCGGCCTCAAGCCCCGGCAGCTGGCCGTCGCCGAGCGTCGGCGTGCCCAGCAGCAGCACCGGATAGGCCATAAAGTCGTCCAGCGTCGTGCGGTTAATGTTGACCGGGGCATCCGCCAGCTCGCCCAGCTGTTTGTGGATCATTTTCGCGATTTTGCGGGTTTTACCGGTATCGGTGCCAAAGAAAATACCAATGTTCGCCATATTGCGCTCCTGTCGGAAAGGGGGTTGAAAACACGCGTTCTCACAGAGGTATTGCGAAGGCTGTGCCAGGTTTCTTTGCACTATCGCGGCTCACCCCTGCCCCAAAACGATCGCTTCCGCGCCCTCCCGCCGCCCGCAGCGGGGCCGGCGGGCCGCTTAAAATGAAAAAAGCGCTGGTTTTTCCCCTACCGGATCAATGTTTCTGCTTATCACGCCGATAAGGGCGCACGCTTTGCATGGTTATCGAAATTCGACAAACGCCGCGGCGTTCTCGTCACGGTGTCGGACAAATTGTCATAACTGCGACACAGGAGTTTGCGATGACCCTGAATATGATGCTCGATAACGCCGTACCCGAGGCGATTGCCGGTGCGCTGACTCAACAACATCCGGGGCTATTTTTTACGATGGTCGAACAGGCATCGGTAGCCATTTCCCTCACCGACGCCCGGGCGAATATTATCTACGCCAACCCGGCGTTTTGCCGCCAGAGCGGATATACGCTGGCGCAACTGCTCAATCAAAACCCGCGCCTGCTGGCCAGCAGCCAGACGCCGCGAGAAATCTACCAGCAGATGTGGCAAACCCTGCTTCAGCGCCAGCCGTGGCGCGGCCAGCTGATTAATCAGCGCCGCGACGGCGGCCTGTATCTGGTGGATATCGACATCACGCCGGTGCTGAATCCCCAGGGCGAGCTGGAGCATTATCTGGCGATGCAGCGGGACATCAGCGTCAGCTATACCCTGGAACAGCGGCTGCGCAATCATATGACGCTGATGGAGGCGGTGCTCAACAACATCCCCGCCGCCGTGGTCGTGGTGGATGAGCAGGATCGGGTGGTGATGGATAATCTCGCCTACAAAACGTACTGCGCGGACTGCGGCGGAAAAGAGCTGCTGGTCGAGCTCCAGATTTCACCGCGCAAAATGGGGCCCGGCGCGGAGCAAATCCTGCCGGTAGTGGTTCGCGGCGCGGTGCGCTGGCTGTCGGTGACCTGCTGGGGGCTGCCCGGCGTAAGCGAAGAGGCCAGCCGCTATTTTGTCGACAGCGCCCCGGCGCGCACGCTGGTGGTGATCGCCGACTGCACCCAGCAGCGCCAGCAGCAGGAGCAGGGCCGTCTCGACCGTCTGAAGCAGCAGATGACCGCCGGAAAGCTGCTGGCCGCCATTCGCGAGTCGCTGGACGCGGCGCTGATTCAGCTTAATTGCCCGATCAATATGCTGGCGGCGGCCCGTCGGCTGAACGGCGAAGGCAGCGGCAACGTGGCGCTGGACGCGGCGTGGCGCGAAGGCGAAGAGGCCATGGCGCGACTGCAGCGCTGCCGCCCTTCTCTCGAACTGGAAAGCAGCGCCGTCTGGCCGCTTCAGCCCTTCTTTGACGACCTGTACGCCCTCTACCGCACCCGCTTTGACGACCGCTCGCGGCTGCGGGTTGACATGGCATCGCCGCATCTGGTCGGCTTCGGCCAGCGTACCCAGATGCTGGCCTGCTTAAGTTTATGGCTCGATCGGACGCTGGCCCTCGCCGCTGAACTGCCCTCCGTACCGCTGGAGATCGAGCTTTATGCCGAAGAGGACGAGGGCTGGCTCTCGCTGTATCTCAACGACAATGTACCGCTGCTGCAGGTGCGCTACGCCCACTCCCCCGATGCTTTAAACTCTCCCGGCAAAGGGATGGAGCTGCGGCTGATCCAAACGCTGGTCGCCTACCACCGCGGCGCGATTGAACTGGCTTCGCGCCCGCAGGGAGGCACCAGCCTCGTTCTGCGATTCCCGCTCTTTGATACCCTGACCGGAGGTGAGCAATGATCCATAAATCCGATTCGGACACCACCGTCAGGCGCTTCGATCTCTCCCAACAGTTTACCGCCATGCAGCGGATAAGCGTGGTGCTGAGCCGCGCTACCGAAGCGAGCAAAACCCTGCAGGAGGTGCTGAGCGTTTTACATAACGATGCGTTTATGCAGCACGGGATGATTTGCCTGTACGACAGCCAGCAGGAGATCCTGAGCATCGAAGCGCTACAGCAAACGGAAAACCAGACGCTGCCCGGCAGTACGCAAATTCGCTACCGGCCGGGGGAAGGATTGGTCGGTACCGTGCTGGCGCAGGGCCAGTCGCTGGTGCTGCCGCGCGTCGCCGATGACCAGCGCTTTCTCGATCGTCTGAGCCTGTACGACTACGACCTGCCGTTTATCGCCGTTCCGCTGATGGGCCCTCATTCCCGGCCCATCGGCGTACTGGCGGCGCAGCCGATGGCGCGTCAGGAAGAGCGGCTACCCGCCTGCACGCGCTTTCTCGAAACCGTCGCCAATCTGGTGGCCCAGACGATTCGCCTGATGATTCTGCCGACCTCCGCCGCGCAGCCGCAGCAGCAGAGCCCCCGAGTTGAGCGCACGCGCGCCTGTACCCCTTCGCGCGGTTTCGGCCTGGAGAATATGGTCGGCAAAAGCCCGGCGATGCGGCAGATTATGGACATTATCCGTCAGGTCTCCCGCTGGGATACCACGGTGCTGGTGCGCGGCGAGAGCGGCACCGGGAAAGAGCTGATCGCCAACGCCATTCATCATAATTCCCCGCGCGCCGCCGCCGCATTCGTCAAATTTAACTGCGCGGCGCTGCCGGACAATCTGCTGGAGAGCGAGCTGTTCGGCCATGAGAAAGGCGCGTTCACCGGCGCGGTGCGCCAGCGGAAAGGCCGCTTTGAGCTGGCGGACGGCGGCACCCTATTCCTGGATGAAATCGGTGAAAGCAGCGCCTCGTTTCAGGCCAAGCTGCTGCGAATTCTGCAAGAAGGAGAGATGGAGCGCGTCGGCGGCGATGAAACCCTGCGCGTCAACGTACGCATCATCGCGGCGACCAACCGCCATCTGGAAGAGGAGGTGCGGCTGGGGCATTTCCGCGAAGACCTTTACTACCGCCTGAACGTAATGCCTATCGCGCTGCCGCCGCTGCGCGAGCGCCAGGAGGATATCGCTGAACTGGCGCATTTTCTGGTACGTAAAATCGCCCACGGCCAGGGGCGAACGCTGCGCATCAGCGATGGGGCAATTCGCCTGCTGATGGAGTACAGCTGGCCGGGAAACGTCCGCGAACTGGAAAACTGTCTCGAACGTTCAGCGGTGATGTCGGAAAGCGGCCTGATCGACCGGGACGTGATTCTGTTCAACCATCGCGATAACCCGCCGAAAGCGCTGCCCAACGGCGGCCAGACTGAAGACGGCTGGCTCGACAACAGCCTCGACGAGCGCCAGCGGCTGATTGCCGCCCTGGAGAAAGCGGGCTGGGTGCAGGCCAAAGCGGCGCGGCTGCTCGGGATGACGCCGCGTCAGGTGGCGTATCGCATTCAGATCATGGATATCACCATGCCGAGACTGTGAAGCGTTATGTGAGATTCAGGACATTGTCGCCAGCGCGGCGGAATTACGACAATTTTACCTGGCCGGCAGCCAGTTAAAGCGTTTATTTTTCATAGGGTTGCAAAAACCCCCTCTGGTATAGCATTTGCAGCAGGAAGGTATCGCCCAACCACGAAGGTATGACCATGACTTCCTGCTCCTCTTTTTCTGGCGGCCCAGCCTGCCGCCCGGCGGATGACAGCGCCCTGACGCCGCTTGTGGCCGATAAAGCTGCCGCGCACCCCTGCTACTCTCGTAATGGGCATCACCGTTTTGCGCGAATGCATCTGCCCGTCGCGCCCGCCTGCAATTTGCAGTGCAATTACTGTAATCGCAAATTCGATTGCAGCAATGAGTCCCGCCCCGGCGTATCGTCAACGCTGCTCACGCCTGAACAGGCGGTCGTCAAAGTGCGTCAGGTCGCACAGGCGATCCCGCAGCTTTCGGTGGTCGGCATCGCCGGCCCCGGCGATCCGCTCGCCAATATTGCCCGCACCTTCCGTACCCTGGAGCTGATCCGCGAACAGCTGCCGGACCTGAAGTTATGCCTGTCGACCAACGGGCTGATGCTGCCTGACGCCGTGGATCGCCTGCTGGACGTCGGGGTTGACCACGTCACGGTCACCATTAATACCCTCGATGCGGAGATTGCCGCGCAAATCTACGCCTGGCTATGGCTGGACGGCGAGCGCTACAGCGGACGCGAAGCGGGAGAGATTCTGATTGCTCGTCAGCTGGAGGGCGTGCGCAGGCTGACCGCCCAGGGCGTGCTGGTGAAAATAAATTCGGTGCTGATCCCCGGCATCAACGATAGCGGCATGGCCGACGTGAGCCGCGCGCTGCGGGCCAGCGGCGCGTTTATCCATAATATTATGCCGCTGATCGCCAGGCCGGAGCACGGCACGGTGTTTGGCCTCAACGGCCAGCCGGAGCCGGACGCAGAGACGCTCGCCGCCACCCGCAGCCGGTGCGGAGAAGTGATGCCGCAGATGACCCACTGCCACCAGTGCCGCGCCGACGCCATCGGGATGCTTGGCGAAGACCGCAGCCAGCAGTTTACCCAGCTTCCGGCCCCGGAGAGCCTCCCGGCCTGGCTGCCAATCCTCCACCAGCGCGCGCAGCTGCACGCCAGCATTGCCACCCGCGGCGAATCTGAAGCCGATGACGCCTGCCTGGTCGCCGTGGCGTCAAGCCGCGGGGACGTGATTGATTGCCACTTTGGCCACACCGACCGGTTCTCTATCTACAGTCTCTCGGCCGCCGGCATGGTGCTGGTCAACGAACGGTTTACGCCTAAATATTGTCAGGGGCGCGAAGAGTGCGAGCCGCAGGATAACGCGGCCCGGTTCGCGGCGATCCTCGAACTGCTGGCGGACGTTAAAGCCGTATTCTGCGTGCGTATCGGCCATACGCCGTGGCAAATGCTGGAACAGGAAGGCATTGAACCGTGCGTTGACGGCGCGTGGCGGCCGGTCTCCGAAGTGCTGCCCGCGTGGTGGCAGCAGCGCCGGGGGAGCTGGCCTGCCGCGCTACCGCATAAGGGGGTCGCCTGATGCCGCCGCTCGACTGGCTGCGGCGCTTATGGCTGCTGTACCACGCGGGGAAAGGCAGCTTTCCGCTGCGCATGGGGCTTAGCCCGCGCGACTGGCAGGCGCTGCGGCGACGCCTGGGCGAGGCGGAGACGCCGCTGGACGGCGAGGCGCTAACCCGCCGCCGCCTGATGAGCGAACTCAACGCTACCCGCGAAGAGGAGCGCCAGCAGCTGGGCGCGTGGCTGGCGGGCTGGATGCAGCAGGAGGCCGGGCCGATGGCGCAGATTATCGCCGAGGTTTCGCTGGCGTTTAACCATCTCTGGCAGGATCTGGGCCTTGCGTCGCGCGCCGAACTGCGCCTGCTGATGATCGACTGCTTTCCGCAGCTGGTGGCGATGAACGAACACAATATGCGCTGGAAAAAGTTCTTTTACCGTCAGCGCTGTTTGCTCCAGCAGGGGGAAGTTATCTGCCGGTCGCCAAGCTGCGACGAGTGCCGGGAGCGCAGCGCCTGCTTTGAGTAGCGGTTACCCGAGCTCCTGCCCGGCCTGCGGAACGCCAGAAACAAAAAAGCCGGAGGTCTCCCTCCGGCTTTTCACATCACCAAACGCGATCAGGCAACGTCTTCGTACTGCGGTACCGGGTTGCGGAAGCTTTTGGTCACGCAGGCCAGGTAGACCAGACCAATACCGCCCCAGATCAGGCCGAGAACCATGGAGCTCTCTTCCAGATTGATCCACAGTGCGCCAACGGTCAGCGCGCCGCACACCGGCAGAACCAGATAGTTGAAGTGGTCTTTCAGCGTTTTGTTGCGCTTTTCACGGATCCAGAACTGGGAGATCACCGACAGGTTAACGAAGGTGAACGCCACCAGCGCGCCGAAGTTAATCAGCGCCGTCGCCGTGACGAGGTCGAATTTAATCGCCAGCAGCGCAATCGCGCCAACCAGCAGTACGTTCCACGCCGGAGTCCGCCATTTCGGATGCACGTAGCCGAAGAAGCGCGTCGGGAACACGCCGTCGCGGCCCATCACGTACATCAGACGGGAAACGCCCGCGTGCGCGGCCATGCCGGACGCCAGTACGGTGACGCTGGAGAAAATCAGCACGCCCCACTGGAAGGTTTTGCCCGCCACGTACAGCATGATTTCAGGCTGCGATGCGTCCGGATCCTTAAAGCGCGAGATATCCGGGAAGTACAGCTGCAGGAAGTAGGAAGCGCCGATAAAGATCAGGCCGCCAATCAGCGCGGTCAGGAAGATAGCCTTCGGGATCACGCGCTCTGCGTCTTTGGTCTCTTCAGACAGCGAAGAGATACCGTCGAAGCCGAGGAACGAGAAGCACAGGATGGTCGCGCCGGTAATCATCGGCACCACGTGCGCGCCTTCAGACCAGAACGGACGGGTGCTGGTCAGCGTGCCCGCGCCTTCGCCGTGCATAACGCCGTAGATAATCAGGCCAACAATCACCGCCACGATGCCCATCTGCAGGATAACGATTAGGGTGTTGAAGTTCGCCACGGTCTTGATGCTGCGCAGGTTGGAGATGGTCATAAAGGCCACCAGCGCGACAACGAAGATCCACGATGGAATAGAAGGCACCAGCGCTTCAAAGTAAATTTTCGCCAGCAGAATGTTGATCATCGGCATGAACAGGTAGTCCAGCAGCGATGACCAGCCAACCATAAAGCCAACGGCCGGGCTAATGGATTTCTGCGCGTAGGTATAAGCGGAACCCGCCGAAGGGAAACGGCGAACCAGTTTACCGTAGCTCAGCGCCGTGAAAAGAATGGCGATCAGCGCGAAGGCGTAAGCCGTCGCAACGTGACCATCAGTCAATCCAGAGACGATACCAAACGTATCGAACAGCGTCATCGGCTGCATATAGGCCAGGCCCATCATGACAACCGGAATCAACGTAAGCGTTTTACGTAATTCCACGCGAGAGGTTTTTGGAGTAGCGTTATGCGACATAGTTATCCCCTTTTACGGTGAACGCCAGCGCGTAAGCAAAAAATTGCCCCATTTCTTTGTATTCCTCAGCGACAACCACTGTCGGTTTTTAGTAAATATCTATCCGGTACGAAGCCCGGCCTCTTGGTATTGAATGATGTGTCTTTCAACCAAAAAAATAACCGACACTTTAAAAAAGCGTCGGCCAGTTTCTGATTTTCAGGACGCGTATTTTGCAACAACTACTGGCACGATGACAAGATGTTACAAGGCTTAATAATTACGGCGATTCTCTAACAGATTAATATTCATACGATTTTAGTATTATAGACCTGATGGATAGCACTATTTGCTAATATCTCCTTTCGCCACCACTCGCCCGCCTGGCCGCAAATATCTTCATTCCAGCCTATCCACGCGCGATTGACCGGTTCAGGCACCGTCGTTTTTAATATTTGTAGCTCGCCGCGGGCGATGAAAGGCTGTACCTGAAATAGCGGCAAATAGCCCCATCCCAGTCCGGCGCACAGCAGCGTCAGCCGGGCGGAAAGATCGAATACCGCCAGGCTATCCTGAGCGTCAATCTGCGGCCACGCGCCGTCGGCTACAATCGCCCGATGACGGCGCAACGTCCGCCAGCCCAGCGGGCCGGCAATCTGCGCAAGCGGATGCCGGGGCGCAACAACAAACGCCTGCGCCACCTCTCCCAGCAGAACAGAGCCGCAGCCGCTGAGCGCCGGCGGGTCGCCCAGCACGCCGAGCAGAAGATCCGCCCGCCCTTCCATCAGCATCTGCCAGTTTGCGCCCGGGATATCGCGGCGGAATTCAAGGCGGGTGGCGTGATGCTGGTGATAAAACGCCGCGATCGCGGGAGCCAACAGCGGGAACGGAAAGGTGGCGTCGACGTTGAGTATCAGCGCATTTTCCCAGCCCTGCTGCAGCCTGACGGCCTGCTTTTCCAGTTCGCGGGCGGTATGCAGCACGTCGCGCCCCTTTTCCAGCAGCATCTGCCCGGTACGGGTAAAGCGCGCCCGGTGGCCGCTGCGGTCAAGCAGTTGAATATTGAGATCGCTTTCCAGCTTATGAATGGTGTAGCTCAGCGCCGACGGCGTTTTATAGAGCTTCGCCGAGGCGGCGGCAAAACTGCCCTCTTTGTCGAGGGCATCAAGAATGACGAGCACATCCAGCAGTGGTTTCATCGCTACCCCCTTACGGTACGCGATTCACCGCTGGCGCATTACTCCATCGGCATGACCAGCGGGTCGGGGTACTGGTACTCAAACCCCAGTTCGTTGCAAATACGGCTGCCATCTACGATCTTACCGCTACCGTTCTCCGGGTTATCAGAGAATACGGGGACGGGAAGCCCAAGCTCGCGGGCCATCTGCGGATAAAAGACGCCGCGCGCGGGATGCTTAGGCGCACATATATTATAGATGCGCCCGCCTTTCGGAGCCTGCAGTAACAGTTCGATCGCGGCAATCACATCCTGAAGATGCACCAGATTGACGCCGTGCTGGCCGTCCGGCGCGGATTTTCCGGCAAAAAAGCGCCCCGGATGACGGGACGGCCCCACCAGACCGGCGAGGCGCAGAATGTCCACCGAGGTGCCGGGAAGGTTATGCAGCCAGTCCTCCAGCTCTTTCAGCACCCGCCCGCTGGCGGTTTGCGGGTTGCGGGGCGAGTTCTCTTTCAGCGTGCCGCTGGCGTTGCCGTAAACCGACGTTGAGCTGGTGAATATGATGCGCGGCACGTGATGCGCCAGCGCGGTATCGACGATCTCCTGTACCGCCTGAAGATAAAAGTCCTCTCCCGGTCCGGTTCGCCGCGCCGGTAAGGTAATGACCAGCGCGTCAACGTTCATTAAGGCATCCAGATCTTCGGTGTCGCAGACCAGCTGCGGCTCCAGACGCAGCGGATAGCCGTCGATGCCGCACATCCGCGCCGCCTCGACGCCATCCTGCGTGGTCTTACTGCCGGTCACCTGCCATCCCCGCGACATCAACGACAGCGCAAGCGGCATACCCAGCCATCCTAAACCTACAATTGCGACCTTTTTCATCCCCTTGCTCCTGAATTTTCGCTGTGCTGACTTAAGGCTACGCCAGCCGGCGGCAGCTGACAATTTCTTAGGTCAATATGAAATCAATTAATGATAGAAAAAAGCCCTTGCTTTATGCGAGTGAAGTGGTTTAGGTTAAAAGGCATCAAATGCATAGTCATTCACAGAGAATTTTATGAACAGCGTTCAATTTAAAAACCACCATCATCACCATCATCCTGACTAGTCTTTCAGGCGATGTGTGCTGGAAGACGTTTGGATCTTCCAGTGGTGCATGAACGCAAAGAGAGCCCCCGGAAGATTCACTTCCGGGGGCTTTTTTTTGGACCGAATTCGGACAGATTCAGACAGGGTTACAGAGGAAAATAAGAATGTTAGACAACAGCCGTTTACGCATAGCTATTCAGAAATCAGGGCGTTTAAGCGAAGATTCACGCGAATTACTCAGCCGCTGCGGCATCAAAGTGAATCTGCACACCCAGCGCCTGATCGCGCTGGCGGAAAATATGCCCATCGATATTCTGCGCGTGCGTGATGACGATATTCCGGGCCTTATCATGGACGGCGTGGTCGATTTGGGGATTATCGGCGAAAACGTGCTGGAGGAAGAGCTGCTGAGCCGCCGCGCTCAGGGCGAAGACCCGCGCTACTTCACCCTGCGCCGTCTCGACTTCGGCGGCTGCCGCCTGTCGCTGGCGACCCCGGCGGATGAAGCCTGGGACGGCCCGGCTATGCTTAACGGCAAACGCATCGCCACCTCCTACCCGCACCTGCTGAAGCGCTACCTTGACCAGAAAGGGATCTCGTTCAAATCCTGCCTGCTGAACGGCTCGGTTGAAGTGGCCCCGCGCGCCGGTCTGGCCGACGCGATTTGCGACCTGGTATCAACCGGCGCGACTCTCGAAGCAAACGGCCTGCGCGAAGTGGAAGTGATGTTCCGCTCCAAAGCCTGCCTGATCCAGCGCGACGGCGAGATGGCCGATAGCAAACAGCAGCTGATCGACCGCCTGCTGACCCGTATTCAGGGAGTGATTCAGGCCCGCGAATCAAAATACATCATGATGCACGCGCCGACCGAGCGCCTGGAAGAAGTGGTCGCCCTGCTGCCCGGCGCCGAGCGCCCGACCATTCTGCCGCTGGCGGGTGACAAGCAGCGCGTGGCGATGCACATGGTGAGCAGCGAAACCCTGTTCTGGGAAACCATGGAAAAACTGAAAGCGCTGGGCGCCAGCTCCATTCTGGTCCTGCCGATTGAGAAGATGATGGAGTAAACCGGCGGGTCGGTCACGGGATAAACAGGGGAAACAACCATGAGCTTCAACACAATTATCGACTGGAACGGCTGTAGCGCAGAACAACAGCAACAGCTCTTAACGCGCCCGGCCATTTCCGCCTCCGAGAGCATCAGCAAGACGGTGTCGGAGATCCTGAATAACGTTAAAGACAACGGCGATGCGGCCCTGCGCGAATACGGCGCGAAGTTCGATAAAACCGACGTCAAGGCGCTGAAGGTCAGCGATGAAGAGATTGCCGCCGCCGGCGCGCGCCTGAGCGACGAGCTCAAGCAGGCGATGGCCGTGGCGGTCAAAAATATCGAAACCTTCCACAACGCGCAGCGGCTGCAGGCCGTCGATGTGGAAACCCTGCCGGGCGTACGCTGCCAGCAGGTGACCCGCCCTATCGCCTCCGTCGGCTTATATATTCCCGGCGGCTCGGCGCCGCTGTTCTCCACGGTGCTGATGCTCGCCACGCCGGCGCGCATCGCGGGCTGCCAGCAGGTGGTGCTATGCTCGCCGCCGCCGATTGCCGATGAAATCCTCTATGCCGCCCAGCTGTGCGGCGTGCGCAATATCTTTAACGTCGGCGGCGCGCAGGCGATTGCCGCCCTGGCGTTCGGCACCGAATCGGTGGCGAAGGTCGATAAAATCTTTGGCCCGGGCAACGCCTTCGTGACCGAAGCCAAGCGCCAGGTCAGCCAGCGTCTTGACGGCGCGGCTATCGATATGCCCGCCGGGCCGTCGGAAGTGCTGGTGATCGCCGACAGCGGTGCCACCCCGGATTTCGTCGCCTCTGACCTGCTTTCCCAGGCGGAGCACGGCCCGGATTCGCAGGTGATCCTGCTGACGCCGGATAGCGAGATGGCCACCCGCGTCGCGCAAGCCGTTGAGCGCCAGCTGGCCGCGCTGTCCCGTGCGGAAACGGCCCGCGGGGCGCTCTCCGCCAGCCGCATCATCGTGGCGCGCGATATCGCCCAGTGCGTGGAGATTTCCAACCAGTACGGTCCGGAGCACCTGATTATTCAGACCCGCAACGCCCGCGAACTGGTCGACGGCATTACCAGCGCCGGTTCGGTATTCCTCGGCGACTGGTCGCCGGAGTCCGCCGGCGATTACGCCTCCGGCACCAACCACGTGCTGCCGACCTACGGCTACACCGCCACCTGCTCCAGCCTCGGCCTGGCGGATTTTCAGAAACGCATGACCGTGCAGGAGCTGTCGCGCGACGGGTTTGCCGCCCTCGCCTCAACGATTGAGATTCTGGCCGCCGCCGAGCGTCTGGACGCCCACAAAAACGCCGTTACGCTGCGCGTCGCAGCCCTTAAGGAGCAAGCATGAGCATCGAAGATTTAGCCCGCGCCAACGTCCGCGCGCTGACGCCGTATCAATCTGCTCGCCGTCTTGGCGGTAAAGGCGACGTCTGGCTGAACGCCAACGAATTCCCGACCGCGGTCGCGTTTCAGCTGACCGAGCAGACGATGAACCGCTATCCGGAACCGCAGCCGAAAGCGGTCATTGAACGCTACGCGCAGTATGCGGGCGTCAAGCCGGAGCAGGTGCTGGTCAGCCGCGGCGCCGATGAAGGCATTGAACTGCTGATCCGCGCCTTCTGCGAGCCGGGCCAGGACGCGGTGCTCTACTGTCCGCCGACCTACGGCATGTACAGCGTCAGCGCCGAAACCATCGGCGTGACCTGCCGTACGGTGCCCACCCTCGCCGACTGGCAGCTGGATCTGCCGGGTATCGCGGCCAATCTTGACGGCGTGAAAGTGGTGTTCGTCTGCAGCCCGAATAACCCGACCGGGCAGATTATCAACCCGAAAGATTTTCGCACCCTGCTGGAGATGGCGCGCGGTAAAGCCATCGTGGTCGCGGATGAGGCCTATATTGAGTTCTGCCCGCAGGCCACGCTGGCGACCTGGCTCAACGAGTATCCGCACCTGGTGATTCTGCGTACCCTCTCCAAGGCCTTCGCCCTGGCCGGACTGCGCTGCGGCTTTACCCTCGCCAACGCCGAGGTGATTAACGTGTTGATGAAGGTTATCGCACCTTATCCGCTCTCGACGCCGGTCGCCGACATCGCCGCCCAGGCGCTCAGCGCGGAAGGCATTGCCGCCATGCGGGCGCGCGTGGCGCAGATCCTCGGCGAACGCGATTATCTGGTCAGCCAGCTGCGCAGCATTGCCTGTGTTGAAGAGGTGTTCGATTCCGAGAGCAACTACGTTCTGGCGCGGATCACCGCCTCCAGCGCGGTATTTAAATCTTTGTGGGATCAGGGCATTATCTTACGTGACCAGAATAAACAACCTTCATTAAGCGGCTGTTTGCGTATCACTATCGGTACCCGTGCAGAGAGCCAGCGCGTCATTGACGCTTTGACTGCGGAGAATGTATGACCCAGAAGTTTCTCTTTATTGACCGTGACGGTACGCTGATTTCCGAGCCACCGGTTGATTTTCAGGTAGACCGCTTCGATAAGCTGGCGTTTGAGCCGCAGGTGATCCCGGCCCTGCTGAAGCTGCAGCAGGAAGGGTACAAGCTGGTGATGATCACCAATCAGGACGGGCTGGGAACCGCCAGCCTGCCGCAGGACGAGTTCGACGGCCCGCACAACCTGATGATGCAGATCTTCTCCTCACAGGGCGTCAACTTTGACGAGGTGCTGATTTGCCCGCATCTCCCGGCGGATAACTGCGACTGCCGCAAGCCGAAAACCAAACTGGTGCTACCGTGGCTGGAGCAAGGGGTGATGGACACCGCCAACAGCTACGTGATTGGCGACCGCGCGACCGATATCCAGCTGGCGGATAACATGGGCATTACCGGCCTGCGCTATGACCGCGAAAAGCTGGACTGGCCAACCATTTGTGAACAGCTAACCCGCCGCGACCGCTACGCCCACGTTGAGCGCATCACCAAAGAGACCCAGGTGGATGTGAAAGTGTGGCTGGACCGCGAAGGCGGCAGCAAAATCTCCACCGGCGTCGGCTTCTTCGATCATATGCTTGACCAAATCGCCACCCACGGCGGCTTCCGCCTGGAGATTAACGTCGGCGGCGATCTTTATATCGACGATCACCACACCGTGGAAGATACCGGGCTTGCGCTGGGCGAAGCGCTGAAGCTGGCCCTCGGCGACAAACGCGGTATCGGCCGTTTCGGCTTTGTGCTGCCGATGGACGAATGCCTGGCCCGCTGCGCGCTGGATATCTCCGGCCGTCCGCACCTCGAATACAAAGCCGACTTTACCTATCAGCGCGTTGGCGATCTGAGCACCGAGATGGTGGAACACTTCTTCCGCTCGCTCTCCTATACCATGGCGATCACTCTGCACCTGAAAACCAAGGGCAAAAACGACCACCACCGCGTAGAGAGCCTGTTTAAGGCCTTCGGCCGCACGCTACGCCAGGCGATTCGCGTCCAGGGCGACACGCTGCCGTCTTCGAAAGGGGTACTCTGATGAACGTGGTGATCCTCGATACCGGCTGCGCCAACCTCAATTCGGTGAAATCCGCGGTGAGCCGCCACGGCTACGAGCCGCAGGTCAGCCGCGACCCGGATGTGGTGCTACGCGCCGATAAACTGTTTCTGCCGGGAGTGGGCACGGCTCAGGCGGCGATGGACCAGCTGCGCGAGCGCGATTTGATCGAACTGATTAAAGCCTGTACCCAGCCGGTGCTGGGCATTTGCCTCGGTATGCAGCTGCTGGGAAAACGCAGCGAGGAGAATAACGGCGTTGACCTGCTGGGCATTATCGACCAGGACGTGCCGAAAATGACCGACCACGGCCTGCCGCTGCCGCATATGGGCTGGAACCGGGTATACGCCAAAGCGGGCGATCGTCTGTTTCGCGGCATTGAAGACGGGGCGTATTTTTACTTCGTCCACAGCTACGCGATGCCGGTCAACGTCAATACCATCGCCCAGTGCAGCTACGGCGAGGCCTTCACCGCGGCGGTGCAGAAAGATAACTTCTTTGGCGTCCAGTTCCACCCTGAACGCTCCGGCAGCGCCGGGGCGCAGCTGCTGAAAAACTTCCTGGAGATGTGATGATCATTCCTGCTTTAGATTTAATTGACGGCACGGTCGTCCGTCTCCATCAGGGCGATTACGGTCAGCAGCGCGACTACGGTAACGACCCGCTGCCGCGCCTGCAATCCTATGCCGCCCAGGGGGCCGAAGTGCTGCACCTGGTCGACCTGACCGGGGCGAAAGATCCGGCGAAGCGCCAGATCCCGCTGCTGAAAACCCTGGTTGCCGGCGTGAACGTGCCGGTGCAGGTTGGCGGCGGCGTGCGGACGGAAGAAGACGTGGCCGCCCTGCTTGATGCAGGCGTGGCGCGCGTGGTGGTGGGTTCGACGGCGGTGAAGTCGCCGGAAGTGGTGAAAGGCTGGTTTACGCGTTTTGGCCCGCAGCATCTGGTGCTGGCGCTTGACGTGCGGATCGACGCGGAAGGCAACAAGCAGGTGGCGGTCAGCGGCTGGCAGGAGAACTCCGGCGTAACCCTGGAGGAGCTGGTGGAGAGCTATCAGTCCGTCGGACTGCAGCACGTGCTGTGCACCGATATTTCCCGCGACGGGACGCTGGCCGGGTCTAACGTCTCGCTGTATGAAGAAGTCTGCGCCCGCTATCCACAGGTCGCGTTTCAGTCTTCCGGCGGCATTGGCGATCTGCATGATATCGCCGCGCTGCGCGGAACCGGAGTGCGCGGGGTGATTGTCGGCCGGGCGCTGCTGGAAGGTAAATTTAACGTAACGGAGGCCATTCAATGCTGGCAAAACGGATAATCCCCTGTCTCGACGTTCGCGACGGCCAGGTAGTGAAAGGCGTGCAGTTCCGTAATCACGAAATCATCGGTGATATCGTCCCGCTGGCAAAACGCTATGCCGACGAAGGCGCGGATGAGCTGGTGTTCTACGATATCACCGCCTCCAGCGACGGCCGCGTGGTGGACAAAAGCTGGGTGTCGCGGGTCGCGGAAGTGATCGACATTCCGTTCTGCGTCGCCGGCGGCATTAAGTCGCTGGACGATGCGGCGCAAATTCTCTCCTTCGGCGCGGATAAAATCTCCATCAACTCCCCTGCCCTGGCGGATCCGACGCTGATTACCCGCCTTGCCGACCGTTTCGGCGTGCAGTGTATTGTGGTGGGCATCGATACCTGGTTTGACGCCGCGAGCGGTAAGTATCACGTCAACCAGTATACCGGCGATGAGAGCCGGACGCGGGTGACGCAGTGGGAAACCCTGGACTGGGTGCAGGAAGTGCAAAAGCGCGGGGCCGGCGAGATCGTCCTCAATATGATGAACCAGGACGGCGTGCGTAACGGCTACGATCTGGCGCAGTTAAGCAAGGTCCGCGCCGTGTGCCACGTGCCGCTGATTGCTTCCGGCGGCGCGGGCACCATGGAGCACTTCCTGGAAGCCTTCCGCGACGCCAACGTCGACGGCGCGCTGGCCGCCTCGGTGTTCCACAAGCAAATTATCAACATTGGTGAACTGAAAACGTACCTGGCAGCACAGGGCGTGGAGATTAGGGTATGTTAAGTGAACAGCTGGATTGGCAAAAAACCGACGGTCTGATGCCGGTCATCGTGCAGCACGCCGTTTCAGGTGAAGTGCTGATGCTGGGCTATATGAATCAGGATGCGCTGGCGAAAACCGAAGAGACCGGCAAGGTGACCTTTTATTCGCGGACCAAACAGCGTCTGTGGACCAAGGGGGAAACGTCGGGCAATTTCCTCAACGTGGTGAGCATCACCCCGGATTGCGATAACGATACCCTGCTGGCGCTGGTTAATCCGATTGGCCCAACCTGCCATAAAGGCACCTCAAGCTGCTTTGGCGAAACCGGCCATCAGTGGCTGTTCTTATATCAGCTGGAGCAGCTGCTGGCGGAACGCAAACACGCCGATCCGGAAAGCTCCTATACCGCGAAGCTGTACGCCAGCGGCACCAAACGTATTGCGCAGAAGGTGGGGGAAGAAGGCGTTGAGACCGCGCTGGCCGCGACGGTGCATGACCAGTTCGAACTGAAGAATGAAGCGTCGGATTTGATGTATCACCTGCTGGTGCTGCTGCAGGATCAGGGGCTGAATTTAACGGATGTGGTGGAAAACCTGCGGAGCAGGCATAAGTAAGTCATCAAAGGGAGGCGGCATGACGCCTCCCTTGCAATATCAACATCGCCAGCGCGCTGGTTGATATCACCTGTTTATCATCGTCATGACTTTTTTCGTGCGGTTATTTCTTTAACTAGCCTCAATGGTTTCGTCATTTTCCATGATAAAGATGAAACCAAATCTGTATAGCGCTGAGTCAGCTCCTGGTACGCATTTTCAATGCTGAGCAATTTCTGTTGCTGAGTTTGATACTCGTCCTCTAAATGCGCATTCCGCTGTTCAAGCTCGTGGATAATGGTGGTTTTATCGCCAACCTGCGCCTTCAGAACATCAATTTCACTTCGCTGAGATACCGCCGACTGTTTAAGAGAAGTCATTTCTTCCTGCAGCGTTGAGTTCATCATTTGTGCATGTTCAAGCTCGCGTAACGCTCTGTCTTTCAGAGAAAAAATATACTCTTCCGCTGACTGATTAACGATCCGGCCGTACGCAGCTTTGATAAAGTCATCATAAAAGTCATCACGATCGATTTCTAAAGATAAGATGAACGACTTTACTTCATTAAACAACGGGTTAAACGTACTGCCAGAAATCGTATTGAGATGCCACTCAAGAAAAACAACGGCGTAATTATTAAAATCACGACTTCTGGACGCCAGTAAATCACGATCTTGCATAAACAAACGTAGCGAAGTTAATGCCTCCAGCGCGCAGTGCCACGAATCTTCTCTGGTGGAGGAAAGCGACTCAGCGCGGTGGATAGTATGAGAGATTAAGATCTCATCAACCAGAGAGATGCGATTTGCTAACAGCATGAAACAACTCACAAAGTACAGGTCGTTTGTGGTTCTCAGCGGTTGAAACTCCAGGCCCATTGCCAGGATAGCCTCGCGTCTGAAGAGCTTATCCCATGGCCACCATATAAAGGCTCTGAAAAAATCTTCAGCAATTTCCCGTGAAGAGAAGACCTCTTTTTCAGGCAGTAAATCCTCACGCGCCGACAAAGGCATGGGAGAACGGGTATTGGTTTGCAAATCGACTGACTGGCACCGGCAGATAACAACATCCGTTTGCAGGGCCGTAGCCCGGTCGGACATTCTCTTTAACATCTCTTTATCGGCGTAATCGTCATCGTCGAGGAAAATGATGTATTCGCCGGTCGCTACTCGTAAGCCGATATTTCGCGATTCGCCGCCACCGACGTTGCTCGGATTGGTGATAACCCGGACTCGCGAATCTTCACTGGCTATTTTAGTGACAATATCCAGAGTATTATCCGTTGAGCTATCGTTAACAAGGATAATCTCAATCTCTTTTAAAGACTGGGCTAACACCGTAGTAAGCGTCTCAGCAATATACTCCGCGGCGTTATGGACAGGGATAATAACGGATACAATAAGGTTACTTGATTCATCAGACATTCAATCACCTTCAAAATAAGAGGCACGCAATCATTAAACTCATCATGCGTTTGCTGAGCAGTTACATAGCTTAAAATGCAACCGCTTCGGAGGTGTTTGATTTACATGAAGCTGTAATCTCTTGCGTTACATCATCCCTGAACCACATCATGATAAGTCTTTAAGGTCTTGCTAATGATCATACCGCTAGAAAACTTATCCTGAACGCGTTGCCGTCCTTTGATACCCATCTCTACTCGTGCTTTGGGATTGGCTAACAAGAATTCAAGCTTATCGGCCAGCTCCTGCGGAGAGTTACTTTTCACGATAATGCCGTTATCGTTATTAACGATCAGGCTATCGCAGCCGCCAACATCGTAGGCAATGCAGGCCCGGCCAACCGAGGAAGCCTCAAGCAGAATACGCGGCACGCCTTCGGAATAGATCGAAGGTAATGCCACAATGTTCGACTCCTCGATCAAGTCGCAGACGTTAGAGCTGTGACCCAACCAGTTAATCAGACCTTCTTTATGCCATTGCTGGATCACCGCAAGGGATATAGCATCCTTATCGTTTTCAACGAGTATCCCGGCAACGTTTAGCGTAAAATGAATATTTCTTGCTTCGAGGATTTTCTTGGCTTCAATTAAATCCCCGAGCCCTTTACTCCAGAGCATTCTGCTGGCAAACAGCACAACCGGAACGTCACGCTCCTGCTCCAGAGAATATTTATAGATCTCCGGATTGATACCCGCGCCATCGATGACAATAGTCTGCTGATAGTCAATCCCGACAAAACCCGCCAGTTTTTTACGATCTTTATCGTGCTCAAACATAAATATACTGCGCTTATTACTGGCAATACATTTGTAGGCCATGATGGTGATATTGCGCAATAGCTTAAGCAAACCCGTATCACCTGAAAATACACGACCCAGACCGACAAAACTCACGATGACTGGACGGTTGTTTGTCCTGGACAGGAGCCCACCGATCAGACAGGGTTTAATAGTAATACAGTGTAAAAGGTCGGGATTAATTTCTTTAATGAGCTTTCGGGAGGCAAAAAAGGCCCGAAAGAAAGTTAATGCATTAAATGATTGAGCATCAAGTGGGACATTATGACACTTAAAACCGAATGTTTTAAATTTATTCAGCACTTTACCGTCGACAAAATGACTGATGATGTGAATCTCATAACCAGCATCTCGGGCGGCGATCGCACGATCAATCCAGTGCAAATCAAAATACCAATCCGAGTTTATGAAATAACACAGTTTTTTCATTGCTATATCCACTTAATGATTCTTACCGCTGATTCCTTTTACACCATGGATAATTCCACGACGCAAGTATTTAAAATATAACAATTTATTGCGTTGCCATGGCAATATTGATACATATTTAATCAACCGTAAAAGGATTGAGAGACGGCTAAAAATGGCAACTCGCGGAAAAATTCTCTTCGCCAAAATAAGATTTCGACAAAGATAATAAACCTTCCATTCGGGAACAATACATTTCCCCTGGATACTCACATCGTGGGTAAAGATGACCTCGGGAGAATAGCGAATAGCTTCGCCATCTAATGTCAGCTGATAGCCAAAATAGAGATCGTCAAAATATAAAAATAACTCGTCGTGAATACTGTGGAGATGCTTTTGCAGCACATCTCGCTGAATAATCATACCGACAAAGGAAACCGTCTGTACCGCACACGCCCGGGAAACCGACGGAAGAAACTCCGCAGGATTTCTGATGTAGCGTAATGTGTCCATAAACGATGACGGAACTTTGGCAAAAGGCATGTTCATCGGACAGGGTTGCCCCTGAAGATCCTTGACCAAAGCGGTGAACACCCGACAGTTAGCCTTTTCTAGCTGGGCAAATTTTTCCAGCGCATCGCTCTCGGGCCAGGCGTCATCATCGTAAAAGAAAACCCAGTCGCTATCGACGTTGTCGCATAAATATTGACTCCCGGCCTTAAAGCCACCCGCGCCACCGCTGTTGGATGGCAGATTAAGAACAATCACTCGCGGGTCGCTAAGGGTGGCTAACCAGGCCTGGGTTCCATCCGTGGACCCGTTATTGACAACAACGATCGCTGTAAAATTTAATTTCACCGTGTTGGCAATAGTCAGCTTTAACTTCTCTAAACGATTATACGTGACTATTAATGCGGAGCAATTCATCGCACAGAAACCGTAAATACTGGCATAGACTCATTACTGCTAAGGGAGGACAAGTACTTATCGGCTGTATTTAATGCTTCTGCGATAGTGACATCCATATCCAGATATCGATAGGTTCCAAGGCGGCCAACAAAGGTCATATTCTTTTCATTTTCCGCGAGGGACAAATATTTATCGAGTAAAGCCATCTCTCCCATCTGACGAATCGGATAATAAGGGATATCCTTTTCGCCACATTCGCGGCTGTATTCCTTGTAACAGACCGACCCCTCATGGGATTCCCAGGGCGAAAAGTACTTATGTTCAGTGATACGGGTATAAGGAACATCCAGCGAGCAGTAATTCATTACCGCGCAACCCTGATAATCGCCCTGCCAGGTGAATTTTTCAAAATCCAGAGTACGATAGCCCAGGCGACCATATTGATAGGAATAAAAAGCATCCAGCGGCCCGCTATAGAACACGTGATCGTACTGTTCTCTCTCTTCAGCGTTAAACGATTGCTGAAGTTCGATGGTAATATTTTCATGATTGGCGATTGACTCAATCATTTTCGTATAACCCAGTTTCGGCATGCCCTGAAATCTGTGGTTAAAGTAATTATCATCGTAGTTAAAACGAACCGGCAGACGCTTAAGAATTGACGCAGGAAGCTGCGAAGGCTCCATCCCCCACTGTTTGATGGTATAGCCCTTGAAGAACGCCTCATAGAGCTCTTTGCCGATAAAACGCAGAGCCTGTTCTTCAAAGGTCTTCGGTTCCAGGATCGAACTGTCCCCTTTTTCGGCAATAAGCGCCCGGGCCTCATCTGGCGAACAGGTCTTCGCAAAAAACTGGTTGATGGTATGCAGGTTGATCGGCAGAGAGAACACCTGGCCATTCACGGTTGCTTTGACACGGTTCACATACGGCATCATCTCAGCGTGCTGAGTCACATAGTTCAACACTGTTTCATTATCGGTGTGAAAGATATGCGGGCCATAAACGTGAACCATAACGTCGGTTTGCGGATCGCGCGCATCATAGGAGTTACCGCCTATGTGGTCACGCTGGTCAATAATTCTGATGTGATGACCTTGTTCAGCGAGCTGGCGTGCGATAACCACACCGGAAAAACCCGCTCCGACGATGAGAATATTTTTACTGTTCATAATATAACTCCAGCAGCCTTAACCAAGAATTGAGCGTCTAACTTTATAGTAGTATTTTGTTATCGTGTTTCGCCTCGGTGAACCGACAGGAGCATATTTATTGAGGAAAGGCATCAACGCTTTTTTGATCTTAGTCTGAAGCAGAACTGGCGTTTGCCCTGCAGTTTGCGCAGGACTTGATGAATTTACCGGAGATAACTGACGGAAATAGGTCTCTTTTTCCCATGGCGTATTGATGACGTTTTCCAGGAAATCGTCATAAAAGTCAACCTTGTCCGTATTCCACGGTTTATTCTCCCCGGCATAGTGAATCATATTCGGGTTCTTTCTGGCTTTTAAAAAGCGCATATATGTTGCGAACTGGAGATTGGGGAAAAAGTCATCCGTATTGCCATTACCGTGATAGACATTCCACTCCAGCGGTAAAAACTCAACCCGGCCATAGAAGACTTTGTTCATGATGTCCTGGTCGAGGAACCAGTACTTCTTCTCTTTCAGCGTCTTAATCAGCGCGGAGAAGGTATCTTCCTGCACCATCTGGGCAACGTTAAAAACGATAATTCCCGCCTGGAAATACTCATCCGGATTAGTCATTTTAAGCGTTTTTTGCAGATACTCGCCGGCGGGCATCACGCCATCTGCCGACTCCGACATCGCACCAAACTTGACGAAGCCTTCCATCACGATATCTTTAACGGCGGCAACAAGGTTTGTGCCGAGGTCGACATTAAGCAAAGTCGCAAGATCGGCCTTCACCACAGTATCGGAATCGATAAAAATGACCTTCTCATATTCACGGAAAAGCTGCGGAATAAACAAGCGAGCGTAGGTTGATGCGCTAAAGTGTGCGCGGGTATGTACGCCATTCAATTCAGTAAAGGCATTCACATCAAAGAAACGCAGTGAAAAGTTTTGCTGTCCCGAGACCAGTTTTAGTAAGCGCTGTTTGTTAAGGTTACTCACCTTATTTTCCAGCACAACAATATCGTAATGGGTGTTTTTATCAGAATGGCGAACAATGGAGTTGATTAAGGCTCCACCGCTGATGGCATAGTTGTCATCAAAACTGATGACTATCGGCGCAGCGTGAGGAAAAACCGGTTCCAGCTTGCCGTTGAATGTCTCATTCGTCACGAAAGTGCGCTGAAGTTCTTTAACTTTCAGGGCCCGGTCTTGCTGCTGCTTAATAATATAAATGTTAAAAAGACGCTCAGCAATATGTCCAATAACACGCTTTTCTTGCGCGTTATAATTATTCATAGAGATGCGGCTTTCAAGATTAGTCAAAACCGCGAAGAGCCATTCTGAATAATCTACGAACATATCTTTGTGCATCACAAACATGTTCGTATAATAGCCATCTGTGGCATTGTTAAACTGCTGAATAGCCGCTTTATAATCCGGATAAAGCTCTTCGACAACCTCCAGGGCAGCCAGATAGTCCTTTATATGTAAAAACTCACCTTTCTCATAATGATCGAGGTTATTTTTACTGCCGGCAGAGGTCACAGACCACTTCTTTGGTAACAGCAGGTCAAACCCTGAAATACAATCCTGGATTGCCGTGTCGGTTAAACCAAACTGCTTTTCATATTCTGCATCAATAACGGGTGAATTAACGACGCCCCAATTATCTTCCGGAAAGCTCTGCTCTGAGGAAAAGTTCAGATGTCGGCGATAATGCATAAAGCCGACATAATCAGAAAGAGATTCATTTTTCCAAACCCAATAATGTGCTGTTAACTCACAGTAAAAAGGGTTTTTAAACGAAATATTATCACCGGTATCATCGCCAATACAGCCGATATCATTATAGGAGTTGGCTTTACCTACATGCAATGGTTTGATAATCGATGCATTAAGGAATGCGCTCGGCTTATGATGACAGGTATAGATCTTAATACTATTCATTTAATTACCAGATTTAGGCCATTGCTTGTTTATAAAGTTCGATGATTCTTTCAGCAGAACCGATTTCCCGCAGACGATGATTTTCGATCCAGACAACCCGATCGCATATCTTTTCCACATCACTCATGTTGTGGCTAACAAACAATATTGTCACGCCACGATTTTTGAACTCTTTAATCGTCTTGATACATTTGGCCTGAAAAGAAATATCGCCGACGGCAAGCACTTCATCGATAATCAAAATATCAGGCTCAACTTGACTGATAACAGAAAAACCAAGCTTCGCTAGCATACCGCTAGAATAGACGCGGATCGGCTCATCGATAAATTCCCCTAATTCCGAAAATTCAATGATGCGCTCCATTCGCTGCTGCACCTCTTTACGGCGTAACCCAAGAAGTGTGGCATTAAGAAAAATGTTCTCGCGCCCCGTCAATTCTGGATGAAAGCCGCCGCCCAGCTCAAGCATTGAAGCGACTCGCCCACGGGTGGTGACCGATCCTTTTGTGGGTTTTATCACGCCGGCAACCAGCCCCAAAGATGTGCTTTTGCCTGCGCCATTTCGCCCGATGAGCGCAACGGCCTCTCCTTTACCGACCGTAAAAGAAACATCCTGAATAGCAAGATATTTGCGGCCCTTCAGTAATTGAAATGCTCTTTTGGGATGAAATATTAAATCTTTAATACCTGAGCCAATATGATGGTAAAGTGGATACTCTTTTGTCACATTATTAAAATCAATTACTGGTTCCATCACAAGATCTCTGCAAAGCGATATTTTAATTTATTAAAAATACTCAGACCGATAACCGTCAGCACTATACCCGTCAAATATAATACTGAAATATGCTCATAGTTTAACACCCCATCCATAAATAAGTTGCGCCAGCTTAAAATCATACTCGCCAGAGGGTTATAGTCAATAACCCAGCTATATTTTGCCGGAATCATATCGGATGCGTATAAAATTGGCGTACAGTAGAACATTAACATAATACCGAGAGTCACAAATCTTTCCAGATCTCTAAAAAATAGATTCAACGTTGAAAAGATTATAGATATGCCAAAGGTGAATATCACCTGCCCGATAGCAATGAGCGGTATTCCCCACAGCCACGAAAGCGAAGGACGCATACCGTATACAAAAAGAAAAGCGACGATGACAGGAATGGTACACAAGAAGTGTAACCCTTCCATCATGACATTACTGAGCGGGATAACTGAGCGCGGAAATACAGTTTTTTTAATAATTTGCGCATTAGCAATAAATGAAAAAAGTGAATTTGTTGCTGAGCTTGCAAACCACTGCCAGGGAAACAGCCCCGTTATTAGAAAAAGGGTATAATTAGGTATCTGAACACGCATGATCAGTTTAAAAATAAAATAGTAGATCATCGCAAAAAGCAAAGGATTGGCAATTGACCATAAATAACCAAACACGCTACTTTTATACCGTACCTTTAGATCTTTATTAGTGATAACAACAAGCAGGTCAAATAAATACCCTAGATTATACTTCATTTTTATACTCATAAATTATTCTACGAAATTTTAAGCATTTTGTTATGCACTTTAGATTTCGCGTTGTAGCTGACTAAACCCCCGTCAGCTGCGATAGCTCTAACGCCCGAACTTATAGATTGCCGGTAGATACCGTGACTTGAGCATACGAGCTGAAAACCTAAGCACATAGATTAAAGCAAGATTTTCCCGATTTTTGTCTCCGCTTTAATGCATTGGCAGCAGCCGACCATTGTAGATCTTGCATACCGAACTGGGACAAGTGAGATGCTGACCTGGAGATGACCAGTTAATGTGCTGTTTCATGGCAAACAGTAAAAACTGCTATTTTACAGTCAGATACCCCCTCCCCTTAATGTTATGAGATAGCTTTAAATCACGCTACCGCCCTTGGCTGTCGCAACCAAACTGCGTAATGATTCATCTATCTTGTCTGTCAAAACCTCCAGCGCCTGTTATCACAACCACAGTGCACTGGCTCAACGCCGTCCTGACGTTAAACAGCGGCTGTCGAAAAAGTGGCCGCCCGTGACACCGGGTGTTGCTCGCTTGAAAACGATAAAGATTCAAGCAGGGGCACACTCTCGCTGTTTGCTTTCGCCTCATCCATCAGGAATTTCTCAATTCGCTCTTCTGACAAGCCTGTTTTTCATGCGTCAGAGGGCTCTGTCTCCGTTATCTACCCATTCATCTTCTGATGAATCAGCGCAAACTGTGCTCCAATATTGATTGAAATGACGCCAACAATCAGTTTAGTGTCATATTTAATGCTGCGCACAGGATAGCTGATTAAGCTGACAACACAATGGTCATGCAAATGAGCAGCAGCATTATAGCGCTGGTCTATAGGAATAAAAATGAAAATACGTTGCCAATCAATTCATATTGCAAATGATTCAGGAGGTAAACATAATTTAAACAAAATTCGACAACAAAAATAACCACTTGATTTAAAAAGGAAAACCTTAAAAAGCCGCCTTCAATGTGAAATAATTGTAAACTCAAACATAAAATCAATTTTAATCTGCGTTATTTCTCCGGGGCATAAACCGTTTGGGCAGAACAGGGAATCCTGAGTACGCGATCAAACCATACGCAATCATTATCTTGCTAATCATAAAGCACAGATAATGAATTTCATTCAAACTACAGAACGCCAGTACAAACCCATTGATATCCGGACGCCAGCGCTTCCCCAACGAACATATGAACATAATCAGCAACGGTAAAGCAGGTGATCCACGCGGCAAGCCAGTGTAAAATCAACGAATAGATAGCGGGACACAGTCACCCCAGAGGATGAATATGAAATTTTTAGTAACTGGAGCCGCAGGATTCATCGGCTTTCATACCTGCAAGCGCCTTCTGGAGGCGGGTCATGAGGTTGTCGGCCTCGACAACATGAACGACTATTATGACGTCAATCTTAAGCAGGCCCGTCTGGATTTACTGCAATCTCCCCTGTTCAGTTTTCACAAAATCGATCTCGCGGATCGTGAAGGTATTGCCCGGCTTTTTGCTAACGAGAAATTTAACCGAGTGATCCATCTCGCCGCGCAGGCAGGAGTTCGCTACTCCCTGGAAAACCCGTTCGCTTATGCTGACGCTAACCTGATTGGTTATCTGAACATTCTTGAAGGCTGCAGACACAACAACGTTGAGCATTTGCTCTATGCCTCATCCAGTTCGGTCTATGGTCTGAACCGTAAAATGCCGTTCTCTACGGAGGATTCGGTTGATCATCCGGTTTCGCTGTATGCCGCCACCAAGAAAGCGAATGAACTGATGGCGCACACCTACTCGCATCTTTATGGCATTCCAACCACTGGACTGAGATTCTTCACCGTCTACGGCCCGTGGGGCCGTCCGGATATGGCGCTGTTCAAATTTACGAAAGCCATGCTTGAGGGTAAGAGTATTGATGTCTACAACTACGGCAAGATGAAGCGCGACTTCACCTACATTGACGATATCGTTGAAGCGGTTGTAAGGATGCAGGACATTATCCCGCAGCCTAATCCGGAATGGACCGTTGAAACGGGTTCACCAGCGGACAGCTCAGCACCGTACCGGGTGTATAACATCGGGAATAGCTCACCGGTTGAGCTCATGGATTACATCACTGCTCTGGAAGAGGCTCTGGGGATGGTGGCGGAGAAAAATATGATGCCAATACAGCCCGGCGATGTGCTGGAAACCAGCGCAGATACCAGGCCGCTGTATGATGCGGTGGGATTCAGGCCACAAACGACGGTCAGGCAGGGGGTGAAGAACTTCGTTGACTGGTATAAAGCCTATTACAAGGCGTAGTCATATCAGGCATTGTGGATTTAGCCGCAGCAGAACGCTACTGCGGCTTTTTTATATCGGAAATGGTCATCGGATAAACTTATCCATCCCTGCTGCAAGTTGAGATACGTAATTTATTTATGGCCTGCCGCTGAAACCACACAATACCTAAACGCAGATTTAACACGAAGCAAACAAAACCGTCAACAAACTCTCATCTAAGCCACTTCCATTACCCTCACTGAAGAGCATTACCTTATAAAGCAAACATTCCCCAGCTTATCAGGCTGCCAGCAAAGTCGGCCACAGCGCTATTGTTCAACGTAACGGTAATGAAAAAGTTTTTTCCACTTTTCTCAAAAAAAAACCACAAACACCATATAGGAATTTTCTTAAATTCAGGCTATGTTAAGCAGGCAAAGGCATGCTTTTGCAGAGATATTAGTTCGCAGGCAAATGGATTTATAACATTCCTTTCATTCTGGTACGCATTATGGCAAACATAATTTTCTTAGCAGTTGCTGCCATCCTGTTGATTGTTTCAGTCTACTTTCTGATTTCTTATATCAAAGATCAGAAAAAGACCAAGCTGACTTTTAACAAACGAAAGTGGTGAAAAGAAAACTTAATATAATTATAATACAGGCATAGGAAATCATAATATAAAAATAAAACACTGCCAGCGGTGGGGATACGCATAGTCTTTACAGCTGGCATTGGATATCTTTTTAAAATAAAAATGTCATATTAAACTGATACTATATCCTTAGCATCAGCACGCTATTCTCACGGCCATGAATGGCTTGCGTTTGCTATGCTGCGCCCTTCCCTTGAAAGATCCCGCCCCTCCCCGTTTAAATATCAATCAGCGCCTCACCGCAACGCAGTACGCCTGAGAGCCCGGGATCCAGAAACAACAAAAGCCTGCAAGCAGGCTCTGTTTTACCTTCCGGCGCTTATCTCCAGCGTCTACATCACAGTGACGGTAGCTCTTCACAAGGTGAATTTAACATATCCGACCTCAATGGTTAGGACAAGATGATCGATTGAAGAATTTAAGCGAGGTCACGTTTTTTAATGAGTTGAGTCGGGAAAGAGGAGCAAAACGATTTGTCGGGCGAATAGCTGAACCCTTCAGGAGAGAGGAGAACTCTGGCCGACAGCGCATCTCCCGGCCAGAGGGGGGATTTAGTCACTACCGAACAAATCGCGGGTATATACTTTGTCAGCGACATCCGACAGCTCTTCAGCCATTCGGTTTGAGACAATCACGTCAGCTTCTTGTTTGAACGCGTCGAAATCGCGAACTACGCGGGAATTAAAGAACTCATCTTCCTGCATAACCGGTTCGTAGATAATGACCGGGATACCTTTGGCCTTGATACGCTTCATGATGCCCTGAATTGAGGAAGCGCGGAAGTTATCGGAGCCACTCTTCATGATCAGGCGATAGATACCAACAACTTTAGGCTTTCGCGCCAGGATAGAGTCAGCGATAAAATCTTTACGCGTACGGTTAGCATCGACGATGGCACCGATGATGTTATTCGGCACAGATTCATAGTTTGCCAGCAGCTGCTTGGTATCTTTCGGCAGGCAGTAGCCTCCGTAGCCAAAGGATGGGTTGTTATAGTGATTACCGATTCGCGGATCGAGACACACGCCTTCGATGATCTGTTTACTGTTCAGACCCTGGCTTTCAGCGTAGCTGTCCAGTTCATTAAAGTAAGCAACACGCAGCGCCAGGTAGGTATTGGCGAATAACTTAATCGCCTCAGCTTCGGTAGAGTCAGTAAACAGCGTCGGGATATCCTGCTTAATCGCGCCTTCTTTCAGCAGATTAGCAAAACGCTCCGCGCGTTCTGAACGTTCGCCAATGACGATACGAGACGGGTGCAGGTTGTCGTAAAGCGCGCGGCCTTCACGCAGAAACTCAGGGGAGAAAATGACGTTATCAATGCCCAAGCGCTCTTTAATATCACGCGTAAAGCCAACGGGAATGGTGGATTTAATAATCATTACCGCGTCTGGGTTAATCTCGGTGACATCACGAATAACGGCTTCAACGGTCGAAGTATTGAAGTAGTTCGTTTTCGGATCGTAGTCAGTGGGCGTAGCGATAATGACATAATCTGCATCACGATAGGCATCATGCTTGTCAGTTGTCGCGCGAAAATTCAACGGTTTTTCCGCCAGATATTCCTGGATCTCCTTATCGACAATCGGAGAAACCTTTTGGTTAATCATATCAACTTTGGATTGAATGATATCCAGCGCCACCACTTCGTGGTTTTGCGCAATCAGGATGCCATTCGATAAACCAACATAACCGGTACCGGAAATAGTAATTTTCATTCGATCACACTTTAATCAGTTAACTGGACGGCGGCATATTAGCCACCCTGGTAATCAACGCTTGTGGCGGTTTTACTCTCAGAAAGATGGGAAGTCAAGAAAGAGCCATAAGGGAATGCATAATTCCATACATCAACCCTATGGCTCTAAACAGAATAAATTCTATTTAAGTAAAGCTAATATTTCTTCTGTTTTAGCCTTCATTAATTCATCATCAGCTTTTGACTCGACGTTGAGGCGCACTACCGGCTCGGTGTTTGAGCTGCGCAGGTTAAAACGCCACTCCGGATATTCAATACTGATGCCGTCGGTGGTGTCCACGTTGACGGCATCCGGTTCATAGCGCTCACGAATGCGTGCAATTGCCGCCGCCGCATTCTCCAGCTTGCGGTTAATTTCTCCGGAGGCCGGGAACGCGGCCTGTCGGTCCGCCACCAGCGCCTTCAGCGGGCTGTTCTTCAGACACAGCAGCTCCGCCACCAGCAGCCACGGGATCATCCCGCTATCGCAGTAGGAGAAGTCGCGGAAATAGTGGTGTGCACTCATCTCCCCGCCATAAATCGCATCTTCTTGACGCATCCGCTCTTTAATAAACGCATGCCCGGTCTTCGACATCACAGGAGTGCCGCCGCTGCGGGTTACCATATCCACCGTATTCCACGTCAGGCGCGGGTCGTGAATGATACGGGCGCCCGGCTTCTTCTGCAGGAATGCTTCCGCCAGCAGGCCAACAATATAATACCCTTCGATAAATTCTGCATCGTTATCAAACATAAAGCAGCGGTCGAAGTCGCCGTCAAAGGCGATACCCATGTCCGCGCCATGCTCGCGTACCGCATCCGCGGTGTCCTGCCGGCACTCCGGCAGCAGCGGGTTCGGAATACCATTCGGGAAGTTGCCATCCGCCTGGTGATGCACCTTAATAAAAGTCACCGGCACGCCTGCAGCTATAAAACGTTTTTCTACTTCATCAATCACATGACCGGCGGCGCCATTGCCGGAGTTAACCACCAGCTTCAATGGGCGGGTGAAACTGGCCAGGTTTACGTAGCCCATCAGGTGATCCACGTACTCCTGCAGGACCGATATCTGACGCAGGGTGCCGCGACGGGACGCGTCCACCGGCGCAAACTGATTCTCTTCCGCCAGGCGCTGGATATCGCGCAGCCCGGTGTCCCCGCTGATGGGCTTGGCATTTTCACGAACCAACTTCATGCCATTGTAGTTCATCGGGTTATGGCTGGCCGTCACCTCTATCCCGCCGTCCACGCCCAGGTGGAAGGTGGCGAAGTAAATCTCTTCGGTACCGCTCAGACCAATGTCCAGCACGTCGGTGCCGGCGTCCATCAGCCCGCGGGCCAGCGCCAGCTTCAGCGACTCGCTGGTGAGGCGCACATCGCCGCCCACGACGATCGTTTTTGGTTTCAGGAATTCGCCATAGGCTCGTCCAATGCGGTAGGCAATATCTTCGTTTAATTCTTCGCCCAGTTCGCCGCGAATATCGTAAGCTTTAAAACAGTTTAATTTTGCCATCTATTTAATCCTTAAATACAAATTAGCAACGACCATACTGGTCTTTAATACGGATAATGTCGTCTTCGCCCAGATAGGAGCCGGACTGGATCTCCAGCACTTCCAGCGGGATACGCCCCGGATTCTCGAGGCAGTGTTCGGCGCCGATGGGAATAAAGGTCGACTGATTTTCAGTCAGCAGGAACTGCTTGCCGTTGACCGTTATCTGCCCCGTCCCAGCGAGGATCACCCAGTGCTCGGCGCGGTGATGGTGCATCTGCATGGAGAATGCTCCTCCCGGCTTGACGGTGATACGGTTAACGTTAAAGCGCGGAGTCTGAACCACCACGTCGCTGCGGCCCCACGGACGGTAGATTTCGCGGTGTCGTTTATATTCGCTGCGCTGGTTGGCCTTCAGGTACTCCACGACCTTTTTCACATCCTGGGCGCGGTTTTTATTCATCACCAGCACCGCATCCTTGGTACTAACGATCACCAAGTCCTCAACGCCAATAGCCGCTACCAACTTTTCGTCGCTGTTGATGTAGCAGTTCTGACTGTTGTGCACCCAGGCATCGCCGTTCAGCACGTTGCCAAGCTCATCTTTGGGGCTAACATCCCACAGGGCTGACCATGAGCCGACGTCGCTCCAGTCCGCGTCCAGCCCCACCACCACCGCATCGGAGGTCTTTTCCATTACCGCATAGTCAACGGATTCGTCGGGACAGGTGCTGAACACCTCATGCGGGATGCTGATAAAGTCGCTGCCGCTATCGGCCGCATTGACCGCAGCCGTGCAGACTTCGAGAATATCCGGGCGGAATTTTGCCAGCTCGGAGAGATACTTTTTCGCCCGGAACATAAACATACCGCTGTTCCAGTAATATTCCCCGGAGGCCAGATAGGCCTGCGCACGCTCCAGGTCCGGCTTCTCGACAAAGCGGGCAACCTGATATGGCGTATGCTCCCCTTCCCCCAGCGCATCGCCGCGCTGGATATAGCCGTAGCCGGTTTCCGGGGTGTTCGGAACGATACCGAAGGTGACCAGATGTTCAGCCTGCGCATACTGCTCCGCAACGCGGATGGCGTCGTGGAAGACCTGCTGATTATTGATGATGTGGTCGGCAGCGAGCACCAGCATCAGCGGGTCGTCATCGTGGCGGGTGGCCTGGAGGGCCGCCAGGGCGATGGCCGGGGCGGTATTGCGCCCGACCGGCTCGAGAATAATGTTGTTCGATAGCTTATTGAGTTGGCGCAGCTGTTCGGCCACCAGGAAGCGATGCTCTTCGTTACAGATGACCATCGGTTCATGGATTTCAAGGCCCGAAAGGCGGGTGATGGTTTCCTGCAGCATGGAGTTCTGCCCGTACAGCCGGAGGAACTGTTTCGGGTAAAGCTCGCGAGACATCGGCCAGAGACGACTGCCGGTACCACCAGCCATTATCACAGGAAGTAACATATTAATTTCCTTTAATTAAAACCCTGTTATTAAACGCCCAGTAATTTACTGAGGCCAGAAGCAGACTAATATAGGAGCACAAGATAATAAATATGGCAAATTCTTAAAAAGATTAAAAATCAGATGTCAGAAATATTTTTAGAAAGGAAATGCTTATTAGCCGAGTACAATGTCAAATATAAAGTTAAAAAACAGTCAGACCAAATGGCCTGACTGCGTCAAGAAGTTTATTCCAACCACTCTGTATGGAATACACCCTCTTTATCGATACGCTTATAGGTGTGCGCACCAAAGTAATCACGCTGAGCCTGAATTAGGTTAGCGGGCAGAACCGCGGAACGGTAGCTATCGTAATATGCAATTGCGGCAGAGAACGTCGGTACCGGAATACCATTCTGCACGGCATAGGCCACGACATCACGCAGCGCCTGCTGATAGTCATCAGCGATCTGTTTGAAGTATGGAGCCAGTAGCAGGTTAGCTATGCCGGAGTTTTGCGCATAAGCATCGGTGATCTTTTGCAAGAACTGAGCACGAATAATGCAGCCCGCACGGAAAATCTTAGCAATTTCGCCGTAGTTCAGATCCCAGTTGTACTCGTCAGAAGCAGCACGCAACTGGGAGAAGCCCTGAGCATAGGAAACGATTTTACCGAAGTACAACGCGCGACGCACTTTTTCGATAAATTCAGCATTATCACCGGCCGGCTGAGCCTGCGGACCACTCAGCACTTTCGAAGCGGCTACGCGCTGGTCTTTTAGAGAAGAGATATAACGAGCAAATACGGACTCAGTGATCAGGGACAGGGGTTCGCCTAGATCCAGTGAGCTCTGGCTGGTCCACTTACCGGTACCTTTATTTGCTGCTTCATCAAGAATGACATCGACGAGGTATTTACCCTCTTCATCCTTCTTGGTGAAGATATCTTTGGTAATGTCAATCAGGTAGCTGCTCAGTTCACCTTCGTTCCATTCGGTGAAGGTTTGCGCCAACTCTTCGTTGGAAAGCGCTAGACCGCCTTTCAACAACGCATAGGCTTCGGCAATCAGTTGCATGTCTCCATACTCGATGCCGTTATGAACCATCTTAACATAATGACCAGCGCCATCGGCACCGATATAGGTGACACACGGCTCAGCGTCTTCAGCAACCGCAGCAATCTGCTTCAGTATTGGAGCAACCAGTTCATAGGCTTCTTTCTGGCCACCAGGCATAATGGAAGGCCCTTTCAGAGCCCCCTCTTCACCACCGGAAACACCGGTACCGATAAAGTTAAAACCTTCGGCAGACAGTTCGCGATTACGACGGATAGTGTCCAGGAAGAAGGTGTTGCCGCCATCAATGATGATGTCGCCTTTATCAAGGTAAGGCTTAAGGGAGTCGATGGCGCTGTCGGTGCCAGCCCCTGCCTTCACCATCAATAGGATACGGCGTGGTGTTTCGAGGGATTCAACAAACTCTTGTACTGTGTAATAAGGGACCAGTTTTTTGCCTGGATTTTCGGCAATCACTTCTTCGGTCTTTTCACGGGAGCGGTTGAAAACGGAGACGGTATAACCGCGGCTTTCAATGTTCAGCGCAAGGTTACGCCCCATCACGGCCATACCGACAACCCCGATCTGTTGCTTGGACATTACATACTCCTGTCATATGTGTAAACTACACTTCGTAGTCTAAATGCGATTTTATTTTAACTCAAAGACAAAAAAGCACATAGCTTAAAAAATTTATTTGATATCAAGGAGAACTAAACTTACAACTTTATGATTTATATACACCTAAAAACTTAGAAGAAAAATATCTACCAAAAGTAAAAAGAATCCCTCTTTTATTTTCAAAAAGGTACGAAAAGAAGAATGTAATAAGTATTGTGATAGCCACTACAAAAAGAGAACTTATAATTGTTTTCGGATAATACAATGAACAGATAAGCATCATTACTGGCAAATGCATAAGATATAATGTGAACGTTTTACCAGAAAGATATCTGATATAATACTCGCATGATGTTAATATTTTTGGTGATGCTTCCAATTAGTAGAACATGTGTTTTTCAATAAACGTCCCGATGACTTTTTCGTGGATCTCTACTGAACGCGAGAAGCAGATTGTTTTACGAGCCAAGCGCTTAATGCGGGTGCGCAGCGTCAGGTTATTGCGCTCAATCCGTTGGGTGAATATTTTTCCGGTCAGATGCTTATCCTTCGGCACCTCCCGGCCATAGCTGCCCCAGTCGTCGCTGGTGATCATGCCGATGTTGAATGGCGTAAGCAGTGCCAGTAGTTCCCGGCAGGTTTCATCGGTACGGGGACCAAAAGTGTAGGCCAGTACACCCCCTGTTTTGGTGTTATACGCGTACCAGAGCCAGTGTTGCCGGGCTTTACTGCCAACGAAACTCCATTGCTCATCAAGTTCGCAGATAAGCGCCACATCAGCATGAGCAACGGGCGAAGACGTTATTCGCTTTGGCGTGAGTTTTTTAAAGTCCGGATGACGGTGTTAATGCCAATTTTCAGTGTTCTGGCGGTATCGCGAACCCCGGCGCCATTGAAGGCCATTTCAGTGATCAGCTCTTTAATGCCCGGCTTACGGGCCTCATAAGTGTAAGTGAGCTGAAAAACGCGGTGGCAGTCACGGCAGCGAAATCTGTCATGGCCTTTAGGGTTCTGACCATGGCGGTAGACCTGTGCAGACTGACAACGAGGACAATGAATGTTAACGCTGGCCATGAAAGAACCTCAAAAGCCCGCATTATACATCAGATTCAACTAATTAGAGGCATCACCATATTTTTTTTAAACCAGTATACTCAAAAAAAGCCTTAGCGGTAAGAATGTTAATCGAAACCACGAGAGAAAACAAATAAAAATAAATAATAGAAGAAAACTGATGCAAACTCCAAACAAATGGTTTATACATTGGGATATGAGCCAATGGTAATTTGATGGTTAAATAGAAAAGCGGTAATGTCAAAATAAATAAAAAGTGGGAATACTTAAAATTTATATTAGATATTTTATATACAAACACTCCCATCAACCACAATGGAAAATAAATAATCACTTTCGGCAAAGAGATAAAAATAAAAATAAAAAATATTAAAAATAAGATTGGTTTTTTCCTGCAAAAAAGCAAAGCACCAAACAAAATGTAATAAATACATTCAAAGCCAATTGACCAAATAGGCTCATTTGAACCAAAAACCAAATGTTGATTAAATCCTTCACCCAAGAAAAAAACTAATTTGATAAATGTAAAAAAAGAATAATCAGAGTAAAAGTTGGGATGTGAGAAATAATAAGATGGGTTATATTTAAGACCAATATGGTCAAGAAAAAATGTAATTAAAATAGCAGGAACAAGCACGGAATATATACGTATAGCTCGAGCTTTAAAAAAAGCCGCGTAATTATTTTCCTTATTATTAGAGACATATGCTATTACATAACCGGATAATACAAAAAAAACCACTACAGCTTCAGTGCCTAGCCCTGAGATTATGGGAATTTTTAGTGAGGTAAACCCGGCAGCATGTGATAATACGACTACTAAGGCTGCCGTAAAGCGAATTAGATCAAGATATATGGATGTCAACTTATTCATATGTTATCTCATCAAAAAAACATAATGATACTCATAAATCACAAACCAAAAAAATTATCGTATAAATGATACTTTATTAATTATAAAGACCCTAACAGATTTTAATAAAACAATTGCCAGGATAAGATAAGTAATCGCACCAATAAATGTCATTGTAAGTAAATATGAGAAAGAAAATTCATCAAATAATAAATTGATCGGTTTTCTAACAATGAACATGACAATTATCATAATCAGGCCCATGAAAAATATTGGCAATGCCTTTTTAAAAAGCTCTAAAAGGTTTCCATTTATAATTCGCATAAGTAAGTACATCGCTGGAAAGAAGTTAATAATGTTAGCCAAAAAATAGAACTTAGCAAAAGTAATGATATTATATTGTACTCCGAGAATAAATGCAGACATATAAATTAACATGCCCAATATACCAAGTTTCATTAAAATATCTGTACGACCCTTTGCCATAAACACAGTGCCACTTGTACTTAATACAGACTGAATTATAGCAGTAGGGGCCAACCATAACAGTATACTTGATGTCAGTATCCACTCTTTACCAAAAACTAGAATAACGAACGGTTTGCTAAGAAATGCCAAACCACTCATCAGAGGGACAACGATGAACAAAATAGCAAAAACACAGTCTAAATAGGTCTTTTTAAGAGTATCATGATCATCCTGGTTTTTACTCAGGATAGGAAACAGAGCTCTAGTGGCAACAAAAGTCAAACTCGCTATAGGAAATAACATTATTCTATATGCAAGACTATACGCGCCGAGCACTGAGGATGCCATGTACCTGCCAATTATAAAACTATCTGCATTTCGAGAAAAATAATTTATTAAATTAAATATAGATAAATGTGCACTAAAACCAAATATTTCTTTTAGGCCTGAAAAATCAAACAATTTGCTAAATGTCGGACGCCATTTTGAGGCTTTCCAAAACTGAATTGTAGACAAAGCATTGAAGATAATTGTCTGCCAAACCAAACTGTAAACACCAAAATTTTTATATGCCAAAAATAATGCAACAAAGACACCGATAACTGATGAAGTGATTTCTATTGAGGCTATTTTTTTAAATTTAGAGTCTCTTTCCAACAAAGCCAAATGAGCTGAAGAACTACTCGACAATGGAAATATAATAGAAATACATAGCAAAACCATGACTAGTTTTGGTTCACGGAAAAAATATGATATCAAAGGAGATGACAACACGATACATATTGCAATTCCAAGCCCCATATACAAATTGAGCCAAAAAATAGAGTTTATAATTTTACTATCAATATCTTTTCTCTGAATTATTGCAGCAGCGGTACCAAGATCTCGAATTAACATTCCAAAATTGATAATGACTAAAGCCATAGCCATTATACCATATTCACTTGGGGGTATTAACCTAGCTAAGTAAACAATATTAATTAACTGAACAAAGATTTTGACTACCTGAGAGATAGCTACCCATCTGGCGTTATTAAATAAGCTCATCTATTAATCTCAGTTTAGAGTTCTAATTATATAATTAAACAACTATATAAAATCATTTTTGACATAATCGGCTAAAAGAACTTGCAATAGTTTCATCTGAAAAAAAATTATTGATGTCACTAATTGTTCCATTGCTTATATGTTCACGAATTGGTCTTTTATTAATTCGTTTACATAGGCTTTCGACATCAGGAAAAGTTTCAATTATGTCAGCACCAAATTGCGCTTCTGCCCATTTCAAAAAAGGAGTTGAGACTGCAAACATCTTAATCCCAATAGTTAAGCCATAAAAGAAAGAACCACTAACAATCATATCATCATCGGCATGACTAATGATCAGCCCACCTGTAGATCTTATTAATTCTTTTGCTGTTGTATCATCAAGATAAGACGGGAGAATAGTGATATTTTTCTTTTCAAGAATAAGAGCTTTTATTTTATTTAGATAGTCATAATCCTCACAATGACCGACAATCAATAATTGTTGTTCAGTGGGGAAACTCTCAATTATAACTTCAAATTTTTTATATTCTAAAATCCTTCCAAATATAATAAACTTATTATTGTCACAATTATCGATTTTTTTATTATCAATTACAAGAGGGTATCTATATAAAGGGTGGGGTATATACTCATATCCCTCTTTCGCATAAACTGGAGAATGAACGACTTTATGATCAAATAAACCCTCGAGTTTATCTACTAATCTCTTTGCCTTGTTACTGTTTTCCTTATTTGCTTTATGGGGATAAATATTATGCCTTACAAAAATTATCTTCTTAAACTTTAATTTGAAAACAAATACCTTGAGCAAGATCTTTAAAATACCAGTTAGAGACACCTGCCCATTTCCCCCTATTATATCTGATTCAATCCAATTCAAAATCAGCACATCTTTCTTAGAAAAATTAAATTTTAATATTTCACGCATTGTTCTTTTCAGATTAAGGCTTTCAACATCCGAAAAAGACGCTAATATTTGTTGCATCCTAAGCGGATAAGCATTTGCCCCACCACTTTTAGGGAAATAAACTAATTTTTGCTTCATATAATCACCAATAAGGAAATTAGTATTTAACTTTTTTATTATTTAAAAAATTTTGATATTTTGTAGAAATATAACTTCCAATTTCATCGTTAAATCTTTGAACAGAAAACTTTAAAGCATGATTTCTACAGTTTTCATAATCAAACATTGACTCACTAGCTTCAAATGAATTAACTGCATCAACTAAATCTTGAACGCTTTGTTCTTTGAAGAATACCCCTGTTGGGTTTGTATTACCTAAAGATTGTATTGTCTCCAATGCTCCACCTTTCCCGAAAGCAATGACAGGAGTACCACATGCTTGTGCTTCTACCGGTGTAATACCGAAGTCCTCTTCCGCAGCAAACACAAAAGCCTTAGCTTTTTGCATATGCTCTTGCATTATCTGATCAGATTGATACCCTAATATATCTATATTTTTTGTTGATTTAGATTTTATTTTCTTCATCTCAGGACCATCACCAATAACAACTAGTTTTTTATCAGGCATTTTCGAGAATGCTTCAACAATCAGATCAATACGCTTATAAGGAACCATCCTAGAAGCCGTTAAATAATAATCCTCTTTATTTGTGCATAAAGTAAATCGTTCAACATCAACAGGAGGATAAATAACATCCGCATCTCTACCATAAACCTTTTTTATGCGTCTTGCGATGAAATGAGAATTAGCTATAAAATGATCTACACCATTGGAAGTACGATGATCCCATAATCTCATTTTATGAAGTAGCCATTTAGCTATCATCCCCTTCAGTCCGCGGTCGAGACCTGCTTCTTTTAGATATTGATGTTGTAAATCCCACGCATAACGAATAGGTGAATGAACATAACTTATATGCAGCTGATCCGGCCCTGTTAAAACTCCTTTTGAAACAGCATGACTACTTGAAAGTATAATGTCATGTTTAGAAACGTCCAATTGTTCAATCGCGAGGGGCATCAATGGGAGATAATTTTTATATTTACTAGCAGCTTTAGGCAGATTTTGAATAAATGTTGTCCGGGCTATTTTATTATTAAAGTGAATACGCTTCTCATCTGATAAAAAATCGACAACTGAATAAAGTTCAGATTCAGGATATAATTTGATGAATTCCGCGATAACCTTTTCTGAACCAGCATATGTTACAAGCCAGTCTGCAACTATTCCAATACTAAAATCATTTAACATAAAGCACCTTATAATTTAAAATTAACAAAAAACATCAATTAATGATGCGAAATATTATATTTCTTCAACAACTTCTCTTTTTATTATGTTGATAGTATTTTCCCAAGTGTAACGTTTGCATCTTTCGAACCCTTTAAGAATTAGTGCCTTCCGTAAATGTTCATCGGTACAGACTGACTCCAAGGCATATGTCATTTCATTAATATTTGTTGGATCTACTAACAATGCAGCATCTCCAGAAATTTCACCTAAAGAGGTTGTATTAGATGTAATTACAGGAGTTCCGCAAGACATGGCCTCTATAACAGGCAGGCCGAAACCTTCATATAGTGATGGGAAAAATAAAACAGAAGCCCCTTTATAAATTGACGCAAGCTCTTTATCAGTCACTCTTCCACGAAAAATCGTATCATCAGTAATACCTAACTCTTTAATAAGGGATGAAAGTTCTTCAGTTACATTACCGGTCATCATTACTGAATGAGAATTGCGAAGGGAAGATTTCGCGAATGACCTGAGAGCCGCGTGTTCGTTTTTATGTAGCTTCCTATTTCCTGCAATAAAGATAAATGGCTTTTCATGTTCATAAGGAGGAACACCATCATTGAAAGCATCGGAAACGCCATTACCAACAACAACAATTTTATCCTTAGGAATACCAGCCCACTCTGCAATCCTCTGTCTTGAAAATTCAGAAACGGTCAATACCTTATGACATCTCTTGCACGCGCGTTTCAATATCAATCTATAATATATTTTTTTCAATATAGAAGTATTATGCTCTATATCTACATGATTCAAATCATGTACTGTTATAACACTTCTCTTCAAGAATAAAATTGGTGCATTATAACCCGGGCTGAAAAAAAATTTTTTATTCCGAACTAAATATAAAGTCAACCATAAAAAATCTAACTTTCCAGTGGGTTTTCCTGATATACCAATTTCTTCAAGACAGTCTATACGTTCAAATACCTCCCTGGCAAAGCGACCTATTCCATGATCGCCAATCCATCGTGAATCAAAAATAATTGTCTTGTCCAATTCTGTCACCCTACGCATTCATAAGAAAGATATTTTAAAGTGGGAAAATGTTTTCAGTTATCAGTTAATTTCACAACCTTGCTTTTAGTAATCAATATTTTCTTATCACCATTAAAATTGTGTGACTTGAACAAACCAGAAACATTTTCACAATTAAAAATACTTACACCATAATATCCAACAACTCTACTCAATCCATATGCTACATTTTGTGCTTGAATATTTTTTGATTTCACTAAATATATCGCATGCTTATTTAATGATGATACATTAATTCCATTAAGAGTTAAATTTGTTACACCACCTATATAAACACCATAACTATTAGACATACCATTAACACGAGATAATTTAATATTACTAATATTAGAGAGAGCATTATAAGCAAAAAATCGAACTATATTTCTTGCTGTACCATTATTTTTAACAGAAACATTAGTTATGTTTATAAAGCCAATCTTACTAGCGTAGTATGTTTTGTCTTTTTTTTGTTCCTCATTGCAGGCAACAATTGAGCCAATTTCAGAACTACCAATAACATTATTGATTGAGCCATAATAACTATTACCGTATTGCGTAGTTATGCCTATGCAATCATCTCCAGAGGTTATATCAGCTCTATCAATATAGAAATATGAACAATCAAGAAAATGAATACCATCTCTCCCTCCAGGCTTAAGGTGCCCACCGCCTGAGACAATAATATTTTCAAGCCTAATCATTTTACATGCTTCAAATGATATGCACCAGTCAGCGCTATTACAAGCCTTGAATGAATTAATGGTAATATCAACACATTTGATAAACCTAACTAACCGTGTATAATTCTTACCTGTTTTTTCTGTGACTCCTCCATCAACACTTAAGCCTTTAATATTAATATTTTTTTTTGAAGTTGCCGAAAATATACTTATCGGCTTATCAGCATCACAGTAAAGTAATGATCCTTCTTTTCCCATGATGTAGGTATTATCTGGTAAAATAATCGATCGGCTGATTTTGTATTTATCAGAAAAAAGCAAAGCACCATTATTTAAAGAACAATAGTTAATACCCTTCGCAATTGCATCCGAATAGTCACTATCAGTACTAGTGTAAAATTCCTCAACTCTATGGACCTTACTTGGCCATGTGTTTTTATCCTTAGCAGGAATATAATTTCCTATCGGTTGGTTATCTTTTGTTAATGCTTTAAAGCTATAAAAAAAATAAGCACATGATACTGCTTTGAGAAAATTACGTTTAGTTAATGACATACATTTTCCTAATATCAACATACAGCTTTATCATGAGTATTTAAGCGAAACTATTTCCTACCAAACCTCAACATTAAGCTAAATGTTAAAAACACACAAGAGAAAATGAGCGTAATTATAATCCCTTGGAAAAATAAAAATATCCTCCAAAACTCAACTATAGAATAGAAAATTGGGATATTCATATAAATATACTTACCATATTTATAGCTTTCAAAAAAAGAAATATACAATCCCGAAGCAAACAAAACCACAGCTGATAACAGTAACCCCCAGATTCCATATAGCCTTATTACATCTAAAATGGCTGAGTTTGTTGTCAGTGATGGTTCAATCGTAGTTCTGCTATAAAATACAGCAGTACTTTGATCCCCTACCGAAGGGTTACTAACTGCATAGAGTGCTCCCTGGACAGGAGTTCCGGTATAAGCCAAAATTTCAGATACACCAGCAGAAAAAAAACCTAATCCTTTAGACTCGTAAAAATTAGCATTTCTACTCCAATTCATCGCTGATAATAAAAGGAAACCTACCATTATTGCAACTGAAACAGGTAGGAACTTAAACTTGACCTTTCCTTTCCAATATATAAATAAATACAGGCCTCCAAATATAGCCGCGATAAGAGTTAATCTACTAGACATCATTGATACAAACAATAATGACAGAACTGCCAATAAGTCCATCCATAAATTTTTGACCCCTATCAATCGCCTGTATATGACAAAACTTCCTGATAATATAACACCGTATCTAAGACTAACAATACCAAATGAATAGTCTTCATATAATGCTTGTTTTAATGCATTGGCCTGCCCTCCCTGAACAACAAAAAGAATATCACCAATAGACATAGTTTTCATTATTGCTAAAAAACTTGCGCACAATCCCAACATCGAGATACATATACTGAAGAAATACATTCTATCATTTACGATTATCGTCTCAAATCTTTCAAGCCCTCTACTTTTTGGAAACAAATTATAACCTAACCATAGGAAACTCAGTAAAAGTAGCATGATAGATATATAACCAAGTGCATCTTCATCTAATATTGGAAACTGAGTTGTAAAACCTTTGCGGAGGAAACCAAAGTCCGGGAACAGCCAAGATAATATAGACACACCATTAGTAATTATAAATATCGCGGCAGGAGTGAAATTTTTTCTTGTGATATACATATTAATAAGATCTCATATTAGTCATTAATACTTTCACATGACTATTCGGGAAAATAGGAAGTCAACAATTTTACTTTATATTCCCAAGAATTGGTTTTTAAGCTATCATTAGTGTCTAATCTAGAGAATGGGGTAACTATTGCTTCATTAAATACAGCCGAAATATCACTTTCATTATTGTATTGATATGTATTTTTTACATGAGCAATATTATCAATATTAGAATATAGAACATTTAAACCACATGCAATATACTCCCATAATTTCATAGGGCTCCTTCCTTTATTTGAAGGATCATTTTTCAACAAAAGCAATCCTACCTTATAATTATTTAACACGTTATTTGTATCATCATAATCAACACTGCCATGGAATTTCACATTATTGAAAATTTTTAGTTCATCAACTCTTTGCTGTGCACTTTTGTTTATTGGCCCAAAGATATCGAAAATTTGTTGTTTGTTATTTTTAGCCAGTATTTTTAGTGCATCAAAATCAAAACGGTCATCTAAAGAACCAATATATACGGCCCCTTTACGATCTTTAATGTTATTTTTTATAAAAAATTTATCTGCATCGAATCCATTTGCTATAACATCAATCCTTTTTTTTGGTACAGAATATCTGTTAGTTATAGCGTTTGATACAACGTCGGAGGTTGGTACTATTTTAGTTGCATCAATGCAGATCCTTGATTCATATGCTCTTACTTTCTCCCCCCCCATAGCCAAGTAATCATCTGTAGGACGATAAATTAATGAAAAATACTTTAGATGCTTTATCAGCGGATAGAAATATGGATAGTCACAAATAATAACATCATAATACTCATCTAAAATTATTGAGTTTCCCTTATAATAAGGTAGTAATCGACAATTTAATGTCTCTGTAAATATAGATGAAGGAATAGTTATTGGAAAAAAAGTTCTGAGTTGTGTGTTTTGTACATTTGCATCTAACTTATAAGGGCCTCTAATTTCTTTTTTTAAAAGTTTATGGAAAATTGTTTCAGGTACACCAGAGTATGAAACTTGAAAACCTAAATCTGCCAATTTGTTTGCATAATGATGACTCCCAATCTTGAAGTCCGAAAATGCTCGTGTATGACTTAGTATCAATATTTTTTTCAAATTGAGATACCTCTTTATACCATCAAAGGTTATTATGTTATATTTAAAATGCAGGATTCATTAATAGGCACCATCTTTTCTTAATACAACACTTATTGTTTTAAACAAAATTGCTATATCGTTCCACATTGACCAATTTTTAACATACCACGCATCGAGATATACTCGGGTTTCGTAATCAACATCACTTCTTCCACTTACTTGCCATAACCCAGTCATACCCGGCTTACTTAATAAGTAATAATCTACCTCATCATTATATCGTTCTAATTCTGCGGTAATTATGGGTCGAGGCCCCACTAAACTCATTTCCCCACGTAACACATTAAATAATTGAGGCAATTCATCTAAGCTTGTTCTACGCAGGAATTGCCCTATTTGTGTTATGCGAGGGTCGTTCTTGAGTTTGAATGTTGCATCCCATTCAGCCCTCGCCTCGGGATCAGTAGCAAGTACCTTCTCTAAAACTTCCTTAGAATTAACAACCATGGATCTAAATTTTAAACATTTAAATGGTTTACCATCTTTGCCTATTCTTTCATGACCATAAATAAATGGTCCGCCATCCTTTCTAACTTTCAGACTAATATATAATAAAGCAGGAGATAGGATAACAATAATAGCTAGTGCTCCTACAATATCAAAAACACGCTTTAGTACTCTTGAAGACCATTTAGCTAAATTTTGTTGCACACGGAAAATCATAACTTCATGACTAAATATAAATGACATATCTGTACTATCCAAAGGCATACCACGCAACGTTGGTATAACGGATACATAACGATACCCTTTAATCATAAAATTTCTCAACCAAGCATTTCTGATTTCGCTTTGGAAAGATTCGACTGCAACAATAAATTGTGTTTTCTTATTTTTAGTAAGAAGCCAATTTTTATCAACAGCTTCAACTTTTATATTTTCTATAGTATTGCCGGGAAGTGTTCCAACATCTGTATATATGAAGCCAACAATATTTAAACCAAGATTTCTTTCACTACTTATAGCTTTGTATGCTTCATGCGCATTTGAACCACTCCCAATGATCCATGTATCTCTTAGCCAAAGATTACATTTATCTAAAATATATTTCGTTAACATCCTTGAAAAAGGTACGAGTATCATTGCTAATAACCATGTTCCTCCCCATAAATAACGAGGAAATGGCCAAGATGCGAATGCCACAACTGCAATTTCGATAATTGAGAAAATAAGCAATGTACGAAGTATTTCTTTTAACTCAAACCAAAATGTTTTACGATAAAAATAATGCCTTAATCGCATTGAAAACCAAGCTATACAGCATAGCGCTAAAAGCCAGTGTAATACTATCCATTGACCTAATGCCGGGTCTAGTAAATCATATTGTTGTGGGCCAACAAATATCGATAAAATACCTAAAGCTAAATAAATAGAAGCTATAAAGCTTATAAAATCTGATAATGCCAGCATCATACTGACAATAAAATTCCTACCGAGAAGTGTCATAACTTCCTCTTTAATAGTTGTTCGCACTTAGTGTGATTAACTTTTTCATTGCCAATGAGAATATGTTACTTCTGCCAGGTCCCAAAAGAGACCTGGCGATAAATTAATTACTTATCATTGTTATATGAATATCCATAGTGGTTATAACCATATCCATAATAACTACTAGCTTTTTTGACAACACCATTTAGAATACAACCTTTTACTGCCACGCCACTTTGATCAAATCTTTTGAAACTGACTTCAATTTCTTTAACTGTATTCTGCTCGAAACGCGCAACCAAAAGGGTAGTGCCTGCATAGTTGCCAATTACAGCAGCATCTGTTACAGCTAATATGGGTGGTGTATCTAAGACAATAATATCATAATTTTTACTTGCCCATTCGATAAGTTCCCCAAATCGTCTGTGCATTAAAAGTTCAGCTGGATTAGGTGGAACCATGCCTCTTGAAATAAAATCTAATCCTATATCCTTAACTTGTTTTACAGCATTTTCAACTTTTATTTTGCCTGACAGAACATCTGATAAGCCATTATCGTTAGAAACATTAAATAACCGATGCGTATAACCTTTCCGCATATCTGTATCAACGAGTAATACTTTCTTACCAGTTTGCGCTATTACAGCAGCCAAGTTTGTACTTACAAATGTCTTGCCAGCATTTGGGCTGGCGCCCGATATCATTAGAACATTGTTTCTAGCTTCCATCATTGCAAAATGTAAGCTGGTTCTTAACCCTCTTATGGCCTCAATTGCTAAGTCAGCCGGGTTATCAATTGCAAGAAAACTAGCATACTCTTCTACAGATTTCCGTTTCCAACTTGATTTCTGAAGAGCTTTTTCAGCAAAGGCTTCTGCTACTGGAATACTTGCGTAAACGTTAATACCTAACTCTTCAAGTTGTTCAGGACTTTCAATTCCTCTTCTCAAGAAGACTCTAAATAATACAAAACCAATTGATATAAAGCCTCCCAAAACAAGTCCCACAATTATGATCAAGATTTTTTTGGGTTTGACTGGTGTTGGTTGCGTCACTGCGCTATCAATAATTCTGACGTTTCCTATCGCACTAGACTTTGCTATATTTAATTCTTGCTGACGGTTTAGAAGCTGCATATATACAGCTCTACCGGATTCGACATCCCTGCTTAGGCGTAGAATCTCTTGTTGTGTTTCTGGCATGCTAGAAACACGTTTATTTAGTTTTCCTTTCTCATCCTGCAGAGTTTTTCTTTTCTCTAGCAATGCTTTATAAGTTGGATGTTCTTTAGTATAAAGCTGTGATATTTCTGACTCTCGGAATGTTAGCTCATTTAATTGGTTATCAACATTGACAATTTGATCAAGAACTGATTTCGCTTCTAAGGATAAATCAACTGAATCGTTCTGCCGTCTATATGCATTTAACCGATCTTCTGCATTATCCAAGTCACTTCTAACCTTGGGAAGTTGTTGGTTCAAAAACTCTAAACTTTTTTGGTCCTGTGCAGCCTGACGAGCTATATTTTGTGCTAAATAATTTTCGCTTATACTATTTAAAATTTTCTTAATAAGAATAGGATCCTCACCAGTGATAGTGAGACTTAATATTCCTGTATCTTTTCCTTGATCCGCGACAGAAAATATTTTTTGAAGATCACTAATGGCTTTTAACTTAGTTATTGAGGAAATTTTAAATTCTGTACCTTTTGGTGCATCTATCTCGGCTATTTTGACTGATACGCCATTTCCCTCTACAAGTTCACCAACGGTGCCTTTCAACTCAAAGTTTTCACCAGTAATGGTATAATTTTTTGAATCTAAGACCGTCACTATAGCATCAGTTTCGTCGTTATTATCTATCTCTCCTACATAAAATCTTGAGACAGATATAGAGTGGGGCTTCTGGCCTGTTAATTTTGCCCAGCCTTCCCCAAACAAAGGAAAATATTTCTCAGAAACAAGCGTTTGGAGATTAAGATCATCAACCGTTTTACCTAAAATCATTCGAGACTGCAGCAATGCAATTTCAGGTGCAGACTGCGGTTGGCTATCAGGTAGCATTTGACTTAAATTACCTAATATTGCATTCGCTTGTTTTTCTTCGACTTGTACCATTGCATCAGCTTGATATACTGGCGTAGCGAATAGAGCATAAATAATTGCAATGAGTGTAAACAAGGCGGTTATAGAAATAATTAATTTTCTATGATCAATTAATTCCCCGACCAGTTTTCCAAGATCGATATCATCAGACTCTGTAACTGTGGTTTTATTATTTACTGACATTCATGAATTCCTGATTATTTGGCCCCAAGTTTTTCCGCCCAGAGGATCCCAGCCTGTTCAATTAAGGCATAGACAGACAAAAATGCCTCGTCACTTTTGCGATAAGGATCCGGAATATCTTTTTTACCGATCCAGTGACCGAATAGCATAGTTTTGCCTCTTGCTTCGGGCGCAATTTTACCAATTTGCTCAATATGTTTTTTTTCCATGACTAAAATCAAATCATATTGGCGTGCTAAATCTTGTGTAAACTGCTTTCCCTTGTGACCGTTTAAAGAGATATTATTCATTGATGCAACTTTTATTGCGTGTTCATCAGCATCATGGCCTTCCAATGCACCTGTTCCTGCCGACGCGATATTTTTATTAGGTAGCATCTTTAATAAGAACCGTTCTCCAATAGGTGAGCGACATATGTTTCCTGTACACACGACCAGTATAGATTCAAACATTTTATGGCCAATCCTTAATGAATTTCGCTGTTTCAGTCATATCGTGTATACCTGTAATTGTTGGTACTAGTTGTGACATCACACGATTCCAACGAACCAATGGAGCTGTGGTGACGTAGACAATATCATAAGGTTGTAATTGGAATTCAGTACCAAGCACCATGGCTGATGCGTCTTGAGCATTCAATTGATAAATATTCGCAATTTTACCAGTCTTATCATTTTTTAATTGACGTATTACAAAAACACCGGTTGCATCGCTGAAAGCTTGAGACATACCTTCCGCATTACCCAAAGCTTCAGCAAGGGTCATACCGCTACGATCCATTTTCATCGTGCTCTGCTTACCAACTTCACCCATAACGAAAACTTTCAGGTCATCATTACGTGGTACAAACAGAATATCGCCCGGGTACAGTAAGCGATTTTGAGTTAAATCACCTTTCTGCATTAATTCATACAGAGAAATTTTAGAATCTTTCCCGTTATGAGTCAGCACAACATTTCGCCAGTCGGCATCAGGAGCCAAACCTCCTGCCGCATTGATCGCATCCATCACTGTTAACGGTATATTAGTAATTGGCTGCTGGCCCGATTTAGCAACCTCTCCTGTAACATACACTTTTTGCGAGCGAAATGCGGCAATACTAACATCAACTTGGGGGCTTTCAATATAAGTGGTCAAACGGCTCGCAATATCCTGACGCACCTGAGCGAGTGTTTTACCCGCTACTTGCACCCTACCAATATATGGATAGAAAATGGTACCGTCAGAATTAACCCAGTTACCGGTGTCGCTGGCGCTTCGGTACTGGCCTGCAGGTGTGGTTAGTTCCGGGTGATCCCACACAGTAACCATCAATACATCGCCCACTCCAATGCGATATTCATAACTCCGGAGCAAACTATCTAACTGAGGGTTAGAACGTGCCAGTACGCTCTCCGGGCGCAGTTTATCGATCAAACCAGGCGTCATTGGGTACACATTGACAAGCTTATCCAGATCATAGTCGCTGTCCGGAAGTTCTACCACATTCTTACGCAGGCTATTTAACCCCTGCCCAGGAATAATCGTACAACCCGATAAGAAACCAATTACCAACGCTAATGCCGAAAATCTAACAATTTTTTTCTTCATAATGTCACATCATCAGTAAATCAAAATTTGCCAATTCCTGAGCAGCTGTCATCGCCGTTGCTTCCCTGCCGGCTTATGGAGAGAGTAACGTTGACTGCGTCCTGCAGCGCTACCACCCTCTCTCCCCTATTTCAGCATTCAGCCTTATAAACTAAACGGTATTTCTATTCCTGCGCTGGCGCCAACGTCATCGCTGTCGCTGTTGTTAGCATTGGTGTACCACAGTGAAGTATTCAAACGGATCGATTGATAAACATCGCCGCTCCAGCCCAACTGAACACCTTTCAGAGTATCAGCATGAGGGAAAGCTTTGTTGATCGACTGATTTTCAGGGTTAACCTTCGCATATGCTAAACGAGCGCTCCAACGCTGATTATCCTCGGTCACCAGCTCGACTTTACCCGCAAAGAGCTGACCATCGCCCCCCATTGCATCACCGAGTGAATATCCCTGTTGGTAGTAACCATCTTTGTAGATATGGTGCGTATAGCTATAGTTGGTTCGGCTCATATTCGTCCGGGTATCATGAGCTTCAAGATACCAGTTGATAGCATCTTTACCCCAACCGTGATGCCCTTCGACGCCACCAAGGAACATATTCGCTGAAGGTAAGAAACCAGACTCGTCTTCACCAATCATCTGCCCATAGACGCTAACCGGCCAGCCAAGTGTGGGTTCCAGCTTCAACTTAAAGTCAAATCCAGCCAGCTGGTTACCGGGTTCATTGGGATCGTTTGCTGCTGTATTATCTTTGCCGGTCAGACCATCCCAGAAATTACTAAACGACTCCGGTCTCCCCTCCCCTCCCCACTGCATAATGCGCGATGCGCCCAGTTCAAGGGACTGGAAAGGAGAAAACGTCAGACGCCCGCCGATAATTTTGGTATGCGGAACGGCGGTATATTGATTCATCTGACTGGCGGAAATCTGATACTGCCACGGGCCAATCCAGCGCAGCCACCAGGTTTCCGGTGCGGCCTGTTCAGCACGCTGCATTAAAACGCCGGTCATTGGCCGCATCGCATCACCGCGGATCAGGCTGCCTTCATAACCCGGCCCCCACCACTGCGGCATCTGACCAAATGAGAGCCACTGGTTCCAGAACTTAACCGCACCATAGGCGCCGTTAGCATTAAAACGTGAACCGTTGCTGATGCGCTCATCACCTTCAACGTTACCCTGCAGGTGCACATCCCACCATTCGCCGCTGTTATTAAAGGCTAATGATAAAGAGCTATCCGCAGGCTGGTTCTGACCAAAGCCCTGCGGCGTTCCGGGCTTATCCGTTGAGGTGTAGCCGCTCACCCGAAAATCCGCTTTTAAAGAGTCGAGGCGCTGGCTGATTCGCGCCAGAACAACCTGTTCGGAAGAGTAAGAGGGTTTTGCCTTCTTAAGGGCCCGGTTAATCTCTTCCTGGCTCAGCGGCCAGGTCGACAGGCTGAGATGAATAACGCCGCGATCGGAGAGCCACGCCAGATCGTTGCGCAGTTCGTTGTCATTCATCACTAACCCGGAGGCATAGGCAAGTGAGCTGGCAGAAGTAAGCAGCCCTAATGCGAGTGCGATTCGCGCAATTTTTATCATTGTACAAGATCCATTTAAAGCCCCGTTTCCGCAAGCTGGCGTGACAAGGGGAACACTGATAGATGCAGCGCCCTCTGACGCCAACCTTTGCTATGTTTGGTCTACAGGTTTTGGCCCAAGAAAACGAAAACAGGCCGATCGGAACGCCATGCTAAAGCTCGTTTTCTACTCGCAGGCTACCTGCAGTACACAATGTATGCGAAATTGTTATTGAAGGCTATTCCATCGCACCTCATACCCGCAGTTTATCTGCCCGCTTCAAGATGAATACGTCCTGATTTGATGACAACTCGCTAGTATATACAGGTTGCGAAGAGAATCACCTGCGTGGAGTCCACTTTAGGAATTTCTGTCGCATAAAATGAGATGTGATATAGAGAAAAGGCCTGGTCGCAGGTACGCTACCGCCCTTGGCTTAACAGCTACCAATGCACTGTACTTCTTTCCCTGTAAATTCGATCGTAGATTCCGATAAATCGGCGGTTAATCCATCAAAGCAAACAATTTCGCGGCCATAAGTTTACGAGATTCTACCCTCAATTGGGAGCGTAATCTCACATTATCAGTTACGTTGCCAGCGCTACGAACCAATTGCCGATAACGCTATTGTTTTCTGCTCTTCACGTAAAAACGGAACCAGTACAAAGCAACTGAATAATCTCAACTTTATGATTTTACTGCTTTTTTCACCACAAAAAGAGTGTTGACTTAGTTTCAAGTTAATTATAGTTAGTCAACTACAAAAATTGATAGTAAAAAGAAGTATGCCACGCTGTTGTTATCATTAATAAATTCGATATTTAGCCAGAAAACTTATTTAGGAAACATCCTGGCTGATTATCATTGCGCTAATTATTGCGCAGAATGACCAATCACAAATTTATTTCATGGATATGAAATATCGCCGCTACTGCCACTTTCATCATAAATTTCATATTGCATACAATGTGAACACGACATGATTCTTTCTGAATCCTTCATCTTTTCCACGTTTGTCTGAATCAGTAAAATCGCTTATGCAGATCGGCCCGGGTAAAAGGTTTTTCCAGTGGGCCAATCTTCACCGCAATCTCGTTCAGCAAAGATTGGGTTGGCGCCTTCGCCCCCGTATTCAGCAGAAGCGCCGGGATAACCACCATGCTCGCCAGACTGCCAAAGGATAACCGCGCTGTATGAGTGGCGCGAACGCGTGACTGTAGCAGCAGAAAAATTGCGCTGCCTGCGGCTCCCAGCAGTAAGCCGGCAATGACTTCAGAAGTTGAATGTGCGTGGACCATCAGTCGGGAGTAGCCAACCAGTCCGGCCAGAGCATAACCCACTATGACAGCAGTAAAACGAAGAGCTGGTGTAGCACGCGCGCACAGCAGCCATAAGAGGATTGGCCAGAAAGCTGAAGATAATGCGGTGTGCCCGCTAAAGCCAGTGAAGTCCAGCTCGCGAATCCCAATACCCCAACCCATAAATGCCAGTTTTGATGCGCAGACAATTGCGCCGGTTATGCCGAACAGCAGCGCCCAGTGCCAGGCCAGCTGCTTTGAATCTTTTCGCAGAAAAAGCACGATAAACAATACTGCCGCACTGGGTAACAGTACGGTGCTATCGCCAAAAAAAGTGACAACCTGCCAGTTCATTTATCTTTCATCCTTTGACGATCTCTCCAGTTCGCAACGCCTTTCCCGCGACATTTGTGTGGGCATATGCAATCCTTAAGTTCACATTAATATGCACACGCTACCGTTGTTTAATGCGCAAACATGATCTCAGTCAAGTTTTATTTTCATGTTACACCTTGACTAAGGGCTGCTTACTTAAGAAAAATCTTAGTAAGTAATTATCAGCAAAGAGTAAATTTTGCTTGTCTGACCATTTCATCATGCTACGTCTTATTCGACTACCAGAAGTCTCCGAACATTTGCTGCGTTCAAAAGCGATACACTATAACAATTAAATCAGCTAACTCATTGTATTTATAGGGGAATTAACCAGCTCTACGCGCAGTATCTGATATTATGAATTTGACGTTGTGAACGGCCACGAATCCTCTTTTCGTCATCAGATAATTCGAACCGTTCACTCTCACGCGCTAATAAGCACTGGCGCGAAAACTACGCCAGCAGCTTCTTAATACTCTCGCGGAATTTTGCCCCTTCTTTATGGTTACGCAGCCCGTAGCTGACAAAAGCCTGCATATAGCCCATTTTTTTACCGCAGTCATAGCTGTCGCCAGTCATTAACATCGCATCGACCGACTGTTTTTTCGCCAGCTCGGCGATCGCATCGGTTAACTGAATACGTCCCCAGGCGCCCGGCTCGGTACGCTCCAGTTCAGCCCAGACATCGGCAGAGAGGACATAGCGCCCTACCGCCATCAGGTCGGAATCCAGAGTTTGCGGTTCATCAGGTTTTTCGATGAACTCAACGATTCGGGCAACCTGCCCCGCCGATTCCAGAGAGTCCTTAGTCTGGATAACGGAATACTCGGAGAGATCGCCTTCCATCCGTTTAGCCAGTACCTGGCTACGACCCGTTTCATTGAAACGCGCCACCATCGCGGCAAGGTTATAGCGCAGAGGGTCGGCGCTGGCATCGTCCAGAATGATATCCGGGAGCACCACCACAAACGGGTTATCGCCAATCAGCGGGCGCGCGCACAGAATGGAGTGACCTAAGCCCAGCTGCTGGCCCTGACGCACGTTCATGATCGTTACGCCAGGAGGACAGATAGCCTGCACCTCTGCCAGAAGCTGACGTTTTACGCGTTGTTCAAGCAAGGCTTCCAGTTCGTAGGAGGTGTCGAAATGGTTTTCTACGGCATTCTTGGATGAATGCGTCACCAGCACGATTTCCTTGATACCCGCAGCTACAATTTCATCAACAATGTACTGCACCATTGGCTTGTCGACGATCGGCAACATCTCTTTCGGAATGGCCTTGGTGGCGGGCAACATATGCATCCCTAATCCTGCTACCGGTATAACTGCTTTCAAACTCACCATTTTCATATCCACCCGTATGGTTATAAAACTTTTGATCCTGTCAGTTTGTATGTATCACTGGCATTTATCAGTGATGATACACGCTTGATACCTGCCATTCTGTCCGTCAAATTCTGAAATTACACGCTGAATTTAAGAATACACGCAAAGTCTACATACCAATAGACAGTTTTAAGAAAATTCTTATACGCATGGTTTCTAAAGAATTTCCATTTAATTACAATGAGTTACTCACCAGCAGCACCTTATTTTATTCATAAGGTAGCGTAATGACGCTCATCGCTTCTCCATCATTTCTCTTTTAATACCTTGTAATCTTTCATCATGAATTGACACAGAACAAGTGACTGCAAAAAAATAAAAATCCAGCCCAAATAATCAATTATATTGATAATAAAATTATTTAACGTACAAAAGCGCCTGAATTGCAGCCAATTACCCGTCATGTCTGACTTCACGGTCAGCAATGATATTGCTGAAAAAAACGACGGGTAGCCCGCTGACTTAAACCCTCTTCGCTGCTGTTTTTACCGCTTGCCATCACATATAACGCTCATTACATCGTCCTGCAAAAATTGATCTACGGCAAGCCACGACATTAAGTAGTATAAAAATCCAAATTCAAGAAAATCGTTGATATATACATCAAATCTATTGATTGACTCTCGCGTTATCTAAGTAACGTATCCGCCTTCTGCTGCAGAGCAGCATGGTCCTTCACCGCTCGGGTGACATCTGGCTTAAAATCGTACGCACCGTCTCCGCCCGTATCGCTGAAATTTCGCGCGTTAATTAATAAGTCCCATCCCATGGGCGCATTGTGGAAAGGTTATATCCTGCACAACTGACTCTTTTATTTGCTGGTTTATTGGGAGGCGGGTTCGGGGCTGAGCTAATTAACAGCAGAAAATATTGCATTTTATCTATAGCTTATCCATGATCGATTCATGGCACTCTTAGGTTGTAAAGGTTTTAACTGAATATGGAATGGATTGCCGACCCCTCTATCTGGGCCGGGCTCATTACGCTTGTCGTTATTGAACTGGTACTCGGTATTGATAATCTGGTCTTTATCGCCATTCTCGCGGAAAAACTTCCCCCCGCGCAGCGAGACCGGGCCCGCATCACCGGTCTGCTACTCGCAATGGTGATGCGCCTGCTGCTGCTGGCTTCGATCTCCTGGCTGGTCACGCTAACCAAACCGCTCATGACCTGGCACGATCTGAGCTTTAGCGCCCGCGATCTGATTATGCTGTTTGGCGGATTATTCCTCCTCTTCAAAGCCACCGTTGAACTTAACGAACGGCTGGAAGGGAAAGATAGCGATAACCCGACCCAGCGTAAAGGCGCCAGGTTCTGGGGGGTGGTAGCGCAAATCGTGGTGCTTGATGCCATCTTCTCTCTCGACTCGGTGATAACCGCGGTCGGCATGGTTGACCACCTGGCAGTCATGATGGCTGCGGTGATTATTGCCATTAGCCTGATGCTGATGGCCAGTAAAGCCCTGACCCGCTTTGTTAACAGCCATCCGACCATCGTTATTCTCTGTCTGAGCTTCCTGCTGATGATCGGCTTTAGCCTGATTGCCGAAGGCTTTGGTTTCCCTATTCCTAAAGGCTACCTGTACGCGGCTATCGGCTTCTCGGTCATGATTGAATCCTTCAACCAGCTGGCGATTTTTAACCGCCATCGCTTTCTCTCGGCCAACCAGACCCTACGCCAGCGAACCACCGAAGCGGTGATGAATTTGTTGAGCGGGCGCAAAGACAGTAGCGAACTGGATAGCGAGACCGCCTCGCTGGTTGCCGATCGCGACGATAATCCACTCTTCAATCCGCAGGAACGGCGGATGATTGAGCGGGTACTGAATCTCAATCAGCGTACCGTCAGCAGCATCATGACCTCGCGTCATGACATTGAACATATTGATCTCAGCGCGCCGGAAGAGGAGATTCTCGCCTTACTCGACAAAAATCAGCATACCCGCCTCGTGGTTACCGGCGGCGATGATGACGAGGATATGCTTGGCGTCGTGCACGTGATCGATCTTCTGCAGCAATCATTACGTCATGAACCGCTCAATCTGCAGGTTCTGATTCGTCAGCCGCTGGTGTTCCCGGAAACGCTGCCGCTGCTTCCTGCGCTGGAGCAGTTCCGCAGAGCCAGAACCCACTTCGCCTTTGTGGTCGATGAATTTGGCTCCGTAGAGGGGATTGTGACGCTCAGCGACGTCATGGAGACCATCGCCGGAAATCTGCCTAATGAAGCAGAAGAGATCGATGCCCGTCACGATATTCACAAAAACGGCGACGGGAGCTGGACGGTCAACGGGCATATGCCGCTGGAAGACCTGGTCCAGTCCGTTCCTCTGCCGCTGGATGAGAAACGTGAATACCATACGGTTGCCGGTCTGCTGATGGAGTACCTGCAGCATGTGCCGCAGGAAGGTGAAGAAGTGAAAGTTGACGGCTACGTGCTGCGCACGCTGCAGGTGGACAGCCATCGGGTACAAAAAGTACTGATAGTGCCGCCGGCGCAGGATGAACATGAACTGGACTATGAAGTGTGATGCTCTCTTCGATGAAGCATCAAAAGCCGGACGCAGGCGAGTTAATCGATTTTTAAGGGTCTGCTAATCTGTCGGCCGGGTAGTGGCTATCGCCTTACCCGGCCGAAAAAAGCCACACGCTCAACGCATCCCTCTTTAGCCGTAGGCCCGCGCAGGCGAAGCGCCGCCGGCAATTCCAGAGGAATGCGCATTGCCGGCAATCTGCGCACGATGCGCTTCTTCTGCTTTTCCTGGCTAACTTACAGTTTGTCGAGCAGCTTCTTCACATCCTTGCCGTCCTGGGTGTTTTTATTGCGTTCAGCCCATTCGCTGAGCCGTTTCCTGGCTTCATCCTGCAGCTGCTTGCGGAGTATCTGGTCAACCTGCAGGCTGTAGCTCAGCGTCTGCCAGTTACCATAAATTCGCAAAGGGATCGCCGTCTGCTTGAGCCTGTCGATGAGTTTGCTTTCGCCCTTCCAGCCGCCCAGTACCCGGACGTTGAAGAGCATATCACAATCTTCTTTCAGCAGGTTGAGCTCACCCTGACCGTTCAGCGCCATCATGTCAGATTGGCCCTGCATATGCGTCAAGGTGACCAGCCCATTATTCAGCGCAAACTCGGTGCTGACAGAGTCCAGACGGGTCGCATTGTCGTAATTTTCCTGCGCCTGAACGTTGGTGCTGCGCTCGACGGCCTGCTGTACCAGCTGCTGGAAGTTGAGCCCTTCAGTGCGCGTATCAGTTAGCTGCGTTACCGCCTGCCCCTGCCAGCTGCGGCGGAACTCGTCGGCATCGATCTTACCGCCGGAGAACTCGCCGGTCAGCGAGAGCTTACCGGTGAGGTTTATCGAATAATTAAACGCTTTCAGAATCGAGCCGATCTCGACGTTGTCGAGTTGCGGCTGGAAAGAGGCATGCGGCGTTGCGCCCCGCGCGTCGAGCGAGCCGGGGAGCGAGAGTCGTCCACCGTCCAGACTCCCCTGCATCTGATGAATCGTCAGCAGCCCCTGCTGGTTGCTGATTTCACTTTTCACCTGGGTAAAGTGCATTCCCCGCCACTGCAGCTGGTCAGCCGTCAGGTTCAGCCGGGCGTTAAAACCGCGCAGGGCGTTGTAATCCTGCTGAATATCGTTATCCGCAATAACCGGGCGCAGCTGCCTGTTCTGGCTTTGTCCCTGCTGGTTAACGCTATTATCGCCAGAGGCGGAGGCATGAGAAAGCAGGCTATCGAGGTTGAGCGTGCCCGCCTGAAGGTTCAGCGTCCAGTCAGGCTGGTCGCCCAGCACGACGCTGCCGTTGCCGGCAATGGTGCTGCCGTTAGCCGTTAAGTTCAGCCCATCGAAGCTGAGCTTTTTCGCATCCTCGACCCAGCTGGCCTGCATGCTGGCCTGGCCGCTAATCCCTTCTGGGGGAAGCTCCGCGCCGCGAAGCTGCCAGTTGAGTTGTGAAATATCCGCCTTCAGAGAATGAGGATAATCACCGCCCTGCACCTGGGCGGAGAAGGAAAGCGCCAGATCGCGCTGATCGCGGTTCACCCGGCCAGAGAAATCGACCGTGGCGCGATGGCTGCTGTCCTGCTCCATCTGCAAACGGATATCGCGCACCGTAACCTGCTCGCCATCTTCATGCTGAAAAAAGAGCACGCTATCGGCAATCTGTAGCTTCTGGACATCATACGACCAGCCGCGATCCTCCGGCACCTGAGGCAGCGTATTGTCGTGCGGGACGACCGGAGCCCCCTTGCTACGCACGGCTTCGGTTTTGGAGGTCAGCTGGATCACCGCGCCCTTCAACATCACCTGCTTGACCTGCAGCTGATGGGAGATCAGCGGCAGCAGCCCGACGTCAAGGCGCATATTATCCGCGCGAATAACGGGTTCTTCAGCACCCGGCGCGGTCAGGGTCATGCGGCCTGAGAGAATGCTGAGCTGCGGCCAGACGTGCCAGCGCAGCGGCCCATTGAGCTCGAGCTGATAGCCGCTACGATCCGCCACCTCTTTAACCATATAGGCGCGAAAATCGTTGGGGTTGACCAGCAATACCAGCGCGGTAAGACCGGCGACAACTACCGCCAGTAAGATCATCAGCGTGGTCAGAATTCGTCTCATGGCATCCTCAGCAAACCGCTAAAATTATCAATCCTTGTCGATTCGACTCGCTACCGCGCCCTGCTGGTCGCGATATTTCGCATCTTCGCGGCGATTATAAGGCCGCATCGCCGGCCCGGATAACGGCTCAAAACTTAACGCCCCGATCAGCATCCCCGGACGCAGCGCCAGCGGCAGCTTACCCGAATTATAGAATTCCAGTACGATGCAGCCGGACCAGCCCGGATCGATGCGGTGCGCGGTGACGTGCACCATCAGGCCCAGACGCGCCAGCGAAGAACGGCCATCCAGCCAGCCGACGAGATCCGGCGGCAGGGTGACCGATTCAAAGGTCACCGCCAGCGCCAGCTCGCCCGGATGCAGGAAGAACGCTTCACCATCCGGCAGAACAATCTCTTCGCTCATCACGCGATCCAGGGCCGCGCTGACTTCCGCTTTAGGCCCGCTCAGGTCAATGAAGCCCGCCGTGTGCCCGCGGAAAGTCCGAAACTTATTTCCCAGCCGAACATCGACCGTCGCGCCGTTAATGCGCTCAACGGGCGGGCGCGGGTTAATGGCCAGACGCCCCTCATCCAACCAGGCTTCTATATCTCGGTCGCACAGACGCATGAACGTTCTCCTTTAAGGCATTGCGCCCCTACGCCTTCCGGGGATAAGGGCAAATTGGCTTCTCTTTGCACGTTACACAATTCGTTCGTGTTATTCAAAGAACTGACTGATTTTGGCCTTCAATATATCGATGGCGATACGGTTCTTACCGCCGCGAGGCACGATAATATCGGCATACTGTTTGGAAGGGTCGATAAACTGCAGGAACATCGGGCGCACCGTTTTCTGGTACTGCGCCATTACCGAATCCATCGAACGCCCACGCTCGTTAACGTCTCGCTTGATGCGCCGCATCAGGCAGATATCCAGCGGGGTGTCGACAAAAATGGAGAAACTGAGTTCGTTGCGCAGGCGGGCGTCGGTCAGCAGCAGAATCCCTTCGAGAATGATGACTTTCTTCGGTTCAATATGAATGGTTTCCGGCATACGGGTATGCTCAACGTAGCTATACACCGGCAACTCTATCGGCTGGCCGCTTCTCAGCATCTGCAAATGCTGAAACAGCAGACTATGATCCATGGAACTTGGGTGGTCATAGTTGGTTTTTACACGCTCTTCCATCGACAGATGACCTTGATCCTTGTAATAGCTGTCTTCCGGAATAACGCCGATATGTTCATCGCCGACCTGTTCACGTAATTCACGATATAGCGTACTGGCGATAAGGCTTTTGCCCGAAGCCGATGCGCCGGCGATGCCTATAATGACGCACTGATGAGACGTATCAGTCATAAATTTTTGCGACCTGATTAACCTGGGAATGTAGGAAGGGTGGCGGTTGACCGCCAAACGCCGCAATTATAGGGATTTCAGCGCGTCGATACCAGTGCTAAGCGCCTCCCGGGTCTATTCCTCCTCCGGCGACCAGCCTTGCGTATACCAGATATGCAGTAAAGCGTACGAGCGCCAGGGGTGCCAGCGGCTGGCATAGCGCGCAATCCGCGCCGGCGTCATGCCGGGAAAACGCTGTTTAATCAGATAATCATCCGCCAGGAAGATATCCGACGCCTGCCAGCCGCGCAGCGCGAAATAGTTCGCCGTCCAGCGGCCTATGCCGGGCAGCGTCTGCAGCTGCTTTATTCCGGCGTCGATATTCTCCGGCGCGGAGAGGGGGAGATCGCCGCGGATCGCCGCCTGCGCCAGGTGGATCAGCGCCTCCGCGCGCCGCAGGGGCATGCCCAGCGCCTTTAGCGCCAGCGGATCGGCCTGCGCCAGCCGCTGCGCGCTCGGGAAGAGATAAAAGCCCGGCGCGTCGGTCAACGGTTCCCCGAAAGCGGCCACCACTTTCCCGGTGAGCTTTGCCGCCATGGCCACGCTCACCAGCTGGCCGAGCACCGCACGTACCGCTTGTTCAAACGCATCCAGCGAGCCCGGCAGACGAAGCCCCGGCCTTGGCAGCGCAAGGCTTCCCAGCGTCAGGGCAATCTGCTGCGGGTCGCAGGACAAATCAAATAAGCGCGCAACCCGCGCCAGGCACGCCTCCGCGACCGGCTGCAGCCCGGCGGAAAGCGTCACCCGCATGCCCTGCGCGGCGTCATCCGGCGTCACCGTGATGAGTCCGGCGTGGCCATTCAGGGCGAAGCTGCGGCAATAGCTGTCGCCGACAAAAGTTTCAATTCCCTGCACCGTACGCGCGCCAAGAAAATGAAACATCCATTGCCAGTCGTAGGGGGAATGCCAGGGTAGCAGCGTCATCATTTCTCCTTTTTTAGCGCTTCAATCATAGCGGCTCCGCGCCGCCTGCGCCTTGCTTTTAAATTCCAGTTGTCGCAGTGCCGTCAATCCGCTAAAGTCGCCCCCCTTCTTCACCGGCATGGGGATTTTGCAGGCTATGTTTATTGGTTTTGACTACGGTACCGCTAACTGTTCAGTGGCGGTGATGCGCGACAATACGCCGCAGCTGCTGACGCTGGAAAACGGCAGTTCACTACTGCCATCAATGCTTTGCGCGCCGACCCGCGAAGCGGTCAGCGAGTGGCTCTACCGCCATCACGACGTCCCGCCCAACGGTGATGAAAACCAGGCGCTACTGCGCCGCGCGATAAGCTTCAACCGCGAGGAAGATATCGACGTACTCGGCAACAGCGTGCAGTTTGGTCTCGCTTCGCTGCATCAGTACGTTGAAGATCCGCAAGAAGTCTACTTCGTAAAGTCGCCGAAATCGTTTCTCGGCGCCAGCGGGCTTAAGCCGCAGCAGGTAGCGCTGTTTGAAGACTTAGTGTGCGCCATGATGCTGCATATCAAACTCCAGGCGCAAACGCAGCTGCCGGAAACCATCGATCAGGCGGTTATCGGCCGCCCGATTAACTTCCAGGGACTGGGCGGCGATGATGCCAACGCCCAGGCGCAGGGCATTCTCGAACGTGCGGCAAAGCGCGCGGGCTTTCGCGACGTCGTGTTTCAGTTTGAACCGGTCGCCGCCGGTCTGGATTTCGAAGCGACGCTGAGTGAAGAAAAACGCGTGCTGGTCGTCGATATCGGCGGCGGTACCACCGACTGTTCGCTGCTGTTGATGGGGCCGCAGTGGCGGGAAAAAGCCGATCGCCAGCAAAGCCTCCTCGGCCACAGCGGCTGCCGCGTCGGCGGTAACGACCTGGATATCGCCCTGGCCTTTAAATGCCTGATGCCGCTGCTGGGGATGGGCGGCGATACCGAAAAAGGCATCGCGCTGCCGATTCTGCCGTGGTGGAATGCGGTGGCCATTAACGACGTGCCGGCGCAGACCGACTTTTACAGCGCCGCCAACGGCCGCCTGCTTAACGATTTGCTGCGCAGCGCCCGCGATAGCGAAAAAGTCGCGCTGCTGCTGAAGGTCTGGCGTCAGCGTCTGAGCTATCGCCTGGTGCGCAGCGCGGAAGAGAGCAAAATCGCCCTTTCCGCGCAGCCGAGCGTCACCGCCGGGCTGCCGTTTATTAGCGACGAGCTGGCGACAGCCATCAGCCAGCAGGGTCTGGAAGCTGCGCTGGATCAGCCGCTGGCCCGGATCATGGAGCAGGTTCAGCTGGCGCTGGATAACAGTAATGAAAAACCGGACGTGATTTACCTGACCGGCGGCAGCGCTCGCTCGCCGTTGATTAAAAAAGCGCTGGCGGCGCACCTGCCGGGTATTCCGGTTGCCGGAGGCGATGATTTTGGCTCGGTTACCGCCGGGCTGGCCCGCTGGGCGCAGGTGATGTTTCGCTAAACATCCGCTGCGTTCCCGCACCACAGAACGCAGTGAATTTGTAGCCCGGCTCAGCGCAGCGCGAGCCGGGCTAAATCTTCCCGATTGCCGTCACCCTTCACGCCGCGAAACGTAATCCCGCCGCTTTTCGCCGGTATAAATCTGCCGGGGGCGATAAATATTCAGCGGCGCTTCGTGCATTTCGTTCCAGTGCGCCACCCAGCCAAGCGTTCTGCCTACGGCGGTAATTGCCACAAACATCGATGAAGGCAGCCCCATCGCTTTAAGGATCACCGCGGTGTAGAAATCCACGCTCGGCGACAGGCCATTTTCAACAAAGTAGGGGTCGGTCAGCGCCACCTCTTCAAGAGCCATCGCCACCTGTAGCGGCATATCGGACATCCCCAGTTCCTTCAGCACCCGGTGACAGGTTTCGCGCAAAATAGCGGCGCGCGGATCAAGATGACGGTAGCGAGAGTTACCGAATCCCAGACGACGAAACGCCTGCGGATCGCGTTTCGCTTTGCTCAGAAACGCCGGAATTTGGTCGACGGTGTTGATCTCCTCCAGCATCCGCATACTGGCTTCATTCGCCCCGCCGTGGGCCGGTCCCCATAAAGAAGCGAGTCCGGCGGCAATGCAGGCAAAAAGATTCGCCCCGGAGGAGCCCGCCGCCCGGACGGTGGTCGTCGATGCGCACTGGCCGTGGTCGGCGTGCAGCACCAGGATCTGGTTCATCGCCTGCTCAATCACCGGATTCAGCTGATACGGCTCCGCCGGGATAGCAAACAGCATATGCAGGAAATTCCCCGCGTAGGAAAGATCGTTGCGCGGATACTGCGCCGGTTGCTCAATAGAAAACTTATAGCTCATCGCCGCCAGCGTCGGCATTTTCGACAGCAGGCGGGTGGCGGCCAGCGCGCGGTGCTCGGGATTTTCAACGTCCAGCACATCGTGATAGAACGCCGCCAGCGTGCCCACCAGAGCGCACATTAAGGCCATCGGATGCGAGTCGCGCCGAAAGCTGCTGCACATGCGGCCAATCTGCTCGTGTACCAGGCTATGGCGGGTAATCGTGTTTTTGAACGACTGATAGCTGGCTTCGTCAGGCGCATCGCCCCGCAGCAGAATCCAGGCTACCTCAAGGAAGTCGCACTGGCGAGCCAGCTGATCGACCGGATAGCCGCGGTGCAGCAAAACGCTGTTTTCGGTATCAATCCAGGAGATGGCCGACGTACAGCCTGCGGTGTTAGCAAAACCGGGGTCGAAACTGCATATACCTGCGGACGCCAGCGGACGAATATCCATGCCGGGATAGCCCTGCGTCCCTGAGACCGTACTCAACGGAATGGACTGTTGTTCATCCAAAGACAGCGTTAGCGATTTCGTCGTCATCCTGTCAGGTCTCCTTGCACAACGAGTGAATGATTTACCTGGTCATTTTTCCAGGCGGAATAACCAACATAACCACAGTCGTCCGCGGATTCTTTGATGTAAATAACCAAAACATTGATAAAGGACCGCTATTACGGGTGGGGAAGAAACAGAAAATCGCCCTTTCAACCGCATAAAATACGCTTACCCCGAAATTACCCTCGTCTAAATTCTACTATCACGCCTTAGAATACTGATTTTATTTCATTGCAGGTCAATATATAACCATTTTATTTTTTTGCCCGCATAAATCCGCTACTCACACGCGGTGCCATGGACTGCCGGTGTCAGTTTTTTATCACACGCTCGTCGGCGGTCTTTTATGAGGGTCTGTGCGACCGGTCATCCCATCAACCGCGGTGGATTCATCGCCAAATGCGCCTCACTCGCCGCAGATATTGTCCGTTATCGTTATTTCAGCGTAAATTAAACTTGAATATAACCCGCTGCTTTTATATGCGCTGATTAAATAATCTAATGCCAATTTTATATAGCTGTCGCGTCAATTTATGGCATAACATCATAAACTCGTATGCTGCGCCTGAACTTTCAGGTTGCTTATTATGCACCTCCCCCCTACGTTAACGTTGATTGAGAATCTTCTTACAGCAGGTCTGGCCAGTTACCCGGCGTGCAGATAACGCTGGAATAATATCTTCGGCACCAGCAGAATGCTGCGTTGCCCGGCCCTGGACGTTTATTTCCCGAATGCGGAGGGGTACCTGTGCCTGCGGCAGCGTTCCTCTGCGTTTATACCGTCTGATTGATTAATCCATGCCACAAGGGGGCGTGATTGAATCGTTTGTGCGCTTTTTATGATCTTATTCGCAGGAGCCGCAGCGCGCATTTCTGGGCATGGTGCGGCGTCATTATCGCTCTGCAGATAGGGGCGCCAGCCCGCGCGGAGGTCCGCCAGCTGGGTATTGATATTCCGGTCTACTGGTACGCCGACGCCAGCGACACGCTGACCCTCAACGCCTTTCTTTCGCTCCCTGAAGAGGCGCTAAAAACGGCGCCGCTTATCCCGTCGTTCGGCTACTCGACAAAGGCCTACTGGCTACTTACTTCGCTCCCGGCGGCCTTATTTGCTGGCGAACAGCGCTGGCTGCAGCTCGGTCCGTCGTTTGTCGATCGTTTGACCGTGTTTTATCGCCCCTACGGCAGCGATAGTCCATGGCGACAGAAAGAGTTTGGCGACCATGCGTCTGCCCGGGATAACGATCTCGACTACCGTGAAAGCGTACTGATTTTGCCGCCCCCGCCGACGGCGGCTGGCTACGAGATGGTATTCCGTCTCCAGAGCAGCAGCACCCTGATTCTGCTGGCGACGCTCTCCTCGCCGCAGGAGTTCGTGCGTTCGGCCACGCTTGATACCGCTTTCTGGAGCTTCTATTTTGGCCTGGCGGTAATTGCCAGCGGCATCGCCCTGTGGCTTGCCATCGCGCTGCGTCGGCGCCTGCTGTGGGGGATCTGCCTGTTCTCGCTAAACTATCCGCTCGTCGCGGCCCTGCATGGCTACCCGGAGTGGTTATTTGGCAGCGCCCTGCTGCCGGTTCAGGATTATATGATCAGCTGCCTGTCGCTGGTGAGCTACGCCACCGCGCTGTGGCTGCATAGCGAAGTTTTCGATCTCAAGAAAAATATGCCGCGGCTGCATCAACTGCTGCTGGCGGCGATCGGTTTAAACATCGTTCTGCAAATCAGTATTCCGCTGGGCTTTTACGGCCTGGCGATGCAGATAGAGGCCGGGATATTTTTTATCGCCGCCCCTATTCTGTTGATCACGTCATGGATGCTGTGGCGACGCAAAGCGATTGATATCAATACGCTGCTGCTGGGGCTGCTGCCGCCGATATACGTCGTCTCCGCCGGGCTGGCGCTGCTCTCTATCCACGGCGTCATTCCGTTTCATAATGGGGTCTATTCCACCTGGCAGTACGCGCTGATTATTCATATCGTCACCGTCCTGATCATCGCCGTACTGCGGGTGCGGGCGGAAAACCGGACTCTGGTACGCAAGCAGCAGCTGGCGCGAGAGCTACAGATTGAACGCGAGGCCAGCTTCCACCAGCGCCAGTTTATGGGAATGGTGGCGCATGAGTTCAGAACGCCGCTGGCGATCCTCCAGGCCGCGCTGGAAAACCTGCGCCTGTGCCCCGCAACGGTGACGCAGAGCTCGCGCCTCGACCGCATGCAGCGGGCGACAACCCGTCTGGTACAGCTTACCGATAATTGCCTGGCCGACGCCCGGCTCTCCTCGAGGGACCTGCACGCCGACAGGCAGGATGCAGCGCTGCTGCCGGTCATCTATATGGCCGCGACGGTCGTGGATCTTTCGCTTAACCATTATCTGGATGTCACCCTTGAGGGGCAAACTGTGGGTCCGGACTCCCCTTCACCGGTGCTGTTTATTGATAGCGGGCTACTGTGTATCGCCATCGCCAACCTGCTCGACAACTCGGTGAAATATGCCGCCTCCGGGGAGATAAGCATCGAGATTTATCCGCAGGAAAAACACGTGGAATTACGCATTGGCGATCGCGGTCCCGGCATTCCGCCTGAGCAGGTCGAGCATATTTTCGAGCGCTATCGGCGCGGCGAAACGGATACCGCAACGCCGGCCGGGACCGGGCTTGGCCTGTATGTCGCCCGACAAATCATCCAGGCTCACGGCGGGGACCTGTGGCTGGCAGAGAACACGTCGACCGGATGCAAATTTGCGCTCACACTCCCGGCTAACGGACAGCAGAAGGACACATCATGACATTACGCGTCGCAATCATCGAAGATAGCGCTGATTTACTCGACGAGCTGCTGGCTTTTCTGCGCCATCGCGGCTTCGATGCCTGGGGCGTGCGCAGCGCCGAAGCCTTCTGGCGGCAGCTGCATCGCGATCCGGTTGATATTGTGCTTATCGATATTGGCTTGCCGGGTGAGGACGGCTTTAGCGTGCTGGACTATTTGCACGAAATTGGCCAGTTCGGCCTGGTGGTGGTGACCGCCAGAGGGCATGAGCAGGATCGGCTCCAGGCCTTAAACGCCGGCGCCGATCTCTACCTCATCAAGCCGGTCAACTTTTCCGACCTCGCGGAGAGTATTCAGGCGCTTGGCTCCCGGCTTCGCCAGCAAAAACCGACGGAACGCGTCAACCCGCCGCCATCAGCAGAGCGGCCAGCGCCGTCTCACTGGGTGCTCCAGAACGAGCACCTTGTGGCGCCGTCTGGGCTGGCCCTGCCGCTCACGCAGCAAGAGTACCGGCTGCTGGAAGTGTTAATGCGTAACCGCAATGAGGTCTGCAGCAAGGTTGACCTGCACACCTCTCTGTTTACCGATGAAGGCGAACCGGAACTGCACCGAATCGACGTCGTGATCAGCCGCCTGCGCCACAAGGCCCGCCTTCACGGTATCACCCTGCCGATTCGCGCGATTTTTGGCAAAGGGCTGGCGTTTCTCTCCTGACCTTTCCCCGGCCGGCAGCAGCAGCGCTGCCGGTCAGTATTCCGCCATCCGCGCGGCGTCATTGCGAAGTTGTTTTCAGTTTTGCTCCTCTTGTTAATTTTTTTCAGTTTTTGAGAGGAATGAGAGAAATGAGACTGACAGCACATTAAGAATTTTCTTACATTGACATGGTGTCGCTAGCGTACCGGCCCAAAGCGTCCCTGAGCGAACCGACTATTGCTGATCCAGCGATAGCTGAATTCAGGACGCTTGCCGCGCGCTTTTCGGCCGCGTATCGCGAACACGGTTTAAAGAAGAGTATAAAAATATTCCCGTGCCGGCGAGGTACATTTTTAACACCTAAAATTAAGTTAAAGGATATCTATCATGGCCATGCAAACATGGTTAGCCTTATTGCTGTGCATATTTTGCCTTTGCGTGTCTGTTTACAGCCTTGTTTCCTATATCAGAGACAGGAGAAAACAAAAATTTCCGTTTTCAGCTAAGAATTCTTCGCGCAGAAAATAACTAAAGCCCCGCGAATAATAACCAAATCTGTCCAGCAGCAGCCACCGCATACGCCCGGAGGATTGATCACAACATGGCGTTATGTTGATTTATCAGGGAAATAACGCCATGAAAAAAATAAACATCGCTATCAACACCAGGAATACTTTTCTCCGAGAATCGTTGGTTGCCATAGTCAATGAGCTCATCAGCCGCAGCGGTAATCTTAAAGCCGCTTTTTCTTATAAGCATAATGATTTTTTAGATAAGGATATCATCATCGCTGAAGTTCTTCCCGGCGAGATCTACCTGTGCAATACCAGTATAAAGAATCGTAAAAAAAACAGTTCGGTGATTATATTGCACAGCTATGACAAACTTCCGGAAAAGGAGCTGATCGTCAACTGCCTTAAGGGCGTTATCTTTGTCTCAATCAAAGCCGTTAATATCGATAAGATGTTTGAAATTATTGCCCACGAGCTGAAAAGAAGTGAACTGCTTCCTCTGACGCAGAGGATCGACTCGCCGCTAATTTGCACAAACTGCCCGCATAAGATGTTGTCCAAATCGCAGGTAGCCGTCGCCACCGGCATTATTCATGGCTTTGATATCGGTAAAATTTCTGCTCTCAACAAAGTCACCCCCAAAACCATCACCTGGCACAAAAGCAAAATTATGGAAAAATACAGCCTTAATAACAATTATGACTTTTTCCAGTTTATTAACTTATTAAAAGAGCGCTGGTAAACGCGCGCACGCGCCATCGACGCTCGCATTATGTACCGTAAAATTAAGAATTTGCTGGCTTGCGAAGAACGAGATTCCGAAAAAGATCGGTAAAATGAAAAACATCTACTCAGGCGTTACGGGCAGCGGGTAACATGACCCGGTTCCCTGGTATGAAAATACCGGAGCGTATTTTTATACAATAAAAAATGCCTCTACCAGGGAATCTGTTACTTCGTCACATTGCCCCTGGCGTGCCTGTCAGGGGCCTCTTTTTCTGCGCAAAAAGCGACCCCGTCAGAGAGGCCGCCCGACGATCAGGCTTGCGCCTGCTGAGGCGCGACTTCGGCCTCAGGTACCTCATTCTGCGACAGACCTTCATTTTTTGACAGCATCGCCGTCGCAATCCCGTTACCCAGCACGTTAATCGCTGAACGCCCCATATCGAGGAAATGGTCAATCCCCATCAGCAGCAAAATACCCGCCACCGGAATATTGAAGCTCGGGATGGTCGCCGCCAGCACCACCAGCGCCGAACGCGGTACCCCGGCAATCCCTTTCGAAGCCAGCATCAGCGTCAGCATCATTACGGTAATCTCGCTAAAGCTCAGCTGAATATTGTAAGCCTGGGCGATAAACATGGCGGCAAAAGAGCAGTACACCATTGAACCGACCAGATTAAAGGAGTAGCCAATTGGCAGCACAAACGACGCGATATTACGCGAGCAGCCAAATTCCACCAGACGCTCCAGGGTCTTCGGATAGGCCGCCTCGGAGCTGCTGGTCGTGAACGCCACCAGCACCGGATCTTTGAGCATGTTCAGCAGGCGAAAAACCTCTTTTTTGAGCACCATATACCCCACCGCCAGCAGCACCGCGCTGGTCAGCAGAATCGCGACATAGTATCCGCCGATAAACGAGGCGTAATTAAGCAGGATCCCCAGCCCCTGCGAGGCGATAACCGAAGAGATCGCGGCGAAAATCGCCAGCGGCGCGACGTACATCACGTACCCGGTCACCTTCAGCATAATATGGGAAACCACGTTCAGCGCCGCCACCAGCGGGGCGTTGAATTTCTCCCCCAGCGATGCCCCGGCAATACCGAAGAACATCGAGAACACCACGATTTGCAGAATCTCGTTGTTGGACATCGCCTCGGTAATGCTGGTGGGGATGGTATGGGTCAGAAAGCCTTTCAGGCTCATCCCGCTCACCGCCAGCCCGGTATCCACGGACTCTTTCGGGATCGCCAGGTTCAAACCGGCGCCGGGATGCTCGAGGGTGACAATCACCAGCCCGACCAGAATGGAGAGAATGGACGAGGTAATAAACCACACCATGGCTTTACCGCCGACCCGCCCAATGGTCGCCGTTTCGCCCAGCCGCATAATCCCCACCGTCAGGGTACTGAACACCAACGGCGCAATGACCATCTTAATCAGGCGCAGAAACACGTCGGTAAGCAGCGTAATGTTTTCCGACCATGCGGTAATAGTCGTTTGCCCGGCGTAAGCGTGGATGGCCGCGCCGGAGAGGATCCCCAACAGCATGAAGATGACGATGAACAGCGTGAGTTTGTTTGCACTTGCCACAAAAATTAACCCCTGATTTATTTAACGTGTTGTTTTTTAATGTATATATGTTTTATTTATTGGAATACATTAAACATTCACCACATAAATTGAATAAAAGCAGGCGGGGTTACAACTCTTTTTTAGTTTTTATAGTAAAAGTTAATGTGCTCGTTGATGTGCATCAAACCGTGCCGCGCCGCCGGTAAGATGAAAAAGGCGCCGGCGTCAGAAGACAACCGGCGCAAAGAGGCATTAGTGTTTTACGGTATCCTCCAGGAAGAAACGTCCCAGCGGATTCTGATAAAAACCATCGATATTTTTGCGGCTGACGTTGCGGTACGGGCTGTAATACAGATCGACCCAGTTCACGTCGGCCTTGGCCATTTTTTGCAGGTCGATATACATCTGCTCGCGCTTTTTACTGTCCATTTCAACGCGCGCGGCGGCCACCAGCGCTTTAACCTGGTCGTTATGATAGCGGGTCATATAGTTCATATTGGCATCGTGACCCAGCACGAAGGTGGTTTTCTGATCGGGGTCGAGAATATCGTTGGTCCAGTACATCACCGATATATCGTACTCCCCGGCCACCAGCATATCCCAGCTCTGGCTCGGGTCGACTTTTTGCAAATTCACCGTCACCCCGGCTTTTGCCAGCTGCTGTTGTAGCAAAATGGCAATTTGCTCATCGACTTCATCCCCGGCATTGACCACATAGTTCAGCTTCAGGTCGGCAGCACCCGCCGCTTTCAGCATCGCTTTGGCCTTTTGCGGATCGTATGGCCGGCGAAGATTATCCTGATAGTGGTAAAGCGCTCCGGCGGGAATATAGGAATTGGCGACCTGACCGTAGCCAAAGGTCACGGTTTTTACAATCGCGTCTTTATCAATCGCGAAGTCCAGCGCCTGACGGACTTCCACCTTGCCCAGCGCGCCGTGAGAATGATTGATCAGCAGATGGTCCTCGCGAGTAGAAGGATCCAGCTCCACCTTCAGATTGGCATCCTTTTGTAACGATGCAATGCGCGAGAAAGGCACGGTCAGCGCGGCGTCAAGTTCGCCGGCCTGCACTTTCAGCATGCGGGTATTGTCGTCCGGAATGGTTAACCACTCCACGCCATCCAGGCTGACGTTTTTCGCCTGCCAGAAGTTCGGGTTCTTCACCAGCACGATCTTTTCTCCGCGCAGCCACTCTTTCACGCTAAACGCGCCGGAGCCCACGGGCTTTTCGGCAAACGCCTCTTCGCCTTCCGCCTTCATCGCCTGCTGGGAAATCACCGAAGCGTTCGGCAGCGCCAGCTGCGATAAGAACGGCGCTGAAGGCGATTTCAGCGTCACCACCAGCGTGCGCGGGTCCGTGGCTTCCGCTTTGGCAATAATGCTATAGGAATCCCGCCACAGCGAGCCTTCATCATCGCGGATACGGATCAGGCTAAACGCCGCATCGCTGGCGGTCAGCGGCGTACCGTCCGAGAACCGGGTTGCGCGAATTTTGAAGGTATAGACTTTGCCATCCGGGGAAATCGTCCAGCTCTCGGCCACGCCCGGCTCCAGCTTCGTCCCGCTTTTATCCACCCGCACCAGCGGGTCAAAGACGTTGGAAAAGACCCAGTTATCCGCATTTTGCGCCGATTTTATCGGGTCAAACGTGGTGCTGTCCTCCCGGCGGCCAATGGTCAATACGCCGGCCGCCTGAGCTATTTCACTCACCACGCTGAGCGCCAGAAAAACGCTCGCCGCCAGTAACTTAATCTGCCTGTGCTTCATCAAAAGATCCCCCAGTTAACGGAAAAACGGTCTCATCGCCCGCGAGGTTGAGCACGCAGGCATAAGCGCGATCGGCAATCTGCCGGGTTGGTGGTGGTGCGCCGGTGCGGCACTGCACCTGCGCATAAGGGCAGCGCGGATGAAATGCACAGCCTTGTGGAACGGCTACGGGACTGGGCGGCTCGCCCCCCAGCAAATTTTTCGGCAGCGGTTTATCCGGGTCGATTTCCGGGATCGCCGAGACCAGCGCGGCGGTATAGGGATGCAGCGGTCGAGTGAAGACCGCTTCTGCCGGCCCCTCTTCCACAATTCTCCCAAGATACATCACCGCAACGCGATCGCAGAGCCGCCGCACAATCGCCAGATCGTGGGCGATAAACAGAATCGCCAGCCCCATCTTTTCCCGCAGATCCATCAGCAGGTTGACGATCTGTCCCTGAATAGAGACGTCCAGCGCCGCGACGCACTCATCGGCCACGATCAGCCGCGGCTCCATGGCCAGCGCTCTGGCAATACCGACGCGCTGGCACTGGCCGCCGCTTAGCTGAGACGGTTTCGCGCTGGCCTGCTGCGGACGCAGGCCGACCAGGGTGAGCAGTTCCGCAACCCGCAGCGCTTCCTGCCCGCGCGGGATTTTCTGATGCACGCGCAGCACCTCGGAGATGCTTTCTCCTACGGTCTGCCGGGGATTCAACGAGGCATAGGGATCCTGGAAAATCATCGCGCTTTGCTGGCGCAGACGGGCAATATCGCTGGTTAAGCCATGGGTAATGCGCTGTCCGGCGAACCGCACCTCGCCATCGGCAACCCGTTCAAGCTGTAACAGCGCTCGGCCAAGCGTGCTCTTACCGCTGCCGGATTCGCCGACAAGGCCCAGCGTCTCGCCAGGAAAGATCTGCATCGTGACCCGGTTTACCGCGTGTACGACCCGCTTCGGCCGCCAAAGGCCGCCGGAAACCGGGAAGGTGACGCAAAGATTATCGGCCTCAAGCAGCGGCCAGCGAGCGTTAACCATTATCCCTCCTGCCGTGCTGGCAAAATGTGATGGCAGGCCACCGCGTGGCTATGGCAATCCTGCCCGTAACGCAGCAATGGCTGGCTCTGACACGCCTCATCGGCGCGGCGGCAGCGCGGGTGAAAGCGACACCCTGATGGGAAGTGGTCGGCGCTGGGCGGCTGGCCGTCGATGATCGTCAACCTCCCCTGCCCGCCTTCGCTGGCCGGCTGACAATCAATGAGCCCGCGGGTGTAGGGATGCAGGGGCCCGCCAAGCACTTCGCGTTTGCCGCCCACTTCACACAGCCTGCCGCCGTACATCACCGCAATCCGGTCGCAGGTTTGCGCCACCACCCCGAGATCGTGGGTGATCATAATGACCGCCAGCCCCAGCTCGGCGCGCAGATCGCTGAGCAGGCGCAGAATCTGCATCTGCACGGTGACATCCAGCGCGGTGGTCGGTTCGTCGGCAATCAGCAGCCGGGGTTCCGGCGCGAGGGCAACGGCGATCATCGCCCGCTGGCGCATGCCGCCGGAAAATTCGTGCGGATAGCTATTGAGCCGATTCTGCGGGTCCGGGATACCGACCTGGCGCAGCAAGGCCAGCGCATCCTCCCGCGCCTGACGGCGGTTTGCCGCAAAGTGAAGGCGGCGACTTTCTGCAATCTGTTCTCCAATGGTCATCACCGGATTGAGATGGCTGGTCGGGTTCTGGAAAATCATGCCGATTTCCCGGCCGCGCACCGCCGACATTTGCCCTTCGCTGAGGGACAAGATATCCCGGCCGTCCAGCAGAACCTCACCGCCGGTAATCTGCAGTCCGGCCCCCGGCAGCAGGCGCATCAGCGCCCGGCAGGTCACGGTTTTCCCCGACCCGCTTTCGCCAACCAGCCCAAGCATCTCCCCGGCTTCAAGCGTTAACGAGACGTTATCCACCAGCGCGACATCCTCGCCGCGCATGACCGTCAGCTGATTTACCTTCAGCAAGCTCATACGCGTTCCCCTAGCTTATCGCCCAGCCCATCGGCCAGCAGGCTGAAGCCCATCGCCAGCAGCACGATGGCAAGCCCCGGAAAGGTGGTTATCCACCATGCGGTGGTGATAAAGCTCTGCCCTTCGGCCACCATAATCCCCCATTCGGCGGTAGGAGGCTGCACGCCGAGCCCGAGATAGCTCACCGAGGCCCCGTTCAGCAGCACCAGAACGCAGTCGGACATCGAAAAAATGATGGCTCCGGTTAGCGCATTGGGCAGCAGATGGCGGAACAAAATCCGCAGATGGCCGTAGCCCAGACTGCGGGCCGCCAGAATAAAATCGCGCTGTTTCAGCGTCAGTACCTGAGCGCGTACCAGCCGGGCGTAGGAGACCCAGCCCACCATCGCCATCGCCATATAAAAGCTGCTCAGCCCCGGCCCGAGGATGGCGATAATCGCCAGCATCAGCACCAGAAACGGAAAGGCCAGCACGATATCAATAATCCGCATCACCAGCGCGTCGGCCACGCCGCCGAGATAGCCCGCCAGCGCCCCAAGGGTGGTGCCGAGCATAAAGGGGAACAGGACCCCCAGCAGGCAGATTTGCAGATCGACCCGCGCCCCCCACAGCACGCGGGAAAAAACGTCGCGGCCAAAGTTGTCGGTACCGAAGAGATGCACGCCGCCCGGCGGCAGCAGGCTGGAAGAGGCGTCCTGGGCAATCGGATCGAACGGCGCTATCCACGGCGCCAGACAGGCGACCAGTAGCCATAGTCCGACTATCGCCAGCCCGGCGAAGAGCGCCTGCTGACGCGGGATCGCCCGCTGACGCAGGCGGGAAAAGGTCGCTATCGCCTTCATAGTTTTATCCTTGGGTCGAGGGCCACGGTCAGGATATCCGCCAGCAGGCTGACCACCACGGTGGCAAGGGCAAAGACCATTACCACGCCCTGCACCACCATGTAGTCGCGGCTAAAAATCGCCTTAACCAGCAGCTGTCCGAGGCCGGGGATGGCAAACACGCTTTCAATCACCACCGTACTGCCTATAAGCCAGCCAATATTCACCGCCAGCAGATTGATGGTCGGCACCAGCGAGTTCGGCAGCACGTGCCGCCAGAAGATACGTCTTTCCTGCTGCCCGCGCGCCCGGGCCGCCACCACATAGTCGCTATTCATCTCCATCAGCAGGCTGGCGCGCAGGTTGCGAATCAATACCGCCGACAGCGCCAGCGCCACGGTCAGGCACGGCAAAACCATATGGTGCAGCTGGTCTAAAAAATCGCTGCCGTAGCCGGAGACCGGAAACCAGCCGAGCACGATACTGAACAGCAGAATCAGCATGATGCCGAGCCAGAACGCCGGGAATCCGAGCCCGGCGGTCGTAAACAGACGAATCAACCGATCGGCGAGACGCCCGCGCTGGCGTGCGGCTATCGCCGCCAGCGGCACCGTCAACGCTACCGCCAGCAGAACGCTGCCGAGCACCAGCCACAGCGTCGGTTCCAGCCGCGAGGCAATCAGCTTCAGGGTATCCACCCGGTATACAATCGACTTCCCCAGCTCGCCCTGCAGCAGGTTGCGCAGAAAATAGCCGTACTGAACCCACAGCGGTTCATCGAGGGCAAACTGCGCGCGAATGCGGGCCAGCGCCGCCGGCGTGCTGCGCACCCCCAGCAGAATACGCGCCGGATCGCCGGGGATCGCGCGCACCATCATGAAGGTGATCAGGCTGATACCCAGCAGAACCGGCAGCAGCTGTAGCGGGCGAAAAAGCAGAAAGCGGTAACGATGCATTAACAGCCTCCCGCGTCGCGCTGGCGTGCCAGAAAATCGAGCAGCACCGGGTAGTAAGCCTGCGGCTCTTCGTAAAACGGCATATGGCTGCTGTTGGCAAAAATGGCTATTTCAGCGTTCGCCAGCCCCTGCTTCATTTTCAGGGCGCAGGCGGGCGTCAGTTCATCGTGCTGGCCGCTGGTGATCAAACAGGGCACGCGGATTGACGCCAGCTCAGCGCTGCGGTTCCAGTTTTTTAAATTACCGGTATAGAGGAATTCGTTCGGCCCCTGCATGGTGATATACGGGCCCATATTCCAGTCCCCAAGCGAGCGGATAACCGGCTCTGGCCAGACGTCAAGGCGGCACACGTGACGGTAATTCAGCAGCGTAATCGCCGCCTGATAGGCCGGATGGTCTAGCCAGCCGAGCGCTTCGTAGCGCTGCATCATCGCGACGGTTTCTGGCCCCAGCGCCCCGCGCAGACGGTTCAGCTCCTGCACCAGATGCGGCATATCGGCGACGGTGTTTTCCAGAATCAGCGAGCGAATTGCGCCAGGATGGTGCAATGCCACTTCAATCGCCAGCCATCCGCCCCATGAGTGACCAAGCAGATGCACCTGACCAAGGCCCAAAGTCCGGCGGACGGTCTCCACTTCACGCACATAGCGCGCCATCGTCCACAGGCTGGCGTCATCCGGCCGGTCGGACTTTCCGGTCCCCAACTGGTCAAAGGCGATCACCCGATAGCCGTGCTGTTTCAGGCAGGCGTGGGCTTCGCGCAGATAGTCGCAGGGCAGCCCCGGTCCGCCGTTGAGGCAGAGAACGGTCTCATCGCCGTCGCCAAACTGATAGGCCACGACGTTATAGCCTTCCACCGCAATGTTATGGCACCGGTCGGGCGCTATTTCGCTCCACATGGTCTATTCCTCATCGTCGATGGTAAGAGGGTTGGGGTCTGTCTTAACGCTAACGGCAACCCCGGACGCTGAACAGTTAGCAAAAATACTAGTTTTGCGCTGCGCCGGGACGGCACCGGAATTGCATATCTTTGGGCCAGCTACTGACGGATTTGCACAAATCGTGCCCGTCGCAGGTCTCGTTTTAGGTGAAGGGGGTTATATGCGACTGGAGTTTGACCACCCCGGCAGCGCGCGGGCGGCCAGCCTGGATGACGCATTCAGCGGGCTTTTTCAGCACACCCGGAGGTTGGGATTTGAGGCGGTGATTTACGATTACACGCCGGTTCCGCGTTCTCTGGAAGGAGAACTGATTACGCCCTCGCTGCTGAAAACGTTCAACGTGCCGGAAGATATGCGCCAGCTATGGTGCGAGCGCGGATATTACCAGGTGGATCCGGTACAGCACTGCGCGCTCGAGAGCTGCGCGCCTTTTGTCTGGTCCTATCAACGGCCGGACAGCAGCATGCTGCGCGGGAGGCTGGACAATCATCCCACCGCGGTCACCGACTATATGCGCGAACACAATATGCCCTGCGGCGCGACGGTTCCCCTGCATCTCCCCAACGGGGGATTCGTGACCCTCACCGGCATCCATACCGGCCAGCGCCAGGAGCGGGAAATCAGCGCCACCCTGGCGCAGCTGATGCTGCTCGCCTGGCAGTTTCAGGAGTCCGCCTTCCCGCTGTTCGACAGCACTATGCTCACCTGCCATCACGTCAAGCTGAGCAACCGCGAGCGCGAATGCCTGGCGTGGTCCGCCGAGGGGCTTACCGCCAAAGAGATCGCCCGCAAGCTGCATCGCTCGGTGGCGACGGTGACGCTGCATCTCAATACCGCGGCCAAAAAGCTGGGCGCCAGCAACCGCGTGCAGGCGGTGGTCCGCGCCCTGCACTACCGTCTGCTCGACAGCTAAGAACTAGCATTTTTGCTAGTGTTCAGCCGCGGTTGCCAGCCTTTACCCTGAAAGCCGGTCCACTTAGCAGGGTAAAGATGATTCATGTATACCATCCGCGAAGGTTACGCCCCGTTTCGACACTATCAAACCTGGTTTCGCGTTTGCGGCGATATCGATAGCGGTCTCACGCCGCTGGTCGTCGCCCACGGCGGGCCGGGGTGCACGCATGATTACGTCGATGCGTTCCGCGATATCGCCCTCAGCGGGCGAGCGGTGATCCACTACGATCAGTTAGGCAACGGGCGTTCAACCCATTTACCGCAGCAGCCCGCCGACTTCTGGCAACCGGCGCTGTTTCTTGACGAACTGGCTAACCTGCTGCTGCATCTCAATATTGTCGATAATTACGCCCTGCTCGGCCAATCGTGGGGAGGTATGCTCGGCGCGGAGCACGCTGTGACGCAGCCCAAGGGGTTAAAGGCGCTGATTATCGCCAACTCCCCGGCATCGATGGCGCTGTGGCTGCAGGGGGCGGCAAAGCTGCGGGCGCAGCTGCCCGCCGACGTCCAGCAGACGCTGCTGGACCATGAGGCAGCAGGAACGCTGGACAGCGCGGAATATAAGGCGGCAAGCGCAGTATTTTATCAACGCCACGTCTGTCGGCTCGATCCCTGGCCGGCGGAAGTGCGGCGCACCTTCGACGCCATGGATGCCGACCCGACGGTTTATCACGCCATGAATGGCCCCACCGAATTCCACGTTATCGGCAGCATGAAAGCGTGGACGATTATTGACCGCCTCGCGCGCATTACGGTTCCGGTTCTGCTGCTTTCCGGGCGCTACGATGAAGCCACGCCGGAAGTGGTACAGCCCTTTATGGACCATATCTCCGGCGCCGAGTGGGTCATTTTTGAAGCCTCGAGCCATATGCCGCACGTCGAAGAACGCGAGCTGTGCATGAAGACGGTGAACGACTTTTTAGGCCGGGCGATACCATAAAAGCCGCTTACAGCGCCAGTCCGCCTCCGCCGCTGAAGGGCCGCTCGCCGGCGATTTTCATCACTTCAGCCCCTAAAGTGACAAACGGCGCCCGACGGCTGGCATAAATCAGGCCGCCCGATGTCGGCCGCACCGCTTTAACCATATCGGTCAGCGGATCGATGATTTCCGCGATGACATCGTCGGCGCTGACCCACTCGCCGGGCTGTTTTAGCTGCACCAGGATGCCGGTCGCCGGCGCGGTGACAATCTCCCCGGCGGCAAACGGCAGCATCACCGTTTCCTGCTGCGGAACCTCGGGCCTGGCGCCGGCCAGCACGCCGCGGTACTGCAGGTAACGGTAAATACGTTCGGCGTCGTCGCAGGCGGTGGCGTGATTCACCTCCTGCTGGCCGCGCAGCTCGACGGTCACCGCCATGCAGCCGGGCTGCTGCTGGCGCCACGACGGATTCCTCGCGCAAAGACGCTGCCACGGCAGGCCGCAGGCTTCATCAAACGAGTTGCCCCCGCTCTCCTGCGACAGCAGCACGGCGCCAATACCGAGGAAAGCCGCCAGAACTTTCGCCTCGCGTTGCCAGGCCGGGTCGGCGTAAAGGTGCAAAATCGCCTGGTCATCGCAGTGCAGATCGAGCACCAGATCGGCATCGCAGGCGAGGCTCAGCAGATGGTGGCGCAGGCCCTGCGCCTCGCTCGCGGCGGGAAGCGCCGCCAGCGCCTCCCGCATCGCCGCGCGCACCCGTTGCAGATACTCGGGGCGCGTACCGGGCAAATCCGCCGGTAAACCGGCCTGCGCCAGCGCCGCCAGATCGGGAAAATCGCGGTTAAAATTGCGCCCGCTCGCCAGATCGAAACGGCCAATACCGCTGCTGAGCAGCACCTGGGCCAGCCCCGGCGGGTTGGCTACCGGCACAAGAATGATTTCGCCGCGCAGTTCGCCGCGCCGTTCCGCCTGGCTAAGTAATCTTTTAAGATAGTGCAGAACCAGCATGCCCGGGATTTCATCGGCGTGCAGCCCCGCCTGCAGATAGACCTTCTCTCCCGTGCCGGGCGCGCCGAAATGAAAATGGCTTAATTGCCGCTGCCCACCGAGTGCATGTTCAGGTAATGTATAGTGTTTAATTTTCATTGGACGTCCTGGTTGTGGAAAAGAAAGCCCGGCTTGACCGTATCGATCATAAGATCCTTGAAATTCTGCGCCGGGATGGCCGCATTTCTTATCAGAAGCTCTCGGAGCAGGTAAACCTCACCGCCCGTCCGTGCCTGGAGCGGGTGCGCGGCCTCGAGCGCGACGGCATTATTCGCGGCTACAGCGCCATTGTAGAACTGCCCGAGCCGGAGCACGCGTTTGTGGTACAGGCGCAAATCGCGCTGGCCGACCACGGGCGCTCGCAGCCGGTGTTTGAACAGGAGATGCGCCAGACGCCCGAAGTGCTGGACTGCTGGCTGGTCAGCGGCAGCTTCGACTTTCTGGTACGCATCGGCTGCCGCAGCATGGCGCACTACTGCCAGCTGGCGGATAGCTGGCTGACCAGTAAAAAGTTTCACGTCGATAAAATCGTCACCCTGACCGAACTGCAGGCCATTAAGCGCTCCTGACTAGCCGCGCCGGATAAACGCCAGCCAGCGCCGCTCGGCGCGGGAAAAGGCGAAAATCAGCATAAAGGTGCAGAGCAGATACAGCGCCGCGGCCATCAGAAACGGAATAAACGGCGAATAGGTCATGGCGTAGAACGCGCGGGCCACGCCGGTAATATCCAGCAGGGTGACGGTGCTGGCCAGCGACGTGGCATGAAGTAAAAAGACCATTTCATTATTCAGCGCCGGGATCCCGCGTCTGAGCGTCGCGGGCAGCACCAGACGACGAATAATCTGCCATTTCCCCATCCCGTAGGCCTCCCCGGCGACCCACTCCTGGCGCGGAAAGGTCACCATCATCCCCGCCAGCAGCTCCGCGACGTACGCGGCAGTGTTGAGGACCAGCGCCAGCGTGGCGCAGAAGGTCGCATCGCGGAACAGCAGCCAGAACGGCTGGTCGTTCATCCAGCCCGTCTGCACGATATCGAACTGCGACAGGCCGTAGTAAATCAGCATCAGCTGGAGATAGAGCGGCGTGCTGCGGAAAAAATACGTAAAACCACGGATGGGCAGCGCCAGCGCGCGCGGTCCATACACCTGCCCCACCGCCATCGCTATCGCCAGCGCCATCCCGGGAACGATAGAGAGCAAAAACAGCTCCGCCGTGACCGCCAGCCCGCTGGCGGCGCCGTTACCGTCGCTCCACAAAAAGCTCGGGATCGCATCGAGAAAGGTTTGCAGATTCATAAGGCCGTCCCCGCCGTGGAAGAGCGCAGCGCGTAACGCTTCGCCAGGCGGCTGAACAGCCAGCTGGAGAGCGCGGTAATCACCATGTAAATCAGCGAGACCAGAAAATAGAAGAGGAACGGCTTTTGCGTGGCGCGCCCGGCCTGTTCGGCCAGCCATACCATATCCTCAAGGCCCAGGATCGACACCAGCGCCGATGCTTTCATCAGCCCCAGCCAGTTGTTGTTGATGCCCGGGATCGCGAAGCTCAGCATCTGCGGCAGCATCACCCGGCGGAACACCGTCCACGGCCGCATCCCGTAGGCCTGCGCGGCTTCGGTTTGCCCGCGATCGACGGTCAGAAAGGCGCCGCGAAAGGTCTCGGTGTAATAGGCGCCGAAAACAAAGCCGATCGCCAGCACGCCGGAGATAAAGGTATTGAACCGCACCGGCCCGAGCCCCACCAGCCCCAGCAGCAGGTTCGCCAGCATCTCGCCGCCGAAAAACAGCAGCAGCATAATTACCAGCTCCGGGATACCGCGCACCAGCGTGGTGTAGGCGGTGGAAAACAGGCGCAGCCACGGCGGGCCAAAGAGCTTAACCAGCGAGTTAATCAGCCCCAGCAGCAGAGCGACCAGTAATGAAGAGAGCATCACGCACAGCGAAAGCGCCGCGCCGCGTAACAACAGGGGTAAATAGTCTGCGACCATATTCAGCCTTCCGCGGAGGTCGTAAAGGGGCGCAGGCCATCGCCATCGCCCGCGCCCGCATCTTCACGACTTATTTGCCATAAATATCAAAGCTAAAGTATTTTTTCTGGATCGCGTCGTAGGTGCCGTCGGCGCGGATTGCCTTAATGGCGCCGTTCAGCGCATCGCGCAGCGCCGGGTTGTCTTTATTCACCGCAATCCCCACGTCGGAGGAGATGCCGCCGTCCTGGATAACCGGACCGGCAAAGGCGAATTTCTGCCCGCGCGGGGTATCAATAAAGCCGGTCGCCGCCTGGATATTATCCTGCAACGCGGCGTCGATTCGCCCGGAGAGCAGGTCGAGGTAGACGTTATCCTGGTTAGCGTAACCGACAATTTTCACGCCATGATTGGCCCAGTTGGCCTTCGCAAACGCTTCATGGGTGGAGCCGGTCTGGACGCCGACGGTTTTGCCTTTCAGGCTGGCGACGTCAGGCAGCAGCGGGCTGCCTTTGCGCGCCACCAGCTGCGCCGCGCTGCGGTAGTAGCGGTCGGTGAAATCCACTTCCTTTTTACGCTCATCGGTAATATTGAGCGAAGCGATAATGGCATCGAACTTATGCGCGTTGAGGGCGGCAATCATGCTTTCGAACGGCTGCTTCACGAAAACGCATTTGGCTTTTAGCTGGGTGCACAGCGCATTGGCGATATCAATATCAAAGCCGGTAATTTCACCGCTGGGCGCCAGCACGTCAAACGGCGGATAGCCGCCATCGACGCCAAAGCTGATGGTGTCAAACTGCTGGGCGGCCAGCGGCGCGCTGAGCGCCATGCAGGCCAGTAGTGCGGCAAGGCGTATTTTCATTTCGATCTCCCCGGTGTTGGCGCGGTGATTAAAAACGCAGTGAGAGGCAGGTCAGGCCGCCATCCATTTTCTTAAATTCGCTGGTGTCGAGCTGCACGATAGGCATTCCCAGCTTGCTGATTTCGCCCAGGGTATAGGGGTAGCCCTGCGGCGTAATTAAGGTATCGTTGATCCACAGCGTATTTCCGGCGTAGGCCTCCTCTTCCGGGATCACGATGCTGTTGAAGCCGCTAAACGCCGGATGGCTAACGTAGCCTTCCGTCAGCAGCAGCGTATTGCGGCCCACATAGTTGACGATCGATTTCAGATGCAGACCGGCGCTCACTTCAATCGCCGCGACCTGATAGCCGTGCGGCTCAACGGCGGCGGCAAACTCGCGGATCCCCTGCTCATCGGTGCGCGCCGTCAGGCCGATAAAAAACTGCTTATCCACTAACAGCACGTCGCCGCCGTCCATATGCCCGCGCTCGCTCATCCGCGCCAGCGGACGGAACCCCGCCAGCACCGGCGCAATGGTATCGACCTCGCCCTGACGGCTCGGCGCGCCCGGATGGGTAATCACCGCCAGTTCCGGCATCACCACCGCGGTATCTTCAACAAAGTGCGCATCAGGATAATCCGCCGCCGCGGGCAGTACGGTGACCTTCAGGCCAAGCTGCAGCAGGGTTTCTACATAGGAGAGAAACTGGCGGGTGGTGGCGGCGATATCCGGCGCGCCCAGCCGGGCGGTAGTTTGTCCTGCGCCGCAGGTGGCGGCCGGGAGACGGGCGATAGCTTGGGTAAAATGCATAAAGAACCCTCTGGTAGTGGTCGCATTGCTTAAGGCAAAATCGTGAGTGAATTTGATTATCAAACAGATGCCGCCGCCAATCAGGCTGAATCACTTTCCGGAGCCGCTTATTCACGCTGTATATCAGTTCAGATTCGACGTATTCCGCTGTGACCCTTAAGAAACAGCGGATGACGGGCAATCACTAACCGGGTTCATCGCCCGGCTAAGCAAAATCGTTAAGCGAATATTACGCCTAACTATTCACCGTAACCGGCTCTGCGAAAAGCATTTTTTACAGACATATCTGGACAGTCTTTTCATAATTCCTCCATTTTTAAGCAGCGTTCGCTGGCTAAACTAGTATCATTCCGTGAAACGTTTCAGGATGAGATAGCAAATTAATGAAAGGTAGCAATAAAAGCCGTTGGGCTGCGGTGCTGGTGGTCGCGATCGTCGCGGGCGCCGCGTACTGGTTCTGGCAGGGTCGCGAAGCGGCAAACAGCGGCGCGCCGACGGCATCAGGCGCGCGTCAGCAGGGGCCCGGAGGCGGACGCCCCGGTCGTTTTGGCGCCGCCCTCGCGCCGGTACAGGCGGCCACCGCCACCAGCGAAGCGGTACCCCGCTACCTTTCCGGCCTCGGCACCGTGACGGCGGCGAATACCGTCACCGTCCGCAGCCGCGTCGACGGCCAGCTGCTGGCCATCCACTTTACCGAAGGCCAGCAGGTCAAAGCGGGCGATCTGCTCGCGGAAATCGACCCCAGCCAGTTTAAAGTCGCCCTCGCTCAGGCCGAAGGCCAGCTGGCGAAAGATCGGGCCACCCTGGCCAACGCCCGTCGCGATCTGGCGCGCTACCAGCAGCTGGTCAAAACCAATCTGGTTTCCCGGCAGGAGCTGGACACCCAGCAGTCGCTGGTCAGCGAAACCCAGGGTACGATCAAAGCGGACGAAGCCGCCGTCGCCAGCGCCCAGCTGCAGCTGGACTGGAGCCGCATCACCGCGCCAATCGACGGCCGGGTCGGCTTAAAACAGGTGGATATCGGCAACCAGATCGCCAGCGGCGACACCACCGGGATTGTGGTGCTGACGCAAACCCACCCTATCGACGTGGTCTTTACGCTGCCGGAAAACCAAATCGCCACCGTAGTACAGGCGCAGAAGGCGGGAAAAAAGCTGGCTGTCGAAGCCTGGGACCGCACCAATAAACAGAAAATCAGCGAAGGCTCACTGCTGAGCCTCGATAACCAGATTGACGCCACCACCGGCACCATCAAGCTGAAAGCGCGCTTTACAAACCTTGATGACGCCCTGTTCCCCAATCAATTCGTCAACGCCCGTATGCTGGTCGATACCGAGCAGAACGCGGTGGTGATCCCAACCGCCGCGCTGCAAATGGGTAACGAAGGCCATTTCGTCTGGGTACTGAACGATGAGAACAAGGTCAGCAAGCACACCGTCACGCCGGGTATTCAGGACAGCCTGAAAGTGGTGATCAACGCCGGGCTTTCCGCCGGCGATCGCGTCGTAACCGACGGTATCGACCGACTGACCGAAGGCGCGAAGGTTGAGGTGGTGGAAGCCCACGATGCGGCTACCGCCGCCGAGCCGGAAAAAGCCACCAGCCGCGAGTACGGTAAAAAAGGAGCGCGCTCCTGATGCAAGTGTTACCGCCGAGCAGCACGGGTGGCCCTTCCCGTCTGTTTATCATGCGCCCGGTCGCCACGACGCTGTTAATGGTGGCCATTATGCTGGCCGGGATTATCGGCTATCGTTTCCTGCCGGTTTCGGCGCTGCCGGAAGTGGACTACCCGACGATTCAGGTGGTAACCCTCTATCCCGGCGCCAGCCCGGACGTGATGACCTCGTCGGTGACCGCCCCGCTGGAGCGCCAGTTTGGCCAGATGTCCGGCCTCAAGCAGATGTCCTCCCAGAGCTCCGGCGGCGCGTCGGTGGTGACGCTCCAGTTCCAGCTCACGCTGCCGCTGGACGTCGCGGAGCAGGAAGTGCAGGCGGCCATCAACGCCGCCACCAACCTGCTACCTTCGGACCTGCCTAACCCGCCGGTCTACAGTAAGGTGAACCCCGCCGATCCGCCGATTATGACCCTCGCGGTCACCTCTTCCGCCGTGCCGATGACCCAGGTCGAGGATATGGTGGAGACCCGCGTGGCGCAGAAAATCTCCCAGGTTTCCGGCGTCGGGCTGGTCACCCTCGCGGGCGGCCAGCGCCCGGCGGTACGCGTCAAGCTCAACGCCCAGGCCATCGCCGCCCTCGGGCTGACCAGCGAAACGGTGCGCACCGCGATAACCAGCGCCAACGTCAACTCGGCGAAGGGGAGCCTTGACGGCCCGTCGCGGGCGGTGACCCTCTCCGCCAACGATCAGATGCAGTCGGCGGAAGATTACCGCCGGCTGATTATCGCTTATCAGAACGGCGCGCCGATTCGCCTCGGCGACGTCGCCACCGTGGAACAGGGCGCGGAAAACAGCTGGCTTGGGGCATGGGCCAACAATCAGCGGGCGATCGTCATGAACGTCCAGCGCCAGCCGGGGGCCAACATTATCTCGACCGCCGACAGCATCCGCCAGATGCTGCCGCAGCTCACCGAAAGCCTGCCGAAATCGGTTAAAGTACAGGTACTTTCCGACCGCACCACCAATATCCGCGCCTCGGTCAGCGACACCCAGTTCGAGCTGATGCTGGCCATCGCCCTGGTGGTGATGATTATCTACGTCTTTCTGCGCAACGTCCCGGCGACGATTATTCCCGGCATCGCCGTACCGCTATCGCTGGTCGGCACCTTTGCGGTGATGGTATTTCTCGATTTTTCAATTAACAACCTGACGCTGATGGCCCTGACCATCGCCACCGGCTTTGTGGTCGATGACGCCATCGTGGTGATTGAAAACATCTCGCGCTATATCGAGAAAGGCGAAAAGCCGCTGGCCGCCGCCCTGAAAGGGGCCGGAGAGATTGGCTTTACCATTATCTCGCTGACCTTCTCGCTGATTGCGGTGCTGATCCCGCTGCTGTTTATGGGCGATATCGTGGGCCGTCTGTTCCGCGAGTTCGCCATTACCCTGGCGGTGGCGATCCTGATTTCCGCGGTGGTGTCGCTGACCCTGACGCCGATGATGTGCGCCCGCATGCTGAGCCACGAGTCTCTGCGCAAGCAGAACCGCTTCTCGCGCGCCAGCGAGCGTTTCTTTGAGCGGGTGATTGCCGTCTATGGCCGCTGGCTGAGCCGGGTGCTGAATCATCCGTGGCTGACCCTGAGCGTGGCCCTCGGTACGCTGGTGCTGTCGATTATGCTGTGGGTGTTTATTCCGAAGGGCTTCTTCCCGATTCAGGACAACGGCATTATCCAGGGGACGCTGCAGGCGCCGCAGTCGGCGTCGTTCGCCAACATGGCCGAGCGCCAGCAGCAGGTGTCGGCAGCGATACTCAACGATCCGGCGGTGGAAAGCCTGACCTCCTACGTCGGCGTCGACGGTACCAACCCGGCGCTCAACAGCGCCCGCCTGCAAATCAACCTTAAGCCGCTGGACGAGCGCGACGATCGCGTGCAGACGGTGATCGCCCGCCTGCAGAACGCGGTGAGCGGCATCCCCGGCATTGAGCTTTACCTCCAGCCGACGCAGGATCTGACCATTGACACCACCGTCAGCCGCACCCAGTATCAGTTCACCCTGCAGGCCAACTCGCTGGACGCGCTCAGCAACTGGGTCCCGCAGCTGCTGGCCCGGCTGCAGGCGCTGCCGCAGCTCTCCGACGTCAGCAGCGACTGGCAGGATAAGGGCCTGGCGGCGTATATCAACGTTGACCGCGATAGCGCCAGCCGTCTCGGCATCAGCATGGCGGACGTGGATAACGCGCTGTATAACGCCTTCGGTCAGCGCTTAATCTCCACCATTTATACCCAGGCGAATCAGTACCGCGTGGTGCTGGAGCATGATACCCAGGCCACGCCGGGGCTGGCGGCGCTGGATAATATTCGCCTGACCAGCAGCGACGGCGGGATTGTGCCGCTGAAATCCATCGCCAGCGTCGAGGAGCGCTTTGCCCCGCTATCCATAAACCATCTCGATCAGTTCCCGGTTACCACCATCTCGTTTAACGTGCCGGACAACTATTCGCTGGGCGATGCGGTCGAAGCGATTCTTAGCGCCGAGCAGGCGCTGGAATTCCCGAGCGATATCCGTACCCAGTTCCAGGGCAGCTCGCTGGCCTTCCAGTCGGCGCTCGGCAGCACCGTCTGGCTGGTGGTTGCCGCGGTGGTGGCGATGTATATCGTCCTCGGGGTACTGTATGAAAGCTTTATTCATCCGATAACGATTCTCTCCACCCTGCCGACGGCGGGCGTCGGCGCGCTGCTGGCGCTATGGCTGGCGGGGAGCGAACTGGACGTTATCGCGATTATCGGCATCATTCTGCTGATCGGCATCGTCAAGAAAAACGCCATCATGATGATCGACTTCGCGCTGGCCGCCGAACGCGAGCAGGGCATGCCGCCGCGCGAGGCGATCTACCAGGCCTGCCTGCTGCGCTTCCGCCCGATCCTGATGACCACCCTCGCCGCCCTGCTGGGCGCACTGCCGCTGATGCTCAGTACCGGCGTCGGCGCGGAGCTGCGGCGTCCGCTGGGGATTGGCATGGTCGGCGGTCTGATGCTCAGCCAGGTGCTGACGCTGTTCACGACTCCGGTTATCTATCTGCTGTTCGACCGGCTGTCGCTGTATATGAAGAGCCGGTTCCCGCGGCGTGAGGAGGAGGCGTAGGTGAAGTTTTTCGCCCTCTTCATTTACCGTCCGGTGGCGACGATTCTGATTTCGCTCGCCATCACCCTGTGCGGTATCCTCGGTTTCCGCCTGCTGCCGGTGGCGCCGCTGCCGCAGGTGGATTTCCCGGTCATCATGGTCAGCGCCTCGCTGCCCGGCGCGTCGCCGGAGACCATGGCCTCTTCGGTGGCGACGCCGCTGGAGCGCTCTTTGGGGCGGATTGCCGGGGTCAATGAGATGACCTCCTCCAGCTCGCTCGGCAGTACGCGAATCATTCTTGAGTTCAACTTTGACCGCGATATCAACGGCGCGGCCCGCGACGTGCAGGCGGCGATTAACGCCGCGCAAAGCCTGCTGCCGAGCGGCATGCCGAGCCGTCCGACCTACCGCAAAGCCAACCCGTCAGACGCGCCGATCATGATCCTCACCCTCACCTCGGATACCTGGTCCCAGGGTGAACTGTACGACTTCGCCTCTACCCAGCTGGCGCAGACCATTGCCCAGATTGACGGCGTCGGCGACGTGGACGTCGGCGGCAGTTCGCTGCCCGCGGTGCGCGTCGACCTCAACCCGCAGGCGCTGTTTAACCAGGGCGTATCGCTGGACGCGGTGCGCACCGCCATCAGCAACGCCAACGTACGTAAACCGCAGGGGGCGCTGGAAGATGCCACCCACCGCTGGCAGGTGGCGACCAACGACGAGCTGAAGACCGCCGCCGAATACCAGCCGCTGATCGTGCACTATAACAACGGCGCGGCGGTGCGCCTCGGCGACGTCGCCAACGTCACCGATTCGGTGCAGGACGTGCGCAACGCCGGGATGACTAACGCCAAACCGGCGATTTTGCTGATGATCCGCAAGCTGCCGGAAGCCAATATCATCGAGACGGTGGACAGCATTCGCGCCCGCCTGCCGGAGCTGCAGCGCACCATCCCGGCCTCTGTCGATCTGCAAATCGCCCAGGACCGCTCGCCGACCATCCGCGCCTCGCTGGAGGAAGTGGAGCAAACGCTGGTCATCTCGGTGGCGCTGGTGATCCTCGTGGTCTTCCTCTTCCTCCGCTCGGGGCGAGCGACGCTGATCCCGGCGGTGGCGGTTCCGGTTTCGCTGATCGGCACCTTTGCCGCCATGTACCTGTGCGGCTTCAGCCTTAACAACCTGTCGCTGATGGCGCTGACCATCGCTACCGGCTTCGTGGTCGATGACGCCATCGTGGTGCTGGAAAATATTTCCCGCCATCTGGAAGCCGGCATGAAGCCGCTGCAGGCGGCGCTGCAGGGGAGCCGGGAAGTCGGTTTTACCGTGCTGTCGATGAGCCTGTCGCTGGTGGCGGTGTTCCTGCCGCTGCTGCTGATGGGCGGCCTGCCGGGAAGGCTGCTGCGCGAATTCGCCGTTACCCTGTCGGTGGCGATTGGCATTTCGCTGGCGGTCTCTCTGACCCTGACGCCGATGATGTGCGGCTGGCTGCTGAAAAGCGGCAAGCCCCACGAGCCGACGCGCAAGCGCGGGGTTGGCCGCCTGCTGGTGGCGATTCAGGGCGGATACGGCAAATCGCTGAAGTGGGTGCTGAAGCACAGCCGCTTAACCGGACTGGTGCTGCTTGGCACCATCGCGCTGAGCGTCTGGCTCTATATCTCAATTCCCAAAACCTTCTTTCCGGAGCAGGACACCGGGGTGCTGATGGGCGGTATCCAGGCAGACCAGAGCATCTCGTTCCAGGCGATGCGCGGCAAGCTGGAGGACTTTATGAAGATCATTCGTGAAGATCCGGCGGTGGACAACGTCACCGGTTTTACCGGCGGCTCGCGGGTCAACAGCGGAATGATGTTTATCACCCTCAAGTCGCGCGATGAGCGCCATGAAACGGCGCAGCAGATTATCGATCGGCTGCGGAAGAAGCTGGCCAAAGAGCCGGGGGCCAACCTGTTCCTGATGGCGGTACAGGATATCCGCGTCGGCGGCCGTCAGGCCAACGCCAGCTACCAGTACACGCTGCTGTCGGACGACCTTGCGGCGCTGCGGGAATGGGAGCCGAAAATCCGCAAAACGCTGGCGGCGCTGCCGGAGCTGGCGGACGTCAACTCCGACAGCCAGAATAACGGCGCGGAGATGGATCTGATCTACGATCGCGATACCATGTCGCGGCTCGGCATCAGCGTGCAGGACGCCAACAATCTGCTGAACAACGCCTTCGGTCAGCGGCAGATCTCAACCATCTACCAGCCGCTGAACCAGTATAAAGTGGTGATGCAGGTCGACCCGGTCTACACCCAAGACGTCAGCGCCCTCGATAAGATGTTTGTAATCAACAGCGAAGACAAGCCGATTCCGCTCTCCTATTTCGCCAAATGGCAGCCGGCTAACGCGCCGCTGTCGGTGAACCACCAGGGGCTGTCGGCGGCGTCGACCATCTCCTTTAACCTGCCTACCGGCAAGTCGCTGTCGGAAGCCAGCGACGCCATAAACCGGGCGATGACCCAGATTGGCGTGCCGTCCAGCGTCCGGGGGTCCTTCGCCGGGACCGCGCAGGTGTTCCAGGAGACCATGAACTCGCAGGTGATCCTGATTCTGGCGGCCATCGCCACGGTCTATATCGTGCTGGGGATCCTCTATGAGAGCTACGTTCATCCGCTGACCATTCTGTCGACCATTCCGTCCGCCGGCGTCGGCGCGCTGCTGGCGCTGGAGCTTTTCGATGCCCCGTTCAGCCTAATCGCGCTTATCGGGATTATGCTATTAATTGGCATCGTGAAGAAAAACGCCATCATGATGGTCGATTTCGCCCTTGAGGCGCAGCGCAACGGCAACCTGCCGCCGGAAGAGGCGATCTTCCAGGCCTGTCTGCTGCGCTTCCGGCCGATAATGATGACCACCCTGGCGGCGCTGTTCGGCGCGCTGCCGCTGGTTATCTCCGGCGGCGACGGCTCCGAGCTGCGCCAGCCGCTGGGGATTACCATTGTCGGCGGCCTGGTGATGAGTCAGCTGTTGACCCTGTACACCACGCCGGTGGTCTATCTGTTCTTCGACCGTCTGCGGCTGCGTTTTTCGCGAAAAGTCCCTCAACCGGTAAGCGAATAACATGACAGATCTTCCCTCCAGCGTGCGCTGGCAGCTGTGGATAGTGGCCTTCGGCTTTTTTATGCAGGCGCTGGATACCACTATCGTTAACACCGCCCTCCCCTCCATGGCGCAGAGCCTCGGGGAGAGCCCGCTGCATATGCATATGGTTATTGTCTCCTATGTGCTGACGGTGGCGGTGATGCTGCCCGCCAGCGGCTGGCTGGCGGACCGGGTCGGGGTGCGGAATATCTTTTTTAGCGCCATCGTGCTGTTTACCGCCGGCTCCCTGTTCTGCGCGCAGGCCGCCACGCTCGATCAGCTGATACTCGCCCGCGTGCTGCAGGGCGTCGGCGGCGCGATGATGGTGCCGGTTGGCCGCCTGACGGTGATGAAAATCGTCCCGCGCAGTCAATACATGGCGGCGATGACCTTCGTCACCCTGCCCGGCCAGGTGGGTCCGCTGCTCGGCCCGGCGCTCGGCGGGATGCTGGTGGAGTACGCCTCCTGGCACTGGATCTTCCTGATCAACATTCCGGTCGGCATCGTCGGCGCCATCGCCACGCTGTGCCTGATGCCCAACTACACCCTGCAAACCCGGCGCTTTGATATCTTCGGCTTTATTCTGCTGGCCGCCGGCATGGCGACGCTGACCCTGGCGCTCGACGGTAAAAAAGGGCTCGGGCTCTCCCCCCTGTGGCTGACGGCGCTGGTGGCTATCGGCGCGGCGTCAATGCTGTGCTATCTGTGGCACGCGCGCGGCAACCGTAACGCGCTGTTTAGCCTGAAGCTGTTTACCAACCGCACCTTTTCTCTCGGCCTTGGCGGCAGCTTCGCCGGGCGTATCGGCAGCGGCATGCTGCCGTTTATGACGCCGGTGTTTTTACAGATCGGCCTCGGCTTTACGCCGTTCCACGCCGGGCTGATGATGATCCCGATGGTGCTCGGCAGCATGGGGATGAAGCGCATTGTGGTCCAGGTGGTCAACCGCTTCGGCTATCGCCGGGTACTGGTGACCTCGACGATTGGCCTCGCGCTGGTCAGCCTGCTGTTTATGGCCGTTGCGCTCGCGGGCTGGTACTGGCTGCTGCCGGTGGTGCTGTTCCTGCAGGGGATGATTAACTCCAGCCGCTTTTCTTCAATGAATACGCTGACCCTGAAAGATCTGCCCGACGATCTGGCCAGCAGCGGCAACAGCTTGCTGTCGATGGTCATGCAGCTGTCGATGAGTATCGGCGTCACTATCGCCGGGATGCTGCTCGGTCTCTACGGCCAGCAGCATATCAGCGCCGATGCGGCGATCGCTCATCAGGTCTTTCTCTATACCTACTTAAGCATGGCGGTGATTATCGCGCTGCCGGCGCTGCTTTTTTCCCGCGTACCGGATGACACCACGACCAATACCGTGATTCGTCGCCGTAAAAGGAGTGAGTCTTGAAGTTCTGGCGTCCCGGCATTACCGGCAAGCTGTTTATCGCGATCCTCGCCACCTGCATCGTGCTGCTGATCAGTATGCACTGGGCGGTGCGTATCAGCTTTGAACGCGGCTTTATTGACTATATCAAGCGCGGCAACGAACAGCGCCTGACCATGCTCGGCGATGCCCTGAGCGAGCAGTATGCCCAGCACGGCAGCTGGACGTTCCTGCGCAACAACGACCGCTTTATTTTCCAGCTGCTGAAAACCTTTGAACGCGACAACGATGACCGCTCGCCGCCGGGCCGCGGTATGGGCCACGGTCCGATGGATGAGCCGCACGGTGGCCCCGGCCCGGAAGAGATGCCGCCGGACGCCGCGCCGGACCGGCCGCTCGACGGTCCACGCGGCGATCGTGGCGACCGCGGTCCCGGCCCCGATATGCCTCCGCACGGCTGGCGCACCATGTTCTGGGTGGTCGATCAAAAAGGACGCGTACTGGTGGGCCCGCGCGAACGCGTGCCGAAGGACGGTACCCGGCGCAGTATTATGGTCGACGGCGTTGAGGTTGGCGCGGTCATTGCCTCGCCGGTTGAACGCCTGACGCGCAACACCGATATCAACTTTGACCGCCAGCAGAAACGTACCAGCTGGCTGATTGTCGCCCTCGCCACGCTGCTGGCGGCGCTGGCCACCTTCCCGCTGGCGCGCGGCCTGCTCGCGCCGGTTAAACGCCTGGTTGAGGGGACGCACCGTCTGGCGGCCGGCGATTTCTCCACCCGCGTCGCCGCCACCAGCAGCGATGAGCTGGGGCGTCTGGCCAAAGATTTTAACCAGCTGGCCAGCACTCTGGAACGCAACCAGCAGATGCGCCGGGACCTGATGGCCGATATTTCCCACGAGCTGCGCACGCCGCTGGCGGTGCTGCGCGGCGAGCTGGAGGCGATTCAGGATGGGATCCGCAAATTTACCCCGGACTCCATCGCCTCCCTGCAGGCGGAAGTCGCCACCCTCACCAAACTGGTCGATGACTTACACCAGCTGTCGATGTCCGATGAAGGCGCCCTCTCCTACCAGAAAACCTCGGTGGATATCATCAATCTGCTGGAGGTCGCCGCCGGCGCGTTTCGCGAGCGCTTCGCCAGCCGCGGGCTGTCGATCGGCGTTTCGCTGCCGGAAAGCGCAACGATTTTCGGCGACCGGGATCGCCTGATGCAGCTGTTTAATAACCTGCTGGAAAACAGCCTGCGCTATACCGATAGCGGCGGCGGCCTGCAGATTAGCGCCAGCCAGAGCGGGGATATGCTGGTTCTCGATTTTGCCGATAGCGCCCCCGGCGTCACCGATGAACAGCTGGAGCGGTTGGTTGAGCGTTTTTATCGTACTGAGGGGTCGCGCAATCGTGCCAGCGGCGGCTCTGGTTTAGGGCTGGCGATTTGCCTTAACATTGTCGCGGCCCACGGCGGCAGTTTGCGTGCCGGCCATTCGCCTTTGGGCGGGGTTAGCATTAAAGTAGAACTACCTCTGGAACGTAATTTATCGAGAGACGTATGACTGAATTACCTGTTGATGAAAACACGCCACGCATTCTTATCGTGGAAGATGAGCCCAAGCTGGGTCAGCTGCTGATCGATTATCTTCAGGCGGCGGGCTATGCGCCGACGCTGATTAATCACGGCGATCGGGTTCTCCCGTACGTTCGCCAGACGCCGCCGCATCTGATCCTGCTGGATCTGATGCTGCCCGGTACCGACGGCCTGACCCTGTGCCGGGAAATCCGCCGTTTCTCTGAGGTTCCGGTGGTGATGGTCACCGCCAAAATCGAGGAGATCGACCGCCTGCTGGGGTTAGAAATCGGCGCCGATGACTATATCTGTAAGCCCTACAGCCCGCGTGAGGTGGTGGCCCGCGTGAAGACCATTCTTCGCCGCTGCAAACCGCAGCGCGATCTGCAGGCGCTGGATGCGGAAAGCCCGCTGATTGTCGACGAAGGTCGTTTTCAGGCTTCCTGGCGCGACAAGCTGCTGGACCTCACGCCCGCCGAGTTCCGCCTGCTGAAAACCCTCTCCCAGGAACCGGGTAAAGTCTTCTCGCGCGAACAGCTGCTGAATCACCTGTACGATGATTACCGCGTGGTGACCGACCGAACGATCGATAGCCATATCAAAAACCTGCGGCGTAAGCTGGAGTCGCTGGACGCCGAGCAGTCGTTTATCCGCGCCGTTTACGGCGTAGGGTACCGCTGGGAAGCCGACGCCTGCCGGCTGGCATAGTTAGCCCCTGCCCGACTTTTCCCCGGCTCGCGCTGCGCTTAGCCGGGCTACTGGCTCACCGCCGTCTGCGGGCGGGGTAGCCCGGACAGGCGCGTCAAGCGCCGCCTCCGGGGAAAAAGCAGCGGCTGAAACCGGCAGATAGCGGCCGCTTGATGCATACCCGGAACTGATTTGCCGTCCGCTTATCGCCAAAGATACCCGACTGATATTTACTCCCCTCCCCCAGGGCGCTACAATGCCCGCCCTTAATGTGGGGGCACTCCCCAACTCGCCGTACCGGGTGCGGCGAATCTGACCTGTCATCAGAACGAGAAAATCATGTTTAAACCGGAACTCCTTTCCCCGGCGGGAACGCTGAAAAATATGCGTTACGCTTTCGCTTATGGCGCAGATGCCGTTTACGCGGGCCAACCGCGCTACTCCCTGCGCGTGCGTAATAACGAATTCAATCACGAAAATCTGCAGCTCGGCATCAACGAAGCCCACGCGCTGGGTAAAAAATTCTATGTGGTGGTCAACATTGCCCCGCATAACGCCAAGCTGAAAACGTTTATTCGCGATCTGAAGCCGGTGGTGGAAATGGGACCGGACGCGCTGATCATGTCCGACCCGGGGTTGATCATGCTGGTGCGCGAAAATTTCCCGCATATGGATATTCACCTGTCGGTACAGGCCAACGCCGTCAACTGGGCGACGGTCAAGTTCTGGCAGCAAATGGGGCTCACCCGCGTTATTCTCTCCCGCGAGCTGTCGCTGGATGAAATCGCCGAAATTCGCAGCCAGGTGCCGGAAATGGAGATCGAAATTTTCGTTCACGGCGCGCTGTGCATGGCCTACTCCGGCCGCTGCCTGCTCTCTGGCTATATCAACAAACGCGACCCAAACCAGGGGACCTGCACTAACGCCTGCCGCTGGGAGTATAACGTGCAGGAAGGTAAAGAAGACGACGTCGGTAATATCGTGCATAAGCACGAACCGATCCCGGTGCAGAACGTCGAGCCGACGCTGGGCATCGGCGCGCCGACTGACCAGGTGTTTATGATTGAAGAGGCCAAACGTCCGGGCGAATACATGACCGCTTTCGAAGACGAACACGGCACCTACATCATGAACTCGAAGGATCTGCGCGCGATAGCCCACGTTGAGCGCCTGACCCAGATGGGCGTCCACTCGCTGAAAATCGAAGGCCGCACCAAATCACATTACTATTGCGCCCGTACCGCTCAGGTCTACCGCAAGGCCATTGACGATGCTGCCGCTGGCAAACCGTTCGACACCTCCCTGCTGGATACCCTGGAAAACCTCGCGCACCGTGGCTATACCGAAGGCTTCCTGCGTCGCCATACGCACGATGACTACCAGAACTACGAGCACGGCTACTCCGTTTCCGAACGCCAGCAGTTTGTCGGCGAATTTACCGGCGAGCGCAACGGCCAGCTGGCGGCGGTGGCGGTGAAAAACAAATTTTCCGTCGGCGACAGCCTTGAGCTGATGACCCCGCAGGGCAACGTTAACTTTACCCTCGAGCATATGGAAAACGGCAAAGGCGAACGCATGCCGGTCGCGCCGGGCGATGGCCACACAGTATGGTTGCCTGTTCCGGAAGATATGGCGCTGCAGTATGCGCTGCTGATGCGTAATTTTACTGGTCAGACGACCAGAAACCCGCACAGTAACTAGTTAATTTGGGTTATTTTTTCACGATGTAAAGATATTAGAAACGGATCACATACCGGTTCGTTCAAAGCAGATATCATCCATTTCGCTGAAAAACATAACCCATAAATGCTAGCTGTACCAGGAACCACCTCCTTAGCCTGCGTAATCTCCCTTACGCGGGCTTATTTTTTTATCTCTCTCCCGGCCTTCCCTTTCCGCATGCGGTACACTTTATGCATCATTGAGCAACAAAGGTCCCCTGATAATGTCCACGTTTCCAGCCAGCTTACTGATTCTGAATGGTAAAGGCGCCAATGAACCGTCCCTGCGAGAGGCGGTTAAACTGTTACGCGACGAAGGTATCGATATTCACGTCCGCGTCACCTGGGAAAAGGGCGATGCCGTTCGGTTTATCGATGAAGCCCTGACGCTGAATGTCGAAACGGTGATTGCCGGCGGCGGCGATGGCACCATCAATGAGGTGGCGACGGCGCTGGTGGAGCGCGACGGCAATCTGGCGCTGGGGATTTTACCGCTGGGCACGGCGAACGACTTCGCCACCAGCGTCGGCATCCCCCAGGATCTGGCCAGCGCCCTGAAGCTGGCCATCGTTGGCCGCGATGTGGCGATAGATGTTGCACGGGTTAACGATAAGACCGGTTTTATTAATATGGCCACCGGCGGTTTCGGCACCCGAATCACGACCGAAACCCCGGAGAAGCTCAAGGCCGCGCTGGGCGGCGTCTCTTATTTAATCCACGGTCTGATGCGCATGGATACGCTTAAGCCGGACCGCTGCGAAATCCGCGGCGAGAACTTTCACTGGCATGGCGACGCGCTGGTCATCGGCATCGGCAACGGGCGCCAGGCCGGCGGCGGCCAGCAGCTGTGCCCGGAAGCGTTAATCAACGACGGCCTGCTGCATCTGCGCATTTTCACCGGCGAAGAGCTAATCCCCGCGCTGTTCAGCACCCTGGCCAATCCGGAAACCTCGCCGAATATTATCGACGGCGTCTCATCGTGGTTCGAGATCACCGCACCCCACGAGATGACGTTTAATCTCGATGGTGAACCGCTAACCGGCAAAACCTTCCGTATGGAGCTGTTACCGGCCGCGCTTCGCTGCCGACTGCCGCCGGACTGCCCGCTGCTACGTTAATCAGGTTTCGCAAAGCAAAGACGGCGCCCGGCTGGTATACAGCAGCCGGGTACGTTCGTTGAGCCGCTGGATGTTAAGGTAAAACGGTACCTGCGGCTGGAGGAAAAACGCTGGCAGGATACGCTTTACATGCTCCTCCTGCTCGGTCTCGCCGATGCTGGCTGAGACGGTTTCCGAACGCAGGAAGTAGTGCTGGCCGTCGCGGGTAAAGCTAAACCAGATGTTCTGATTAATGGTAAACGCAGCGCCCTGCGGCGGCGTAATTTCCCCCCGGACCATCGCCAGCCCGCGACTGCTATCAAATACGTAGCGTAAGGAAATATCGCCCTGGTAGCCTGCGTTAATTAGCCGCATCTCGCCGCTGCACTGGAAATGATTGCGCTGCCAGTATTGCCAGGATTTGATCATTATTCCGCTAAGCACCCCGATAAATACGATAGCGATTAACCATTTAATTTCACGCGGGCGCATTGGCTACCTCCTTAATGTAATATTTGGTGAGGCATTGATTATCACGCCATTGACTAAATGGCTGACGGCAGCGAATCACCGACACCCGCGCTTGCCCGGGATAAAGCGTCAAATAAACCCACGAATATTCTTCACATTCAAATTTGCTGCGCTTGATAAAATTGACATGACGAACGTGATCAACCACATCATTATTGGCAAAAAAATGACATTGTTGCGAAAATTTAGCAATTATGGGCGAATAAGTTTGCAAATAAGAGTCGAATTCTGTTTGCCACGCAACAAAACCGCCGACCAGACAGCTCAGCAGCGCCGCAAGCCCCCATAACAGAGAGCATCGCGGCCTTAACCGCTTTTTTTCGGGCACACTCGCAGCCGCGACCTCCTCGTGCACGGGCCCATCCAGGGGCACCTGTGGCTCCGGCGCCTTCTCCATCTCGCACGGCTGGGACTCCGTCACCGATATTGTCGCATCCAGCCTGACGCCAACCCTCGGCAGCGTAATAATAATATCGCCCTCCATGCCCAGCTCTTTAAATGCCCGGCGCAGCAGAGAAATATTCTGGTAGAAACCGTTGCTGGTTACCTGGGAGCCATGCTTTATCCACACTTCCTCGAAAAAGGTTTCGCGGGCAACGGTTTTGCCATCCTGCTGAATAAGCAGCAATAAACAACGGCTGGCCGGCATATTTAATGAAACCGTTTTCGTCTCGTCAGCAATGAGTATTAGAGCACCACGTTGAGGAATAAATGTAATTATTCCATTAATCGTATATGTTTTTTCCATCCTGTTCCCTGAGAATAGTAATCAAGTGGATAAGCGGCATGGGTACCCTACTCTAAATACGGTAATCCTTTATGACGCAGCTGATAACTTAAGATTATTCGCAGGCGAGTTTACTCTATTACTCAGCGGATCTGGAGGCGTAATACGCAGTTTTTCCTTGCAATTAACAAGGTTTAAATGAATTTACAGCATGGAATATTTTGAGATTTGAAGAAAATCTGGTTATTTATTTCAAAATGAATAATAAACACAAGTTATGATTCCATATATTTTCATTCATACAACAGATACTTTCATTTTAGATCTAAACACCACTTTTACATTAATAGACGATATTTATAACTATTAATACATATCATTTCAAAGTTTTATCCAAAAACAGGGCGCATTGTCCGCGAGACAATGCGCCATATCGCTTAGTATGCCGCCACCTCGCGCGCCATTTCGCGCGTATATTGCCGGCTGGCGTTAACCAGCATCTGCGTATAGGCCGTTTGCGCCTCGCCGTTAACCAGCGCATCGACCGTCAGGGTTTCAAGGATTTTCCCGTACTGCATTACCGCCACCTTCTGGCATAAATGGGCAATGACGCCCAAATCGTGGGTCACCATCAGGTAAGTGAGTTTAGCCTCCTGCTGCAATTCTGCCAGCAGGTTGAGGATCTCGGCCTGCACCGACACATCCAGCGCCGACGTCGGCTCATCCAGCAGCAGCACCTGCGGCTCAAGGATCAGCGCTCTGGCAATCGCCACGCGCTGCCGCTGGCCACCGGAAAGCTGATGCGGATAGCGTTCGCGAAACGCTCGATTGAGGCCCACTTTGTCCAGCAGCGCATGAATCCGCCGGTCGCGATCGTGAATGCGATGAATCTGCAGCGGCTCTTCAAGGATATCGCCAATGGTGTGACGGGGATGCAGCGATCCGTACGGGTCCTGAAATACCATCTGCACCTGACGGCAGCGCTCGCGGCTAATCTCATGCCCTAAGCGCTGCCCGTCAATAGTTAACTCCCCCTGCCAGTGGGTAAACAGCCCCGCCAGGCACTTCAGCACCGTGGTTTTGCCGGAGCCGGACTCCCCCACCAGACCGTAGATCTCGCCGGGCTTAACGTGGAAATTAACGTCGTACAGCACCTGGTTACGCTTCTCCCCTTCGCCAAACGCGAGGTTGAGACGTTGAACTTCAATCATCATCCACTCCTTATTCCGTTAACCAGCTGGCCTGGCGCTGCAGCACCGGCAGTATCGGGCGACGATGCTGCATATCCGGCAGCGAGTTAATCAGCCCCTGAGTATAGGGATGACGGGCGTTATCGAGGTCGCAGGCGGCAATAGACTCCACCACCCGTCCGGCGTACATCACCAGCACGCGGTCGCAAAAGCTGCGCACCAGGTTGATGTCGTGGCTAATAAAAATCAGCCCCAGCCCGCGCGACTGAACCAGATCATCCAGCAGGCCCAGCACCTGCAGGCGCACCGACACGTCCAGCGCGGAGGTCGGCTCATCGGCAATGATCAATTCCGGGTCGGTAATCAGCATCATGGCGATCATGATGCGCTGCCCCTGTCCGCCGGATATTTCATGTGGATAAAGCTGATAAACGCGCTCCGGCTGGCGAATACGCACCACCTCCAGCATCTCCAGCGCCTTTGCCTTCGCCTCATCTTTGCGTCCCGGATGATGGGTCAGCCAGGCCTCGGCGATTTGCTTACCGACGCAGACCACCGGATTAAGCGAATATTTCGGGTCCTGCATAATCATGGAGATACGTTTGCCGCGCACGCCACGCATCTGCGCTTCAGTAAGATGCAGCAGATCGAGGTTGGCAAACTGCATCCGGCTGGCGCTGACGCGGGCCTTTTTCGGATGCAGCTGCAGCAGGGCGCGCCCAACGGTGGATTTACCTGAACCGGACTCGCCGACAATGGCCAGCTTTTCGCGCCCCAGCTGGAAGGAGACGCCGCGCACGGCATGGGTCACCGCGCTGCCATTAACAAAGTCGACGCACAGATCGCGCACGTCGAGCAGCGGAGCATTATTCGCTGCGGGGATCGAGGATGTCACGTAGGCCATCTCCTAAGAAGTTAAACGCTAAGCTGTTGATCAGAATCGCCAGCCCCGGAATCGTAACCACCCACCAGCATTCCATCATGTAAGTGCGCCCGCTGGAGATCATCGCCCCCCACTCCGGCTCCGGCGGCTGCGCGCCGAGCCCGAGAAAGCCCAGACCGGCCGCGGTCAGAATGATCCCGGCCATATTCATGGTGATACGGATAATGACCGAGGGCAGACACAGCGGCACGATATGGCGCCAGAGGACGCGGGCCGATGATGCGCCCTGCAGACGTACGGCGGAGATAAAATCGGCCTGGCGCAGAGAGAGCGTTTCGGCGCGCGCCAGGCGGGCTATCGGCGGCCAGGCGGTGAGCGTGATGGCGATAACAACGTGCTCCAGCCCCGGACCTAAGGCGGCGACAAACGCCAGCGCCAGGACCAGACTCGGGAAGGAGATGAAAATATCGGTGACGCGCATCAGCACCATATCGACCTTACCGCCAAAATAGCCGGCGCTGACGCCGAGCAGCAGCCCGAGCGGACCGACGGTCACCGAGACCAGCAGCACGATATAGAGCGTGATGCGCGAGCCGTACACCAGGCGGCTAAAGATATCCCGGCCAAACTCATCGGTGCCGAACCAGTGCTGCGCGTTCGGCGCGACCAGCGCGCTGTTGAGGTCCTGCACCAGCGGGTTATACGGCGCAATCAGCGGCGCGAAAATCGCCACCACCAGCAGCAGAAAGATAATTCCGCCGCCGATGGCCGTTAGCGGGTTGCGCGCCATTTTGCCGATAAACCCGACGGCCCGCGCCGCCGCGCGTTGCAGCCGCTGACGGCCTTCGCCCGTGCCGCCCGAAAGCGGCGAATCCAGAGAAACGGTCATGATTTTGTCCTCGGGTCAAAGAATTGATACAGCATGTCGGAGAGCAGGTTGAGCATCACGAAGATCGCCCCCACCAGCAGCACGCAGCCCATTACCGCATTCATATCGCCCAGCAGCAGGCTACCGGTGAGGTAGGAGCCGAAACCCGGCCACGAGAAGACGGTTTCAATCAGCACCGCGCCTTCCAGCAGCGCGCCGTAGGCCAGCGCCACCACCGTCAGCAGCTGTACGAGGATATTGCGAAACGCGTGGTTCCAGATGACCTGACGCTCGGTCAGCCCCTTCACCCGCGCGGTAATAATGAACTCCTGCGACAGCTGGGCCAGCATAAAGCTGCGGGTCATGCGGCTGATGTAGGCCAGCGAGTGAAAGCCGAGCAGCGAGGCGGGCAGAATCAGGTGATTAATTGCGTTCCAGAAGACCTGACCGTTGCCCGCCAGCAGCGCATCAACGGTCATCAGCCCCGTGCGGCGCGGCACCATACCGTCCAGACCGAGGTCTACCCGCCCAGCGCCGCCCACCCAGCCGAGCCAGGCGTAGAAGACTAAAAGCCCCATCATCCCGACCCAGAAAATCGGCGTCGAGTAGCCCGCCAGGCTGATAATGCGCACGACATAATCGGCGACGCTATTGCGCCGCGCCGCCGCCAGCACGCCCAGCGGAATACCGAGGCCCGCGCCGACGAGAATCGCCATCGTCGCCAGCTCCATGGTGGCCGGGAAGACGCGGATAATGTCGTCCACCACCGGTTTCCCGGTCAGCAGCGCGTTGCCCAGATCGCCGTGCAGCAGGTTGACGAAATAGATGCCAAACTGGGTGGTCAGCGATTTATCAAACCCCAGCTGATGGTAAACCTGCTGATAGGTACTCTGGTCAGCATCCGGGCCGACAATCGCCAGCACCGGGTCGATGGGCATGACGCGGCCAATGGTAAAGGTCAGCAGCAGCAGGCCGAACAGCGTAATCACCACCTGCAGTAGCCGTTTTGATAAGCGCCGGCCGCGTGAGCCGGGCGCAAGGATTGCGGTACTCATCCTTTCTCTCCTTCGCGGACTTTATCGACGTCACGCAGAAAAGTGGTGGCAGAGGGGTGCGGCTGATACTCCCGCACCTCGTTACGCACCACCACGGAATCGACCATCTGCGAAAGCGGAATAAGGGCCGGGACCAGCTGGTCGTAGCGCGTCTGGATGGCCTGGTAGTCGGCCACCTGTTTTTGCGGATCGCGTTCCAGCAGGGCGCGGTCAATCATCGCGTTGAGCTGCGGGTCGTAAAAGCCGGTGCGCCAGCCCTGGAAGTTGGTCAGGCGCGCCTCATCGCTGTTATCCGGGTTATAGACCAGCGCGCGCAGGCTGGAGTGCGGGTGCGGCTCCATTCCGCTGCCGCCGCGTCCTACCAGCAGGTCAAATTTACGCTCGCGCATCGCGCCGTAGATCTGGTTACCGGTGCCGGTGATAATTTTGGCGTTAATCCCCGCCTGCATCAGCGTCGACTGCACGGCGATTGCAATGTTCAGGAACGGCTGATCCGAGAGGACCCGCAACGTGGTATCAAAGCCGTTGGGATAGCCTGCTTCCGCCAGCAGCTTTTTCGCCCGCGCCACGTCCAGCTTATATCCCGGGTCGGGCAGCGTTGACGGCATGCCCGCCTTAATCGGCCGCTGGTGCAGCACCCCGTAGCCCGGCATCAGCGCTTTATTGATGCCCTGGTAGTCAATCAGATAGCGCACCGCTTCGCGCACTTTCGGATGGGCGAAGTGCGCCTCTTTCATGCTCATCGCCACGTAGTACATGGTGCCGCGCTGCACCGCGTCGACGGTCAGCTGGGGGTCGCTGCGCAGGGCGTTGATGTCGGAAACCGCCATATTGTTGGCAATATCGAGGTCGCCTTTTTCGATCATCAGGCGCAGGGTTTGCGACTCCTGGAAATGGCGCAGCACCACGCGGCTCATTTTCGCCTCGCCGCGCCAGTAGTCAGGATTGCGCTTCATGCGCAGCACATCTTTAGCCTGCCAGGTTTCCAGCGTGAACGGCCCGGAACCGGCTTCATGGGTGGTCAGCCAGCGGTTACCCCAGTCGTTATCCTGCTGGTGGCTTTGCACCGTTTTGCTGTCGAGCACTCCGAGGTTGCCCAGCGCCGCCAGCGAGTAGATCACCAGCTGCGGGTCGTTATCTTTGGGCAACACGATCTGCACCGTGAAGCTGTCCGGCGCGCTGACCTGGCCGTCGATGTTTTTCTGACTGAAGCCGTAGGATTTCCATACCGAGGCCTGCGCCAGGTTGAGGTGCAGGATGCGCCGCATCGACCACACCACGTCGGCGGCGGTCAGCGGATTGCCGGAGTGAAATTTCACGTCGTCGCGCAGATGAAAGGTCAGGGTTTTGCCGTCGGGGCTGATATCCCAGGATTTCGCCAGCGCGGGCTTAACGTTGGTGAGCTGCTCAGGGTCAAGCTCCACCAGCGAGTCGTAGAGGTTGACCACGATCCCCACCACTTCATTACCGGTCATCGCCGCCGGGTCCAGGGTGAGCAGGTTATTCATATTCATACCGATGATGAGCTGGTCGGGTGGCGTTTTCGCCATCGCCGCCCCGCTCCCCATCGACACGGCGAGCGCGAGCAAGCACGCTGCCAGTCGGGAGGTTTTTTTCATATCTCTGTTTGCCTGTACTGTAGGGTACATGTTGCCGGATGACGGCATTTTCGCCTTATCCGGTCTACCGGGCCGCAGACCCGATAAGCGCAGCGCCATCGGGCATTTATTTTTTTGAATCAGTCGTGGCTAACGGTATTGGCTTCGATATACGCAAAATTAATGTCTTCGCCGAGGCCCGGACGTTGTGACAGATGCACAAAGCCCTGGTCATCCATGGGGTCGACAAGGCTATTGAGATAAGCCGCCGGTTCATCGTAGTCGAGGAACGGATGCAGCAGGCCGCGCTCGTACCAGCGGCAGTTGCGGATCGCCCCGACCACCGCCAGGCTTGCCGCGCCGTTGCCGTGGACTTCGCAATCCATGCCGAAAGATTCCGCCAGCGCCGCGACCTTCATGGTCGGGGTAATACCGCCCACGCCGTTAGCGCCGGCGCGCAGAATGTCGCAGGCTCCGGCTTTCACCCATTCGGCGCGCATGCGGTGCTTGCCGCCGAAGCTCTCCGGCCCGACGATGGGGATCGACAGGTTTTCCGCCAGCCACGCGTAGGAGGACATCGAATCCTCCTCCATCGGCTCTTCAAACCAGGCGAAGTTGAGTTTTTCCAGCTCTTTGCCGATCCACAGCGCCTCGGCGCGGCTGTACCAGTGATAGCCGTCAATCATCAGGTCAATATCCGGCCCCACCGCTTCGCGCACCGCCGCGCAGGCTTTAATGTCCATTTTGGGATTGGGCGCAAAAGAGATTGGCGGCATCCAGGTGTGCAGTTTGATGGCCTTGTAGCCGCGGGCGACCAGCTTTTCGGCAAAGGCGGCATACTCCTCCGGGGTCGACAGACCGCCCGGCAGATCGTCGCCGCACATCGTGCTGCCATAGGCCGGGACGGTATCGCGATAGCCGCCGAGCAGCTTGTAAACCGGCATCTTAAGGCTGCGGCCTATCAGGTCCCACAGCGCCTGTTCAATAAACGACAGCGCGCGCTCGGTCAGCTGGTGAGCGCTGCCGCGCTGCCAGTGGTTAAGATCCTGCCAGATACGCTCGCGGTTAAACGGGTCCTGCCCCACCAGCACCTTGCGGAAAAAGGTATTCACCACGAACGGGCGCACCACTTCCGGAGGCGCAAACGAAAAGCCCTGCGCGCCATCATCGGCGGTGATGGTCAGCATCGCCATTTTGGCCATGCTTTCAGCCCCCGGATGGGAGTGCCCGGCGCTGTCGGAAACCCGACGCGTGGGATACTGGAAAACGGTGACATTTACAGATTCAATTTTCATGCTCGGTCCTTATCACGGCCAAATCCGATCGATAGAAGCAAATCGGCAAAGTGGTTTCACATTATTGAAAATACGTTTCAATATCTAATCTAAGCACAATTACGCAGCAGTGCCTCGGACAAACACCGCTAAGCAAGGCAATAAATTTGGGCATTGGCACAACAAGGCGTGACTGTTTTCACAAAAGATAAGCGAAATGTGAGGCGGATCGGCATGGTGAAAAAGGGGGGCGTGAGCGCAGAAAAGAGAGTAACCGACCGTGTACATCCCGGGATTTTCTGCGCTCACGAAAGGGTGAGTTATTCGACCGCCTCCGCCTCGGCGGTGAGGGCTTCCAGCAGTTCAGGCAGCGCCCGATAGCGGCCAGCGGCGCCCTGAAAACGCGCGTGCTGGCTATCTTCGGCAATCACTATCGTGGCAATCCCCGCCGCCCGGGCGGCGCTAAAGCCGTTGAAGCTGTCTTCGATCACCAGGCACCGGCTGGCGTCGAGATTCAGCTTATCCAACGTCGTCAGATACACCGCCGGATGCGGCTTGCCCTGCGCTTCATCATCCGCGCTGCAAATCACATCAAAATAGTGCCAGAGCGAGAGCTTGTTCAGCACGGCGGCGATAACCTGCCGGGATGAGGAGGTGGCGAGGGCAATTTTATAACCGGCATGGCGAAAATAGCGTAACGCCTCATGCACGCCGCGCATCGGCTCGCCTTCGGCGGCGATCAGGCTGGTAATACGCTGCAATATCGCGGCCTCAAGCCGCTGCGGGGCAAGCTCAAGCTGGCAATAGCGGCACCAGGTGCGGGCAATATCGTCGAGGCGTTTGCCTTTGGTCAGGGTTTCGCACTCCTCGACGCTCGCCGTTGCTCCCCACTGCGCGAGGGCGTCGATTTGCGCCTGCCGCCACAGGGCTTCGGAATCAATAATTACGCCATCCATGTCAAAAATCACTGCCTGAATACTCATCATCCACCTCATTAAGGCCGGCATGCCTGGCATGCCGGCCGCATCACCTTAAGAGAACTCTACCTGCTCGCTGGCCGGCGCTTCCTTGTGGGAAAAACCCGGCTGCTCCACGCGAATAAACGCACAGAGGAAAAAAGCCGCCACGTACAGCGCGGTATAGGCGATCACCACCCCAATGGTGCTGAAGAACGGTAGCAAAATCACCGCAATGGCTGGCGCGAGAAAGTTCGACATCCCCGCCGACAGGTTATATACCGAAATGGCCGCGCCTTTGTGCTTCGGCTCCAGCGCCGGGAAAACGGCCGCCAGCGGTACGAACGCGGCGACAAAGATCCCCAGAGCGATAGCCGGAAGCAGCGCCATCGCGAAGTTATGTCCGAAGTGCTGCGGAATGTAATAAAACGCCAGGCTGGAGAGCGCCATGCCGATGCAGCCGAACCAGCGCACCACCTTCATCCAGCCCAGTTTTTCGCCCAGAATGCCCCACAGCACGTTCGAAAAAATGGTGGTGAAGAAGAAGACCGCCCACACCTGCAGCCATTCCGAGGTAGTAAAGCCCAGCTCATCGACGAACATCATCGGCATAATCACCGCAAAGCCGAACAGCGACAGGGTGTTGATAATTCGCACCATGCTCGACAGCAGAATATTGCGGTTGGTATAGAGCAGCGTCGCCGCGCGGCCCAGTTCGGCAAACTTCTCGCGGGTAGTCAGGTTCTGCATATGGTGCGGCGTTTTAATATGGCGCAGGGAAGCCAGCGCAATGATGCCGCCGGTGACGCAGAAAGCCAGCGCCAGCCACAATGTCCCCAGCTCGCCGATATGCGGGATGGTAAAGCTCGGAATATAGCTGCCGAACACGCCGATGCCGATCGAGTAAACCGCCCAGAACCAGCCGATCGCCGAGCTGGCGTTATCGCTTTTCACGTTGTGGATAATGGCGACGATAAACGAGTAAAGGAACAGCGGATACGCGAAGCCGCGGATGCCGTAGAAAACCAGGATCAGGGCATAGTTCGCGTGACCGAGGCCGAAAACGAGGAACAGCACGTGGAACACGCACCACAGCACGAAGCCAATCATCATGGTCTTCAGCGGCGTGATGATTTCCGCCACCACGCCGGAGATCCACGCCGACAGCGCGGCGGCCAGGCCGTAGAGGGTAAAGGCGAACGATGCCTGCGCCGGGGAGAACCCGAGCTCTTTGATGTAGTGCGACAGGAATGCCAGTTCAAAACCGTCGCCGGTCATAAATACGGCAATGGCGATGTATCCCCAGAGCAGGTTCAGGGGTAAACCGAGCCACTGTTTATTATTGATGGACATAATGACCTCGTTTTTAGGGTACAGGAGGCCGCTCCGGTCAGTTCACCGGAGCGGTTATGGTGATAAAAATTAATGCTGCCGATAGTTCAGATCGTTTAAATACAGGGCCTTAAACTGCGCATAGCGCCGCATCAGGGTTTGATGGCGTACCGGGTCCGCGCGCCAGGTCTGCCAGATCTCCGGTTTTTCACAGACTTCGGTAATCGGTTTGCCCGCCGCCAGGCAGGCCAGCCGCGCCGCGCCCAGCGCGCCGCCGGTCTCACCGCCTTTGTGGGTCACCACCGGCATATCGAGGATATCGGCCAACAGCTGCGCCCAGAACGGGCTGCGGGCGCCGCCGCCAACCAGCGAACATTGTTCGATCTGCGTACCGCTCTCTTTCAGTACCTGCAGACCGTCGCTGATGCCGAAGCTCACCCCTTCCAGCACCGCGTAGCCGAGCTGGGCGCGCAGGCTGGAGTGGGTCATACCCCAGAACATGCCGCGCGCGTCAGGATCGTTGTGCGGCGTACGTTCGCCGGAGAGATAGGGTAAGAAGAACGGCGCGTGGGACTTCTCCTCTTCGCTAAGTTCGGCAATCTCCTCCAGCAGCGCCACTTCCGTAGTGCCGGTCAGGCGGCAGAACCACTGCAAACAGCTGGCGGCGCTGAGCATCACGCTCATCTGATGCCACAAATTCGGCAGCACGTGACAAAACGCATGGACCGCCGACTGCGGAGCCGGACGATAGGCGTCGGTCACCACAAACAGCACCCCGGAGGTACCAAGCGAAATGAACGCATCCCCGGGCGAAACCGCGCCGACGCCTATGGCGCTGACCGCGTTATCGCCTCCGCCTCCGGCTACCGCTACCGAGGCGTTCAGCCCCCAGCGTTCGGCCACCTGCGGGTCAAGGGTGGCGGAAACCTCGCAGCCTTCAACCAGGGTCGGCATCTGGCTGCGCGCCAGGCCGCATTTATCCAGCAGAGCGTCGGACCAGTCGCGCTTCGCCACGTCCAGCCACAGCGTCCCGGCGGCGTCGGACATATCGGAGACTTTTTTACCGGTCATCCGGTAGCGCAGATAATCCTTCGGCAGCAGCACCGTGGCGGTGCGCTGAAAGTTTTCCGGCTCATGGCGACGCACCCACAGCAGCTTCGGCGCGGTAAAGCCGGGCATCGCCAGATTTCCCGCCACCTGATGCAGCTCCGGCGCCCTCTCCTCCAGCTCCGCGCACTCCGCGGCGCAGCGGGTGTCGTTCCACAGGATTGCCGGGCGGATCGCCTCCCCGTCGGCATCCAGCAGAACCGCGCCGTGCATCTGCCCGGAAAGGCCAATGGCCTTAATGGCCGGCCAGTGCTGGGCGCATTTTTCCCGCAGCGTGGTCATCAGATACTCCGTCGCCTCCCACCATGACTGCGGCGACTGTTCTGACCAGTGCGGATGGGGCCGCTGAATGCTCAGCGGCGCGCTATGGCTGGCGATAACCTCATTGTTCTCATCAATGACCAGCGCTTTGACTTCCGATGTGCCGAGATCGATACCCAGATACATAGCCACCTCTTAGTTAATCAGCGTATAAACGGCCGCCACTTTTTCGCGCATCAGCGCGAGGAAATCGGCGTTTTCGGCCAGTTCGCCAAACAGCGCTTTATCGCGGGCGTACAGGGCCAGCGGATCGTTGGCTTCAAACATCTGATGTACCCCCTCGGCGTCGAGGATGCCGTCCTGGTACTCATACGGCAGGGTGCCCTTGTGCCACTGCTCCATAAAGACGAAGAACAGCGCGGGCAGCATGGCGGTGGCTTGCGGGCGAACGCCGCGCTGGTAGCACTCCTGCAGGGTTGGGGCGATCATCGCCGGAATTTTCGAGAAGCCATCGGCGGCGACGCGCTGGTTGGTGTCCTGGATATATGGGTTGGTAAAGCGTTTTAGCACCACGTCCCGATAGGCCGGCAGGTCAATGCCGTTATCGCCGAGGCATGGGATCACATCTTCCGTAACGTAGCGGTCGGCAATGGCGTAGATGAAATCCGTTAGCGTGCTTTCATGAATGTACTGCTGGCCAATTAACGTTCCCGCCCACGCAATGCAGCTGTGCGACGAGTTCAGAATGCGAATTTTCGCCTCTTCGTAAGGAATCACCGACGCCACCATCTCAACCCCGACCGCTTCCAGGTTCGGGCGTTCATCGCGGAAGTTGTTTTCCACCACCCACTGGATAAAGGTCTCGCCCATCACTGGCGCTTTATCGTCAATGCCGGTCTGCGCTTTGATGCGCGCGGGCAGGTCCGCCGCCGGGCGCGGGGTGATGCGGTCGACCATGGTGTTCGGACAGGTGGTGTTGGCGGCCATCCAGTCAATCACCGCCTGCTTGCCGGTTAGCTGCAGGAACTCAACCATACCGTCGTGGAAGCGTTCGCCGTTATGGCGCACGTTATCGCAGTTCAGCAGAGTCAGCGGCCCGGCGTTATCCGCCATACGCTTTTCCAGAATCCGCGCGATAGTGCCGTAAATCGTTTTGCACTCCCCTGCCAGATCGGCCTGCAAATCGGGATTGCTGGTTTCCAGCTTATGGCGGGTATTCAGGTAGTAGCCACCTTCCGTTACGGTGAAGGCGATGACTTTGGTCTGCGGGTTTGCCCCTTCGTTAATCAGCGGCTGCAGCCCGGCCTGCCACGGCAGCAGTTTCTGAATGGAGGTGATCTCTTCATATTCACGTTCCCCTTCCGGGCTGACGGTTTCCAGCACATAGCGCCCGCCCTGCGCCGCCAGCGCCTGAACCACCTGTTCGGCGTCGTTGCGGATATTCCCCGCCGCGATGTGCCAGCGTTTATCTCCGGAAGCGATCAGACGATGCAGATACCACGCCTGATGCGCGCGATGAAAAGAACCCAGACCAATGTGAAGCCATGTGAATTGATTGTTCATGTTCCGCTCTCCTTGAGTTGATGGCCTCACTGTAAATGATCAATTGACCAAAATAAGAGCGATGGATCACAAAAGAACAATTACCCAATAAAATTACAAATGACCAGAAAAGAGCAAAAGCTTGCCAGTTTTCCCGACCACGGCGAGAATGCGGGTATTCGCCGGGCGAAATTATCGCCGCGGCCCGACACTTAGGGCAGGAAAGCATGAGCAAAGAAGATGATATCCGGCTGGATCAAAAGGTCCGCGCCGCGTGGATGTACTACATCGCCGGGCAGAATCAGAGCGAGATCGCAAGCCAGCTTGGCACGTCGCGGCCGGTGGTACAGCGGCTGATCGCCGCCGCGAAAGAAGAAGGGATTGTGTCAATTAGCCTGCACCACCCGGTAGCGAACTGCCTCGACTATGCGCAGCTGCTGCAGGAGAAGTACCGGCTTATCGAGTGCAATATCGTCCCCGCCTTTAACGAAGAAAGCACCCTGGATAGCGTCTCCTTCGGCTGCTATCAGCTGATGGCCCGCTATCTGCAGGATGATAAAGAGAAAATCATCGGCCTGGGTTCCGGCCTGACCCTGAAAAAAGCGCTGCAGCGCATCGACTTCGACAGTCTGAACACCCGCTGCGTCGCCCTGATCAGCGCCATGGACGCCGACGGCCAATGTAACTATTACGATGACGTCCCGCTGCTGCTGACCAGCAAAATTAAGGCCAAGTACTATCAGTGGCCCGCGCCGCGCTACGCGCAGACCCAGGACGAGTACGACATGTGGTGTACCAGCCGGCTGTTTCGCAGCGTTTCCGCCGTCGCCCGCCGGGCGGACGTTATTTTTGTCGGCATTGGGCCATTAGGTACCCAAAGCCCCATCTTCAAAGATGGCTTTATCAATCAGGCGCAGATGGATGAGCTGACCGCACGCGGCGGCATCGGCGAGATCATGGGACGCTTTATCGATGCCGAAGGCGGCGTGGTGGAGAGCGAAATCAACAGAATGATCACCAGCTACGATATCCGCCAGAACCAGTGCCCGCGCATCGCGGTGGCGTGCGGCGAGTACAAACGTCCGGCGATTCTGGCGGCGCTTAAAGGCGGCTGGATCAACGGCCTGGTGACCGACGAGCACACCGCCCGCTGGCTGCTGACGCGCTAACGGCGGCAGCCGGATCAGCAGCTGCTGACGCGCTAACGGCGGCAGCCGGATCAGCGGCTGCTCATCAACAGCGGCGGGATTTCAATCCGCTGCTGCCCGGCCTCGCCGGCGTCAATAATCGTGAACACCGCTTCCAGCATCGCCGGCACGTCCTGCTGCACCATGTCGATATCGTGCCCCAGCAGATAGACGAACGGGTCCCAGTCAAAGCAGCCCATCGGCGGCTGGGCGCTGCCGGTAAGTCCCGCCTGCGACAGCCAACGCACCACCCCTTCCAGCGATATTGTCGAGTTGACAAATAGCCCCGGCAATGGGGTCTTCGCGGTAGCAAACCGCTCCTGCAGGCAGGCCTCAACTTTGCCTTTTGAATAGCCGGGCGCCAGGATATTTTCCTGCGGCACGACCAGCCCCTGCTCCCGATGCGCATCGTGGAAGCCGCGTAAACGCTCGCGGGTGTTATGGTCGCTGCTGCGCCCGCCGATAAAGGTCAGCGGCGCCAGCGCTCCCCGACGGCGAGCGCTGTTGGCGAGGATTTTGTGGGTCAGCGCCTTCGCGCCGCCGTAGTTATCCGATATCACCGACGGGGCGACAGAGCCCGGCAGGTCGAGATTGACCGTGGGCACGCCTGCCTGCTGGCACAGGGCGGTAATTTTGTCCGGATTGGTTGCCCCGGTGGCCACCACCCAGTCAACCTGCCAGGAGAGCATCGCTTTTACCGCTTCGATCTCCAGCTCTGGCCTCCGGCGCGTACAGGTGATAATCGGCAGCAGGCCGCGCTCGCGGGCCATCTCCTCAAAGCGCTCCGCCACCGAACCGAAATAGCGGTTATCGTATTTGGGGATAATCATACCGATGACGCGCGATTTTTTGCTGCGCAGCATGCTGGCCTGGCGGTTAATCGCATAGCCCTGCTCCTCGGCAATCCGCGTCACCTTTTCGGCAAGCTTCGCGCTGATGCGGCGCTTTTTCCAGTTGCCGTTGAGGATAGCGCTCACCGCGCTCGCCGAAACGCCGGACAGTTCCGCCAGGTCGTAAATCGTGATTTTCTTCATTTTCCCAACTTGCGTCACAAAATCATTTCGCTGTTAATTTCCCCACTTGCTCAATCGATGAAGCTAGCGCAACATGAGCTTCATCGATTGAGCTTCCATTTTACTTCCCGAAGTATTAACGCATTCAGCGTGAATACGCCAGCGAACATCAAAAAAATGACGCTCATATTCAATACCTTAACAAGTTTTCATCTCCAGCGTCGAACGCGATGCCCTCGCGCTCGACAGTGCCAACCAGACTCTGTAAAGGATTATAAAATGAACCACTCTGTCTCCTCTATGAATACTTCCCTTAGCGGTAAAGTCGCCGCCATTACCGGCGCGGCGTCCGGTATCGGCCTCGAATGCGCCAGGACCCTGCTGGGCGCTGGCGCAAAAGTGGTGCTTATCGACCGTGAAGGCGAGAAGCTCAACAAACTTGTCGCCGAACTCGGCGAAAACGCCTTCGCCCTGCAGGTTGACCTGATGCAGGCGGATCAGGTCGATAATATTCTGCAGGGTATTTTGCAGCTCACCGGGCGTCTCGATATTTTCCACGCCAACGCCGGAGCGTACATCGGCGGGCCGGTGGCCGAGGGCGATCCGGACGTCTGGGACCGCGTACTACACCTCAATACCAACGCCGCCTTCCGCTGCGTGCGTAGCGTCCTGCCGCATCTTATCGCGCAAAAGTCCGGGGACATTATCTTCACCAGCTCTATCGCGGGGGTGGTGCCGGTGATCTGGGAGCCTATCTATACCGCGTCGAAATTTGCCGTCCAGGCGTTTGTTCATACTACCCGCCGCCAGGTTTCGCAGTACGGCGTGCGCGTCGGCGCCGTGCTGCCGGGCCCGGTGGTCACCGCCCTGCTGGACGACTGGCCGAAAGCCAAAATGGACGAAGCGCTGGCCAACGGCAGCCTGATGCAGCCGATTGAGGTGGCCGAGTCGGTGCTGTTTATGGTGACGCGCTCGAAAAACGTCACCGTGCGCGACATTGTGATCCTGCCGAACAGCGTGGATCTCTGACCGTTCAACCAGACTGTGTGAGAGGATGTTATGCAAAGCGATACGCAACATATTATTGGCGTCGATGTCGGTTCGGGCAGCGTTCGCGCCGGGGTGTTTAATCTGCGGGGCGAGCTTCTCGCCCACGCGACCCGGGAAATTACCCTGTTCCGCAGCGCCGGAAGCGTGGTCGAACAGTCGAGCCGCGAGATCTGGCAGGCGGTGTGCTACTGCATTAAAACGGCGGTGGCCAGCGCCGGGGTCGCGCCGTCATCGATTGCCGGGATCGGCTTCGATGCCACCTGCTCGCTGGTGGTGATTGGCGATAACGACACCCCGCTGGCGGTTGGGCCTTCGGAAGATGCGGAGCGCAACATTATCGTCTGGATGGATCACCGCGCCACCGGGCAGGCGGAAAAGATCAACGCCACGGGCCACGCGGTGCTGCAGTACGTCGGCGGTAAAATCTCGCCGGAGATGGAAACGCCGAAAATTCTCTGGCTGAAGGAGAACCGCCCGCACATTTATCAGCAGGCGCGCCACTTCTTTGACCTCGCCGATTATCTCACCTGGCGCTCGACCGGCGATTTAGCCCGCTCGGTCTGTACCGTGACCTGTAAGTGGACCTACCTGGCGCATGAACAACGCTGGGATGCCAGCTACTTCCGCCAGATTGGCCTCGAAGAGCTGGCGGATGAAGATTTTGTCCGCATCGGCCAGCGGATTGTCGATCCGGGAACCCCCTGCGGCGACGGCCTTTGCGCCACGGCGGCAGAGGAGATGGGCCTGCCGGTCGGTACTCCGGTGGCGGTCGGTATGATCGATGCCCACGCGGGCGGTATCGGCACCGTCGGCGTGCTTAACGGCGCGGTCAACAATATGGCCTACGTCTTCGGCACCTCCTCCTGCACCATGACCACCACGCAGGAAGCGGTGTTCGTGCCCGGCGTCTGGGGGCCATATTACTCGGCGATGGTGCCGGGGTTCTGGCTGAGCGAAGGCGGGCAGAGCGCGGCCGGAGCGGCCATCGACCAGCTGCTGAGCTTCCATCCCGCCGCCGCCGAGGCTAAGGCGCTGGCCAGAGCGCGCGGCGTCCCGCTGCCGGTTTATCTTGCCGATAGCGTGCTGGCGAAAGTGGAGCGTCCTTCTGCCGCGGTCAAACTCGCCGCCGGGCTGCACGTGGTGCCTGAATTTTTAGGTAATCGGGCACCGCTGGCCGACCCGCACGCGAAAGCGATTATCGCCGGGCTGGGGATGGAGCGGGATCTGGACAACCTGATGGCGCTCTACGTCGCCGGATTGTGCGGCATCGGCTACGGCCTGAGGCAGATTATTGACGCCCAGAAAGCGTGCGGCATCCACAGCGAGCATATCGTCATCAGCGGCGGAGCCGGGCAGCATCCGCTGGTGCGCCAGCTGCTGGCGGACGCCTGCGGAGTGAGCGTGGTGAGTACCGAATCCAGCGAACCGGTGCTGTTAGGTTCGGCGATTCTCGGCGCGGTGGCCGGCCAGATCGCCCCGTCCCTGCCGGAAGCGATGAAGCAGTTTACCCGGGTGGATAAAACCTACCGCTGCGTTGCGCAGTATAGCGCCGATCATCAGCGGCGCTATGAAGCGTATAAAACGCTACAGCACACGGCGCGGCTGATTCGCGAGTAAGCAAGATCCCGGGCTGCGGCGTAAACGCCCTACCCGGGCTACCAGACCGCACGAAACCGTAGCCCGGCCAGGCGTAGCGCCGCCACGCGAATGCTTAAGCGATGGTGACTTTGCCGTCCAGATAGACATCCTGCACGGCATTGATCAGCTTCACGCCGTCGGCCATCGATTTTTTAAACGCCTTACGGCCCAGAATCAGCCCCATGCCGCCCGCGCGCTTATTGATAACCGCGGTGCGCACGGCGTCGGAGAGATCGGTTTCCCCGCCCGCGGCGCCGCCGGAGTTAATCAGCCCGGCGCGGCCCATATAGCAGTTCGCCAGCTGGTAACGCACCAGATCGATCGGATTATCGCTGGTGAGCTTGCTGTAAACCCGGTCATCGGTATAGCCGAAGTTCACCGCTTTATAGCCGCCGTTATTTTCCGCCATTTTCTGCTTCACGATATCCGCGCCGATGGTCGCCGCCAGATGGTTAGCCTGGCCGGTTAAGTCAGCGGAAACGTGGTAGTCGACGCCATCTTTTTTAAACGCCGAATTACGCAGATAGGCCCACAGCACGGTCACCAGGCCCAGTTCGTGCGCGCGCTCAAACGCAGCGGAGATTTCTTCGATTTGACGACGAGACTGTTCGGAACCGAAATAGATCGTCGCCCCGACCGCCACGGCCCCCATATTGAACGCCTGCTCAACGCTGGCGTACAGCGTCTGATCGTATTCGGTCGGGTAGCTCAGCGTTTCGTTATGGTTCAGCTTGACCAGGAAGGGGATGCGGTGCGCATAGCGGCGCGACACCGAGGCCAGCACGCCATAGGTGGAGGCCACGCAGTTACAACCGGCTTCAATGGCCAGTTCGACGATATTTTTCGGATCAAAGTACAGCGGGTTGGCGGCAAAAGAGGCGCCAGCAGAATGCTCTACGCCCTGGTCGACCGGCAGGATCGACAGATAGCCGGTTCCCGCCAGGCGGCCGGTGTTATACAGGGTTTGCATATTACGCAGCACCGCCGGCGGACGGTTGTTATCAACCATCACCCGATCGACGTAATCCGACCCCGGCAAATAGAGCTGGTCGGCTGGAATCGTCATACAGCGGTGCTGTAAAAGCGTGTCGGCATCTTTGCCAAGCAACTGCGTAATATCAGTCATAGCGATCTCCCGTAAGTGCCGGTCGAAACCGGCATGCGTTTTCCCAACCCAATTATTTTGGGCAGGTTAAGCCTGGTACCGACTCAGCAGATTTTCCAGCCGGGAGCCTATTTTTTCAGCATAGTCTGCTGACACGTTGTCTTGCCATTTACCACCAGGCGTGGAAATGATGTACCGGGCCGATGCCGTGCCCCACTTCCAGCGAATCCGCCTGCGCCAGCGCCGCCGAAAGCCAGCCCTTGGCTTCCGCCACGGTTCGCCCCCAATCCTCGTAACGCGGACGCAGGGCCGCCAGCGCCGCCGACAGCGTACAGCCTGTGCCGTGGGTATTTTTGGTCTGGACTCTCGGCGCGGTAAAGCGCTGCTCCCCGTCGCGGGTAAAGAGCCAGTCCGGGCTTTCCGCATCATCGAGATGGCCGCCTTTCATTAATATCGCTCCGCAGCCCATTCCCAGCAGCGCTCTGCCCTGCTCCAGCATCTCCTGTTCCGTTCTGGCATGCGGCGCATCCAGCAGCGCCGCCGCTTCCGGCAGGTTCGGGGTGATCAGCGAGACCTGCGGCAGCAGGCGCTGGCGCAGCGTCTCCACCGCCGAGGCGGAGAGCAGCGGATCGCCGCTTTTCGCCAGCATGACGGTATCGAGCACCACATTTTTAATCTGATAACGCGCCAGCCGTTCCGCCACCGCCTCGACGATATCGGTTTCCGCCAGCATCCCTATTTTGGTGGTATCGATACGCACATCGCTGAAAACGGAATCGAGCTGTGCGGCGACAAAATCAGGCTCTATCCGGTACACCGACTGGACGCCGCGGGTGTTTTGCGCCACCAGCGCGGTGATGACCGAGCAGCCGTAAGCGCCCAGCGCCGAGAAGGTTTTGAGATCCGCCTGGATCCCCGCGCCGCCGCTCGGGTCGGTGCCGGCGATGGTTAGCGCATTAATTCGTTTCACAGATCGCCTCCCGCATAGAGCGCATCGAGGAAGGCGGGAGTAAAGCTGCCGGGGCCGCCCTGCAGCGCCGCTTTTCCCCCCGCAAGCTTCATCAGACCGCAGGCCGCGGCCACGTTCTCCAGCCGATCGCCGGGCATCGCCGCAGCGGCGGCAACCACCGCCGATAGCGCGCAGCCGGTGCCGACTACCCGGGTCATCAGCGGATCGCCGCCGGTGACCGCGCGCGTGCGCTGACCATCGGTCACGTAATCGACCTCGCCGGTTACCGCGACAACGGTATTCAGCTGGCGGGCCAGCGCCTGGGCCGCGGGCAGCGCTGCGGCGGCGGTATCGGTCGTATCGACGCCGCGCCCGCCGCCGCTCATTCCGGCCAGGGCCATAATTTCCGACGCATTACCGCGAACGGCGGCAGGCTGCAGCGCCAGCAGCTCCCGGCAAAATTCTGTCCGTAAGGTCAGCGCGCCGACCGCCACCGGGTCCAGCGCCCATGGTTTACCCGCCTGCTGCGCGTTGCGCGCCGCCGCACGCATCGCCGCCGCGCGTTCGACGGTCAGCGTACCGACATTAATCAGCAGCGCATCGGCAATGGCGGCAAACTGGCTGGCTTCGTCCGGGTCAATAACCATCGCCGGGGATGCGCCAATCGCTAACAGGACGTTGGCGGTAAAGGTCTGCACCACGTCGTTGGTCATGCAGTGAACAAGAGGAGAATGGCGGTGAAAAAGGTGCCGCAGATGGGCAATATGCGCGGGGTTCAGCAGGTCAGACATCGTTTGCTCCCGCCAGGCGATGAAGAAGCGACGACCCTGCGGTCTCTGACTTCCCTACGCTGGCATTATCCAGATCAGGTGGTACGGGTTTTTCTCAGCCTTCACAAAGAAGGGCACCCCGAGTCATTGAGAGATAAAAACGTTCTCAGCGGGCAGGTTACGGTAAGTCGCGGGACAACGCAAGCCGGCCCGGCGTAGGTATACAAGCGCGCGGCAATTCAAAATTAACAATAAGCAATCAAATAATTAACAAAATAAACACTTTTGCAGATACGTGTTTATAGTTTAGGAGGCGTTACAGGATGTAACCCGACGTCATATCGAAATTAACGAGTGAATCAGCGTAAACCCATGAGGATTCCGATGAAATTAACACCGATTATGAAAGGTCTGGCTCTGGCAGGAATTATCTCGACTCTCCCTGTGACCAGCTGGGCCGAAACGTCGCCGAAAGAAGCCGCTGCGGCGACCAAACAGGCAAACGACGCGCTGTATAAACAGCTCCCCTTCTCCGACAACACCGACTTTACCAACGCGCATAAAGGTTTTATTGCCGCGCTTCCTACGGAAGTGATTAAAGGTGAACAGGGCAACGTTATCTGGAACCCGCAGCAGTACGCCTTTATCAAAGAGGGGGAAAAGGCGCCGGATACGGTCAACCCCAGCCTCTGGCGTCAATCCCAGCTCATCAATATCAGCGGCCTGTTTGAAGTGACCGAAGGCGTGTACCAGATCCGCAACCTCGATCTCTCCAATATGACCATCATTGAAGGTAAAGAGGGCATCACGGTTGTGGATCCGCTGGTATCAGCGGAGACCGCAAAGGTCGGAATGGATCTGTATTACAAAAATCGCGGCAATAAGCCGGTCGTTGCGGTGATCTACACCCACAGCCACGTTGACCATTACGGCGGCGTGCGCGGCGTGGTCGATGAAGCCGATGTCAAATCCGGCAGAGTCAAAATCTACGCGCCTTCCGGTTTTATGGAGGCCGCCGTTGCTGAAAATATTATGGCCGGTAACGTGATGAGCCGTCGCGCCAGCTATATGTACGGCAACCTGCTCAAACCGGATGCCACCGGCCAGGTTGGCGCAGGTCTCGGCACCACGACCTCTGCCGGCACCGTCACGCTGATCGCTCCCACCAATATCATCGAGAAAGATGGCCAGAAAGAGACCATCGACGGCCTGACCTACGATTTTATGCTGGCGCCGGGCTCGGAAGCACCGTCGGAAATGCTGTGGTATATCGAAGAGAAGAAGCTCATTGAATCCGCCGAAGATGTCACCCATACCCTGCATAACACCTACTCGCTGCGCGGGGCGAAAATTCGTGAACCGCTGCCGTGGTCGAAATATATCAACGCCGCCATTGTGCGCTGGGGCGACAAGGCTGAAATCATTATGGCCCAGCACCACTGGCCGACCTGGGGTAATGAGAACGTGGTTAACCTGCTGAAGAGCCAGCGCGACCTGTATCGGTACATTAATGATCAGACTTTGCGCATGGCCAACGAGGGCCTGACCCGCGATGAGATCGCCGCTAAATTCAAGCTGCCGGACAGCCTGGCCAATACCTGGGCCAACCGCGGCTACTACGGCTCCGTCAGCCATGACGTGAAGGCTACCTATGTCCTCTATCTCGGCTGGTTCGACGGCAACCCGGCTACGCTGGACGAGCTGCCGCCGGAAGAAGCGGCGAAGAAGTTCGTTGATTATATGGGCGGCGCCGACGCTATCCTCAAGAAAGCCAAAGAAGATTACAACCAGGGCAACTATCGCTGGGTAGCTCAGGTAGTCAGCAAAATTGTCTTCGCCGATCCCGGCAATCTGGAGGCGCGCAATCTGGAAGCCGATGCCCTGGAGCAGCTGGGCTATCAGGCGGAATCAGGACCGTGGCGTAATTTCTACCTGACCGGCGCGCAGGAGCTACGCAACGGCGTCGTGAAAGGGCCGACGCCGAATACCGCCAGCCCGGATACCGTGCGGGCCATGACCCCGGAAATGTTTTTCGACTATCTTGCGGTCCATATCAACGGCGAAAAAGCCGGAACCGCCAAAGCGGTATTCAATATCGACCTTGGTAACGATGGCGGTAAATATAAGCTAGAGCTGGAAAACGGCGTGCTCAACCACACCGCCGATGCAGAAGCCAAAGACGCCGACGCTACCATCGCGCTGGATCGCGCCACGCTGAACAAAATCATCCTGAAAGAGGAAACGCTAAAACAGGCGGAGGATAAGGGTGAAGTCAAAGTGACCGGCGACGGCGCGAAGCTGGACGAGATGCTGGGCTATATGGATAAATTTGAGTTCTGGTTCAATATCGTGACGCCGTAAATAAGCTCCCGCGGCGGCCAGCTGCGGGACTTAATCCGTCCGGAGTTTCATTTGCTTTCCCCTCGCCGCAGGCACAAAATTATCAGCAGGTATCACCCTGCGTCGAGGTATCGTTATGTCCGTTTATCACCATGCTCTGGTGCTGATCAACAGCAGCCTTGACGGCGTTCCGCTGCTGGCGCACGCCGCGAAAATGGCGGAAGAGAACGCTATGCGTATTACCATCGCCCATATCAGCACCGACTACCGGTCGCTTAATTATGTCTCCGACAGCCTGCTGGATGATGACGTTTCCCGGGAGGTGATTCAGGCCAAAGCGCTGCTCAATGAACTGGCCACCACGGTCGCCCTACCGGTGCAAACGCTATCGCTGGTGACCACGCGTCGTTTTGCCGATGTCGAAGCGTGCGTGCGGCAGCGGAATATTGATTTGATCATTGCCGGTCACCACAACCGGCTGCTGGGCGTTCTCGCTTCACACTCCCTGGAGTACATTAATCATCTCACCGTCGACGTGCTGATTAAGCATCTTCCCTGACAGCCTCTCCCGCAGACGGCGCGCTGCGTTCGTCGGGCTCCCCCCCGCGCCGGTCAGCGCAGCGAACTTAGCAATAATGCGAAACATTCCTCAATCAGCGGCGGCAAAGGCTGCGGCCCGCGCATCAGCGCCACGGTTCGCGTCAGCGCGGGCTGCTGAAGCTGCGCCACCTTTAACGCCGGATCCTGAAGGTGGGTAGTATAAAGCTCAGGCAGAATCGCCACCGCCAGCCGGGAACGCACCAGGCCGTAAAGCGTTTCAATATAGTCAACCTGATAACGCGTATTCAGCGTGAGGCGATGGCTCTCCGCCAGCGCGCCGACCAGACGCTGAATATTGCCCTTTGAGAACACCGCGATATCGCGCCCCGCGAGCAGCTTCCACGGCAGATGCGGCTGCCCGGCCAGCGGATCGTCGCAGTGCAGCACCGCCACAAACGGATCGTCGCGCAGAGGATAAACCTGCAGCTCAGGCGGTAACGAACTGTCTATTGCGCCAACGGCAAAATCTATCTTTCCCGACTGCAGCTCGCAAAACAGGGCGTCGTTGGTCTGATCGTGAAACTCCACCCTCAGGCGCGGAAACGCCTGGGCCAGCGTTTGCGGCAGCAGCGGAAACAGCAGCGAGCTCACCGAGGGCACCAGCCCGATACGCACCGTACCGTCGCCGCCGGCCTCGACTATCTGCTGCATATCCTGAAACGCCAGCTGCGCCACGCTCAGCACCCGCCGGGCGTGGGGCAAAATCGCCGCCCCCAGATCGGTTAAGGTCACCGCCGAGGCGGTGCGGTTGACCAGCTTGCCGCCGAGCACCGTCTCGATTTGCCGCAGCGCGCTGCTTAGCGCCGGCTGGCTGATAGCCAGCCGGTTGGCGGTGTCGGTGAAGTGGCGTAGCTGGGCCAGGGTCACAAAGTACTGGATCTGCTTAAGGGAGAGCGCGGGCAGACGCTGCCAGGGTTCAGTCATCATGTTTTCATCAATGGTGAGCATGCAGAATAACCCGAGGTTATCGGGCGATAAATTTATTCATCTGGGCAAACGTTTGCTCTGCCCCTAGAGTATCCCCATTATCCTTGTGCCGGAGTTGTTATGTCCAGCAGTGCTGAAACCCGCCGCCGCGCCGTGCAGGCCGCACGCGGCGAATCCCCGTTCGATCTCTTATTAACCGACACGCAGATTGTCGATATGGCCACCGGAGAGATCCGCGAGGCAGACGTCGGGATCGTCGGTGAAACCATCGCCAGCGTGCACCCGCGCGGCAGCCGCTCCGATGCCCACGAACGCCGCTCGCTGGCGGGATATTTCCTGTCGCCGGGGCTGATGGACACGCACGTCCACCTTGAAAGCTCCCACCTGCCGCCTGAACGCTATGCCGAAATCGTGCTGGCTCAGGGCACCACGGCAGTATTCTGGGATCCGCACGAGCTGGCCAACGTGCTGGGCGTCGAAGGCGTGCGCTACGCCGTCGCCGCCAGCCGCCATCTGCCGCTGCAGGTGATGGTCGCGGCGCCTTCCAGCGTGCCGTCGACGCCGGGACTGGAGATGTCCGGCGCCGATTTTGCCGGCGCGGAGATGGAAACCATGCTGGCCTGGCCGGAAGTTTGCGGCGTCGCCGAAGTGATGGATATGCACGGCGTGCTGCACGGCAGCGAGCGGATGCAGGAGATTATCCAGGCCGGTCTCAACAGCGGCAAGCTGATCGAAGGCCACGCCCGCGGTTTGCGCGGCGCGGATCTGCAGGCCTACCTTGCCGCCGGGGTCACCTCCGATCACGAACTCACCTCGGCGGACGATGCGCTGGAAAAACTGCGCGCCGGGCTGACTATCGAAATTCGCGGCTCGCACCCTTACCTGCTGCCGGATATCGTTACCGCGCTGAAAACGCTGCCGCATCTCTCCTCGCAAATCACCGTCTGCACCGACGATGTGCCGCCGGATATGCTGCTGGAAAAAGGCGGCATTATCGCCCTGCTCAACCTGCTGATTGAGCACGGACTGCCGGCCACCGACGTCCTGCGCTTCGCCACCTTAAACGCGGCGATCCGCCTGCAGCGTAACGATCTGGGGCTGATTGCCGCCGGACGCCGCGCCGATCTGGTGGTTTTTGATTCATTAGAAAAGCTCGACGCGCGGGAAGTGTACGTCGCCGGGAAGCTGATTGCCCGCGAGGGCGCCCTGCTTGAGTCGATTCCGCCGGCGGCGGGTATTACCCCGCCGCGCGATACCCTGCAGATGCCGCCGCTCAGCCCTGACGATTTTATCCTCCGCGTCGGCGCGATTCGCCACGGCGTCGCCCGCCTGCGGCATATTCGCGGCGCGCGCTTTACCCAGTGGGGAGAGGTTGAGGTGCAGGTCCGCGATGGCCGGGTGCAAATCCCGGACGGGTTTAGCCTGATTTGGGTTAAGCACCGCCACGGTCGTCACCAGGCGACGCCGCAAATTGCGCTGCTGGAAGGCTGGGGCGAGCTGCGCGGCGCCATCGCCACCAGCTACTCCCACGATTCCCACAACCTGGTAGTGCTCGGCCGCGATGCCGACGAGATGGCGCTGGCGGCAAACCGCCTGATCGCCTCCGGCGGCGGTATGGCGCTATCTCAGCAGGGAAAAATCCTTGCCCACGTGGCGATGCCGATTGCCGGAATGCTTTCCGACTTGCCCGCTCCGGAGCTGGCCAGACAGTTCCGCCAGCTTCGCGACCTGAGCGCGGAGGTCGCCGACTGGGAGCCGCCCTATCGCGTATTTAAGGCTATCGAAGGCACCTGTCTTGCCTGTAACGCCGGGCCGCATTTGACCGACTTAGGTTTGACCGACGGCAGCACCCGCCAGATCGTCGAGCCGCTGATAGACTGCCGGGAAATCCCGGAACACACAGAACACAACAATAATCATCAGGGAGCCTGAGCATGGCCGACAATACCCTTCATTCATCCACGCAAGGAAGCTGGCTGGAGCGCCGTTTTGCCTTGTATTCCCGCGGCAGCACGCTGCGCACCGAATGCCTCGCGGGCATCACCGGCTTTCTCGCCGCCGCCTATCTACTGGTGGTTATTCCCGGCCTGCTGGCGGTTGGCGGGATGGATAAAGGCGCGGCAACCACCGGCACGATTCTGGTGTTCGTCGGCGGCACGCTGCTGATGGCGTTTTATGCCAACCTGCCGTTTATCGTCGGGCCGGGCATCGGCGGCTCGGTGCTGGTCGGCGTCACGCTGGCGGGCAGCGAAGGCATTGGCTGGCAGGTTGGTCTTGGGATCGCCTGCTGGTCGGGGATTCTGTTTTTCCTGCTAACCAGGTTCGGCCTGCGTGAAGTGGTGACCCGTTCGGTGCCGCAGTCGATCAAGCTCGGCCTGACGGCCTCCATTGGGCTGTTTGTCGCGGTGCTGGGTTTCCGTAACGCCGGGCTGGTGCTGGCTAACGCCAAAACCAACGCCCTGATGCTCGGCGATTTTCTCTCACCGGGGGCGCTGGTGGCGCTCTGCGGGCTGTTTCTGGCCATCGCCCTGCAGGCGAGAAAAATCCCCGGCTCAATTCTGTGGGCGATTCTCTTTGCCACCCTGGTCGGCATTCCGATGGGCGTCACCAGACTCCCGGGCAGCTTTATCGATATGCCGCATTCGCTGACGCCGGTGCTGGGGCAAATCGATATGCTGGGCGCGCTGAATATCGCCTTCCTGCCGTTCCTGTTCGTCTTTTTCGCCTCAGAGTTCTTTTCCACGATGGGCACCACGCTGGCGGTAGGCGGCGAAGCGGGTCTGCTGGATGAGGAAGGCAATATGCCGCATATCAATCGCCCGTTTATGGTTGACTCGATCGCCGCGGCCGTTGGCCCCTGGCTGGGCATTCCGGCGGCGACCGCGCTGATTGAATCCTCGGCGGCAGCGGAAGCCGGCGGCAAAACCGGGCTGACCGCGCTGTCGGCGGCGGTGATGTTCCTCCTGATGCTGCTGTTTACCCCGGTGGCGCTGATGATTCCGAAAGAGGCGACCGCGCCTGCGCTGATCCTCATTGGCCTGAACATGTTCAGCGGCCTGCGCAAAGTGGACCTGGCAAACTTCACCGACGGCCTGCCGGTGCTGATGATGGTGATGATTACGCTGATTGCCAATAGCTTCGGGACCGGGATTGCCGGCGGGCTGCTGTTTTATGTGGTGATTAAAACGATTGCCGGCAAATGGCGGGAAATCCCCATCGGGCTGTGGATCCTTGCGATTCCGCTGGTCTACTACTTTGCCACGCTGGTGAAGCATTAAGCTTCGCACCGATCGTCCTCCCGGAGGCGGCGCTGGCGCGCCTGTCCGGGCTACCGGCCCGCAGATTGCTGTGAACCCGTAGCCCGGCTAAGCGCAGCGCGAGCCGGGAACAAGCCACGCCGATTTATCACCCCAGTACCATTCCCGAGTCGGCGCTAGCGGCCCGCAGAGGGCGCGCGGGAATGAACCGCTTCGCACGCCTCTTTCACCGCCTCATACAGCAGCCGTACCGCAGGCGAAAGCTGCTTGCGGTGCGGGCAAATCATATTCAGCGGCACCACGTCGCCCTGATACTCCGGCAACAGCACCTGGAGCCGCCCTTCACGGATATCATCCCCGACGTCGAGTTCAGATTTGAACGCGATCCCCTCCCCGGCAACCGCCAGGCGGCGAATCACCTCCGCATCATCGCTCACGATAGCGCCGGCAACCTGCACGTAATGGACCTTCCCGTCCAGGCTCAGCGGCCAGCGATCGAACGCCCTGCCGCGCAGCACGTAGGTCAGCGCATTGTGCCGGGCCAAATCTTCCAGCGTCTTCGGTTCGCCGTGTTCGGCTATCCAACCGGGCGAGGCCACCAGCATCCGGCGGTTCTCCGGCGCGACGGGCAGGGAAATAAACGAGGCATCGTCGTTATCGCCGTAGCGAAACGCCACGTCTACCGGATCTTTAAATACGTCGGTCCGATGATCGGAAAACAGTATCCGCAGGCGCAGCGCGGGATGGCGCTGGCGAAAAGCGCGAAACACGCGCAGAAGCAAGTTGCGCCCCAGGTCGGACGGCACGGCAATTTGTAACGTACCGCGTACTTCGTCATCCGGCGTGCTGATTTTTTGCAGCCCCGCGTGCAGCGTATCAAGCATCTGCGTGGCATAGGGCAGCCAGGTTTCGCCTTCCGGCGTCAGGCGTAAACTCCGCGTAGAACGGGCAAAAAGACGAATATTCAGCGTCGTTTCCAGACGCTTGATCGCCGCGCTCACCTGCGCGGGCTGCAGCCCGGCCTCTCGCGCCGCATCGCTGAAGCTGCTTAACGCCGCAGCGCGGACAAACAATGCCAGATCTTCCAGCCGGAACATACACACTCCTCAACCCGGATTATTCTCAAAACAGGCGCGCGCCGATGAAAAACGGCGCTGCATCACCGTTTGCTTACACTTTTAACCAAACCAACGCTTGCCAATCCCTTGACGTATCAGGAATCATACGAGGCTGCGATTTTGTGTCCAGGATAATAATGGGGAAATTATGCGTAAAACAAAAATGATGCTTCTGGGCGTACTGTTGGCCTGCGCCAGCGGCGCGTGGGCGGCAACCGGCGAAGGTATACAGAAATATGAGCTGGATGGGGTCACCGCGGACTTCAAACAATTTCACATCGGCGATACCGTCCCGCCGCTTTACCTCACGCCAGAATACAACATCAAGCAGTGGCAGCAGCGCAATTTGCCTGCGCCGGATGCCGGGACCCGCTGGACCTATATGGGCGGAAGCTACGTGCTGATTACCGAAACCGAGGGGAAAATCCTCAAAATTTATGATGGCGAGATTTTCTACCATCGCTAAAAGCTGAACGCCAGCGCGCTCTCCCTGCCGCTGGCGTTTTTTTGTGGCAAAGCGCTATTCGTTAAAGCGGTTCTGTTTGTGCATAAATTCCTCGACGGCAATATATGAAGCAACCTGCTCATAGAGCATTAAAATACTTAATATCAGATCGCCGCCGCTACGCAGTAAATCATCCGGGGCCGTACGACTCTTGTCATCCGATAAAAAAACAATCTGTTCAAAAATATCACTGTACTCACCATAAGCGCCAATCGGAATCTCAGCTATCGGGAGATGCTCCTGGCAATAACGCAACGCGTCTGCTGCTTTCTCCGGCAGCGAGCGCGTATGCATAAAAATAACCAGTAGTTCTCGTAACTTAACGATTAGAGCAATATTATTCATCATGCACTCCGGAAATGTGTACGGCTATACTTTCCTTCCATCGTTTTTATATACGTATTACTGATAACATCCACGTTTCGCCAAATAAAAAGCCAAAATTAAACCTCATCACGGCGAATTAAAATCGTACTTCTTTGCTATTAAAGCTCGCACAACCGCCAGAGGAAAACAATGTTAGCAATATGTTTTATTGATTAATCTCAATATCGCTAAATGTGAATAAAAATAAATAATATTTAACAGCAATATTATTCGCGCGGTGATTATCTCCTCGGTAGAGAACCGGGACGGAAAAAAATAAAAAACCGCACGGCGAAAAGCGCCGGGCGGCTCAGGAGGGTGAGGAGATTAGACCGCGCGGAAGGCTATCTCTCCGGGAATGACTTCCCCCTGCCAGTACAGCTGCGCCGCGACGCGGTCGGCCAGCTGGCGGTAGGTCTCGGTAAACTCGCTTTCCGGACGCGCAACCACCGTCGGCGTCCCTTTGTCGAGGTCTTCGCGCAGAGTGATATGCAGCGGCAGCTGGCCCAGCAGCTGGGTATGATATTTCTCCGCCAGCTTCTGCGCGCCGCCGGTACCGAAAATCGGCTCGTGGTGTCCGCAGTTGCTGCAGATATGCATGCTCATGTTTTCCACGATACCCAGCACCGGTACCTCGACTTTTTCAAACATCACGATGCCTTTTTTGGCGTCGATCAGGGCAATATCCTGCGGCGTGGTGACGACGACCGCGCCGGTGACCGGAATGTTTTGCGCCAGCGTCAGCTGAATATCACCGGTGCCCGGCGGCATATCCAGTACCAGATAATCGAGATCCGGCCACAGCGTTTCCTGCAGCATCTGCATCAGCGCCTTGCTGGCCATCGGGCCGCGCCACACCATGGCGTTGTCGTCGGTCACCAGATAACCGATGGAGTTGGTAGCGAGACCGAATTTCATAATCGGCGCCATATGGGTGCCGTCCGGCGAAGTCGGACGCTGATCTTCCGCGCCGAGCATGGTCGGAATCGACGGCCCGTAAATATCGGCATCCAGAATGCCGACTTTCGCCCCTTCCGCCGCCAGCGCCAGCGCGAGGTTGACCGCCGTCGACGATTTACCCACCCCGCCCTTGCCGGAGCTGATGGCGATAATGTTTTTCACGCCGTTGATGCCCGGCTGATTTTTTACCCGCTGAAGCGTGGCGATGCTGTGCGTCAGCTTCCAGTCAATGGCTTTGGCGCCGGTAATGCGCAGCAGCTCGGCGCTGCACTGCTCCTTCAGCGCTTCAAACGCGCTGTTCCAGACGAACGGCATCTGAATTTCAATGTGCACGGTCTCGTCCAGCCAGGCGACGTGATGCAGCGCCTTCAGCGTAGTGAGGTTATGTTTCAGGGTTGGGTGCTGGAAATTAGCCAGGGTCCCGGCGACCATCGCGCGCAGACGCTCGGGGGATTTGGCCTGGGATTGCGAACTCATCCCGACTCCTTTGTTATTGTGAGTTGAATCTTGTGCGTTAAGTTTACCTTAAAGGGAATAATTCCCCCACCATAAGCTTTGGGCTTACCAAATTATTGCCTTTGCGGTAACATCAAAACCCCTTTTTACAATAGAAGATGTAATGCCCACTATGACTCAAGTCGCGAAGAAAATTCTGGTAACGTGCGCGCTGCCGTACGCAAACGGCTCAATCCACCTCGGCCACATGCTGGAGCACATCCAGGCTGATGTCTGGGTCCGTTACCAGCGAATGCGCGGCCACGAAGTCAACTTCATCTGCGCCGACGACGCCCACGGCACCCCGATCATGCTGAAAGCGCAGCAGCTCGGAATTACTCCGGAGCAGATGATTGGCGAAATGAGTCAGGAGCATCAGACCGATTTTGCTGGCTTCGACATCAGCTACGACAACTACCACTCCACGCACAGCGATGAAAACCGCGAGCTGTCGGAGCTCATCTACACGCGCCTGAAAGAGAACGGTTTTATCAAAAACCGCACCATCTCTCAGCTTTACGATCCGGAAAAAGGCATGTTCCTGCCGGACCGCTTTGTGAAAGGCACCTGTCCGAAGTGTAAATCACCGGATCAGTACGGCGATAACTGCGAAGTGTGCGGCGCGACCTACAGCCCGACCGAGCTTATTGAGCCGAAATCGGTGGTATCCGGCGCGACGCCGGTGATGCGCGAGTCCGAGCACTTCTTCTTCGACCTGCCGTCGTTCAGCGAAATGCTGCAGGCGTGGACCCGCAGCGGCGCGCTGCAGGAGCAGGTGGCGAATAAAATGCAGGAGTGGTTCGAGTCCGGCCTGCAGCAGTGGGATATCTCCCGCGATGCCCCGTACTTCGGCTTCGAAATCCCGAACGCGCCGGGTAAATACTTCTACGTCTGGCTGGATGCGCCGATCGGCTACATGGGCTCCTTTAAGAACCTGTGCGACAAGCGCGGCGACGCCACCAGCTTCGAAGAGTACTGGAAGAAAGACTCTACCGCCGAGCTGTACCACTTTATCGGCAAAGACATCGTTTACTTCCACAGCCTGTTCTGGCCGGCGATGCTGGAAGGCAGCAGCTTCCGCAAACCGACCAACCTGTTCGTTCACGGCTACGTGACGGTCAACGGCGCCAAGATGTCCAAGTCGCGCGGTACCTTTATTAAGGCCAGCACCTGGCTGAATCATTTTGACGCCGACAGCCTGCGCTACTACTACACCGCCAAGCTCTCGTCGCGTATCGATGATATCGACCTGAACCTGGAAGACTTCGTGCAGCGCGTCAACGCCGATATCGTCAACAAGGTGGTTAACCTTGCCTCGCGTAACGCCGGTTTCATCAACAAGCGTTTCGACGGCATGCTGTCCGCCGAGCTGGCCGATCCTCAGCTGTATAAAACCTTCACCGATGCGGCAGCAAGCATTGGCGATGCGTGGGACAGCCGCGAGTTCGGGAAAGCCATCCGCGAAATCATGGCGCTGGCCGACGTGGCAAACCGCTACGTTGACGAGCAGGCGCCGTGGGTGGTCGCCAAACAGGAAGGCCGCGACGCCGATCTGCAGGCCATCTGCACCATGGGCCTGAATATGTTCCGCGTGCTGATGACCTGGCTGAAGCCGGTTCTGCCGCAGCTGGCCGCCCGCGCCGAAGCGTTCCTCAACGGCGAACTGAGCTGGGATGCTATCCAGCAGCCGCTGCTCGGTCACAAGGTTAACGCCTTTAAAGCGCTGTATAACCGCATCGAAATGAAGCAGGTTGAGGCGCTGGTCGAGGCGTCGAAAGAAGAAGTGAAAGCGCTGTCAACGCCGGTAACCGGTCCGCTGGCGGACGATCCGATTCAGGAAACTATCACCTTTGACGATTTCGCCAAAGTGGATATGCGCATCGCGCTGATTGAAAACGCCGAGTTCGTCGACGGTTCCGATAAGCTGCTGCGCCTGACGCTGGATCTCGGCGGCGAGAAGCGTAACGTCTTCTCCGGCATCCGCTCCGCCTACCCGGATCCGCAGGCGCTGATTGGCCGCCTGACGGTGATGGTCGCTAACCTGGCGCCGCGCAAAATGCGCTTCGGCATCTCTGAAGGCATGGTGATGGCCGCAGGTCCTGGCGGGAAAGATATCTTCCTGCTCAGCCCGGACAGCGGCGCTCAGCCGGGCCAGCAGGTCAAGTAAGGCTGTATAAAGCGCTGCTCCGGCAGCGCTTTTTTTTTAGAGCGCCACGATATTGTCGACGACATCGCCCGCCGGGTGCTGGCGCAGAAAGAAGAAAACGCTGGCATAAGCGCGAAACGGCGACTTCCGAGGATACGCCCGGCACCATCGCCCAATGCTGTATACAATTAGAGATGATGATTGATTAACAAGGAATGATAATGAAATTTAACCGCAGGATGACCGCCGCTCTGGGCGCCACGCTATTGATGGCCGCGCTTGTTGGCTGCGATAACAACAAAGATGAGGTCAAAACGTTTAACAATACGATCAACGGCGTTGATCTGACCTACATCTATCACTACAAAGGCGATGTCGTCACCCGCCAGGACGCGGAGAATACGATCCCCTATCAATCACTCGGGGTAAGTAACGAAGAGCAGGCGCGCAAGGTCATCGACCCTATCGGCGAGGCCTACAGCAAAATCAAAGGCGTTACCCACAGCGTCGACTATAAAGAGAACGTCGCGCAGGAACACCTCTCCATCGACTTCAATCAGGCTAAAATCAGCGAGCTGTGTCACTTGCCGGGGGCCAGTTTTTCCGACTGTTCACAAAAGTTCATTTCGCTGAGCGAGTCGGAGAAATTGCTGAAATCGCAGGGTTTTAAAGAAGTGAAACAGCCCTGACTGGTGCGGACTACTCCCGGCTTGCGCTGCGCTGAGCCGGGCTACGGAGCCGTGCGTTCAGTAGCCCGGCTCAGGCGTTTACGCCGCAAGCCGGGGAGGCATATCAGGATTTCGCGTGTTCGCGCTCGGTCAGTCCGCGCAAAAAGTAGCGCAGGAACTGGTCGCCGCATTCGCGGAAGTTTTTATGATCCGGGGCGCGCATCATGGCGGTGATTTCCGGCATGGAGACGCGGAATTTCTGCTGGGTGAGGATAGCGAGAATATCATCCGTCTTCAGGGAGAAGGCAATACGCAGCTTTTTCAGCACGATGTTATTATTCACCCGGCGTTCGACCGCCAGCGGCGGCGCCGACGCATCTTTACCGCGTTTGTCGTAAATCAGGCCGTTGAGGAAATTCGACAGCACGATATCCGGGCAGCGCACAAACCCCTCTTCGTCTTCTTTTTTCAGCCAGGGAACCAGCTGTTCCGCGCTGACCGGCGCATCCGCCAGGGCAAAAATACGAACCAGGCCGCTGTTATTGGTTTTCAGGGTGTAGCGCAGGCTACGGAGAATATCGTTACTGATCATATTGCCTTCATGATGAAAAAATCTGCCGCTAAGTCTATCACGATTCCGCCGTTTTACAGCCCAATCGCCTCTTTCAGGCTCTTCAGGTAGCGGCGGCTGACCGGCACCGTTTGCCCGGCGCGCATCAGCAGCTCCGCCTGGCCGTTCTCCTCAAAGCGGATCTCCTTGAGATGGGACATGTTGACCAGGTACTGACGATGGCAGCGCAGCAGCGGCGTTCGGCTCTCGAGCGTGCGCAGGGTGAGCTCGGTAAAGCCCTCCTTCCCTTCGCGGTCGGTCACGTAAATCCCGCTCATCCGGCTGCTGACGAAGGCCACGTCTTCCATCTGCAGCAGCCAGATCCGGCTGTGTCCGGTGCAGGGAATATACTTTAGCGCCTGCTGGGTATCGTCGAGCACGGTGATATCCTGCAGGCTGCGCTCCTGGCGCAGGCGAAACAGCGTTTTTTCCAGCCGGGCGGACTCAATCGGCTTCAGTAAATAATCAAACGCGTGCTCTTCAAAGGCCTTCACCGCGTACTCGTCAAACGCGGTAAGGAAGACAATATAGGGCCGATGCTGCGGATCGAGCATGCCGACCATCTCCAGACCGCTGATGCGCGGCATCTGGATATCCAGAAACAGCACGTCCGGGCGCAGCTTATGTACCGCGCCAATCGCCTCGACGGCATTCCCGCATTCGCCAACGATCTCAATATCAGGCTGGGTCTCCAGCAAAATACGCAGGTTTTCACGCGCCAGCGGCTCGTCGTCGACAATTAATACTTTTAACATGCGCTTTCCTCCAGAGGCAGTCTCAGCGTGACGCGGGTAAAACATTCCGGCTCGCAGGTTACGGTGATCCCGCAGTCGGTGCCAAAGCGCGCCCGCAGTCTGCGGTCGACCAGGTTCATGCCCAGCCCGCTGGCGCTGGGTTTGTCCTGATACAGCCCGGCATTATCTTCAATATCCAGCTGCAGCCAGCGCTCTTGCTGACTGGCGCGGATAGTGATTTCGCCCACCCCAAGGTGCTGCGAAGTCCCGTGTTTAATCGCGTTTTCGACGATTGGCTGCAGGGTAAACGCCGGTAGCTGATGCTGCCCCAGCGCCTCGGGCACCAGCATATGAATCTGCAAATTGGTCTGAAAACGCGCTTTCTCAATCTGCAAATAGGCGTTCACATGTTCGATCTCATCCGCCAGGGTCACGATCTCCGCTGGCCGCTTCAGATTTTTGCGGAAAAAGGTCGACAGATACTGCACCAGCTGCCCGGCCTGGTCGCTATCGCGGCGAATCACCGCTTTCAGGGTATTCAGCGCGTTGAACAGGAAGTGCGGATTCACCTGGGCGTGCAGCAGCTTGATTTCCGACTGCGTCAGCAGCGCCTTTTGCCGCTCATACTGTCCGGCCAGGATCTGCGCCGACAGCAGCTGCGCAATCCCCTCCCCCAGCGTGCGGTTGATGGAGCTAAACAGGCGGTTTTTCGCTTCATAGAGTTTAATGGTACCGATGACCCGCTGATTTTCGCCGCGCAGCGGGATAACCAGCGTCGAGCCCAGCTTGCAGTTCGGATGAATCGAGCAGCGGTAAGGCACCTCGTTGCCGTCGGCGTAAACAACTTCGCCGGTATCGATCGCCTTTTGGGTATAGAGCGAAGAGATGGGTTTGCCCGGGAGGTGGTGATCGACGCCGATCCCGGTAAACGCCAGCAGCTTGTCGCGATCGGTTATCGCCACCGCGCCGATATCCAGCTCCTGGATCAGCACCTGCGCGACCTTCATGCTGTTCTCTTCGTTGAACCCCTGGCGCAGGATCCCCTCCGTCGAAGCGGCGACCTTCAGCGCCGTAGCCGAAAAGGCCGAGGTATATTTTTCAAACATTGCTCGCTTATCCAGCAGGATGCGCATAAATAGCGCCGCCCCGACGGTGTTGGTGACCATCATGGGCGCGGCGATGCTTTGTACCAGATGCAGGGCATCTTCGAACGGGCGAGCGATAAGCAGAATAATCAGCATCTGCACCATCTCGGCGAAAAAGGTGATCGCGCCGGCGGTGAGCGGGCTGAAGACTTTGTCCGGCCGCCCGCGTTTGACCAGAATACTGTGTACCAGCCCGCCGAGTAGCCCTTCTACGATGGTGGATACCATACAGCTCAGCGCGGTCATGCCGCCCAGCGAGTAGCGGTGAAGCCCGCCGGTCAGCCCCACCAGGCCGCCAACCACCGGCCCGCCCAGCAGCCCCCCCATCACCGCGCCGATGGCGCGCGTATTGGCGATCGAGTCTTCGATATGCAGCCCGAAGTAGGTACCGAGGATGCAGAAAATGGAGAAGGTTACGTAGCACAGGAGCTTATGCGGCAGCCGGACGGTGACCTGCATTAACGGGATGAACAGCCGCGTTTTGCTCATCAGCCACGCAATGACCAAAAACACGCACATCTGCTGAAGCAGCAGCAACACCAGATCAAACTCGTACATACCCGCAGACCACACTTCATTTGAAAGCGCGTAACATACACTGCTTGCTTATAACTTTCTTTGAAGCAATACATGAAAATGATAATTCATGTTCAGGATCACATTTCTTCGCGTCTCGCCGGCCCAGACTTGTACAAAAAACAGACAAAAATTCCCGCTTCGGCAAACAGCTTCTACAGTTAATGGAGGAGAACACAGCGGGAGGAGAAAATGGCGCTTTATACAATCGGCGAAGTGGCCCAGCTTTGCGATATCAATCCCGTGACGTTACGCGCCTGGCAGCGGCGCTACGGATTACTGAAACCCCAGCGTACCGACGGCGGCCACCGCCTGTTCAACGAATATGAGATAGACCGGATTCGCGAAATTAAACGCTGGATTGACTCCGGCGTGCAGGTGGGGAAAGTGAAAACGCTGCTGATGGATAATGAGCAGGAGGTGGCCGACGGCTGGCGCAAGCAGCAGGAAATTTTGCTCGGTTATCTGCAAAACGGTAGCTATCATCGCCTGCGTATGTGGCTTAAGGAGCGCAACCACAGCGAGTCAGCGCAAATTCTGGTGAAGCACCTGATTAATCCTTTACGCCAGCGCCTGCTTAGCCCGCAGCCCACGCTGCTGGCGCTGCGGGGCATCCTTGATGGTATTCTGATTAATCATATCGCCCGCACTCTTTCATCCACGGCAAAATATCCCGGCAGCCATGCGCTGATTATCGGCTGGAATGTGAACGATATCACCCGGCTATGGCTGGAGGGCTGGATAGCCAGCGAACAGGGCTGGCGGGTGGACATTCTCGCCCATTCGCTGAACCAGCTCCGACCGGAGCTTTTCCCGGAGAGTACGCTGATGGTCTGGTGTGGAGAAGCGCCCTGTAGCACCCAGGTCAATCAAATGCGCCTCTGGGAGCAGCAGGGGCAGATTATCTGGCTGAATCACGCCACCGCCACGTCTCCCGGAGGCGGCGCCTGACGCGCCTGTCCGGGCTACGGGTTACCGGCAATCTGTGGCCCGGTAGCCCGGCTAAGCGCAGCGCAAGCCGGGTAGAAGCCGCAGCAATGCTACGTCACGGCATATTCCCCGGGTTGCGGCGTAAACGCCTTACCCGGGCTACGGGCCCGCAGACGGTGATGAACCGAAGCCCGGCTAAGCGCAGCGCAAGCCGGGTAGAAGCAGCAGCAATGCTACGTCGCGGCACATTCCCCGGGTTGCGGCGTAAACGCCTTACCCGGGCTACCGGCTGAATCACGCCACCGCCACGTCTCCCGGAGGCGGCGCCTGACGCGCCTGTCCGGGCTACGGGTTACCGGCAATCTGTGGCCGGGTAGAAGCCGCAGCAATGCCACGTCACGGCATATTCCCCGGGTTGCGGCGTAAACGCCTTACCCGGGCTACCGGCCCGCAGACGGTGATGAACCGTAGCCCGGCTAAGCGCAGCGCAAGCCGGGGGGTTGTCGTAGCTAAAAAGCAATTAATGTTTTATTAACACCTGCGCTTCACCGTATAATCCCTGCGTTAACATCAGGAGCCTATTATGAAGCCAGCGAAAATTGCGGTGATTACCCTGTTCTTATTTATGGCCATCAGCGGCATCGGCGGCGTGATGCTGGCCGGTTATTCATTTATTGTTCGCGGTGGTGTCGGCTGATTCGCCGGTTCAGCCGTTCAAACCCCCGGTCGACGATAATCGCCGCCAGCGCCACCAGCAGCGCCCCCTGAATCACATAAGCGGTATTAAATCCGCTGAGGCCGATAACAATCGGCGTGCCGAGCGTATTCGCGCCGACGGTTGAAGCAATGGTCGCCGTACCGATATTGACGATAGTCGAGGTACGAATTCCGGCCAGCATCACCGGCGCCGCCAGCGGCAGCTCAACTTTTATCAGCCTCTGCCAGCCGGTCATCCCCATTCCCTGAGCGATAGCTAACACACCGGACGGTACCGCCCCAATCCCGGCCAGCGTGCCCTGCAAAACCGGTAAGATGCCGTACAGCACCAGCGCAATAAGCGCGGGCTGCCAGCCAAACCCCATCACCGGAACCGCAATCGCCAGCACCGCGACCGGCGGAAACGTCTGCCCCATTGCGGCAATCGTCTCCACCAGCGGGCGAAACTCATGCCCCGCCGGACGGGTGACCGCAATCCCGGCGACGACGCCCACCACCGTAGCCGCGAGGCTGGAGAGCGCCACCAGCCAAAAGTGCGCCAGGGTAAGAGAAACAAAACTCTCCTGTTGATAAACCGGACGCGGCAGTTCGGGAAACAGCGCGCTGAACAGCGGCGCGCTGTAGGGCAACGCCAGCAGCAGCGCGATAAACATGGCGCTGAGCCACAGCAGCGGATCACGCAGCACCTTCACGCCGGGCCTCCTCGCGCAGCAGGTCGGCAAAATGCAGCGTCCCGCAGGCCTCTCCCTGCTCATCGACCACCGGCAGCACCTCGCGGCGATGAGCAACGAACTGCGACAGCGCCTCGCGCAGAGTCATCGTCACGTTCAACGCGTCCCCCGCCAGGCGCTCATCGCGGCGCAGATAATCACTCACGCCGCGTAGCGACAGCAGGCGCACGCCCAGTTCGCTACGGCCAAAGAACGTCTCCACAAACACATTTTTTGGCTCCAGCAGCATCTGCAGCGGCTCGCCCTGCTGTACCACTTCGCCGCCGTCCATCAACACCAGATGGTCCGCCAGCCGCAGCGCCTCATCGATATCGTGAGTCACCAGCACAATCGTGCGTCCCAGCAGACGATGAATGCGGATCATCTCCTGCTGCAAGGCTTCGCGCGTCACCGGATCGAGCGCGCCGAAGGGTTCATCCATCAGCAGCACTTCCGGGTTGGCCGCCAGCGCGCGCGCCACGCCGACGCGCTGCTGCTGGCCGCCGGAAAGCTGATGCGGGTAGCGTTCGCGCAGGCCCGGCTCCAGCCCCAGCAAGGCCATCAGCTCATCGACCCGCGCCTGGGTCTTCTGCCGCGACCACTTTTGCAGCTGCGGGACGGTGGCAATGTTCTGCGCCACCGTCCAGTGGGGGAACAGGCCGATGGACTGGATGGCGTAGCCCATCCTGCGGCGCAGTTCGAGCACCGGCTGCTGGCGAATATCCTGCCCGGCGAAACGGATCGTCCCGCTGTCGTGCTCCACCAGGCGATTAATCATCTTCAGCGTGGTCGACTTCCCCGAGCCGGAGGTGCCAATCAGCACCGAAAATGCCCCCTCGCGCAGATGCAGATTGAGGTTTTTCACCGCAGGCTCTCCGGCAAAGGCTTTATTGACGCCGTCGAACTCAATCACGGGCCTCTCCTTTCAGTAATGCACCCCACAGCGCGAATAACGCATCCACCACCACCGCCAGCGCGATGGTCGGGATAACCCCCAGCAGCACCAGATCCAGCGCGCTGCTGAGCAGCCCCTGGAAAACCAGCGCGCCGAAGCCACCCGCGCCAATCAGGGCCGCCACCACCGCCATACCCACGGTTTGTACGCTGACCACCCGCAGGCTGCGCAACAACACCGGCAACGCCAGCGGTAGCTGTACCTGACGAAAGCGCTGCCCGCCGCTCATCCCCATCGCCGTCGCGCTCTCCAGCGCTTCGCGCGGCACCTGCTGAAGGCCGATCGTCACCCCGCGCACCAGCGGCAATAGCGCATACAGCACCAGCGCAATCAGCGCCGGCGTGATGCCGGTGCCGGAAACGCCGAGCTGCGCCAGCGACGGAAACTGGCGCGCCAGCCCGGCCAGCGGCGCAATAAGCAGGCCAAAAAGCGCGACGGAGGGAACGGTCTGAATCACGTTGAGAACGGCAAAAACCGGCGATTGCCAGCGGGGGTAGCGCCAGAGCCAGACGCCAACGGGCAAGCCAATCAGCAGCCCCGGCAGCAGGGTCCCCAACAGCAGCGTCACATGCTGGGACAGCGCATCGTCAAACACCTCGCGGCGATTGAAATACTCTTTCAGCAAAGAGAGGCCATCGAGCGCGCCGAGTCCCAGCAGCAGCGCGGGCAGCAGCCAGACCTGCGCGTTCAGCAGCCAGCGCCACAGGGCTCGGGTCGTCAGGCGACGAACGGCATCGCTGGCGATAAGCAGGCACAGGGCCAGCGCCAGCCACAGGCCGCTTCCCGGCGAGGTGCGGGCCAGCGGAGAACCGCTCTGAGCCAGCTGTACCGCCGCACTGCCGGCTCCCCATAGCAATAAAGGCAGCAGCAGATCCGCCAGCAGGAAGATAACCAGCAGCGGGAGACGCCCGGGACGCCAGCTCAGCAGCGCTATCAGCAGCCCTGCCGCTCCCTGTACGCCCGCCAGCCACGGCCAGACCTGCCATAGCCAGCGCCCCTCGCCGGATAACAGCCGGTTAGGCGCATAGTTGATAAACGGCAGCGCCATCGCCAGCAGCAGGAGGAATGCCAGCAGCAGCGCAACCCGGTTACAGCAACGAGTGGTCACGCGCGCCCTACTTCAGCAGCCCTTTCTGTTGCAGATAGTCGGCGGCGACTTTCTTCGCATCCAGGCCCTCAACCGCAATACTGGCGTTCAGCTTTTGCAGCGTCTTTTCATCCAGGCTGGCGAAGACCGGCTGTAGCCAGTCGGCTATCTGCGGATACGCTTTTAACACCGCTTCACGTACGACCGGCGTGGGCGCATAAATCGGCTGCACGCCCTTCGGGTCGCTCAGGGTTTGCAGACCCAGCGCGGCGACCGGGCCATCGGTACCGTAGGCCATCGCCGCATTCACGCCGGAGGTTTGCTGCGCCGCCGCTTTGATGGTGACCGCCGTATCGCCGCCCGCCAGCGACAGCAGCTGATTTTGCTTGAGCGTGAAGTCGTAGGCTTTTTCAAACGCCGGCAGCGCGTCCGGCCGTTCAATAAATTCCGCCGAGGCGGCCAGCTTAAAGTCACCGCCCTTTTTCAGATAGCCGGCAAGGTCGCTTAATGAGGCGAGGTGGTTTTTCTCCGCCAGATCCTGACGGACGGCGATAGTCCAGGTGTTGTTGGCCGGAGCCGGGGTAAGCCAGACGAGCTTATTCTTTTCCGCATCCAGCTTTTTAACTTTTTCATATCCCTGCTGCGCGTTTTTCCACGCCGGGTCGTTCTCCTCTTTGAAGAAGAACGCGCCGTTGCCGGTATATTCCGGGTAAATGTCCAGCTCACCGGCGGTTATCGCCCCGCGCACCACCGGGGTGGTGCCGAGCTGGATTTTATTGACGGTTTTCACCCCATGGCTTTCCAGAACCTGCAAAATAATATTGCCGAGCAGCGCCCCTTCGGTGTCAATTTTTGAGCCGACCTTAACCGGCTCCGCCGCCTGCAGCGGCAGGCTTATCAGGGCCGCCAGCGCCAGCGTGCCGGACCACATTCTTGCCTTAATCATCCTCGCGTCCCTCTTTAATTTGCGCTCCATTAACAGGAGCTTAAGCAAAAAGCGTAGTTCATTTGGGGCGGAGCGGAAAAAGAAAAGGCCGATAAATCGGCCTTTGGGGTAAGGAATGCCTGTTCCCGGGTGGCGGCCGCAGCCTCACCCGGGCGACAAATCACCATTACAGCAGTTCAAACTCGCTCTGCTTCACGCGGGCGGAGTCGACGCCGATAAAGACGTTGAATTTACCCGGCTCGACGTCGTACTTCATCTGCTGGTTCCAGAACTTCAGCGCTTCAACGTCAATCGGGAAGCTGACGGTTTGCGTCTCGCCCGGCTTGAGGGTCACCTTTTTAAAGCCGCGCAGCATTTTCACCGGACGGCTCATGGAGGCGGTAACGTCCTGCAGATAAAGCTGAATCACCGTCGCCCCTTCGCGCTTGCCGGTATTGGTTACCTGCACGCTGGCGGTCACGCTGCCGTCGCGCTGCAGGATCGGCGCCGACATTTTCACGTCGGAAACGCTAAAGGTGGTGTAGCTCAGGCCGTAGCCAAACGGATAGAGCGGGCCGTTGGCTTCATCAAAGTAGCGCGAGGTGTACTTGTTCGGCTTATCCGCATTGTACGGGCGACCGGTGTTGAGATGGCTGTAGTAGGTCGGGATCTGCCCCACCGAGCGCGGGAAGGACATGGGCAGCTTGCCAGACGGGTTGTAGTCGCCGAACAGCACATCGGCAATGGCGTTGCCGCCTTCGGTACCGGCAAACCAGGTTTCGAGGATCGCATCAGCCTGCTGATCCTCTTTCACCAGCGCCAGCGGGCGACCGTTCATCAGCACCAGCACCAGCGGTTTACCGGTCGCTTTCAGCGCGCTAATCAGGGCGCGCTGGCTCGGCGGCAGGGTGATGTCGGTGCGGCTGGAGGCTTCGTGGGCCATGCCCTGCGCCTCGCCCACCACGGCAACTACCACGTCGGACTGCTTCGCCGCCGCCACGGCTTCGTCAATCATCTCCTGCGGCGAGCGCGAGTCAACCTGCACCGCTTTCTCGTACAGATTGAGGAAGTCGACGATGCCTTTATCGTCAGTGACGTTAGCGCCTTTGGCATAGATAATCTTGCCTTTGTCGCCCAGCGCGTTCTGCAAACCGGTCAGCACGGTGACCGACTGATCGGCCACGCCCGCCGCCGACCAGCTGCCCATCATGTCGCGCTTACTGTCGGCCAGCGCGCCGATTACCGCGATAGTGCCCGATTTTTTCAACGGCAGCGTATCGAGGCGGTTTTTCAGCAGCACCAGGCTTTCACGCGCCACTTCGCGCGCTTCTTTGCGATGCAGGCGGCTTTCGGCGTTGGTATCCTGCGGATCGGAATCTTTCGGCCCCAGGTGGCTATACGGGTCGTTAAACAGGCCCATATCATATTTCACGTTCAGCACGTGGCGGGTCGCGTCATCCAGCTCCGCCATCGTCACCTTACCGGACTTCACCAGTCCCGGCAGATACTTGCTGTAGTACTCGTCGCTCATGCTCATATTGATGCCGGACTTCAGCGCCACGCGCACCGCGTCTTCCGGGTCCGACGCCACGCCGTGTTTGATCAGCTCTTTGATAGCGCCATGGTCGGAGACGGTGATGCCTTTAAAGCCCCACTGGTCGCGCAGCACGTCCTTAAGCAGCCAGGCGTCGGAGGTCGCCGGGGTACCGTTGAGCGAGTTGAGCGCCACCATAACCGCGCCGCTGCCCGCATCCAGCCCCGCTTTGTAGGGCGGCATATAGTCGTTGAACAGGCGCTGCGGGCTCATATCAACGGTGTTGTACTCTTTGCCGCCTTCGACCGCGCCGTAGGCGGCAAAGTGCTTGACGCTGGTCATCACCGAGTAGCGATCCGCCGGGCTTTTCCCCTGCATCGACTCCACCATCGCCCTGCCCATCTCGGTGGTCAGGTAGGTATCTTCCCCGAACCCTTCCGAAGCGCGGCCCCAGCGCGGGTCGCGGGAGACGTCGACCATCGGCGCCCAGGTCATGTTCAGGCCATCATCGGCCGCTTCGTAAGCCGACACCCGCCCGACGGTGTTCACCGCGTCGAGGTTAAAAGAGGAGGCCAGGCCAAGGCTAATCGGAAAGACGGTACGCTGGCCGTGGAGCACGTCATAGGCGAAAAAGAGCGGGATTTTCAGGCGGCTGAGTGCCATCACCTGATCCTGCATAATGCGGATATCATGGCGGGTCACGGTGTTAAAAATCGCCCCCACCTGGCCTTCTTTGATCATCTCGCGGATGGCCTCTTTCGGGTTATCCGGGCCGACGCTAATTAAGCGCAGCTGACCGATTTTTTCATCCACCGTCATTTTCGTCAGCAGTTCCGTCACAAACGCATCCCGCGCCTGCGGCGTTAGGGGATGATTGCCGAACAATTCATCCGCCAGCGCCGGTTGCAGCGCCAGGCTCACAGCGACGCCTACAGTACAAAGCCATTTCATTTTTATCCCTCATTGTTCCAGTCGACCAGATCGGCGAAAAGATAGCAAAAATCGAAGTCTGCCATAAACATAAACGAGACGCCTGAATAAAGCGCGCGTTGTTCTCTGATTTTTCGAAACATTGATGCATCAAATTGTCATACAAAGCGCTATTCTTATTTTTGATAATTTTGTACCACCACAAGGAGTGGAACATGTCATCTGCAACAACCTATAACAACGCTTTTCTGGCTGAACTCGCCCGTCTGGTCGGCTCGTCCCATCTGCTCACCGACCCGGCTAAAACCCAGCGCTACCGTAAAGGCTTTCGCTCCGGCCAGGGCGACGCGCTGGCGGTGGTCTTTCCCGGTACCCTGCTGGAGCTGTGGCGCGTGCTGAACGCCTGCGTCAACGCCGATAAAATCATTCTGATGCAGGCGGCCAACACCGGCCTGACCGAAGGCTCAACGCCGAACGGTAACGATTATGACCGCGATATCGTCATTATCAGCACCCTGCGCCTGGATAAACTGCATCTGCTGGATAAAGGCGAGCAGGTGCTGGCTTATCCCGGCACGACGCTCTATTCGCTGGAAAAAGCGCTGAAGCCGCTGGGTCGCGAACCGCACTCGGTCATTGGTTCATCTTGCATCGGGGCATCGGTGGTCGGCGGGATCTGCAACAACTCCGGCGGCTCGCTGGTACAGCGCGGCCCGGCGTACACCGAAATGTCGCTGTACGCGCAAATTGATGAAAACGGCAAGCTGACGCTGGTGAACCACCTCGGCATTGACCTCGGCACCACGCCGGAGCAAATCCTCAGCCGCCTCGACGACGAACGGGTTAAAGATGAGGATGTGCGCCACGACGGTCGCCACGCCCACGATCATGATTACGTCACCCGCGTGCGCGACGTGAATGCCGATACCCCAGCGCGCTACAACGCCGACCCGGACCGCCTGTTTGAATCCTCGGGCTGCGCCGGCAAGCTGGCGGTGTTCGCCGTGCGCCTCGATACCTTCCCGGCGGAAAAACGCCAGCAGGTGTTCTACATCGGTACCAACCGCCCGGACGTGCTGACCGAAATTCGCCGCCATATTCTCGCCGAGTTCAACCATCTGCCGGTGGCGGGCGAGTACATGCACCGCGATATTTACGACATCGCCGAGCAGTACGGGAAAGACACCTTCCTGATGATCGACAAGCTCGGCACCGATAAAATGCCGTTCTTCTTTACCATGAAGGGCCGCACCGACGCGATGCTGGAGAAAGTGTCGCTGTTTAAGCCGCACTTCACCGACCGCTTTATGCAAAAGCTGGGTCACGTCTTCCCGTCGCACCTGCCGGAGCGAATGAAAACCTGGCGCGATAAATACGAACACCATCTGCTGCTGAAAATGGCGGGCGACGGCATCGAAGAGGCTCAGGCCTGGCTCGGGGAATATTTCCAGAATGCCGAAGGGGATTTCTTCGTCTGCACCGCAGAAGAAGGCAGCAAAGCCTTCCTGCACCGCTTTGCCGCCGCGGGTGCGGCGATCCGCTACCAGGCGGTTCACGCCGATGAGGTGGAAGATATTCTGGCGCTGGACATCGCCCTGCGCCGTAACGACACCGAATGGTTTGAGCATCTTCCCGCCGATATCGATAGCCAACTGGTGCATAAGCTCTATTACGGCCACTTTATGTGCCACGTTTTCCATCAGGATTACATCGTGAAAAAAGGCGTCGATGCCCACGAACTGAAAGAGAAAATGCTGGTGCTGCTGAAGGAGCGGGGCGCCCAATATCCGGCCGAGCATAACGTCGGCCATCTGTATGAAGCGCCGGAAAGCTTAAAACGCTTCTATCGCGAAAACGATCCCACCAACAGCATGAACCCGGGGATTGGCAAAACCAGTAAGCAAAAATACTGGGGCGAAGCGCAGGATAAACCGACGAGCGCGACCGAACCGCAATAATCCGCACGGGGGACTGTTCAGCCGCGGGGCTTCTGTATTACGCTGCACGCCGGAGAAATTTCCTCTCCGGCAAAACCGTTTAAGGAATTAATCCATCATGTCCGCAGTGGATAAGCTACACGACGCTGACTTAGAGATCCGCGAAGCGCTGCCCGATGACGCCCACGCTATCGCCGCGCTGTACGTCTGGCACGTGCTCAATGGACGCGCCTCTTTTGAAGAGATCCCGCCAACCGTGGATGAGATGCGCAAGCGAATCAAAACCGTGCGCGATAGCGGGCTGCCGTGGCTGGTTGCCCTGTGGCGCGGCACCATCGTCGGCTACTGCTACGCCACCTTTTACCGCCCGCGTCCGGCCTACCGCTACACCCTGGAAGAGTCGATTTACGTTGAGGCGGGAATGGGGGGACGCGGTATCGGCAGCGCCCTGCTCTCGCGGTTAATTGAGAAATGCGAACAGGGACCGTGGCGACAAATGCTGGCGATTATCGGCGATGGCCACAGTAACGCCGGGTCGATTGCGATTCATAAAAAGTTCGGTTTTAGCGTGGCGGGTCAGCTGCGCAGCGTCGGCTATAAGATGGGCGACTGGCGGGATACCTTGATTATGCAGCGCCCGCTCGGCGATGGCGACTGGACGCTGCCGGAGTAACCCCCCGGCTCGCGCTGCGCTTAGCCGGGCTACGGTACAGCGCGGTTCGGTAGCCCGGATAAGGCGTTTACGCCGTAATCCGGGGAAATGGGGGTTAATCGTTCTGCGCGGTCTGCGCGCCGCCTTTCAGCATCGCATCGGCCATCTGCGCTTCACGCTGCTTTTTATAGCTGAGCGCGGAAGCCGGAACCGGCATCACTTTTCCCGTTTCAATCCACGTTCTCAGGCGGCTGGCGTCGGCGAAGTGGGTATATTTGCCAAACGCATCCATCACCACCAGCGCCACCGGGCGCTGATTAATCACCGTACGCATAATCAGGCAGTGGCCCGCCGCGTTAGTAAAGCCGGTTTTGGTCAGCTGAATATTCCAGTTATCGCGGTAGACCAGATGGTTAGTATTGCGGAACGGCAGCGTATAGGCCGGATGGGCGAATGTCGCCATATCTTCTTTGGTGGTGCTCAGCTGGCCAATCAGCGGATACTGCTCGCTGGCGATCAGCAGCTTAGTCAGATCGCGGGCGGTAGAGACGTTATGAATCGACAGACCGGTGGGCTCAACGTAGCGGGTACGGGTCATCCCCAGCGCCTGCGCCTTGGCGTTCATCGCGCGGATAAAGGCGTCATAGCCGCCCGGATAATGGTGCGCTAGGCTGGCGGCGGCGCGGTTTTCCGACGACATCAGCGCCAGCAGCAGCATATTGCGGCGGCTGATTTGGCTGTTCAGGCGCACCCGTGAATAGATCCCTTTCATTTCAGGCGTCTGGCTGATATCAACGGTCAGCATCTCATCCAGCGGCAGATGGGCATCAAGCACCACCATCGCGGTCATCACCTTGGTGATCGACGCCATCGGGCGAACCAGGTCCGGCTGGCTGGCATAGATGATTTTTTTGCTGGCAAGGTCGACGATCATCGCACTGCCGGAAGCGATATCCGGCTGGGAGGCGGTCACCGCCGTGGAGGTTTTAGCCAACGCCTGGGGCGCAAAAGGCACAGCCAGCAGCAACGTCAGGCTGAGCAAAGAAACTCGAAATTTGGTCATCGTGAACATTCTGAAAAGTATTTTTGCACGTTATGAACGTACGCCGCGGCGCTGGGGTGATGACGCCGCTGGCAAAAATCATCATACCTTGTCAGAACGCGAGCTGGCTAATAAGAATCGTGAACAAATGCTGCATTGCCGACATAAAAATCTATTTATGCCGGCAATGAGTTAAATCAGAAGAGCCGATATCCGTATCCCCAGAGAATAACGGTAATCGCCAACAGCACTTCCAGCACCAGCACCCCTATCGCCAGAGTCGAGCTGGCGAAGCTCAACCCCTCTTCTTTGTTGATCCCCAGGAACGTGGGAATACCGAGATACAGCAGATAGCCGGTGTAAAGCAGCGCGACGGTCCCGACCAGCGCGCACAGCCACACCAGCGGATAGAGCGCCACGAGCCCGCTGAGGAAAAGCGGCGTGGCGACATAGCCGGCGAAAACCATACAGCGCTTAAGGGAAGGCCGCTGCGGATAGCTTCGTGCCATCCACCAGATAACCCGCCCCATCACCGCAACCCCGGCGAGCATCACGGCGTAAAACAGCACCGCCAGGGCCAGCCCGGTCATCAGCGACAGTTTTACCACCGTGCCGTCGCCGAAGTTCCAGCCCAGCTGCGTGGTGCCAATAAAGGCGCAGATAACCGGAACCGCCGCCATGACCAGCACATGGTGCGTATAGTGATGCGAAACGGTTTCGTTTTCGCTTTTAATAACGCTCATCTCTTGATTAGGATGAGAGAAGAGCCCCCAGACATGGTTCATAGCGTCCCCCTTGTCACGGCGTGGTACAGCACTGATCCAAGTATAATTCACCTTATAGATTATTTTGTGTACAGCGAGAAAAATGCGCTTCCCCCGCATTTTTATCATCAGGGTGTATGATTAAGGGACTGACGTTTTATGGAGTTAATCTTTATATGGATATCAATAACCTGATTTCCCAGTACGGCTACGCGGCGCTGGTCATTGGCAGCGTGGCGGAAGGCGAAACCATCACGCTGCTCGGCGGCGTGGCGGCACATCAGGGATTATTGAAGTTCTGGCTGGTGGTTATCTCGGTCGCCCTGGGGGGGATGATTGGCGATCAGCTGCTTTATTTACTCGGCAGGCGCTTTGGCGGACGGATTCTGCGGCGATTCGCACGCCAGAAAAAGCGGATCCAAAAGGCCCAGCGGATGATCCAGCGTCGCCCCTACCTGTTTGTCATCGGCACCCGCTTTATGTACGGCTTTCGGGTTATCGGCCCGCTGCTGATTGGCGCCAGCCGCCTGCCGCCGAAGGTGTTTCTGCCGCTGAATATTGTCGGCGCGATTATCTGGGCGTTAATTTTTACCACGCTCGGCTATCTCGGCGGGGAAGCGATTGGCCCGTGGCTGCATCATCTGGATGCGCATCTGAAGCACTGGATCTGGCTGATTCTGGCGGTGGTGCTGGTGGTTGCGGCGCACTGGTGGCTAAAGCGCCGCGAGGCAAAGAAGAAAGAGTGACGAGAGTTCCCGGATGGCGGCGTAAACGCCTTATCCGGGCGACACCCCCACAGATCGCATGGGCCTGTAGCCCGGCTAAGTGCAGCGCGAGCCGGGGAAACAGAACTACTTCGCCGCCTGATGATACCCGCCGCCCAGCGCGGAGGTCAGCTGGATGCTGGCATCAAGCCACTGGCCGTGCAGGCGCAGCGCGGTGACGCGCTCCTGCAGCGCCGGCAGCTTCGCCAGGCTGACGCGCGAGCCGGAAATAATCCCGGCGTTCATCCGCGCCTGCGCCAGCGCGACCATCCGCTGAGCATCTTTTTCAACCTGCCGCTGCTGCTGATTTTTCGCCATCAGCGTTTCCATCTGGCTGGCGGTTTTCGCCACCTGGTTAACCGCATCGACCACCGCTTTGTTGTACTTCGCTATCGACAGGCCATTTTGCGCGCTGGCGATATCCAGATTCGCGTTCAGGCGGCCGCTATCAAAGATCGGCAGGGTCAGCCCGGCGGTGACGCCCATCTGCTGGGCAGAGTGGCGGAACAGATCGCTGAGATGCAGGGCATCCTGCTGCAGGAAGGCCATCAGGTTGATATCCGGATAAAACGCGGCTTTCGCGGCATCAACTTCGCTTAATGAAGCCTCGATATACCAGTGCGCGACCTGCAGGTCCGGGCGTCGCGCCAGCAGTTCATAGCCCAGCTGGTTGGGCATTTGCGCGCTGACGGCGGGTAAATCCGCCGGATGAAGATTCAGCGCCTGGCTCTGGCTGTTGGTCAGCGCCATCAGCCGCGCTTCAATCTCCTTCATATTGCCCGCCACGTCGGCGAGCTGCTGATCGGTTTTACTGACGTTAATATCGTTCTCGGCCCCTTCGGCCGAGTTGGTGATCCCGCGTTGATACAGCGCAGTATCCACGGTAACGACATTATTCTGTTCGCGCTTCACCTGCGTCAGCACGTTTTTAATGGCCGCTTCGGTCTGCCACTGCCAGTAAAGGCGGGCGACGCTGCCGGCCAGCAGTTCGCGGGTCTGGGCTTCTTCGGCGACCTGGGCTTTGACTTCACCGATGCGCGCTTTGAGCAGCGCGCGGTTTTTACCCCACAGGTCCAGATCCCATCCGGCGGTCAGTCCGAAGGTGCCGTTGGTGTACCACGGCCCGGTATTGCCGTCGGTATCGGTGGCAAACGGCCCCATCAGCCCCTCGGAGGACATTTTCTGCCGTTCAATATCGGCGGAAAAATCCAGGTTCGGTCCCAGGCTGGATTGCGACATCCGCGCCTGCGCTTCCGCCAGCCTGATGCGCTGTTCGGCAATCTGCATATCCGGCGCATTGGCTAAGGCACGCTGAATCAGGCTATTGAGCTGAGGGTCATGGTAATCCTGCCACCAGTTGCTCTGCGGCCAGCCGTTTTTCACGGCGGCGGGCAGTTCCGTTGCGACGTGGGATGCAGGGGTTTGCTGCTGGAGCGGCTTGCCAGTATCGTGCGATGGCGCGCAGCCCGCCAGCGCGATAACCAGTGGCAGGCCAGCCAACGCGCGTTTGCTCAAAGTCAGGTTCATGAAATCGGTCAGATGATTAAATAAGGTCGGGTATATTAAGCTACTTGCATCCTTGCCGTTTAGTAAAGCGTGTGCCGTAACTATTAGCAGACTAAAAATAAACTTCTCATGGAGTGAAAATGAGTCAGAACATCTATGACGATCCCGCTTTTTTTGCCGGATACGCCACCCTCGACCGTTCAGTCAAAGGGCTGGAAGGCGCGCCCGAGTGGCCGACCCTTCAGCAAATGCTTCCGCCATTATCCGGTTTACGGGTCGTCGATCTTGGCTGCGGCTACGGCTGGTTTTGCCGCTGGGCCCGCGATCGGGGCGCCGCGCAGGTGGACGGGCTGGATCTCTCCAGCCGAATGCTGGAGCGCGCCCGCGAAATGACGGAGAGCGAAGGTATCCGCTATCGCTGCGAAGATCTTCAGACGCTTACCCTGCCCGCCGATAGCTGCGAGCTGGTCTATAGCTCGCTGGCGCTGCACTATCTGCCCGACGTGGCGCCGCTGTTCGCCACCGTTTACCGGGCGCTGACGCCCGGCGGCACGCTGCTGTTCTCCGCCGAGCATCCCATCTATACCGCCCCGCCGCGTCAGGGCTGGCAGGTGGATGAGAACGGGCAGAAAAGTTGGCCGGTGAGCCACTACCAGCAGGAGGGCGAGCGCATCAGCAACTGGTTTGCCGACGGGGTGAAAAAGCAGCATCGCAAGCTGTCCAGCTGGGTAAACCAGCTGATCGCCGCCGGTTTTATCATCGAGCATCTGGATGAGTGGGGACCGACGGCGGAGCAGATTGCCGCTCAGCCGGCGCTGGATGAAGAAAAAGAGCGGCCGATGATTTTTCTCCTGCGCGCGCGCAAGCCGGCGTAATACGCAAAAAGGCCCGGAAGTTATCCGGGCCATAAGGCTGATGTTAGCTTCGTGCTCAGGGCATTACTCTTTTAAGCTGCCGCCGTTGGTGGCGATTACCTCTTTATACCACCAGAAGCTCTTCTTGCGGCTGCGCGCCAGGGTGCCGTTGCCTTCATCGTCGCGATCGACGTAGATAAAGCCATAGCGTTTGGACATCTCCGCCTTCGACGCGCTCACCAGGTCGATAGGTCCCCAGCTGGTGTAGCCCATCAACTCAACGCCGTCCTCTATTGCCTCACGAGCCTGCACCAGGTGGTCGTTAAGGTAGCTGATCCGGTAATCGTCGTTGATGCTACCGTCGGCTTCCACCTTATCCTTAGCGCCCAGGCCGTTTTCAACGATAAACAGCGGCTTCTGATAGCGATCCCACAGCACGTTCAGCAGCGTGCGCAGGCCGAGGGGGTCAATCTGCCAGCCCCACTCCGAGCTTGCCAGGTGCGGGTTCGGCACCATGCTGAGAATATTGCCGCGCGATTTTTTGTTCAGCTCTTCGTCGGCGGTCACGCAGCCGGTCATATAGTAGCTGAAGGAGATAAAATCGACGGTCTCTTTCAGGGCTTCGCGATCGGCATCGGCGATCTCAAGGCTAATGCCGTTGTCGCGGAAATAGCGCAGCATATAGCCCGGGTAAGCGCCGCGGCACTGGACATCGCCAAAGAACTGCCAGCTGCGGTTCTGCTGCAGGGTTTCAAAAATATCGTCCGGTTTGCAGCTCAGCGGATACATCAGGCCGCCGAGCAGCATGTTGCCGATTTTGCCCTCAGGCACGATGTCATGGCAGGCCTTAGCCGCCAGCGCGCTCGCCACCAGCTGATGATGAATGGCCTGGTAGACTTCAGCTTTGCTGCTGTCGGCCGGCAGACCGACGCCGGTCATCGGCGCGTGCAGGGACATATTGATTTCATTAAAGGTCAGCCACAGTTTGACCTTCGCCTGGTAGCGCGCAAACACCGTACGGGCGTAGCGTTCGAAGAAGCCAATGACTTTGCGATTGCCCCAGCCGCCGTAGTTTTTCACCAGCGCCCACGGCATCTCATAGTGGGACAGGGTCACCAGCGGAGTAATATTGTGCTTCGCCATTTCATCAAACAGCTTATCGTAAAAGGCCAGCCCGGCTTCGTTTGGCTGCGCCTCATCGCCCTCAGGGAAAATACGCGCCCAGGCAATGGATACGCGCAGGCAGTTAAAGCCCATCTCGGCAAAGAGGCTGATATCCTCCGGATAACGATGGTAAAAATCGATAGCAACATCTTTTATACCGCTATCGCCAGGCACGCGTTCTACGACGTCGCCAAATACGCCGCGCGGCTGGACGTCAGAAGTGGTTAATCCCTTCCCGTCTTCCAGATAAGCGCCTTCAACCTGGTTTGCCGCGGTCGCGCCGCCCCATAAAAACGCCTGTGGGAATGTCTTCATTCATCTCTCTCCTGTGATTAACGGCTTACGGACAACAGCGGCTGACCGGCATCCACCGCGCTGGCGGATACGATGTCGAGAGCACGAAAATCGTCGCTGTTGCTGATAATAATGGGCGTCGCCAGATCGTAACCGGCGTTCAGAATCGCCTGACGGTCAAACTCCAGCAGCAGATCGCCCGCTTTGATTTTGTCGCCCTCTTTAACGTGGGCGGTGAACGGTGCGCCATCGAGCTTGACGGTGTCGATGCCCACGTGGATGAGCAGCTCGATTCCGCTATCGCTCAGCAGACCGATGGCATGTTTCGTCTGAAAAATCGAGGCGACCTCGCCCGAGAACGGCGCAATAACTTTGCCCACTGAGGGGATAATCGCCACGCCCTGGCCAAGTAAACCGCTGGCGAAGGTGCTATCGGGAACCTGATCCAACGCCAGTACGCTGCCGGTCATCGGCGCCAGGATGTCGTTTTCCGAGGCCGGAGCCACCACAACGGCCGCCTGTTCAGCGGTGCTGCGCGGCAGCCCGGCGACTAACGTGAGAACGCAGGCGATAATTAAAGCGGCAACCGTCCCCAGCGCGCCGCCCCACACCGTGGCGTCAATGCCCTGCGGCGGGATCATCTGCGCCAGGGTGAAAATATTACCGAAACCGAAAGAATAGACGTGGCTGTCGCTAAAGCCGACAATCGCGCCGCCGATGGCGCCAGCGACGCAGCCGAAGATAAACGGACGGCGGAGCGGCAGATTCAGCCCATAAATCGCCGGCTCGGTCACGCCGAAGATCCCCGCGGATACCGCCGAGCCCGCCAGCACTTTTTGCCGCGCATCGCGGGTGCGCAGGAAAATCCCCAGCGCGGCGCCAACCTGCCCCATCACCGCCGGCAGCAGCATCGGCATCATCGAATCATGGCCAAGCACGGCAAGGTTGTTAATCATTAACGGTATCAGGCCCCAGTGCAGCCCAAAGATGACGCACACCTGCCACAGCGCCCCCATCGCCGCGCCGGCAAGCCAGGGCGCAACCTGATAGATAAGCTGATAGCCGTTGGCCAGCTGCTGGCTCAGCCAGGTCGCAACCGGGCCGATAATCAGAAACGTGAGCGGGACGACCACGGCCAGGCAAATCGCCGGGGTAAAGAAGTTCTTCATCGACGAGGGCAGTATCGCGTTGCTGCGCCGCTCAATCCAGCAGCTCACCCACGAGGCGAGGATAATCGGGATGACCGATGAACTGTAATTGATAAAGGTCACCGGAATCCCAAGGAAATACTCCGTCGCGGCGTCAGGCGCCATACTGGCTTCAAAAGATTGAATCATCAGCGGGTGGGTTAACGCGCCGCCGATCACCATGGTAATAAAGGCGTTGCCGCCAAATTTCTTACCGGCGGTATAGCCGAGAAACAGCGGGAAAAAGAAGAACAGCGCATCGCTGGCGGCAAACCAGATTTTGTAGGTTGCCTGCTGCGTCGTTAACCAGCCGCAAACCACCGCCAGCGCCAGCAGCCCTTTGAGGATCCCCGAGGCCGCCAGGACGCCGATAAACGGGGTGAAGATACCGGAAACCACGTCGATAAGCTGGCCGATAATCGACACTTTTTCGCCTTTCACCGCCACCGGCTCGCTGTCATCCATCAGTCCGGCTTCGCTGCGCACCGCCAGCCAGACATCGTGCACGTGGTTACCGATGACCACCTGAAACTGGCCGCCGCTTTCCACCACCATGATGACGCCAGGATTCGCCTTCAGTCCTTCGGCATCCGCCTTCTTGCTATCTTTGAGCTTAAAACGCAGCCGCGTTGCGCAGTGAACCAGACTCACAATATTCTCTTTGCCACCAACCCGGCTGAGAATATCCTGCGCGAGTGCTTTATATTCCATGCTGTTTTTCCTTACTTCCGCTGCCCGCAGGCATCGTTAACTGAGTATTAAAAATAAAAAAACCCGAGAACAACGCCGTGTAGGCGTTGCGCTCAGGTTTTGCCTGCGTAATGCAGTAACAATCCAGTTGTAGCGCGGGAGCTATGCGCCAGGCCCGATCGGCGCTTAGCGTCCCTCTTTTCTCACCCGCTCAATATGAATGGCGAGAAACATAATTTCTTCCGTCGTCAGCGGCCGCTGGTAGCTCTTTTGCAGGTGCCGGGCGACGGTTTCCGCACACTTCCACGCTTTAGGGTAGTTATCCTTTACCGCGCTGTGCAGCGTCACATCATCATCTTCGACCACCGTTCGCGTCAGCATACGCTGGGCGAAAAACTTGAGATGGGTGACAAAGCGCTGGTAGCTCAGCGACTCTTCGTCGTAGTTCAGCGTCAGCTGATACTTCACCAGCTGCAGGATCTCCTGCATGACCCGGGTGACGTGCATCACTTCCGGCATTTCGCTGTTGAGCTGCGCCGTGACCAGATGCAGGGCGATAAAACCCGCTTCATCTTCGGCCAGTTCAACCCCGAGCCGTTTGGCGATAATCGCCCGCGCTTCCTGCCCTAACTCAAATTCCTTCGGATACAGCCGCTTTATTTCCCACAGCAGCACATTACGAATAGCGATGCCCTTCTTCTGCCGCTCAATCGCAAAGTGGCAGTGGTCGGTCAGGGTAATGTACAAACTATCCTGTAACTTCCCGAGACGACCGCGCGCCAGATCGATAATCCGATCGCAGGTCGTCATCACTTCTAATGGTATCTGACTGAGTAATTCACCTAAACGGCCAACCAGTTCATCGCTCTGCAGCGCGAAGACCTTTTCAATTTTACTTTCATCAAGAGAGTCACCAACGCGTTTCTGAAAGGCAAGTCCTCGGCCCATGACCACCTGTTCGCGCTGCTGCTCATCAACAACCACCACTACATTATTATTAAGTACTTTGGCGATTTGCATATGAACCCCAAAAACAAAAAAACCTGACCCCGACGGATGCCAGGAAATCAGGTTTTGCCTGCCGGAGCAGTAACAATCGGTAGTGAGTATTTCACTGTCCGCCGGGTAATCTCAATGGGACAAGCTAAAAAATGTGATGCCGGTCAGATAGTTTAGCTACGCCAGTCGTTAATCGTGCGCGCTATGCTGGTTGAATCCTGTAGGGTGCGTACCGCGCTGAACAGGTCAGCCGCTTCCAGATACTCTTTACGCAAATAGCTCAGCCACTGTTTTATCCGCGCGACGTGATAAAGGCCGGTGTCGCCCTGCTTTTCCAGACGAGTGTATTTTTGCAGCAGTTCGACCACCTGCGGCCAGGGCATACGCGGTTCGTTATATTTTATCACCCGGCTCAGGTTTGGAACGTTCAGCGCGCCGCGGCCAATCATCACCGCATCGCAGCCGGTCGCGGCCAGGCAATCCTGGGCGCTTTGCCAGTCCCAGATTTCACCGTTGGCCACCACCGGGATAGTCAGGCGCTGACGGATTTCGCCGATAGCCTGCCAGTCAATGCGCTCCGCTTTATAGCCATCCTCTTTGGTGCGGCCGTGAACCACCAGCTCGCTGGCGCCCGCCTGCTGGACCGCATCGGCAATTTCAAACCGCCGCTCGCCGCTGTCCCAGCCAAGCCGAACTTTTACCGTGACCGGCAGATGGCCGGGAACCGCCTCGCGCATCGCTTTGGCGCCGCGATAGATAAGCTCGGGATCTTTGAGCAGCGTCGCCCCGCCGCCGCTGCCGTTCACCAGTTTTGACGGGCAGCCGCAGTTAAGGTCAACGCCCCAGGAACCGAGTTCGACCGCGCGAGCGGCGTTTTCCGCCAGCCACTGCGGATACTGCCCGAGCAGCTGTACGCGCACGCGGGTGCCGGACGGCGTCAGGCTGTTGTTATGCAGTTCCGGACACAGTCTGTAGAACGATTTTACCGGCAGGAGCTGATCCACCACGCGCAAGAATTCGGTGATGCAGAGATCGTAATCATTCACTTCGGTCAGCAGCTCGCGCACCAGCGAATCGAGCACGCCTTCCATCGGCGCCAGTAATACACGCATATTGTTTTTTCATTGCCCGGAAAAAAGAGGCGCTATGTTAGCGCCTCTGGATGCGGGTTGAAAGGGGCCAAGATCGGTTTTCCCGGCTTGCGCTGCGCTTAGCCGGGCTACAAGGTCACCTCTGTCTGCGCCCCGGGAAATGCACAACCGCTTAACGTGGTTCCAGGCAGTTATCCTCTTTCCAGCCGTACAGCCACTCGATGCCGCGATAAAACTCGCTCTGGGTCTTGCCTTTCCACAGCAGGTTGCGTACCTGGCGCTCAACGCCGGCGGCGTGATAGACCCGCCCCATTTCACGCGTCGACCAGACGATCCGCGCGGTACGCGGAATACGTACCGACTCATACAGCGCGAAAGCGCGAGCGGCGTCGCCGTCGCACTGCGCCAGGGCTTTACCCAGCGTCACCGCGTCTTCCAGCGCCATACAGGCCCCCTGGGCCATATACTGCGCCACCGGGTGAGCGGCATCACCAACCAGCGTGATGCGGTCGTTGCCCCATTTCTCTACCGGCTCGCGGTCGGCGGTGGACCAGCGCCGCCAGGAGGTCGGCTTATCCAGCATCTGCCGGGGACGCGGGTGAATGCCTTCAAAGTAGGAGAGCACCTCTTCTTTACTGCCGTCGCGCACGCCCCACTCTTCTTTCTCCCGGCTGTGGAAGGTCACCACCAGATTGTACTGCTTGCCGCCGCGCAGCGGATAATGCACCAGGTGGCAGTGCGGACCCGCCCACAGCACCGGCGCGTTAATGCGCAAATCGTCCGGCATATCGGCGGCGTCGACCACCGCGCGATAGACCACATGGCCGGTCACCCGCGGCGAATCCCCCAACAGGCTCTGGCGCACCACCGACTTACCGCCGTCGCAGCCGATCAGGATATCCGCCGTCCAGCTGTTGCCTTTGTCATCGAAAACCGTCACGTCATCGGCGGTCTGGCGGATATCCACCACCTGGGTCGAGGTGCGATACTCCACGGCCGGATGGGTCAGCGCCGCTTCCCAGACGGTGGCGTGGATGTCTACCCGGTGGATCACCGCATACGGCCCGCCAAAATGGTCGCGGAACGCCTGTCCGGTCTCAATATGCACCACCTCTTCGCCGCTTACCGCATCCATCATGGTGATATGGTCGGTAAATACCGCCCGCTGGCGGGCGACTGCGCCGACGCCGAGGCTGTCCAGCGCCGAGAACGCGTTAGGGCCAAGCTGGATCCCGGCGCCGATTTCGCCGATTTCATGCGCCTTTTCCAGCAGCATCACCTTGATGCCCTGGCGCGCCAGAGAGAGCGCTGTGGCCGCTCCGCCAATACCGCCGCCGACAATAATTGCTCGCATCACTTTTGCCATGTTGCCTCCTAAGCCGGGATCTTATCTTGTTGGTTTTCCGGCGCGGCGGCGATAAACGCCGGTAGCCGGGTGCAGGCGTCATAGACCGCCTGGCAGCGCGGATAGTGGCTGAGATCGCAGCCCATTCTCAGCGCGTTGGTCCACTGCGGTACCAGACAGCAGTCTGCCAGGGTGGGCGCATCGCCCACGCAAAAAGCGCCGGATTTCGCGTGGCGCAATAGCTGCTCGACGGCGCTGAATCCCTGCTGGATCCAGTGCGCATACCAGCGCTTTTTCTCCTCTTCGCTTACCTTCAGTTCGTCGCTGAGGTAGCGTAAAACGCGCATGTTGTTTATTGGATGAATATCGCAGGCGATGGCGTAAACAATCTCCAGGACCCGCATCCGCGCGCTGTCCTCCTGGGGCAGCAGCAGCGGCTGCGGATAGTGCCGATCCAGCCAGTCGGCAATCGCCAGCGACTGGCCGAGAGATTCACCATCATCAGTAATCAACGTTGGCACCAGGCCAACCGGATTCAGCCGCCGGTATTCCAGCGCGTTCTGCTGACCGATGCGGATATTGACGCCCACGCTCTGGTAGTCGATGCCTTTCAGCGCCAGCGCGATGCGCACGCGGTAGGAGGCTGAGCTATTGAAAAAACTGTACAGCTTCATCATTCACCTCACACCACGCGCACGGCGATTGGCGTCAGTCCATCTACGTTGCCGGTGATGACATCGCCTTTCACCACCGCGCCGACGCCTTCCGGCGTGCCGGTGAAAATCAGATCGCCGGGCTGCAGCTCAAAGAAGCCGGAAAGATAGCTGATGGTTTCATTGACCGACCAGATCAGGTGACGAATATCGCTGCGCTGATGATCTTCCCCGTTTACCTGCAGCCAAATTCCGGCCTGGTTCACGTCCGCCGTATCCGCTTTATGCAACGGCGCAATCGGCGCGGAAAGGTCAAAAGCTTTGCCAATCTCCCACGGACGGCCCATCTGGCGCATCTCCATCTGGCGATCGCGGCGGGTCATATCCAGCCCCGTGGCATAGCCCCAGATATACTCATGGGCCTGCTCCAGCGGGATATCGCTTCCCCGCTTGCCAATCGCCACCACCAGTTCAATTTCGTAGTGATAGTTGTCGGTTTGCGTCGGATACGGTAACTCCAGCGTCTCTCCCGCAGCGACGGGCACCACCGCATCGGCTGGCTTACAGAAGAAAAACGGCGGTTCGCGATCCGGGTCAAAGCCCATTTCACGCGCGTGAGCGGCGTAGTTGCGGCCCACGCAGTAAACGCGGCGCACCGGGAACTGCTCATCGCTGCCGACAACCGGAATGCTAATCGGGGCCTGGGGTGCAAAAACGTATTGAGTCATGATGGATTCCTTATTCTTCATTTTTAATAACGCGCTTCGCGGAACAGGCCGAGCGCTTCCTGCACGGGACGGTCCGAAAAGCTGAATAACACGGTATCTTCGGCAGAGTTAAAAGAGACGGCGTGCCAGGTCGGCACCACGAAGATATCTTTTGCCTGGAAGGCGAAGGTCTGTTCGCCAATGGTGACCTGCCCGCTGCCTTCCACCACGTGATAGATAGTGCTGTCGGTGGTTTTCGCCGCGCGTGAGGTAAACCCTTTCGGTAACAGCTGCAGGAAGGCGCCCATCGACGGCATCGGATAGCCGCCGGTAACCGGGTTAACGTAGCGCATTTTATAGCCGTCCCACTCGTCGGCATCGCCCATACGCGTCAGGTCGTGCAGCGCTTCGCGGCTGCGGTCGTAGCGATAGTTAAAGATGGGCGAAGAGTTACCGACCTGATGGCGCAGCGGCAGCATATTGGCGGCGTAGCGCGGCAGGTAGTCTCCCTCTTTGCGGGTCACCGGCTGCTGATCTTCCGGGTAATCCTCAGCGAAGCCGCAGCCCAGATAGTTCACCAGCGGCAGGTCGAGGCCGTCGAGCCAGACCACCGGCTCATTGCCGGGATTGCCGTGATCGTGCCAGCGCCACTGCGGCGTCAGAATAAAGTCGCCGGCGCGCATGGCGGTGCGTTCGCCATCGACGGCGGTAAATGCCCCTTCACCTTCAACCACAAAGCGCAGCGCCGACTGGTTATGACGATGGCTTGGCGCCACCTCACCGGGCATAATCAGCTGTAATCCGGCGTACAGCGAGGAGGTAATCGATGACTGTCCGCGCAGCGCCGGGTTCTCCAGCACCAGCACGCGGCGTATCGCCTCTTTCGCGCCAATCAGCTTGCCGCTTTCCAGCAGCAGCGGACGAATCTCCTGATAATTCCAGTAGGCCGGGGCGCAGGTGGCATTCGGCGTTTTCGGCACCAGGTGGTGCAGGGATTCCCAAAGCGGCGTCAGGTTTTGGCCGGAAATATGCTGATAGTACTGCTGACGGTCTTTATTGATTTCCATTGAAGATTGAGTCATGAGCGTTCTCCTTATTTATTCACGATGCCAGCAGAAGGCAACGCGGCAGGTACAGATGTTGGGTTGCGGACGGCAAGCGTCAGCAGGACAAGCATCACGGCGCTAACGACGGCCGGTACTGCGATAACAAAAAACAGGGTGTCAAAAGAGAAATTCATCGCCATCATCACGCCGCCGGAGAGCGAGCCGACGATGGCGCCGCAGCGGCCGACCGCGTTTGACCAGCTCACCCCGGTCGCGCGGCTTTGGGTGGGATACAGCGTAGCGGTTAGCGCATTCAGCCCTACCTGCGAGCCGCTGATGCCAATCCCGGTGCCGAAAATCGCCAGCGCCATCAGCCACAGGCCGTTCTCGCTCAGGCCAATCATGACGATACAGACCGCCCCCAGGCCGTAGCTCAGCGCCAGCACCCGATAGGGATTGAAGCGATCCATCAGCACGCCGAGCAGCAGCGCGCCAAAGGTGCCGCCAATCTGGAAGGCGGCGGTGACCCACGAAGCGTGCTGTAAATCAATCCCGCGGTGGTTAAGCAGCGTCGGCATCCAGCTGGAGAGCAGATAGATAATCAGCAGGCTCATAAAGAACACCACCCATAGCATTAAGGTGATGGCCAGCTGGCGACCGGTGAACAGCTGGCTGATGCTGCCCTTCGCCCCTGCGGCAGGCTCATCAAGCCAGAAATGGGTATCGGTATAGCGTTCGCCGGTTATGGCACTAACGTTTTTGGCAATCACCGCCTGCGGGAGCTGGCGACGGATCTGCCAGCGCGGAGATTCGGGAAGCAGCGGTATCAGCGCCACCGCCAGCAGCAGCGGCAAAACGCCGCCCAGTACCAGAATACCGTGCCAGCCAATCAGCGGGACCAGCTGCGCGCTGACCACGCCGCCGAAGGCCGAGCCGAGGGTGAATCCACAAAACATCAGGGTCACCAGCGCCCCGCGCCGCCGGGCGGGCAGATATTCCGAGGTCATGGTAATGGTATTAGGCATCGCGCCACCGAGGCCGAGACCGGTCAGAAAACGCAGGAACACCAGCATCTGTAGATCGGGGGCAAACGCGGAAAGCAGGCTGAACAGGCCGAACAGCGCGACGCAGAACTCAATCACCCGTTTGCGGCCAAAGCGGTCGGAGAGCGGACCGCAGAGCAGCGCCCCGGCGGTCAGGCCCAGCAAGCCTGCGCCAAATAGCGGCGCGAGGTCACCGGCGGTTAATTGCCAGTGGCTGCGGATATCCGGCGCAATAAAACCAATCGCGGCGGTATCGAAGCCATCAAGCATCACCACCAGGAAACAGCAGATAATCACGCGCCACTGCCGGGCGCCGACCGGCGCAGCGTTGAGTAGTTTTTGTAGTTCAAGTCGTTGAGTCATGATTATGCCTCAGAGCAGGTAGGGGTAGATGTTGTATTTATTTCTTTTATGTTGCGAGTTTGTAACTCTGGCAATGAAATGTACAATGGTATTTCGGGCATAGACATAACCTGGAGGTTATCGCTGATGGCAGACTGGACGCAGAAACTGAAGCTGCACCATTTACAGATGCTGGTGGCGCTGGGGGAGCAAGGCAATCTCACGCAGGTGGCGAAAATGATGAACATTACTCAGCCCGCGCTCTCCAAATGGCTCAGCCAGTTTGAAGACGAAGTCGGCATGGTTTTGTTCGAACGCCACAGCAAAGGTCTGCGCCCGACCGAAGGCGGAAAGCTGCTGCTTCAGCACGCCCAGCGGCTGATTAACGATATGTCGCGTTCGCAGTATGAAATCGAGCGTTTTAAACAGGGCGGACAGGTGGGCAGCCTGATGATCGGCTGTTCGCCGGTGGCGACCGACTGCGTCTCACAGGCGATCCTCGAACTGCTGAAAGAGATGCCGACCCTGCACCTGAATATCGAAGAGAAAGTGATGACGCCGCTGCTTAACGACCTGCTCGCCGGCGTGGTGGATGTCGTCGTCGGGCGCGTCGGCGGGCGGGCGCTGGAGCTGCCGCTGAGCTACCGGGTGCTCTACACCGAACCGGTCTGTTTTGTCGCCCGCCCCGATCACCCGCTGGCCCAGAAATCGCGATTAAGCTGGGCCGACCTCTCTCCGTGGCGCTGGATCGTCTGGCCCACCGGCACACCGATTCGCCTGAGCATCGACAACGCGCTGGTGGATAACGGCGTCATGCTGCCGGAGAACACCATTGAGTCCGCCTCGATGAACGTCACCAGCAATCTGCTGCAGAGCAGCGATATGGTCTCGATTCTCTCATTGCGCCTGGCGCAGCGCTACGCGGCCCAGCGCCAGCTGGCGATTCTTAATTTGCCGCGCATTGAACAAAAAGGTAGCGTTGGGGTGTTCTGGCGAAAAAGTGAAGCGCCGTCGCTGGCGCTGAGCCGATTTCTCCATTGCCTGTCCCTGCAATCTTCACTCTGACCGTCGCCCGGTCCGGTGTTCACGGTCTCTATCGCAGGTATGCGCAGAATTCATGATGTGATCGGTAGCACATTTTTGGCTTTAATTGTATGATGAATGCGGTTCATCAAGGGTTATTACCATGAGTAAATCACTGATTATTATCTGGCAGTATCTGCGCGCTTTCGTGCTCATCTACGCCTGCCTGTATGCGGGCATTTTTCTCTCTTCGCTCCTGCCAATCGCGATTCCCGGCAGCATTATTGGCATGTTGATTCTGTTTTTTCTGCTGGCGCTGCAAATCTTGCCTGCACAGTGGGTCAACCCCGGCTGCAACATCCTGATTCGCTATATGGCGCTGCTGTTTGTACCTATTGGCGTCGGCGTCATGCAGTACTGGGATTTACTGCGCGCGCAGTTTGGCCCGGTGGTGGTCTCCTGCGCGATAAGCACGCTGGTGGTCTTTTTAGTGGTCAGCTGGAGTTCACACCTGGTTCACGGTGAGCGCAAAGTGGTTGGGCAAAAAGGAAGTGAAAAATGATCCATGAAATCTGGTGGTCACTGCCGTTAACCCTGGCCGTCTTTTTCCTTGCCCGCAGGCTGGCGGCGCGGTTTAAATTTCCGCTTCTCAACCCGCTGCTGGTCGCGATGGTGGTGCTGATACCTTTTCTGCTGATTACCGGCATCTCCTACGAGCGCTATTTCCAGGGCAGCAAAATTCTTAACGACCTGCTGCAGCCGGCGGTGGTGGCGTTGGCCTTTCCTTTGTATGAGCAGCTGCACCAAATCCGCGCCCGCTGGAAGTCAATCATCACCATCTGCTTTATCGGCAGCGTGGTGGCGATGGTCACCGGCACTACCGTTGCCCTGATGATGGGCGCAACCCCGCAGATTGCCGCCTCTATTTTGCCGAAATCGGTGACGACGCCGATCGCCATGGCGGTGAGCAGCAGCATTGGCGGGATCCCGGCGATCAGCGCGGTCTGCGTTATTTTCGTCGGCATTCTCGGCGCGGTCTTTGGCCACACCCTGCTGAATGTGATGCGCATCCGCACCAAGGCCTCGCGCGGGCTGTCGATGGGTACCGCATCCCACGCCCTGGGGACCGCCCGCTGCGCTGAGCTCGACTATCAGGAAGGGGCGTTCAGCTCGCTGGCGCTGGTGCTTTGCGGGATTATTACCTCGCTGGTCGCGCCGTTTTTGTTTCCGCTCATTTTAGCAGTGGTTGGATAAGTGTGATATAAGTCACATTTTTAAATGCAACACGAATTAGTTGCAATAACAATGAGATGCTCATCACATATACAGGTTGTAACCACCCGTACACTAGATTTCCATTACATTGTTATGAGGCAACGCCATGCACCCACGTTTTCAAGCTGTTCTTCCCCAACTGGCGGCGGACCTGCAAGCGGCCATCGCCCCGATGCTGGCCGACCCGCATTTCCCGGCCCTGCTGAATGCAGACCAGATTGCGGCGCTGCAAAGCGCGACGGGGCTGGATGAAGACGCGCTGGCCTTTGCTTTGCTGCCGCTGGCGGCGGCCTGCGCGCGGGCCGATCTGTCGCATTTTAACGTCGGCGCGATTGCCCGCGGCATCAGCGGTACCTGGTACTTCGGCGGCAATATGGAATTTCTCGGCGCCACCATGCAGCAAACCGTGCACGCCGAACAAAGCGCCATCAGCCACGCCTGGCTGCGCGGCGAAAAATCCCTGCGGGCGATTACCGTGAACTACACCCCCTGCGGCCACTGTCGTCAGTTTATGAACGAACTGAACAGCGGCCTGTCGCTGCGCATCCACCTTCCCGGGCGCGAAGCGCATTCGCTGCAGCACTATTTGCCGGACGCTTTCGGCCCGAAAGATCTGGACATAAAAACCCTGCTGATGGATGAGCAGGACCACGGCTTCCCGCTCAGCGGCGACGCGCTGGCTCAGGCGGCGATTCAGGCGGCCAATCGTTGCCATATGCCTTACAGCAACTCACCATCCGGCGTTGCGCTGGAGCTGAAAGACGGTACTCTTTTCACCGGTAGCTATGCCGAAAACGCCGCCTTTAACCCGACGCTGCCCCCGCTGCAGGGTGCGCTGAATCTGCTGAGCCTCAACGGATACGATTACCCGGATATCCAGCGCGCGATCCTGGCCGAGAAGGCCGATGCGGCGCTTATCCAGTGGGACGCCACCGCGGCGACGCTGAAGGCGCTGGGCTGCCATAATATCGATCGCGTACTGTTAGGTTAGTCACATTCTGCGGGCCAGACGGCCCGCGCTGTTGAAAATCCCCGCAATTAAACGACGGTTTCTTGCGCTTGCCCGACGGGTAAAGTAGCCTGAAGCTTCCTTCGTCCACTATTGAGCCAGGTCCATGTTAAAGCGTGTGTTATACAGCCTGTTAGTCCTGTTCGGCTTGCTGCTGTTAACCGTGTTGGGACTCGACCGCTGGATGAGCTGGAAAACCTCTCCCTATATTTACGATGAGCTACAGGACCTGCCCTACCGCCAGGTCGGCGTCGTGCTCGGTACCGCCAAGTACTACCGTACCGGGGTTATCAACCAATATTATCGTTACCGGATTCAGGGCGCGCTGAACGCCTACAATAGCGGCAAGGTGAACTACCTGCTGCTCAGCGGCGATAACGCGCTGCAAAGCTATAACGAGCCGATGACCATGCGCCGCGATTTAATTAAAGCCGGCGTCGATCCGGCGGATATTGTGCTGGACTATGCGGGTTTCCGTACGCTCGATTCGATTGTCCGCACCCGTAAGGTCTTCGATACTAACGACTTTATTATTATTACCCAACGCTTCCACTGCGAGCGCGCGCTGTTTATTGCCCTGCATATGGGGATTCAGGCGCAGTGCTACGCGGTGCCGTCGCCGAAGGATATGTGGAGCGTTCGCCTGCGCGAGTTCGGCGCCCGCTTCGGCGCGCTGGCGGATCTCTATATTTTTAAACGCGAACCGCGCTTTTTAGGCCCGCTGATCCCGATTCCCGCGCTGCAGGAAGTTCCCGACGGCGCGCAGTCCTATCCGGCGGTCACGCCGCAGCAGCTGCTGGAGCTGCAGAAAAAAGAGAAGTAAAGCCTCCATAAAGTGAGCGTGATAACTGGCGTCTTATCGAGCGGGAATACTTTTCTGATTACGCGAGTGAGTATCGGGATACTGAGGATAGATACCCTGAATAATTCGAGTGGCAGGAAGGCGGCAAATTATCATCCAGAAAATGCAAAAGGCAGACGCCTGAACTGACGCCTGCCTTCATTCACTACTCGTTACTTCTTCCGCGCATACTTCAGCGAATCCAGCGCCACGGCGAAGATGATAATCGCCCCTTTGATAATGTACTGCCAGTACGGGTTCACGCCGATATAGGTCAGACCGTAGTTGATGACGGTGAAGATTATCACCCCGGTCACCACGCCAAATACGGTACCGACGCCGCCGCTGAACGATACGCCGCCGACCACGCAGGCGGCAATCGCATCCAGTTCATACATAAAGCCAAGGTTGTTAGTCGCCGAACCGATACGTCCGGCTTCCAGCAGCCCGCCGAACGCGTAGAACACGCCGGAGAGCGCATAAATCATCAGCAGGTTCAGGGCGACGTTGACGCCGGAGACCTTCGCCGCTTCCGGGTTACCGCCGATAGCAAAAATGTTTTTACCAAAGCGGGTCTTGTTCCACAGGATCCATACGAAGAACACGGCAATCAGCGCATAGAAGGTGATATACGACAGGCGGAATGAGCCCAGCGCGATAAACCCCTGGGCAAACTGCGAGAAGTGGCTATCGAAGCCGGAAATCGGCGACGCACCAACAAAGTCGTAATACAGGGAGTTGATACCGTAAACGATGATCATCGTGCCGAGGGTGGTGATAAACGGCGTCACGTTCAGGTAAGCGATGATAATACCGTTGATAAGACCAATGACCGCGCCGATCGCACACACCAGCAGGATAACCAGCGGGATCGGCATCGTAGCCATCTCCGGGAACACCTTATTGGCATTGTCCACCGCCTGCAGCATCGTGGCGGCGATAACCGCCGCCAGGCCGACCTGGCGTCCGGCTGATAGGTCGGTTCCCTGGGTGACAATAAGTCCGGCCACGCCGAGAGCGATAATAATACGCACCGAAGACTGGGTCAGAATATTACTTAAGTTCAGCAAACTTAAGAAAGTCGGATCCTGGAAAATAATAATGGCCAGCAATACTAAAAGAACCACGTAAATCCCACCTTCTTTCAAATAGGTGAGAAAACTCTTTTTATTTAACGCACTCATGAGGAGCCCCTGATCTTAAAGGTGCAACGACGCAAGACGGAGAATTTCGTTTTGCGTGGTGGTTTTAGTCTCAACAATTCCGGCAACAAGACCATTGCTCATTACCAGAATACGGTCAGTAATACCCAGCAGCTCCGGCATCTCGGAGGAAATAATAATGATTCCTTTGTCTTTTTTTGCCAGCTCGGCGATCAGCTGGTAAATTTCGAACTTCGCCCCAACGTCAATGCCGCGCGTGGGTTCATCGAGCATCAGAATTTCCGGCTGGGTCAATAGCCAGCGACCGATAATCACTTTTTGTTGGTTACCACCGGACAACGAACCAATTTGCGTGTGCTGCCCCGGGGTTTTCACGCGCATCGAATCAATCACCCATTGGGTATCGCTTTTCATGCGTGAATTATCCAGCAATCCGACCTTATTCTTGTATTTCTTAATATTGGAGATCAGCGAGTTAAAACCGATATCCAGGTAGGCATAAATTCCCGTCGAACGGCGCTCTTCGGTCACCAGCGCAAAGCCATGGTTGATGGCTTCATTGGCATTATGGTTATTAATCTTCTTACCGTGCAACCTGATCGTCCCGCCGGCCTTCTCGCGAATACCAAATAACGTCTCCACGATATCGGTACGTTTCGCGCCAACCAGTCCGGCAATCCCCAGGATTTCGCCTTTGTGCAGATCGAAAGAGACATCGCGAATCGATGGCTGGCGCAGTGAGGTTAAATTGCGCACCTCAAGAATTACCTCACCCGGCTTATTCTCCTTGTTCGGGAAGCGCTGATTGAGGGAGCGGCCCACCATCATCGCGATGATCTTATCCATATCCAGCCCTTCCAGCGGCTGGGTGGCAATCCACTGGCCGTCGCGCAGGATGGTAATTTCATCGCACAGCTGGAAGATCTCTTCCATTTTGTGGGAAATATAGACTATGCCGCAGCCGCGCTCTTTCAGCTTGCGGATAATTTTAAACAGATGGTTGACCTCTTTTTCGGTTAACGAAGAAGTCGGCTCATCCATAATCACAATTTTGGCGTTATAGGAAAATGCCTTCGCAATTTCAATCATCTGCATTTGCGATACCGATAGCGTTCCGACGCGAGCGCGCGGGTCGATATCAATATCCAGCTCATCGAAAATCGCTTTGGTATCACGATACATTTTGTCCTGATCGACAAACATGCCTTTGGTGGGATAACGCCCCAGCCACATGTTGTCCATTACCGAACGTTGCAATACCAGGTTTAATTCCTGATGAACCATTGAAATACCGTTTTCCAGGGCTTCTTTTGCCGAATGGAAATCGATCTCTTGTCCCTGAAAAAGAATACTGCCGGAATCTTTTTGATAGATTCCAAATAGGCATTTTAATAATGTAGATTTGCCCGCGCCGTTCTCCCCCATTAACGCGTGAATAGAGTGGGGACGAACCTTGAGGTTCACATTATCGAGAGCCTTGACGCCAGGAAACGATTTGTTAATGTTGTTCATTTCCAACAAATATTCGCCTGACCGTTCGCTATTATTGCTGACCATAGTTATACCTGGCTGCGTGCGTGCATACCCCAGCCGACGCATTAACGACGAGCCGGGACGGGTTCTGTATCAGGAATAATCGGGCGTACAAGCGCGTACGCCCGCAGCTTATTAAGCGATTACTTACCGATAAATTCGCTCAGATTATCTTTATCAACGCCAACGTACGGTACGCGGACAATCTTATTATCAATTTTCCATTGAGTACCGGCAGCCGGTTCTTTACCATCGGCCAGGTTTTTCGCCAGATCGAAGGTGGCTTTCGCCTGATTGTTGGCATCGTTCAGTACGGTACCCGCCATGGCGCCGGATTTCACCAGCGCCAGCGCTTCAGGCAGCGCATCGACGCCGAATACCGGAATGCTGCTCTTATTGTGCGCTTTCAGCGCTTCTACCGCGCCCATGGCCATCGCATCATTGTTAGCGATGACGACTTCAATTTTGTTGGCATTCGGGCCAGACAGCCAGGCATCCATCTTATCTTTCGCCTGAGCGGTATCCCACATGGCGGTATCTAACGCCAGCTGCTGAGTTTTGAAGCCTTTATCGTTCAGCTCTTTAATAACGTAGGTGGTACGCGCTTCCGCATCCGGATGGCCCGGCTCGCCCTTCAGCAGGACAAACTGAATCTGGCCGTCTTTATTCAGATCCCAGTTCGGGTTCGCTTTCCAGTGCTTGGCAATCAGGTCACCCTGAATCACGCCGGACTCTTTTGAGTCGGTACCGACGTAGTACGCTTTATCGTAGCTATCCAGCGCCTTGCGGGAAGGTTCTTTATTAAAGAACACCACCGGCACGTTCTGGCCACGCGCTTTGTCGATGACCGTCCCCGCCGCCGCCGGGTCAACCAGGTTAATCGCCAGCGCCTTCACCCCTTTTGCCAGCAGGACGTCAATCTGATCGTTCTGCTTGGACTGGTCGTTTTGCGAGTCATTCATCAGCAGCTGAACATCCGGCGCTGATTTGCCATCTTTTTCAATTGCCTTACGCACCACCGACATAAAGTTGTCGTCGTATTTATAAATCGTCACGCCGATACGGGTATCTGCTGCGTGAGCCGCGGCGCCAAATAACATGCTAGCCATTACAGCAGACAGGGTTAACACCTTCTTATTCATGGAATCTCCGGTTTTATTATGCAGGGTCTTTGGTGTGAAAATGGCTGGCGAGCGTTACATTTATGTTACTGCACAGCGACATTCACGACTGTAATTCTGTCTTCCGTGTAGGGTAACGCTCCTGAAAAACGGCTTTATTAATCGTTTAACCGCCGATTACTGCTGTAAAAGTGATTAATCACCGTGACGTAGTATGTTCAGACTTGTAAACGCAGCAATCATAGTCAGCTTAATGTTAACAAACTGTGAAATCACTCACATATTGAAAGCGGTTACATCAGGCAGATAATTAGTTAGTGATCGGCCCCACAATTTGCCTCTGCGCCACCGAATGTCGGCGCACCAGCGTCGGCATAAAGCAGTGGCTGGCGTCACGATCCAGCTTTCCCGCCGCGCCCTGTAGCGCCAGCTCTGTCGCCAGTTTCGCCATCGACATAATCGGATAACGGACCGTTGTCAGCTGCGGGTCGGTGTAACGGGAAATGGGGATATCATCAAAACCGATCAGCGAAAGATGCTGCGGTACGGCAATGCCGTTATCTTTAAGCGTCGTGAGCGCGCCGGCCGCCATACTGTCGTTGTAGGCGAAAACCGCGCTCAGACCAAGGTTGCGCCCCAGCAGTTCGACCATCGCCGCCTCACCGCCCTGCATATCCGGCGACCCGGATCCCACCCAGCTTTCGGGAGCGACAATGCCTTGTTCATGTAACGCCCTTAACCACCCTTCTCGCCGTAAATCATCATCTTCAATGCCGTGATTGGAAGAGAGGTAGCCGATGCGCTGGTGACCATGATTGAGCAGCATGCGGGTCGCCATCAGCGCGCCGCTGACGTTATCCAGCCCAACGCAACGGTGGGCATATCCCGGCACGATGCGGTTAATCAGCACCATTCCCGGCATATGCTCCATAAAATCCCCCAGCTCCGCGTCGCTCAGCGCTTTAGAGTGGACGATCAGCGCTGAACAGCGCTGGCGAATCAGCACCTCAATGGCGTTACGCTCTTTTTCCGCTTCATGATAGCTATTGCCGATAAGCACATATTTCTGATGCTGCTGGGCGACGGTATCAACCGCTTTGACCAGCGCGCCAAAAAAGGCGTCCGACACGTCCATCACGACCACGCCGATGGTATCGCTGACCTGCGTCGCCAGCGCCTGCGCGTTGGCGTTCGGCCGATAGCCCAACAGCGTTACCGCCTTCATTACCGCTTCTCGCGTATCCGGGCTCACCAGCGCGCTGTTATTCAGCACGCGCGAAACCGTCGCGACGGAAACACCCGCCTGGCGGGCGACATCACGAATGGTGATCATACTCACCGACCTGTAGAGCATTGCAGTACGTCACACTCACCTCCTGTGTTCAGCAAGGAGGCTATTCTGGCAGCGACGTGCCGTACGCTACGTGAGTGAGGTCACAGGGATGGAAACGGTTACATCCATTTTGTTAATGATTGTGATCCAGATCGTTATCTGGATGTATCTTTTAATGATGTCCCCGACGCACGCAGGGTGAATTGACGCCATAGCCACTCAACGGGCCCTTGACGGAAATGACGTAGCCAAAACCACGAGAAGAGAAGATTAACCGCCCATACGGCCGGTACGAAGGCTAACAGCTGTAAGCGGTCATACTTCATAAACAGGCCGAAGCGGTAGAACAGGGTGGTGCAAATCAGGGTCTGCAGCAGATAGTTGGTTAGCGCCATGCGCCCGACGCAGGCAATCGCCCCCACCAGACGACTCTGACACAGCTGCGGCCAGAAGCCCCAGGCCAGCGCCGCGTAGCCGATGGTTTGCAGCGGCGCGCCCAGCTCCCGCGGCGCCTGTAGCAAAAATGCGCACCAGCGGTAGTCCCAGCCAAGATGCCACTGGGCAATAATCGAGGGCAAGTTGACCGCCATTCCGGCCGCAATCAGCAGCACGCCGGTACGCCGATAGTGGTGAAGGCTGAACTGCCCTTTGAGCCAGCCGCTGCGCATCAGCGCGGCGCCCATCAGCATCATACCGGCCAGCTGCCAGCCGTACTGCGCGCCCAGCGCCAGCAGGTTATCCGACAGCATATCCGCTCGATTGCTCACCGCTTCAAAGCCGCCTTTTAGCTTCCAGTACTGCTCGTACTGCAAATTTGCCGCGTCCGGCAGCCACGAACGATTGGGCGTATTGCCGGAAATCAATCCCAGCAACAGCAGTACCGCCACGCCGATAACGTACAGCACCACGCCGGTATTAAACAGCGATTTGACATCGTGCGCGTCGCGCACCATTCGCCAGCCCACCAGCCCGACCAGCGCATAGGCCAGCAGAATATCGCCGTCCCAGAAAAACAGTCCGTGAATAAAGCCAAGCAGCGCCAGCAGCGTCAGGCGCGACTGGATCCAGCGCTTGCCGCGCGGCAGCAGAAGCTGAAGTCCGGCGCCAAACAGCAGGGCGAATAGGGTCAGGAATTTGACCTGCGCCAGCAGATCGAGAATCGCCCAGGTCCAGGCGTCGCTGGCGGAAATGTTCCCGGACCACGCCGGGTTGAGGTAAGCGGCCTTCGGTAAACCGAAGGCGCTGATATTCAGTAGCAGGATACCGAGGATGGCGACGCCGCGGACAAAGTCCAGCGTGACATTTCTCTCCATGTACCCTGCTCCGTTTTAGTTGTGGTGACGTACGGCGCGCAGGAACTCCTGGCGGGTATTCTGGCTGGATTTAAACAGGCCGCCCAGCGACGTGGTGGTGGTGGCGCTGGTGGCATCGCGAATGCCGCGCGCTTTCACGCAGTAGTGCACCGCATCGATGGAAACCGCGACGTTGCTGGTCCCCAGCAGCGTTTGCAGCGCGGTGAGGATCTGCTGCGTCAGCCGCTCCTGCACCTGCGGACGCTGGGAGAAGAACTGCACGATACGGTTAATTTTCGACAGGCCAATCACCGAATCTTTCGGGATATAGGCCACCGTGGCTTTGCCGTCAATGGTCACAAAATGGTGTTCACAGGTGCTGGTCAGGGTGATATCGCGCACGGTCACCATTTCATCAACCTGCATCTTATTTTCGATGACGGTGATTTTGGGGAACCGGGCGTAGTCCAGTCCGGAGAAGATCTCATCGACGTACATTTTGGCGATGCGATGCGGGGTCTCCATCAGGCTGTCATCACTTAGATCAAGGTTTAACAGCTGCATAATCTCGGTCATGTGTCCGGCGATCAGACGCTTGCGAGTTTCATTATCAATTTCTTGTACTGGCGGACGCAGCGGCGTCTCCAGCCCACGAGCGACCAGCGCTTCATGAACGAGTATGGCTTCTTTACTCAGTGATGACATTTTTGTTCTCCTGCAGGTGTGGCGCTCTTTGCTCTTCTGAGGGCAAAGTTTGTATTCATTGTGCGTGAGGTGACGCACAGAATCCAGTAGCCGCATCGATAATTGTTGAAATTGGCGTCACCTCTCGTTCCACGCCGCCAGACCAGCGCACTACGATGCGTCACGCAACGCCCTGCTCACCTTGCCGCAACCAAACCAATCGCTGACCCATAGCGCGACGCCTGCCGCTGCGGCAAGGTCAGCATGTTGGTTAAAAGTTGCATTAATGATGCAATACGTTCCGAAAAGGAGGAAGTGAAAGTTACTCACGAGGGCATGAAATATCTGTATTATGGAAAATTACGCCTGAGACACTTAAGGAGCCCTGCATGGAACTGCTCGAAGAGCACCGCTGTTTTGAAGGTCGGCAACAACGCTGGCGGCACGACTCCGCAACGCTGAACTGCGCAATGACCTTCAGCATCTTTTTACCTCCCGCCGCCGCTGACGCGCCGCCGCCGGTTCTCTACTGGCTCTCCGGCCTGACCTGCAACGATGAAAACTTCACCACCAAAGCGGGCGCTCAGCGCGTCGCCGCCGAACTGGGCATTGCGCTGGTGATGCCGGACACCAGTCCGCGCGGTGATAACGTTGCCGACGATAGCGCTTACGATCTGGGGAAAGGCGCTGGCTTTTATCTCAATGCCACCCAGGCGCCGTGGTCCGCGCATTTCCGCATGTACGATTACCTTCGCGACGAGCTGCCGCAGCTGATTGCCCGCGAGTTTAATCTCAGCGACCGCTGCGCCATCAGCGGGCATTCCATGGGCGGCCACGGCGCGCTGGTGATGGCGCTGAAGAATCCGGGCCGCTTCGTCAGCGTTTCCGCGTTCGCGCCTATCGTTAACCCGACCCAGGTTCCCTGGGGCAAAAAAGCCTTTACCGCCTATCTGGGAGCGGATGAAGCGGCCTGGCAGGCCTGGGACAGCTGCGCGTTAATGCAGGCCAGCAGCGAGTCAGATGCGATTCCAACCCTGATTGACCAGGGCGATAGCGATACATTCCTCGCCGAACAGCTGCAGCCGGCGGTGCTGGCGGAAACCGCGCGTCAGAAAAGCTGGCCGTTAACCCTGCGTATTCAGCCCGGTTACGATCACAGCTACTACTTTATCGCCTCATTTATTGAGGACCACCTGCGCTTCCATGCCCGGCACCTCTTCTCCTGATCCTTTCAATGCGTCGTGAAGCACCTTCCCGGCGCATTGATACGCAAAATGCCTCATCATCCAATAGTCATAAAAACTAATATATACAGAGAGATAGTGTATTTTCCGTCGTCGGGGGGTATGATTTTTGGCGGCGCTTGAGGCTTTCGCCTCAGAGCAGGATTGAGTTTTACCGTTGTGCTGAGGCAGAAAGAAGAAAGCCCCGAAGGTAATGTAATCACCCACGAGGCTGTCCCGATGCCTAGACAACATCAGGTTAGTCTCTTACCCGCCGTAAGGCAAGGAGAACAAACCATGAAGGTACCGCCCAACGTCCCGATCTGGTGTCTGCTCATCGTGTGTATCACGCTATTAGCGTTCACCCTGATGGTAAGAAAATCGCTTTGCGAAATTCGCTACCGCGATACGAACAGGGAGGTAGCTGCTTTTATGGCTTACGAATCCGGTAAGTAGCCACCTGGAGCGGTGGGTTCGCCCACCGCTTTTCCGTCTGGCTTCACCCTGAGCGCCTTTAGCGAGGGCTGGCAGGGAAATCTGCCAGCCCTCTTTTATCGCCCGGTCAGAAGCGGTAATCGACGGCCATAAAGTAGCGGCGCCCTTCTTCCGTATAGCTATAGTCGTCGCGGCTCAGATCCTTATCGCCCACGTTGAGTACCCCGGAGCGCAGCTTGACGTTTTTGGTGACGTTCCAGGCCGCGCCGATATCAAACATGGTGTAGCCGCCGGGCGTTTTGCCCGTCGCGCTGACCGAACGCTGTTCGCCGGTATAGTTGGCGGTGACGTAGAAGGACCAGTCGTCCAGCGGTTTCCAGTCGAGGGTACCGTTAGCGGTATGGAACGGCAGCGTTTGCAGCGGTTTATCGCCGCCGTTGCTCAGGTCGCGGCCATCGTTGTAGGTGTAGTTTACCGTCAGCTTCCATTCGTCGCCGAACGGCACCTTCAATTCCGTTTCTACCCCTTTGATACGCGCCTTATTGACGTTGAAGTAGCGGAATACCGGCACGCGTTTACCATTCACCGTTTTCCAGCCGACAAAATTCGGGTAGCCCGGCGCTTCGCTGGCGCTGGAGGTACGCAGGATATCGATCATATCGTCAACGTTATTCTGGAAGGTGGTGACGCTTCCTTCCACGCCTTCAAGCCAGCCTTCTTCACCGCGATAGTAAAGACCCAGTTCGAAGCTTTCGCTGGTTTCCGGTTTCAGATCCGGGTTACCGATAATACTGCACGAGCCGCGGCAGGAGTTGGTGGTCCAGTCCGGGTTCAGCTGCAGCAGGGATGGCGCTTTAAATGCCGTCGCCCAACCGCCCTTCACGGTCACGGTATCGGTGGCGTTATAGACCAGATAAGCACGCGGGCTCCAGTGATCGCCATAGGTCTGGTGATCGTCCATACGAATGCCGGTCGTTAAAGCCAGAGGCTCGATTATCCGCCATTCATCTTCGAGGAACAGCGCGTACTGGCTGGCGGAAGTGGATTTACCGCCGCTGCTCAGGTTGACCGGATCTTTCAGCTTATCGTGACGCCATTCGCCGCCGAAGGTCAGCAGCTGGTTGATCATGCCCAGCGGCAGAACGTATTTGCCGTCCACCGAGTTACTCTCAGATGTGATCGTTCCGGCCTGGCCCGGATTTTTATTATCCACTTTCTCGCCGTAGAATTTCAGCTCGCTATTGCCGACATCCCAGCGGCCGTTGTGGCTCAGGGAGTAGTTCTGGCGCTCGAGGCGGTTGCGGTCAAGAGAGTCGGAATCCCGATCCTGGCGATCGAACCCGTAGCCAGCGGTAATGTCCTGATTATCGGTGGGCGTCCAGGCGAATTCGACGTTGCCGTCGCGGCTGGTGAAGCCTTCAATACGCGGCGTTTCGCCAGCTGCGTTGCTGGAAGCCTGCTGATCGTCCTTGGCGCGCTTTGCCAGGCTGCCGTAGGCTTTCATCCCCAGCACGCCGTCAATCAGCGGGCCGCTGGTAAAGAACTGGCCGTTGTACGTATCGCCGCGATCGCGGTGTTCCTGAATGGTGGTATCCGCGCTGAGGGTGCCCGTCCACTGCTGACCGACTTTTTTGGTAATGATATTGACCACGCCGCCGAGGGCGTCGGAACCATAGAGGGAAGACATCGGCCCGCGCACCACTTCGATACGCTCAATGGCATCAACCGGGATCCAGTTGAGGTCAAAATCGTTGTGGCGGAAAACGGCGTTGCGCGAGTTAACGCGTTTGCCGTCAACGAGGATCAGCGTATAGCCGCTGCTGAGGCCGCGAATGCTCACCCCTTTGCGGTTATCCCCTTCGTTGGTGAGCTGCACGCCCGGCACTTCCCGCAGTACATCCTTCAGGTTTTGTACCGGTCTACGCTGCAGATCCTGTTGGGTGATAACGCTAATACTGGCGGGCGCATCTTTGACGCTCTGTTCAGTTGCCGCAGCGGTGACGACCAGCGTTTCTTCGTTAACGTCGGCGAGCGCCGGAAACGCCAGGGATACGACGGACGCGCATAATCCGGCCCGGACAAAAGGGTTTAGCCTGAACATTCCATATCTCCATGAGGTGTACAACAAAACAAACAAAAAAGGTCCTGCTCACAGGTACTGTCGGCATAGCGCTCTAACGGCGTATGCGCGCAATTTTTTACAGTAGATGTGGCTGGTCGCCCCTTGTCAGTCTGACCCTCTGCAAGATACGGGGATTGGCTTCATCCTGAATTTGGCGGAAATGATAAAGATAATGATTACAATTATCAATAAAATTATGAATAACTGTATCAACATGTAAGAATCGCAGACATAAAAAAACCCTCTCGATGAGAGGGTTTTATCTTACGGCGTCAGCTGACCTTAGCTTTTAAAACGCTCCGGGAACTTCATTTCGCTGTAGCGCACAAAACGCGTTCCTTTCGCCAGCTTGTAACCGAACCAGATCACCAGGAACAGCGGAATGCCGATATAGGTTGCCGCCACGCCGCCCCAGTCGATGGTATCTTTGAGGAACGCTTCGTAATTCTGGCCCAGGGTAATGATCAGGCACAGCACGAAAGCGAAGATCGGCCCCAGCGGGAAAAAGCCGGAACGATACGGCAGATCGTTGAGATCGTTCCCCTGCAGCACGTAGCCGCGACGGAAGCGATAGTGGCTAATGGCAATCCCCAGCCAGGCGATAAAGCCGGTCATGCCGGAGGTATTCAGCAGCCACAGGTAAACGGTCTGATTACCGAACATCGAGCTCAGGAAGCACAGCCCTGCAATCACCGTGGTGGCATACAGCGCATTACGCGGCACGCCGCCTTTGGACAGCTTAGAGAAAATACGCGGCGCTTTGCCATCGCAGGCCAGGGTGTAGAGCATGCGGGTGGACGCGTACATCCCGGAGTTACCCGCCGACAGTACCGCCGTCAGAATAACCGCGTTCATAATCGCCGCCGCCGACAGCAGCCCCGCGTGCTGGAAGACCAGCGTGAACGGGCTGACGGAAATATCTTTCACGTCGTTACGCAGCAGGCTCGGGTCGGTATACGGAATAATCAGGCTGATAATCAGGATGGCGAACACATAGAACAGCAGGATACGCCAGAACACCTGCCGCACGGCGCGCGGAATGTTCTTCTCCGGGTTTTCCGACTCGCCGGCCGCGATGCCGATAAGCTCGGTTCCCTGGAACGAGAAGCCGACAATCATCGCCACGCCAATCATCGCCGCAAAGCCGCCGGCAAACGGCGCATCGTCGACAACCCAGTTGCTCCAGCCCGCAGGCTGTGCGCCTTTAAAGATGCCAAAGATCATCATCACGCCGACAATAATAAAGATGATGACGGTGGCCACTTTGATCAGCGAGAACCAGTATTCCGCTTCACCAAAGCCTTTTACCGAGATCCAGTTCAGCAGGAACATGATGCCGAGGAACAGCGCGCTCCAGACCCAGCCGGGTGCATCGGGGAACCAGTAGGTCATCACCAGCTGAGCGGCAACGAGGTCAACGGCGATGGTCACCGCCCAGTTGTACCAGTAGTTCCAGCCCAGCGCGAAGCCAAAGCCTTCCTCAACGTAATTCTGCCCGTAGGTGGCAAAAGAGCCGGACACCGGCATAAACGCCGCCAGCTCGCCGAGGCTGGTCATCAGGAAATAAACCATCAGGCCGATGAGAATATAAGAGAGCAGCGCCCCACCCGGGCCCGCCTGAGAAATCGTTGCGCCAGAGGCAACAAAAAGACCTGTACCTATGGAACCGCCAATCGCGATCATGGTCAAGTGGCGCGCCTTCAGTTCACGACGTAAACCGGGCGCTTCTGTGGTTTTAGTATCCGAAACCATGTGAAAATGCTATCCATCCAAAAAACGAGGCGAGATTGTAGCAGAGTGTCTGTGATCCATCCGATACAATTGCAAAGTTATAAGAGAGCTTCATGATCGAGCATGGATTATTAGTAAAGCATGAAATCCCGAAAACGCCAGCGCGCGTGGCGTCCGCTTTTACACGTCGCAATAATGCAGAAACCGCTGTAATGCCTTGGAAATATGCTTCTGCCGGTGATGAATGCGCCACAAGGTGCGGGTTAAGCGCGGCAGCGGAATCGTCAGCTCCACCAGCGATCCGACTTCAAGCTGCTCCGCCACCACGCGTCGCGACAGGCAGCTAATGCCCAGACCGTGGCGCACCGCGTGCTTGATGGCTTCCGAGTTGCCCAGCTCCATCCCAAGATGAAACGCCGGTAAATGCGAGAGTAATAAATAGTCGACGATTTCCCGGGTCCCGGAGCCGTGCTCGCGTAAAATCCACGGCGCTTCCGCCAGCCGTTGCAGCGTCACCTCCCCTGCCAGCAGCGGCGAATCCGGCGCGGCAAAGACCACCAGCTCATCTTCCAGCCAGGGTTCGGCGATAATATCCGCGGCGTGACAGGGACCTTCAATCAGCCCGATATCCACGCGCAGATCGGCCACCGCATTGATCACGTCCTGGCTATTGCCCACGCTCAGCTCCAGCGGTAAATCCGGCAGATCCCGTCGATAGCGCGCAATGATTTCCGGCAGAATATAGTTGCCGATGGTGCTGCTGGCGTAGACGCGGATCGCGCCGTTGTCGCCGCGAAACAGCTGCTCTATCTCCAGCGCCCGCTCCAGCAGCGCCAGCGCCCGCGGATAAAGCAGCCTGCCGTGCTCGTTGACCACCAGCCTTTTCCCTACGCGGTCAAAGAGCTGCACCCCCAGCTGCCCTTCCAGTTCGGTCAGCGCCGCGCTAACCGCCGACTGGGAAAGCGCCAGCATTTGCGACGCCTGAGTGGTCGATCCGCTTTTTAAAACTTCAGCAAAAACTTCCAGCTGACGTAGCGTGATATGCATATTTTTTCCTGCCTTTATAGACGACTCGCGATCCGCGGCGTGAGGCTGAGGCCCATCGTTCTCAAATCGCAAAACCGCGTTTTTACCACTTATTTCGATTAATTATAAATATATAATCAATTTTATATTTAAACCAGCGAGTCGTATGCTTTTCCCAGACAAAGGAGAAGGTTATGACAGCACTCACTTTACCGACTAAACATCGCCCATTGCGGCACTTTGCACCTGGACTGGCGCTCACCGCCCTGCTCACCGGCGCAGCGCTGTGGGCCGGTAGCTTTCCGGCTATCGCCGGCGCGGGCTTCAGCGCCCTCACGCTGGCCATTTTATTCGGCATGGTCATCGGTAACACGGTTTACCCGAAAATCTGGCAGCCCTGCGACGGCGGCGTGATTTTTGCCAAGCAGCACCTGCTGCGCCTCGGCATCATCTTATACGGCTTTCGCCTGACGTTCGCCCAGATTGCCGACGTCGGCGTCGGCGGTATCGTGATTGACGTTCTGACGCTTTCCAGCACCTTTTTGATCGCCTGTTTTCTTGGGCAAAAGGTTTTCGGCCTCGATAAACATACCAGCTGGCTGATTGGCGCCGGCAGCAGCATCTGCGGCGCGGCAGCGGTACTGGCAACGGAACCGGTCGTCAAAGCGGAGGCCAGCAAAGTCACGGTCGCCGTCGCCACGGTGGTGATTTTCGGTACCATTGCCATCTTCCTGTACCCGGCGATTTATCCCTTCCTGGCGCACTGGTTCACGCCGGAAGCCTACGGCATTTATATGGGTTCGACGATGCATGAGGTTGCTCAGGTTGTCGCGGCAGGCCACGCGGTGGGTCCGGACGCGGAAAACGCGGCGGTGATTGCAAAAATGCTGCGCGTGATGATGCTGGCTCCGTTCCTGCTGTTCCTCGCCGCGCGCGTGAAGCAATTAGCCCCGGCAAACGGCGGTGAGAAAAGTAAAATCACCATTCCGTGGTTTGCGATCCTGTTTATTCTGGTGGCGGTGTTTAACTCCTTCCACCTGCTGCCGAAAGCGGTTGTCGATATGCTGGTCACGCTGGATACCGTACTGCTGGCGATGGCGATGGCCGCCCTCGGCCTGACCACCCACGTCAGCGCGCTGAAAAAAGCCGGCGCCAAACCGCTGCTGATGGCGCTGATGCTCTTCGTCTGGCTGATTGTCGGCGGCGGCGCGATTAACCTGGCCATTCATAGCCTGATGGCCTGAAGCCCCTCGCTACTCAGGTTGTATTAAGGATGATGTAACTCTCCGGCTAAGCCGCTATCATTACCCTCCCCCCAGCGGCTTAACTGGAGTTTTTTTATGAAATATATTGGAGCGCACGTCAGCGCCTCCGGCGGTGTAGCCAACGCCGCCATTCGCGCAGCCGAAATCGGCGCGACCGCATTTGCCCTCTTTACCAAAAACCAGCGCCAGTGGCGCGCCGCCCCTCTGAGCGACGAAACCATTGCTGAATTCAAAGCCGCCTGCGAAAAGTACCAGTTCGGCCCGGGGCAAATTCTGCCGCACGACAGCTATCTGATAAACCTCGGTCATCCGGTTGAGGACGCGCTGGAAAAATCCCGCGATGCCTTTATTGATGAACTCTCCCGCTGCCAGCAGCTCGGCCTGACGCTGCTGAATTTCCATCCGGGTAGCCATCTGCAGCAAATCCCGGAAGACGAATGTCTGGCGCGTATCGCCGAATCGATCAATATCGCGCTGGCAAAAACCGAAGGCGTCACGGCGGTGATTGAAAACACCGCCGGCCAGGGCAGTAACCTGGGCTTTAAGTTTGAGCATCTGGCGGCCATCATCGACGGTGTGGAAGATAAATCACGCGTCGGCGTGTGCATTGATACCTGTCACGCCTTCGCCGCCGGCTACGACCTGCGCAGCGCCGAAGAGTGCGAAAAAACCTTCGCTGATTTCGACCGAATTGTGGGTTTCCAGTATCTACGCGGTATGCACCTGAACGATGCGAAAAGCGCGTTCGCCAGCCGCGTTGACCGTCACCACAGCCTGGGTGAAGGCAATATTGGCCATGATGCTTTCCGCTGGATTATGCAGGACCGCCGCTTTGACGGTATCCCGCTGATTCTGGAAACGATCAATCCTGATATCTGGGCGGAAGAGATCGCCTGGCTGCGGGCGCAGCAAACGGAAGAGGCCACGGTCTGATATGAACGACAGGGAAAAGCAGATCCTCAAAATTTTGCGGCGCAATCCGCTAATTCAGCAGCATGAGATTGCCGATATTCTGCAGATTAGCCGCTCCCGCGTGGCCGCGCATATTATGGACCTCACGCGTAAGGGGGCCATCAAGGGCAAAGGCTACATCCTTACCGAGCAGGAGTACTGCGTCTCGCTGGGCGCGGTGAATATGGATATCCGCGGAATTGCCGATATTCATTATCCTCAACCGGTCTCCAACCCGGGGAATATCCAGTGCTCTGCCGGCGGCGTGGCGCGGAACATCGCGCATAACCTGGCGCTGCTGGGCCGCGATGTGCATTTGATTTCCGCCGTCGGCAGCGACTTTTACGGCGAAACGCTGCTGGAGCAAACCCGCCAGGCGGGCGTTAACGTGCAAAGCTGTATCCGCCTGCACGGCCATAACACCGCCACCTACCTCTCCATCGCTAACCCGCAGGAAGAGACGGTGCTGGCGATTAACGATACGCATATTTTACAGTCGCTCACGCCCCAGCTGCTGAATCAGTATCGGGATCTGCTGACGCATGCCGGCGTCGTTCTGGTCGATTGTAATTTGACGGAGCAGTCGCTGGAGTGGGTATTTACCCTGGCTAACGGCATTCCGGTATTTGTTGATACCGTGTCCGAGTTTAAAGCGCACCGCATTCGCCCATGGCTGGGGAAGATCCACACCCTCAAACCCACGCTGCGCGAACTCCAGATCCTCTGGGGACAGGCTATCGAAAACGACGTGGATCGCGATCGGGCGCTAGCATGGCTGCACGAAAGGGGAACTCAGCGGGTGGTGATTTGCTCGGAAGACGACGCTGTTTTCTGTAGCGAAGCAGGGGGTGAACGCTTCCGGATGAGTCTGCCGGACCATACGACGATAGACAGCTTCGGCGCCGACGATGCGCTAATGGCAGGGCTACTTTATAGCTATCTCGACGGTAGCGACTTTAAAGAAAGCGTCGCTTTCGCCATGGCCTGCACCGCCATCACCCGCGCCAGCGACGGTATCAACAACCCCTCGTTGTCCGTTGATAACGCGCTCAATTTACTTCCCGGCGTGGCGTAGCGCGCACCGCAGGCGCGGTGCGCGCAGCCTGTTATGCCAGGCCAATAAAGAACCCGGCAATGGTGGCGCTCATCAGGTTAGAGAGCGTGGCCGCCGCCAGGGCGCGCAGCCCAAGCTGGGCAATCTCCGGCGCGCGCTGCGGTGAAATGGCCGAAAACGCCCCGACAACCACGCCGATCGAGCCAAAGTTGGCGAAACCGCACAGCGCGAACGAGATGATCGCAACGGTTTTCACGTCCAGATTGCCGCCGGCTTGCAGATAGGGAGAAAAGTTGAGGTAGGCGACGAATTCGTTTATCGCCAGCTTTTGGCCAATCAGGCTGCCCGCCAGCGTCGCATCGCTCCAGTCAACGCCCATAATCCATGCCAGCGGCGCGAGCAGGAAGCCGAAAATTCCCTCCAGCGTGGCGTGACCGTAGCCAAACCAGCCGCCAATGCCGCCGATAATACCGTTCAGCAGAGCAATAATCGCCACAAACGCCATCACTACCGTTGCCACCCCGGCGGCAATTTTCAGGCCGGTCATCGCCCCTGACGCCGCCGCCTCGATAACGCTTTTCGGCGGCGTCTCGGTGAAGGAGAGATTGTCGAAAGTGACCTGGGATGCTTCGGTTGCCGGACTCAGCATACGGGCAAACAGAATCCCGCCGGGGATAGCCATAAGCGAAGCGGCCAGCAGATAATCAATCGGCACGCCCATACCGGCATAGCCGATCATCATCGACCCGGCGATCGACGCCATCCCGCTGCAAATCGCGGTAAAAAGCTCATTGCGGTTGAGCTTGTTGATAAACGGTTTGACGATCGCCGGGATCTCATTTTGCCCAAGAAAAATGGTGGTCACGGCGACAAAAGACTCAATTTTGCTGATATTCAGCGCCTTCTGGAAGATGCCGCCGAGAATCCGGATCAGCAGCCCCATCACGCCGAGGTAGTAAAGCAGGCTTATCAGCGCGGTGACAAAAATGATGGCGGGCAGCACGCGGAAAGCGAAGATAAAGCCGGCGCCGTCAAACAGCACGTCCATCTTCGGGCCGACCAGTGAACAAAAAATAAACGCGCTTCCGGCGTCGCTATAGGACATGACTTTATGTACCCCAAGCGCGGCCTGCTCGACCAGCCACTTGCCCGGCGGAAAGTAGAGCATCACCCCGCCAATGACGATTTGCAGCAGCAGTGCCGCCCCTACCGTTCTGACGCTGATGCGTTTTTTATTGACTGACAGCGCAAAGGCAATGGCCAGCAACACCACCATCCCCAGAAGACTTCTCATGATGTCCATAATGATATCCTTACCTGGTGGAAAACCCGGCGCGAGCCAGGCTTTCGGTATCGTTGATATCGGGGCGGGCAACCGCAAACGGCCCGCAACTGCCGTCAGGCTACCTGCTGATACTCTTTGGCAATCTCGCAGGCCAGAATGGCGTTGTTGAAGACCAGCTGAATATTGGATTTCAGGCTGTCTCCGCCGGTCAGCTCCGCGACGCGGGCCAGCAGGAACGGCGTACTCGCTTTCCCCACCACGCCCTGCTCTTCCGCCTCCTTCACCGCCCGGTTGATGGCGGCGTTGATTTTCTCTTCCGGCATCGCGAACGCTTCAGGAATGGGGTTCGCCACCACCATGCCGCCATTCAGACCCGACTGCCATTTCACCGCCATCGCTTTGGCGATCTCTTTGGCGCTATTGAGGCGAATGCTGACGTCAAACGGGCTGGTTCGGCAGAAGAATGCCGGCAGCGCAGAGGTTTGATAACCAATAAGCGGAACGCCAAACGTTTCTAAATATTCGGTCGTTAAACCGAGATCGAGAATAGATTTTGCACCGGCGCAGACGACGGTGACGTTAGTATTTGCCAGCTCCTGCAAATCGGCGGAAATATCAAACGTGTGCTCGGCTCCGCGATGTACACCGCCAATACCGCCGGTAGCGAAGACTTTAATCCCGGCCATTGCGGCAATAATCATGGTGGACGCCACGGTGGTCGCGCCATTTAATCCCGCGGCGACAACAAAGGGTAAATCACGACGACTAACTTTGGCGACGTTATGCCCTTCGCGACCCAGCAGTTCAATTTCTTCACGGCTTAAGCCAACTTTCATGACGCCATGAATAATCGCAATGGTTGCCGGCACCGCCCCCTGGCGACGAATGGTTTCTTCTACTTCCAGCGCCGTTTGCGCATTTTCCGGAAATGGCATGCCGTGAGAAATAATGGTCGATTCCAGCGCCACTACTGGCTGATTATTTTTCAACGCCTGCTGAACTTCCGCAGAAACCTGTAATAATTCAGAGGAAATATTTAATTCAGACATATTCTTTCTCCACTACCTTTTTTACGTTGGCGTAAGATAATTCAGGGTTATTGGTGAATTCCGATGAGAGCGCCAGAGAAGAGCATCCCTGAGCAAACTTCACCGCTTGCGAAAATGAACAGCCGTCGAGCCAGCAGCAGGCAAGGCCGGCCATCATGGCGTCACCGGCGCCGGTGACGTTAACGACCTGAGTTTTCAGCGGCGCAGACCAGCCGCGTTCGCCCTCTTTCTCACTGTAGTAAACCCCGTCGCCGCCCATGCTCAGCACCAGGCGCTTCAGGCCACGCTGATGAAACCAGTCGGCAACGCGCGCGACGTCATCCGTGCCGGACAGCGCGATGCCGCTCAGCGTTTCAGCTTCAATTCGGTTCGGTTTCAGGGTGTGAATACGCCCCAGATGCTGGCTGATTTTCACGCACTTCCAGGCTGAAACCGGATCGACAAAAACGGGCGTTGCGCCGCAGTTTTCCATCAGCCAGGCGAGAGCGGCCTCGCTGATATTGCAATCAACGACAATCACCGCGGCATTGCGGATAAAATCTTGATGCTGGCTTAAAAACGCTGGCGTAATATGTTCAGTGATGCTCATATCATTAATCGCCACCAGCATTTCACCGGTATTATCAAGCAGCGATAAATAGCTTGAAGTACCTTCCCCCTGGATAACCTGACATTTATCGACATGAACCCCGGACTGGGCCGTTTGTTTTAATAGAGAGTAGCCATAAAAATCGTCACCGACAACCGATAATAGCCACGCTGTTTTATTTAACAAGGCAATGTTTTGCGCAATGTTTCGCCCTACGCCGCCGGGAGTATATTTTATTTTCCCGGGGTTAGAATCCGCATAGTTCAACGATACATTGGAATAACCAGCAACATCCATATTTGCCGATCCAATAATCACAACGTAATCATTTTCAGGCATAAAAATACCCTCCAGCATAAAAAATGCTATGGCAGTGGAATTATTGAATATCAATAAATAAGCATACTCCCATTCATCACCCCTCAATAAACACATGTTTGAATGTGAACATGTGTTTATGTTAAGCGCAATGTTTTTAAAGTAAAGAGGTCAGCAAGAGGGATTTCATATGAACATGAACAAAATCACAAAAAATGACCCGTATGGTTTTTAAACAGTTTAAAAATGCGAAGGAGAGCACATACGGCAGGATGAGCGGGGGGAGATGAGGCATAAAAAAAGGGCAGAGAAGACTCTGCCCTTGAGAACGATTTAATGGGTCGATCAGGCTGCTTTTTCGACTACCTGAACTTCAGGACGTTTCAGCACCGCGTAGGAGAGCCCTGCGACCAGCGTACCGACGACAATCGCCATCAGATAACCGAGTACCGGCGTAATCGCGCCAGGAATCAGCAGGACGAACAGACCGCCGTGCGGCGCCATCAGCTTAGCACCGACCGCCATGGACATCGCGCCGGTGACCGCGCCGCCAACGATACAGCAGGGCAGGACGCGCATCGGGTCGCGAGCAGCGAACGGAATCGCGCCTTCGGTGATAAAGCACAGGCCGAGAACCAGTGCGGCTTTGCCGCCTTCCTGCTGCGCTTTGTCGAACTTGTTACGCGCAACCAGCGTCGCCAGACCCAGCGCCAGCGGTGGAACCATACCCGCCGCCATAATGGCCGCCATCGGCGCATAGGTTTGGGTGGACAGCAAGCCAACACCAAAGGCGTAGGCCGCTTTGTTCACCGGACCGCCCATGTCGGTACACATCATACCGCCGAGGATTGCACCGAGCAGAACCGCGTTCGCCGTGCCCATGGTTTGCAGCCAGTGGGTCAACGCTTCGAGGATCCCGGCAACGGGCTTACCAATCAGGTAAATCATCGCCAGACCTACGATCAGGCTGGAAACCAGTGGAATGATCAGGATTGGCTTCAGCGCCTCCATACTTTGCGGCAGTTTCAGCTTCGTACTGATCGCTTTCGCCACGTAACCGGCAAGGAAACCAGCGATGATACCGCCGATAAAGCCGGACCCGGTGCTTACCGCCAGCATACCGCCGATAAGACCCGGCGTCAGGCCCGGACGGTCAGCGATGGAGAAGGCGATAAAGCCCGCCAGTACCGGCACCATCAGCGCGAAGGCTGAGCCCCCACCGATTTGCATCAGCGCGGCGGCCAGGGTGTCTTTCACTTCAAAGGCTTTAATACCAAAAGCGAAGGAAAGTGCGATACACAGACCGCCCGCCACCACCATCGGCAGCATGTACGACACGCCGGTCAGCAGGTGGCGATAGGCGCCAGCGGACTCTTTTTTGCCTTCCGCCGCGGCCTGGGATTTACCCGCAGGCTGATACGGTTTCGCTTCAACAACGGCTTTATCCAGCTCCTGAGCGGTTTTCTTCAGTGCCAGACCGGTGGTGGTGCGATACATCGGCTTACCGGCGAATTTCGCCAGATCCACTTCGATATCGGCAGCCACCACCACCAGATCCGCCTGTTCAACTTCTTCCGGGGTGATTGCATTGCCCGCTCCCACGGAGCCGCGCGTTTCAACTTTCACCCACCAACCGCGTTTTTTGGCTTCGGTTTCAATCGCTTCCGCCGCCATAAAGGTGTGCGCCACCCCGGTCGGACAGGCGGTGACCGCCACGATGCGTTTCGGACCGTTGGTCGCTGCGGGTACAGCGGCAGCGGCCGGGGCGCTGTAAGGCGTTGCATGGCTTTTGGCCTCACCGAGGAACAGCTCCGGGTGCGCTACGGCGCGGTTAATATCGCCGAGATAGACCTTTTTGCCGTTCAGCGCGCTGTCGGCCGGCAGCGCCGTGCCCAGCACAATCGCCAGCTCAGCGTCGTTCGGGTTATCAATCAGTTCGAGTTGCGCTTTTTGCGCCGCAGTGCTTAACAGGGTCTTCGCCATATAGGCGCGAGCCTGTCCAAGCCCGGCATCAATAATCAGCAGCGTTTTCATTATGCCTCTCCTGCTGTTAATTAAAGGGTTGTAAGTCGACGCGCGCCATCATTGCGGCCAACTGGGTACGATCGGTAATACCGACATTGCTCTGACTCACCGCCAGCGCGGCAACTGCCGTTGCCAGGCGCAGCGTATGTTCGCTGGACTCACGCATCAGCAGGCCATAAATCAGGCCGCCAACCATGGAGTCACCGGCGCCAACGGTGCTTACCACTTCAACGGAAGGCGGCTTGGCAATCCACTCTCCGGATGCGTTAACCCACAGAGCGCCTTCTTCGCCAAGGGAGATAACCACGTGGGCAATTCCCTGCTCACGCAGCGCATGAGCGGCTTCAATCACATCTTTCATTTCAGGCAGCTTGCGGCCCGCCCAGATTTCCAGTTCGCGGCGGTTAGGTTTAACCAGCCACGGAGCCGCTTTCAGACCGGCAACCAGCGCTTCGCGGCTGCTGTCAAAAATGATGCACGGGCACTGGCTGCGCAGACGGGTCATCCAGTCAGTGAACGCTTCCGGGCTGACGCCAGACGGCAGGCTACCGCTCACGCAAACCATATCGAACTGGCCCAGCCAGCTCAGGGAATCGTTAACAAAACGCTCCCAGTCGCCCGGCGTGACTTCAAAGCCGGAGAAGTTGAAATCGGTGACTTCGCCGTCTTTCTCCGTCAGCTTGACGTTGATACGGGTACGGCCCTGAACAACCTGAAAACGGTTAGCAATGCCCAGCTCGCTGAACAGCTGCTGAAAACCATCCTGATTGTCTTTACCGAGGAAACCGCCAACGGTGACGTCGATACCGAGATCTTTCAGCACTTTTGCAACGTTGATCCCCTTCCCTGCGGCGTGCAAACCGGTAGTGCGAACAAGGTTAACCTCACCGCGTTCAATTTCCGGGGTAAAACCCACCAGGTCATAGGCCGGGTTTAAAGTAATCGTTGCGACACGTCTGCTCATTTATGCGCCCTCCCCAAGGCCTGCGGCGATCGCTTCGCCAATCGCATCCAGCGCCTGCTGCGCATCTTCACCCTGCGCGGTAAAGCGCAAGCGGTGACCTTTTTTCACGCCCAGCGCCACGACTTTCATCAGGCTGCGGCCGTTGGCCGGTTTGCCCGAACCATCAAGGTTGGTGACGGTAATGTCGCTGGAGAATTGTTTAATGGTATTAACCAGCATCGTGCCGGGACGCGCGTGCAGCCCGTGCTCGTTGCGGATAACGTATTCCGCGCTGAGAACATCTTCCGCAATCGCGTCGTCGCTGGTCAGCAGCGCCAGCAGCGTGGCACCATCAGCCTTCAGCAAACGGTCAGCTTTTTTGTCGAGCAGCAAATTGCTCAGGCGATTAAGCACCGCAGTTGGCTGGTCATCGGCCATCGCGACGGTGATCAGCAGAGAAACCGGCTGCTCATCGCTGGTAAAGGCGCTGGCCGCGCGGCTGACGGCAACGGCGCTGCGCAGGTTGCCTTCGGTGCTGTCGTTCAGCCAGATGCCCTGACCGAGGTTCAGCGGTTTATCATTAATCGTACGGCTAACAAAGGAAGCATCGACCGCGCCGGCTTCTTTCAGCCGAGCGGCATTCAGCGCCTGCAGGGTCAGCAGGTCGCTGGCGACAACGTCCAGGGTCAGCGTCTCGTTATCCAGCTTCAGCGCTTCGCTCTGCTTTTCACCCATCAACAGGGCGCGCAGTTCTTCAGCGGTCGTCGCGGACTTAAGTTGTTCAGCAACGGAGTCGTCGCTCAGCACGTGGGTCAGCTGACGCAGCAGCCCCAGGTGTTCATCCGAGCTGGCGGCAATACCGATAGCGACGTAGGCGGTTTGCCCTTCGCCCCAGGTCACGCCCTGCGGGAACTGATACACCTGAACGCCGGTTTTCAGTACCTGATCGCGGGTGTCGGTGGTACCGTGCGGAATCGCAATACCGTTGCCAAGGAAAGTGGAGGTTTGCTGCTCGCGAGCCAGCATCCCGTTGATGTAGCCGTCTGCCACGTTGCCCGCGCTGACCAGCGCGGAGGCAACCTGACGAATAGCCTCTTCTTTATTACCGGCCTGCTGACCGGGATGAATATCCTGCACAGATAACTGGAACATGGTTCTCCTCTCCTGCTGAATTGAATCGTTTCAGCTACTTTGAGAAAAAATGCGTCATCTACCTGCCGGAGAATCTCCCGATGACGCTGAAACGTTTCAAGAAGTCTGTACCTTTATTAGCCGCCAGGCAAGAAAAGTTCGTTTTCTGATAACAGAAGTTAGAGATACAGCACACTTTTGCTGAAGCGGGAGCGTCGAGGCCGGGAAAACTTCAGCTTTCTGCTGAAGTTTGATTTTGAAACGTCTTTTTGATTTATTCGTGCCCTGGTACTGTTCATTTTCTGAGTGACGGCGTAAACTCCGCGACTCCTGAAAACCGATGAACGCCGACATGCAAAACAGTAGCGCCGCCCTGCCACGACGCGGGTTTGATTTCACCTCTTCCGCCTTTCTGATCGTCGCCTTCCTGACGGGTATCGCCGGGGCACTCCAGACACCAACGCTGAGCCTGTTTCTGACGAACGAGGTTCACGTACGACCGGCGATGGTCGGCTTCTTTTTTACCGGTAGCGCGGTGATCGGCATTCTGGTGAGCCAGTTCCTCGCCGGGCGTTCGGATCGCAAAGGCGACCGCAAGCGGCTGATCGTCTTCTGCTGCCTGATGGGCGTGCTGGCCTGCGTGCTCTTCGCCTGGAACCGTAACTACTTTATTTTGCTGTTCATCGGGGTATTTCTCAGCAGCTTCGGCTCCACCGCCAACCCGCAGATGTTTGCCCTCGCCCGCGAGCATGCGGATAAAACGGGCCGTGAGGCGGTCATGTTTAGTTCGATTCTGCGCGCTCAGGTGTCGCTGGCATGGGTTATCGGACCGCCGCTGGCCTACGCGCTGGCCATGGGTTTTGGCTTTACGGTGATGTATCTCAGCGCGGCAGTTGCCTTTGTGGTCTGCGGCGCGATGGTCTGGTTTTTTCTTCCCAGCATGCGTAAAGAGCCGAAGATCGCTACGGGCCATCTTGAAGCGCCGCGTACCAACCGCCGCGACGCGCTGCTGCTGTTTATCATCTGTACGCTGATGTGGGGAATCAACAGCCTGTACATCATTAATATGCCGCTGTTTATCATCAATGAACTGCATTTACCGGAGAAGCTGGCCGGGGTCATGATGGGCACCGCCGCCGGGCTGGAAATCCCGACCATGCTGATTGCGGGCTATTATGCCAAACGCTTCGGCAAACGTTTCCTGATGCGCATCTCAGCGGTGGCCGGCGTGCTGTTTTACGTTGGCATGCTAACCGTCCATACCCCCGGACTGCTGCTGGCCCTGCAGGCGCTGAACGCCATTTTTATCGGTATCCTGGCCGGTATCGGCATGCTCTATTTCCAGGACCTGATGCCCGGACAGGCGGGTGCGGCCACCACGCTTTATACCAATACCACGCGCGTTGGCTGGATTATCGCCGGTTCGCTGGCGGGGGTCGTTGCGGAAGTCTGGAGCTATCACGCCGTATTCTGGATTGCGCTGGTGATGGGGGTCATCACTCAGGCCTGCCTGTGGCGTATTAAAGACGTTTAAGGGTATCCCGCGCGGGCTTGCACCGTCACGAAGTGCTCAGCTCAAGATGAAGCAGCCAGGTCATGGCGTCTTCGCGATTGGTGGCGCACATTTCCGCTTCCGGCTTCAGGCTGGCGCACACTTTCGGCCTTAACGGCGAGCCAAAAATAGCGCAGAGATTATTTTGCGATAGCTGCACGCAGCGGGTGTTTGCCGGCTTGCCTTGCGGCATGCCCGGGATAGGGCTGGAGATAGAAGGAGCGATACAGCAAGCTCCGCATTCAGGGCGGCATTCCATAATCGACTCTTCCGATAACGCTTTTAGCAGCCCAGCCTAAACGTTTTACCTGAAGATAGCAAAACCGACGAATTCCACTTGCCTGAAAGGCCCGGCGCGAGTAGTTTTACGCGATATTTTCGACCCTTTAAGTGACAGGATTACCGCAATGCCAAGAGCGAATGAAATTAAAAAAGGTATGGTGCTGAATTACAACGGCAAACTGCTGATTGTTAAAAATATTGATATTCAGTCACCCAGCGCCCGCGGCGCAGCGACGCTGTACAAAATGCGTTTCTCCGATGTACGCACCGGCCTGAAAGTGGAAGAACGCTTCAAAGGCGACGACATCGTCGATACCGTCACCCTGACCCGCCGCTTCGTTGACTTCTCCTATATCGATGGCAACGAATACGTCTTTATGGATAAAGAAGATTACACCCCGTATATCTTCACCAAAGAGCAGATCGAAGAAGAGCTGCTGTTTATGCCGGAAGGCGGCATGCCGGATATGCAGGTTCTGACCTGGGACGGCCAGCTGCTGGCGCTGGAACTGCCGCAGACCGTGGATCTCGAAATCGTTGAGACGGCGCCGGGTATCAAAGGCGCATCCGCAAGCGCGCGTAACAAACCGGCGACGCTGAGCACCGGCCTTGTTGTTCAGGTGCCTGAATACCTGAGCGCGGGAGAGCGTATCCGCATCCATATCGAAGAGAGCCGCTACATGGGCCGCGCGGACTAAACTCCGCCTTTGCAACATCCAGGAGGGCAGCCAGCGGCTGTCCTTTTTATTAGCCCCTTATCCGCAATCTCTCCTCCGCCAAAAGCTGTTATACCAAAAATAGCGAAGTTACCGCTAATCTCACCGGCTCTCTCCGCATACTTTGCGGCCTGACCGTTTACCGCGACAGAATTGCATGATCAAGCTCACATTAAGCGGATAAATAAGGCTCACCAATTTAATTTGTTGTCATATATCTTTACACTGGCCATGTTAATTATTGGTTAATCAGGTGTGTTAAGAATGACAACCATTGCGACAGCCACGCTGCCGGAAGGCGTACAGCTTCCTCGATACGATCGCAGTCAGCTGCGTTCGCGTATTGTGCATTTCGGTTTTGGCGCGTTTCATCGCGCGCACCAGGCCCTTCTCACCGATCGGGTGCTCAACGCCAGCGGCGGAGACTGGGGGATTTGTGAGATTAGCCTGTTCAGCGGCGATCGGCTGATGAGCCAGCTTCGCCAGCAGGACCACCTGTTTACCGTGCTGGAAAAAGGCGCCGAGGGCAATCAGCCGATTGTTGTCGGCGCCGTTCATGAGTGTCTGAATGCGAAACTGGATTCGCTGGCCGCCATTATTGAGAAATTTTGCGAACCGCAGGTCGCCATTGTCTCTCTGACCATCACCGAGAAGGGCTACTGCATCGATCCGGCCAGCGGCCAGCTGGATATGACGCAGCCGCGCATTATTCACGATCTGCAAAATCCGACGCTGCCGCAATCGGTTCCCGGCATTCTGGTGGAAGCGCTGGCGCGCCGCCGACAGCGGGGGCTACCGCCGTTTACCGTCCTCTCCTGCGATAATATTCCCGATAATGGACATGTGGTAAAAAACGCCGTGCTGGGAATGGCCGAAAAACGGGACCCCGAGCTGGCGCAGTGGATCGCCGAACACGTCAGCTTTCCCGGTACCATGGTTGACCGCATCGTGCCCGCCGCCACCGATGAGTCGCTGGCAGAAATTAGCGCGACGCTAGGCGTGGAAGACCCCTGCGCAATCAGCTGCGAACCCTTTATCCAGTGGGTCATTGAAGATAACTTTGTTGCCGGTCGCCCGGATTGGGAAACCGCGGGCGTCCAGATGACCGATGACGTTTTACCGTGGGAACAAATGAAGCTACGGATGCTCAACGGTAGCCACTCGTTTCTTGCCTGGCTTGGCTATCTGGCTGGCCATGCGCACATTAGCGACTGCATGCAGGATCCGATTTTCCGCAGCGCCGCCTACCGCCTGATGCTTGACGAACAGGCGCCGACCTTATCCATTCAGGGCGTTGACCTGACGGCGTACGCTGACAGCCTGATCGAGCGCTTCAGCAACCCGGCGCTGAAGCATCGCACCTGGCAAATCGCCATGGACGGTAGCCAGAAGCTGCCGCAACGTATGCTTGAGGGTATTCGCGTCCATCTCGCTCGGGGCAGCCGCTGGCCGCTGCTGGCGCTCGGCGTGGCCGGCTGGATGCGCTACGTCAGCGGTATTGACGATGCCGGAAATGCGATTGATATTCGCGATCCGCTGGCCGATAAGATGCAGAAACGGGTTTCTGCCAGCGATGAACACCAGCGCGTGGCGGCCCTGCTTACGCTTGAAGAGATCTTCGGCCGCGACCTGCCGCAGAACCCGCAGTTTGTCGCTCATATCACCGCCGCATGGCATCAGCTCGCCGCTTTTGGCGCGCGTCAGGCGATTGCCGGCACGCTGAACGCTTAACAATTTCTGCCTTTTAGCGGACAGATCCCCCTTCTGTCCGCGGTAAGACTTCTCTTTTCCCCTTTTTTTCGTCAGGATAGCGTAACTGTTACAACATTACATTTATCCTGGAGAAAAAGTGACCAAAACCAATTTGATCACGGGGTTTCTCGGCAGCGGCAAGACGACGTCGATTCTGCATCTGCTGGCCCATAAGCCCGCGGATGAAAAATGGGCCGTGCTGGTCAACGAGTTTGGTGAAGTAGGCATTGACGGCGCGCTGCTGGCGGAAAGCGGCGCGCTGCTCAAAGAGATCCCCGGCGGCTGCATGTGCTGCGTGAACGGTCTGCCGATGCAGGTCGGGCTCAACACCCTGCTGCGCCAGGGCAAACCCGATCGCCTGCTGATAGAACCCACCGGGCTTGGCCATCCTAAACAGATCCTCGATATGCTGACCGCCGCAATATACGAGCCGTGGATCGACCTGCGCGCCACCTTATGCGTGCTGGATCCGCGCCAGCTGCTGGACGAAAAAATAGTGACCAATGACAACTTTCGCGACCAGCTGGCCGCCGCTGACGTCATTATCAGTAATAAAGCCGACCGCGCAACGGAGGAAAGCCAACGCGCATTCGCCGCCTGGTGGCAGACCTATGCCGGCGATCGGCGGTTCGTCAGCGCCACGCGGGGGAATATCGACCCGGCACTGCTTGATTTGCCGCGCCGCAATCTTGCGCCGCTTCCCGCCAGCCCCGAACACGCGCACGGCCACGGGCAGAAACAGGGCCTTGCGGCACTGAGCCTCCCTGCCCATCAGCGCTGGCGTCGCAGCCTCAATAGCGGCCAGGGCTATCACGCCTGCGGCTGGATTTTTGACGCCGAAACCGTTTTCGACACCGTGGCCCTGCTCGAATGGGCGCGCCTGGCGCCGGTCGGGCGCGTGAAAGGCGTGATGCGCATCGCGGAAGGAGTGGTACGCATCAACCGCCAGCAGCGCGATCTGCATATTGAGACGCAGAACGTTCCTCCCCCCGATAGCCGTATCGAGCTGATTGCCGATACCGAGACGGACTGGAACGCACTGCAGGCCTCCTTGTTGAGGATTCGTTTAAGTTAAGACGGCTATGGTTGCCGTCGTTTACCCAACACACGATAGTTATGATTAAAAATCGAATTCCCCTAATCCTGCTGCTGAACGCGGCGGGTGTTGCGCTTTTTTGTTCATGGTACCTTCCCGTTAACCATGGTTTCTGGAATCCGCTGGACTCGGCGATCTTCTATTTCTTTAACCACCTGGTTGGCGTGAGCACCGCTTACACCTGGCTGCTGGCGATTATCAACAACCGCGCATTTGATGCCTGCTCGCTACTGGCGATGGGCAGCCTGATGCTAAGCTTCTGGTTTAAAGAGCAGAGCGCCGGACGCCGCCGGGTGATTATCATCGGCCTGGCGATGCTGCTGGCCGCCGTCATCATCAATCAGCTTGCCCAGCACCTGATGCCGGTTAAGCGCGCCAGCCCTTCGCTCTCTTTTACCGATATCACCAAAGTGAGCGATGTGATCTCCTTCCCCACTAAAGATGCGTCTAAAGATAGCTTTCCAGGCGATCACGGTATGATGCTGCTGATTTTTGCATCATTTATGTGGCGCTATTTCGGTCGCCGGGCGTTTGCCATCGCGCTGGTCATATTCGTAGTGTTCGCTTTTCCACGCGTAATGATTGGCGCTCACTGGTTTACCGATATTGCCGTCGGCTCATTAACGGCGGTACTCATTGGCGCCCCCTGGGTATTGATGACCCCGCTGAGTGATAATGTCATTGCGTTATTTGAGCGTTATCTTCCGGGTAGAAAAACTAAAAATTAAATCTATCTTTACAATTAATTAATATCATTCATAAGGGATCGTTCTGGGTCCCTTTTTTTGTCCGCGCGTTTTTTCTCATCCGGCATCATCTTCCCGTCATAGTAATCATGTTAGAAATGAGTAAATTGCGTATTTTTTACCCATTGCTGTCGCTATTTTGCCCTTTGCCGATGATTCACTTTTTGTCGCAAAAATACTTATAAGAAAATGCGTAAAACCGCTCGCCATCCCCCGGTTGATCGGGTAACCTCAATCTCGTTTTGCCTCGTCAGCGACATCAATTCAGAGAATGAATAAATTTGTGCGTCAGTCCACAGTTTTATGCTTACGGAATTGTCTCATTGCGACCAGGTAATTAGGCTCTAACACGTTTGGCATTTTTTATAACGACATTGTCGTTAAGGACAACAAGGGATAACACACAGCATGGTCAAATCTCAGCCGATTTTGAGATATATCTTGCGGGTCGCCCCCGCGATTGCAGTTGCGGTTCTGCTTTCCGCGTGTAGTTCAAATAGTACCGCCAGGAATATGCATTCTGAGACGCTTGCTGTGGGTAGTGGCGATTTATCATCACTGCAAGCCTCTCAGGATGAATTTGAAACGATGGTCCGCAACCTGGACGTTAAGTCCCGCTTGATGGATCAATATGCCAGCTGGAAGGGCGTGCGTTACCGCCTCGGCGGCAGCACCCGTAAAGGCATCGATTGTTCCGCCTTTGTGCAACGGACTTTCCGTGAACAGTTTGGCCTGGAACTGCCGCGCTCGACTTCAGAGCAGCAGGATTCCGGAAAATCGATCAGCCGCGCGCAGCTGCGCACCGGTGATTTAGTTCTGTTCCGTGCAGGTTCCACGGGCCGCCATGTAGGGATCTACATCGGCAACAATCAGTTTGTTCATGCTTCCACCAGCAGCGGTGTGACGATTTCAAGCATGGATGAGCCGTACTGGAAAAAGCGCTATAACGAAGCGCGACGCGTTCTGAGCCGTTCGTAATCGTCTTCTGCCGTTGGTTAATCCCTTGGCCAACGAAAGAAATAAAAAAACACTGCCGAGGCGGTGTTTTTTTTTGCTCGCCAGCCAGGAAACTTCGTAAAATAAGCGATGTCTTTAAGCAGGGATAGAAAAAGCGATTTCTATCAGCCCCCTGGCGCAAATCAACAATACGGACTGACTATATAGCCTATGCCTACCCGTCATCTCGCTCCCCGGCGAAAAATCTGGCTGACCAGCATATGTGTTGGAATAGCCGTCGCCCTGCTGGCCGGTAGCATCCAGTTTATGGTGATTTATCACAACCGTGCGGAGCGTTTCGACGCCATTATTCACAACGTTCATACGTATCTGCAGGACTACTTTCACGATTTGAATCAGACGATTCAGGGCATGCAGCCGCTGGTCGATCAACCCTGTGAAAACGTTGCCTCAGGCTTAACCGCCCATGCGGCATTCAGCCCGAACGTCCGCGCCATCCTGCTGGTCAAAAATGGCCTTGCGTTTTGCTCCTCCGCCACAGGCGCTATGAACACGCCCTTAACCCAGCTCATTCCGCAGCTTAATCTTACTCAAGCGGTCGATATGGCGATTCTGCCCGGGACGCCAATGATGCCGAAAAGCGCCGCGCTGGCGCTGTGGGTCCGCAGCCCACACGGCGGGAAAGACGGTATTTTTGTCTCGATTAATGCCAACCTGACGCCCTATATTCTCTACTCAGCCCGACAGAATGATTTCAGCGGCCTGGCGCTGGCCATTAAGGACACCGCCATTTCCACCTTCAGCAACCAACTTATCGACCCGCAGACGCTGCTCTCGCCGCCCATTCGCCAGACGCAAATCGACGGCCTGCCGCTGAAGGTTTATCTCTATGCGAACAACTGGCTGGCGGAGAATACGCAGTTTGCTCTGCTGCTGGGCGTCGTATGCGGGCTGCTGGCCGGGCTTTTAAGCTACTACATCCTGACGATTAAATCGGACCCGCGCAAAGAGCTGCTGCTGGCGATCAAAAACGATCAGTTCTATGTGGTTTATCAACCGGTGGTGAGGTCAGAGACGCTGCGCATCAGCGGCGTTGAGGTACTGATGCGCTGGCGACATCCCGTGGCCGGCGAGATCCCTCCCGATGTGTTTATCAACCTTGCTGAAACCCAGCAGATCATTATTCCGCTCACCCGCCATCTGTTAAAACTGATTGCGCAGGATGCGCCTGTTCTGCAAACGCTCCTGCCCGCAGGGAGCAAGCTGGGGATAAATATCTCCCCCCTTCATCTGCACGCAGGCAGCTTTCAGCAGGACCTTCAGCACTTCGCCGCCGCCATGCCGGCCGGCCATTTTAGCGTGGTGCTGGAGATCACCGAGCGCGCGATGATCGATAAAAATCGCTCCTTAGGGAACTTCGACTGGCTGCACGAACAGGGCTTTGAAATTGCGATTGATGATTTTGGTACCGGTCATAGCGCGCTAATCTATCTGGAGCGCTATAACTTTGATTACCTGAAGATAGACCGCGGCTTCGTGCAGGCTATCGGCACTGAGACCGTCACCTCACCGGTGCTTGATGCCGTTATCACCCTGAGCCGCCGCCTGAAGCTCACCACGGTCGCTGAAGGGGTGGAAACGCAGGAACAAGCGGGATGGCTGCGCGACCACGGGGTAAACTATTTACAGGGCTACTGGTTAAGCCGGCCGCTGACGCTGGACGCGCTGATCGCCGCCCATGATGAACCGGCGAAATATTTCACAAGCCGCTAAGGGTCCTTTATTATTTGCTATCAAAGGTCAGGCCGCTTCAGGTCTGACATTGGAGGGCGACATCCTGGTTATTTTTGCACGCATCAGCCTGATCCTGCTGACCTTATTTAGCCTGCAGAGCCAGGCGCAAACGATTAAAGAGAGCGACAGGTTCGCTATTATCGGCGAACCGAAATACGCCGCGGGCTTTGACCATTACGATTATGCCAACCCCGCCGCGCCTAAAGGCGGGGCGATTACCCTCGCGGCCATCGGTACTTTTGATAATTTCAACCGCTACGCCATGCGCGGCAACCCCGGTATTCGTACCGAAAGCTTATACGACACGCTATTCACCACCTCTGATGATGAGCCCGGCAGCTACTATCCGCTGATCGCCGAGCATACGCGCTATGCCGATGATTTTTCATGGATGGAGATCGCGCTCAATCCCCGCGCCCGCTATCACGATGGCAGCCCCGTCACCGCCAGCGATGTCGCGTTTACCTTCCGGAAGTTTATGACCGAAGGGGTGCCGCAGTTTCGCCTCTATTATAAAGGCACCACCGTAAAAGCCATCGCTCCGCTCACCGTACGCATTGATTTAGCCAAACCGGGCAAAGAGAACATGCTTAGCCTGATGACGCTACCGGTGATGCCGGAAAAATTCTGGAAAAACCATAAACTCAGCGACCCGCTATCCGCCCCACCGCTGGCCAGCGGCCCGTATCGCATCACCGCCTGGCGCATGGGCCAGTACATTACCTACTCGCGGGTTAAGGACTACTGGGCCGCCGACATACCGGTCAACCGCGGGCGCTGGAATTTCGATACGCTGCGCTACGACTATTACCTGGACGACAACGTCGCTTTCGAAGCCTTTAAGGCCGGCGCCGTCGACCGTCGCGAAGAGAACGTTGCCAAGAACTGGGCTACCCGCTACGTCGGGCGCAATTTTACCCACGGCTATATTGTTAAAGATGAATACACCAACACCTCGGCGCAGAATACGCAGTGGCTGGCCTTTAACATTCAGCGCCCGGTATTTTCAGACCGCCGGGTACGCGAAGCCATTACCCTCGCCTTTGATTTTGAATGGATGAATAAGGCGCTGTTTTATCACTCCTACAGCCGCGCCAATAGCTTCTTTCAGAATACCGAATACGCGGCGCGCGATTATCCGAATGCCGACGAGCTGGCGCTGTTAACGCCGCTGAAAAAAGAGATCCCGGCCGAAGTTTTCACGCAGATATACCGTCCCCCGGTTTCCAGCGGCGATGGTTTCGAACGCGCAAACTTGCTGAAGGCGGATGCCATCCTTAACCAGGCGGGATGGATAGTGAAAAACCAGCGGCGGGTTAATGCGAAGAGCGGCAAACCGTTACGCTTTGAGCTGCTGCTTCCTTCCGGCAGCAGCGATCGCTGGGTCCTGCCCTTCCAGCACAACCTCCAGCGGCTCGGCATCGTCATGGATATTCGTCAGGTCGACAACTCCCAGTACAGTAACCGCAAGCGCAGCCGGGATTACGACATGATGCCCAACGTCTGGCGCGCCACGCCCTGGCCCGGCACCGACCTGCAAGTCTCCTGGGACTCCGAATATATTAACTCCAGCTATAACGCCTCAGGGGTACAAAGCCCGGCCGTCGACCGGCTCATCGCGCAGATTATTCGCTGGCAGGGTAATAAAGAAAAGCTGCTGCCGCTGGGCCGGGCTCTCGACCGCGTGCTGACCTGGAACTATTACATGCTGCCGATGTGGTATATGGCGCAGGACCGAACCGCATACTGGGACAAATTCTCCTTCCCGCAGACCCGCGCGGTCTACTCCTCCGGTTTCGAAAACTGGTGGTACGACGCAAGCAAAGCGGCCAGACTCCCCGCGGACAGACGCTAAGGAATTAAGATGGGTGCATATCTGCTCCGCCGACTACTGCTCATCATCCCCACCCTGTGGGCGATTATCACCATTAACTTTTTTATTGTGCAGATCGCGCCCGGCGGTCCGGTCGATCAGGCGATTGCGGCGATTGAGTTCGGCGACCGCGGCGGCTTGCCCGGCGCCGGAGATGGCGGCATGGCCGCCAGCCATGCGCGTACCGGGGTCAGCAACATCAGCGATGGGCACTATCGCGGCGGGCGCGGGCTGGACCCGGAGGTGATTGCTGAGATAACCCACCGCTACGGCTTTGATAAGCCGCTGCACGAGCGTTATTTTAAAATGCTCGGTGATTATCTGCGCTTTGATTTTGGCGATAGCCTGTTTCGCAGCTCATCGGTACTGCAGCTGATTAAAGACAGCCTGCCGGTCTCAATCACCCTGGGCCTGTGGAGTACGCTCATCATCTACCTGGTGTCGATTCCGTTGGGGATCCGTAAAGCGGTCAGCAACGGCAGCCATTTTGACGTCTGGAGCAGTACGCTGATTATTATCGGCTATGCCATCCCGGCGTTCCTGTTTGCCATTTTGCTGATCGTTATCTTTGCCGGCGGCAGCTATTTCGATCTCTTTCCGCTGCGCGGGCTGGTGTCAGCCAACTTCGACAGCCTGCCCTGGTACCAAAAAATCCTCGACTATCTCTGGCATATCACCCTACCGGTGCTGGCAACGGTGATCGGCGGTTTTGCCGCCCTCACGATGCTGACCAAAAACAGCTTTCTTGATGAAATCCGCAAGCAGTACGTGGTTACCGCACGCGCCAAGGGCGTCAGCGAAAAGCAGATCCTTTGGGGCCACGTGTTTCGCAACGCGATGCTGCTGGTGATTGCCGGTTTCCCGGCCACCTTTATCAGTATGTTTTTTACCGGCTCGCTGCTGATTGAGGTGATGTTCTCGCTAAACGGACTGGGGCTGCTGGGCTATGAGGCCACCGTATCTCGCGATTACCCGGTCATGTTCGGCACGCTGTATATTTTTACCCTGATTGGCCTGCTGCTGAATATCATCAGCGATATCAGCTATACGCTGGTCGATCCGCGAATCGATTTTGAGGGCCGCTAATGTCATTTTTTAGTCCCGTCAATCAGGCCCGCTGGGCGCGTTTTCACCACAACCGCCGCGGCTACTGGTCGCTATGGCTCTTTTTAGCGCTTTTCGCCTGTAGCCTGTGCGCAGAGCTTATTGCTAACGATAAGCCGCTGCTGGTCCAGTACCGCGGCAGCTTCTACGTTCCGCTCCTGAAAAACTACAGTGAGACCACCTTCGGCGGCAGCTTTGCCACCGCCGCCGACTATCAGGACCCGTGGCTGCAAAAACGGCTGGCGGATAACGGCTGGGCTCTGTGGGCGCCGGTTCGTTTCGGCGCGACGACCATTAATTTCGCCACCGACGCGCCCTTCCCTTCGCCGCCGTCAGGACAGAACTGGCTGGGCACCGATGCCAACGGCGGGGACGTGCTGGCGCGTATTCTGTACGGCACGCGCATTTCCATTCTCTTTGGACTGCTGCTGACCTTCTTCTCCAGCGTACTGGGGGTGATGGCCGGTGCCGTTCAGGGGTATTACGGCGGGAAGATTGACCTCTGGGGGCAGCGGTTTATCGAAGTCTGGTCGGGAATGCCGACGCTGTTTCTGATTATCCTGCTCTCAAGCGTTGTACAGGCCAACTTCTGGTGGCTGCTGGCCATTACCGTGCTGTTCGGCTGGATGACGCTGGTCGGCGTGGTCCGGGCTGAGTTCCTGCGCACCCGTAACTATGATTATATCCGCGCCGCGCAGGCGCTCGGCGTCAGCGATCGCGCCATTATTCTGCGCCATATGCTGCCTAACGCCATGGTCGCCACCCTGACCTTCCTGCCGTTCATTCTGTGCAGTTCGATAACCACCCTGACCTCGCTCGATTTCCTCGGTTTTGGCCTGCCGCTGGGCTCCCCTTCGCTGGGCGAACTGCTGTTGCAGGGTAAAAACAACCTGCAGGCGCCCTGGCTGGGCATCGCCGCTTTTCTGTCGGTGGCGGTCCTGCTGACGTTATTGATTTTTATTGGTGAAGCGGTTCGCGACGCCTTTGACCCAAGCAAGGCGGTGTAGCATGACGCAACCTTTGTTAGATATCGATAACCTCTCCATCGCCTTTCGCCAGCAGGGTGAAACTACCCCCGTCGTCAGCGAACTGTCGCTGCAGATTGCCGTCGGCGAGACCCTGGCGCTGGTCGGCGAGTCCGGCTCCGGGAAGAGCGTGACCGCGCTATCGGTGCTGCGGCTACTCCCGTCGCCGCCGGTCAGCTATCCTGCCGGCGACATCCGTTTTCACGGCCAGTCGCTGCTGCACGCGGATGAACGCACCCTGCGCGGCGTGCGCGGTAACCGCATTGCGATGATCTTTCAGGAGCCGATGGTTTCGCTTAATCCACTGCATACTCTGGAAAAACAGCTGTACGAAGTGCTCTCTTTGCATCGAGGGATGCGCAAAGAAGCGGCGCGCGGGGAAATCCTCGACTGCCTCGATCGCGTCGGCATCCGCAACGCGCCCCGGCGGCTGGCCGACTATCCCCATCAGCTTTCCGGCGGCGAGCGCCAGCGGGTGATGATCGCCATGGCGCTGTTAACCCGCCCGGAGCTGCTTATTGCCGACGAACCCACCACCGCGCTGGACGTGTCGGTGCAGGCGCAAATCCTCACGCTGCTGCGGGAGCTGAAGCAAGAGTTGAATATGGGGCTGCTGTTTATCACCCATAATCTGAGCATCGTTCGTCAGCTCGCCGACCGCGTCGCGGTGATGCAGAACGGCCGCTGCGTGGAACAAAACGGCTGCCGGGCGCTGTTTTCCGCCCCCGAACACCCTTATACCCGCCGCCTGCTGGATAGCGAGCCGTCGGGCGATCCCGTCCCGCTCGCACCCGATGCCCCGGTGTTGCTGCGGGCGGAAAATTTGAGTATCGCTTTCCCGATACGTAAAGGTCTGCTGCGGCGAGTTGTCGATCATAACCGGGTCGTTAACGCCCTCAGCTTTCATTTGCGCGCGGGAGAAACGCTGGGGCTGGTCGGCGAGTCCGGATCGGGCAAAAGCACCACCGGGCTGGCGCTTCTGCGTCTGATTCATTCCGCTGGCGCGATCGCCTTTGACGGTGAGGCGCTTCAGGGACGCAATCGCCGGCAGATGCTGCCGCTGCGTCGTCGCATGCAGGTGGTCTTTCAGGATCCTAACTCATCGCTAAACCCGCGGCTCAACGTGCTGCAAATTATCGAAGAGGGATTGCGCGTCCATCAACCGACGCTCGCGCCGGCCAAACGGGAGCAGGCGGTGATTCAGGTGATGCAGGAGGTCGGCCTCGATCCACACTCACGGCATCGCTACCCTGCCGCCTTCTCCGGCGGCCAGCGTCAGCGCATCGCGATCGCCAGGGCGCTGGTCGTCAAACCGCAGCTTATCGTGCTGGATGAGCCCACCTCATCGCTGGATAAAACCGTACAGGCGCAAATCCTCGCGCTGCTGAAGGCGTTACAGCAAAAGCATCAGCTGGCCTATATTTTTATCAGCCATGATTTACGCGTCGTGCGGGCGTTGTGTCATCAGGTGATGGTGCTGCGGCAGGGAGAAGTCGTCGAGCAAGGTGAGTGCGAGCGCGTATTTACCGCTCCGCAGCAGGAGTATACCCGTCAGCTGCTGGCGTTAAGCTGACGGTCAGAAGGGATTGTTGCCGGAAAAAGGTTCCGCAATCGCCACGCCGAAATTTTTCAGGCGGCAGGTTGCAGCGAATTCGTCCTGACGGTTAACAAACAGGCACGGTTCCCCTTCGCATTCAACGACAGAGCTGTCGACCTCGATGTCGCTAAGCGCCTGGCTGAGCTTATGCATGACCGGCCACGCGCTTTCGCCATCGGGGCTGAGTAATTTCAACGCCACGAGGCTGTTTTCGCTCTGGGCGCCGTTTTGCGGAATCGGTTCAACTCTTGAACCTGCAAAACCGGCCAGCCAGCGATAGCTCTGCGGCAGACGGTGTACGATAGAGAGTTGCAGTGTATTCACGTGTTTACCCCGGAAGCAAAATACTTCACAATAATTTTACATCAATACTAACACATTATTGACAACCAGTCCTCTTCCTGCACAGAAAACGCTTACACCAGTGGCATAGCCGTGTTATTGGTTTGTAATGTAAAAGTTTATAATTGTGCAGATGGAACATCTTCGGGCTATATGTACCCGTTTCTGTGATCTAAAACAACTTTTTTATCGCAATCATGCGACTTTTTGAACGATTTGATTTTACATAAAATAAACAAATCGCTGAACAGAGAAGCCAGATTTGGTTGACATGCATCAAAAAAAGGGGCGATATCGCCCCCTGAAAGTCGCTTAGCGCGCGGCTTTGCGCCGTCGGCTGGTGTAGAGGTAAAAGAGGATGGAGCTGCTGGCGCAGAAGGCGATAGAAATCAGCATTGGCCAGGCGGTGGTAAACGTCGCCATCGACAGCAGCGCGCCGACAATGGCGCCAATCCCGAAACGGAACGTCCCTGCCAGCGAGGAAGCGGTCCCGGCCATATGCGGAAACTCATCGAGAATCACCGCCATCGCGTTAGAGGAGACCATCGAAACGCAGCCGATGAACGCCGCCACGCCAAACACCAGAGCCCAGAACCCCACGCCAAACAGCGCGCACACGACCATCCACGCCGCCATCGCAAACTGGATCCATAGCCCGGCGCGGAACATGTTCAGCGCCCCAACCCGCCGCACAAAGCGGCTGTTGATCATGGTCATGACAAACAGGAAGACGACGTTCAGCGCAAAATAGTAGCCAAAGTGCTGCGGTGAAACGTGGTTGATATTGATATAGACAAACGGGCCGGCGCTCAGAAACGAGAACATCCCGGCGAAGCTGAAACCGCTTGCCAGCATATAGCTCAGCACCCGCTTGTGGCGAAACAGCGTCGCGAAGTTGCCGAGCGTAGTGCGAATATGAAATTTCTGCCGGCGTTCCGGCGGCAGGGTCTCGCTAATAAAGAAGGCGATCATCGCCGAGGCTAATAGCGCCGCCACCGCGAGGATCCAGAAGATCGCATGCCAGCTAAACCACACCAGCACCGCTCCGCCGACCATCGGCGCCACCAGCGGCGCGACGGTGGTCACCAGCATGACGAACGACATCATCCGCGAGAACTCTTCCTTGGGATAGATATCGCGCATCAGGGCGTTAATCACCACGCTCGCCGCCGCGGCCGCCAGGCCGTGGAAAAAGCGCATGGTGATCAGCATATCGATAGTCTGCGACAGCGCGCAGGCCACCGCCGCCGCGGCAAAAACCAACGTACCCCCCAGTATCACCGGTTTACGCCCCATGCTGTCCGCCATTGGGCCATATAAAAGCTGGCCCAGGGCAAAGCCCAGAATATAGGTACTGAGCGTCATCTGCGCGCTGCCGTCCGGCACATTAAACTGCGCCGCAATCACCGGCAGCGCCGGAAGATACATATCAATCGACAGCGGCATTAACATGGCCAGCAGGCCAAGAATAAACACAATCCCTAATGAAGAATTCTGCTTTGCCGTCACGTTTTACTCCGCGCATGTTGGACGCCAACGCTGGCAATTTCTTCTGCCGTCAGCGGACGATATTCACCCGGCGCCAGCGACGCATCAAGCGCGATATCGCCAATACGTTCGCGATGCAGGCCAACCACATGATTCCCCACCGCGGCAAACATCCGCTTCACCTGATGGTAGCGCCCTTCGCTAATGGTCAGGCGGACTTCGGTCGGCGTCACCACTTCCAGCACCGCCGGTTTGGTCAGGTCTTTCTCATTATGCAGCTGAACGCCTTTGGCAAACTGCTCGGTGGTGGACTCATCCAGCGGATTTTCCAGCGTCACCAGATAGGTTTTTTCGCAATGGTGGCGTGGGGAAGTAATGCGGTGCGACCACTGGCCATCGTCGGTCATCAATACCAGTCCGGTGGTGTCGATATCCAGACGCCCCGCGGCATGCAGCTTGTGCGCCACCGGCTCGTCGAGGAAATAAAGGACCGTCGGATGATCCGGATCGTCGGTGGAACAAACGTAACCCTGCGGCTTGTTGAGCATAAAGTAGCGCGGGCCGGTCTGCTGAACCAGCGTATTGCCGTCATACTCGACGTCATGCTCCGGCAGAAGCTTGAAGGAGGAGTCTTTTACAATGTCGCCGTCCACGGTAACGCGGCTGCCGCGGATTTCACGCCCGGCAATAGCCCGGCTAACGCCAAGTTGCTGAGCGATAAACTTATCAAGTCGCATGAGATTTTTTTAGCCTGTACAAGTGCTGGAGCGGGCAACGCGCCCGAAAAAGAAGAATTTCATGGGGTAGTATAACGGGCTATTAACACCACTCAAGGGAAAAGATTCGTGGCATACTATTCGCGAGTTAATTAACCGCCATAAATTCATGACATTTACATTACGTCCCTACCAAAAAGAGGCGGTCGACGCGACGCTCGCCTGGTTTCGCCGCCATCATGAACCTGCCGCGATTGTGCTGCCGACAGGCGCAGGTAAAAGCCTGGTTATCGCCGAACTTGCGCGCCTGGCGCGCGGTCGCGTGCTGGTGCTGGCGCACGTTAAAGAGCTGGTGGCGCAGAACCACGCCAAGTATTGCGCGCTCGGCCTGGAAGCGGATATTTTCGCCGCGGGCCTCAAGCGTAAAGAGAGCCACGGTAAAGTGGTCTTTGGCAGCGTGCAGTCGGTCGCCCGCAACCTCGACCAGTTTCAGGGCGAGTTTTCGCTGCTGATCGTCGACGAGTGCCACCGCATCAGCGACGATGATGACAGCCAGTATCAGCAGATTATCAGCCACCTTCAGCAGGTCAATCCGCACCTGCGCCTTCTGGGGCTGACTGCGACGCCTTTTCGCCTCGGTAAGGGGTGGATTTACCAGTTCCACTACCACGGCATGGTGCGCGGCGATGAAAACGCGCTGTTTCGCGACTGCATCTACGAGCTGCCGCTGCGCTATATGATTAAGAACGGCTACCTGACGCCGCCGGAGCGGCTGGATATGCCGGTGGTTCAATATGACTTCAGCCGCCTGCAGTCGCAAAGTAACGGCCTGTTCAGCGAGGCTGATTTAAACCACGAACTGAAAAAACAGCAGCGCGTCACGCCGCATATCGTCAGCCAAATCGTTGAATTCGCCCAAACGCGCAAAGGGGCGATGATTTTCGCCGCCACCGTTGAACACGCCCGCGAAGTGACCGGGTTGCTTCCGCAGGGCGAAGCGGCCTTAATCACCGGTGAAACGCCGGGGCCGGAGCGCGATCGCATCATCGACGCGTTTAAAGCTCAGCAGTACCGCTATCTGGTTAACGTCGCGGTACTGACGACCGGCTTTGATGCGCCGCATGTCGATCTGATCGCCATCCTGCGCCCGACCGAGTCGGTGAGCCTTTACCAACAGATCGTCGGCCGCGGCCTGCGCCTGGCGCCGGGTAAAACGGACTGCCTGATTCTCGATTACGCCGGTAATCCGCACGACCTTTACGCGCCTGAAGTGGGAACACCGAAGGGGAAAAGCGACAACGTGCCGGTCCAGGTTTTTTGCCCGGCATGCGGTTTCGCCAATACGTTCTGGGGGAAAACCACCGCCGACGGCACGCTGATTGAACACTTTGGCCGCCGCTGTCAGGGCTGGTTTGAGGATGAGGAAGGCCATCGCGAGCAGTGTGATTTTCGTTTTCGCTTTAAAAACTGCCCGCAGTGTAACGCGGAAAACGATATCGCCGCCCGCCGCTGCCGCGAGTGCGATACCATCCTGGTCGACCCCGACGACATGCTGAAAGCCGCGCTGAAGCTTAAAGATGCGCTGGTGCTGCGCTGTAGCGGTATGGATCTGCAGCACGGCGCGGATGATAAAGGCGCCTGGCTAAAAATCACCTATTACGATGAAGATGGCGCGGATGTTAGTGAGCGCTTCCGACTGCATACGCCCGCCCAGCGCACCGCCTTTGAGCAGCTCTTTATCCGCCCGCATACCCGAACGCCGGGCGTACCGCTGCGCTGGATAACGCCCGCCGATATCCTCGCCCAGCAGGCGCTTCTGCGCCATCCGGACTTTGTCGTGGCGCGCATGAAGGGGCAATACTGGCAGGTGCGGGAGAAAGTATTTGATTATCAGGGCCGATTCCGCCGGGCCAACGAACTACGCTAATCGCCCTCACGTCTGAGGTTTTGGTTGCTGCAAACACCTATGGCGGCTATAATGCCGCCCGCTTTTGCATTCGCAAAGCAGATAATCTGCCTGCTGCTGGGTCGCCTGTAGCAGGATTTATATATAGAGAGACATCAATGTTTACTATCAACGCAGAAGTACGTAAAGAGCAGGGTAAGGGTGCGAGCCGCCGCCTGCGTGCAGCTAACAAATTCCCGGCCATCATCTATGGCGGCGAAGCTGCGCCAGTAGCAATCGAACTGGATCACGACAAAGTGTGGAACATGCAGACCAACGCTGAGTTCTACAACGAAGTTCTGACCATCGTTGTTGATGGCAAAGAAGAGAAAGTTAAAGCTCAGGCTGTTCAGCGTCACCCGTTCAAGCCGAAGCTGACTCACATCGACTTCGTTCGCGCTTAATCGCCGACTGAAAGTTGTATGGCAAGCGCCCCGCTCCGCAAGGTTCGGGGCGTTTTGTTTATCAGTCGAGTAGCGTTGACCTGTTCAGCGCAAGATGCTGCACCAGCATAATCGTTTTCGCATCGACGATTTCCCCTTCGCGAATAGCCTGCAGCGCTTTTTCCAGCGGCCACTCCAGCACTTCGATATCTTCCCCTTCCGTCGCCAGTCCGCCACCGTCGCCGCGCCGATCGTCGGCAGAGTATTCGGCAATGAAAAAGTAAAGCTTCTCCGTCACCGAACCGGGGCTCATGTAAGCGGTGAATACCGGCTCAATGCGCGTGACGCGAAAACCGGTCTCCTCTTCGGCTTCGGCAACGATGCGCGCTTCCGGGGAAGCGTTATCCAGCAGTCCGGCGGCGGCTTCGATCAAAAATCCATCATGACCGTTAATCCACGCCGGAAAGCGAAACTGGCGAACCAGCACTACCGTTTGCTTTTCACGATTGTAGAGCAGGATCACCGCGCCGTTGCCGCGGTCGTAAGCTTCCCGGCTCTGCTCCTGCCAGCGTCCGTCCCGGCGCAATAGTTCAAAAGTATATTTCTTGAGCGTGTACCAGTTATCCGATAACAGCGTTTCGCGGATATGGCGAACGCGCGGTGCGTCAGCGTGCATGTTTTTCCCCTTTTAGGTGACAGTTAGCAACATAACATGCATAATCGTGCACAAACAAGATCACTCATGAAGGTATTTTGATGCTCGCCAGCCAGAGAAAACAGCAGATTTTGCAGATCCTCGCCGAGGAAAAACAGGTGATGTCCGGGGATCTCAGCCAGCGCTTTAGCGTATCAGAGGACTCCATTCGCCGGGATCTGCGGGAGCTGGCCGCAGAAGGCAAGCTGCAGCGCGTCCACGGCGGCGCGCTGCCGGTTTCCGAAGCCATCGCGCCTATTGAAACAAGAAAGAACGTGCAAATCGCCTCAAAGCAGAGCATTGCCCAGCGCGCGGTTGAGCTCATTCAGCCCGGTCAGGTAGTGGTTGTCGACGGCGGCACCACCACCGGGGAGATGGTGCGCCTGCTGCCGGATAACCTCGCGTGTACCGTGGTCACCCATAGCCCGGGGATTGCCGTCGCGCTGGTGGAAAAACCGCTCATCGAGGTGATTTTGATCGGCGGCCGGTTGTTTAAACATTCCGTCGTCAGCGTCGGGTCTGCGGCCCTCGAGAGTATTTCCCGTATCAACGCCGATCTTTTTTTTATGGGCGTCACCGGCGTTCACCCCCGGGCGGGATTCACCACCGGTGACTATGAAGAAGCGGGCATTAAACGCGCGCTGGCGGCGCGGGCTGCCGAAACGGTGGTGATGGCGTCACAAGAAAAGCTTAACTCCGCGTCGGCCTTTGCCATCGGCGAGCTGGGGGCAGCCAGTACGCTGATCGTGGATACGACCCTGGACGAGGCGCTGCGACAGCAGCTAACCCTGGCGGGTGTAGAAATCCTCTACGCCCTGTAATACGGGTTCAGGCAAAAAAATCCCGACTCGACGTCGGGATTTTGCGCATTAATTTCCGCCAGAAGTACGGCGCTGTAGCTGGTCGCGCAGGTTCGGCGGCGTGCCTTTAATGGTTAAGGTATCCGTAGCCGGATCCCAGAACACCCGCTCGCCCAGCAGCATAGCGTCAAAATTAATGGTTAACCCGCCGCCGCTGCCGGCAAACTTGGTTAACTGACGCAGCGTGCTGCGATCCGCCGGGAAGCTCTCTTCCAGCTCGTAGCCTTGTTCGGCGGTAAATTCCTGAAAGGTTTTCTCGCTGACGCCCGCCAGCTCTTTCGACAGCGACTCCAGCTCGATTTCCTCACCGGCCTGCAGCTGCTCGTTGCAGTAGCTGTATACCTGCTGGCGCACGTTTTGACGTTCAGATTTATCCAGCTGCGCATCGGCGGCGAAATCATCAAGCGCCTGCAGCAGGCCGCGGTTCTGCGCTTTGGCGTTCAGCCCTTCGCTGGCGCCGAGGAAATCCATAAAGAAATCCGCCACCTTGCGCCCTACCCGCCCCTTCAGGAAGGTCAGATAGCGCGTTGACTCCGGGTTGGTTTCCCACTCGGTTAAATCAATACGCGCGACGATATCCGCGTGATTGATGTCCAGATAATGGGTGGAGCTGATATCCAGCTCTTCGTTGACGCGCATGCTGCTTAGGTTGTTCAGCACCGCCACCATCAGATATTCCACCGCCAGATAACGATACTGGCAAAACAGCACAATACCGCCTTCTGCAAAGGGATATTTTGCCAGTTCGTCGCGCAGGCGCCCGGTAGCGGCGCGGCTAAACGGCAGGAACGCTTCTTCGCCCTTACGCTGCCCGCGCAGCGCCTGCGCCAGCTCGCTCTCTTCATTAAACAGGCCGTAGGCTTTATTTTTTGCGCTGTAGACACGATGCAGTTCGGCCATCATCTCGACAACCGTCGCCGTCGGCTCCAGCAACGATTCGCGCAGCACCAGCTCCAGATTTTGTTCATCACGTTTGATTAACTGATGCAGGGCAATCTGGTCGATATCCAGACTCATGTTAAACTCTCCTTTTAGACCGGGCGGTATTCAACCACCGCGGGGGCAACGACGCAACCGCCGCGTGACTCTTTGCGAGCGAAGCCGCGCGCTTTTGCGTCGTGGCGAAAAAATGCGGAAAAAAAGCTGCTGCTACGGTAATATGTTGCCCTTTCACGAACAAACAGATTTTGAGTTTATGCCGCAATTATCCCGCTATAGCGATGAACACGTCGAACAGCTGCTCAGCGAACTGACGAGCGTTCTGGAAACACATAAAGCGCCCGTTGACCTTTCACTGATGGTTCTGGGCAATATGGTGACTAACCTGATCAACAGTAGCGTCGCGCCGGCGCAGCGTCAGGCCATCGCCCGTTCTTTTGCCCAGGCGCTGCAGTCATCTATCAACGACGATCCAGCGCACTAAGGATAACGAACAACAGTATATGGTGACTCTTCGTCAGCCCTACCGAGAAAAAGTCTCCCAGATGGTCAGCTGGGGGCACTGGTTCGCCCTTTTCAACATGTTGTTGGCTATGGTGCTCGGCAGTCGCTATCTGTTTGTCGCCGACTGGCCAACGACGCTTGCCGGACGCCTCTTTTCGTACGTCAGCCTCGTTGGTCACTTCAGCTTCCTGGTCTTTACCAGCTACGTGCTGATTCTTTTCCCGCTGACTTTTATCGTCGTCTCTCAGCGCTTAATGCGCTTTATCTCGGTTATTCTGGCGACCGTGGGCATGACGCTGCTGCTAATCGACAGCGAAGTTTTCACCCGTTTCCACCTGCATCTTAATCCCTTTGTCTGGGAACTGGTTATCAACCCCGACCAGAACGAGATGGCGCGCGACTGGCAGCTGATGTTTATCAGCGTACCGATCATTTTCCTGCTGGAAATGCTCTTCGCGACCTGGAGCTGGCAGAAGCTGCGCAGCCTGACGCGTCGCCGCCACTACGCCCGACCCGTTGCCTGGTTCTTCTTTATCTCCTTTATCAGTAGCCATCTGGTCTATATCTGGGCGGATGCCAACTTCTATCGTCCGATCACCATGCAGCGGGCCAACCTGCCGCTCTCCTATCCGATGACGGCGCGCCGTTTCCTGGAAAAACATGGCCTGCTCGACGCGCAGGACTACCAGCGCCGTCTGGTGGAACAAGGCGCGCCAGAAGCCGTCTCGGTGCAATATCCGCTGAGCGATCTGCGTTATCGCGATCTCGGTACCGGTTATAACGTGCTGCTGATTACCGTTGATAACCTTAATTATTCGCGCTTTGAGAAAAACATGCCTGCGCTGGCCGGGTTCGCGAAAGACAACGTGAACTTTACCCAGCACATGAGCTCCGGCAACACCGCTGACAGCGGCATGTTTGGCCTGTTCTACGGTATTTCCCCGAGCTATATGGACGGCGTTCTGTCTGCGCGTATCCCCGCGGCCCTGATTACGTCGCTGAATCAGCAGGGTTATCAGCTGGGCCTGTTCTCATCAGATGGCTTTAGCAGCCCGCTCTACCGTCAGGCGCTGCTGTCAGATTTCTCACTGCCCGTCGCGAAAGCGCAAAGCGACGAGCAGACGGCAAACCAGTGGATTAACTGGCTGGACCGCTACGCCCAGGATGAAAACCGCTGGTTCTCGTGGGTTTCTCTCAACGGCACTACCTTTGACGACGGGCAGCAGCAAAACTTCGTCCGCCGCTACGGTAACGCCGCGGGCGCGGTCGATACGCAAATTGGCCGCGTGCTGAACGCGCTGCGGGAAGCGGGCAAGCTGGACAACACGGTGGTTATCGTGACCGCGGGCCGTGGAATGCCGCTGAACCCGCAGCATGAGCAGTTTGGCTGGTCGCGCGAGCAGCTGCAGGTTCCCTTAGTGATCCATTGGCCGGGCACGCCGGCTCAGGAGATCGCGACGCTGACCGATAATAAAGACGTGATGACGACGCTGATGCAGCGTTTGCTCCACGTCTCTACCCCGGCCAACGAGTATTCGCAAGGTGAGGATCTGTTTAGCGCCGCCCGCCGTCGTGCCTGGGTCACCGCGGCCAATAGCGATACGCTGGCCATTACCACGCCGAAATTCACGGTTGTGCTTAATCACAACGGCACTTACAGAACGTGGAACAGCGACGGCGAGAAAATTAACGATCAAAAACCGCAGCTCAGCTTGCTGCTGCAGGTGCTGACCGATGAAAAACGCTTTATCGCTAACTGATTGATTATTTATAAATCAATCAGTCATTTCCCGGCTTGCATTCGCTTGGGGAACGGGTAATATTGTTCCCCACGAATCGGCACGTAGCGCAGCCTGGTAGCGCACCGTCATGGGGTGTCGGGGGTCGGAGGTTCAAATCCTCTCGTGCCGACCAAATTATTCACCGATTAAATCGGTAACCCCTTAAGAACCCGCACTCTCACAGAGTTTGCGGGTTTTTTAATGTCATATTTCCACCCTGTTCTAAGCGAAACACCACCGCGACTCTAATTGTAAATCCCGGAAAAACTTCTATTATTTGACTGTACACGTCATTTTTCTGAAGGATTTACATGAGAGTTAATGGACTTACGAAAGGATTTTTCATCCTGATCGTGCTGATCGTCACCCTTGCTTTTTTCGACGTTCTCTCCCCCTATTATTCAGCCATTTTATGGGCGGCCATTCTGGCGGTGATCTTCCACCCGGTGAAGAACAAACTGCGCGATCGGCTCGGCGAGCGTAACGGCCTGGCGGCGTTTCTGACGATAGTGATTATCTGTCTGATCGTGTTTACCCCGCTGGCGATCATCCTCTCGTCGCTGGCCTTCGAGCTCAACGTGGTTTACACCAAACTGCAGCATAACGATACCCAGTTCCCGACCGTGGTAGCCAGCCTGTTTGCTCACCTGCCGGAATGGGCAAGGAGCTTTCTCTCAGAGCATAATCTTGATAGCGCGGAACAGATTCAGCGGCAGCTTTCGGACGTTGCGCTTAAAGGAGGCCAGTACCTGGCCGGTAGCGCATTCCTGATTGGTAAAGGCACGTTCGGTTTTACCATCAGCTTCGGCATCATGCTTTATCTGCTGTTTTTCCTGCTAAAAGATGGTCCGTACCTGGTCAGGCTGATTCTGGAATCCCTGCCGCTATCAAATCACGTGAAGCAGCATCTTTTCGCCAAATTTGCCGCCGTCGCCAGGGCGACGGTCAAAGGCACCGTGGCGGTCGCGCTCGCCCAGGGCGCGCTTGGTGGGCTGGCGTTCTGGATCGTGGGCATTGATGGCAGCATCCTGTGGGGCGCGCTGATGGCGTTTCTGTCGCTGATCCCGGCGGTGGGTTCGGCGATTATCTGGGTGCCTGCGGCGATCTATCTCTTCGCGACCGGTCAGCTCTGGCAGGGCGCGTTTATCGTCGGTTTCTTTGTGATCATCGTAGGCCTGGTTGATAACATTCTGCGACCTTTACTGGTGGGTAAAGATACCAAAATGCCGGACTACCTGATCCTGATCACCACGATCGGCGGAATGGAAATCTACGGCATCAACGGCTTTGTTATCGGCCCGCTGATCGCCGCCCTGTTTATCGCCTGCTGGAACCTGCTGTCCGGACGCGATCACGCCGGAAACATCGATGAACTTGATGAGGATTTCTTAGAAGAGGGTAAAAATCACGAGGAGTAGCGGCCGGTATTGCACAACTTTACAGGCATAGAGCGGCATTCCTGTCAGGTAATGACCGGCACCTTAGCGGCTCTGTAATTAGTAAAACATCGCGGGGGCAGCGAGGTCAGGGGGATACCCCTTGCTCAACCGCGATGAAATCCCCTACCCCCGCACCAATAAGCAGAATTTATAACTGGTATCTGTGAAAATTTTGGTAAACGCCACTGCCCACCAACGTAACAAATGCTAACATTATGCTGCTTATGATTGATAACAAAGGATTACCCACGTGAAAAAAATCACTACGTTTGCTGCCTCCCTGCTGGCCGTTGCCTGCATGTCCACCAGCGCCGCTGCAGCTGAGCAGCCGCTGGAGAAGATCGCCCCGTTTCCAAAGGCGGAACAAGGGATGAAGCGTCAGGTGATTCAGCTGCCGCAGCAGCAGGATGAATCCGCATTGAAAGTCGAGCTGATGATTGGCCAGACGCTGGAAGTCGACTGCAACCGCCACCGCCTTGGCGGCCAGCTGGAAAGCAAAACCCTGGAAGGCTGGGGCTACGACTACTACGTATTTGATAAAGTGACGTCACCCGTCTCAACCATGATGGCCTGCCCGGATGGTAAAAAAGAGAAGCAGTTTGTGATGGCTGGCCTGGGCGATGCGGGCATGCTGCGCTATAACAGCAAGCTGCCGATCGTGGTTTATACCCCGGCGAATATCGACGTGAAATATCGTATCTGGAGAGCGGACGAAACCATCGGCGTAGCCGTTCAGCGTTAATGCCTGAAGAGTGAATCCGGCGGCCTGCGCCGCCGGAGAAGCGCTTACAGCGCGATGTCAGCGATAGGTTTCCCTTCCGGCAGCGGCTTTAGCGTCGCCTGCGGAACGTTATCAGCCTCGGTAAGCGGCTCATAGCGCAGTTCCAGCACTTCGCTGGTCCACGCCAGCGCCTTTTCAATTTCCGCTGCGTTGCCATCCAGACGCGTACCGTAGCTCGGGATAATCGCTTTCAGTTTCGCCTGCCACTCCGCTGAGTTGATCTTCTCTTTGAACACTTTCTCCATCAGCTGCAGCATGATTGGTGCCGCGGTGGAAGCACCCGGCGAGGCGCCCAACAGCGCGGCTACCGTGCCTTCATCATCGCTGACAACTTCGGTTCCCAGGCGCAGAACGCCGCCCTTCTTCGCGTCGCGCTTGATAATCTGCACGCGCTGGCCGGCCTGCCATAAGCGCCAGTCTTCTTTGCGCGCTTCCGGATAGTACTCGCACAGCGCCGCGTGACGATCTTTGTCCTTTTGCAGCACCTGGCTAATCAGGTATTTTACCAGATCGAAGTTATCCAGCCCGACGTTGAGCATCGGCATGATATTCGACGTGTTGGTGGAGGCCAGCAGATCCCAAAGCGAACCGTTTTTCAGGAAGCGGGTTGAGAAGGTCGCGAACGGCCCAAACAGCACCACGCGTTTGCCGTCGATAATACGGGTGTCGATGTGCGGAACCGACATCGGCGGCGCGCCCACTTCCGCCTGGCCGTAGACTTTAGCCAGATGGTGAGTCACCACTTCCGGGTTCTCGCAGACCAGGAACTGACCGCCGACCGGAAAGCCCGCGTACTCCTTCGCCTGCGGAATACCGGTTTCCTGCAGCAGGGTCAGCGCGGCGCCGCCGGCGCCAATAAAGATAAATTTAGCCCTGATAACCCGTTTCTGGTGGCGATTGTTCGCATCCGCCAGCGTTACGCTCCAGCTTTTGTCGGCGTTGCGCTTAAAGCGACGGACCACGGTACCCAGCTGAAGCGAGAAATTATCATGGGTTTGCAGTCCGGCGATCAGCTGACGGGTAATTTCACCGTAGTTCACGTCGGTGCCGACTTCCGAGCGGGTCGCGGCCACCTTCTGCTGCGGATCGCGCCCTTCCATCACCAGCGGAGCCCACTCTTTAATTTGTTGATGATCTTCAGAGTAGCGGATACCGCGGAACAGCTCGCTTTGTTGTAACGCCGCATAGCGGGCGCGCAGGAAGTTAACGTTGTCTTCGCCCCACACGAAGCTCATGTGCGGCACGCTGTTAATAAAGGATTTAGGCTTTTTCAGTATGCCCCGGGTCACCTGGTGGGCCCAAAACTGACGAGAAATCTGGAAAGATTCGTTGATATCAACCGCTTTATCGATATTGATACCGTTAGCGGTTTGCGGCGTATAGTTCAATTCCATCAGCGCCGCGTGGCCGGTGCCCGCGTTGTTCCATCCGTTCGAGCTCTCTTCCGCGACGCTGGACATCTGCTCGACCATGGTAATAGACCAGTCCGGCTCCAGTTCCTGCAGCCAGGTTCCCAACGTGGCGCTCATGATGCCGCCGCCAATCAACAATACATCCGTCTCTTGCTCATGGCGGGTGTTGGTCCGAGTGTTATTGGAACCAACCGCCTGTGAGCTGGGTACGGCCATCTTTTTCTTCATCGGATTTGAGCCTTACTTTACTCGCTTTTTTATTTAGCGCAGGTGAAACGATTCTCGGCTTCAAAGGTAACACTGAAGAAAAAAAATTTAAATATTGTTTAAATTTTAAGTTGAGTTTTGAGATCTGTTATAAAAATGTTTAATAAATGTGTATCACAAATCACATTTTGTACTGGTGTCAGCGATGCATCCGCGCTATTATCCTCGGTTTTGTGACCGACCGCACGTAAGCAGCGACCGATCCCGGCCAAAATTTTTTAAATTCTGCGAACTTTTTTTATGCCCCCAGTTTCCGATTCCGCTACCTCTGGTCACGCTGGCGCATTAGGCCAGATACTGCGCTCGCCCGCGCTGCTGACGCGTGAAACGCTGGCAGGCGTGCTCACCGCGCTGGCCCTGATCCCCGAAGTCATCTCCTTCTCCGTCATCGCTGGAGTTGACCCGAAAGTTAGCCTGATTGCCTCCGTGGTATTGTGCCTGGCGATGTCGGTCCTCGGCGGCCGGCCGGCGATGGTCACCGCGGCTGCCGGCTCGGTGGCGCTGGTTATCGGGCCCATGGTGCACCAATACGGCGTCGGCTACATTCTGCCGGCGGTCGTGCTGGCAGGCGTTATTCAAATTTTGTTTGGCCTATGCGGCATGGCGCGCCTGATGCGCTTTATCCCACAGCCGGTGATGACCGGTTTTGTTAACGCGCTGGGTATTCTCATCTTTTTTGCTCAGGTACCCCATTTCTGGAGCAAGCAGCCGCTGATTATCGGCCTGTTCGTGTTGACGCTGCTGATTGTCCTGTGGGCGCCGCGCTTTATTAAAGCGATCCCTTCTCCGCTGATTGCTATCGTTCTGCTGACGCTGTTTACCGTTTTCAGCGGCCAGCTGCTGCCGACCGTCGGCGACGAAGGCTCCATGAGCGGCGGACTGCAGGGGTTAACCAGCCTGATGGTGCCCCTCGACTTAACCACGCTGCGCATCATCTGGCCCTGCGCGCTGAGCATCGCTTTTGTCGGCCTGATGGAGTCGCTTCTGACGGCGAAGCTGGTCGATGATTTGACCCATACCCCTTCCAGTAAGGCGCGCGAGAGCGCCGGTCTGGGCGTCGCCAACATTCTCGCCGGGTTTTACGGCGGCATCGCCGGGTGTGCGATGATCGGTCAGACCATCGTTAACGTTGAAATGGGCAAAGCGCGCAGCCGCGTCTCGACCGTTGCCGCAGGCCTGGTACTGCTATTGCTGGTAACCGCGTTAAGCGAAGTGATGGCGAGAATCCCGATGGCCGTGCTCGCCGGCGTGATGGTGATAGTGGCGGTAAAAACCTTTAGCTGGCACAGCATTCGTCCGGCGGAGCTGGCGCGCAATCCGTGGCCGGAAACGCTGGTGATGCTGGTGACCGTCGGCGCGACCGTCGGCACCAGCAATCTGGCAATCGGCGTTCTGGCAGGCCTGCTCTCAATGGCCCTGCTCCCTCGCCGTCTGCGCACTCAAGCGCAGGCTACATCAGAAAAAGCGTCGCCAGCCCAAGAAAAATAAAGAATCCCCCGGTGTCGGTAATAGCGGTAATCATCACGCTGGAGCCGACCGCCGGGTCGCGTCCCAGCTTGACCATCACCATCGGGATAATCACCCCCATCATCGCCGCCATCAGCAGGTTGAGCATCATCGCCAGCGTCATTACGCCGCCCAGCTGCGGATCGTCGTACAGCCACCAGGTGATCGCCCCCATAATCCCGCCCCAGACGATCCCATTGATCAGCGCGACGCCCATCTCACGCAGGATCAGGAACGAAAAGCTTCCCGGCTGAATATGCTGTAACGCCATCGCCCGCACGATCATGGTGATCGTCTGGTTGCCGGTGTTACCGCCGATTCCGGCGACAATCGGCATCAGCGAGGCCAGCGCCACCAGTTGCGAAATGGTGTGCTCGAAACCATCGATAACGCGGGAGGCGATAAAGGCGGTGCACAGATTGACCGCCAGCCAGGCCCAGCGGGTCTTCACCGCTTTGCTCACCGGGGCAAACACATCGTCATCGTTGCTCAGGCCGCCCATCCGGCGTAGATCGTTATCCGTCTCCTCATAGACCACGTCAACGATCTCATCGATGGTTAAACGCCCCATCAGCTTGCCGTCGGCATCAATCACCGCCGCGCTGAGTAAGTCATCACGTTCAAAGGTACGCGCGACTTTTTCCGCGTCCTCGTGCGGCTGGAAGGTCACCGGATCGCCTTCCATCACTTCCCCCACCCGCTTCTGCGCATCGTTGAGCAGAATGGTTTGCAGCTCGAGTTCGCCGAGCAGCAGCTTATTGCGGGTGGTCACAAACAGTTTGTCGGTGTTCTCCGGCATTTTCCCTAGTCGCCGCAGATAGCGCTGTACCGCCGCGAGAGTGGCTTCCGGACGAACGGTAATGACCTCGAACTCCATGATCGCGCCGACGGTATTGTCGGCGTAGCGCATCATCTGGCGAATACGCGCGCGTTTATCCGCGGGCAGCGTGGCCAGCAAACGTCCGGTCAGATCGCGCGGCAGGTGCTGCAGCAGGTAGACCTGTTCATCAATATCGAGATTTTGCAGCGCGAACAGCAGGTCGTGATCGCTCATCTCCTCGATGAGGTCGCCCCAGACGCTTTCCGATGCCTCCAGCAGCACTTCACCGCGCTTATCGTCAGCGACCAGCCGCCAGAGCGCGTTGCGCGCATCGTAAGGCAGCGCTTCGAGCGCATCGGCAAGGTCCGGAGGCGGCAGGTGGGAAACCAGCATCTCCACTTCCGCCAGATCATCGGCAAGCGTGCTGTCATCGTAACGTTCAGCGAGGGTTAATTTACCCAGCAGCGAGGATGTGACGGCTTTATCGGTGCTCAGGAGCCAAATGAGGCGGGCGCGCTCTTCGTCACGCAATCTGGCGCTTTTTTTATGCAAAACGGACATCGGTCAGGCAATCCTTGTAAAAATATCTGTCAGACCAGCAGGCCGGAAGCCTTAAGCATAGCGCGAGGAGGCGGAAATAATAACCGCTATGAATTCAGTCGACGGAAAAAACAGCAGCCTGCGGGAAGCCCGGAGGTCGGCTGACGCCTCCGGGACGGCGTAAAGCGATCAGGCGGTACGGGCAACCGCGTCGCGGGTCGCCAGCTCGCGCTCATTTCCGGTCAGCTCAGACAGCTGGCCGCCGCGCATTTCCAGCAGCCTGTCGGCGTGCTGAAAGTAGTGATCGTCATGGCTTATAGCAAAGAGAGTTTTACCCATCTCCTTCATCAGCGGCAGCAGCACCTGATAGAACTCACGGCGGAAATGGGGGTCCTGATCCGCCGCCCATTCATCCAGCATGATGATATCTCTATCTTCCGCTAACGCCAGCAGCAGCGCCACGCGCTTTTTCTGCCCTTTTGACAGCTTCAGGTCGAGGATTTTGCCATCGTCGAGCCGTAGCTTATGGTTCATCTGCAGATAACCCAGCCACTTCTCCACCAGCGCCGGGTCAGCCGCCTTCCCTTCCGGCCCCAGCAGTCTGTCAAACAGCCAGACGTCGGTAAACACCGCCGAGAACAGCTTGCGATAATCTTCCGGCTTATCCGCCGCCATCGCCTGCCCGTCGACCAGGATCTGCCCGGAAAGGGGCTGATACAAACCGGTCAACAGCATAGCCAGCGTCGATTTCCCGCTACCGTTACCGCCGATCAGAAAGACCAGTTCGCCGCGCTTGAGGGTCATGTTGATCGGCCCGACCGCAAAGCTGTTGTCAGGATAATGGAAGGTGATGTCGCGCAGCTCGAGCGTCTGCCAGTGGGGATGCGCCTGCGGCTGCGGGAACTCAGCGCGGTACGGTGCGAGCGAAAACTTATTCAGCTTGTTGAATGCCACCTGCGCGCTGAGCAGAGTGGGCAGCGCGCCTACCGCCGAGAGCAGCGGCGTGCGCAGGAATAATAGGGTCAACGAGTAGGTCGCCGCCACCGCCGTATCGGCCCAGCCCAGGCTGTTGGCCATCCAGAAGACCAGGCCAATCGCGCCCAGCATCATAATATTCGACCAGTTGACCGCGCTCAGATGAAAGGTATCGGCGCGAACAATATGGTGCCGGTATTCTCGCGCATCCGGCAGATAGAGCTGATTAAACACATATTCGGCGCGCTCGCGGTTGAGAGTGAGCTCTTTGCGACCTTCGAGCACCGTCTGGTAGTCGTGATACAGCTTATCTTCGCTTTCGCGCAGCGACGCCATATGCTTATAAACCCGCGATACCAGCATAAATCCGCCCCAGATGGTCAACGCCAGCCACAGGGCGGTAACCAGCATCATTTTTCCTGACAGCCAGGCCAGATAAGCGGCGGAGCCAAAGGTCAGAATAATCCCCTGCACCAGCTCCGGCAGGCGTACGAAGGCAATGGTGATATTGCGGATATCGCTGGTTAGCCCGGCCAGCAGCGACGCGCTGCCGATTTTCTCGATCTTCTCGATTTGCGTATCCAGAATGCGCTTAATAAATTCGCCGCGCAGGCGGTAAACGAAATGGTGGCCGAGCGTGGTCAGCGCCAGCTGCGAGCCGAGGGTGACCGCCATCAACAGTAATAGCAGCCCGAGAAACTCCGGCAGGACCGTCAGGGAGGTATCGACAAGGGTTATCAGGCGCAGGTTAATGAAGGCGATAAGCCCAATACCCAGCGCCGCGCTCAGCAGGCTCAGGGCAATGACGGAGATAAACGGCCAGCGATACTGGCGCCAGACAAGAAGAAGAAGTTCCATAACGCGTAATCCGGGCAAGCAAAAACAGCCAGCAGTTTAAACTGCTCGACGATGACAGCAAGAATAATTCTTATTTTTATTCTTTATTACCCGCCAGGCGGAAAGTGAGATTGTAACGACAGCCGCCGGTAGCCGGATGGATGCCCTCTTTCAGCGGTTGAATACCGTGGTAAAACAGCCGCGATTCGCCGCCCCAGACCACCACGTCGCCGTGCTCCAGCAGCACCCGCTGCAGCGGATCGTTACGCCGCAGGCCGCCAAACTGAAATATCGCCGGAAGCCCCAGAGAGACGGAAACAATCGGCGCTCGCAGGTTTTGCTCGTCTTTATCCTGATGCAGCGACAGCTTCGTTCCCGGCTGATAGCGGTTGATAAGACACGAATCCGGGGTAAAGCGCGCATAGCCGCTCGCCGCCGCCGCTTCTGCGGCCAGTTCGCGGAAAAGCGGCGGCATCTGCGGCCAGCGCTTGCCCGTCAGCGGATCGTCGGCAGCATAAAGATAGCCGTGCTGGTTGGTGGTCCAGCCCAGCTCGCCGCAGTTGGTCATCGCCACCGACATCGTATAGCCGCCGGGGGTGACCATCTGGCGAAAAGGCGAACTGCAGGCAATCTCGCTGATTGCCTGCAAAAGCGCCGGCGCGCGCTCTCGGGCGTAGCGGCGCAAAATTATCGCCCCCGGAGCCAGCGGCTCCTGCCAGGGCGGCGTATCGGCAAAAAGATCGAGCATTATTTCTCCTCGGATGACGCTTCTCGCGCCAGCAGCAGCGCCTTGCGCGCCGTCCCCCAACGATAGCCGGATAGCGCCCCATCCTCGCGAACGACCCGATGACAGGGAATAACCAGCGCCAGTTTATTCGCAGCGCAGGCGCTTGCCACCGCCCTCACCGCGCGGGGGCGACCAATAATTTGCGCCACCTGGCGATAGCTGCGGGTCTCCCCCGCCGGGATCTGACGCAGCGCCTGCCAGACCTGAAGCTGAAACGCCGTGCCGCGCAGATCCAACGGCAGGGAAAACGGCTGCCGGTGGTCATCAAGATGGGAAAATACCTGCGCCACCCGCTGACGAAAAATCTCGTCGCCCGGATGCAGCCGCGCATTGGGGAACAGGCTGGCTAATTCCGCATAGAGCAAGGCGTCGTCCTCTCCGGGCAGCACGGCGCACACGCCCCGCTCACTCTCAGCCACCAGACAGCGCCCCAGCGGACCGTCGCCGCATACCCAGGTAATATCGATATCCCCCCCGCCGCGGCGAAACTGGCGGCCGGTCATTCCCAGCGCGGCGTCAGCCTGCTGGTAGTAGCTGCTACTATCCGGAAAACCGGCAGAGAGCGCTGCATCGGTAATTTTCGCCCCCTGTCCCAGCGCTTCGCGTAAACGGCGAGCGCGCCACGCCTGTTGCCAGGCTTTAGGGGTCATTCCGGTGATGGATTTAAAGAGGCGGTGAAAATGAAAGGGGCTGACCGCAAGCTGGCGTGCCAGCGCTTCCAGGGTTATCGGCGTCTCCTGCTCCAGCAGACGGCACGCGGCAGCCACTTTCTCTACCTTCTGCTGCTGCGGATCGGTTTTTTCCGGCTGGCAACGTTTGCACGGACGAAAGCCTGCCGCCTGCGCGCTTGCCACATCAGGATAAAAGCGAACATTTTCCCGCAGCGCGCGGCGCGAGCGGCAGGAGGGGCGGCAGCAGACGCCGGTGGTCAGCACGGCAAAGACAAACTGACCATCGGCGCTGGCATCGCGTTCGCATACCGCCTGCCAGCGGCGCTCATCGGTATCAATCATTATCGTTTTCATCACGGACTCCTGCTGTAAGTGTATCTTCAGTGTGGGCCGAAGTCCGTCATCAAAAACTCGAAATCTTGCGCTTTAATTTTTCTCGCCAACGAGGAAAGTGCGGAACTGCGGCGACATCCAGGTTTTAAACCCTTCCCCCTCTTTGATAATCATATAGACCGCCAGCCCCTGTTCGCGTACCACGTCACGCGCTTTTTCCGGACCCAGCACCATCAGCCCGGTGTCCCAGCCGTCGGCTTCCAGCGCCGTCGGGGCGATAACGGTCACCGAAACCAGTTTATGATCGATAGGCCGCCCGGTTTGCGGATCGATAACGTGCGAGATGCGTTTACCGTCCAGCTCATAGTAGTTGCGATAGCTGCCGGAGGTGCTGATGCCGTGGCCGTTGATATCAACGATCGCCTGTACCGCGTTTTCGCGATCGGTTGGCTTCTGGATCGCCACCCGCCACGGCTGCCCTTCCGCATTCATTCCCCGGCTCGCCAGCGCGCCGCCCACCGAGACCAGGTAGCGCGAGATCCCCTCCTGCTCCATCAGGCGCGCCAGATGATCGGCGGCGTAGCCTTCACCTACGGTAGAGAGATCGACAAACAGATCCGGAATATCTTTTTGCAGAAACTGCTTGCCGGCCTGGTTGATCACCGTCAGATGCTGTAATCCGCTGCGCGCTTTTGCCGCGACAATCTGCTGCGCATCCGGCGTTTTGACCGGCTGTTTATCCGGGCCAAAGCCCCATAAATTGACCAGCGGCCCGACGGTGATATCCATGGCGCCATGGGTTTTTGCGCCAATGCGCAGCGACATCGTCACGATATCCGCCATCGCCTCGCTGACCGGCCACGGCGAAGTGCCCGGCGAATGGTTAAAGCGCATCAGCGCTGAATCGTTCTTCCAGGTGGAAAGCAGACGATCGTCGGCATCCAGCTGAGCCTGAACTTTCTGGCGCAGCGCCTCGGCCTTTGCCTCATCAATATTGATGACGCTAACCCGCCAAAATGTGCCCATGGTTTTACCCTCCAGCACGGTGGCGGCGGATTTTGGCGTCTGGGGAGTGGTGGCTGAATCACAGCCTGAAAGTAATACGCAGGCGCCGAACAGGACGGTGCGGAAAAAAGTGATATCCATAAAATTGGCTTCCTCTGGCTAAGGCGCAAAGAGTACACCAGCAAGGTTAAACCGGGCATAAAAAAAGGCGCCATCGGCGCCTTTTTTCAAACTTCAGCGTGCTTAGAACTGGTAAACCAGGCCCAGAGCAACGATGTCGTCGGTAGAAACACCGGCGTTACGAGTGAAGCTGTTGTCGTCCAGCAGGTTGATTTTGTAGTCAACGTAGGTGGACATGTTTTTGTTGAAGTAGTAGGTCGCGCCTACATCAACATATTTCAGCAGATCCTGGTCGCCGTAGCCTTCCAGATCCTTACCTTTGGACTGCAGATAGGCCACGGACGGACGCAGACCGAAGTCGAACTGGTACTGGGCAACCACTTCAAAGTTCTGCGCTTTGTTAGCAAAACCCTGGTTGCCAGCGCGAGTTGCGTTGTAGGTCTGGGTGTACTGAGTCGCCAGGTAGATGTTGTTGGCGTCATATTTCAGACCACCGGTGTAGGTTTCAGCGTTGTCGCCGCGGCCCAGAGCAGGAACAGTGTTCTGCTGGCTGGTACGTTTAGAGTGAGAGTACGCGAAACCAGCGCTGATACCTTCCCAGATATCATAAGTCACAGCAGTGCCGTAACCGTCGCCGTTCTGTTTATTCCAGTCACGACCATTGTTGGTGGAACCTTCACCGCTGGTGCTGCCGTTTTTGCCCTGATACTGCAGAGCAAGATTCAGGCCGTCAACCAGACCGAAGAAGTCAGAGTTACGGTAGGTTGCCACGCCGTTAGCGCGAGACTGCAGGAAGTTGTCAGAACCGTAGGTGTCGCCGCCGAATTCCGGCAGAACGTCAGTCCAGGAAGTTACGTCGTAAACAACACCGTAGTTACGACCGTAGTCGAAAGAACCCGCGTCGCCGAATTTCAGACCCGCAAATGCCAGACGAGTCCAGGACTGCTTGTCAGAACCTTCTACGTTGTTCGCCTGAACGTTGTATTCCCACTGGCCGTAACCGGTCAGCTGGTCGTTGATCTGAGTTTCGCCTTTGATGCCCAGACGCATGTAGGTCTGGTCGCCATCGGAAGATTTGTCGTCAGAGAAATAGTGCAGACCGTCGATTTTACCGTACAGGTCTAATTTGTTGCCATCTTTGTTATAGACTTCAGCCGCATTCGCTGCGCCTGCTACCAGCAGTGCCGGTACCAGGAGGGACAGTACTTTAACTTTCATGTTATTAACCCTCTGTTTGTTATATGCCTTTTATTATTGCCACTGCTTACTGATTACCCTTCTAATCAGTCGGCTATTTCATTGTGCTGCAAAACGCGGAATAATCCAACAAGAATATGATACTAAAACTTCTAAGATGTTTCAAAATACCCACAAGATGTTTCAATTTGTAAATGTGAGGGAACTTTTTTTCGGCCCTAAATGGGTAGCGAAATAAGCACTAATAATCAAAAAATAAAAATTTTTAATCCCTGTCAATGAGTTACACGGTTACATATCTATAGCACTGAATGGTAAAACAAAATTCTCGTCTGCGACTAAAATTACCCTCGCTATCATCATTAACTTTATTTATTACCGTCATTCAGTTCTGAATGTCTGTTTACCCCTATTTCAACCGGATGCCTCGCATCCGGTTTTTTTTACCCTTCTTTACACATCTTTAATTATTCCATGCTACCGGCGGAAAAAATAACGGTTATTAATCAAACAACTTGCGAATAAACTCAAGGCTATTTATATAATTTCTTGTTATTTAGTGCTATTTTCGTTAGTCAATCCGTAAATAATTGTACAAAATCACTCGGGCCGTACATCTTTGCTCGCCGCGCGGGTTTGGGATAAATCTCAAGGCAAAAAAGTCGTTGTATAGTATTCAGATGTATGGATTTTGGGCGTTAACCTTTATACTGTTCATAGCATCTGCGCTGCCCCCGGTTAACTTGGTGCAACAGTCCGTTTACACATACTGATGAGTCGTACTCTCACACGATGACCCCGAAAAAATTTTCCCTGATACCCGGTAACATTACCCGCTTCTTTATTCTCATGGTCATCGTCCTGCTGGCGACGATGGGGGTCATGATCCAAAGCGCCGTTAACACCTGGCTAAAAGATAAAAGCTACCAGGTTGTCGATGTCAGCTACGACTTACATAAACGCATTGATACCTGGCGCTACGCCACCTGGCAAATCTATGACAACATTGCCGCGACCTCGTCCAGTTCAGCCGCAGAAACAGGGTTACAAGAGACGCGTTTAAAGCAGGACGTTTACTACCTTGAGAAACCCCGGCGCAAAACTGAAGCGCTGATTTTTGGCTCTCATGACAGCTCAACGCTGGAAATGACGCAAAAAATCTCCAACTATCTCGATATCCTGTGGGGCGCCGAGACCATTCCCTGGTCGATGTATTACCTTAACGGCCTGGATAACAGCCTGATTCTGGTTTCAACGCTGCCGTTAAAAGATCTCTCCTCCAGCTTCAAAGAGTCGACCATCAGCAGCGTCGTTGAATCACGACGGGCAGAAATGCTGCTACAGGCCAACACGTTAGATGAACGCGAGACGTTTTCGTCGCTGCGCCACCTCGCCTGGCAAAACGGCTACTACTTCACCTTACGCACCACCTTTAACCAGCCCGGCCACCTGGCGACCGTTGTGGCCTTCGATCTGCCCATTAACGATCTCATCCCTCCCAGTATGTCGCTGGAGAGTTTCCGCCTGGAGCCCGATCCGTCGCAGAACGTCAGCGCCAATCCGGATAAAGAAACCGCCGACATCGTCAGCATTAACTTTAACGGCCCGCAGATTGAAATTATCACCACAATTAATACCACCGGTATGCGCCTGGTCTGGATGGTGCCCTTTAGCGAGCTGATTCTGGAGTCCTTGCAGAGTATTTTACTGCCGCTGCTGCTGACCATTGGTCTGCTGGCGCTGGCGCTGTTCGGATTTACCACCTTCCGTCACTACAGCGGCCGTAAAAGCATCGTGGGAACGGCCGTTTCCTCGGCCGCCAATAGTGAATTACGCGCCCAGCGCGCCATTCACGAAGAGATTGTTTCTCTGCTGCCGCTGGGGCTGCTGGTGCACGATCAGGACGCTAACCGGACGGTGATCAGCAATCCGATTGCCGATCATCTGCTGCCGCATCTGAATCTGCAAAACATCATCAACATGGCCGATCAGCACCAGGGCGTGATTCAGGCGACGGTGAACAATGAACTGTATGAAATCCGTCAGTTCCGCAGCCAGGTGTCGCCGCGCACGCAAATCTTTATTATTCGCGATCAGGACCGCGAGGTGCTGGTGAATAAGAAACTCAAGCAGGCCCAGCGCCTGTATGAGAAAAACCAGCAGGGCCGTACGGCGTTTATGCAGCATATCGGCACGGCGCTGAAACAGCCGGCGCAAACGCTGGCGGAAGAAGCCGCGGCGCTCGGCATGGCCGAAAGCCGCAGGCTGGCCCAGCATGCCGATGAACTGGTACAGCTGGTCGATGAAATAGAGCTGGCAAATCTGCTGGAGAGCGATAGCTGGAAGAGCGTTCAGGACCTGTTCTCAATTCAGGAATTGATCGATGAAGTGGTACCTGAAGTCCTGCCCATCATCAAACGTAAAGGTCTGCAGCTGCTGATTAACAACTCGCTACCGGCCAATGAGCAGCGCTACGGCGATCGCGACGCCCTGCGCCGCACCCTTTTACTGCTGATTCAGTACTCGGTGACCACCACGTCTATTGGCAAAATAACCCTGGAAGTCAGTAAAGATGAATCCGCGGACGATCGTCTGACCTTCCGTATTCTGGATACCGGCAACGGCGTTTCGGCGAACGAAATCGACAATATGCACTTCCCGTTCCTCAACGATACGCAGGCAGACCTTTACGGCAAAGCCAACGCCCTCACCTTCTGGCTCTGCGATCGCCTGACGCGCAAGCTCGGCGGACAGCTCAATATCAAAGCGCGCGAATCGCTGGGTACCCGCTACTCCCTGCATCTAAAAATGGCCGCCAGCGCGGAGGAGAGTGATTCGGGTGAACATCTGCTGGATGAAGTGGTGATTATGCTTGATGTGACCGCCAATGAAGTCCGCCGTATCGTGACCCGTCAGCTGGAGAGCTGGGGAGCCACCTGCATCACCCCGGATGACAGAATCACAAGTCAACAATATGATCTCTTTTTAACGGATAATCCGTCTAATCTTACTGCTTCGGGCTTGCTTTTAAGCGATGATGAAGCCCGGGTTCATAAGATTGGTCCTGGTCAGCTCCGCGTAAACTTTAATATCAGCGCTGCGCTGCAGGAAGCTATCCTGCAATTGATTGAGCAGCAGCTTGCTGAGGAAGAGGAGCAGCCATCCTCTCCCGGGAACGAAAGTAACGCCGAACTGCATGCCAGCGGCTATTACACGCTGTTTGCTGACACGGTACCAGATGATGTTAAGAGGCTGTATAATGAACTGGCGACGGGCGATTTCGCCGCGCTGGCGCAAACCGCCCACCGCCTCAAAGGGGCATTTGCTATGCTAAATCTGGTACCCGGCAAGCAGTTATGTGAAACGCTTGAGCATCTGATTCGTGAAAAAGATGCGCAAGGCATAGAAAAATATATCAGCGACATTGACGTTTACGTCAAGAGCTTGCTGTAGCAAGGTAGCCTAATACATGAACAATATGAACGTAATTATTGCCGATGACCATCCGATCGTACTGTTCGGTATTCGTAAGTCACTTGAACAAATTGAGTGGGTGAACGTTGTTGGCGAGTTTGAAGACTCCACCGCATTAATCAACAATCTGCCTAAACTGGACGCACACGTCCTGATTACCGATTTATCGATGCCCGGTGATAAATACGGCGATGGCATTACGCTTATTAAATACATCAAGCGTCATTTCCCGGACCTGTCAATCATTGTACTGACAATGAACAACAACCCGGCGATCCTGAGCGCGGTTCTGGATCTGGACATCGAAGGGATCGTCCTGAAACAGGGTGCGCCGACCGATCTGCCTAAGGCGCTCGCCGCGCTGCAAAAAGGCAAAAAATTCACCCCGGAAAGCGTTTCGCGCCTGCTGGAAAAAATCAGCGCCGGCGGTTACGGTGACAAACGTTTGTCGCCCAAAGAGAGTGAAGTGCTGCGTCTGTTCGCCGAAGGCTTCCTGGTCACCGAGATAGCCAAAAAGCTCAACCGCAGTATCAAAACCATCAGTAGCCAGAAAAAATCGGCGATGATGAAGCTCGGCGTGGAAAACGATATCGCCCTGCTCAACTACCTCTCTTCCGTTTCCCTGAGCTCAACGGACAAAGACTAACGTCTCTCTTCCCGGATAGCGCGGCGCTATCCGGGAAACGTCTTTTATTCCCTGCCCTTACGTACCCGCGCGGCGTAGACCGTCAGCGTCTGCTTGATAATATCCAGAGTGACCGGTTTTGAAAGGCAGCTGTCCATACCGGACTCCAGGCAGCGCTGCTTCTCCTCCGCCAGCGCGTTGGCGGTCACCCCAATAACCGGCAGCGTAAGCCCTAGCTGGCGAATGCGCTGGGTCAGGCGATAACCATCCATATTCGGCATGTTGACGTCGCTGAGCACGATATCAATATGCTGCTTGCTCAGGACATTCAGCGCATCGACCCCGTCATTTGCCGTCACGCACTGATAGCCCAGCGATCCCAGCTGATCGGCCAGCAGACGTCGGTTAATCGGATGATCGTCCACCACCAGGATCATCATGTCATCATTGCTGGCGGTTTGCGCATCCGCCGCGGATAGCGCAGGGCCGTTTTCCGTACTGGCCATGGCAATATGGAAGATGCGGGCCAGCAGCGGCAGCAGCTCGTGCGGCGTGGCCACGCTATGCAGCCACTCGCCGGGCGCCCGCTCCTGTGGAATACCGATATGCCGACGAGAGAAGATCACCATCGCGCCGCCGTCCCAGGCGTCATGCGTCTCGCTATCGGTCAACAGAATATCCTCCGCGTCCGGCGCTTGCCCGTCAAAATGACGGACCGGAATACCGTGGTATTTGAGCAACTGCTCGACGAACAGCGCCAGCGAGCTGTTATCAATCGCCAGCCAGCAGCATTTTTCCGCCAGGCCATCAATATTCGGCGACGGCATATTTTGTACGCCATAAAGCGGGATACGAATAGTGAAGCGGCTGCCCATACCTGGCTCGGTTTCAACGGCAATATCGCCATCCATCATGCTGATAAGCTTTTCACAAATCGCCAGACCGAGTCCGGTCCCCTGGAAATTACGCTGCACGCCGGTCCCCACCTGGAAGAACGGGTCAAACAGGCGTACGACCTCTTTCGCCGGGATCCCTTCCCCGGTATCGCGCACGCTGATGCGCAGATAATCCTCCGCCCGCTCTACGTGCAGGATAATGCAGCCGGTATCGGTAAACTTAATCGCGTTACTCAGCAGGTTTGAAATAACCTGCTGCAGGCGCATCGGATCGCCGGACATCAGCTGCGGTACGTCAGGTTCAATAAAGCAGTACAGCCCGAGATGTTTCCGCACCACCAGCGGCAGATAGTTGGCGGAAATATGGTTCATGACCTCGCGCGGCGAAAACTCCCGCGGCTCAATTTTGAGCTGTTCGGACTCAATTTTCGAGAAATCGAGGATGTCGCTAATAATTTTCAGCAGCAGGCTGGAAGAGTTGTTCATCGCCGTCACCAGACGATCGACGCCCTTCGGTAGCTCTTTGGTCTGCAATAAATCGAGGTTACCGATAATCCCGTACAGCGGCGTTCGCAGTTCGTGGCTGACGGTGGCAAGGAACATCGATTTCGACTGGCTGGCCTGCTCGGCGGCCTGGGCCATCTCCTGCAGCGACTCCTCCATTTTGACGCGCGCCGAGACATCCACCAGCACGCAAATCGCCACGTTCTCGTTACGGTAGCGCGAGTGGACAAAGCTGATTTGCAGATTGGTATTGTTGCTGGTCAGCACATCGACAAAGTTCACCTGCTGGCCGCAGATAATTTGCGTCAGCCGCTGCCGATCCTCATGGGTTAGCATATTGAGATAGTTATGCGCCAGCTCGTTACTCAGGATATTGGTGCCGTCGATCGTACGTAAAATACAGATCCCCACCGGCGCGGAGGCAACGATTTTTCGGTTGAACTGCTCGTGCTCTTCGAGGCGCTGGGCGTCGTTTTCAGCCGGAATAAAAATCCGCCGTTCATACATGCGGGCAAGCGCAAAAAGGAGCCCGCCGGTAAGCAGATTGAGCACCACGGCGTTCAGTATCAGCATCCGGATGCGTTCCAGCACCTGATCCACCGGCACCGAATAGACAATGCTCAACGATGACGGCGGCAGGCTTTTTTTCATCGCCAGCTCGCGAAAACCGGCGGTATAGCCGAACCACAGACGCTCCTGCATCCACTTCGCATCCGGTTTAATATTGCTGTCCGACCCGGCAAGCGAGATCAGCGTCTGTCCGTTATCGTCGAGAATCGTCACGTTCATCGGCAGACTGCCTGGGGTAAAGAAGCTTTCCATGCGGATGGTTTGCTCTACGCCGAGCATGGCCTGCAGGCGGTTCGCCACATAGATTGGGGTCAGCGCATAGAAATAGCCAACGCCCGGACGCACGCCCTGGCTTATCCAGAACAGATTGTTACCGCGCTCGTTTTGCGGCGCGTCGCGATACTGCTCAATACGCTGATGCAGCACTTTTAACGCCTGGTCTCGCTCCAGCGGAATATCGCGCAGGCCGAAGTTGGCCATACACAGATTGTCGCTGCCAATCATAAAAATACGATTGAGGTCGTAGGCCGTTGAGAAATTGTCGCGCCAGTAGCGCATAAACCACGCCAGTGACTGCAGCGAGTTACGCCAGGTCGTACTCATCAGCGCGCAGTCGGAATCCGGGTAGAGCGGTTCAAAATTAGGGATCGTAATATCGCCGCGCTGCACCGGCGTATCGCCGCCTTCGCTGCCGTCCATCGGCCGGTTGCCGGCAACGTATTTCAGCTCTTTGATCACATCGGCCGTACGCTGTATGTAGCGCTGCGCCTGATCGGCATTGAGGTTAAATTCCTGGCGAATTTCCGATTCGCGGTCGTGCAACGCATTGACGATGTAAAACACCGAAACAAAAGCGACCAGCACCCACAGCAGTATCGCCAGCGCTCTGAACAGATAGCGTGAAACCTTTAACGTGTTATGGAAAGAAGCTAGATATTTCAATGTGGCGATGCTCGGCCGTCAGGGGCTCAACAGAATGGCGTTAAGGTAACGATAAAACAACGGTCCCGCAACGGGAAAACAAAAAGGGCCGGGGAGAGCCCCGACCCTTTCAGACAATTACCGCAGAGAATTACTCTTCGTCTTCGGCGATGTCATCGTCAGTATCCGCTTCCGGCGCGATATCTTCGTCGCCTTCCGCCGCGCTGCCGTCGATGGCATCCAGCTCTTCGTCATCAACCGGCTCAGCCACGCGCTGCAGGCCGACCACGTTTTCATCTTCCGCAGTACGAATCAGGATCACGCCCTGAGTGTTACGACCGACAATGCTCACTTCAGATACGCGGGTTCGTACCAGCGTGCCCGCGTCGGTGATCATCATAATCTGGTCGCAGTCATCAACCTGCACCGCGCCCACAACGGAACCGTTGCGTTCGGTCACTTTGATTGAGATAACGCCCTGGGTCGCACGCGACTTAGTGGGATACTCTTCAGCTGCGGTACGTTTACCGTAGCCATTCTGCGTGACGGTCAGGATGGCACCTTCACCGCGCGGAACGATCAGAGAAACCACTTTGTCCTCGCCGGCCAGCTTGATGCCGCGCACGCCTGTGGCGGTACGGCCCATCGCGCGGACGGCGTCCTCTTTAAAGCGCACCACTTTACCGGCGGCGGAGAACAGCATGACTTCGTCCTGACCGGAGGTCAGATCGACGCCAATCAGCTCGTCGCCTTCGTTGAGGTTAACCGCGATAATACCGGCGGAACGCGGACGGCTGAATTCAGTCAGCGCCGTTTTCTTCACCGTACCGCTGGCGGTCGCCATAAAGACGTTCACGCCCTCTTCGTATTCGCGGACCGGCAGGATCGCGGTAATACGCTCATTGGCTTCCAGCGGCAGCAGGTTGACGATCGGACGACCGCGCGCGCCGCGGCTGGCTTCCGGCAGCTGATAAACCTTCATCCAGTAGAGACGACCGCGGCTGGAGAAGCAGAGGATCGTATCGTGGGTGTTGGCCACCAGCAGGCGGTCGATAAAGTCTTCTTCTTTGATACGCGCCGCAGATTTACCTTTACCGCCACGACGCTGGGCTTCGTAGTCGGTCAACGGCTGATACTTCACGTAGCCCTGATGCGAAAGGGTCACGACAACATCTTCCTGGTTGATCAGGTCTTCAATGTTGATATCCGCGCTGTTCGCGGTGATCTCGGTACGACGCGCGTCGCCGAACTGTTCACGGACCAGCTCCAGCTCTTCGCGGATAACTTCCATCAGGCGATCGGCGCTGCCCAGAATGTGCAGCAGCTCCGCGATCTGTTCCAGCAGCTCTTTGTATTCATCGAGCAGTTTTTCATGCTCAAGGCCGGTCAGCTTCTGCAAACGCAGATCCAGAATCGCCTGCGCCTGCTGTTCAGTCAGGTAGTACTGGCCGTCGCGTACGCCGAACTCGGGCTCCAGCCATTCCGGACGGGCGGCGTCATCGCCTGCGCGTTCCAGCATCGCGGAAACGTTGCCCAGATCCCATGAACGGGCGATTAAGGCGGCCTTCGCTTCCGCCGGGGTCGGCGCGCGGCGAATCAGTTCGATAATCGGATCGATGTTGGCCAGGGCAATCGCCAGCGCTTCGAGGATGTGCGCGCGATCGCGGGCTTTACGCAGTTCAAAAATCGTACGACGGGTCACCACTTCGCGGCGATGGCGCACGAACGCAGCAATAATTTCTTTCAGGTTCATAATCTTCGGCTGACCATGGTGCAGGGCAACCATGTTGATACCGAAGGAGACCTGGAGCTGGGTCTGCGAATAGAGGTTGTTCAGCACCACCTCACCCACCGCATCGCGCTTCACTTCAATCACGATGCGCATACCGTCTTTATCGGACTCGTCGCGCAGCGCGCTGATGCCTTCGACGCGTTTGTCTTTGACCAGCTCGGCGATTTTCTCAATCAGGCGCGCTTTGTTCACCTGATACGGAATTTCATGCACGATGATGGTTTCGCGGCCGGTTTTCGCGTCAGCTTCCACTTCCGCGCGCGCGCGAATGTACACTTTACCGCGACCGGTACGATAGGCCTCTTCAATACCGCGGCGACCGTTGATGATCGCGGCGGTCGGGAAGTCCGGACCTGGGATGTGTTCCATCAGCCCTTCAATGCTGATGTCTTCATTTTCAACGTAGGCCAGACAGCCGTTGATCACTTCGGTGAGGTTGTGCGGCGGAATATTCGTCGCCATACCTACCGCAATACCTGACGAACCGTTGACTAACAGGTTCGGGATTTTAGTCGGCATAACGTCAGGGATCTTTTCCGTGCCGTCATAGTTATCGACGAAATCCACCGTCTCTTTTTCGAGGTCGGCCATCAGCTCATGGGCGATCTTCGACATACGGATTTCCGTATAACGCATCGCTGCGGCGGAGTCGCCGTCGACCGAACCAAAGTTACCCTGGCCATCTACCAGCATATAGCGCAGGGAGAATGGCTGCGCCATACGTACAATGGTGTCATACACGGCAGTATCACCATGAGGGTGGTATTTACCGATTACGTCACCAACGACACGGGCAGATTTTTTATAGGCTTTGTTCCAGTCATTGCCCAATACGTTCATGGCGTATAGTACGCGACGGTGTACCGGCTTCAGGCCATCTCGGACATCCGGCAGCGCACGGCCAACAATGACCGACATCGCATAATCCAGATAGGAGCTCTTCAGCTCTTCCTCAATGTTGACCGGTGTAATTTCTCTCGCAAGGTCGCTCATCTAACCGCTATCCCTCTACTGTATCCCGGATTCAAAGGTCGCAAATTATAACACAGCCGCGGTGATACGGGTAAACCTATACCCAATGATTTTCGCGCGGCGAAAGGCGACAGGGATAGACGGTTTATTCATCCCTGAGGCCTGATATACTCGCGGGTCTGAACTGAACAGGAGTAAAAGCGCCCATGAATGCCGAAAAACCGTCGGTGGCCCACAATGTTGATCATAATGAAATCGCTAAATTTGAAGCCGTCGCCTCGCGCTGGTGGGATTTAGAGGGCGAATTCAAGCCGTTACATCGCATCAATCCTCTACGCCTCGGCTATATCGCGGAGCGCTCCGGCGGCCTGTTTGGCAAAAAAGTACTTGATGTCGGCTGCGGCGGCGGCATCCTGGCGGAAAGCATGGCCCGGGAAGGTGCAGCGGTGACCGGTCTGGATATGGGTTTCGAACCGTTACAGGTGGCCAGGCTGCACGCCCTGGAGAGCGGTATTCAGGTCGAATACGTCCAGGAAACCGTTGAAGAGCACGCGGCGAAGCATGCCCAGCAGTATGACGTCGTGACCTGCATGGAGATGCTGGAGCACGTCCCGGATCCGCAGTCGGTCGTCCACGCCTGCGCGCGGCTGGTCAAACCTGGCGGTCAGGTGTTCTTCTCAACCATTAACCGCAACGGTAAAGCGTGGCTGATGGCGGTCGTCGGCGCCGAATACATCATGAAAATGGTGCCGAAGGGAACCCACGACGTGAAGAAATTCATCAAGCCCGCGGAGCTGATCGGCTGGGTAGATGAGACAATTCTGAAAGAGCAGCATATTACCGGTCTTCATTACAATCCGTTGACCAATACCTTCAAGCTGGCGCCAGGGGTGGATGTTAACTATATGTTGCATACAACGGCGAAAAAAGCATAACGTCAGCTGTATTTCCTATGATGATTGCGCGGCATCAAGCCGCGTGATTTTTTCTTCCGATGAAGAAATCAGCACTCGATCAAATTTTCATTTTTTTTTCTGATTTATTGACATCTTCTCCAGGCCTTATGTGGCGTGGACTTGGCGATTATTACCCTTCCGCAACCTCAATTTAACGTCAAAATCAACTCTTGTACTCAAAAGAATCCTTACTAGAATACTCACCATATAGCGTTTCTTTTATCGACAACCCCCTACATATAGTATTTATCCACAGAGTTAGTCACAACGGCGTTCTGTGGATAAGTGGGGGATATTTTCTTTCACGGACAGGTATAATCCACATGAATCAGAGTCTGCTGGTGACAAAGCGTGACGGTAGCACCGAGCGCATCAATCTCGATAAAATCCACCGCGTGCTGGATTGGGCGGCAGAAGGGCTGAATAACGTATCCATCTCCCAGGTAGAACTGCGTTCCCACATTCAGTTCTATGACGGCATTAAAACCGCCGACATTCACGAAACCATTATCAAAGCCGCCGCGGACCTTATCTCCCGCGAGGCGCCGGATTACCAGTATCTCGCCGCCCGTCTGGCGATTTTCCACCTGCGTAAAAAAGCCTACGGCCAGTTTGAGCCGCCAGCGCTGTTCGACCACGTGTCGAAAATGGTGAAAAACGGCAAATACGATACTCATCTGCTGGAAGACTACACGGAAGAAGAGTTCAAGCAGATGGACTCGTTCATCGAGCACGATCGCGATATGACCTTCTCCTACGCTGCGGTTAAGCAGCTCGAAGGCAAATATCTGGTGCAGAACCGCGTCACCGGTGAGATCTATGAAAGCGCCCAGTTCCTGTACATTCTGGTTGCCGCCTGCCTGTTCTCCAACTACCCGCGCGAGACGCGTCTGGACTACATCAAGCGTTTCTATGACGCGGTGTCGACGTTCAAAATCTCGCTGCCGACGCCGATTATGTCCGGCGTGCGTACCCCGACCCGTCAGTTCAGCTCCTGCGTACTGATCGAGTGCGGCGACAGCCTGGATTCTATTAACGCCACCTCCAGCGCAATTGTGAAATACGTCTCTCAGCGCGCCGGTATCGGCATCAACGCCGGCCGCATCCGCGCGCTGGGTAGCCCGATTCGCGGCGGTGAAGCTTTCCATACCGGCTGTATCCCGTTCTATAAGCACTTCCAGACGGCGGTGAAATCCTGCTCCCAGGGCGGCGTCCGCGGCGGTGCGGCGACCCTCTTCTACCCGATGTGGCATCTGGAAGTCGAAAGCCTGCTGGTGCTGAAAAACAACCGCGGTACCGACGCCAACCGCGTTCGTCACATGGACTACGGCGTACAGATCAACAAGCTGATGTACACCCGTCTGCTGAAAGGCGGCGATATCACCCTGTTCAGCCCGTCCGACGTCCCGGGCCTGTACGATGCGTTCTTCGCCGACCAGGACGAGTTCGAGCGCCTGTACACCCAATACGAGCAGGACGACAGCATCCGCAAGCAGCGCATTAAAGCGGTAGAACTGTTCTCGCTGATGATGCAGGAGCGCGCCTCCACCGGCCGTATCTACATCCAGAACGTGGACCACTGCAACACCCACAGCCCGTTTGACCCGGTTGTCGCGCCGGTGCGCCAGTCCAACCTGTGCCTGGAAATCGCCCTGCCAACCAAGCCGCTGGAAGATGTAAACGACGAAAACGGTGAAATTGCGCTGTGTACCCTGTCCGCTTTCAACCTCGGCGTTATCGATAGCCTTGATGAGCTGGAAGAGCTGGCGGTGCTGGCCGTTCGCGCGCTGGATGCCCTGCTGGATTACCAGGACTACCCGATCCCGGCGGCCAAACGCGGCGCGATGGGCCGTCGTACGCTGGGTATTGGGGTGATTAACTTTGCCTACTATCTGGCGAAGCACGGTAAACGCTACTCTGACGGCAGCGCTAACAACCTGACGCATAAAACGTTCGAAGCGATTCAGTACTATCTGCTGAAAGCCTCTAACGAGCTGGCTATCGAGCAAGGCGCGTGCCCGTGGTTTAACGAAACCACCTATGCGAAAGGCATTCTGCCGATCGATACCTACAAAAAAGACCTGGACGCTATCGTCAGCGAATCCCTGCATTACGACTGGGAGCAGCTTCGCGAGTCGATCAAAACGCACGGTCTGCGTAACTCCACGCTCTCCGCGCTGATGCCGTCCGAGACCTCTTCGCAGATCTCCAACGCCACCAACGGCATTGAGCCGCCGCGCGGTCACGTCAGCATCAAAGCGTCGAAAGACGGTATCCTGCGCCAGGTGGTGCCGGATTACGAAAAACTGCAGAACGGCTACGAGCTGCTGTGGGAAATGCCGAACAACGACGGTTACTTGCAGCTGGTCGGTATTATGCAGAAGTTTATCGACCAGTCGATTTCTGCTAACACCAACTACGATCCGACGCGCTTCCCGTCTGGCAAAGTGCCGATGCAGCAGCTGCTGAAAGACTTGCTCAATGCCTATAAGTTCGGCGTTAAAACGCTGTACTATCACAACACGCGCGATGGCGCGGAAGATGCCCAGGATGACCTGGCGCCGTCCATCCAGGACGACGGCTGCGAAAGCGGCGCATGTAAGATTTGATAATATTGCCCGGCGGCGCGTTGCCTGCCGGGCCTACGGTCTAATGTAGGTCGGGCTAGCGAAGCGCCGCCCGGCGTATAATTCCAGGACAGGATCCCCACTCATGGCATACACCACCTTTTCACAGACGAAAAATGACCAGCTCAAAGAGCCGATGTTCTTCGGTCAGCCGGTGAACGTCGCCCGCTACGATCAGCAAAAATATGACATCTTCGAAAAGCTGATTGAAAAACAGCTCTCCTTCTTCTGGCGTCCGGAAGAAGTTGACGTTTCCCGCGACCGTATCGACTATCAGGCGCTGCCGGAACACGAAAAACACATTTTTATCAGCAACCTGAAATATCAGACGCTGCTGGACTCCATCCAGGGCCGCAGCCCGAACGTCGCCCTGCTGCCGCTGATTTCAATTCCGGAGCTGGAAACCTGGGTGGAAACCTGGGCGTTCTCGGAGACCATCCATTCGCGCTCCTACACCCATATCATCCGCAATATCGTTAACGATCCGGCGATGGTGTTTGACGATATCGTCACCAACGAGCAGATTCAGAAACGCGCGGAAGGCATTTCCAGCTATTACGATGAATTGATCGAGCTGACCAGCTACTGGCATCTGCTGGGCGAAGGGACCCACAGCGTGAACGGTAAAACCATTACCGTGAACCTGCGCGAGCTGAAAAAGAAACTCTACCTGTGCCTGATGAGCGTGAACGCGCTGGAAGCCATCCGTTTTTACGTCAGCTTCGCCTGCTCTTTCGCCTTTGCCGAGCGCAAGCTGATGGAAGGTAACGCCAAGATTATCCGCCTGATCGCTCGCGACGAAGCGCTGCACCTGACCGGCACTCAGCACATGCTGAATCTGCTGCGTTCCGGCGTCGACGATCCGGAGATGGCTTCAATCGCCGAAGAGTGCAAACAGGCGTGCTACGACCTGTTCGTGCAGGCGGCGCAGCAGGAAAAAGAGTGGGCGGATTATCTGTTCCGCGACGGTTCGATGATCGGCCTGAACAAAGATATTCTCTGCCAGTACGTTGAGTACATTACCAACATCCGCATGCAGGCGGTAGGTCTCGATCTGCCGTTCCAGACCCGCTCCAACCCGATCCCGTGGATCAACACCTGGCTGGTGTCCGATAACGTGCAGGTCGCGCCGCAGGAAGTGGAAGTCAGTTCTTACCTCGTCGGACAGATCGATTCCGAAGTCGACGCCGACGATCTGAGCAACTTCCAGCTCTGATGAAACGCATTTTTTTGAAGATTTCTGACACTCGCCTTGAGTGTCAGGATGAACATCCCTCCCTGCTGGCGGCTCTGGAATCGCACAATATCGACGTGGAGTATCAGTGCCGCGAAGGCTACTGCGGCTCCTGCCGTCTACGGCTGGTTTCGGGCCAGGTTGACTGGCTCACCGAACCGCTGGCGTTTGTCCAGCCGGGAGAGATTCTGCCCTGCTGCTGCCGGGCAAAAGGCGATATCGAAATTGAGATGTAAGTTTTGTCGGGCGGCGTAACGCTTATGCGCCCGACAAAACTGCCGTTCACAGGCCGGGTAAACCCGGCTTTTTACTGCTTAGCGTGCAGAAACTGCACGGCCTTATCCGGGAAATCCGTAAACAACCCGTCCACGTCCGCCCGGTTATACAGAATGTCGTAAAGCTGATCCACGTCCGCTGCATACGCTGGCAGCTGATCCGCGCGGACCGTATACGGATGTACCTGCATGCCGCTGGCATGGGCTTCTTTCACCATCGCCGTCAGCTTCACGTGACCCGGCGTCGAGCCTTCCGCCACCAGCATATGGTAGTCCGGACCAATGCCGTCAGCGTACTGCGCGATCTGCGCCATCGCCCCCGGTTTGAACATCCAGTCATAGCTGTAGTTCACCCACTTGCCGTCGGCCTGCCTCTGCTGGGTCTCATTCCAGTCGGTATAGGCGATAAGCTGCACCAGATTGAGATCCATCCCCATTTTCGGCTCCAGCTCCTGCTTGATGCGCTTGAGCTCGTTGGCGTCAAAGCACTGCAGATAAACCTTATCCTGCTTGCCGGTATAGCCATATTTCTTCAGCACGTTCAGCGTGCTGGCGGCAATGTCCCTGCCTTCCTGATGGTGGAACCACGGCGCTTTGATCTCCGGGTAGATGCCGATGTTTTTGCCGGTCGAATGGTTCAGCCCCTGCACAAACTCAATCTCCTCTTCAAAGGTATGAATACGAAAATCAGATTTATCCATCGGGAAACGGCCCGGATAAGTTTGCACGTTCTTGCCATCTTTCGGCTCAAACCCTTCGGTAAACTTCAGCGACTTTATCTCGGCGAGGGTAAAGTCGATGGCGTAGAAGCGGCCATCTTGACGCGCCCGCTGCGGGAAACGCTGGGCCACGTCGGTCACCCGATCCAGATAGTGGTCATGCAGCACCACCAGCCGGTCGTCTTTCGTCATCACCAGGTCTTGCTCGAGGTAGTCCGCCCCCTGCGCGTAGGCCATCGCTTTCGCCGGCAGGGTATGTTCCGGCAGATAGCCGCTGGCGCCGCGGTGGGCGATAACGATTTTCTCCCCCGCGACGGCGCTGAAAGAGAGCGCCGTCGCGGCCAGCAGCATTCCGCTCATCAGGGTGGTTAATGTGCTTTTCATCGCCGCTCCTTAAGCTTGTTTCATCTGTTGGTGATGGCGTCGTTCACCCAGCATCACGATAATCAGCAGCAGAACCGCCAGCACGCTGCCGCCGATCATCACCATAAAGCCGCCGTCCCAGCCGAAGAAATCGACGGTATAGCCAACGATGGCGCTCGCGGCCACGGAGCCGCCGAGATAGCCAAACAGGCCGGTGAAGCCCGCGGCGGTGCCGGCGGCTTTTTTCGGCGCCAGCTCCAGCGCATGCAGGCCAATCAGCATCACCGGACCGTAAATCAGGAAGCCGATGATGATCATACAGGCCATATCCACGCCCGGGTTACCCGGCGGGTTCAGCCAGTAGACGACGGTGGCGATAGTGACCAGAGTCATAAAGAAGACGCCGGTCGCGCCGCGGTTGCCTTTAAACACTTTATCCGACATCCAGCCGCACAGCAGGGTGCCCGGGATCCCCGCGTATTCATAAAGAAAGTAGGCCCAGGACGATTTATCCAGCGCGAAGTGCTTAACCTCTTTCAGGTAGGTCGGCGACCAGTCAAGAATGCCGTAGCGCAGCAGATAAACAAACACGTTGGCGACGGCGATGTACCACAGCAGCTTGTTCGGCAGGATGTACTGCATAAAGATCTGCTTTGCGGTCAGCTCTTCTTCGTGCTTCTCGCTGTAGTCGTCAGGATAATCGTTTTTGTACTCTTCGATCGGCGGCAGGCCGCAGGACTGCGGAGTATCGCGCATCATCGCGAAGGCGAAAATCGCCAGCAGGATCGCGCCGAAAGCCGGCATATACAGCGCCGCGTGCCAGTCGTTAAACCACGCCATCCCCAGCAGAAACAGCAGCGGCGGGATCCCGCCGCCGACGTTGTGCGCGCAGTTCCATACCGAAACAATACCGCCGCGCTCTTTCTGCGACCACCAGTGCACCATCGTACGTCCGCACGGCGGCCAGCCCATCCCCTGGAACCAGCCGCACAGGAACAGCAGGACGAACATCACCATAATGCTGGAGGTCGCCCAGGGGACAAAGCCCATCACCAGCATCACCAGCGCGGCAAGGATCAGGCCTGCCGGTAAAAAAATGCGCGGATTCGAACGGTCAGAAACCGAGCCCATGATGAATTTCGAAAATCCGTAGGCGATAGAGATACCAGAAAGCGCAAAGCCGAGATCGCCGCGGGAGAACCCCTGCTCGATAAGATAGGGCATCGCCAAAGCAAAGTTCTTACGAACCAGATAGTAAGCGGCATATCCGAAGAAGATACCGATAAAGATCTGCCAGCGTAATCGACGATATAGCGGATCGATTTCCGCCGTTGGCAAACGCGCTTTATGCGCTGCGGGTTTAAATATACTTAACATATCAGCCTCCGTGGCCATTGCTGTTCTTCTGACGTCGTCGCAAAAAAACGTAATTTATTCACTGACTTCTGATTTGGTCGCGATAGTAGGCAAAGCGTAAATCTAATACTGTGAAATGTCGCACACTTTGTTACAGAAATATGACAGAACTTTCCAATATGCGCATAAAGTCACAACAAACGCTCGAATTACGCGCAAATATGCTCGAAATCAAACATTAAACGCGGTCGATATGGCTAAATGATGTAAAACGAACACAGAGGACAGGGAGATGGCCGATAGTCGTGAATATGACGTCATTATTATTGGCGGCGGTGCCACCGGCGCCGGGATCGCGCGCGACTGCGCGCTGCGCGGGCTGAAGGCGGCGCTGGTTGAGCGCTACGATATCGCCACCGGGGCGACCGGCCGCAACCACGGCCTGCTGCACAGCGGCGCGCGCTATGCGGTAACCGATAGCGAATCGGCGCGGGAGTGTATCAGCGAAAACCGCATCTTACGCCGCATCGCCCGGCACTGCATTGAGCCCACCAGCGGCCTGTTTATTACCTTGCCGGAAGACGATCCGGCGTATCAGCACACCTTTATCACCGCCTGCCAGCAGGCGGGTATTGAGGCCCAGCCTCTGACGCCCGCCGAGGCGCTGCGCATTGAGCCTGCGGTTAACCCGGCGCTGCTCGGCGCGGTGCAGGTCCCCGACGGCACCGTCGATCCTTTCCGCCTCACCGCCGCAAATATGCTCGATGCCCGCGAACATGGCGCCGCTATCCTCACCGGCTGCGAAGTCACCGGCCTGCTGCGTCAGGGCGATCGCGTCCATGGCGTCACGATCTACAACCATCAGCTCCGTGAATCGCGCACGCTGCGCGCGCAGGTGGTGGTCAACGCCGCCGGGATCTGGGGGCAGCGCATCGCAGAGTATGCCGACCTGCGCATCTCGATGTTTCCGGCAAAAGGATCGCTGTTAATCCTCGACCACCGCATTAACCGTCAGGTTATCAACCGCTGCCGCAAACCGGCTGACGCCGATATCCTGGTGCCCGGCGATACTATTTCGCTGATTGGCACCACTTCGATGCATATTCCCTATGACGAAATTGACGACAACCGGGTAACGGCCGAGGAGGTCGAAACGCTGCTGCGCGAAGGGGAAAAGCTGGCGCCGATCATGGGGCGGACGCGGGTACTGCGCGCCTACTCCGGCATACGTCCGCTGGTCGCCAGCGATGACGATCCCAGCGGGCGCAGCGTCAGTCGCGGTATTGTGCTGCTCGACCACGCCCGGCGCGACGGACTGGAGGGCTTTATCACCATCACCGGCGGTAAGCTGATGACCTATCGTCTGATGGCGGAGTGGGCCACGGATGCGCTCTGCCGCAAGCTCGGAAATACCGTCCCCTGTACGACCGCCGATACGCCGCTGCCGGGCTCGCAGGAGCCGGCGGAAGCCACGCTACGCAAAATCATCTCTTTACCTGCGTCGCTGCGCGGGTCGGCCATCTATCGCCACGGCGATCGCACTCCGGCCTGGCTTGGCGATAGCCGCCAGCACCGCAGCCTGGTCTGCGAATGCGAGGCGGTGACCGCCGGCGAGGTTCAGTACGCGGTCGAAAACCTGGCGGTGAAAAACCTGCTCGACCTGCGCCGCCGCACCCGCGTCGGCATGGGAACCTGTCAGGGCGAACTGTGCGCCTGCCGCGCCGCCGGGCTGCTCGCGCGTTTTAACGTCACCACTTCCGCGCGATCCCTTACCCAGCTGTCTCAATTTTTGAACGAACGCTGGAAAGGCGTCCAGCCGGTGGCCTGGGGGGACGCGCTGCGCGAAAGCGAGTTCACCCGCTGGGTCTATCTCGGCCTGTGCGGATTACAAAAGGAGCATCAGGATGAAGTTTGATTGCGCCATCATCGGCGGCGGCCTCGCCGGACTGCTCTGCGGGCTGGCGCTCAACCAGCGCGGCCTGCGCAGCGTGATTATCAGCCGCGGCCAAAGCGCCCTGCACTTCTCTTCCGCCTCGCTGGATTTACTTACCACGCTGCCGAATGGCGACACCGTCACCGATGTCGCTCACGGCATCGGCCAGCTGGCCCGCCAGCTTCCCGAACATCCCTATGCCAGGCTCGGCGCCGAACGGGTGATGGATTACGCCCGCCAGAGTCAGGCGTTGTTTGCCGACTGCGGTATCGCCATGCAAGGTGACGCCAGCCAGCCGCATCTGCGCGTGACGCCGCTGGGAACCTTACGCGCGGCCTGGCTATCGCCGCAGGAAATCGCCACCGCGCCGCTGCCCGCCAGCGGCGTCGGCGTGGTCGGCATCAGCGGATTCGGCGACTTCCAGCCGCATCTTGCCGCCGCCTCTCTGAACCAGCACGGCGTGACCGCCGAAGCCCATGAGATAGATTTACCCCTCCTCGATGTGCTGCGCGATAGCCCATCCGAATTTCGTGCCGCCAATATTGCCCGCCTGCTGGACGATGAAGCGCACTGGCCGGCCCTGCTGGCGGCGCTGCGCCCGCTGGCGCAGCGGCATAATTTACTGATTATGCCCGCCTGCTTTGGCCTCGCCGACGATCGCCTGTACCAGTGGCTGCAGCAGCGCCTGCCCTGCCCGCTGCGCCTGCTGCCTACGCTGCCGCCGTCGGTGCCGGGGATGCGCCTGCACGCCCAGCTGCAGCGGCAATTTATCCGCAGCGGCGGGACCTGGCTGACCGGGGATGAAGTCATCGATATCAGCCACCGCAACGGTAGCGTTAACGCGATCTGGACGCACAATCACGGCGATATCCCGCTGCGCCCGCGCTTCGCGGTGCTGGCCAGCGGCAGCTTTTTCAGCAACGGGCTGGTCGCCGAGCGCAGCGGCGTGCGCGAGCCGATCCTCGGCCTTGACCTGCAGCAGACGCTGCCGCGCGAGCGCTGGTATCAGCAGGACTTTTTTGCCTCTCAGCCCTGGCAGCGTTTCGGCCTGAAAACCGATGCGGATCTGCGCCCGCAGCTTCAGGGGCAGACGCTGGAGAATCTGTTCGCCGTAGGCGCGATCCTCGGCGGTTTTGACGCCATCGCGCTGGGATGCGGCGGCGGCGTTTGCGCGGTGACCGCGCTGCATGCCGCTGGGTTAATCGGCGAGCTTGCCGGAGGTGAATCATGAACGACACGCGCTTTGAACACTGTATAAAATGCACCGTTTGCACCACCGCCTGCCCGGTTAGCCGGGTTAATCCGCGCTATCCCGGGCCAAAACAGGCCGGGCCGGACGGCGAACGCCTGCGCCTGAAAGACGGCGCGCTCTACGACGAGGCATTGAAATACTGCATCAACTGTAAACGCTGCGAAGTTGCCTGCCCTTCGGACGTCAAAATTGGCGATATTATCCAGCGAGCGCGCATGGAGTACGGTCGGCAAAAGCCCACGCTGCGCGATGCGATCCTCAGCCATACCGACCTGATGGGCACCCTCTCCACGCCGTTTGCCCCGCTGGTGAACGCCGCCACCGGGCTGAGGCCGGTACGCCGAATCCTTGATGCCGCGCTTAAAATCGACCACCGCCGCACGCTGCCGAAATATGGCTTTGGTACCTTTCGCCGCGCATATCGTCAGCTGGCCGCCCGGCAGGGGCAGTACGCCGAACAGGTGGCGTTTTTTCACGGCTGCTATGTGAACTACAACAATCCGCAGCTGGGCAAAGATCTTATCCGGGTGCTGAACGCCATGGGCATCGGGGTGCAGTTATTGAGCAAAGAGAAATGCTGCGGCGTACCGCTGATTGCCAACGGTTTTTTTGCGAAAGCGCGCAAGCAGGCGCTGAGCAACGTCATCGCGATGCGGGAAAATAGTCTGCCCATTATTGCGACTTCATCGACCTGCACCTTTACGTTGCGCGATGAATATCCGCATCTCCTTGATATCGATAATCACGATATCCGCGACCGGATTGAGCTGGCGACCCGCTGGCTATGGCGTCAGCTGGATAATGGGCGGCCTCTGAAGCTAAAAACGCTGCCGCTGAAGGTGGTCTATCACACGCCCTGCCATATGGAAAAAATGGGCTGGTCGCTGTATACCCTTGAGCTATTGCGGCTGATCCCCGGCTTGCAGCTGGAGGTACTCGACTCGCAATGCTGCGGTATTGCCGGCACATACGGCTTCAAGGCGGAGAACTACGACTCATCGCAGGCGATGGGCGCGCCGCTGTTCCGGCAAATTGAGGAGAGCGGCGCGGATCTGGTGGTGACCGACTGTGAAACCTGCAAATGGCAGATAGAGATGTCCACCAGCAAACGCTGCGAACACCCCATCACCCTGCTGGCACAGGCGCTGGCCTGACGCCAGCGCCAGCACCGGGGGGCTAGTAGCTCCCCTTTCCCTCCGCCTGTTCGGCTATCGGCTTGAACATCGCCAGCCGTTTATCCAGCGCGCTGGTGTAAAGGTTGGTATCGACGCCAACGGCAACAAAATTCGCCCCCCACGCCAGTGCTTTGTGCGCCATCTCCGGATCGACGGCAAGGAATCCGGCCGCCTTACCCGCCGCGCGAATGCGGCGGATGCTCTGTTCAATAACCCGCTGCACTTCAGGATGACCGGCGTTATCCGGGTAGCCCAGCGAGGCTGACAGGTCCGCCGGGCCGATAAACACGCCGTCAATGCCCTCCACTTCAAGGATCGCATCCAGATTATCGAGGGCCGTTTTACTCTCTACCTGAATCAACAGGCACAGCTCATCGTTGGCCTGCGCCATATAGTTTTCGACCCGTCCCCAGCGCGCGGCGCGGGCCACTCCGGCCCCCACCCCGCGGGTACCCAGCGGCGGGTAGCGGGTAGCCGAGACAATCTCCCGCGCCTGTTCGGCGGTATCGACCATGGGGATCAGCAGCGTTCTGGCGCCGATATCCAGCACCTGTTTAATCAGGCTGCGATTGCCCTCTACCGGGCGAATGACCGGCTGGCTGGCGTAGGGCGCAATGGCCTGCAGCTGATGATAAAGATCCTGGATGGTATTGGGCGCATGTTCGCCGTCAATCAGCAGCCAGTCGTAACCCGAGGTGGCGGCAATCTCAGCCATATAAGAAGAGGTCGAGCTCAGCCACAGGCCAATTTGCGCTTCCCCTTGTAATAATCCCGCTTTAAATGGGTTCGATAAAATTGCGTTCATAGTTCTCCCTTACATTAATGCTGTACGCTGCCAGCCTGCGGCACGGCGCGGTTCACGCGCAGTGAAAAGATAATAACCACCCCGACAATCGCCACGCAGGCGAGCGTCACTAATCCGGCAGAATCACTGGCGAACATGGTTTCAGCCTGGACGCGGATAATGGGCGCCAGAAACCCGCCGATAGCGCCGAACAGGTTCACAAAGCCGATGCCAGCGGCCAGCGCCGTACCGGACAACAGCTGCGTCGGCATGGTCCAGAAGACCGGCTGCACGGCAATTACGCCGACGGCGGCAACGCACAGCGCGATAATCGCCAGCACCGGCGACACCAGCCCGGAGACCGCAATGCCAATTGCCGCCGCCAGCAGGGTGAATGCCGCCACATTACGCCGCTCGCCGGTGCGGTCGGAGTAGCGCGGAATCAGCCAGGTACCGAACAGCGCCGCCACCCACGGGATCGCGGTCACCACCGACGCCACGAACCCCACCTTGGTGCCGAGCAGCGCGGCAACCTGGGTTGGCAGGAAGAAGATCAGGCCGTAAACCGCCACCTGAATGGTGAGATAGATAATCGCCAGCTGCCAGACGCGGCCGTTGCGCAGCGCATCGGACAAACGCGAGGTCACCTTTTTCTGCTCTTCGCTGGCCAGCTCGCTGATTAACGCCTGTTTTTCGGCAGCGCTCAGGAAGCGCGCCTTTTGCGGCGTATCGTCGAGCCAGAAGAAGGTGAAGAACCCCGCGCCGACCGCCAGCAGCCCCTCAATGATAAACATCCAGAACCAGCCGGGATGCCCCATAAAACCATGCATTTCCAGCAGCGCGCCGGAGAGCGGCGACCCGAGGGTCAGCGCCAGCGGCGCGCCCATATAAAACAGCCCCATAATGCTGGCGCGGTTCTGCTGCGGAAACCACTGGGACGTCAGGTAGATCATGCCCGGGAAAAAACCCGCTTCCGCGGCGCCCAGCAGGGTGCGCACCAGCAGAAACTTCGCTTCGGTATCCGCCCACGCCATCGCCGCGGAGAGAAGCCCCCACAGCAAGGTGGTGCAGCCGATCCACTTTCTTGCGCCGAATTTGCGCATCAGCAGGTTAGCGGGCACCCCGAGAAAGGCGTAGACCACAAAGAAAATCCCCGCCCCCAGCGCATAGGCTTCGTTGCTCAGGCCGGTATCCAGCTGATAGGTCTCTTTGGCAAAGCCGATATTCGAACGGTCAAGAAACGCCAGCACGTACAGCGCCAGCATAAAGGGGATCAAACGGGCGCGGTTTTTCTTCACCACGCTCTCAAGCAAGGCGTTGCTCATCGTAATATCCTCAACAATAGGCCGCACATCTGCGCTGTGCGGCACGACGGGATCAGTGGCTATAAGGACGTTTCAGATTACAGTCGCGGTTCAGCTCCACGCCGAAGCCCGGTTTGTCCAGCACGGTTTTATGAATGCGCCCGTTCACCGGTACCGGCTCATCAACCAGAATCGGGTCAAACTGCGGACGCATCGTTGAGCAGTCGGGGCTGGTCATCAGGAACTCACTGAAAGGCGTGTTGGTAAAGGTAATGACCGCATGGTGCGAATAGACCGACGAGCCGTGCGGCACCACCAGCTGGCCGCGCGATTTGGCGATCGCCGCAATCTCCACCAGCGTGGTCAGGCCGCCGCACCAGCCCACGTCAGGCTGCATAATATCGATGCCGGTTTCCGACAGCGTGCGGAAGGATTGCAGCGTACCGTGGTGCTCGCCGCTGGTGACCATCATGCCGGCTGGCGCATTGCGTTTAAGCTCGCGATAGCCTTCATACTGCTGCGGCGGCAGGCACTCCTCGATCCACTTAAGATTAGAGGGCGCGCAGGCGTGGGCCAGTTTAGTGGCGTAGTTAACGTCCTGGCTCATCCAGCAGTCCAGCATCAGCCAGAAGTCCGGGCCGCACTTTTCGCGCATATCGGCCACCATAGCGGCATCTTTGCGGATCCCCGCGTCGCCATCGTGCGGCCCCCAGTGGGTCGGCATTTTGCCGCCAATAAAGCCCATCTCTTTCGCCAGGTCCGGACGCGCCCCGGTGGCGTAGAACTGAATTTCATCGCGCACCGCGCCGCCCAGCAGTTTGTAAACCGGCAGCCCAACCACTTTGCCGAACAGATCCCACAGCGCCAGGTCGACGCAGGAAATCGTATTCATCACCAGGCCGCCGGATCCGGAGTAGTACAGGGTGGCGTTGAGCATCTGGTCATGGATCAGTTTGATATCGCTGACGCACTTGCCTTCGATAAAGCGGTTGAGGTGTTTTTCCACGATAAAGCAGCCCATCTCGCCGGCGGTCGATACCGCAAAACCGGTCTGCCCGTTTTCGGCTTCGACCTCAACGATCAGCGTGCCGAGAACGTTGATGCCAAACGACTGGCGGGACTGTTCATACTGTTTATATTTGCTCATCGGCGTGGCGATATGATCGTCAATCCAGTGATTTGCCCCCTGGTCATGATAATCGCCGCCGCCAGCGCCTTTCTCTGCGGTAGCACCGCCGATAAACCAGGCGCGGACGTGTTTAATTTTCGGTAGGGTCATGATCTTCTCCTTATTATGAGGCTTGTTGTTCGAAGGGGCTTTTCCACCCCAGCAGACGGGAAATATCTTTGGCGCAGGCAATCGCCCTACCGGCGAGGTAATCGCGATTGTCTTCATTGATTTGCAGACGGGTACCCACCACGGAAATGGCGGCGGTCAGCTCGTTATTGGCATTAAAAACCGGCGCCGCCACGCAGCGAACATCGGGATAGTCTTCGCCGTTATCAAAGCTCCAGCCGCGGGCGCGAATACGGCCCAGTTCATCACGAAGCTGTTGGGCGCTGGTGATGGTGGTTGGCGTCGCCCGCTCCCACTGCAGCTCGCTGATAATCGACTCCTGAACCCGCTCGGGCTGCCAGGCCAGCAGGCATTTACCAATGCCGGAACGATATAACGACAGGCTCTTACCTTCGTGCGAACGCACGCTGATGGTGGCCGGGGATTCAATCTTCAGAATGTAGTAGGCGTTGCCGCTGTCGATAATGCCCAGGTGGCAGAGCAGCCCGCACTGATCCATCAGCTGCGTCAGGCGCGGGCGCGCCAGTTCGCGCAGGTCCATTTTGCTCAGCGCCTGCCCGGCCAGCTCAACCAGCTTGGTCCACAGGCAGTAGTTATCCTGATTATCCATGCTGAGGAAGCGCTGTTTTTTCAGCTCTCCCAGCAGCAGATAGGCGGTGCTTTTCGGAATACCCAGTTCGTCAATAATGGTCGCCGCGCTGCAGGGGCCGATGCGGGCGATCAGATTGAGAATATCAATGGCGCGGGTCAGCGCCGGGACTTTGCTTGATTCCAACATACTGGACTCCAATCCTGAATACTGGAATCAGTGTTGCGGTTGTCGGGCGTGTAAATTGTGAGCAACTTCAAATGACGACGCTATTCCAGCCGGGTGGACGTTCAGAGGGAGAAAAATGCGAGATAGTGCACAGAATATTTTAAAGCAAGTACAACAGGCTGGACTCATCGCGCGCCGGGAGGGGCTCCCGACGCGGAGGTGGGTTTACGCTGAGAGAGATTCGACGACGTTAATCCAGCCGTGTTCACCGGCCACCGGCTGGCCGTTCAGCCAGCGGCGCAGCATGTTGAGGGCCATCATCGCGCACACTTCCTGACGCACCTGGAGGCTGTGGCGGTTGGTGGTGAATTTCACCCGCAGCGCGTGGGTGCCGTCCGGCGTGGAAAGCGCAAAGTTCAGGTGATCGCTCTCCTGACCACTTACCGCCAGCGCCAGGCCGGCAAAGTGTTTTTCGCGCCGTTCCGCCGCCCAGCGCGCAGACTGCGCCAGGGTCTCCTCCTGCGCCGGAATGACTTCGCTGGCCAACAGCGGAGCGTTGACGCGAGAAAGCTGAAGCGCCAGCAGACCACCGGTAAACTGCTCGCTCAGCGTCAGGCTTAGCTGACGCTGCTGCAGGCGACGGGCGATCTGCGCAGGCAGGCCTTCGGTACCTTCGAAAATCATGCTCTCTCCGGCCACCTTCTGCACTTCCGGCCACAGCGCCAGCATCGCCTCGCGCTGTTCGGCAGGCCCGGTCAGCTTCAGTTCGATAATCGGCATTGAGGAGCGATAGCCCATCACGACGCCCGGCGGCAGCTGCAGATGGTCGAGGCTCTGCGCCAGTTCGCTTTCGGAACGGCCGAAGGTGGTCAGGCGCAAACACAGCGGCGCAGCGGATAGCGGGAAACGTTCGCGCAGGCGCGGTAAGATTTCCTGTTCAACCATCACCTTAAATTCGGAAGGCACGCCGGGAGTAAAAAACATCAGGCAGCGGTTTAGCTGCACGGCAAAACCGCAGGCGGTCCCGACCGGGTTGTTGATCATCTCGGCGCTTTGCGGAATTTCCGCCTGTTTACGATTGCTGGCGGCCATGGGTCTTCCGCGCTCGGCAAAGAAACGGGTCATGGTTTCCAGCCAATCTTCGTGCAGAATTAACCCTTCGCCTTTGGCCGTCGCCGCGGCCAGCGCGCTCAAATCGTCGCTGGTCGGCCCCAGGCCGCCGTTAACGATCAGCACGTCAGCGTGTTCGCTGCGCTCGCGTAAAATCGCCACCAGGGAGTCGAGGTCGTCACCCACGGTATGGCGACGCTTTAAGGGTAATCCTTGATTAAAAAAGAAATCCGCCAGCCACGCGGCATTGGTGTCGATGATTTGCCCATGCAGCACTTCATCGCCGGTGGACAGCATTTCCACGTTTAACATTGTGAACTCCAGCCTGATAAGTAGAAATACTATATCGCAAAGCGGCTGGTGAAAAAGCCTGAAAATCAGGCGCGGCGGAATACCGCGCCGGAGAGATTAGAAGCTGGCGTTGACGCCGACGTACGGACCGTCCGCGACCGCGTTATCGCGGTTGCCGTCTTTACCCGCCAGGTTAAGGTAGCGGTAACCGGCTTCGATGCTCAGAGGACGCATAATAGTAAAGCGCGCGCCGGCATTGGCTTCCTGATAGCTGTCGATACCGCTGGAGAGTGAATCGGGAGAGTAATAGTATTCGCCGAACAGACGGAAGCTGTCGCCGATTTTCCACTGCAGACCGCCGCCAACCGCCGCCGCGTAGCCCTCATCGCCATTGTTCGGGTTGGTGTAAACGCCTTTTCCGCCCACGGTGGCCAAGAATGGCCCCAGGGGAATGTTCAGGCCCAATCCCAGCCCCGCCGCATCGCCGTCGTCATCATTGTGCAGCCAGTTGCCGGTTACCGCCAGGCCGGTCGATTCCGTACCGAATCCGACGCCAAGGTTAGTGTAGTGCTCGCCGGCCTGCCCGCTGACGCTGATCGCATTTGCCGCCGTCGAGACGAACATCATGCCGGCCAGGGCCATAAATATGCTTTTTTTCATTTTTATCTATCCAGAAAATAATAATAAGAAAATCCCAAAAAACCGCGAAATTGTACTGCTCCGTTTTAAGGAATCAATGCGTTATAGCGCGCTTTTACCGCGTGATTGTAACCAGTTGCTTCGGGAGCCTTGTTAACGGTCTCAGATATCAATTCAATAGTCAGGGTCAAATTGCTGGGTCTCAGCCTTTATTATACAAATAGGCTCCAGCTTATTTCGTCGTCGCAAAGAGATGAATAAGTTACATAAAACTTTGTCAGGAGATAAAGATGAGCAAAAAAGGATTAACCACCGCCGCCGGCGCCCCGGTTGTCGATAATAACAATGTCGTCACCGCAGGCCCGCGCGGCCCGATGCTGCTGCAGGATGTCTGGTTTCTGGAAAAACTGGCCCACTTCGACCGTGAGGTTATCCCGGAACGCCGAATGCACGCTAAAGGCTCCGGCGCTTACGGTAAACTGACCATTACCCGCGATATCACCCGCTATACCCGCGCAAAACTGTTTGCCGAAATCGGTAAAACCACCGATCTGTTCCTGCGCTTCTCAACCGTCGCCGGAGAACGCGGCGCCGCTGACGCCGAGCGCGATATTCGCGGTTTCTCGATCAAGTTTTATACCGAAGAAGGCAACTGGGATCTGGTGGGCAACAATACGCCCATTTTCTACCTTCGCGACCCGCTGAAGTTTCCCGACCTTAACCACGTCGTGAAGCGCGACCCGCGCACCAACCTGCGTAACCCCACCTGGAAATGGGACTTTTTCTCCCTGCTGCCGGAAACGCTGCATCAGTTAACGATTGATTTCAGCGACCGCGGCCTCCCGCGTTCCTATCGCCATATGCACGGTTTCGGCAGCCACGCGTTCAGCTTTATTAATGCCGATAACGAACGTTTTTGGGTGAAATTCCACTTCAAATCCCAGCAGGGGATCGCCAACCTGATGGATGATGAAGCGAAACGCCTGGTGGCAGAGGACCGCGAGAGTTCACAGCGCGATCTCTATGAGTCGATTGAAAAAGGCGATTTCCCGCGCTGGACCTTCTACGTGCAGATCATGCCGGAAGCGGACGCCAGCCGGGTCCCTTATAACCCCTTCGATCTGACCAAAATCTGGCCGCACGCTGATTATCCGCTGATGGAAGTCGGCGTGCTGGAGCTCAACCGCAACCCGGACAACTACTTCGCAGAAGTTGAGCAGGTCGCGATGAATCCGGCCAACGTGGTGCCCGGGATCGGCTTCTCTCCGGATCGCATGCTGCAGGGACGGCTGTTCTCCTACGGCGATACCCAGCGCTATCGTCTGGGCGTCAACCATCATCAAATTCCGGTCAACGCGCCGCGCTGCCCGTTCCATAACTACCACCGCGACGGCGCGATGCGCGTTGACGGCAATAGCGGCAACGGCGTCACCTATGAACCCAACAGCTTTGGCGCGTTTCAGGAACAGCCGGACTTTAGCGAGCCGCCTTTAAGCCTTGAAGGCGCGGCGGCCCACTGGAATCATCGGGAAGATAACGACTACTTCAGCCAGCCGCGCAGGCTGTTTGAGCTATTAAGCGAAGAGGAACATCAGCGTATGTTCCAGCGTATCGCCAATGATATGCGGGATATCCCTGAGTTTATTCAGCAGCGACAAATTGGCCTGTTCAGTGAAGTCCGCCCCGACTACGGCGCGGGCGTGGCTGCGGCGCTGAAAGCCTTAAAGCACGGAGAGTAATGCTGATGGCAGCCCTTGCGGCTGCCATTTTACGGTTTTTAAACGCGCTTAGTGCTGAAGCTTAGCGAGCTGCCGCAGCGACAAACCGGTTAGCTTTGCGACCTGAGAGGGCTCAAGCCCATCATCCAGCATCGCCTGAGCAATGCGTTGCGTCGCCTCCTGCAGCCCTTGATGTCGGCCTTCATTCCGGCCTTCCTGTCGACCCTTTCGTAAACCTTTTTCTATCCCCGCCTTCATTCCCTGAAGGACCCCCTCTTTACGGCCACGCTCTTCCAGAAAATGAGCAATATTCATCAGCGTCTCCTTATGCGGCTTGAGTGGCGTCTTTTGCGCGAACTTGCGTAAAAAGGCCACCGGATCGGCGGCGTTGCCCGCCTGAAGCATATAATTCAGCAAAGTTTTAAACTGCCGACGCGTAGTGTATCCCAAGGATAATATCCTGACCAGTTGCTCAGAAATGTCCATCAAATCCCGCTGGCGGATATGTTTTTGCAGCAGTTCCAGCATAGCGACACGGCGGTGCTGTACAAGCCGATCGTCAGGAATCACCGTGACGTCTATCAGTGGAAAACGCTGGCTATACAGCCGCTCGGCCACCTCTGGCTGAGGGAAATCATCCAGCCAGCGCGTCGAGTACGGGTAAGGAGCGATCCTGCCGTGATAAAATAGCAGAGGAATAACCAGCGGCAGCTGATGATGCCCTTTATCAAGGTGGCGCTGCATGGCCGCGATGGCGTATCGCATCAGGCGAAACGCCATATGCCTGTCGGGAGAGCTTTGATGCTCTATAAGAATGTAGATGTACCCCTCTCCGTGCTGGGTTTTTAGCGAATAAAGAATATCCGAATGGCTTGCGCGTAGGTCCTCTTCAATAAAACTGCCGGATTCCAGCTGCAGCGTTCGCAGATCGCACTGTTCCCGCAAATGCTTCGGCAAATGAATAGACAAAAAATCGCGCGCCGTTGCCCGTTGGGACAAAAGGTGTTTAAACACCGCATCGTGCGGTGAGTGGCTTGCTATCTGTTCCATGATGGCCCCTGACCCGTTAACCTACGCTCACCCTACCACCGCACGCGTTCGCCGCGCGTTTTCGCTTGCGGTTTGCCGAGGCGGCTCGCAAACTGGGCCTTCCCGTTAGTTATCCCTGTCATCAGTAAGGAGAAATCATGCGTCAAAGGACTATCGTCTGCCCGCTCATTCAACATGAAGGCCACTATCTGCTGTGCAAAATGGCCGACGATCGCGGCGTATTTCCCGGCCAGTGGGCGCTCTCCGGCGGCGGCGTCGAGCCAGGCGAGCGCATTGAAGAAGCGCTGCGGCGAGAAATTCGCGAGGAGCTGGGCGAAAAACTGCAGCTGACCCAGATTACGCCGTGGACCTTTAGCGACGATATCCGGGTTAAAACCTACGCCGATGGCCGCCGGGAAGAGATTTATATGATTTACCTGATCTTCGACTGCATCAGCGCCAATCGCGAAGTGACGATCAACGAGGAGTTTCAGGACTACGCCTGGGTGAAGGCAGAAGATCTTCCCCACTATGATTTGAACGCGGCGACCCGCAAGACGCTCACCCTGAAAGGCTTACTCTGAACAAGCGCGCAAAAAGCGCAGCCTGACCTTCAGCCCGCCCAGCGTTTCGCTACGCAGCAGCTGCGGATGGCTGCGGTGCAGGCGCGCAATATCGCTGACCAGCGCCAGTCCGAGCCCGGCGCCGGGGTTATCACCCACGTTTTCCAGACGATGGAACGGCATGAGCGCCTGCTGAATCTGCGCATCATCGATCCCCGGCCCGCTGTCTTCGACGTCCAGCAGCACCGCCTCTCCGTCACGATGCAGGCTGACCGTGACGATACCGCCCTGCGGCGTATAGCGAATCGCGTTATCCAGCAGATTCGCGCACAGCTCGCTCAACAGCACGCCATCGCCGGCGATGGTCACCGTCGAGGGTTCCCCCTCATAGCCAAGATCGATAGCCTTGCTCCGCGCCTGCTGAAGACGCGAAAAGCAGCTATTGTGGACAATCTCATACAGGTCCACCGGCGGAAACGCGTGTTCGCTCTGCTCTTTCCGTTTGATGGTAGCCAGCTGCAGCAGGCGTTCGGTAAGCAGAATAGTACTGTCAAGCGTGCCGCTCATCGCCTCCAGGCTCTCTCGCCACAGCCGGGGATCGCCGCTCGCCAGCGCCACTGAGGCCTGCGTTTTCAACACCGCTAACGGCGTTTTGAGCTGATGCGACGCGTCGGCGCTAAAGCGCTCCTGGCGGGAGATCATCACCCGTAACCGGTCGATATAGCGGTTAAAGGCCACGATCAGCAGACGGGTTTCCGACCACGGCAGCAGCTCCGGCAGCGGCGTCAGCAGGCCGGGTTCGCGCCGCACCATGAGCGCCGAAAGCCGGCGCATCGGCCGCAGCACGCGGCGCAGCAGCCAGCCGGTGAGCACCAGCGTCAACAGCACTAGTAGCCCCTGCGAGATCCATGATGAAAACAGCAGCTGTCCCGCCAGCCAGCGCCGCGACTGCAGCGTTTCGGCGATGTAGATTTCCGCCATGCCGACAACGCCGCCTTCGTTAACCGGCTGCAGCAGGCGCGCCACGCGGATAGCCTGACCGCGATATTCAGTATGATAAAACCACGCCAGCGCCGGATAGAGCTCGGTTCGAGAGGTCGATGGCGGCATCGACGGCAGGTCGTCAAAACCGGAAATCACCCGCTTCTCGGGATCGAGTACCTTATAGTACAGCCGATCGTTCATATTCAGCTCGAAGCTGTCCAGCACCACCCAGGGGACATTCACCTCCAGCCTACCGCGGCGAACCACCAGGCGTTCCGCCACCGTGCGGGCGGATGAAAGCAGCGTGCGATCGTAAGCCTGGGTTGCCGCCTGCAGAGCGCTGACGTAGCTATTGAACGCCGACAGCCCCCATAGTAAAACCAGCGGCAGGCCGAGAAACAGCAACAGTTGAGCGAATAACGACTGCGGTTTATCCCACCTCATGAGCGAGCTCCAGCACGTAGCCCAGGCCGCGCAGGGTCACGATACGCACGTTGCTCTCCTGAAGTTTCTTACGCAGACGATGGATATACAGCTCGATGCTTTCCGGGCTGACGTCATCGTTCAGGCTGAAAACCTGTTCAAACAGCTGCTGGCGCGACACCGGCCGCGTACGGCGAAACATCAGCACCGTCAGCAGCGCCTGCTCGCGCGGCGTCAACGACAGCGTTTGTCCGCAGAGTAAAAAATATCCTTCATCGCGATATTCCAGCGCGCCGATCTGCTGAACCTCATGCACCTGGCCTTCGCTACGCCGCAGCAGCGCGCGTAGCCTGGCATCCAGCTCTTCAAGCTCAAAAGGTTTCGGCAAATAGTCATCGGCGCCGACGTTCAGCCCTTTAACCCGATCCGCCACCGCGCTGCGGGCGGTGAGTAGCAAGACGGGAAGGGTCTGCCCGCGCTTTCGCAGGCGCTGCACCACTTCCAGACCGTCGAGTCCCGGCATGCCAATATCCAGCACCGCCAGCGCATATTTTTCGCTTTGCAGCAGATGATCGGCCGCGCGACCATCAAATACGCAGTCCACGGCAAACCCGCCCTGCACCAGCGCTTTCTCCAGCCAGTGAGCCAGCTCACGGTTATCTTCTGCCAGTAAGAGACGCATATCACATCCTGAAAAGTTGCTGCCGCATTGAAAGGGAAATGAAAGGTAATTGTTTTAACAATCACGCAACCGAATAGCCACATGCCGGTTCACATAATTAAAAAAACGTCTCCTGTATCTGACTGAGGAAGCTTATGAATATGCCATTCCTGCGCCGTGCTGGCGCCATTGCATTATGCCTTTTAACCGCCTCTGCCCTGGCCGCCGAGGCGCCTTCCCGTACCGAATGTATCGCGCCCGCCAAGCCCGGCGGCGGCTTCGACCTCACCTGCAAGCTGATCCAGGTCAGCCTGATGGAAACCGGCGCCATCGAAAAACCGATGCGCGTCACCTACATGCCCGGCGGCGTAGGCGCTGTGGCCTACAACGCGATCGTCGCCCAGCGCCCCGGCGAACCCGGTACCGTAGTCGCGTTCTCCGGCGGCTCGCTGCTCAACCTGGCGCAGGGCAAGTTTGGCCGCTACGGCGTGGATGATGTGCGCTGGCTGGCCAGCGTCGGCACCGATTACGGCATGATCGCCGTCCGCGCCGACTCGCCGTGGAAAGACCTGCCGTCGTTTTTGGCGGCGATGGAAAAAAATCCCGCCAGTATCGTCATCGGCGCCGGCGCCTCCATTGGTAGCCAGGACTGGATGAAAGCGGCGCTGCTGGCGCAAAAAGCCAACGTCGATCCGCACAAAATGCGCTACGTGGCGTTTGAGGGCGGCGGCGAACCGGTCACCGCGCTGCTGGGCAATCACGTGCAGGCGGTCTCCGGCGATCTCAGCGAAATGGTGCCTTATCTCCAGGGCAATAAAATCCGCGTGCTGGCGGTGTTCGCTAACGAAAGGCTGCCGGGTGCCCTCGCCGATGTGCCGACCGCCAAAGAGCAGGGCTATGACCTGGTCTGGCCGATTATTCGCGGCTTCTTCGTGGGTCCGAAAGTCAGCGACGCCGACTATCAGTGGTGGGTGGATGAGTTCACGAAATTGCAGCAGACCGACGCGTTCAAAAAGCAGCGCGAGCTGCGCGGCCTGTTCGAATTCAACATGAACGGTAAGGAACTGGACGCCTACGTTAAACAACAGGTGGAAGCGTATCGCCTGCAGGCGAAATCCTTTGGCCTGGCCAAATAATTTACGGAGGTTGCGATGAGCGATCGTATTTTTGCCGGAGTGTGGCTGCTGCTCTGCGCGGGTGGAATGTTTATCGCCTGGCAAATTCACAGCGAATACGCCTATGAGCCCGTCGGCCCACGCCCTTTCCCGGTCGGCATTATCGGCCTGATGCTGGCATGCTCTGTTTTGCTGCTTCTGCGTCGGCCCGACGCCATCACGTGGCCCGGGCGCCGGGTTTTACAACGACTATTAACCATGGTGGTTGCGCTGGGGATCTATGCGTGGGGTTTTGAATGGCTGGGTTTTCCTCTGGCCACCGCGCTGCTGACCGCCGCGTTTGGCCTGCTGTTTGGCGCCACCCTGCCCGCCGCCGGGGTAGCCGGCGTCGCGATGGGCATCGCGCTGTGGTACGTCTTTGACGCCCTGCTTGATGTCACCCTGCCGCTCGGCGTTTGGTTGAGTTAACGGAGAAGGTTATGGATATCTGGATTTATTTATCACAGGGCTTCGCCGTTGCCATGACGCCGGGCAACCTGACCATCGCGCTAATTGGCTGCTTTGTTGGCACTATCGTCGGTCTCCTGCCGGGTCTGGGTCCGATTAACGGTGTCGCGATCTTACTGCCGCTGGCCTTTGCTCTGCACCTGCCCGCGGAATCAGCGCTAATCCTGCTGGCTACGGTCTATATTGGTTGTGAATACGGCGGGCGCATTTCGTCTATCCTGCTTAACGTACCCGGTGATGCCGCCGCCATTATGACCGCTCTCGACGGTTATCCGATGGCGCAGCAGGGGCGCGGCGGCGTAGCGCTGTCGATCTCTGCCGTGAGCTCCTTTGTTGGTTCAATGATCGCTATCGGCGGGATCATCCTGTTCGCGCCGGTGCTGGCGCAGTGGTCGCTGGCGTTCGGCCCGGCGGAATATTTCGCCCTGATGATTTTTGCCATCGCCTGCCTTGGCAGCATGATGGCGGAAAATCCGCTGAAGTCATTTCTCGCCGCGTTAATCGGTTTGGGGCTGGCGACGGTGGGCGTTGATGCCAATACCGGCGTGTACCGCTTCACGTTCGACAGCGTTCATCTTTCCGACGGCGTGCAGTTTATCGTGGTGGTGATTGGGCTCTTTTCGGTTTCGGAGATTTTGCTGATGCTGGAGAGCACCAGCGGCGGGCAGAAGCTGGTACGGAAAACCGGACGCATGCTGTTTAACGCCAAAGAGGCGGGCCAGTGCGTGGGCGCGACCCTGCGCTCATCGGTGGTGGGTTTCTTTGTCGGCATTCTGCCGGGCGCAGGGGCGACCATTGCCAGCGCCATCACCTATATGACCGAGAAAAAGCTCAGCGGCAATAGCGCTACCTTCGGCAAGGGCGATATTCGCGGCGTCGCGGCGCCGGAAGCGGCGAACAACGCCTCCGCCTGCGGCTCGTTTATTCCGATGCTCACGCTCGGCGTCCCCGGCTCCGGGACCACCGCAGTGATGATGGGCGCCCTGACCCTCTACAACATCACGCCGGGACCGGCGATGTTTACCGAACAGCCGGATATCGTCTGGGGGTTAATTGCCGCGCTGCTCATCGCCAACGTGATGCTGCTGATTATGAACATTCCGCTGATCGGCCTGTTCACCCGCATGCTGACGATTCCGCTATGGTTTCTGGCCCCGGCCATCGCCGCCGTGTCAGCGGTCGGCGTCTACGCGGTGCACAGCACCACCTTCGACCTGCTGTTGATGGTTGGGCTGGGAGTGCTGGGCTACATTATGCGTAAAATGCACTTCCCGATGTCGCCGCTGATCTTAGGGTTTGTGCTGGGAGAGATGCTGGAGCAGAACCTGCGCCGCGCGCTGTCCATCAGCAACGGCAACGTGGCGATTCTGTGGCAAAGCGGCGTGACAAAAACGCTTCTGTTTCTGGCCATCGCGGTGATTGTTGTCCCCCCGCTGCTGCGGTACTGGCGCAAACGTCAGCTGAATACGCAGGGCGACCTGCCCTCTTCCTGATGCTCAACGTCATTGGCGGTCGCTCAGCGCCGCCAATGACGCTATACGTTGAATTTCCACCACATCTGCCTGATAGTTATCGTTTTAACTTTCTGGTGATCCGTTATGACCGTCGCCGCATCCCGTTCGGGGTTAACATTCGCCGCGCTGGCGCTGGGACAGGGCGCGGATGAGTTTCTCGGCACCCAGGGCGATCCCTGAGATACCCAGTCCGATATGTTTTGCGCCCTGCCTGGCGCGCTGACCACCGTTTTAGCGCTGGGCCGCTGGCATACGAAGCAGCTACTGAACGTCCAGCGCGTCTGAGTCGGGCATCGCCTGCTGGTTGACCCAGTCACGTAGCGCCCGGCGGGAAATTTTAATTCCGCCGGTTTTCAGCGATTCAGGCAGCCGCAGCCAGCGCACCGGCTGCTGAAAGCGCGCCAGCTTATCGGCGCACCAGCCCGCCAGCGCGGACGGGTCGTCATGCTCACCGCACTCCACCACCGCCACCGGCCGCTGGCCAAACTCCGCATCATCCTGCGGCACGATGAAAACTTGCGTAATCCACGGATGAGCGCCAATCACCCGCTCCACTTCTTCCGGCTGAATACCTTCTCCGCCGCTAAAAAAGAGGTTGTCCACTCGTCCGAGGATAGTCAGCCTGCCGTGCTCCAGCCGGCCCCGATCGCGAGTGGCGAACCAGCCGTCGGCATTAGCGAGGGGGACCATTTGCCCATCGCGCCAGTAGCCTGCGGCGATGCTGTCCGACCGCAGCCACACTTCGCCATCGACAATCCGCACTTCGCGCCCCGGCAGCGGCTGCCCGACATCCGCCAGGCCGTCCGCCTCCTTGGCGCATACCGTGGAGGCAAACTCGGTGAGCCCGTAGCCGCACCAGCAGCGGATACCGCGCTTACCGGCCTGCTCGGTTAGCGCCACCGGGATCGCCGCGCCGCCGAGCAGAACCGCTTTCAACGACACCTCGGCGTCGCCGCTGAGCAGGCGCCAGAGCTGGGTCGGCACCAGAGAGGCATGGGTACAGCCGCGTAACGCCTGTTCCAGCGGCTGCTTGTCGCGTACCGTCAGGCCTGCGCCAGCTAACAGCCAGCGCCAGAGAATCCCCTGGCCGGAAACGTGAAACAGCGGCAGCGACAGCAGCCAGTCGTCCTGCGGCGCAAAGGGTATCATCGCCAGCACGCCTTCTGCGCTGGCAAGATGGGCGCGAAAAGCGTGCACCGCCGCTTTCGGTAGTCCCGTCGACCCCGAGGTTAGCGTCATGGACGCGATACGATCTTCTCGCCAGGCGACCGCGTGCACGCCGTCGCCGGCGCACAACGCTAATGAATTAAGCGCCACCGGAAGGTCGCCGCCGTTTAGCACCAGCGCGTGGCGCAGTCCCAGAGACGGCAGCAGTTCCACCAACAGAGGAGCAGGCAGCTGCGGATTCAGCGGCAGGACGCGCGCGCCGCACTGCAGGAGGGCCAGCCACGCCAGCAGAGCATCGGGCTGGTTGTAAGCGCGAAGCAGCACGCCATCGCCGTCGCGAACGCCCTGGGCGTGGAATCCCCCCGCCAGCGCATCAATTTGCGCGCACAGTTCCCGCCAGCTTAGCCGCCTCTCGTTCAGGCGCAGCGCCTGAGCCTCTTCCCGCAGCCGCCGCCAGTGGCGCCAGGGCCAGTCGCTAAAGGTCACAGCAGCGGCTCCAGCTCATCAACGTTCAGACACGGCAGCTCGCTTTCCGGCCAAGGGCGCACCAGCTGGGCACGCATCAGGCTCAGCGTGTCCAGACCGGGGATCGTGTCCGGGGTCAGCCAGGCGGCGATTCGCGCCAGCTGCGTCAGGCCAAGGCTCGACTCAATGGCTGAACTGATGACCGCCGTCAGCCCCAGGGCATGCGCCTGCGCCACCTGCTGCCGCACTTTTTGCAGACTGCCGGTCAACGTCGGTTTAATCACCACCGCCCGCAGCCCCGGCTCGGCGGCAAAGGTAAAGTCCGCCTCGCGCAGGCTCTCATCCCAGGCGATAGCGATACCCGTTTGTTGGGCAAAAGCGCGCGAATCATCGCGGTTTTTACAGGGTTCTTCGAGAAAGGCGATGCGGCTGCGATAGTGCGGATCCACGTATTTGGCAAACTGCTGCGCTTTCAGCGGCGTCCAGGCGCGGTTAGCGTCGAGGCGTAGCGTCAGATCGGGAATCGCCTCCAGCAGCAGGTTGACCACCATGCCGTCGCGCACCGCCTCATACAGGCCGACTTTGACCTTAGCGACTTTTTCGCCGGGCATCAGCGAAAGCCTGGCGAACAGCTCGTCCGGATCGCCGGCGCAGAGCGGCGCCGCGCGATAGTCCGCCGCCTGCGGCAGCTCGCCGCACAGTTCCGCCAGTGCGCAGCTCGCCCCGAAAGCCGCCGACGGCGGCGTTGGCAACGCGCCCTCTTCGCCGTCGCGCCAGGCGCTCGCCCACGCCAGCAGCGCAGCCTGCGCCTCATCCAGCGTTTCCAGGCTGAATCCGGGCAGGGGAGATATTTCCCCCCAGCCTTCGCGCTCGCCGTCGCGCAGGCGCAGAAGCAAACCATCGCGGGTTTTTAACCGCCGTTCACGCAGCACCACTCCCGCGTCCATCGGTAGCTGCCAGCGGTAGACCTGCGCCTGCCGCATTACGGATTCCGTTTAAATTTGCTGAAGTCCGGCTGGCGCTTCTGATTGAAAGCGTTGCGCCCTTCCTGACCCTCTTCGGTCATGTAAAACAGCATGGTGGCGTTACCCGCCAGCTCCTGCAGTCCCGCCTGGCCGTCGCAGTCGGCGTTCAGCGCCGCCTTCAGGCAGCGCAGCGCCATCGGACTGTTCTGCAGCATTTCCCGGCACCAGCGCACGGTCTCTTTTTCCAGGTCCGCCAGCGGCACCACCGTATTCACCAGCCCCATATCCAGCGCCTGCTGCGCGTCGTACTGGCGGCACAGGAACCAGATCTCACGGGCTTTTTTCTGCCCGACGATGCGCGCCATATAGGAGGCGCCCCAGCCGCCGTCGAAAGAGCCGACTTTCGGGCCGGTCTGGCCGAAGATGGCGTTTTCCGCCGCGATAGTCAGATCGCACATCATATGCAGGACGTGGCCGCCGCCGATGGAGTACCCCGCCACCATCGCCACCACCGGTTTCGGGCAGGTGCGGATCTGGCGCTGAAAATCGAGAACGTTGAGGTGATGAACGCCGGAATCATCCTGGTAGCCGCCGTAGTCGCCGCGGACTTTCTGATCGCCGCCGGCGCAAAATGCTTTATCGCCTTCACCGGTCAGAACGATGACGCCAATATTGTCGTCATAGCGGGCATCCGCCAGCGCCTGAATCATCTCTTTGACGGTCAGCGGGCGGAAAGCATTGCGTACCTGCGGGCGGTTGATGGTAATTTTGGCAATCCCGTCCGCCGATTTTTGGTAACGAATGTCGGTGTAGCCTTCGGAGCAGTCCTGCCATTCAATCGGGGCGTAAAGCATGGCTTCATCAAGAGAGATCATAAAGTGTCCTTCGGTTAACTCGCTAAAAACTGCGCCAGACAAGCCACGACAGCATCGGGGTTTTCCCGATGCGCGTTGTGTCCGGCATGATTAATCACGTGCGCGGTGGCGGAGAGTTCACCCGCGATGGCGCGAAACTTGCCGTCGCGTTCGCCGCAAAGGTAATGAAAAGGGAAATCGCGCGCCCGTAACGACGCGCGCAGATCGGGTTGTTCCGCCAGCGAGCTGGCCTGCAGCATCGCCGCCAACGCTCCGCCGTTATTGCGGCTGCGTAGCGCAACCAGCGACGCCCGCTGCGCTGCGTCCAGGGAAGCGAAGACCGGCTGCTGATACCAGTCGGCAAAGACCTGGGTCAGCGGCTCGCGGCGAAAGCGTTCAGCCCAGGCGGCATCGCTGTGCCGGCGCAGCCTACGCTGGTTATCATCCCCCAGGCCCGGATGCCCCCCCTCGACGACCAGCCCGCAGAGCCCTTCGCGCGGCTGGCTGACATAGAACATCGCCACCCGTCCGCCGAGGGAGTATCCCACCAGCCAGTACTTAAGTATGTTGTAACTATTAAGCGTATTCTTAATCAGCTCGCTGACATCGGCAAAATGGTTGACGGTAATATGCGCCGATCCGCCGTGGCCAGGCAGGTCAATATAGAGACGCGGATACGCGCCAAACGCCTGCCCCACCGTGCGCCACTCATGACTATCCCCGGCAAAACCGTGCAAAAAGACCAGCCAGGGATAGCCCGGCAGGCCGCTTTCAGCCACCGCGTGCAGCGTCATAGCTGACTCACCTGCGCCAGCAGTTGCTGAAGCGTTTGCGTACCGTCGGTTTCATTAACCGCCAGCTCAATCAACGTCGCGCCGGGTCCTCGCCAGGCAACGTCCAGCGCCTGCTCCAGCTCATTCCAGTCCGCAGGGCGATGGTAAGTCAGATTGAACATCGCCGCCGCGTGCGCGAAATGGATATTCTGCGGCATCAGATAGAACTGGCTGCGCTGCTCCTGCGGCGTGGGCAGCAGAGAAAAAATCTGCCCGCCGTTATTGTTGACGACAATCAGCACCAGCGGCGCGGAGGCCTGACGCAGCAGGGCCAGCGAGTTGAGATCGTAAAGCGCCGACAGATCGCCGACAATAGCCAGCGTCGGACGCGCGCTGGCGCGCTGCACCCCGGCCGCCGTCGCCAGCAGGCCGTCTATTCCGCTGGCCCCGCGATTGCTGTAGACCGGGTAACCTGCCGGTAGCTGCGACAGCGCGTCAATTAAGCGCACCACCAGGCTGTTGCCGACAAACAGCTGGCCCTGTTCCGGCAGATAGCGCCGGATTCGCTGCGCCAGCTGGGCTTCGCCGAAATCCTCGCTGCTGGCGACCGCCGCCTGCCATGCCTGGCGCGAAAGCTCGGGAATGACGGTGGGCCACGGCTGTCGTTTTTCCGCCGGATGCTGTTCAAGCCAGCGGTCGATGGCGCACACCAGCCGGCGACCGCGATGCTGGGCGGGATCCAGACGCCCCGGCAGATTGTCCACCAGCCAGTACTCTTCGGGTTCGCAGGTGGCCTGCCACTGCAAAACGCGTTTGCTGGTCAGGCTGCTGCCCAGTTGAACAACGATTTGCGCCTGCGCCAGTTCACTGACCGCCTTGCCGTTACCCAGCCACAGGTCGGCGCAGGGGAGCGGCTGCCCGGTTTGCGAGAGCACATCGCCAATCAGCGGCCAGCCGAGGGTCTTCGCCCACTCGGCCACCTTGACGCCCTCTTCCGCGCTCATCCGTCCGGCGACCACCACGCCGCGTTTCTGCCGCCAGAAAAACCAGTCGCGCTGCTTTTCACTTTCCAGATGCAGAGAGTGACGCAGCCAGGGCTTGTCGCTCTGCCACCAATCGCCGAGCTGCTGCTGCCACTCGGCGCCGGTGTCGTCCATATCGCCATACAGCGGTTCGGCAAACGGGCAGTTAATATGAACGCCGCCGCAGTGTAGCGCGCCGAGCGCCTGGTCAAGGGTCGAGACCAGCCAGCGGGCGGAGATATCCTGCGACGGACGCGGCAGGGATAGCGTCTGCGACGGGTGCGAAGCAAACATGCCCGGCTGGCGAATCGCCTGATTCGCGCCGCAGTCAATCAGCTCCGGCGGCCGGTCGGCGGTCAGTAAAATGAGTTTTTCACCGGTCAGCCCGGCTTCAATCAGCGCCGGATAGAGGTTAGCCGTCGCGGTACCGGAGGTCACAATCACCGCTACCGGCTGACCGCTGGCTTTCGCCAGCCCTAACGCCAGATGGCCGAGGCCGCGTTCATCAAAGTGGGTATGGTGAATCAATGCGCGGTTTTCCGCCGCCGCCAGGGTTAAAGGTGTCGAGCGCGATCCGGGCGCAATGCAGATATGCTGCACGCCGTGGCGCGTCAATGCTTCAAGGATCACCGCCGCCCAGCGTCGGTTAAATGCGCTTACAGACATGAATTTGTCCAGTATCAAATATTGAGGCTAAGTATAGATAAAGCAAACTGTTGCCGTTTTGATATGCATCGTTTTCTCTATACTTCTGACAGCAGTAACGAACGCAATCCCGCGGCTTTATTTTCAATTTCCTGCCACTCCTGCTCCGGGTCGGAACCGCTGACGATCCCCGCACCGGCGTAGAGTCTGAGCGTACGCTGTTCGATTTTCGCCGAACGCAGAGAAACGCAAAATTCGCTTTGCGCCAGCGACAGATAGCCGGCGGAGCCTGCATACCAGCCGCGGGTAAAAAGCTCATTACGGGTGATAAAATCCAGCGCAACCCGGCGCGGTAAACCAGCAACCGCCGCCGTGGGCTGGAGCTGATGAAGGCAGCGGGCATCGTCAGGCTTCTCCAGCTCGGCCCAAATACAGCGCCGGAGATGCTGTACTTTCCGCAAACGGACAATCTGCGGCGGCAGGACTTCCAGCGCGCGGGTCTCCCCTTGCATCCGCTGACAGATATCCTCCACCACCAGCATATTTTCGCGCTGGTTCTTATCGTCGGCCATCAGCCAGTTACCCAAACGCTGCGCCTGGCGATCGTCCGCATGGCTGGCAACGGTTCCCGCCAGCGCTTCGGTACGCAGCAGCGCCCCGCGACGCCGCCACAGCCGTTCCGGCGTAGACCCCATAAAGGCCTCTTGCGCGTTAAAGACCATCAGGAAGTGGAAGCAGTTAAGGTTGCTGCGGCGGCTGGCCGCCATAATCGCTCCGGCGTTTAACGGAGCGGCGAAGTGCAAATCGGTGGCGCGAGCCAGCACCACTTTATCCATCTCCCCCGCCGCTATCGCCTGCGTCGCCTGCGCAATCAGCTCTCGCCACTGCGGATAAGCCGGGAAATGCTGTTCGCTCAGCAGAGAGGGCACCGCGGTAGCCTGCGCCTGTTTCGCCACCAGCGAATCGAGAAATTCACGTGCCGCACGGGCATCGTCGCGGAGCGAGGTCTCGCTATATAACACCAGGCGTAGCGTGGCGCTGCCGCCCAGTCGACGCCACTCCAGCCTCGGTAAGATCAACAGACCCTGCTGAGGATGAAAGGCGTTAAGGCCGCAAATTCGCAAATCTTCACGCCCCTGCTGGCGCAAAAAAGCGTGCGCCTGCTCAAGGGAAGCAAAGATTTGCACCGCCCCCAGCGCGGCCAGCTCTTCATCGCCGCTGCGCTGCTGCCAGTAGAACTGCGGCCACTGCGGCTGATGCGTGCACCACAGAAGGGGATCAAATGCGTCATTCAGCGCGAAGGGGACATCGAAAATTCGCGTGCCGGGCGATGGCGGGAACGCTTCATCCAGGCAGCGATACAGGCTTTCCAGCGCGGTGGATACAGACAGCACGCAAACCTCCACGGAGTAAAAACCCCACATTATACGGGGTACTACTGAGGAATAGCAGTACCCACGATGAGGGAGCGGTTTTTAATTAGCGCGGCGGTTAGTGAGTGGCGATTTCGAACGCCATGCCGATATGGTCGATGCCATCCTCGTCGTAAACCTCAGTCACCGGCACAAAACCGAAGCTGGCGTAGAATTTTTGCAGGTGCGCCTGGGCGCCAAGATAGATAGCCTTTTGCGGCCAGTGTTGCCGGCAGCTGGCCAGCGCCTGTTCCATCAGCTGATAGCCCAGCTTCTCGCCGCGCACCGCCTGGCTGACAATCACCCGGCCAATCACCACCGGTTCAAACTCATCATCGCTCTTGAGAATGCGCGCGTAGGCTACCAGCTCATCGCCGCGCCAGCCGAGAAGATGGCGATTCTCCCCCACCAGATCGTCGCCGTCGACGTCCTGATAGGCGCAGGTTTGTTCGACAACGAACACCGCACAGCGTAATTTCAGCACGGCGTAGAGCTGTGGGACGGTCAGTTCACCGTGGTGAAGATCCTGCCATGTAATCATCTGCGCTTCCTAAATTGATTTTAACCCTAAATAATTCAAGTGGCATGAAGGCGGCCAGCGAGCTAATCCCCAGGAGCTTACATGAGTAAGTGACTGGGGTGAATGAGTGCAGCCAACACACATGCAACTTGAAGTATGACGGGTATACTTTGTTTTTTGACTCACGCCCTGAGGACACTGGACGATGGAATTACTCTTTTTGGGGACATCCGCTGGCGTGCCTACCCGTACGCGTAATATGACGTCGATAGTGCTGAATTTGCAACAGCCAACAATGGCTGAGATGTGGCTGTTCGACTGCGGGGAGGGAACTCAGCATCAGTTTCTGCGCACCCCTTATCATCCCGGCAAGCTGAATAAGATTTTTATTACGCATTTACATGGCGATCATCTCTTCGGTCTCCCCGGCCTGCTGTGCAGCCGCTCGATGCAGGGTAATTCTCTGCCGCTGACGCTGTACGGACCGAAAGGACTTAAAGCGTTCGTGGAAACCGCGCTGCGCCTCAGCGGTTCCTGGACCGATTACCCGCTGACGATTATCGAAGTCGGGCCGGGACTGGTGCTCGATGAAGCCGGCTTCCGGGTCACCGCCTGGCCGCTCAACCACCCGGTCGAATGCTACGGCTATCGTATCGAACAGCATGATAAGCCGGGCACCCTTGACGCCGCGCAGCTTATCGCCGAAGGCGTGCCTCCCGGTCCGTTATTTCAGCGCTTAAAACAGGGATTAACGGTTGAGCTGGAAGATGGAAGGCGGATTGACGGCAGCCGCTACCTTGGCCCGGCAACGCCGGGTAAGAAGCTGGCTATTTTCGGCGATACCGCCCCCTGCGAGGCGGCGCGGGAGCTGGCCTGCGGCGTGGATGTCATGGTGCACGAGGTGACGCTCGAACAGGCGATGGCGGAAAAAGCGAACAGCCGCGGGCATTCAACCAGCCAGCAAACGGCGGCGCTGGCGCGCGACGCGGGCGTCGGCACGCTTATCGCCACCCACTTTAGCTCTCGCTATGACGCTGAAGGCTGCCAGCGTCTGCTGGCAGAGTGCAGAGAGATATTTCCATCTACCGTGCTGGCGGAAGATTTCATGGCGTATAGCGTAGAATAAAAAAACGGCGTACCGCGGCAGAGAGACGCCGCGAATACGCCAGCCATTACTCTTCAGCATAGCTGTTATAACGCAGAATAGATTTTAAATTGCGATAGCCCAGGTAATCCTGGATCGAGTCGTCATCAATTCCTTTTTTTCCCAGCTCATAGCCGCACGCGTGGCGCAGCATCCTGGGATGAATATTTTGCTTCAGCTTCGCCAGCTCGCAGCACTCGCGAATAATTTGATAAAAACGCTGGCGCGTCATCTGATTGCCCCGGGAAGAGATAAACAGCAAATCGTTATGAGCCGGGTAACACTCTCTGGCCAGTAGCCAGCGCTGTAATGAGATAATTTCTTTGGGTTGTAAGGGATGATACCCAGAGATACCGTGACGCGCCCGGCGAATATAAACCCGTTTTCGCGACAGGTCGACATCCCGCAAGGTCAAGGCGGTAATTTCGTTAATCCGACAACCGTGCAAAAAACACATCTGGATCATGCAGCTATTTCTTTCCGGGTGCGCACAATAATGTGCAGCAAGTACCAGACGCTCAACGTCCTTGACGCTAAGATATTCCGTATCTACCTGCATACGTTATTCCTTTTCATCCATTTGACTATAAAATTACTGATAGGTAAATGTCAGCTGTACAATAGACTCAAATTTACCCACCGTTGCTCCACCCCGGGTTGAATATAAACGGGCAGCCAGCGGGAATACGCCTTTCCCGGTACTGCCGTCGATAGCAATACTCATCTGGTCCTGATTTTTATAAAGAGTAGAGTGATCGCTACTGGTGATTTGCAGTGCGATATTCTGCGCCGCATCGCTGGCGGCCATATTGGCAAAATGTCTGGCATCATCACCGTCGATAACGCCGTCAAATTTTACCGTTGCTTTTGTTGTCCCCGCCGGGCAGTTTTCGACATTCAGATAAAAGGATTTCCACTCTGAAGCGTTGCCGGCCGTTTGAAAGTCAATATTCAGGAGCGGGCCAAAATTAACCTCTTGATACTTCGTGTCGGTACTGACGTCACAGGGGAGATAATAAATATTACCGGTAATATTCAAAGGGATCCCGCCCGAGGATGAAAAAACAGGCAGCAATAATGCCAGCCATAGCGTCTTTTTCATTATCTACTCCTGCTATTCAATTTCTGCCTGAATGGTTGCCGTAGCGGTAAAGCCTCCGCCGCTGGGTAAATTCCCGGTGGTATTAATCGGATAAATTTTCATAGTGGTGTCCCCGGTCTGACTCGGGTAATTAAAATTGACCGGCAGCAGACCTGAAATGACCGGTATTTTGACGCCGGTAATATTTTCAATGCGCACCGCAATATCGCGATTGGTGGTCGCCAGCGCAGTGCTATCGTTAGTATCCGCCATCCCCTGGAACGACAGCGCGATTTTTACCCCGGCAGAAATATTGGTACAGGCCACCGTCATATTAACAACATGTGGAGAGAAGTCCTTCGGCATCTGGCCCGCGGTTTTAAAATGGTTGGCGGCAATATCCTCAAAATCAATATTAATCGCTTTACCGGTATTAATCTCGCAGGACTGCGGAACCGTTACCGACCCGCTCATTGAAATTTGCGTCAGGGGGATACCGCTGTAGCTGCCCGTTTTTCGCGTCCCGTAAACACTCAGGATAACCGTCGGAGGGATCGTCACCTGGCCAACAAAAGGCCGGGTAAAATAAAGCTAAATATATCCCAGTGACCCTGTGTCAAAAATGGAGCCGCCGGGATTACAGGCAAAACCTTGATTATTCTGATTACTCTTATCCTCAATCGGCGTAGGAATATACTTATTCACGCCCCCTGCAATAAATAACTCGGTGGCAATTTCCAGGTATTTATTTAGCTGGTAATAATTTAATCCATTGCGGCTTTGCGTCGCGGTAAGGCCTGGCACCGTGGCTTTAAAATACGTCACCCCGCTGGCGTTATCACAGTCACACTTTGCCTTGTAGGTTCCCCCGGTACTCCAGTGGTACAAACGGGAAAACTCCATTCCGGCCTGATTTTGTGAGGGATTAGTAAAGCTTTCAATAAATGAAAAGCTGTCCTGAAAAGGCGCCCCGCCATTACCGGTATTCTGACACCACCCGGTTGCCGCCATCGCCTGCGGCGAGATCGCCAGCGCCGTCAGGCCCGCTAATATTCCCCATGAAAATCGTTTCATTGTCTCTGCATCCTTTCGATTATCGGCATTGCGCCTGGGCCACAATAATGCCGGTAAGTTCTTTTGCTGACGGCAGCGCATAGTGGATCTGGCAGCGGTCTTGCGTCCCGGAGCCCCACTTCACGTTGAGTACGCCGTTAGATTCCAGTCCGGTCAGGTAGACCTGTCCGCCATCGCCAACGATAAACGCCTGCTCAGAGGATGCCGCCCCGGGGACGCTGACCATGGCCCCGAAAGGCAGGGGTTGCCCGTTCTCCTGGCGTACCGTCATCAGTACCCGGTTACCCACGCTGGTGGCATAATTTGCGCGAACCACCGCCCCACGGGTAGGCACGACCGTCTGCGTCGCCAACTCGAGGTCGACATCGTCCGGCATCGTTGTGGTATCGAGCGTCAGGATATTCTTACGATACGGCGAGGCGTAAGGCACGACGGTATACCCTCGCCAGTCGGTTCTGACCCCTGTCTGGCTATTCACGCCGACGCCGGCGGCGCCGGGCGCCTTGATGAGAGCGACGGTTTCGCCGAAAGGCTGCCCCAGCGTCAGGCCGTTTTCATGTACCAGCGCTCCGCCGCGCAGAGCGTAGTTCAGCCGATGGCTGTATTTATCATGACTATAGCCGCCGGTAAGTTCAGCATAGGTTGCGCGCCAGTCCGCATTGACGCTGCCGCTCTCCCCTCTTCCCTGGCTGGTGTAGCCTTCCTGCACGCTCCAGCTCAGGTTATTACGCTCCAGCAAGGTGCCGGAGAGGCCCAGATTGTTGCTGGTGGAGCCATTTTTGCTGCTGTTCAGGGAGTAGTTGGCATAAACCGGCTTCGGTAGCCATTCCCCCAAAGGCACGCTGATGCTCAGGGCAAAAAGGTGGTCTTCATCATTACGCTTACCGGTGTTCTGGTCGGTCGTATTGCGGTTATAGCTGTAGTTCATGCTATAGCTGATGCCGCGCCAGCTATTGTTGTATCCGACGCCCACTGACTCCATAGTGCGGCCGGTATTCCAGTAATCTTCTCGAATATAGCTCAGCGACAGCGACCCCATTTCTTCGCCAAGGCTCTGGCTGATCGTCACCTCCCCGCGGTTGCGCCGCCGTTCAATAGAAGGCGTGTAGTTGTCATCCCGATAGGTATCCAGCACTTCCTGCATATCCCAGTAACCGCTGGTCGCATAGCGATATCCCGCCAGGCTTACGTTAGTCCCCAGGCCCGGGAGGTCTTTGCTGTAACGCAGACGTACCGACTGCCCGCTCTCTTTATCTTTATCCTGTCGGGTCGACCAGGCCTGGATGATATCGGTCGATACGGCGCCCAGTTCACCGAGGTTTTTCCCCATTCCCAGCGCCACCGACTGGTACTTACTGCTAAACTGGCCGCCGCCGTACAGGGTTAACCCCCATGGCAAGCCGTAGATTGCCGTCGCCTGCGTGAGGGGCGTTTCGTCAATGCTGTTGTCGTAGGCGCGATACACGCCGGAGGTCATGCTATATTTCAGCCGCCCTTCGCGCTGCAGGACAGGGAGCGAAGCGTAAGGTACGATCAGGTTCTGCTCGCTGCCGTCCGCCTCTTTGATGGTGACGGCTAAATCACCCGAGCCGCCGGTCGGGTACATATCGGTAATTTCAAAAGCGCCAGGCGCAACGTAGGTCTGGTAAATCTCATAGCCGTTCTGGCGAATAATGACCTGAGCATTAGTGCGCGCAATCCCGCGAACGACGGGCGCGTAGCCGCGCAGGCTTTCCGGCAGCATATCATCATCGGAAGCCAGCATCGCCCCGCGGAAGGGAACGCCCTCAAAAACGTCGGCGTCCGTGCTGCTATCGCCCAGCGTCATCACCCCCTGTAGCGATTTGATGTTGCGCTGCGCATAGGTATAAACCGTGTCCCAACTATTACTGGACTCTCCCCCGCTGCTGCTGCGCGACCAGGTCGTGTAGTTACGTAAACGCCACGGCCCGACGTTGATACCGGGGCGCAGGTTAACGTATTGGTTATCGCTGTCCGGCGTATCGTTCTGACGTGACCAGTTATTTGCCCCGCTGAAGGAGTAATTCAGCAGGAGCGCCGGCACCCCGTCATCCCACTGTTTCGGATCCACCCAGCCGCGGGCGGCGCTGGCTACCGCCGCCTGCGGGAAGCTCAATAGCAGGCGCTGCTGGCTGAAGCGAAAATCGGATTTTGCCTGCGGTATCACGCTGATATCCGCGCAGCCAGGCGTTCTGCGGCCCAGCTCTGGAAATTGGGAGACGCGCACGCCCCATTCGGCCAAATCGTCTACCGTCAGGCAAGGCTGTAATTCCGTTATTCCTGGCCCTTTGCTCTGCTGAAAAACCACATCGCGGGTGTCCATAAAAACGTTATTAAGATAAATATCTACCCGATAGGTCCCCGGCAGCTGTCCGCCAGCCTGCTCGTAAGCGGATAAATCCCTGACGCCCGTATGAGGGCCGTCCATTTCCAGCAGGGCCGGGTTAAAAACCTCCCGCGCCAGGACATCTTCACACAGCGGTAGCAGCGCAACGGCCAGAGCGCCAGCTATCCGGTTAAGCCGCCATTTATTATGATTATTTTTCATTTTCCCTGGAACTCCCTGGCCTGAAAGCCTCTACAAAGTCGCGTGGTGCAGCGCGCCGGTACCGCCATAATCGTTAATCAGTTTCCACTGCAAAGCGCCCGCGCTGACGCCCGGCAGTTGAAAGCGCGCCGTTTCCCCCGGCCCCACCCAATTGGCCTCTTTAACTTCGGCGCCCCCCACTTTGACCTCGGCAAAATTCATATAAAAGGCGGTGGGATTCATGACCTGTAGCGTATTGCCGCTGCGCGTCCAGCGAAGCTGCTCCGTCACCATCTCCGGCGTTCCTTCAATGGATTTAGGTCGATAAATTAATTTGATGCGCGTTTTGATAGCGATCTGTAGGGTATTGGCGCCGGCTTTAGCCTGCGAGGAGGGAATCGCTTTGATGTTCATCCAGAACATACTTTCTTTATTTTCCGGTAAGCCGCCGCTGTAAATTACCCGCAGTCGGGTTTGCTGCTCGCCCTCAAGGCGAAATAACGGCGGCGTTAACAGAAATGGGGCTGCGCCCTTATTACTTTCAACCCAGCTTTGAATGAGATAAGGCGTAGCATCATTATTAGTTACGCTCAGTGAGGACTCTTTTTTACCGCCGGGATAAATCAGACGAGTACCGCCGGTCACCACGCCCGCATGCGCCGCAGCGCCGACCAACAGCCATCCAGCTATTAGCACTTTCAGGTATTTTTGCATCTCCAGCTCCCTGGAAAAGCGAGCCACATAGGGCTCGCTAACACTGTCATTTAGACGGAAAATTAGTTATAGCTGATGGTAAAGTTGGCTGTACCGTCAGCTTTACCCGCAACGATAGTGCTTTCAGTCTGGATATAACGGACGCGGAACGGCAGATCGATATTGCCGGTAGCGGGGATGGTCAGGCTGGCAGAACGCGTATAGAGCGGCAGCGTCGCGTTGCTGCTGGCGTCAACCAGCTGCAGGGCCACGCCTTCGGCAACGGCAGGATCGGTACCCGCTCCGGTCAGCTGCAGTTTATCATTATCACCGTTGACGTTAGCGCCGGAGAACAGTACCGATGCTTTGGTGACGGTAGTCGGGCAGTTTTCCAGTTTAATCGCGAAATTCTGTTCAGCCGCAGTAGACCCCGTACCGCTAAACGCGGTCTTGGCAATCTGCCCCATCTGAACTTCCAGCGGGTTGGACAGGTCGTTCACCACGTCGCAGCCCGCATCGATAATATCGCCGATAAACTTCACCTGACCGTCATCCGCCAGCGCAGCACCAGAGAACGCCGCGCAACCGGCGACAACAGCAGCAAGTAATGTTTTTTTCATGATTTATCCTTTTCAATGCAGTCGATGCATTAACTTATAAGCGCAATACCCTGCGCATCCTTTTATTTACGTTTGATATTAATAACGCAACAAAACATTGACCCATGAAATGGATATAATATTTTGAAGTGGTCATTATGTATCAATATGACCACTTCAATTAATTAGAATATAAATTGCCAGGGAAGGCGTTTTTGATTTCATATTTATCAGGAAAAATCCCAATAAACACGATAAAAAGCTAAAGAATGAGAGGCGGAACAAACCATACATAAAGCCAATTAAAACAATTAAAAAAATAAATGACACCTATACTTAATATAACTATATGAAAATAATAGTAAAAAATATTGTTAATCATAAATTGACATTGTTACTACCTGTGGATAGCATAGGAGTCAGTTTGATACAAAATGACTATTTCGTTTACCAAACTTCTCTAAACCTCGCATCGTTACTGGCTGTATAGATAACCGTGTGCTGAATATTCCGGTGTCCAAGAAAGTCCTGAATTAATCGCGTATCCACCCCCTTATTAGCCAGCGCGAAACCGCATGCGTGGCGCAGCATATGCGGATGCGCGTTGATTTCCAGCTGGGCGACGAGGCTCAGGTTCTTCATCATCTGGTATATTCTCTGCCGGGATAAAGGCTGGCCATTTCGTGACAGAAAGAGCCAGCCAGAATTATTTCCGGGATAATTATCACGCACGCGCAGCCATTCGTTGAGTACCTTTACCTCTTGTTTATAAATAGGATGAGTGGTAGAAAAGCCGTTCTTCAGTCGACGAATATAAATGACCCCGCTTTGAATATCGATATCAGAGAGCTTCCAGTGACGAATTTCGCTCACTCGACAACCATGATTAAAACACATCCACAGTAAACAGACATCGCGCTCCGGGTTTGCTCCCCGCCTGGCCGCTTCAACCAAACGCTGAACCTCCCCGACAGTCAAATGCTTACGTCTTGTTTTCATTCACTTTCTCCATCTACAAAACACAATAGCGTGCGTAGTAATAATAGTACGGAAAATAAGAGGATGAGTGGAAACGTAAAGTGAGATTAATATGATAAAAAGCATGAATAATACGAAAAAGAGTAAAGAAAGCGCCTGGCGCTTTTGCGTAGATAAAAAAAGGACCGCCGAAGCGATCCTTTTCTCTGGCTAAAGATAGCATTACATCAGCGGCGTAGCCAATTGTACGATGCTGATGAGCGGCTGCGGCCAAACGCCCAGCACCAGCACCAGCAGCGCGGAGATGAGCACCACGATGCCTCCGGCGCTGTACTGCCAGTTAGACGGCGCATCGCGATTCAGTTTCTCCGGCGCGCTCAGATAGAGGCTTACCGCCACGCGCAGGTAGTAGTAGAGGCCAATCGCTGAACCCACCACTACCGCGCCGACCAGCCACCACAGGTGCGCATGCACACCCACCGCCAGCACGTAGAACTTACCGATAAAGCCCAGCGTCATCGGAATACCGGCAAGAGACAGCATCATCACCGTCATTACCGCCGACAGAATCGGACGATGCCAGAACAGGCCACGGTAGGAGTAGAGCGAATCGGCATCCGGGCCGCGGTACGGGCTGGACATCAGGCTCACCACGCCGAACGCGCCGAGGCTGCTGAACAGGTACCCTGCCAGATAAACGCCCACCGCTTCCATCGACATCTCACCGCTCTGCAGAGCAATCAGCGCCACCAGCAGATAGCCAAGATGAGAAATGGAAGAGTAGCCGAGCAGACGTTTAATATTGGTCTGGCTCAGGGCCATCAGGTTCCCGAAGATAATCGAAGCAAAGGCGATCAGGCCCAGCACCACGCGTACCGCCTCGCTGTCGCCCACCGGCATATAGAGGAACAGGCGCATGACCACGCCAAAGATGGCGATTTTACTGGCGGTCGCCAGGAAGGTGGAAACCGGAGCAGGCGCGCCCTGGTATACGTCCGGCGTCCACAGATGGAACGGCACCAGCGACAGCTTAAAGCCGAGACCGACAATCATCAGACCGAGACCAGCCAGCAGCAGCGGCTCGTGCAGCATGCCATCCGTCAGGCTCTTACCGAGCGCCAGGAAGGAGAGGTTACCGGAGTTGGCATACACCAGCGCCATACCGAACAGCAGAAACGAAGAGGCAACGGCGGACAGAATCGTATATTTGATACTGGCTTCCAGCGAACGTTTCTGGCGGAAGGCGTAGCCCACCAGGCCGAACAGCGGCAGCGAAATCAGCTCAATGCCGAGGAACAGCGCCGCCAGGTGGTTAGCGCCCGCCAGCAGAATACCGCCCAGCGCGGCGATCAGCACCAGAAGATAGAACTCTTCTTTGTTGTCCTTGTAACCCTCAAGCCACGGGTAGGCGAAAGTACAGGTGGCGAGGCTCGCCAGCAGCACCAGCCCGGTATAGAGCATCGCGTAACCGTCAACGCGAATCAGCGGCGTGACGTCCATCGCTCCGTTCTGACCCACGAACCAGAGTGATATCAGCGCGGCGTTCAGGCCGAGAACCGACAGCGTGGCATTGAGGAAATGATTGCGTCGCCACGCAATGGAGAGCATCACAACCACCACCGTCAAGCCGACGATCAGCAGCGGTAGCAGTGCGATCAGTTGTTGTGGAGTTATTGTCATGGCGAATTACGGCCTTGTAGTAGAAACAGAATTAACAAACCACTGCTGAATGTTGCTCATCGCAGAGTGCGAGGTGTCCAGAATCGGCTGCGGGAAGAAGCCCAGCAGCACCAGCAGAACGACCAGCAGCAGGATGATCGACAGTTCACGCAGGGACATTCCCGGCAGCGCTTTCGCGGCGATTTCGCTTTTTGCTTTACCAAAGTACGCGCGATGCAGCATCGACAGCGAGTACACGGAAGCGAACACCAGACCAAAGGTCGAAATAACGGTAATCACCGGCACGGTTTTATAGCTTCCGAACAGAATCATAAATTCGCCGACGAAGTTACCGGTACCCGGCATCCCGAGGGTCGCGACCGCAAAGAACATCGACAGCGCAGGCAGCCACTTGATCTTGCTCCACAGACCGCCCATCTGACGCATATCGCGCGTATGCAGACGCTCGTAAAGCTGACCGCAAAGAATAAACAGGCCGGCAGCGGACAGACCGTGAGCAATCATCTGAATCACCGCGCCCTGATAAGCCAGCTGGCTGCCGGTGTAGATAGCAATCAGCACGAAGCCCATGTGGGAAACGGAGGTGTAAGCAATCAGACGCTTGATATCGTACTGGCTGAAGGCCATCCACGCGCCGTAGAAGATACCGATGACGCCCAGCCACATCGCGATGGGGGCAAATTCGGCGGAAGCGTTCGGGAACAGCGGCAGCGCAAAGCGCAGCAGGCCGTAGGCCGCGGTTTTCAACAGGATCCCCGCGAGGTCAACGGAACCCGCGGTCGGCGCCTGAGAGTGCGCATCCGGCAGCCAGCCGTGCAGCGGAACCACCGGCATTTTTACCGCGAAAGCGATAAAGAAGCCCAGCATCAGCAGGTATTCCACGCCGTGGGACATCGGCGTCTTCAGCAGCTCTTCATAGTTGAAGGTCCATACGCCGGTAGCGTTGAAGTGCACAAACGCCAGCGCCAGGATGGATATCAGCATCACCAGACCGCTCGCCTGGGTATAAATGAAGAACTTGGTTGCCGCCGTGATACGCGTTTTACCGTCGGAAGCCTTATGGCCCCACAGCGCGATCAGGAAGTACATCGGCACCAGCATCATTTCCCAGAAGAAGAAGAACAGGAACAGGTCGATAGCCAGGAATACGCCGATCACGCCGCCCAGGATCCACATCAGGTTAAGATGGAAAAACCCCTGATATTTCTCGATTTCGCGCCATGAACAGAGCACCGCCAGCACGCCCAGCAGCCCGGTCAGCACCACCATCAGCAGCGACAGACCGTCGATAGCCAGATGAATGCTAATCCCGAATCGCGGGATCCACGGCATCACGAATTCCGACTGCCACTGCGGAATACCGGTAGATTGCGTGAGAGAATAGCCGCCCTGCATCCACAACTGCAGGCCAAGCAGAAACGTCAATCCCATAGTGATCAGCGCGATCCAGCGCGGCATCTTCACGCCAAAGCGTTCAGTCTGCCAGCACAGGAAGCCGCCGATGAAGGGAATTAATATTAGCCAGGGTAATAACATGGCGATCTTTATTCCTTGTTAAAGTCCCGTTCAGGACCGATTTTCAACGAATTCTCACAGAAAATTCACTTCGGATTGCGGGTGTTATTGCCCGGCAGCGCTATGCTTGCCGGGCCTACTGCTTGTAAGTCGGGTTAACCGACAACGCCCACAATCCTCAAACTCAACGCAATACCATCAGCAGCGCCAGCACCACGACAGCGCCGATGCCCATAGAAGCCACATACCAGCGCAGATAGCCGTTCTCGCTCACCACCAGGCCTTTGCCTGCGAAACGGGAAAGGATCGCCGGAATGTTCATCAGGGCATTCAGCGGGTCGCTCTTCAGCAACCACGCCACGCCGAGGAACGGCTTAACGAACACTTTGTCATACAGCCAGTCAAAGCCCCAGGCGTTGTACCACCAGGTACCGAGCAGACGACCCGGCGCGCTGTTGGCAATCGACGTCACCAGCGTGCGTTTACCCAGCCACAGCCAGGCGGCAATCAGAATACCGGCGATAGCAATCACCCCGGAGGCAATTTCCAGCGTCATGACGCGTCCGTGTTCAAGCTCGGTGGTCTGCGGCAGTACGCCTTCCAGCGGCGGCACAATCAGCGCGCCAACGAAGGTCGAGAGCACCAGCAGCACAATCAGCGGCAGATGATGGGTAATCCCCTTCCCTGCGTGAGCGTGAATTTGTTCTTTGCCGTGGAACACGATGAAAATCATACGGAAGGTGTACAGGGAGGTCATAAACGCCCCGACCAGGCCGGCAACCATCAGATTCAGATGACCGTTCGCCATCGCGCCCGCCAGAATCTCATCCTTACTGAAGAAGCCCGCCGTCACCAGCGGCAGCGCGGACAGTGCCGCGCCCCCCACCAGGAAGCAGACGTATACCAGCGGAATAGACTTACGCAGGCCGCCCATCTTGAAGATATTCTGTTCGTGGTGGCAGGCCAGAATCACCGAACCGGACGACAGGAACAGCAGCGCTTTAAAGAACGCATGGGTCATCAGATGGAAAATCGCCGCATCCCACGCCTGCACGCCGAGCGCGAGGAACATGTAGCCAATCTGGCTCATGGTGGAATACGCGAGCACGCGTTTGATATCGGTCTGCACCAGCGCGGCGAAGCCTGCCAGCACCAGCGTTACCGCTCCGACGATACCCACCAGATGCAGAATTTCCGGGGTCATCAGGAACAGGCCATGGGTACGCGCAATCAGGTAGACGCCGGCGGTCACCATGGTGGCGGCGTGGATCAGCGCGGAGACCGGGGTAGGACCGGCCATCGCGTCCGCAAGCCAGGTCTGCAACGGCAGCTGCGCGGATTTACCCACCGCGCCGCCCAGCAGCATCAGGGTTGCCCACCACAGCATGTTATTACCGGCTTCGAAGTGCGCAGGCGCCAGTTCGACCATTTCGCGGAAGTTCAGGGTGCCCAGCTCGTTGTAGAGAATGAACAGCGCGAACGCCAGAAACACGTCGCCGACGCGGGTCACCACAAAGGCTTTCATCGCCGCCGCGCCGTTCTTCGGATCGGTGTAGTAGAAGCCGATCAGCAGATAGGAGCACAGGCCCACGCCTTCCCAGCCGAGATACATCAGCAGCAGGTTATCAGCGAGCACCAGAACCACCATGCTGGCGATAAACAGGTTGGTATAGGCGAAGAAGCGGGAGTAGCCCTCTTCGCCGCGCATGTACCAGGAGGCGAACATATGGATCAGGAAGCCGACGCCGGTCACCACGGACAGCATGGTCAGAGAGAGACCGTCCAGCACCAGGTTGAAGCCGACGTTGAAGTCGCCCACCGACATCCAGGTCCACAGCGGAACGCTGACCGCCTGTTTGCCGTTGGCGAAGAAGTCAACGCCGACAAAGGCCGTGACCAGCGCCGCCAGGCCTACCGAGCCTACCCCCACGGTGGCGGATAAGTTTTCCGACCAGCGGCCGCGAGAGAAGGCCAGCAAAACAAAGCCAATCAATGGCAAAAGAATGGTTAAGGCAAGCATGTTCATCCGCGCAACTCACTTACTGAATCGATGTTCAGGTTTTGGCGACGACGATGGAGCTGCAGCAGCAGCGCCAGGCCGATACTCGCTTCCGCGGCGGCGAGGGTGATGGCGAGGATATACATTATCTGGCCATCGGTCTGGCCCCAGTAGCTCCCTGCAACCACGAAAGCCAGCGCCGCGGCATTGATCATGATCTCCAGGCTAATCAGCATAAACAGCAGATTGCGGCGGATGACCAGCCCCGTCAGGCCGAGGACAAACAGGACAGAGGCGAGGATCAGTCCATGTGTTAAGGGGATCATGCGTGTTCCTCCGTTTTTCTTTTATCGCTGTCGTTCGGACGGTTGCTCAGCACTTCCCCGACGCGCTCTTCACGGCCGATATGGAAGGCAACAACCAGGCCCGCGAGCAGCAGCATGGAGGCCAGCTCCACCGCCAGAACGTACGGACCAAACAGCGCAATACCGACCTCTTTGGCGTTAATCGCCGCGCCGTCGATACCCTGATCGTTAATACCAAGGATGGCGTAAACGATAACCACCAGCAGTACCGCTGCGAGAATGGCCGGACCGATCCAGATCCCAGGTTTCAGCCACTGGCGCTCCTGCTCGATTTCGCTGCCGCCCAGGTTGAGCATCATCACCACGAACACGAACAGCACCATGATGGCCCCGGCGTAGACGATAATTTCCAGCGCACCGGCGAAATAAGCCCCTAAGGAGAAGAACACCCCGGCGATCGCCAACAGCGAAATGATCAGGTACAGCAGCGCGTGCACCGGATTGGTGTGGGTGATCACCCGCAGGGTTGCGAGGATGGCTATCAGGCCACAGATATAAAAAGCGAATTCCATTGCCCTCTCCTTACGGTAACAGGCTCTTGACGTCGATAGGCTTAGCTTCGTTCTCTGCTTCGCCTTTATCTTTGCCGTCGATTGCCATACCCGCCATCCGGTAGAAGTTATATTCCGGGTATTTACCCGGACCGGAAATCAGCAGATCCTCTTTTTCGTACACCAGATCCTGACGTTTGTATTCGCCCAGCTCAAAGTCCGGGGTCAACTGAATCGCCGTGGTCGGGCACGCTTCTTCGCACAGGCCGCAGAAAATGCAGCGCGAGAAGTTGATGCGGAAAAACTCCGGGTACCAGCGGCCGTCTTTGGTCTCCGCTTTTTGCAGAGAGATACAGCCTACCGGACAGGCTACCGCACACAGGTTACAGGCAACGCAGCGCTCTTCGCCGTCCGGATCGCGCGTCAGCACGATGCGGCCACGGTAGCGCGGCGGCAGATATACCGGCTCTTCCGGGTACATCCGAGTTTCACGTTTGGCAAAGGCGTGCATCCCGATCATGCAGATACTGCGGACCTGGGTGCCAAACCCTACCAATAATTCTTTTAAGGTCATGGTCAATTCACCCCTTATTGCGCCTGCCAGAGAATGACAGCCGCCGTTACCAACAAGTTGATCAGCGTTAACGGCAGGCATACCTTCCAGCCAAAGGACATTACCTGGTCATAGCGCGGACGCGGTAATGATGCGCGGATCAAAATGAACATCATCATAAAGAACGCGGTTTTCAGCGCGAACCAGATGAAAGGAGGTAACCATGGGCCATTCCAGCCGCCGAAGAACAGCGTCACAATCAGCGCCGATACGGTAACAATCCCGATATATTCACCGACGAAGAACAGACCGAACTTCATGCCGGAGTATTCGATGTGATAACCGTCAGCCAGCTCCTGTTCCGCTTCCGGTTGGTCAAACGGGTGACGGTGACATACCGCTACGCCCGCAATCGCAAAGGTCACGAAGCCAAAGAACTGAGGGATGACGTTCCACAGATGCGCCTGGTTGTTGACGATATCGGTCATGTTGAATGAACCGGCCTGCGCCACCACGCCCATCAGGGAAAGCCCGAGGAACACTTCGTAGCTCAGGGTCTGGGCAGAAGCACGCATCGCGCCAAGCAGCGAGTATTTGTTGTTGCTCGACCAGCCGGCGAACAGCACCGCATAGACCGCCAGACCTGCCATCATCAGGAAGAACAGGATCCCGATGTTCAGATCGGCCACCACCCACGTCGGGCTGACCGGCACAATGGCGAAGGCCAGCAGCAGCGAAGTAAAGGCAATCACCGGCGCCAGAGTAAAGATCACGCGATCCGAGAAGCGCGGAACCCAGTCCTCTTTAAAGAACATTTTGATCATGTCGGCGACGAGCTGCAGCGAACCGCCCCAGCCCACGCGGTTAGGCCCGTAACGGTTCTGGAACAGGCCCAGCAGACGACGTTCGCCAAAGCTCATAAACGCGCCGCAGGTCACCACCACCAGCAGAATCACCACCGCTTTAAGGATGCCTAACAGAATGTCGATGAGATCGGGAGTTAACCAACTCATGCTTTCGCCTCCTGCAGAGTATCAATACGCGCTCCGGTCAGCACCGGCGCAATCCCTGGCATGCCCATCGGTAAGCCAACCTGCCCTGCCGTCAGCCCCGCCGAGATTACCAGCGGCAGGCTAAGCGCCTGGCCATCAACGCTGAAGGAAACCATCGCCCCTTCGTTCACGCCAAGCTTCGCGGCATCTGCCGGGTTCAGCTTAACGTACGGCTGCGGCATGCGGCTCTGGAATACCGGAGCACGCTGCGACAGCTCGTCGCTGCCGAACAGATGGTAGTAAGGCGCGATACGCCATTTCCCTTCTTCAGCCTGGAAGCTTGCCGGTACCGCGGTAAAGTACTCAAGACCGCTGGCGGAGGCTTCAATCAGACGCACGCCCGGATCGCCGTGGCGCAGTTTACCGCCCACTTCATCCTGGAACTTGTTCCACGCCTGCGGGGAGTTCCAGCCCGGAGCCCATGCAAAGGGAATTTGCGAGCGCGGCGCGGACGGCTGGTTGTTCCCTTCCATGGAGAAGGCAAACATGGTGTCTTTATCCTGCGGCTGACGGGGTTCATGCACGCTGATGTTGGCGCGCATCGCCGTACGACCGCTATAGCGGTGCGGTTCACGGGCCAGCTTCTGACCGCGAATGCGGAAGGTCGCATCCGGCGCGGCGTCTTTGATACCGGCCAGCTGCGGTAGCGCGGCAATGGCGGCGTCAATCACGTGGTCCAGCTGTGTCCAGTCAACCTGGCGATTGTTAACGGTGCTGTGCAATGAGTGCAGCCAGCGCCAGCTTTCCAGCATCACGGTTTTCGCGTCGTAGTAGGCCGGGTCGTAAACCTGGAAGAAGCGCTGGGCGCGACCTTCGTTGTTGACCACGGTACCGTCGCTTTCCGCGAAGCTTGCCGCGGAGAGCACCAGATGCGCTTTTTCCATAATCGCGGTACGCTGATGGTCAACCACCATGACCAGCGGCGCTTTCGCCAGCGCCGCGTCAACGCGGGCGGCTGAAGCGTGGCGGTGCAGGTCGTTTTCCAGCACGATAACCGCATCGGCGTTACCGGTCTCCAGTTCGCTCAGCGCCTCTTCAAGCGAGCCGCCGCCGATCATCCCGAGTCCTACGCTGTTCACTGCCCGGGCGACCATGGTCACGCCAACGTCAGCGCCGCGGCCTTTCAGGGCTTTCGCCACGTTGGCGGCGGCCTGAATCACCTCGATGCTGCCGGCGTTGGTTCCGGAAACAATCAGCGGTTTTTTCGCTCCGGCTAACGCCTGAACGATCACGTCGATTTTGCCTTTCAGCTCGCTGCTCAGCCCTTCGACCGCCGGCGCGCTATCGTCCAGCGCGTGGGCGATGGCGAAGCCAAGACGCGCCTGATCTTCCACCGGCGCGCGGTAGGTCCATGCGGCGATATCATCAAGACGCGTGTCGTCGATATTGGTCACGAACAGCGGATGCTTCGCGCGCTGGCCGATGTTAAGGATCGCGGCGATCTGCCAGTCGGCGACTTTCTGCGCCGCCGCCATTTCACGCGCTTTGCCTTTCACCGCCTGACGCACCGCCAGCGCGATACGCGCGCCGGTCTGGGTGATGTCCTCACCGAGGATCAGCACCGCATCGTAGGATTCGATCTCGCGCAGCGCCGGGGTATGAATACCGCCTTCGCGCAGCACTTTCAGCATCATCTGCAGGCGCGCTTGTTCGCCCTTCGCGATGCCGGTATAGAAGTTTTCGGCGCCGACCAGCTCGCGCAGCGCAAAGTTGCTTTCAATGCTGGCGCGCGGGGAGCCGATACCAATCACCTTCTTCGACTGGCGCAGGATATCTGCCGCCCCCTGCATCGCCTGTTCGGCGTTGAGGGTGATCAGATCGTCGCCGCGGCGCTGAACCGGCTGACGCGGACGATCTTTCAGATTGACATAGCCATAGCCGAAACGACCGCGGTCGCAGAGGAAGTAGCGGTTAACGGTACCGTTATAACGGTTTTCGATACGACGCAGTTCGCCGTAGCGCTCGCCGGGGCTGATGTTACAGCCGATGGAACATTGCTGGCAGATGCTTGGCGCAAACTGCATGTCCCACTTACGGTTATAGCGCTCGGAGTGCGTTTTATCGGTAAAGACGCCGGTCGGACAGACTTCCACCAGGTTACCGGAGAACTCGCTTTCCAGCGTACCGTCTTCCGGACGGCCAAAGTAGACGTTGTCGTGAGCGCCGTAAACGCCCAGGTCGGTACCGTCGGCATAGTCTTTGTAGTAGCGAACGCAGCGGTAGCAGGCGATGCAGCGGTTCATTTCGTGAGAGATGAACGGCCCCAGATCCTGGTTGCGGTGGGTACGCTTGGTAAAGCGGTAGCGACGGAAGCTATGACCGGTCATTACGGTCATATCCTGTAAGTGGCAGTTGCCGCCCTCTTCGCACACCGGACAGTCGTGCGGGTGGTTGGTCATCAGCCACTCAACTACGCTTTCGCGGAACTGCTTCGCTTCTGCGTCGTCGATGGAAATAAAAGTGCCGTCGGATGCCGGTGTCATACAGGACATCACCAGGCGGCCACGCGTGTCTTCCGCGTTCTGATATTGCTTCACCGCACACTGGCGGCAAGCACCAACGCTTCCCAGCGCCGGATGCCAGCAAAAGTAAGGAATATCAAGACCCAGAGAGAGACAAGCTTCTAACAGGTTGTCCGCTCCGTTGACCTCGTACTCTTTGCCGTCTACATGAATCGTAGCCATTAGCGTGCTTCCAAAATAAAAAAACCTTTAGATTACCAGCGCGTCTTAAGCAGGTTCGGCTGAATCCCGTTAATTGCATGGGTATTGCTGAACTGCTGTTTAATGCCAGCTTCGAATTCTTCGCGGAAATATTTAATCGCGCTCTGTAGCGGCTCAACCGCACCCGGCGCGTGCGCGCAGAAGGTTTTACCCGGACCGAGGAATCGACACAGTTGCTCAAGCGTCTCGATATCACCCGGCTGGCCTTCGCCGCGCTCGAGAGCGCGCAGAATTTTCACGCTCCACGGCAGACCGTCACGGCAAGGCGTACACCAGCCGCAGGACTCACGGGCAAAGAACTCTTCCAGATTGCGTACCAGCGGCACCATGCCGATCTCATGGTCAACCGCCATCGCCAGCGCGGTGCCCAGACGGCTGCCCGCTTTACCAATGCTTTCGAACTCCATCGGCAGGTCGAGATGCGCTTCGGTCAGGAAGTCGGTGCCCGCGCCGCCCGGCTGCCAGGCTTTGAACTTCAGGCCATCGCGCATGCCGCCCGCGTACTCTTCGAGGATCTCGCGCGCGGTGGTGCCGAACGGCAGCTCCCAGACGCCCGGATTCTTCACGCGGCCGGAGAAACCCATCAGCTTGGTGCCGGCGTCTTTACTGGTCGAAATGTTCTGATACCACTCGACGCCGTTGGCCAGAATCGCCGGGACGTTGCACAGGGTTTCAACGTTGTTTACGCAGGTCGGTTTGCCCCAGACGCCGGAGCTGGCCGGAAACGGCGGCTTCGAACGTGGGTTGGCGCGGCGGCCTTCGAGGGAGTTAATCAGCGCGGTTTCTTCGCCGCAGATATAGCGCCCTGCCCCGGTGTGCACAAACAGTTCGAAGTCAAAACCGGTGCCAAGGATATTTTTACCCAACAGGCCCGCTTCGGTCGCTTCGGCAATGGCCCGGCGCAGATGCTGCGCCGCTTCGATATATTCGCCGCGCAGGAAGATATAGCCGCGCCAGGCTTTCAGCGCGAACGCGGAGATCAGCATGCCTTCCACCAGCAGGTGCGGCAGCTGTTCCATCAGCAGGCGGTCTTTATAGGTGCCCGGCTCCATTTCATCGGCGTTACACAGCAGGTAACGGATGTTCATGGACTCGTCTTTCGGCATCAGGCTCCACTTCAGACCGGTGGAAAAGCCCGCGCCGCCGCGCCCTTTCAGGCCAGCGTCTTTTACCGCAGTGACGATTTCATCCGGCGCCATGCCGGAGAGCGCTTTACGCGCCCCGGCGTAGCCGTTTTTACTCTGGTATTCATCCAGCCATACCGGCTGTTTGTCGTCGCGCAGACGCCAGGTTAACGGATGGGTTTCGGCAGTACGAATAATGGTTTTCATTTATACCGCTCCAGGAGGTCAGGAATCGCTTCCGGCGTCAGATAACTGTGAGTGTCCTCATCAATCATCATGGTCGGCCCCTTGTCGCAGTTGCCCAGGCAGCAGGTCGGCAGCAGGGTGAAGCGGCCATCAAAGGTGGTTTGACCCGGTTTGATATCCAGCTTCTTCTCAATCGCCGACTGAATGCCCTGGAACCCGGTGATGTGGCACACCACGCTGTCGCAGTAGCGAATCACGTGACGGCCCACCGGCTGGCGGAAAATCTGGCTGTAGAAGGTCGCAACGCCTTCTACGTCGCTGGCCGGGATCCCCAGCACATCGGCGATAGCATAGATCGCGCCGTCCGGCACCCAGCCGCGCTGCTTCTGAACGATCTTCAGCGCTTCAATGGACGCCGCACGCGGGTCTTCGTAGTGGTGCTTCTCGTGCTCAATCGCCTCACGCTCTGCCGCACTCAGCTCAAAAGCCTCGGTTTGTGGTTGTTGATTCTCGTGCATAATTAGCGGTCCACGTCTGACATAACAAAATCGATACTACCCAGATAGACAATCAGGTCGGAGACCAGACTGCCGCGAATAGCGGCCGGGATCTGCTGCAGGTGCGCGAAGCTTGGCGTGCGCACGCGGGTGCGGTAGCTCATGGTGCTGCCGTCGCTGGTCAGGTAGTAACTGTTAATACCCTTGGTCGCTTCAATCATCTGGAAGGATTCTTGCGCCGGCATGACCGGGCCCCAGGAAACCTGCAGGAAGTGCGTAATCAGGGTTTCGATATGCTGCAGCGTGCGCTCTTTTGGCGGCGGCGTCGTCAGCGGATGATCCGCCTTGAACGGGCCTTCCGGCATGTTATCGAGGCACTGCTGAAGAATGCGCAGGCTCTGGCGCAGCTCTTCCACTTTCAGCATCACGCGGGTGTAGCAGTCGGAGACGCCACCGCCGGTCGGGATTTCAAAGTCGAAGTTTTCATAGCCAGAATAAGGACGCCATTTACGCACGTCGAAGCCGATGCCGGTCGCGCGCAGGCCCGCGCCGGTGGTGCCCCACTCCAGCGCTTCTTTGGCGTTGTAGGCGGCAACCCCTTTCGAACGACCGATCAGGATGGAGTTGCGCAGCGCGGCCTTTTCATAGGAATCCAGACGCTTCGGCATCCACTCGAGGAATTCACGCAGCAGGCGATCCCAACCGCGGGGCAGGTCGTGCGCGACGCCGCCGATACGGAACCAGGCCGGGTGCATACGGAAACCGGTAATCGCTTCCACCAGATCGTAGATCTTTTGACGGTCGGTAAAGGCAAAGAACACCGGCGTCATCGCCCCGACGTCCTGAATAAAGGTGGAGATGTACAGCAGATGGCTGTTGATACGGAACAGCTCGGAGAGCATCACGCGGATCACGTTGACGCGATCCGGCACGGTTATCCCCGCCAGTTTCTCAACCGCCAGCACGTAAGGCATTTCGTTAACGCAGCCGCCGAGATATTCAATACGGTCGGTATACGGAATGTAGCTGTGCCAGGACTGGCGCTCGCCCATTTTCTCGGCGCCGCGGTGGTGGTAGCCGATATCTGGCACGCAGTCGATGATCTCTTCGCCATCAAGCTGCAGAATAATACGGAACGCACCGTGAGCGGAGGGGTGGTTCGGGCCGAGGTTAAGGAACATGAAGTCCTCGTTTTCGGTCCCGCGCTTCATGCCCCACTCTTCCGGTTTGAAGGTCAGCGCTTCCATTTCCAGATCCTGTTTGGCTTTGGTCAGCTCAAACGGGTCAAATTCGGTGGCGCGCGCCGGGTAGTCTTTACGCAGCGGATGACCTTCCCAGGTCGGCGGCATCATGATGCGGCGCAGATTCGGGTGACCATCGAAGGTCACGCCAAACATCTCCCAGGTTTCACGCTCATACCAGTTGGCGTTAGGGAACAGTTTGGTGAAGGTCGGCAGATGCAGATCGTTTTCAGACAAGGCAACCTTGAGCATGATGTCGCGGTTGCGGTCTATTGAAATCAGATGATAGAAAACGGAAAAATCCGCGGCGGGTAAACCGTCGCGGTGCGTGCGCAGACGTTCGTCCATGCCGTGCAGGTCAAACAGCATCACGTAAGGCTTCGGCAATTTCTTCAGGAAATCACCCACCTCAAGCAGCTGTTCACGCTTCACCCAAACTACCGGAACGCCGGTGCGGGTTGGCTGAACGGTAAAGGCATCCGGCCCAAAACGGTTGCGCAGTTCGCCGATCACCGGGTCATCAAGGTGATCGCGGGTTTGCCAGGCTGGTGCGGCGTCATGCGCGGTTAAATCGGTCATATTGTTCACCATTGCAAAAGGTCCGTGGTGACTGCCGGCGAGGCTTCGCGCTGTAGTAGATTGATTTGCGAAGTTTTTATCCCGCCCGCAGGCGCAAGTTAAATCTCGTCCGGAGTCCGCAGATTGGTCACTGCAATACGTTCGCCGCGTTTACGCTCGCGTTCCGACTGCATATTGGCGCGGTACACGCCCTGATCGCCAACCACCCACGAGAGCGGACGGCGTTCTTTACCAATGGATTCCTGCAGCAGCATCAGCGCCTGCATATAAGCTTCCGGACGCGGCGGGCAGCCCGGGATGTAAACATCGACCGGAATAAACTTATCCACGCCCTGGACGACAGAGTAAATATCGTACATTCCGCCGGAGTTGGCGCATGCGCCCATCGAGATAACCCACTTCGGCTCCAGCATCTGGTCATAAAGACGCTGAATGACCGGCGCCATTTTGGTAAAGCAGGTGCCGGCAACCACCATCAGGTCAGCCTGACGCGGGGAGGCACGTAATACTTCTGCACCAAAGCGCGCAACGTCATGCACCGCGGTGAATGACGTCACCATTTCCACGTAGCAGCAAGAAAGGCCGAAGTTGTAAGGCCAGATTGAGTTCTTACGGCCCCAGTTCACCATGTCATGCAAGGCGTGTTCGAGTTTCCCCATATACACGCTTTTATTGACTTCTTGCTCCAGGGGGTCGGTTACGATCTCCTGTTTTTGCAGGGGGTAACGGTCGTTCTCACCGTTAGGATCGATGCGGGTGAGCGTATAATCCATCTTATTGCCTCGCTTTTACTGCGTATGACGGTTAGTGGGACTGTCTGTTTCCGGGTTAACCAGCGTGCGACGGGAGCGCGCAGGCGTCCAGTCCAGTGCGCCGATACGAACGAGGTAAACCAGACCAGCCAGTAGCACTAAAATGAAAATTGCGGCTTCCACAAAGCCGACCCAGCCGCTTTCACGGATAGAAGTCGACCATGCGTAGAGATACAGGGCTTCCACGTCGAAGATAACGAAGAACATGGCAACCAGATAAAACTTCGCAGAAAGACGTAAGCGAGCCGAACCGACGGAGTCGATCCCGGATTCAAACGGCGTGTTCTTGCTTCGCGCGCGCGCGCGTCCGCCAAGGTACCAGCCGCCGACGAGCATCAGGCAGCACAGGCCGATAGCGATGATGAGAAATATAGCGAATGCCCAATGATGAGCGATGACTTCAGTGGATGTTGACATACGCATTGCTTAACCAAAAAAGTGTAGCGCTAAAACCCTCTGCTCTTACTGGCAGATGAACGCCACAGCGTTTCACGGGGAGGAATAAAAAAATAGCCGTGCAAAAAAGCGTCCCTGGGTGATGTGGAAGGCCAGTTGCGGTGGCTTTTTACTCCTTTCATTAACCTTTTGTCAACTTTAACAAAAGTTTTCACAACATTAATTTACATTGGATTTTTTTCATTAACATTAAATGCCCTTTCATGCGGAATAACCTTGCATACTGTTCGGCTTTAGTGTTGTTGAATCGTGTCCGTTTCCGCCGTAAATCAAAATGGCCCGCCTATTTTGACAGGATTCAGACACGATTCCTCCCCCTAAGGAGGGGTATTTTCTTGATCTGCGACACGCTTTTGTTAATTCAACCAAGAAAACAGCAACAAACCAGATGGTTTTTTAACATTAGCAGGAAGTATTGAAAGTGCAGAGAAAAGTCGAGAAATGAGAGGAGGAGCGGATCTAACTTACTGATTTAGCTCAAAAGAAATCAACAAAAGTTTCTATTAATCAATAAAATTTGAAAAAAACGAACCGCAGCGGCAATTTCACACGTCTGGGGTTCGTTTTTACACTTACATTTTGTTACCAGTTTTTGTGATGTTTGTTAGCTTTTCCCGCTCAGGAAATAAGGGAATTATCTCCCCCTTCGGGAGTATAAACGCGTTGCGTTGACCACGGCTGGTACTCTGCGCTCAGCGACTGAAAAATGGCCTGCGTCAGCTCGCTTGCCTTTTGCGGATTGCAGTTCAGCATGTAGCGGGTATCCGGCAGCACGGGTAAACCGTCACTCCGGCCCGGTACGCGAAATTCGGGGCTCATCATCTCTACCGGCTGCGCGGTCACGCCAAGCCCGGCTTTCACCGCCGCCTTCACCCCCGCCATTGAGCTTGCAGCATGGGAAAGATGCCACGCAACGCCGGCGGCGTTGAGTACCTCAACGATCTCTTCCCGAAACGGATCCGGGGCATCCAGCAAAACAAGCGGGACAGACTCGCCCTGAGGGAGGACATAATCCGCTGCGCAGTACCACAGCGTTGGCGACGTGCGCAGCGTCAGCATGTCAGAACCCTTGGTTTGTCGGGTCGTCAGCGCAAGATCGATTGCCCCGCTCTTCAGCATATCGACGATATCAAGGTGTTTGAGGACTTTGATTTCCAGCGTCAGCCTGGGATAAAAACTACCAATCCGGTTTAACAGGCACGGTAAAATGGTATCCGCCGTCTCATCAGAGGCTCCCACGGACAGCGTTCCCTGCAGGCTGCCAAACATGAGCGACATACAGGCTTCATCGTTAAAGCGCAGAATTTTCCGCGCATAGCCCAGCAGCTGAATGCCCTGCTCGGTCAGAAGCTTATTGCGCCCGTGGCGAGCAAAAAGCTCTTTGCCAACCAGCTGCTCCAGCCGCTGCATCTGCTGGCTAACCGCTGACTGGGTCCGGCGCACCGCGACGGCGGCAGCGGCAAAGGTACTGAGATCGGCGACGGCAACAAAGGTTCTCAAGAGATCGAGGTCTAAATTTAGTATCGAACGATTTTCATTTATCATATTTGCTTCACATTCAGGCGGCTAATGCTGACCTGCCTTGTTGATGCTGTGCTCCAGGCTTCCGGCTAATCCTTAAGCTTCGCGTTACCCGCCAGAGACGGACGGATGAACAACTGGACGAACGTTATTGCATTAGAAAGCACTCATCCGCAGCAAATGCACGGAATTTCAGAGTAATATTTTGCTCGTACGCCTAAGCACTTTTAATTACGACGCATTTGTTTTTGTGATGTGACGCAAAAAATAGCCGTCAATGACCATTGTCTGCATCCTCACCGGCGACAAACCTTACCATCGGGCTCAGGCAGAACAAAAACCTGCAATAACAATGTATTAATAAAGAAATAAGCTACCTGGCATAGCCATATGTCGGTATTAACGGCGATATTCTAACCGAAAACCACAATATTTATAAGCGTTAATCAGTATTATCTCAGGCCACTTTAAATGCTGGTCAGCGCTTTAATTAAATTAACAAATCTAAGAATATTCCTTGCATAAAATAAAACTCATTTAACTATTAAATCTTTCATTAAAAATATCTAGCAAAGTTGTTACAACCTTCAGCGTATTGTGAATTAAACGTTCACCAGACGATGATTCGTTTTACGCGCAAAAAACAAGCGCCGGTCCTCTTTAAATCAACAAACCAGATAAACGTTCACCAAAACACCACCAGGCACAACATAAGACCATCAATAAAATTATTAAAGGTGTAATGTATAAACAAAATCGCTTTCCACCAGAGAAATTGATTAAACCAAAAAGCGATGAATAGCAAAATCTTCTCCTGTTAACCCTTCAAAACAGCGGGGAGGCGGAGTACATTATTCCGTGCTGACTTCCACGGCAGGGAGTGGCGATAACAGCTAAAAGGTCAAGGTTCATGTCCCCCATCGAAAAATCCAGCAAGTTAGATAACGTCTGTTACGACATCCGCGGCCCGGTTCTGAAAGAGGCGAAACGCCTTGAAGAAGAAGGCAATAAAGTCCTGAAGCTGAACATCGGCAACCCAGCGCCGTTTGGCTTTGACGCGCCTGACGAAATCCTCGTTGACGTTATCCGCAACCTCCCTACCTCGCAGGGCTATAGCGATTCAAAGGGCCTCTATTCCGCCCGTAAAGCCATCATGCAGCATTACCAGGCCCGCGGTATGCGTGATGTGACGGTCGAAGATATCTATATTGGTAACGGCGTTTCGGAGCTTATCGTCCAGGCCATGCAGGCGCTGCTGAACAGCGGCGATGAAATGCTGGTCCCGGCGCCGGATTATCCGCTGTGGACCGCCGCGGTCGCGCTTTCCAGCGGTAAAGCGGTGCACTATCTTTGCGATGAGTCGTCCGACTGGTTCCCGGACCTCGACGATATCCGCGCGAAAATCACCCCGCGTACCCGCGGCATCGTGATTATCAACCCGAATAACCCAACCGGCGCGGTGTACTCAAAAGAGCTGCTGATGGAGATCGTCGAGATCGCCCGCCAGCATAACCTGATTATTTTCGCCGATGAGATCTACGATAAGATCCTCTACGATGAAGCGCAGCACCACTCAATTGCGCCGCTGGCCCCGGATCTGCTCACCGTTACCTTTAACGGCCTGTCAAAAACCTACCGCGTTGCCGGCTTCCGCCAGGGTTGGATGGTACTGAACGGGCCGAAGAAACACGCAAAAGGCTATATCGAAGGCCTGGAGATGCTGGCCTCTATGCGCCTGTGCGCCAACGTCCCGGCCCAGCATGCGATCCAAACCGCTCTCGGCGGCTATCAGAGCATCAGCGAATTTATTGTTCCCGGCGGACGCTTGTATGAACAGCGTAATCGCGCCTGGGAGCTGATTAACGACATTCCGGGCGTCTCGTGCACTAAGCCGAAAGGCGCGCTGTATATGTTCCCGAAAATCGACGCTAAACGCTTTAATATTCACGATGACCAGAAGATGGTGCTCGATTTTCTGCTGCAGGAGAAAGTCCTGCTGGTTCAGGGTACCGCCTTTAACTGGCCGTGGCCGGACCACGTGCGTATTGTGACCCTTCCGCGCGAAGACGATCTTGAAATGGCAATTACCCGTTTCGGGCGTTTCCTTTCCGGCTACCACCAGCTCTGATTTTATCTGTCCAGCCGCCGGGATTTGCATCCGGCGGCAATCCCTGCGCACAATGGCACCCGACGTCGTAACTGATTAAGGGTTCCTATGAGTCAGAGTCATTTCTTTGCCCACCTCTCCCGCCTGAAACTGATCAACCGCTGGCCGCTGATGCGTAATGTGCGCACCGAAAACGTCTCCGAACACAGCTTACAGGTCGCGATGGTGGCCCATGCGCTGGCGGCGATCAAAAATCGTAAATTCGGCGGGCGGGTTAACGCCGAACGCATCGCGCTGCTGGCGATGTATCACGATGCCTCGGAAGTCCTGACCGGCGACCTGCCGACGCCGGTAAAATATTTCAATTCGCAGATCGCGCAAGAGTACAAAGCCATCGAAAAAATCGCCCAGCAGAAGCTGGTCGATATGGTTCCTGATGAACTGCGCGACATTTTTGAACCGCTGATCGATGAGCATCACTACAGCGAAGAGGAAAAATCCCTTGTCAAGCAGGCGGATGCGCTTTGCGCCTACCTGAAGTGTCTGGAAGAGCTATCGGCGGGGAACAATGAATTTCTGCTGGCCAAAGGCCGCCTTGAGAAAACGCTGGAATCGCGCCGCAGCGCAGAGATGGACTACTTTATGCAGGTGTTCGTCCCGAGCTTCCATCTTTCCCTCGATGAAATCAGCCAGGATTCGCCGTTATAACCCCCTTCCCCGGCCAGCGTCAGCCTGACCGGGGAAGGACGCCGCTGAATCAGAACGGAAACAGCACCGGGATCAGCAGGACGCACACCACCATCACCAGGAGGGTGAACGGCACGCCGATTTTGACAAAATCGCTGAATGAATATTTCCCCGGCCCCAGCACCAGGGTGTTCACCGGCGACGATACCGGGGTCATAAACGCCGCCGAGGCCGCCATGGCGACCACCATCGCAAAGGGATAAGGCGAAACGCCCATCGACTTTGCCGCGGCCAGCGCAATGGGCGCCATCAGCACCGCGGTGGCGGTATTGGAAATAAACAGGCCGATAGCCGCGCACATCACAAACAGACAGCCAAGCATCAGGTACGGTCCTTTGCTCCCCGCCACATCCATGAGTCCCTGAACCACCAGATCCACGCCGCCGGTTTTCTGCAGCGCCAGAGCAAAAGGCATCATTCCGACAATCAAGATAATGCTCGGCCAGTGGATAGCTTTATAGGCGCTCTCGGCGTTAATACAGCGGAATTTACCCATCAGCAGGCAGGCAATGATGGCCGCTATAGGGTTAGGAATTTCGTCAGTCAGCATCAGCGCGACCATCAGCACCAGACAGAAAATCGCGTGCGGCGCCTGGCTGTGCGCCGGCGAGGCGTCGTTGACCTCGATGGGCATATTCAGCACCACAAAGTCACGGCCCCGCTTAGCCAGCAGCGCTATCTGCCGCCAGTTGCCCACCACCAGCATGATATCGCCAAGCTGCAAGGCTTCATCGGTCACCGCGCCGTCAAGGGCTTTGCCATCGCGTTTCAGCCCCACGATGTTCAAATCAAAACGGGTACGAAAGGCGATTTCGCGCACCGACTTGCCAATCAGTTCTGAATCCGGGATCAGAGAGACTTCCGCCATCCCCACGTCCAGCGCCTGATCGGAAAAATATTCGCCGCGCAGCACCATCGGTTCGAGCATCTGCTCGCCGCAGAACTGGCGTAAATCCACGTCTGAGGCCGACATATCGATCAGCAAGACGTCGCGGGCGCGGAATTCCGATACGCCGTTAACGTTAACGATAACCCGTCGAAAGCGCCGCCAGCGCTCAACGCCGATAACGTTCGCCCCGTAGCGCTCGCGTAGCTTCAGGTCGTCCAGGCGCTGGCCAATCATCGGCGAGCCGGGGCGTATGGCCAGGCGGCGCGCGCGCCCCGTGAGATGATAATCTTTAATGAGATCGCGGAAGGTGCTTCTTTTTCGGCCATCTCGCGCTTGCTCGCCCTCTTCTCCTTTGAGCATAAAACGCATCACCAGCATATAGAAAATGCCCAGAACCAGCACCACCAGACCTATCGGCGTAACGCTAAAAAAGCTGAATCCTTGCAGCCCTTCGCGTAAAAGTTCGCTATTGACGACCAGGTTGGGCGGTGTGGCCACCAGGGTCATCATCCCGCTGATAAGTCCGGCAAAACTGAGCGGCATCATCAACCGCGAAGGGGAGGTGTTCATGCGCATCGACACGCTGAGCACCACGGGGATAAAAATGGCCACCACGCCGGTCGAGCTCATAAACGCCCCTAATCCGGCAACGGTTAACATCAAATAGACCAGCATTTTGGTTTCGCTGTTGCCGGCAACCTTCACCAGCCAGGAGCCCATTTTGGTGGCGACCCCGGTGCGCACCAGCCCATCGCCAATAATAAAAAGCGCGGCAATAAGAATAACGTTAGGATCGCTAAAGCCGGAGAAGGCCTCGCTGAGCGTTAAAGTGTCGCTGAGGACAAAAGCGACAATCACCAGCAATGCGATAGCGTCCATGCGCACTTTTCCGGTGGCAAAGAGCACGACGGCTACGGCAAGAAGAGATAACACCCAAATCAATTCACCGTTCACAACTTATCCTTGTCAGAAGATGGAGTTGGAAGTCTGGCATAAAAAAGCCCCGCCGGCGCGGGGCTAAATCATGAGATTAATCTTTAAGGATAATATTCACGTTGCCGTCAGGCAGGCGTTCAACCTGCAGGCTCTCCAGCGTCGTTAATACTAAATCCGCTTCATCAAGACGCGGCGCATCGGCGGGCACATTGACCGCGATGGTGCGACAGCCGGCATTCAGCCCGGCGAGCAGACCGGCAGGCGCATCCTCCACGACGGCGCAATCCCCCGGCGCCAGCCCCAACAGTTCGGCTCCCAGCAGGTAGGCGTCCGGTGCGGGTTTCCCGTGCTTTACGCGCTCGGCGGTAACAAAAACCTTCGCCTCAGGCAGCCCCGCGGCACGATGACGAGCGTGGGCGACGGGTATCGAACCCGACGTCACGATCGCCCACGGAATCCCCGCGCGATCGAGCGTCCTGAGCAACGCCACCGCGCCCGGCAGCGCCGTTACGCCATCCGTATCCGTTGCTTCTACCGTTTCCAGCAGGGTGAACTCTGCCTGAATCTCCTCTTCGCTGCGGCCGGGGAGAAAATGACGCAACGAGGTTATCGCCTGTTTGCCATGAATGAAGTTCAGCACTTCATCATGAGGGATACTGAACCGATCCGCCCATTTGCACCACGAACGCTCCACAACCGGCAACGAATCGACCAATGTCCCGTCAAGATCAAACAGGAAACCTTTACACTGCACGGGAACCTCCATCAGGCGTTGATAATTTGGTTAATTTCGTTACTGCTTAAATGGTACTGACGCGGGCAGGAGTGCCAGGTGCTCAGCATGCGCTGGTATTTTTCCCACATCGGGGTCTGGGAGTTAAAACCGTGAGTGCCGGCGTCAAAGTGGCTGTAGCGCCCTTCAACGTTAACCATAAAGCGAACATAGCCGAGATAGCGGGCTTCGGTCGCCACGTCGAAGCCGAGGAAGGTGACCCGACGCTCGTCAATTCCGCTGGCATCCTTCAGATTCGTCCAGGAGACATGCAGCGCATGATACATCTCCATGATATCAATGATGGTACGACACGTTTCCTCGGTAAGCTGGCCAAACTCGCGGTCCAGCTCGCGCATCTGCAGCCCGTATCCACGCTCAATGATGGTCTGCAGGCGGCGGTAACGTTCAGCGTTGTCCGGATCGAGCATCGTCATCATTTTGTATTGATTCGACAGAATCAGACGCTGCGCATTGGTCATTTCCATTTTTGACTCCTGTGGCACTTTTACGACGTGAAAAAAGAAGGCGCATAATTCATGCGCCTTCTTTTATATGCGTTTTCCCGATGCAATTACAAATCATCAAGGAAAGTTTTATCCAGTTGTTTGAAGGCGCGCTTAAGCGTGTCAGCTAAAGCCTGATAATCCGGCTTGCCGTCAACCGGCGTCAGCGCCTGTCCCGCCTCCTGCAGTTTACCCCGTACTTCATAAAACCAGTTCAGTATCGACGGCGGCAGCGGCGTTACCGAACGCTTACCCAGCCACCATAAGCCTTGCATCGGCAGACTCAGCGCGAACAGCGCGGTAGCCACGGCAGGGCCCAGCTGGCCGCCGAGGGCGATTTGCCAGCACAGCGTGAAAATCGCCACCGGCGGCATGATGCGAATCGCATAGCGCGTGGCGCGAATAATACGGTTTTCAATAAACACCGGGGCAAGGCGCTTATCCAGAGGCCAGGTCTTTGCATAGTGCTGCCCGTGGCGAAACAAGCCAAAAAAACTCACAGGGCGATTCTCGGGACCGGACATGGCTTACCTCAACTTTACATATAAAACTTAAAAAATTTGTGCAAAACACCAACTGTGCATGACAACGTTCAAAAGATTTTGGCAATGGCGGCCTCAATCAGGTATTCTGTGCGCACCTGAGGGGCGGTTAGACCCTTTTACCAGGTTAGTCAAATTATCGCATATTCTGCCACCGGCTGAAAATTATGCAAAATGACATAAAATCAAATGTACTTCTCTCATCGTGCCCGAAAACAGTACAAGGCATGATGTTAATCATAAATGTCGATGTCATCCTGCGCTACGCTTTGTGACACACTGACGTTTTTTTAGCCACGTATCATAAAAGGTACTTCCATGTCGAGTAAGTTAGTACTGGTTCTGAACTGCGGTAGCTCCTCTCTGAAATTCGCTATCCTTGATGCCGTCAACGGCGACGAATACCTGTCTGGTTTAGCAGAATGTTTCCATCTTCCTGAAGCCCGTATCAAATGGAAAATGGACGGCAGCAAGCAAGAAGCCGAATTAGGCGCTGGCGCTGCTCACAGTGAAGCGCTGAACTTTATCGTTAACACTATTCTGGCACAAAAACCAGAACTGTCTGCTCAGCTGACCGCAATCGGCCACCGCATCGTTCACGGTGGTGAAAAATACACCAGCTCCGTCGTTATCGATGACTCCGTGATTCAGGGAATCAAAGACTCCGCCTCTTTCGCTCCGCTGCACAACCCGGCGCACCTGATCGGTATCGCTGAGGCGCTGAAATCTTTCCCTAATCTGAAAGACAAGAACGTTGCCGTGTTCGACACCGCGTTCCATCAGACCATGCCGGAAGAATCTTACCTCTATGCCCTGCCGTACAGCCTGTACAAAGAACACGGCGTACGTCGCTACGGCGCGCACGGCACCAGCCACTTCTACGTGACTCAGGAAGCCGCGAAAGTTCTGAATAAACCGGTTGAAGAGCTGAACATCATCACCTGCCATCTGGGCAACGGTGGTTCCGTTTCCGCTATCCGCAACGGTAAATGCGTTGACACTTCCATGGGTCTGACTCCGCTGGAAGGTCTGGTTATGGGTACGCGTTCTGGCGATATCGACCCGGCAATCATTTTCCATCTGCACGATGCCCTGGGCATGAGCGTAGACGCCATCAACAAAATGCTGACCAAAGAGTCCGGTCTGCTCGGTTTGACCGAAGTGACCAGCGACTGCCGCTACGTTGAAGACAACTACCAGGAAAAAGCTGACGCTAAACGTGCCATGGACGTTTACTGCCACCGCCTGGCGAAATATATCGGCTCCTACACCGCGCTGATGGACGGTCGTCTGGACGCCGTCGTATTCACCGGTGGTATCGGTGAGAACGCCGCGATGGTTCGCGAACTGTCTCTGGGCAAACTGGGCGTACTGGGCTTTGAAGTTGATCACGAGCGCAACCTGGCAGCCCGTTTCGGCAAGTCTGGCTTCATCAACAAAGAAGGCACTCGCCCGGCTATCGTCATTCCGACCAACGAAGAGCTGGTCATCGCGCAAGACGCCAACCGTCTGACCGCCTGATTCCACACCGCCAGCCATAACCCTAAATAATTCGAGTTGCAGGAAGGCGGCGACGCAGAGAATCCCCAGGAGCGTACGAGTAGTACGTAACTGGGGTGAGCGAGTAAAGCCAACGCACATGCAACTTGAAGTATGACGGGAAGCTGGTGGTGCAGTTTTGTATCCCGCCTGATACTGGCGGTAACGAAAGAGGATATATCGTGTCCCGTACAATCATGCTGATCCCTACCGGAACCAGCGTAGGCCTGACCAGCGTCAGCCTCGGTGTTATCCGTGCTATGGAACGTAAAGGCGTTCGTCTGAGCGTCTTTAAACCTATCGCTCAACCGCGTGCCGGTGGCGATGCGCCAGACCAGACTACCACTATTATTCGCGCGAACTCCGACCTTCCGGCCGCAGAACCGCTGAAGATGAGCCACGTTGAGTCGCTGCTCTCCAGCAATCAGAAAGACGTGCTGATGGAAGAGATCATCGCCAACTACCACGCCAACGCGCAGGATGCGGAAGTGGTGCTGGTTGAAGGTCTGGTCCCGACCCGCAAACATCAGTTTGCCCAGTCTCTGAACTACGAAATCGCGAAAACGCTGAACGCTGAAATCGTTTTTGTGATGTCCCAGGGTACCGATACTCCTGAACAGCTGAAAGAGCGCATTGAGCTGACTCGCAGCAGCTTCGGCGGCGCGAAAAACACCAGCGTCACCGGCGTGATCGTCAACAAGCTGAATGCGCCGGTTGACGAACAGGGCCGTACTCGCCCTGACCTGTCGGAAATCTTCGACGACTCTTCCAAAGCAAAAGTCGTGAAGATCGATCCGGCTCAGCTGCAGAGCGGTAGCCCATTACCGGTTCTGGGCGCGGTGCCGTGGAGCTTCGATCTGATCGCCACCCGCGCGATTGATATGGCGCATCACCTGAACGCCACCATCATCAACGAAGGCGACATCAATACCCGTCGCGTGAAGTCCGTCACCTTCTGTGCGCGTAGCATTCCGCACATGCTGGAACACTTCCGCGCAGGTTCCCTGCTGGTCACTTCCGCAGACCGTCCTGACGTTCTGGTCGCCGCCTGCCTGGCCGCGATGAACGGCGTGGAAATCGGCGCTATCCTGCTGACCGGCGGCTACGAAATGGACGCCCGCATCAGCAAACTGTGCGAACGCGCGTTTGCAACCGGCCTGCCGGTATTCATGGTTAACACCAACACCTGGCAAACCTCTCTGAGCCTGCAGAGCTTCAACCTGGAAGTTCCGGTTGACGATCACGAGCGCATCGAGAAAGTTCAGGAATACGTGGCTAACTATATCAACGCCGACTGGATTGAATCGCTGACCGCAACTTCCGAGCGCAGCCGTCGCCTCTCTCCGCCAGCCTTCCGCTATCAGCTTACCGAGCTGGCGCGTAAAGCAGGCAAACGCGTCGTGCTGCCGGAAGGCAACGAGCCGCGTACCGTTAAAGCCGCGGCTATCTGCGCCGAGCGCGGTATCGCCACCTGCGTACTGCTGGGTAACCCGGATGAAATCACCCGCGTGGCCGCCTCTCAGGGCGTAGAGCTGGGCGCCGGTATTGAAATCGTTGACCCGGAAGTGGTTCGCGAAAGCTACGTTGCTCGCCTGGTCGAGCTGCGTAAGAGCAAGGGGATGACCGAAGCGGTTGCCCGCGAGCAGCTGGAAGACAACGTGGTTCTCGGCACCCTGATGCTGGAGCAGGACGAAGTCGACGGTCTGGTATCCGGCGCGGTTCACACCACCGCCAACACCATCCGTCCGCCGCTGCAGCTGATCAAAACGGCGCCGGGCAGCTCCCTGGTCTCCTCCGTATTCTTCATGCTGCTGCCGGAACAGGTTTACGTTTACGGCGACTGCGCGATCAACCCGGATCCGACCGCTGAACAGCTGGCTGAAATCGCCATCCAGTCCGCAGACTCCGCAATTGCCTTCGGCATCGAACCGCGCGTGGCCATGCTCTCCTACTCCACCGGCACCTCTGGCGCCGGCAGCGATGTAGAGAAAGTACGCGAAGCCACGCGTCTGGCGCAGGAAAAACGTCCTGACCTGATGATCGACGGCCCGCTGCAGTACGATGCGGCGGTCATGGCTGACGTTGCGAAATCCAAAGCGCCGAACTCCCCGGTTGCCGGCCGCGCGACCGTGTTCATCTTCCCGGATCTGAACACCGGTAACACCACTTACAAAGCCGTACAGCGTTCTGCCGACCTGATCTCCATCGGGCCGATGCTGCAGGGGATGCGTAAGCCGGTGAACGACCTGTCCCGTGGCGCGCTGGTTGACGATATCGTCTATACCATCGCCCTGACCGCGATTCAGTCGTCCCAGCAGCAAGCATAATCTGCCCGCTGCATGCAAAAAGGCGACCGGATGGTCGCCTTTTTTATTTACAGCAGCTCTCGCGCCGCCGAGACAATATCATGCGCCGTCAGGCCATACTCCTTCTGCAAAAACTCCTGTGTTCCCACCTGGCCGTAGCGCTCTTTCACCCCCACGCGACGCATCGGAACCGGGCAGGTCTCCACCAGCACTTCCGCCACCGCCGATCCCAGTCCGTTATGAATACTGTGGTTTTCACAGGTCACGATACGCCCGGTTTTCTCGGCATAATTTTTCACCAGCATGCGGTCGATGGGCTTCAGGGTAAACATATCAATCACCGCCGCGCTGACCCCTTCCTGCTCAAGCTGACGCGCCGCCTCAAGGGCTTCCGCCACCATGATCCCGTTGGCAATCAGGGTGATGTCGTCGCCTTCGCGCAGCACATTCCCTTTGCCGATAGTAAACGTTGAACCCGGCGCATAGACGCTCGGTGCCTGTTTGCGGATCGTGCGTACCCAGTAAAAACCGTCGAGATCGATAAGCTGCCGCAGAATATCCTCAAACATCACCGCATCGGTCACTTCCAGCACCACCGAATGCGCCAGACCGCGCACAATCCCCATATCTTCAAACGACATATGGGTTCCGCCGTTATGGCAGGCGGTCACCCCGGCGTCAGAGGCGATCACTTTGACGTTATTCCGCTGATAATCGAGCGACATAAACAGCTGGTCGAAGCAGCGGCGGCTGGCGAAAGCGGTAAAGGTATGGACAAACGGCTTGCGTCCGGTCAACGATAGCCCGGCGGCGGTGCCGATCACGTTGGCTTCCATAATGCCGCAGTTGATGACGTGCTGCGGATGCTGCCGCGCGACGCCATCCATCGCCATGGAGCTCATCAGATCCGCTTCCAGCGCGATAATCGGGCTCCTGGCTTCAATTTGCTGCGCGACGAATCCGGCATAGACTTTACGCATCTCTACGGCATCTTTTTGCCCTGCGGGTGCAACCTTAATCATGTTCAGCCTCCAGTTGGCGAATCGTCTCGTTTAGCGTCTCTTTCATCTCCGCCGTCAGGCGTAAATGGTGGTTATTACTGAGATTCTCGAGATACGGCACGCCCTGGCCTTTCACGCTATCGAGAATAACCACGCGCGGGCGCGCATCGACGGGAGGTACGGGTTGAACCGCGGCCAGCAGCCCGGGGATGTCATCGCCTTTGACGGTGACAACATCAAAACCAAAGGCGCGGAATTTATCCTCCAGGTTGAAAGCGCAAATGATTTCATCCAGCCTGCCGTCAAGCTGTAGCTTGTTCCAGTCAACAAACACGGTCAGATTATTCAGACGGTGATGGGCAATAAACTGGAAGGCCTCCCAGCACTGGCCTTCATTCAGCTCGCCGTCGCCAACGATACAGAACACGCGATTCGCCCGCCCCGCCAGCTTATGCGACAGCGCCATGCCGCCGGCGATGGAAATCCCCTGCCCCAGCGAGCCCGTAGTGGCGTCCACCCCACGCGTTTTCAGCCGGTCCGGATGGCTTGGCAGCCGCGTACCGTTCTGGTTTAGCGTGCTCAGCTCCTCCATCGGGAAATACCCCTTAATCGCTAACGTACTGTACAGCGCGGGGCCGGCATGACCTTTTGATAACACAAAGTAGTCGCGCTCTGGCCAGTCCGGGTCCGCGGGATCAATTTTCATCACCGCGCCGTACAGTACCGCCAGCGTCTCCACGACCGACATACTGCCGCCGTAGTGGCCGAAACCGAGGTCCGTCAGCGATTTCAGGGTAGCGACGCGAATGTCCCGCGCCAGGTTAGTCACTTCTTGCACATTCATGATTTCGCTCCGCTGTTCTCCTGCGCGCCGCCGCCCACAGGTTTCTTTTTCACAAAAACGTTGTACGCCACCAGCAGCACAAACAACGCCACAACAAGGCCGGTAATCGCAAAGGGCGACAGGTAGCGGGCCAGGTTACCCAGCACGATACCCACGGCGCCGAAATCCGCATCCGAGAAAGTGGTGTTGGCAAAGCCAATCGCCCCCAGTACCGGCAGCAGCAGCACCGGCAGGAAGGTGATCAGCAGGCCGTTGGCAAACGCGCCAATCATCGCCCCGCGCCGTCCGCCGGTGGCGTTGCCAAAGACGCCTGCGGTCGCGCCGGTAAAGAAATGCGGCACCACGCCGGGCAGGATCAGCACCCATTTAAACTGCCCGCAGAGGAACAGCCCGACCAGACCGCCGAGGAAACTAAACAGGAAGCCAATCAGCACCGCGTTGGGCGCGTAGGGGTAAACGACCGGGCAGTCCAGCGCCGGACGGGCGTTGGGCACCAGCTTTTCTGAAAATCCGGTAAAGGCCGGCACGATTTCCGCGAGGATCAGACGTACCCCTTGCAGGATGATGAACACCCCGGCGGCGAAGGTAATCGCCATAATGATGGCGTAAACCAGGTAGTTCTGGCCTCCGCTAAAGGTGCTTTCCACGTACTCGCGCCCCGCGCTTACCGCCATAATCAGATAAATGATCATCATGGTCAGCGAAATGGAGATGGAGCTGTCGCGCAGGAAGCTCAGGTTTTTCGGCAGGTTCATCTCTTCAGTTGAACGCGATCCTTTACCGCAGACGCTACCGATCCAACCCGACAGCACATAGCCCAGGGTGCCGAAATGGCCGAAAGCGATATCATCCGTGCCGGTAATACGTTTCATATAGCGCTGGGCCAGCGCTGGGAAGAACGCCATCACCAGCCCGAGGATCAGGGAGCCGGTAAAGACCAGCCCGACGCCTTCGAAACCCGCCACGGTAAGAATCACGCCGATCATACAGGCCATATAGAAAGTGTGGTGACCGGTCAGGAAGATATACTTCAGACGCGTAAACCGGGCGACCACAATATTCGCTACCATCCCGAACGCCATAATCAGCGCGGTTGAAGCACCGTATTTTTCCAGGGCAATAGAAACAATCGCCTCATTATTAGGAATAATGCCCTGAATATTAAAAGCATGTTCAAACATGCCCCCCAGCGGATTCAGCGAACCGACTAATACCGTCGCGCCGCCGCCAAGAACAATAAAACCCAGAATTGTTTTAATGGTTCCCTTGACGACATCGGAGAAAGATTTCTTTTGCGCTACCAGACCAATTAACGCAATTAAACCGACCAGCACCGAGGGTACTTTTAGAATATCAACAACAAAATTCAGCGTTTCAAGGATAAACATATCCACCTCGCTATCAATAATTATTGTCTGGCGAACCACGCGCGCAGCTGCGCTTCGAGTTCGTTAATATCGATGATGTTGGTAATCACCACCAGCTGGCTTTCCGGCACGCTGGCGCTGGCGGCAATGTCTTTTGCCATCACGAATAAATCCGCCGCGCCCGGCGTTGCCGACGACAGATCGGAGTGCTCTACCTCGGCCTCGATATCGAGTTTTTTAAGCACTTTTTTTATATTCATCTCAACCATAAAACTACTGCCCAGGCCAGAGCCGCAAATTGCCATAATTTTCATTGTTATCACCTTTTTTGGGTAGAGTACGTCCACATCACGCAGGCGCGTAATGGGTTATAAGCCGGATAATAAAATTGAATCAGTAGCGCGCGACGATCGTTTTTATCTCCTCAATATTGGTTGTCTGATGTAATTTATTCATATCTTCATCGCTGGAAAATAATTCCGCCAGGGCAGAAATCATTTCGATATGGCTATGTTTATCCGGCGCCGCAAGCATAATAATAATATCAACCGGGTCGAACTCCTCAGCGCCAAACGATACCCCTTGTTGCAGTTTCAACAGCGACAGCCCCAGGCCCTTCGCGCCCTCCTCAGGCCGCGCATGCGGCATCGCCAGTCCCGGGGCCAGCACGTAGTACGGCCCGAGCCGCTGGTGCTGCTCCACGATGGCCGTCACGTAGGCAGGTTCGATAACGTCGGCCTTCAGCAGCGGCCGGGCGCAGATGTCCAGCGCCTGTGGCCAGGTCTCTACGCTTTGCCGCAGCGCGATGGTGGCATCAGAGAGCCAAGTCTTGAGCATTTTGTCCCGCCTCTTTTAGCAAAAGATGGGCAAACTTTATGCAAGCAGCCAATAGTTATCTGCGAGAACGATCACAAAGATAGCGCTACCAACGCTAAACATTCAGATTTGTGATAGCGCTATCAATTCGTAATCATCCCATCAAAACGCAGCAAAAAGGCCCGTTTAAGGCGTATACTCCCTGACACGTGAAGTAATGGATGATAATAAAAACGTCTGTTTAGCAGGAATATGTATGTCTCTAACCCGAAAACGGCGTAGTACCGGTAAAGTCACGATCGCCGATGTTGCTCAGCTGGCTGGTGTGGGAACCATGACCGTGTCCCGCGCCCTTCGCACGCCGGAACAGGTTTCCGATAAGCTCCGTGAAAAAATCGAAGCGGCGGTGCAAGAGCTAGGGTATATGCCTAATCTCGCCGCCAGCGCGCTGGCGTCTGCCTCCTCAAGAACCATCGCGATGGTGGTACCAAATCTTGCCGAGGCGGGCTGTTCGGCGATGTTTGCCGGGCTTCAGCAGATATTACAGCCGGCAGGGTATCAAATCATGCTGGCAGAATCGCAGCACCGTCTGGAGCAGGAAGAAAAGCTGCTGGAAACGCTGCTGGCCTCTAACATCGCCGCCGCCATTCTGCTTAGCGTTGAACACAGCGATACCGTACGCCACTGGCTGAAGAACGCCTCGATTCCTGTGGTGGAGATGGGCGCAATGCGCGCCGATCCGATCGACATGAATATTGGCATTGATAACGTAGCGGCGATGTTCGAGCTGACGGAGATGCTCATCCACCGCGGCTATCAGAATATCGGTCTGCTGTGCGCCAATCAGGAACAGTGGATTTTTCAGCAGCATTTGCAGGGGTGGTATAAAGCCATGCTGCGCCATCATATGTCGCCTAACCGGGTAATTAACGCCGCGCTGCCCGCCAACTTTTCCACCGGCGCTTCACAGCTGCCGGAGTTTTTGCTGGCATGGCCGGAGCTGGATGCGCTGGTTTGCGTTTCCGATGAGCTGGCATGCGGAGCGCTGTATGAATGTCAGCGTCGGCGCATAAAGGTACCGGATGATTTAGCCGTCGTCGGTTTTGGCGACAGCGACGTGAGCCGGGTCTGCCAGCCGCCGTTAACGACCATGGCGGTACCACACCATAAGATTGGTATAGAAGCCGGGCGCGCCCTTCTGGAGCGTCTTACTGAGGGAAACTGGAGCGACAGAAAGCCCATCGCGTCCAGTTTATGCATGAGGGACAGCTGTTAGAAAACTACTCAGCCTCTTCCTGCTTTTCGCTTTTTGCTGACTCATTATTCGCATTGCGGGTCATCCACAGCGCCAGCGCTTTTAATGAGTCCGGAGTGAACTCATCGCAGCGGGCGGTGATCTCTTCCGGCGTCAGCCAGCACACTTCGCTCACTTCTTCTTCCTGCAGCGCGAACGGGCCGTGCGATACGCAGCTAAACAGGCCGCCCCAGACGCGGCAGTGTTTATCTTCGTAGTAGAACTGCCCGTGGTCAGCAAAAGGCACGCCGGCAATACCGAGCTCTTCTTCCGCCTCACGGCGCGCGGATTCCAGCATTTGCTCGTCAGCCTGCACCACGCCGCCGGCGGTGGCGTCCAGCATGCCCGGCTGGAAATCTTTTGTTTCGGTACGACGCTGCACCAGGATTTTGCCCATCCCATCATGAACAACAATGTAGGTCGCTCGATGACGCAGGCACTCCGCACGCATTTGTTCGCGGCTGGACTGTGCTATCACCTCATTGTTTTCATTAACAATATCGACCCATTCTGTGCTTGCCAAATGATTCTGTTCCGCCATCAGGAAACCTTACTTTTTAAAGCGCTCTTGCGGCGCGTCTATACGGTTGAGGGGTAAATTACGGGTAAATTGCGACCTCTGCAATAACCTGATTATCATCGAGTGCTAAAACCTGCAATTGCCCCTCGTTCAGAAGACCGTAGCTGGCGGTAAATCCCCCTTTAGGGATGCTGACCGAGCCGGGATTGAAGAGAAAAATCTCGCCGCGTTTCTCGGCAACCGGAATATGAGTATGGCCATAAGCCAGTACATCGCCAGCGGCGAGAGGAGGCAAATTTTCGGGGCTATACAGATGCCCGTGGGTCAGAAACAGACGGGTTCGCGCGCTCAAAACCTGCTGCCAGGGGGCGGTAATGGGGAACCGCAGCAGCATTTGATCGACTTCGCTGTCGCAGTTGCCGCGTACGGCAATCACCCGCTCCGCCACGCTATTTAGCGCCTCCGCGACCTGGGCTGGCGCATAGCCTTCGGGAAGGGCGTTACGCGGCCCGTGATTGAGCACATCGCCGAGGATAACCAGCCACTGCGCCCCACTGCGCGCGAACAGCGCAAGCACGCGCTCAGCGGCAGGCAGAGAGCCGTGGATATCCGAGGCAAACATCAGCTTCATACATTTCATCTCCACGCATTACGATCCCGCTATGATAACGGAACCGCTGGCGCTTATCAGCCCGCGCGTTTGGCTGAGAGTGCGACGTAGCGCTGAACCGACGCCCGCTGCCACTGGAAGGTGGCGTAATCCACCAGCGCGGCGGGAACCTCATCGCCGTTCAGGACCAGGCGATTGAGCATCAGCGCCAGGTCGGTATCGGCAATGGACCATTCGCCAAATAGATTCTGCCCGCCATGGGACAGCAGAACGCCAGCCGTTTCAAACAGCTTGTCGGCGCTTTTTTTCCCGGCTTCGCTGAGCGGAGGTTTCTTTGCTGCGGCAAAGACCACGTCCGTGGAGCGCTCTTCGCGAATCGGCATTAAATCGCTACGCAGCCAGGCCTGCACCTGACGCGCCCGCGCGCGCTTTTGCAGGTCATGCGGGTAAAGCCGCTCCCATTCCGGGGGCGCAAAGCGCTCATCCAGATATTCGGTAATCGCGGAGGATTCGCTCAGGAAAAACTCCCCGATCTCCAGCAGCGGTACGCGACGCGTCGCGCTGTAGCCTTTCCAGCCGCTTTGCAAATGCTCGCCGCTGTCGAGGTTGACGGTTTTCAGGGTAAAAGGCAGGCTCTTTTCCTGCAGGGCAACGTATACGGACATCACATATGGCGAGAAAAAATCGGCGTCGGACCACAGGGTAATCGCGGGCTGGCTCATAGCATCCTCAATGGCTAATGTAATGGGGCGATACGCCAACATATCCTGTCTTTCAGAGGATGTCACTGACCGCCACGCTGAGGATCTTACATACTTCTCAGGGGGTGAATGCGATCGGCGAAAGTCATCCAGGATAAGGCAAACCTGTCGGATGATGCCAGTTCACCTATACTCGAAAAGTTTGCGACCTGTGACGGCGAGGAATTTTCATGATCGATTTTTACTACGCACCCACTCCTAATGGCCACAAAATCACGTTATTCCTCGAAGAAGCGCAGCTGGCGTATCGCCTCATCCGGGTGGATATCGGCAAGGGGGAACAGTTTCATCCGCAGTTTCTCGCGATCTCACCCAACAACAAGATCCCGGCGATCGTTGACCACGCTCCTGCCGACGGTGGTGGCCCATTAAGCCTGTTTGAATCCGGCGCCATCCTGCTCTATCTGGCTGAAAAAACGGGAAAATTACTGAGCGGCGAGCTCCGCGAGCGCCACGTCACCCTACAGTGGTTATTCTGGCAGGTCGGCGGGTTGGGGCCGATGCTCGGACAAAATCATCACTTCAACCACTTTGCTCCGCAGGCGGTGCCCTACGCCATTGAGCGCTATCAGGTGGAAACGCAGCGCCTGTATGGCGTGCTCAATCGGCGCCTTGGCGAGAGTCCCTGGCTTGGCGGCAATCACTACAGCATCGCCGATATCGCCTGCTGGCCGTGGGTGAATGCCCATCAGCGCCAGCGTATCGACCTTGCCAATTTCCCGGCGGTGCATAACTGGTTTGAACGCATTCGCCAGCGCCCGGCCACCGTTGAAGCGCTTCTGAAAACAGAAGCCCATTAACCCCCTGCTCGCCCGGGAAGCTTTGATGTATGATTGCGGAAATTACTACACGGAGGAAGCCTGCCATGTCTCAACCAGACGCCATTATTCGAATTAAGAACCTGCGCCTGCGTACTTTTATCGGAATTAAAGAGGAAGAGATCGCCAACCGCCAGGACGTGGTGGTTAACGTCGCGATCCACTACCCGGCGGAAAAATCACGCAACAGCGAAGATATTAACGATGCGCTGAACTACCGCACCATCACCAAGCGCATTATTAGCCATATTGAGAATAACCGCTTCTCTCTGCTGGAAAAATTAACTCAGGATGTGCTCGACATCGCACGCGAACATCACTGGGTCACATATGCTGAAGTAGAGATCGATAAACTGCATGCGCTGCGCTACGCCGATTCGGTATCCATGACGATGAGCTGGCGGCGCTAGACGCATCTTAGGGAGGCGCTATGAACGTTCTGCTTACTGGCGGTACCGGCCTGATTGGCCGCCATCTGATCCCCCGGCTACTGGAGCTTGGACATCACGTAACGGTTTCAACGCGCAGCCCTGAAAAGGCCAAAAGCCGCCTCGATTCGCGCGTCACCCTGTGGCGCGATTTCGAGCATCAGGCGAACCTCAACGGCATTGATGCCGTCATTAATCTGGCCGGCGAGCCGATCGCCGATAAGCGCTGGACGGCGGAGCAGAAACAGCGTCTCTGCCACAGCCGCTGGGATACCACCCAAAAGCTGGTCACGCTGTTCAACGCCAGCGATACGCCGCCCGCGGTGCTGATTAGCGGCTCCGCCGCCGGTTATTATGGCGACCTCGGTGAAGTCGTGGTAACCGAAGAGGAGCCGCCGCACAACGAGTTTACCCACAAGCTTTGCGCCCGCTGGGAGCAAATCGCCTGCGAAGCGCAGAGCGATCGCACCCGCGTCTGCCTGCTGCGTACCGGCGTGGTGCTGGCGCCGCGAGGCGGCATTCTGGCCAAAATGACGCCGGCCTTTAAGCTCGGCCTCGGCGGCCCTATCGGTAGCGGAAGGCAATATCTGGCGTGGATCCACATCGACGACATGGTCAACGGTATTCTCTGGCTGCTGGATAACGACCTGCGGGGGCCGTTTAATATGGTTTCCCCTTACCCTGTGCGCAACGAGCAGTTCGCCCACGCGCTGGGGCATGCGCTAAATCGCCCTGCCATTTTCCGCGTCCCGGCGGCGGCTATTCGCCTGCTGATGGGAGAATCTTCCGTTCTGGTACTCGGCGGCCAGCGCGCGCTGCCTAAACGCCTGGAAGCCGCCGGATTTGGCTTTCGTTGGTACGATCTGGAAGAAGCGCTGGCCAACGTGCTGCGGTAGTCCAGCTCCATCAGGGAGAGTATCGCTCTCCCTGATTAATTTATGGAACCAGCCTCGCAGCGCGCAAAAATCACCCGTCCTGTGTCCCCTTAACTGTGAATCGCATTCCAGTGATATGCCTTTCACTCTGCCATAACCCCTGTGTGTAATTTAACACCATCACACCGTTGACATTCGTCAACAATTTATTCAGCATTACCAGGACGAATTGATGAAGGAACATCCGGATAAACATATCAGAGCAGCTATTGACTACGCGCTGGCACGAGACTGGATTTTTATCACTGGCGGCAAAAGCGCTCACTGTTTTGGCAGGTTGATGTGTGGGACAGCCCGGTACCGGGAACATATGATGAGCATCTGGTCAACGCCTGCGGTACCCATTAACCACGCCAGGCAAATTATCAGAATGGTCGACCGCTGCCAGCCGCCTGCCTCGGGTCAGATTAACCACAAGAAGGATTAAACCATGGCGCTGTATAATTTTACGCTCACCCTCTCCGGCGTAACTGCTCGTACCGTGGGTCTGGAAGATGCGCTGCATGCCGCAGGCTGCGCTGACGCCCTGGTCTGTTTTTACGGAACGGCGGTCTATCTGGAGTTCGATCGCGAAAGAGACTCTCTTGAGCAGGCTATTCTGTCAGCGATTGCCGATATCGAATCCGCATCGGCTCTGAACGCGCGGGTTGAATCCGTCGATTCCGCGCTGGTAGGGTTAAGCGATATTGCCGAACTTACCGGCCTGACGCGACAGGCCGTCGCCTTATTAAAAGATGGCGCAAGAGGCTCAGGTCAGTTTCCCGGGCCGGTACAGCGGGTTAAAGGCAATTCCCCGCTGTGGCGCTGGAAAACCGTCGTGGGCTGGCTGGTGATGGAAGGACGGCTTGCCGAAGATTCACCGCTGGTCGCCCACGCGACAGTTCTGGATAACCTCAACCTGGCGCTACAACTGAGGGCGACGCCGGAGAGCACCACCGTGCTGCGCTATCTGCGCGGCTTCGGAAATCAGCCCCGGGCTTGTCCGACGGTTGCTTAGACGCATTGCCCTTCCGGCGCTTTATGATGTTAAGGTGGCGGAATAATCCACCGCTATGGACCGCTTTATGAGAATACTCACCACTCCGCGCCTGCGCCTCTCTCCGTTTCACTCATCCGACTGGCCTTTTTTCCTGCGCTTACGACGAGACCCGGAAGTGATGCGCTATATGGGCGAGATTCTTGAGGAGCCGGCGCTGCGGACGCTGTTTGCATCACGCTGCGCTGACCCGGGCGTATTCGTACTGCGCGACGCCAGCGGCGCGGCGGTTGGCGATATTGGCCTGCGCATCAGCGGTAAAAATCCGCACGAAGCGGATGTCGGATACGCTCTCCTGCCTGATGCTCAGGGGAAGGGTTACGCCAGTGAAGCGCTAAAAGCGATTTGCGACTACGGATTTCAGCAGCTCGGCGTTCACGCAATAAATGCCTGGGTGCTGGGCAGTAACGCGGGCTCTTCCCGTCTGCTGGAAAAACACGGCTTTATCCGCATTCAGGTGCTCGAAAAAGCGTATCATCTGAACGGCATTGACTATGACGACTGGGTGTATCGGCTGGAGCGTTAGCCGCCCCGACGGAGAGTGTTCCGCCGGGGGCTGGACAGTGTTTACTTCAAAGAGCCCTTCAGGAACTGCTGCAGACGCTGGCTTTTCGGGTTGCCGAAAACCTCGTCAGGATGCCCTTCTTCTTCAATTTTGCCCTGATGCAGGAAGATCACGTGCGAGGAGACGTGGCGTGCAAAGCCCATTTCATGGGTGACCACGACCATGGTTTTCCCCTCTTCCGCCAGCTGCTGCATGATCCTCAGCACTTCGCCCACCAGTTCAGGGTCAAGCGCCGACGTCGGTTCATCAAACAGCAGTACGTCGGGCTCCATCGCCAGCGCGCGGGCAATGGAAACGCGCTGCTGCTGGCCGCCGGAGAGATGAACCGGATATTTAATCTGCTGACGTTCATCAATACCGACTTTCGCCAGGTATTTTACCGCCCGATCGCGCGCTTCCTGTTTACTCAGGCCCAGTACCTGAATCGGCGCCTCCATCACGTTTTCCAGCACCGTCATATGGCTCCACAGGTTAAAATGCTGGAATACCATCGTCAGGCGAGTACGTAGCAAACGTAGCTGATTTTTATCAGAAACCTTTAACTGACCGTCTTTATCGCGAACCAGGCCAATGTTTTGCCCGTTAACAACGATCGTCCCTTCGCTGGGCTTCTCAAGAAAGTTAATACAGCGCAAAAAGGTACTTTTCCCGGAACCGGATGAACCAATAATACTGATCACGTCTCCGGCTTTCGCCCGCAGTGAGACGCCCTTCAGTACTTCATGCTCGCCGTAACGTTTATGCAGATCGATTACATTTAATTTATTGTCGGACATGGCGTTCTCAGTGCGTCGAAGAAGGTTTGATATGCTGGAGCCAGCGCTTTTCCGCCCTGCGGAACAGGCTAATCAACACATACGAGATAATTAAATACAGTACTGCGGCAATACCGAAGGCGGTAAACGGCTGGTAGGTTGCCGAGTTAATATCGCGGGCAATTTTCAGCAGATCCGGCACCGTGGCGGTAAAAGCCAGCGCGGTGGAATGCAGCATCAGAATCACTTCGTTGCTGTATGCAGGCAGCGCAATACGCAGCGCGGAAGGCAAAATAATGCAGCGATACATTTTGACCGAAGAAAAACCGTACGCCCGGGCGGCTTCTATCTCGCCTGCCGGCACTGAACGAATCGCCCCGGCGAAAATCTCCGTGGTGTAGGCGCAGGTGTTCAGCGTCAGCGCCAGCACCGTACAGTTCAGGCCGCTGCGAAAGAAGGCGTTCAGCAGTTCTGTGCCTTTGACGATCTCCAGCGTGTACATTCCGGAATAGAACACCAGCAGCTGGACGTACAGCGGCGTGCCGCGAAAGATATAGGTGAACAGCCAGATGGGGAACTGGATAAATTTATTGCTCGACACTCGGCCAATGGCGAGGAAAACCGCCAGGATGCCGCCCATCACCACGGAAGAGATCAGCAGCCAGAGCGTAATCGCCACGCCGGTAAAGCGATAGCCGTCGGTCCACAGCAGGGATTTCCAGTACTCCTGAATAATATCAATCACAGGTCGGCCCTCTTCACGCCCACAGAATAACGGCGTTCGAGCATCAGCAGCACACCATTGGAAACCGTTGTAAATACCAGATAAATCAGGCCACAGACGATGGCAAAGTAGAACGGCTCCCAGGTGCTTTTACCCGCCAGCTGGGTTGCCTTGACCACATCTTCCAGTCCCAGCAGTGAGACCAGCGCGGTCGCTTTGAGGATAACCTGCCAGTTGTTGCCGATTCCGGGCAGCGCGTAGCGCATCATTGCCGGAAACAGAATACGACGAAAGGTTTGCCCACCGCTAAAGCCGAAGGCCGTCGCCGCTTCAATATGTCCCTTTGGCACCGCCAGGAAGGCGCCGCGAAAGGTTTCGGTGAAGTAGGCCCCGTAAATAAAGCCCAGCGTGATGATCCCCGCCACCATGGGGTCGATATCAAACTGCGCCAGGCCAAGCGCATCGGTTACGCCGTTGAGCGCAATCTGTAGCCCGTAGAAAATCAGCAGCATCAGCACCAGATCGGGCACGCCGCGGATTAAGGTGGTATAGCCTTCAAAAATCAACGCCAACGGACGATTGTTGGAAAGTTTCGCCCCGGCGCCCGCCAGACCGATAAGCACCGCCAGAACGACCGAGCTTAACGCCAGCTCAAGGGTGACCAGCGCGCCCTGAAAAATAACCTGTGAAAACCCGTACAGCATGCTGTCTGCCCTGTCTGTCATCAACCATCGCGCGCAAAATAACGCGCGACGGGGTACGCGGGATGGTTAGTCGCCGTACACGTTAAAATCGAAATATTTCTTCGCCAGCTTGTCGTAGGTGCCATCCTGGCGCATCTCGGCAAAGGCTTTATTCAGTGCTTCACGTAGTTCGTTATCCTCTTTGCGCAGCCCCATACCGGTGCCGACGCCGAACAGCTTCTCGTCTTTAATCGACGGACCGCCGAACTGATAATCCTTGCCGATAGGCTGTTTGAGGAAGCCTTCGCTGGCGGCGACTTCATCCTGGAACGCCGCGTCAATGCGTCCGGCAGTCAGGTCGGAATAAATATTGTCCTGTCCCTGATAGGAAACGATTTCAATGCCCTTTGGCGCCCAGTGCTCGTTGCCGTAGGTTTCCTGGGTGGTACCCTGGAGAACACCAACGCGCTTGCCTTTCAGCTTCGCGAGGTCTGGCGTAATATTGCTGCCTTTTTTCACAACCAGGCGCGAATCAGCCGCGTACAGTTTGTCGGTGAAGGCAATTTCCTGCTGGCGTTTTTCGGTGATCGAAAGCGAAGACATAATGGCGTCGATTTTCTTCGCTTTTAAAGAAGGGATCAGCGCGTCCAGCGGGTTCTCAATGAAGGTACATTGCGTATTGATACGCTTACAGAGCTCTTTTGCCAGATCGATGTCAAAACCCACCAGTTCACCCTGCGCATTCTTCGATTCGAACGGGGCATAAGTAGGATCGGTGCCGATGCGGACTTTTTGCGGAATGGCTGCGAATACAGTGGAAACGCTGGAAAGGGCCAGCGCTAAAGAGAGAGACAACGCCAGTTTTTTCATAACTATCCTCAACAGACTGTCATTCTAACGGATTTATTAGAAGTACTTACGGCAGTTATCGTGCCATTATTCGCCCCGGTAAGGCAAAGCATTCTGCGCCGGAAAGCAAATTTTTTCGCATCGGAAACGCTTAACTATGCACTTTTTAACATCGCGTGCGCAATTTCCTGCACCAAATTGATCCGCTAAAAGCGCAGCTGCACCAAAATCAGACAGAAAGGGATGCGCATGGCCCGGCGTCCGGGCCAGCGGGCGTCTTAATCACCGTAAACGTTGAAGTCGAAGTATTTCTTCGCCATTTTGTCGTAGGTGCCGTCTTTACGCATGTCGGCCAGCGCTTTATCAAACGCGGCCTTCAGCTCGCTATCGTCCTTACGCAGGCCGATGCCGGTACCATCACCGAAGAACTTTTTGTCTTTCACGGAAGGACCGGCAAAGGCAAAATCTTTACCGGCAGGTTGCTTGAGGAAGCCCTCGCTGGCGGCCACTTCATCCTGCAACGCGGCGTCCAGGCGACCCGCAGCGAGGTCTGAGTAGATCAAATCCTGATTCTGATAGGCCACAACGTCCACGCCGTGGCTGCGCCAGCGTTCATTACCATAGGCCTCCTGGGTGGAGCCCTGCAGTACGCCAACATGCTTGCCTTTGAGGGATTCCAGCGTCGGTTGAATCGGCGAGCCTTTGGCGGCGATCAGGCGGGAGTCGGCCGCGTAGAGCTTGTCAGAGAAGGCGATTTCCTGCTGGCGTTTTTCCGTAATCGACAGCGAAGAGATAATGGCGTCGATTTTCTTGGCCTTCAGCGACGGGATCAGGGAGTCGAAATCGCTGCCGACCCAGGTGCATTTTACTTTGATGCGCGAACAGAGCTCGTTACCCAAATCAATGTCAAAACCCACGAAATCCCCTTTCGCATCCTTTGAAGAGAAAGGCGCGTAGGTGGCATCGGTGCCAATGCGGATACTCTGCGGCAGCGCGGCGAACGCGCTGGAGGCGCTGCAAATTCCCATCATTAAAGAGAGAGCCAGGACCGTCTTCTTCATAGGTTACCCTTAAGTGTCGTGATGTTGTTATGCGATGCGTTATCTTGTTATTTGTACTGCCGGCAAAATCTTGCACGTTTTATGCCATTTTCTCAGTGCGTGCTGGAAATGGCGTTAAATTTGTTAAATAAAGGTTGCAAGTTTGTCTTAAAAGGGAAGATACCAGCAATAACGGATAAACCGCAGTGCCGCAGCGCAAAAAAACAAATTAAATGTTGAGGATTTGATCGAGGCGACAAAATTGCACTGCGGGGAGGCGGATGTGAACAAAGCGCACTATCTTAGTGCGCCCTACGCGCCCTGCCAGCGGGAAAAGAGGTCTTGCGGAAGAGAGATATCGAACTGATCGATCACGCGATTGACCGTCTGATTGATCACATCGTCCAGGCTTTTCGGGCGATGATAAAACGCCGGAACCGGCGGCATAATCACCGCGCCCATTTCCGCCGCCTGGACCAGCAGCCGTAAATGGCCAAGGTGGAACGGCGTTTCCCGTACGCACAGCACCAGCGGCCGGCGCTCTTTAAGCACCACGTCCGCCGCCCTGGTCAGCAGCCCGTCGGTATAGCTATGAACGATGCCGGAGAGGGTCTTCATTGAGCATGGCAAAATCACCATCCCGGCGGTTTTAAAAGAGCCGGAAGAGATGCTGGCGGCGATATCGCGGGCATCGTGCACCACGTCGGCTAACGCCTGCACCTCGCGCAGGGAGAAATCCGTCTCCAGCGCCAGCGTCTGGCGCGCGGCCTGGCTTAAAATAAGATGGGTTTCGACATCCGAAACTTCGCGCAAAACCTGGAGCAAGCGTACGCCGTAAATCGCGCCGCTGGCGCCAGAAATACCGATAATGAGTCGCTTCACGATGATTGCCCCTTTCACACAATGGCGCAGACTTTGCCGGATTATAGTCTCCGACGCAACCGCGGACCCGCATTTGGCGCGAGAAAATAAAAAAGCCCGCGGCCGTCAGACCGCGGGCTCTCAGCAAAACAGAGGATTACCCTTCGTTGTGCATCTCTAAGTTTTCAACTTCATTCTGCAGCTGAACCGCTTTCGCGTCGTCGTTACGCAGAGAGTCGAGATAGTCCAGATACTGCTGATCGACATCTTTAGTGACGTAGATACCGTTGAAGACCGAGCATTCAAACTGCTGAATATCCGGATTCTCCGCGCGCACCGCGTCAATCAGATCGTCCAGATCCTGGAAAATCAGGCCATCGGCGCCGATGATCTGGCGGATCTCATCTACCTCACGCCCGTGGGCTATCAGCTCATTGGCGGTTGGCATATCGATGCCATACACGTTCGGGAAGCGAATTTCCGGCGCAGCGGAGGCCAGATACACTTTCTTCGCCCCGGCTTCGCGCGCCATCTCGATAATCTGCTCAGAGGTGGTGCCGCGCACGATGGAGTCATCCACCAGCAGCACGTTCTTATCCCGGAACTCGGCGCGGTTGGCGTTAAGCTTACGGCGCACGGACTTACGGCGCAGCTGCTGGCCCGGCATGATAAAGGTACGGCCAACGTAGCGGTTTTTAACAAACCCCTGGCGATACGGCTTATCGAGGATGCGGGCAATTTCCAGCGCGATATCGCAGGAGGTTTCCGGAATGGGAATGACCACATCGATATCCAGATCTTCCCACTCGCGGGCGATTTTCTCGCCCAGCTTCGTGCCCATATTGACGCGGGCGCTGTAAACGGAAATTTTGTCGATGAAGGAGTCTGGACGCGCAAAATAGACGTACTCGAACAGGCACGGGTTGCTGACCGGGTTTTCCGCACACTGGCGAGTAAACAGCTGGCCTTTTTCGGTGATATATACCGCTTCACCAGGCGCCACGTCGCGCAGGAACTCAAAGCCCAGCGTATCCAGCGCCACGCTTTCCGAAGCGACCATATACTCGGTGCGGCCATCGCCGATATCGCGCTTGCCCAGCACCAGCGGACGAATGCCGTTCGGGTCGCGGAAAGCGACCATGCCGTGACCGATAATCATCGCCACGCAGGCATAAGCGCCGCGAATCTGGCGGTTGGTGGCGGCGATCGCCGCAAAAATGTTGTCTGCTTCCAGCGGATAGTGGCGGAAGTTGTCCAGCTCGCTGGCGAAGATATTGAGCAGGATTTCGGAATCAGAGGTGGTGTTGATGTGGCGGCGTTTTTCTTCAAACAGCTTTTTACGCAGCTCGTGAGCGTTAGTCAGGTTACCGTTGTGCGCCAACGTAATGCCGTACGGCGAGTTGACGTAGAAAGGCTGTGCCTCGGAGGCGCTGGAGCTGCCAGCCGTCGGGTAACGAACGTGACCAATACCCATATTGCCCTGCATACGCTGCATATGGCGAGCTTCAAAAACGTCGCTCACCAGACCGTTCGCCTTACGCAAACGGAAACAGTTGTTCGCATCAATGGTGATGATGCCTGCGGCATCCTGGCCACGATGCTGAAGCACCGTTAACGCGTCATAAATCGACTGGTTTACCGGCATAACACCGGCGATACCGACAATACCGCACATACGTCTTTTCCTCGTTAAGCTACATCCCAACGCTTATGCTTTGGGCAAGAAACTTGACGAGCTCTGCAGATAGTCAAAGAACCATCTGATAACGAAACTGAACTGCGGGATAAGCTCAGACTTTTGCCAGTCTTCGCTTTTCGCCATACCGGTAAAGCTATCGAGAAAGAACAGAATCGCCGAGACGATTAGCACCCCGCGCAGGGCGCCAAAGCAGATCCCTAACACCCTGTCGGTTCCCGACAGGCCGGTTTTTTCCACCAGCTGACCTATCACAAAGTTAACGATAGCGCCGACGATAAGCGTTGCGATAAACAGTATCGCGATAGCAATCCCATTTCGGACCAGTTCGTCTTCAAAGCCCGTGAACCAGACAGCCAGGTAAGTGTAGTAATGACTGGCAACAAAGAAAGCGCATCCCCAGGTTACCAGCGATAAAGCTTCACGAACAAAGCCGCGGATCAGGCTAACCAGTGAGGAAAAACCAATCACCGCAATTATGGCGTAATCAATCCAGACCATATACGTCCCACGATTTTACGCCCTGTCGTCCGGTTCGGGGCGCATTCTAACAGAAAAAGAAAACGTTTGCGTAGGGATTTCCGTGCCCTACAGAAATAAAAATGGCGCTGAAAAAACATTCAACGCCATACTGTCTTTCGCCTCTTCAGGGCGCGTCAGACAGGGGTTTCAGCACTCTACTCCTTTAAAAAAGAGAGAGTTAGTTCGGGCTGTAGCCCATGACCACGCCGCTAAGTCCCGAAAGCTGCTTCAGCTCACCAAGCTGACCTTTCAGCTTATCCTTCGAGGTATCCGGCCCCACGAGAATACGGGTAATTTTACCCTGCACCGGCGTCGAAGGCGACGTGTAAACTTTAAAGCCGGAAGCGCGCAGCTTACCGACAATCTCGTTGACCTTATCGGCGTTCTTCAGCGCCCCAAGCTGCACCACATAGGCTTTACCGGTCGGCGCCGGAATTTCAGCCTGCTGCTGCGGTTTAGGGGGCGGCGTCTGCGCCGTAACCTGCTGCTGCTGTGGTTGCGGTTGCGGCTTCTCTACCGGCTTCGGCTGAGGTTTCGGCTGTGGTTTCGGTGCGACCACCGGCTCCTGCACCACATCAAAACTGTTGTTATTCACCGGTATCCGCGACGGATCCAGCGATGGCGCAGCGGCATCGCCGGCCCTCACCTCTTCCGCCGCCCCTTCAGGAGGCTGCGAAGGCAGCGCCTGGGTCGCCGCTGGCAGCATATCCGGCTCATCGCGATCCCCCGGTTTTGGCACCAGCGGAATGGCGGCAAACTCATCCTGATAATGTTTTTTCTGACCATCCAGCAGCCCTGGCAGGATAATCACCCCCAGCGCCACCAGCACAATCGTCCCGACTAAACGGTTCTGAAACTTACTCGCCACCGATTCTCCCCGCGTCTATTTCTTCCATTACATGCGCCACCGTGTGGAATGAACCACACACCAGCACCGTATCTTCAGGCCCGGCGTCCGCCATCGCGGCATGCCACGCCTCAGCGACGCTAGTATAGACTTTACCTGCGCGCAAATGTTCCAGCAGCTGCTCCGCCGTGGCTCCGCGCGGACCTTCCAGCGGCGCGCAGTACCAGTCGTCAACTTCGGCCTGTAAATTTGCCAGCGTTCCTGCAATATCCTTGTCATGCAGCATACCAATAACCGCCAGCACGCGCCCCGTTTTCGATAAGGTTTTGAGACGCCCGGCGAGATAGGCCGCCGCATGCGGATTATGGGCAACATCCAGGATCGTCCGGGGAGCATCGCTGATTATCTGGAAACGCCCCGGCAGCATCGCGTTTTGAACGCCATCGCGCAACGCCTGCTCGCTTACCTTAAGCCCGCTGGCGCGCAAGGCCGCAATCGCCGTTGCCGCATTCGGCAGCGGGACCTGCGGCAGCGGCAGGTCGCTTAACGCCCCCTGACGATCGCGGAAGGACCAGCCTTGTTCACTGGCGTCATACTGCCAGTCAACGTCACGGCGCAGGAGCCGCGCCCCTTTTTCGCGCGCCACCTCAGCGATGGTCAACGGCATATCGGGTTCGCCGACGACAGCCGGTTTACCTGAGCGGAAAATCCCCGCCTTTTCGCGGCCGATGCTTTCGCGATCGGGCCCCAGCCAGTCGGTATGGTCGAGGGCAATACTGGTCACCACCGCCACGTCAGCATCGACGATATTGGTCGCATCCAGGCGGCCGCCCAGGCCCACCTCAAGAATCACCACATCCAGCCGCGCCTGCTGAAACAGCCACAGCGCGGAGAGGGTGCCAAACTCGAAATAGCTCAGGGAAATCTCGCCGCGCGCGGCTTCAATTTCGGCAAAAGAGGTCGTATGCGCGAGCTCCGCCAGCTCTTCGCCCTGCACCCGCACCCGCTCTGTGTAGCGCACCAGATGCGGCGAACTGTAAACGCCAACCTTATAGCCCGCCGCCATCAGTACCGACTCCAGGGTACGGCAGGTGGTGCCTTTGCCGTTGGTCCCCGCCACCGTAAAGACAAACGGCGCAGGTTTCATTACCGCCATCCGCTGCGCGACCTCGCTGACGCGCGCCAGCCCGAGATCGATAGTTTTGCTGTGCAGATGTTCCAGATAAGAAAGCCACGTAGCCAGGGGCGACGTGGCCTGAGGAATAGGTTGTTTTTCCATGATGTCCGGCAAGAGTTAGGATAACTACGCGTAAAAAAAAGGGCAGCGCCGTCAGGCCTGCCCTCTGCATTATCAGGCCTCTGGTTCCTGATCCGGCACCGGTGGCACCACCTCACCTTCGTGAGCAGGTTCCGGATTTGGCGCCGGAAGGTTCATCAGCTTCGCCAGAATACTGGCCAGCTTCAGACGCATTTCCGGGCGGCGTACGATCATGTCGATCGCCCCTTTCTCAATCAGGAACTCGCTGCGCTGGAATCCCGGCGGCAGCTTCTCGCGAACGGTCTGCTCGATAACGCGGGGGCCGGCAAAGCCGATCAGCGCTTTTGGCTCAGCGATGTTGAGATCGCCCAGCATCGCAAAGCTCGCAGACACGCCGCCCATGGTTGGGTCGGTCAGCACGGAGATATACGGCAAGCCGCGCTCCTGCATTTTCGCCAGCGCAGCGGAGGTTTTCGCCATCTGCATCAGCGACATCAGCGCTTCCTGCATACGGGCGCCGCCGGATGCGGAGAAGCAAATCAGCGGGCAGTTGTCTTCCAGAGCCTGCTCAACCGCGCGAACAAAGCGCGCGCCGACCACGGAGCCCATCGACCCACCCATAAAGGAGAATTCGAAAGCGGCGGCAACAACCGGCATATCATGCAGGGTGCCTTTCATGACCACCAGCGCGTCTTTTTCGCCGGTCTCTTTCTGGGCGGACGCCAGACGGTCTTTATACTTTTTCGAATCGCGGAACTTCAGCACATCTTTCGGCTCGAGCTCGCTTCCCAGCTCCACGAGGGAACCTTCGTCCAGCAGGCTATGCAGGCGGTTGCGCGCCGACATACGCATGTGGTGATCGCACTTAGGGCAAACCTCCAGGTTGCGCTCCAGCTCTGCGCGGTACAATACCTGACCGCAGCTGTCGCACTTGGTCCATACACCTTCAGGGATACTTGCCTTACGGGTGGGGGTTATATTGCTTTTAATTCGTTCAATCCAGCTCATTGATAACCTTTCTACCTGAACCTGGTCGATGCCAGTTTTGTCGCAAGGGGCGCATAATGCCATTTTTGCCCCTCACAGACCATGAATGTTGCACATTAAATCATAACATCCCGTAACATGGGATAAAAAAGTGGTCGAACCGCTCACACTTCACTCTTCGGGCGGCGGCATACCGCCCGAAGATCGTCGCCGCGTTATTTCACCTGTTTCGCCGCCGCCCGCTTGTGGCGGATGACTTCAATCACGCCCGGCAATACGGACAGGACGATAATCGCCACGATCAGCAGCTTAAGGTTTTCCTGGACGATCGGCAAATCGCCGAACAGATAACCCGCGTAGGTAAATAACAGTACCCACAGCAGCGCGCCAACAACGTTATACATCGCAAAATGACGATAGGACATATGCCCCATTCCCGCCACAAACGGCGCAAACGTTCTGACGATCGGCACGAAACGGGCCAGGATGATGGTCTTACCGCCGTGGCGTTCGTAGAAGCTATGGGTCTTATCCAGGTAGCTGCGGCGGAAAATTTTCGAATTGGGATTACTGAAGAGCTTTTCGCCAAACAGCCGGCCAATTGTGTAGTTCAAGGCATCGCCAACAATCGCGGCAATGACCATCAGCAGCACCATTAAATGCACGTTGAGATCGTTGGTCGGCAGCGCGGAGAGCGCGCCTGCCACAAACAGCAGCGAATCCCCCGGCAGGAACGGCGTGACCACCAGGCCAGTTTCGCAGAACAGAATCAAGAATAAAATCGCGTATACCCAAATGCCGTACTCCGCGACCAGCTCAGCCAGATGCACATCAATATGCAGGATAAAATCAATTAAAAAGTGAATCAGGTCCATAGTTTGCGTTAGCCCTTAATAACCCGGTTAGTCCGCCAGAAACAGCGGGCCCATCGGCATGACCGGGAGGTCGTAGTGGGCCGGGTAGTCCACCGACACCAGATACAATCCTTCCGCCTTTGCCGTTGCGGCGGCAAGCGTCCTGTCTTTTGCCGCCAGAAGTTCTGCAATCCAGCTCTCTGGCTGGTTACCGGCACCTACTTCCATCAGACTGCCGACAATGTTCCTTACCATATGATGTACAAAGGCATTCGCTTTGATGTCCACCACCACATATGCACCATAACGGGTGACGTTAATATGCATCACGTTGCGCCACGGCGTGCGCGACTGGCACTGTACCGCACGAAACGAGGTGAAATCATTCTCTCCCAGCAGACACTGAGCGGCGCGCTGCATCCGCTCCGCATCCAGCGGGAGGTAATAATGGGTTACGCCGCGGCTCAATACCGCCGGCCGCAGACGATGATTATAGATAACATAACGATAGCGACGCGCCGTGGCGCTGAAGCGGGCATGAAAATCTGGTGGAACCGGCTTTACCCAGCGCACCGCAATGTCGCCGGGCAAATTCGCATTTACGCCCAGCGTCCATGCGGCATCCTGACGCTGCGCGCGGGTTTCAAAATGCACGACCTGACCGGTACCGTGAACGCCGGCATCCGTACGGCCCGCGCAAAAAACGTTAACAGGCTCGTTCGCTACCTGCGAGAGCGCCTTTTCCAGCTTCTCCTGTACGCTGCGGACTTCGTTCTGCCGCTGCCAGCCGTAGTACTTGCTGCCATCGTATTCGATGCCCAGCGCGATTTTGTAGACCGGCGGCTGCTCCATCTCAGACATCAGTACAAATACTCCTGAACCAGCTTCTCAGCGATTTTTACCGCCATCAGCGCGCCGCCAAAACGGACGTTATCGGCGACGGACCAGAACTGCACCTGCTCAGGCATACCGTAGTCGTTATGCACGCAGCCGACGGAGAGGCGGGCGTTACCGGAAGCATCGCCGACCTGCGTCGGGAACTCGCCCTCTTCGGACAGTTCGATATCTTCGCCAAGGCTAAAGGCATCGCGCGCCTCTTCGGCGGCCAGCGGACGCTGCGCTTCAAAACTCACCATCTGCGCATGGCCGTAAAACACCGGCGACTGAACGACGTTTGCGGAGATCATCAGGCCATCATCCTGCAGGATTTTGCGGACCTCATCGACGATACGGCGCTCTTCACGCACGCTTCCTTCACGATCGGGCAGCAGCGGCAGCATATTGAACGCCAGCTGACGACCGAAGAAATCATCTTCGTCGATCGGAATACCGTTAAGCAATTTGGCGCTCTGCCCCGCGAGGGCATCGACCGCTTTTTTACCGTGAGCGGAAGCGGAAAGCAGGCTGGTCACGCTGATACGCGCCAGGCCGCCCCGATCGATCAACGGTTTCAACGCCGACAGCAGCTGGCTGGTCAGGCTATTCGCGACCGAGATAACGTTGCGATTGCGGTAATCCGCCAGTACGAACGGGTTAACATCCGGTACCACCAGCGGCACGTCCGGCTCCAGCGCAAACAGACCGCTTAAATCAATCACCAGGCAGCCCGCGTTAGTGGCGTCTTCGATATACGCGGCGGAGGCCTCTACACCGGCGGCAAAAAAGGCCAGCTGGGCCTGGGTCCAGTCAAATTCCGCCGCATCCTGAACGATAACCGACTTGCCCGAAAAACGCAGATGTTCACCGGCGCTATCGCTACGCGCCAGCGCATAAATATCCCCCACCGGGAACTGACGATCGGCAAGCGTTTCGAACAGGGCTTCGCCTACGGCGCCCGTTGCGCCCAGTACGGCAATATTCCAGCCTTCAGACATGGTGGTGTACTCCAGAAAAAAGCGGCCCTGCCGGATTATCCAGCAGGAGCATTAAGATGATATTAACGAACAGGATGATGAACGGCGTTAAAGCCCAGCTGGCGCAACAGCGTCGCCGCCTGCGCATCGCTGCACTGTACGTACAGCGAAGACCATTCACGGCGTTCCTGATAATTTTTGCGCAGTTTGTCGAACTCGCCCGCAGCGCCCGCGACTTTTCGCAGCGGCGCATCATCGCGGCGCACATCATACACCAAATGCGCCAGCCGTTTTAGCGTTGCCTGATCGAGCGGCCCGTGCAGCGTAATGCGGCCAAACTCCGGCGCCGGTAGCAACGTGTCCAGCGCCACCTGCTGTGGATGACCAATAAACGCGCTGTAGGCCTCAAAAACCTGCGTCGTACCGCGCGCTTTGCCTTCAAGGGTATAGCCGGCAATATGCGGCGTACCAATATCCACCCGCTTGAGCAATTCGGTATTCAGCTCCGGCTCCGGCTCCCAGACATCCAGCACCACGCTTAATGCCTGCCCGGCCTGCAGCCGCTGCAGCAGCGCGGCGTTATCCACCACCGGACCACGGCAGGCGTTGATTAAAATCGTCCCCGGCTTCAGGCGGCGAATCAGCGCCTCATCCGCCAGGTGCAGCGTTTTGTACTGCCCTTCCTTATAGAGCGGGGTATGGAACGTCAAAATGTCCGCGTCCCGCACCAGCTCGTCAAGGGAGCGGAAATCCCCCTCGTCGCCGCGATCGGCGCGCGGCGGATCGCAGAGCAGCGTTTTGATTCCCAGCGCCTCAAGGCGTTTTTGCAGACGCCCGCCCACGTTGCCGACGCCCACGATCCCGACGGTACGGTCGGCCAGCGCAAAACCGTCACGCTCGGCCAGCATGAGCAGCGCGGAAAACACATATTCCACCACCGCGATAGCGTTGCAGCCCGGCGCCGCGGAAAAACCGATTCCCGCCTGCTGTAGCCACGCCTGATCGACATGATCGGTACCCGCCGTCGCGGTGCCAACAAATTTGATCGCTTTGCCAGAAAGTAGCGCTTCGTTAACTTTGGTGACGGATCGCACCATCAGCGCATCGGCGTCATTTAGCGCTTCAACCGGGACAGGGCGACCTGCAACGGCCTTCACTTCCCCCAGGCGGCTAAAAAGCTCGCGCGCATAGGGCATATTTTCATCAACGAGGATTTTCACGGTTCAGTACCTGTCTGAGAGCGAGAGTAAACCGGGGAAGTGTGCCATAATCTGCCCGCCAGGAACATCACCACCCGGCCCTTAGTACAGTAATTTAGTACAGCAATACGCAAAGGATTAATCATGACGCAACCCGTTTCAGGTATGTCCGATCGCCCTCCGGGCTCAGGCGAACCTCCGCTCACCACTCAGCAGCGTACCGCGCTTGAGCGGCTCATTACGCGCCTGGTGGCTTTAACATCCCAGCAAAATGCGGAAGTGTGGGCCTGCGTAAAACACGATCTGAGCCTGAAAAACGACGCGCCGCTGCTGGCAAGCCATTTTGCCGCCGCCGAGCACAGCCTGAACCAGCGCCTAATCCTCGCCCAGCAAAATCATCACCGTCGGCAAATCCTGGCGCAGCTGAGCGAGCTGCTGAATCAGGGCAACAATCGCCAGGCGGTCAGCGATTATATTCGTCAGCATGACGGTCAAACCGCCCTGCATGCCTTGTCCCAGCCGCAGCTGGAGAATGTTCTGCAGCTCCTGCAAAGCGGCCAGCTCTCGATTCCTCAGCCGCAGCAGCGCCCGCCAACGCATCGTCCGCTGCTGCCCGCGGAGCACAACACGCTCAATCAGCAGGTGACCAAACTCGCGGCGGCCACCGGCGAGTCCAGCAAGCTTATCTGGCAATCCATGCTGGAGCTAAGCGGCGTCAAGAGCGGAGAGCTGATCCCGGCGACCCACTTCACTCCCCTCTCGTACTGGCTACATGCGCGGCAAACGCTCAGTTCGCAGGCTGCGCCGACGCTGACCTCGCTGCAGGCCGCATTAAAACAGCCGCTTGAAGCCGCGGAATGGCAAAGAGTGATGGATTTTGCCCAAACCCACTGGCACGCGACGGCGCAAACGCCGCTCAGCGCGGCGCAGCTGCTGACGCTGCTCAATAAAATTTTCGTGCTCAGGGTCGCCAGAGCCCAGGAGACGCTGGCGATCCCGCCGGTTCAGGCGCCTCCCGCCTCACCGTGGCTGGTATTGAAAAAACCGTGGGTTATCGCGCTGGCAGTTATCGTGGTGCTTGCCCTGCTGTGGCTGGTGATTTAAGGAGATATCATCGGCCCGCATGCCGGGCCGAATGAAGCGCTACTTACGCAGCGACACCAGGCTAACCAGGATCCCCAGCACGGCGCATATTGCCGCGGCCAGGAAGACGGAAGAGTAGCCCAACGACGTCGCCAGCAGCCCGGTAAGCGGGCCGGTGACGCCGTAAGAGATATCCTGAAACGCGGCATAGCCGCCAAGCGCCGTTCCTCGTACCTGCGGCGGTACCCGCTTCACGACCTCGACGCCCAGCGCCGGGAAGATAAGCGAGCATCCGCAGCCGGTGAGCGCCGCCCCCGCCAGCGCGATCCAGGCATTGGGCGCCTGCCAGAGCAGCGCCAGGCCTATCGCTTCAATCAGCAGCGAAACGATGGCCACTTTCACCCCACCGAAGCGGTCCGGCATCCAGCCAAACAGTACGCGCATCAGGACAAACGCCCCGCCAAACGCGGTCAGCGTAAAACCGGCCATCGCCCAGCCGTTGCTGGCGAAATACAAAGAGACAAATGTGCCAATTACCGCGAAGCCGACGCCCTGAAGGCCAAGACCGATACCGGGCCGCCAGATCATTCCCACCACGCTCCACAGCGACGGCCGCTCGCCGCCGTGAGCAGGAATTTTACGCACCGTGCCGTTAATCGCCCAGGCCACTAACGGCAGCACCATGGTGACGCAGGCCAGCGCCGCGACGCCGTAATGGCTGTAGATCAGCAGCCCCAGCGGCGCCCCGGCCGCCAGAGAGCCGTATATCGCCATACCGTTCCACGACATGACTTTACCGGAGCGCATGGGCCCCACCAGCCCCATCCCCCAGCTTAAATTACCGGTGAGCAGCTGGCTTTCACCAAAACCCAGGATCAGACGGCCAAGCACCAGCAGGCCAAACTTCGCCATGACCGGCACCGGCAGCAGCGCGGCGCACAGCCAGGCGCCCCCCGCCAGCGCGCAGGCCAACATCCCCTGCAGGACAGAGCGTTTGGCGCCGTACTGATCGGCAAGGCGGCCGGCATAGCCGCGGGTTAATACGGTCGCCAGAAACTGGATACCGACGGCGACGCCAACCATGGTATTGCCAAATCCCAGTTCCTGATGGACAAACAAAGGGATAACCGGTAGCGGCAGGCCGACGGTCATATAGGTGAGAAAAACGGCGAACGTGATCCGAAACAGCGAACCATTCGCTGAAGGAGTGCGTTTTGTTTCAGTGACTGCGGACATGCTTTACTCCAGTTCGCAGAGTAAGGCGAGGTGAGACCACGCCCTCTCCACCTGATTATCAGGGTTAAGGCGCGTTGGATGACGTTAAACGCTTACGCATTATCTGAGAGAATAATGTTGTGCCAGGAGTTTGCCTTTTCTCCCGGGGGTCTGTCAAGAATACAAAAAAGGGAGCCCGTTGGCTCCCCTTGTAAAGCGTGTTCGTTATGCGCGGTATTTGCGCATGACCAGCGTGGCGTTAGTCCCGCCAAAGCCGAAGCTGTTAGACATCACGGTCGTCAGCGCGCGTTCGGTCGGCTCGGTCACGATATTCAGGCCGGCGGCCTGCTCGTCCATCTCTTCGATGTTGATGCTCGGCGCAATAAAGCTGTGTTCCAGCATCAGCAGGGAGTAGATAGCTTCCTGTACGCCAGCGGCGCCCAGGGAGTGGCCGGTCATCGCTTTGGTCGCGGAGATCGCTGGGCTGTTATCACCGAAGACTTCACGAATCGCCCCCAGCTCCTTCACATCGCCTACCGGAGTAGAAGTACCGTGGGAGTTCAGGTAGTCAATCGGTGTGTCAACGCCGTCCATCGCCATCTTCATGCAGCGAACCGCGCCTTCACCGGACGGGGCAACCATGTCTGCGCCATCGGACGTTGCGCCGTAGCCAACGATTTCAGCATAGATGTGCGCGCCGCGCGCCAGAGCATGTTCCAGCTCTTCAACCACAACCATACCGCCGCCGCCCGCGATAACGAAACCATCACGGTGGGTGTCATAGGTACGAGACGCTTTTTCTGGCGTTTCGTTGTATTTGGTGGACAGCGCGCCCATCGCGTCGAATTCACACGCCATTTCCCAGCACAGCTCTTCGCCACCGCCGGCAAACACGATGTCCTGTTTACCCAGCTGGATTTGTTCAACAGCGTTACCGATGCAGTGGGCGGAAGTCGCACAGGCGGAGCTGATGGAGTAGTTCACGCCGTAGATTTTGAACGGTGTTGCAAGGCAAGCGGATACCGCGGACGCCATCGCTTTGGTCACCACGTAGGGGCCAACCGCTTTCAGACCGCGCGGGCTGCGCATTGCATCAGCGCCGAAAACCTGAGATTTAGAAGAACCGCCAGAACCGGCAATCAGGCCCACGCGCGGGTTTTGCTGATAGACTTCATCTTTCAGGCCAGCATCTTCAATTGCCTGCTGCATGGAAAGATAGGAATAGATAGAGGCATCGTTCATGAAACGAACCACTTTACGGTCGATCAAGCCGGTGGTGTCCAGTTTGACGTTGCCCCATACGTGGCTGCGCATTCCTGAATCTTTAAACTCTTCAGAGAAAGTGATCCCGGAGCGTCCTTCACGCAGAGATGCCAGGACTTCCTGCTGGTTATTACCAATACTGGAAACGATGCCCAGGCCAGTAATCACTGCACGTTTCATTCAATACCTCTGTAAGTCGCACTATATTAAGTTTCGAGTCGCACAATAGCGTACACTTGTACGCCGAACAAGTCCGATCAGCCAATTTGTGTATAAATTTGCGCCCTCAGGCACACATCGTTAAGATCGTTCTACGCCTTGTGATTCGAGTAACTTACGTGAAACAAAACGCCATACAACCCGCCAACCTGGAATTCAACGCTGAGGGTACACCTGTTTCCCGAGATTTTGACGATGTCTACTTTTCCAATGACAACGGTCTGGAAGAGACGCGCTACGTTTTCCTCGACGGAAACCAGCTCAAGGAACGCTTCCCTGAGCATGCACGTCCGTTCTTTGTGGTTGCCGAAAGCGGGTTCGGTACCGGCCTGAATTTCCTCACGCTGTGGCAGGCGTTTGACGTTTTTCACCGCGATAACCCAGAAGCTACTCTGCAAAGATTACATTTCATCAGTTTCGAAAAATTTCCACTGAAAGCGGAGGACCTGCGCCTTGCCCACCAGCGCTGGCCGGAGCTAGCAACCTGGGCCGAGCAGCTGCAGGCGCAGTGGCCTCTGCCCATCGCGGGCTGCCATCGTCTGCTGCTGGATGAAGGGCGGGTCACGCTGGATTTGTGGTTTGGCGATATTAATGAACTGACCAACGAGCTCGATGATTCGCTTAATCAGCAGGTGGACGCCTGGTTTCTTGATGGCTTTGCCCCGGCAAAAAACCCGGACATGTGGACGGCGGAGCTGTTTGCGGCGATGGCTCGTCTGGCAAGACCCGGCGGTACCCTGGCCACCTTCACCTCCGCCGGCTTTGTGCGCCGCGGCCTGCAGGAGGCCGGTTTCAGCATGCAGAAGCGCAAGGGTTTTGGCCGCAAGCGCGAAATGCTGACCGGCGAAATGCGTGAAACGCCGGAGATCCCCGCGCGCGCGCCGTGGTTTGCCCGCAGCGGTACGGAACAGCGCGATGCCGCGATTATCGGCGGGGGGATCGCCAGCGCCCTGCTCGCGCTGGCGCTGCTGCGCCGCGGATGGCAGGTAACGTTATACTGCGCCGACAGCGCGCCGGCTGAAGGCGCATCCGGAAACCGCCAGGGCGCGCTCTATCCGCTGCTCAGCCAGCACGATGCCGCCCTGGCCCGCTTCTTCCCGGCGGCATTTACTTTCGCCCGCCGCCTGTATGACGCTCTGCCGGTGATGTTCGATCATGACTGGTGCGGCGTGACGCAGCTGGGCTGGGATACGAAAAGCGCGCAGAAAATCGCCCAGATGATTGCGCTTAACCTGCCGCCGGAAATCGCCGTCGCCGTGGACGCCCGAACCACTGCGCAACAAACCGGTGTGGAAACCGGCTGCGGGGGCATCGCCTATCCTGCCGGCGGCTGGCTTTGTCCGCAGCAGTTAACCGCTGAACTGCTGGCCCTCGCCGCCACTCGCGGATTGCGCGTGCGCTACGATTATCCGGTCACGGATCTCAGCGCAGACAACAACGGCTGGCAATTAAACCAGCGGCAGTACCACGAGGTCGTGGTGCTGGCCAACGGCCATCAGCTGACCCGCTTTAGCCAGACGGAGCATCTTCCCATGTACCCGGTTGCCGGTCAGGTTAGCCATATTCCGACGACGCCAGGGCTATCGAAATTGCGCCAGGTCCTGTGCTACAACGGCTACCTGACGCCGCAAAACCCGCATAATCAGCAACACTGCATTGGCGCAAGCTACCACCGCGGACAGGCAGAGGCCGCGTTTAGCGCCGAGGATCAGCAGCAGAATCGCCAGCGCCTGATTGACTGTTTCCCGCATGCGGAATGGACGCGGGAGGTAGACGTGAGCGCTAATCAGGCCCGCAGCGGCGTGCGCTGCGCAACCCGCGATCATTTGCCGATGGTCGGCAGCGTACCTGATTATGAGGCCACCTTACGCGAATATGCCTCTCTGGCTGAACGTCAGGAGCAGGCCGGAGAAGCGCCGGTTTACCGCAACCTGTATATGCTGGGCGCGCTGGGCTCGCGCGGCCTGTGCTCCGCGCCGCTGGCGGCTGAAATTCTGGCGTCGCAAATGAGCAATGAGCCATTACCCATGGATAAAGAAACGCTGGCGGCGCTGAATCCTAACCGACTGTGGGTAAGAAAACTGCTGAAAGGGAAAGCGGTGAAATAATTGCGGGAAATAGAGCCCGGCTGAGCGAATGCCGGGCTTTGGCGGAGGGCAGAGCTATTTCTGCATCGCCTTCTGGTACAAACTGTTCCACATTTCCTGCACCAGAACCTGATCCGGCGGCGACAGTTCGCCCGCGCTGATGGCTTTTTCCAGGCTCCGGGATACCTTGTCATGTACCGCTTGCGCAGTATGCTCGCCCTCTCCTTCCAGCTCGGCCACCGCCAGCGTCAGGTGGCCGCGCAGATAACCGCCGGCAAACAGTTCGTCATCACTGGCGTGGTCGACCATATCATCAATTAACGCCAGAATGCGTGATTCAAACTCCGCGATCATCTTCTTTCCTCATAGTATGTAAAGTGTGGCCTTAGTGCAGGTCTTCCGGCCACGGGAACTGTTCTGCCGTCAAGGGCGGCGTTTGGTAATATTCTTGCAGCGCCTGAATGAAACGCGCGGGACGCTCAGGGATCCCCTGCTCCAGATAGGTCATCACCTGGGCATGCACGCGCCGCTGAAAAGCGATCCGGTCGGGCTCAAAATCCCCTTCCAGGTTGTCGCAGCTGACGTTAAATGGGTATCCCGCCGCCACGCAAAACAGCCAGTCAAACGCCTGAGGCTTCACCTCAACGTCTTCAAATTGAGACTGGGTCATCGCGTCGCGACCGTCCGGGCAGTACCAGTAACCGAAATCTACCAGCTCACGTCGCGCCTTCCCGGCAATGCACCAGTGCGATATCTCGTGCAGTCCGCTGGCGTAAAAGCCGTGGGCAAAGACGATACGGTTGTAAGGCACGTCATCATCTGCCGGAAGATAGATCGGTTCGTCATCGCCTTTAATCAGACGGGTATTAAAATCTTCAGCAAAACAGCCGTCGAAGATTTCGATCAGCTGTTCATATTTATGCGTGCTGTTCATTAGTTCATCCCCAGCCACTGGAGGAACTCCTGTCCATGGCTGTCATAAAGCAGTTTTGCACTCATCACCGCCGACACCACGACGATCATCGGTCGAATCAGTGACTGTCCTTTGCTCAGCACCAGCCGCGATCCCGCGCGTGCGCCGATAAATTGCCCGGCCAGCATCACAAAGCCGGTAGCCCATATCACCTTGCCGCCAATAATAAACAACAGCAGGCCGCCAACGTTAGACGTCGCGTTAAGCAATTTTGCATGCGCGGTCGATTTCGCCAGATTGAACCCCGCGAGGGTGACGAAAGCCAGCGCGTAAAAAGATCCGGCGCCCGGACCAAAGAAACCGTCGTAAAAACCGACGCAGCCACCAGCCACCAGGGCAAACGGCAGACCGTACAGACGTCGCTGCCGGTCCTCTTCGCCGAGCTTCGGCATCAGCAGAAAATAGAGGCCAATGCCGATAACCAGGATTGGCAGTATCTGCTTGAGAATATCGGACTGGACGTGCTGGACCAGCAGCGCGCCGCCCGTCGAGCCGAGAAAGGTCATCAGAATATTGAGCTTCTGGTCGGCCAGATTCACCACCTTGCGGCGGATGAAATAAAGCGAGGCGGACAGCGACCCGCCGCAGGCCTGCAGCTTATTCGTTGCCAGCGCCTGCGCAGGGGGAAGACCCGCCGCCATCAGGGCCGGGACGGTCAATAACCCGCCGCCGCCCGCCAGTGAATCGATAAATCCCGCCAGAATGGCCACGAAGAACAGTACGACCAGTACCGTCGGTGACACCATAAAAACGTCGATAAAACTATCCATTAAAGAATATGCTCATCCAGTAGCGCCTGGCAGGAAGGCGGCAGCGGAGGCGGCGTCTTCTTCACAGGAGGGGTTGATCCTGGCTTAGGGGGTTCAAACCAGCTTTGCAATTCCGCACCGCAGCCATCGCCCGCCGGAGGCGGGGCCTGGTCTTCACACTCGAGGCTGCCGGCCGGGCAGCGCAGGCGCACGTGCATATGCGCTCGATGCTGGAACCATGGGCGAACTTTGCGTAGCCAGTCGCGATCGCTACCGGCATCCAGGCACAGCTGCTGCTTAATCGCCGGGTTGACGAAAATACGCGTAACGTCGCTATCTTGCGCCGCCATCTTAATCAGCTGGCTGATTTGCGGGCTCCACAGCGACGGCACTACGCGTTTGCCGTCGCGGGCCACCAGGTCCAGCGCCTGCGGCTTCAGCAGCTGAGCTGAACTCCAGCGCGCCTGCGGCAGCTGAAGAAAAATATCGACGTCCAGTCCGGACTGATGGCTGGCGTGGCCGCCGTTAAAGCGTCCACCGGCCGGCATACCCATGTCGCCAATCAGCACCGTTCCCATGCCTTTATTGTGCGCCTGATTGCTCAGACGCTGAATAAACTGCACGAGGTCCGGATGGCCGAAGTAGCGGTTCTGATCGGTACGCATCACCTGATAGCCGGTGGCGTTTAACGGCAGCGCCTGCGCGCCAACGATACAGCCATTGGCAAACGCGCCAATGGACTGCGGGCTGCCGCTAACGGGCTGCGTGATTTTCTGCCACGGCGTCGCCGCCAGGCTGGTACCGCTGGCGAGGAGCGCCAGCAGTGCGATAACGGTGTTTTTCATCTATGACCAGCGTGGAATTGATGTCGTCACGTCGCCATTTTGCGCGCGCTGACGCATAAAGTGATCCATTAACACGATCGCCAGCATCGCTTCGGCAATAGGTACCGCACGAATACCGACGCAAGGATCGTGACGCCCTTTGGTGATCATCTCAACTTCTTCGCCAAAGCGATTGATCGTGTGACCCGGGACGGTGATGCTGGAGGTCGGCTTCAGCGCGATATTCGCCACGATCTGCTGACCGCTGCTAATACCGCCGAGAATGCCGCCCGCGTGGTTGCTCTGGAAGCCCGCTTTGGTAATTTCATCGCGGTTTTCGCTGCCGCGCAGCTTCACCACCTCAAAACCATCGCCAATTTCCACGCCCTTCACCGCATTGATGCTCATCAGCGCGTGCGCGATATCGGCATCGAGACGGTCGAATACCGGCTCGCCCAGTCCCGGCGGTACGCCATCGGCCACCACGGTGACCTTCGCCCCGATGGAGTCGCCCTCTTTTTTCAGGCCGCGCATCAGTTCATCAAGCGCTTCGATTTTGTCCGGATCCGGGCAGAAGAACGGGTTCTGCTCTACCTGATCCCACGCTTTTATCGCCAGCGGGATATCGCCCATCTGGGTCAGGCAACCGCGAATCACAATACCAAATTTCGCGGCGAGGAATTTCTTGGCAATCGCCCCTGCGGCCACGCGCATGGCGGTTTCACGCGCAGAGGAACGACCGCCGCCGCGATAGTCGCGCAGGCCATATTTCTGCTCGTAGGTGTAGTCAGCGTGTCCCGGGCGGAAAACGTCCTTAATGGCGCCGTAGTCCTGAGAACGCTGGTCGGTATTCTCAATCAGCAGGCCAATGCTGGTCCCGGTGGTCACCCCCTCGAATACGCCGGAGAGGATCTTCACCTGGTCCGGCTCGCGGCGCTGGGTGGTATAGCGTGAGGTTCCCGGACGACGGCGATCGAGATCGTGCTGGAGATCGGCTTCGGTTAGCGGAATGCCTGGCGGCACGCCGTCAACGATGCAGCCCAGCGCCAGGCCATGCGACTCGCCGAACGTCGTGACGCGAAAGAGTTGTCCAATTGTGTTTCCTGCCATCACGGCTCCGTTTTTGTCGTTATGTTTGCGTGTTGTTTTAGTCTTTATAAATACCGAAATGCGCGCGGGCGGCAATCAGCTGCGGTTTAGTCAGCATAAAGACGCCATCGCCGCCGTTTTCAAACTCCAGCCAGGTAAATGGCACGTCAGGATATTGCTCCATCAGATGTACCATGCTGTTACCGACTTCACAAATCAGGATACCGTCATCGCTGAGATAATCCGGCGCGCAGGCCAGGATCCGACGGGTTAACTTCAGGCCATCGCTACCGGAAGCCAGCCCCAGGACCGGCTCATGGCGATATTCACCCGGCAGGTCGGACATATCTTCTTCATCGACGTACGGCGGATTGGTCACGATCAGATCGTATTGCACCTTCGGCAGATCGCGGAACAGATCGGAGCGAATCGGCGTAACGTTATGAATTAAGCCGTGATCTTCCACGTTCTGCTCGGTAACGGCCAGCGCGTCAGGGGAAATATCCACCGCATCGACTTCCGCTTCCGGGAAAGCGTAAGCGCAGGCGATAGCGATACAGCCGCTGCCGGTGCACATATCAAGGATGTGCTGCGGATAGTGGTCAATCAGGCCGGAAAAATGGTTGTTAATGAGTTCGCCAATCGGCGAGCGCGGTACCAGCACGCGTTCATCGACGTAAAACTCATGGCCGCAGAACCAGGCTTTGTTGGTCAAATAAGCGACCGGAATGCGCTCGTTAATACGACGAATGACGCGCTCAACGATGCGATGTTTTTCGCTGGAAGTCAGACGCGCGGTACGCATATCTTCCGGAATATCAAGCGGCAGATACAGTGAAGGCATCACCAGCTGTACGGCTTCATCCCACGGGTTATCGGTGCCGTGTCCGTACCAGATATTTGCAGCGCTGAAGCGGCTTACCGCCCAACGCAGCATGTCCTGAATGGTATGAAGCTCATTCACGGCTTCATCAACAAAAATTTTATCCACGCTATCCCCCAGGGCACGCTCTGCTATAAATTCGGCGGCTAGTTTGCCACGAAGACGGGGATAAATCAGCATTCTTACGTCAGGCGGAGGGGGAAAAATAGGTTTTCCTTGCCTGGATGCGTGGCGAGTCGGGTAAACTACCGGCAAAGAAAAAATGAGATCAGGTAATGAAAAAGAAAACATCGCTAAGCGAGGAGGATCAGGCATTGTTCCGGCAGCTGATGACCGGCACGCGTCAGATTAAGCAGGACACCATCGTTCATCGCCCGCAGCGTAAAAAAATCGCTGAAGTACCGCCCAAGCGGCTGCTCCAGGAGCAGGCGGATAACAGCCACTATTTTTCCGATGAGTTTCAGCCGCTGCTGAATACCGAAGGGTCGGTTAAGTATGTGCGCTCGGACGTCAGCCATTTTGAGCTGAAAAAACTGCGTCGGGGTGATTATTCGCCGGAGCTGTTTCTCGACCTGCACGGTTTAACCCAGCAGCAGGCCAAGCAGGAACTGGGAGCCTTGATTGCCGCCTGCCGTCGCGAGCACGTATTCTGCGCCTGCGTGATGCACGGGCATGGAAAGCATATTCTCAAACAGCAAACGCCGCTGTGGCTGGCCCAGCACCCGCATATTATGGCGTTTCATCAGGCACCAAAAGAGTACGGCGGAGACGCCGCACTGCTGGTTCTGATTGAAGTTGAAGAGTGGCAACCGCCGGAGCTTCCGTAGACGTCAGCCCCGGAGGGAATCAGATAGCCTTCGCCATCTTCAAATTGCAGGGGCTCATTTGCCAGTTGAATTCGCCTTTGCCGCTGGCATCAAGCGTGACGCAGGCAATCGCCGAAGTGGTGAACATCGGGGGAGTTTCCCCCGGGCACAGCTCTGAGACGAGGTACCCCACCAGAGGGAGGTGAGATACGACCAGCGCCGTCGCCACACCTTCATTCGCCAGCGCCTGCAGATAAGCGCTAACCATGCCAACGTCGCCGCACGGCGTGAGTTCCGGCATCACGTCGACATCTTTTGGCAGATTCATGCACTCCCCAACAATTTCCAGCGTCTGTTCTGCACGCAGGTAGGGACTCACAAGAACCCGCTCAATATCCACTTTTTGACCTTTCAGCCAGGTAGCCATCTGACGAGACTCATCGCAACCGCAGACGGTTAATGGACGAACCGAGTCACTGGCTGCATCGAGGGCAGCGTCGCCGTGACGCATGATAAAAACTTGCATATTGCACCGCTTTTGTTAACCAGA